>Ga0256833_1000001_pt1 | contig 883081 bp, 970 predicted proteins | sample 356284metaG_FD_190535 | JGI IMG/M metagenome (GOLD analysis project Ga0256833, IMG submission 190535) | Hydrothermal vent microbial communities from Mid Atlantic Ridge, Atlantic Ocean - 356-284 | ecosystem: Environmental > Aquatic > Marine > Hydrothermal vents | place: Atlantic Ocean: Mid... | reverse complement strand
CAAGGCGATCAAGGAGGAGATCCAGAAGATATGGGAGGAGATAAAGGAGCTGAAGGAGGAGCAGACGAGGCTGAAGGAGGAGCAGACCAAGATCTGGCAGGAGATCAAGGCGATCAAGGAGGAGCAGGTGAAGCTCAGGGAGGACTTCAACAAGATGCTCTCCACCATAAGGGAACTGCAAGTCCAGCAGGGGAGGATGGAGAGGAAATTCGAAAGGATTTATGAGGGCCTCAGTGCCTCCATCCTATACGCGTTCGGTGAGCTCAGCAAATTCGCTGGAATGACCTTCGAGGAGTTCGTCAGGAGGTTCCTCACGGACAGGATGGTCAGGGCTGGCGAGATACCTGAGGGAAGGGAGCTCAGGAGGGAAGTGATAGATGGCGAGGAGGTAGACCTCTTCCTTGAGGACCCCCTCATAGTGGGGGAGGTGACCGCCCATGCCGAGTCCGCAGAGGAGATAGACAAGCTCCTGAGGAAGGTTGAGAGGATAAGAGAGATCTACGGTAGGGAGCCGAGGAAGATACTGGTCGTGGAGACAGCCAAGAAGGAGGTAGCCAAGGAGTTGAGGGAACGCGCGGAGGAGGAGGGAATAGAGCTCGTCATCGGTAGGGAGTACTGATCCCGCCCATCTGAACGGCTTATGTAACCTCCAGAGGTTTCAGAGGGCTCTGGCACGTAACCAGTAATGAGTCCTTTCTGATTCTGCTCCGGCCCTTTCCCAACTCATGGGGGTGAGATCCTACCTAGCCCGCCGTTGGATGGAAATGGGGCATCATATCTGCGATTCACCTCGATGTTCTAACACTCATAGCAGGTTATTCAGGAGAGTACGATGCTCTCCCTGTCCAATCTCAGCTATTCGCTACTCCGGAGACCCACCCCTCCAGATGAGCTTTCAACGCAGGCAGAGATCGCTCCGCCGGAGCTGATTCGCCCTACAGGGAAGAGAGGTAATTTCACTTCCCCCGGGATCAGCACATGATGAGCTATGGTTGATGTGACCAAAGGGTACGGAAATGTGGAGACGCCCTAGGGAGCGATAGTTGACTCTCCAACCGGGCGGGATCGGGCACAAACCCAATGGACGAACTTTCAAATCCCTGCGCGCTAATATATTAGGGACAGCAAAGATGAAAGTTCATTCAAGTAACTACACAGGGCAGAGCATGTGATAGCCGCACGAGGAGCACCTGCGCCTCGGCGCGACCGGTGGTATCCATCCCCTCATTATCCGGATCACCTGCTTCACCGTCCACCTCACGTGATTCCTGAGCTGTGGGGTCATTTTTACTTCCAGGTATCCGTCATCGTACAGAAGGAGAAACCTCTTCGTGATTGTTCCAAACCTCTCCTCAAGCAACATGCTGTATGCGGCTCCCTGAACCCTGTGTCCCAGTAGCGGGTTTTTCGGCCTCTTGCCGCTCTTCACCTCAACAACCAGCCACTCCCTCCCCACCCTCACCGCCATGTCCAGCGTGCCAACGAGGCAAAGCCTCTCGCTGGAGAGTGAGAGGCCGTATATCCTCTCGTCCACCTTTAGCTTCCTGAGACCGGCTAGCGTGGTCCTTCTCTTCTCCCTCGACCAGAGGTCCTGCTGTCTCTCCTTCCCCGATCTCATGTACTCCCTATCCGCCTCCTTCACACCAAGAAGGTGGTAGTAGACCACCCTCGGGCAGAAATGGTACTGCCTCAGCTCGCTGACCGGGACAGGCTCTTGACATTCAAGGCGCTCTTGCTCAGAAGACCAGCTCCTCCTCGCCGTACTCCTCCACCTCCCCGATCACCTCCCTGAGGGCCACGTACGGTTCTGGGATCTGGAATATCTGTATGTTTCCCTTCACGCCCTTCATCACCCTCTCCATTCTCACCCGCATCTCCTTCCTCCTCTCACCGGTGAGAATGCCCAGGAAGGCGCTCTTCTGTATTCTGATCAAGCCGAAGTCCTTGCATATTGAAGCTATCTTGTAGCGGATCTCGTCGGGCGTTATATCGTATATCACGAGGACGTGCGTCCCTACCACCTCAACCTGAAGGGCCTGTACTCGCTCCTTCCCATGATGGCGGATGCGAGTCTCTCGGCCCGAAGCCTCAAGTGCTCCCCTTATCGTGTGCCTCCTCCCCCTGAAGGTAACTGGGTCTTCATCCCCTCCTCGTAGGCCTTCATTGCATTTGCCCTGCCCTCGGACGTGAGCCTCCCATTCTCGACCATGTCCGTGACATCATCTGCCAGGGAGAAGGCAACCCTGTCCACCACCGGCTGCCTGAACTCCTCCATCAGATCCGCAGCCAAGGCGGGCCTCCTGTTGCTGGGAACATGTAGAAACCCGAGGAAGGGCTCTAGACCGACGCTTTCGAGGAAGAACCAGGCCTCAGACATAAGCACCGTGTAGAAGTTGTTGAGGAGGATGTTGAATGGATCCTTGGGCTCCTCGCACCTCTTCTTCCTAGAGGTGAAGCCCAATTCTCTGGGAAGGATCGAGGCTATGGCCGATCAGTACACCCTGCCTGCCTCGGCCTCCAGCCTCACCACCCTGCCCCTCACCGCTTCCGGTGAACCCTTGGCGTCCCTTACCGCGAACTGCCTCATCTTCAGATGTATGTTAGCTCCCCTCCTGGCGGGGGAGAGCTTGCCTAACAGCCTCCCCCTCCTGAGGATCAGGAGCTCCACGCCGTGTTTCAGCATGAGCCTCATCGCCGCCGAGGAGACGGACGAGCCCTTGGTGTCCAGCAGGACCTGAGACACCTCGAAGGCCGAGATTTCCCTAAGCACCTCGCTCTGCTTCTTGATCACGAGCCTCTCGCCGCTCGCTCCCAGAAATATGCCGTAGCTCGATATCACTATGCGCCTCCTTAAGGATAGACCTCCCTGAAGGGGCAGGTGTCGGGGCAGCTCACGGATTTTCCGGGGTCCTCCTCGTTCGCCACCAGGGCAATGGCCTCGTCCCTCAGCTCCAAGAACTGGGTCCTGAGCTCGTCGGTTATAGGGAAGACGTCGTAGCTGAAGGTGTGCCACCCATCGACCCTCACGTATGCTATTATCCCGAAGTCGATGGGCATCTCGCTGTCGGCCTCGAGCGCGAGAGCGTAGCCTGTAGGGGCGAGCCTGTGGAAGTCCCTCCTCTCCCCGGTCTTAATGTCCACGACCACGCCGCCCTCCGAGTAGAGATCGACTCTAAGCTGCCTCCCCAGTCCTATCAGGCTCCCATCGACCACCCTCTCCGTGATAGGGGGTATGGCCATCGCGGCCAGCGAGTCCAAGTCGATGAACGGGTGCTTTGACAGGATCCTGTCCACATTAGCTGCTACCTGCACCACCACGTACTTGTACAGCTTGGCCGCCTCATCCACCATCTGGTACGGGGGCCTCCTGAGCCCTCATCTCCTCTAGGATCGAGGTGATGGCCTCATTCAACTTGGGGAGGAGCTCCTCCACTATGGAATAGCCGGGAATTATTCCCTCGCTGAATAGCAGTCTCTTGGAATCGGTGATGGCTCTCGATATTGCCTCATGAAAGAGAGATCCCTTGATCGCGGGAAGGGGATCTCGGGCCTCCCCCTGAGGACCCTCCTCACGTAGATGTCTCTCATGGTCTCGCAGTACCTGGATGCTATCTCGCTCACCCCTAGGCCTAGGTTCAAAGGAGGCTTCACGGGAGGGGCGTCCCAGTCCCACCCCCCTTATCTTGATGGGAGGGAGATTCGACCTGAGCGACCTTATCTTCTTCTCGAGTTCCCTCCTCCTGAGGATGGGCATCCTTATCCTTTTGTGCGTGATAGAGCTCACGTATAATGAGTATTAGCCGAAAAATTTCATCTGAAGTTCATGAAATGAAAGGAGTAATATGTCGCGCGATCTTTTATGATCGTAGTTAGCTTGACAGTTTGCTGGCAGGAGGGACGCAATTAGTTTACAAAGCCTGCAGGACCTATCTACTTACGGATTTGGGAGGGGCGGACAATGAGGACAGGAGGTACCGCACCGCTCGGTGGTCGAGGAGGCTGTCGAAGGGTCCACTCGTGTAACCGGTCATCTGAGGGAGGGAGCCCATCGACTCTTACACAGTGGCAATATGCCCCCCTCTTTCCTATGGGTTTGGCCTCTCCTCATATATAGGTTGATCGCATCGGTGCGGTTGAATTCCCACGATCAGGATGAGCTCTTAACCTCTTGAGGAGAATCGCGGCTGAGTTCAGGAGAATACTTGAAAACAGGATGGGTAAGTTCCTGATAAGGGGTTCGATGGCCTCTCAGTACTTCTCAGAGATCTATTCCTTCTATTAACTGAATATGAGCCTCCCAGAAATAGTCGCCAGATGGTCCGAGCTCGAATCCTCTCTGGTTCCGAGATCCGAGAAGATAGGGCTCTTCATCTCACCGCTCAAGTTGTCCAGCCCCCCACACGAGCCGGAGCTGATCTTCATACCCAATCCAGTCTACATATCTAGAGACGGGATCTTCTCACTTTTCCACTACGACTCGAAGGGAAGAGGTAAGAGGAGAAACGTGCATCTCATGAGGAGGAAGAAGAGATGCATCTTCAGGCTCGCCATAGACCTTTCTCTAGGGTTGAAGGTCTTCCTAGAGAACGAGGATCTCTGGCTTATGGGGACGGGTACCCTGTAGGGAGCCATGGTGGGGATGATATACCTGAGTCCCAAGGTGATCCTCAGCCTGATGAGAGGGGAGGAGATTCCTCGATTTTTACACCAGCCTGATCAAATCCATGAACCTCTTAGATAGGTTCGAGTCATACGAGGGTCTCTTCATGTTCTTCTTCCCGACGGAGAAGCATGTGCAGGCTTTCGCCCACAGCGTTAGGCTGCTGGGTGGTAACGCACCCAAGGACATGGTTCCCCTTCCCCTTACCGATCTGCAGCTCGCTCTGCTCAAGATAATCATGGTGAAGGAGGGCCTCGACAGGATGGTCGAGGAGTGGGATGAAAGTTCGCTGGAATGCCTAGTTAAACTCCTTTGCGAGTACGCGAGGCTGTTGCTATATGAGAGAGAGCTGCAGGATCTTGAAATGGGTTCTACTGGCATTATAGAACTAGCAGTGCCGAAGGCGAAGCCTGGAGAGCCCAGCGAAGGATGTCCTAGAGAGTTTCTCGATCATATCAGCTCCAGAAAAGGGAGAAGGACGGGCCTCACGGTCAGGGAACTCTCCGCCATATTGGGAGGCACGGATCTCAACCTGAAGAATCCTTTCCTCGTGGTGAATGCTAATCTGAACGAGTTGGAGAGAGCTGGGATGCTAATGGTGAGCGAGGGAAGGAGGGGAAGGACCAAGAAGAAGGGAAGTGAGACAAGGAAGGGTTTACCTGTGAGAACATTCCACCTGAACTACGGTCACATGATGGTTTCCCATCTGGAGAGGCTGATGGAGAAGGCGGTCGAGAAGGCCTAAAGGGGAATGGTCGAGAACTCTTGCTTCTAGCACGGGAGCATCACCTTTTTGATCGACAAACTCCCCACTGTAAAGGGGCTGGGAAGGAGGGGGTTGTCAAGCCTCTGGTCCCCAGATCCTTAAAGGCGCGGCGGGGAGATGACAAGGGCATCCCAGCCCCCTCAACCCCGCCTGAAAATAAAGCAGATCGGTCATTACTTACATCAACCGATCAAAAACCGAGAAATTACTGCTCGAGGCGTCCGGGCCCCTCCTCACTGCAATGGGGATTTGATCCCTCCTATGACATTGATCTTGGTGGCTCTCTTCTCACTTTTCGGTCGATCTTGCCTCCTGTAGGAGATCATCCCGAATCCCTTCGACCTCAGCCCACCCACGTTAACCACCTCACCCAGCTTGAGCAGGGCATCCACCTTCCTCAGGAAGACGGGATCCTCATAAGCCGGGTTGGCCGAGAAATTGGCCCAGTCAACAAATCCGACCTCGAACTTCTCGCCGTCATCGATCTTTATGGTCTCGATCCTGTGGCCGGATACGACGATACCCCAAGATTCCAGCCACCGATGGAACTCCTCCCTCTCCAGCTCGTCCTCCATGGGACCCAAGAAATGATTCCATGTCCTGTGGAGGCTGATGACGATCCCTAGGTGCACGATCTGGCGTGGGCCTACTCCGGGGTCCCAGGAGAGGTATGGGAAACGGTCAGGGTGAGGGCCCCTAGGCCCTTCGATAACTACGATCCCGTCACGCTCTTCTCGTTCCTCACACCGGGATCCAAGTCGAGGGTGATCAGAGATGCCCTCCTCTACGTCAAGGCCTCGGCCAGCAGGGGACAGCTTACCCTCCCTTTATACCTTTACGCGTTGAACAGGTTCTTTGGGAGGGAACTTAAGCTCACCGACGTGGAGAAGAGGATAATCGAGGTGCTGTCGACGAATCCATACGCGAACACTAAGGAAATCAAAGAGAAGGCTAGGGTGAGCGAGGCCTCCATCTCCAGATCCCTGAGGAAGCTCAGGGCTATGGGATACATATTCGGGCCTGAAAACGTGAAACTCTGGAAGCTAGGTCTGACGACCGTGATAGCCCCGTTCCTCGCTCGGCGATCTGCTCAGGCTCCAGAAGGTCGGAGTCGAGCTGGGAATCGTGAGGAGGACCATTCAGAGGTTCAACTTCACACCCTCGAGAAACCCCCTCACTGTTATGGTCAGGGCCTATTTCAGCTCCGAGGCTTCGGACCTCTTCACCCCCGTTGAACCTGAACCTCCTCCCATAAGGCTCTCTAAGAGGGACATCAGAGTGTTGAACCACATAATGAGGGAAGGAAGGGCCACCAGCTCCTCTCTCAGGAGAAAAGGGATCAGATCGGCGAAGCAAAGGCTTGGAAAGCTCCGGTCCTCAGGAATAATAGGGAACTACTACATGGTGGAATTGCCTATGGGATACGAGGTCGTGCTCTTCAGGCTGTCCTGCACCAGCAAGGAGGCTGAAAGGCTCGCCTCCACACTGTCATCGGTCACAACCACTGCGGTGAACAACGTAGAGGGAAGGAGAAGTTACTGTCTAGCTCTGACCTTCTCGACTAGAGAGTTGAAGAGTGATCTGGTCAGGGGAATAAGGGCCATATACGGGGATGAAGTCGAGCTGGCGGAGGATGTGATGGACATCCACCCGGCCTGGCTACTGCCCGAGGAACTGTGGGATGAGGGGAGACAGACGTTTAGATGGGAGGGGTCACTAGAGGAACTCCTGATCACGTTAAAGGAAGTTCGCGCGCGATACAACAGCAGAATCGTCCGATAACTCTACGCCCTTGATTCACAATTATTATCTTCTTTGCCTCGTTAAGGAAAAGAATTCCACTGGAGAGGGCCTAACTCCGATTCAGAACCTTGGAGCCTCTTTTTTCCTTCATCACGCGTGGAGATCCGCTGGCCACCTCGTAACCCATCTCCACAAGTATCCTCCTGACCTCATCGTCCACGAAGGGCGAAACAACTATAACCCGATCCACCTTCCTACCAGTAGCCCTCTCGAAAAGCTCCACCCTCCTCCTGAGGGGTTGGAGATCGCTCCTCCTGAAGTGGGCGGTGATGTCCAGGACGAGCACCTTGCCATCCCTCACCACCACGTCCAAGTTCACCTTGCTGGGATAACCGTAGATGTAACCATCCTCGTCATAGTACTCCCACCTCTCCACATCGAAGCCCTCATCCCTCAGAAGAGCCTCAACTCCCTTCCTGTAGGCTTCCTCGTTCATGAGCCCCATCTGGCCCCGAGCGCGGTTATCCTGTTGACCACGTCCACTCTCAGGGAGGAGACCTCTCCCCTCAGACCCTTCACCTCGGTCTTAAGATCGCCCGCCTCCTTCCTGAGCTCTTTCACCTCCTGCCACAACCTCTCGATGTTCCTCTCTATCCCGTCGAGCCTCTTCAGTACCTCGAGTATCCCGAGCTTCCCGGCTACGGCGTAGCGGAACACCTCGTCCTCCTCCAAGAGTTTCAGCATCTCCTCCTTGATGTCAATCATTCCGGTTCAGTAGGGGGTTACGAGATAAAAAATCTGCTCGAGTCGATCGGAAGCGGAGGTAAGAGGATCTTATTCTTTAATGTAAAGCGGAAGGATAGAGGCTGTTCATCCGCTAGGGTAACAGTTCCGGCGGAACTACTAGTAAGAGAACCTTGGTTGATAACGGAAAACGCGCGAGAAAGAGAGCCATCGCGCGAGATCGGCACAAGAAAGAGCCCTTCACATTACGTAGAAGAGCCCGGGTGCGGGATTAGCAGCAATATAAAGATACTATTGACACTCCAAAGACCTATGCAAAACCCTCGCCTAGTTTCTGTGCTAGGGGAGGACGCGCGCGAAGGGCTCAGAAAAGCGCTCCCCGAATATGCGGCTGGGAGGGGGAGAAATAAGAACCGGATTGGCAACGTTCTCAAAGCGGAGGAGCTCTCAGAACTGGCCAAGCACCCAGATAGTCAAATTATAGATCCAGGAGAGCTGATTCCTCTCATAAGGAACTTAACTGCCCACGCTGGCCTGCAGTACTACTCAGCGAGGAATCTCTTATCAGTTATCGATCCTCGGGGAGGTTTCATTGAGGTTCTGATCTACTACAATACGAGCCTGTTCGTTGGGATAGACAAGGTGGCCAGCAATTACCTGAAACGCAGCTCTCGATCTCTAGGCTTAGATGAGGAAGAATTGCCTGACATCCTATGGAATGAAGCTGGATTCCTCTGTGATATAAGGGTTTCTTAGTCGAGACTCAATGATATCGGCACCCCTATGGATCAACGACGTACTCACCAAAACTTCTCTTGAGCACCTGTCCACCAAATTCACCAAGTGAGGGATCACATAGCTATGTGAAGGAGCCTAAGACCATGGAAGTGTGTGTAATCAAGCTTCTTGGACGAGAAACTCAGCCTTCCAGCCACGATGACGGTATCGTCCGTAAGAGTAAAGGTAGGTCCAAGGAGTATGAGCGCGAGGCGGCGACGGTAAACCCTTTAATAACTTCCTGTTTGGTGGTCAATATGGGCAGGTATATAACGGTCTCGACCAAGGTCAGGAAGGAGCTCAAAGAAGAGGCGGAGAGGCTGGGGACCAGGATATCCGAGGTACTGAGGCGCGCTCTTGAGGAGGAAGTCAGGAAGCGGAAGTTGGAGGAACTGGAGAAGGAGCTCAAGGAGTCTAGCGGGATCTTGGAGGAGATAGATGTCGATAGGATAGTTCAAGCCATCAGGGAGGACAGGGAGGGCAGGTAGGTCCAAGTGAATGGGAGGCTCCTCTTCGATGCCTCCTCCCTCCTATACGCCCTGAAGCTCAAGAACCCGAGAATACTCTACAATTACATCCGGTGGCTCACTATATACGAGGTCACCAATGCTCTATGGAAGGAAGCCTCGCTACTTGGAACTATGAGCCTGTCCGAGGCTGAGAGGATAATAGAGTTCTTTGTACGGACCGTGGAGTTCATGAGGCTGCTCACGCCTCACCCCCATGAGGGAGAGGTGCTGACCATCGCCGACAGGCTTGGGATATCGGCGTACGATGCTTCCTACGTATTTCTGGCTGAGCGGATGGGTTTGACCCTCGTGACCGAGGACAGGAAGTTGAGGGGGAGGGCGGAGAGACTCATCGATGTAGTGAGCCTAGATGAGATAACTTAGGGAATAAAAGAAGGAAGGATGATCCCCCTGAAATTGTCACTTCGCTTCCGTCGATTCTATTCTTGGGAGGATTCTTTCACCGTTCCGATCTATCCCTTTCCCCTTGACCTTGTCTAATGGTTCTCATACGCTTCCTCCGGTCGAAGGCCCTCTCCCCAATCTCCTAACCGGACATCACCTATACCCGCTGACGAGCACTGTACCCAGTGGTTCTGTCATCGGATCCAGTAAGTCTGGAGAGTTCTCCGCAAAATATCCGGTACCCAACCCATTGTCAGAGCCTTCTCCTGTCCTAACTCCTTCTCAGATCCGCCATAATCAGATCCTCCAACATTCTGGTGAAGGATTTGATCCCGATGGATATGAATCTGTACTTCCCCATCGGGTGTAAGGGCTTCATGTTATAGATCATTTCACGCGTATACATGCGAGATAGGAGGGAAATAGGTTAAATACTTTTTTCACTTTTAGCTGCTATTGTCAACCATTAGCGCATGCCTCCATCACAGCGACGCCTGAGCACCCATCCACCACCAAATCCACCTCATTCAGCCACTCCACTCCCAACAGGATCTCTTCCAAATCTGGAGCGGTTTCTACAAGCCCCTCTTCCCTCAATCCGAGATCAGGAATCTCGATCACCGCATAATTCCCCCTCAGCTCTATCTCCCTTCCATCGGCCGTTTTCGCCGTGCTCCTCACAGGTTCCAGCTGCTCCAATCCCAGCGCCTCGAACACATCCTCGGGAATGAGCGCGAAACCAGTGTAGCCCGTGTCCAGCACCGCGAGCACCTCTTTTCCCCCATCCGGATACCTCTCACCAGTCAGGGGGCTCTCGATGATCACCGGGACGAGGATGGACTCCCTCAAGGGGAGCCTCAGGCCAGTCAAGTGATCGCCCTCCTCTCGCGGGTTCTCAGCCCCAGCCTCCTCTCCTTGGAGGGAGCGGGTTCCCTCACTATCCTGATTCCCCTCACGGACTCCCCCATTTTCCTGAGCCTGTCGGCCAGCTCTTCCAGGGTAGAGGCCTCGGCGACCAGTCTCCCTCCCTTGAAGGCCCTGTATATCCTTCTTTCCATCGTGCGCTCTTTGTCAGGAGTGGACGCGAGCCAAGCCCTTATGGCCTCCTCTATAGCCCTCGATAGAGCGCCCCTCCTTGCCCCGTAGAGCTGGGCGGCTCTCCTCCTGAGGGCCCGCTCCGTATCGTCGTTGATCCTGATGGTGAGCGTCCCCATACGAGAAGAAGCATGTATGTAAGTAAATAAATATTTCATTGCTTTTTTCTTCGGCGGAGGGTGTGGATCTCCCGCTCTTACCTGAAGTCCAGATGTCTGAATTTCCCCATCCCTCGGGGAGACCTTTAGATACGAACCCCCATCTCTTGGAGGGACTCCCTCTACTCGCAGTCGCGATTCCCTTTGAAAGCATGGGCCGTCGAGCCTGACCGGACGATTAATATACACACTCCTAATATACAGGAATTGATGCCAAAAACGATAATGATATCGGATGACGTCTATGAAGCCCTCAAGAAGGAGAAAAAGCCTGGAGAGAGCTTCAGCGACGTCGTAAGGAAACTGATAGAGTGTAGAAGGCCCAAAATTTCAGATTTAGCTGGAAAGAAGACCGTGACCAGGGAGGAATGGCTTGAGGTGGAGAGGGCATTCAGGGCCCAGCGCGAACTCACTGAGAGGAGGAGGGACCTCCTGCTCGGGGTGAAAGGTTGAGATACCTGTGCGATACCTCGTTCCTCATAGATCTCATCTCCGGCGATGAAGGAGCGGTTGAGAAGGCTGGGGGGCTGATGAAGGAGCTTCTCTCGTGGCCATTTCGGTGATAACCGTACGTGAGTACCTCAGGAGGGGTGTACTACCTCTACTGGGGCAGGAGAGAGCTTCGGAACAAGCTTAAGGAGGCCAGAGAAGACCTGAGGAGGTTCGAGATCATTCCCTTCGATGAGGTGATAGCTGAGGTCGCGGCCGAGATCGACGCCAGATTGATGAGGTCGGGAACCCCGATAGGGTATCCAGATGTGGTGATCGCCGCCACAGCCCTTTCAAGGAGCCTGACTCTGGTCACTAGGGACATCAAGCACTTCTCACTTATTGAAGGCTGAAGATAGAGGCATATTAGGTTGATCTAAATCCTCTCACGATGCTGAGAGATCGTGCCCGGGATCTCGAGGGAGGGCTGTTCTCTCTATCGCTCCCACGGGAGGTGGGAGAGATATTCCTTACCCAGATCGTCTGGGGCGGTGGAGTGGTCCCTGAGCCAGCAACAGTTCCATCCGATGTTATTTTGGTCACGGATCCACGGCACGGTACTTATCTGAGACGGATCCCGCGTCCTGTATAGATAGCGCTACTGCAGGGAGTTTCGATCCCAGATGAGATGAGGATCAATATAGCCTCGTGATCCGAAGGCCGTACCTCCGGAGCCTCTCGAAGTGTCTTTCGTTGAGGGTGAGGAGTTTCGGTCCCTTCACGATCGCGGTAGCCCCGATCACCATGTCCCTGTCGTCTAGGGGCTTCCCCTCCTCCCTCATGTCCCTCCATATCTCGGTGGACATTCCCAAGATCTCGTTGTCAGCCCATATCACGGGGAACATCTCCTCCAGCATCTTCTTGACCTCTTCTGGATCCCTGGTACCCCTGATGAACTCGTACACCGTTATCTCTGATACGTAGTGGATGTCCGACGGTGGCAGCTCTCCTGCCCCTCACGTACTCGATAAGGTATTCTGTGTCCGCTAATATTCCCTCGCCCATCCCCTCACCCTGACCTCCTCGTAGTCCAGCTCCAGCAGTTCCCTCAACCTTTTCCTAGAGTGTTTCATCTTATGGAGTCTGTAGAGAGACAGGAGATCCCTGAGGAGCTCGTCCCAGCTCCATCATTTGGCTGCACTCAAAGGCAAATGGGGTCCCTTTTAATCCTTTAACTCCTTTATTGCCTCACATATATTTAACTAATGGAAGCATAAAGAAAATATTTACATTATATTAACGCAGTAAATCGATGATGGTTGAAGGGGCCAGGGTCTGGTTGCTCTCCGTGATCTTAGTTACCTTCCTGTTCCTGATGGAAGCCCTAGTGATGGAATTCGAGTGGACGCTCCTGCTGAACCCTGTGAAGCTCGTCGCCTATCTCGTGGTGGCCGCCTGGGCCGCTATCATCATATTTTCCGTGATGAGGCTGCTGTGCAGTAGGCTGGGGTTGAGGAAGGATTCGAGAAATGAATAGGCGCGCTTGGTTGGGAAGAACCTCTGATGGGTTTAGACCGATCGATTCGATCGCCTAGGGGGAGTTCGGGAGAGCAGTGCAGATCTCCCAGCTAGAGGGTACTCGAAGACCTCACGATGGGTGAACGCCATCCCCCCTTGGCTGGGAGTGGAGTCTGTGGAGGTCGTGCACCCTTAAGAGGATGGAGATGGAATTGCCAGCTGGCTGCACGGCTCGCCCTGCGACAGATCAGATCGCCCTCTTATCCCCCAGATTGTCTCTCATCGACTGTAGAAGCTCTATCAGATCGTCTCCAACACCGACTATGGGCATCCTCCTTCCTCCACGGTCTACAAGTACGTATTTCCTGCCTAGAAAGCGCAGCGCACTCCTCTCCTCGATCACCTCCGAGATGTCCCCTATCCTCATGGACATGTCCCCCCTGATGGTGCTCACCACCACCTCATCGCCAGCCACGTATACCCTGTACAGCCGGGATTCTGCGAAGCCAACGGCGACGCCGGTGAGTCCGAACACCGCGACGTAGGGGATCTGAAAATAGAAGCCCGCAAACGTGATCACGAGGCCGAGGATGAGATCCCTCATCCCGAAGGCCAGCCCATTAACCCTAACCCTCTTCCAGACCATTGGAGTACTCCCCTCGGGATCGGACATCACTTAAAACGATTTCCGGACTGTACGCGGCTGAGGAGAGGGAGGGGATCGGCCAACCCTTCCGCGACCGAAGGTCCTCATCCACAGCCCGCGGAATCAGGAGCTGATTGACGGCTTGCGACCGGATGCGATCGTGGTGGCTACTTGCATCTGCCACTGGAGGATGGAGCAAGTGCTATGCCCGGACACCGATCCCGTGCTCGCGCTCTGACCGCGGTGGGCTTCAAGGCCGGGGGATCAGCGGTCACACGGGGAGCTCGAGTGGGGTGCTCGTAGGTCTCCTCTATGGACCGAACACTTCGGAGGGCCGATGGGTGGGTCATCACCTATCCGTTCCATCCTCGACGCTTCAATCGGTAATAAGTGCTTTCAGCGGGTTAAGGTTCACGGTGTGAGCAGGACCTCCTCTCTATTTCCAGGAGCCTTCTCTTCACCTCCCCTCCCAGGGGATAGAAACCCATCAGGGTCCCCCTCTTGGTCAACAGGCGGTGACAAGGAATTAGGACTTGGAAGGGGTTCCTCATAAGGGCCGCCAGAACCTCGACATACTTGACCCCGGTCCTCTTGGATAGCTCGCTGTAGGTCATGGTCTCACCGCACCTCAGCTTGAGGAGCTCCTCGTATACCTCTCTCCTCCAGTACACCACATCCGGGAGCTCGAAGGACCCTCCCTCGATCAGGACAGTCCTGAGGTTGCTCTCAAGCCACTCTTCCAAGTCCGGTGATCTCCTTAACTCCCCTGACAGGGAGTGATATCTCATTATGCTCCTCAGATGTCTCATCGACTTCTCCTCCGAGTAGTGCCAGGAATAGGCTATGACCTCCCCGCCGGAGGTGAGAAAGTTCACAACCACAGGTTTACCTAGGAGCTCCTGTATCGGCACCCCCCATACCTCACGATCAGTGGGGCTCGCGCATCTTAATTCGTTGACTGTATCTCAAGGCCCGTACAGCGCGGCATACCTTAATTTAAGACGTCCAAAAGGATGTGCTCGGGTATTTCCGAATGACTTGGGCGTCGCAGCGCGGTTCTCCGACATCAGTTATCTGAGGAGCTTCGTGGAGACGTGATGACATCCGCTCTCACTCTAGCGGGTGAGCGTATCATCACCTAAATCCTCCAAAAACAGCAGATTTACATTGAAGGACACCCTCTCCATCTCCCTGACGAGCTCCTTCTCCCTCTTGGCGAACACAGCCGCCTGCACCCATGGTTCTGGCCAGGGCTATCACGTAGCAGTCCGCTAAAGAGATGGCCCTGTCGCATTTGAGCTCCCCCACTACCTCATCCAAGCCGGAGACGATCTCCACGGTCTCGCTATCCTTCAAGGTCCTGACCAGCCTCCGTGCCACCTCCCTCCCCTTGAGCCGACAGGTCACGTAGTATATCTCAGCTAGGGCAGTGCTGGGAAGGTACACCTCCCTGTCGGAGAAGAGGATGCACTCCTCGACCAGATCAGCCAAGGACTCCCCCAAGAGGTATGTCAGGACCACGCTGGAATCGATAGCTAGCCTACTCGGTAGTTCCGAGCATTTCAAGTCTCCTCTCCTCCTCCCTCCTCAGCTCCTCCATGACCCTCCTCACTTCATCCTTCTCCCTTGACAGTATGCCCTTGAAGGTTCTCAGTTCCCTTCTCGCCGAGTACGATCTCTTCCTCTCCCTCAACAGCGTTAGAATCGCCTCGTCGAAGCTCACTCTCCTCCCGAGCTTCAACTGAAGCTCGGACACGAACTTAACGAGCTCCCTTTTCGTCCTCCTGCTCACTTGGATTGTGGTAGACATAGTATCTATAGCATCAAGCAATTACAGTATATATGGCTTAGTGTTTGTGACGGGGAGCCCTTCACCACTGGATGAGCGATCCTCCTATATCAGCGAGGGGATTGAGCTCCTTTACTCGGGAACATGGAGCAAAAGGTCCTGTGGTTAATTGGGCCTTTACGGAAGGTACTCTGCCAGCTCGGCCCACCCCTATGATCGCGCGATTCCTGTGCTGAGCGCCCTAGATGCTTGGGACGGCTAGGGGCTCTAGGCGGTATGGCGATGGCTGAAGTGTAGCCATAAAATCGATTAATGGAACAGTGGAACATTAGTAACACTTATATTACATATATGATGAGTAATACGGTGAAAGCATGTCATCCAAAGGAGAGGAGACCAAGAAGGATGTGACCATAAGGGGCGTTGATGCATTCCTCTACAGCAGGGCGGCGGAGATAGCCAAGAGGACCGGGAAGACCATGGGAGAGGTCGTGAACGAGGCGTTAAGGCTCTTCATAGATCTCACGGAGGGACTCAGGGGCGGACTCGAGCCTGTGGCCGAGGGTCTGAGGGAGGCGGGGAGGAGGGTGGACTACACCCTGTCGGCACTAAACCCCACGATCATATCCGATCTTGGGGAGCTCGAGGTGACCAAGGAGGACTTGGTGCAGCTGGGCAGGAAGGTCGTCTTTCAGAGGGTGAAGAGGCTCTCTTTCGCGGACGACGTGGATGCCGAGACCTTCGAGAGGTACGTGGCCCTGATCAGGGAATGCGAGGAAGTTAGGCCTCCTAAGGGGGTCTCCAAGCTTCTAGTGCTGTCCAGATGCAGGAAGGTGGACAGGCTGATCCCTCCCGACGGCGGGAAGTGAGGATAACGATGAGCGTAGGAGGGTCCACTCCCGTCAATGGGCGTAGGTCCGAGGACGAGTCGAGGTCAGAGGAGGCCTAGTTCGATCGAGCGCCTCTTAGTCATGGGCCCTCTCCGGTAGGTGCTCACTCTCCCTACCACCTAGGGTGAGGCACCGGAGCACGCACCACCTCTCTTCCCGGGCCCTCAGTCCTAGACAGATGAGCAGCCCAAGCGGGAAGATCACGCCCCAGTAGTGGTACTTGACCACCTCCCAATTCGACTCAGCTATCCTCTCCATGGCGTTACCGAAGCTGTCCGCATCCCTCACATCCACAAACGTGCCTCCCGTCATTTCCGCCATCTTCACATACAGGGGCCTGACCGGTATCTTCCTCCCCGTCGGAATTCCCCCGAAAGACGGTCCTCCCTCTATTCCCCCTCCGCCTATGACCTCCTCCAGGTATGGAGGGATCATTACGGATATCACATCGATCCTCACTCTCCTGCCGCTGTGGATCCAGAGGTCCTCCGCTGCCATCAAGGCGTCGCCACCGCAGTACTCGACACCATCGGTTATGAGCACCACATGGTACTCCCTACCCTCCAATGTAACGTTCCGGAGCAGCTTGTCAGCGAATCTCAGGGCTCCGGCTATGGGAGTCTGGTTCTCCGGCTCCACCCTACTGACCGCGCTCATCAGCTCTTCAGGAGGACTTCCCAGTGGGAGCTCCAGTTTTATGTCGTCACAGTCGTAGAAGACGATTAGGCCGACCCTGTCTTCCCCTCTCAGGGAGCTGGAGAAGCGGGAGATGGCCAGCTTAGCAGCCTCCATTTTGGACATATTCCCATTGATTGAGAGCGGCTCCTTCATGCTGATGGATGCGTCCAGGATCAGGAGGAAAGAGCGAGGTGATTGGAGGTAGCTGACCGTGATGATGAACACCCACACCACGAAGAGGATCACCAGGGTCCTCAGCAGACATTCCCTGAGCCCCATCCCTATTCCCCCTCCTCGGTGGAACTGAAGGGATGAATGTCGTTCAACTCCAGTCCGGAGATGATCACGGCCATGATCAGCGGCCCATCCGAGGTTTGAACCGAGTAACCAACGATCCCCCTCCCGAGCCTCCTCTCCAGTTCGCCCTTAGCCGCCCAGAGGTACATGCAATCACGAGGCCCTCTCATTAGGAGGAGTCCCCACGCCCTCTCCTCCCCGTCGAATCCAGCCATGGAGTTGAGCAGCGTCATGGCGGCCATGTCTTTCAGGTTGTAGGGCGAGGGCGCCTGCATGCAGGCCTCCGGGTCGAGCATCGAAAGGCCGATGGTCCCGAAGGGGTCGACCCTCTCGGGATGACTTAACAGCTTCCCCAAAGTTGAGGCGGACAGCCTGAAGGAGGGATCGCCCCTCCTGTCGGAGCTGATGACGAGATCGAGTGCGATGGTCAGTTCATCTAGAAAAGCCTCCACCGATTCCTCCATGGTCTCTCCCAGTGAAAGGGCTCTTTCCAGATCAGCTAGAAGCACCACGTTGCTTCTCTCTCCCATCTCCCTAAGGGCACCGTCTAGGCCCTCGTGCCTCGACGAGGAGAACATCACCAGTGATATAAGGGGCACATTCAGAACCCTCACTTCATCGAGGATTGATGCAAGGGACCCCATCAGGTCGGGTCTGACGGCGTCGACCAAGAGCAACGCTAGGTCAGGGGGTGTCCGCACCTCCACACCACGTACTCCGCGAGGGACACGATATTTCTCCTGACTTCCCCTGCGGGGCCTGTGGTTGGATCGATCCTCAGCCTGAGCCTGCTGCCCGGTCTGAACTCCTTCAGCCCTTCCTCGAGCTGGGAGATGTTCCATGCGGAGTTGAGAGTCCTGTCCTCGTGAGAGATCGCGATACCGAAGACCTCTAGGGGCGACTGGGCCTCCCTCCGTGTTGGGATCCCCTTCCTCACCGAGAGAATGCAGAGGCAGGGTTCCTTCATCTTACTAATCCTCCTCAGGAGTAACAGGACTATCAAGGCTCCAGTGACTGGTGAGCCGAGGTTCAAGCCCACTAACGGCTCCAGAGGGGATATTGGAAGCCCCAGAATGGATGAGAAGCTGAATATGAAGCTTAAGGCCGCTTGAACTACTGTGTAGGTCCCGGCAGCGGTGAACAGCGGTGCGGCCAGATCCCACCTCCTATCTCTAGACAGGTACTCGGATATGAGGCCCGCGACCAGTCCGGCCAGCAGGGACAGAACGGGTATTGTAATTGCCGGAAGCAGCAGCGAGCTGTACCTCAGCTCGAATACGTAAGAGGTCAGGGTTGATGCTATGGCGCCTCCCGTGGCCATAGAGGCCAAGAGCATCATGATGAGTCTCCTCTTCACTGAGATCCAGCTCTCCAGAATCAGAACCTCGGGTAACGCCGCCCTGAGCTCTCTGAGGAGCCAGATCACCAACCCCGTCAGGGACCCATAGCTCCCGAGGAGGATGATTATTATCTCTTCCTCAAGCATCCCCGCCAAGGAGATGCTGAAAGGGAGCTGCAGGCGGGGAAACATCAGGTAGAGATAGTCGAGGAGGAAGGCGGCTCCCAGACCGGACACGTAAGTGAGATATACTCCTTAGAAGGGATCTCACGACCTCGTCAGACGGCTGATCCGTGAAGTCTTTTCCGAAGAACAGGAGGGCGTGGAGGACAGAGGCGGGAACGGAGGAGAGGAGGAGGAATTTCAGGTATATGGACGGAGTTGAGGGATCGAACGCCGCTAGCCTGATCGCTCCCAGAGCTAAGCCGATCATGCCGGCCAGTAGCATGAAGAGGAGGGGCTCGTACCACCTCGCCACCCTTCCCCTGGGGATCGCTCGCTGATAGACCTCTGCCACCGCCCTTATCTCCTCGTCCTCAGGCTCAACCCTAAGCTCACCCCTGACCTCTGGGAAGATCAGGCCTCTCTTCTTGGGTATCACCCTCAGCTTGTGGATCCCGAGGGCTAGTTTCTCCACTAGGGTTTCGCTCTCCCCGAGGAATGTATCGTCGAGCTCGTAGGATGCTCTGAGCCTCTCCCTCCTCCCGGAATCGTCCACGTAGTAGGTCTCTAGGATGAGCTTAGCACCCCTCTCCAATAAGGACGACCTCTTGACAGTGGATATGAGCCTCTCAGCTAGCCTCACTCCGAGATCTTCGACCCCGATAAGGATCGTCCTCAATTCCTCTCTGTCTTATCGAGATCTGGGTGCTAAAATAGGTGGAAGAGTGAAGATGTAGACCTTCGCATATGACTTGGTGCCCGGCCAATCCCTGCATGAACGCGGTTCCCCCCGGCGTGGTGAAATTTTTGTTGGACAGGTCGGGGTTACTTGGAGGGAAAACTTGAGGGTAACCCTGACGCTGGGCAAGGTCTACTTGGAACCTGAATTCGTTCCCATCCTCCATAACCGGTCAGGCAGCGATGCTGTCAGGAGGGCTGGGTGGGACGAGGAGCATGTGATAAGGGAGGGGGTGAAACTCGCCACCAACTGCTCCACATTCCTAGGAAGGGAGCTGGAAGGCTCAGTGCCCACGGTGGAGAACCCTTGCCCGGGTTTCCTGGGGAGGAAGGTGAGAAAGGTACTGGAGGATGCGACCTGGGAGGAGAGGATCTACTCGTCAGGCCTGAGGTCCATCAGGCTGTCTAAGGTGGTCGAGGTCAGCCCCGGACTCTCAAGCGATCTCTATCGCCTAGCTTCTGAGTGGCCCGATTTGGCCGGGGAGTTCAAGGGAGCCATAAATGACGAACTGAAGAGAAGGGAGATCCCGAACATCAGGGCTTCGAGGTTCTTCACCGAGGTGTACTTCCCGGCCCCCGTGGAGGATATGCCGCTGGATCTGGTCAAGGAGTTGATCTCTCCCCTGAAGCTGAAGATGAGGAAACCTGACGTGCTGGTGCACAGGCTCTACGATACCGTCTTCTCCTCGGTAGACGGTGTGCTGGTGATGATGTCCCTCGGCAGGAGCAGGCAGGTGAACAAGAAGGCGAGGAAGAGGGTCAGGGGCATGCTCAGGATGGGCATAGATCTGGTGCTCGCCCAGAAGGTGTTCTACACCAGCTCATCGCTCTGGTTCCATGGGGAGTGGAGCCTCGTCAACGGCCTCATGATCCTGAATCCCGAGGTGCTCAGGAACGTCACGGGATGGCGGGACGCGACCTTCGGCTCCACGTACTCCCACCTCTTGAGGAACTTCGACGTGGAGAGGAGATTTAGGAGATACATAGAGGGTTTCTGGCTCCCGACCCTAGACCTGAAGAAGGCGGTGAGGATATCTGTTAACCTATTCAGGCTCGGGGCATCTCAACCCAACGTGGACGACGTGCTCGTCGCGCTGGAGGAGAGGGAGTGCGCCATCCTGCAGGCCCTGGCCGCCAAGGAGTTCTTGGACGGGAAGTTCATGGGCAGGTCCGATTACGCCAAGAGGGTGGCTGAGGTCCTGTGCCTATACTTCCATCAGGGTAACTCTAGCTCCCTGAGGAACTGCGTCAGGGGAAGGGGGAGCTTGGCTGAGAAGCTGGAGGCCCGTGAGGAGAGAGAGGGCCTCAGCCTTCCAGAGATCGTGACCCTGCTCTCACCCATCTACAGGGGGGAGAGGGCGGAGTACGAGGACGATCTGGGGAAGCTCACCAGGCTCAATCTGGTGAGGTCTAGGCGCGTCGGGAGGAGGGGAAAGGGGAGCAGGACCGTCAGGGTATACGAGCTGGTGGCCCTCAGGAGGTCCCTCATGCTGCTCCTCGATCAGGTCAGGAAGGAGATCGTGCTCCTTCTAGAGGGCGACCTGGACGTAGGATGACGATTCGCAGGCTCGCGAGCGCTGCGCGGGTCCGTCGAACGCATAACTTATATAAGAGAATGGTCGCTCTCTATTGGAGCGATGGGGGGCGGGCATTCGTTCGGTCCCCCTCGCTCCATCTCCCGGTTCTCCTCCCCTTTAGGCAATTGTCTCCGAGATCCTTCTCGTCGGATCCCCGGGTCTCTCCTCTCCTCCCTGAGCACCGCTCAAACTGCCACTATACATCGTGTGCGAGTTGGAGGAGAAAGGCTAGACAATTTCTCCTTTCAGCGAGGGGAACGAATAAATTAATCCAGCGTTCGAAGGACTCTGAATGGGCTTTATCGCTGAAGTCGAGAGGGAAGTTGAGAGGGCCTCTAGACTACTTGGCTTGGAGATTAGGAGGAGCGTCCCCAAGCGGATGAGAGTAGTCGAGGATCTTCCCAGCAATGGGTGCACTCATAGGAAAGGCGACGCCCTCCTAGTATCCGCCAAATTGGCTGGGGACGTGCTCCCGTATGTATTGGCGAAGGAAGCTGCGATCTCTCTAATGGTGCCAGAGGTGGATGAGGTCCCCCAAGTTCACGACTTGGCGTGGATATACTCTTCGGCCCCCAGAGAACTCTGGGAGAGGTGTAGAATCCCGCCTGGGAGCCCATTTCACGATTACGACCCCTACAGGCTTTTCTCCATGGTCCCTTCTAAGGAGAGGAACAGGGTGCTCGGAACCATCATCAGGATAGTGAACGCCTCAGCTAGGCTGGGTAACTTAGAGTTCCCGATGTACATGGCTCTCCTCTACAAGATCGTCGGTTCTAGCGTTGGTCTCTCCGACTCTGACGTGAAGCTGATAAGGATAATCTCAGAGAATCCACGCGCTACCTCTGACTACATCAGGAGGAGGGGGATGGGAGGATCCTCCTTGACGAAGTCCATGGGGAAGTTGAGGACTCTGAGGATGATATCTGGCCCCGAGAACGTGGATTATCATAAACTAGGGCTGTCTACCTTTCTGATATCGTTCTCCAACCGAAAGGAGTGCAGAAAGGCTTTCTGGAGGTTTCCTTACACGCGCAGCATGCTGGTACCTGTGTCGAGCGAGATCGACGCCCATGCATACCTCTCATACCCATATGAAGGGATGGACGATCTGCTCTCGCTTCGGAACCTTGGATTGGTTGTATTCCTAGTTAGGAAAACCCTCCTGAGATTCAATTTCGACCCCGTCAGGGACCCATTCGAGGCGATAAATCTGGCCACCCCTCAAGAGTTTGGAGAAAAGGTGGAGTTCATTGCCACCTCGTCTCCACCTGTCCGAGTTGATGAGCTCGATTTGGACGTGCTTAATTTCGTCCTCGAGGAGGGAAAGGTGTCTGTCAACATCCTGACCAAGAAGGGGGTTCCGGAAGCTAGGTCCAGGCTCAGAAAGCTGAGGGGGGCCGGAATCATCACCAGTCTCTATCGGTTAACGTTACCCATGGGCGTAGAGAAGGCGATCGTCCTAGTGGAGGATGAACCCGAGGAGATGGATACCCTGTTGGGGGTGCTGGGATCCGGAGGATCGGTGATGATTCAGCACCTAGAGGGCGAGGTCTCCTACCTGATGGGCGTGCTTATGGCCCCTCCGGAGATTAGGGGAGATATCCTCAGAGTGGTCAGGACCGTATACGGTGAAAGAGTGCTTCTGGCCGAGGATTTCGTGGACATTAAGCCGGGTTGGAGGCTCCCTATAGATCTGTGGGACGAGGGGTCGCAGAAATTCTTGTGGAGGGAACCCCTCGAGAGGTTAAAGGATGATCTCGAGGCGTGCCTCCCTCGATCCCGGCCGGTCCCACAAGGATAGGTGGTAATCACACCGGACGGGCCCGGGGACTGGTGGAGGAAAGGTAATATTGGTTAGGGAGGTTGAACAACCGAATGGATCCGGTCAGTGAGCTGCACGCGAAGATCGAGGATGTCTCTAAGTCGACTGGATTGGAGATCCGCAGACCTATCCCCAAGGAGGTGAGGATCGTCGACGAAGTGCCTGGGGGCAGATGCACCGGTTACGATGGAGAGGCCCTCCTCGTGGCTAGAGGAGTGGTCAAGTGGCTTCCTCAGGTCCTGAAAAAGGAGGCGGTGATCCTACATACCGTCCTGGGGGTGGATGTTGTACCTCAGGTGCACGATGTGGCTTGGTACTACTCGGGATCCCCCAAGAAGCTGTGGTTGAGGTGTAGAATTTCCCCAGAAGGTCCGTTCCATGATTACGATCCATACGAACTCCTCTCGCTCATCCAAGAGGGAGAGATGGATAGGGTCGTGGGGAACCTGCTTATGATAGTTAACCTTGCCGCTGAGAGGGGATCCCTCGACTTCGAAACTTACATGGCACTCCTCAACAGGATCGCTGGGATGACGGTGAGGATCACCGAGAGCGATGCCAAGATAATGGAGATCATCTCAAGGAACCCTCTGGCTACCGACAGGGAGATCAGGGGGATGGGGATAACCGGAGCCACCCTGAGCAGGTCTTTGAAGAAGCTGAGGATGCTTGGCATGATATTCGGACCTGAGAACGTGGATAACTGGAAGTTAGGTCTGACGACCCTCCTCATCACGTATCCCAACAATAGAGAGTGCAGGAAGGCCTTCTGGAGGTTTCCGTACACCTATAGCGCGTACATCCCGGTCTCATCAGAGGCGCACGTGAGGGCATATTTGTCCTACCCCTACCAGGGTCTTGATGCCCTGAGAGATGCGCTAGATGGAAGGATCCCGCTGTATCTCGTGAAGGACGCAGCCTTTGGCCTCTCTCTCGATGCTGGGAGGAGCCCGTACGATTCGGTGGAGGAATTGTCCAGGCCCCAGCCTAGGGGGAGGGACCTGAGCATTCTCGTGAAGAGGCCAGAGTCCAACCTCGACAGGAACGATTTGAGGATACTTAACCTAGTTTTCAAGCACGGGAAGGTCACTCACAAGCTCCTGAAGAGGGAGAGAATTCCTGATCCGAAGAAGAGGCTCGGCCGACTTAGGAAGGACGGTTACATAATCAGGATGTACTTCCACGGGATCCCTAAGGGCATGGAAAAACTCATGCTGATAGTGAGGGCCTCCCATGATGAGATGGTACCCTTCCACTCCTTCCTGAGGTCGGTGGGATCGGTACTCACCCATTACATAGAGGGGGATGACTTCGAGGGGCTGCTATCTCTCCTAGTCACTAGGCCAGAAGTGAGGGGGGATCTCATTTGGACGGTGAAGTCCGTTTACGGAGATCAACTCGTCTTGGCGGAGGATTTCTTGGATATAAGTCCCGGCTGGAGGCTCCCCATAGATCTGTGGGATGAGGAAAGTGGGACCTTCACATGGGAGGACCCAGTCATCAGATTGAAGAGGGATCTCGAGACCTGCTACAAAAAATTGTGAAGGGAGCTTTTATGTGCTAGGCTCTGGCAAAGGGGGTACTGGAGTAGAGGGCGGCAGTCCCAATCACCTCCCAATATACGTCTATTGACGAACTAGAATTTCTCATTAAGTGGTTCCGTCTATGATGAAGCTGACGGCTCTGCAGATTCATTCTGAAAACTACGATTCAGATCAGGCGTGGATATCTACCAGGAATAATTGGATTAAAGAATAAGTTCTTTTTATGTCCGTTTAGCTTGTAATACCGGATCTGATCTCGGTCGCCTGTTGGCATTGTGAGGGCCATTAGGAGCCGGAACCTGCTTGCATTTCACAACAAATGACGTTCTATTTCCCGTCGGGCTGGTGGGGGCAACTAGCTGGCCTAACACCCAACATCACCAATCCTTTTTACGGGTCCATCGGGTGCTTTAGGAGAATGTTGGGGAGCTTCCTCAGGAAGAGTGCCGTATTGGCGCTGATGAGGCTGACGGGTCGGGACTTCAGGCGGGAACTCAGGACGATAGAGTCCATTATGCGTGGTGATATGCTATTAGAGGATTTCGTTAGAGAGTCCCTGAGATCCCTCTTAGAGTACGCTGAAAAGAAAGTACCGCACTACACTCGGCTGTTGAGGAACTTCGAAGACCCATTAACCCATTTTGACGAGATCCCTGTCCTCAAAAGATCCTTCGTCCAGGCACATCTCGATGATCTGACCTCCACAGACATGGAAAGGATGAGGGCATCAACCGGGACCACTGGAGGATCGACAGCAAGGCCCATAAGGTTCTTCAGAGATGTGAGATCCTACCGCTGGAGTAAGGCCACGGAGGTCTTCTATTACAGTTGGTTCTTGGGGATAGATCTGCTGAAGGCCAGGAAAATGATCATTTGGGGCTCAGCTGCTGAACTCCTCGGCGGTATATCCCCTCTATCCAAGATGACCCACTTCCTTGACGGAGCAGTCTACTTCAACGCTTACCTCATAGATCAACGGTTAATTGAGAGGGTCCTGAGGAAGCTAGAGGATTACAGACCGGACATCCTCAGGGGGCTTCCTCACTTCCTAGCTGCCGTGGCTGAGTACGCCCTCAGGAGGGGGATTGAGGTGTTCAGGCCGAAGGCGGTGATCTCAACCGGGGAAACGCTAAACAAATGGAAGAGGGAGATGATAGAGGAGGCATTCGGTAGGGTATACAATTTCTACGGGGCCAGAGAGGCCCCGTCCATAGCTGGAGAGTGCAGTGACGGATCCCTCCACGTTTTCTCTTTCAACAACTTGATAGAGATCCTCGACGACTCGGGCGGGAAGGCCCCGGATGGGGCGCTCGGGAACGTCGTCGTGACTCCTCTACACAACTACGTGATGCCTCTCATAAGGTACGAGATAGGCGACATGGCTAGGGCGGTTGAGGGGAGGTGCTCTTGTGGCTCCTTTCTACCGAGGATGGGTAGTATTGAGGGCAGGGCCACCGAGTTCGTGGTGAGGAGGGACGGCTCCCTTTTGGGGGGCGAGTTCTTCGAGGGGGTCTTCAGGGTGGAGGAGTGGGTCAGGGAGTTCCAAGTTATTCAGGAGGATCTGAGCACCCTCAGGATATTCATCGCTCCAAGGGGAGGGACGAGGGTCTCCCTCTCAGTACCCGAGGGGAAGATCAGGGAGGTCTTGGGAGATGTTATCATAAGGTGGGAGCTAGTGGACAGCGTGCCCAAGCCCGCGTCAGGTAAGTTCATGTATGTGATATCGAAGGTCAGATCGGGACTGGCCGTCTGACCTCAGTACCTCGCACCCCTGCTGGCTCCCCTAGAACCACTCGCGGTGTTCAAGGGAGGTTTTTATGGAGGACGGGGACGATCCGCGCAGGCAGATCCTATTAGAACGAGAAAAAATCCCCTTAGTCACTTAACTCCTTCTCGTACCTTTGATGGTGATTCCCCCGTGGAGGACGGGAGGGAAGCGAGGGGATAGTCTCTCCAGCTCCTGATCGGTGTGGTGGTTACGGTGATATCGACGCTCGACATGCTGCTGGGGCGCCGCTGAACCGCAACGCCCCCGGATGTTTGAGAGGGGAGAGGCTAGCTGACCACTAGGCTAGCCGGTCACTCTTCTTCCTCATCTCGCTTGGAGTAGTAGGGTGTCTCTGTAGACTCCTCATTCCTCTGAGCCCCCCAGTCGTAGTAACCGAATACGTCGACTGGATCGGAGCTCTCCGACTCTAGCCTCTCCATCTGCCACTCGTCGCTTATAGATGTGTCCAGCCAGCCCATCCTGTCCCCCTCACTGTCGTAAACGTAACCATCATCCACATAGCCGACCTCATTCCCCTCCTCGTCCCTTAATATGCCCTCGCTGTCTATCTCATGGAACGACACCTCCTCGCCTAGATCCATGTTCCTCACACTCCCGTCACCGTCCACATAGAAGGTATCCATCCCCGTTCCAGTGGAGATCTCGTCGGAGAGCCAGGTCGAGTCGGGAGAGTAGTCCTCGTTCCCAGGTCCCCCGGTCCAGTCGTCACCGTTCCACCACTCGTCCCTATCCTCCTGGATCTGCGGGATGTACGAGCCCAGATCAATCTTGGGTAGTCTGAAAGACCTTATTGATGATCTTATGGATCTGTACATCGCGTTGCTCTCTCTGCTGAGGGTGTTGAGCCACCTGACGTCGGCGCTTGTGTGCAGCACGGTGCTCTGCAGGATATCCAGCGCATCCTCGCCGAGAGCTAGGTATAGGTAAGCCCTCCAGAGCTGGACGTCCATGAGGTTCTCCCCTATCGTCACGGCCCAGGCCGCCCCTCCATCCAACCATGCGATGGAAGAGCTGATCATAGGAGGCATGTCCGAGGCAAGGGACCTGCCCAAGGATGCATAGACCTCGTGAGAGATGATTCCAGGTATGGGAGCTCTCTCCACTCCAGTAACCCGGTATCCCATCGAGCTGAGGACTGAGGACGCGTAATTCTTGGCATCCACGTAGGGGTGTGGTCTGTACCCCATCGCCAGATAGGCCTGAGCTATGAAGTTATCCCCGTGCACGAAGTTCTGGGGCGGGTATAGGACGACCCTGTACCCTCTCCCCCTAATGTCCAAGTAAGGGGACTCGTTCAGCAAGCCATGTTCCACTCTCGCCGATTCGGGCACCATTGAGTTGAACGCGGTCTTTCTCCTAACCGGATCCACGATCCTAAGGGGCTTGGCCCTCACGACTTCAGCGGGATGGAATGTCGAAGATATCTCCTCCAGCTCTGTGGTGAAGAGGGATTGGTGGGCGATCCACCCCCTAGTCAGCTGACCCGGTCGTATCCTCAAGATCAGCTTTCCTGGCGGCAGCCCGAGCAGTTGAAGTCCTTGAGAGGATGGTAAATCGGCCTTTACCTCTATAAATTCCCTTCTGACCGCTCTAACGTTCAGTAGAGGAGCTCCGAGTACTTTCTGGACTAAGTTCAGGAGCTTTCTTGAGAGGGAATCTGGGTCCAGCTTTGAGGCGAAAACTATGGCGAGGGGAGCCTTGGGATCGTGGGCGGTGAGGGTGTCGATATCCGAGGCCACTATCCACTCCTCGGGTATGTGTCCCGAGACGCCTAAGAAAATGTCCCTGACCTCCACTCCTACCTCCCGTATTTCCCTATCCCGGAAACTTAATTCCTTTCCTACCTTCCTTCCTTCGATTCCCCTCGGGGATGAGATGAGTACCGTGCGCATTTTTTAGTAAATTCAGGAGGATGGGGTGCATGTGGATCGCAGCCCTAGCCACAGCCATCGGCATGTGGGGGCTAGTAATATCGATCTCGGCGCTCGTAGCAACCTACATCGCGAGACTCGCACCTGAGAGGCCCTTTTACCCGGCAATTGCCTCCCAAGTCCTTTATGGACTGATCTCCCTGCTGCTAATCCACCTCACCGGTGGTGTTTGGACTTATTCCATTCTCTCGGGAGCTCCGCCTTACAAGCTGGGTCTGGCCGCCTCAATCTCCCTTCCCCTATCACTGTTTATGAGTAGCCTCGCCTACAGAAGCTGCTACTACGAATCTCCACACCTTCCCAAGGGCATGGCAGAGAGAGTAATTCTCCTCCTTCTTATAGCACCGATCGGTGAGGAGATGCTCTTTAGAGGTCTGCTGGAGGGCTACCTGCTGCTGAGCCTGGGCGGGAATCCGACCTCGCTGGTAATAGCGATATCACTGCCCGCGGTCCTTTTCGCAGCGATCCACTATGTACCCTACAGGGAGGCCCCCCCTTGCTACCTTAGGTGGGTCCTGACGACAGCGCTGACCGCGGGTCTCGTGGCCGGCTTCTTCAGGGTCTACGCCGATTCCCTGCTGCCAGCCGTGCTGATCCACTCCTGCTTTAACTTGGGTGGCATGGTGGCCTCGAGAGGAGGTCGGTACATCTAAGTGATCTCTGAGCCACTCCTCGCCTCCATTCCCTTAAGACGGAGTCCGTACCTCCTAAGCCTCGCGAAGTGCCTAAGGTTGCCGGTGAGTAGCTCCATCCCCTTAGATATTGCCGTCGCCGCTATGAGCAGATCCGCATCGCCTATTAAGGATCCCTCCTCCTTCAGCACATCGTAAAGTCTGCTGTACTCAAGCAGGATGGAGTTATCCAGCCAGATTACTTCGTAGGTCTCTTCTAACAGTCTCTTCACTTCCTCCCTCTTCTCGCTAGGTGTTCCCCTAATGAACTCCAAGAGAGCGATCGCGGAGATCGCATCCCCGACCCTTTTGCCATTCCTGAGGGAATTTGTCAGGACATCAGTGTCGATCAGTATCAAGTGAGAATTCCCTCCTGAACCTCCTGTGGGATTCCTCCACCTCGTCCAAGTAGGGGAGCACCTCTTCCCTCAGCTTCTCGAAGGCTTTGTCTCTTTTGACTTTATTGACTTCTTCAGCCAGCTCGTTCAGAAAATCGCTCCAGTCCCTGTCTCCTTTAAGGAGCTCAAGTTTCCTCTTTACCTCCTTCTTCACGGGTATCGTTGTGTAGGTCATCATGTGCTGAATCATCATGTAATTATTAATGATGACCGATGATGATGAGATTGATTCACCGCCTGAGGTCCTTCCTCCTCCTAACCTCGTCTAGGACCTCATCCAGCCTGCACACCAAGATTGAGAGAGCTTCCTCCACAGTCCTCCTCCCGACCACGATGGGGTAGTGCCTCGACTCCCTGACCCTGAGGAAGTTGGGCCCCGTTCTCCCCGCTAAGAAGACATCGACATCGCTCAGGAGCTCCACCACAGCTTTGAATTTCCTAGGGTCCCCGTGCTCCCTCTCCTCCATCTCCCTGACCGTGTTCACCCTCTTCTCCACGAGCCGGTAGCTCCCGTCCTCCTCCACCTCGTATATCAGGTAGTACTTGGCGTCACCGAAATGCTCTTGGCTTAACTTGGTCTCGTCGTCGTCCACGCCAACCGCTACCCTGAGCATGTGGATCCAGGGCCGAGATTGGCTGCTCACTTATAACCCATCCATGAAGGTCTGATCTCCCGTCCAAATGTGTTATCTCACTTAAAGTACTCCTGAAGCGACGCTTTGATCAGGTGCTTCCTCAGGATCACGGAATTCTCCACCCAGACATCGAGGGGAGTGCTCATCCTCTTCTCCACGTGCTGGAGGCACTCTCTCAGCTCGTCGCACTTAAGCGGATCGGACCTGAGCACGTGTCTGACCGTCTCCCTAACATTCCACACTCCCACGGGAAGGTATCCCGGATGGGCCTCCCTGAGAATCAGCACGGTAGCCTGCCTCCTCTCCTCCCTGAGCTTCTCAGCCACGGCCAGCCTTCCAGCATAGTAGCAGCCTCCCATGCTGGCATAGCTCCACCTACCCTCGAAGGGCTCGTAATCTCCCGCTAGGGCAACCTCCTCCAGGAGGGTCCCGGGGAACCAAACCTCTATGGACTCGTAACTCCACCTCTCGGGAAACATGATCACGGACCACCTGTTCTTGAGGTACTCGCCGTAGTACAGCCTGTACTCGTTTATCTCAGTGTATGTCCTGACCTCCCTCAGCAGGTATTTGGAAAGGGTGTCGTCCACAGCGGTTATGGACCACCTAGTAGGGACGAACTTCCTGTTCCTCCCGATGCCGAGGAGGCCAGCACTGAGCCCCTGCTGGATCTTTGATACAGGAACCCCTCTCTCGTAGAGCTCGATCATGGCCTCCGTTGCTCTGGCGTCCCTGTCGTAGTAGGCCCTCTCCATCCTGGAATCGGACCTCCCTGGCTCCACCCTCAGCTCCTCGAGGAGAGCAGAGGGTCCGAAGGGCTGGTGCACCTCCGATAGAATCGCTCCTTTAGGGGGATGCCTGAGCCTAGCCTCCATGTCCACCGACTCCCTAGAGAGCATGGACTCCTGCAGCTCCCTCGCATACCTATCGTCTATCTGGGTCACTTTCAGCTTCCTCTTCCCCCTGAGGAGCTGGATTCTCATGGCCACTATCTCCTTCAGGCCCTTCCCGAACCAGAGCTCGCTCATCCCCCAGTGCTCCGTGCTGCCCCGAACGGGAGGGATCAGAGGACCTATGTACACTTTGGGGTAGCCATACCTCCCTACGAATATCTCGGGAGGTGAGGAGCCCTCTACCAGAGTGCCCGCGCTGGGTATGTAACCGAGCAAGGAGCGTACTTCTACTTTATCAAGTCTCCTGACCTTGAAGTCCTCGGTCAGTAACTTTAGCTTCTTCACCGGTCTTAACGAGGAGGATCGAGCTATAAAATCTGTGGGATCCAGAGACGAAGGGAGATCCCGTCTATGGGAATATGATTTCGTATCTTGGTGCCCTCCTGTAATTCTTGGCCCCTACTCCTAACCTCCCTACTAATCAATCTGAATCTGATCTAATTAAAACTGGCCGCGACGATACGCACTTAAGGGACTCGCGGACAATGGCTTGTGATAAAGGAGGTAAGGGCTAAGTCCATCCTGAACAGGAGTTCCATAGGCGATTACGTCATAAACCCATACGTGGGATGTCAGCACGCCTGCATTTACTGCTACGCCCAATTTTACGCGAGGAGGTGGGGGCGCACCGAAGCTTGGGGTAGCTACATTGAGGTGAAGGTGAACGCTCCTGAGCTCCTAGCCAAGGAGGTGAGGAGGAAAAGGGAGGGTGTCGTCTACCTATCCTCCATGACCGATCCTTACCAGCCCGTTGAGAGGGAGTACGAGCTCACTAGGCGCCTCCTAGAGATATTGGTGGAGAGGGATTGGCCCGTCCTAGTTCAGACTAAGTCTCCCTTGGTGCTGAGGGACATCGACGTCTTGAGGAGGTTCAGTCAGGTTAGGGTGGGCATGACCATCGTGACCCTCGGAGAGGAGGTGAGGAGGGTCATGGAGCCCCGCGCCCCAAGTGTGGATGGGAGGATTCAGGCCCTAGAGGAGTTGAAGGAGCGAGGAATAGGGACTTTCGCCTTCATCGGACCGATATTACCGGGTACGAGCGTTGAGGAGGTTTTGGAGCTGGTGAGAGCTTTGAGGGGGAAGGCTGATGTCGCATACTTCGACAGGTTGAACATGAAGCCCGGGTTGAGACCCAAGTTGGATACTGCCATGCGTAAGCTGGGGGTAAAGGACTGGGATAGTGATCTAGATTCTTACTATAGGAGACTGAAAGCCCGGCTGACTAAAGAGTTGAGATCTGTTGGAGTGAGATACGTCTTCGTGTATTAGCAGGAGCACATGTGAAGAGGTATCTTGGGGTACCTTGGCACCACTATACCAAGCCTGATCCAGCTAAAGAGTCTGCGCGCTCTCTTGGTCGCGCGCCTAACGTTCTTCCGGTTGAAGAAGATATATAAGTGCCGTGCGATCAGTTACTGAGCTTGGAGTAATCTCCTCGCGGATACATCCTCGAGGTCTCACTCTAGGGACTCGGGGAGGAACCCGGATTTTGACCTTTCCCACCTCGATCCAGCGAACTCCCCTCCTCCAGAACGCTAATCGTAACCCCGTCGACGTCTTAGGTGTAGATGTCCACCTTCGCGCGTGGGTTGCTACGTGAAACGGTTGCGCGATCATCCCAGCAGATCTGCCTCTCCCGGCGCACGCTCGCTCAAATTTGGATCATGAGATCTAGTCCTCAGGATGGGAATCCAAGGGTTATCCTTGAAGTACATGCGAATCTCATCTAGGTAAGCGTCGGACGGCCCCTTCAAAGACCACACACCCTCAGCCGACTTGATAATGGAGGATTAAATTTGATGGGACGAGGATGTGATGCGCAGATCATACGGAGATAATACCCGCGCGTAATGATCGGTAAATGAGGAGTGACCCGACGCGCAACCCATCGAGCGTCGGCGATCAGTCTTTATATATTGTTACCTATATCGATAATACGGAAAAACATGATTAGTCGATACAGATTCCTCCTGCTGGAACAAGCTAGGTCCCCGCTGATAGCCCCGGCGCTCATGGCGAGGATAGAGGAGGGATTCAAGAGGCTCAGCTCCGAGCGCCCGCTCAGCAGAGAAGCCCTAGCTAGGCTGAGGAACCTCCTGACGATAGAGTACGTCTACAACACCAACGCCATAGAGGGGAACACTCTCACACTCAGGGAGACGAGGCTCGTGCTCGAGGAAGGTATAACTGTAGCAGGAAAGCCCTTGAGGGATCATTTAGAGGCCAGGAACCACCTTCAAGCTCTGAGGTACGTGGAGGATCTCGCTCGCGCTGAGAGGGTGGAGGAGTTCGACCTGCTCAAGCTCCACCACCTCGTGATGATGGGGATATGGGAAGCGAGACCGGGCGAGTACAGGAGGGAACAGGTCTTCATCGGGGGATCGGGTCACGTACCGCCCCCTTCTTCGGAAGTTCCGAAATTGATGGGGAGGTTCGTTGACTGGTTGAACGGCGCCGGTGATCAGCTCCACCCGATCGAGCTGGCTGCCGTGGCCCACGCCTACCTCACGGCCATCCACCCCTTCACCGACGGGAACGGGAGGGTGGCCAGGCTCCTGATGAACCTCCTCCTGCTGAGGCAGGGCTATCCACTGGCCGTCATAAGGAAGGAGAGGCGGAGGGCCTACTACATGGCTTTGGAGGAGGCTGACAGGGGGAGAGCTAGACCAATAGCTAACCTCGTGGCGAGGGCGGTGGACGAGAGCCTGACCCTCTACTTGGGATCGCTGGAGGGCATGGTTCCCCTATCGGCAGCGGCTAAGGAGCTGGGGATGAGCGTCGACTACCTGGGGCAGCTCGCCAGGAAGGGATACTTGAGGGCGGTCAAGCTGGCTGGCAGGTGGTACATTCCGGAGGACGAAGTGGGAAGGCTTAGGAGTAGAGCGGTTCAAAGGTCAAGGGGGAAGTGATGCTAAAGCTGTGAGTGATGACGTCCACAGTTAGAGCGATGACTTCTCGCTTCACTTGCTTCGAGAGCCCTAACCTCATTGAGAGCGCGAGCGCGGTAACCGAACGCACCTGACTTGAAGAGGGTTAAGGTATTTAGCTCCCTCATCAGATAACGGGGGGTCAACGAGTTGCGATCATGGTGGTTAGTTCTCCTAACCCTGTTACTCCTACCCTTCTCCACTGCGGGGATTCATGCTGAGCCTCCCGCTCCGTTCGCTCCCTACCACGTCAAACCGCTGAACGGCATCCTCTACCCGAGGATCGGTCTACCAGCCCTCGTCATCAACGGGAGCGAGTTCACGGTATGGGTCCACCCGGACTTGGGAGAGCCCAGCGAGGTGTACCTGTCTTCGGTCTTCACCGGTAGGATATACCTAGAGATTACCGATAGGGGGAAGACCCCTCAGGGCTACTACGTCAACGTCAGGGGATCCGCACCTTCAGGTCTCTACAATCTGACGGTCGTGGCTGGCGGTAAATCTTACACTGAACCCAATGCGGTGGCCTTCTTCGACTCCTACAGGGAGCTGAAAGTGGCCCACTGGACGGACACCCACTTCGGGGTCAGGGACCTGCCCAAACACTCCATGAACGAGCTGCTCTTCAGGACCGCTATAGGCACATTCAACTCAATGGGCATCGACCTGATCCTACATACTGGTGATGTGATAGATGCGATCGTCTCAAAGGATGAGGAGGAGCCGTTCAGGAGGGCCTATGAGGAGCTCATCACCCTCAAGCGTCCGATCATAATGTGCGAGGGGAACAACGACTACACGGCGATAGAGAAGAATGCGTATTACTGGGAGAAGTACTTCGCTCCCCTCGCAGGCTACACTTCGTTTGGGGACCTGACCTTCTTCGCAACCGACTCCGACACGGGCAAGATATTCGGCGACCAGTTCGATTTCCTGAAGACCGCTAGGAGCAAGGCGGGGGTGGGCCTCATACACTACCCATTCGACGATAAGGACATAAGACTGTGGCTGAAGGAGGGGAACGAGACGAAGATAGTCGACTACAACGACACCATCAAATATCTCTTAGACTTCTCCCACGAGCACGGAATTAGGCTCTGGCTCGTGGGCCACTGGCACAGCGATGGGGACTGGAAGTATGGAGATGTGGAGGTCCTACTCACCGATGCTGGCCAGTACGATCACGGAACAAGTTATGGAGGACCCGCTGAGGACTACGGTCATTACAGGCTCCTCACCCTGGCGCAGGACGGATCCTACAGGTACGAGCCAACCACGACGCTCTGGAAGCTTAACGTCACCTTCCTCAGGGTGCCTGACGCCTCCTCTGGAAGCATAGCGTTCACCGTATCTGGCAAGTCTCCCGCTGAGTTGAAGGTACCCATTATCCTGAGCAAGTTCAATCCGGAGCCGCAGGTCAGTGGCGCTCAGATAGTGGAGGCCAAGGAGGTCGGGGGCCACGGTTACTACCTTCTCTCGGTAAAGGTCTCACCGGACCAGAGGAAGCTCGTGATCCTCCAAGCGGAGCCCGATAAGGAACCCCCTGAGCTTAGCGTGAAGATCAAGGAGAGCGGGGAGGAAGTCCTCCTCTTTTACAGGGCCTACGACAGGGGTACCGGTGTGAGGGAGGTCAAGGCTTACACCTCCACCGACAACAAGAGCTGGAACCCGTTGAAGCCTGTGATAGAGACGGGCTGGCCCACATTCAAGATGCCAGCCAACCAGAGCTTCTACTATAGGATCGAGGCATACGATGCCGTCGGCAACAAAGCGGTAGAGTACGGTCAGTACAAGCCTGAGGTCACTGGAGAGCAGGCACGACCCGTGGGCACTGGCGGGGAGACCTGGATCTACGGAGTAGTTGCACTCTTACTAGTCATCATCCTCGCGCTGGGAGCCAAGAGGTTGAGGAGGTCCTGAGCGCGGGCGCCCAACCCGAACACCCTCACATTTTTCTTTCTCTCACTCTCAGCAGTTAGGGGATTGCATGGGAGCGCTCAGCGATCCTAGGAGGAGCGGTGCTCTTCTCATGGCTCTAGGCATTGTCATGATCTCTATAGTATTCGTGTTCTCCCTGATGGAGTACACCAAGGTCAGGGTGCGCGTGGCCGGTGAGAACATAATGGATGCGCTCACCAAGAGCAGCGGGCTCCTCATCGAGCTCCTATTCAAGGTCGCCTTTTTGGGAATAGCGCTAGCCGCTGGGGGCACTCTAGTGAGGCATGCGGTCTCCTTGATCAGAGAGGAGAGGATACGGAGGAGCGAAGAGGGAGAGGGGATTTGAGGGGCCTTCAGGCCGCCATCACCGTAGTGGGCCTGCTCTTCCTCTTGGGAGTGAGCTACCCCCTCGTGACCTTCGTTGTCGATCTGATGAACTCCAGTTCGGGAGTCTACCTGAGGCAGGAGGGACAGAGTATACTGGTGGACTTCGATTACCGTGGGAGGGTAAAGCTGAGGAACGTGAGGCTGGAGATCACCTTGATAGGTTCAAAGCAGGTGTCCAGAGAGGCCAAGGCTGATGAGATGGTGGAGGGGAGCCACCTGACCATTAGGCTACCGGTGAACGAGCTACCCTCCCATCTGAAGAGGGTCAGGATGAAGCTGTACGCCGAGATAGGAGGAATCTTCCCCCTGTCCATCAGCAGGGAGGTGGAGGTGGGATCTTGAGCTGGAAGGAGAGGCTTACGGATGTGCTGGCTGAGGGCATCCTCTGGGGCGTGTATTACTGGCTCCTCTTCGCGGTGATCATTCCCCTCATGGTGAACAGGTTGCTGGGAGAGATAGCGAGCGAAGTGATTGTTCCAGAGACGGGAGAGCTTACTGGCCTCATATTCCTGTTCATGGGCCTCTCGCTGGCCGCGACGGCCTTGAGGGGGACCATATACTCACCGCTGATCGGAGCACTCGAGTCCATACTCGGCTTCGCGGTAGTAGTGTACTTCTTGGATGGAGGTATAGTCAGCGTGAGCCTCGATTACGGTGGACCCATCTCCGTCACCCTCGACCTCTCTCCCATCCTGATGGAGGTCTTCCTGTTCTTCACACTGCCGGGCGTGGTGCTACCCTTCGTGGAGTACTTCCTCAAGAGGTCAGGTGGCTGATTCGATTTCGTTGGGCGATCGGTCGTGCAGATCATGGAAGCTCCCTAGAAAGCTTGTCTACCTTATCCATTCTCCCAACTGATGCCTTCTCGTGTACTATGGCTTCTTCCACGTATCTCAGCACCTCAACCTCCGCGCCACTATCCACATGTACCTCGACCCCCTCGACCGTCCTAGCCTCCGCGCCCCTCCCGATGTAGACCTCCCCTCCGATCACATCCTGGACCTCAGCGTCCTTGCCGATCCTGACCTCCCTGCCCACTATGAGTCCCCTCACCTTGGATCTCTTGCCCACCTCGATCTCACTTCCCGCTATCTCCTCGGCCTTGGCTGAGCCGTGAACCTTAACCTCATCCCCAGTGATCCTCTTTGCCCTCACGCTACCGGCGATCTCCACATCTCCTCCCCTGATCTCCCCGTCCGACTCCAGACTACCGGCGATCTCAAGTTCTGATGCCTCTATACTGCCCGAGACCTTCATGCTCCCTGCCACCTTGATCTCCTCAGCTCTGACACTACCTACTATCGTGCTGGAGCCACTTATCCTCATTTCCTCACCTTCAGCGTCACCCTCGATCTTCAAGGAACCGCTCACCCTCACCACTCCGAATTTCACCGGTCCCTTGAGGCTGACGGATCCACCCACGGAGAGCTCGTCTATCTCCTGCATGCACGCACCCCGAGACCCTCCGGTTCTCCCGCCCTTTATTCTAACTCACAAATTGTGAGTTATAGCAACCGGCGGGAACGTTGCACAGCCCAAGTACTTACGCGGATCGGCAGGTCCCGCCGTTCAATCCCCGGAAGGCGATGGGTTCTCCATTCAGATCGGCAATTCTATGGGTCAGTCAGTCCCTAAGGTAGTTCTCTGATGGAAAGAACGATAGGAGGTCACCGCTGTGGGAGATCACTTAGCCATCGGAGTTCTGGAGAGCGCCGACGAGTCCCCATTAGTGAGTACAATCCTTCTAACGCCAGCACCCAATCTTTTATTCCAAGCATCACGGCCTTGATTGTGTACAAGAACAGGTGCAGGCACGATATAGTGAAGTCGATGCTCGAGGCTTGCAGAGAGGAGATGTGTGTAACGGAGATATGCAGGAGGGCCGGCCTTCCAGTGGACAGGGGAAGGAGGATAGTGAACCAGCTTCTCAGGTATGGGTTGCTGATAGAACTGCAAGAGGGGGGGAGGAAGAGGTATAAGATAACTCCCAGGGGATACGAGTGGTTGGGCATATACGAGAGGCTGGAGGAGGTACTTCCCTCCATCTGATTGGGGTCCCACGACGTCAGGAGGGCCGCTAGGTCGATCCGAATCCGGTAGGTCCACCACAGCTCAATTGGTTCCACTTTGGCTATTAGTTCACCTTTTTATTAAGTTAAACTCATTATCAGAGGTGAACCTATGAAATCGGTTCTGAAGGTTAGGAAGAAGGGGGTGATCATTCTACCTAAGAGACTGAGAGAGATGGCTGGTATCAGGGAAGGGGGTGAGGTACTCGTCGAAGTGGGCGATGGTATTATCATACTGAGGCCTCTTAAACCAAAGGTCGTGGATGTCGATCCGAAGATCATAGAGGAGCTGCTCAGAGAGGAGCACGCCTTAGAGGGTAGGAAGCATGGAAGAATCTCCAAGAGCTAGACCCGAGAGGATTGTGTTAGATACCGGTGTCCTAGTCGAGTACATCGTGAAAAGGGCTCCGTACAGGCACAAGGTCGTGAAGCTATTCAGTGATGCAGACGGGGGAAACGTTAGGCTGTTTATGAGCCCTATTACGTTAAGCGAGACCTTGTACGTAGCTTCAAGGATCTACGAGGCTTCATCCGTCCTTAATCCGAATGAAGAAGCACTAAAATACGTTGAATGGTTAAAGGTAAGGATATCTGTGGCGAGAATTACGGAGGAAACTGCGAAGAGGGCCGGTGAGCTGAAGAAGGAACTGCGCATAGCCCTACCGGATTGCTACGTCATAGCCAGTGCGGAGCTCATGGGGGGATCCCCGCTGTTCAGAGGGGTTGAGAGGGAGATGGAACCGGTACTCGACAAGCTGGAGGAGCTGGGGGTTTTGTTCTTAGACTCAATCTAATAACCGTGGGATCTAACCGGACGTGTGGAGATAAGCGTTGACAAAGGATCTGGAGAGCTGTGGGGGTGCTCGTCCTGAATGTGAAGCGCGATGTCATGAGGGTGTATGACGAGATAGCGGAAGGGTTCGATCACACCCGAGGGAGGCCCTGGCCGGAGGTGGATCTCGTCGACAGGGATCCCATCCTGGACTTGGGATGCGGTAACGGGAGGCACGCGAGCTACCTAGAGGGTAAAGGGTACAGGGTCGTTTGCGCCGACATCTCTTGGGGCATGCTCATGGTGGCTAGGAGGAGGGTTAGGGATCTGGTGCAGTGCGATGCCTCCACCCTTCCCTTCCGCGACTCCTCCTTCGGCACGGTCCTATACTTGGCAACGATACATCACTTGCCTAGAGAGGACCGCTTGCGCTCCTTGAGAGAGGTCAAGAGGGTGCTCGAGCCGGGTGGGAGGCTGATAGTCTCAGCATGGGCCCTCTTCCAGCCTCGCTTCTTCAAGAAAATACCTAGGATGCTGCTTAATCCCCTGAAGGGGAGAGAGTTCGGGGATCTCACTGTCCCGTGGCACACGAAGGGCCGAGTTTACCAGCGCTACTATCACCTCTTCACCAAGAGGGAGCTCGAGTCATTAGTGGAGGAGGCTGGCCTGAGAATTATCCGCTCCTACGGAAGGAGCTTTAAATATCGCTGGTTCGCTGAAAATCACGTAGTGGTGGCGGAGAAGGTCTGAAATGGTTATGGAGGGGTTGAAGCTAAGGCCCGTCAGGAGAGCCAGGGTGGCCTCGGGAGTAGCGATAGTTCCGGTGATGGCTAGGCCGTACCCTTGCCCACACGGCAGATGCATCTACTGCCCTGGAGGCGGGCAGACACCTCAGAGCTATGTTGACAGGAGCCCCACCGTGATGAGGGCGGCTAGGGTGAACTACGATCCATTCAAACAGGTTTGGATGAGGCTGCATCAGCACCTCATGGCCGGCTTCTTCCCCTCTAAGGTGGAGATGATCTTGATGGGGGGCACCTTCACGGCCATGCCCTTCTCCTACCAAGAATGGTTCGTGAGGAGAGCCTTCGATGCCCTCAACTCCTTTCCCGGCGATGAGGTCAGATCCAATAGCCTGCTGGAGGCCCATGCCCTGAATGAGTCAGCTAAAGCGAGGTGCGTGGCCCTCACCATTGAGACAAGGCCGGACTGGGCGAAAGAGGAGCACGTCGACAGGATGCTCTACCTAGGCGCTACTAGGGTTGAGATAGGGGTGCAGAGCCCCTTCGACGACGTGCTGGAGAGGGTGAGGAGGGGGCATACCGTCCGAGACGTCATAGAGTCTACCCGTATTCTAAAGGACGCCGGCTACAAGGTCTGCTATCACCTCATGCCTGGGCTCCCGGGAAGCGATCTGGACAGAGATGTCGAAGCCTTCAGGCTCATATTCGAGGATCCTGATTTCAGGCCCGACATGCTGAAGATATACCCCACGCTAGTCCTCCCCGGTACTCCTCTCTACGAGATGTGGAGGAAGGGGGAGTACAGGGGACTGACTGAGGAGGAGACGTTGGAGTACCTGATTAAAGTGTACCGGCTCCTTCCTAGGTGGGTGAGGATTCAACACGTTCAGAGAGACATACCGGAGGAGTACATAGCGGCTGGACCGAGGAGGAGGAACCTCAGGCAAATGGTGGAGCACTACTTCCAAGAGAGGGGAGAGAGGATAAACGAGATAAGGTACAGGGAAGTCGGCCACGCCATGGCTAGGGGAATCGAGCCAGATTACGACTCAGTCCGGATGGAACGCATAGACTACGAGGCCAGCAGCGGGTATGAGGTGTTCCTATCCTTGGTGGATGACAATGACGCGTTGATGGGGGTGCTCAGACTGAGGAAGCCCTCGGTCTTAGCCCATCGCTGGGAGGTGAATGAGAGGACGGCCATAGTGAGGGAGATCCACGTTTACGGTCCTCTGGTTCCGGTGGGAGAGCCGCCTAGAGAGGGGGCCCAGCACAGGGGGTTCGGGAGGTGGCTCATGTCGGAGGCTGAGAGAATAGCGGTGGAGGAGCTGGATGCGAGGAGGATGCTGGTCATATCGGGTGTGGGGGCGAGGAACTACTTCAGGAAGCTGGGGTATGAGCTCATCAGGGGCTCCTTCTACGTGGCAAAGGACCTCTCCTGATTCGAACAATTTATATTCTTGTGGGAATATTCTATTAGGAATATTATGTTTGTTAGTGATAGATAGGTGGGAAGGCGAGGAGATAAAGAGGAGGAAGGGCTGGCTCCTCCTCTACGGCAGGAGGAAGGTAGGCAAATCCTTCCTGCTACGTCGTCTCACGAGATGGGATGCTTACGTGACGATCACAAGATCAAGGGCTGCGCTTGTGGACGGGGAACTGAGGACCATAGAGGAAGCGATCCGCCTCGTCGTGGAGACCCTCTCCTCTGATGGAAAGGCCGTGATAGACGAGTTTCAGAGGCTCGATGATGTGCATTGGGAGAGACTAGCCGAGATACACCCGAGCGGAAGACTCTACCTAGCGGGATCTAGCTCGGGGATAGTGAGGAAGGTGTTCGACAGGAGAAACCCCCTTCTGGGGCTTGTTGAACCCTTAAGACTCGACATAATATCCTACTCGGACATGCTGGCGAATCTCAGGCCGAAGGATAGGGAGGGCTTCGTGTGGGCCGCTCTCATGAGGGACCCTTGGGTGATACCGCTCGCTAACCTAGAGGACCCGGTCCGCTTCTTGGTGGATAGATCATTCGGGCTCTTCATGTCCGCTCAAGGACTTGTGGGTGAAGTCTTCAGCGAGGAGGAGAGGGTACTCACATCCCTCTACGACTCGATCCTCCTCCTAATGGGGGAGGGGGTCTGGAGCGCCAAGGAAATGGCGGGAATCCTAAGCTCCAGGGGATTACTGTCTGGAGGGATTGCCGCAGTCACCGGAATCCTCTCGAGGCTTGAATCCATGGGATTAGCGACTAAGATACCTCTGTGGAAGAGTGGAAGGACCAAATACCTTTACCGGCACAGATCTCCCCTGTTGTCAGTCCTCTACTACATGGAGGCCAAGTTCGGGGTGAACGACGGTTACCCGCCTGAGGAGGATGCGATCAGGAGCGTCTTGGGTAGGGAGATCCAGCTTTCGGTGGGGGAGATGCTGGCCAGGCGGGAGGGGGCGAGGCTAGCCTACCACGTGTCGCCCGAGGGCGATGTGGATGCAATCCTCCTGAGGAGAAAGAGAGTCATAGCTGGATACGAGATCAAGCTGGGACCGATACCTGAGAAAGAGGCTGAGAAATCAGTGATGAGGATGAGGGAACTTGGTATACCCTACACAGACCTTGTCAGCTTGACTGAGAGGCCGCCTGACATAGGAGACGAGTCTCTAGGCCCGGATGATCTCGTTTCCCTAGCGGAAAGGATCAGGTCTACTCCTAAGGATGAGGGACCCTCTCAGCCCTCACCATGAGGTTCTCCAAGTAGAACCTAGCTCCGTCCCTGTCCACTATGTGCAGCTGGAAGGGAGACCTAGTTTCCAAGCCAGCTCCCCTCAGTATCCTCTCCTTGAGATCCTCGTACTCCTCAAAGTCCCTAGGGGCTTTCTCGCACACAATGAGCAGATCGACGTCGGAAGAGGCGGTGAGCCTCTCTTCCACAGCGCTACCGAACACGTATATCTCCACATCTCCCAAGACTCTCCTCGCTGATCGGGCGATCTCTCTCACGTGCTCCCTCCACCTCTTTACCATTTCAGCTCTCTCTATCCTCTTCCTCACATAGGCTCGCAACTCTAATCACCTCCCGAGCCAGTTCGACAAATGAGATGGCTAGCTCGCGCCTGAAGTTCCTTTCACCGTACCTAGAGCTGAAGTAGGCATCTGTGAGATGCTCTATCTTCTCACCCCTCTCATTCAAGAGTTTAGATATGAGATCGCACTTCTCGGAGAGCCAGTCACCCAAGAGCTCCATCAGATCGTGAGTCCTCGGGTATGTGCCCACCACCTCAAGCAGTACCCCCTTGACGAATACTCGATGGCCTGATGGGCGTGAAACACAGCCATGTCGTGGAAGCCTCTGGATAGGCTGTACTCAGCTAGCTCTAGGAACGCCCTGCCTCCTCTTCAGGCTCTCTGACTCCCTATGGCTCAATTCACTCGGCCTCCTCGAACTTCCCTTCCTCCTTGTCCAGCTTCTTGGCATCCCTCAAGGTAACCGGCCTCCCGCCCGTACTTGGTCTCTTCACAACCGCGTAGTAGAGGGCCCCCACCGCAGCGGAGAAGAAGCCTACCACTGAGACGAGTACACCTAACATTATTAAGGCAACGAGGATGGCCAGTATGAGGGCAGCGATTAACGGGAGATATTTGAGGATCAGCCAGAACACTATACCTCCAGCCAGCAGCCCTATTAGGGTGAGGAGCAGGAGAGCCGCAACGTCCCTCCCTCTCAAATCAATCACCCAGTGTTATAGTGAATCCCCTATTCCCAGATTGGGGTATGTGCCTCGCTATCTCCTTAGCTAGGGCAGATATGTTCAGAGACTGGAGTATCACCCTGCCCGGGCCCCTCAGCACCGCGAAGAAGAGGCCCTCCCCACTGAACAGTATGGACTTCACACCGCCGACCCTCTCTATGTCGAAGTCCACCGAGTCCTCCAAGGCCACCAAGTGCCCGGTGTCCACTTTAAGGACCTGATCTGGCTTCAGATCGTACTCTATGAAGTCCCCGGCCGCGTGGATGAACACCTTCCCCACACCTCGCACCCTCTCCATTATGAGCCCCTCCCCACCGAAGAGAGCAGCTCCCAGCTTCCTAGCCATACCGGCGGTGACCTCCACCCCGTCCTCAGCTGCCAAAAAGCCGCCCCTCTGGATAAGGTACTCCTTAGTGCCATCCAGTTCCAGCACCGCTATCTTACCAGGGGCTGTGCCAGCGAAGGACACGACTCCTGGCCCTCCTTCGGCGGAGAACTCCGTTACGAAGAATGTTTCTCCAGCTATGGCCCTCTTCAGGCTGGCCATGAACCCGCCGCGGGCCTTCACATCCATCTTGATGTTGCCCGACATGTGGTTGAGGGCCCCGGCCTCGGCGTATATCCTCTCACCGGGAGACAGTTCTATAACGAGGACTTGGAGATTATCCCCTAAGATCTGGTACTTCATGGCTCCTCAGAAATTGTGATCAGGAGTGGCTTATTAAGATCCCGAATCAGCGGCCGCCCCGAAAACCGTGAGGCGAGGAGGTGCGATCATATTGGCTTTAAGATCTCTCTCAGCAGGCATAGGGGATTAGGCAGGATCATGGGTACTCTTCTCCTGTAATCCTCGTACTCCTCCCCGAACTTCTCCATGGCCTCTGGCTCCTCCACCCTTATCAGAAAGAGGATCACGCTCACCCAGATGGTGAAAGTGAGCAAGAGGAATGTGAACAGGCCGCTGAGGATTAGGCCCAAGGAGGTCACGAAGAGTCCGATGCCGAAATGATGAGGGTGCCTGACGCAGGAGTATATGCCGTGTGTAACGAGCTTCGTGGTCCATCCCCACTCCTCCGGCTTTCCAAACTTCCTGAGCATCCTGCCCGAGGTCCTCAAGATCAGCGCCGCCACCATCATACCTAGTAGCCCGAGGACCCTCGCCCACGGGGGTAAAATCAGACCATATATGGAGTCCAGTGCGTATCCCAGTACCAATGAGGCTAATATTACGAACAGCCAAATGAAGAGTCTCTTCTTCACCTTCTCCACTGTGATCACCGAGTTGACGGTTAATTGATAAGATCTTTAAGGTTTCAGTGAGCATAATTCACCTGAGGCGGGGAGTACCTATTAGCCATATTATCAACCTCCTCCGCGTGGGGAGTGATTGTGAGAACAGGATAAGTCGTTAAGGTAAACGGAAGCGGCAATCGTAAACAAGTCCGAGTCTGGGGAACTATTTGAATCCCTAGTTAGTAACGTGGGAAAAAGCCATAGGTTATCAGGGAGGGTATCAATACGCTGAGCATTCCTGTCTCGGAGTAAATAGGAAAAGGACAGGCGTATAGATCCGAAACTGGTTTGGAGTAGAAGTATTCTACTTACATGCTGGAGATTCGGTAAAGAATGGCCGATCCCAACGCGCCCAATCCCGAGATCATTAGGAGCGGTCCCGCCACATTGACTGTGTATCCCATTTCCGCCCATATGAGGAAGGACACGAACATCGATATCGATTGGACTAGGAATATAGCTGATACTGCCACTAGAAGCTTGCCCACGGTAGTATTCCGGAGGAGGGAGTAGTTTCTGAGGGTGAGTGTCAAGAAGACTGCCTCCACGAAGACAAGAACCAAGTTGAAGATCCAGTAAATGCCGATCATTGAATCACCCAGTGAGGGATTGTACAATCTCCCAGTTCCTCTCCAATACGTCGGAGAGAAAGTAGGGAACGCCGTAGCCGCTCCCCAGTCTCACGATCAGACCATGCCTTTCCAGTACCGTTAAGTGGTGTATCACAGTCTTGTAGTTCAGGTCGAGTGCTTTTGCGAGTTGATTCGGGTTCATGGGTCTTTCTTTGAGAGCTTTCAATATTTTCAGCCTTGTGGGCCCTCCTCTCGAACCGTTCAACAACCATACGAGTATCTTCCTGAGCCTCAAGGTCTCCATTTACTACCTCAGGAGGTGGTGCTGTGAACCTTAAATCCCTTGACATACGGTATCCCAAACGTCACTCATAAAAACGTTAATTTAGATTGGTACTATTGACATCTCTCGGAATTTTTTACTAATTCATGATAAATTTGTGCATGATTAGGGGGTAAATTTGGTCTCACATTTATCACTCTGAGACTCCAAGCTCCATATGAACAAGTCAGTTCTGCTAGGAGTGATCGCCGTTCTTGTAATCCTCATCGCGGTCCTGCTCTATATGACGTTGAAGTCAGCCCAGAAAACTCCTATTGTGCCTGTGACTTCCAAACAGACAGCTATCAAGGAGGAAGTGGTGTGGAAGCCCGATGGGGTTGTGTCAAAGGGAGAGTATGATCAAGAACTGGAACTGGCGGAGGGAAGATTCAAGGTCTACTGGAAAACTGACGGAGAGTACCTCTACATGGCCTTGGTAGGAAAGACCAAGGGATGGGTTGCGATAGGATTTGAGCCAACGAAGAGGATGAAAGACGCGGACATGGTGATAGGATGGGTGAAGGACGGCAAGGCTACGGTCATTGATGCCTATTCCACAGGAGAAACAGGACCCCATCCACCGGATGAGAAGCTGGGAGGCAGGAACGACATCCTATCTTATGGAGGATCGGAGAAGAGCGGTGTGACCACTATAGAGTTCAAGAGAAAGTTATCAACGGGTGATAAGTACGACAAGGACCTGAAGCTAAGGACCAAGATCGCGTTCATCTTCGCCATGGCGGATGAGGACATGTTCACGAAGAAGCACAATGTAGCCAAGGGATCTGGAGAGCTCAGCTTAGGGGGATGATCTGACTAAGAGCATTAACCCCCACAACTTTCTACTTTTTAACACTTTAGCGTTAACCGTTTGCACTCCCCCAGAACAACGTTTTTGGAGCGCATCGTATGATGCGAGGTCGTCAACTGAGGAGGACAGCCAGCACCCCAGAGAGGAATATGCCGTCGAACACACCTGCTCCACCTATGCTCACTAGGCCGCTGCCTATCTTCTCCACTTCCCTAAGTCTGAGCAGATCAGCCCCTATCAGGGTTCCGAGAGTCCCTGACACGTAGGCGCTGACCCCAGTATATTGGGGAGCTAGTATCAGTGAGGAGAGAGCTGCTGTTATCGGGGCCATGTAAAAGGGCATCACAATGCCCACACCTCTGACTGGCCTGCTGAAGGCATAACTAACAAGAGTCACGATGGCCAGCGAGGCTATGATCCCCGGCCTGAGACCAATCTTAGATAGGAGGAAGAGGGAGAATGCAGTGGGGATGAGCGCCCCTCCCAAGTTAACCGCTATCACGATTCTCCTCTCTATCCTGACTGGAGGGAGTTTCACCCTGAGGAAAAGTACTTCGACTTCGTCCACGACCTCGTAAGTCCTCTTCTCCCACACAGGGATGTTCACCGCACTGCCTACCAGAGTGGAGAGAAGGAGAATCCATGTCTGCCAAGGAGCCAAACCTATCTTGGTGAAGGCCCTCCCCACCATGCCCAAGAAGAGCAGGAGCATTATGGGGAGTAGGAAGAGGAAGAGGAGCATTATCAGCATCATGGCGAGCGGGTAGTATATGTAGGATCTATCCACATGCCCTACGGGGAGGGAGAGTAATAAAGATCCCCTCCTGAGTGGGCGCGATGAAGGTGAAGACGAGCTGATGGACAAGATGGCTCTCGAGTCATCGGGAACTTCTCATGCAAGTCATCGTACCCACAGATCGATGTCAGATTGCAGTTGCGTTTGGATCGATCGTCACGGAAGGGTCATTCGGGAACTTCAAGGAAGGAGATGTCTTCATCACTAAGTTCTATCTCCGCAGCTTTAGCATTGCTCCTGAGTTGATCCAGGCTCTTAGCCCCGGGGATTGCGTCCACTCCCTCATCTCTTATCACCCACGCCAGAGCGAGCTGGGCAGGACTCGGTTCTCCTCCCTTCCTGTCCGCTAGTTCCTTCAGCCTCTCAACCACCGACCAATCGATCCTCCCGTAAAGGTGCCATATGTTCAGCCTCCTCTGCAGTCCCTTAGGCATCCTCCCCGGCCCGTACTTCCCGGTAAGCAGTCCCTGTGCTAGAGGGCTATACGCTATTATCGTGATACCTTCCCTCTGGCAATGAGGGATTAGATCTCTCTCTGGATCCCTCTTGAGGAGATTGTACTCGATCTGGTCACTGGCTAGGTCGTGCCTCTGGAGGTAGCTCCTGGCCTCCTCCATCTGCTTTAAGGAGAAGTTGCTCACCCCTATGGCCCTTATCCTCCCCTCTTCCAGCTCCCTCTCCAGCGCCCTCATCGCCCCCTTCAGGGGGAATATGGGGCTGGGCCAGTGGATCTGGTATAAGTCCACGTAACTGGTGTTCAGCCTCCTCAGACTGTTTCTCAGCGCCTTCAGTACTCCTGAGACGGTGACCCTGTAGGGAAAGACCTTGGTGGCTATCACCACTTCCTCCCTGTCCAACCGGCTCAGCGCCTTCCCTATTACCCTCTCGGACCTCCCCCATCCGTATATCTCCGCAGTATCTATGAAGTTGATTCCGAGTTCCAAGGCCCTCCTTATTATGGAGATGGCCTCCTCTTCACCTATTTCCTTCCCCCAACCCCAATAGCTGGCGCCGAACTGCCATGTCCCCAGTCCTATTTTGGAGACCTTTATACCTGTCCTCCCCAACTGCTCATACCTCATAGAAATCCCGAGAGATCCCAATCGACGGGGGTTTTAAAGCGAGCTGTCGATGACCGGCTGGGAAGATAGAAGCCTGAAGGTAGCCAAGAGTTATTCCGGGCTTTTGCTATTAGCTTACGAGTTAATTAGGAATGTTATTAGAGACCACTACTCTACCCCCGACCTCCCCTTTATCAGCGCCACGTCCCTCTTCAGGGCCCTGAACCTCTCTACGTCCTTGACCGGCCCTTCGTAGTCCTCGAAATGAATCCTATCCACTCGAGCACCTCAGGCACTAACCAATTGATCCCGTCCTCGAAAGATCTCCCGCTTCATCGCCCCCCTAGTATAGAGCCTCTACTGCCTTCTTTCCCACATTACGAGCTTGAAAACCAGTCAAGCCATGCTCATTAGCTAAATTTAGTACGAACATGCGGTAACCTATGTCCTAAACTTTCTCTCTCGATAAGAAGCCTTCCCTTCACCATTTAAAGGATCGCCGGGATCATATTTAAGAGTTATCGGACACATGACACAGCTAAAAAAGTTCCGAAGGTTTTAGAGCCATTACGCCTCAAAGTACTCAACAGTCATGGGAGCTCGGGCAGTTATAATGTGCTGTGCCTTGTCTGTCCAGCTGGAAACTACTTAGCAGGCTCAAGTTGGGCCAGTTTTAGCCCTTCTGGATTCTCTCTCCGGAGGAACTACTTCAGATCTGGGACCTACCTCCGTCAGTTCATTTGCGCGGGCCTCTGCAAGAGTCAAGTACTTTAAAGACACCCTCTCCTAGGCCGGGATGAGCATGCCAGAGCCCGTGGAGTATGACGCCATAGCCATAGGTACTGGAACCGCGATGAACATAGTTGATGGCCTCCTCCACCACAATCCTGATATGAAGGTGGCCGTGATAGACAAAGACGAGCCTGGAGGCATCTGCCTCACCAGGGGATGTATACCCTCCAAGATCCTCATACACTCCGCCGATGTCCTCAGGATAGTGGAGGACGCCCGTCGCTTCGGCATAGATGTTGAGATAAGGAAGGTAGACTATGAGAGGGTAATGAGGAGGATGCGTAGCCTGATAGATCCGGAGATAGAGATGATAAGGAGGGGATTGAGCCAGCATCCGAACATAGACTATTATCAGGAGGTGGCGGAGTTCGTCGCCCCCTACACGCTTAAGGTGGGGGACAAGCTGATCAAGTCGAACCTAATCCTCCTCTGTTCGGGATCTAAGCCCTACATCCCCCCGATAGAGGGGCTGGAGGAGGTAGGCTATCACACCAACAAGACGGTCTTCCACCTCTTTGAGAGGCCCGACTCCCTTGCGATAATTGGGGGAGGCTATATAGCGGCTGAATTCGGCCACTTCTTCTCAGCGATGGGCACTAAGGTAACTATCATAGGGAGAAACCCCCAGTTCCTACCTCAAGAGGAACCTGAGGTCTCCAAGCTGGCCAAGAGGGAGCTGGGGAGGTTCGTTGACATATACACGAATCACGAGGTCGTTAAGGCCAAGAAGACGCCCGACGGTAAGAAGGAGCTCATCGCAATAAACAGGGAGACGGATGAGGAGGTCACCTTCGTCGCTGACGAGATCTTGATGGCGGCCGGCAGGGCGCCCAACACGGACATACTCCATCCGGAGAGGGCTGGCATAGAGACAGATGAGCAGGGTTGGATAAAGGTGAATGAGTATCTGGAGGCCTCCCAGCCGGGAGTATGGGTATGCGGTGACGCGAACGGCAAGTACCTGTTTAAGCATGTGGCCAACTACGAGTCCAAGGTCATCTTCTACAACATAATGGGTCACAAGGTCAAGATGAGCTACCACGCAGTTCCTCATGCTGTCTTCACCTACCCGGAGGTGGCCTCCGTGGGGATGAGAGAGGCTGAAGCCGTAGAGAAGCTAGGGAAGGACAGAGTGCTCATAGGGTTCCACAGATACGAGGACACGGCCAAAGGAGAGGCAATGGGCGTCAGAGACTACTTCGTTAAGGTGATAGTCGATGCGGAGAGCGGCGTCATAGTTGGCGCTCACATAATAGGGCCCCACGCCTCGATCCTGATACAGGAGATCGTGACCCTAATGTACTCGAGGGACCCCACATACATGGCCATATCCACGGGGATGCACATCCATCCGGCCCTGTCAGAGGTGGTGGAGAGGGCCTTCTGGCACCTCATGCCCGTAGATCACTACCATCACATGCTCCATCATCTAGGATTGGAATAGCAATCCCACGGGGGAATTAATCAAGCTCCTCCGAAGACCTCACCGAACGATCTGAGGTCCAGTACCCTTACCCCCTCAACTTCCTCGGCCCTCCTAGCTACAATCAGGTATTCCTTATCGTATCCCTCTAATAGGAGCTGTCCCTTGCGCATCAGCTCCCTGACAACCCTTCTCACATCCTTAGCGCTTAAATCAGACCACTTGGCCTCCATGAGTAGCGCCTTTCTCTTCTCATCGTCTACCAACACCAGATCTATCTCCTCACCTCTCCCCCACCACCTGCCGAGCCTTGTAACCCTCATGCCGAGTCTCCCACTTCTGATGAGGCTTATCACGACCTCCCTCGCCACCTTCTCGAAGATAATTCCTAAATACTGCGGGTAACTCGCTCTCACAGTTTCCACGTCTAGAAGTCCCTCCTCTATGAGGGAGAGGTTTGGCGCCACGAACCTGAACCAGAAGGTGAGGAAGTTGTCCGCTAAGTAGTAGCGTCCCCTCTTGGAGTTCCACCTGTCGGTGACCGGGACCTCCCTGACCACGAGCTCCACATCCATCAGGTTTCTCAGGTAGGGAGTTAGGTCCGAGTGACTCAACCCTGTATAGTCCCTTATCTCCTTGGGAGTGTTCTTCCCGTGGGCTATGGCCTCCAGTATCTTCCTGTAGGTGGATAGCTCGGTGAACTCGTATTTAAGCAGGAAGTCCACCTCCTCCTTGAGGAACGTGTCTGGTGACTTTAGCTCGCTCTCCAACCAAGACCAGAAGGGTGTCCTGACCTTGCTCAGGTAGTAGGGGACCCCGTCAGCAAAGCCGTAGATCTCTACAAGCTCCTCCCAACTTGAGGAGGGGAAGAATCCCTTGAGGTCGGGGAACCTCAGGGGACCCAGCCTGAGGGTGGAGGTCCTCCTGCCGTACAATGGGCTCTTGTAGGAGAGGACCTTATCCTTCATCATGGAGACTGAGGAACCGCACAGAATCAGCTTCGTCCTAGTACCGCGCAGGTGTAAGTCAACTATCCTCTGGAAGACCGAGACGACACTAGGATCTTCCTTCACCATGTTAGGGAATTCGTCTATAACCACTATCCTGTCCTTCAGGAAAGTGAATATAGATTCCCAATCCTCCATCGCGTACCTAGCCTGAGGAACGAGGCGGGATGCCGTCAGCTTGAAGTACCTTAAGTTACCTCCCTCAACCGCCAGATAATAGATGTAATCCTTTCCCTTGACAGCTTCCAAGATGAGACGGGTCTTCCCTATTCTCCTCCTCCCCATCACCACTATGAACTCGAACGAGTCAGATTCCAGCCTCTCTTTCAGGGCTTCCAGCTCCTCCTTCCTGTCCACAAACATGATAATTCTCATTATGATAATTAATATTATCATATTTAGGTTTATCGCCAGCTCAGCAGAGCTTGGCCCCGCATATCACGTAGTAATCCTCTTCCTCCTCCATGTGGATGACCTGTACATAGTGGTCCACGGAGGACATTACCTCTTCCATGCTCCTCGCCACCCTCTCCCTCCCATGTGGATTGTACCTAGAGTCGGGGGTCCAGTCCATTATGACCAGCCTGCCGGTGCATCTGAGTACCCTCCTGAACTCGCCAAGCGCTGCCTGAACGTCGGTGAGGTGGTGAATCGTGGCAACGGTCGAGAGCAGATCGAAGGATTCGTCCCGGAAGGGTAGGCTTTCGGCGCTTGATTGGACGAAGTGAACCCCCTGAGGAACCCTGTTCGATGCGGAGAGTTCGGGATCAACTGTCACTATCGTAGAATCTGGGAAGACCTCCAAGAGGAGAGATAAGTTAGCTCCGAAACCTGTACCTACCTCTAAGACGTTCTTTTCCGCTCTCCTCATGTACAGATCTATCAGGAGGTCCTTCCAATCCATCTCCATCATTGAGGTGGGGGGAGCATATTATTTAAGGGACCCTCTAGCTCAAGGGGAGAAACTTGGAGCTGGAGGATCTCTTCTGGGCTTCAGTGCTGATCGCATCGCTGATATCAGTGATCTTGCACGTAACCGGTATAGAGGGCTTGGATTCGCTTCTACTCCTCTTACTGATAGTCATGATCTCCTCCTACACGGCTTGGGAGGTGCTCCACGAGAGGAAGGCGGAGCTAGAGCATGTGATTAACCTGCTGATGGTCGGGGTTGGTGGCCTAACCTACTGGCTAGACCTCCACCTTGAGGGTACCCTCCTCCTCGGAATGTTCGGACTGGCCGAGATACTGGAGCATGTGGCCATGGAGAGGGCTGAGTCTGGGTTGAAGGAGTTGATGGAGTACCTCCCGAGGAAGGCCAAAGTGGAGAGGGACGGCTCCCTCTTGGAGGTGGGATTCGATTCCATAAGGAAGGGGGACCTAGTGGTGGTGGCTAGGGGCGAGAGGGTCCCCGTGGACGGGCTGGTGGTCAGAGGTAAGGGGCACTTGGATCAGTCGGTGGTGACCGGCGAACCTCTCCCTGTGAGGGTGGAGATGGGCAGCTACGTCCACTCCGGCTCCCTCCTAGTCGAGGGAAGCCTAGTCATAAGAGCCCTGAGGGTTGGGAAGGAGGCATTCATCTCGCGCATACTCGCCATGGTGGAGGAGTTCAAGGGAAGGAAGTCCTCCGGAGAGAGGCTGGTCCAGAGGTTCAGCAAGTACTACCTCCCGTCGATGCTCGCCCTCTCCGCGCTGGCATGGGCCCTCCTAGGAGTGAGAGCATCCATAGTTCTGGTGGCCGTCGCCTGTCCGAGTGCCTTCCTTGTTGCCGCTCCGGCCACGACCCTCACATCGTTGGCTGTGGCTGCGAGGAGAGGAGTGCTGTTCAAGGGATCCGCCCCTGTAGAGATGGCTGCCAAGGTAAGGGCCGTAGCCATCGACAAGACCGGTACCCTCACATTGGGGAGACTGGTGGTGAGGGAGCTACACATGGATGTAGAGGACTTCAGGCTGTTAGCTTCTCTAGAGCTGGCTTCGCAGCATCCCGTGGCCAGAGCTCTTGTGGAGGAAGCCAAGAGGAGGGGTCTGAAGCTCTCGATACCCGAGGAAGTAGAAGAGGTACCGGGTGAGGGGATAAGGGGGTTAGTAGACGGGGCGGAGGTGGTCGCGGGAAAGGCGTCCTTCGTAGGGGTTGAGGAGGTTACGAGCGGGGGTGTCGTTGTTCATGCCTCGGTTGGAGGGAGACACGGGTACGTGTCGCTTGGGGACGAGGTGAATCCCTTAGCTAAGGAGGTGATCGGGCGACTGAAGGAGATGGGTCTCCGCGTTGCCATGCTCACCGGTGACAGGGAGGAGAACGCCAGACCGGTAGCCGTGGGCTTGGGGATCCACGAGCTCTACGCGGACCTCTCCCCAGAAGGGAAGGTTGAGATAGTCAAGAGGCTGAAGGAGTTCGGATATGTCGCGATGGTCGGTGACGGGATAAATGATGCCCCGGCCCTCGCTGCGGCCGATTTAGGTGTGGCCGTTGGTAGTTTGGAGGCCTCAATCGAGGCAGGCGATGTGGCCCTTGTGTCAGGCATCTCGTCACTGCCATGGCTGTTCAGGGCTTCCAGGTCCGTGGTATCCACCTTCTGGTCGAATATGGCCTTTGTGGGTACCTTCAAGGCTGTAGCAGCCCTGCTTGGAGTGATTGGGTATATCCCCTTGTGGGCAGCCGTCGCCTTGGGAGATGACGGGGGTCTCTTATTGGTCATGGTCAATCTAGTGAGGCTCGCTAGGGAGACACTGCGTGAATCAGGTTAGATAGTTTTTCTCTTCCCATGTGATTTCCCGGCCCAGTTCTGGCTGGCTCAGGCACGTTTAAATTGTTAGGATGCACGCCCCTTGGATGCGTCCGCTCATAGTGGGACATAGGGCGAACACCCTTACCAAGCTCAGGCTCTACCTACAGCTGGGAGTCGATGCGGTAGAGGTGGACATAACGGGGAGCGAGGTCAGGCATGTAGCTGGCATAAAGCCCGCTACCTTGAGGGAGGCCCTGTTGAGGAGGATCTTTTTCCCAGAACCTAGGGGCGAATCGCTGGACAGGATCGTGAGGGAGGTCGTAGAGAGGGATGTCTCCCTAGTCTTAGACCTCAAGACCCCAGAGGTGGATCCCAAGATCTTCAGCTCCCTGCCCGGGGACGGGAGTGTCGCGATCAGCTCTAAATACCACAACATCCTCAGGAAGCTCAGACCGGAGCTAGAGGGCAACTACTTGATGCTGGCGTCTATACAGGACAGGCCAGCCAGACCCGCTAGGGTCATGGCCGACGCGATGGCTGACGGGCTGTCAGTCGAGCTCTCCTATGTGGACGAGGCCCTTCTGAGCGAGATGAAGGAGGTGGGTGGCCTCACATACGTGTGGACGGTGAACGATGCGGAGCAGGCCCTCGCCCTAGCTAAAATAGGCGTGGACGCCATTACCACAGATCGACCAGATCTAGTGATACCAGCTCTGGAGAGCGGATACGTGAGAAATGATACCGGTAGGAAGATCTATAGGAGGCTAACTGAGAAGTGATATCGTTGCTTTTGTTCTTAATGGCACTTCATGAATTGGATTTGATTTAGGATCCCGCGCTTCGGGTTTTCCACCATGTCCTAACAAATTTCCCGAGGTCATAGGCCAAGTATCGTGGGCTGGTATCTTATCGAATTAAGGCGCGTGGTTGTAGAAATCTGCCTGATATGTGGATCAATAACTCCAATTTAGCCACTCTCTCCAATAGAGAAGCACTATCCATTGGTCAATGACGATAGAAAATCTCGTAGCTGGGGATTTGATCTTATCAGCGTAGCTAAGAGGTTAGACCTCTCCCCAAACCTGAAGTAACCCCTCGGAGAGAACACGTCAAGCCAGCATCGAATTATCCTGCCACGCTGTCAAGCTCACCTCCTCGATTTTATCCCACTCGTTAAGTCCAAGTATTAGATTAACCCCCCTTACGGAACCCTCGATCAGCCCTATCTCCTTCACTAGTATGTCCTCAGCATGAAGCTGCGACGGCGAGGGAGGAATCAGGAGATTGAATCGATAGGATCTCCTTACCTGAAGCAGCTTCTCCCTGAGATCGTTCACTCGCTCGGCATACCTCCTGTATGCGATCGAAAACCTCTCAACGAACTCTTCAGGAGATACAAGAGGTTCGAGCTCGAGGTAAGAGCTATCTACAGCCCCCATAAACCTCTGCTCGGGTATTAAGAGGGGTACGAACTCGTCGAGGGAGGAAGCCCACTTGGAGAAGAAGAGGTCAAGGCAGAGGCCTACCTCCCCGTAGGTGGAGGCCTCCACCCCTAAGACCACTCTAGCGACGGGCACCCCTAACCCGAGCATCAAAGGGGAAGCTTCCTCCCAACTCTCTTTTTCTTGGCTAGATCGTAGATTAGCTTCCCCGTTGCGACATCCTCTATAGCTAGCCCCAGATTCATGGACATTATCCTCTCGTGGTCTCCCTCCCTGCCGGGCTTCTTCCCGGCAACGACCTCACCCAAATCTCCATCTATCCTCTCTATGGGACGAATCCATCCTTCTTCTATGTAGTACTTCAGTTGATCCACATCATCCGTGTAGAACTTGTCCATCGAGGCTATGGCCGAGGATTTCCAGTAGGAGTCGAAGTCCAGCGGTACAGCGGTGGCACCCTCCCTCACCCAGTCCGCCTCTATAACTGGATTCGGGTTCTTGAGGATCGGGCCTGCTGTAACTATAATGTCGGCGTGCTCCACCGCTTCCTTGGGTGAGGAGGCCCTGATGATCTCCACATCGATCCTCTCCTTAACGAACTCCTCATACCTGTCGAGGGCCTTCGGATCGATGTCATATGCCCAGACGGTCTTTATGGGGAGCAACTCCCTAAGCATCAAGGTATTGGTCTTACCTTGAGTCCCGCAACCCAGCACCGCTAGGACCTCGCTATCCTCCCTAGCTAGGTACTTGGCTGCAACGGCCGTGGCTGCAGCCGTTCTATAGGCGGTTATCCACATGGCATCCATCACGGCTACCGGCACCCCAGTATTAGGGTCATTGAGAATGAATAGGCCAGTTATGTAGGGGAGACCCCTCTTGGGATTTTCCGGATAGCCAGATACCCACTTCAAGCCAGCAGCATCGCTACCCTTGAGGTAAGCCGGCATCGCATGAATAAATGAGTCCGGTCGAGGATGAATTCCGGCTTGGGGGGCATCTCAGCCAGACCCTCTCCCTTCTGACGGAACGCATTCTCCACGACCCTTATTATATCGGACAGGGGGATACTCAAGGAAGATATATCTTGGTAGGAGAGGTACAGCAGCTCCATACGGGATCGCGAGCGGAGAGGAGAAAAACTTGAGGCCTCCTCAGTGATAACCTTTTAACCTCTTCAAGGCAGCTCGGCGCGTGGGCTTGGAGGACGGCACTTGGAAGGAGATAGTCAGCGCTCTGGACAGGACGGTCAGGAAGTACGAGGCTGTGAACAGGGTGATCACTCTAGGTTACAGCGAGAGGATGAGGAAAGTCCTCGCCGGCATGGCAGCGCTGGATGATGGCATGACAGTGCTGGACGCTGGCTGTGGACCAGGGAACATGTCAGTCCACATACTGAAGAGGATGAGAGAGGGTAAGCTCTACTGCTTGGATCCGCTGCCGTCGATGCTGAAGGCGGCCTTCGATAATCTGAGAGGCATCGCTGGCGACGTTGAGCTAAACTTCTTGGAGGCCACCTTCGAATCCGTACCTCTACCCAACAGCTCCGTAGATGTCATCGTAACAGCTTATGCTTTGAGGGATGCAAGGGACCTTTACGGAGCTTTAAGTGAGTTCAGGAGGGTGCTCAAGCCGGGCGGCCAGCTCCTAGTCTTGGACCTAGTCAGACCGGACAACAGGGCTTTCGCTTGGCTGGTGGGCCTCTACCTCAGGACTTTGGTCCCCCTTATCTCCATACCCATATACGGGAGCTTTGATACGCCATGGAAGGCTCTCTACCCAACCTTTAGAAGCATGTTAACGACCTCCGAATTCACCAGCATAATTGGGGAGAAGTTCGAGATTATCAAGGTGAAGAGGGCTCTCTTAGGAACTTTTGTGGCCATCAAGGCCAGAAGACCTTAGGATCAGACGATTACCGCTAGGAAGTCGGCTATGTTATCCTCATCTAAGATCAGGACATCCCTAGGATATCTTCTGTGGGGCTTTCCGGCCTTGACCTCGACCTTGAGCCCGTTGGCAACGGCGTCAACTTCATATCCGTCTCTCCAGTAATAGACTCTTCCGAACCTCCTGAGGAGGTGCTCTTGCACGACCCACTCGTGCATGGCACTGGGTAAGGGATCCACTCCCACCCAGCCAGCCAAGGACCTTACGAGGAAGGGATCTCTCATGAAATATTTCCTCTCCTTTCTCCATTTTACCGAGCCCGACTCCATGAATGGAGCTTCCCCAATCATCATCAATCCCTTAAGCACCTCCAAGTAGTCCCTGACGGTCTTGTATGATATTCCCACATCTGAGCCTATGGAGCTGTAAGACAGGGGAGAGGGAGCCTTCCTGAGCAGGGATCCCACTACGGCCGAGGCCAGGGAGGGGTTCCTCCCCAATCTCAGCAGCTCGCCGATGACGGATCTTATGAAGGATTCCTCGGCCGCTGGATCTTCATTTACGGAGAGGGGATATCCCCCGAATCTCATGTACTCTCGAAACAGTCCTCTAACCCTCTCCCTAACCGGAAGAAGTGAGACCATATCCTTCTCTAGATTCCCGGTCCTCTTCACCTCGATCCCCTTCACTTGGAGGAACTCCCGAAAGGAAAGGGGCAAAGCTTCCACCTCGACTCCCTTACCCATCCTGCCAGGAAAGAGCTCTGCGTTCCCCTTCACCCTCAGGGAGGAGGATCCTGTGAGAATCAGCACATCGTTGTCAAAGATCCCCAGGTCAATGTAGCCCTTGACAAGCCTCCACCACCCTTCCAAGCTAGTCACCTCGTCCAAGATTATGTAGGACGAGTCGTGACCCTCATAAGCTCTCATCCTCAGGTAGTCGTCCAGAGCCCTCTTGAAGGAATCCAGATCCCATACGAGGTCCAGATCGAGGAAGAATATCCTTTGTGGCTCCACCCCGCCCTTAATAAGCCTGTCTATGAGAAGGTGAAGGCCCGTGGTCTTTCCCACCTGCCTGGGGCCCATCACGAAGTTGAGAGAGAACGGCTCAAGAGATATCTCGTTTAACCACGAGGGGACCCACTTGTACTTTCTTTCCTCCCATTTAAGGACTACCTTGCTCTTCTTCCCCCCCCACCAAGGGTTCTGCCACTCGAGCATACTCATTAGAAGTTGCTGTTCTGATAAATATATAAATTATTAGAAGTAACGCTTCTAACGATTAGACGAGAGGGTCCTAGGTCTCATTATGAACTCCAGTATCCTCAGCGCCCCCTCGCCCAGCTTAGACCTGAACTCATCCAAAACCTGCCTTCCCCTCTCCGTGAGCTGGTATATCCTCCTAGCATCCTCCACCCTCGAGCGGAGGAGTCCGCTCCTCTCCATGTCCTTCAGTATAGAGTAGAGGGTGCTTATCTTTGGTTTCTGTCCCGTCAGCCCTTCTAAATTCTTTAAAATCTGATAACCGTGCATTACAGAGCTTTCTAGCAACGCTAAGATGAGGAGACGGTAGCTCCCTCTCACGAATGAAGTGGTTGGATCCTCCCGAACCCTCATTTCCACCGGGAGCTCAAGGAGTAGAAAGAGCTTAAAACGGTTGCTGAGAATAAAAAGAGGTGGTTAAGCTGAGAAAGGTGCTGCTCCCCCTCAAAGATAGGGTGGATGCGAGGGAAATAGTGGCGGCACTCTCCCAACTAGAAGGGGGGAGCGAACTGACCATCTTTCACGTGGTGAAGGTCCCCATAACCACGCCTCTCGACGTTGAAGTGAACACCCCCGAGTGGTTGAGGGATCTAGCTCAAGAGCTGAGGAGCATGGGTATCCCCACTAGAGTGGTCGTGGCCGAGGCGAGGGATGTGGCCGATGCCATAGTCGAGGAGGCTGAGGAAGGGAAGTATGACCTGATTATCATGTTCAAGAGAAGAAGAAAGGGTTTGGGAAAGGTCGTGGGGAGGAGCATCTCGGAGAGAGTGGCCAAGGCAACTAGGAGGCCCGTGATGACCATATTGAGGGAGTGATCAGTAGGGAGGGTATCCTCCCCCACTTATTCCCATCCCCGTCTCGCCTGAGACTATCTGGGCTGCCCTAGAGGCCAGCTCGTCGTCTATGAGGACCTTTGAGCTAGTCACAGACACCACGATGGCCTTATCCAATAAGGATTCCAGCGTCTTCATGAGGTCGGCCTTGAACGCCTTGGCCGCTGATACCCCTTGAGGGGTGAGTTTCATCATCTCCATCATCCTCTCGCTGGGAACGAGGAGCTCAAGCCCCTCCATGTAGAAAACCACCTTTTCATCCGGCTTGATTCCCTCCACGATGCTCTTGAGGTCCGATATCACCTGACCCATCCCCTCGACCGAACTGAGTGAGGAGATTGGCATGTAGTAGAGCTTCGCTTTCGCGACCCCCGCAGCTACCTCGGCCATCTTCCTCGCCTCCATAACTTGGGAGCCATCGGATATCTCCACTATCAGGAACTCCTTCTTTCCCTCCCTGAGATCCTCTATTATCCTCTTAGCCAGAAAGCCAAGCCTCGGGAGACCCTCTATCTCGTCCTCCTCCGCCACCGGGTACCTCTCCACTACCCCCTGAATGGCTTCGGGCGGTGATATGTAGGGGGCCAGACCTTCTCTGCTCACCAAGGCGTCGATCATCTCCCCTAGGAGCTCCAAGACCCTGCGCTCGCTCTCAGGGAGCTTCAAATCTCTCAGCAAGTAGAGGGTTGTCTTAACGCTCTTCGCCGCCGGTAGATCCCTGAGGAATATGGCGTACATGGTCATGGCCGCTATCGCATCTACTAGGTACCTCACATCTTTTCCGGAGGAAATATTCTCCTCGAATCTCTCCCTCATCCTGAGCGGGTCCAGACCGGTCTCGACCACCCCTCTGATGAGCTCTCGGTCGAACTTGGTGACTTGGAGGAGGGCATTTACGTCGAATGCTCCTCTCTTTGCAGCTCCTTCCCTGAATCTGGGTTCTATCCACTTCCACTCCAAGATGTCGATGTCGTCCCCCGATGTCTCCAAACAGGTCACTGACGGGGCGTACGGGCAGGGTCTGACCCTTCCCCTCACCTTCACCTTGTCGTCGGGGAGGAAGTACTTGGGTGATGCGGGTAGGATCACAGTGAGCTGTCCCGTACCGTCCTCCAATGAGAACCTCTCATAAACTATGTCTCCGAGCGAGAAGGACGGAAGTATCTCAATTATAGTTCCCTCGAGCTCGACTGCTCTCCCAACGGGTACTTCTCCCTTAAGTAAATCGCTTACCTTCATGATAATCCCAAAAATGAGGGGGAGGAATATGATAATCCTTCCTAGGATTCTTGCGGGAAATTCGTTAACTCCCACTGACCAGCACCTCAATCGATACCCTGCTGCTGTTGAGCGAGTTTCCACCGGCTATGACTTGCTTTTCATCCTGCAGGAGATCGTTGACCGTGCCCTTGATGAATTTGGCTGATCTCCTAGCCCATAATACTCCGCTAGGGAGGGAATCGTCGATCTCGACCGTTGAGATAGCTTCGGACCACGGGGAGCGAATGAGGACCAGATCCCCTGATTTCAGTCCCAGTTTGCTGGCATCTTCACAACTGATGTGAACGTGATCCCTCACCGGGAGATCCCTCGGCATGGCATCCTGCGAGGATGTCCTCTTCGGAACCGAACTAGTGATGAGGACGTATGGGTAGTCGAGATCGACCTCCTCCCACTCTAAGACCGGAAGGGGAGAATAGCCAAGCCTCTCCGCTGTGCTGCTGTAGAATTCTATCCTGCCGGAGGGGGTTTGGTACTCGTGCTTCGGCGGGTATTCCAGCCTCACATAACCCCTCCTCATCACCTCCTCAACGGGAACCCTGAGCATCATACTTCCCTTCACAGCCCCTTCGAAAGCTCGGATGGGATCCTCCTTGAATTCAGGCGTCTCTATCCCAAGCTTCTTGGACAGTTCCTGGACAACCCACCAATTAGGCCTGCTTTCCCCAAGTGGCTCCCAGACCTTGGGGGAGTAAGCGAGATAGGGGTGCCACCAGCTGGCGACGAAATCCTCCTGTTCGAACATCCCAGTGGCTGGGAGTACTACATCAGCCAGCTCCGCCGTTTCAGTCCACATCACATCGTGCACTACGGAGAACAAGTCCTCCCTCCTCATGCCCTTTCGGAAGAGGTCTGACCTAGGTAGGGTAACTGCGGGATTTGAGTTGTAGATGTAGAGGAACTTGAAGCGACCTGAGGAGAGCATGGAGGGAACGTCCAGCATGTTGACCCTCCTGTCCTCCCCCAGATGCCTGGCCTGCAGGTAAGCGGTGTCGAAGTCCCGAGAGGAGTTGCAGAAGAAGAAACCTCTGTGAACTCCCACCAGCGCAGGTATTAGGGAGATGATGCGGACAGCTTCAGCTCCATACTTGGTCTTCTGCATTCCCACACCGATATACGTGACGCTGGGCTTAAGCTCAGCGTATTCTTCTGCCAGTTCCCTTACTATCCGCTTGGGAACTCCGGTAACCTTCTCCACGAGTTCGGGAGTGTACTTGGAGATATGTCGCGAGTACTCCTCGAAGCCCACCGTGTATTTCGATATGAAGTCCTCGTCCACGCCGATCTCATTTATCAGATACCAAGAGATGCCTGCAGCCAGTAAGGAATCAGTTCCCGGTTTTATCCTGACGTAATTCCCCAGCAGAGATGTTCTCGTCCTTCTAGGATCGATCACCCAGATGGGCACTCCCCTGACCTTCAGGTCTACCAAGATGCGATAGGCGTGCACGCTGGACGAGGCCGGGTTTGCACCCCACACCACGACCATCTCGGCCCTTTCAAGGTCTTCCGGAAAGGCCCCGTAGCGCATGCCGTAGTGAAGCTCCAGCGCAAGTTCACCAGCCTCGTCACATATCGTGTAATGCACCCGATAGGCGTTGAGGGCGTAGGCAAGCCTGAGCGGATAGTTGAAGTTTATTAGTCCCGTGTTGCCAGAGTAGTTGAATACGAGGATCTCCTGTGGGCCATGTTCCCTCACCACCTCCTTGAGCTTGGAGGCGATTAAATCCAGAGCTTGGTCCCAGCTCACCCTCTTGAACCCATTTACGGTCCTGATATGTGGGTAGAGGACTCTCCTTCCGCTAGAATAGTAGCGGGGAAAGTTCAGGGCCTTAGGACATGTGAACCCCCTAGTGACCTGATGATCGGGATCGCCCCGCACCGAGGCCTCAGAACCCTCGCCCTCCAAGATTAGAACGCAGCCGTCAAGGCAGTCCCTCTGGCAAGCGACTTTCATCTGGGTTGGGAGGTTCCAACAGGACTTAAGCATTCACCTCGGGGAGAGGGCCTCCATTATCTCCTCCATCAGCCTCTTAGCTTCCAACACCGTCCATTCCGCCTCGTCCTTCGAGAAGAGATAGGGTTTGTGATCAGCGATCTTCCTCCTCATGAAGAGCTTGAGGTACCTCTCCTTTATATCTCGAGCTCTCTCCTCCCCTATCCTCTCCTCCAATCGCCTTTGGAGGGCATTAGCTATCTTGTCGTCCTTTGAGGTCTTCAAACCCCTTATCAGATGCTCTACCAGTAACCTAGTGGCGAAGTAGGAAGCGGACACGGCCTTGTTGTAAGAACCGTGCTCCAAGTCCTTCTCTGCCTCCTCCATTAGGACTCTAGACTTAACCAGCTTGGACATCCCTACCACCGGCTTGAAGGAAGGCCTCCACCTCGTCCTCCTCGTCGGCACTGGCGACCAAGGGGTTTATCCTCTCATCGACGCGGGAGGCGATCTCTACAACGGCATCCACATCGCTCAGGTCATACCTGTCGAGGACCACGAGGACGTTGGAGTCGTGGACCTCCTGATCGGGGCTGGGAAGGGCTATGACCCTGAGGAGCCTCCTGCCGAAGTGGGACCTGAGCTCCTGGGAGAACTTTATCACCGAGTCCAGCCACGACTCAGAGGCGGAGGCCTCTACTACTATCGGGAGCATCGGTGAGTAGGCCCGTTCCGGCTAATAAAGATGGGGCCCGTCTACGGATGTGAGTATCTTGAGTTGAACAACTCCGGTGGGCGGAACAGCCGATGCTATGGTCCGCGGTCTCCTTAGGTTAATTATATTATGCCCGAACGCTCGGGCATGTGGATCCCGTGAAGAGGGCCTTACGTACGATGGAGGCCCTAAGAATTGGTGGAGAGATAATCTAGCATGGAGTGAGCGGGAGGACCTCGGAGGAGGCAGCCAAGTCCCGGGCATTCCGCTCAATAGAGTCCTGAAGACCCTAGTCTTCGTGGAGAGGGGGAACTTCGTCTTCGTCATCACCTCGGGGGGACAGGAGGGTTGACCTGAGGAGATTGAGGTCCGCCTCCGGGCTGAAGAGGCCAAGGTTGGCGAGACATGATGAGATCCTCTCCGTCCTTGGATACGAACTGGGAAGCATCTCTTCCTTCGCCTTCCACGGTATCATGCCGTGCTACATCGACAGGGCCCTCATCTCCCTCGACTGGGTTGTGGGATCCGCTGGCAGCGAGTACATCTGTGTGAGGTTAAGTCCACGCGATCTAGTGAGGATAGGCTGCGAACCCTTCTGATTCCATGAAGTCTAACTTCTTCGTTTGCAGGTAGAAGGCTTTTCTCCGCCTCGCGATGCGAGCGAATTCTACCCAAGGACTTGATTCCCTCCTTAAAGTCCAAGTACATCTTGAGGGCCCTGTATAGACCTCCGATCTCACTCTCTCACCCCTCGATAATAAGGGACCTCCCCTCGGTGAAGACATGATACAGGAAGAGTGCGGGTGCCTCATTCAGCAAATGCAGATCCACTGGGAACCTCTTAGAGAGCTCCGCCGAGGCATCCACCGTGTGGTGGAAAGCCCTGACCCTATCACCTCTGATCCAGAGAAGAATCCCCCTTTACCGTTTCCCAGCGCACTCGAAACGTTCTGTTAGAGCCTAACTCGTGGGGGTTAGGATCTAACAGATGGCGATCTTTCCGACATCTATCTGGAAGCTCACCTTTATTATGTATAACGGACTTATACGAGTATGACCCTGAGAGTCGTAGTGGATAGGGAATCCTGTATAGCATGCGGAGTGGCTCCCACCCTCTGCTCAGAGGTTTTCGTGCTCGAAGGTAAGAACAGAGTCGTCGACAAGTATAGCAAGGAACTGTCGGACAGTCTATCCGTGGGAGAGGTCCCCGATGAGCTGAAGGAATGCGTTGAGAATGCGGCCATGTCCTGTCCGGTGGAGGCCATCAAAATAGAGGAGATATGAGTTCAGTAGCCCAGCAGGCGTCTCACGAAGTCTTCAATAGTGTCCGGATCCAGGGCCGGGCCCTTGAACACCCAGCCGTTCACCAATACGGCCGGCTCGCCCCCGAGCCCGTACCTCAGTGAAAGCCACACCCCCTTGAGGGAGTCCGCGCTCACAAGCTCCACCCTCACGGACCCCCCGTACTTGGAGAGCCTCTCGACTAGGGCAGCGGCTTGCCTCAGGTCGTGCACCATCCACCAAGGGTACTCTTGCAGCTGCTCAGCGCCGTACCTCTCCTCCTCAGGGGTGGTGAAGCGGCAGCAGGGCGCTGCGGTGAAGTAGACTGTGGGGAAGAGACCGTATATCGTGACCTTGACCCTGCCTCGCACGGGGGATCCAACGGACCCCCTATATTACCTTTTGTGTAAAGAGGCTGACCCCCACTCGGATGTCCCGCCGAGCTTATAAGGGATGCATGCCCGTGTCAACGGGCATGCGCATGAGTCCGAGGTTCGAGTGGGTCCTCCCCGACCCCTCCTCGATTGTCCTCACCCTTATCCTCGCGTTCATCCTTGTAGGAGGCCAGATACAGGCTTACGCTTTCGTGGACGACGTTCCCGGGACTGAGCCCCCTCCCCTCTACGATCTGCTCAAACCCCTGTCCATATGGCCAGCTATGGTTATCCTCGCACTTCCTTGGAGCATGATAGGAACGATCCTCTGTTTTGCAGGCGTCTGCGGAATAAAGGGTCTTTCGACGATCCTCCCACTAGCCGTGATATATCTGGAGGCATCTTGGTTCGTGCGCGTCTGGAGGGGACTGGGGAGGGTAGGGAAGTCGCTCGTCGTCATCTCTTCCATCGCTCCGGGGATTCCCTCCCTTCCAGCGGTACCCATTGATCCCCTCTTCTTCGTCTCCTCCCTCGTCTTGACCTCCGTAGTGATCGCGGTCCACTTGACCTCCTTATACGGTCTCCTTAAAGTCCTCTACGGGTTTGTCCGAGGAAAGGAGACCATCCAATACCCTTCCCCTTCTACGCCCAGTCAGGGGGGCTCAGCCTGAGGGGTGTCTCATCACCCCGTTATCAGATGTCCCCTCCAGCCTCATCGCCCCGTGATGGAAGATCGTTAAGGGGATATTAAAGTTGGACGGCGGGGAAGAGATGGGATGCGGGTCTTCCTACCAGAGGGCGTCAGGAGACGCGTGATCGAGCATGCCCTCAGGGAGTACCCCAACGAGGCATGCGGGCTCCTAGCTGGTGTGAGAGACCGTGACGGGTCTTTCAACATTAGGGCAGCATATCCAACGAGGAACTCGGCGGAGTCACCTATTAGGTACGAGATAAATCCAGACGACATGTATCACGCCCTCATGGATGCTGAGAGTAGGGGGCTTGAGATCCTCGGTGCGTACCACAGCCATCCCCTCGGCCAAGCTGTTCCCTCAAGGATGGATGAGGAGAGGGCCCATCCCGGCTTCCTCTACGTTATAGTGTCGGTGCCCAAGGTGAGGGTTAGGGCCTTCATCTGGCATCGTGGGGAGGGATTCGTGGAGCTTCTCATAGTTAGCGTGGCTCACGGGGAGGTTTGATCTCAATGGAGGATCGATATCTCCGCCTCAAGGTTGGGATCGGGTATGCCGGCTGATGCCTGAGATCAAACCTAAACTACTTAATTCGGTAAGATCGACTTGGTAACGGGACTCATGAAGAGGGTTAGGACGGACATCTATATAGATGGGGAGCTGTGGGAGAGGTTTAAGGCGCATGCGAAGAGTAGAGGGATCTAGACGTCGAGGCTCCTTGGGGAGATCGTAAGGGAGGAGCTTAACACTGAGATAGAAGACATCTTGAGCTAGATAGATGAGAAAGATGATGAGAAGGAGATAGAACTAAATTTCTAGCCGGTGAAGGCCAAAGGAATCGTGAGCGAATTAATCAGACGGATGAGAGGCTCAGAGGCTCCATGAGGTGTCACTCGAGAAGGACTGGACAGTGTGCTCCTCACTTGATCGTGATCCTCATCAGCGGGTGGGATCCATCAGTAGGGGATAGCTCGCGCGCCTTTTTTTAGCATCCCCCGTCGAGCATCGGGATGAAGGTAGATCCCTTTCTGGTCGAGAGGTTCATGGGTAAGTACGAGCATGATGTCGAGCTGAACCTCGCGGAGACATGCGTGAAGCCCTTCACGCTGGGGGAGTTCCTCAGGCTCGTGGGGAGGGAAGACTACCTCGAGGAGTTGAAGGACCTCCCCCTCACCTATGGGTACGTGGAGGGGCTGCCCGAGCTCAGGGAGAGGGTGGCTAAGCTTTACAGGGACCTACCTCCGGAGGGCGTGCTGATCACGAGAGGGGCCATAGATGCCAATTTCCTCGTCTTCTTCAGCTTGATCGAGCCGGGTGACAGGGTCGTATCGATCTTCCCAGCTTATCAGCAGCTTTACAGCCTGCCTAAGACCTTTGGCGCCGAGGTGAGGCTGCTCCATCTCAGGGAAGCTGATGGGTGGCTGCCCGACCTAGACGAGCTCTCCAGGCTGGTGGGGAAGGGTGCGAAGATGATGGTAGTGAACAACCCGCACAACCCTACTGGGGCCCTCTTGGATGGGCGCGCGCTCGAGGAGATTTGCAATTTGGCGGAGGAGGCCGGTGCCTACGTTCTGGCTGACGAATCCTACTACGGTCTGGAGATCTCTGGGGAGAGAGTCCCTTCGATGCTCGATCTATGCGACAGGGCGGTGGTGACCAGGTCGTTCTCCAAGTCACTTTCCCTCACGGGCCTCAGGCTGGGATGGATAGCTACAAAGAGGGAAGAGGTCATGGAGGAGCTACTGGGGCACAGGGACTACACCACCATAAGCGCCAGCATCCTGCTGGAGCACCTAGCCCTTCTGGCCTTGGAGAACGTGGAGAGGATATACGAGAGGAATCTGAGTATAGTGAGGGAGAACTTCGAGGTTCTGAGGGAGTGGGTCGAGTCCGAACTCTTGGTGGACTGGGTTCCTCCTCGGGCCGGGACCGTGGCCTTCCCCCGCTATCACCTGAATGTGCCCTCTGAGGAGCTGGCCCTGCGCCTCATCAGGGAGAAGGGCGTCTTCATCGTTCCAGGATGCTGCTTCGAGATGGAAGGGCATTTCAGAATCGGCTTCGGAGGGAGTGGAGAGGAGTTGAGGGAGGGACTCAGGAGGTTCAGCGACCTACTGAGGGAACTGGAGCAAGGCATTGATCTAGTGAGGTGATGCTATCCCAGAGATCATAGTCTTAGAATTAGTGCTGGTGTGTGCACTTAGTGAGCTGAGGGGGGACTATCCGCCCCCATTTAAGGTCTTAATCCGTTTCATAGGTCCTATCTCTCAGATCTCGCAACTCTCATCGTCTTTAGGGTAACGTTCTCGGTGGCATAGAGTCCGGGGGGATGACATTGAAATCCTCGCTAGGAGACAGGTTGTCACGACACGTATACAACTATTGAACCCATTAATTTTAAAAATATTTGAATTCTGACCCGAGATTCCTCATCAACTTAGTTTAGATATTTAAGCATGCGTGCGTCATGCTCACGCAGGCGATTGATCGAGGATCATGCTATTGGAACGGCACGATGGCATTTGGCGGCCTTAAGCAGCAGCTGACATCGCACCTACCTAGCCCCATCTCCCTTGCCCACCAAAACTTTCATTAACCATCCTGAATATGTCGAACGACTGGGAACCCTTAAATAAGCTCCCGTAGATACCTAAATCGATGAAGAGGAGGCTTATCATCGAGGGGGAGAGGGTCCAAGACATAGGCTACCGCATGTTCCTCCTCAACCTGGCAAGTGAGCATGATCTGACTGGTTTCCAGGCTCGAAACGTTGGGAAGAACGTAGTGGAGGCCCTGTACGAGGGAGATGAGGAGGCAGTCAAGGCTTTCGAATCTGATGTCAGGTTAATAGCTTCTGAGGGGGCCCAAGTCTAAAGAGTAACCTTCGAGGATTATGAGGGTCCCGTGAAGGACATAGAGATGTTCAGATCTTACTTCACGACCCTCCAGCTTGGGAAGATGATCGAGGTAGGGCTGGCCATGATACAGGAGCTGAGGGCCTTTAGGGAGGAGAGCAAGCAGAACCAGCAGACGATGATTCGGAATCAAGGAATCATGGTCCAGAAGCAGGATGAGACGCTGAAGGAGATTAAGGGAGTGAGGAGGGACCTGAAGTCCATCTTAGATGAGAGGTTGGCGACTTTAGAGAGGGATGTGGCTCTAATAAAGGAGAGGCTAGGGATAAAGTAGGAATTCGGATCCCCCTGCGTCACATCCTTAAGAGCATCCTCAGCTATGTAGTACTCTCCGTTCGAAGAGTTGGCATCCGTACCGTAGTGAACTGTTCTCCCTAAATATTAGTTCATATAATAGTTGCGCTGGCTTCGTTCTCTGTACTATCCTTTAACATAATCCTAATCTTCCTCAGATCTCGGTAATATAGATTTTACATTTATAAGACGGCTCCAGTATCGCTGAGAGGTTTCCCCTCATGTCATCAGGAGATCCAGCTCAAAGACGAGTATATCCGGTTCCTCAAGCTCCCATTGCGAGAATCCGGCCTCTCTTAGCTTGCTAACTACCTCAGACCTCTCCTCAGGGACCATTATGTTGACCTTCCTCCGCTCCCGCGATGCCAGCTCCTCCATACCCTTCAATGCCTCGATCACTTCACCGTAATCGAAGGGCGTGAAGGACGTGGTGGGCTCCTTAGGTACGAAGAACCCGGAGCCGTCCTCGTAAGCCCTAACGCGTTCCTTCAACCAGTCCAGCGTGTCACCGCACCTCCTCACGAACCTCCAGCCAACGGGCACTAGGTACAGCTGAGGTAGTCTGGGCTCCACCTCCCTTATCTCGACTCCCGGTCTCTCGGGCTCCTTGGAGAGGTGATAGAACCTCTTAACCACCCTGAAGCCGGTAACCTCTCCCAGATGTATGCTCGCCTCGTTCTTCACGTAAGTGGCGTACATGAGGCTTCTAAGTTCTCCTCTGGAGGACATCTCCCTTCCTACCGATATCAGGAACTCGTGAAGGGCTCTAGCAAGCCCCCTTCCCCTGTAAGACGGGTGAACCCTGAGGCCCTCCATCCACCCCACGCCGCAAGGGAGCAGGGTTAGCTTGGCAGTGGCCACGACCTTGCCGTCCTCCTCGATCACGTAGAAATGGCCGTCCTCGAGCCACGAGTCGAAAACCCGAGGTAGGTAATCGTGACCCTCCCACGTGAGCCTCGCTATCTCCTCCACATGGGGGCGATCCTCTCTCTTGGCCTCCCTGACCAAGTTGCTCACCTTGTGACCACCTCGGCGATTAATTTATCCACTACAGGTTGACAAGGTAGGAGCCTAAGGTAGGGCAGGTCTCCCATGATACAGCCTCTCTTGCCAAGGGAATTGCTTGGGCGGGTTATCTAGCATCTCCGACCACTTCTCGTCGGTGAGCCTGTCGGTCATGGGGTGCCTGAACTCGTAGTAGGAGAGGATCGGTCCCACCATCAAAGCCGTCCCGTTCGGGGTTGGGAAAGCGACGACTATCAGGTCCAGTTTGCCCACAGCCTCCTCCAACACCTCACCGCTGTTCAGATCGGTGTGCACATCAGCCACGAGCACCGTACTCTTTGCCCTCTCATCCAGTCCCATCATGATGGAGTCCATCACATCCGCAAAATTCCCTATGAAGTAGAGGTCGCTCGCGTTCAGCGGTTCTCCACTTAGTTCCTTCATCGAAATTTCCCTAGCAGTCTTGAGCGCCTGCGCGAGGATCTCAAGTCTGATCCTCGCTTCTTGGCTCAGATAGCCCATCTCCTCGAGGCCTTCTATCGTCTGATTGACCAAGGACTCGAGCCTCCCGTATACATGGGGAAGCGGCTCCACTGCGCCAAGTTCGGCAGGAGGAGGCGCTGCAGTGAGCTTCGGCGTGTAGCTCTGCTTGGCGTAGAGTATGGTGTCATGCCTCAGCTCAGCCCACGATGCCAGTGCTGTTTGCAGCTGCCTGTCCAACCAAGCCTTGGACCTCATGTACGGTGGATATCCCTCACCCCTCTCCTCGATTAGAAGTCGGAGAGTGTCCAACCACGACCAGTAGAGATTCCTAGACCAGTCGACGGAGGAGAACTCCTCCCTGAGCTCCTTCAACCTTTCCTCGTACCCATCGTAGCTCGCATCTCCCTCCTCCTTCACTATCTCTAAGGCCCTATCACTCCCCATAACAGCTAACCAATCCAGTCCACGTGGGAAACCCCTCGCTGGGCCGATCTGTGTTATCACCAAGGTGAAGGGCTTATCCCGGCCAGTATAGAGGCCCACTGACGGAGCTACCAGCCTCTGGAAGGCGTAAGAGTCGGGCACGAATCTCCTCCCCATGAATCTCATGCCCGCCGATCTAGCCAAGCATTTCTCCAGCATCTCCTCTGTTATGGGGGGCCTCACCTCGCAGACTCCAGTCCCTCCGTATATCCTCGGTTTCCCTCTCTTCATCAGCTCTTCCCTGAGTTTCCCGATGGGTCCGTCCTCTCTGAGGGAGTTCAGCTGTTCCAAGGTGAGGGTACCGTCGAACAATGACTTGAGCGCCTCCAAGTAATCGTAAGGGGTATAATCATCCGCGAGCCCCACGAAAAAAGAGGTAACTGTGTAGATCCTGCTCCAGATATCGGAATCTTTTCTATCTGAAGAGAGGTCAGCGGCGATTAGTGATGCGCGAACTGTCAGCTCTCTGGATCGTTCTTCATCAACCAACCCCTTCCTGAGGAGGAATGCCATCCTCCCATACCACATCATAGCCCTGAAGTACCTCTTCAGCTTCTCCGATCTGGTGTAGTGTCCTCTAGGCCTGTATTGACTGTAATCCTCCCTGTATCCGAAAATTGGGCTCATCCCTATTTTCCCCCTTTTGATGAGACCCAACTCCTCCTCCACTAAGTTAGCCACCTCCTCCGGTGGATTGAAGTCCGGATCCAAGAGCTTCCTGCCGACAGAAAAGTAGGCTAAGTTCATGAGAGCCGGATCTCCGACCTTCAGTACGTCCGTGCTGCTATGCTCCAGCATCCGGTTGGTTAGGTTCAAGAGATCGTCGAAGAGGTAGTCCTCCTCTATCTCAGCCAGTATTGAATCGAACTGCACGTGATAGGCGTGGAGGAAGGTGTCCACCGTCACATAGATGGGGAACCTCTTGAGCCTAGAGTAGGCGATGGAAAAATCTCCAGTCTCGCCCCATTTAATCAGGGCGAATCCCCTGTCGAAGAGGATCTTCTCATTGACTCCCAGTTCATCTATTATCTGTGGATTTATGAGATCGTCTCTCCCCTTTGGAGGACCACTCCAGTTGGCGGGTTCCCATACCAGCTCCATCTTTCCTGCTCTAGGGAACTTCCCTGAGCTGGGTATCGATCCAAGCTTCCAATTACCCATCATCCAACCCGTGGTCAGTGGATGTGCGGATGTATTACCTTTAGAGGTTGCTGAGGGGGAGGGAGGCGTCGGGCTCTTCGGAGATCCCACGATCAAGAAGATCACTGCAGCCAGAACTATTGTAATGAGAAATTTCCGTAATCTCGAGGTCATACACGGTGGATGGACTGTCACTGGACTTTAAGCGTATTGAAATGGTACGAACAGCGTGAAACCTTTCACAGCGCGGGTCCGGTGCTCATGTCTTGGCATGCCTTGGCAACCCGTGGAACGCCTTGTCTTCTCCCCAAGGAGTTGGGTGATTCGAAAAATCTATCTTTTATGGACCGGGGGGGTCGGGGGTGATGGGCATCTCATTAATGCTGTACGACTTGGCTAGATTGAGCGGAGCACTTGATGGAGAACGACCTAGGTCTAACTTGGATCTTATAGACCTGTCCCTCACTGGCCGGGCTAGGGGCCCTCTGGCAGATTTCATCGTCAGGAGAATGGCCTGCTGCTACGGTGAAGTGGATCAGGAGATGCTGGAGGAGGTCAGAAAGATAAGGGAGAGGGCCTTAGATCTACTGAGAGATGGCTCTCTGCTTGAAGAGGCCTGTGAGAACATAGAGGAGAACAAGGGTCACTGTTACAGGGCGTCTAATGGCGACGAGGTCGCTAGAATAGTTGGTGATATAGTGGGCGAGGGTAAGACCGTCATCAAATCATTCAGCTGGGCCGTCGAGGAATCCAAGCTGGGCGAGAGGCTCAGGGAATTGAATGATGTGCTCGACACAGCGGTACCTCCCGCTCTAGCCCATTTGAATTTGGATGGCGATTCCGTCAGGAGGTTCCTCAAAGATATGGGGATTGGAATAGGGGAAGGAGATGTTCTGGGTGGCTTGGAGGCCCTCTACAGGGAAGCCCTCTATAAAGCCGATGTGGGGATAACTGGGGTCAGGGCCGTGGCCGCCGATCCCGGTGCGATGACTTTCCTCCCCGATAGCGGCATCGACAGGCTAGTAACCATGACTCCGGAGATTCACATCATAGTGGCGGGTATTGAGGAGGTGGTCAGCAAATATATGGATGCCTTCTTAGTCACTGAGTTTGCCTCTAGGTTCGGAAAGATGGACTTCTCATTCCTTGGAATAGTCGCGGGTCCGAGCAAGACGGGAGATATAGAAAAAAGGGTGACATATGGGGCCCACGGCCCTAGGGAGTTCCATGTGATATTACTCGACGACGGCAGGTCGGCAGCCCTCGACAGTAAGATGAGGGTCGCTCTCAGCTGCATCAGGGTGTCGAAACTACCCTGCTTCGACACTTGGAGACTCTGGAGGGAAATAGTTGGGCTGGATGGGGAGGTTCGCGGCGAGGTGAGTGGAGAAGGTAGCTGCCCACTCTTATGAAAAGATGGGAGGTGCAAATGAATCCTCAAATCTTCTCCATGAGCCTCCTTCTTATTTCCCTCAGGACTTCAGGCTGGTTTATCCTCATGGGGCAGGCTTCTATGCACCTCCCACAGAGGAGGCAGACGAACGCGTGCTGCGTCGCGGTCTCCTTGTCTCCAGTCACGTACTCCCACATTACACCTATCCCGCCGGAGTAGGCCGACTCGAGTCCAGCCCAGTAACCACCCACCACACCGAAGACGGGGCAGAGATACTGGCAGGCCCCGCACCTGAGGCAGTAGAGGGTCTGCTTCAATATGGGATCCTTAGATGCCTCCCTCCTCCCATTATCTAGGAATATGACATGGTATTCCTCGGGGCCGATATCCCCTCTCCCCCTCCTAGCGGGCCCCATCACGGTGTTGATGTATGAGGTTACCTTGTAGCCGCCGTACCTGCTTATCACCTCCACTACCTTCCAAGCATCGCTCATCGTGGGCACCACCTTCTCCATACCCACAACAGCGATGTACTTGGGAGGTAGGGAGATGGACAACCTGATGTTCGACTCGTTCTCTATGAGGAAGACCGCTCCCTCGTCGGCGGCGAAGGCATTGGCCCCGCTTATTCCCACGTCAGCGCTGAAGTACTTATCCCTGAGGAACTTCCTGACGAGGGCGACCATCCCCTCCACATCGTCCTTATCCACCTCGACCCCCATGAAGTCCTTGAGGAACTCCGCCACCTTTTCCCTCGTCAGGTGGATCGAGGGGGATATGAAGTGCATCGGCTTGGGACCTAGGAACTGAACTAGGAACTCTCCTAGATCGGTCTCGTAGACCTCATTACCCCTCTCAATCAGGAACTCTCTAAGTTTAAGCTCCTCCGTGGTCATACTCTTGGCCTTGGTCACCACCTTGCCGGTTCCCACCAGCTTTCCTATTATCTTCCGGGCCTCCTCAGCCGTCTCGGCGACGTAAGCCCTCCCGCCCTTGGCCTCCACGGCCTCTATGGCTCTACCGAGCAGCTCCTCCATGTGATCGATGGACCACTCCTTTATCCTCCTCACCTCATCGGCGAGCTCCTTTATGTACGAATACCTCTCCATAACCTGCTTCCTTTTGTTCCAGTAAGAGGCTATGGCCCTATCCAAGGCCGTCCTCAGGACAGGATCCTCGGATACCTTGTTGAGCAGCTGGCTAACCTCCGTCAGGTCGGTCATTCGATCACCTCCATGATATCGAAAACCCTCACCCCGAGTTCCCTAGCCTCCCTCTGGAAGTTGGTGAGGCATATCGGGCACATTACAGTGAAACAGGGGGATCCGCTCGCCTTCAGTTCCTCCATTCTCTTCCTAGCCAGCTTCGATGACAGTGAGGGGAAGAGGGATTCTATTGGACCACCACAACAGCCCGTGAACTTCCTCGAGAATTCCGGCTCCCTCACCCTGACACCAGCCTTGGTAAGCAGGGCGCGGGGCTGATCTATCACTCCGTTCCACCTAGCCAAGTAGCAGGGGTCGTGTATCACCACTTCCTTGGGCCCCCTGACCTTCGGGGTGTATCCCCTCTCCAACAGTACATCCATGTAGTGGACAACCTCGACATCGAAGTCATCCACGAACTCCTTGATCAGGTAGTTCAGCATGTAGGTGGTATGGGGATCTACCGTGATCACCTTCTTCGCACCTGTCTCCCTTATCTTCTTGGCCAATCTAACGACATGCTCCCTGAATAGTTCGTCCATCCCTAGATCGTGATAGAGGACTCCATTATAGGGTTCCTCCTTCATATAGGCGAAGTCAACTCCAGCAGTCTTTAGGGCATTTGCTATCCTCCTTAGGATGGAGAAATACCTCTCCCTCTCTCCCCTGGATGTGACTATTCCCATTATTGAGGTGATGTTTACCCCTAAAGAGTTGAGGAGCCTTCCCATAGTCAGCGCTAGATTGGATATGAAGGGACCCAACCCCTCGAGCCTCTTGAGTAGGCCCGAGAACGTTTGGATATAGGGGATCATCTGATAGAGGCATCCAGTGTATAGTAGAGTATCTCCCTTTTTAGGTAGATTCAGTCCCTCGGCCCATTTACTACAGTAGGATTCCCTCACTCCCAGAGGGTTCCAAGTCCTCGTAGCATTCTCCTCCAGTAGAGATTTAACTGCCTTTAGATCCATTCTCCATCAGAGGACATCTCTTACGTGTTTAATATTTCCTTTTTCATCCCAACCCAAAGATTCCAATAATCTAGATGGCATGCGATTCGGCCAACTGGTGACCATAGATTAGATCACAAATATTTGCGGATCCACCGCAAACTTAAAATTGTTGACGAGAAGCCTTGAGGCGGTGATCTTAGTGGCCAGGGGTCTAGGTATCGTCCTGTACTCTGGTAGAGCAGATACCCTCGTTTTGGCTGGTGTCTTGGCCCAGACTGCGGCCAATTACGACATGCCTGTAAGGATCTTCGTCACCAGCTTTGCGACACCCTACTTCATGAAGGAGAAACCTGAGCCTAAGTTACCCCAAGAGTTCATGGAGTGGGGACAGAAAATGTTCGAGGGCATGGCCAAGATGAAAGCTCCCTCTTGGTACGACATGCTCAAGGATGCTAAGGAGCTGGGTGACGTGAAGATCATGGTCTGCTCCATGACTATGGAAGCTCTGGGCTTCTCCAAAGACCATGTAGACCCAATCGTAGATGACGTTGTGGGGGCCGCAACATTTTTAGCAGAGATGTCGGACTACGAGGTAATATTCGTGTAGGTGATCGGTATGTCAGATGTTCAGCCGACTGTAACCGTTGATGCCAGGGGTGTTGCCTGCCCCGGACCCCTCACGAGTCTAATCAAAGCATACAGGAAGGCCAAGAATGGGGATATAATAGAGGTACTCGCTACTGATGCGGGCTTCAAGGCGGATGTGGAGGCTTGGGTCAAGAGAACTGGCAATGAGCTCCTTAGCTTGACGGAAGAGGGTGGGGTCATCAGGGCACTAATAAAAGTAACTGCAAGATGACCCCACACATCAACCACTACTTTTTCATTCACTGGATTCATCCCTAATTTTATTGTAGTTTCTTATGTTTATACGTTCATTCAAGAAGATTTTAATTATACACTAGAGGGAAGCAGAAGTTCCTCAGATGGGAATATATGGGTGTTAGCGATGGCCAAGAAAGTGCTGATTCTAGGCGGAGGAGATGGGGGTACTATTCTTGCAAATAGGCTGGTGAAGAAGCTATCCCCCGACCAAGTTGAGGTAGAAGTCGTGGACAAGAGCGATATTCACTGGTACCAACCAGGATTCCTTTTCGTCGCTACGGGGGAAGCGGAAAAGGAGGATATTTCCAGAAGAAGACCTAAACTTTTCAGGAAAGGAGTGAAATTCACTAAAGGGGAGGCTAAGAAAATAGATTTAGACAATAGAAGTGTTGAGATATCCGATGGAACAAAGAAAACTTATGACTACTTGGTGATCGCCACTGGTTCGAGCCTAAATCCGGATGAGATACCCGGATTTACTGAAGGCGTTGATCACTTCTGGAACTACGATGCAGCTATGAAGCTCAGGAAGAAGCTCTTCTCAATAAAGGAGGGCAAGGTTATCGTTGGAATAGGTGGCTTGCTTTACAAGTGCCCCGTAGCTCCTCTGGAGATAGTGTTCTTAGCTGAGGAGATATTCAGAAGGAGGGGCGTGAGAGATAAGATAGAGATTAAGTATGTCTCCCCAATAGACAGGGCTTATGCGCCACACCTCCTCAATAAGGTAATAGAGGACGAGATGAAGAAGAGGGGCATTGATGTGATAACATTCTTCTCTGTCGATACGGTAGATCCTGAGAAGAAGGTGGTCAACTCACTCGAAGGAGATTCACTCGAATACGACCTATTGATACTCACACCTCCCCAGCAAGGCGCAAAGGTAGTTAGGGATTCTGGGATAGGCGATGATGAGGGTTGGATCCCCGTTGACAAGTATTTCCTTAATGTAGAGGGATACGATGATGCCTTCGCAGTAGGAGACGCCACTGCACTTCCGACACCCAAGACCGGTGTCATAGCGCACTTCCAAGCCGCCACACTGGCTAACAACTTAGCAGTTGAGATAACTGGGGAGGGTACCAAGGAGCTCTTTGATGGACAGAGCTTCTGTGTTATAGAGACTGGAATGGGCAAGGCATCAGCTCAAGTATCTAACTACTTCTACGACGTCCCTCCCGGTTTGATACCTAACTGGCTGCTTCACGCTATGAAGCTAGCTATGAACAAGATGTATTGGAGGTGCATATTGAGCGGGATGATCTAGGAGGTGTTGATTATGGCTGAGGACAAGCTGAGTGAGATACTATCCGATCCAGATAAGGTAAAGAAGCTGGAGAAGCTGCTTGATAATGCGGATAAGTTGGAAAAATACCTAGATAGGATGGATGCGCTGCTGAGTAAGTTGGAGTTGTTCTCCGAGGCAGGTATGCTCGATGACCTGTATGGAGTACTGTTCTCCCTAGTGGCACTCCAGAGAGGGTTCCTCAAGGAGGAGACTGTGAGGGCTATAGCGGAACTGATGGGGTCAGCTTCATTTCTGGGAGCCCCTGAATGCCTAGAGAAGATTGCGGAAGCCGTTGAAAAGGAGGACAGGGTGACATTAACTGGTATGCTGAGTAGGCTGAGGGATCCCGATATTCAGAGAGGGCTGGCAATAGTATTCAATTCGCTCAAAGCTATAGGAAGCTGCGCTTCCGAGTGTGGCGAGTGATTTCCCTCCCCTTCTTTTTAAAAAAGTATTGTTATATCCTTATTTTTAATCGTTTATCTATAGCAGCATAATGCAATTTTATTATTCTCCATACAGGATAATGCGTCAAATAAAGCGTTGTCATAGCCAGAATAACATATGAATATTTGTAAATTTTTAAAAATTTCATAGTGGTACCTTATGGGGCTTCCCCAGGTGAGGCACATGATACCAATTAGTAGGAGGGAATTCCTAAAGTTAGCAGCGGTAACTGGAGCACTAGCTTCAGTTTACGGGACTACTGAGTATGCATTCAGGGCGTTGAAAGCCGCTACCCAAAGCAGGGAGGAGAGATATGTCCACTCCATCTGCACGATGTGTGTAAACCGCTGCGCTATAAAGGTCAAGGTCGTCGATGGCAGAGCGGTCAAGATCTATGGGAATCCAAACGATCCCCACAGCCTGGGCAAGATATGCGCCAGAGGCCAGTCAGGGATAGAGAGGTTGTACAATCCCCATAGAATAAAGTCTCCCATGATAAGAACCGATAAGGGAAAGAGAGGCAGCTGGGAGGGATTCGAAGAGGTAAGCTGGAACGAAGCCCTCGAATACGTGGCCAACATCCTGAAGAAGAGAAAGGAAGAGGATCCGAAAACATTCGCCTGTGGAGGTGGCTGGCTTCCTTGCGCCCTGTGTAAGCCCTTCGTAGTCGGGATTGGGAAGATGATAGGTTCTCCCAATGGCCTAGGGAGCCCACCATCCATGTGCTTCTTCCCAAAGGCCTTCGCTTGGACGGTAACTATAGGCGCTGGAGGCCACCCGCATATAAGGGCGGATCACCAGAATGCCAGATACATAATCCTACTGAGGAGAAACCTGGCGGGCAGTTTGGGAGTTCCCTAAGCTACAACGTTAGCCTTGGCTAAGAAGAGAGGAGCGAAGATCGTGGTACTGGATCCAAGACTGAGTGAGAGTGCTGCCATTGCTGATATATTGGTCCCATTGAAACCCGGGACAGATTTGGCATTCCTCTTGGCGATAGGGCATGTACTGATAAAGAGGGGGCTTTACGACGACTACTTCCTGAAGAAGTACACTAATGCCCCGATGCTACTAGACACCAATACTGGAACACCGGTGAAGGTATGGACCGATGAGAATACAGGTAAGAAGAGATACTTGGTCTACGATGCCCAGCAGGATAGGGTCTCACCTCATGACAGCGCGGCCGATCCGGCTCTAACTGGCGAGTTCGACATTGGTTCTAGAGGACGGTTCCTCAGTCAAAGCAAAGCCAGTGTTCCAAGTTATGATGGAGAAACTGGAGAGCTACTCACCAGATTGGGCTGCCAAGATATGCGACATTCCCGCTGATCTCATTGAGAAGGTTGCCGTTGAGTTTGGGACTTACAGGCCATCCGTCATTGATCCGGGGTGGCATGACCCCAAGTACGAAAACTCGGTCCAGACTTGGAGGATGGTTGCTATCTTAAATGCGCTGGTCGGTAACATCGATAAGCCAGGTGGATTAGTATTCAACGCAGCTGGTAGATCTGTAAAGTCGAAACCGCTTCCAGATGCAAGATTTGATGTTCAATGGTCCAAGAAGAAGGGTATAATCGTGAACAACGCACAAGCAAACGTGCTCGCATTATATGATGCAGTTGTACATGGAGATCCCTATCCCATAAAGTCGCTGCTCTTGGGTGGAGGTAATTGGGTCAGAACACTGCCCGATGATAAGAAGGTCAAGGAAATATTCCTCAAGCTAGAAGACGTCATTGTAATTGACAACATGCCCACGGACACAGCCATGTATGCGGATGTCATACTGCCTGATACCACCTACCTAGAGAGGGACGATCCACTATTCGGAATTGGCTTCACTCCGGATGCGGCTGTGTACACTGCATACAAGGCTGTTGAGCCCCTCTATGATAGTAGACCAATGATCGACATTCTAGTGGGCATAGCAGACAAGTTGGGTATGAGGGAGGCCTACTTCAAGGCTGTCGCCGCCATAATGGGATTCAAGGATTACAAGAAGCTTATGGAGGGTTATGAGAGTGAAGGCATTGCTGGACTCAGAAAGGTCCTTGCCGAGGCGAAGGGCATTTCACTGAGCGACCTAGAGAGCAAAGGAGTCGTAGTTAAGGTACCTAGGGAGAAATTGGTGGGTACTATGCCTTATAAGAAGCCTTTGAACATCCCCTCAGGGAAGGTCGAGATATACAGCTTCAAGCTAGCTGCCATAACCGCTAAGGCTGGTAAAGACCCTATATGGAGCCCGTTACCTGAGTGGGTACCCCCAAGAGTTCACAATAGGGCCGGAGGCGATGTCTTCTACCTAACTTACGGCAGGAGTCCAATAACGAGTCATACCCACACATCCGACAACGAGTTGCTACTCTCCATAGGAAGAAAAGCGCATTTCGGAGTTTGGATAAACGCCAAAAAGGCCAAAGAGTTAGGGATAGAGGAGGGCGATCTAGTGAGACTAACCAGCTTACAGTCGGGAAATAGCACCGTGGCCGTGGCCTTTGTAACTGAGGCGATTAGGCCTGATACAATATTCACTGTGTCAGGGTGGGGCCAGGAGAGCAACAAGCTTGCCTTTGCTAGGAAAGTGAGGGGTGTGGCTTTAAACAAATTGTGGGCTCAGTTTGATAAACCATTCAAGCTGTTACCAAATGCTCTGACTCAGGAAATCTTAGTTAAGGTTGAGAGAGTATAAGGTGATATTTATGGTAGATACGGCATGGTGATAGATACCCGAAGCTGTATAGGTTGTGGGGCTTGTATCGCCGCCTGTGACCTAGAGAATGATACCGCTTGGAGGGAAGGGAAGAGGAGAACTCATGTTCCAGAGTTCTTCTTTGGCGAATTTCCAAATGTTGCTAGGATGTTCATTCCTAGACTGTGCATGCACTGCGAAAATCCCCCTTGTGTCTCTGTCTGCCCAACTGGCGCGAGCTATGTAAACGAGGATGGAGTCGTGCTAGTGAATCACGAGCTATGTATTGGCTGCAAGTACTGCATAGTCGCCTGCCCGTACAACGCGAGGTACGTGGACCATAGAATCAGATCCGTAGATAAGTGCACCTTCTGCTTCGATAACAGGGTAGTTAAAGGTCTGGAACAGCCTGCGTTGAGACTTGTGTTGGCCATGTAAGGATATTCGGCGACCTAGACGATCCTGACAGCGAGGTATACAAGCTAGTGGCATCAGGGACTGCTGTACCGCTCAGACCTGATCTAGGGACCAAGCCCAAGGTGTTCTATATAAGGAGATCCATCCAAGTTTAGGAGGTGTTTGTATGGATCCTCTGGTGCAGCAGGTTTGGGGGCCGCTTATAGCTGCTTACCTCTTTTTGGGTGGAATGGGCGGTGCTTCCATGCTCTTCGCCCATTACTTCCACACCTATAGGAAGGAGGAGGGCGTGGCGGCAGTATCGGCAGTGCTATCGCTGGTTTCAGTTGTCATTGGCGTTCTGTTCTTAATAATGGATCTGGAGAAGCCAGAGCTCTTCTACCTCACCATAACCTCCTTCAAGGTCGATTCCTGGATCTTTAAGGGCAGTGTGTTGATAATGCTCTTCATAGCATTTGGGCTTCTCTACACGGCTGCCTTCTTCAAACCATTCAAATGGCTTCCTTGGGCCGAAAGCGAATCAGGGATGTGGCTCCTAGGATGGATAGCCTCAATACTCGGGTTGGGGGTAGCGACCTACACGGGCATACTACTGGGCGTGGCAAAGGCCGTTCCGTTCTGGCACTCTCCTGGGCTCCCGGCGCTCTTCGTTGCCAGTGCCTTAGCTACTGGAATTGCTCTCGTTGCCGTAGTTAACATAGCAGAGGGATTGAGGGTACCAGAGGAGGAGAGGGCTAGGTATAGGGATCACTGCACCAAGATGGCCAAGTGAGGTGCTATAGCAACTGCAATAGAGCTCTCGATAGTTGTAGTTTACTACTACATATACTCTTACGGGCCCAACGAGGCAGCAGCTGCAGGTAAATATGATGCTCTTTGGGGAAGTATCACGTACTTTCTGGGCCTATCTAGATCTGGCTATAGTAGGTGCAGCTTTCCTCATGCTAGTGTTCTATCTAAGAACGAAGTATGCCAAGGAGGGAGCCATTAAAAACATCGCTAGAAGTTGCATCTTACCATTGATTGGATCAGCACTCATACTAGTCGGAGGGTTCCTACTTAGAGTGACCATCTTGGAGGCAGGTGTGATGACGGTGTTCTTACCTCCATGAACCCACACCTTCCCCTTTTTATTGTACGAAATTGACAGGGGAGCCGAAGTTCGATGGAATCCTGTAGCCTCTGGGCGGAGTTCCCCTCTTGATGACTTCGAGTACATCCTCTATGATATCGCTGTTAACCCCTTCTCTCACTATGAAGTCGTATCTCTCCCATCCTATGCTCTCAAATTCCAATCCATACATCTCAGCCGCGGGGAGTACTGTAAGGGTTACATCGGCCTTACCCTCAACAACTGCGAGGCAGGCCTCCGTGTGGGCCGAATATTCGGTCTTATATCCCTTGATACCCTTTATCGACTCTCTAGGTAATCCATTTCCATATGCCTCTCTCGAGAGTAACCTGTCTAGGAGTAATCTCATGCCCGATCCCTTGTTTCTGTTAGCGAGGATGGCCTTTCCCATGAACAGATCCTCTACTTTGAAGGAGTAGCCCTTCCTAAATGCCCATCCCACTTCCCTATAATATCCCCTAATGAGGATTGCACCTCCATTGGGGAAAATCTCGCGCATTACATGGGTGTTGTACTCACCAGTTCTAGGATCTAGCAGATGAATACCTGAAAGATCGGCATCTCCCATCAGAATGGAGAGAAGGCCGCCATATGAACCTATCCAATGAACCTCGACATTGTATTCGGTGATCATCTTGAGGGCCCTCTCCAGCAGTAGATCATGGCTCCCGGCCACAAGTAAGTCCGGTCTCTCAAACTTACCAGTAATGGGTTTTCTCCGCTTTCCCATATCCTCTTCAGCCTTTTCGTACATGGAAAGCAGCTCCTCACCGTAGAGTGTGAGTGTCATCCCACCCCCTCGTTTCCCTCCCCTCCTAGGGACTACTATGCTTATCCCTAGCTTCCTTTCGACCGAATTAATGTCTCTCCATGCCTTAGAGTAAGGAATTCCAATGAGCTTCGCGGCCGCTAGAAGGGAACCCGTCCTAGAGACTGCCTTTAGGAGTTCCGCTAGTCTTCCATCAAGGATAACTTTCCCATCCTTGACTAGCCTTATGTCCACCTCCACCTCGAGCTCGTCTAAGGGATCCTCCATCCACCCATCTCCTCGGCCTTCTTTTATTCTACCTAGAGGGCTATTAATGGTTAATCTTTCCCTCATCTCCTATGAATCGAGTCATTCCTCCCCCTCCACGGCAACAGAGAGTCTTTCAGCTATCTTGGATATCTGCCTGTCGAAGAAGCCCTTGAAGCTCCTGTAGAACAGCTTCGCCAGATCATAGAAGAACAGGAGGAACAGGAAGAGGAGCACCAGTAGAGCTACCTTTGAGACTATGCTGCCTAGCGGAACCTCCTCCAAGTAGCTGGGAACGAACATTATCAGGAGGGATATCAGAGCGAGGTAGAAGATGTCGGCAAGCGCCCTCTTCACAGCTGCCTCAGTTACGAGGCCCATCTCCCTGACGAGCCACTTGCTCAAGAGGTCGAGGAGTGACTTTACAGAGAGGAGGATCCTGTAACCGAAGTAAACCACCACTATGAACTCGGCCATATTCAACACGGTCACAGGGCTGACCGCAAGGTCCAGAATCATCAGAGGACCCAGATCGGCCACCAGTCCGTAGAAGAGCCTGATGACTATCACCCAGAGGGTCAGTTTTATGGATGAGGCTAGGAGAACCCTTAGATTCGCCTCCAGCGGGGTCACCCTCTTTCTGACCTTCTTTACCTTCACTTCGGGTTTAGGGGTTCTCCTCTCTAGTTTGATGGGCTTCCCCGGAATTCGAGATGCTATCACCATGTAGGCGGAGAAGGCGAGGGGTACCAGTGCCATGTACCAGAGGAAAGGCCAGAACATCCCCAATGCGGTCATCACGGCTGCAACGAGTAACCTCACATCCCTGCTGGCAGGACTCCAAGCCCTTAGCCTTACCACCCTCTCGGTGCTCCAACCAGCTAAGTGAGAGACGTAGCTCGTAACGAAAACGTTTCCAGCAGCCAGTCCGAGGAGGAAGATCTGCCAAGGCTCCCGGAACATGATCCCAGTTCCAATCGCTGCAACGATCAGCAGATCTGAGTACCTATCGAGGAAGGCATCTAGCAGGCCCCCAAATTTGCTGGCCGTGCCGAACAGCCTAGCCACCTCGCCGTCCATCCCATCTATTATGGAGGAGAGCTGGATGAGGAGAGCTGCAGGAACCAGAAACCCCCTGTATATGAGGACCGCAGCCAGCCCCATCAGGGAGAAGGCCAGCAGCGATATCAGGTTTGGACTGACGTATATGCCCCTCAAGAAGAGGGAAACAGAGAGCCTAGTGGAGATCTGCCTGTTTATGTAGCGGGAGACCGGACCGTCTCCGGGCTTGATAAGGCTCCTCCTGAGGAGGAGCGGCAGTATCTTCCTCGCTTCCTCCAGCTCCTCCGGAGTGTCCACATCCATCCAGATGAGGCCTGTAACATCCACATACGAGACCTCGCCGTAGGCTATCGCCTTCCTCAAGGCATCAGCTATCGTGGCTCTCTCCCCTTTCTCCTCTATGGTCTCCCTGGCTATGACCTCCGCCTTCTCGGTGCAGTAAAATATGCCCGTATCTATCCCGTAGTGGGGCACCGCGTCCTTCCCGACTTCCTTCACCTCGTCGTCCTCCAGCACCACCTTAAGGCCCTCCTCCAGTTTGTCCCAAGGCGGATTCCTGTCGAGGGAGAGGGTAAAGGCCCTGCTCCCTTCCTTCCTGAGCATCCTCCTAAGGATCTCGGGCTCGAATATGTGATCCGACATCAGCACGAGATATTCGGAGCTGTCAGCGGCCTGGACACCCGTCAAGAAAGAGTAGAGGTTACCAAAGCCCTCTTCCCTGTCCGTAGTGACCACCTTCACGCTGTCCCCATATCTCTCGACGAAGAACCTCGCGAGGCTCGGCCTAGTCACTATAATGATGTCCTTGATGCCTTCCTCCCTCAACCACCTTATGGTGAGGTCCAGAACTGTGAGATTGGGCGCTAGCTCGAAGAGCGCCTTAGGCACCTCTAGCGAGTAGGGCTGCATTCGAGTAGCCTTTCCTGCGGCGAGTATGATCGCGGGGGGCCTTCTCACATTAGTAATGAACTCTACCAACTAATAAAGGATGGGACCTCTCCCTCCCGAGAGGGAGCGCGGGCCAGCTCTAATGCCCTCTTCAAGTCATCAATTATGAGCTGAGGATCCTCGAGACCCACCGAGAGCCTAACGGTCCTCCCACTTATCCCTAGCTCTTTAACCAAGGAGGGAGGTAGGGAGGAAGCTGAAGTCAGGGGCCTGCTAATCAGGCTTGCAGGCGCTCCCAAGCTGGGAGCTGGCCTCACCACCTTGAGGTGCCTGAACATCCTCTCCGGATCCACCCTAGGGATGAAGGTTATGACGCCGCCGTACATCCCGTGGAAGAGCTCCCTCGCGATGCGATGATCGGGGTGCGACTCCAGGCCTGGGTACCTGACCTCCTCCACTAGATCGCACCCTTCTAGGAACTTGGCTACCTCCAAGGCAGTTTGGGAGTGCCTCCTCACCCTTAGCTCCAGCGTTTGCAAACCTCTGAGGACAAGGAAGGCCCTGAAGGGATCTAGTATGGTTCCCAGCCTTCTCCTCCACTCCCAAAGCTCTCCAACGTCATCGGATGTGAGGACTCCCGCGATTACATCATTGTGGCCCGCCAAGTACTTGGTGGCGCTCTGGATCGAGTAGGAAGCAAACTTACTGGGTTTCAGCAGGACGGGAGAGGCGAATGTGTTATCTACTGCCAGCTCCACCCCCTCCTCCCCGCACCTGTCCGAAAGAGATGGAAGGTCGGGGATCCTCAATATGGGGTTGGTTATCGTCTCGATGAAGACGAGACCCCACTCATTGGACACGGCATCCACTACCTCTTTGACGGGAACCAGCTTAATCCGAAATCCCATCTCCCTCAGACGAAGGGCGAGTGCAACCGTGGTTGGATAAGCGTCAACACCCATCAAGATGCCCTCCCTAGCCTTAGACATAAGGAGAGTTGAGATAGCAGCCATGCCACTATTGAAAGCAAGTCCGTCCTCGAAACCGTCTAGATCAGCTAGGTTCCTCTCGAGTTCTCGGACCGTGGGGTTCTCCTCCCTGGAGTACTTCAGGTCCGTGCCCCTATCTGAAATGCTGGGTTCACCAGTGGGAAGCGGGTTGAAGAAGGTGGCCGTCATGTAGATCGGGGTCTCCAGCGGGATGAAGTTTGGCATGAGCCTTCGGGAAATTCCTTGGTAATAATTTTAAGTAATGAGATATTCCTAAAGGAATCAATGATAAGGGACCTCTCCTCGATAGCGAGGGAAAGGAGGGCGCTGGGTCTGAGCCAGAAGGAGCTCGCTAAGATGGCAGGGGTGAGTCAGTCCCTCATCTCAAAGGTCGAGAGGGGGCAGATGGTTCCAAGCTACGAGGTTGCGCTGAGGATATTCGAGGCTTTGGAGAGGGCCAGGCGGAAGAGGGGATGCACCAAGGCGGCTGAGATGATGAGCTCTCCAGTGATACATGTGGCTCCGGAGGAGACTGTCAGTAAGGCCATCTCCATAATGGGTAAGAGAGGAATCTCCCAGCTTCCCGTGATGACCGGCGGGAGGGTGGTAGGCTCCGTGACAGAGGAGGGGCTACTGAGGAAGCTCTCCTCCCTATCCCCCGAGTCGAAGGTGGAGGAGGTCATGGAGGAGGCCTTCCCCATCCTGCCAGTTGACGCCTCCCTCTCCCTCTTGAGGGATATGCTCTTCCTCTATCCAGCGGTCCTCATCCAGGAGAGGGGAAGGATAGTGGGAATAGTCACAAAGAGCGACCTTCTCAAGGGTTTAGGGAGGGAGTGCTAGTCCCAATATCGGACAGGCTAAAAGCTTCAGTCCTATCGTCCTCCCCGACCCACCAGTAGGAGGTAGGCGTATATCACGAACCCCTCCACCGAGGAGAAGAGGAGGGCCATTCTGAGGTCCTTTCCTATGCCTCTGGTGACGAACCCCTCCACTAGCGCGGCGTACACCAGTATGAGCAGGGCAAGGGCCAGCGCCCCGAGCTTACCCCTTATGACCTCACCCGCAGATCTTAACCTGCTCCCCGATCGAGGTGCAATCAGTTCTCTCACCGTGGAGAGGGCTATGGATGTCGAGATGAATATGGCAGTGAGCTCAGGAACTCCGTGGGGTAAGATTAAGCCCAAAGTAGGGATGGGTCCCGTCTTGGATATTGCAAGCACGAGTCCGACTAGGGCTCCGTTGGCGGTCAGCACCAAGGGCGCGAGGAATATCGCTGGAGCGGTGCCAACAACTGTGAGGGCCACCCTGATGTTGTTCATCATGATGAGGAGTGAGAGGGTCACGGGACTCAGCTGGTTTACCGCCTCTCCCCTTCCGAACAGCTCCTCTAGGAGAGTTTCGAGCCACGCTGGCCTGTAGTTGTAGGCTACGATTAGGGAGGTCGTGAATATTATTAGGGAGATGAGGAAGTAGGGAGCCAGTCCTCTGAACTCCCTCGGTCCTTCCAAGAACACTCTCCTGATATCGAAGCCCCCTTGCGGAGGTTCTCTCGTGAGGGCCCTCATCAGTTCGACCCTGTTCCTTAGTATCTCTCTGCTCTCAACGTGATAACAGAGCTCCGCGGCCCTCTCATAGATCTTCATTATTTTCTCAGGCCCTAAAAGGGTGAGCGAGAGTCTGGGCTTGGTGGCGAGAATGAAGGCAGCGCTCGCGACCTCTTCGGGAATCCCCTCCGGCAGCTCATCGATCTTCACCCTACCGGAGAGCCTCTTCACCAGCTCTCCTCCTCCCTCCATGGTCATCAGCTCCTGTGACGTGGCTTCAAGTATCCCCCTTCTCATGTCCACGGCCACGTCAGATCTGCCGGACGGTAGCTCCAAGTTGAGAAGGTCATTGGATGCCACGACGGTCCCTGAAGCCAAGTCGCCTATCCTCATGCCATCCGTAAAGAGGACGGACAGATAAAGGGTCAGGGCATCCACCAGCCTGAGCAAGTTACGGACGATCGAATCCTCCATCGATATCCTGGAGAGGGTGTTCAGTGAGATCACCCTAAGTCCCAAGGCTCTCTTGCCTGGGGTCGAGGAGGTGAGCCCCTCGAAGAGGGTGAAGTAACCCAGGAATACTAGGAGGAACACCGAGGAGAGGAGCGACAGTCCGAGGAACCCCGCTCTCTCCGTGAGGGGTTCTGAAAAGAGGACCACGGGCACGTACGCGAGTGTAACTATGGAGAGATCTATTAGATGAGCGATCACCCTGGTGGAGAGCTTAGAGGGCCTAATTCCGTATAGGATAGTCCATCACCCTCCCATCCACGAAGTGAATTCTCAATCCCACCCTCACCAGCGAGGAAAGATAAAAATATGGGAGGAGGAGGTTATTAGTGATGGTCAACAGGGTGAAGATATCGGTCTATTACACTCCTGAGTGTCCCAAGGATCCAGTCGTTGAGGAGATAAAGAAGGCCGTTGAAGAGGCTGGATTGAAGGATTACGAGCTGGAGGAGGTTCTTTTGGCAAGTGATGAGGAAGCAGCGCAGCATAAGGTCTTGGGTGTCCCCACCGTGAGGATCAACGGTGTGGATGTGGATCCCTCCTTCGAGGACAAGGGGGTATACACATCCACCTGCAGCAGGATTTACAAATGGGCCGGCAAGTACCACGACTACCCTCCCAAGGAGATGATAGTCGAGGCCCTCAGGAGGGTGCTCTCCAGATCCGGGTAAGTTTAAAAGGCCCTTCGCGCCCTCTCCTTCTATGAACACCTTAGAGCGAACCCTCGATCATGAAATTGTAAGCAGGCTGAACGGTTCAGAGAAGCTCTTGAGGGTCTACGACTACCTCAGAAGCAACAGGAGGATAAGGGGGCTTTTGGATATGTCCAACATAGTGCTGGTCCACAGGCTCAAGTTCAACGACCATGGAGTGACCCATGCGATGATAACGACCAGGAATTCGCTGAAGATCCTCGACATACTGGGGCCGGAGATCGTGGTCACTGAGGACTGGAGGGACTTCGAGGACTCCAAGCTGATAGTAATGGTGGCCAGCTACCTACACGACATCGGGAATTCCATACACAGGGAGGAGCACGAGTTCCTCAGCGTAATGCTAGCTAAACCTTTCGTGGAGGAGATAACCTCCATGGTCTACGAGGACGAGGAGAAGGCCGTGAAGGTCGCTAGTATGATCTACGAGGCCATAATGTGCCATATGGGAAGGTTCGAGCCCACCAGCATCGAAGCAGGGGTCGTGGCCACCGCCGATGGCTGTGACATGGAGCAGGAGAGGGCCAGGCTCCCGTTCAGGCTCGGAGGTCACGACATCCACAAGTACTCCGCCCTCGCGGTTCAGAAAGTGGAGATAACGAGGGGAGAGGAGAAACCCCTGAGGATAGAGGTATACATGAAGGACCCAAGCGGCACCTTCCAGATAGAGGAGATCCTGATGAAGAAATTGAGGGGGACCAAGTTCGAAAGATTCGTTGAAATATACGCGATAATAGGTGGGAAGGAAGTGATAAGGTTCATCTGAGCCATTGAGCTATCGTAGTATTTAGCGATAACCCTAATCAGGAGATGAGCCCTGGGACTGCTTGACAAGCTCTTCAGGGGTTAGTACCGGTACATTCACCCACCTGAAGTGCTTCTTATTGCGGGTCACGATCCTAGCCCCCAGATGTTCCGCTTGAACTCCTATCAGGTAGTCCCTAGCATGATGTCTGAACGGCAAAGCCCTTCTATTCGTGAAGGCCTTTCCAGCCACTACTTCAGTGATTTCCCTAGTGATGGGCGGTATCTCCACCCTCAACGCCCTCAAGTCTGACGTGAGGTCTTCCAGATCCAAACCGATGTAGAGGTACCACAAAGCAGTCTCTGCGTGAACTATCGGGCTAATATATATCCTGAACCTCTCTAAGTTCACTCTGAGCCAAGAAATGAAGGGCCTATCCCTGAAGATCATGCTATCAAGCATGATATTCGTCTGCAAGTTCTATCCCCCAGTTCCCTCTGAAGAGCTCGGGCGTCAATCCTCTCCTGATAGCCCTCTCTATCTTACGCGATCTTTCGGCCCAATCGGGATCCACTGCCTCAACCTCAGCCTCAGCTTTCTCCAGCTCCTCTACCACCTCACGATCTACTGATCGATCCTCTTCCAATAGATCCTGCTCGAAGAGGTCGAGAAGCATTTCCAAGACCTTATGCTGAGGTATATCTAGGAGGGAAGCGAGTCTCTTCACCCTCCTCCTCAGCTCCTCAGGTACCGTTATTGTCGATGACATTAATCAATTGAATAATTTATAGGTTAAATAGTTGATGGTCAAGAGCCGAGTCCAACGCATCGACCCAATCCAAGCTAGCATCTTCAACTACTATTTGTGGGCAGCCTCCTCAGGACCTCCAAGAGGAAGGCCGTTGACGATATGGCTCCCAGCATGTCACCCTCGCCAGCCTGCATGACGAACCTGTAGGAGCCCTCTATCCTGTCGGCCATCTCTTGGAAGAAGTCAGGGTACCTCCTCACCGCGGCGTACTCAGCCAAGCTCTCGTTGGAGGGGTCCCAGTCCGGGGCCGCTACCTTTAGCGCCTCCTCGGCAACCTCCCTTAGCAACGCTAGCGCGTTGCCGGGATCTTTGTGGGCCAGCTCCTTGGCCCTTTCCAGCTTCTCCTCCAAGTTAGAGATCACCACCAGTACCTCCCGGTCCTCCTCCTAGGCGGCCTCCTAGGCGGCCCCGGCTCGTACTCGAAGAAGAGCTTGTTCACTATGCCAGCGGCTATCAGCAGCACCGCCAGCGCTATGTCCAGATACTTGCCGATGCCCTCTCCCCACTTCACCCACGCCTGCTCCTCGCCCACCAAGAAGGAGAGGCTCAGGGACCTAGGCGCCTCCGTAACGAGGAATCCCATCTCGTAGAACACGACCGCCATGAAGACTAGGAAGGCTGCGATGAAGTAGGGTGTGGTGGATTCCCTAGCAAGGGCATATATCGAGGCTAGTCCTCCCAGCGCGAGTATGAAGGTACTTAGCATGAGGAAGAACCTAGTAAGACCGGTCCTATACCTAGAGCCGGGAGGGAGCCTGCCCTGATCCGACAGCCACGTGAAGGTCTGGAGGGCGAAGCCGAGGGAGGACCTGTTGCCTGAGGACCAGACGAAGGTGAGAGGATTTCCCTCGTACTTAAAGTAGCCCCCGAGCTGTGGCAGGTAGCCCTCCATCCACCACCACGGCGATATCATCACGAACAGCAGGAGCACCAAGGAGGCCGCGCCCAGCCAGTTCAATTCGCCCGCACCTCCCTAGCCTACAGGAAAACGTAAAAAAGATAGTCCCCCAGATGGAATATGCTAACGCTCGACGAACTCAGGCTGGACTGGAAGAAGGTGACTGAGTCGATAACGGGCTTCGTGAAGGGGATGGTCGCTGGATCCAGAACTAACGGCGTCGTCTTGGGGTTAAGCGGGGGGATCGATTCTACCGTGACCGCCTACCTCGCTGTGAGGGCTTTGGGGGCTGATAGGGTGTTCGGCCTCATAATGCCCGACTCCCGCGTCACCCCTCAAGAGGATGTGGAGGATGCTAGAGGAGTAGCTGACGAGTTGGGCATCTCATACTGGGAGAGGGATATAGCCGATATAGTGAACGCCTTCGCCAAGTCGGAGTTCTTCGATCCCGAGGATAAGGTCGCTGTGGGTAACCTGAGAGCTAGGATAAGGATGTCCCTCCTGTACTATGTGGCAAACAGCAGGAACCTCCTAGTTGCTGGCACCGGGGACAGGAGCGAGATACTGATAGGATACTTCACCAAGTACGGGGACGGGGGTGTGGACTTCTTGCCAATCGGCGACCTCTACAAGACCCAGGTCAGGTGGCTGGGAGAATGGCTCGGCGTTCCTGAGAAGATAGTTGGGAAGCCCAGCAGCCCCCAGCTCTGGAGAGGGCACAGGGCTGAGGAAGAGCTGGGTATCCCCTACGAGAGGATCGACCTCATCTTACATGCGATATTCGACCTGAGGATGGGGCACGACGAGGTCAGGAGGATGTTCGGCGCCGATGTCGATAGGGTGCTGGAGATGCACGCAAGGACGGCGCATAAGAGGACCATGCCTCCCGTGGCGAGGGTCAGGCTTTGAGCCTGGAGAAGATAGCTGGAGAGATAAGGTCCTGTAAGCGCTGCCCCCTCCACGCCAGTAGGACGAATGCCGTGCCCGGGGAGGGGAATCCCAAAGCCAGGGTGGTGTTCGTGGGGGAGGCGCCGGGGAGGAACGAGGACCTGCAGGGCAGACCCTTCGTCGGAGCTGCCGGAAAGCTGCTGACGGAACTGCTGGCCTCGATAGGTTTGAGGAGGGAGGACGTTTTCATAACTAATGTGGTGAAGTGCAGGCCGCCCAACAACAGGGACCCGAGGCCGGAGGAGATTGAGGCGTGTCTCCCCTTCCTCAAGAGGCAGCTCCGAGTGATAGATCCGGACGTGATAGTGGCTTTAGGCAGGCACAGCGCCCTAACCCTCTTGAGGCTTGCAGGGAGGGAGGAGGAGAGGTCCATCATGAGGATAAGGGGGAAGGTGTTCGAGGTGGAGCTGTTCGGTAGGAAGAGGTCGCTGATGCCCACCCTCCACCCGGCAGCGGCTCTCTACAACCCCAAGCTGAAGCCTCTACTGGAGGAAGACTTTAAGAGGTTGAAGGAACTGTTGGGTGAGGATAACGAGGGCAAGGGTCTGGAAGCCTGGTTCTAGCTCAATCCCGATCCAGATAATCAGTCAGGTCTCCCCTAACCTCGATCCTGATTTTGGGAATCTCCCTGCCCCTCAGGTATGAGATAATTTCGTCCATGAGCCTAACATCCACTGGGAAGGGTACTCCATCCTTCCCGCCGAAGGCGAAGGAGTACTTGGCCGGGTCCCTCACGCTTGCCTTCTCCCCATAAACCAGCTCGCTGAGCAGGGCTAGAGCCCTGATGGCGGACTTCCCTATCCCCCTGATCTCCAAGAGTTCCTCGTAGCTGGAAGGATCTAGCTGATATGCCCGTTCCAGCGCGCTCCAGTCTATCCTCCTCGGCATCTTGAGGAACCTGTACTCGCTCATCAGCCTCCTGAGCCTGGCCGTTCCCTCTTTGACCAAGTCGAGAGAGGCTCTCCTCACGCCCTCGCTCTCCCTAGCCACTAGATTGAGCACCTTTACCTTCCCGGCCTCGGATACGATGCCGCGGTGAGGCTCGATGACGAAGCTCTCCACCCGACTCCCGAGCCAGTGGTACCTCCTAGCCATCCTCAGGGAGGGATTCATACCCTGCTGAACCACGACCCACTCCCCCTCCTCGGTCACTACGAAGGCGTGGTGGTAGAGGTCGAAGCCGTCTTGCAGTGCGGAGTTATCGACCTTGGCCGAGAGCCTGCTGGCCCTCACTAAGGGAGAGGGATCGAGCCCGAACTCCTCTGCTATAGACGTTAGCTCTTGGGGGGTTCTCAGGGAGGTCCTGCCCTTCCCTCCAGCTACCCTGACGCCCAGATCCTCTTCTTGTAGGGCCTCCTTCAATGCTGCGGTCAGCACGGTGGTGACTCCCGAGGAATGCCAGTCATACCCCAGAACGCATCCTAAGGCCTGGAACCAATGTGGGTCGGCCAATCTCTCTAGGAGACCTCTCTTCCCATATTCGGAGATCACGGAAGAGAGTATGGGCTTGGCTAGCTCCTTCATACGCTTGAAGAGCCAAGCTGGAGCCTTCCCTCCATGAAGAGGGAGGTGGGCTTCCCCTGTCCTCCTCATTCCTTCATATTAATTGTAGTAAGGCGAAAATAACCTTTCGGAACGCTGGGTAATAGACGACTTTACGTGAAAAGCTTAGCAGATATGTCTTGATGACCAATATCTGAAGTTTTCATCGTATTCATGTAACTTATAGGATGTGAAAACCGTTATTTTTAGATAAGAGAGATGCTATAATGGTAGTCTCATCAAAATGAGCCTCAACATGTCCCCTTTCACTCGTTTCAACCCTTTCGCTAGTAAGGGATTTATAACCGAGGGTTACCTATACTTATGCCTATCCTCGAAGAGGTGTTGAAAGAAGCATCATCTAAAGGAGTCAAATTCGTCGAGCTCGAGTATGTAGATCTTTCAGGCACCTTAAGAAGTGAGATCCTCTCATTAGAAACCTTCAAATCAAAGAAGGGTGGTTCTTTCGATGCAAGCAGTGTGGGCCTCTCAGTTATAGAGTGGAGCGATGCCGTACTCATACCAGACCCCCAGACTGCCGTGATCAAAGACGATGTGCTCAGGATGCTTAGCGAGATCTGGGAGCCCTTCGGAGGCGGTAGATCACCCAAGGATCCTAGGTATGTAGCTAAGAGGGCCGAGGATCTCCTAGCCGCTCAAGGCTACAAGGGGATGGTCGGACCGGAGATGGAGTTCATGACCCTCAACGAAGACCTCAAACCCGTCTCTACTTGGGGGAACGCCCCCAAACTCAACTATCACTTGAGCTCCCCCTCCGATCCCCTTTACGAGTTCAAGCTCGAGGTGATGGACGAGTTGATGGGCTTGGACCTACAACCGGAGGTCACGCATCACGAGGTGGGTGTGGGCCAATCTGAGGTCTCAGTCAGGGCGGACACTCCTCTCAGAGCCGCGGACAAGGTGATGAGGGTTAAGAGAGGGATAAAGGAGGTGGCTAGGGATCTCGGTCTCATCGCCACCTTCATGCCCAAGCCCGTTCCCGGTGATAATGGGAGCGGAATGCACTTCCATCTAAGCCTCTGGGAGGGCGATAGAAACCTCTTCTATGATCCTGATGATGAATACGCTGAGCTGAGCCAACTAGGGAGATACTTCGTAGGAGGCATCTTGGAGCATATAGGCTCCCTCGCGGCTATCGTCTCGCCGACAGTCAACAGCTACAAACGTTTGGTTCCGGGTTTTGAAGCTCCGATATACGCCATCTGGGGAAGGGCCAACAGGAGCGCCGCCATCAGGGTTCCCGTGTACAGGAAGGGAGGGAGGAACTCTAAGAGAGTAGAGTTCCGCGTTCCGGATCCGAGCTGCAACCCTTACCTTGCATTCGCCGCCACGTTCGCCGCTGGCTTGGACGGCATAAGGAGAAAGATAGATCCCGGGGATCCGGTCGGTTTGAACGCTTATACTAACAAACTGGAGGCTAAGAGGCTCCCGAGAACCCTGCACGAGGCTTTGGACGAGCTTGAATCCGACAATTCCTACCTGAGCGGCGTTTTCGACACCTCCGCCTTGGAGGCATACCTAGAGATCAAAAGGAAGGAGGCATCGGAGATCGGATCTTGGCCAAGCGAGGCGGAATACAGAGCATATTTGAGCGTATGACCATTTAATCGACGTGATCATCGGCCGGATTGACCCCTTGTCTGGCTACATTTTTATTCTATCCGAGGACAACTATTTGGAGATGGGAAGTAGTATTTCACTCTTCTTACTGGTGCTGGTGCTAGTGGTGAGCCTCTCCTTCACCCTGATCGAAGTGAGGGCGGCCGACTACGACCTAGATGTGAGTCCCACATACAGGAGGGTGAGGGCCGGTGAGACCGCCCACTTCACCGTGACTCTGATCACCGTCACCCCCGGATACTCCAACGATGTCTACCTCAGAGCCCTGTTCGAGCCACCTGCAGTCTCAGTAGTCTTCTCGGACAACCCTCTGAACCCCACGGGAGACATCGATTCAGATATGGAGGTGAGGACCTCCATCTACACACCACCCGGTATATACACAATCACAGTGAGGGGGAGGGATCCCCTAACGGATCAGAACGTTTACATCGACGTGACCTTGGAGGTCCTACCGCCTTACGAGCCTGAGTTCGAGCTCTCCATATCTCCAAGCTCACTTGCGGTGAACATGGGAGAAAAGGCTGTCTTTACTGTCAAGGCAGCTCCCCTCTACGGATTCAATCACCCCATATACCTCTCCCTGATATGCCCGACCTGCGCCAGCCACACCTTCGATCCCAATCCCATGTGCCCTAACTCTGTGGCATGTGACTGCTTAGCCATCCCCTGCTACACCTACACCTCCACTCTGACCATAGACACGTCTGGAATGAGCCCAGGTAACTACAGCATCGTGATTGAGGGCTGTTATGACGGTTACTGCGACAGGGCTTACTCCACGCTCACCGTCGAAGGGGTTGGGGAGAGGGAGGTCAATCTCATCGTGTATCCCGTGATGGTTAAAGTGAAGCCAGATGACACGTTCCATGTGAGGGTCACAGTGGGGATAACCGGGGGAGAGACGACGGAGCCCCTGACTCTGAGGGTCGTCCCGCCTCCGGGGTGGTACGTGAGCCACTACCCCAGCAGGCTGTCGAAGACCACTCACCTCGGTCTCTGGGTCACCGTCCCCAAGGGAACCAGCCCGGGTACCTATGGGATGAGCGTTGAGCTGTACAGAGACGAGGAGCTCCTCAAGAGCAGACAGGTAATGATACTCGTTGAGAGGACGGTGGGCGAGATAACGGTTGATGTGAAGCCGAGCCATGTGGTTCTGACTAGGGACAGTCCTAAGTCGGAGCTTGTCGTGATTCTCGATTCTCCCGATGTGAATGAGGCGATCCTGATGATGGTCGGGCTACCATCCGGCATCTCATATTCCTTACCAGCCAAACTGAAGGTTGGAGAGCTGGGATCGATTAACCTAACCCTGAGGAACGCCCCACCTGGGGAGTACAGGGCCACCTTGATAGCGAAGGCTGAAGACTGCGGCTGCGTTAACACCACGGACATAGTGGTGGAAGTGAAGGGTCCGCCCACCCAGACCACCCGGACCGCGCAGGCCCAAGCCCAAGCCCCGGTTACGCAGACCCAAGCGATTCAGCAGCCCGAGACCGTCACTGTGACCCAAACCGTGAGCGCCATGAGGACCGTAACGGTGGAGAAGCCCCGGCTGGATCCAACAATCCTAGGATTGGGAATAGTGGGTGCGGCCACTATAGTTTCGGCCATCTACCTCCTCCGAAGGAGACCCTTACCTGCTCCCGAAGAGGCGACCTGACCAACCTAATCACTTTTATATTGAACCTCCATTTAGTCGAGAGACGTGGTATCATTCGTTTTACAGCTATACAAGTTTCACATCCGTTATATTCGATTTTCGGATAATATGCGACGATAAAAGGAACGTATAAATATTTCACGGGACCACTTGGTCCGAATCCGGTGAAAAGGATGGGGGCGTCCGATCCAAGCTGGTTCTTCCCCGAGCTGGGTGTTCCGAGATTTTTCAGGAGACCTCCGACTCATGAGCTCATACTGACCGATACCACGCTGAGGGATGGGCAGCAGGGGAGCAGGCCCTTCACTGTGGAGGAGGCGATGGCCATCTACGAGGTGCTCGTTAAGCTAGATAATGGGAGTGGCGTTGTCAGGGACATAGAGCTCTTCCCCTACACTAGAAAGGACAGAGAGGTCATTAGAAGGATAAAGGACTATGCCACCTACCCCAGACCCATAGGATGGGTCAGAGCCAGTCTGGAAGATCTTAGACTGGTCAAGGAGGCTGGGTTGGATGAGACGATAGTCCTTACCTCCGTATCAGACTACCATATCACCTACAAGCTGGGAATGGACAGGGAGACGGCCAAGACCAAGTACCTCAGGGCGGTGGAGGAGGGTATGAAGATGGGCCTGAAGCTCAAGGTGGCGATGGAGGACATAACGAGGTGTGATGTGTACGGGTTCCTCCTGCCCTTCTTGGACGAGGTGCTGAGGCTGGCTGAGAGGTACGGTGTGGAGGTGGGGTTCAAGCTCTCCGACACCTTGGGTATGGGCCTGCCCTTCGTTGAAGCTCCACTTCCCAGAAGCATACCTAGGCTGATAAGGCTCCTGCTGGACGATCTCGGGTTGAAGAGCACTCAACTGGAGTTCCACGGGCACAACGATTTCCACCTAGTCGTGGCCAATCACCTCGCCGCTTGGGTGTACGGGGCCTCCCTGTCCAACTGCACCCTCCTCGGCATAGGGGAGAGGGCTGGTAACTGTCCACTGGAGGCTATGGCCCTTTTCTACGCTCAGCTGGTGAAGGGATCACCCCTAAACTTGAGAGCACTGAGGGAAGCGAGGGATCTCTTCCAGAGGATGGGTTTCCACGTGCCGGTCTTCTACCCCATACTAGGGGAGAACGCGTTCAGGACGAAGGCGGGAATACACATCGACGGCTTGCTCAAGAACCCAGCCATCTATCTGCCCTTCGATCCCGAGGAGGTGCTGGGGATTCCCTACACCGTGGAGATCACTCCATACTCTGGAAGGGCTGGTCTGATATACTGGCTAGTGAAGAAGGCCGGGATCAAGGACTGGATGTCCCTGAAGGGAGATCCTCGCTTGGACATGGCCTATAGAGAGGTCCTGAATTTCTTTGAAGGTGGGAGGACTGAACCTCTGAGTGATGAGGAGGTGCTGGGGATCCTGAGGAGATATGTACCTGAGCTGGTGGAGGGGATCGAGGTTTGGGAGGGACGATGACCGAGAAGATCCTCTCCTCGAAGCTGGGGAGGGATGTAGAGGCTGGCGAGCATGTGGTAGTTAATGTGGATCTGGTGTACGCCCACGACGGCACCGCGCCCCTCGCCATAGACGTGCTCGAAGGCCTAGGGTTTGATTCTTTATCGGGAAACGTGGTGTTCACCATAGATCACGCGGCTCCAGCTCCGCATGCCGAGGCGGCGGCGCTGCACATTCAGATGAGGGCCTTCGCTTCAAGGCACGGCATCAGGATATTCGATGTTGGGAACGGGATAAGCCATCAAGTCATCCCCGAAGCTGGGTTAGTCAGGCCCGGGATGGTGGTACTGGGGGCTGACAGCCACACAGTGACCCTAGGAGCCTACGGGGCCTTCGCCACGGGAGTGGGGAGCACCGACGCGGCGATAGCCATGGCTAGAGGGAGGATCTGGTTGAGGGTACCTGAGACGATGGCGATCACTGTGGAGGGGAAACTGGAGGACGGTGTCATGGCTAAGGACGTAATTCTCGAGATAATAGGGAGGTTAGGCAGCGATGGAGCGAACTACAAGGCAGTGGAGTTCCTAGGATCTGCGATTGAGGAGATGAGCTTAGATTCGAGGGTGGTGCTATCGAACATGAGCGTCGAGATGGGGGCCAAGGTGGGACTGGTGCCAGCTGACAGTGTGACCCTCAGGTGGCTGGAGGAGAGGGGCGTTGAGGCGGAACCCCTCCAACCGGACCCTCACGCCGACTACGGGGAGGAGATCATATTTGACGCCAGGGAAATCCAGCCGAACGTGGCGCTCCCCGGAAATGTAGATAAAGTGAGGCCGGTGGAGGAGGTGGAAGGTGTGAATGTAGATGAGGTGTTCATAGGTAGCTGCTCTGGAGGGAGGTTCGAGGACTTCCTACAGACGGTGAGGGTGCTCAAAGGGAGGAGGGTCAGGGAGGGAGTGAGATGCATCGCGGCCCCCGCATCCAGAGCGGTATATGAATCCTTGGTTGAGTCCGGCATCCTAGCTGAGTTGATGGGGGCCGGCTGCGTGATGGGTCCCCCCACCTGTGGACCGTGCATAGGGGCCCACATGGGAGTGCTTGGGCCTGAAGAGGTGGTGGTTTCCACCTCGACCAGGAACTTCCCGGGGAGGATGGGTCATCCATCCAGCCAGATATACTTGGCATCCCCGCTGACCGCAGCTGCGACCGCTGTGAGAGGACAGCTCACTGACCCGAGGAGGCTGCTATCATGAGGATTAGGGGCAGGGCTTGGAGACTTGGAGATCACATCACCACGGATCATATAATCCCGGGCAGGCTCAAGTACAAGGTCAGGACATTAGAGGAAATGAGGCGGTACGTGTTCAACGATCTCATACCGGGGTTCAGCGAGAAGATCAGGCCTAATGATGTTATAGTGGCCGGAAGGAACTTCGGCTACGGATCGAGCAGGGAGCACGCTGCCAGGCTTCTCAAGCTCGTTGGAGTAGGAGCGGTCGTGGCCGAGAGCTTCGCCAGGATCTTCTACAGGAACGCTATAAACGTGGGGCTTCCTGTGGTGGAGGCTTTTATCGAAACTGAGGACGGGGACATGGTGGAGGTCCATTTATCTGAGGGCATCGTGAGGAACCTCTCTAAGGGAACGCAGGTGAGATTCAAGCCGTTCCCTCCAATGATAATGTCTCTACTAGAGGAGGGCGGGATAGAGTCATACTTCAGGAGGCACGGGAAACTTCCTTGGGAGTGATGGACTTGAGACCCCGAATAGCAGTGATAAGGGGAGACGGTATAGGTCCGGAGGTCATCGACGCCACTCTCTCCCTACTGGAAAGGGTCGTGGATGCGGAGTTCGTGGAGGTGAGGGCCGGTAAGGCTTTCTTCAATGAGACCGGGCTGCCAATAGAGGAGGGCGGGATGGATAAGTTGAGGGAGAGTGACGCCCTTCTCAAGGGCCCGATTGCCACTCCCACCAAGGGAAGGAGCTATCCGAGCGTTAATCTGAGGATCAGGAGAGAGTTCGATCTATACGCAAACGTACGACCCTTCAAGAGTTATGAGGGCATATCCTTCAGGCGCATGGATCTTGTGATGGTAAGGGAGAACGTGGAAGGTTTGTACTCTGGTGAGGAGGAGCTCCAAGGGGATGTGGCCGTCACCAAGAGGGTGGTAACTCGAAGGGGTGCCAGGAGGATAGCGGAGTTCGCCTTCCGGCTCGCTGAGAGGGAGGGCAGGTCCAAGGTCACGGCCATCCACAAGAAGAACGTCCTGAAGGTTAGCGACGGCCTCTTCCTCGAGGAGTTCTATCACATGGCCTCCATGCATCCCAGCGTTGAAGCGGATGATTACATAGTGGATGCCGCTGCCTACAGGCTCGTGAAGGTCGATCATCCCTTCGACGTGATGCTCCTCCCCAATTTATATGGGGACATACTCTCGGATGTGGCCGCCGGGGTGATAGGCAGCTTGGGACTCTGCGGCTCGGCGCAAATAGGAGACGAGTATGCTGCCTTCGAACCCATCCATGGGACCGCGGAGGACATAGCTGGTAGGGGGATAGCCAACCCCCTAGGAACGATATTGGCGGCCTCCATGATGCTCGAGTGGTTGGGATCCAAGTATCGGGAAGGAAGGCTCGGTAATATAGGGAGGAGGATGCGCGAAGCGGTTGACAGGGCCGTTAAGGATGGTGTGCTGACCCCCGATCTCGGGGGGAATGCCACAACCTTCGAGGTCGCTGAGGCCGTGCTGGAACGCATGTGAAGGTGAAGGTCAGAGTCAAAATAGGGTTCCAGAGCTGCCTACTCAGAGAGCAGGGAAAGTAACTTCTCCACTAGCTTCTTGGCACTTTCCAGCTGCTTCCTAGCATCCTCCTCAGGGATGAGATCGTCCCAGTGATCTGCCTTCACACGCACCCTATGCATCCGATCGAATTCCGTGGCTTCTTCAGGAAACCACCTGCCCATCAGGGCCAGCCTGCTCCTGTATCCCTTGGGGAGGCTCCCCTGTCTCCCTAGGGAAAGCGCGTTGAGAGCGTTCTCCACCGCGAAATAGGAGGCGCTTGCAGATTTCTCGAAGCACCCGTGGGAGAGATCAAGCTCGGCTTGTTGTAATAGCAGCCTAGACTTTTCTGCGAAACTCTGGGGGGATCTCTCCCTCCTCAAGCTCATCCTCCTCCACAACTAGGGGAGCTATCTGATCCTCGGGATCCAGCTCCCTGCACGACTCTATTGCCAGCTTGATGGCCAGCTCCTGATCACCGGGCCTGACCTCCTTCAAGACGACCAAAGCGTTGTAGCCGTCGACCTCGATGGACGGGTGCCTCGCTATGTAGAGGGCGACCAGCCTGTCCCCGAAGGACCTCTGAACCCCCTGAGCGAAGTCCACCAAAGCCTTCGCCATCTCAGGGTTGCTCGGCTTGAGGGTCAACATACAATCAGGTTGGGCGGTGATGGGTTATAAGCTATCTGATCGGGTTCGATTCGCCTGTCCCGTATTGGAAGGTCGATACCGAGAAAAAGGAGGAGGGGTTCTTCAAATGCCCAAGTAGGCCTTCCTCACCTCATCCATTCCTAGAAGCTCCTGCGCCGGTCCATGGAGAACTATCTTACCAGTCTCTAGGATGTAAGCCCTGTCAGACACGTCCAACGCGGCCTTGGCATTCTGCTCCACCAATAGGATGGTCACCCCCTCCTCTCTGAGCTTCTTAACCGTCCCGAATATCTCCAAGACCAGCTTGGGCGCTAGCCCCATGGAGGGCTCGTCCATCATGAGAACCTCGGGCCTGCTCATCAGCCCTCTAGCTATTGCGAGCATCTGCTGCTCCCCGCCGCTCATTGTTCCGGCTAACTGGGTCCTCCTTTCCTTCAGTTTGGGGAAGAGGGTGAACACCCACTCGAGCGTGTCGTGGAACTTGTCCCTAGCCCTCTTAGTGTACGCGCCCATCTCCAAGTTGTCCAGCACGGTCATCTCCGGGAAGAGCTGCCTCCCCTCAGGCACCAAGGCCAGGCCCATCTCAACTCTCTTGTTGCTAGGCAGCTTCGTGATGTCCCGGCCGTTGAACATCACCTTCCCGCTGAAGGGCTTCAGCAGACCCGAGACTACCCTTAGAGTGGTGGTCTTCCCGGCTCCATTGCTCCCTAGCAGGCTCACAATCTCCCCCTTGTCCACGGAGAGGTCGACATCCCAGAGGACCTGCAGGTCCCCATATCCGGCATTTATCTTCTGAAGTTCGAGGAGCATGTTACCACCTCACACTTGGATCGGCTCCCCTAGGTAGGCCTCGATGACCTTCGGATCCCTCGAGACCTCCTGAGGACTGCCCTCCGCCAGCTTCGCGCCTCTGTGAAGGACGAACACCCTGTCCGAGATGCTCATCACCGCTTTCATCACATGTTCCACCATTATTATGGTGAGCCCCCTCTCATCCACCAGCTTCCTGACGAGCTTCACGACCTCCATCATCTCGGACGGGTTGAGACCGGCCACCAGCTCATCAAGAAGCAAGAGATCCGGGCCAGTGGATAGCGCCCTAGCTAGCTCCATAAGTTTCCTCTCCACTATGTTGAGGGCCTTGGCCTCCACATCGGCCTTCTCCTTCAGCCTAACGTATTCGAGCCAGTCCATGGCTATCTCCTTAGCCTCGCTCCTAGATGCGGCCTTCCTACCGTACATTGCTGCTGACATGACGTTCTCGAGAACTGTTAGCCTACCAAAGGGTTTAGGTATCTGGAAGGTCCTAGCAATACCCTTCTTAACTATGAGATGGGGTCTGAGCCCAGTGATGTCATCTCCTCTATAGTATACCCTGCCTTCCTCTGGCCTATAGTACCCGGTAATTACGTTGAACAGCGTCGTCTTGCCGGATCCATTGGGTCCGATGAGACCTAAGAATTCCCTTTCTTTGACAGATAAGCTCACCTTGTTTAAGGCCACGAGACCCCCGAACCTCTTAACCACACCTTTGACTTCCAGCACTTCTATCACCCTCACCTCTGATCAGGAAGTTTTCTTCTTAGCCTCCTTCTGAGAAGGCCGTATATTCCTCCGGGTATCATGACCACTACTATGAGCAGAACCACTCCATATAGTATGAGGCTTAGACCAGCGATCATTCCACCGAAGAGAGCATTCAGGTATAGAGAGAGCGGCACCAAGATCAAAGCGCCGATTAATCCACCGTACGGGCTCCCTGCACCACCAACTACGTCTATCGCTGCTATCTGAGTAGAGTACTCCAACTTGACCAGAATATCTGGTCTTATGAAGTGTATCCACTGGGCGTAGATCGTTCCCCCGATTCCCGTCAGAAAAGCGCTTATAGCCGCGCCTATAACCTTTGTCCTATAAACGTTGATCCCAACACCTTCAGCTGCTTCTTCATCCTCCCTCACAGCCACTAGCCCTATACCGAATCTAGAGGACTCAAACCACTTCAGGAAGAGTATTCCAGCCAGCATGAGGACGAACATTAGGTAGTAATAGGGTGTCTGGGTCTCAAAGAGCATGTTCTCCGGTCCACTCTTAGTTATGAGTATCCCTAATGGTCCCCCAGTTATCCCTTTGAAGTAAAGGAGCAGTAGTTTCACCAGCTCGGCGAAGGCTATGGTACCGAGGGCGAAGAAAGGTCCCTTGAGTCTCAAAGAGGCTATTCCCACCAAGGCTCCGGCCGCCCCTGCAACCACTCCAGCAGCCCACATTCCTACCCATGGGGATACATTATAGCCCTGAAGTAGTATGGTTGAGGTATATGCTCCGAGGGCTAGAAATGCGGCGTGTCCCAAGGAGAACTGACCACCATAGCCTCCTATTACATCCCAACTCATGGCCAAGAAGGCCCATAGATAGGCCTGCATCAGAATGGAAACTAGGAATTCATCCGCGAATAAAGGGAAGATCGCTCCTATTATCAGAAGTAGGGCAGCTATAATCAGTTTCTTGGTGAATTTCAGCTCCAAACCCATGTCAGACCCTCCTCAATGCTTTACCGAATAGGCCCTGTGGCCTGAGCAGGAGGACGGCGAGGAAGACAACATATACCAGAATCTGTCTGAAGGCATTGGAGAATACAATCGTCCCAAAGCCTTCCGTGACTCCTATTATTATCCCGGCGAAGATGACCCCGTATATCGTGCCTAACCCAGCGAAGATGACGACCACATAGGACGCGATGTCCCACACATATCCTGCGAGGGGCCTTATGTTAGGATAGAAAGTGGAGACCAATACTCCAGCCATTCCCGCAAGGCCCACTCCGAGTCCGAAGGTCATTAATCGGATCTTGGGGACATCTATACCCACGACCCTTGCGCCCACAGGATTCTGGGATACGGCCCTGATGGCCTTGCCTATCCTGACCCTCTTGAGGAATTGGTCCACAGCTACTATTGAGGCTATAGATACCACGAATGCTATCGCCTCGGCCACACTGGTCCTTATACCCAATACCTCTAGGAAAGTGTCCTTATACACATTCTGATAGGATCTAGGGCTGGGAGACCAGAGAATCAAGGCCAAACTTTCCAAAATCACCGATATGCCGAGGGTAGTGAGGAGTGTAGCCTCATGGCCGCCAGGCTTCTCCACCACAGGTTCTATAGCTATTATATGCGTCGCCATTCCTATCAGGCCGAGCAGGATGAAAGCAACTATAGCAGCTATGTAAGGATCTATCCCGAATAGCGTTACGGTCCAGAAAGCTGTGTACATGCCAACCATGAGGAAGTCCCCATGAGCCCAGTTAACAGCCTTCATCACACCCCATATAAGTGAGAGCCCTAGCGCGGTAAGACCGTAGACCCCTCCCAAGATTGCGTATGAAACGAGCAATTGTGTGTACGCACTTAACTCAATCATTACCATCCCTCCAATTCTAATTGGAATTTACGGAGAAGATGAAAGAAAAAGTTGGATTTTGTGGGGAAATTTCATCTCTTCCCCCACGATGGAGCAGGGAACACGGCTTTCACTGGGGCGAATTCTATGGGCCAGACTACCCTGAACTTGCCTTCAAGTATCTGGGCCATTGCCACTGCAGCCTCTGGATTCTGATGGTTCGGTACGGTGAGATCCACACCCCAAGGCATGAGTGGGAGTTCACCCGCGGGTATCTTGATGGTCTCAAGCGCGTCCCTTACGGCCTTCCTGAACGCCTTTATGTCGTTGGGATTAGCTCCGGAATCCAAGGCTTTCTGAATGGCCACAGCAAGCACATAGGTCCCCACATAGTTGAGAGCAGAGCTACCGACCATGTCTCTTCCATAGAGCTTCTTGAAGTCGTCATTTATCCAAGCCCACTTTCCGAGGGCCTTGGAGTTCAGGAAATCAGGCTGCCACTCGGTCTGGGTGTATACATAGTTGGCATCAGCGCCGAGCTGCTGAATGAACTCCACCCTGGTCTGTCCACCGGCACCAGCACCCACGTAGGCCTTCGGGTACCAGTTGAGCTTCTTCATGGTCTGCACGAAGAGGACAGCGTCCTTCAGGTAAGCTACGTGGAACACTATGTCAGGGTTCTCGGCCTTGAGCTTAGCAACCATGTCGTCCATGCTCGTTACTTCCTCAGCTGGGTAGCTCTCCTCGTGCACAATCTTAGCGTTCGGGAAGAACTTGCTCAGGTACTTCTTCAGTCCCTCTGTAGTGGTGACTCCGAAGTCGGAGTTCTCGTATATGAGGGCCACGGACTTGACCTCCACACCATTGGCCTTAGCGATGTCGGCCATGGCCCAAAGGGTGTCGTAAGCGTATTTGCTAGCGTTAGCGCAGGTCCTGAACACGTACTTCCATCCCTGGGCGGTAATCTTATCTGATACAGACTCAGGGACGACGTAGGGTAGCCCGATCCTCTCGGCCTCGGCGGCAGACGGGTAAGTAACTGCAGAGTTATAAGCACCTATTATCGCGACCACTCCCTCCTGAGCGAGCCTCCTTAGCTCCGTAACGGCCACATCCTGCTTGGTCTGGGTATCTGCGATCACGAGCTTCATCGTGAACTTGATATTGGGATACTTACTCTGATTTATGTGAAGAGCAGCCAGCTGGATTCCCCTCAGATCCTCCTGTCCGGAGAAAGCGGAACCTCCCGACAAGGGGAGCAGAATACCGACCTTGACTTCAACCTTTTTAGCAGGGGCAGTCGTAGTCTGGGCTGGCTGAGAAGTCGTGCTAGCCACCGTCTTCGTGACGGTGACGGTCTTCTCCACCATTTTAGTGGTGGTGACAGTCTTAACCTGACCTGGGCCTGCAGCGAAATATCCTACCAGTAGACCCACAATCAGTAACACGATAGCCAAGATCCATGTCTTCGTATCCATTAGGGTAACACCCCCTAAGGTGTTAACCTGACGAGATTCGATAAAATATAAAGCCTCTCCTATAGTGGGTCTCGGATAGCATTCAATATGAGCTGAAAACGGAGAAAAACGTTTTTCTTATAGGTGGATAAAGGCCATATGCTTGGGTCAATTTACCTTATACAAATTTATAACTAAATAAAATTTACGCAAAGAACTGTGTTGTAAAAAAGTCAATAAATAAGTCCGAGATTCGTATCGACAAAGAGCGATAAAAGGTAAAAAATTGTTAGCGTTAGGCTGACGAGAATCATTCCCTCTCTACAACTGTGAGCGCTTCGTCGATGGCCTCTATCGCGCGGTCTATCTGCTCTTTAGCGATCACGAGCGGTGGATTTATCCTAATTCTCGAACCAGTCCATCCCGGTGGGCCTATTATAACACCCCTTTTCCTGAGTTCTATTCTGAATTTGGCCGTCTCTTCCACTGCTGGTTCCTTCGTCTCCCTGTCCTTGACGAGCTCTAAGCCAATGAGCAGCCCCTTGCCGTCCACCTCCCCTATCAACTCGTGATCGTCCATAAGCTCTTTGAGCCTCTTTAACATGTATTCTCCGTTTTTAGCCGACTTCTCCACCAAGTTCTCCTCTTCTATCACCTCTATTGCTGCGAGGGCCGCTGCCATAGCGAGCGGATTGCCTCCATAAGTGGAGTAGTGATCCAGCGGCTTGAAGGCCGTGCCCACCTCCTCACTAGCTATAGCCGCGGAGACTGGGAATCCTCCCCCGAGAGCCTTGGCCATGGTCATTATATCTGGTTCCACCCCAAAGTGCTCTATAGCGAAGAGCTTCCCGGTCCTACCGAAGCCAGTGATCACCTCGTCCGCGATGAAGAGGATGCCGTACTGATCGAGGATGTTTTTGACTATCCTGAAGTAGTCAGGCGGGGGAACTATGTTCCCGGCTGTACCTTGAATGGGCTCCGCAATGAAGGCCGCTACTTCCTCAGGAGCAGCATATTTCAAGGCATCGTCGAGCATTCTAGCGCACTGTAGGTTGCAACTCGGATACTCCAAGCCGAGGGGACACCTGTAGCAGTAGTAGTTGGGGAGATGCACCACCCCGTATGGAAAGGGACCCATGCCCTTCTTGTACTTCGAGAAACCCGTCAGGGTCCTAGGCATGTGAGTCCTGCCGTGGAAGGCACCCCACAGAGCTATGATTCCAGGCCTTCCGGTGGCCCTCTTGGCAAGGAGGGTGGCTGTCTCAACCGCTTCCGCCCCTGAATTCACGAAAAAGCTCCTCTTGAGATTTGGAGGGGTTACCTCAGCAAGCTTCTTGGCGAGGAGAGCTTGGGGCTCGTTATAAAAGTCAGTCGCTACCACGAAAATCTTCTCAAGCTGTTCTTTAACCGCCTGAATTATCTTGGGATGAGAGTAACCCTGAGAGGCGACCGCATGCATGGCATGGAGATCTATGTACTCCCTCCCATCCATATCCCTGAGAATCGCCCCCTTACCTGACTCTATGACCACTGGATCGTCCTTCCACCACCTAGCCACGTTGGTCATCATATACTGGTCGGAAAATCGAATCACATCCTCTCTAGAGAGTCTGCCCATGAGAATCACTTGAGCCTAGCGGCCAGTCGATAAAATAAAGCCTTAACCCATGATCTCATTTTTCCAAGAGTGGTTTCCAAGGGAACCTATATTTCTGACGCTGGTTAAATAAAGGTCAATTATGAAGAGAATGGCCGGTAAGCTGGCGTCCCATTGGTCTCGCTGATCGCAGTACTCCACCAAAAAAGGGGTGATGGGAAGAATCAGCCCCTGCCGTAGATGCCCATGAGCTGGGCTTGGGCCAGCACATGACCCTCCATGGCCTTGGTGACATCCCTCTTCCTCGCACCCGGGGGCAGGTCCAAGGTGGAGTCAAGGGCGTACAGCTTGAAAAAGTACCTGTGGGGCTTCCCGGGCGGAGGACAGGGACCACCGTAACCTATCCTCCTGAAATCGTTGATCCCCTGCAAGCCGACTTCTGTCTTCCCCTGTTTAGGGACCCCCTCCGGTAGCGAGGTCAGCTTGCTCGGGATGTTGTACATGACCCAGTGGGTGAATGTGCCCATCGGGGCATCGGGGTCCTCCACTATCAACACGTAGCTCACGACGCCCTCGGGCTGACCTTCCCAAGTCAGGGGAGGGGATATGTCCTCCCCATCGCAGGTGTACTTGATCGGGATCCTCTCGCCATTCGCGAACACGGACTTCAAGGTGAAGGGCAAACTCCCACCTCCACCAGCACCCGAAGTGGTCTCGGGAGATTTATGAGGGCTTAAGGAGGTTCCTAAGAGGAGAAGGACAGCACCTAGGACGATAAGCACTGCAGCGATTATCAGAATCGCCCTCATCAATTCTTATCTACGGACCTACGAGAAAAAGTTACCCCATGGGATTTCAGGAGGGAGATGGCCCACTCCCTCAACTCGGAGTAATCCCTCACCCACCTAGGTATCTTCCCCTGAAGCCTCATCCTGCCCAGTTCCCTGCCTAGATCGTCCTCACTGATCTTAAGGCTCTCAGCTGCGTCTCTGAACTCTTCCGTGGATGCTATCGCCTTCAGCACATCTAAGTCCGTGGGTTCAAGTTCGGGAGGGTTGATCACTGCAGGTAATACTTCCATAATTCCTCTCCTTATCTCCTCCCTTATGATGGATCTCAACTCCTCTGGGTCGGACAGGAACAGGTCCTCAAGCACTATCACCTCCACTCCAAGCTCCTTTGCTAAGATCTCAGCCGAAGGATCTGCGAATCCCCTGCAGACTACCAAAGGCTTCGCATTAACTAAGAGAGAATTGACATAGGCCTGTCTCACCCCTCCGACGTCCAGTCTGCCGCTCTTCACCTCCACCGCGTAAAGTTCACCTTCTTTTGAGGCCATGAGGTCCACATCGCTTATCTCGAAGCCGCTCCTCCTAATGGGAACTCTCTCCCCAATGATCTCGAAACCTCTCGATCTCAGAATCGCTTTAGCAGCGTTCATCGAGCTCCTCAACCAAGATCACTTCCTCAGGATGACGAGTCCCTTACCGGGTTCCACATCGAAGGTAACCCAATCAGGCCTGTGCCTAGATCCGCCCATTCTCCTTACCCTCATCTGTTTTATCAGGAGTTTCTTTATCACCTCTGGGTTGAATCTGAGGTCCAAGACCCCGTCAGAGGCAACCTCCAACACGTACCTGAAGTCATCGAAGAACCCGAAGTGGAAGGTGTATATTACCGGGACCTTGTAGTGCTTACTCACTACTGCCTTCACTATCTTCATCAAATCCAAGAGCGAGGATGGATCCGGAGTTATCGTCAGAAACTCGGTCAGCGAATCTATCAGGACAACTCCCCTCCCTCTCATGCTTCTAGCGTCCCTTTCAATCTGATCCCAGAATGCGTCCAAGTTTCTAGGATCCTCAACGCTCACTATTCCCTTGGCGCCGTCTAAGACCTTAGCTAGGTCCTCGGGCAGTTCGATACCCCTCTCCCTGAGCCTGTAGGAGAAGCAATCTAGGAATTCAAGGTTGCCCCTCCTCACGTAGTCCATCACATCAAAGCCCAGAGCAGCGAAGTTCATCAGTCTAGAGGTAGGGGTATCCTCTAGCAGGACCATGAGGACCCTATCACCTCGTTTGAGGGTACGATACGCTATCTCATTAAGCATAACGCTCTTCCCAGTACCAGTCTCCCCGAAGACGCCTATCAGGCTGCTCCTGAGTATGCCTTGGGGCAAGAGGAAATCTAGGGGTTCCACATCGAATCTGAACCTCTCTGTATTCATACTCACCGAAGATGTGTTAACTATTCCCGTATAATGTTTCCGCGCTGAAAGGTCATCCTGTCATGAGAAGAGGTCAACTACCAAGAAGTGTTCGGAGGGAATCAAAAATGGTAGACTTTACCTTAATATCGGGCAAGTTACTCTCAACATAGCATTGATTGGGCACACTAGGTTAATGGAATGAATTTATAGCATCACCGGCCGTGGCCAAGGAAACCCTAAATCTTGTTCGTTACTTGATGAGCACGGGTGATCTCATGCCCATGGCGGAGATAACGATAGTCCCCGTTGGAGTGGGGGCCAGCGTCAGCGATTACGTTGCCGAGGCTTTGAAAGTGGTGAAGCGGTCGGGTCTCAAGTACCAGCTGACTCCCACATCTACGGTGATAGAAGGAGACCTAGATGAACTCTTCAAAGTGTTGAAGGAGATGCATGAGTCTCCCTTCTCCAAGGGAGCGCCTAGAGTGGTTACCGTCATAAAGATAGATGACAGAAGGGACAAGACGATAACTATGGAGTACAAAGTGAGGGTGGTGGAGGAGAAACTCAGGAGGGGATAGAGGGGATCCTCCTAGACTCGGTCACCCTCTCCAGTATATTTATCCCCCTCCAAGAGAGCCACTCAGCCACAGACGAGAAGAGGCTCTCGTCCATCCCTATGACCTCAGGTGGGATCACTCCCGGTCCGGGAATAGATCCCTCGGTTATAAGCTTGAGCATGCCGGTAGCGACGAAGGCGGTCGTCCTAGCCACTGCTGAGAATCCTGTGTTCTCGTCGTACCTGTCGACCATCCTATACTCTATCTCCACGTTGTTAAGGCTCGTCCTGCCGCTGGCAATTACCCTGAGGACTACCATATCCTTCGTGTCTCCTTTGAGCTTCTCCCTCCACAGCTTGGCGGTCAAATTAGCGGGGCTCACACTCGATCCGTTGAGATCCAGCGGGTCCTTGTCCAAGTACCCAAGCACCTTCAAGAGTTCTATCTTCTCGGCGTGCCCGGGCCACCTGAGGGTCTTCTCCTCCATGACCTCCACTCCCTTGAGGGTCTTGAGCATGGTCCTGAGGCCATCGGTGAGGAAGGCCTCGAGCTCGCCCACCCCGGGTATGAAGACTCTCTCGATCTCGCTGACGGCAGGCTTCTCAACGATGTTACCGTTGTTGATGACCCTAGCAGGTCTTACGTACTCCTCGATAAGGTCCTCGGGGCTCCAAGTCACCAAGTATCCGAGAGGAGGTATCGGCCTTTCAGGAATCCCACCCACATATATTTTGAGTTCCTTTACCTCCTCGAGCTGGGCGTAGGCCCTTCCAGCCATCATGTTGCTAAGCCCGGGGGCTACACCGGCATCTGGAATTATCGTCACTCCAGCATCGCTAGCCTGCACATGGTACTGGGTGGGGTCGTCAGGGGAGTAGCTCACATCAACGAGGTCCACCCCAGCCTTGATGGCGGCTATCCAAGAGGCCTTGCCGAAGCGTCCGGGGAGGGCATTTACGGCCACGTCCACATCCTTTATTATCCTGTAGATGTCGTCCTCTCCCCTTATCTCCGCTTGCTTGACTTCGGACCTGCCGATAAATTTTGAGGCCTCCTCAAGGCAGGGCTTGCATTTGTCGACGAGGATGAGGTCGGAACCCGTCACCCTTTCGTAAAGATCATACGAGATGGCTTTACCAACCGATCCGGCACCCAAAACTGCTGCTCTAATGGGAGGACACCCCCTCCTTGAATGGAAGGGATTACTTAAAAAGGCGATCTGGGGAATCGCATTAGGTCTTTTCGACATTATAGCGACAAAAATTTTTGAAAGATGCGAGGATGCTTAAATTCAGGTGATTTTAGCTTAAGACTCCTTCTCACCTTCCTCTTTGGACTCCTTCTCGAGGCCGTAATACTTCCTCACCAGCTCGTAGTAGTTCTCGACGCTGCCATATCTCTTGAGGAAACCTTCGGCCAAATCATAACCGTACATCTTCTTGAACTGCTCCCTCCCCCTCTCGGTCATGTCGAAGGGGGTCCAAGGCGGAAATATTTCGAGCTCCACCTTGACCTCTTCCAGCTCGGGTATCGCGCTCTTTATGCTCTCTTCTATTTGCTGGACTATCATGGAGGAGTATGGGCAGCCAGGGGCGGTCATCACAACCCTCAGGTACACTTTAGAGTCTTCCACCTCCAGCTTCCTGATCAGTCCCAAGTCGACCACATTTATCGGTATTTCGGGATCTGTGATGAACCTCAGGGCATACAGGACCTTGGCCTTAATCTCCTCGGGATCCATCTGCATCTCCCTACAGAACCATTACGGAAATAAAAATAACTATGGTGAAAGTCATGACTTGCCCTCACCCCTTGGCAGGGCGGGGAAGAATTCCACACTCTGGGTCCTCGTCTTCAGGGGTTGCGGGAAGAGTTCCATGAGTTGATAGACCTCCGACGGCACATCAGTGGAAACGGGTAAACCTAGCTCCCTCGCCATTTCTACGGTTATAGGATAATCGTGAGTCCATCTTCCCTCAGTCAGCGTTTTCGCCACCTCCTCAGCCTTCTCCCTGCCCAGCTTATCCTCAAGCAGCCATGTCACGAGGTCTCTCACTTGGTTTATCGCCTTTTCGGCTACATCGGCTAGTATCAAGGTCTGATCATCAACCTTGTCCACGCTCTTCTTCTCAACGACCTTTATCAGAGATGGAGCTGGGAACTGACCCAGTTGGGGATCTACCGGACCTAGAACAGCGTTCTCGTCCATGATTATCTCGTCAGCTGCCAAAGCTATGAGAGTACCACCGCTCATGGCATAGTGGGGGACTATCACGGTCGTTTTCGCTGGGTGCTTCTTCAAAGCCCTAGCTATCTGAGAAGCTGCCAGCACGAGGCCTCCAGGCGTGTGAATTATCAGATCTATGGGGGTTTCCGGGGGCGTGGATCTTATCGCCCTCAGGACGCTCTCGGAATCGTCTATATCGATGAACTTGTAGAAGGGTATCCCAAACAGACCGATGGACTCCTCCCTATGGATGAGGGTTATCACGCTGCTTCCCCTCTTTCTAGCTAGGACCTCCATGACCTTTCTTCTGGCGTTCTGGATGGCCCTATGCTGGAGCTGAGGGGCCATTAGCAGGTAGAATATGAATAGCCACCACAGAAGGGATATGGGATCGAGCCACATAAGCGTTGAACGCAGATGAAAACCTTTAAGGTAAGCGGTCCCATCGCCGCATAAACCGGAGGGCAAGGAAGAGTAAGGAGAACTCTATCATCACTATAATGGAGGCCTCCGGTCCGAAATTTCCGCCGGTTAGAATGTCCGATCCGATGAGCTTTGATACGAATACGCTGGGTCCCCGCAGTCCGCTCGTGGGATATCCCCAGAGGTGCTCCATGGAGATGTTCCACGAGAAGTGCATAGATATAGCGGGCCCGAGGCCCCACTCGCACCTCACCAGTCCTAAGGCGAGGCCGGCTATGAATATCCCTAGAAAGGCTTGAAGTCCGAACCCCGGGTTGAATGCGTGGATAAGAGAGAAGACTAGGGACGATGCCAGTAGATTCACGCGTGAAAACCTCAGGAGAGGATATCCCCTGTAGACAACTTCCTCCCACACGGCAACTGAAAGGTGAAAGGGGATCGCGCTGAGTAGAAACGCAGAATTGAAATCCGAGAACTCTAGTTTGGAGAATAGCAGGAGGGGCAGGGTCATCGCGAATGCGAGTAATGACGCGGCCACGGATCTCTTCAGGGAACCTATTTTCAGGTCCTCTCCTTGATACCTCACCAACAAGACGAAAACTGTGGATGAGAGGAGTGCCCTGAGGTATGGGGTTGGAACTACCATCATGAGGATGGTAGCTGCCAGTAGGAAGGCGAGGGCCTTCCCCTCCCAACTACTATCCTCTTGCCCCCTCATCTCTTGCCCTTACTCTTCTTTTTCCCCTTCTTCGATGTCTCGAATTTCTTCAGGGTTCTGTAGTACCAGACACCGAATATGACTACTAGAGCAACTCCCAAGCCTATGAGGATGATGTGACCCAGCTTCAGACCAGTATCGTTGTTCTTTCCGCTCGCAGCGCTACTTACCTGTGTCCGCGTCACACTAGAGGAGGTTGATGTATAGTTACCTTGTTTGGGCGTGGCCCCAATCAGTTCGCCGACTAGATTCGTTATTTGTTGTGGAGGTACCTCCCCTCTAAAGATTCTCGCGACCTTCCCCTCTTGGTCGACCACAATCATGGTCGGGACTGCACTCACACCGTACTTTTCGGCGATATAATTGGCATCCGGTACCAGCCTCCAGTTGGATGGGGGTTCGACGGACTTGTAGAACTTTATGGCCTTATCCTGCTGGCTGGAAACGATCATCACGATGCACATCACATCCTCTCTATCTAGGCCAGCATCTTTCCAAGCTTTTGACAGGGCGGGAAGCTCCTTCCTGCAGTGGGGGCACCATTCCGCCGCGAATACAAGCATGAAAGACTTCCCTTTCAACCTCTCTGGGGATATTCTGTCCCCTTCGTAGGTCAAGACGTTGAAGTAAGGGACCTCCTCTCCCTCCCGTGGGAGAGCTAGCGCTGTTAGGAGTGGAATCGTTACTAGGATCAACAACGCGATAGGCAGAGCATGCCTCATAGCCTGACGACCTCCACCTTCTTACCATCGAACACCGCCACTCTGGGCGGGATGCCGTAATACCTACATGTGAAGACTGATAAGAGTATGCTCTCCATGCCCTCTATCCCAGTTTCACCGCCAAAGAGCCAAGCGTAACCTTCTGGGTAGGCCTCGTGAGCTCTAACCAGTCCTTTCAGACCGTTAGATTTAAGAAAGGATTCTAGGGCCTTTCTGCCGTAGTATTTGGTGCCACCTCCTCGGCTGTAGTTCTCTCCGAAGCCCTCTATTCCCTCGTAGGGATCGTTCCATAGAAGTTGAAAGGCTATCTTGTTGCTGGGTATCATGTCCTTCTTCGGTAGCTTCTTTATCTGCTTCATCGACTCCAATCCCTCAGCTATCCCCCCGTGAAGTGCGAGTATGCCATAGGCCTCAGCAGCGTACGGAAGGTTGGCGAACACCTCGTTGTACCTCATGAACAGGAAGGGCCACTCCGAGCCGTACGTGTGATAGAGCGTCTCCATAAATCCATAATTCAGGTTGACCACGGGGGACTCGTGGTTTCCTCTGAGCAGAATCACCCTATCTGGATCCTTGTAGTAGTGGGCTAGGAGGAAGTTGGCGTTCTCTATTTGCTTCTTCCCCCTATCCACGTAATCTCCAAGGAACACAAGTGTATGGTCCTTGAATTTTCTGAGGACCTCCTTGGATGAGTCGAAGTCACCGTGGGTGTCTCCAATGAATACCACCTTTCCCTTTACCCTCTTCACCTGAGGTTCCCTCGACAGCTTGGCCTCGACAGCTCCAAGGAAGGACATAGCCTCCTCGAACTCTAGAACCTCGCCTCCCAGGGCCTTCTTTAGGATATCTTCTATGTTCTCTTTTCTCTCTACCCCTTTGCTCCCTTTGATCCTCGATAGTAGTTCGTCGAGAAGCTTCATGGGAGGTGACACCTCGGAGCATGGATAAATCCTTTGAGCTTTTTGTCGTTCCCCTCAGGGTTCGAGGGTGAAATGGATCCTTCTGTTGTTCTTCCCCTTGTTCTCCAGCTTCAGGAAAACTATCCTCCCTACCTCCTTCGTATTAGAGACATGAGGGCCGCCGTCCGCCTGAATGTCCAGTCCCTCTATCTCTACTATCCTGAGCTTCTGAACGCTTGGAGGGAGAGCTTTGGCCAGCTTCACTATACCGGGTATCTTCATGGCCTCCTCCCTGGGGAGGTAGTAGATCTTGACCGGAAGTCCCTTAGCCAGCTCCTCGTTCGTTTCAGCAATTACTTTCTCAACCAGCTCCCTATCTGACTTCTCCAAATTAACATCTACCCTGCTTCTATCTTGAGCCACCTTGTTTCCGGTCACGAGTACCCCGAACTTCTGGTTCATCACCGCTATGAGGGCGTGGAGTGCCGTGTGCATCCTCATCACCCTGTACCTTTTGTTCCAATCGATCACTCCCCTCACCCCATCGCCTACTGAGAGGGAGTGTCCGGGGACCATGTGCCAGACCTTGCTTCCCTCCTTCCTCACCTCCTCGACCCGGTATTCCTCGCTTCCCTTCAACAGGACACCCGTGTCGCTAGGTAAACCACCACCGACGGGATAGAAAGCCGTCTTATCGAGCACGACCTTGTCCCCCGACACCTCGACGACCTCTGCCTCGAATTCCTTTAGGTAGGAGTCGTCCATATAGAGCAGCTCCGTCATGATCGCACCCGGACATCGCCCCTATCCGAACTCATAATCCTGTCGGTCGTGGGGGGAATAGGCTAAGATCGAACAAACGTATTTAATTGGAGGAGGGAGAGGTGAGAGATGTCATCTAAGTCGGGGACCCTACTAATGCTCCTTCCTCTCCTCATGATGCCGCTGGCTCATGCAACATCCCAGCAGCAGTGGGACCTCTCTATAGACAGGATAACGGTGCTGCCTCTTAACGGAGAGGTGCAGCAGGGACAGCCCCTCACCCTCACTATCTACATCAGAAACAGGGAGTTCAAGGTCTTTTCCGGGATCGTAAAGGTGAGCGTGTATGTGGATGAGGATCTTAAGGTTGTGGAGTTTTGGGAAATAGGTAATGTGTCTAAGGGATCCATCCCAATTCCAGCCGGGGGATATACGACCGTCACTACGAAGGTCCCGACCTCGAACCTTACCGTGGGAGTGCACGACCTGAAGGTGACGGTGGAGTCCAAGGAGTACGGGGACCCGCGTCCCGAAGACAACACCTATACTATGAAGTTCTCTGTAATCCCGCTTGTCGAGGCGTTTATCGACGTAGAGAGGGAGATGATTCAAGGAAGGGAATACTTCGTGAAGGTCCACATCCCGAACCCCTCGGGTGACGCGCTAGATCTCAGAGTGAGGCTGTTCGTTAACGATACGGAGATAGGAGCACAGAGTCTCTATGTTCCTCCCAAATCCATATCTATGGCCGAGTTCCCCTTTACTCCCCCGTCAGCTGGGACCTTCAAATTGGTCGCCCTGATAACTAGGGGAGAGAGGCCTTACAGCCAAGCTTCAGCCAAGGTGCACGTCAAACCATCGTGTGACGTCCATGTTAAGGAGGTCTCGGTCCCCAAGAGGGTTCAGAGGGGCGAGGTTCTCTCGGGTAAGATCAGGGTGGTGAACGAGGGTCCATCCCCCACCAGAGTCAATGTCACCGTGTACGTGGACGACGTGCTGATAGACTCTCAGCTTCTCGATACCTTACCTCCTAAGGGAGAGGGCTTCGCCGATGTGGAGATCCCAACCTTGGAGCTAGCGGTCGGGAATCACACATTGACGGTCTCTCTGATACCCTTGGATGGGGTGGATGTGGACAGGGCGAATAACGATCACTCGCTCTCATTTCAAATCGTGCCGCTTCCAGTCTCCCTGTCGGCCTCTCCCTCTGACGGGACGATAGAGGTCAACCTAACTAACGTCGGTGGCGTACTTGGGACGTTTGATATCGTCCTGCTCAGGGAGGGGGAGGAAATCGATCACAGCTCAATCACGTTGGATCCCGGCTCCAGTCAGCTAATAGTGTTCAAGGGGGTGAGCCCGGGCAACTACACCGTCACGGTGCTGAGCTACGGGGTGGCGGTCGCTTCGGCTGCTATCACCGTTACCAGCTTTCCGGCATCCAGTGAAGGGATTTCACCGTATTGGGGACTAGTAATAGGAATAGTGGTCGCTCTAGCAGCCTATTTCGCCCTCACCAAGTTGAGGAGGAGGAAATGGCCAACATCCTGAAATTTTTCCCATTTTAACGCGATTTTAGATCGTTCACTATCTCTCCTTCCTAATAAGAATGGGAGGTCCTATGAGAGGAGTGTTCCTTCTAGTCCTGCTTCCTGCCGCTCTGGCTGCCTCTCTGATGATCGATCCCTTCCTCTACCCGATAGCAGCTGCAGCAGCGTACTTACTGGCATGGTGGAGGATGATGAGATGAGGGCTTCCCTAGAGAGGGCCCTCCTGATGGCGGCGGGATTGGCCCTGATACTGTACTCGATCAACGGACCGGTCAGCAGGGCCATGAGATCGCTGGATGAGAAGAGATCCGTAAATTGTGTGAACACGGCCATCAGATCCATCGACTTGGCAATAACCAATTCGCTAGGGGGAGGACTCTCTGAGACCTATGTGTACCTCCCATGCAAGGTGAGCTTTTCCTGCGGTGGACACCTAGTCAGGGTGAGATCGGGAAACGCCTCCGCCAGCCTCAGGTACCCCTTTGAGGTCAGGTGCCACGGTGAAGCCTTGGGTTTCGGCAGGTTCATCAGCATTTGGCGGGAGCAGTACGTATCATTGGGATGGGCGGGAGCTTGGAGGAAGGATTGAGCGCTTCTCTCTCCCTTCTATCACTGATCGCCCTCCTGCTGATCGTGCTACTCGCCCTGTCCTCCCTTATCCCTGCTCTCGAGAGCTACGGCTGCGCTAGGATGAACGAGGTTCGGCGGAAGTTAAGAGAGCTCGCTGACTCGCTGGATTTGGACGCTTCCAACTATCTAAGGAGGGTCGTGAGATGTTAGAGGAGTTCCTAGAGGCACTATTGACCCTGCTCATAGTGGCCCTACTCTTGATGGCTTTGGCAGGTGCTCTAGGTTGAAGTGGCTGCTTGCTGCGTTAATCTCAATTCTCGTCGTGTCTTACGCTCTGGTGATCCCGACTAGAGTTCATCCCGGATGGCAGGTGAAGTGGAAAGCTAGGGCATGCAGTAACCTCAAGAGGACGGTAAACCAGCTCGGATACAGGATCCTCCTCGGTCAATCGGGGCAGGGGGAGCTCGTAAGCACATGTGGAGGCGAGAAGGGAATCTATTATTGCATTCTGATACCCGGAACCTCGCCGTATAAGAAAATGAGGGTGGGTTCGCCATGAAGGAGCTTGTTCTCATCCTTATCGCTCTCCTTGTGGCCTCCTTCTTAGTCAGCGCACCGCGCTCTGATGAGGACTGGCTCCTCTACATGGGGGAATTGAGGATGTATGAGATAAGTGCGGAGGCCGACACGCTCAAAGCCCGGTCCATGATCTTCGCTAGGTCTTGGGTGGATAGGTGGCTTGCTGGGGTAAACGCGACGGCCTGTGAGGAGCTCCCCCCACCTCCGAACGGAAGTCTGTTCGTCCAACTCCTGAGGGAAGACTTGATGAGCAAAGGCTTCTCCCTGATGGGAGATCTCCGTTACTCTATAGGCGAGTCAAGAGAGGGCGATGTCTCGGATCAGGCCTTCGGGGGCTACTGTAGGGACGGAGGGATAAAAGTTGTCGCATCGTCGGGGCTAACGATTAGGGATGATTTGCTCGGCATCAAGGCGAGGAGGTACTTCGATGTCGAGGCCTGCCAGCCCACTACCTACTTCCTCATCAGAGAGGTCCTCACCCGTCTAAGACACCGGACCATAGGTATCGTCAAGGAAGCTTTCTCTAGTGAGGAGAACGTCACCGCAGCCCTCCAAGAGATGAGGGAGGAACTAACCTCACTCGTGAGGTACCTGAGGAAGAACCTCACTGATGAGGGGATAAGCCTCAGGCTCACTTATACCACCAAGTTCGCTGAAGAGGAGGTCGCTATCGCCTTCAAGGCCGTTGTCTTCGATAAGGAGGCGATCATAATACGGGGTGGAAGGTTAAGGAGGGGATTCTCTTGCATAAGGGAGTGGGAGATCAGGGCGAGGGGCTCGTGAAAGTTTCCAGTCGTTAGCGCATTTATTCTCCTACTTATCCTACGGTCTTTCGATTCAAACGATGAGGGCGCTTGTCTACTCAGCTCTTATAATGGTGCTCCTAATGACTCCCCTAGTGGTCAAGGCTCAGGATCCGTTTTCTAGTTTCGAGAGCGCGATAAATGAGCTGACTCAGAGCATTATGAACATACTTAACGTGTTGAAGGAGTCCGCGATCTCTATAGGGAGGGTCCTCGCTGGGACACTCATCGCCTTGGGAGTGGTGCTATGGGCGAGCGATATATTCACATACAAAGGGAGGAAACTTATCCTAGCTGGTGTACTCCTGCTCATCCTCATGGAGCTCATCCCGTGAAGGTTAATAGGCGCTATGGTAGGCCTCGCTAGGATAGCGCATGAAGAAGGTGGGTTTCGTCCAGAACGATCCCCTATTCGGTGAGGTCGAGAGGAACGTAGCGAGGGCCCTAGAGCTCGCCTCCAAGGTGGAGGCGGACTTACTAGTCTTTCCCGAGCTGTTCAATACTGGCTACCTCTTCTTGAGTAAGGAAGAAGTTTCGAAGCTAGCTGAGGATCTCGAGGGATACACCGTGAGCGAACTGAGAAAGTTCGCTGAGGATACGTCCACTGCCTTGATCGCCGGCTTCGCGGAGAGAGATGGCGATAAGTTCTACAATTCAGCAGTGGTTATCGACGAAAATGGCGATGTAAAGGGAGTTTACAGGAAGACTCACCTATTCTTTGAGGAGAAGTTGTTCTTTGAACCTGGGGATACCGGCTTCCGAGTGTTCCACGTGGCCGGTATGAGGGTTGGGGTCATGATATGCTACGACTGGCGTTTCCCGGAGGCAGCGAGGACTTTAGCCTTGAAAGGCGCCCAAGTCATAGCTCACCCCTCCAATCTCGTGCTCCCCTTCGCGCCCACCGTGGACCTGGCCAGAGCCGTCGAGAACAGGGTCTACATCATCCTCTCGGACAGGAGCGGGGTAGAGGAGAGGGGAGGGAAGAGGTTCGAGTATGAGGGCAGATCGCTAGTAGTGGATCCCGGCATGAAAGTGCTTGTCCAAGCTCCCAAGGAAGGGGAGCACGCTATGGTTGCGGAGGTAGATCCTAAGCTCGCTGACAACAAGAAGATAAATGAGCTGAACGATGTATTCGGGGACAGGAGGCCTGAATTTTATGAAGGTCTCTGCTAGATCACTATCCATTCTTTCTATGGTTCTCCTGCTCATTCCCGTCTCGTTGATGGAAGCAAGCGACTCTCTTACGGTCGGGTCCTACGTCGACTGCTACATAGCCAGCTGGGAGCCTGACACCCCTCATGCGAGCTCCCAAGTCCTCAGAGTATCCAGAACCACAGTGGACAACGACACCATAGAAGCTAGAGCCCTTTTAAGGTTCGATATAGGTGAGATAAGGTCGCACATACCTCAATATTCCAAGATACTCAACGCTACTCTAGTACTGACCACGTATAACACGTCTAACCCCACTATAGAGGTATGGGATGTGAGGGGAGAACCCGACATATTTGGAACGACCTGGAACAGTGTGAGATCGGGCCTCCCTTGGAGCACTCCAGGAGGTGACCTCATTGAGAAGTGGGGTGAGGGAACTGGTTCCCTTCCCCGAGCCGAGATAAATCTGACGTCCTACGTCCAAGCTGCCGTCGACAACGAGCTGGAGAGCAGTGGCTGGCTCCTGATCAAAATAGCTGAGGGACAAGAGGGTTACTACGAGTTCTACTCAGAGGTAAGTGAATCTAACGGGCCCGTTCTTATGATAGAGTACGAGGCCGCCTCGCTGGGCCTTGTTCTCGAGGCCCCCGAGGTGGTGGTCACTCAAGGTGAGAACACAAGCATAAGGGTGTTCGTGACGGGCCACCTCTCAAAACCGATAAACCTGTCTTTAGAGGGTCCTGATTTTCTCTCCTACGAGTTCTCCCCTCAACAGGGATTCCCTCCGTTCAACAGCACCCTCAACTTGGAGGTTCCGGACACCGCTCCGGGAGGGGGGTACACGATGGTCATAAGAGCTGAGGGCGTCATGGAGGCCTCAGCCCCAGTGAACCTCACGGTCCTTGAGTGGAGGGGCTTCACGGTGATGGGGCCCTCCCAAGTAGATCTGGTTGGCGGATTGGAGAGGAATGTGTCCCTGAGGGTTGTGCCCACGGGGAACTTCAGCGGTGAAGTATCCGCTGGGGTCTTAGGTTCTCCCGAATGGCTGAACGTATCCCTCTCCCCCCAGTCCAGCACCCCGCCCTTCAATGTCACGCTCTCCCTGACATCCCTCCACGGGATAGAGGCCTCAGGCATCCTCTCCCTCGTGTTTACTGGAGCCAAGAACAGGGTCTACGAGATCAACGTGACCACCCGCGTCAGAAGGGTGGCCGTCTACTCTAACGACATAGACTGGAATCTCTCGTCTGAGGACCTGATATCAGCCGCGAACTCCTCAGGAGTTACCCTCCACAGGATAAATTCCGCGGACGAGTTCGGCAATTACGACGTGGTCATCGTGCTGGGCGGTCACAAGGCTCCGACCGATAGTAACATGCCCACAAACATTGCAGCCTCTCTGCTATCCGGCGCCGAGAAGGCTTCCCTCATGGAGGGAGGGCAGATCGTACACGTGAGCTTGGAAGGCGATACCCTAGTGGTTGTAGTAGCCGGATCAGATAGATATAAAACCTCCGGGCTCCTGCAACTTGATCTTAATGGTAACGGTATTCCCCTAGCTCAGGAGCTTATGATAGGTGATCCCCGTGGAATACGAGGAACTTGACGGTACGGGGGTTAAGATACCTAAGGTGGGCCTCGGCACCTACCAGATAGAGGCGACTCCCAAGGGAGAGGCAATAGCCGCGCTTAGAAGGGGTATTGAATTGGGGATGACGCTCATAGATACCGCAGAGATGTATGGATGGGGGAAGGCTGAGGAGCTGGTTGGCGAGGCCATAAAACCTTTCGATAGGGAATCCATCACCATAGTAACCAAAGTATGGGGAACCAACTTGGCCTACGAGTCGGTGAAGAGGGCAGCTAGGGCCAGCGCCGCGAGACTCGGTACTTACATCGATATCTACCTCATCCACTGGCCAAATCCTTCCTACTCGCTCGAGGAAACGCTGAGGGCGATGGAGGAGCTGGTTAGCGAGGGCATCGTAAGGTACATTGGGGTGAGCAACTTCTCACTGGATCTGCTGAAGAGAGCCAGGGAACTGTTGGAGCATAATGATGTGGTGACTAATCAGGTGGAGTACAGCCTGAGGGTAAGAGAACCCGAGGAGGACTTGCTTCCCTACTGTCAGAGGGAGAGAATAACCCTCATGGCGTACAGCCCCCTAGACAGGGGGAGACTGGCAAAGAGACCACCTTATAAGCTGAAGGTGATTGCCGCTAAGATGGGGAAGACCCCGGCTCAGGTAGCGATAAACTGGCTCATATCCAAGCCGATGGTTGTGGCAATTCCAAAGGCGTCTCGTGTGAATCACGTGGAGGAGCTAGCCGGCTCAGTTGGATGGAGGATACCCGATGAGCTGATGAGGGAACTGGATGTGCTGGAGGAGAGATCGAGATGGCCGAGATCGTGAACATACTATCGGATTATCCCAGGCAGAGTCTAGCAGCCCACTTAACAGCTATCCTCTCTTTCATACAGGAGAAGAGGAAGAAGAAGGGTCTGTTCAGCAGGAAAGAGGAGATCCTCGACTCTATCAGGTTGAGATACATCCCCCTGAAAGGAGTCACAGTAGACGGACTCTCGGTGGTGATGGACAGGATCTGCTCCCTAGAACCTGTCTACAGGTTGGAAGATGTGGGAGCTTGGGAGTCAGCCCTTTCCACGCTGAGAACGGCCTTGGATCATAGGACCTTCGCATCTAGAGTGTCCGCTCTATCTTCCTTCAGGCCTCCCAGTGAGGAGGTGAGATTAGAGGGAATTGCCCCCAGCTTCCTGTTCCCTCTATTAAGTAGGACGACCGAAGTTGACTTGTGCATCCAAGTCGGCCACGAATGCGATCCCCTCTCCTCCAAAGGGTTAAGGTCCCTGATGGGCAGGCTTGACGAGCTGGAGTCCTCTCTTCAGAGGTTCACTCGACTCGCATCTGAGGTGAGGCTTTCCTGCGACGAGATGGTGAGGGAGCTGGACTCGTGGATTGAGAGATATCCACCGGACTCGAGCCTCAGGAGGGAGTATCAGCACGAGAGAAGCCGAATAGAGGGAGCGTGCTCTTCCCTGATTTCGAGAATAGAAGGCGCTGCGAGAGCGTACGAGGAACTTGTCAGCACTCTGAGATCTGCGCCCCCCATAGGGGAGATTCTCTTGCCTATCTACCTAGTGGAGACAAAGGGGAAGGCTAGGAGGAGATTTCTGATATCCAATCTGAGGTTCAAGACCCCGGGACTGACTCACAAAATCAAGGATCTCCTTGGGAGGTTCGACTCGCTCTTCGACGAGACCGAGGTGAATAGAAGGCTCTCTTCTATGCTCAGAGTGGACAGGATAGATTGGGGGGGCAATCTCCTGTCTGAGGATTTGAGGGAGATCGTTTACGGTGAACTGGCTATCCTGCAGGAGGAGGGGCTCGTAGATGAGGAGTACGTAGACTCCATAGCCGAGCTCCTCTCCAAATCCCTCCTCTAGTGACCATATTTTTAAGTCCGGCCGGATAAAGAGCCCTATGTCCCCCAAGCTGCCGAAGCCCGGACTGCGCACTATCGATGGGATCCTCCTTTACTTGGAGCACGCTGGCCCCAACCTCGCCACCCTGACGCCTGTGGAGAGGGTCATCTCCTCCGAGCAGAGTGAAGCTGGACAGCTGGTGGAGGTGGTTGATTTTCCCTTCTACGGGAGGTCGCTCTTCATAGAGCACATAGTGATGCTCTCCCTGTACGATGAATTCATCTATCATGAGACGCTCGTTCATCCGGCTTTGCTATCTGTTGAGAGGCCTGAGAGGGTCTTGATAATAGGTGGTGGTGATGGAGGTGCCCTGAGGGAGGTGCTCAAGCATCCCGTTAAGGAGGTCACCATGGTGGAACTGGACAGGTCAGTCATTGATCTGGTGACGAGGCATCTACCTGAGGTACCGGCCGGTGCCTTCGATGACGACAGGCTGAAGCTCGTGATCGGTGATGGAAGGGCTTACGTGGAGAATACGGAGGAGAAGTTCGATGTGGTCATCCTAGACCTGACTGACCCCTATGGTCAGGCTGCCAGGCTGTACACTAGGGAGTTCTACGGGGAGGTGAGGAAGATCCTGAGGGAGGGCGGCCTCATGGTTACTCACAGCACCGGACTGCACATAAATAGGTTGGCATTCCAGAGGGTGTACAGGGCCATAAGGGAGGCGTTCCCCAAGCACGCTTTGGCGAGAGCCTACATCCCGTCGTTCACCGATGATTGGACGTTCTCTTTCGGATCAGACTACGTAGTACCTCCAGATGTAGAGACCGAGGTTCTAATGAGGAGGTTCAGGGAGAGGGGATTGGAGGGAAGGACCAAATTCTACTCGCCTGAGATGCATCATTCCCTGTTCCAGCACCCCGTGTTCGTTCAGAAGATACTAGAGGAGGAAGTGGAACCTAGCACCGATGAGGATCCCGCCGAGATAGAGGAATGAGGCGATCTCATCCGTAAAGGGACCTGTAGGACGATTCGAGATCGAGGAGTTCCATCCACCCCCTCAACCTTTTCCTGAGCAGCCTCACATCATTGCTCATCGATCTGAGGAAGCGATCCAGCACTTCCTGAAAGTACGGGTTCTCCTTAATGAGGTCCTCCGTTAGGGATTCACTCTGGAGTAGTGAGGAAGCACCAAGCCTGAGGAACCACCTGAGGGTCGTGGTCTCGAGCGATTTAATCACCTCGGCCTCACTCTCGGAGGATGAGAGGAAGGCATGTAGGATGAGATGAATGAGGGCGAGCCAGGCCATGGCCCTATCATGATCCTCGACGTTCACAATCACGTATTCAAATGGGAAAAGAGAGAATGATATCTCCAGTTCCCTCTCCGCGTTGACGATAGGGATAAGGGCTGCTCTCCCCGTAGATAGATCCTTCAGCCCAGGTCCGAAGAGAGGATGTATGGATACTGTCTCTATGCCTTTCTCACTCGCCTCCCTCATTGAAGGGACCACGGGTGACTTGACCGATGAGACCTCGACTATCGTTCCCTCATCCATCTTGGCGGATACCTCTCGAACCACCGAGGGGGTGGCGGAGATGGGAACGGAAATTACAACCACATCATACGAGAGTGGGCCTTCCAGGCTCTCTATAGGTCTGCCCCCTATCCGATCAGCCAGTCGGGAGGATCTCCCCTTATCCACATCGTAAACGGAGACCGGGTGCTCCCTAACCAAGTACTCCGCCAAGACGCTGCCCAAGGCTCCAGCCCCAATCACTAGGACTTCCAAGACTGGAGGGCCTCCCTCAGGAGCCTTAATCCCTGATCTGCATCGGGGCTGGCGTAGGTTATCCTCAGTCTGTCGTTGTAGGGACCGAACCCTGATCCAGGTGCGACAGCTATCTTCTTTTCCTCCAGCAGTCTGAATGCGAAGTCCATTGAGTCGAAATCGTCGAGTTCCACCTTTGGAAAGAGGTATAGCGCTCCATCAGGTCTGTCCATCTTGAGGGGAGCTCCCTCGAGTTTCCTCATGGCCAAGTCAAGGTAAGAGATCAGGTGCTCCATCACCCTCGGGATCCAGTCGCCAGCTGATTCCAAGGCCGACGCTCCAGCCTCTTGGATGAACTCGGGGACATTCGTTATTGTCAGGCCGATGAACTTGGCCAGCTCCCTCATCTTCTCCTCGTCCCCCCGCACGTATCCCAGCCTGAAACCGGTCATGCCGAAGGCCTTCGACAGGGTGTTCACAGATATGGTGTTTTCGTATATCTTGGAGGGGGAGACCCTCTCGGCAAACGATAGCTCCGCATACGCGTCGTCGCTGATTAGAAGCGCATCCGTCTCCCTCAAAACCTCTGCTAGGGATTCAAGCTCCCTCTTGGACCACACCCTCCCATCCGGATTGTTGGGAGAGCAGAGGATGAAGGCCCTGACGCCCTCAAGCTTCTCGACCTCCTCAGTTGAATTGATCTCCACCATCTCCAAGGAGAGATGGGCTGCCATTCCCCTGTAGGCGGGCCAGGCAGGGAGCTGCACTCCCACCCTATCGCCTGGTCTGAGGAAGGTGGACAGTATGGAGAAGATTGCGTACTTGGATCCCGGCGTAGGTATCACCTCCTCCGGCCTAGCGTCGATGCCGTCCCTTCGAGAGAGCCACTCGCTGGCAGCTTCCCTGAACCTGAAGGTACCTGTGGAGGTGCCGTACCTTGTTTCTCCCCTCTTTATGGCCTCCACTAGGGAATCCAAGACCGCTGGTGGGAAGGACCATGGGGGTTCGCCCACCTCTAGGTGGTAGACCTTGCTGCCGGACCTCTCGATCTCCTTGGCCCTCCTGAAGACCTCCACGTGCGGTCCCGCTCCACCGCCCTCAGGGATCTGAGCCCTGATTGAGGAGGAGATCAGGAAGCTGAAGATCCTCCTGCAATCCAGCTGATCCAACCTCCTCTCCCTGCACTTGGCCGAAACCTCGTCCCAAAGCTTGGCCTCCACGACCTCGTTCTTGATCGGGAGGCCTCTCTCCCTCTTCAACTCTGCTATTCGCCTGACCAAGGACATCCTCTCGGCATACAGCTCCACTAATCTGAGGGTTACCTCCCTCACCCTAGCTCTCAGGTCCTCCATCACCTTCACCTCAGCACCTTGGGTATGAGGCCAGCCCTGATCGCGTGATCGGCGAGCACGAAGGCTAGCATGCTCTCGACCACCACGACAGCCCTCGGCACGATACAAGGATCGTGTCTTCCTTTAACCCTTATCTCGACCTCCCTCATCTCCTCCAAGTCGACAGTGCGCTGGGGCTTGGCTATCGATGAGGTGGGCTTGAAGGCCACCCTGACCACGATCGGCTCGCCAGTGGTGATGCCACCTATGACGCCACCGTGATGGTTCTTGGCGTAGGCCACCTTCCCATCTCTTATCACCAGCGGATCGTTGTGCTCCGACCCCCTCATCCTAGCTGCCTTGAAGCCAGAGCCGAACTCCACTCCCTTAACGGCAGGTATGGAGAACATGGCCTTTGCCACATCACCCTCTATGGTGTCGAAGAGGGGCTCACCTAGGCCGGGCGGTACATTCAGAGCCACGACTTCCACCACCCCACCCACGCTGTCTCCCTCTCTCCTAGCGCTCTCTATAACCTCAGCCATCCTCCTGTAGCTCTCTTCATTGGGAGCCCTGACTGGATTCCTGTATCTGTACTCCCTAGCATCCTCCAACGTGAAGTCCGATGCCCTCTCACCACCTATCTCCAGAGAGTAGGCTATAACCTCCGTCCCGATGCGTTTGAGGAGCTTCCTCGCGATGGCCCCTCCCATGCACATCGAGACGGTCATTCGGCCTGAGAATCTACCACCACCCCTGTAATCGTTGTAGCCCCCGTACTTGAGCTTGGCCACGTAGTCAGCATGCCCCGGCCTTGGGGTCCTCAGGAACTCCTCGTAGTAGGTGGAGATTACGTCCTCGTTTCGCACTATCATCGCGATTGGGGCACCGGTAGTCCTCCCCCTGAAGACCCCGCTGAGGATCCTCACTCTATCCGCCTCCGACCTGCTGGTGGTGTATTGGGACTGGCCGGGCCTCCTCAGATCAAGCAGCTCCTGCACATCCGACTCATCCAGCGGAAGCCCAGCAGGGACCCCCTCCACAACGGCCCCTACCACCTCCCCGTGGCTCTCCCCAAAGGATATCAGTCGCAGCTCCCTGCCCAGCACGTCCCCGGCCACCCGATCACCTCACGGATTGAATGGCCTTATCCTTATGAAATCCAGATCGGAGCCCTGGTATTTCAGCGTGATGCCCGCTCCCATCTTTGAGATCACGGTGTAGAAATTTATTACAATGGTCTTCACGGTACCCGGCTGCAGGGTGCCCACATCCACCAGCTCAACTTTCCTGTCTAGGGTCAACCTGTCGCCAGCTCCCCCGAGTCTTACTAAATGGGGATCGTTCCCTCCGACCCTCACCTGGCTCAAGGGGTAGAGCTGAGCTTCCAATTTGAGGGGGACGGTCTCCATCTCACCCACGTTGGCCACCTTGGCTATGACCGTGACCCCGTATCCGTCTCCTATCCTCCTAGTGGCTATGGTGTAGTTGGCTATGAGAGGAACGGAGACCCCCTCCATGCTCACGACGAAGAGGGGGAAGTCCCTGTAGTACCAGCCTATTTGATCGGCCAGCCACGACAGGTCGGGAACTTCGCCTGGCATGAAGAAGTTCGTGGTCTCCACGTAGAAGTAGCTCGCTCCACCTAGCTCGAACTCCAAGGAAGCTGGTCCCTCCCCCAATTTTCTCTGGAGGTCTAGGAGATCAACGAGAACCACTGGAGTTCCCTCGAAGTCTATTACGTCCGCCTTGACGCGAGGCCACCTCACCAGCTCCGGATTCATAGATAAGGCGGCGGCTGCGTGGGTGGGCATTATCAGGAGGGCCGATTTGTAGCCCATCTGCTCATAGAGGGATATTAGGAGGATTGACAGGTCCTCGCAGTCGCCGTTACCCCTGTAAAGGGTCTCTAACGGGTAGCTGGGGTAATCCCCGGTTGGGGAGAACTCGTTGGCTAACGAGTACTTCAGGCTCTGAACGAAGGAGGCGACGAACCAGAGCTTCCTGTACTCGTCCATTCCCTCGCTATCTGCAATGGATTCGAGCTTCTCGACGAGTTTAGAGATGTAGGGGTCATCGTGGGGCGTCCTGACCATCAAGTACCACGTGAATATCAGGGTCTCCTTGCTCTCATTGAACTCGACCACCTTCATCCTCGGTTTTACCTTAAAGAAATCTACTAGAGGTAAGGGAATATCTAGGGAGAGCTCATAGTCCTTGCCCACCTTGGGGGGGAACCTCCACTTGAAGTGCAGCGAGGTGGTATTTCTCCTCTCTTTTTCTGAGAGAGGGGGTGCTACCCTCACCTCTGTGTCCATCATGAATTCCACGATCCCGTTGTCTAGGAGGGAATTAACGGCCTGTAGGGTCTCCTTTCTGGTGTGGCCCGCTATAACCAGAGCGCCCCTTCCATCGATGGAAGAGAGGACGAAGGTCCAGTATCCCCTCACATTCATGAGGGCCTGTGACTCCTCCAGGGGTAGCAGCTTCCTAGAGAGATGTCCTACATCCTTAGCGAGCGGCCCACCCAAGACGAAGTAGAACTCATAACCATCAGAAGGCTTAATGGACCTCTCCACTTCCATGCCAAGTTCCGAGAGGGCCGTCTTCAATACATCCGCGGCCTTGGAATCGAACTCGTTGGCTATTATGAGGACCTTACGTCCCTGTGGGGATGCTTGGGTTGGGGGGGCTTGTGATGCAAGCAAGAGTGTCAGGAGCAATGCCGCGAAGGTCAGTCGCATAGGCTAGAAGGACACCCAGCGTTAAAAAGTGAACTGTATGCAACTGGCGGGACTCCCTAGAGTTATGGGGAAAGAAAAAGGAGGATGTTTATGGGCCGTAGCTCTCCAAGACCTCCTCCTCAGGAGGTGGAGATGGTATCAGGCCCTTCTCCATGAGGAGCTTGGTCGCCTCTCTGGCATTCCTAATTATGTTCACTGCCCTCTCGTAGAGCTCGTTCCTGCTGAGGATCTTCCTAGCCACGCCCTGTTTGATGGACTGCTCAGCCGCAGCTACCGCCTCCAGCGGATATACCTCCCACTCGTCCATAGTCGGGAGTATGTACTCCTCGTGTATTCCCTTCTCCTCGGCGAACTTGGCTAGGGCGTCTCCAGCAGCTATACACATCTCGTCGGTTATGGTCTTCGCCCTCACATCTAAGACGCCTCTGAAAATCGCGGGGAATCCGAGGCTGTTGTTCACTTGGTTGGGGAAGTCGCTCCTTCCAGTGGCGACGATCCTAGCTCCAGCTTCCTTAGCCTCCCAAGGCCATATCTCAGGGACCGGGTTGGCGCACGCGAATACTATGGCGTCGTCATTCATCAGCCTGATCCACTCGGGTTTAATAACACCGGGTCCAGGTCTGCTCATTCCTATAACTGCGTCAGCCCCCTTGAAGGCCTCCTCTATGGTTTTAGCGTTCTCGTCATTGGTCTTCATGGCCAGATCGTACTTCCACGGATCTTTCTCCTTTATCTCGTCCATATCAGGCCTGTCACGGTATAATGGTCCCTTGCTGTCTATCATCACGATATGTCCCGGAGGTACGCCTGCCTTTATCAGGACTATCGCTCCTCTGACGTTGGATGCGCCCGCTCCATAGAAGACTATCTTCGCCTGCTTCATATCCTTGCCAACTACTTTGAATGCGTTCTTGAGACCTGCATATACCACGGTGGCTGTTCCCTGCTGATCATCGTGCCAAACGGGGATCTCAAGCCTCTTCCTCGCCTCTTCCAATACATAATAACACTTCGGCTTCTCGATATCCTCTAGGTTGATCCCTCCGAAGTTAGGTTCGATCCACTCCAAGAGCTTGAGCATCTCATCCGGCTTGTGAGCCCTAACAACTAGTGGGAAGGCATCGACTCCCCCCAAATACTTGAATAGGAGGGCCTTACCCTCCATCACAGGTAGGCCTGCCTCCGGACCTATATTACCGAGTCCCAGAACCCTAGTGCCGTCGCTCACGACGGCAACATAGTTCCACCTGTTGGTGTGGTAGAAAGATTGCTCGGGATCCTCCTTTATCACCTTGCACGAGGCTGCGACGCCGGGCGTGTACCAGATGGCGAAGTCATCCACATCCCTGACGACACATTTGGGCATAACTTGAACCTTGCCCTCATAAAACGGATGGTATGCCAGGGCTAGCTTGGAAGGCTTTTCAGCCTTCTTAAGAAGCTCCTCAACAGTAGGCTTATGCTCGGACATACAGGGCACCATGATTCAGTTCAAAGTATATTTGAAATAGTTTCCTTTTTTCATGTGTGAAATGATCCGCGAGAACTCGTCCTCTTTAAGCTTCCTCTCACCTCAGCAGGTCGCTCAATACTTCTATCGTGAAGTCGACCTCCTTCCACCTCATATATGGATGAAGCTTTAACATGAGACTGTTAGCGGCCAAGTCCCTCGGCCTTCCCATGGCGGTGAGTACGTAGCTCACCGGTTCAGAGGTGCCCTGAGACAGGTAGAGCCCGCGTGAACTCGCCTCTAGTATCAGTGCCCCTGCCCCCTCATTCACCGAGAAGTTGATTGTGTCGATCGAGTCCGGCGGGCTATTCATTACCACGCCCATGGCCTCCAGCTCCTCGGATATCCTATCCCTCATCATCTTCACTTCCCTCCAATTTTCATGGGAACCGAACAGCTGTAAGGCCTTATAGAATCCAGCTAAAGCGGGTACATTCACGTCAACAGGGGTTAACAGTTGTATCCCAGAGCTTCCCGACATTATGGGCTTCAGATCCAGATCTTCCCTGACGTAGAGGAATCCAACTCCTCTCGGACCATATATCTTGCTTCCGCTCAAGGAGAGGAGGTCCACTTTGGATAGGTCTATGGGTAGCCTTCCCAAGGCATCGCACGCGTCCACATGTAGGAGAACTCCCTTATCCCTAGTTATGTCGGAAACCGCGTCCAGATCGTGGATCGCGCCCGTCTCCTGATTCACCATCTGGACGCTGACCATGATTGTCTCCCCGTCCATCAACTTCTCAATCTCCTCAACCTTAACGTGACCGTCCTCGTCCACTTGGGCTATCCTAACCCCAACTACCTGGGATAGATCCTCCAAGGGGCCAAACACGCTCCTATGCTCGACAGAGCTCGTCACCAGATTACCCTTCCTGCCGAGGTACCGAATGATCCCCTTCAGGGCCAGATTGTTGGCCTCCGTCCCGCTACCCACTATAGTGAAGTCGCCCTCGGAGTTGAGCAAGGAGCCCATGTACTCCAGCACCTCTTGAATGAACTGATAAGCCTCCAGACCGGGTTCGTGTGGTACCTTAGGGGATCCATAAGCTTTCTTGTTAAAGAAAGGGGTGAGAAACTCGACTATCTCGTCCGGAGGCCTAGGAGAGAGTTCGTTGTCCAAATACACCCTCATGTTCACTCCAGCTCCCTAGCCTTCCGGTATCAAAAGTCTTTACCTTCCTCTGAACGGTTTTCTCAGATGTGATTACGTTAAGTTCCCCCTCCTGTAAGCATGTAATGGTAGAAAGGGTCCCCAACAATTCTATTGAAACGTTACGAAACGATATCGAGCAATTTGTATTTATAACGCTGGTGGAAGGATCAGCGGTGGTGGCCTTGAGGACCTTCGGATTGATGGTGGGTAACGCTCTTGCCTACCATGTAGGGCTGGTGCTGACCCTGATGGGATTCGACGGAGGGGTCGGCATACTCATGGCCACCACTAACCTGGCCATGGCCTACCTCCTTGCTAGGTACGTTCAGGGACTGCAGAGGTCCCTCACCACTTAGGGGTTATATGATCTCCTCCCCCTCTCATTCATATGAAGGGATTTTCCGGAGTAATAGTTCCGATGGTAACCCCCTTCAATGAGGACCTTTCCATCGATGAAGAGGCCTTGAGATGGCTCATTTCATTCTTAAGCGAGAGAGGAGTTGATGGTATCTTCGTCAACTCGACTACCGGGGAATTCGTTCACCTTAGGAGGGAAGAGATGCTCGATGTAGTGAGGATAAGCCTAGATGCTGTTGAAGGACCCAAGATACTCCCTGGGATAAGCTCAAATTACACGGAGGAGGCCATCTCACTCGGTAGGGAGATGAAAGACTTAGGAGTGGACGGCGCCGTGGTGATGCCCCCTTACTTCTTCAAGCTCAAGGAGGACTGGCTCCTCCACCACTTCAGCAGGATAGCCAACTCCTTGGATCTACCACTCATCGTATACAATATACCGTCCCTCACCGGAAATGAAATCCCCGTGAGCGTCTATGTCAGGCTAGCTGAGGAGTTCTCCAACGTGGTGGGCGCGAAAGTGACAAAGGACAGCGTTTCATATATGCGCAACCTCGTGGTCAAGGTGAAATCCGTCAGGCCGGACTTCTCTGTGCTGACCGGGATGGATGACCACTTGCTCAACACCCTAGCTTTGGGAGGGGACGGCGGGATCATGGCCCTAGCCAACGTTGCACCCGAGATCCACCTGTCGATACACCGGTCGTGGCTCTCCGGGGATCTCAAAGGCTCCGTGGAAGGGTTCAGAAAGCTCGCGAGCCTTGCTAGGATATATGACTTCGCATCCTCGTTCCCGACCGCGATAAAGACCGCCCTGTCGATACTTGGAGCTCCGGTGAAGGAAGTGTGCAGGCCCCCTCTAATGGTAGAATCCGCCGAGGTTAGGGCGAAGATAAGGGAGGTATTGGAGGAGGTGGGTGTCTCAATCGAGTAGGGATCTGTGGAGGGCAATTATCGCTACAATCTGCGCGGTAATGGAGAACACGGTGCCCGTGAGCACATCCCCAGTGTAGAGGAAGTAGCCGAAGAGTGAGCCGCTCACCAGAAAACCGAGGCCGTAGGCTGTGTTGAACATGCCGTAGGCTGTCCCTCTCACCTCCATTGAGACTAGATCTGAGACCGCCGCTCTGTAGATGGACTCCTGCATCCCGTAGATCACTCCGAAGAAGATCACCGCCAAGAGCACTTTGCTCCCTCCCATAAGGGTGGCTATGGATGGTATCGGAGAAAGTAGGAACGGCAGATACAGCACCTTCCTCCCCATCCTGTCGTAGGCGAGGCCTGCCATAGGAGCGGAGATCGCATCCACGGCCTGCATGAGTACATAGAGGTAGGCAGCCATCCAAGGGGAAAAGGCCTCGCTGGAGGTGAGCACAATCAGAGAGACGTGAATCAGACCGGCCGTGTTCAGGAAGACCGCTAGCGAGTATATCCAGAAGTTAGTCGGGAGATCAGATAGACTGAGCTTGTTCCCCTTCCCCGCGGGGATCGCGCCCCTGAACCTGTAGTAGATGTAGAGGATTGAGGCTAGCAGGACGAGGTAGGGGATCAGGAGCGAGAGGAAGGCTAAGGAATAGTCGTTGGGTCGGAGGAGCAAAATCGTGCCCAGCAGTGCCGGTCCCGAGATGGCACCTACCTGATCCATGAGCTCGTGCAGGCCGAACGCCTTCCCGGCACCGACCCCCTTGGACACTGCAGAGATTAGGACATCCCTGGCTGGAGATCTGAGGCCTTTGGCGATCCTTTCGGCGAAGATCAGGGCCACGGCCACGGGCCACAGGTTGGTCAGGCCGAGAAGGGGTATCGATACTATTAGACCGTAGCCCAAGAGGTAGAGGGCCCAGTAAGCGCCCGTGATGTCGGCCAACACGCCACTAACAAGCCTTAGGGACAGTCCAACGAACTCGGAGACGCCGAAGACCAGTCCCACTACTAGGGCGGTAGCACCTAAAGCTCCCAAATAGGATGGGGCCACCGCCCTAGCCCCCTCGTAGATCACATCCCCCACTAGACTCACGAGCCCAAACAGGATGATTGCTTTGTAGGCCTCCCTCCGCTTCAGTTCCGTATCCACCACCCCACTACCACTTAAGACTCCTCTCCACATTCCTCAACGAGTCCAAGTACCACGGAAGGGTCACTAGAATCGAGATCATCTCGGGAACCGCTTCACCACACGGGCAAGCCCCGGACAGTTGCAGCGCCCAAGAGACCGCGATTGCTACGGTGGAGATCACAGGATAGTTCTTCCCCTCCTCGTAACCGTAAACTATGGCTGCTATGGCGATCCCCAAGAAGAAGAACAGGGATACCAAGAAGTGAAGCCTCCCGTACACCTCGTCGAAGGTCCCTACCAGCATCAGGAAGTATCCAGACGCTGCAATTAGCTTCGAGGTAAGGGGGTACTTCCTAATCATGTAGAGAACGGAGTAGAGAATCATCAAGAGTCCTCCCGTGACGAGACCCACGTTGAACAGGGGAGCCACGGGGCTCTTCAGGGAGTGGCCTAGATCGCTGAGGGCGTTGACCTCCCATCGAAACCAAGGGGAAAGGGCTATCGAGAGGAAGACAGAGGACAGTGGAACCGCGAATGCCCCCACTCCCAAGGTCAGGGATTTAAACCTCATAGACGGAAGGGACGAGGAGAGGCTAAAAAGTTGAGGAGCCTCCCCTCAGATCTGGCGGCAGGAACTCCTCCGTGAACTCCCTGAGGAACACATCCAGATCCATGGACCCTAGGTTCCCCTTGCCCTTACGCCTCACTGCCACTTTACCAGACTCGACCTCTCTGTCACCTATCACTAGGAGGATCGGAATCTTCTCCAGCTCGCTCTCCCTTATCCTGTACCCAAGGGTCCCTCTAGCGTCGTCCAGATCGGCCCTGATCCCGGCACTGAGCAGGCGGTCTAAAACTTCCCTCGCCCTGTCCAAATGCCTCTCCGCTACGGGTAAAATCCTCACTTGAACCGGAGCTAGCCAGAGGGGGAAGTTCCCGGCGTAGTGCTCGAGCAATATGCCGAAGAACCTCTCTATAGATCCTAGGAGGGCCCTGTGTATCATGATGACGGTCTTCTCATTCCCGTCGGCGTCCACGTAAGTGACGTTGAACCTCTTGGGGAGGTTGAAGTCGAGCTGTATCGTGCTCAGCTGCCACTCCCTCCCTATGGAGTCCACGAGCTTCACATCTATCTTGGGGCCGTAGAAGGCTGCCTCACCTTCCATCACCTCGTACTCGTAGCCCTTTTTCCTTAGAGCCTCCTCCAAGGCGTATTGGGCCCTGTTCCAGTCCTCCTCGCTCCCCATGTATTCTTCGGGGTGCCTCGGATCCCAAGTGGAGATCTCCACCTTGAACTCCTCGAAGCCGAAGGATCGCATCAGGTACTCGTCCAGCTCTATTACCCTGAATATCTCCTCCTCCAGCTTCTCCGGGGTCGTGAAGATGTGGGCATCATCCTGGGTGAACCCTCTAGCCCTCAGCAGGCCGTGCAGCACACCGGACCTCTCGTACCTGTACACCGTCCCGAGCTCGAACAGCCTCATGGGGAGCTCTCTGTAACTCCTCCTCTTGGACTTGTACACGAGTATGTGGAACGGGCAGTTCATGGGCTTGACCGCGTGCTCTATCCCCTCCTTCTCGAAGACGTACATGAAGTCCCTGTAGTAGCTTAGGTGTCCCGAAGTCCTCCAGAGGTTGGTGTAGGCTATGTGGGGCGAGTACACGAGCTCGTAGCCCCACTTCAGGTGGACCCTCACTAGGAAGTCCTCTATCACCCTCCTTATGCGCGCTCCCTTCGGGTGCCAGATCACCAAGCCGGGTCCTATCAATTCGGAGGGCATGGAGAAGAGGTCGAGTTGCGGGCCCACGATCCTGTGGTCCCTCTTCCTCGCCTCCTCCCTCATCTTCAGGTAGCGTTTCAGCTCCTCCTCGGTGGGGAAGGATATGCCGTAGACCCTCTGCATCACTGGGTTCCTCTCATCTCCCCTCCAGTAGGCAGAGGAGGCGTGGAGCACCTTAAGGGCCTTCACATAGCCAGTGTAGGGGAGGTGGGGTCCCCTGCACAGGTCCACGAACTCCCCCTGCCTGTAGACCGAGACCACATCCTCATCCATCTCCTCGAGGAGTTCCACCTTGTATACCTCGCCCATGCTCCTGAACAGCTTGATGGCCTCCTCCCTCTCCATCTCCTCCCTGACCACTGGAAGGTTCTCCTCCACAATACTCCTCATCTCCCCCTCTATCCTCTCCAGATCCTCCGGAGAGAAGGATCTCCCTCCGAGATCGAAGTCATAGAAGAAGCCCTCCTCTATGGCGGGGCCTATTCCCAGCTTCGCATCTGGGAAGAGCCTCTTCACCGCCTGAGCCAGTATGTGGGAAGAGGTGTGCCAGTAAGTCTCCCTGCCCTCGGGGGAGTTGAAGTTCAGCACCTCTATCGTCCCCACTCCCTCGCGAACGATCCAAGTGAGGTCCACTAGCCTGCCGTCAACCTTAGCCACAAGTCCAGACTCAGGTGGGATCTGCTCAAGTATGCTCTCGCCTATTTTGGCCTCCAGCTCCCTCCCATCCGGCAATCTCAGCTTGACCATTGTAGACACCTCCTCAAGGAGACGAGGTCCCGCCTCAGGGGATCGGTGATGCGGTCTCTCTCCAGTAATGAGAGATCAAGGAGAGGATCACAGGGATATGGGAGAAGTTTCTCGATCCCTCCTCAGCGAGATCACCTCTCCGCCTTCACTCGATCTTCAATTTATAAAGGTATCTTGGGTCCCTCGGCTGAGGTCAGGAGTCCCGGGGGAGTGGGCTATTCTCCGGGTCGGATCCATTCCACTAATAAGTAAGCGAGGGTAGTAAGTCCTCGGGTGAAGGGAACGGCCGTCCCGGAGATAGTGAGGTTCGCCGCGGAAAATACAACTTCTGTCGGCGACGTCTTGGGATTGGGGGCGGATCAGAGGACGAGGTGGGCCAGGGGATTACTCCCTAGAGGTCCAGTGGATGGTACAGTGTTCTACGCCGGCGAGATGTACCCGGTGATGGGATACGCGGAGGGGGCCTTCAGGGCTTTGAAGAGGCTGGAGGGTTTGATGGACATCAACTCTCTAGCAAAGGCCGGACCCATCATGAGGAAGCTCGGGATATACACCGTTGGTACCAAGGCTTTGTGGGGTAGGATCAACGAGAGATATGAAAAGGGTTTGAGAGACGCGATCTACGTGCTTAAGAACCTCGGTATTGAGGTCGGCTACCTCTTCGAGGACGAACCTCCCTCAGGCGTCGCGCTGCACACTTACGGGCTGCTGAGGGAGTTCAAGGAGCATGCAGAATGGGTCCACCAGAGGCTCAGGGAGCTGGGCGTGAAGAGGGTGATCACGCTGGATCCGATAGTTGCGACGGCCTTCAGGCTCTACTACCCTGAGTTCGTCGAGGGGTGGGATGTGGAAGCCTTACTCTTCGTCGAGGTCGTCGCGAGGGAGATGGCGAGGAGGGGCGTGCGCCTGAGGCTAGGTAGGGAGGTTAAGATCACCTACCATGATCCCTGCTACCTAGCGAGGACTCTGGGAGTGGTGGACGAGGTCAGATTTATTCTCAGCAGGATCGATGGTGTGAAGTACGTGGAGCCTCCCAGGCATGGAGTGAATACAGGGTGCAGCGGTGACGGGGGGCTGGAGCTCACGCAACCTCCCCTAGCTAGGAAGGTCTCCTACGAGAGGATAGAGGAGTTGAAGAGTACTGGAGCTGAGATGGTCTTCACCTCCTGTCCGGCGTGCATAATGATGCTCAGGACGGGCTTCGATTCCGTTGGCGTGAACATCAGCGTCGAGGATCTCGCATCCTTGGTGGCCGAGGCGATGAGGAACGGCATCGAGGAGGCGATGCCGGAGGAACCACGCTTCAGTAGGTACAGGGTGTTCCCGCCAAGCCCCAAGCCTAAGAGCTTAGAGCTAAAAGACTTGGCGGAGATGCTCGAGTGGGAGACGGACAAATGCAAGAAGTGCGGTTTCTGCAATGTGGAGTGTCCCACGGCCAAAGCATTGGACAGGCTGGAGAGCAGGTCGGCGAGGGGCAGGATGACTTTGATAAATTCCCTCGTAAAGGGTGATCCCGTAAGGCCCAAGGCCGTTCTGGATAGGCTCTACTCGTGCGTTCTCTGCGGACAGTGCTCTCAAGCCTGTCCGGTGGGACTCCATGTCCAAGAGCTCATAGTTTATGGCAGGGCCTACGCCATATACTCCGGGAAGGCCGGTGTAACCTGATTATGGGTGGTGATGTCATGGGATTCTCCCAAGCAATCTCCGAGATATCCAAGAAGATAGGGAGGGAGAAGGTTCTAACGGAGCCCGAGGATGTGTACGCCTACTCGTTGGATGCTAGCACGGAGTTCAAGCAGGCTCCCGGCGCCGTGGTGAGAGCAAGCTCCGAGGAGGACGTGAGGGTCGTGCTGGAGGTGGCAGATAGGGAGCGCGTTCCCGTGGTTCCGAGGGGGAGCGGCACCTCTCTCACCGGAGCTCCCGTACCCACGAGTCCTGAGTCCATAGTCTTGGACCTGACACCCATGAACAGGGTCGAAGTTAACGTGGATGACGGTTACGTGATGGCTGAGGCAGGAGCGACGGTTCTGGAGGTAGACAAGGCGTGCAGGGAGTTCGGTTTCTTCTTCCCTCCCGACCCTGCCAGTTCTAGGGTGGCTACCATAGGTGGTGCGCTGGCAGAGAACGCTGGCGGGCTGAGAGGCGCCAAGTTCGGGGTGATGAAGAACTGGGTCCTCGCGATGGAGGTCTATCTAGCTGGAGGAAGGAAGCTCAGGATAGGGGAGCCCGTCTACAAGTGGAGGTGGGGCCCGGACCTGCTCTCCCTTTTCATAGGGTCTGAAGGAACGTTGGGGGTGATAACTAGGGCGTGGCTCAAGATATACCCCCTCCCGGAGAAGGTCGTCAGGGTCATGGGGACTTTCGACAGGCTTGAAGACGCCGGAAGTGCTATCTCGCAGGTAAGGAGGAGGGGTTACGTCCCGATGATGCTTGAGCTGCTGGACAGGGAGACAATAGAGATAGTGAACGAGGTATTAGGATATGGTGTTGAGGTGGCCGAGGCAATGGTCGTGGCCGACGTCGATGGACCGAGGGAGGCAGTCTGGAGGATGGCTGGGGAGGTGGAGCAGGTCATGAAGGAGAGCGGAGGTAGAACCAGGGCCAGTGACGATCCAGAGGAGATGCAGCAGCTTTACCTAGCGAGGCAGGGGGCCTACGCCGCCGTGACTAGGGCCTATCCAGGCGTGCTCTTGGAGGACATAACCGTGCCGCTTAGCAAGCTCATGATAGCTCTGAGGGAGCTGGAGAAGCTTAGAAAGGAGTACGGGTTGAGGATGCCCGTGTTCGGACATGCTGGCGACGGGAACCTCCATCCCACCATATGCTTCGACCCGAGGGATGAGGAGCAGCTCAGAAAGGCTAAAGAGATGTTCGTCAAGATAGGGAGGCTGGCTGTAGAGCTGGGAGGTGCGATAAGCGGTGAGCATGGAATAGGCTTGGCGAAGAAGGAACTCTTCCTAGAGGAGATAAAAGCTGTCAGGGGGGAAGGCTACCTAGAGGTCGTGAGGAGGATAAAGGAATTGCTGGATCCCAACGGTATAATGAATCCGGGGAAGTTGTGGTTCTGACCTCACTCCTTCAACAGCCTCTTTATCGGCTCTATTACCTCCTTCGGAGCCGCCTCGAAGGGCTCCAAGTACCCCCTGAGGACCTTTGGTATCTCCACGACGCCGTCTTCCCGCTGGTGATTCTCCAGTATGGCGCATATAGTCCTAGTAGTTGCTAGAGCCGTGCTGTTCAGCGTGTGCACGAACTCCCTCCTCCCCTTTCTATCGAGCTTTATCCTGAGCCTGTAACTCTGCCAGTCCACGCAATTGCTGCAGCTGACCAGCTCCCTATACCTTCCCTGAGCGGGGAACCAAGCCTCTAAGTCGTACTTCTTGGCCGCGCAGGCGCCCAAGTCGCCAGCAGCTATGTTCACGATCCTGTAGGGGATCTCTAGCTGTTGGTATATCTCCTCTGCGTTCCTGATGAGACGCTCGTGCCACTCCCAGCTCTCCTCAGGCTTTGAGTAGACGATCTGCTCGACCTTGGTGAACTGGTGTACCCTGAATATTCCCTTCGTGTCTTTGCCGTGGGTTCCGGCCTCCTTTCTGAAGCAGGGGCTCACGCCCACGTAGAGGCGAGGCAGCTCATCCTCGGTGAAGGTGTCTCCGGCGTGCATGGCTATGAGTGGGTGCTCAGATGTGGCTATGAGGTAGAGGTCCTCCCCCTCTATTTTGTAGATGCTGTCCTTGAACGTCTCTAGGTCCGTCACGCCCAAGTAGTACTGCTCCCTCATCATATAGGGCGGTAACACGGGGATGAAGCCCTTCTTAGTGATGTGATCAAGCGCGAACATTACTAGAGCCTGCTCCAGCCACACTATGTCCTTGAAGAGGTAGAAGAACCTGCTTCCCGATACTTGAGCAGCTTTGAGGGTGTCTCCCTGCTTCAACACCAGTTCCAGCTCGTCCGCGTGACCCTTAGGTTCCCAGTCCACCACCCGGTACTCCACATCGAATCCAGAGGTCTCCTCCCTGAACCTCTCCAGCTTGCTCTTAGGAACCTTAGGGATCCCCCAAAACCTCACAGGGACGTTATACGTATCATCTGGCCCCTCTGGGACTGATTCGTGCACAATTGACGGTAGAGACATGAGGATGGTATCCCTTTCCTCAGATAGATTCTTTACCAGTTCTTCCAGCTCCTTGACCTTAGCTCCTAGCTCCTTTGATCTCTTTATCAGTTCCTGCCTCTCTTCAGGGCTGGCATGGGGGATGGCCCTATTTATCTCGTTCCTCCTCTCCCTCAGCCTGTTGAGTTCAGTTACGGCCTCCCTCCACCTAGAATCGAGCTCCAATGCCCTGTCGACTAGGTCCGTGGACAGGTACCTCTTCTTCAGGCTCTCCTTTAGGACATCTGGGTTGGTTCTCAGGGCTTCGAGGACAGACCAGCTCACTTAAGACACCAAGAGGGCTGGAATCCTCTGCATTAATAAACCGTTTGGGGTGATAAATGGGTGAATGGATGGGAGGGGAAGGAGTGGTTACTCGACCTGAAGGGAGAGGAAGCCCCCTATCCCTCCCAGTATGGCCCCTATGATGAGACCGACGACGAAGGCGTTTATCAACACGAGGGCGGAAAAGGACATCATCATGCCCATGGGGAGCATAGGTCCCCAGAAGAGCAGAACCACTACGAAGTCCACTAGCGACAGGATCGCACCCATCACGGCGCCCCTCTTTATCGCCTCTACCTGATCCTTAGGTATCTCGCCATAGAATATCGAGAAGTATGAATAGAGGAAGCCCCCGACCAAGGGTCCCAGAACCCCTATCCCCGGAATGAGACCCACGATGAACCCTATCAGGAAGGACATAATCAGGTAGTTATCCCTCCTGATGAATGAGAGGGAATCAGCCAACGTCATGCTCTCACGCTCCCTTCCCGATGAGGCCCGGCCTCTTGCTAATTAACTTATTCAATGTAAGCAACTCAGGGGCGTCAGGGGTCCAAATTCCTTTTTATTTTACTGTGGAAGGGCGAGGGGAGGGAAAATGGTCAGGGTGAGTCGCCCATCCACGGGTCTCTACAAGATGCTAGTGAAGTGGGTGACAGTATCCTCCATCGTGGGATTCCTGACGGGACTGCTCGTTTCCCTGCTGGAGATATCTGTCCTAGATGCCTCTGAGCTCATGTTGAGGAAGATCGCTGAAAGTGGATATCTGTGGCTCATCCCCATAGTCCCCTTCATCGGGATATCGGTCACGGGAATGCTCAGAGAGAAGCTGACCAAGCTGCCCCACTTTCACGGAACGGAGGAGGTTCTAGAGGCCTATCATTACAGGGACGGCGAGATGGTACTCAAAGATGCTCCCATAAAGACATTAGGTGCCGTTCTGACCGTTGGGTCGGGAGGCAGCGCCGGTCTAGAGGGACCCAGCATCCACATAGGTGGTGCGGTTGGGGCTGCCGTAAAGAGGCTCATGGATAGGTTGGGAATAGAGGAGGACGGAAGAATCCTGCTGTTGACGGGAGCAGCGTCAGGAATGAGCGCCATATTCAAGGCTCCCCTGACCGGACTCATGTTCGCTTTAGAGGTCCCTTACAAGGACGACATGGCGCATCAGGCGGTGGTCCCCGCGCTCATATCGTCCGTGGTCTCCTACCTGACCCTCATATCCATACTGGGAGCTGAACCTATATTCAAGGCCTTCAAGCCCTTTGGCGAGGTCGACCTTTACATTCTCAGTATAGGGCTCCTAGAGGGCTTAGTTATGGGCTTTTTCTCGGTCATCTTCGTGAGGACGGTCTCACTAGTTGAAAGAATCATGGAAGGGAAGAGTTATACACTCAGGGGAGTTGTAGGAGGAGCCTCTGTCGGGCTGCTCGCGACCGCTACCCTAATGACAACGAAAACCCTGTATCCATTCGGTTTGAGCTACGATCTGGTCAGGCTATCCTTCAAGGGAGGTGATGCGACTTTCTTCTTCGGGATGGCGGTACTCAAGATGATCGCCACAGCCCTAACCTTAGGGAGCGCCGGAATTGGCGGCGTTTTCATCCCCTCCATAGTGATAGGCGCTACCCTAGGGTCGGCGATGAGTACCATGGATCCGAGCGTCACAAGCCTCTTCGTAGCATTGGGGATGTCCTCCTTCCTGGCCGCCGCGTTCAAGACTCCTCTAGCAGCCGTATCCTTCGTCGCTGAGACTACAGGGTCCGAGGCTTACGTGATCCCCGGGTTAGTGGCTTCTGCCGTCGCCTACATAGTATCGGGGAAGTATTCCCTCCCCAAGAACCAGAAAATAGTGGAAACCACCAAGATAGAGGAATTGGAGAGGGTTAGAGTGAAGGAGCTGATGGTTTCCCCGCCGCCCGTGTTAAGGGACGACCTAACAGTCAAGGAGTTCTTCAACAAGTACTTCCTCAAATATAGAGATCACTTCGTCTTTCCAGTAAAGGCCAAAGATGGAAGGATTGTGGGGATCGTCGCATTGAGGGACGTGAACAGCATTCCCACCTCGGAGTGGGATAGGGTGAAGCTGATAGATATAGTGAGAAAGGTGGACTTCCTCAAGCCCGATGATAACCTGATGACCGCTTTGGATAAGATGTACGAGTTCGGGGTTTGCTGTCTCCCAGTAATAGATCCAAAGAAGGAAAAGGTGGTGGGAATGCTCTCCGCAGACGCTATAGTTATGTTCCTAGAGCAAAAGAGGAAGTTAAAGAAGGCGGCCCTCTTCCTGAGATGATTCGCTTCGATCACCAATCATCTTTGCGCCTCTTTAATGGGCCTGATGTGAGTGAGGGCGTAGGGGCTCCTGGCCGCCAGCACTCCTCAGTTTGGTTAATTAAAGCGGTACAGATACTGGGTTGATCTTGAGAGGTCTGATACGCGTCTTAATCGGATGGGAGAGGGACCTTAGGTTCGTTGGCTCGCCCTCGCAATGCTTGGGGATTTTCTAGAGCTGACGCGCGCCTCGAGCTCTCAGGTTAGCCTTCTAGCTGCCTCCTCGTAGACAGGGTCAAGGAACTCATAATCCTTGAGGATGCTCAGCCTCTCCAAGTTACTAAGCACGTTGTATAGCACGCTCTTGGACAAGGCCCTACCCTCAGCCTCCTCCACGTACCTCTTCACTTGGCTCCAACTCCTCGCACCGGAGGCCACTGCCTTCATGACGGTGAAGTACCTCTTGGACCTCCCCCTAAGCAGGGCTTTCAGCTCCCTCATGGCCAAGCTCACGGCCATGTTCATGACCTCCATAGGATCACATTTCCCATCCAGGCAGCGCTTTCCATAGAATGTAAGCCAGCCGGGGATTCCATCTAGAAGATCCACTGCCTCTTCTACGTTTTTAGGCTTCACACCAGCTTCTTCAAATCCTTTAACCAAGAAGTCGATGGATTCCTCCCTAGAGAATCTCCTTACCCTGATCTCCTTGTAATAACGCCCATAAAGTGTGGAATACGGATCATCAACCCTCAGCAGATCGTAAAGCAGGCCGATTTCCGATCCCGTGAGTACGAAAGTGAGGTTCCTGTCGTAGTCGTACGCATGGGCAAGAGCCTCGAGGAAAAGCTTGGAGTTGGGGCCTCTAAGTCTTTGGGCTTCGTCCACTGCTATTATCCCTCCCTTCCTGTTTAACGCGTCGAACAACTCCGAGAGGCTCATGAAGTCCTTCCCTCTCCAGCTGAGTTCTACCCCGTATCCTAGGATCCTTACTCCCCTCACTCTGGAAAGCACCTCCCTAAACTTGTCTAGTGAAGAAGTTAACGAATCTGCCACCAACCCGTAGAGATCTCTTAAGCCGTAGTTCTTGGGGAGAGATCTCGCATCTATCAATACTTTGGGGACGTCAAGCTCGCTGAGGGCAACGTTGAGTATTGAGGTCTTGCCTATCCTGCGTATTCCCGTTAGAATTATCAAAGGCCTCCCGACGTTACCCTTAAGCTCCTCAACCTCTTTATCCCTATCGTAGAGGTCCTCCTTTCGTGTCTTCGGCCTTTCGTCGAATAACATATTTCTGCCCCAGAACCTTAGTTCTGCCCCAGAACCTTAAAAACATTCGGTCTTCGGCTCCAAATAATTACCGGACTCTCAAGACGAAGGCCGGGATTTAATTACGTCGGAAGTCTACAGTAAGGTGGACTCTGGAAAAAGTGGAACAGTTGCTGAGATAGATCGGGGAGATTGCCCCTCGCCCATGATTGTTCTGAGCGCTAGGTCTATGTCCGCCCTTTCAGCCTCCACTTCGTCCCTTCCGGGATATCCTGCAGCTCTATACCTATTTCCCTAAGTCTGGCCCTTATTTCATCCGCGAGATCATATTCTTTCCTCTTCCTGAGGACGGCCCTCACATCTATCAGGATGCTAACGAGATTGCGGAGCATTGACTCGTCGTAGCCACCTCCTATTCTCAGTCCCAACACATTGAACATATCTGTAAAGGCCGCGATCACCTCTACCCTGCTCTCAGCTGTGATCTGGCCTCTCTCCTCGTAGTAGGAGTTCACGGCCCTTACCAGCTCAAAGAGTTGAGCCAAAGCTTCAGCTGTATTCAGGTCGTCCATCATCGCCTCGAAGAATCTACGCCTGATCCTGCTGACCTCCTCTAAGAAAATAGCTTCGCGTTCACTCGCTTCCTCCACGATATCCATGTCCATGAGGTTTCCGTATCCGTTCAATATTCTCTCGTAGCTGCTCTTCGCTTGGTCCAAGAGTTCCCACCTAAAGTCGATGGGAGAGCGGTAATGCCTCGATAGGAGGAATATCCTGAGCACATTGGGATCGTACTCCTTCAGGGCCTCCCTTATGGTCACAAAGTTGCCCAAGGACTTGGACATCTTCTCCCCCTCGACTGTAAGCAGGCCTGTGTGGATCCAGTACTTAACGAAGGGCTTCACCCCAGTGTAGCTCTCCGCCTGAGCTATCTCGGCCTCGTGGTGGGGGAAGGCAAGCTCTATCGCTCCGCCGTGGATGTCGTACTGCTTCCCGAAGTGTTTTATCGAGATCGCAGTGTCCTCTATGTGCCACCCGGGCCTCCCATAGCCCCAAGGGGATTCCCACCCGAACTCCTCTCTCGGTCTGTTCCTCCAGAGGGCGAAGTCGCCGGGGTTCCTCTTGGTCGGGTCGGGCTCTATCCTGTGGACCCGCAGCTCCTCTGGCTTCTGGCCGGACAGCTTCCCGTAGTCAGGGAAGGTCGTTATATCGAAGTACACGCCAGTTTCGGTAACGTAAGCATGTCCCTTCTCTATGAGAGCCCTCACCTGCTCGAATATCTCCGGCAGGTAATCGGAGGCTCTAGCATAGAGATTGACGCTTGTCACGTTCAGGGCAGCCATGTCATCGTGGTAGTAGTTTTCGAACTCCCTAGCCAGCTCTAGGGGATGTCTACCCTCGTCTCTAGCCCTGTTCACGATCTTATCGTCCACATCAGTTATGTTCTGGAGGTAGAAGAGCGAGTAATCCATCTTCCTCAGGAACCTAGCTAGTGTGTCATAAAACACGTAGGTCCTAGCGTGTCCCAAGTGCGAGTAATCGTAGACTGTGGGGCCGCACACGAACATGAAGACCCTCTTACCGTGGAGAGGGATGAACTTCTCGAGCGATTTGGACAAGGTGTTATAGACCTTTATCTCAGCAAAGGCCGTCACCCATGGGCAGCACCGATCCCCCCGTGTAGTGGGAAGTTAAAAAGTTTGGGTAGGCACGTTTTTCCCTGTAACCCAGATTACTTAAGAGATGAGATATCCCCCCGTGCGAGAGAGCCTCGCTATAGCTGCGATATTCGCGCTCTCTTGCTTTGTACTATCCATCTACGTAGGCGCCATCAATTACTTGGCCCCTAGCAAACAGATCAGTGGCGTAAGAGGTACAGTAATGTTGCCAGAGCCGGCTCTCACCGGTGAGATGAGTGTGGAGGAGGCCATCTATAGGAGAAGATCTATCAGGAAGTACTCAGCGGAACCCCTTACTCTAAGCGAATTGGGTCAGGTTCTCTGGTCTGCTCAGGGAATAACCTTACATAGTCAGGGATTTAGGGCGGCGCCGAGCGCGGGAGCCACTTATCCTATCACCATATACGTCTCGGTGAGAGAAGGAGGTGTCGAAGGGCTAGCTCCTGGCATATACCTCTACGACCCGTTTGACCACGCCCTCCACCTCGTGAGGGAGGGAGACTACTCTTCTGATCTTGGTAAAGCAGCCTTAGACCAAGAATGGGTGAGGGAGGCCCCAGTATGTCTTATCATAGCGGCCAACTTTGAAAGGACGACATCTGTTTACGGGGAGAGGGGAGTTAGGTACGTTTACATGGAGGCTGGGCATGTCGGCCAGAACATTTACCTACAAGCCACCGCGCTGGGATTGGGGACCGTGGCCGTGGGAGCTTTCTACGATGATAAGGTCAAGGAAATCATCGAGTGTGAGGAGGATCCTTTGTATATATTTCCATTGGGGAGAAGGCAATGATTAATCTTGACATCCTCAGGTGGGTCGTGCTAGATCATCACGGCCTCGGCTACATGGCTGTAATATACGGAATCCTCACGGTGATGAGTGGTCTGATCCTCCTGTGGTCTCCAAGGAGGGTTAGGCGGGTGCTCCGCTACGTCAGACTAGTACATCTTTTAAGCGGTATAATGGCTGCTACCTTTGGATTGTTGGCTTTTCTGGTCGCTTCGTGAGGTTTTAAGGATCCGCCCTAGCTACAGTCGCACCCCGGTGCAGGAGGAACTTGAATGCGGTGAGATGATTTCCGATAACGGCGGTGGTAAACCTCTCGAGAGCTCGCAGGGAGAGTAAGCATCACTCCCACTTCAAATCGACTCATCACCCGTTTTGAAGATGCGGGGGAGCTGGTCTCTGGAGACCTTCGCGGGCGTCATCAGCTCCCATTCTGAATCCAGCGCTATTCGTGGTTTTAGAGGAGGAAGGCCTCTGGCCAACCTCCTCAGGGTTTTTCTGGGGGATATTTGCTTGTATCCTCGTAGTACCACATCACCGTTTCCCCGTCAGACAGGACGTATTTATCCGCAGCCACGGGACCAAGGGTCCAGCCCGTCGAGGGGTTCCACGTCCACCAAATCCAGTAGTATGGCTTCTCGTTCTCAACCCCATTTATTGAGTTGATGAAGGCCCCCATCCCGGGATAGGTGGTGTAGTTGACATCGGTCACCACCTCGGTCGCACCCAATAGTGTAGTTCCCGCGGGTACCTCCGTCAAATTGTGCCACTCCACGTTCTCCCCCTTGTACTTGATACCTAGGTTCACGGTAATCATAGATCCAGAATTACCGGGGGTGGTGTTGAAACAGCTGCCCACGTAAAGAGCCGTCACTGATACGGCCCAAGCGAGGAGGAGAATTGATATTATCTTCCAAGCTCTCTCATCCATATCAGCCACCTTGGATGGATAATCCATCCAAAAAGCTATTTAATAAAGATTGCTACTGATCCTCGGATCGAATTGAGAGTACTAAAGGAGCTAAAAAGTGCCGTTAAAAGACTACCCGGGCCCACCCCTAGTTTTAATTTCATACATGCGGTTATGATGATCCTGCTCCTTGAGGAAGGCCCTATAGGTAGGAAAAGGCTCGCAGATCTCATGGATATAGGAGAAGGCAGCGTCAGGAGCCTCATAAGGAGACTCAGGGAGGCAGGATACTTGAAGGTCGATCGAGATGGATGTTACCTGACGAAAAAGGGCCTTAGGGAAGTTAAAGAACTGAGGAAGTTCCTGAAGGGCCCCGTGGAGCTAGATCTTCGGGATTTAGTTAGGGGAAAGGTAACAATATTCTTGGTGAGGGTTCCCTATAGACTAGAGTTCAATGTCGTTGATCTCAGGGATGAGGCAGTTAGGGCTGGGGGGAGGGGTGCGATAATTCTCGCATCCAAGGGCGGACATCTATTCTTCCCTGATACCATGGAACCGTTAGAGAAGTACAAATCGACGGACGAATCTCTTATCAGGGAGGCGTTCCACCCATCTGATGGCGACATCTTGGTCATTGGCTTGGGTGAATCTCGAACGGAATCCAATCTAGCAGCTCTCGCCGTTAGCTTGGCAGTTCTCGAGAGGACGATACAGTGAGGACTCAGCTTAGTTGACAGGTTGCATGCTCGATGACCAAATAACTCCCTTCTCCGAGGCGAGTTCAGTAGAAAGTAAGACTAATAAGTGAGTTAATGAGTTAACTTAACGGGCTGGTAATTTGTTCAGTCCTTCATTTAAATACATTCTGCTGTTCTCTCTAGCCGTCTCCTTGATTCTGGTACCTTCTCTAGCACAACCCAAGCAAATATCTTTGAATATCACAGTTTTATCGGATTCTTACATCGCCCAAGACAAACCCAGTTGGAAGGCAGGCCTCGAGGACTACCTGATAATCGGATTCTCCAAGTATCTCTCTCAATACGACTGTGAGATTTTCCGATACACCGATCCGTATCCAGGAGGTAAGGGAATAAAATGTAAGCAGAAATATGAAGTGATGGATAAAAGGAATATCTTAGTTCACTTCAATCTAAGCCAAATACCTCCCGGCTCGGAAGTTACTGGAGCTATCCTCCAGTTACACGTATACTTCCCCTACGACAGCCTCCCAGTGAAAATATACGGTCTTGAGGAGTGTTTTAAGGAGAGCGAGGTGACTTGGTTAAGTAGATTCGAGGGAACCAGATGGAAGGAGGACGGTGGTACTCACGAGAAGACCCTCTTGGATCAGGGGACCCTTGGAAAGTTCCAAAAGAGCACAGGATATTACAGGTTCAACGTAACGGATTACTATAGGAGAGTAGTGAAAGGAGAGATTCCTAATTGTGGCATCCTGATCACACCGGATCCTGGTAAGTACCCCGGGCCTAAGGAGATTATAGCTACTAGGAATTATCAAGGAGGAGGAGCTGCCGAAGCCAAGAGCTATGAGTTCCTGAGAAAGGAAGCCCAGTATTATGCTAAATTCTACAGCAAAGAGCTGACTGAAAAGAGAAATGTGCCGGAGTACACGCCCCTCTTGATGATAAACTTTACAGGCCCCACCGTTAGCCTCAGAGCTGAAACCCAATCACCTCTAATCATGCACCCGGGGGAGAACACCAGTTTTCGTATCGCTGTAGATAGCACGTTCCTAGGTAATCTAGAGGTGGAAAGCGAGGTAGTCGGTGGAAATGGCGTGACCGTAGATGTCCATCCCCTTGATAATGGATCCGCCTTCGAAGCTTATGTGACGGTTGACGAGAACGCTGAGCTGGGTGAATATACTCTCAAATTCTCTCCAGCCCCAATAGGGTACAACGAGGAGTACTTCTCCCTCTCAGGAGCCTCAATCAAGCTGGTGGTGGAGGAGAAGAAGGAGATTTTGAAGGATTACTTCCTCCTTATGCCTGAGACAACTAAACTCTCGGTGAAGAGAGGTAGCTCCGCGTCATTCTCTCTGAATCTAGTTCCCAGAGGTAAGTTTTGGTCGAAAGTTCATCTAAGTGCGGAAACACCCCAAGGCCTAAACCTCTCCTTCGATCCAGAGGACGGTGTTCCACCCTTCAAGACAGAGGTAACCATCAGGGCTTCTGCTGATGCGCCCCTAGGGGACCATATCCTCTTATTGACGGCCCGGGGCGGGGGTTATGAAACCAATCTATCATTGGGAATAAAGGTCTTGGAAGGTGAACAGGCCCAAACTACCTCAAGTACTCCTGTCACCACCAAAACCACAGGAGCTACCGGTCCCTCGACTACCACTAAATCCAGAACTGGAGCAGCTACATCTGGTATCCCAGTCACCGAAATAACGACTACAGAGACGAGAAGAGAAGGAGTTAATGCCCTGTTCGTAGCAATTCCGCTCGTTGTGATCCTAGCGCTAATTGCCATATTCTTGCTGAGGAGGAGGTCCCATTAGTACTTCGTTAGTCTCTCCCACCTCAATCCTTTTTGTGATGATTAGCGAGGTGTGGATAGAGCGAGACCCAGACCCGTCTTATCCTGCTTAATAGAATATTAAGTCGTGATCTCACGTACCTCTCTAAACGAATTTAGCGGTAATCCCTTTAATGAGGATTGATGAACTGCTTGGACTTGGAATTTATTACCTCAATCTACGGTAGCCGTGAGCAAAGGGACTACATCCATGCCTTTAGAATAACCGATTGGAGGTTAAAGAGGATCAGTACTTGCTCCCATCAACCCCATAATGCTTCCCCCGTAGCAGCCAGCTGCCATGACTCAGAGGAGGATGGCTGGTATTCACCTTCCCTTTTATTTTTCGCACCTATCACCGACATGGATCCGTTATGGCTGAACTCTGGGAGCAGGTCGGGAACACCCCGATTGTTGAGGTGGATAGCATCTTATTCAAGCTCGAGTACCTGAATCCGGGAGGCAGCCACAAGGATAGGATGGCCGTGTCCATGCTCTTAGACCTCGTTGACAGGAAGGGGAGAGGGGGAGCAATAGTGGAGGCCACAAGTGGGAGTACGGGTGTTGCTCTATCCCTTTACGGGAAATTGATGGAGTTCGAGGTCTACATAGTGGCCAAAGAAACCGCCAGCCCCGTTAAGATATCCCTGATGAGGAGGTTAGGTGCTCACGTCACCCTCTGCCCCAACGTCCCCCCTGATGATCCTAGAAGTATATTCTCCGTCGCCGAGAGGATACAGAGGGAAAGGGGTGCTCACTTCCTCATGCAGGACTCAAATCCTGCGAACCCTCGGGGACAGGAGAGCATGGCCCGCGAGATAATCGAGCAAGTCGGAAAGGTAGATGTCTTCGTCATGGGAGTGGGAACGGGTGGAACGATCACGGGCGTCGGTCGCATACTCAAGGAGGAGTATGACATCAAGATAATTGCAGTTACGCCGGTAGGTTCGGAGATTGCCAAGAAGTTCGGGATAGAGGGGGAGTTTAGAGGAGAGATCGATGGTTACGACTCCTTCCACATACCCGAGAACCTAGACCTGTCCATAGTGGATGAAGTGAGAGCTGTCAGTCCTGATGAGGCGATCTCATGGGCGAGGAGGTTGGCGGAGAAGGGAGTGCTCGGAGGAATGTCAACAGGTGCCCACTACAAGGTGGCTAAGGAGGTGTTGAAGGAGTACGGGGGGAGAGTCCTGACCGTTGCGGCCGATCACCTCTTGTTCCATCCAAATATAATGGAATAGAGGAATAGATTGGTTCAATTTTCACCGAACCTTTCCCTTCCCCTTTTTAGGTTGAATGAACATCTATGCTTGGGGGTTGCATGAATAAGAGATATTTGGTGGCGGTGTTAATCTTTCTCACGCTGATCGTGGCGGGATACATCTACTATCCGGAAATAGAGAGGGAGCTCCCAAGAGGAAGGCCCAGAGAAATGTTAGAAGGGAAAGGTGGCTACGGTCCCGTGGCTCCCAAGCCGGAGACCGTAAGAACGACTGCTATCGCTGGGGAGTACGGTAAGTCCTCAGCTGGGACCGATTTCATCCCGGGAACGTTTGAGGTAGGTAGGGAGATATCTATCACGGTTTCCATGGTCCTAGAAGTAGAGGATGTGGGGAATACGGCAAATAAGGTGGCACAATTGGCCTACTCGCTTGGTGGCTACGTTAAGCACTCTAGTGTGACTAAGGACAGGGCATATCTCACCATCAAGATACCCAAGAGCAACTTGAACGCTGCGCTCCCTCAGTTGAGGTCCTTAGGTGAGGTGAAACTTGAGGAGATAAACACCGTGGATCTGACGGATGCCCTCGTTGATCTGGAGGCTAGGTTGAGGAACGCTAAGGCGGAGGAGCAGAGACTACTGGATCTTTTGAACAAGGCAGAGAATGTTAGAGATATACTTGAGATAGAGGATCGCCTCTCAGCTGTCAGGGAGAGAATAGAGAGGCTGGAGGCAATGAGGGAGAGCATGAGGAATAGGGTGGACTACGCCACCATTAACGTGAATCTCCAGAAAAGAGGGGCTGGTACGACGGAAAAGAGCTTCTGGGATAAGGTAATCGAGGATGCGAGCAGAGCCCTGATGGGTTCCATATATATCCTGGTGGTCGGGACCGCTTTCCTTGCGATACCACTGCTAGTCGCGTTATTGGCTTGGATCGGTTACGGAAGACTCAGATCTCGTACTAATCAAGCGGAGAGTCCCTGATCCATTGTGTAAAAATAATACACTCTCTTAATAGAAACTATTTTTACTCAAGAGGGAGGGATATCCTCCCAGACCCTTAAGCATCGTCAAAATGTCTTAAATTAAAGCTCCTCTCAATTCTGCCTTGGCACATGTATACGGGGCAGTTTACATTGGTTCGATGGGAATGTGGGTATTACAGTATCCTGAAGGTCCTACCATAAAAACGGCCGTTCTGGGACTTAATGATGTCGTCTCTAAGTTGCTAATGGAAATTGTCAACGTAATTTTTAGATAGGGCCATTTGTCAATTTATTTTAATCCATTCAAAGGAGGAGCCTGCTTATGGCCTCATTCATACTTTTACCGTAAATTTTAAGAGTATCAGAATGGGAGATACCGCTAGGCTCCCTAAGAAGCCCTGTAAGGGGTGAGTAAATGAGTTCGAAAGCGTGGGGAGTAGTTTCTATTGTCCTCTTCATCATAGGAATCCTGTTGGGCTACGTGGCCGCCCCTGGTAAGGTGAGCGTGTCCACCACCACCGTCACCGTGGGCGGTGCCGGTGCGCAGACCATCACCAAGACGGTCACTGTAACGGGAACTGCTGCAGCTCCTGAGCAGAAGGAGTATGTGATCGGATTGGCAATCGCCGTCACTGGAGGTTACGCAGTGGACGGTCCTAGGAGGAGAAACGCGGCAATTCTAGCCATAGAGGAGATAAACGCTATGCTAGAAGAGGCTGGCTCTCCCGTTAGACTCAAGTACATCCATGAGGACACCAAGACCTCTGCTGAGGGTGCTATAGCTGCCTACGAGAAGCTCGCGTCCGCTGGCGTGCAGATGGTCGTTGGCCCGCTCGCTACCAGCGAGTGCAAGGCCATTCTCGACTACGCCAAGTCCCACCACATGACCGCCATAAGTCCGAGCAGCACCGGAACCGCTGCTATGGTCAAGAACGACTACTGTTTCAGGGTACCTTCACCTGACAAGTACCAGGGTCCGGCTCTGGCCAAGATCATCTGGGATCAGGGGATCAAGAAGCTGGTCATAATGGCTAGGAGCGACGACTATGGCAAGGGTCTCGCTGACCTGATAGAGGAGAACTTCAAGAAGCTCGGAGGTCAGGTCGTCAAGATAATCTACGACTACACGCAGCCCGACCTCTCCGCTGATGTCGAGAGGGCCAGCTCTGCGGTCGCCAACTTCGGCGCCGATGCCGAGACCGGCGTGGTCATAATAGCCTTCGACGACGACGGTATAAAGATCCTCGAGGCCGCTAGGTTGGATCCGACGCTCAGCAAGGTCAGGTGGTTCGGGCCTGACTCCATGAAGAGGGCCACCTTCCTGCCGCCCAAGGCCAAGGAGGACATAGCCAAGTTCCTCCAGAGCGTGCACTTCATGGCTACCACGCCCGCTGTAGGATCCAAGGACAATCCGCTGGTGAAGGAGTTCATAGAGAAGTACACCAAGAAGTTCGGTGAATCACCTGAGGCCAGTACCTACGCGTTCTACGCCTACGACGCCGCCTGGATAGCTGGTCTCACTGTACTCGTTGCCCACAAGTACGATGGAAGGGTCTTCCAGAAGTTGGTGCCTCACATAGCAAAGCACTTCTATGGAGTGACCGGATGGAAGCTGCTCGATGAGTACGGCGATGCTGCCGTGCCTATCTATGACATCGTGGCCCCGAGGGTCGTGGACGGCAAGTGGACCTTCAAGACCATCGGCAAGTACGATGGTACGACCAAGGCGACCACATTCTACGAGCAGCCCTGAACTTCCCCCCTCTCAATTTTTGGTGATAATATGACTGCTATCCTTCAAGTTAGAGATGTTGCTAAGTATTTTGGTGGCATCAGGGCGGTAGATGGAGTCTCTTTTGATCTGGAGGAAGGACAGATAGTGGGGCTCATAGGACCCAATGGCTCAGGAAAGACCACACTCATCAACGTGATTTCGGGAGTGTACAAGCCGAATAGGGGGAAGATATTTTTCAAGGGGGAGGACATTACGGGCTTAGATCCATGGGATATCTATCACAAAGGGATAGTGAGGAGCTTCCAAGTTCCGAGGCTCTTCGAGAAGATGTTGGTAGTCGAGAACGTTATGGTGGCCCACAGGAACCAGAAGGGCGAGAATCCAGTGATCGCGCCATTCCACAGCAAGTGGAAGGATCAGGAGGTGGAGTACGCCAAGACCTCCCTTCATACCATAAGGGAATTCGGTCTCTCTAGGGTGAGGAACAACTGGGCCACGGAACTGAGCGGCGGTCAGATGAAGCTTGTTGAGATCACCAGATCGATGATGTCCGAGCCGAGGGTTCTGTTGCTGGACGAGCCAGCAGCAGGCGTTGCTCCCAAGCTTGCTAGGGAGATATTCAGCCACATCGTTAGGATAAGAGATGAGTACGGCCTTACCTTCCTCATAATAGAGCACAGGCTGGACATCCTGTTCGATTATGTTGAGAGGGTCCTTGTGATGAATTACGGTGAGCTCATCTATGATGGGGATCCTGAAGGTGTGTATAAGGACCCGAGGGTTATAGACGCTTATTTGGGTGAGTGAAATGGCGGACTACATAATAGAGTCTAAAGAACTTACGGCCGGATACGGAAAGGCCGTGATAATACAGGATGTTAACTTTCAGGCAGAGAGGGGGAAAGTGACCGCTATCGTCGGACCCAACGGTTCCGGTAAGTCCACCTTTCTGAAGACTCTCTTCGGCCTCACTAGGGTCTTCAACGGAAGCGTTGTCTTCGACGGGGAGGATATAACGAAACTACCGCCAGAGGTCAGGGCGAGGAAGGGGCTTGGGTTCGTGTTCCAGGTGAACAACGTCTTCCCGAACCTCACCGTCAGGGAGAACTTAGAGATGGGCGCGTACGCCAGGACGGACAAGGAGCAGATAAGGAAGGACATGGGTGAGATCCTCGATATCTTCCCGATTCTGAGGGAGAGGCAGAAACAGAAGGCCGGATCGCTCAGTGGTGGTGAGAGGCAGATGCTGGCAATGGCCATGGCCCTCATGGGGAGGCCTAAGCTCCTGTTGCTGGATGAGCCAGCAGCCGCTCTGGCCCCCAAGGTGGTCACGCAGATATTCATGAAGATCAGGGACATCGTTAACTCCGGTGTGACGGTCATCCTCGTTGAGCAGCACGCCAAGAGGGCCCTAAGTTTCTGCGATATGGGTTACGTGTTCTCCAGTGGAAGGATAGTGATGAAGGGACCCGGGAAGGATCTGCTCGCCGATGAGAAGTTCGTCGAGGCCTTCCTAGGTAAGAGGTGAATGCTTATGGATCTCTCGATTCCCCTGATAAATTCCCTGACGCTGGGTAGCTTGTACACCCTGATGGCTCTTGGTCTTACCATGTCCTTCTCCGTGACGAAGATAGCGAACTTCGCCCATGCTGAGCTTGTAACCATCGGCGGCTACGTAACGGCACTACTGGTGAACTGGATGGGCTACGGTTTAGGTGAATCGCTGATCGCCGCCTTCTTCGCGTCAGCCCTTTTAGCGGTAGCGATGGACGAGGGAGTCTTCAAGCCCATGATAAAGAGGGGTTCGAAGCCTCTCTTCCTGCTGGTGGCGAGCATAGGCATAGGGCTCGTGGTCCGCTACCTGCTGTTTATATACGCCGACCTGAATGCTGTCATAACCGTACAAGCCAAGACAAATGTCCAGCTCATCGGAAGATTCGGCAGGGCTGGAATCACTACCATACATCTCTGGGTGTTCCCGATAACCATAGTCAGCGTCGTGCTTCTACACCTCATGTTCCATTACACCAAGCCAGGGAAGGCCCTCAGGGCTATGGCCGATAACGAGGACCTTGCCAGGGTGTCTGGTGTGAAGATATACACCCTGAGGAGGCTCATGTGGTTCATAGCCGGTGGCATAACCGGTGTCGCTGGCGGCCTCTGGTCGGCCTACTCAGTCATCACTCCTGAGATAGGATGGTACGCACTGCTGAGGATCTTCGCTGCCTCGATCCTAGGAGGCCTCGTGAGCTTTTGGGGTACCATAGCCGGTGGTCTAATAGTAGGTTTCGCCGAGAACTTCGGGATCACCTTCATGAACACGTATTTCAATGTGAGCACCGCCTACAGGCCGCTGATCTCGTTCGTCATCATAGTGATAGTGCTCCTGCTGAAGCCCACGGGATTCGCTGGCTTCGACATTGTCGGCTGGCTGAAGGAGAAGGTGAAGGGAGGAGGTGAGTGAGTTGCAGATAGAGTTTCTGGCCTCATACATGCCAATATTCACGTCGTTCATTGTGCTCTTCGCCATATACTTGATCGCCGCCCTCAGCCTGAACATGGAGTACGGGTACGGAGGTATACCCAACTTCGGACACGTGTTCTTCATATCAGTGGGGGCCTACATGGCTGGAGTGCTGACCGCTAGAACGGTCGACTACATCGCTGGGATTAAGGCAGGTTACTGCTCGGGACAAGCGTCCGTGCTCAGGACGGAATATCTCAGCTCCCATCCTATGGAGGCAGTCGGCATTTTCGTCGCTTCTCTAGTGCTGGGAGCCATAATAGGCGGGTTGTTCGGCTATGCAGCCTCATATCCCGCCCTAAGATTGAAGGAGGACTTCCTAGCCATAACTCTCATCTTCATAGGCGACATGGGCAGGATAATCGCTAGGAACGAGGAGGGGATCGTCTGCGCGCTGACTGGCCTAACTGGGATAGCCAATCCCCTGTCGTTCGTTAAGGATGTGGGAACAAGGAGCATCGCGTACGCCCTAATAGTGGTGGCATTTGCCGTCTTAACATACATATACGTCCAGAGATTGGCCAAGTCTCCCTTTGGCAGGCTTCTGAAGGCGGTCAGGGATGACGACCTCGCCGCCATGGCCCTAGGTAAAGTGGTACCTAGGGTGAGGGGTGAAGTCATGGTAATAGGGAGCGCCCTAGCGGCAGTGGCCGGTGTACTCAGGACCTTTTACATACAGGGAGTGGTGGCGGACGACTTCCAGCCCCTTATAACGTTCCTAGTGCTGACCATGGTAATATTGGGAGGAATGGCCAACAACAAGGGGGTCATTCTGGGGACCTTGATCATGACTGCTCTGGATCAGTTCATCTCCCCGTCCTTCCTCAGCCTGCTGGGGATCAGCGTTGAGTTCGACGTGACGTATATGAAGTACATCATAATAGGGTTGATAATAATCCTCGTCCTCATGTTCAGACCGCAGGGAGCAATCCCAGAGGGTCCGGTGGAGACACCAGCGCTGGAACTGTCTAAGTCGAGTGAGTGGGACGTAGAGGAGAAGTTGGAAATAGGCGGTGAGGAGGAGAGATCCCCTTCAGGCTAATCCGAATATTGGACCTACCTGTCCTACCCTACTCCTTTTCCTTTCCTTCTCTTTTTGAGGAAGATCATGAGTAGCACAGCCAGCGCGACGGCAGGGGCAAGCCACAAATAGGGAATGGAGAACCCCTGCTCAGGAACCTCGACCTTGACAACGTATCCGGTCTGCTTTATCCCTATTATGTTGGTGATGTAGTAGGTGGTGAATCTGGGCTCCCTCACGGTCACATAGACGGTGGAATTGTACGGGAGGCCATCCTCGGTGCGTCCGGAGAGGAGCACTTTGTAACAGGGGAATAGACCAGCCGGGGTTTGGACATTCTCCAAGGAGACTACCTTGACCTCAAGCTCACCATACCTCCTTCTGTAACCCCCCTTCAGCTCGATGGATGACAGATCCACATAGGGCTCCGTGAGCCTCTCGGGAACGAAGGGCAGCACCTTCGAGAGGTTCTCCCTGCCCACCCTGAATCTCTCAGTCCTGCCGTTAGATTCCTTGATTACGGTCCCTTCACCGAGTAACACCTCATAGCTCTCATTTCTCTCGCCAACCAGCTTTATCAGGAACCTGTGGGGGAAAACTTCGTCATCCTCCCACCAGTAGGTTATCTCGACCCTCTTGTAGGATAGGTTGAACTCTGAGGGTATATACAGGACCTCTTGGAGGGGCCTGCCCTTGTCGTCGTAGCAGAATTCGGAGGTTGAGTTTATTCCTCTGTAGAAGAAACTCTCGGAGGCGTTCACGATGAGGTGAACCCTGACCAGTTTACATTTCCTACCCTGTGAGGAGGACCATCCCACAACCTCGTAGGTCTTATTCCCCACGTAGACGCCCCCTAACCTGTAGGTTAACTTGGATCCCACTGGTAGCTCAGCTATAGCTATGGGCTGTGCCACACCATGCGCAAGAGGGATCAGAAATAATGAGACGAGGGCTATGGCCGATATTTTCCTCATATCACTAGCCTGAACTGATTCCATCAAAAACGTTTGGTAAAAGGAGAAAGGGGGGAGGGGGAGGATCAGTAGTAGTACCAGATGCTCTCGTACTCCTTTATGTCCTCCCCGACCTCCTTGAGCCTCATCAGGTAGTCGTAGATGGGGACATCTACATAGGGCCACGGGTCAACCGGGGCTACGCCCTTCTCCCACGGGTGCCACACGTATATCCTGCTTCCGGTCTCTGGCATTATAGCTATGAGTTCACGGTCCTGCCAAGCCCTTATGTGGTTCTTTCCAAGAGCGGGGACGTTAAACACCGGCTCGTCGGTCCTGTACTGACCGGGCAGGAGCCTAGCCTCCTCCTTCCTCTCTTGGGCAAGTCTTGCGACGGGGACGAGGAAGTCCCTCTGCTCGAACTTGCCCTTCGGATAGAAGTTGTAATAGGGGTCTATCCCTATTATCTTGAGGGCTATCCTCGTGAGGACGTACTGGAACCTCCTAGAAGTGGCGAACTGGTAAACTTGCTGGTTGTACACGTAGATGTCGTGATCCCTGAGGGTTTTCACAGCCTTGGCCATGTAGGGGGTGACCTCCTCTGCGCTCTCTACATGGGTGACGAACATCACGTTCCTCTTGTTGGGTTCGATGAAACTGCTCAGCATCTCCGCATATTCCTTGGTGATCCTCATCGGTACAGTGACCACTATCCTGCTCCCTATCCTTATGCTCTTTATGTGATCGATCTCGGCGAGGCGGCTGAGTATGTACTCCATGTACTTGTCGTTGAGGATTGCAGGGTCACCGCCGGTGAGTAGCACATCCATCATGGACTCATGATTGGCGAACCACTCTATAGCTTTGTCTATTAGGGCCTTCGGTGGTATGCCCACTGGACTGAAGGCCTCCTCTATCTCCCAGTTCCTCTGGCAGTAGACGCAGATCTGCGGGCAGGTGTCGGCCACCTTCAATATCGCTATCATCGGGTACCTCCTAGTAACGAGCTCGAGTGGAGAGGTGTCGTGCTCCTTCATGAAGTCGAACACATAGTTCCTGTCCTGCCTGTGCTTGATCATCTCCTCGAGGTACCACCTTGGCGGTATCACCTGAGCTCTGACTTGGGGATCCCACTTTCTGTCGGCCCTCTCGAAGTCGAGGAGGTGCAAGTAATACGGGGTGATACCGAAGGGTATCCTGTTCTCTATGGCCATCTTTATGTTCTCCACGTCCTCCTCTGTCAGGGGAACCAGCTCCTTCAGCATGTCCACATGCTCCAGTTTCTTGAACACATGCTTGAAGTGCCACTTGTAGTCCATCCAGTCGTCTCTGGTGGCTCCGAAGTAGTCGAGGATTTTCTGGATGTTCTGCTCCCTCTTCTCTATGACTTTGGGATCTAGGCCAAAGGTGTATCTGCCGAAATACTGCTTCACCAGCTTGGCCACTTCATCTAGATACTCTGACCTGAGAATGGCGCCCTCCCTTCCACCTATCCTCAGGAACTCGTGGACTATCTTGGCCTTTTCCTCGCCCAAGAGATCGTGGATCCATCCCTTGGCGTAGTTAGAGTTCCCGTGGATGGCCTTGAACAGGTACTTGAACTCGAGGATGAAGCCCATACTTACCTTGTTGAGGAGCCTCTCTCCCTCCTTAGCTAGCCGCCACAAATACTCGAGGGTGCTGAAGGTGGCTATCTTCTCATTCTCCGGTGAGATTATGTTCCTGAAGTTCTTTATGGCCTCCAATGCAAGCCAGTAGTCGATCCTATGAAGCTTTATCCTGCCGACCCTCAGTTCCCATTCGAGTGATGCCAAGTAGTCGTAGATCTTCTTTCTTGCCTCCTCTAGATCCGTGCTCTCCTCTAGAAGCTTTTTAATCTGCTCTCCTTCCTTCCACATTTCGTTCAAAGCCTGTACCTTCTCCTCAAAAGACGCGTCCTTCCAAGGGATCTTCCCCAATATATCGACGCCGGCTTCTATGATGGTCTCCAAGGATCTCACCGGCCGCCGGACATTAAGGGTATTGCTTAAAAAGGTTTTCGGTGAAACCCACGTCAACTGGCAAAATGATCAACCGATCATAAGTAACCCAGCCAGCCCCCGGATTCAGTACAAGGACCCACTATGGGTATGGATTCGCCGCATTCAGGGCACTTTGAGTCCTCAGAAAGATTGCACTTTTCTATGGTAAATCCGTATCTTCTTATCAATAGAGTGCCGCACCTTGGACAATAGGTGTTCTCGTCAGGATCGCCTGGGACATTCCCTGAGTAAACGAATTTAACACCCTCTTCCCTAGCTATCCTGATTGCCCTTTTTATGGTCTCGATCGGGGTCGGGGGAAGGTTCTTCATCCTGAAATGCGGGTAGAAACGTGAGAAATGAACGGGAGTGTCGTCTCCGACCTCCTGAACAATCCACCTCGCGAAGGCCCTGATCTCCTCCTCCCCGTCATTCAGGGTGGGTATTATGAGGTAAGTCACCTCAACGTGCTTTCCAGCCCTCTTAAGTGCGAGTACCGTGTCCAAGACAGGTTTCAGGAACGGGGCCTTGGTCACCTTCCTGTAGAAGTCGTCGGTGAATGCCTTGACATCCACATTGGCAGCGTCTATCAGGGGAATAAGCCTCTCCCTAGCCTCCTCACTCCAGTAGCCGTTTGTCACGCTGAGAGTTGAGAGGCCAAAGTCCTTAGCCAGCCTAGCCGCGTCGACAACCCACTCCATGCTCACTATAGTGGGCTCATTGTAGGTGAAGGCTATGCTCGAGGCCCCCAGCTCTACCGCTTCCCTGACAGCCTCCTCTGGGGGCAGATCTCTGAGATAGCGGAAGCTCTCGGGATCCGACTGGCTTATCACCCAGTTCTGACAGTGTTCGCAGAAGAGATTGCATCCCACGGTGCCTATGCTGTAGGCATAGCTGCCCGGCATGAAGTGGAAGAAGGGCTTCTTCTCTATGGGATCCATGGCCACGCTGCTGACCTTCGAGTAGTTCACCTCGCAGAGCGTACCGTCCACATTGAGCTTAGTCTTGCACAGGCCGTACATTCCGGGAGGGATTACGCACTTCCTGGGACAGGCTAGACACCTAACCCTTCCATCTCCTAAAGGCTCTTGAAGCTCGGCCACCACGTGATACGGATTGTCATCAGGACACTTCTTGGCCATCAATGAATCGGGAAGTTCGCAGGATTAAAGGTTCTCCGATGGGAAAGTTGACGTAGTGGGGTAACTTTATCCCTATCGAGCGGGATTCCTCAGGGGGTTTCATGTCCATCAAGAGGATAGAGGTCTATACCGTCGACCTTCCCTATTTACAGCCGTTCACCATCTCGCTAGGCACCTCCACGAGCAGCACGGACGTAGTTGTGAAGGTGTTCGATGATGAAGGCAGAGTGGGGTGGGGCGAGGCCTCACCAGCGAGGAGGATAATCGGGGAGAGCGAGCACACTATAGTGGCTGCCATGTACACCTTGGCCCCAGCGGTGATAGGAGAGGATCCAATGGACGTCGAGAGGATAGAGGAGAAGATGGACAAGGCAATCTTGGGCAACAACTCAGCGAAGTTTGCCCTAGAGACGGCAGTCTTCGACCTCAAGGGGAAGATCCTAGGAGTTAAGGTGAGGGACCTGCTGGGCGGGTACAGGGACAGGGTCGAGACGGACTTCACCATAGGGATAAAGAGCCCAGAGGAGATGGCCAAGGAGGCCCTGAGGATTATCGAGAGGGGGTTCAGGATCATCAAGCTCAAGGTGGGAACCGGAGTGGAGGAGGATGTGGCCAGGGTGAGGGCGGTGAGGGATGCCGTGGGGAAGGATATAAGGCTGAGGATAGATGCTAATCAGGGATGGACCGTCAAGGAGGCCATGAGGGCCCTCACCGAGATGGACAGGTACGACTTGGAGCTAGCGGAGCAGCCCGTGAGGTGGGATGACTTGGAGGGCATGGCCGTGCTCACAAGTATGAGCCCCATTCCAATAATGGCTGACGAGTCCGTGCACACCCCTGAGGACGCGCTCAGAGTCGTGGAGATGGGAGCCGCCGACTATATCAACATAAAGCTGACAAAGGCGGGAGGCCTTCTCAAGGCCAAGAGGATAGCTGCGATAAGCGAGGCGGCAGGCATACCCAACATGATAGGGTGCATGATGGAGGGAGGGGTCAGTATAACCGCAGGAGTTCACTTCGCTGCGGCTACGAGGAACTTGGTAACAACGGATCTGGACTCAGACATATCGCTCAGGGAGGACTTCGTTGAGGGCGGAGCCGGTTACGAGAACGGATACAGGATAGTGCCCGATGGACCCGGGCTGGGTAATCTCAAGGTGAGGGAGGAGAAGCTCAAGCTGAAGGCAGTCTTCGAGGAGGGAGGTAAGGTTCAGGCCCTCTGAACCCTCTGTATTGCCTCGTAGATGGCCCTCTTCACCGCCTGAACCGCTTCCTTTCCCACGTTCCCTCCCTTTCCCGCCATGATCTCGAAGTACCAAGAGTGCCCGTACCACAGCACTAGGGTCTGATTGGTGCCTTGGTACTGCAGGAAGCCTCCCTCGTTGGTAACCAGATACCTCACATCCTCCTCGGGGAGGTTCTCCTTCAGGGAGTTCAGGGCCCTTCCGCCAAACTGAACGGAGTACTGCGGATCGGGAAGTTTGGCCACGACGAATGCCACGAAGGTACTATTCTTGTAAGCTCCAACGTAGTAGAAGGCCGTACTCCCCAGCGGGAAATCCAACCCCGTTCCCAAGCTCGCTACGGGCTGACCTCCAAAGAAGACGAAGTTGGAGATGTTCATGTTGGAGGTTATGTTCTCGAGAGGCATGTCTGCTGGGGGGAGGGGCCACTCCTCGCTCCCCAAGGGAGAGGGCGGGGAGCTCATGCTGACCACTCCAATAAGCATGATGGCGGCCATGATCACTGGTGCTATGACCTTGACGTTAAGTCTCAATGGACCACCGAGGAGGAACTCCCCACCAACATATAAAGGGTGAAGTGGTGTAGATGAGGCGTACCGATGGAAGCAGGATAATTAGGGTAAAGGTACGTTTCGGTGTCGTAGGGTGAAGCCCTTGAGAATAGCCGGTATCGATGTAAGCGATGTGGTGGAGGAGTTCGGGACTCCCATTTACCTGTTGGACATGGACAGGGTTAGAGAGAACTTTCTGAGGTTAGATGATGCTCTGAAATGCCCCCACACAATTGCATACGCATACAAGGCTAATCATGAGCCGGAGCTCGTCAGGATGCTCTCCTCCTTAGGTTCTGGGGCCACCGTTCCCTCCGGTTATGGGGTGATGCTCGCCAGGTGGGCTGGTGTCCCCTCTGAGAAGGTGGTGCTCGTGGGGCCGAGCCCTTCAAGGCAGGACCTAGCGGAAGCGGCTAGTTACGGGGCTACTGTCTCACTCGAGAGTGAATCCGAGGCTAGAATCCTTAGAGATGTGGGAGGAACGAGTGTCATGGTGAGGGTGAACCCCGGACTGGGAGCTGGGGCCCATCCGAGCCTCGTGACGGCCGGACCAGGAACAAAGTTCGGTCTCCCCCCTGAAAGGGCCCTCTCACTCCTCAGGTCCTTGAGAAGTGAGATGAATACGAGGGGCTTTCACACACACGTGGGGAGCCAGATAATGAGCGTTGAGCCCTTTATCAAAGCGTTGGATGTGCTCCGATCCCTTATTGAGCAGTTCGGTGGGGTGGAGGTGCTCGACCTGGGAGGTGGCTTGGGCATATCCTATGATAGGTCGGGAGAGTTCCCTATAGGAGAGTACGCTGAAACCGTGTGTGAGGCATCTAGGGAGTTGGGGGTTCACATATTCGTGGAATCCGGCAGGTACATAGTTGGAGACGCTGGCTATCTTGTTGCCAGGGTGAACTACGTGAAGGAGGTAGGTGGGAGAAAGTGGATTTTGCTGGACGCTGGAATGAACGACCTCCTCAGGCCCGCACTCTATGGAGCCAAGCACAGGATTCTGGTGGAGTCCGAGGGTTCTGAGGAGAGAGTACTTGTCGCTGGGCCCGTTTGCGAGTCAGCAGACTTCTTCGGCGAGTACGACCTGCCGAGGGTCAGGGAGGGGGATCTATTGGTAATTGCCGATGTCGGGGCCTATGGGTTCTCCATGGCCAGCAGGTACAATCTCAGACCGTTACCAGCGGTCGTCGCCCTTGAGGGCGGCAGGTACAGGCTATTGAGGGAGAGGGAAAACTTCGGTAGGGCCATATTCGGCTAGCTCTAGCTCCTCCTTCCAAGAGCCATTGCTAGGAAGGCCAATCCCATCAGTATGAGGAACACCCCTCCCAACTTATCCCATGGTATCTCGAAGCCCAGTAGCAGCGATGCCCCTCCCAAGATGAAGCCCAAGCCCACCAAGGCAAGTACTACCGAACCCCAAGGCTCCTTCCTTAGGTCTATCTCCTTCTCCCTAGGCTTGAGGTAGGCCATGGCCAAAAACCCCACTCCCATCCCCATGAAGAGTCCGGCAGCAGTGTTCCCGAGCAGATAACCTGCGCCCATTCCTATGAACATGAAGGCCACGAACACCAAGCCGGGAGATCCCTCTTTGCTCATCTCGATCCCCTACCTGAGCATGCGGAAACATAATAAAATCGGGCGGGTGACTTCGTCCAAGGGATATGGAAAATGGCGTTATTGGATGCTGAGATAAAATCGGTCTTCTCCGAGGTCGTCAAGTCGAGTGAGTTATCCCTCTCACTAACCAAGAAGTGCGTTGAGGCCTTCCTAGGCAGAGCAGATCCCACTACCGTCCTGGAGGAGGTTGATAAGGGAGCTCAGATCCTGTCCTTTACCCACGGACAGTTGAGAATCAAGATAAGTGAGATCTTGGCCAGGTTTCAGCCCATGGCGTCGGATCTGAGGACCCTCATTTCCCTCATGGAGATAAGTTATGGGCTGGTCAGGCTCGGCAGGTACGCTAGGAATATAGCCCAAACTCTAGTCCTGTTCAGGGACATGAGTCAGTGTGACATCCAGCTTGTGGTTGAGCCGGCGGAGATAACTGAGACGATGGTGAAGGAGGCCCTTAAGGCGGTGGAGACTAGGGATATGGAGCTGGCTAGGAGGGTCATGGAGATGGACGACAAGGTGGACGGGGCCTACGATTCCTACCTGAGGGAAAGGGTCCTGACCGGTGTTGAGAAGGTCCCGGCATGCGCCGTAGCTATGACACTCATACTCAGGTATCTCGAGAGGATGGCGGACCACGCGGTCCAGATAGCTGAGGAGGCCATCTACATGGCCGGGGGCTAACTCCCTTCAAGGTATTTTAGGAGTTGCGGATTGCATATCCCTATGCTGGACGATTTCTACCCGAGGGTGTTCAGGTGTCCTCCCTCCTTCCCGGTCATAGTTGAAAGAGGATTCAAAGCGGAAGTATGGACGAGGGATGGAAGGAGGTTCTTGGATTTCAGCGGTGCCGCTACCTCCCTCGGTCAGGCTCACCCCAAAGTAGTGTCGAGGGTGAAAGAGGGGGTGGAGAAGTTAACGGGATTCTCTGGTTTACTTGCCCCGAATGAGCCTTTCTTGAAGCTTGGGGAGGAACTCAGGTCCCTCGTTCCCGTCGAGAATGCTTCTATAGCGTATGCCACCACGGGGAGTGAGGCGAGTGATTTCGCTATTCAACTGGCCAAGTTCGCCACGGGAAGGCAGGTCATCCTATCCTTTTACGGTGCCTACCACGGGCTCACGGGATATGCCCTGCAGTCCTCTCCAACGGAAGGGATGAGGCGAGTCGCGCCTAGGACCTCTGAAGCCGTATATGCGCCCTATCCAAACTGTTTCCGGTGTCTCCTGAAGGCTGATGACTGCGAAGAGTGCTCTCAAGCCGTGCTTGGATTCATAGAAGAGGAAGTCCTCGGTAGGGCGGTAGAGCCCGAGGATTTAGCTGGCATCATAGTGGAACCACTCCAGTCTCATGGGGGCATACTATTCCCATCCTCCAGTTTCTTCAGGGGTCTCAGGGAGATTACGGAGAGCACGGGCGCCCTCCTCATAGTCGACGAGGTTTACACAGGTTTTGGAAGGACAGGCAAGTGGTTCGGGATAGAGCATCACGGAGTTGAGCCCGACATCGTGGTCATGGGTAAGGGGATAGCGGGTGGCCTTCCCCTAGCGGCGGTTGCCTTCAGGGGCGACCTCGTGGAGGAGTGGTATCTATGTAGCGGCGGCAGCCTCGGCACCTATGCTGGCCATTACTTGGGAGTCTTGGCCGCCTTAGCGACTATAGAGGCGATCAGGGAGGAAAACCTCGTGGAAAATGCCCTGAAAAGGGGAGAAGAGCTGATGAAGGGGTTGAGAGAGTTCGTCAGCAGATACGATCATGTAGCCGATGCCCGGGGGATTGGATGCGTGCAAGGAATCGAGATAATAGAGGATGGAGGGCCTTCGAAAAAGTTAGCATCCGAGCTTAAGGATGTCCTCTTCAGGAACGGCCTGCTGGCCATAACCGTGGGCAGGCATAACAACGTGATCAAACTGACGCCACCGATAACGATAACGGCCGAGCAGGTGGAGGAAGCCCTCTCCATAATCGAAAAGTCGTTGGAGGAGGTCAGCCGAAGAGCTGAACGATGAAGTACGAGAGGATCACCATTAGGATCCCTATCAGGATGAGGGGGAGGAGATTTGTGGTTAAGAGGGCGATCACGAAGGCTAGGTAATCCTTCCATTCGAGCTCAACCTCCTCATCCCCATCCTCAGGCATTTAACACTCCCACCTCCCTCAACTCATCCCAGAAGTGACACGCCACCCAGTGGCCCGGCTCCACCTCCCTCAAAGGTGGTTCCTCCCTCTCGCAGATCTCCTTGGCGAACGGGCACCTAGTGTGGAACCTACAGCCAGAGGGCGGATGCAGAGGGCTTGGAATTTCGCCCCTGAGGGTCATCTTCCTCTTCTTCTTGGCCAGCTTAGGGTCGGGTATTGGGATGGCTGATATCAGAGCCTTCGTGTAGGGATGAAGCGGTTTCTCGAAGAGTTCCTGGGAGGGAGCCACCTCCATGAGTTTCCCTAGGTACATCACGCCGATCCTGTTGCTCATGTGTTGTACCACCGCTAAGTTATGGCTTATCAGCAGGAAGGTGAGGTCAAACTGTTCCTTGAGATCGCTCAACAGGTTGAGTATCTTAGCCTGAACGCTCACATCCAAGGCAGAGGTAGGTTCGTCTAGCACCATGAACTTGGGCCTCAAGATCAGGGCCCTAGCTATGACTATTCTCTGCCTCTGCCCTCCCGAGAACTCGTGCGGGTACCTGTCCATGTGCTCCACATTCAGCCCCACCAGCTTGAGCATCTCCGCTACTCTCTTCCTCACCTCCGTATCGCTGGCTCCCTCATGTATGATCAGAGGTTCACCAACTATGTCCTTCACCCTCTTTCTCGGATGCAGGGCCTTATACGGGTCCTGAAAGACTATCTGCATCTCCCTCCTTAGGGGGATAAGTTCCTTGCCCGAGAGATCGGTTATGTCCCTCCCATCGAAGATTATCCTACCACCGGTGGGCTCAGTCAGCTTGAGGACCGTCCTGCCCAAGGTCGTCTTACCGCTTCCGGACTCACCCACTAGGCCGAAGACCTCCCCCTTCTCTATGGATATGGAGACCCCGTCTACCGCCTTCACATGACCGATCACCCTCATCATCACGCCACCGCGGACAGGGAAGTACTTCCTGAGATCCTGAACCTCCAGCATCATTTGGACTCACCTCCGAACAGGAAGCAGGCCACCTTATGCTCCGGTTCTACCTCCATCAGCTTGGGCACTTCCTTGTCGCACGGATCGAATCTCTTCGGGCAGCGGGGATGGAACCTGCAGCCTGGGGGCGGATTTATCAGGGGAGGTATCTCCCCTTCCATCGAGAAGAGCTTCCCCCTGTATCCCGGTTTAGGTATGGATTTCAGCAGCCCCTGGGTGTAGGGATGTAGGGGGTTCTCGAATATCGTTTCAGTATCGGCCACCTCCACTATCCTGCCAGCATACATCACCGCGATCCTGTCACTTATCTCCGCAGCTAGGGCCATGTCGTGGGTTATGTAGATGACGCTGGTTCCCATCTCATTTATCAGCTCGCGAAAGAGATCCATTATCTGGGCCTGTATGGTCACATCCAAGGCAGAGGTGGGCTCATCTGCTATGAGCAGCTTCGGCTTCAGGGCGAGCGCCATAGATATCACGACCCTCTGAGCCATTCCCCCGCTGAGCTCGTGGGGGTAACTCTTGTACACCCTCTCGGGATCGGGGAGGCCCACCCTCCTGAATATCTCTAGGACCCTTTCCTTCGCTTCTTTCTTGGAAATCTCCTCGTGTACCAAGAAGGACTCAGCCACCTGATCACCCACTTGCATGACCGGGTTCAGGGCGGCCTTCGGCTCCTGAAAGATCATGGAAATGTCCCTTCCTCTTATCTTCAGGATCTCCTTGAGAGGGAGCTTGAGAAGGTCTCTTCCCTGAAATATTATCTCCCCTCCAGTGATCTCGGCGTTCTGCTCCAGCAGCCTGAGTATACTTAACCCCGTCACCGTCTTGCCGCTGCCAGTCTCCCCCACGAGGCCGAGAACTTCGCCGTATCCCACCTCCAAGTTGACGCCATCTATGGCCTTGACTATGCCCCTAAGGGTGTGGAATCGAACGTACAGATCCCTGATCTCCAAGAGGTTATCTCCATTCCCGTTGCCGCTCACTCAATCACCTCCTCGCCCTGACGTTGAGTATATCGTTTATCCCGTCGCCCAGTAGGTTGAAACCCAGCGTTGCCAAGAGTATCGCGAAGCCAGGGAATGTGGATACCCACCACTGCTCCGTTATGAACCTCCTCCCCTCGCTGACCATGACTCCCCACTCTGGGGTTGGGGGCTGGACACCCAGTCCAAGGAAACCGAGGCCGGCTGCGGTGAGGATGGTCCCGCCCATGTCCAAGGTTGCTTGGACTACTACCGGCGCAATGACCATTGGGAGAACATGAAGGAAGAGTATCCTCCTGTCGCTGGCCCCTATCGCCCTAGCCGCTTCTATGTACACCTCCTCCCTTATCTGTAGAGTGCTGGCCCTAGCCAGCCTGGCGTAGTAGACCCAAGAGACGAAGGCTATAGCAAGCATGGTATTGAAGAGCCCGGGTCCTAAGGCAGCAGCCACGGCCAGGGCGAGTACCAGCCTAGGAAAGGCCATAAACATGTCCGTTATCCTCATTAGGACTTCATCGACCTTTCCCCCGAAGTAGCCCGAGATTATGCCTATCGTGGTTCCGACGGTGAATGAGATGGCGACTACTATGAGGGCTATGAAGAGGGAGATTCGAGATCCCCAGACCACCCTGCTGAATATATCCCTTCCGAGCTGATCGGTCCCGAAGGGATGCTCCCAGCTGGGAGGCTGGAGCCTGTTCTTGAGGTCCTGCTTTATGGGATCATAGGGTGCTATGAGAGGCGCGAATATCGCCACCAGCACCAAGAATATGGTCAGAGCTAGTCCCAAGACCGTGAGAGGGCTCTTCTTCACTAGTATAAGGGTTATCTTGAAGTCCTCGGATCTAAAATACTCCACCAGTCCCCTTACCTTCTCCCCGATATTCATGAAAATCCCCTTCAAGCATACCTTATCCTCGGATCGAGGAACGCGTAGAGTATGTCCACGACTAGATTGGCCACGGAGTAGATCACCGCTATCAGCAAGGTGGATCCCATCACCGCCAAGAAGTCCACGGACAGGAACGCACCAGTTGAGTACCTGCCCAATCCAGGCCAGGCGAATATAGTCTCCGTGAGTATAGCACCCTCGAGCAGGCTTCCGTAAGCCATCCCTATGACAGTGGTGGTGGGTATGAGGGCGTTTCTCAGGGCGTGCCTGAACAGCACGACTCTCTCAGACAGACCCTTGGCCCTAGCCGTCCTTATGAAGTCCTGAGTCATGACCTCGAGCAGGGATGTCCTAGTGATCCTAGTGATCGATGCGGAAGCGTAGTAGCCCAAGACGAATGAGGGGAGCATAAGGTGCCACACAGCATTCGCGAAAGCTTCGAAGTTCCCGGTAATCAGGCTGTCCAGTGTTAGGATACCAGTTATTCTGGGTGGAGCCTCTATTCCCGGATCCAGTCTACCAGGACCAGGGAATATCCCCAGCTGGTAGTAGAGGACGAAGAGCAGGATGAGGCCAAGCCAGAAGACGGGCATGCTGACCCCCATGAGGGCGAATATCCTAGAGATGTGGTCGGGCCACTTATCCTTCTTCACGGCCGAGATTATACCGAGGGGTATCCCTATCACTATCGCCACTATCATAGCCGCCGTTGCCAGCTCGATCGTCGCTGGAAAGAACTTCATGAGGTCCTCTGCCACCGGTTTATTCGTCCTTATGGACTTACCCAAGTTCCCTTGGAGCAGGTTGACTATGTAGTCAACGAACTGCTCAGGTAGGGGCTTGTCGAAACCCCATTCCTTTCTAACCTTCTCCACCAGTTCGGGAGGAGCTTGAGGTCCTAGAATGGCTCCTATCGGATCAGCAGGAATCACATGAGACACAATAAACGTAATCACAATTATCCCGAATAGAACGAACAACATTAGGGCCAGACGCCTCAATATGTATGTCTTGAGGTCCAATAGCTACCCCCCGGAAGAGGAAAAAGGATAGAGGGGAGTCTCAGCTCCCTCCAGCTTTTGACACCTTGGAGAGGTCCTCGAGGAAGAACGTCGGATCGGGCAGATAGTTCTTCACGTAGTCCCTCGCTACGTGCTGGGCGAGGGTCTGGTAGAGGATTGCATAGGGCCCGTGGTCGAGTATGTAGTCAGTGAGCTCGAGATACATCTGCTTCCTCTTGTTGTTATCGAATTCCACGGCTGCCTTCTCGGCGAGGTCGGCGGCGTGGTCATCGTACCAAGAGTTCCTCCAAGCAAGCTGTTTCACCCTGTAGTCACCGAAGGCCTTGGCGTTGTTGTCCGGATCCGGATAGTCGGAGCCCCAACCCGCGAGCACGAGCTGGAGACCCTGCTTCCTGTACTTCTCATACATCTCGGACTGGGTCATCTGCACGATCTTCACCTTGATGCCGCACTCGGCCAAGTCGGCCTGTATCTTGGTGGCTATGTCTATCTGAGGATAGGTCGGCGGCGTGGTCAGCTCTATCGTGAACCCGTTGGGCACTCCTGCCTTGGCAAGGAGTTCCTTGGCCTTGGCCACATCCTTCTTGTAGGGGGTCTTCGGATTCGCTCCGAGCAGACCCTTCGGGATGACAGTCTGCCACTTTATCGCTGCCCCGAGCAGGATATCGTTTATTATGCTGTCATAGTCTATACAGTACCTGATCGCATCCCTGACCTCTTCCTTGTCCAACGGCTTCACGGCAACGTTCATTCCTAGGTAGACTATGTGAGTCCTCTCAACCTTTATTACGTTTATTCCGGGCGTGCCTTCCACCTGCTTGACCTGCTCCGCGGTCAGATCAGTAGCTATGTCAACATCTCCCTTCTTTATCAGGAGGAGCTGATCGGTCGGTTCGGGAACATGCTTTATAATCACCCTCTTCACGGCTGGCTGGCCAGGCTTCCAGTAGTATGGGTTGGCCTTGAGGACTATTTCAGCCTCCCTATCCCACTTCTCGAGGATGAATGGACCACTACCAGCACTGTGGTCAGTCATCCAGTCGCTTCCCATGTCCCCGTTCTTAGCATGAGCCTCGACCACCTGCTTATCAACGACAGCGGAAGTCGTGAATGTCAGGGTAGCCAAGAAGAAGCTCGGAGCTACAGGCTTGTCCAAGGTAATCCTAACAGTATAATCATCGATCTTCTCTATCTGCTCGGGAGTGGAGACGAACTGGGTGAGAACCCAGGAAGCGGTCTGCTTGAGCTTGATAACTCTCTGGAGGGAGTACACGACATCGTCAGCGGTGAGGGGATTACCGCTAGCGAACTTGATCCCCTTCCTTATGTGGAAGGTCCAGACCTTACCGTCCTCACTTACCTCCCACTTTTCAGCGACTTCGGGCTTGACATTGACCAGATCGGGAAGCTCGAAATCCACAAGCTTATCGTAAAGCTGATTAACAACGAAACATGAGCTGAACTCGTAGGCTCTAGCTGGATCCATAGAGACGGCATCGCTGGTATCCATAGCTATAATCAGGGTATCGGCAGGAGTCTTCATCTGGGCCTTAGGCTGGGTAGTAGTCGTCTTCGTCGTGGTAGGAGGAGCTGGAGGAGCGCCAGCAGTCTGGGTCACGGTGACAGTCTTGACTGAGGTCTGGGTCACGGTGACAGTGGTGGTCTTACCGGGGCCCGCGGCAAAATACCCTATGAGGAGCCCCACGATCAAGAGGACTATCACGATTATCCAGTCTTTCCCACTCATCTAGAACACCCAGTGTGGTTAGATAAGCCCTGAAATCTGACAAATATAAATCTTGACCTCAGATAGGAGAGCACAGGCTTGGATAGATCATGTATTTTTCCCATTTCCAGCAAAAAGATTTTTCCGATTCGAGAGAGGGGTCGCACGCTTCAGAGAGATCCTTTCTCCATCTATCTTTCGTCGATCCTCCATCACTAATGCGGGTGGTTGACGTAATAACATAGAACTAGCACAGATAGGTGTCCAAGTGTCATTCACTCTTCCGATCCCTCATGGGAGGATCGAGGTAGAGGGAGCCCTCAGAGAAAACAACGGTTAAATTTCCATACTTACTGTTTAAGTGGAGCCATGAGGAGGTCAATACTCGCCGTGTTATTGGTGCTTTCAGTCACACTTCCCCCTCTCATGCAGGTCTCCAGCGGCGGTGGAACCCTCCTACTGAGGGTGGAAGGCACGATCACGGAGGGTATGGCGGAGTACATTGCATCTGGGATGAAGTTTGCTGAGAGCAAGAACATGGACGTGCTCATAGTCCTAAACACCGATGGAGGGTTCCTCCAGTCGACCGAACGAATAGTCGGCGCCATCAGCTCTTCTCCGGTGAGGGTAGCTGTCTACATTCCATCCGGTGGGAGGGCATTCTCGGCCGGCGCCTTCATTGCACTGTCCGCGGATAAGATATGCATGGGACCTGGATCTTCCATAGGGGCGGCTGAACCCAGACCTAAGGATGAGAAGGTGGTGAACGCCCTCTCCAGCTGGATGAAGAGCTTGGCTGAGGTCTCAGGTAAGAACTCAACGGTTGCAGAGCTGTTCGTCAGGAAGAATCTGGCTCTGACCGCTGAAGAGGCCTTGAAGTATGGGATAGCGGATTGCACAGCGAAGAACTCTTTGGAGGCGCTGGAGAGGATGGACTGGTCCGGAGATACGGAGGAATATTACCCAGATGCGAGAGTATCCCTTCTCCTCGTCATAACGGACCCGCTGAACGCTTGGGTCATATTCATTCTGGGCATAATACTCGTGCTGCTTGGACTGACACATCCGACCTTCGTGATGGAGGCCAGCGGGACCATAATGATCGTTCTTGGCCTCTACGCATTCGGCCTCATCGGGGCGAGTCTAGCAGCTATAATACTCATGGTGATGGGAGCAGCGACCATATTCCTCGAGTTGAAGACCGGTCATGGTTTTCTAGCACTAACTGGCGCTGTCATCTCTGCCATCGGCCTGCTACTGGTTTACGAATCTGGGCCGCTGATAGCGCCGACCCTGAGCGTTGAAGCGGTGATCGTGACCCTCGTTGTTCTTTCCGGTCTCATCGGATTTTATCTCTACAAGATAAGGGAGATATTGGCCAAGAGGACGAGCCCCCTGAGCCCCGAGAACGTAATAGGAAGGACGGGTGTAGTTAAGGTCGCTATAAGGCCGGGTAAGGAGGGAGTGGTCCTCGTGGGCTCCGAGCTCTGGACTGCGATCTCCGACGAGAGCATAGAGGAGGGGGAGAGGGTGAGGATAGTCGGGATGGAGGGTTTCAAGGTCAAGGTGGTGAGGGAATGATCCAAGCGGTGGTTTTGGGTCTATCCGAGTTCCTTATAGCCGTTGTTGTCTTCATCCTGATCCTGTTCTTGGCTTCGGCCATAAAGATAGTGCCCGAGTTCAAGAGACTCGTTATCCTGAGGTTGGGCAGGTTCCTAGGCGTGAAGGGACCCGGAATCGTGTTCAGGATACCCATTTTGGACCAGATAATATGGATAGACCTGAGGGAGAGTTACTTCGATGTGCCGCACCAGACTTGCATAACTAAGGACAACGCTCCTACCGACATAGACTTCATTGTCTACTACAAAGTGGTCGATCCCATGGCGAGCGTTCTCAATGTGTCGGACTTCAAGGGAGCGGCGATAGGCATAGCCACTACTACTTTGAGAGCGGTCATAGGTGAGATGGTGTTGGATGAGGTCTTGGCCAAGAGGGACGAGATAAACAACATACTGAGGGTCAAGCTCGACGAGGTTACCGAGCGCTGGGGCGTCAAGATAACCAACGTAGAGATCAGGGAGATCTTACCTCCTAAGACAGTACAGGAGGCCATGATAAAGCAGATGGCCGCTGAACGTACTCGAAGAGCCATGGTAACGGAGGCGGAGGGTAAGAAGGAGGCAGCGATAAAGGTGGCTGAGGGTGAAAAGCAGGCTGCAATCTTGAAGGCTGAAGGTGAGAGGCAGTCCCAGATACTAAAGGCTGAGGGCTATGCCTTGGCCCTCAAGACCATAGACGAGGTCGCGAAGGCATTGGATGAGAAGACCATGAAGCTTCAGTACTTGGACGGGCTCAAGGTGATAGGTTCATCCGAGGCCACCAAGTTCCTGATACCCATGGAGCTAATGGAGATCGTGAAGGACTGGCTCTCCAAGGAGGGTAGAAGGGAGGGCGAACACTAAGCCCAACCTTTCCATCTTTTGAGTTCCCAGCGGTACTTTCCTCCAGCTTGAAGGCCGGCTCCTCATTCCCGCAAGGGGATGTCCCGCGCGAGGGAAGGAGAAGGGAATAGATTACGAGAGCAGCGAAGTTACTCCTCAAGTTCTCTCAAAACTCTCTCAAACCCCGGCCTCATGGGGAATCGGTCTTGACGACCTCCCAAACGATCCCTAAGTCTACTCCATGGTACTCGTGAATCAGTTTATCCCTCATACCTGCAAGGTATTTCAAAGGAATATTTGGGTATTTCTTCCTGATCTCGCGTGGAATTTTCTTGGCAGCCTCTCCCATGACTTCTAAGCTCCTGATAACAGCGTTTTATAGTCTTCCTGCCTCTCCGATAAACTCTTCGAAATCCATGCCCTCGGTAAATTCTTCGATTTCATCGATGGATGTGAGGATGTCGAGGATGTAGTCCTTATAAGACCTCTTCACACCATAACGACCTCTTCCAAGATGTGTTTCCCAATGTGGGGGTTTAAGCGCCTTTTTAGATACAAGATCAACCTTCATACCTATCAAGTTGCTTATGTACTCCTCTAACTCGAGAAACTCGAGGAGCCCTATAGGCCTCTCGAGCTCGACGAGTATATCGACATCGCTTTCCTCTCCAGCTTCTCCTCTGACGACGGATCCAAAGATGCCAATTCTTTTCACGCCATACTTCTCCCTCAGTTCGTTCTCATGCTTTTTGAGGATGGTCTTAATCTCATCGAGTGATCTTACCGTTTTTCCCACCCAAACCCCTTGTTTCTCATCAATTTTGGGGCTCCTAAACCTTTCCGGAGGTTATATAAGTGGCTGCTAAGAACGTCTAGTATGGATCCTGTTGACTGCGGAGGTGAACCATGAGGAATTAATATCTGAGATCCTACAAATAAGAGGGAACCACACAAAACCGTTAGTGGGGGATGAGAGGTTAGGAGTTCACATGCAGCTACAGCACAGGTCACCAAGGATTTCACTCTAGGGGGAGATTCATTCTGGGGATCGATAGCCATCCTAGAAAGCCTCCGCTATCCCAAAATGGCTTTACTCTCAGTTAGTTACTTCAAAAAAGAGTGTATAAATTTTCTACCTGTGCAGGTGGCAGGCCACGAAATGACCTGGCTCCACCTCCACGAGCTCGGGCTCCTCTTTATTGCACGGTTCGAAGCTCATGGGACATCTCGGATGGAATCTGCACCCAAAGGGGATGTCTATAGCTGAAGGGATCTCACCCTTCAGTCTAAGCCTCTCCTTCCTCTTGCCAGGGGTAGGAACGGGTATGGCGCTAAGCAGGGCCTTGGTGTAGGGGTGCAGGGGGTTCTTGAATAGGTCCTTCGTCCTCCCGAGTTCGACTATCTTGCCAAGATACATTATGGCTATCCTGTCAGAGATGTACTTGGCTACGGCCAAGTCATGGGTTATGAAGAGGTAGGCGACGCCGAACTCCCTCCTAAGATCCATCATAAGATCTAGGATTGAGGCCCTCAGCGAGACATCGATCATGCTGACTGGCTCGTCAGCTACCACCAGTTTAGGTCGCGTGATCATGGCCCTAGCTATGGCGACACGCTGCCTCTGCCCCCCACTGAGGTATGCCGGATACGAGTTGAAGAACGTCTCCGGAGGCGTGAGCCCTACTTTCTCGAGCATCTCCAGTACCATCTCCTTGGCCTCTCTTCCCTCAGCTATCTTGTGGATGAGGAGGGGATCCATTATTGCCTCTCCCACCCTCATCCTCGGATTGAGGGATGCATACGGGTCCTGGTAGATTATCTGCATGTTTCTCCTCATCAGCCGGAGCTCCTTCCTGCTCAAGGAGGTTATGTCCCTCCCCTGGAAGATGACCCTCCCAGAGGTGGGCTCTATCAGCCTGAGCACCAGTTTGCCGGTGGTTGTTTTACCGCTTCCCGACTCCCCGACGAGCGAGAAGACCTCCCCTTCCTCTATATGGAAGCTTATCCCGTCTACCGCCCTGACGTACGTCTCTTCCCTCGTGAGGAGCCGCTCTATGAAGGTCTTAGCGACTGGGAAGTACTTCTTCAGATTCTCCACCTTCAGTAGCATGTGATCACCCTCCGTACAGCCAGCACTTCACTAGCCTCCCGTCAATCGATTTGGTGGGAGGTTCCTCCTTGGAGCAGATCGGCATCGCATCAGGACACCTGGGGTGGAACCGGCACCCAGTTGGAGGATCGTGGAGATCAGGTGGGGACCCAGGAATGGACAACAGCTCCTGCTTCTCTAGTTCCACGTTCGGTATTGCCTTTAGCAACTCCCTAGCGTACGGGTTTAGGGGTTTTTTAGCTAGTTCCTCTGACTTAGAGAGCTCCATGAGCCACCCGGCGTACATCACTCCTATCTTATCCGATACCTCCAACTCTAGAGCGAGATCGTGAGATATCAGGATTATCGCCACACCGAACTCGTCCCTCAATTTGGAGAATAGCTCCATTATCTGGTCCTGCACTATGACATCGAGGGCTGTAGTGGGCTCATCAGCTATTATCAGCTTAGGGTTCAGGGAGATGGCCATCGCTATCATCACCCTCTGCCTCATCCCTCCACTGAGCTGATGGGGATAGTCGTTGAACCTGTCCTTGGAGATTCCCACCTCTTCCAGTAGTTCGAGGGCTCTCCTCTTGGCTTCCTCCTTGCTCACATCCTCGTGGGCCAAGATAGTCTCCACTATTTGATCGCCTATCCTCATGAGGGGGTCTAAGGAGGTCATTGGGTCCTGAAAGACCATAGCTATCTCCTTGCCCCTGATATCCCTTAGCTCCTTCTCGCTCATCTTGGTCAGGTCCTTCCCATCCAGCCTGATGCTCCCTCTAACTATCTTCCCTAGAGAGGGGACCAAGTTCATTATCGCCAGCCCGAGCGTGCTCTTACCGCTTCCCGACTCGCCCACTATCCCCAGTATCTCTGCTCTGTCAAGCTCGAAGGAGACCCCCTCGACCGCTCGGACCACGCCCCTCTTGGTGAAGTAGTAGACATGGAGGTCCTTTATCTCCAAGAGCACTTCATCTCACCTCCTTCTGCCCAAGCATTCTATTGAGTCCTTCACCGAGGAGACCGAAGCCTAGGGCAAGCAGTATTATCATGGTCCCCGGGAACACGACAGGCCACCACTTGCCTGATAGAAAGTATCTCTGGCCGTTCTTCAGGTCAAATCCCCAGTCGGGCGTTGGGGCCGGGACGCTAAGTCCTAGAAAGCTCAAACCCGCCTCGGTGAGGATAGCATCAGCCACGTTCAGGGAGAACACCACCGCTATGATGAAGAACACGTTGGGGAATATGTATTTGCGGAGTATCCTCCAGTCGGTCGCACCCAAGGCCCTAGCTGCCTCCACGAAGAGCTGCTCCCTCAGAGAGAGGACCTGCCCCCTCACCATCCTGAAATAGGTGGGGATGTACACCACAGCTAGTGATATGGACGTATTGTATATACCGGGTCCAAGCATTGCAGCCACCGCAATGGCGAGTATGAGTCCAGGGAAGGCGTATATGCTGTCCATCACTAGGGAAAGTACCCTATCAAGTGGGCCTCCGACGTAACCGGAGATGAGGCCTAGAGGTATGCCCACTACCATGGACAGGGCGGTGGACATCAGTATCACTATCATTATAGTCCTAGAACCGTAGACGACGCGGCTAAATACGTCCCTTCCTATGGTATCGGTGCCCCAAGGGAACTCGGGGGACGGAGGGGTCACGGGCATGCCAACGGTCTTGACGGGATCGTAGGGCGCTATGAACTCGGCGAACACGGCCATCACTAAAACGGCCAGCACTATAACTAGGCCTACTAACATCATGTAACCGTCCAGCCCAGCATCCCTCACAGAGCTGAGGAAGCGAGAGAAGTTGAACGTCCTCATCAAATCACCTCAGTACCTTATCCTAGGATCGACGTACGCGTACACCAGATCTACGACCAAACTGACCAAGGCCACGAAGAGGGCGTAGAACACGATCGATCCCTGTATGGTTGTGAAGTCCCTGTACGTTATCCTCTCGACTAGGAAGGTGCCCATTCCCGGCCACGAAAACGTGGTCTCGGTGAGGACGGCGCCAGCCAGCAGGAGAGCAAATTGAAGGCCCATCATGGTGAGTATCGGGATGAGCGCGTTCTTCAGTGCGTGTTTGAACAGGATGGCCCTCCCTGGCAGGCCTCTAGCCTTGCAAGCCCTTATGAAATCCTGACCCAGCACCTCCATCAGGCTGGATCTCACCAATCTGGTGTATATGCCGGAGAGGACCAGTCCCAAGGTGAACGACGGCAGCGCTAGGTGAGCCAGCGAGTTGATCAAACTGTCCATCTTCAGGCTTATGATTGAATCCAAAACGTACAGGCCCGTTATCGTCGGAGGTTCCAAGCCCGGATCTATTCTCCCACCTACCGGTAGCATGTGGAACCAGACTCCGAACACGAGTTGCAGCATCATTCCCAGCAGGGGGATGAAGAGGGAATACACGACGATGCTGTAGATCCTCATGGAGGCGTCTACCTTTCCACCTGATCTTATCCCCGCAAGCATTCCCGTAGCTAAGCCCAGTAGGACACTGACCAAGAATCCGCCTATGGTCAGCTCAAGAGTTGCGGGGAAGTGATCCATTATCTCCTGGATGACGGGTCTCTTCCCCCATATCATAGACCTTCCCAAGTCCCCTCTCAGCAGGTTCCCCAAGTAGTCTAGGTACTGCTGCCAAAGGGGCTTATCGAGACCCAGCTGATGCTCCAGCTTCTTTATGTACTGGGGAGAGGCCTTCATCCCGACTATGGCTATCACAGGATTTCCCGGGAGGACTCTCATGACGAGGAAGACCAACGTCAGCAAGATGAGGATCATGGGGATCGTCATAAGAATCCTAGTTATCACGTAGGCCCTTAGTGACATCTGGAATCCACCCTAGCGGGAAAGATAAAAAGGGAAGGGGAGGTTTCAGCTACCAGCTTCCTTGTATATCAGGTAGTACCTGAGCAGCATTATCGGATCTAGGACTATACCGTGCACGTTCTTCTTCGCAGCAACGTAGAGCTTGCCCTGGAATATGGGCACTATAGGAGCATCCTCAGCCAATATCTGCTGGGCCTGCTTGTACAGCTGCTCCCTCTCTTTATGGTCTAGGGATACTTGGGCCTTCTCCAGTATCTTGTCCAGCTCTGGGTTGCTGTAGGGCTCACCGAGCCATCTGTTGGATCCAGTGTGGAGGAACGGGAACAGATAGTTGTCGGGATCTATGTAGTCGGGATACCAGCCGTAGAGGGTCACAGGCAGCTGACCCTTCCTAGTGAGCTCCAAGTAGGTGCTCCACTCGGCGCTCTTCACGGTCACCTCGACCATTCCGGTCTTCTCCCAAGCCTCCTTTATCAGAGCGGCGACATCGGCCTCGGTATCGCCGTAGTGGGACGGCGTGTACCACAGCTCAACCTTGAGCTTGTTGGACTCGGAGTAGCCAGCCTCCTTGAGCAGCTTCTTGGCCAGCTCTATGTTGGCCTCTCCATACTTATCCTTGAAGGCGTCTATGTGGCTCCACATACCCATGGGAACGAGGCTGTAGAGGGGATCCACCGTGCCCAAGAAGACTCTCTCGGCTATGGCCTTCCTGTCGAGGGCAGCGGCGAGGGCCTGCCTGACCTTCTTGTTGTCGAAGGGCTTTATCTTCGTGTTAAACACTATGTACCTTATGAAGGAGCCCTTACCCTCTATGACTTGGATGTCTGGTTTCTTCATCAGGTCCTTTATATCAGTCGGGTTCAGGGTCCTCCAAGCTATGTCTATCTCACCGCTCTCCAGCGCCAGCCTGAGGGTAGTGGCGTCCTTGTAGAACTTTACTATTACCTTGGGGGTCTTAGGCTTCTCTCCGTAGTAGTAGGGGTTGGCCTCCAGTATGAGGACCTGATCCCTGACCCATTTGGTTATCTTGTAGGGACCGACGCTGCCAGCTGTGTTGTCGGAGGATATCTCATCAGCAGGATACTTGTCCGGGGGTATGGGGAAGTAGGTCGGGACGGCCAGTACTGCTGGATAGAAGGCCACGGGCTGGTTCAGCACTATCTTCAGGGTGTAGTCGTCGACGACCTCGGTCTTGTTGACGAAGTCGAGGACGAACCACGCGGGGTCGCCCTCTATCCTGGCCACCCTATCTATGGACCACTTCAGGTCCTTGGCGGTGCAGGGAGTTCCGTCAGCGAACTTCAGATCCTTCCTGAGCTTCAGTATGTAGACCTTACCGCCCTCTTGGACCTCGTAGTCCTCTATTATCCCCTTGATCAGCTCCGTAGTTCCTGGCTTGTACTTGAACGGGCCCTCCCCTATGTTGTTAAACACCTCCCAAGTATAGAAGTCGTATGCGTTGGCCGGATCTAGGTCGGACACCTTATCGGTCACTCCTATCACTATGGTGTCAGCGTACTTCTTGGGCGGCGTGGTTTCGGTCGTCGTGGTCTTGGGCGGAGGGGCGCCAGCCGTTTGCGTGACCGTCACGGTCTTGACAGATGTCTGTGTGACAGTGGTGGTGATCGTCTTTCCCGGTCCGACTGCGAAATAGCCGATCAGTAGGCCTACAATAAGTAGAACTATCGCTATACCCCAGTCCTTTCCGCTCATTGTGACACCCCCTTTTGGGGCAAAGGAACACTCCGATCTGATTAATATAAGCTTGTCTGGGATTTATATAGGTAAAATTAAAAGAAGCGCTATGTTGAATCGAGCTTCGGATTTTTCGGAACGAACGGATTATAGGCACGGGCGATGGTGACCAGTTTGCGAACTTATCCACCTGAAACCCAGTGGAGGCGGAGATGGATGTCCAAACCTTCTAAAGAATTAAAAAGGGTGAGGAAGGATCATCAGATCAGGCCGTACTCCTTTAAGATCTCCTCTCTGGGAACTCCGTCCTTGTCCCATCCCCTGAGCTCGTAGTAGTAGTCAAGGAACCTCTCCTGCTCCTCCTCAGTTATCTTCCTCTCCTCTCCCTCGTGGATGAAGGACTCCCTGAACAGCCTCTTCGGTAGTCTGTCGTCCTTCCTCCTCACGCCAAGTTTCACGTTATACATCCTCACCAAGTTTATTATGCGCCTGGCAGCGGTTTTCAGGTCAGTTATGCTTGTCTCCCTCCCGGTTATGAGTGTGTAGTATTTGGCCATCTGCTCCCAATCTATCAGGGTTCTGGTGAACTTGCATATCACGAAGGAATCCTCTAATACGCCCTTCTCCTCGAGATCCGCTAGCACCTCCGTCTTCTCCTTCGTGACGGATTTCCTGTCCCCTCCAAGTCCCTTTATGTCGGCGAAGTAGCCGGTAAGCCTGAGGTGACAGGCGCCCCTAGAGGAGACTCCGTAGCTGAGGATCATGCTCTTCAAGGTTCTGGGATCGTAGCCCGCGGGCTCCAACCCCTTAACATGTATCGCCAGATCTTGGAGGCCTAATTTCTCAGCGGCAGCCCTTACTCCTTCCGCTAGCAGGTCTCCCACCCCTCTCCTTTCGGCTATCATCTTGGTGAGCTCGTACAGGGATTCCGGCTCACTGTAATCGAGCTTGAAGCCGGGATCGAGCTTGCCCCTCTTGTACGCCTCAATTGCGAAGCCGAATATGTTGCCTATCGTGATGGTGTCCATGCCCAGCCCGTCGATAAGGTCGTTCAGCCACACTATGGCCTTTATGTCTGTGACGGCAGCTAGGCCGCCTATCGAGTAAACGGTCTCGTATTCCACTTCCACCTCGCTTCCTGCATACTTCCCCTCCTTCACCCTGCTGTACCTCCCGCAGGGGGTCGGGCAGCCGAAGCATCCCTTTGCATGTACGAATACTTCCCTCTCAATTGCCTCCCAGGCTATCCTGTCCCATCCCTCTACGCTGCCCTTCGACCAGTAGTAGCTGGGGAAGAACCCCCACTCGTTAGCTAGCTCAACTAAACCCGTCGTTCCCTTCTCGAAGTATGATTTCAGCTCCTCCCTAGCCCTGGGTATTATCTCCTCTGAGGTATACTTCCTCACGCCGTCCGGGTCCGCTGCGTCCCACTTCATGGTGTCGTAGTCGATAACTATGGCTTTGAGCTTCTTCGATCCCATAACGGCCCCGCCACCTGTCCTACCGGCCTGCCTCCACTTCTCATTACCTATCACCGCGTACTTCACCAAGTTCTCTCCGGCAGGGCCTATTGATGCTACGGAGCTGCGTCCGTATTCCTTCTTGAGGGTCTCCTCAGTTTCATAGATGGTCTTCCCCCAGAGATGGCTGGCATCCTTAACCTCTACACCGTCTTCCCTCACAACCAAGTAAACGGGCTTCTCCGCTCTGCCCGTTATCACCAGTGCGGTGTAGCCCACCCATCTGAAGGCGGCTCCGAAGGTGCCTCCAACGACGGACTCTCCTATGATCCCCGTCTGGGGAGATCTGAAGATAAATGTTCCTTTACCGGAGTATGGAACGGCAGTTCCGGTGAAGGGACCTATGGCGAATATGAGAGGGTTGTCGGGGCTAAGCGGGTCGGTCCTCTCATCGGTCATATCGTAAAGCAACTTTGCTCCGAGACCCTTGCCACCTATGAATTTAAGAGCCAGATCATCAGGGACGGGTTCACGTCTTTGATCACCCGATGAGAGATCGACCCATTGTATTAGGCCGTAACCCTTCAAGCAGACCACCGGGTTAAGGGCTACTGGATCTTAATTAAGGTTCTCAAGTCCTGCAGTTTTCCCCGCACTCCTGATCAGCGACAGAGCCTTTCTCTCGAGCTCAAGTGCCTTCTCCTTAGTAGGCGCGTCCACATGATATCTGAATACAGGTTCAGTTCCTGAGGGCCTGAAGAGCATCCAGCTTCCATCGTCCAAGAGCACCTTCACGCCATCTATCTTGATTAGATCTCCAAGCGGCTCGATCAACGTCTCAATCTTGAAAAGTAACTTTTCCTTCAGGTGATCTGGGCAAGGGATCGCGCCCTTCTTAGTGTACCTCTCGGGTATCCATGAGAGCGATTCCGAGAGGGACATTCCATCCAATACCTGCAGTAGCTTTGCGGTGGCGTAGACCGGATCCCCGTAAAGGATATTCCCCGGCCAGATATATTTCCCAGATTCCTCGAACGCGAAACCCGCTCCCTTCCTGAGTATCGCCTCGGCCATGGCTGGCGGTCCCACCTTGGTGTAGACGATCTCGATCCCATGCTCCCTCAGGGCCTCGACTGCGCCGGTCGTGTTGACGGGACATGCTACCTTCCTTATGCCCCTCTCTCTAGCCTCCTCCAAGGCGAACAGGATTCCGAGCCTGTCAGGAGGGACTACATCACCCTTCTCGTCGACGAATATAGCTCTATCTCCATCCCCGTCTAGGGACAGGCCGAACGTCGCGCCCTCGTCCCTGACGATCTTTCCCAGTAGTTCCAGCGATTTCTGATCCGGTTCAGGCGGTCTGTTGGGGAAGTCCCCCCTCACCTCCCCGTGCAGAACTTTCATCTCCAAATCGTCGAGTATGTAGAGGAAGTCCCTGACTGCAGGGGAATGACCGGCATCCAAGACTACCCTTCCCCTTAGAGTAGGAAACTCCCTCCTCACATCCTCCCTGTATCTGGTAAGGGCATCTCCATTCTCTAATTTGCCTAAATTATCTAACGAAGCTAGATGGAACCTCTCCCTCTCGAATATCTCCTCTATCTCCCTCTCTTCATCTCCGAAGATCTCCGCCGTATCCCTCCTGAAGAGGAGGATTCCATGTATATCCGGGGGAGTGTGGGATCCCGTTATCATGGCGGCTCCTTCGCTCCTCTCCCTCATTCCGTGGAGCAGGGCGGGGGTCGATGTGAGACCGAAGTCTATAACGTCGCTACCACCCGCGAGGAGGCCGGACACGAAGGTCGGATGGATGATCCTATTGCCCAGCCTAGCGTCCCTTCCAACCGCTATCCTGCCATCCGATAGGAATGAGGAGAAGGCTAAAGCTAACTTAATCACATTCAGAGGATTAAGCTTCTCGTTAACGTATCCCCTGAATCCCGATGTCCCGAAGACCCTCATGTCGAAGATCGAGTTCTATTGGTAGGTCTAAATTAATTCTGGTTATGGGCAGCTCATTCAGCTGATAAGTCGGGACCAGCTTGGGGGCTATTCCCCTATCCAGATGACCCTATCCAGCCCTTTGAAATGCCTGTCTCCAGTTATGACAAATCCGTCAAATCAGTTTTAATATGGTGCCATTGAATTCCCCGGTGTTCTAGTGAGGAGGAAGGGCCTCGTCAAGTCGCTGGAACTCTTCGTTGCATTTATCCTAATATGGACCCCGTACCGCTATGTTACGGGGATGCTCGGTTGGGGGGTTCTGACTCCAGAGTCACTCCCCTTGCTCGTGGAATCCGTGGTCAAGCTTGTAGTCTCCTTCGGGCTCGTCTACCTATTCCTGAGGAGGTTCGGTGATTCTTGGGAGGATGTTGGCATCTCCAGAAGGGGTATAGGCGAGTCAATCTCGCTTGCCGTCCTAGGATCGCTCATCCTGCTCTCGGTGCACTTGGCTATGGGCGGTGAGCCCAGGCTCAATCTATTGGGTACCTTCCACCTCTTTCTCGTCGTGGGCCCGGCGGAGGAGCTGGTGGACAGGGGGTACTACTTCTCCATGGTGGCCTCGGATTTAGGGGGGAGGTGGAGGTTCTGGAGAGCTGCCTCGATTAGCTCCCTCCTATTCGCCCTTAGCCACCTTCCGATAGACCTCCTAGTTGCCAAGTATGGTCCCTGGGATGTGGCCATGCACCTGCTATCGGTCTTCTTTGCCGGGATGGTGCTGGCTGGCTATTACTACTTCGGATGGAACATAACTGGCCCTTCCATACTGCACGCGGTGATGGACGTATGCGGAGCCTACATAACCTTCGAGGGAGGTGCCTCCCAGTTCATGGCCAGTGGAATTGGGATGGCCGCTATAGCCCTCATCCCAATGATCTGGTGGTTCCTGAGGGCCAAGCTAATCCGAACCGGCTCTCGATAGTATGTGGAGGAGGGCTTCCTTCACCCTCTCCAGCCTCCTCTCTAAATCCATGCCCCTCAGATCTATCTCCTCAGCTACTCTGGCTGGTTTTGGAGTTAGCACGTAGACCCTATCGGCCAAGGGCAGCAGCTCCTCCAGTTGATGGGAGACGATCACCGTCGAGAGTCCGTACTCGTCCCAGATCCACTTGAGAGCTTCCCTCAAGGAGGCCCTAGCCTTGACATCAAGTCCGGTGAAGGGTTCATCCAAAAGGAGTATCTCCGGCTCGAGGACGAGGGCCCTGACTAGGGCTGCCTTCCTTCTAGTGCCGCCGCTGGCCTTCCTAGGGTGGAGTGAAAGGTCGGAGTCGGTGAGTCCCACCATGCTCGAGTACTCCCTGATCCTCTTGGTTAGTTCCTCCCCCCTCATCCCGTGGTACTTCAGCCCCAAGGCCACGTTCTCCCATAGGGTCTTCCAGGGAAGAAGCCTGTCCTCCTGAAACACGATGCCGACCTTCCCTTCCCTCCTGACGCTTCCCCTATCGGGAAACTCCAGTCCCGCCATTATCCTCAGGAGGGTCGTCTTCCCGCATCCATTAGGTCCCACGACCCCTAAGACCTCGCCTCCATTCAGGTGAAGGCTTATATCAACTAGGACAGGTTCTGAGAAGCTCTTATATACCGAGGAGACGTCCAGCATCACTCTAGCCATCTCTTAGCCCTCCTCTCTAGGGGTTTGAGGACCAGTTGATCCAGTCCCAAGACCAGAGCGATTAGCACGATGGACCAAGCCAGTACCCCCGAGGCGTCAGCCAGGTTGTAGCTCCTGATTATCATGTAGCCCACCCCGCCGCTCGATCCAAAGGCCTCGGCCACGACGCTTATCCTCAGGGCGGTCCCCAACCCGACCCTAGATGCCGAGGCCAAGAGGGGAACGGAGCTGGGTAGGATCACCTCGAAGAATTCGTCAGAGGGCTTGGCTCCTACCGATCTAACGGCCTCCAGCAGGCCCGGATCCGCCGAGGACAGAGCCGATACTGTAGCTGTGAGTACGTGGGGGAGTGTCACGGCTGCAACGACCAGTATTGGCGGGAGAGGGCTCAACACACCCAAGGTGGCCACTAGGACTAGGGACCAGACTAATGCGGAGGTGCTGTTGAATATCTCGGAGAGGGCCTCCGAGAATCCCTTGACCAAGGAAAGCTTGTGGGAGAGGAGACCCAGCACCATGGAGGCCAAAAACGACAGGGAGAATCCGGTAATGCTGTTGTACAGTGTCTTGAGCACCTGAGGCACAATATCTTCCAGCTTCATGCTGAGGAGGTATGCCAGCACCTCCGCGGGGCCGGGGAGCATGCCCGTCGTCGATGCTGAGATCCATATCGCCAAGACGAAGAGGCCGGCGAGTATCCTGCCGGTCCTGAAAGCGATTTCCCGTCCCTTGTCGGCCTCCTTCCTTCCCTGAGTCATGGTGTCTGACCTCTCACCAACGGGGCAACCATCGAGAAGGCTCTTAAGGATTTGGTCGGGAAAGAGGAGAGGGTCGGGAGATCATCCTCCCCAGAAGGCCTTAGATGCGAGCTCCTTTAGAGCATCCTCGCTTACCTTCAGGTATCTTCCCTGACGAGCCAGTTCCCAAGCGGAGATTATGCCCTCCCTCGCCCCCTCTAGACCGCCAGTCCACAGCCTCACTCTCGCCATCAGCGTGCTTACCTCATCGTCGTTCAGGCCATAGAGTTTCTTGAGGATTGAAGGGGCTTCCTCATCCCACCGTTGAGCCGCCTTCTCCCTCAGCTCGAGGAAGGCCTTCACATCGTCGGGCCTCCTCAGGAAGTCCTCCGTGGCGACCCACACCAGCATCACCGGCTGTTTACCCACATACCTCTCAGCGAGGTCAACGAAATCTATGTGCTCGTAGCCCTTGGCGATGAGCTTGGAGGCCATGGGCTCCCAGACCACCGCCGCATCTATGTCGCCCCTGCCGAGCGCGGCCACTAACTGGGGTGGGGGCATGTCCACCACCTCATATCCCTTCACACCCGCTAGCCTCGTGTACGCCTGAAACATCGCGTAGGTCCCGCTGGCCGTTGTGGCGCCCACCCTCTTACCCTCCAGGTCCTTCAGGTCACTCACCCCTACCACCGCCTGATTCTGCAGCATCTCAGCGGCGATTATCTTCAGCTCCCTCTTGGAGGAGAGGGCGAACTTCGCGTACATCTCCGAGGTTATGACGGCCACATCGACCTCGCCCTTTGACAGGGCTTGGGCCACATCCAAGGGCTTGTCGAACCTCATCACCTTGAGCCACTCGGCCTTGCCCTCCATCAGATCGAGTGTGCTGATCCCCCCCTGTATGGTGGCAGCTGTGACGGGGCTCCGCTGCTTGGGTATCAGAGCGTAGGCTATCAAGACGATCACGATGAGGGCTAGCAAGTAGAGGAGCCTTCTCATGTTCTCCCCGCCTCCCCCTCTCCACCATAAAAAAAAATGATAGCGGCGTCCCCTCTAGCGCGACAACTATAAGTTTGAAGCGAACTTGGTGAGGGAAGGGATACATTTGGTATTCTACGAGAAGTTCGCCAGAAAGTACTTCGAGGAAGCGGAGAAAGACCTTAAAAGAGCCTTAAGATCAATTGAGTTCGAAGACTACTCCGAGTCAGTCTTCCACCTACAACAGTGCGTTGAGAAGGCTGTGAAAGCTATGATCGAGGCCAAGAGGAAGTACGTGTACAATCACGGGCCTATGCTGGGGACCGCATTCTCAGACGCATTCTCGGATGAGTGGAGGGATGAATTCGACATGGTTCTGGATGTAATCGGGTGGTTCACTGAGTACTATACTAGAAGCAGGTATCCGTTCCTCCTCAGAGGTGAGGTCGTGTCACCCGACGAGTTCATCGATAAGGAGGTGGCTGAAGAGGCTCTCAAGAGAGCTAGGGGGGTATTAGATGTTGCGAGGAGGTATCTCGAGGAGAAGGGAATTCTATGAGGATTTGAAGGACCTCGTGCTGGAAATATTGGGAGATAGGGTCCTAGCGGCACTTGTGTTCGGAAGTTCCATCTACTGGAAGGATGCCAAGGATGTTGATCTCTTGATAGTAGTAAGAGGATCGTTAAGACCCAGGGAAAAGGTTGAGCTCGAATACAAGATATCCTCACGGGCCCTTAGGATGGGTCTCCCCCCTCTCGATGTTCATGTAATGGGTTTAAGCGATTTTAGGGATAACCTCTCTCCAGGGACATTCCTCTCAGGACTGGCCCTAGGCTACAGGGTGCTGATAGACAGGATAAACGTAGATTCCCTGATAACATCCTTCTTGAGGGAATTGAGCAGGGAGGACTACGTCCTCTACAGCAGACATGGGAGGTGGAATTTGAGCAAGATGGCCAAGATACTCCTGAGGAGGAAGTTGAGAGCTGAAGGTGAGGATCGGCAAACACTTAATTTAACGTGAGATTACTCCGTGGGAGTGAAAGTTGGAGGATCTCAGGAGCTTCCTAGAGGAGCTTGAGAGTAGAGGAGAGCTAAGGAGGGTGAGAGCTCCGGTCAGCGTGGAGCTGGAGATAGCGGAGATCCTGAGGAGGGTCGCGCGAGGCGGACCAGCACTTCTCTTCGAGAACATTGAGGGTTTCGAGGGTTGGAGACTCACTGGCAACCTGTTCTCTAAGATGGAGAGGGTGAAGCTGGCTCTGGGGGTAGAGAAGCTGGAGGAGGCCGGCGAGAGGTTCACTAGGCTCACTAAGGGCCCGCCCCCTCTCACCTTGGGGGAGAAAGTTAGGACCCTGAGGGAAGCCGCTAGCTTCGGCAGGTACCTACCTAAGATGTCCAAAGCCCTGTGGAAGGACAATGAGTGGGACGAGCCCGACTTGAATAAGGTGCCAGCGATTAGGACATGGCCGAAGGACGCGGGGAGATTCTTCACCTTTCCTATCGTCATTACGAGGGATCCTGAGACGGGAATATACCACTTCGGGGTCTACAGGATGCAGATAATGGGAAAGGATGTTACGGGAATGCATTGGCACATACACAAGAGGGGGGCCGCCTACTACGATAAGTACGGTGAGGAGATGCCTGTAGCTGTAGCTGTCGGCGTTGATCCGGCCGTAGCCTTCGCGGCCGTGGCGCCCGTGCCTGAGGGGATAGACAGCTACCTCTTCGCTGGAGTCATGGCTGGGAGGTCGATAGGGGTAGCTAAGGGAGAGAGCGGGCTCTTGATCCCCTCCTCAGCCGAGCTGGTAATGGAGGGTACTGTTCCGCCGGGCGAGACCCGCATAGAAGGACCCTTCGGGGATCACATGGGCTACTACACTCCCCCGGCTCCCTTCCCGGTCTTCAGAGTAAGGAGGATTTACACGAGGGAGGATCCGATATTTCACGCCACCGTGGTGGGCTACCCCTGGCTCGAGGACGCCGTTCTGGGCAAGGCCGTGGAGAGGACCTTCCTGCCCTTCGTGAGGATGCTCATGCCTGAGGTGGTGGACCTTAATCTGCCGGAGTACGGGCTCTTCCACGGGCTGGCTATCGTGTCCATCAGGAAGAGGTACCCCGGCCATGCCAAGCAGGTGGCGATGGGTCTCCTAGGTTTGGGACAGTTCTCCCTGACTAAGATGATAGTGGTGGTGGATCACGATGTGAATGTGCACGACCTGAATCAGGTGATGTACGCGGTGGCCTCGACCGTGGATCCCCAGAGGGATGTGCAGATCGTGGAAAACGCCGTCGCCGACGAGCTCGATCATGCCAGCGTCGCTCCTAGGATGGGAGGCAAGATGGTAGTTGATGCGACTAGGAAGCTGAGGGAGGAGATAGGGAGGGACTGGCCCGAGCCCGTCGCTCCAGATCCAGAGGTTGCGAGGAGAGTGGATGAGAGGTGGTCCGAGCTTGGGATTTAGGACCTACGTGAGGATGCTGAGGATTCACCACACCCTTTTCAGCCTACCCTTCGCCTATGTCGGAGCGCTGATGTTCGGACTGAGCGACTGGCTGGACGCTTTGATGATAGGTGTCGCCCTCTTCTCAGCTAGATCCGTCGCTTTACTGTCTAACGACCTCTTCGACAGGGATTTGGATGCCCTGAACCCTAGGACGGCCAGCAGGCCCCTCGTAACCGGGGAGGCGAGGGCTCTGACCGTGGTCCTACTCATAGTTCTCTTCTCCTCCATATTCGCCCTCAGCGCGCTATACTTCAATTGGCTAGCCTTCCTCTTAGCTTTTCCCATAATACTAGCGGAGGTCACCTATCCCTTCGCTAAAAGGATCCACTGCTTCCCTCACTTCCACCTAGGCGCCGTGCTCGGAGCGGTCCCGCTTGCAGGAGCGATAGCCATGTCGAACAGCGTGTCCAACCTGCCTTGGGGTTACGCGATTGCCCTAGCCATGTGGGTAGCGGGCTTCGACATGGTGTACGCTGTGCAGGATGTGAGTATAGATCGGAGGCTGGGGATTAAATCTGTTCCGGCGTGCTTCGGGGAGAGAGTAGCCCTCAACCTCTCGCTCCTCTTACATGTGGGTACGGTCTTGGTCCTGCTGTTGAGTGCAATCAATGGCGTGTTCTCAGCGATCTCAATCTGCCTTACGGCTGTGCTGCTAGGTTACCAGCACTACCTCGCTAGGAGGGGGATGTACGCTAGGGCCTTCAACGTCAACTTGGTTGTAAGCCTACTCTTGGGATTCGGGCTCATGCTGGATCTCCTCCCCCACTGAGCTGCATTTTTATGGTGACCCTTCCCCTATCCGGGATTGAGATGGACTACGAGAGCTTCCTGATAAAAGTGGAGATGTACGCTTACCTAGATCCCAAGGATCTGGAGGGTCTGATATCGGAGTTAGTGGAAGAAATGGAGAAACTGGGGTTTCTGCCCAGTAGGAGGGCCGAAGGTTACGCGTTCCTCCCCATGGGGAGTCCCGTGCCCACCCACCTGAGGCTGGGCGTCTACACCGGGATGGTCACCTTCTGGGTTAGGGGAGCTGGGGAGGTCGCCAAGTCGGCCGATCGATTGGGAATGAGCGTCAATGAGTTCTTCGAATCTATCTTGAGCGGGATAAGAAAGGCGGGTGAGATCTTCAGCTCCTATGAGGACAGAGGTTCTGTTAGGGTCTTCATACCTGAGCTCGAGTGATCAGCACAGGCCTGAGCTGCACGCTGCCCTGACTGCTGATAAGATCCTCTCAAGGGAGCCATTCAGCACCTGCTCGGCTGACATGATGATTCTGAGGTTAGGATTCCCTCCTTGTATCCTTAGGGAGAGCGCATCCACCGCCAAATCGGGAAAGTCCTTCAGAGTTCTCTCGCCCTTCGGGGTGGTGTTGAAGTCGGCCACCACTGAGAGGAGATCTCTCCTCCCCATCGCCTTAGATATCAGGTAGTTGATCAAGATCTCCCTCGGGAGGCTTGTATAGGCCATCTCAATCCTTCTAAATGGAGATCGAGTTCCCTTAGCCACGGCTATGAAAGCTGAGCCGCCAAGCTCCCTAGCAGCCATCTCCGAGGCGAATTCCTCCATCTGTTCCAGCACTGCACTCCACACTTTGGAGGTTAGCTTCCTATTCTGATAGGAGCCCAAGAAATACCAGCCAGCTAGCACGGCCGATATGGCTATCACTACCTCGATTTCGTACATACGTCCCAAATTGCATCGAGTAAAGGATAAAGCCTACCCGCGAGTGCGGCTGGAGCGATGAAGCGGGTACACATAAGGGCAGTCAGTTCCCTGTTCGGTACAGTGGACTTCCTAACACTCACCGTGCCGGATGAAGCGGAAGTCATGGCCACGGCCTACGGATCGGACATTACTCAGTACGAGAGGAGAGGTCACATAGCTTACGTGACCTACGGGGAGAGCTATCATGTATTAGCGACCCCAAGCTACGCTGTGGACATGAGGATCGTGGTCAGACCTGGCAGGAAGGATCTGAAACCTAGGATTAGGATAGAGAGGACCGGTGAAACGGAGATGGGGGGTCATCCAGCCGCGTACTACGTGGGGAGGGGAATCATAACGGGTAGGAATAGGAATCATCTGTTCACGGTCCATTACTGCGATGTCACGGATAGGACCATTCAGATAATGTTTAAGGGCCCGTCCCATCTGGATGTAATGAAGATACTCGAGGATGTGGGTGTCCTCTGCCATGAGATGGGAGGAATTTAAGAGAGCTGCTAAGGAGTTCCTCTTCGGGCTCTTCTACTTCGACCTTTACTGGGAGACGAGGAAGGAGGCGGCTAAGCTGAGGGATGCGGTAAACCTCCTGATCATGGGAGAACTGCTTGGCCTCCCACTCATGACCACACCCATCATGCTGAGGCTCCTTCCTTATCTGTTGCCTGAGATAGAGGGTTGGAAGCAGAGGCAGCTCAGGGAGAGGGATATAACGGAGGAGGTCCCGGAAACCGTATGAAAATCCATTCACACAATTTGTGAAAAATCTTTCCATAGTATAAGCAAAAGACGTATATAGCAAAGTTAATTAGCTAACTGATCGCCTTACCTACTTAAAGGTCACTTTCAGGGGGGTAAATATGCAGGTAGCGTTCTTGGAGACCCCCTCCCTCTGGATAATCGGGGCTCTAGTTGCTTACGGATTCGCCTACTACGTGTACGCCAAGTGGGTCGACGAGCACATCTGGGAGGTAAGCGAGAAGAAGGTTACACCAGCCCACATGTACTTGGACGGCGTGGAGTACTTTCCAGTAAGTAGATACGTCCTCTATGGATTCCAGTTCAAGAGCATAGCTGCCTTGGGACCCATCTTGGGACCGTTCATAGCCGTCGCCTACGGCTGGCTGCCAGCCCTCATTTGGATAGTAATAGGGAACATGTTCATCGGTTGGGTCCAAGATTACAGCACCATAATGCTCACGGTCAGGAACGAGGGCAGATCCATGGGTCCCCTCGTCTATAACGCTATAGGAGAGAGGGGAAGGAAGATACTGCTGGCATACTTGCTCTTCTACCTGCTGATAATCTCGGCGGTGTTCATCTATCTTGTATCGCTATTCTGGAACGTCTTCCCAGGTTCCTTCATAGCAACCATAGGCATCATAATAACCGGTCTCATAGTGGGAGAGCTCCTCTACAAGTACAAGGCTAACATCTTCGGCGTAACCGCACTGGCGATAATACTCACGCTGATCAGTGTTGGGGTAGGCACTGCTGTGGCGTGGCCGCCTAAGGACTTCTTCGGCCCGTGGTCCATCCAAGTGTGGTCGATAATCCTCGCGATAATACTCTTCGTCGGAGCCATAGTCCCGCTTCCCAAGTTCATCACCCCGATGAACTTCGTGGCAGTATTTCCGGCCATAGGAGGGGTCCTGCTGATAATATTCGGCGCCCTCATATCTCCTGCTACCGGCATGAAGCTTATCCAGCCAGCGTTCAAGGGATGGTACGTCCAGAACGTAGGTCCGATATTCCCGATCCTCTTCGTGTCTATAGCATGCGGTGCGATATCGGGATGGCACAGCCTCGTCAGCACCTCCACGACTGGGAAGCAGCTTGACGTGGAGACCGATGCCAGGCCAGTAGGGGCTGGAGCAATGCTCACCGAGGGTCTGCTCGCCACCTCAGCTCTGGCTGCCTACATGGTCGTCTCGCCGGATCTCATAGCTAAGGGTAAGATATCGGCCTTCGTTAACGGAGCCACCTTGCTGACCGCCCCGTTCCTCGGAGGGGATGCTTCAAAGGCGTATCTACTGACGTTCTTCTCGATATTCCTCGTCATTTATGCTATAACTGTGCAGGCGCTCGTCACAAGGTACTGGCGTGTGTTCAGCGCCGAGCTCTTCAGGGGATCTTGGGAGTGGCTCGGGAACAAGTATGTAGCCACCGTGATAGGTCTGATACTGCCCATCATATTCGCATTGACCGGAAGCTGGATAAACTTGTGGATATACTTCGGTGGTAGCAACCAGCTGCTGGCTGCGATGGCCCTCACGCTGGTGGCCTTCTATGTTGCCAAGATGAACAAGCCCTCGTGGTATTCCGCCGTGCCAGCCGCGTTCATGACCATCGTCACCCTCTCCGCCCTCCTCTGGGAGATATACACCTTCGGACTGAGTACCTTCGGTATAAAGAAGCCGCTGGCGAAACCGCCGCTGACCCAGTATCCCGGGGCGGCGTGGGCCCTCAATGCGCTCTTCTTCGTCATAGGCATAGTGCTCTTCGTGCTTGGCATCTACATGAGCTACGCCCTCTGGAGCGCCTACTTCAAGGTCAGAAAAGGAGAAGTAGAGGCCAAGGCTGTCTCTCCCTAAACCTTTTATTTCCCTTTTTCATGCTCGATTGGGAGGTGATCCCTATCCCGTTATTCGGTAGAAAGAATAAGGAAAAGAAGGAAGAAAAGAAGGAAGGAGTTTCCGAGGCCCTTAAGGGCGTGCTCTATGGCTTCGCTGTCCACGGGGCAGCTACCGCGGCCCTGAAGACCAGGATGCACATGGAGCACCTCTTCATGCTGATGACTTTGGGTGACATGCTGGGCTTCCCGATAATCCCACCCTACTACTCGTTGAAGATCTTACCCTACGTCGTTCCCAATATAAAGTCGTGGAAGGAGAGGCTGTTCAGGGAGAGAGACTTCACCGATCTACTGAGCGGCTGAGGAGCGGGAGAGTGGTTCCATGGTGGGTTTAGCTGAATTCTTCGAGAGGAAGCCGAATATAGAGGTGGTGGTGTTCGCTGGGAAGGGTGGTTTGGGAAAGACCACTAGCAGTGCCGCCCTTAGCTACCATATGGCCGTGAATGAGGGGAAGAAGGTCCTCTGCTTCAGCACTGACCCCCAAGCTTCACTGAGCGACATCTTCGAGAGGGACCTCTTCGGTAAGGGAGTCGTGGAAGTTGCGCCCAATCTTTACGTAGTAGAGATAGACGCGGACAAGAAAATAGCCGAGTACCAACAGGAGATTAAACATAAGATAATGGACATGTATGGACTGGAGGAACTCCCCAAAGAGATTGAAGAGTACATAGATAGCACCTCCGCCGAGCCGGCTATGTACGAATCAGCGACGTACGATGCGATGGCAGATCTGGTGGCCTCGGGAGAGTATGACCTCTACGTCTTCGATATGCCTCCATTCGGTCATGGGGTCAGAATGGTGGCGATGGCTGAGATCCTCAGCGCCTGGGTGGACAAGATAACTGAGGCCAGGAAAGAGGCTGCTGAGTACGAGGCCGTGGCTGCAACTCTGAAGGGAGGGATGCAGACCGAGGACATGGTCCTAAAGGAACTGGAGGAGATAAGGAAGAAGATGACCACTTTCACCGAGCTGATGACCAACTCCGAGAAGACGGCCTTCTTCATGGTAATGGTACCGGAGAAGATGGCCATACTGGATACGGAACGCGCGCTAGAGATGTTCAGGGAGCTGAACATAGAGATGTCCGGCGTGATCGTCAATCAGATATATCCTAGGGACCTGTTGAACAAGCCCGATCTTCCAGAACTCTTGAGAAAGAAAATAGAGATGCAGGAGAAACACTTGCTGGAGATAAGAGAGAAGTTCGAAGACCTGATCGCTGCAATAATTCCCATGTATGATAGAGAGCCCAAAGGATTGGAGATGATTGCGAAGGTCGCTGAGGACCTGATGAACTCGAGGAGGGACCTGCTATGGTGGTGAGCTTGGAGGAGAAGGTGTTGATGCCCGAGTTCCTCTCCAAGAAGCCTAAGCTCAAGTTCCTCTTCACCGGAGGTAAAGGGGGCGTCGGGAAGACTATATCAGCTGCTGGCCTTGCATACAGGTTCGCCAAGGATGGGAAGAAGACTCTTCTTGTGTCCCTCAACCCTGTACACTCACTATCAAGCCTGTTTGGTCAGGACCTGAGGGGAGGAGTGATAAAGCCTGTGGAGGGGGCTCCTAATCTTTACGCCCTCGAAGTGGAGATAGATGATGTGGTGGAGAAGTACAAGCAAAACATTGCGAAGAGGCTTTCGGAGTTCCTTAAGTGGGCTGACATACCCATGGATCCTAAGCCCTTCATTGACATAGCTACCACGAACCCGGCCTTCCAAGAGTCGGCGATGTTCGATAAGATGATGGATGTGGTGCTCCAGCAGGGTGAGGAGTATGATGTGGTTGTCTTCGACACTGCCGCCGTCGCTAACGCGGCCAGACTGATAGGTTTGAGCAAGATCTACGGGCTTTGGCTTGAGAGGATGATTGAGAGCAGGAAGGAGGCTTTATCGTTGAGGGTAAAGCTGTCCTTCCGCAAGGAGAAGGTGATGGAGGAGATAAAGAAGGATCCCCTAATGGCCGACCTTCTGTCCATGCAAGACAGGTTCAACAGGGTCAAGGACATTCTGCTCAACGAGGAGCTCACTGCGTTCTTCTTCGTCACATTACCGCTCTCCTTACCCATAGCGGTAGTTAAGAGGTTCATCAAGATGGTGAAGGGCTTCGACATTCCCGTCGGCGGGGTCATCGTGAATCAGGTGATACCTAAGGCAGTCGCTGAGGCGACGACAAATGAGTACATAAGGAACAAGTACAGGGAGCAGCTCGGGTACATGGCCGAGATAGAGAGGGACCTCGGACCCTTGGTGAGGTCCTACATCCCCGTCTACCCCAGCGAGGTAGTGGGAGTGGACATGGTGGCCAGGGTCTCGCAGGATATGTTCTCTTGGATTCCCGACTTCTTGGATGAGCTGGAGGTCTGATCCTCCACACCTCCCTACCTTTCTAAGTTTATGAGGTCCACGCTCACATTCACCCTATGAGGGTAGCACCGGTCCGGAATCCCGCGCTCATCGTGGTGGATGTTCAGAGGGACTTCATGCCTGGGGGCGCCCTCCCCGTCCCCAAGGGGGACGAGGTGGTGGCACCCTTGAATGTCCTGATCTCTCATTTCGCCGAGAGGGGTTTCACCGTGATCTACACTAGGGACTGGCACCCTCCCGACCACGTATCCTTCAAGCAGAGAGGCGGTCCTTGGCCCCCTCACTGCGTCCAAGGAAGCGAGGGTGCTGAGTTTCACCCCGATCTGATGGTCCCCGAAGGTGCCATGATAGTTTCCAAGGCGACAGATAGAGATAAGGATGCGTACTCGGGTTTCGAGGGGACTGACTTGGAGGAGATCCTCAAGGAGAGAGGGGTGAAGAGGCTCTTCGTGGGAGGCGTCGCGACCGAGTACTGCGTTAGGGCCACCGTCCTAGATGCGCTGAGGCTGGGATTCGAGGTCTTCATCGTGGAAGATGCAGTGAGGGGTATAGATCCGAGTAATGAGGAGAGGGCCAAGGACGAGATGGTAAGGGAAGGAGCAGTACTAGTCAGACTGGACGAGATACTCTTGAGGTGAGCCTTCATGCTACACAGAGTCGAGATAGAGGTGGAGGAGGTTAGAGGATATTGCGCAGCTAAATACCGCAAGGGCGATTCCTTCACCTTGAGAGGCTTCTACATCGAAGGGGAGGAGGATGTGAGGATCTGTCTCCACGCCCTGACTGCTATGGCAACCCTTCTTTCCCCCTTCTCGCACGGAGTGCCTGCAGATCAATTGGGAATAGGTGAGGGGGATGTTGGACGTGTGCAGTGTCCTGATCCCGGGCCCCCGCTCACATGTGGTGGAACAGTTGTGTTCAAGCTCGTCAGACTGAAACAAAAGTGTTAATGAGCCATCTCCCAATATCTGTTGAAGAGCTCCTTCATCTGCTCCGCCATCCTGCTGTCCATTATCCTGACAGCGGTCCTAAGGGTGTTAGTCTCGGGATCTGAGATATAGAGGTATGTTGTGTCGCTGTCTATTACCATGAAGGGCACCTTCACAGCTCTCGTCTCCTTAATCTCTGCTAAGTTCTTTGAAAGAGGCTCTAGTGTACTTCTCTCCAGTATTTCCCTGAATCTACTACTGAACACATCCAGAGAGGGTACCAAGAACCTGAACCTCACTCCCCTTCTCATACAGTCCAAGATGTCCTTAGCATACTTACTCCAATCTATTCTAGCGGGCTTCTGAGATAGCGCCACCAGTACTTCCCTCTCCGCGTTTACAGCATCTTTAACTGAGTTGGAGAGGATAGACTCGTGGCTCTCTATAATCATCATCTGCGCCTCCCTGACGGATCCTTGACCACTGATCTCCCTTATTTCCTCCAGAAGTTGCTCTGCCTCCACTACTTTCCTCTCAAGCTCCCTCCTCAACTGCTCAATCCTATTGGTTATTCCCTGCTTGGCTGGTAGGGGTGCGTATTTAGCCGGTTTACTGCTGATCATCACTATCATTCCTTTTCGAACGAGATTTCTCACGATCTCGTAACATTTAGCCCTCGGAACCCCGCTCAGTTCGCTCAATTCTCCGATAGTCATACTTCCATGCACAATCAGGGCTAGATATGTCCTAGCCTCGTATTCCGTGAGATGGAGTACATTTTTGAGTCTCGTAGTGAGGGAATCCTCCTCTATCTTCGCACCTTGTATCGAGGGAGGTCAAATATTATTTGAAGATTATCCCTCCGAAACGCTGTTAGATTTATTATGCCTAATGAGCCATTAGGCACTATGAGGTCGCTGAGCCCCCTAGTCCTGACCTCTACTAGGAGGGATAAGAGGAAGAGGTTGGGCAGGGGATTCAGCCTAGGAGAGCTTAAAGAGGCGGGGATCTCTCTAGTAGAGGCCAGAAGAAGGGGTATTCCCGTCGATAGGAGGAGGAAGACGGTACATCCTTGGAATGTTGAGGCACTGAAGAAGCTCCTCCCCAAACCACCATAAGTGCCCAGTGGGCGCCCGCCGTCCGGACGCTGTCCTTATCTCCCGCTCCACAGATGCACCTACAGGGGGTGATTTGATGAGTTTGGGACTCCCAGTATCCAACAAGCTTGCTGCCGCCCTACTAATAGGAATCTTGGCAGTCATCATACCCGTAGCTGCCACTAACCAAGATGTGGTGCAAGCGCTGATAGGGGTATATACTCAGGCAAAGGAAGACCTCTTAGGAACCATGTCCTCAATCGATGCCTCCAACCCTGAGTGTGCTAATGCTCTCCAGATGGTGAACGAAACTTTATCCAAGGCAGATTCCCTAATAGAGAGTGCGGAAACCTCAATGAGTGTTGGAAACTATCGTCAAGCGGAAAGCTTAGTGATTAGGGCTATTAACATGATAGGGGATGCGTATCAAATGCTTTACAAATGCGGGATTGCTGAGACCGGTTCCATAGACATGGTTAATGCCACGGTTATGGGTCAACTCAACAGAACCCAGATGCTGCTCTCTAAGGTCATGAACGCTGTGATGAGGGCCAATGCCACTGTCAATATTACCCCAGTGATGGAACACCTGAGAGAGGCTGAGAGACTCATGCAGCAGGCCAGTCTAATGCTAATGCAGAATAGGACAAATGATGCTGTTAGTCTAATGATAAAGATCGAGAACAGAATAAGAGAAGCTTATAGAGCTATGGAGAGGGTTACTGAGAAGGAAAGAGAGCACATGAAAGCTCAGGTACCAGAAAACGCCACGATCGTAAACATGAGCGGTGCTCCTGAGGAGGTTATGGAGAGGGCTAGGGGGATGGTAAGGGCTGGAATGGCAGGGAATTCCAGCGCTGCATTAAACGTCACAAATCAGCATGGACGTAATGACCATGGTCATGGAACGCCAGATAACACCACTTCTGAAGGTTATGTAGAGCCTCCAGGAATGAAAGGAACGAGAAAAGGTGGAAATAGAGGCAATAGGGGAGAAGTAGATCATGTTCCCGGCAGCTGATCTTCCTTAATCCCCCTTTCTTTGTGGGGAAGGGTGAAGGTTAATGAGTTATCCGTCTAAGCTCCTCCTACTCCCACTGGCTCTAACGCTCGTCTTGGCTCAAGCTCAGTCCATCGGTTCAGCAACGGCCGAGGTGGTACTCTTCCCAGATGGGTGGGTAGATGTGACTGTTACCGTTAGGCTCAATGAGACTAGTTCGGGATTGGTTATCAGAATCGACGGGGAGCCGCACAACCTCATAGTGGTCAACAGTGATGGCATACCCCTCAATTACTCTTTGGATGGATCCTTCCTTATAGTGGAGACTCTAGGCAGTAGAGAGATAACGATCTCTTATCAGACACCCTCACTCACCTCTAAATCGGGAGTGATATGGAATCTAACACTGGATCTGGATGTAGATAAACTCGTCGTGATCGCACCCTCCCAGTTAGTGATTGTAGGCCTCTCAAAGCTGCCTGATGAGATCTCACAGTCGGAGAGAGGCCTTCGGATATCATTCTCAGGGGGAACCGTCTCCCTCTCTTATAAAGTAGCCCATAAACAGATGAATCGGTCCTTCGGCGGGGAAGACATCTCCAGAGCGAAGGTTGTGGAAATTACCCGTACTAGTTCCCTCGGGGAGTCAAGCGGGGCTGTAAATCCGGCGAGCCGAGTTCAGAGTCCGGTGAATCAATCTCTACTCCCTTTAATGATCGCAGGTGGCATTGCTCTCGCCCTGGCGGCCTCGGTGATCGTCTTACGGAGTAGAAGTAGGGCAACTAAAGACCTAAAGGAGGGTTCCCTAGAGTACGAGATCCTAAGAGAGCTAGAGAAGAGGGGTGGCGTGGCCAAACAGGCCGATCTCATAAAGGCGGTTCAGGCCCCTAGGACCACTGTCTGGAGAAAAATAAGGCGATTGGAAGAGAAAGGATTCGTTGAGGTGAGGAGGGAGGGTGAGGCCACCCTAGTAATGTTGAAAGCGGACGTGCCGACTACCTCACAGGCCTGACGGTCACCATCCTCTTGGTAGCGGTGGAGACCAAGTGCCTCACCCTCCTCATCCTCTTCGAACCTCCTTTCACCAATGCGAGGATCTTCTTGTCCTTTGGGATTATTCTAGCCTCGATTCCCAAGTCTCTCAGGGCCTGCTCTATCTCCTCAGGATCGTAATCGGGTAGGGAGCCGTTGCAGGGACCCATGTTGCACATGTGGCACCCGAGATCATGGGCATCCACGTTGGCGGAGCAGGCTGAGGGGAACACCTTGAGGTCCAAGGCCCTTGCCCTCGACGAGAGCATCCTCTTCAGATCTCCCGTGTTCAGTGGCACCTGATCAGTGGGGCTCTTCGGCTCCCTGATCATCCTGTCAGCTAGGTCCCCCAGACCCACAGCTTCGAGCTCTCTAAGGATGCGACGGGTCACCCTGAGTGCTCCCAACACTACTCCCCTAACGCCCAAGCTGGCAGCCCTTTCCAGTATCAGAGGACCGTCCTCCTCACTCATTCCCGGGATCAGCGGTCGGAGGAAGAGTGATGCATGTATTCCTCGCTGTAGCAGGTTGCTGAGGGTCCTGAACCTCAGTTCCGGCGAGGGAGTTTTCGGCTCTATCCTCTCCGCCCACCTCAGTGCTGGGATGGTGACCAAGGCGCTAACTGAGGGATCGAGGGACCAGATCCTTTCCGCATCCTCCTCGCTGAGGTAGGCCTTCGTCGAGAACTGTGTCGGGTTCCCCAAGTAGCGGGATACGGCTCCCAAGTACTCGAGGGTCCTATCCTTGATGGCCAGCAAGAAGGGCTCCGTGACCGAGCCGAAAGCTAGGAACGTCCCTCCCTTCCCGAGAAGGGTGTACGGGTTCGAAGCGATGGCATAGGCCAGTTGTAAGCCTGACAGGCGGGACGGCTCCGGCCTCCGGGGTACGCCCATGTCCTCGATGTAGCAGTAGATGCAAGCGTAGGTGCATCCCCTACCCGGATGAACAGTTAACCCACAGGGTCTGGGCTCTCTGTGGGCGTGTCTGTCATCCAGAGCCTCCTTTATTTCCCTTCTATCTAGTTTTGAGGCCAACTTCTCTCTCACTGATGTTTTAATCCTCAGCAACTCAGATAACCTCACTTCAGGCAAATAAAACCCTCCATAATCCACTGATGATTTTACGTGCTTTCGTGAGTTCCACGGTCTCCAAGAGCTAAAATATCCCCGAGGTCGTAGACTATAAAGCCCTCTTTCGACAGCTCCTCCTTCTTAGCAATACTTCTAGCTACAAGGCCGTAATACCTCTTCCCATCGAACTTTACCTTTGAAGCCTTCTCCTTCAGAGAAGTTAGGATCCCTCTCGCAGCTCTGATCGAGAGATCAGACCACTTTACCTCCAGGAAGGCAATGTGCGAGTCGTCGTGCGCGACCACATCTATCTCCACATCTTTACGCCACCACTTACCCACCTGTATCGGTTTGTACGGCAGGAGCGGCCTTATCAATTCCCGAACCACCCTCTCAAACACCCTGCCCAGGTAAGCTGGGAATTTTTCCCTGAAGTTCCGAAGTACCGGGCCCCTATACCCCGACTCTATCTCGGACTGGAACGGCGACACGAACCCGAACCAGAAGTCGAAATAGTTGTCCCCTATCTCATATACTCCCCTCTTGGTTTTCCTAGGGGATAGGACTGGGATTATCCTCCTTACTATGCCTAAGGATGAAAGCACCTTGAGGTAGAAGTGGACGTCCTTGGGTTGGAGGAACGCGTAATTAGCTATTTCCGTTACCTTGTTATACCCCAAGCTTATGGCCTCCAGTACTTGTAGGTAAGTAGCATAGTCCCTGAGCTCCTCTGATAACATGGTTATGGCATCCATGTACAGGAAGGATGAGGGGTCGAAGAAGTTTTTCTCAATCTCGGCTTCCACTTCTACTCCGGAGAAGAATTCCAAGTATCTTGCCACTCCCCCCGTTACCGCGTATATCTTAATCAGGTCTTCGGGAGCGGCACTTGGGAACCAAGAGGTCAGTTGCCTCATGTTGAAGGGTCTCACCCTCAAGTACCTGTCAGCCCTTCCGTAGAGGGGGGACTTCGCTCCCATCACCCTCGTCTCCATCATGGAGATGCTGGATCCGCATAAGATCAGTGTGATCTCCGAATCTCTCAATTTTTCGTCCACTATCTCTTGAAAATCGCTCAGAATCCCTGGATCATCCCTGACCAAGTAGCCGAATTCATCTATCACGACGATTAACCTGCCCTTTCCCTTCAGGGCCTCGAAAGCGTCCTGAAAGCTAGAAAACTGAATTTTGGGAATCCTTAAGAATTCGGATACCCTGTGAGAGAACCTCTTCAAATTGTAAGGGACCTTCCTAAGAGAGCACAGGTAATAGATGGCTGGCTTATCCCTTATGAATTGCTTCAAGAGCTCCGTTTTCCCTATCCTCCTCCTCCCGTACACTATTATGAGGCGATCCCCTCTTTCCCAGCTATCCTCCAGCAGGGTAAGCTCCAACTCCCTATTGATGAATTTTCGAGTCACAACTATAATAGTCGAAACTATAATTTAAGCGTCAGCCCGCTAGACTGTGTGACTTTCCGGGCTCCACAGCACGTCAATCAAGGTTCGATAAGTACTCTACCGTTTTTAGGTAGACCTCTACAGCAAACTCTAAGTCCCTAGTATTCACGAACTCCGTGGCGGTGTGAGCCAGCTTCCCATCGCCCGGTCCGTAGGCCGCTATGCTTGAGACCTTTCCGTGAAGCAGGTTCATATCACTAGATCCATATTTCTTCAGGAGCCTGGGTTTCCCTCCTAGGGAGATGATGGACCTAGTTAACGCCCTAGGAACTGGTTCGCTAGGTCTGACCGCTACAGGTGGAACAGACCATAAGGCAGCTACCTCACACCCTTCTAAGAGCTTAGATTTTATCTCATCGAGTATCATCGAATGATCGATCCCTGGAGGGACCCTCAAGTCTAGTACTGCCTCAGCCATCTTTGGAAGAACGTTAGGCGCCTCTCCGCCGCTGATCATGGTGGTGGTAATGCTAGGAACATCGTATTTCCCGCCTGGAGCCACCTCTTTCATTCTTGAGATGGACTCCACAAGCAGATCCACTGCAGATACTCCGGGAGATGATGAGTGACCTCCTTCCGCCTTACACCTCAAGGTCAGGTGCGCCCCTCCCCTGTAGGCTATTATGACGCCAGTTTTGTTGGAAGGCTCCCCTATCACCACAAAAGGTGGGAGTTCTCTAGTAAGCAGGTATCTGGCTCCCCTGCTGTCCCCCTCCTCGCCCACAAGGGCCGCAACTGTCACGGACGATTTAGAGAGGGATGCCGCCATTAACATTGCAGAGAGGGGTCCCTTCGCATCCACGGCTCCCCTGCCGGAGATCACATCTCCGTTTCTTCTGACGGGAAGCCTCCCGGGGACTGTGTCATAGTGACCGACGAGCCACACCCTGCCACCTACTCCTTTACTAGCGAGAACATTTCCCACCCCGTCAATCTCGACACTCAATCCGAGATCTTCGCAGATCTCCACTATCACATCCCTAGCGTTGTCCTCCCGGCCGGTAGGGCTGTAAGCCCTCAAGAGTTTGATCAGGATCTCATCGACTCCCGATTTCGTGAATGAGGGCACTCTCCACCTCCTCCACAATCCTACTCACATCCTCCTCGGTTATCAGGTAAGGAGGAAGCAGCCTGAGAACGGCCTTCCCCGCTCTGAGGGCTAAGATTCCCCTCTGTTGCAGTCTCTTGAGGACAGGTCCAACGTCGGCCCTGAGTTCAACCCCGATCATGAGTCCCTCTCCTCTCACATCCCTTATTAGGCGCGATTCAATGCCCTTCAGTCCCTTAATCAATGCATTACCCATCTTAGCAGCTCTGGAAGGTACGTCGTCCTCGAGCAGGGTAGATACTCCTCCATAGACCGCAGCGCAGGCCAGCGGATTACCTCCGTGGGTGGAACCGTGCTCTCCTCCTTTGAGGGATTCGATTACCCACTCCCTAGCTGCCACCATGCTGACAGGGAATCCACCGCCCATGCTCTTGCCGGCGGTCATGACGTCCGGATCGACTCCCCTAGTCCTATGGGCCCACACCTCGCCGGTCCTGCCGAACCCGCTCTGGACCTCATCGAATATCAGGACAGAGCCGTGCTCCTCGCAGGCCTCCCTTAACGCTCTAAGGAATTCTGGTGTCGTAGGTCTGACGCCGCCCTCTCCTTGGATAGGCTCGACTATGACCGCTGCGACCTCCTCGTCTATCAGATCGGCTGAAGAAGAATCGTTGAATCTCCCGAACCTAACATCTACTAGAGGATAGCCCTTCCTGTACTTTGGGTTCCAAGTAGCGGAAAGGGAGCCCAGCGTCCTGCCGTGGAAGCTTCCCATGAAGGCTACAACGCCTTTCCTACCCGTCGCCTTGAAGGCGAGCTTCAACGCCAGCTCCACGGCCTCGGTTCCACTGTTCTGGAAGTACACGTGGTTCAACCCATTGGGGAGAACCAGTCCTAAGGAGGAAAGGCACCTCTCCATGGACTCGCTCACGAAGCTCGGGGTCACCACCATTATCGAGCTCATCTGATCTTGGATTGCCTTCACCACTCTAGGAGGCCTGTGCCCGAGAAAAGCAGCTCCGTGACCTGTATGAGCATCTAGATAGCGCCTACCCTCCGAGTCCCACACGTACTGGCCCTCTCCCTTCACGAGTTTGAGTCCTCTAGACCCGTAGAATGAGATCAGTGAGACCACCTACTCACCTCATCGCGTAACTCACCAACTCCTTAGCGATGTCAACGCCGGTCACGCGGGCAGCGTTCTTGAATTCTGTGACACCATTCACCTCTATCACTACTAGCCCCCTCTCCTCGTCCTCAGCTATGTCCACGCCGAGGAACCCACCCCCCATAGCTTCAGCGGTTCTAATAACGAGATCAGCGAGCTCCTCCCTGTACTCAGCCGGTACAGCCTTCGCACCTCTAGCCGTGTTGGTGACCCAGTGATCCGATACCCTGTAGATGGCCGTGATGAAGGTCTTTTCAGTTCCGTAAGCCCTTATGTCCCTCCCTGGCTTCCTTATGAATTCCTGAATGTAGTGAATCCTGTAGTAGGGGGAGGGAATTGCCTCCCGATGCTCCAGTATGGTCCTCAGCTCCTCCTCGTCCTGCGCCAGGGACACCAGCCTACCCCAGCTCCCGTTGACCGGTTTGATCACCACAGGATATCCTATTGACTTCGCCGCCTCCAAGGCACCCTCGAGCGAGAAAGCCACTGTCGTCTTGGGAGTGGGGATCCCGGCCTCAGATAGTCTGGCCGTCGTTGCCAGCTTATTCCCGCAGATAGACAGTACCTCAGGCGAGTTAACCACCCTCACCCCCAAGCTCGACAGGGTCACGGCCGATGCGTGCGCCTTGGCGGCGCTGATCGCCCGTATCAGGGCCGCATCGGCCTCGAAGGTCTTCCCGTGATCAAGCGGGAGGAAGTTGGAGTTGAGGTGTAAAGGTACTGGCTCGTGTCCCAGCTCCTCGATGGCCCTTATGAGCTGTCTTTCCTCCTCCCTCAACCTCTCATAGACCAGAGCTATCCTCATTCTCCCCAGTCCTCGCCTATCTCTTCAGCCTCCTTCAGTAGAAACGTTCCATCCTGCTCATATACCTCTAATGTGGCCCCGCAGGAGGGGCATTCGAGGAGCTCGCCAGCCATGACGTCGTCGGGGAGTTCCACGGGGGAACCGCAGATGGGACACTCGGTCTCCATATCTTCGCACCGTGCGATACGAATACCTCATAATATAAACGTTATCCTCGAACTATATAGGACGAATATCGGAAAATAGTGGAAAATTCCTAGCTAGGAACGATGTGCGTGCCAGCGCCGTTTAAGGCTTGGGTAACGGGTTCGTCCACCAGGCCGCTGGAGATGGCAACCCGCACCCCGGACCGCGCCACCTCCGCGGCCATCATGAGCTTCCGGTTCATGCCAGCCCCTAACTTAGCAGCCAGCTCCTCGGCCTCCTCGGGCGTCAGTCTCTTCACGACATCCCCCTCCCACATTACCCCCTCCACATCGGACAGCAGGACGAGGTATGCGGGCTTCAGAGTGATAGAAAGTTTGGATGCGGCTTGATCACCGTCCACGTTCAGCATCTCGCCCTCCGTTCCCCTAGCCAGAGGGGCTACGACCGCATTGTACCCAGAGTCCAAGAGGAGGCTGATGAGATCCACCCTGACCTCCTCGATCTTCCCGGTATAGCCCCCGGGTATCACTCTCCTCCTCCCCCTCTCCAGTACGACTATCCTCCTCTTCCTCCTAGCGATCAAGGTGAGGCCATCCACGCCGGAGATCCCCACGGCTTGGATTCCCAAGTCGAGAAGCGTGGAGACCAGTTCCTTGTTGACCTTGCCGGCAAGCACCATCGTGAACACTTCCAGCTCGTCCTCGTCGGTGTACCTGCTCCTTATACCTGAGGGCGATACCACTATCTTGGGCTCCACTCCCATCCTCTTTGAGTACTCGGTGACCAGATCGCCCCCGCCGTGAACCAGCACGAACGGCTGATGTCTCCCCAAGTCCTCGGCTATGGAGGGGAAGTTGTCGAGGGTCCTCCCTCCCACCTTCACGACTATCATGCCACCACCTACGCTGGACTGAGTGGGGGGTACATCAGTCCTGTGGTCTCCTCCAAGCCGGCCATCAGGTTGAGGGACTGGATGGCCTGCCCCGCCGCCCCCTTCATGAGGTTGTCTATCGCCGCGAACCCCGATGCCCTAGGAAGTGAGGGATCTGATGCGAACCCCACGTCAGCGAAGTTGCTTCCCAGCACGTTCTTCACGTTCGGGTATGATCCCCTCTGCATGACCCTGACGAAGGGTTCATTGGAGTAGAACCTGGCGAATGCCCTCCACAGCTCGCCCTCGTCCACCTCCAGCTCCGCGTGCGCGCTGGCAAAGGCTCCCCTGACGGAACCGACGGAGTGGGGTACCATGCTGACCCTCACCTCCTCCCCCACGAGCAGAGAGAGCTCTTGGGATGCCTCCACCTGATGCCTGTGTCCCGAGGCTGAGTAGGGTCTTATGGCGCCACTCCTCTCTGGATGGTGGGTTCCCCTCGATGGCTTGGATCCTGCTTCGCTGCTGCCGACCTTGACATCCGCTAGCACCTTCCTCGCCCCCAGCTTAACTAGGGGAGCGGAGGCCAGTATCGTGGCTGTCGCGTTGCACCCCGGTGAGGCTACGAGCCTTGCATCCCTTATCTCGTCCCTGTGCAGCTCGGGCAGTCCGTAAACCGCCTCTTCCAGCAGTTCGGGATTCGGATGCTTCCACCCGTACCACGTCTCATAGAGGGACGGGTCCTTCAGCCTGAAATCGGCCCCCAGATCGACTACCCCGATCCCCTTCTCAAGCAGGGAGGGGATCACATCCTTGGAGATGCCGTGAGGGAGGGCGAGGAGCGCGTAATCGAACTCCCTGTTTAAGGCCTCCTCCAGCTTGACGAACTTCAGCGAAAGGAGCCCCTTCAGGTGGGGATGCGCCATGTAGACCGGCTTACCCGCGTACTCCCTAGATGTGATCACAGTCACAGTGAAAGCCGGATGGGAGACCAAGATCCTCAGAAGCTCCCCACCCGTATAGCCTGAAGCTCCGAAAACGGCCACTCTCAAGACCTGAGCACCTCCCACACGTACGAGGCGAGCTCCATGGCTACGTCGATTCCGGTAGCTTTTATGAAGCCCTTGAACTCGGGGATTCCGTTGACCTCATTCACTAAAATCTCCTCGTTGGAGAGAAGATCCACAGCCACGAATTCCCCCTTCACAGCCTCCGCTGCCTTCAAGGAAAGCTCTTCTATCTCGCTAGTCACCTTGATGTGTCTTACCGTCCCTCCCAGCGCCACGTTGCTCTTCCAGCCTCTGGACGCCATCCTCTCCATGCACCCAATCATCCTGTCGCCCAAGACGAGGCACCTTATGTCCCTACCTCCGGTCTCGACGTATTCCTGGATGACGTGCCCCCTCACGCTGCTGGACATCATCCCCCTCGCGTCAGCGATCTGTGCCGCCATCTCCGCGCTCTTAACGAGTGAAACCATCCTTCCCCAGCTGCCTAAGGGCGGCTTATCCACGACCACGCCTTGGAACTCCCCGTAGGCCTTGAGAGCCGCGTCCCTTCCCAGCGCCAGCAGGCTCTTGGGGATCGGTATCCCGAGTTTGGAGAGGGCTGAATAGGTAAGCACCTTGTCCCCGCAGGTCATTATCGTCGAACTGCTGTTTATGGAGTGAGAACCCATGGATTCCAGCACGGCAGACGATCTGACTCCCCTGAACATCCCCACTGTTCTTATGAGAGCTACCCCCGGAACCCTCACCCCGTTTATCGGTAGTGGAGTTGACGTCACGTTCAAGATCCCCACTTCAAGGCCCTTTTCTCTCAAGGAGTTGTAAATGAGTTTCTCCTCTAGTCTGGGATGATCGACCACTAAGAGGACTGAGTCCGTTCCAAGGGCATCACAGTCCCAACCTAAATGGGACATATAAAAAGTTTCCTCTCAATCCGCTGGGTACAGCTCGGCCTCGTCCTCGTCCAGCCCGTGCCACACAACTTCATAGCCCAAGGCCGACGCCAAGGGTAAGGCCACATCCTCGGGTAAGCCCTCCTCCCTGAGCATTGCCTTCAGCTCCTTGACCTTTCTCGGAAGTTTCCTATTCTTAAGCGACTCCAGCACCTCTTTCCGGACCGCATAGTTCCCCAATACCTCATATCTCTCCAACGAGAGGGTCCTCTTCAGCTGATCAATCCTCATACCCCTCTTCTTCGCTAGAGACCTGAGATCCACGATATCTCCATCGAGATCGCGATCCGATAGTGCGATCTCTTCTATAGCCCTCCTCTCCAGTTCGTTGAGTTTCCTCAGTAGGGCCACCTTGTCGATGCGCCCCTCGATGTATAAGACATCTTTCGGCAGGTTCTCTGTTCTGGAGCAAAGGAGGTCCTTCCTCGCCAAGATAAGTATGGGTTCTTTCAAGAGGGACAACTTCTTGATCTTCTTCTCGATGTATTCTGGGGTCCAGAAGCCCATGACCTCTACATAAACCTTAGCTGGTCCATTCACCAGTAAGAAATCCGGTATGAGGATGGAACGCCCAGCTACTAGGGGTTCTGGCTCTCTGATGGCCCTCCAACCGCCGGCCTCGGCTATCGAGGCGAACCTCCTCTCGAGGGAGCTGTCGTACTGGGGCTCCTCAACGCCTCCTTTCGGGAACAAGTCCCTAGCTCTGGAATCCAATCTCAGCGAGAGCACCCTCTTGTTCCTAGAGATCTCGGCCGAGATTCTCCAGTGGGACATAGAGACTACATGGGGGATCAGCTTGGCCAAGGACGTACCGTACCTAGTGGTCATCTTGAGTATAGAGGCGGGGCCGCTTACCTCTATTGCCACGCCCCTCTCAAACCGTTCCGCCGTGTACATAAGGCCCAATCGCTTGAGCGCCCTGAGGAACCCCTTAACCTCCCATCCTGTCGCCCTAGTCTCTATCCTGAGGTGTAGGGCCTTGAAGAGAGATGTCTGGAGCAGCGAGAGGTTGTATTTTCTGAGGAGATCCTCAGGAGATATCTCAGGCCCAGAGATCAGCACTTGAAAATCGTCTGAGTCGGCCCACAAGCTGTCCTCTAAGTCTTCCTTGGAGATCCCTAACTCCAAGGCAGCCTCCTCCAGTGCCTGATCCCTAATTTCCTCGGTAACGAAACCACTGTATTTAACATTGACCAGCCGAAACACCACCTCTCTCGCCTTCTCCGGTTCTATGACGGTTTCGGGTCTCCTGAACTGGCTCATTCTCTCGAGGAGGAGAGCCAATCCCCTGACAAACCTATAGTCCACCCCCAAGAGTTCGTACATCCCCTCTATCTCCTCGACTCTCTCGTGTATCTCGCTGAGCCTTCCCCCCAGCTGGAATGCGGCTATCAGTTCCCTAGCAAGCTCGATCTCTTCCTCAGTACCCCTTGCCCAGAGGGGAAGCAGCACCGATTTCCTGACCCTAGCCCTCAACAGCTGGGAGGGAAGCATCAGCTTAATCCCTTCCTCCTCCTGCTAGATATCCTGACCTCAGAAGTTCCTTTTGATATCACCTCGTAGAGAACGGCTCTCTTTCCCTCCCTCTTCCTGAGGATCCTGCCCAGCCTCTGTATGAACTCTCTCCTGCTGCCAGTGCCTCCGAGCACTATACCCACTCTGGCGTCGGGCACATCTATACCCTCGTCTAGGATCTTCGAAGTCACTATCTTCGTGACCGAGCCCACTCTAAAGGAGTCCAAGATGCGATTCCTCTCCCTCTGACTCGTCCTGTGGGTTATCAGAGGTATCAGGTACCTCCTACTTATTTCCTCGGCCATCTCGTTGTATTCTGTAAAAATAATCACCTTGTCGTCCCTGTGACTCTCTAATAGACTCTCAAGGACATTTAGCTTACTCTTTGAGTTTATAGCTATTTTTCTAGCCTCATTCCATGCAAGTAAGGCCCTTCTAGCTGCTTTGTTCGATGTACTCCTCATAACAAGTTTCCTGAAATCCTCGAGCGACCTCATGGTTATCCCGGCCTGCCTGAGTGCCTTCTTGTATTCCATAATCAATGTCTCGTATCTATCCCTCTCCTCATCCGTCAGATCCACCTTTATTCTGATCGTGTCGAACTCGGCTAGGTGATCGCCAGCCAACTCTTTGGGGGAGATCTGATAAACCACACCGCCCACTAAGGGGAAGAGAAGTACGTGCCTCCCATCCTCCCTCTCAAGCGTGGCAGTCAGCCCCATCCTGAAGGGCGCCGCAGAATACTCTGCGATCTCTATGTAGGCTTCAGCTGCCAAGTGATGCACTTCATCGAATACTAAGAAGGTGAACTTGTTTCCCAGCTCAGAGGCCCTGATGTATGCTGAGTCGTACGTTATCACAGTAACAGACCTCAGATCTTGGCTTCCCCCGCCTACCGCACCGACCTTTATACCGTAGATCGATTCAATCAAATCTTTCCACTGTTCGAGCAGCGGAAGGGTAGGAACGATGATTAGAGTCGGCTCTCTCAGTATTTCCATCGCCTTAAGCGCTATGTACGTCTTGCCTGCTCCCGTAGGGAGGACTATTATCCCCCTCCTCTTCCGCAACCAAGAGTTAAGGGCATCCTCCTGATAGGGTCTTAGAGTCACCTTCTCGGTCAAATCCGGGGGAGGAAGGGGATCGAGAACTTGATCGGTTGCATGAGTTAGGAGCTCCTTTAGTTCCCTGTATCTGTAGGCGAGAGTCCTTAATTTACCGACCCTAGGATCATATCTGCAATGCGGGAGCTTGCTGACTCCCTCTATCAGTAAGGTTCCCCTGTCATAGGTGATTCTCAATATACCCTCCCGGCCACTAGGAGGCATCAATTAGGATAAAGGTTTCAGCGGATCTGAGAATCGAGCCTAATTCCAAAGTTTTACCAGCGCCTAAAAGGTGTCAGCAGGGATGGAATCCAAACCCTTGGGTACTCGGGGGTAACTGGTGCCTGGGCAACGATCCGTGCCGAACCACGACGGTTGCGCATGCCAACCACTTTAGTGGCTTCGGCGTCTGAGGAAAAATCTTCTAAGAGCAGCAGGAATTTCCGTGTGGAAACTTTATTAGTATACCTGTCTTCATCCTTTAGGTGTTCTCATGCCCAGAAGACGATTGAACTACCCTATAGAGGCGATAGAGGGCATAGGCAACGTGTACGCCAAAAAACTAAAGGAAATAGGAGTGAAGTCCGTTGATGACTTACTCAAGGCGGGGGCCAAGAGGTCTGACAGGAGGAGACTCGCCAAGGCATTGGGCGTATCCGAGAAGAAGGTCCTCGAGTGGGTCAACAGGGCGGATCTATTTAGGATTCCGGGAGTGGGCGAGGAGTACTCTGACCTCCTCGAGCAGGCTGGCGTCGATACAGTGGTCGAATTAGCTAGGAGGAACCCGGAGAACCTGTATGAGGAGCTAGTGAAGGTTAATGAGAAGAAAAGGCTCGTCAGAAGGCTTCCAACCAAGAAGCAGGTAGTTTCATGGGTGCAAGCCGCTAAGAAATTGAAGAGGATAGTGGAGTACTGACCTATCCCTCCTCGAAATCTTTCTTCTTGCCATGGGGATCAACAACAGTGAGAGTATGGAGAGTAACGCCCTGAGAAGTTCTATCCTGATCGATAGCCTCGTTAGTGCCGTTTCTGATTGTGCTGCCGGAATGACCCTCGGCTTGCTATTGCCGCTATTATCAGCCTTTACCTCACTCCGTGTACCCAGATTAGGACCACTATATCCTACATCACTAAGATCTTATAACAGGAGTCAGCTTTGCTGTACTAAGTGAAGAGATTAGGGAGAGAGGAGGTTTATCTCGCTCAAGCTCACGTCACTATCCCCGTCGAGGTCCTCCCATCTTATCAGATAGATACCGGAAGCACTCAGGAGGTCAGGGTGCTCCATTAAGTACATCAGACCTGCCCTAGTACCGTACCTGGTAATCCCAGCAATCCTTATCACCATGTTGTCCCGATCCACGTAGATGATGGCGTAATCTACTTCACCGAATGCGGCGATGTAGGCCTTTGATCTGAACTCTAACCCCACGAAGCTACCTCTGTCCTTCAGGAAACTCGCGCCAATAGTCCTCCAGTTGTAAGGAACGACATCGGGGCCTCCCAATATTATCAACATACTCTTCTGGCCAGGCAGCGACGGTCCGGCTGTCTTGGAGAGGATATCCATGTTCATCTCTAGGTCCGCTCCCTTAGCCACGTACCTGAACTTCTCCGGGAATATCAACGCGTACCAAGCTTTAGGGGCGATAGTTCTCCTCGTGGGGGATCTAGTGAAGATCGCCTTCAAGGTCATACCCCCCGTCATAGTGAATGTCGGGCTGACCTCATCCAGCTCGGTTCCATCGAGCTCCCAGTGATCAAATGAGTATCCGCTGCATTCCGACGGAGATACCTTGACTTCAGCTCCCTCCTGAACTGCTAGGGAGTCCCCATCACCGAACGAGCCGGCTGGCACTCCGTTTACCGATATATCTACGGTGCAGGGCAGGGAAGAGCCTTTATCGTTGATCACCCTTATGTTAAGTTCGTAGCTCTTTGTGCTGTACACTGCGGTCTCCTCAACGTCGTGATCCGGCATCTCAAATGAGATATGGGGAGTGGTGTCGCTGACATATCCCTCCCATCTCAGGAAGGAGTACCCAAAGCAATCCTGCGCGGAGAGAGCTAGCCGATCCCCGGGAGTCACCTGAAGTGAGTCTCCGTCACTAGCGTAGGTATCAATTCCCCATGAGGAAGTTACGTGCACCTGGCAGGCCAAGGAGTCCCCTGATGGGTCTTGAACCGTTAAGAAGAGCTTAGCGTAGGGCAGGGCTGGGTTGGCAATCACGAAGACGGTGGAGGCATAGGCGGCATCTCGATCCTCTAGGGACCTCTGGATCGTCTGGCCCGGGACTAGAGTCGAGGTATCCACTGGACCATCCAAGTAGGTGGAGGAACCGTACCACACGGCGCTGATTATTTGTAGGAAGCCGCCTTCCTGCAGCTCAATCAGTAGCACCTCATCACCAGTATCGTCCAAGTTCCATGAGCTACCGTAATTAGTTGGATCATACGGGGACAGGTCGGGAACCGATGAATCGGTGTCAATCAACTCGAAATCTGGTTTATATCCATAGGTGGACTCGAATTCGGCTGCCTTGTAGGCCACCACTATCCTCCTGCCAGCTTGTATCACCGCGCCGGATGGGAACCTGTAGAGGCTCTCATCATCGTAGGGGGCTGTGCCTACCAAGGTTTCCGAGTCGCCTATAAGGTAGTTCGTCAGATCCACATCTTCACCGGTAGGATTGTATATCTCCACCCACTCGCCATCGGGGCTGCCGGTTGAATCGGGCATGAACATGACCTCGGTTATAAGGAGGTGGGGCACCCTGTAGGTGGATGTTGGGGTTATCAGAGCGAAGTGCTCCGGATCTGACGCCATCTCGTCCACCCAATCGCTCAATCTGGAGGCGAACCCGTCAGGGCTGTCGTCCATTATCACGAGAATGTTCTCGTCGTGCACTGTAGTGGCTGATTTTGTCGGGTTCCAGCTGCCTAGAGCTGCGAGTCTATCATCAACGACGAAGAGCTTCGCATGCATCTTGTACTTGTGCGTGTCGACGTAAACGGGGACTCCCCCATCTATCAGGTCGTAGATGCGCCTACCCCTATTGTGAAGGTTGAGGAGCTCGTCAAACACACCTACGACGCTTCCACCGCCGTCGATCATGTGGACTATCGAATCGTAGAGCGGTGAGACCCATCCGCTGGTGGTGAATATGTAGGATGCGAACCTGAGCTTCGAAGCCCTCTTCACGTATCCAGCCAAGACATTCGGTATCCTTCCCCTATCTCCGAACTCCTGTGGGGTGAAGAGCCCCTGAAACATCAGCTGCCTGCCGGAATAGGTGGTGGATGAAATGAAGTCGTTGCTTTCGGTCTTCTCTATCCCGAACTTACCAGACCCTCCATTCCACATCTGGAGGAACTCCTTCTCGTAGTAGTAAGCTGCTATTCTGCTCGATACCACGAAAGCTGTGTTGTTGTTTCTGAAAAAGTCGTCCTCTATGAGGTTCACCGTGGATACAAGCAGCTTCCTTCCATCTATCACTATGAACTTATCGTGCATTATGTGAGTGGGATCACCCAGTGAGGAGTCGTCTACCGCCTCGACCCCGTAAGTGCGGAGGTAATCGAGGGCGTCAGAATTACCCGGGCTGTCGTCCATTATGACCTTGACATCGACCCCCCTGTTATGGGCCTCCACCAGCTTCTTCAGGATATCCTCGTAATCTATGAAAGCAACGGCCACGTATATCTTGGACGAGGCTTCATCTATGAGGCCCTCCAAGATGCTCTTGTAGTAATCGCCTTGCTCAGGCAGTTCAATCAGAAAAGCATCTAAAAGATTTTCCTTCTCCGGTAACCTTACGTACGACATCAACTCCTGTACTCCGTAGCTGTCGTCCCTATAGACAGCTAGGTACTCGTCCTTGGATACCACCGCCAGACCGTCGGCGATCTGATTGCCGCCCATCGAGAGGAGCGTCCCCTTCTCTTCCACGGTTGGATACTTCCCTGGACTGTCCCGAGGATCTATGATCGCATACGCCACCTCGTAATCGCTGGAGGAACCGGAAGTCCACAGGTAGACTATCCGATCGTTGAGGGAGTCGTAGGCCACCAGCGGATGCCTAGCTATTTGGGTTGAATCGCTGTCTATCACCCTTATGTGATAGGCCCACGTCTCCGGATTTATGTTCGCTATTCTCGGGTCTCCCTCGGGATCATCATTCAAATATATGTAGGAGATCACGAACCTGTCCTCCATACTTATCGCATAGGGCTCCCTTCCGTTGACGGTTAATCTCCTGTCGTTGGAGACCACAGCCCCATCATCCTTGACCACGGCGTACCTGACCTCGCTGCCGGAGAGAAAGGGCACGAGGAAGTAGCCGTTCCCTTCATACTCCAGATAGGCCCCGCTTATCCCCGGTATCTCCTCCTTTGTGTTATCGTCATAGAGTGTGATGTAGCCGGACACTCCCGAGCTGTCAACTAGTCTTGCGGAGAGGCCTAGGTCTCCACCTCCATCGAGGTATCGGTAGACCACTAGGGCCTTGCTACCGCCACCCACGCAGAGCATGAGATCAGCTTGAGTATAGGATAGGCCTCCAGTAGAGGTGATGTAGAACGGGGAGCCCATGCTCCCGTCCGGAGTTAACCACCTGCCTTCCACCTTCCTGCCATCGCTGGAGTACCAGATTACGAGGAATTTACCCTCTCCTGGTACGTAACAGGATCTGCTATACTCTTCGAAGTAGGTAGTGTCTCTTACATCGCCGCTCCAGATGTAATTGCCATCCAAGTCGTAAAGGGCGGCACGCACATTGGTCTTTGTGGATGAAGTGTAGTAGGTCCAAGTTATGAGGATTCTACCCCCACCCATGATTAAGGAGTCTATGCTGTCAATGCTAGAGGCCTTTCCCACGTATTTCACGATTAATGAAGCGTTCTTCGAGCCCATCTTCACTATCTCCAAGTATATGATGTCATTTCCGTAGCTATCAGCGTCTTTCCTGACCCAAGCCACGGCGGCAGTCTTCGTGTCAGGATCAAAGGCCACTGTGTTAGTATACCATCCGGCGAAGTCATAAGATCCGGGAGATCCTGTGGCCTCACCTACAACATCTATTTCCTTGCCACTCGTGTCAACCGGAATCTCAGCATCAGAGTATTCGGCATTATACACTAAAGTTATGGTCAGAGCATCCGTATAGTCCAAGAGTGAGCCTGACTGTCCGGATCCGGCCACCGAAGTGAGCTCTCTATGGAGATCGGATATCATGTGTCGAGGCACGGATAGAAAGATCTCACTACCCCCTCCAGGATTGTGGATGAGTTCGCACCTTCCAACTAAAGACCAAGACCAGCCAGCTCCAGTGTTCTCATACAACTTCGGAGCGTACCCCAAGTGATACTCCACCATGTAGTCAGCTCCTATGCCCGCCACTGAATATCCCGTGGTCGCATCCCCGTCCGTGTCCATGAAGATCCAGTAAGTGCCAACGGGGGAGCCGCCGTACCAAGGCAGGATTCCCGACACCTTGATCTTGAAGATCAACTGATCGGAGGTGAGTCCTGCCTTGAAATCGGTGATGTCCAAATAGGAGGGTGAGGCGTCCCCGGACACATCGGCCACATTGGCCTTCCAATCCACTGGTGGCTCCTCAACGGGATAAGTGAGGAAATCTCCGGTCATCGCAGAGCTCTCTGGGAACCTGTCTATCACACTAGCCCCTAGCTCAGTGTACGAGTAGATGAGGAAGGATTCCGAGAGGAGAGGGAGTTGTCCGAGCGGAATACCCACTATCAAAGCATCTGATGACTCCCCTCCGCCCACAATCTGCACTTGGGAGATCCAATTCCCGAGCCCGTCGTAGAGGTGGGCTTGCTCCGTTCCATCAGGTCCCAAGCTGAAGACGATGAGATAGTCTCTGAACCATGAGAGCGACGCTAGGCTGTCCTTATCGGCGTCCAGCTCCACCGACCAGTACTTGGTCGCGGATGGATCCCTTACTATAGAGCCAGCGGTCCTTACCATGATGAAGAGTCTGTCGTCATGGAGCACCCATATCTCCCTCACATCCAAGTCGCTCGGGGTGAGGCTCTCATCGGGCTCCTCGCCCACTTTCTCCATCTGAGCGTCTACTCTGAGGTTATCGGCCAGCACTGTGAAGTCTTCCGTCGGGTGGAAGCCCAAGATGGCAAGCCCGTTGTGAGCCGATGGGGGGATAGAGGCGTCGATGATCTCGTCGCTATGCGTGTTGACGGGATCAGCGAGGTCCGTGACCGTAGCTATTATGCGGTTCGTTTTATCGCCAGTTGATGGGTCAGTGATCCACAGCACCATGACCTGAAGCCTGTACCACCTGCCCTCCACTATATCAAATCCTAGAGGAGAGATTTTGAGCTCCCTCCATTCACCTGAGAGGACCACATTAAAGACCAAGTTATTGAAATCCGTGTCCACGGCCACCTCATATTTATTGGCCACAGAGCCGTATCTAGGCAGAACGTAGAAGTGGCCTTTACTCCCAGAAGGTAGTGAAAAGTCCACAGACATCGTGTAGTTGTAGGGGAGTCTCAGGTAATGGGGAAAGCCATCCGGTTCCTGATATGCCTTCAATACGGCAATAGGCTCGTCTTTCTTTGGATTACCAGCATTCTCCTCGTTGAACCCCGTGAACACCAGCCAGCCGTTCGCTTCATCCACATCCACTTGAGAATTCCCGACAGTCCCAGCATCATACACTTCCGTCGTCAAATCAAATCGCTGATAGGTTCTCTCGCTTGAAGAGAAGCTGTCCTCAACTATTGTCACAGGCAGGTTGACGTGAGCGGTCGAGAGGGGAGCATAATGGCTAATGATCGCGAGATATGAGACTAGGAGTATGGAGATCAGGAATATTGATTGGGGCTTCGACAGGTCCCGCATTCTTAGATCGCTCTAACATTAACGAGGAAAGGTTTAACCTTAATCCCGTGAGATCCCTGTGAAGTCGCTGGATGCTACGTTTTTACGTGTAGTCGGGTCGATCACATGATGCGAAGAGCGGACCCCTCCTTGGACTACTTCTTCAGGCCTAGGACTGTAGCCCTTATAGGAGCTTCTTCCAAGCCGGGCAAGATAGGCCACGAATCTCTGAGGAGCCTCCTGATGACGGGATACTTGGGAAAGGTCTACCCTGTGAATCCTCGAGCTGGCGAGATCCTAGGCCTCAAGACGTATCCTTCCCTCCTCGATGTTCCGGATGAGGTCGACTTGGCTGTCATAACGTTACCTGCCCCCTCGGTCGTTGACGCGATGAAGGACTGCCTGAAGAAGGGTGTCAAGGCAGTAGTCATAATATCGGGCGGCTTCGGCGAGGCCGGGTCGGAGGGAAAGAGAATGGAGAGGGAGGTCGTGAGGCTGGCCAAGGAGGGTGGGATCAGGATAATTGGCCCTAACTGCATAGGCGTGTTCGACGGGTACAGCATGGTAGACACTTCATTTCAGCCTCATGAGAGGATGGGTAGGCCTGGCCCTGGAGTCGTGGCTTTCCTTAGCCAGAGTGGTACCTTTGGAGCCACCTTCTTGGACTGGGCGGCTGAGGATCATCTAGGCGTTAGCAAGATGGTGAGCTTGGGAAACAGGGCAGACGTGGATGAGGCCGACCTCATATCATACTTCGCGGGGGATCCGAAAACCCACGTCATCGGGGTTTACGTGGAGAGCTTCACTAGAGGAAGGGAGCTCATGGAAGCAGTGAGGAATGCGGGTAAGCCAGTGGTCGTTTACAAGGCTAGCAGAACGGAGAAAGGTTCTTTGGCTGCAGTATCGCACACTGGTAGAATGGTGGCCAAGCACGAGGTGGCCTCATCTGCCTTAAGACAGGCAGGTGCCCTGCTGGTCGACTCCTTCGGTGAGCTCTACGCCGCTGTAAAGGCCTTGGCCAAGCAGCCGGCGATGAAGGGTGGTGGGGTCGTCATGGTAACCAACGGCGCCGGACCATGCGTCATGGCCGCAGACGAACTGGTGATGAGGAGAGTTCCCATTGCCCAGCTGAGCGAGGACACGAAGGAGGAGCTCAGGGGCTCGCTTCCTCCTTACGTCTTGGTGGGCGACTTCGTGATAGACCTCACGGGGAGCGCCAACACTTCCGACTACCTTAACGCCTTGGAGGTACTGGCTAAGTCAGAGGAGGTCGGTTTGCTGGGGGTATTCGTTGTCTTCCAAGATTCCCCGCTGGAAGACGATTTTGCAGAGGTCCTTTCCCGGTTCGATGCTGCCGGTAAGCCCCTGCTAGTTTTCGCAGCGGGCGGCCGCTACACAAGGGATAAGAGGTCCTTGCTGGAGGAGGCGGGCATACCGACATACGATGATGTCAGGGAGTTCGCCTCCGCCTCGCTAGCGCTCTGGTGGTGGGGTAGCCATGAGAGACAGGGAGCCCTTGGCGTATAGGCTGGTTTACTCCACACCTAAGGTGAAGGGATTCTACACGCCCCTAGTGGAATTGGTTAGGGAGAGGAGAGCGGGGAGGGTCCTCGATGTCGGGGCTGGCTACGGAATAGCTGCCGAGCTGATATCCCCCCACGTGAACGAGGCTTTCCTTTTAGAGATTGAGGGAGCGATGGCCGAGAAGGCATGGGGGAGACTGGGCTCCTCGAGAGTCCACGTCGTCGTGGGAGATGCCTCCAGTCTCCCCTTCAGGGATTCCTACTTCGATCTCGTTTACTTCTTCGATTCCCTCCACCACATACCCAAGAAGATCGAGGCCCTAAGGGAAGGAGTGAGGGTCCTCAGAAAAGGTGGGTTGCTAGCGGTGTTCGATTTCGATGGGAGCAAGCTTACGACCAAGCTGTTGAGAGTGATTGAGAGGCTGTTCGGCATCTCCTCGGACTTCTACTCATTAAATGAGGCAAAGGATATAGTTGAGGGCTTGGGTTTGGTAATAGAGGAGGCTAGGGAGGGGAGCATGGGGAGCTACCTCTTAGTGGCTAGGAAGAAATGAGGGATTTAAGGGTGTTTAAGACCTCTTCAGCGTGCCCCTTCACCTTGACCTTGGGCCAAACCTTCCTCACCGTGCCTTCGGGGTCAATGAGGAAGGTGCTCCTGATCACCCCGAAGTACTCCCTGCCTGCCATTTTCTTCTTCCCCCATGCTCCGTACTTCCGTATCACCTCCTTCTCCGGATCGCTGAGGAGCCTGACCCTTAGTCCGTGCTTCTCTTGGAACCTCTTATGACTCCTCACAGAGTCCGGGCTCACTCCAAGTATAACGGCTCCGAGTCTCTCGAACTCCTCAATTAAGGTGGTGAAGTCCTTGGCTTCCTGAGTGCACCCACGCGTGTTGTCCTTTGGGTAGAAGTACAAGATCACCCACTTACCCCTGTACTCACTCAGGCAGACCTCCTGTCCGTCTTGATCGGGCAGGCAGAAATCAGGTGCTTCAGAACCCTCAGTCAGCTCTGACATATCCCATCACCCATCTGGGATTTAAAGCGTTTTACATCACCAGAAACCAACCGCTCTAACCCCATTCCTCCTTATATGCTCCTCCACGGATCTTATGAGTCTGAGTGCTATGAAGGCCATCAATATCGACTCGACAACGCTTATCAACACGGCTTCCCTCATGAGGATGGGATTCTCACCACCCACGGAAACCTTGATCATGTAGGTGGGCGCTACATACGGGATCGCTAGGTAGATCAGCCTGGCGTACTCAGGCAGGACACTAACGGGAACTATCAGCAGCCCGATTATTCCGAAGTTGAGTATCTCCAAGAACTGCTCGGATATGCTCGTCCTCATGGAAGTGGCCGAGATTGAGAGGGCATAGGAGAGACTCTCCACGATAAGCAGAGCGAAGGCTGAGAGCATCAGAGATGGCCATTCGACGGTCATGAGAACCCTACCAAATATCCAGCCGAAGGCGTAGCCCATTGCTATTATTATGGCGAAAGAAACTGTGGTCCCCGTGAGGACCCTTCCGATGATCGTGGTGAAGGGAGAAGTGTTCCTGAGCAGGTGCTCCTCTACCATTCCCATGAGAATGAAGAAGGAGGTCCATCCCCCAACGAGTGAGGAGAAGCTGGATATGACGCTCCAGGCTGCAATGGTCCAGTAGGCCATCCTCAGTGCAACGGTCAGGTGCTCGGAAGGTACGAACAGGAGGACGCCCATTATGAATAAGAGGATCCAGAGTACTTGAGAGAGTATCATGTTGATGAAACTCATCCCGTACCTCCACAGCCTCAAGGTGTGGAGCCAGATTACCGCCTTCACCTTCACCCACATGGATCACACCGCCCCGCTCTTCAGGGCCCTCCTCTCAGCCTTACCCATGAGGGTGAATGACAGAGCGTTGTAAAGGAAGGACATTCCCAGCAACACGGCTATCAGGAATGTCATTTCAGCGAGTTTCGGCGCCCCAAGTAGTGATGAGAGACGGGCGAGTTCGAACGTATAGGTGGTCGGCAGGAGAATGGAGAGGAACCTGGCCCAGATCGGGAAGAGATAGGCAGGGTAGAAGGCTCCCGACAGTATCAGAATTATGGGGTTGAGCCAGCTGAGCACGTTAGTCTCCTCCTTTATCGTAAGAAGAAAGGAACCGAATATCGCTGCGAACCCCAGAAGGGGCAACATCCCTACGACGATGGCCAAACCCATCACCAGCGTGTCGGACAGTCCTCCAACTAGGCCCTCTCTCCATATGAGCACGGGGACGAATTCAGCGAGCTGCATGAAGGACCACAGAAGATACCTGGGTATGTAGGACATCACCAGCGTTACTGAAGTCCTATAGGGGGCGATCAGCATGTAAGGGAGGGTCCCTATCCACCTGTGGTAGAGGACCGTGCCCCCGACCTCCCACATGACCGACAAGGAGGCCATTGCTATCAGCGTGGAGGCGACGAAGAACACCACGGGATCCGCCTCGACTCCCACGTTGGACTTGAAGGTCTCCGCGGATCCGAATAAGAAACCCATGCCGAGCATGAGCGTCAGGAGTATGTAAGGCCAGGCAAACATCGAGACCAGCTGAGCCCTGTTGTTCTTGAAGAAGTATATGTCCAGAATCAGCCCCGATTTCAGGAGGGTCCACAGGCCCATCTCACTTCCCCCCCGTGAGTTCGATGAAGACGTCCTCTAGGGTGGGCTCCTTCACCTCTATCCTCCTCACGGAGCATCCCATGGAATGTAACCTTCTGAGCATCTCTTGAGTGGCCTGCTCCTTCTCTAAGGGCCTCATGACCACCCTGATCCTAGTGCCTTCCTCCGTCGGATCGACCTCCACCCTGCTAGATACTACTTCGGATATCTCCTCCCTGAGCTGTTTGAGGCTGACCCTAGCTGGCAGCACCACCAGCATCTCGAGGGTTATCTCCTCGGATACGAGATCCTTCAAGCCATCTACCGTGTCCATGGCCACTATAATTCCTTCGTTTATTATGGCCAGTCTATCGCACACTATCTCTACTTCAAACATGTTATGTGTCGTTATCAGGACGGTTTTCCCCTCTTGATGGGCCACCTTTATCAGGAGCTCTCTCAACAGCCTTGCCGACGGGGGATCCAGTCCTAGGGTGGGCTCGTCTAGTATCAGCAGCTCGGGATCGGTGAGCAGGGCTCTGGCTATGCTCAGCCTAGCTTTCATACCGAGAGAGTATTCCTCATAGAGCTTATCCGATGAACCCAGCTCCTCCAGTCCAACTAGCTCCAGCATCTTCTGAACCCTCTGTTTGAGTTCTGCTCCATCCATGCCGTAAAGCATTCCGAAGTACATCAGGTTCTCCCTTCCTGTCAGCTTCCAGAAGAACCCCTTTTCTACTGTTAGAGAGACACCTATCCTCCTCCTCACCTCAACGGCTTCCTTGACGACATCGTATCCCAAGACCGTGGCCTTTCCCGAATCAGGCAGGAGGAGGGTACTGAGTATCTTCACAGTAGTCGTCTTCCCAGCTCCATTGGGTCCGAGCAGCCCGAATACCTCGCCTCGGTATATGCGGAAGGAAACTCCCTTCAGAGCCTCCACGACCTTCTTCTCCCTATTAAATAGCCCCCTCCTAAGGTAGGTTTCATAGCTTTTTCTGAGGTTTTCGGCAGCCACTACCTCCTCCTTCAATATTTTTAAGCACCCTGTCAGCTCCTACTCACTTGTAAAGAAATTTAAACCTCTTGGCCAGTTGTGGTCATCAAGTGGACAGGTAATCGGGAGGTAGGAGGTTAGCGGTGAAGAGATATTCTGTTATTCTCTGGCCTCTTCTGGCCGAGATATTTGCTGGACTAGTGGTGTTAAGCACTAGACCCCAGCCAGAAGTCGAACTATCTGTTCAAGAGTCTGCTGGCCTCTCCCTAGCCTACATAGTGCTGGTATTCGGTATGGCCGTCCTGATGGTTTACCTAGTCAGGAGAAAGATGGTTCGGCTGATACGGATCATGACCGGTGTCTTCTTCGTTTATTCGACGCTTATCTCTCTGGGTACTCTTATAAGCGCCTTCATATCATTTCCCTGGCCCCTAGAGCTGCTCCTATCCGTCTTAATCGCCTGGCTGAGCTTTAGAAGAGACCTAATAGGTAATTTGGCTAAGTCGCTCCTATCAGCTTCACTTGCATATCTCTTCGTGGTCTTCTTTAACGACCTCTTCATATACTTCCTTCTCGGAGGTCTCGCCCTATACGATGCTTATTCGGTCTTCAGGGGACCGTTGAGCGAGCTTCTGATGGTCTCCCAAGAGGACCCCTTAGATCCCCTAATGGTGTTCCACGGAGATGTCTCTATGGGGGTGGGGGATGTGTTCTGCTATTCCATGGCTGCAGCGGTCTCATTCAGGTCTCTTCCCATATACCTATCTATCTTACCCCTGACAGCCCTTAATGCGGGTATCTTACTGACTCTCTGGACCCTTTACAGGGCTGGGAGATCCCTCCCCGGGCTCACCATTCCCATCTCCCTCTGGCTCCCGGCCCAAGTCGGTCTGCTGTTCCTTGGGAGCTGAGGTCGTTTTGGATCTCCTCAGCCCCTCTATAATCAGGTAGAGCTCTGAAAGGACCATTAGGATTATCCCCCACCACAGCAACTGGACGTACGGTATCACCTTCACTTGGAGGAACGCGCCTGAGGTCATGAGGGTCGAGTTAGAGGGGTCGAAGCTTTGGGCCAAGTCGTAGAGGTCCAACGTGTAGGGGATCATCATCTCCTCCTGGACGGACTGACCCAAGTAGGAGGAGGCGAAGAGAGAAGCTAAGGCAAGCTTCTGCTCCTCGTTAAGCCCCCTGAACGATTCGTGAAGGTAGTAAACCATTAGCTCGTGGAAGCCTATGCTCCATTTCTTGTCCTTGACGACGGGAGGATGGAACACCATGTACAGGTCGCCCAGACCGCTAGGTAGGGTCAGCACGTGAGCGACAAGACCGTGGATGCCCTGAGCCTCGCCGTTGGCGTCGAACCTTATCTCCAACAGCTCCTTCGATCCTCCAGCCTCAAGCGTGAGGGAGAGCTTTGCACCCTCTGGCAGCTCCTTTGGTATTGGAAGGTATCCTAGGCAGTTGATAGCCTCCTCTTGACGCTCGTGGATGAGTTCCTTGCAGTTCCCCGGAAGCAGGTCACTCAGCAGCTTAGAGGTGAATGTCCCGTTGGTGAGCAGTCTGGACAGACCGTGATCTTCTAGTATTTTCAGAATGTCAGATGAGATGGTTCCTTGGGTGAACGCCACATACAGGACCACATCCCTTCCCCTCATAGTTGCCGGTACATCTACATCTCTCTCCCCGCGATACACGCCCTTCTCTATTACGAGAGTTGAGTTTGGAGCTACTATTATACCATTGAGGTTCCGGGGTAGAGAGTGACCTTGCTTCAGCATGTCAAAGAATACCAATGATGCCCTCCCTATCTCCACAGTTCCGTTAGGGACGGTCAGGAGGAGTGGTCTCTGGAACGTGAGATTCACCATAACAGTGGGAGAGGCTCTCATCTCAGCCAAGTCCCCTCTAAGGGTTACGTTTCCCACAACCATAATCCTAAGGGTGGTCTCATTACCGCTAGCACCTAAGAAGGCCGCTATCATGGGATCTGAGACGGAAACAGATACCTCACCGAGGTCCTTTGATTCCTTGGATGCATTAGTCACTTCCGTTAGGACAGCACTGGCATTGGCTCTGTAGCTTCCAGCCATCTTAACACCCCCCTTAAGGCTTCTGTAGATTCCCAAGATGCCCGCTTCTTCCAGCCGCTTCTCTCCCGCCTTCATCTCCCGTAGGGCATCACCGAAGTTAATCGCTAAGGAGAGCATGATGAGGCTTGCTCTCTTGTATATGTCCGACTTCCCGACATATGGGGTGTAGACGTCCACCTTGCCGCCGTAGAGGCTGTACTCGTATCCCTTAAGTTCCACCCCCAATCCGTCTATATCCAGCCTATGACCGTAGGGAAGGATCACATCCTTAAAGTAGGACCTGTTATAAGCGAAGGGCCCGCTCATAAGTATGCCGAGCATCGTTAGGGCCATGGCAGCGTGTAGCAGCGATACGGAGGACATAGTACTTAATCTGTCCCTAGCGTAGATGTAGAGAGCCGCCAGTCCAGAGAAGAGGCCAGCTACTGTGAAGGGGAGCAGTATCGATATAATTAAGTTCGTAGTGAGCGAGCTCGATGGTGACCAGATGATGTCCCTCCTGAAGGTCAAATAGAGCAGGATGGCAGATACTATTGAGAGGCCCTCTATTAACCCCAGTATCTCCCTCCATCCCAATCTCGCCCCCAAGGTGCACATCGGGAGGGATACCATGAGTAGGAGGGCGAATGGAAAGAGAATGGGGTGGAAGAAATCTATTCCTGAGTCCATCTGAGGGACATCGATACTCATTCCCAAAGTACTGCCTATGGATCCCACCGCGAGTACCGAAAAGAGCACCAAGAACATCATGAATAGGGAGAAGTAAGATAAGGTGAGTCCCGTCTTGTAAGGGCTATTGATCACCTTGCCTATCTCGGATCCCAACCTCCTGTATCCTCCCCTTACTCCCTCAGCTATGAAGAGGAAGGTCAGCATTAGTGTCAGCGCACTCGTTAGGGATTGAGGAGAGGCGAAGCTGTGGAGGGGAGATATACCAACTCTCGTGACTAATATGGCTAGATAGACGCTTCCCGCGGCAGTCATCTGAGTAGCGTATGAGAGCTTCCTGTCAAGGGATTTCACGTGGAAAGAGGCCGTTAGAGCAAGCCATGGAGTAAGTTCAGCCGTTTCTACTGGATCCCAAGCCCAGTAGCCGCCCCACCCGAAGGTCACATAGCTCCAATATCCACCTATTGCTATTCCTAAGGTCAACAGGAGCCAACCGGCCCTAGCCAAGAGCTCACTAGCTTTTTCATGCCCGCTATAAAGCGAAGCCGCCGAGGCCGCGATTAATGCATAGGCTGTGAAAGTGGAGAGGGGGTGAGGGTATATCCAAGGGCTCTTAAGTAAAGGGTTGAGCCCCATTCCAGTGGCCACCTTAATAGGGAAGGATTCGAAAGCTCCATTAAGGAAGGCCAATGCTAGCGATGTGAGTATCAGTGCACCATAACCTGTAGACAGTATAAGGTCCTTATGATATCTTCTGTGAATAAGGGCGACGAAAGTTAAGACTGTGGTTAGGAGGAAAAGGCTACCACCACCGCTGGACCAACTTGAGGCTATCTTGAATATGAGGGGAAGTCCCATAGAGGATGTTTCGTAGACGGGCTTGAGGGTGTAATCCTGAGTCACGAAGGCCCTTACGTAAAGGAACCAATTGACGAGGAGGACTAAATATGATACGATTCCAAGCTTGGTTACCTTCTCCTTGATAGAGGAGTATGCAATATCGGCAAGGAGGATCACACCGCCCAAAAAGGCTATAAATCCTGTGTAGTGCATAAGTTCACCCCATAAGTAAGAGATATATGCCCAAGGCCACAAGTACGCCCCCACTTACTCTCTCTAGCCAAGCAGGATTCTTCATGACTTTGGAGAATACGCTTGTCGCCCTCCTCGCTAGGTAAAGGGAGATGACTAGTGCTGTTGCCATGCCCAGCGCGAGTAGAGCTACACCCGTAACCCCTGCGAGCACATCTCTGGTTGCGCTTATGAGTGCTATGTAGCCAGCGAGCAACGGTAGGCTGCACTGGAAAGATACCAAGCCGAAACTAAAGCATGCTGCTGGAAGACCGGATGATAGTAACCCTCTCACCCTCTGGCCCGGTAAGGGGCATGATTCAGAGGCAGTAAAGATCGTGAGCGAACCAAACAGTATGACAGCCACAGCTAGGGCGAAGGTCAACCCTTTGATGAGGCCCGCCACGAAGGAAGCTGCGAGGACCATCATTGAACCGAGGACCATGGTACCGACAAATGAGGAGCCTAAACAGACCGCGTAATCTCCCTTTCCTCTTACCCTTCCCATAGTTGCGTAAGCAGCGACTATGGGCGCTGAGCATGGAGATAAAGCGACTAGTGCGCCCAAAATGGGAAGCAGGGCTAGGGTGGCCGGTCCCCATCCAGAGACCTGCTCGTTAGAGGTACCCGTCATTTTAGCGGCCGATTCGATCCACTCCCTGAAATAAAGGGCCGGGTCCTCGGACTGGACCGGGCCCACGATCTTAGCCACCACCGCACCGTCCCTGAGGACTAGGAAGGTAGGGGTCTCCGTGATCCCGTACTCCATGAAGAGCCGGTCAGTCTCTCCGGGAACGAGAGGCACATCCACTACCCGGATTCCTTCAGGTGGAGACTTCTCCACCACCATCCAGTAGGGCTTCATCAACTCACAGGATGAGCAGGTCTCGCTCCAGAACATGACAGCTACTACTCCTTCCTTAAGCCGCCTATCTATCCCTCCTGCGGAGACCCGTACGGCTGCACTCTTGCCGCCGAACGAGACTAAGAGGCCGAGGCCTACGGATGTCAACACGATTACGATGGCCAAGATGCTCTGATAGCTTACCCTCATAGTTCACACCTCCAGAATGTAACCAGCCAACCAAGAGGCGATCAGGGAGAATAGGAGACCCGAAACTGCCAAGATAACGGTACGGGAGTAATCCCCAGAGGTCAGGAATGAGAGGGTCTCTTGGATTATTGGGAGACTCAGCACGAGGATAATCGTCGGTAGGAGAACTCCTCTTGCTCTCAAGTAGACTGAAATAGCTGAGGAGAGAGCAGATATTGACGCCAGATAAACTCCTGAGGAGGCCACGAGGGAATAGAGGTAAACCGCTCCCTCCGTCCAGCCTGACAAGCCCAAGGTAGTCAAGAAGGACAGCGTGATCAGGGTCTCCAGTAGGAAGAAGGTTAGTAGGAGCTTAGCCAAGAAGAAGGTTACCGGTTCAACAGGCGACATTCTGACCCCATCCAATGTGCCCAAATCCTCCTCCCTCACGACAGTCATGACTGACGTGAAAACCGAGAGGAAAAGCGCAATGAGCATGAGGCCAGTTCCAGCTAGGGGTAAGGGATCCTCAACTGGTAATCTGCTCATAGAGAAGCCTAGTAGACTGGATGATGCTACAGAAAATATGGCTGCTCCACCCAGCTCCGGCAGGTTCTTAGCCTCAAGCTTCAGATCCTTCCATAGGATTCTCTTAACCTGTAACAGCATTTAGCTTTCCCCCCTGGATCTCGTACACCGTAGCTCCCAGTTCTACATCAGCCCTTGGCGATGTAATGACCACTGTCTTGCCAGCTGACACCGATTGAATGAGGAACTCAATTAACCACCTCCTTCCAGCGTCATCCAATCCAGAAAACGGTTCATCAATGAGGAGCAGAGGTGGATCGTGGAGAAGAGCCCTCACCAAGTCTACCCTCTTCCTCCACCCGTAGCTCAACTCAGCGACCCTTCGGTTCAAGAAGGCGTCCAAGCCAAGCTCCGCCAGGATGGAGTCCACCTTAGACAGGTCAGCATACCCATAGAGGCCAGCGTAGTATACTAGGTTCTCCCAAACGGTCAAGTCTCCATAGAGTGGTGGGGAGTGTGGAACGTAACCGAGGAGGGCCTTAGCAGCTGGACTTCTAGCATCCTTTCCTCTCACCAGGACCTCTCCTCTCGAAGGGGCTATGAGGCCCGAGGCGAGCCTCAGAATGGTGGTTTTGCCGGAACCGTTGGGGCCCACTATGGCTATCATCTCTCCTTCTCCGAGAGTGAGCGTTATCTCCCTTATTACGTACCCGCTCCCAAAGCTCTTCCACACATCCCTGAACTCCAATAGCACTTAACCACCCGTGGCTGGTGGAGCCTCATAGGCCTTATGACATCCCTGTAAAATCTCCTTTATCTCCATCCTCCCCAGTACATCCCCCATCTTCTTGGGGTAGAACGTTCCCCTCATGATGACCTCCTGCTCCACCGTTGAGTGAGATGGTGGAGCGCCGTACTGACTGATAAATCTGGTAAGACCGTAGAAGGCGTATATCTTGCTCCCGTTCTCGTCCTTCAACACGAAGAGTATCAAGTCCTTCTCGGGTAGGGTCTCTATGTCGGCCACTAGGGCCCTAACCGTGACCACCGTAGGTTTCGTGTATTTGGAGAGCTGGGATACCTGCTCATAAGAGCTTGAGGTTATGGCCAAATACCCCACTAAGAGGACCACCAAAGCGATTGATGCTGCTAATATCACTCCTTTCATCGCCTCTCCCTCCCTGCCAAGTAGGCTAGGGTGAAAAGGGTTAGCCCGTATATCAAGGAGTTCACAGAATTCCCCCAGTAAGGTATGAGTTTCAGCTTGCTGGCCACTATCGTACTGTCCTCAACCCTGCCCTCCACCAGCAGCCAGTGCTTCTCCAAGGTCAGCTTCCTCTCACCTCTAAACACGACGAAAAGTGGGTTTATCGGTGGCTTCCCTCTATAGATGAGGTTGTAAGATCCTTGGGAGGACCTTACCCTCAGGTACAGGGTTCCGTTCTCCATATTACCCGAGATCACTTGGACCTTAAATGCCCCACTTGCACTTCCCGCCAAGTTAGGGGGTAGTTGCATTGCTACAAGCAGCACTGCCAACAGAACGACGGGAATTACTGCCAATTTCGCACTCCTCACGCCTCCAGATCTCATGAGAAGAGCTAGAAGTACGCCTTCCAATAGGACTAGGATAATCCTGCCTCCAAAGATCAGGGGAGTAAGCCCCCCTTTTATGAACATGCTAGTCTCTGGCATGATAGGGTGGAGACTGGGCATTAGATAGGGAACTAAGAAGCTTAAAGGGATCGTTGCGTAGGCAGCTACGGCAAATGCCATTGAGATCCTAGGCTTTATGTCAGGATCCTTTATGCTCGATCTGACAGCTAGATAGACGAGGAAGGCAAGGAACATGAAGAGAACTCCTGTCTCTCTCGGATCCCAATTCCAAGGGGAGCCCCACGACTCTGATGCCCATACCATCCCAGTTACTAGAGTGGAGAATCCCATCACGAGACCTGCTACAATGAATGAGTGGGCCGTCTCTTCCATCCAGCTTCTTCCTTTTAGAAGGTACGCAAGCGCTAGAAGGAAGCCTAATGTGAATAGGAAATACGTAGATACTGAGATGGGGACATGCACATATAGGTTTCTGTAAGCTGTCGGGTTTCCTAACGGAACGACTGATGGGAATGGACCTAGTACCTGAGAAATCCACAGAGTAACAGCATCTACCAACGATATGACAGCCAATGCCACTACTGACTTTCTCATTGAGGAGACCCCTCGTGCGACGAAATAAAAAATAATGTTTGGTTGGGAAGTTAGCTCATTCTCACTTACTTCCTTCTCCTTACCAAGATGTCGATGAGGACTAAGACTATCGCAACTAGTGAGAGCACGGTAGCTATGAAGGTGAACATGTTAACTCCTGTGCCTATTCCAGTCCCTGACATCTTCTCTATCTTACTCTCGAGCTGTTTCATCTTGAGCTGTGTCTCATAGTAAGTAGTCATTCTTCCCAGCTTATCCATGACCGTGTCGACTATTCCGAGCCAGTGTGTGTAGTCGGGGCCCATCATGGAGGCTCCCATCCTCCACCTCCGACCCTCGTGGTGCCATATGTAGTAGGTCATTATCTCCATGTACTCGTCCAGATCTCCCGGAAGGGCTTTCCTGTTCATTATTATTTCCCCGGCTCTGTTAACTTGGATGCCCTCTTTATAGGCCTTCTTGAGTAATGAGAGAGCGTAGTTCCACGTTATGTTATAATCCATGTTCACACTGTCGTACCATGTGAAGTAGGAGTATACCCAGTCGCTTGAGTGGCATGTCTTGCATACACTCATCATCCTTCCTCTCGGATTATCAGGGGATGAGAGAGCAGCATTACCCATTGTAAGTGGATTCTTCCAGTCCGGTCTCTTCTTCGCGAAGCCGGAGTTCAATGGATCTGGATAATAAGTCTGTCCAAAGCTCCATTTGGCCTGAATTTCCCAAGTCAGCCTAGCTCCTAAGTCGTGAGTACCTGCTACTATCACCTTACCATTCTTATCGACCAAGTGGCTCATGTGACAGGTAGCGCATGTCGGGGCTCTGAAGTCTATTCCTGGTCTCCATGGCAGGTTACTCCAATTCCATTCCTCTCCTTCCGAGTCGTAGATGTTTCCGTGTTTGCTCTCCTCATATATCTCTATCTGTGGATGATCGTACCCTAAATGACACTGACCACAAGTATGGGGCTTCCTCGCCTCGGAGATGCTGAAAGTATGTCTGGTGTGACACGTAGCACAGCTTCCCAAACTTCCATCGGGATTTATCCTGCCGGCCCCATTGTTAGGCCATCCAAGCAGCACCATATCGGGAGTTCCATATACCTTGGCATATGGTGCATCGAGACCTACTATCGCATTGGGCTTGGCTGGGAGAACAGCACTACCATGACACTCCATACATGCTAGGTAAACGTAGCTGTTGTTGTACTTGGGATGCTCCATTATGAAGTGGTAATCTACTCCTAAGTAGTTAGCGGTAAAATTGGTGACCGCATGGGTCAGCATGCCGTGGGACGGGTAAAGTCCTGTGAGGAATTTGAACTTATCCCCGTAGAAGTAGTATTTACTGGCGTTTACAGCTTTCTCATCTCCATTGTAGAAGTCCTCAGCATACTTCTTGTAGAAGGGCCATTCGACCACATCTTTGAAAATCTTATCATATTCGGCTTTGGCAGCGTCCCCGTAAGTCTTTTGAAGCACTAGGGTATACCAAGGCTTGAGATTTGCATTCAGAGCAGCGAAAGAATGCTTGCTCCAACTCATTTCTTTGGTCTCTTTGTAGTGACACTGTTGACAGTCTTTCGGGGTTACATCAACGACTATCTTGAAGCCGTTATGTTCTACGACATCAGCCCTATCAGAATCGGCGAACATACCATGGCATTCATAGCAACCAACCACGTAAGGATATCCCTTGAACTTACTGGCCAGGTGGGCGTCCTCCCCAAAGATATCCCTGTAATAAGCTTCCAGCTCATCTGGAGTATGCCATGCGTGTTTGCTCCTCAACCAGTCGTAATACGGGATCTGCATCTTGACCGTGTTGGGGTCCGCGTGGCAATTCAAACAGGCTTTCGTTTCCGGACTCACCTTGGCTAAAGCTTCTTGTGCGGTTGCCTCAACGCTCTGAGCGTCTCCGAAACCCACTCCGCTTGGATTGGCTAGCACTGGCAGTAAAGCAAACGCCAATGTTAGCGCGGCTATGGACAGGATCGGTAACCAGAACATCTTCCTCATATTCAGGCCTCCCTAGATGGGAGATCCCATCGTTGTAATATCTTGACGCATGGTATAACTTAAAATCGTTACGCGAAACTGGTAGTTCACGAAGTTAACTTAGGAGGATCTAATTTTATTTGATCCTCTTGTCTTAACCTTAGTAGCAGTCCTCTTATATATCCCCAAGAAGAATTGGCTTACGATGGATACTATAGTACTAGGACAAGAAGTCGACAGCAGCAGAGAATTTAAATTGAAAATAGCCGAGCTTGTGACCGGAAGAACCGCTGTCATAGCCAAAACCGGTTACGGTAAGTCTTGGACTATAAGGAAGGTGGTGGAGGAGCTACTAGAGAGAGGCTATCCCGTAGGCATCATAGACCCGGAGGGGGAGCACACCTCCCTAGCTGATGTGTTCGACATGCTGATTATATCTCCTGATGGGGATGTAGACCTCACGAAGGCCTCCCCGAGTAGATTAGCTCAGGTGGCTGTCAAGGGAGTCAGCTTCATCCTCGACATGTCCAAGTACAAGCCGGATACTTCTACTAAGTTAGCAGCTGGGATCATCGAGGGTCTGATGAAGATAGGAAGCTCCGATGGGTTTCTGGTCGTGGTGGATGAGGCCAAGGAGCTAGCTCCTGAGAAAGGAGCTGGCAGCACCTTGGGCAAGGGGGCGATGAGCACGCTAACGTGGCTGAATACGCTGGCAACCAGGGGGAGAAAGAAGGGCATAGGTCTCATGTTCTCGACCCAGAGGCCTCAGCTGGTTTCGAAGACTTTGCTCAGTCAGGCTGAGAACAAGATCATCCTGAGGGTAGAGTACATCAGGGACCTGTCCGCTGTGGTCCAGTATCTAGGGCTCAACAAGGACGTGGCCTCTAGGATAAGCAGCCTCGAGAGGGGAGTGGCTTATGTGGAGGGACCCTTCACCTTCAAGCCCGGCTTCGTGAAAGTAGGCAGTGTCAAGAGCGCCCACCTAGGTTCCACCCCGAATCCCAAGCCAAGACCTCCTCCCAGCTTGCAAGAGGTAGTCAGGTTCCTCTCGATCCAGACGGAGATCACCGTATCCGAGACCGAGGATGCAGGAAGGAAGTTGAAGGATGAGGTGACAGAGGAGAAGATAGAGGGAGAGGAGAGAAGAGGAAGAAGTGAGAAGAGGAACGTCGTAAAGAGAACCTCCAAATCTAGAGTCAAGGCTAAGGAAAGAGGAACTAAGAGGATTTCAGTCAGATCTCCTGAGATATGGTCCCTACCTCCGGCCAGACTGAGGTCAGATGTAGTTAAGGACTTGGTTAAGAGGAGGAATGAAATGAGGGACTTGCTCAGCACCTTGGAGGGCAGGAAGGAGGTCATGGATGAGGCGGTATATCAGATGCTCAAGGAAGAGTACGAGAAAGAGCTCGGTCTCTTAGAGGAAGACTTGGAGCCCTATAGGAGAGAAGCCGTGGAGGCGAGCCTCGTATTGGAGGCGGCGATAGAGGACAGGAGGAACATCGTGGAGGCACTTTCATCTAAGAGGGTCAACCCGTTGAGGAGGATGGCCGTTAAATGGAGGATATGGAGGCTCCAGAGGGAGATAAAGGCTCTGGAGAAGAGGCTGAAAACGGTCAAGAAGATCCTGAAGGAACTCGAGTGAGGTGATCACTTGAACTTAGAGCCTTTTCTGAGGAGGGAGAACACAGTCGCCGTGGTAGGGGCATCTAGGAACCCGAAGAAGTGGGGTTACAAGCTCTACAGATTTTTCAAGAGATATTACAGGAAAGTATATCCGGTGAACCCTAGAGCTGGGGAAATAGACGGTGATAAAGCTTATCCTGATCTGAAAAGTCTACCAGAAAAGCCCGATCTAGTGGATCTCGTTGTTCCCCCCGCTGTGGCCAGGGAGGTGGTGAGAGATGCAATACGGATGGGAATAAAGATGATATGGTTTCAACCGGGCTCTGAGGATGAAGAAGTAATTAAAGAGTGCTTGAAGGCCGGGATAAATGTGATATGGGGCAGGTGCTTAATGGAGACCATTGGTTATCACTCCCATGAGTGATGGGCTGCACCAGCTGGGGGATAGGATCTCCTTCTCGGGATGCGCCGGTTACGTTGACTCAAGGATTGTCAAAGTTGATGAACGCCTCGATGAGGAATCACGTCGCAGCACTTAGAGTATTTATCCTGAGAGCGAGTACTGCTGTGCGATTTCGAAGCGTTCCATCAATAGCATCAAGGAAAGGCCACTTCACTGCCAGCCGCATTGCATATTCGGTCTCGTGGCTACTTGTTGGTGTACCAAGGTTAAGTCCGCGTTAGCTGAGTAGCCTAGTCTGTATTTCCCTCTATATAGGGAAAGATTATATGATAAATTTCCCTCCATATAGGGGGATATTGTGGTCAGCAGATCCGTCCTAGAGGAGGTATTAGCAGATTCCGTTGAGCTGAGGCCGCCTGACCTAGTGAGAAGGGAGGTCTCCCTGCCCCTTAAAATGAGTGTGAATAGAGCTATAGCAGTCGTAGGCCCTAGAAGAGCCGGGAAAACCTACCTTTTATTTCAGGCAATCTCTGACTTATCCAAGGAGAACCCTAGAGAATCTGTACTCTACGTAAACTTAGAGGATTATAGATTAAGCGAATCGACGTGGAAGGATCTAATTGAGTTATATCTCCTCCATTTAGAGCTTTACCCTACTATCAGCTCCCGTTGGGTTCTCCTAGATGAGGTCCAAAGTGTTGAGGGATGGGAGAGGGCAGTGAGGAATCTTCTCGATAGAGGGGCTAGGGTCGTCGTTACTGGGTCCTCCTCAAAACTCCTATCACTCGAGGTGGCAACTCATCTTAGGGGAAGATCCATAACAGTAGAGCTCCTTCCTTTCTCCTTTAGGGAGTTCCTAGCAGCTAGGGGATTTGAGATGAGGAGGGAGCCAGTTTCGTCCTTGATGAAATCTAAGATCTTATCACTCGTGAGGGAATATATGGAATGGGGAGGCTACCCGGAAGCCGTATTAGAGCCGAAGCAGAAGGAAAAGATACTCAGAGAGATATGGGAGGTGACGGTCGCTAGGGATATTGTGGAGAGGTGGAGGATAAGGAACATCAGGGCTCTCAGGGTGCTACTGAATGCTATTAGATCCTCTACAAAGCTATCGGTACATGCGCTGTACCGCTACTTTAAGTCAATGGGGATCAAGATAAGTAAGAACACTGTCTACCAGTATTTAGAGTACTTGAAGGATGCCATGATCGTCTTCACTCTCCCAAAGTACTCCCCCACGTATAAGACGGTTTTGGGAAGCGTTCCAAAGATATATCTAGTTGATAATGGCTTATACTTGGGTAAGGCTGGTAGAGGAAGGCTCTTGGAGAGCTTGGTATTCCTAGAGCTCAGGAGGAGGGGGTACAGGGAGGGAGAGAACCTATTTTATTGGGAGGATTCCAAAGGAGAGGTGGATTTTATCCTAACGGATCGAGCGGGGAGGATAGAGAGATGTCTGCAAGTAACTTGGGAGTTGGTTCCGGGAGATTCTGAACAGAGAAAGAGAGAGCTCGGTTCTTTAGCGAGAGCTAAGGAGAAATTAGCTTGTAAGGAGGTTTCCGTCTTTACGTGGGATCAAGAGGGTGATGAGAAAGGATTTGAGATCATTCCATTCTGGAAATGGGTCATGGGATTGAGGAGTGAAGTTCAGCCATCCAGTGGCTTCTATACTAGCTAGCTAGGAGATGTTATACTTCACCCCCTTGATGGAAATAGATACTCATCCACGATGCATCTTTCATGCGAAAATGAATACGGAGAACCCCATCAAGTCCGTCAGAACATGGGCGATTATCAGAGGGGCCAAGCTTCTCCTCTTAACGAAAGCAAAGCCATAGGCCAGACCTATGAAGAACACGAAGATCGCGTGTATAGGGGATATGTGCCACAGTGCAAAGGCTATGGCCTGGACTAGGACCGCTTTTCTCTCTGAAGTGAATCTTTCCAAGCTCTCTATTCCAAATCCCCTCCATATGATCTCCTCGAATATGCCGGCGGTAAATGGAGCCACTAGGAAATTCATGTACTTGGCCCACGCGGGGATCCTGCGTATCACATCTAGGAACCACTCATATCCGTAGGGCTGAATAGCGTTCTCCATAAAGAATAAGAGTTCTGCTAATAGTACCAATGAAGCGATCAGCAATACATCTCCTCTCCTCAGGTCGTATGCTACTCTAGTTCTAGTGAACAGGGCTAGCCCGAAGGACACCTGGATCGCTATCATGAAGAGGGATTGGTAGCTCCATATGAGGACGTAAAGCTCTTTCATCGCCTCTTCTGGGTTCAAACTCCAGATATTATGTGGCACCATTGAGTATATGAGAAACGAGGCGATCAGGTTGAGCATGAATGGGGCGAAGAGTATTGCGATGATAGTCCTCCTACCCATATGCCCCCCGATAGCTGGATGTGGCTCATTGCTAATACATTATCGATCATTCTGAAACGGAGACATATCCCTGATTCTATATCTTAGGATGACTGATTCGTGTTTGGTCTATCTCCCCAAAATAGTCTAATTAGTTATTCCTCCTCAAGTTACCGTCTGGGGAACCTAATCGGACTCGGATGGAAGTGCTCTTGGAGAGATCCTAGTATTCTTCTAGGGGGGACATTCATTTCCGTCCGTGATGTTCAAGTAATGAGGAGTGATCGTGAAGACAGACACTCCAATTATCAGGATCCCGACAGCCTCGGCAACAGCAGCCGAAGGCTATCTTACCGTCAAATCCACTAATATAGCCAAGATAGGCGCCAAGCCAGATATAAGGGCCACAAACATCCCCTTAGCATGTCCATCAACGATGAGGGCGACGCCCAAGACGGTCAAACTCATGAACGCTTGGACGAAGAACCATGTAGATACAAAAGTGTGGGGCCTCGTCCCTCCAGGGAACACTCCTATGAGAGCCAAGAAGATGGAGGCTGTGAAGAGGAGACCGCTTGAGAAAGATTCCAGCTTTCTTCTAGATACCCTGAGTATAAACAGGGAGTAGATCGAGAGGAAGAATGCGGAGGCAATCAGCCCATAATTGTAGAGCCATGGGCAGCAGGCTCTAGAGACCCCGAAATCGCTGAACGCATCCCTCCAGAAGTCGAACCAAGGATTCAAGTACCAGCATAAGAATATGGTGGTCAGAGCTACGGCAAGGGAAATAAGGCCCGTTAGTCCCCAAAGCTTGAGAAGCCTCCCCATAGCTAGGGGGAGCCGGTGTCGCGTTATAAAGAGATTTCCAGCGGTACAATGATACATTAGATTCCATCCCCGTCACGGTAAGCGAAAGCGGCCTTCCTGTATCCCAAGAAGCTGGGACATCCAGGGCACGATTCCTCTACATACCTCGGACATGAGAAGCATTCTGCACTGCAAGGAGCCGATTCTATATCCATCCCTAGGCACCTTTATTGGGAGGTAGGGATTCACTAGGGGCTCAGCTATTTCCACTATCTCGCTCCTCCTTACTCCCTTTGTATGCCCTGATCATGCAAGTACCCGTTATTGAGTTCGGGACCTCCTCGTTCTCCACAACCATGACCGCGATCAAGTTAAGGGAACCCCTCCCTTGAAATAGTTGGACAGCCCTCGAACCTACTCGCTATCTCCCTTAAATCCTCAATGGTATCGACTTCCAAAAGCATGATCGCTATTTTGAAACGTAACTTCTCGAAATTCAGGGTGACAGCCTGCTTGAAGATACCATCGCGTGGGGAAATGAGGATACCTGCTAAATGAGAGGTGGACGGTTTCGTCCTTAAATCCTCATAGTCGTGAGAATCAGGCTCTTACTCTCATCATTCGTAAATGTGATTTCATTATACAAAGCTGGAGGATATACCTTGTATCTCGAAGATGCAGCAGCTCATGCGGTGCTGAGTAGTAATCTTTATATTTACACGAGGTTTGGAGCCCAAACCTCTATAGGGTGGGATTGTTGATCCAACTAGCAGGTCTCCAGTGAGTGATCGCGTCGTTGACGCGATTGCGTCTCTTTTACCGGAATTAGGTGTGAGCACCCTCATGGGTGTGATTGGCGGCTCCATAATGCCTCTCTATGATGCCCTTTACCCGTACAAGGACGAGATTGAGGTCGTCATGTTCAAGCACGAGCAGGGGGCGGCCCACGCAGCCGACGCATACGGGAGAATTTCTAGGAAGCCCGGAGTCATGGTGGCCACATCCGGACCCGGGGCCACGAATCTGGTGACCGGGATAGCGAACGCCTACATGGATTCCTCCCCTGTGATGGCCCTCACCGGGCAGGTAGCTACTGAAGTGTTCGGTAGAGACGCGTTCCAAGAAACGGACATGTTTGGCGTCGTGGCCCCCATAACTAAGTTCGTGTACCAAGTTAAGAAGCCTGATGAGGTCTTACCTGCTATCGCAACTGCCTACAAGGTCGCTAGTATGGGAAGACCTGGTCCGACTCTCGTGGACCTCCCGAGGGACATCCAAGTGACTAAGAAGGTTGAGTGGAACGGGGAGCTCATGCCTGTGGATTTCAGCAAATACTCACCAGTCGAACCAAGCTCGGGCGATGTTAGGAAGGCAGCTGAGCTACTCAAGAAGGCTGAGAGGCCCGTGATACTCGTCGGTGGCGGTGTATACTGGGCTAATGCCTGGGAGGAGGTGCTGAGGTTGGCTGAGTACATGCTCGCCCCTGTGGTCACAACGCTCCCAGGGAAGAACTCGGTGCCGTTCAATCATCCTCTAGTGATGGGTCCAGCTGGGATGCATGGTAGAGCTGAGGCTGACGCTGCTCTCGCCAACGCAGACGTAGTGCTTGCCGTGGGAACTAGGTTCTCGGACAGGACCGTGGGTAGGTTCGACGAGATGAGGGAAAAGAAAATCATACACATAGATTTGGACGCTAGTGAGCTTGGAAAGAACCTCCCCTCAGCCGTAGCTATAAGGGGAGATGCTAGAATCGCACTTAGGATGCTCCTCGACGTCATTAAATCCGTGGAGTCTAAGGGGAGAGAGGAGTACGTTTCATGGCTCCATCACATAAGGAGGGAATTCGAGAGGTCGATAAATGAGTGGGAGAAAGAGTTCAACGGGCTAGTTCCGTGGAGGGTCCTGAAGACCATCAGGAGATCCGTTCCCAATGATACCATAACGGTCACAGGAGTCGGAGGACATCAGATGTGGGCGGAGATCCACTGGGATGTCCTCGTGCCCGGCACGTTCGTAACATCGGCTGGACTGGGGACCATGGGCTTCGGCATCCCCGCCGCGCTGGGGGCGAAGCTCGCTGCTAGGGACAGGCAGGTGGTCTGCATTGACGGCGACGGCTCATTCCAGATGACTTTGAACAACCTCTCGCTGGTCAGAGACTACGATCTGCCCTTCATCGAGTTGATCTTCGATAACAGGGCTCTCATGCTGGTGAAGCAGTGGCAGATGTACCTTTACGATAGGAGGATCATAGCCACGGAGTTCAAGGAGAATCCGGACTTCGCCAAGGTGGCTGACGCCTACAATATCGAGTACAAGAGGCCTGAGAGTTACGATGACCTTGAGAAGCAAGTGAAATGGGCTGTCAGGAATAACGAGCCCCTCATACTGGATGTTCTTTTGGATAATGAGAGGGATGTGGTCCTCCCGTGGGTTCAGCCTGGGAAGTGGCTCACCCAGGCGATACTGCCCCCGGGAATGGATGTGAGCCTCGAGTGGAGGTGATCAGCATGTGGGTCGAGACCAAGTTGTGTGTGAAGGTGTTCGGAGGTCTGGATCAGTTGACTCGTGTCCTGAATATAGCTAGGAGGGGAAAGGTGGTCTACAGAGGCATGGAAGCCAAGTTCGAGGATGAGCATGCCGTGGCCTGTATGGAGCTCGAAGGTAGGGCGGAGGAAGTGGAGTGGGTCATGAAGAAGATGTCCGCCTTGCCGGAAGTGCTGTCGGTGGAGCCGAGGCCGAGGAGGGTGGAGTTCGAGGATCCCCTCACCGAAGTGGTGCTGCCGTGAGGTGATTGGAATGGCCAAGATGTACACGGACGAGGATGTCAGCCTAGACCCCCTAGTGGGGAAGAAGGTGGCGGTCGTCGGCTACGGAATACAGGGGAGGGCGCAAGCCCTGAACCTTAGAGACAGTGGTATGGATGTGATTGTGGGAGTCAGGAGAGGTAAATCATGGGAGAAGGCTGAAAAAGAGGGTTTCGAGGTGTATGAGGTGGGAGAAGCCGTCTCCAAGGCGGACGTCATACTATACCTCCTACCTGACATGGTGCAGCCCGACGTGTGGATGAACGAGGTGGAGCCCAACCTCAAGGATGGGGCAGTAGTTGACTTCGCACACGGCTTCACCGTGCACTACGGACTGATAAAGCCCAAGAGCAGCGTGGATGTCGTGATGGTGGCCCCGAAGGCTCCGGGTGCAGCCGTGAGGGAAGAGTTCCTCAGGGGTAAGGGGGTACCCGCCCTAGTGGCTGTTCACCAAGATAGCTCGGGAATGGCCCTAGAATATGCCTTAGCCATAGCCAAGGGGATTGGCGCCACGAGGGCCGGGGTCATAGAGACGACCTTCGCGGAGGAAACGGAGACGGACCTGATAGGTGAGCAGAATGTGCTGGTCGGCGGGTTAATGGAACTCATACTGAAGGGCTGGGAGACCTTGGTGGACATGGGCTACCAGCCGGAGGTGGCGTACTTCGAGGCGCTAAACGAGGCTAAGCTGATAATGGACCTGATATGGAGGTACGGCATGAAGGGGATGCTGGAGAGGGTGTCGGTGACCGCTAGGTATGGTGGACTGACCGTCGGACCCAAGGTGCTGGACGACGGGGTCAAGGACAGGATGAGGAGATACGCTGAGAGAGTGGTCAGCGGCGAGTTCGCGAGGGAATGGGTGAAGGTCTATAGAAACGGAGGGGAGAGATTCAACGAGCTGATGAGGAGGGTGGAGGAGCATCCCATAGAGGAGGTAGGCCGCCGAGTCAGGAGGCTAATATTCGGGGAATAAAGAGGATTACGAGGGAGCTACATCAAGATCTCCTGAGCTCCCATCCATTTTTCCGCCATGTTGTAGTGTGCCCTTCCCCCGTACTTCGATACCTTGAAGATGATCCACTTCGGCGCTAGAGCATCGATCTCTTGGGAAGGTACCTCTACCACCGCTTTGAGGTGTGCGACGGTCGATAGATCCGTTAGAAAGTCCTGTGCTCCCTTCTCAGAGGGGAAGGCCAACAGGTAGGTGTGTTCCAAACCCTCATCATCTAAGATTTCCACCTTCACAACGCAGTGGTTCGTCAACGCTCCTTCCAAGGAATGCCACTGAAAGACTTCCTGAGGTGAGAGGAGAACCTTTCCCCCATTGCGGGAGGCCACACTAGGGATCGAGAGGGGATCAGGAGAGTACGCAACTACCAAGAAGTTACTCTCCGCAAAGACGCATCACCTCGCGCTGCATATCCCCATCATTAAAAAGGATTGCTATACAGCCGAAAAATGTGATCACTCGGATACCTTTCCACTCAACTCCTCCACTTCTATCCTTATTACGACGACGCTCTCCAACTCCTCCTCAGTGAAGTGGTACCTGTAGCCGGGCGAGACCCTATCCACCATGCACTCTAGGGCCTTCCTCTTCTCGTTCGGGTCCTCGACTATGTACGCCCTCCCCCTCCCCAAGACACTCCTGTACCTCAAGGTCCAATAGCAGGGTTTTCCTTCTGTGACCACCTCAACATCCATCTCCACCTCGAAGCATACCTTGTTGTTCCTCCTCAACACATCCAGCTTTCTTCCCTCCTTGGCGGAGTGGAGGTATATCACGCCTCCCTCGTAGCAGTATACCATGGGAACGCAGTAGGGCTTATCCTCCTCGCACAGCGCGATCCTGCATACGAATGCCTTCCTCAAGATCTTCTCTATCTCCCACAGATCCCTTATCTCCTTATCCCTCCTCCTTACAGGGACCAGTGCTATCCCCTCGCGTTTACCCAGTTCCTCGGACGTTCCTTCCACCGGAATCACCTTAATAGTTGGGGGCCTTCAGTCCGCCCGTCAGACCTCATCCCGAGTTGGTTTAAGGAATTATCATCATCGGCCCATTCAACTCCCGAGGAGGACATTTAACGTTTTCTGGGGGCTCTGTCGATCGTAATGAATGCGAATGACAGGTAAACCTTTAATAGGGCTCTCTTCACTTTCATCAACGATGAGAAACCTCTTCGCGTTGATGGCCCTCGCGATCCTCCTATCCCAGTCCCTCGCCCTGATCCAAGCTTCTTCTCTCACGGGACCCGTTGCCATAGTCTCCAACTCGATAGACATGCCCACTGCCGAGAGTATGAAGTCTGTACTGGAGGCCATGGGGTTCGAGGTGAGAATCTTCTCCCCACAGGAGTACAGTGAGGCGCTGGAATATGGTCAGTTCGTTATAGTGTTGGGCGGGCATAAGGCTCCGGAGGGGATAGGCCAGATATCTTCTTCTCTTCTGTCCCCTGAAGAGAAGAGTAGACTTGAGAGAAAGAACTACGCCTACTACTTCATCAAGAGAGGCCCTGGAAGGAAGCCCGTGGTCGTCGTGGCAGGCAATGACAGATACGGGACCTACAGGGCGGCCAATACTTTTCTGCTGAAGGGATTGAAGCAAGTGGATGCCTTACTCTCCTCTCCTAGCCCCGTTGTGGTTATAATGGGAACCCCGGCGGGTGGCTGAACATGACCTCTCGCTCCCGGGAGACGGGAGTGGAGAGGCTAGCCCTGCTGATGGAGCGCCTGCTGAGGGGAGGAGAAGTCTCACCTCGAGACTTCTCTCCTGACATAGGTGAGGGGATACTCTGGACCCCAAATATTGAGACATCCCTGACAGAGGCCCTCATACTCTCTGGCCCCCCGATAGTCCCCTTGGAGGGTAACATCCGGAGGATAGAGAGGCTGGGAAGGGAGGGTCTGATCAAACCTGTTGCCCCACGCCCACTCGGTGTCGGTAGGGGGTACGCGGTCTCTCCGCTCAGAGATGTGGTCCTCTTCTCCCTAGCTTGGATGCTCCTTAACCGCATTGGATGGGGAGAAGGGATCCCTATAAAAGACATGAGGGAGCTTTATTTGGAATACATGAGGGACTACGCGAGCAGATGGGGATCAAGCTCCAGAGAAGCCTTTTACCTCATGTCACTGGGATTAGAACCCCTTCTCAGCAGGAAGAGCTTGAATGCTCTGGTGAAGTTGGTCCTCTATCCCTTCGGGTACGGCGGCACGGCCAAGGGTTTCCTCCCTCTTAGATCGTCTGATGTACCTGAGGAGGTCTCATCGAAGATGTTGCGTCTGAGGGAGGGTCTCTGCGTCTATCTCCCCGTTCCCAAGTCCGAGAGCTTGGAGTTGCTGAGGTTTGCTCAAGACGTTGGTGAGATTTACGGGGAGCTGAGAGTGAAGATCTATCTTATCATGAGAAGGCTCTTACGCGCCAAGCTGCCGAGAATCTCCTCCCTTGAGGAGGTCTTGGATCAGCTATCCAACGAGTTAAGGGATTGGAGTAGGAGGAGGAAGATCTCACTGCTTGGAGCTAAGTTGAGGAGGAGGATCCTGAGATTCTACGCGATTTACCCGTCAGCTCCCGATCTCTGGATGAGCAAGCAGGGAGAAGAGGCTTTCGAGAGGATCGGTAAGCCTACAGGAGTCAGTGCCATTCCATGGCCGTTCAAGGAGAGGGGAGTTGCCCTAATTTCACTGGAAACAGGTGATCAGGTCAGAGGCGCCTCGTGACAGCCGAATCCCCTGTCGTTCAGCCTACCCAAGTTGTAGAGCATGTCCCTGAGCGCATTCTTGGCCTCGTCCAAGTTAGAGAATTTACCTATCCAGACGGCCGGGAACCTTCCCTCTAAATTTTCCCTTTCCACTATGATGACCATGTATTCCTCCTCATCCCTCAGGAGAAATCCCTCGGCCTCGTACTCGTCCACCCTCTCGGCGCCCACGCACACCATGTCTATTTTATCCAGAACGTCCAGCTTGGTGAGATTGAGGCTAATTCTCCCTCACCTTCCCAAGTAGGAGGGACAGCGCCCTTCTCAAAGCTCTATCGGACTCCTCCCCCAGCCATCTAGGTCTCTTCATTATCTCCTCGATCTCTTCCATGTCCCTCAGCTTCTCGTGAAGCTTCAATCCCAGTCTCCCCTGTCTTCGAAGGCTGCACTCGAGGAAGATACCTCCGTTCTCCTCCCTGATCTCGCATATTACGTAAACTCCTTGAGAGACCTCGACCTTAGCCATCTCCACCCGGAAGGTCTGATGCATGATATATTAAAGGTTGATACAGCTCCCATGTGTGGATGGACTTTTAAGTTCAGCCACTCCGGAGGGATGGACCATGCTTCTCAAAATACTAGAGGCCATCAAGGGAATCGCTCCAGTTACTAAAGTATCTAGGGATCCAGAGGACCCAGACCTCTTCATAGTCACCATCCGCTTCCCTAGAGAGGAGATCACCCACATGAAGGAGGTGCTTCGAGAGTCATACAGTAACGCGGAGAAGAGATATGGGAAAGTCTCCGAGGGGGGAATGGATGAGGAGGGCGTTGATGCTTGGATATACGTTGAGGGTGATCCGAGCTCACTAGATGATTTAGTCGAGGTGGTCAAGAAGAGCGAGGATGTAATAGGTACTTTAGAGCTGAAAGATGATAAATTCGGTGCCCTTATATATCCCAAAGGATCTCTAAGTGCCTTTTCAATCCATATGGCCTATCTGATATCCAAGGTACTCCCACCTGAGGTGAAGACGTTTTCCCTCATTGGTTACGAGCTCACGAAGGAGTGTGTTGAGGTCTCCGTGTACATTTCGACTGCAGAGGAATGTTCACCCGAGCATGAGCATGAACACGAGCATGGGGGCGAGGAGGAGGGGGTTGTCTCATGAGAGAGTTGCTATCAGTTGCGAGAAGTCTTTGGGAAAGGCCGGAGGTGGAAGAGGTCGTGGTGAACTTCACCTCGGCGCGGGTTACAGTAGTGATCAGCCCAAGTTTCATGGAAAACCTGTTGAAAGAGGCTCTCGAGGAGGCTAAATCTTCCTATGAGGGAATCGGTCTCCTGAGAGAGCTCGGAGAATCTGATCTGGAAGACGGTACCTTCGAGCTAAATTTGTCCGTGGAAAGGGGAAGACTCAAGGATCTAAAGTCGCTGGCCAAAAGGAGAGGAGATGAGATAGTCGGATTAGAGATCGAGGAGGGTGAACTCAGAGCTAGGATCCTTCTCAGAAGCGCGTCTGTTGAGAGCGTCCTCAAGCCCCTTATGGAAGAGCTCAAAGAACTGAAGTTCATCGTGGAGTTCGCTGGGGCTGAGTTGGAGGTCTCAAAGGCAGCCATATTCGCGCCTCCTCCCGGTGCTTCCGTGTCCAACGTGGTTAATAGCGAGCCTGCCTCGCTGTCCATACCGCTCAAGTACAGGGCATACTTAGATCTCTGCATGGAACTAGGTAACCATTATTTATCGACCATCTAGCTGAATCGACGGGAGTAAAAATTGCTGACCGAGGTGGCCCTTCCCCACATACTGTACTTGGCTGTGGTATCGCTGATAGCTGTGGCCTACAGCAGGATAAGGCCAGTCGTTATACTACCAGCCTTGATGATAGGCTCCTTGGTGGGGAAGGCCCTCGGTCTCGAGATACCAACCCTCCTAGTAAATTTGAGTCCTTTCGCCCTCGCTCTGCTGGTGTTCATAGCTGGTGTAGAGTTAGACGTGGATTTCATGAGGAAGGAGAAGGAAAGGCTCCTCCTCTTCATCTTCTTCGAGGCCTCTATCCTTCTCACTCTTTACGGGTTCTTGAGGACGGTGATGAACCCAGCCGGCGCCCTAACACTCACGGCAATAATGATAGCATCCAATGAGGCCTTCGCGTATGAGTACGGTAAAAGCGTAGATAGGGAGCTGGCCAACTATGGGATAGCCATCTCGATCCTAGAGGATTCCTTGGCCGTGTTCCTAGCATCGGTGGGTTACTTCACCTTGGGGCTGGAAGGTCTTTCTAGAGAAGCAGTCTACGGGCTTATCGCTTGGAGTATCGTGGTCCTAGCTATAACGGTGATCTTGGCGAGGTGGATAGACAGGATAGTGAGGGGGGCTGGTGAGAGCACCAAGCTGCTGACGGTCCTCCTCTACATGCTAATACTCATCTCCATATCCGAGTTCCTTCACCTACCGGAGGCCCTAGTTGTGTTCATCGGAGCCATATCCATGGCCATACAAGGAATGGACAAGCCCGTGTTCGAGGTGCTCGAGGGGCTGATGACCTTGGCCCTCATGGGCTTCGTGATGACGTTGCCTTACGAAGTCCATGTCTTGGAGACAACCACGGCTGAGATCTTCTGGGTTTACGCGAAGGCGGCCTCGATAGGATTCACCCTAGCCATATTAGCCTATGTGTTCAGGGCCATCGCCCTGTTCGCGGCTAGTTTCCTCAGCGGGCTGGAGTTCATAAGGGGGATGAGGCTGAGCCTCGTTCTGGCCAATACAGGAGAGTTCGGCTTGCTTGTGCTGGCGACTCTCCTAGCTCAGGGCGTTGAACTCCCTACCGAGCTCGCTCTAGGTGCAATGTTCGCCTACGCGTTCAACCTGACCTTTCTCAATGTGATCAGCAAGAGGGTTGATGCCATAGTGAACGCGATAATGCTGAAAACACCCAAGCCCCTGATGGATAGCATACTGAAGGTCCACGAGGAGGTTAGCGACCTCATAAACAACCTCATAGCGGATGTGGACTTCAAGTACCATGTCTACCAGCTGGCCCTGATAATCAGCATAACCTACGTGCTGTCCTTCCTCTTCAACCTCAGGGTGGGTTTCCATCAAGTTATACTCATAGCCCTGTTCTCTTCCATAATAGCGGCCATTTACATAATCTTCCAGAGGATGGCCAGTGACATAAGGAGGATAAGCGAGTTAGGCATCTCTTCCGCGTTCAGCATCCTGCTTAGAGTGCTCATACTTTACATGACAGTTCTTCCCATGCTCAGCATTGCCGACGAGTTCTTCAGGAGGGGGATCGTGCTAACATTCTCCAATCCCTTATCCTTCATATCGGTCATCCTGCTTTCGGTGGGAATAGTGATGGGGTCTGACAAGCTCATATCGAAGTTCAGGAGCGCGATAAGGCCCGTTGAGTGATTTTATGCATCCCTACCATCAGGATTACAGCCAGAGAGAAAGAGATCACCACAGCAGAGATCGATTCCGACCCAGACAGTAGCATTATGGGGAAGAAGCTAGCGAGATACGGCGCGTAGACTTGTCGAGAGCGCCATGTGGGATGTGATGAGCCAGTCAATTGCTCGAATATGCTGAGGGCCAGAGCAGACGTGACGAACCATCCTAGGAAGTTCGACAGCGGGATACCAAACCACGGGCCGCCTGATTTCCATGTCCATACTCTACGCTCTACCATGACTGGATCCACGGCCATGTCCAGTATCACCATGAGTAGGGAGGCGAAAGCGATCCTCCAGTTTCTCTTAACTATGGGGAGGGATGCGAGGTAAGCCGTGTAAAGGTAGAAGCCCCATGCCAGGGCTATAGGAATAGGCACATCCCATAGACTCGCCCCTTCGAAGGAAAGGTAGCTGTACTCCCCGAAGGGAATCCCGCAATGAATTCCTATCAGCTCCATGAAGAAGCCCACAAGGCACCCAGACAGGAATAAAGCGGGTGCGCCACTCCACTCGGATGATGCGAGGGCCAGAGAGATAATTAGAGAGATCAGCAGAATTATGTCAGCTTCTCTCCTAGACCCCAAAAGGAACATCAGTCCGTTTGACAGGTACCCCAAAGTGAGAACGATGATCGATGCTCTAAGGCGTCTGAACATCACATAAACAGCACCTGTTTACAGCTTATCCTTCTTTCGCTCAACCGATCATGGCCGAGACAGCGAGCGTGAGGCAGGACCTTGCAAGTTCGATGAATCCGTAGGTTCTCACCCTGACCTTAGAAGATAGTCCTGTGATCTCCTGAAGCAGCCTGCTGGATATGTCAACTAGAATTACAGTCGCGAGGCTCGGAGACGGTAAAGTGATCGAGATAAGTGTTACTCCAGCCACTATTCCCGAGAGGAGGGCCTTTAATTCCCAACCTAGGACCCTTATCGACGCGTGACTAGTAGCCATGATCGAGTAGAGGGGTGGTAGGAGCAAATAGGCTAGATCGAGTTCACCTCCTGAGATTATCAAAATGGGTGAGTGCATTGCTAGGGCTGCGGAACCCGCTATTGTGGATCCATGGGTGATCTCCCTACTGGGAGAAGTGGATAAGAAAATGATCGCGACAAGGGGAACCGTAATGAGACCTAAGAGGAGGACCATTGGATACACTAAGAGTAGTGGGATATAGAAGATGAGGACCACTGACAGCTGCTTAATAAGTTTCTTGATCCTCTTACTGGCTATTAGGTTCAGGATCTCATCTGATATGAGGAGGAGTGCTATTGAACCAGCTAGTGATGATAAGACGAGGAAGTTCCATGTCCTGACCTTTAGAAGGGCGTAGATCAGGGTAGCCAACCAAAGAGATAACAATCCACTCTCTTTAGGAACCCTCAGGGCCTGCATGTTCCGCGCCCCGCTGAATTACAATTGTTATATCGCTCCAGTAACGCGTTAATATAAATGATGACGCACCTCCGCCCGTGAGCCCGAAACGCGCTCTAACCTTAGCTCTCCTCATGCTCGCCCTTCATGTGCAGATCGGAATTTCCACTAGCAAGGTGGAGGGTTTAGAGCTGGGGGTCTATGATCCCTGCACTGACCCATCCTGCGATCCATCCCCAACGCTCCGGAGACTTAAGGATGTGGGGGCCAACGCCATACTGGTAACTTTAGTTGATGGAAAGGGGTATGCCCTGTACCCATCTAACTTGCTTCCAGTAAGGGACGAGATGCTAGATACTACTCTCAGAACTATCGAGGAGGCGAGAAAGCTAGGAATGAGGGTTTATGGATGGGTAAATATCCCACACGAGGTGTGGTTGAGGAAGCATCCGGAATGGATAGCCGTTCTGTCCAACGGCAGACCTTCCGATTTTTACTCCGCCGACTACTTCCATAGAATAGTCCCCCCATCGAGGATAGTGAGGGAAAGGGAATGCATTGATCTACTGAGAGGCGTGGCGAGGGAAGTGGCTGCCTTGGGCGTCGACGGCATTGACATCAACGACAACTTCCAGTTCTCCGATGTCTACTTGGAGAGAAGTAATACATCCCTTCTGACGAGCTACGATGAGTTTACCGTTAGAGCGTTCGAGAGAGATACCGGCGTAACGGTAAAGGGAAACTCTCCGGAGGAGTGGGCATCGTTCATCGAGGGGGACGACCAGATACGAGAGAAATGGGTAAAGTGGAGGGCCGAGCAGGTTACAGAGCTGATCAGGATTATCACCTCGGCAGCAAGAGAGGTGAGGCCTAGCATAGAGGTGAGACCTCACCTCCTGATATGGGATCCCTTGGAGACGTATGGAATAGACTTCTCCGGTATAGCGGCAGTAACGGGAACCCTCTACGTGATGATCCCTTCCAGTGAGAGCAGATTGAGGCACTTCAAAACCGTTTGGAAGGCCCGTCAGGTAGCCAGTAAGGTAGTGGCATCTACGTATTTGCCTGATCTGCCTGGGTTGAGCGAGGAGGAAGCAAGGAAGAGGGCCTTTTGGATCGCATCCGCCGGAGCAGATGGCATATACGTCTTCTGGGAGGGTGTAGGTGAGGAGAGATATGGGCTGATGAGAGCCATATTCGATGAATTCAGAAGGGTCAAGGATTATCAAGCCCCGAATTGGTTGAAGGGAGCACGTGTGGTTTCAGTGTACGCTGAATCTCCTGATGTCGATATCTCTGCCCTGAAGGATCAGGGAGTGTCTTTGGTGGAGCTGGATGTAGGACTCAGTTCGTGTGACATGTTGTATAGGGACTTCTCCAAGGCATTAGAGACCGTGAGAGCCATAACCAGAGAGGCCCGCTCCTTGGGTATGAGGGTGGTGGTTTACGTTCCCGCTCTGGAGGTCGTTTGCGACGAGCCTATCCATGAGGAATGGGCCCAAGTCTCCTTGGATGGAAGGAGGCTGGTAGTTACCGGAGAGGAGCTGAATGTTCCGTGGGTGGAGGGAGGTGAAATCGATCTTTGGATGTCCCCCCTGTCGCCACATAGGGAAATCCTGATTGACAGGGTCAGGAAGTTGTTGGAAGTGGCCGACGGTGTTTGGCTAGATGTTCCTCATCTCCCCGAGTATTTGACAGAGGAGATGAGTGATCTGTGGCCCGATGCTTCCGATTGGGGAAGGGAAGGATTCGAGGAGGAATATTGGGAGTCTTCCCCGAGCTCCACAGACGATCCCTCGTTCCCACTGTGGCTGAGATGGAGGCACGACATGGCGCTTGACCTCGTCCTCGCCGTCGCCGAAGAGGCTTTCTCTCTCGGCAAGGCCCTCTTGGTTGAGAGTTCTGCCTGCGATGCTGGGGCTACGGAGCTAGGATTCGATCCGGTGTTCCTGCGATACAATCCGACAATCGTCCTCGTTCCTGAGATAGGCCCTCCAGCTTGGGAAGAGGGTCTCTCCAATGCCACTCTCTCGGAGTGGGCCCACTTTTACGCGATGCTGAAGCATGAGAGAGGATCTGTCCGAGATGGTATCATCATACCTCTGACCTACGGGAGGGATGCTTCTGATTCCGCCAAGCAACTCGGACTCCTGCTCCCGCTAACTAACGGCTTCTTCGAGACCAACTCGAACGGACTGATGACGGGAAGTGTGGGCGCTGAATTCAGGAAACGGGCCTTCTGGTTGGTTAAGATGCTCTCGGGAGTGAAGAGGAGTACGAGGAGCAGGGTGGGAGTGCTCTTCTCTTCCTTTACGAGGGACTTTGTAGACACCTACATAGCGGGCCCTTACGACGTGGAGGGGACAATTCACATGAGGACTTTCAGGGAGGTAATCAGGGTCCTAGCCGAGGAACACGTTCAATTCGACGTGATCCCTATTGAAATGGCCTCCAAGTCAGAGCTATCCCAGTACGATGTACTCATCGCTCCTGAGCTGAGGGTCCTGAGTAGCGAGGCTAGGGGAATCTTGGCCTCGTATGGGGGCGAACTCCTAGTTGTAGGGAAGCTTGGCGTCCTTGATGAGAGAGGCAGGATAGTTGAGGAGCTGAGAGTCGGTAGAAGGATCGATATTGAATCCTTGTCCAGATTCCTTCGAGGTGCCGTGGAGGCTCCAGAGGGAGTCCTAGTGGAGAGATTCGGAAATGGGTGTGAGGTACTCTCCCTAGTTAATGTTGGGAATGTGAAGGGGAAGGTGAGTCAATCAGAGGGATGGGTGCTTTACTTCGATTCGCTCGCGGTGGAACCCGTGTCTGGTCACATTAATACCCCTGAGACCTTCCTGCTCATCTTCGTCGGGGACGAAGGTGGTCCTTCTAAGCCTGTGGGGGCAGATATCGCGGCTTTTGGGGTAGATAGGTCAATGAATGCCGACCTGATCTCCAAATTGGAGGCTCCTTTCACCTCATCCGGAGCGGTCATCAGGCTAGGTGGTCCAGCCGTGGACCCAAGCTGGTCTATAAGCGGAGGCACTGAGTTCATCAAGCATAACGGCGTGTTTGTGGGTATCAGAGTCGAAAATCGGACCTACATATCCAGTTTCGGTAAGATCGATTACTCGTTGATAGAGAGGACAAAATGCGGTGGTTTCACTTTCTACAGGATCGCTGGGGTAACTAGGTACGGGACTAGAGCGGGGCTGCTCTGGTTAGTCAATAGGGGGGTCGATAAGAGATTGACCCTTCTCAAGTGGGTGGATGATGGTGACGGTATTGTGGAATTGAGTGAAATAAAGGTGGAGAAAACGGGTTCGGGGGGATGAGATCCTCAGGCCTTTTCCCTCTTCAACATCTTGAGAAGACCTAGTAGCCCCTCTTTTAGTACCAAGTTCAGTACTAGGAGAACTATCAGAGCCCCTAAGATGCCCATGAGGATCAGATTACCACCGGATCCGCTAGAAGGGAGCCTGTAGTAGATCCTAGTGTAGCCTCCCTCTGAGGTCACGGATACATCGCTGGCTGACTCGGGGAGATGCACTGTTATTACCATGTTCTTTTTCCCACCCAAGGGCATGGGGAATGTCTTACTGAAGACAAGCGTGTTTCCAGCCCTAGTAGTGAGTTTCGCGTCACCTTCCATGGAGAAAACCCACTTATCCATCTTCTTGGCGGTCATTCCTAAGGCTACATAGCTGGCTGTCACCCTCCTGTTGGCATCGTCGAAGTTAACGGTCAGGTTTTCGAGCTCCACATCGGCCTTGTCCATCTCAATGAACCTCTTGAACAGGAAGGACAGGGGATATTGCTGCTTCAGTATCAGGTAGCCTGTGGCTGTGGCCTTGACGACCTCATCCACCTTGACCAATCCGTTCTCCATCACGGTCATGTTCAGAATGTCGTCTATCTCTAGCTTTACTGGGAGTTCTATTCCCTTGGTGGGTTGCCCCAGCGCTATGGGCTGAGCGCTCGCAAGGAGTGGACTGCACAGGACGAGCATGGTCAAGATCAAGAGCAAAGCTCTGAGCTTCATGTCATCACCCTCCGGCCACAATGGGGTAAAATGTGCTTGCCACTCTGTCCCAGACAGTGCTTGCCGTCCCATCGTCCCAGTAACGCTTCTCCGCTTGGAAGGATAGGTGGATTCCAACCCCTTTGCAGAGTATGTATATCTCATTGCTCATCCACGGCTGACCCTCGTATTCCCAAGCATAGGAAGCTATCACGTAAGGACAGGCGCCCATCTGGCCCTGCTGCATTCCCATCCTCTGTTCGTCGTACAGGGACTCAATATACGAAATGTAGTCGCTCAGAGACCCTTGAAAGGGGGTCCATGATATATAGAGGGTCATCCCCTCGTCTTCTGGATAGGTCCAGCTGATGTAGCTCCCCTCATCGTCTGTGCCACTATCCTCGCTCCAAGATGATGGGTACCTTATGGAGAAGTAATTGTTAGAGTAGGATCTGAGTTCTCCACCTAGCTTGTTGATGACCGCGAGTATCTTTTGCTTGATCCCCTTCCTCTCCAGTATATCTGGTGGCAGGGAAGGTAGTTCTGGTGGGGTTACTCCGGAAGCCTGCCATATCTTGATGCTTATCGGGATGTAAGGCCCCTTGCTGAACTTCTGCTGCCAGTTATACACCGCCGTTTGCACGGCTTGCTTGAATGTGGCGCCTTGATTGAGGGTTGTGGTCTCAATCGGTATCATTGCCCCGCTCTTCGGCAGCCTAACGATGGGGAATGCATGACCAGGTACCAGCATTATGTAGACATCGGTAAGCCCCTGCGCAGCTACTAGGCTTGCGTACATTATCGCCAGATCTAGGCAGGTCCCCTCCCCATCTAGGATAGTGTCTCTGGGGAATTTGACGTACTGTGCATATTTTCCGGTCCAGAAACCCTCTGGTTCAGTTTTATAGGTTGTTCCTCTTATCAAGAGAGCCTGCCATATGCCCTGCATTGTTTTAAGTGCTCCTTCATCAGATAGGGATGCTCCAGCACCTCCAGCTAGCTTGTTCCCCAAGTCGGAGAATTCCCTCACTACAGGATCAGTCGGGGTGACCCAAGCGGCCAGAAGCGGAGCATTGCTGAACACATCAGGGAATGTGAGCAGGGATTCCTCTGCCGGTATTGATGAATACACTATGTCGTGAACTCCTAGGATCTCTATATCCTTGCTCTGAACTACTTCCTCCGTCCTCCCGCCCTTATCGTAAGTGACCTTTATGTACAGCTTGGTGGGGACTGGGGAAGTGAGCTCCGCCACCTTTTTCGGTAACTTGGGGTAGTAGGTATCAACCACGGCGCTCCCTGGTGGTATCTCGTCGTATTCGGTGGGAGTCGACCAAGAGGTGTATCCCTCTATATAGTAACTCACCTTGACGCTCCTCACGGGCACATCGCCCGTGTTCTTCAGGACTGTCTTGGCAACCCAGAATTTCAGGCTCGGTCTTCCATAAACTTTGTAGGCCGCCGATATTATCTGCTCTTTATAATGCACCTTGATGTCCAGCTTCGGCTCTCCACCCAGTGCAGCCGAGCCCGTGAAGGTCAGGATACCGACAGCAACTATTAAGACGATGAGAACTAGGTTAATTAGGTTTTTTCCGGATAGCGGCATAAGCACCCGGTTAGTCGGGAGATCATTTAATTAAAGTTTACGTTGTTTTGACAACGTATATCATTATAATTATTAATTTTTATGATTTACACAGCAAATTATAAAGTAGGTTTCCTCCCTTCCGCGCCTTTGCAACCCGAACTCATCAATTTAGAGCAAGGACCGAAAATTTGAGACCCCGCGCGCTGCCATCCTAAAGTAAAAATCCTTTAATTATTCGATGAGCCAGTCCGCGTTAGAAGCACGATGAGAATTGCGGTTATAGGAGCTGGCGTGATGGGGAGAGCGGCAGTGCTGGACCTAGCCGATGATTTCATGAGTCCGGATGTTGAGTCCGTGCTAGTTGCCGACATTGACGGTGATAGGGCGCGCCGGGTCGCAGATGAGGCGAGCAGTCTAACTAGGTACAAGGAGGTGAGGTATGCCAGGCTGGATGCCACGAAGCTCGATGAGGTGATATCCTCTCTCAAAAAGTTCAAGACAGACGTGGTCATCGATGCAGCCCTCTATACGACAATACCGGTTGTCATGAGGGCTGCTTTAGAGGCAGGGATCCACTACTTGGACTTGGGAGATGACGTAGAGACGTTGTTAGTCCAGAGAGAAATGGACCATCAGTTCAGGAGTAAAGGTCTAATTGCTCTATTAGAGATGGGTGGGAGCCCGGGGCTCATAAATGTGATGGCTGCTAAGGCCGTTGAGGAACTCGACAGGGTTGATACGCTCCTCTTGAGGGAGGGATGGATAGATCTAAACGATTATGATTCGATGGGCGTGCCGCTTCCGGTTCCATACTCCCTAGACACAATATTCGATGAAATGGAGCAGCCCGTAGAGGTGTGGAGGGACGGGAGTATAGAGCTGGTTGACCCCTTCTCGGGCAGGGAGATCATGTCTTTTCCCCATCCAGTTGGAGAGCAGGAGTTATACTACGTCGAGCATCCCGAGGTGTACTCCCTTGGTGAGACCTTCAGGAGTAAGGGATTGAGGTTCGTCGATTACAAGCTATCCTTTCCCAGAGATCTTCTGATGAAGTACAGGTTGCTCCACGACTTAGGATTGACGTCAACTCGACCCATTAAGCTTGGAGATGTGAGCATTATACCGAGGGATGTTGTGAGGGAGCTAATCTTAGGATCCCTGAGGGAGAAAGAACTCAAGCCAAATGATCATGATGTGATGGCGGTTATCGCTAAGGGCTGGAGAGGAGGTTTAAGAGTGGAGATCTTAGTAGAGGCACTGATAAGCTGGAGTGAAAGGTGGAATGTGAGCGCTCAGGCCCTGCTTGTGGGAAGTCCCGCCTCCTTAGCAGCTCAGTGGATCGGGCTCGGGATCTTGAACCTGCCCGGCGTCCACTATCCCGAGGAAGTCATCGATCCGATGCCCTTCTTAGATGAAATGAAGAGGAGGGGAATGGTATTCCGGGAGAGGATTCTACTCAATATCTAGGCTCTGGTGGCGATCTCGCTAGATCGGTCATCAGCTTCAACGCGTTCTCTACATCCTCGACTCGGGCGAGGCTTGAGGGCGTGTGAATATACCTAGCTGGGACTGATACTATCCCAACAGGAGTCCCCTTCCCCCCGACACTTATGGCAGCTGCATCAGTCCCGCTCGTTGGGGAGAGCTGTAGCTGGTGGGGTATGCTGAGCTTCTCCGCCCTAGATACCATCTCCTCGAGGAGCCACCTCTGCACGATCACAGTCCTATCCATAACCCTCAGGGCGGGCCCCTTTCCAAGCTCAGTTACGTATTTATGGGCCGGAACTCCCGGTACATCAGACGCTATCGTTCCCTCGAGCACGAACGCCAGATCCGGCTGGATCCTGTTCACCGCGACTGTTGCACCCCTCATCCCCCTCTCCTCTTGTGAGGTGAACACCCCGTAGATTGTCATATCGGGGTCGTTAATCCTCTTGAGGGATTCTGCCAAGACGAGGCATCCCAGTCTGTCGTCCAGCGCCTTCCCTATCACTACTCCCGTGTCCTCTTGGTGGATGAAGGGGACATCGAAGGTCACAGGGGTCCCGGGCCTGACCCCTAGCTTTTCCAGCTGCTCCCTGTTGGTGGCTCCCACATCTACATAGAGATCCTCCATCTTTGGGGGCTCCTCCTTACCCATGTGGACCGGTAGGGTCCCTATAACTCCCCTGAGCTTCTTCCTCCCGTGCAAGAGCACTCTCTGAGACAGAAGCTGGGCTGGATTGAGTCCTCCCAAGTTAGTGACCCTGAGGAACCCATCTGGCTCCAAGTACCTGACCATGAGAGCCACCTCGTCCATGTGAGCGGCGATCATCAGCTTCCTCTCGCTCTTACCCCTCTTCACCGCGTACAGATTCCCGAAGGGATCGGTGAACAGCTGATCGACGCTTTCCTTGAGCTCCTCTATCAAGATTTCCCGAACCTCGTCCTCGAAGCCGGGAGGGCCAGCTGCGACTGACAGTTTCTCCAAGAGACCTATCCACTCCGACAAACTCATCACCTCACAGGGTGCAGGACAGCAGGCCCCCATCCACGGGTATGAGAGAGCCTGTTATGTAGCTCGCCCTCTCACTCGCCAGGAAGGCGATCACATCGCCCAGCTCCTCGGGTCTTCCGAATCTGGCCAGAGGTATCTCCCTTGCCGCCTCGATCTCCATTTCTTCAAGCGACAGATCCCTCTCAGCTGCCCTCGATCTAAGGAGATCCCGCTGCCTCTCTGTCATGAAATGGCCGGGCATGACGGCATTAACGTTCACCTCTGGGGCTAGCTCCCTCGATAGGACCTTGACGAGACCAGCCAAGGAGAGCCTCACGCTGGTGGAGAGGGGTATATTCATGTTCACCTCCTTGATTGCCACCGAGGTGACCAGAACTATCCTGCCCCACCTCCTCTCCTTCATCCTGAAGCCAAACAGCCTAGCAAGCCTGACTACGCTCATCACCAAGAGTTCATAGGCGTGATACCAATCTCCATCATTGAGATCGGGAAATCTGGCTATTCTCGGTCCTCCATAGCTGATCACAAGTATATCGGCCCCTCCCATCTCCTCGGATCTCCTAAAGAGGGATTCTATGTCCTCTAATTTGATCAGATCGGTTCTTTGGGCCTCCACCTCTCCCAGACCCGACAAATCGCTCACGGCTTTCCTCAACCTTTCCTCCGTCCGTGATGCAATCAGGACCCTAGCGCCCTCCTTAAGTAATGATGCAGCGGCAGCTTTACCTAAACCGGAGCTTCCTCCAGTTACAACGGCCAGCTTACCGGCCAATCCTAGTTCCATAGGCCTTAACGAATGAGACAAAATAAAGATTAATCGGGGGTCTTTCCTTGACTTGAGGATCTGGAGCTAAGCTTCCAGAGAAGAACGGCTATAATCGAGATCACAATAATTAGGAGCGGTCTTGCGTTAAACGAGGTGCGTTCAGCTACCAGCACGCCGTGGTTGTAGATCTTTAAGGTGTACGTAGGAAGCCACCCGGTATCCACCCGGATAGGGGGAACGTACCTCCTACCATCGACCTCGACCTCGAAGATCCCGTCTCCGGAGATACGAATATCTCCGAAAGGCGTAGCGGTCACATTTAGCGGTCTCACTTTCACGATAAGGGAGATCTCCCCAGAGGCACCTCTCAAGGTCACGTTGACGTCTCCCTTTGCTGGGATCGGCACAAAGCTGTCAGGGCCTACCGGGATAGCTACTTTGCCCCAAGGATGTTCCACTGTGATCTCTCCGTACTTCAGCCAGCTGGGCACATCCCAGCTGATGAGCACGCCACTGCTCTCCCCCTTGATATGCACTCTGCTGGCGTCCACCATCACATGTATCCTTCCCTCCCCATCCCTAACAGCTATGATCCCCGGGATGGCGTCTATCTCGTACCCCTCTAGGCTCAGGGACTGAATCCTCCTCCCATCGCTAGTATTCAGTACTGCCAGCTCCTTCCCCTGAACCAGCACGAAGAGGAGACTCCCCGACTTATCGAGCTTGCCGGGGATGCAGCACTTGCATAGCCTGTTGGTCCAAGCCACGAAGGATCTTTCGTTTATCGCGTACACCTCGCATCCCTTCATGCAAACGTAAGTTAGATCATCTGGCTCAGCATCGAAGAGCTGAGTGTTCATGTCCTTCCTCCATACTACAGAGCCGGAGGCGTTCACCACGAGGAGCTCATCGCCTGATATCACTGAGAGCCTCCGGCCGTCGTCGGACCATCTGACCGTGCCCTTCACTCGCAATCTCCTCTTCTCCCCATCTGAGACCAGCAGTAGACCCTTGGAATCCACTACAGCGATCCTATCCTTGGAATAGGGGTAGAAGAAGCATCTCCCGCATTCCATTACTCTCTCGAGGTCCGTAGCGGTGACCAAGTAGAGAGCGTCTCCCTTTTGAAGGAATATATCCCTCCCGGCTATAAGCCTCCCTCCGCCCACCCTGATCGCCAGCCTACCACGATCGCTCGTGATCACGAGAGTTCCGTTCTCACTAAGGTATGCCATCAGTTTGCTGGATAACGCGACCTGTTTAGCCGAGGCGTCCTCGACCCACACCTCTATCAGGGGTAGTGCATCGCTGTGTAGCATGGGTAGGATGGTGAACGAAGCTAGGAGCAATAGGAGGGGGAGGCCCTTCATCGCGCCCCTCGTCTGCGCAACTTTATAATGTTGAATCCATAACAATAGTTCTATAGGTGAAGGTAAAATAAGTCGCCCTCGGTTAGACTGGAAGGTGTTCCAAAATGCTGAGACTTGAAGGACTCAGGGTCCGCGTAGAGGACAGGGAGATAATTAAGGGAGCTAATCTGGAGGTTCAAGGGAGACAGGTTCATCTGATCATAGGCCCCAACGGATCCGGGAAGTCCACCTTAGCCCTCGCTGTGGCGGGCCATCCGGCCTACGAGGTGGTGGGAGGGAAGATCTTCTTCGAGGGTAGGGACATCACATCACTCCCTCCAGACGAGAGAGCTAGGAGAGGTATATTTCTAGCATTCCAGAATCCCGTGGAGATAGAGGGTCTAAACATGGTCGATTATCTAGCGAAGCTCATCGAGAAGAGAACTGGAGAAAAGCCTCTGACCCCGCTGAGGGAGCATGTGGTTGAGTTCGTGACGGAGAAGCTCGGACCCTACTTGGAGGCCCTCGGATTCAATGAGGGATTCTTGGATAGGGAGATAAACGTGGGATTCTCTGGAGGAGAGAAGAAGAAATTCGAGATCCTGCAGATGTTCGCCCTCAGGCCTAAGCTTGCTATACTGGACGAGCCTGACTCAGGAGTGGATGTGGACTCCCTGAACATCATTGGAAGGCTGCTCGACAGGGCCCTGCAAGAGGGTATCACCCTCTTGCTCATAACTCACACGGGGGGACTGTACAGGCACTTGAAGGTGGATAGGGTCCATGTGATGTACGACGGTAGGATCGTGGCCAGCGGCGGAGGCGACCTCTTTGAGAGGATTCAGGAGAGCGGGTTCGAGGTGGTGATCAGGTGAGCCTGACGGAGGAGTTCCTAGTAAGTAAGGCCAGACAGATATCCAAGGAGCTGGGGGAGCCTGACTGGTTGAGGGAGGTGAGGGAGAGGTCGGCGAGACTCTTCTTCAAGCTAGACATGCCCGAACATGCCCGACACGTGAAGGTGGACTTCGAGTCCTTGGAATATTTTTCCCCGGCGGAGAAGGCGGAGAAGCTTGAGGAACTGCCGCAGGAGATCAGGGAGACTCTGGAGGCCCTAGGCATACCAGAGGAGGAAATGGAGATGTTAGCGGGGATGCAGGTCCAAGTGGACTCCTCCATCGTGTACCAGACGTTCTCCGATCAGCTCAGGTCCCTCGGAGTTATAGCTATGCCCATAGACAGGGCCATAAGGGAGCACGAGGATCTGGTGAGGAGTTACTTCGCCAGACTCGCCGGCCCTGAGGAGAACAAGATCCTGGCCCTACACTACGCCCTCTGGGCGGGTGGCACCTTCATATACGTGCCCGAGGGGGTTGAGGTTCCGTTCCCCATAAGCGCCCTATTCGTGATGAGGTCCCTCCCCATCGCTCAGGCCGATCACACCATAGTAGTGGCTGAGGAGGGAGCTAAGGTTCACTACATCGAAGGGTGCTCCGCCCCTTCCTACATAAGGGAAGCTCTGCACTACGGCGTCACTGAGGTCTGGGCCTATCCCGGAGCAGAGGTGAGGATAACGACCATGCAGAACTGGGCGAACCATGTGATCAACCTCCCCACCAAGAGGGGCGTCGCCATGAGCCGTGCGAAGATAGAGTGGGTAGAATCCCTGATGGGGAGCAAGCACACTGCCGTGAGGCCAGTCATCCACCTGAGAGGTGAGGGGTCCTCGGCTAGAAACGTTGGTCTCTCCTTCGTGAAGGGTGAGGAGAGGCACGATGCTGGCGTGGTGATAAGGCATCTAGCTCCAAACACGAAGAGTCAAGTGATTAGTAAAAGCGTAGCCAAAGATAGGGGCTCCACCAACTTCTACGGGAAGGTGGAGATCGTTCAGGGCGCCAAAGGCTCCAGTGGATTCGTTCAATGTGACTCTCTGCTCCTGTCACCAGAGGCTTCGAGCGAGACGATACCTGCGTTGAGGAGCGATGAGATAGACTCCGAACTTGGCCATGAGGCCTACGTGGGGAAGGTCGCTGAGGACAAGCTCTTCTATCTGATGAGCAGGGGGCTCAGTGAGGAGGAGGCCATCACTATGATAGTGCTCGGATTCTTCGAACCCGTGGTGAGGGACATACCGTTCGAATACGCCAACGAGATAAAGAAGCTCATCGAGCTGAGTATAAAGGGGATGTAGCCGAGCGACGCGTAAAGCTCTTTAAGTCGAGGTGGAGAGGTTGCGAGATGAGATACGCAGTCGCCATTCTAATCGCTCTGCTTGTGCTCCCAGTGGCCTTCAACCAAGCGGTCGGTGAGAAGGCCCCTAAGGTGGCCATAATCAGCAACGATGCTGATATGCCCACCGCCCAGTTCATAGGGGAGATACTCACCAATTCGAGCGTGGAGTATAAGATAATGGGGCCTAGTGACTTCAAAGAAGCACTCAAGAACTACGAGGTAATCCTGATCCTCGGCGGTCCTGAGGCTTACGATGGGGTTGGAAACATCTCCTCCAACTATATACCCCCGCAGAACTCGACCACCCTCATACGGGAACCTAGGACGTTTTTGGTGTCCATCTTCAAAGGTGGGAGGGATATAGTCGTTCTAGCCGGCCACACTAGGAAGGAGACCCTTGAGGCCTCTGCCTTCTTCTTCAAGGACTGGACCCTTTTGGGGATAACTCGCTTGTGGATGAGGGCTGGCTACGAGATCGCTCTAAGCAATAGCTCTTTCGCTATATACTACGTCGAGAGGTATAACTACGACAAGGAGAAGAAGATATATCAGCCCATACCTTGGGGGACGGATGAATGGAGGGTCCTAGGCGAGGTCGAGGAGAACGAGGCGATCCTCTATAATGTAACTAGGACGAGAACCTACATTTACTTAGGCGTCAACTACACCACCGTGGAGGTTAACCTGCTCGATCACCTAGGAAGGCCTCATTTCTGCAGAACCGTTCAGCTCATAGACGACAAAGTTAATGCAAGTATCGAGAAATGTCCTGAGCCAGGGAAGGCCAATCCTAAGGAGCCTCTAGTATTCATCGCATTCAAGATGGAGTCTGTGGACAACAGGACCACTTGGAGGATCGGAGGTAAAGACATTCCCCGATCTATCGTTCATCCTGTGGGGAAGAGATATGTGAAGGGCACCCTAGTAATGAAGTACGCGTTGAAGTATCCAGACTGGAAAATGGCCGTGTCTGGGTTTACTGTGGAGTATGTGAATCCGGTTATACCGTTCGGTGGGATGGTAGTGAGTGTGGATAACGAGATAGTTGAGGGAGAGCCTGTAACCAGAGAGGTGGAGAAACTCTACGCCTTCAGGCCTTGACCCCTATCCCTAATTTTTACTTCTTCTTGTCTGTGTCCGCCTCACGGTCCCTTGACTGGACCGGACGATATGCGACCTGATTCACAAAGTTATTAGGTGGGCATTTCTCAACCCTCCGGTATGGAAGCGAGGACTGTATCCAAGCTATCCAGCAGGATCTCAGACTATGTATGCCTGACCAAGCCCAAACAGACATTTCTCTTACTGCTAACTTCCGTATTCACTTACATAGGTGCTGGGGGCTACAGACTAGATATACTCACGCTTCTCACGGCCGCCATGGTCCTATCGATCTCGGGGACAACGGCAGTGAACATGGCCTTGGATGCGGACATAGACTCCATAATGGGGAGGACCAAGCAGCGACCAATCCCAGCGGGTAGGGTCAGCAGGAGCGAAGCTTTGTCCTTCGGCATACTCTTATTCTTACTTGGAGTAGCCGTTGCATACCTGATCAACCCATGGACGGCCTTCTCCACCTCCTTGGGAGTCGTATTCGATCTCATCGTGTACACGCTCTGGACCAAGAGGAGGACGCCCCTATCCATAGTATTCGGTGGAGTAGCCGGTGCCGCCCCTTCACTTGCTGGTTGGGCCGCAGCTAGGGGAGTGCTGGAGATTCCAGCTTTACTCATAGCCCTGATCACCATAACTTGGATCCCAGCGCACATATGGTATATAGCCATCTATCACGTGGAGGATTACCGGGCAGCTGGGGTCCCAATGCTCCCGGTAGTAGTAGGAGTGGAGAGGACCGCCAAGATCATCGTGGTCTCCGTAGTCATCATGATGGCCAGCGAACTGGCTCTCTCCATAGTTGGACCGTTCGGTCCAGTCTTCCTGATCATTTCCCTGCCCTCCACCTTGCTGCTCCTGTACAGGTCCCTCTTATATGCCAAGAACCCGACGATAGAGGGAGCTAAGAGAATGTACAAGACAGCCAGCCCTGTGGAAGGTATGGCTTTCCTCGGTATCGCCGTGGATGGCTTGCTCAGGATCCTCTTATGAGTTCTAGGGGATCATCAAACCTTTTATTCCTCTATTAGGCTGTGATCAGCATGAGTTCTGAAGTTGAAGTGGAAGGGGAACTCGTATTCAAGGACGAAGATCAGCTGAGGTCCTTTCTGGGGAGACTAGGTGCATCTATAGAGGAAGTAAAGGAGGGAAGATTGGATTTAGACGGATTCAAGGTTGAGGGGCTGAAGATTGAGAATGGGAGATACCACCTCAAGTTCAAGGGGAGGGTGGACTGGCCCTCCAAGCTCGCCCCCCAAGGGGAGAACCCCCTCGACTGGCTCAAGACCCAAGTCATCGGGCTGGTCTGGGATGTAGAGGTACTCAAGACCCTAGAGATCTTCAGGTCACCTGACGATGTGAGGTTCGCCTTCTACTCGGATGAGGAGTTAGAGAAGAAGAGGGATGAGTATAACAAGTGGTGGATGGATTCCGCCAGCAACATAGTTGGTCTCTTCTGATTCGACCATTCTCGGATCAGAGGGGACCTTCTCATCCCGACCATATGTTTTTATATATCACCCAGCGACGGAATAGCTTGGAATGGTTGCGTTCGACGAGAGATTGAGGGATCCGGTAACTGGCCTCCCGATCGAGCTTTTCTCTTGGGAGGAAGTCGAGAAGGAACTCAGACCCGTGAGGATAAGAACCGAGAGAAGGAGAGGAAGGGATGTCACCATAATCGAGAACCTACCGTTCTCGAAGGAAACCATGAAATCGTTCTTGAAGGAAATGAAGCGTATACTGGCGTGTGGTGGCACGTACAAGGATGGATACGTGTTGTTGCAGGGAGACCATAGGTACAAGGTGGCCAAGCTACTGAAGGAGAAGTGGGGTATACCGGAGGAACAGATAGAGGTAGAGTGAGGGCCCGTTCCGACCGATCCCATGCGAAGGGGAGTCAAGGGGCTCCCTCATTTTTGCACTAGCCAGTCAGTACTAGTTCACTTAGGAAAGGGCGGGAGATTCTGAAAAGATGAGAAGGAGGTAGAAAAAGCTCATGGTGGGAAGAAGGCCACGAACGTCAGAGCGACTATCGTGACCAACTTGACGAATATGTGCAAGGATGGTCCGGCGGTATCCTTGAGCGGATCACCCACGGTGTCCCCGACCACAGCAGCTTTGTGAGCGTCAGATCCCTTTCCCCCGAATAAGCCGGATTCTATCAGCTTCTTAGCGTTGTCCAAGGCGCCTCCGGCGTTTATCATGAAGATCGCTAGGAGCCCACCTGCTATCGTCGCTCCAACGACGAAGGAACCCAGCGGCTTCCTTCCGAAGAGGAGGCCTATTACTATGGGTGCTAGGAATGTTATCAGCGTCGGGAAGATCATCTCCTTCAACGCGTGTTTGGTGGATATGTCCACGGCCCTGGCGTAATCTGGTTTAGCCTTACCCTCCAGTAAGCCGGGTATCTCCCTGAACTGCCTCCTTACCTCATCGACCATCTTGTTAGCAGTCTTACCGACGGCCTGCATTGCAAGCGCAGAGAAGAGGTAGGCCAGCGTGGATCCAAGGATCACGCCAACCAGTATAAGGGGATCCGCGAGTTCTACGCCGGTCTGAGCTGCGTTTATCACCTTATCGTGGAAGAGATACGTCTTGAGTCCGGCAGCCGTTAGATAGGCGGCAAATAGTACGAACGCGGAGAGGAGGGCACAGGCCATCGCGTATCCCTTGGTTATGGCCTTGGTCGTGTTACCGACGGCGTCCAGCAGATCCAATCCCTCTCTCACCTCCTTGCTTAGACCCGACATCTCGGCTATTCCCGCAGCGTTATCAGAGATGGGCCCGAAGGTGTCAGCCGCCATTATTATCCCGGTGGTGGAGAGTATGCCGGCAGTGGCTGCTGCTATACCGTATAGCCCATCTATTACGAAGGCCAAGGACACCACGGCGCCTATCACTATAAGGGGTAGGAATGCGCTCTCCAGCCCGACGGCGAGCCCTGCTATCACGTCCAAGGCCGGACCGAACTTGGCAGACTCCGCTATGTATTTGACCGGCCTGTATCCGGTTCCCGTGTAGTACTGGATCAGTACGCCCACCACCAAGCTAGCTACCAGCCCTAGTACCGCCGCGTAGAATACCTCTATCCTGCCCAGATAGTTCACGGCCAGTACGTAGAAGAAAAGGAAGTTCAGCACGCCGGCCACGAGTAGGGAGAAGTTTATAGCCGTTATCGGATTCTTCACGTTCTCTCTGATGAGGAATATGGCAACTATGGTGGAGATGACCCCCAAGGATTCGGCCAGCAGGGGGAACATTATCCCCTTGAACCCGTATAGGGCGTAAAAGGCCACGCCCAAAATCATCATGCCGATTATGTTGTCTGAGAAGGACTCGAAGAGATCCGCGCCTCTGCCGGCGCAGTCTCCCACGTTGTCACCTACCTGGTCAGCGATGACGGCTGGGTTCCTAGGATCGTCCTCCGGAATCCCGGCCTCTACCTTGCCCACCAAGTCGGCTGCGATGTCGGCGGCCTTGGTGTAGATACCTCCCCCTAATTGCGCGAACAGGGCGGCCAGGCTTGCTCCCATGCCGAAGGGGACTATCGTGTGGAGGGCAGCCTCCAGCTGCTCGGGAGCTGCGGTGGGAAAGAAGGCCCTTATCGCCAAGTAGAGGAGACCTATTCCAAGGACGCTCAGGCTCACCACGGATAGTCCCATGATTGAGCCGCCCCAGAAGGCTATCTTCAGCGCTTTCTTGGGAGAGGTCCTTGCTGCATTCGTGGTCCTCACGTTAGCCCTAACAGCGGCGTTCATTCCGATGTAAGCGGCTATAAGAGAGAGCACCGCTCCAGCTATGAACGAGGCCGCGGGTATTGCTCCCTGCAAAATTCCCAGAATGGCCGCTATTATCACGATGAACACTATTATCGTGTAGAACTGCCTCTTCAGGTATGCATTGGCGCCCTCCTGTATGTAGGAAGCTATAGCGACCATCTCAGGGGTTCCTGGATCCTCTTTCGTGACTAGGTAGTAGATCAAAGCGACGAAGACCATCCCCACTATGCCTATAATGGAGGGGACGAGCTCTACGACCTCCACTTGATCACCTCCATTGAGCATCAGGAATTCGTTGGAAGATTTTGAGGTTCCCTCTAATGGAACTTAAAAAGATATTTCAGAGATGTGAAGCGCTCTATCGCCAATCCGGCTCATTCAGTTTATTGCAACGCCTGATCTCCGAGTGTTACTGGATCCGAGGGTGTCAGCGTCCATCCCTTCCAATTTACCTTCCTCAGAGAGAGGATTTCTGAGTCATGCGTGTAAAATGAAGGTATATGATTGGATTGAAAATAAAATTGGCTAGAATGAGCGAGTCCCTCCCCCCCAGTCCGTACTCGACAGCTATCCTCGAACCTATTGATGTAATTTCCTTTGCTTGATCCAGAAATTTCACATATGGGTGCTTTGGTAGTAGTCCGAGCCTCCTAGAGGCCCCTCTTGGAACCCATTCTGACCAGAGACCAAGGCATGGTACGCCTCGTGAATCACCGTGGGGTGTTCACAGCTACTAGGTTATCTGGAGAGAGGTTCAGCAGCAGGTCCTTAACGAACCTATACTCGGGATATGCAGGATCTAGGGAATAGCAGAGGATGCTAGAATCAAGACCAACGATCACTCACCCATATACCCTTAATCTTGGAGAGAGGCCAGTTCTGGGTTTTTCCTCGCGTGAAGGCTCCGATGAGATTATCTCTTTGAACCCTTCTAAGAAGGATCCCTCACCCTCTTGAGGATGTACCCTTCATCCGTTTTCTCGATCAAAATGACATCTCCCAGCTCCTCTCTGACTTCCTTGGGGAGGAGGATCCTCCCCTTGGAATCCACTCTTACCTTCACCTTCATCCCACCAAGCAAGGTGGGAAAGATAGATAAATTTCTCAGGAGGTCAACAAGGTTCTATAGTGCTCGGGGGCTTGGTAGTGATCGAGTAAGTCACCATGGTGACTTCCGGTATCTCCGAGGTTATCCTCCTAGCTATCTCGTTTAAAACATCAGGAGGCAACTTCAGCCAGTCCGCGGTCATCGCGTCCTCGCTCTCTACAATTCTCACTGTGACGATGTAACCCTCTACCCTGGCGTCTCCCTTCACCCCAACCCACCTATCATCTCCTACTACAGCGAACGCCTGCCATGCCTTTGAGTAGAGCCCCCTCTCCCTCAAGACACCCTCCACTATGGCTGAAGCCTCCCTAACTATCCTCAACTTGTCCTCGGTCACCTCGCCGATTATTCGTACACCCAAGCCCGGTCCGGGGAACGGATGTCTTTCAGCAACCCAATCAGGTAATCCGAGGTGCCTAGCGAGAGATCGAACCTCGTCCTTGTAGAGGTACCTCAGGGGTTCCACCACCTTGGCTTCAAGCCACTCAGGTAGCGCTGCGACGTTGTGATGGCTCTTTATCCTATCAGCTCCTACCTCCCCACCGCTCTCTATGACATCGGGATAGAGGGTTCCCTGCACTAGGCAATCGAATCTCCTACCCTCAAGCGCCCTAGAGAAGACCTCCACGAACTTCTCCCCGATTATCTTCCTCTTCGTCTCGCAGTCCTCGACACCCTTCAAGGCGAAGAGGAATTCTTCAGAGGCGTTAACGTATATAGGATTTATTCCAAGTCCCCTTAGTAGGTTGAGGACCTCCTTCTCCTCGTCTTTACGTAAAAGCCCGTGGTTTACGAATATCGAGGTCAGACGGTCCCCAGCTATCCTACTGACGAGTACTGTGGCCACGGTGGAGTCGACCCCACCGCTCACGGCGGAGAGAATGCTCTTACAATCAGCTAGTTCTCTCCTCAGGTATTCATCTATCAGCTGGACCATCCTCTCGGGGCTCCAGTTCTTCTCGGCTCTCGACATTGCCGCGAAGTTCTCGAGGAGGAGTTTACCTTTGGGAGTGTGTTTGACCTCCGGATGAAACTGGACGCCGTATATGGGCTTTTCCTCGTGCCTGAAGGCCGCCACATACCCATTTTCGGATAATGCGGTCACCACGAATCCCTCAGGAACCCTAGCAATGTGATCGGAGTGGCTCATCCAGACGAGCTCCTCCTCTCCCCAGCCAGCGAACAGCCCCTCCCTTTCCAGCACCTTCACCTTGGTGGGGCCGTACTCGCCCTTGGAGCGCCTCACCTCGCCCCCCATCATGTGGGCTATCAGCTGGAACCCGTAGCATATCCCTAAGACCGGAATATCCATCTCCAAGATCCAGCTCCCTATCTTGGGAGCTGAAGGCTCGTAAACGCTGCTGGGACCTCCCGACAGAATGAGGGCTTTTGGTTTCTTCTCCTCTATGGTGGATGGTGAGATCTCCGTGTAGGGAATTATCTCGGCGTAGACGCCTATGTCCCTTATCCTACGGGTTATGAGGTGGGCGTACTGCCCACCGAAGTTCACCACTAGAATCATCAGGCACCCGGACCCGCTACCTTAATCCTCACCCTGACGGAGCCACCCTTGAATCCCATCAAAGTCTCCACATCATCACCGACAGCATCCATGGTCTTCAGGAAGTCCTCGACCCTGAAGCCCATGCTGGTCTGCCTCAGTGACTTGGTCACCTCTCCGTTCTCTATGAGGAAGGCCGTCTCCGCCATCCCGCTGAACTCCCCGGTGGACAGGTTGGGAGTGTCCATTGTATAGACCACCAGCACCCCTCTCTTTACGTCGAGCAACTCATCCTTCTTCATCTGCAGGGCCGGGGCCTCGATACTGACCGTGTGGGATGAGATCGCCGGCGGCCTAGTGTGGTCCCTGGAGGCGTTGCCCGTGCTCTCCACGCCCTCCTTCATAGCTGTGTACCAGTTGTGTATCGGTGACTTGAAGACACCATTTTCAATGACGTAAGTCTTCCTGGTGGGGATACCCTCCGCGTCGAAGCTTGAGCTGCCGGGGAGCCATGGAATGCGCCCGTCGTCGACTATGCTTATCTCCTCCCTAGCTATCTGATCTCCTATCCTGTTGGTCAGGAAGCTCCTGCCGTATTGCATGTTCTCGGCGTTGGCCGCCTGGCCCACCAAGAAGGGGATCAGGGTGAACTGGGCCTTTGGCTGGAATACCACTGGTAGCTCCTCCACCCCTATGGTGGTGGCATCTAAGGTCCTGATGGCCAGATCTCCAGCCTCTCTACCCACCTTCTCGGGATCGAACATATCCAACCTCCTACCATCGGCGAAACCGAAGCCTGATCCCCTCCTATCACCGTCCTTGCTCGCCGCTTCGATGTAAGCGGTCAGATACGTCCTCTCCTCGGCGACATCGACCCCTTTGGAGCTTAATACTGCAACCTTGGAGTAGGACACCTCCAGCTTGCCGGAGACTGAGATCACCTTGTCCGAGAGACGGGCAGACTCCACAGCCGCTAGGAACAGGTCAGCGGCGTCGTTCAAATCCAAGTCCCTGAGCTTTGGATCCATGAGTTCGCTGATGTAGTCCACCTTTCTGGCATCGGGCAGTCCTCTGAAATCTGGATCCTCTGGAGCCGCCTTGGAGTTCTCAGCCGCCTCCCTCCCAACCTCCCCGCCTGAGCTAGGGTTTGTGGCGAATGCAAAGCCCAGCTTTTGCCCTATGGCTGCCCTCACCCCTAGACCAACCATCCTGACGGAACTGGCCGTCTTGACCTTCCCCTTCTCCACATGTATGGAGATCTCACGGGTAAAGAGTTCGAAAGCCTCCGCCTCCTCAGCTCCGGAGGAAAGAGCTGCCTTAACTGCTTCTTCCCTCAGCATCTTACCTCCCCCCGAACACCAGCTTGCTCACCCTCACATGTGGTGCTCCGGTAGTTACGGGAACCCACTGGCCCATCTTCCCACACATCCCAGGATCGTGAGATAAGTCCTTCCCGACCGCATCCATGTTATTCAGGACCTCGAGGGTCATACCAGTTATAGCCACCTCTCTCAACCTCTGCTTGAGCTCCCCGTTCTCTATCAGCCATCCTCCCTCGGCCTTGAACATGAACTGTCCCTTAGCCGGGTCGGTGTATCCGTAAAGGGACCCGAATGCGTATATTCCATGCTTCATCTCGGACACCATCTCCTCGAACGTCCAATCTCCCCTGTCTATGAACGTGTTAGACATCCTCACGATCGGTGGATTGCTGTAATCCATCGAACGGGCGTTTCCGGTAGGTTCGAGCCCTAGTTTGGAAGCGGTCTCCAAGTTGGTCATGTAGCCGGAGAGTATGCCCTCCTTAACTATGTACTTGCGCCTGGACTCGGTGCCCTCATCGTCGTACCTGTAAAACCCGTATAACCCCTCTATGGTTGGATCGTCGACGACGCTGACCACCTCAGAGCCCACCTTTTCACCCAGCTTCCCAGTGAGGATGCTCTCATTGTTAACTACCGCGTCTCCCTCGGCCGCGTGACCGAAGGCCTCATGGATGAAAACTCCAGCTAATTTCGGATCCAGTATAGCTGGATGGGATCCAGGAGGGGCTGGTTTGGCCGATAGAGCTTCCACGGCCCTTTTGGCTGCCTCCTCCGCGATCTCGGTCCCCTCAATCACCTCCAGTCCCCCTATTCCTCCCCTCGATTCAAACGCGCTTTCCGTCACTCCCGCCTCGTGAGCGAATATATAGGCGGCCAGCCTGACCCTAGGTAGTGTCTGCCTGATGTCAGTTCCTAAGGAGTTGATCACTCTGGTCTCCCTTAGTGTATCTCCCATTACTATGTTCCTGTTGGTCACCTTCTCCACGGATTTGGCGAGTCGATCCTGCTCCTCAACTATCCTTATCTTATCCTCTATTGGAGTCTGCCACGCGGGCTTCCTTCCTTTAACATCGTAACTTCCCTCGAAGGAGGGCCAATTCACTTCTATAGGTTCCGCCCACTTGGAGGAGAGTTTAGCTAGGCTTACTGCATCTCTAACCGCGTCAGCTATCTCATTAGGGGAGTTAGCTATGCCGAACCCCCATCCTCCCTTGTAAAGGGCCCTGACACTTATTCTGAATTCCCTTCCCCTGGTCAGCTCCCTCACCACTCCATCGATCATCCTGATCATGGTCATGTAGGTCCTCTCTTCCCTGACCTCAATGAAGTCCGCCCCTTCATCGAGACCAAGGGATATCGCACCCTCCAGATCCATACGGAATTTTAATGGAGAGACCGATATAACCCTGATGATATGTCCTGAGGGATGCCACCTCTGCTGCCTTGAGACCGAGATGATCCTCACCGAAAGCGACATAAGGAGACTTGAGTCCCTAGGATATAGAAGAGAGGATTTCTCCGAGCTTAGAGGGGGGTTCATCAGGCTCAAGAACGTTGATGGTAAGTGCTACTTCCTAAAGAACGGAATGTGTTCCGTCTACGAGCACAGGCCTCTAGGGTGCAGGGCCTATCCCGTGATCTACGATCTCGACGCTGGGAAGTGCATACTGGATGGGTACTGTCCTGCCACTCATACTGTGAGTGAGCAGGAGTTCAGGGAAAAATGCAATCTAGCTGTTAAGGTGGTTGAGGAGTTAGGGCTCATCTAGAGTGCATGCACTTAATATTGAGCACCAAGGGTGTCTCCTAAATGCAAGATGAACTGAGGAAAGTGTGTGAAAGGTCCGTCGTCCGCTGGAGAGGTACGCAGATGGCTGCCGACTTCAGGTATGAGGTGGAGTGGGTGGATGGCCGAAAGGTAGGGAGCTTCTTCGCTAGCCCGAATATGATCGAGGAGGCCGCAATAGGTTACTTGCTGATGAAGGGGATCACAAGGGATGTCGGGGTGGAGGAAATAAGACTGAGCGACCTGGAGTATCTGCTGAGGATCACTGACGAGGGGGAGTTGAGCCCCCCTAGATGGAAGGACGAGCCGGTCGAATGGAGCACGATCCTGAGCCTTATGTCCGATATATCCAAATCCGTTCCCAAGAGCATATGCCCCTTCGCCTTTCACGTCACTGGGCTATACGCCCTGAAGGGGTCCTCCGTAGCTCAGAAGGTGCTGCTCGTCGATATAAGTAGGCACACCGCTGCAATGAAGATTGCTGGCTGGATAATGAAACGTAGTGACGATCTTAGGGAGCTTACACCAGTTATGATAAGCACCGGGAGGATATCGGGGGACATCATAAAGCTCCTGTCTCTGACGGGGATAAGGATCGTTGCTAGCATGAGGCACGTTCTAGTTAGTGGAGCGGCATCAGCGGATCAGATGGGGATAACCCTCATCTCGAAAGACTTCACTAGGGAGTTGAAAGTCTTCACTTATCCGGAGAGGGTGAGGGGAGGTCCCATGGTGTCCAAGGGGGGACCCCTAGTGAGGTGGCATGGGAAGGAGGCAGACAGTCCTCTCTGCTGACCTCAGCTCTTTAGTCACCTTCCTCGTCTTTCGATGTCCTCTCCTTGCTGAGCTTGGAGGCCAGCTCATCTAATTCAAAGGTCCAGACCGGATAAAGTTCCCTAGGAACGTTCTTACCAGCTAGTTCCTCGTCGACCACCTTCCAGTATTCTCCGCAACTTTCGCATACGTAAAGGCGGAACTTATTGTCGTTAAGAGAGTAGAAACCCAACTTCTTCTCATCTTCGTTACCACAGAAGGGACATTTCAACCTGAGGAAAGGCCACTCCATCCCGCATATCTCGCATTTGAGGTGTAGCTTCCTACCCTCCCCTTCCATGAATCCTGTCCTCGTGTAGCTCCCGCAGACCGGACAGTAGCCTCTTAACCAGTTGTCAGCATCTATCTTCCTTTCGGCGATCCTCCTCAGGGCAATGAGGAGGGGTTGTATTGTCCATAGGGCAATTGCGTTCACTAAGTCCAAGTCCACATCAAGTCCGGCAGCCACCCCCCTAGCGTAGTTCGGATCCCCTTTCAGGGAGTAGGTGGCTAGGTCGCGTATACTGAAGGAACCACCTTCCGACGCCTCTAATAGCTTATCTAAATCTTCCGTTAGCTCCTCCCGGTGATCTTTCACTATTGATACTACTGATTCGAGTATCTTCTGCCATATCCCTGCGGATACGGGTATCGTACCGAGTAAATTCAGGAGTGGAGATCCCTCCTCGCTGACCCTCTTAGCGAGCTCTTCAATAAGCTCCCTTCTATCCTCCAGTTCTAATACAACTTCATCGGATAGTTCCTTCAATAGAGAGATCATATCGGCGTAGAATAGGAGAGAAGGCCTCAGCTCGGGGGTTTCAATGGAAATCAGGTCAACTGCCCGCTTGAACCTGCTCGGCTCGTCCGACACTATGACCTCACCTATCCGAGAGACATCGAGGGGCATAAAAAAGTGGGTGGGGGATTAGCCTTCCTTCTCGATCTTCTCGTGCCACTCGGGATGGTGCTCCCTAACGTACTCCTCAGTCAATCTACCCGTTCTGAACATGGCCCTGACGAAAGGCCTATGCTCTGGAATCAGCAGGGCCATATACACGTGGATTATGAGGCCTATGGCTGCTATGAAGAACCCTATATCGTGGAGGAGGTGGGCCACCTCCCAGGCGCTGGGCGGGAAGAGGTCCCTCAGCCACATCACGGTTCCGGTTACGTACATTATCACCATCCCTACTATTACGGTCCAGATCCATCCCTTCTGTCCCACATTATACTTGGGGAATGTCACCCTCTTCCTGTACACGTAGAAATCTATCATGTCCTTGAAACCTTTCTTGAAGCAGGAGAAGCTCCAGCATTCGGGCCATATCTCCATGCGCCTGAGCTCCCCTAACGTTTTGAGGAGGAATGGTATCAATACTAGAGCGAGTCCTAGAGCGGAGATCCTGTGAATGAACCGAGCCACCTGTATGCCGAGGCTGTAGGGATCGTAGCTCCCTATCACTGTGGATAGTGGATAGCCGAAGACGAAAGCGAGCCAGCCGAACCATTCCTTGCTAATTAAGGGCAGGCCGGTGATGAAGAAGAACAAGGTGAAGTGTATCAGGTGCTTGTGGACCCATATCTGTGCCTCACTGAACGCTTTCACTGCCTCGCACTTGTTCCTCCATTCCGCAAGGCTAACATACTCCTCGGCCATTCACTCACCTCCCTTCTCACCTTTAGATTCAGACTTCTCCTCGATCCTCTTGGCCCTCCAGTAGATGAAGTGACCAGCCGCGGCCAGCAATGTGAGACCAACGAGGCCCCAGCCGACGGGTTCTACCACGTTGGCTCCGACCTGTACTGAAGCCTTTCTCGGGTCTTTCTTCAACCTATCACCGAAGTACTTGGGATCGGTCAGCTTGCCCTTGTATTTCCTAGTGACGTAGATGTAATGGGTCCTACCCACGTAGTCGTTGACCGAGTCACCATACACCTCATAACCCTGAGACCTATACCTGTTGACCAGTTCATCGTAATCACCAAATACCAATGCATCAGTTGGGCATGCGGCTACGCAAGCTGGCTCCAAGCCATTCTGTATCCTGTCTATGCAGAAAGTGCACTTATACACCTTTTCGCTACTCTCATCGTATCTGGGGACATCATAGGGACATGCCTCTATGCAGAACCTGCATCCAGTGCACTTATCCTCTCTTATTACAACAGCTCCCTCCGGATGGATCTCTATGGCATTTACTGGACACGCTTTAGCGCAGGGAGCCTCGCTGCAGTGCATGCATTGCCTCTTGAAGAATAGCCAGTGGAATTCATCTCCCTCTACTACCTCCTTGGCCTCCATCAATGTCCAGACATTGGGCAGAAGATCTGGGGGGTTAGTCAATGTCGGGGAGAATTCAGTTACTTGGGGCCTAGTGTTGTTCCATACGTGGCAGGCGACCTGACACGCCCTGCAGAAGATACAGTTATCCACATTGAAGGCTATCGCCATCTCTCCCATAGCATCACCTCCATCATGGCCTTATCCCCGGTAAATTCTCCTCCCTTGCCCTGTAGTCGTATTTCTTGGTGGAAGCCTTCCTAACGTAGGCTAGGAACGCTTTGGTCTCCTGCATGGTAGTGACCACGTCCATATACACGTCAGTTATCGTGTTCACCACTGCGTAGGTGCTGTGGGCCCCGGCCCACCCCCAGTGCCAAGGCAGGTTTATCACATAGACCTCCTTGCCGTTGACTGATAGCTTGGGAACCCTGTGGGTCACCATCGCCCTCACGTATATCACATTCCTCTTGTTCCCCACTTCGACCACATCCCCTGGCTTAATCCCGAGCTTATCCGCTAGGGGCTTAGGTATCTCAGCAAATGGCTCCGGGACTAACTCCGCTAAGAGAGGGACGTTCCTAGTAAGCTGACCCGTGTGGAAGTGCTCGGTCATCCTGTTTGTAGTCACCACAACTACCTCGGCACCCTCGGGCGGCGACATATCCTCCGGGATCATAGTGACAGTGTCCTTGAGATGCTCGAACCCCTCAGGAGGCTCCAAGAATCTGTAATTCTCGGCCCTCCTCCAAGCCATGGCTGGATACTTGGTAGCCAGCTCGAAATCAGGAGATTCAACTGGCTCGTAGTGGATCGGATACCTCATATCCCAAGCCAAGATCTCATTGGGGTTGCTCGGATTAGGATAGGCGTACCACTCGCCGTACTTCTCCTTCATGCTCTTGACCGCTTCTCTTATGCCCAATGACTTGGCTAAACTCCTGAACTCCTCGGAGAACTTGTCCCTCACCTTCTTCCAGTCGTAGAACCCCACGTACTTTATCTTCTTACCTTTGTAGTCCTTCGTCCCCTTGAAGTAGGGCTTCTTGTAGTTCGCTTTGCCGACATTTATCACATCCTCATCGTAGTAGAAGCTCTCGCAGAGAGGACACCTGATGCCCAGATCCTCGTAGGTGGTCACGGTATGGGATTCCCCGCTGAATATCACGAACTTCCCCACTACCCTTCCATACCAGAGGAGGTCCTTGGCCGTGACGGCACCTGTCAACAGGTCAGTCATGCCGGACCAAGCCCTCTTGTACATCTTGCCGACCACGAAGTTATGACCCGGTATGAAAGCAGGCCTCCACTTGCCGCTCTTAGCATCCCTGATCTCACCAGTTTCCCCGGTTATGGTCACGGTCCTACCGTTAAGCGTGTCTCCGACGGAATACTCGCCTGGAGTGAAGGTGAACTTGAAGGTCCTCCCTAAGGTCTTGGAGAGGGTCCAGAGATCATAGAGTATCCTCACGTTCTTGGGCCATGTCCACGCCCAGTCCTTATACATTAGGAACTCCCTGTCCAGTATACCATCTATGTCGGACTCGGTCCTCAGCAAGGGCTTCCTCCTCTTTGCCAGTATCTTCCCGTCAACCCAGTCGTACATCCCGTTGTACAGATCAACGGCCAAGTCTATCTCCTTGTATATGAGCTCAGGATCAGCGTAGGCGTAGTCCGGATCGGCGAATCTACCGGTCGCGTAGTCCATGAAGGGTTCAATCTTCCTCTCGTAAAGCTCAACCATCTCTCCTGTCTTGGGATTCCTTATGGAGACCTTCTCCGTCTTCTTGCCGTATATCTGGCTTGGAAGCCTCACTATCCCGTAGCTCTTGAAGTAGTCCCATAGTTTGAGCATTATCCAGAGGTCGGGTTTGGCATCCCCGGCTGGAGGCACGACCCTGCCCTGCCACTGGACCCAGCGGTTGCTGTTCGTTATCGACCCGTACTTCTCGTACTGGAACGCGCCAGGCAGGAGGACGTCGGCGAATGTTGCCGTCTCAGTCTCCCACAGGTCAACCACGACAAGCAGCTTTAGCGATGCTAGGGCTATGTAGGTAGTTATCGCATCCCCGTCGCTGACAGCTATGTTCTCAGCCATTATTATGGCTGCCTTCAGCACATCGTCAAAGAGGACTCCCTGCCACCAAGTGTTCTCGGTGTATCCCTTTCCGAATGGGAAGTCGCTTATCACCGTCCCGTTCTTCGGATCCGATTCCGGATCGGTACCTACGAAGATGCCCCAAGTCAGCTCGAATCTCCTCCAGTTCTGGAACCACCACGACCAGAGCACTTTGGTCGAGTTCACCTTACCCCTCTCGTTAGGACCGAAGCTGCTGCCAGCCCAATCGGGGATCTCCCAGTGCCAAGCATCGGGGAAGCCTTGATTCTTCCAGTCCTGATAGACCCTTATCTGGAGAGGGCTGGAGGGCTGTTTTATGTAACCTGGCAGTATGTGCGAGAGTATGCACATGTCGGTGGTCCCTTGCACGTTGCTGTGTCCCCTGTAGGGGTTCAGGCCTCCGCCCGGGAATCCCATGTTGCCCAAGGTCAGCTGCACGAGGGTGCTAAGCCTCGTGATCTGAGTCCCTACATGGTGCTGGGTCTGCCCCATGGCCCACTGGATGGAACCGAACCTCTTGAAGTTCGTCGTCACTCCACTGTTTTCCACGTATAGCTTGGCTATCTCCCTCAGCTTGTTCACAGGTATCCCCGTTATCCTCGAAACCTCCTCAGCCGTGTAATCCTTGGCTATCTCCTTGAACTCCTTTATCTCATCCAGATCCACGTTAAACCTAGTGACGAATTCTTTGAAAGTGTCCAGCTGATCCACCGGTGGATTCCTCTCCCAGAAGGCGTAGTGAAGGATGTAGAGGAGGAATGCCAAATCTGAGCCCGGTCTGAAGAAAGCGAACACGTCAGCCTGAGAGGCGGTCCTATTGTATCTGGGATCGACGACCACTAGCTTGAGGGTCCCCTTCTCCTTACCCTTGAGGGTATGCCTCATACTGACCGGATGATTCTCCGCGGGATTGCCGCCGAAGATCAGGTACGTGGAGATGAACTGCGTATCTATGAAGCTCTGAGTCTGGGCTCCGAAGCCTACCGTTCCAGCCAAACCGGCCACGGTGGTGGAGTGACACCTCCTAGCGTCGTGGTCTATGTTGTAGCTACCCAGCATGGTGGCGATCTTCTTTATTATGTAGGCCTCCTCGTTGGTGAGCTTGGCGCCCGCCTCTATCCACAACGGGAACTTCTTGCCTAGATGGTAATAGCCATCTTCCTTCCTCGGATCCCAACCTACCTCATCAAGGATCTCCTTCATCCTCTCGGCTATGTACCTGAAGGCCTCATCCCAAGTAGCGGGTCTCCATATCGGCTTGTATTTATCCAAGATGGCCCTGAGTTCGTCCTGCGTCTTAACCTTCTTTAGCTCCTCGGCTGGAGGCTTAGGATTAACCCTTATGAGTGGAGTTCTGAGTCTCCTCGGATTATGCTGCCCGAACAGTTCTAGAGAGGCCTCTCCCTTAGGACAAAGCTTGCCCTCGTTCAACGGATTATCCGGGTCGCCCTCTAAGTGGATCACCTTATCGCCAGTCTTATAGAAGATTATACCGCAGCCCACAGAGCAGTAGCCGCAAACTCCCCTGACTTCCCTAGTGAGCTGTAAATCCTTGCCTCCTATTTCCCCCAGCCTGTATCTTTTAGGACTGGGTACCCCCAAGACCTTCCGGACCGAGCCTGAGAAGAGTAGTGAGAAGGTTCCTAGGCTCGCCATCTTTAGAAAGGTTCTTCTCGATAATCTGGGACTTTGCATCAAAAATATCACCCCGCAGGGGGAATGGAGCCCTAGCTCCAGCGGAAATTCCCTGAGTTTATTTTATAAAGAATGCTGTTTTTCATTTTAATTATCACTAAATTGTATAATGAAAATAGATTTTCGTTATATGCAACAGGGATAACTTCAATTTATTTTAGTATAACTCGAACATATGATACTGTATGAATATTTAAAGATTTCTGAGACGAGCCTAGCGACCGCGTTCTTTTATAAGCTTCCCCACTAAGTTGAGATCGATGGGAGAATCTGACGAGGACCTTGAGAAAGGATATGAGAGCTTCGTAGAAGAGATCCCAGAGGACGAATTCTCTTACGAGGAAATGCTATACCCTGTGAGATCTAAATGCAGGAAGAGGGGGGCTAAAAAGAGGGATAAATTCGTAAGTAGGTAGGATTCAGCATATTCTAGGAACGATAACACCTGATGGGGGTTCTAATATCCTCAATCCGCCTGTAATTGCTTTCATGACAACCATCCCACCGTATCTGTCGCTCTCTCTAACCTCACCTATTATCGATGCGTCCTCGAAACCCAAGTCCCTCATCACGCTGAGGATGTCCTCGGCCTCGTCCCCGGATACCCCCAAGACAGTCTTCCCCTCGCATGCTAGGGTGAGAGGATCCACACCAAGCAGCTCTGTGAAGGCCCTCACCCCCTCCGCGATGGGTATCCTTCCCTCCTCCACTGCTATGAGGTAACCAGTTTTGGACGCCCACTCGTTGAGGATCTGAGCCAGTCCTCCTCGGGTGGGGTCTTGGGCAGCATGTATGGCTGACCCATACTTCTCCATGAGAGGTATCATGAGGTCGTGCAGGGGCGCTACGTCGCTCTCTATCCCTCCTTCCACCTCCAATCCTTCCTGAGCTGCGAGTATAGCGGCGCCATGATCTCCCACCGTCCCGCTGACTATGATCTTGTCCCCCGGCCTGAGATTGGAGTCCACTATTATCCTCTCGGCGAAACCCAGGCCAGTAGTTGTAATCACTATACCGTCGAGTCCGCCCTTGGGGATTACCTTCACATCACCGCCCACGAGCTTGACACCCACCCGCTTAAGCGTGTCGATCATGCTTCCCGTTATTCTCCTCAGATCTTCTAGGGGGAATCCCTCCTCAACGACTATCGAGTCGAGTATCGCCAAGGGCTTGGCGCCCATCATCAGCAGGTCGTTTATCGTGCCCGAGGCGGCCAACTTGCCTATATCGCCTCCCGGGAAGAAGTGGGGTTTCACGGTGTAGGAATCCACTGTGATGACAGCGTATCCTCCTGGGATAGGTATCGCGGCACCATCGTCCAGCTCGTCGGTGCCCACGCCGCCTTCAACCTTCTTCATCCCCTCTCCCAATAGGGAGAGGATTACCTCGTTCAGGAGCTCTTGCGTCTCTTTACCACCGGATCCATGGGCTAGTCTGACCTCTTCTTCCGTCATTAAGATCCCTCTAGCGCCTTTATCATCTCTTCCCAAGCTTCTATCGTCTCCCTGGCCGTTTCGGGATCAATCTTCGAGATTATCACTCCCACGTGGACTATCACATAGTCCCCTAGATTCACCTCCTCTAAAGTCGCGTCGACCTCCCTGAGCACCCCGCCGAAGTCCACTATGGCGGTCCTCTCCCTGACCTCAACCACCTTCCCTGGTATCCCCAGGCACATCACATCATCACCTCGATCCTAGAGGCTATAGCCGAGATAGCCTCCATCACCTCCTTCGAGGCCTTGTGCGGTGGTTTCCCTGAGGCGAGCGCTTCCTCGACAGCCGGATCTAGGGGGAGGCTTCCCAGCAGATCAGCACCGAGTGAGGAGTAGTCCAAGGAACCGAAGGGCCTCACGATGTCTCCGCCGCATCTGATATAGGCCATGTTCTCTATGATCCCCAAGACCCTCGCACCCTCGTCCCTCAGCAGGTCTAGGGCTCTCTTGACGACGGAGAGCGAGAGCTTGGAGGGCAGCGTGACTAGGACCGTGCCAGACTTAGGATGCCTCCTGAGGGCTCTAATCGCCAGTATCATCTCATCTCCGGTTCCCGGGGGCAGATCAACCACCAGATAGTCCAAGGGGCTCCAATCGGTCAGGGCCACCATCATCTTCAGGAGGGACATCTTGTCCTCGCCCCCGAGCGGAACCGGCGAGTCCCTAACTATGTAACCCAGTGACATGAGTTCGAGTCCGTCGATCTTCAGGGGCTCGAGTCCATGCTTTGTCGCCTTGATGAGGCGCTCAGATCGGAACATCTGGTGGATCGAGGGCCCATGCACATCCAAATCCAGCAGACCTACCTTTCTTCCCATCTCCGACAGGGTGGAGGCGAGTGCCCTGGAGATGAGGCTCTTACCAACGCCTCCTTTCCCTGATGCAATCATTAGAAGCCTCTCCGCCCTTAAGATCCTCCTGAGGGCCTCATCCTGTAGTACATCAGGGGCTCGCATCACGCCACCACCTTAGATACCCTCAAGTCCTTACCGCTAATCAGGTCGAAGTCCCTGCTACCGCACTTGGGGCACCTCAGGAGCGTCCTAGCTAGGTCAGGCAGGAAGTGGAGTGGGCTTTCCCTCGCACCTGCTGGTTCTTCTACTATCTCGAACTCCCTAGAGAGTATTTCATCAGCGGTCTTGAAGTCCCACTCTGCACCGCAGGAGTTGCATTTGAAGTATGCTTTCTCCTCCCTTAGAACTAATTTCACCCCCTCCAGTGGAGTTCCCTTAGTTAGTTCATGAAAGGCCTGTTCGAATATCCCAGTATCGAGCTCTAATATCTCTCCCCAAGTGACCTCCACTTCCTTAATTGAGTTTAGTCCCTCGGAGGCCATAAACCCCAAGAGCGATCTGACGACGGCATCTGCTAGCGACCATTCGTGCACACGATCACCTCAACAATCGATCTCAAGACATATCTCCCTCAACCTTTCCTTAAAACGGTGATCATCAACTGGAAGAGGGAAACCCTTCTTTGAGAGCGTTTCCTTGAGTACATGGAGGGCCTTTAAACAACCTCGGGCGGCTGGCGTAGTTATCCCATCTCCCAGGTCGATTAGGCAGGGTACTATTCCAAGCACATAGGACTCTCTAGGAAGGTAGCCCATAGCATCGGCAGCTGCCACCAGTAGTTCTGGAACCACTCCATGGCTCCCAGCTTCAACCAGCATTCTAATAGCTTCAGTCGGCTCGACCGCCTTGGGATTCACTTTGAAGAGCTTCGCCTGGCCCGGTTCTCCATCTCGTGGGTCAAGGGCATCCACTAAAAAGAGGATCTCCTTCCCCTCCATGTAGTCTATCAGGTTGAGCCCTCCCAAGCCCCCATCGATAACTTCTATCCACTCGGGGAGGTCGAAGATGGATAGAGCCTCGGCGAAGCAGGATCCCACGCCATCATCGGTGAGGAGCCTGTTCCCTATTCCCAAGATCAGAATCCTAGCTCCCTTATTAGCTTCTCCAGACTCCTCTGCAGATCCTCTGAGCACTTCCTGCCCACTCCCGAGACGCCATCCCCCTCCATGTGAGGTGAGTGGCACACGATCTTCCAGACTTCCCTAGCTCCCATCATCGCGACGAGAGCAGAGGCAAGAGAATCGGGATCGTTGACCCCCAGCAGGGGAGGGGCAATCATGTCACTGGCTTTCAAGTTATCTGCCGGGGCCTCTAAGTCTATGCGCTCCGTCACGAGAGACATCCCCTCACCGCGCTCGACTGAGACTATAACCACCACATCAGGATCGAACTCCACGACCTCTTGAAGGGTAGCCAAGGGGTAGGAACTCGCGTCGAATTTCCTGGCATTTCCCTTCACCTCAATCCTCTCCATTATTGCCAAGGGTATCGACCTATCGCCCTCAAACTCGCCGCCCGAGAAGATGATCGCCAGCCTTCTCCCGCCCATTCTGACCCTGCGTCTCTTCTCCGCGCTGAGGGCATTTCTTATAGCCTCTTCCAGTGATTCTCCACCCAGAGCCCTCTTGACCTCCTCCTCCAATTCATTAACGTCCTCCCTCTCGGCATTTGGCATGTTGTAGAGGAGGAGTTTATCGATCCCCAGCCTCCTCATGAGACCTTGCTTTACCGATTCTTCCAGCTCATTCACCTGCCCTGCCAGTCTTCCCAAGAACCTTGTCAGATCCTTTAGATCCATGCGGATCACTAAAATAGGGGAGGAGGTTTAGGTTACCTCAATCTTGTCCAAGAGGTACTGAACGATGTGAATGGCCTGGAAGTCCCTGTCGTAAAGGGTCGCCCCTTTGTTTATGTTGTAAATGCAGGTCGAGCATCCGGTAACCACAATGTTGGCGTTTATCTCGGAGATCTCATCTATCTTCTGCTTTATGGCCTTCTTGTAGTCCTCCTCGAGTGGAGGGCAGATCTTCTCCTCCCATTCGGCAGGTTTTATCTTCTCTCTTGTGAACTCCTCCACCAGCTTCCTACCATCGCAGGTTATGAGGGCGATGCCGGAGCCACCCCCACAGCAATGGGAGTACATTCCCGTGCCATGGGGTAGGTCCTCGTAGTTAGTGGTGGACGCCTTGACCAAGATCCTAGGCTGCTCCACTACACCGCTTCCTCTGGCCAGCTTGCATGGATCGTGCCACGTCACTTTTCCACTCTCCTCCTTCCTTATCCTGATCTTTCCCTTCTCGTACAGTTCCGCCAGATACTCGGTCACGTGGATCACATCGTAGGGGGGTCTCTCGTTCATCACAAAGGGCATTTCAAACCTCATTTCCATGTACGGCGTCCCTCCGTGAGACATGAGCGCCCTCTTCCCACCCACTTTCGCCAAGTAGGAGTTGATCCTCCTGAAGACCTTCCTCTCAGAATCCCTATCCCCTACGATCACGCCCATCGGGGGTTCGAATCCGAGGGGCTCGGAGGGCATAGTCCAGTTCTCGCCGACCATGTCCAAGATCTTTATCGTGGAGACTATGACTTCAGGTGTGAGTAATGCCTCTACGAGCCAAGGAAGATAGACCACGTCGGCTCCCTTCTTATCCAGAGGCAGATCTTTGCCTATGGATTTCCTCGCCTCATCCAGTATACTCGCCCATCTCTCCCTGACACTTTCATTGATGAGGACGCTGTCCGAGAGCTCGATGGTCTGGAGGTATTTCAGGACCGAAGGAGCCCTACCGACCTTGTCCAGTATTCGCCTGAGCATTATCACAAGTTTACCGCTATATATTCCGAACGGACAAGTCTGGTAACAGTATCTACAGTTTACACACCTATAAGCCATATTAGTCATTCTGTCTAGGTCCTCCTCGCTTCTCGGGTACTTTGCTCCAACCAAGGGACCCAGTATTCTGCCAGCTATGGTCATTTTCCTCCTATAAATGTGTCTCATGGCCTCAGCCTTGTTAACTGGCTCGTAGGTTGGTCCAGCTACCGTGTAAGGGCAGAAAGGTACGCAGAGACCGCAGGAAACACAGGACTCGAGGAAATGTAGGGTTACAGAATCAAGATCGGAGAGTACCACATCTATTGCCTTCTCAACAGCGATCATAGGCCCCTCCTCCACAGGTCATAAGCTTCGTGAAGTTTACCGTACCAGAAGCCGAATACGAAGTGGAAGAACTTTGTGAATGGCAACAGAATTACAAGCAGCTCGGCCATGAGTATGTGGATGCCCAGCATGAGCTTATAGGTCTCTATTTCGTTGGAGGGAAGGTGATGGGTCGCTAGGTACCCACTGATTAATATCACGAGGAGTAGTACAAGCGCGACAAAGTCACCTACCCTGATCCTGTCGAGCCTCTCCTTCACTTTCTTCACTATCCTCTCTAAGAGCTTGAAGGTTGTACCAAATATAGCTAAGATCGCTAAGACATCTCCATTCAGTATTATTGTCAAGGGCCCCCATATAGTGTTAACAAAGCCATTTGACATGTCAGTCACCGGCGTGAATGGCGCGGTGACCGTAAGCGTCGAGGAGGTTGAGCTTGTCGGTATAGCGAATGGTCTTAGTATGCTATATGGCGGGAAGTAATATGACCACCAAGCTATGTGGTGAGATAGGAGGAAGAGGATAGGGATGACCCCGAAGAGGTGTAGGAGGAATATCCCGGTTACGAAGGTCACTTTGGACCTTTTTATTGCGGCTACGATTGCATGGAGGAACGCGTCGATTAGTATGTATATCCTGTGCACGAAGGAGGTTCTCCTCCAAACTGGTTGGGCGGTCCTCTTATATAGGAAGAGGTACCTTGACAGCCTATAGACCATGCCAAACGCAAATATAGCTATTGTTGGCGTGAACATGTCGTAGATGGCGAACTCATATAGCCCCATTTTAACCCCCTCATACGCTACAGACGGGGGTAATGAGTTTCTCTATCCTCCTGTTTCCGATGAAGACATGTACTGAACAGGCTATACACGGATCGAAACTCCTTATTGCTCTGACTAGGTCGAGCCCAGTCCACTGGTCCTCAGGCACCTCCTCTGTTATGGCTGTTCCAATAACCGACTCTTCGTATGGACCAGTCTTGCCCCACCTGCCCTTAGGCGAGAGGTTTGCCGTTGTCGGGGCATGTACTTGATAGTTCTTTATCCTATAGTTCTCCACGACCATCCAATGCCTCACACTTCCCCTCGGCGCCTCGTCGAATCCGAAAGCCACAGAGAACGATGGCCTCTTCCAAGGCCTTGAGGTTTCGGTCTTGCCAGCCTTCGCTAGTTCTAAACCTGCCAAGAGGTTATGCCATGCCGCGGCCACGTCAAGGGCGACATTGTAGGCCCTTGCCCTCATCCTCTCTATGGTCGTGGAAGCGCCCACCTTCGGAAGGTTCCACTCGAAGGTTATCGCGTCCCAAGTGCCGGAGGGCAGCTCAAGAACACCGTTCGTGCGTGGAAGCTCAATCTTGACCTTCCCACCATTGTGGAGGGCGTGGGCCCACATCCTAGCAATCGGACCGACCTCTATCGGGTATATCTTGCCCTTCCAGACGAACCTGACCGTCCCAGTCCAAGTGTATTTGGACTGCCAGTCCTGAGCCTGTGGGTTGGGGATCGTGGTCTTGTTCCACGGGTGGTACTTCGCCAGTTCGGCGTTACCCCAAACTACGGGATTGCCCACCGGATCCTTGTCCACGAAGGTCGTGTCCCAGTCCTTGTAGAAGCCCCTGTCAACCAGCTCGATCGTGCCCAAGTTCATGTCGGTCAGCTTATCCGTGACTAGTTCGCCTTCGAGTATGAGGCCTGGTTTTATGAATCTCTTCCTTCCGGCTTCATTTATGTTCGCGTATATTTCATCTGGACTCTCTCCCAGCGATGAATAGGCCTCGGGATCCTCGAACGTACCCACACTGAGTAAATTAGGCTTCTCATAGGTCATTCCCTGCTTCTCATAACCTATAGAGTTGAAGAAATTGGCTATATCCTCCCAGACGGCGACAACCATCTTAACCCAAGCAGTCAACTTAGTGAGGCGGTAGGAATACTCAATTAGGTTCTCAGTAGTCACAGTAGCTCCTATACCTCCGGGAATGAGGGTTCTCGGATGTGGATGAGTTCCATAGAATAGGACACCGGCATGTCTGGCGATTCTCTGCATCTTTAGAGCTAACATGTAGATCTTCCCTTGAAGAGGATTCAAACCGTCCAGTAGATCGGCTATCGTAGAGAAACCATGAACATCGGAGTTCTCGGCTTTCGTGACCTTGGCCTCTTCATATACGGAAGGCGTCAGCTTAGAAACTACCACCCCGCTGTAGTCGGGACCAGCCAGTATGCTGAGGTGAGTCGGATGGTCGTATATGTGATCGGTAGCTGCCCATGCTAGGTTCCTAATCACAACTCCGAAAGGCTTGGGTACCGCGCCCAATGCCATGTCATTAGCCCTAACCGAAGCGTTCGCATGGGATGCCGCGCAGACCCCACATATCCTACTGGTAAGGTGGATGGCGTCTGGTGGTTCTCTGCCCCTTAAGAAAACCTCGAATCCCCTGAACATGGCGGAGAAGGCCCAAGCTTCCTTCACTACCTTAGTATTTGTGTCGACAATTGCGTTCAAACCTAAATGGCCTTCAATCCTAGTAATAGGATCTATGAATATCGTTCTCTCTCCCATACAATCACCCCTCTACCTTTTCTCTCTTCTCACCCCTTCTAGCCGGCTCGCTCATTACATAACCGGCAGCAAGTCCCACTGCAGCTGCTCCTGCAGTTATACCAGCTAGGGTCGCGGTATCCGGCATGGAAGGTGCCTGGAGCGGTTTGTAGAAGGGTTCAAACTTGTCGGGAAAGCCAGGCATGGTGCATCCAATGCAGACACCTCCGGTCCTTGTAGGACCACCTATACCATCTATCCAACCTACTCTGTTCCACGGACAGTTGCTAACTGGTCCCTTGCACCCTACTTGGAAGAGACACTTGAAATCATTGTCCCCAGGATCCTCTCTAAAGTCTCCGGCGGCATAAAATCCTGCTCTCGGGCACTGCTCGTGAGTGGTCCTTCCGAAAATATACACTGGTCTCCAGTATTCATCTAACTCAGGTAAAGGAAGTAGGCCGTCAACTGCGAGAATTAGGTGCCCTAATACCCTCAGTATGGCATTACCATTTGCTGGGCATCCTGGTATGGCAATGGCAGGTCTGGCCTCCCCAGTTGGTGATACTTCGAGTTTACCCTTCCCTTGTATGAAGTTCAAGAATGGTTTGGCCTCAGGCCATCTACTCACTACACCCTTTATTCCTTTTAACGGGTCGTCAAAGAATCCAAAGGCACCGGTTGGGCTCCATCCATCAGCAGAGTAGCCAGCTTGATCTAGTACTTGACTTGCAACAATGCCGCCGTAGCATGCACAGTTACCAACCGCAACCACGGCTACGGCCCTCTTGAGGAGACGTCTAACCCACTCATTCCCTGTGACGGGTCGGCCGTCCTCTTCTCCAAGGATGAACCACCATCCACCGGTCTTTGCGGCGGCATCTTCATTGGGGAAGGAACCCTCTAAAACTAGAACATAAGGATCGAGTTCTCCAGCTTCAGCTTTGTGTAGGTACTCAATTGCTGCTTCTCCCCACTCTGGCATTATTGTCTCGTGGAATATGACCCTGACCTTTCCTGGGCCTATTACTGGATTCTCCCCCACCAATATCTGTATTAGGTCTGGGGCGCTACCCTCTATCATAGAGATAGTGTTCCCGGCGCAGTCTTGGGACTCAAACCAAATTAGATTAACTGAACCCTGCTTAAGCGTTTCAGCAGCCGCCTTTTGGAGCTTCTGAAAGTCCGACAAAAGTAATGAGGCAGCTGCAGAGAGCTTCAGGAAGTCCCTTCTAGTAAGGGTGATCGAGGCTAGTGAACTCCCCTTTCGACGCTTCATCCCAAAAACACCTCACATGTACATGTGCGCCACTGTAGTAGTGAGCTGGTATACCTATAAATTTAGTTGAATGTTCAGCTGTAAGTTTGGAAATATGATTGTATTAAGGGATGCCCAAGGATAGTTGGGAGAAATGGGGCGTTTTAATTACGTATTTTCATGCTTCGCAGGGGCTGTAAATTAAAAATTATAAAAATCAAAAATTTTGATATAATATATAACGGCAACATACCTCAAGATTACCTAAGATATTTCACCGTTATTTATCTAAATATTTGTGAAAGTGATCTTGTGAGGAAGCCATCGTCCCTTTTAATATGTTCCAACGGGGATTACCTCCTTGGTGCATTCGAAAGGCTCACAGATCGCTGCAATGCTCAGGGTGAGTGGTATAGTCCAAGGAGTCGGTTTCAGGCCTTTTATATACAGAATTGCAACTAAAACAGGGTTGAGAGGTCATATAAGAAATATGGGGGGGAGTGAGGTAGAGATTTTCGTTGAGGGCAGTTATGAGAGCATTGCTGACTTTCTCAGACTAGTATTCATCGAAAAACCACCTCCTGCCAAGATAGAGGAGCTGGAGTTCAAGGTGATCCCTCCCACTGGGTACTCAGATTTTAGCATACTTCCGAGTGGGGGAGAGAGGCACATCTACTCAATGGTACCTCCAGATATAGCTGTATGCGATCATTGCTTGAGAGAAGTATACGATCCCAGAGACAGGCACTACAAATATGCCTTCAACAGCTGCGCTTGGTGTGGTCCTAGGTTCTCCATGATGGCAGATGTACCCTATGATAGGCTTAATACTGCCATGGTCGACTTCCCACTATGTGATGACTGTAGGAAGGAGTACGAGGATCCCTCCAACCTGAGGAGGTTCCACGCGCAGGGGATCTCCTGCCCGCAATGCGGTCCGACTCTCTGGCTTGAGGATGCTGAGGGGAGGAGGATAGGTGCGGAAGATCCTATAGAGGAGGCTGCCAAGATCATAGATGAAGGAGGGATAGTTGCGATAAAGGGATTGGGAGGTTATCACATCGCTTGCCTGGCCACGGATGACGATACTATTTCAGAACTTAGAAGGAGGAAGAGGAGGAGGGAGAAGCCCTTCGCCCTCATGGCTCTCGACCTGAATGTTGCCCACTCACACTTTTACCTAGATCAGGTTGCTGAGAGCGTTCTCACGAGTCCAGAGAGGCCTATCCTACTGGTTCCCAAGAGGGAAGGGAGTTCCATCTCGGAACTAGTAGCTCCCGGGCTGGGAACAGTGGGAGTGATGCTTCCCTATACGCCTTTACACCACATGCTGCTCAATAGCACGAGAGACAAGATCTTGGTGATGACGAGCGGTAACGAGCACAATAAACCGATGTGCACTACTATCGAATGCGCTAGGGAGCGGCTGAAGGACATAGCTGATTACTTCCTGCATCATAACAGGCGCATAGTCAACAGGGTGGACGATAGCGTCGTCAGGTTCACGGCCGACAGAGTAACCATGTTGAGGAGGGGAAGGGGGTACGCTCCCGCCTGGATAAGGCTTCCTTCTCAGCTAGATCGGCCCGTCATAGCGTTCGGGGCCGAATTGCAGACTAGCGGTGCCGTTGGATTCTCCGATAAGGTCGTACTCACCCAGTACATAGGGGATACCGATGAGCTGGAGAACCTAGAGTTCCTAGAGAGGATGCTCAGGTTCTTCATGGGAATCTACGGGATCGATCCTAGGGAGGCGATACTGGTAGCGGACATGCACCCCAGCTACTCAACGAGGAAGTTGGCTGAGAGATGGGCTGACCTGTACGGATCGGAGCTCAAGCTCGTGCAGCACCATCACGCCCATGTAACCTCGGTGATGTCTGAGATGAGGGTCAGGCCCGGCGAGGAGGTCGTGGGGGTAGCGATCGATGGGCTGGGTTACGGGGATGACGGTTCGCTTTGGGGAGGAGAGGTTCTCGTCGCGAGTTATGAAGGATATGAGAGGTTCGGGCATCTCAGACCTCAGCCCATGCCCGGAGGGGACAGGGCTTCCAAGTACCCAGTCAGGATGCTGATAGGAATGCTGAGCACTTTTCTCTCGGAGTCGGAGATACGGGAGGTCTTGAGGGAGCGACACTTAATGGATAAGCTTCCTGGGGGAGAGGTGGAGGCCGAGTTGGCTCTGAGACAATGTTCCAAGGCTCCTCTCATATCGAGCGTCGGGAGGGTCCTAGATTCTGTGTCGGCTCTGCTTGGAGTTTGCTTTGAGAGGACTTATGAGGGAGAACCGGCCATGAAACTCGAGGCCTTCGCTGAGAAAGGATCCCTCATCCAAGACTTAGATATTCCAGTGGAGGGAGGTGTGGTGGACACCAGCGAGCTCCTGAAGCAGATCCTTTACAACGAGGATGGGAGTAAGAGGGATCTGGCGTATACATCGATTTACCTGCTTGGAAGGGCCTTAGGCGAGGTTGCCCTCAGAGCCCTGAATGGGGTTAATTCCGAGTTCTTGATGGTATCTGGAGGGGCAGCAGTCAACACCCTGCTGATCAGGGGTATGGAGGATGCACTGGGTAGGGAAGGCGTTCAACTCGTTCTGAACTCTAAGGTACCTCCAGGCGATGGTGGAATCGCTTTGGGTCAGGTCGCGGCTCAATTGGGTGATGGATGATGGAGGTCTCCAGTCCCTATAGAGATCCCAAGATCTCCCAATTGATCGTGGGTGAGATTTCCAAGATAGCTAGAGAGCTGGACGATCATGTCAAGATAATGGACTTCTGCGGGACTCACGAGTGGACCATTACCCATTACGGCATAAGGTCCCTGATGCCCGAGAACGTCGAGCTCGTCGCGGGTCCTGGGTGTCCGGTCTGCATCACACCGGGATACTATGTAGACATCGCCGTCAAGTTTGCCATGGAAGGGATGAGGGTTTTCACATTCGGAGACGTATATAGATTACCGGGAAGCTCCAAAGGCGCCCCTAAGAACTTGGAGGAGGCTAAATCGGAGGGAGCCGACGTTAAAATAGTTTACAGTGTGATCGATGCAATAAAGCTGTCTGCAGACGATAAGGAATCCATTTTCCTCGCCGTTGGTTTCGAGACCACAGCTCCTGCTACGTTAGGCCCCATTCACAGAGGGGATGTCCCCGATAACCTAGGCTTCATCATCGTCCACAGGCTGACTCCTCCCATAACTAGGTACGTCCTAGATAACTATCCTCAATCGCCAATAAGAGGAATAATAGCTCCCGGGCATGTTTCGGCCATAACTGGTGCATCTGAGTGGGAGTTCGTGGCCAAGGACTACGGAATTCCGGTTGTAGTGTCAGGTTTTGAGCCAGTGGACGTGCTTCTCTCTATACTGGAAATATTGAGGCAGATAAGAGACGATCGCGCCGAGTTGGTCAACGAGTACTCCAGGGTGGTCAGGTGGGAGGGGAACCTGAGGGCTAAGGAGGTCATGAGAACCACCTGCAAGGTGGTCGATGCGGGATGGAGGGGGATAGGCTTCGTTCCCGAGAGCGGCCTCCGATTGAAGGATGGTTACACGAGGTACGATGCTCTACTCAAGTACGGTATACCAGAGCTATCTGAGGAGAGGTGGATGGAGGACCTCCCACCCGGGTGCAGGTGTGCGGAGGTCACCCTAGGCATGGCCAAACCCACTGATTGTCCCCTCTTCAAAAAAATATGTACGCCTGAGAGGCCTTATGGTCCCTGCATGGTCTCTTCTGAGGGTACGTGCCTCATATGGGCCAAGTACGGTGGTGATGAGCTGCTTAGGGGGCTCAGGGAAGAGTTCTCGCGATCTTAAAGTAACACTATAACGCATGTTTAGTAATACTTATGAGTAATCCTTGTAGCTGCACGGGGGATGCGCCGTGCACATACCCGACGGATTCTTGAGCCCCCTAGTAGCCCTGTCCCTCTACATCATCTCCCTAATCGTGGTTGCATACTCGGGAAGGAGATATTTCAGGGAGGGAGGCGACATCTACTACTTATCGGTGATGGCGGCAGGCATCTTCGCTGCCCAGATGCTGAACTGGCCGATACCCGGAGGAACCTCCGCGCATTTGGTGGGAGGAGCTCTTGCTGGCGTTATATTGGGCCCATTCGGTGGATGCTTGGCCATGTTCATGAACCTGCTTGTCCAATGCGTCCTTATGGGTGATGGAGGGATCACCGCTCTGGGCGCTAACGCGTTCAACATGGCCGTGGTGGACGTGTTCATAGGCTACCTCATTTACAAGCTGGTGATGCGCATGTCGGGTGGGAAGAAATTCGTAGCCGGTTTCCTCGCAGGCTGGTTGGCCATAGCCGCAGCTGCTGTCGTCTGTGGAGTGGAGATAGGGCTCTCCCCACAGTTCGGCTATCCGCTAAGCGTGACCGTTCCCGTCATGGGGACTTGGCACCTCATTCTAGGGTTGGTGGAAGGAGTAGCTACCGGGTTCATCGTCAGCCGGGTGGAGGTGATCGGTAAGTGAGGAGGTCCTACCTCTTGATACTTATATTGGTCCTCGTGAGCCCCATCTTCGGGGTAATCGGAGCAGAGATAGTAGGATACCACGAGCCACTAGATGTAGCCGCGGAACTGATCGGACTCGGCGAGAGTGAACCTATCTGGACGGGAGTCTTCCCGGACTACACGGTACCTGGCATACCGGATGTGATAGGGTACGTGATATCGGGCTTGGTTGGTGTAGGGGTCCTCCTCCTGCCCGCCTTGCTGAGAGGTAGAAGAGATTGACGTGGCTGGAGAAGGCCTTCACCGATCTGATGAAGGGGTTAGGAGACTGGGTAACCTCTTTAGAACTGCTCAGGGGAGAGGTGCACGTCTCTCCGAGTCTATCCCTCCCCATAACCGTTTTTCTGGCGTCTATCCCATCGTTCTCCTCTAATGTGGTCCAGCTTGCGTATCTCTCCATCATATCCACCCTATGGGGATTCTATCTCATTGGCCACGCATGGACGAGGTTCCTGAAGATTTCGGCGGTGTGGGCGATCTTCACCTCAGTGATAATGCTCCCCAAGGTGTACCTGTCCGGGTCCCTAGATCCCCTAATGACGCCTCTCAGGGTCCTGTCCAGCCTCCTAGTCCTAGAAACCTCTGCTACCCTCTTCGGTACCAAATCCATACTTGAGGGGCTTGCATTGATAGCTCCCCGGCTCCCCGAATCTTTAGACATAATGCTCGGGCAGATCTCTTACTATTTGAGGAATGCGGGTTGGTTGATAATTGCAAAGGGGTCTAGGAACTTCGATGAAAGTCCTTCCATGATGTACGAGGTTGTATCGCTCGCGGCCTCTGAATTGCTCAACCGGGGGATGGAGAGGGCCTTCACTATCTCCTTAGCTAGAAAGTCGAGGGTATGGAACCCCTTAATCGGTAATTCCTTTGTGAAGAGGGATATCATTTTGATGGGGACCTTCCTCCTGTCCATGTCCTTGTCCTGTGCGAGGTGTATCCTGTGATACTCTCCCTGAGAAACGTCAGCTACTCGTACCCAGACGGAACGCCTGCTCTCATAGATGTAAACCTAGAAGTCGGGCCGGGGGAGATCACGTTCGTTCTGGGACCTAACGGCTCGGGAAAGACCACTCTACTCCTCTTGATGGCTGGTCTCTTGACTCCAACCGAGGGAGAGGTGACCATTGATGGGAAGTCCTTGGGAAATTGGTTCAGGAAGCACTGCGGCATACTATTTCAGGATCCTAGAGATCAGCTCTTGGCTCCGACTGTGTGGGAGGATGTCGCTCTTGCGCCTAGGCAGCTGGGACTGGATGAGGGGGAGGTAAAGGATAGGGTCGAGGAGGCCCTCCGGTTCTTCGGGATAGAGGACCTGGCGTCTAGATCTCCGCTGAGATTGAGCAGAGGACAGGCCGCCAAGGTGATCTTAGCGGGGCTCCTCGCCCATGATCCCGAGATCCTCTTGCTAGACGAACCTTGGTCTTCTCTCGATGCGGAAGGAACGGAGCGTCTTCTTGAGCTCGTAAGACGCTTCAGGGAGAGGAATAGAATCGTGGTAATCAGTTCCCAGAACTCCGACATGGCCGCTGAGATTTCCGATACGGTCCACATTCTGAAGAATGGTGAGCTGGTCATGAGTGGTCCAGCTCCTGACCTGCTGGTGAGAGTGAAAGAGCTCCGTGAAGTCGGAATAAGACCTCCACTGGTTCCTTCAGTTTCTAAGATGATCTTTCCTGCTGATCCTCCTGTACTGAGGTTTAGGGATCTCCTCGATAGACTCGAACGTACGAATTCTAGGAGCAGTCTTTCCTAGCTTAAGGATCTCGTGGTTATTGGTAGCGTGAATAGCGTTTTACGCGTGTCATTATCCTCACCACTAGAATTATTAGGGATCTCCGTGGGCTGTCCCGATAGAGATGGAAACGGAATTGAGAAAGAAGTTGAGGGAGATAAAGGTTCGCAAAGACGTGATGCTGTTATATAGAGGACGTGTAATTTTGGATGCGAGACTTGCCAAGATACTCGAGGAGGTCGAGAGGAGGGGGTCCCTTCTCGCTGCCGCTAGATCCCAAGGAATATCCTATTCTTGGGTCTGGAGCAAAATTAATAGGGTAGAGGAGCTGCTGGGGGAGAAGCTAATATCGGTGAGGCGAGGGGGTTCGAAGGGTGGCGGTGCCGTCCTGACGGATGTAGGAAAGGAGCTCCTCAATCTCTACATGGAGAATCTGACCGAAGGTAGGATGGAACCTAGGAAGGAATCCACCTTAGCTGGAGGATACGATCCACTGTTGGAGAAGGTCGTGGAGACCCTCAGGGATAGAATGGATCTCACATGGAGCGGTTCTCTCGGAGGAATAGCTAAACTCATCACGGGTGAGGCTGACGTAGCTGCCGTTCACCTGTACGACCCCGAAAGTGGCGATTTCAACAAACCATTCATCGACAGGTTCTGGCTATCAAACTCAGTGACATTAATCAGGGGCTACGACAGGGAGGTAGGGGTCATGTTCAGGAAGGATGTAGGACTGGAGTGCGTCTACGACATCATAGAGAAGGGGTTAAGGTACATCAATTTGTCTCCCGGATCAGCCACTAGGTTGCTGGCAGACAGGATATTGATAATGGAGATGAGGAGGATGGGTCTCGAGGAGACCGACCCGTCCAAGTCCGTAAAGGGATACGATGTTCAGGTCAGGACCCACATCGGAGTGGCCAAGAAAATAGTCAAGGGTGAGGCTGACGTTGGGTTCGGCATAAGAGAGGTGGCGGAATCTTTCGGTTTGGGATTCCTGCGGATCATGTGGGAGAGTTACGATTTCGTCGTACGGAAAGAATCATTCAAGAAGCCCTCTATAAGGGAGTTCCTAGACAAACTCAAGTCGGAAGATGTGAGTAGGTCGGCCTCCGAGCTGAGGGGTTACCGGATCCCCGATAACGTGGGAGAGGTCATCTCCTGATCGCTCCCTCCGCTTGTAAAAGATTTTAGCCCAGAACATGGTATTTCTATCGGAGGTGGGATATTGCCACTCTTGAGGAGAAAGAGGCATCTCCCCCTGAGGGTGGAGGATGTGATGAGCACCCCTCCCATAACGGTGGACAAGGAGACCCCTATAGAGCAGGCCGCCAAGGTGATGGATGACAACAAGATTAGCAGCGTGATGGTCGTGGATAAGGACGGTAAGCTCGTGGGTATATTCACCGACAGGGATCTGAGGTTCGCCGTAGCTGAGGGCAAGGTGGGGAAGGGACTTCCCATTCACATGCTAATGACCGAGAATCCAATAAGCATCTCGCCCAGCGATCTGGTGATTGACGCCATGAAGAAGATGAGAGATGTTGACATTAAGCATTTACCGGTGGTGGACGGGGAAGGCAAGCCCATCGGTATGATCACGATGAGAGATATAATAGATGTCGCTTGGTTGCTGCTGGAGGTGCTCGCTCCCTCCTAATCTCTATTTTTACTTAGGAAACATGTCCTCGACCTGATTCGTCTTGGGGTTCCAGACCTTCAGCTTCATACCCTTCTTCTCCTTGGGCTCTATCAGGAGTTGACGGTGAGGTGTCTTCGTTGGGATTATGAAGTACTCATCTACTCTTCCGTCCTCGTGGTAGAGGACCAGCTTGTACTTGTCCTCCGTTCTCTCCTTGGTTACTGGATCCCTGTACTCTATCAGAGCGAACCTCCCCCTAGACACCAGCGTCCTAATTTCCCTTTTACCCTTCTTGCTAACGGTTATGGCCTCCTCTATGGGCATCATGATGAAGGTGGGGAAGGTCCGTTAAAATCGTTCCCACCGCTGGCTCCTTCCCCTCAGTACTCCATCCTGCCGCCAGGGGAGAAGCTCCTGACCTCTCCCTTCTTCATGGTCAGCTTGATCATATCTCCGACAGTAGGTCTCCCCAAGCTCTCATATTCGTCGATCGTTAGGGTTATCGTCACGGTGGGCACCTGCACTTGGCCCATCGGCAAGGGAAGCTTCATGTACTTCTCCATGGCCCTCACGACTTGGAACATCATGGCCTCCTCCTCACTTTCCGGAGGAGGAACTTCCTCAACCCCTCTAGGTCTGCTCAGAGAGAGAACTATCCCAGAGGGAGTCTTCCTAACCTCGGTTACCTCCAAGTAGAGTTCCAGCATTTGGATCATCCATTCGACCTCCTAGCCTCACCTACTTAAGGTTAACATTAGAAAAATTCCGTGCTGTGAAGACCAAGCTATTATAAGGATTTATATAAATGAGGAAGATTAGTAAAGGAGAATAGCAAAAAATTTTTGTGATCAGGAAGATCATCCAAGTGGAATCAAACATTCGCTGCATCCCAGTAATTTCTCTATCGCATCTAGCTTCTTAACATCACTTACGTATAATACAATAATTTCGTCGGAAAAGTTACTTAATTGTAAAAATTCCTCCGATAAGTGGACATAATTCTGAATGCCATTTTCCAAGAACTTCCTGTCCATCACTATAGTGTAAGATGGTAGAGAACTCCTTTCTGGAAAGGCGCCTACCATGTGGCACGAGATTTTCAGATATGACCTCCCCGTATATATGCTAATTTTAATCCAATCACCCACATTCTTTCCATAAGCTTTTTTCAAGGCTTCAAAGATTGGTTCTGATACAATACAATCCTGCGGGATGTTAATGGGATATTTGTGCCCGAACAACCTCATTATAGTTCTCCTGTCCATTCCGAGTAGGTCTACACCCAGACGGAATGTGATTCGATCTTGTTTGGAGAGGTTGATCCCCTTTTTAAGCAGAAAGGCCCTTGCTTTGTCTAGTTCGCCTGTTGCCTCAAGCGCCTCATGGGGAAGTTCTCCTTTAACTCTTAAAACGATAGAATAAGGTATCTTGTTCTCATTAAGTCTCTCAGCGATCAAGTTTATTTCTTTCTTATCGTATCCAAAACCTACCATGTAGATGTTCTCTTCTTTTCCAAATATCCAAGCGGGATTTGTAAGTGATAGAGCCACTACTATAACTATCAGGATGAGGCCAACTAAGGACAGGATTCCTTTTTTCATGGGTCACCCCCTTATATTCCAGTGGTTTTAGTGATATGTCAAGCAAACTTGCCATTTTATTTTCAAGGGAAGAGCCTCTGAATAGTTTATTATGATTATCCTGAGATAATGATGATCCCACCACCAGTCCCAGTAGTAGTCACTTGGATTGAGATTCGCATAGACTATCCTGACCCTATCCACCTCTGTGTATGGATACTCTGCGGGATACCTTACTACATCGCCTCCCTGAGGAGGTAGATACCTATAGTCATAGAAGCAGGTATGGATGGTCATAGGTTCAATATCTTGGTTGTTTGGTAATGCCATTACGGGAGCTACTGTGGGTGCAGTTAACAAGGTTATTGCAACTATTGAAGCAATTAACAACAGAAGATATGATGATCTATTATGGGGGGTTTCCTTAGAAAACATAACAATCACCGTAATAATGTTGCTACATTAACCTTTATAAATTTTTCTCGGTAAGAGGCAAATAACCCTAGCTAAATATTAGGGAATGCGCTGGATTGAGCAGTCTATTTTAGACAAATTGTGTCATTTCTTTTACATAAGTGAGTGGCGATTAAGGCGCTGCATGAGTCTCCATACCCCAAGTCTATCTTACATCGCTTTATTACAATCAAGGTCTAATGACTCTCGGCTGGATCAGTCTCCTCCTCATTCCCTCATCCACTATAGCATTTGCCAGCTCCTCTGGTGTGGAGTATCCTCTAGGATAATCCCCTCTCTCGGAGTACACTCCTACGACCGGAGGGGCGATCTCGGCAAGCAGGGACTCGGCTTCCTTGGCGCTCCACACAGCTAAGGCTTTTAGAATCCTCTCATCATCTCGCACCAACTTCTGGAATCCGAGTAGAATGAGGGCATCAGGATCCACAGGCGCCAAGCAGCCCACCATCCTCCTAATCTCATCTAAGGCGTCTGGCACATACGTCGTCGATAGAACCACCCTGTTGGTTGAATGTGCCACTATCAGACCGGCCCCCGCTTCGGCCAACTCCCTCATCTCTTTAGTGAGTCCGACCTTCCTCAGCTGAACAGCTGCAGCGACCCTGTATCCGGAGCTAGCCAGCATGTTGACCAACGGTTTATAGAGTAGATCCTTCCTCCCTCCCAAGAGAGCCACGATCATCATGCTATCATCCCGGCCACCTATCACCCGCGATGAACTTGGCTAGGGCCATCAGCACGCCATGTGTGTACAGGTCGGTCCTGCTCACTACACCCCTGGTGAAGTAGCCTATCGCCCCCTCTTCCCTCTTTATCTCGGCCTTCCCGCTTATCTCTGCCATGAGATCCCCGAGCTCCACACCGGTGAGCAGACTAGCTGTGAAACTTTTCGGGCATTCGAACCACCCGCTGGTGCCCGTACCGTAAATGCCGTCCTTCCTCTCCACCCAGACGAAGCCAGCGCAGTAGTACCGGCCACCCAAGTGGAAGACGCCTCCTTCTATACCCACGCCGAAGTCCGCATTCAGAGCGGCCATCGCCTTTCTAGCCCTGTTCATAGCACCTACGATGGCCTCCTGACCAACTGGTTCGGGAGAGACACCGCTGTCCACCTCGATGCCCCTCACTTCGACCTCCCATACCGAGGAGAAGGCCTTCCTAACCGCTTCGATCTTCAAGGGATTGATCGAGCCAACTGCCACGAGCATCTCTATCGCTCCCGACATTATAGGCATACTTATTATTGCTCACTGTGGGTCAACTAGGTGATCTTCTGTCTATTGAAGTGGAATCCCAGATAGAGGAGTTCCTCAACGGAATGGGTGTGAAGTATCAGAAGGAGGAGGGTGTCATAGCTTCTCTCTGGAAGGTTGGGGACGGCGAGTACTGGGTGTTCGTCCTCGTAGGTGACGACTGGGTGGCCATAAGGACCACCATACTGGAGAGTGGAAAGGTACCGGATAGTGCGGAGTTCTACAGGGCACTGCTCAACGCCCACTATACGCTCGCGGAAGTAAGGTACGATGTGGATGAGGAGGGCAACCTAGGATCCAGCAAGACCATTCCCGTCTCGGGAATGAACAAGGACATCTTCACCAGCGAGTTCAACTCGGTTGTCTTCGCGATAGACTACTTCAGACAAGAAATAGCTCCTAAGTTCGGGATAGAGCTCTGAGCGGGTGTTGATCTAGTAAGCTCCCTGCCCCCTTCACTTCCCTTTACCTCTCTTCTATGAACTCGTCCACTGCCATACCGAAGTGTCTTGCCTTCTTCTCCTCCACATACGCTAAGATCTGATCTCCCGGCTTCACCTCGCTGACCGGTATAGGGGTTCCGTCTGGTTTCATGAGGGGCACCGTTTCAGCAAGCTGCAGCACCGCCCATCCCTCAGCATCCTGAGACTTGGCCCTCACCAGCACCAGGGGCCTCCTCTCCACCTTGGCCCTCCCGACGCTCACCGCCCTCCTCTTACCATCCTTCGTGACAGTAAGTACCTCAGTTCCAGACTTGACCTCCGATAGGTACTTGGTCTTCCCGCCGGGCACCAAGATGTAGTTGGAGACTGCTCCCGCGTTCACCCTGAACTCTCTAGGTGAGGTGAATGGGGATTCTATGTTCTCGCTGTGAACCAAGAGGAAGAAGGAGGCTGATCCCCCTACAAGCATCCCTTCGCCCTTGGAGAGGAGGGATGTCGTATCCACGCACACTCTGTCTCCCATACCGACCTCTTTGACCTCCGTGACCTCGGCCACGACCAGTTGAAGGGGAGAGGCTTCCTCCAACATTCTCATTACGTCTTTTAACTCGCTGGGATCTTTCAGCGGCATCACAACGCCCTTTATTCCCACTTCCAGTACTCCCAGCAGGGATCTAGCTTCATCTAGCGTCTCAGCTATCGTATATATCCTGTCGCCCCCACCCAGACTAGCTATCAGGTTTTCTAGGGGGATTATCTTCCACCCCTCGCTGTCAATGAGCACCTTGCCCGTGGAGGCAGTCTCCTCGACCACTGACATGTCCTCAGGTCCTTTTATCCTCACTAGAGTGATCTCCCCCTTGGAGGGCCATTCCTCGACCCTCACGATGTGCTCCGGATCTACGAGGTTTTTAGTCCTTTCCTTCGCTTCCGAGGATAGAGCAACTATTTTAAAGCCCATCTCACTAACTTTCCTGATCACGTCATCCGGAGAACCATCAGCTAATAGGAAGAACTCCTTGGAGCTCGCTGGCATTGCCCTAAGGGGCTATTCAACTAATTTAAGTTGAAGTGCGATTCGCTCCACACATCATGGGTAGGAGCTACAGTCTCAGTGCAGCTCTCTCGTAAACGGGATCTAGGAATTCATAGTCCTTGATGAGGCTTAGCCTCTCCAGCCTCTTGATTGTTCTGGACAGGGAGGATTTAGGTATTACAGCTCCTTCCTTCTCCTCTATCAGCTCTCTCACCTGGCTCCAGCTCCTTGCCCCCTTGGCAACGGCCTTGAGGACGAGTTTCTCCCTAGGATCGAGTTTCATTAACTCGGTGATGGCCATCCTAATGGCCATCTCCGTTATGGTCTCGAAGTCCCCTTTACCCTCTGCATAGGATTTACCGAAAATGACAAGCCATCCCACTATCCCGTCGAAGAATTCCACGGCCTTCTCTACTTCCTCCATCGGCGGTTCCATTCCTATTTCCCTGAACCCCTTAACCAAGAACTTCTTGGATTGCTCCTTGGTGAACCTTCTCACCTCGACCTCGTATGCGTACCTCCCATAGAGGGGGGAGGATGGATCTTCGAGCCTGAGGAACCTTCTGAGCATGCCTATCTCCGAGCCCGTGAGGATGATGGTCACGTTGTCCAGATTATCGTAGGCGTAGGCTATCATCTCCCTCACCTCGGACATGAGGGGTTGCCTCAGATGCTGGACCTCGTCCAAGATCACGACGAACTCACCCAGCTTGTTCAATTCTGTCAGAAGACCTGTGAGGCTCAGGGAATCCATTCCTCTCCACTGGATCTCAACCTCAGCGCCTGCTATCTTAATGCCCCTTATACCCCTCAGGAACCTTCTCATCTTGCTTAATGATCCCTCAAGTCCTCTAGCCACCCTCTCGTAGAGATCAGCCCGCCGGACGACGCCTCTCATGTCAATTAAGAATCCCCTCTTCCCCTCTAGGAAGCACCAAGCCACGCTAGTCTTACCTATCCTCCTAATACCCAACAGTAGGATGAGAGGATATCTGCTAGAGGCTCTTTCCAGCTCCTCTAGCTCCCATTCCCTGTCGAAGAGGTCTTTTCTAGATTTCTTGGGCCTCAGGTCGAATAGCATTAGTTCCGCCTCGGAACTTAGTTCCGCCTCGGAACTATTAAAGGTTGTCGGGGTAAAAGTTCAAGAGTGGAGCCTTCTCCTCAGGTACGTCCCCTCTATGAAGACATCACTAAATTCGGGGTCTCTGGCCAGATCTACATAAGTAGCCATGGAGTACAGCTTGTTGAACCTGTTGAACGCGTCCTCACTCAGTATAAAGAGTTTAGCCCCTGATAACGCTGTGTTACCTAGAGAGATCACCTTTCCCGGATCAACTGAAGGGATGAGGCCTATCTCAATGGCATCCGACGGATCCACGTGACTCCCGAAGGTACCGGCGAGGTAGACCCCCTTTAAGTCCTCATAGCTTAAGCCTTTCCTCCGCATTAGGATCCTCCAAGCCGAGTACACTGCAGCCACTGCCTTCTGGACCTCTCTCACATCCCTCTGCGTCACCTCTATCCTCGGGGAGTCCACTAGCCTGAGCCTTCCCTCCAGCTCCTTGGACATCCTCCCGTTCTCTGAAAGGAGACCCCACCTCAGCATCTCAGCCACGGCGGAGATGAGTCCTGAGCCGCTCAGACCCACGGGTCTTCCCTCCACCTCCACCTCAATCCCTCCCTCGGTGACTCTCACCCTATTTATTGCTCCCCGAACGCCGCCCACCCCAGACGGGACATTAGATTCGAAGGCGGAGCCTGCCGGCGCGCTGGTAGTCAGCACATCGTCCGTCACCAGCATCACCTCGGTGTTCGTCCCCAAGTCGATCAGGAGATAGGGTCTCTCCAGCTCCAGCATCTCAGCAACTATCAGGTCGGATAAGGCATCGGAACCGACGAAGCCTGCCAGTGGTGGGGGGACCACGAGCCAGCTCTCGGACAGCTTCTCAAATCCGGCCTCCTCCGCTGGCCCGGAGACCCACATCTTGAGAGGAGGCTCGAACGGCGCTACAGATAGGGAATCGACGGGCAATCCAAGGAGGAGCGCGTGCATCACCGAGTTTCCGACTACCGAGACTATGGATATATCATCCTCCCTGATATCTGCAGCTTTACATAGCTTCGAGGCCAGATCCTCTATGCCCTGGATCGCTAGACCCTTCAGCACCTCACCCTCGCCTTCAAGGGCCTTCTCCATCCTAGTGATCACATCAGCTCCCCTCGACACTTGGGGGTTCCTCGCGAACCCCTCCACCATAGGTCTCCCGCTCCTCAGGTCGAGCAGTGATCCGGATATGTTGGTAGTCCCGAGATCCACCGCAAGTCCGATTTCCCCTCCTCCGGAGCGGAATGCAATCCCTTTGAAGCTGAGTGAAGGTTCAGGGAGGGATCTGGGGAGAGCCATATCTCTAGGTCCGGATTTACTGATCAAGGGATTCAGCTCGAATCGGGGCATCATTCCCGAGACCGTGGCCACGGGGGTTATTCTGGGGACCTCAACCGCCACATCCCCCATCACCCTAGTCCTGCAAGCCAGCCTCAGCCCCTTCTCTATCACTCCGATCAGTTGCTCCTCCCTGCTCGGAGGGGTCACCTCCCCCTCAAGCACGCGCACAGAGCATCCGCCGCAGTATCCAGCACCCCCACACGGCAAAGGGAATGATACGGTCCTGCTTAGTATATCCGATAGTAGTTCGCCCTTGTCCACCTCGACCTCCATGCCAACAGGTAGGATCCTCACTCTCACTCGTTCTGTAGGGATGTGACCACCTCCTCTATCACTCTGAGCTTACTTAGGGCCACTTCATACGCTTGGGGTCCAGCGGCCTTCAATCCACCGAACCCGCAGTCCCCGCTGACCAAATCTATCCTCTCAGCCCCGAATCTTTCCACCAACTCCTTGAGGAGATCCCTGACCACCCCTCTCCCCTCCACCTCCATGCTCTGCGCACTCACCACGCCGGGAGAGAGCACCTTGCCTGCTTCCTCCAGCTTCTGTCGAGAGAACCTCTCGAGGTTTGACCTAGAGTCGAAGAACTCGTGGCTCAGATACCTCACTGGAACCTTCATCAGTAGGTCCGAGAGCTTGGGAGATAGTTTCCCGCATATGTGGGTGCCCCTCTGGGCCTTTACGCCAGAGAAGACCCGCTCATACGATTCTACTATGTCCTCCTCCTTGTAATCGAAGAGGATCCTCCTCCCCACCAAGAGCCCAATAACCGGCTCGTCAACGAAGATATACCCGAAACCCACGGAATCCATTTTCTCGGCGATCTTCGACACGTAGGGAACGAAGAATTCGAACAGGGCCCTCTTGTCCGCTAGGAGTGAATTAAAGATCCCGCCCTCCCCCACTTCAACCCTGGTCGCTAGTGTGAAGGGGCCCGTGAGGGGGAGCCTGACCGCGGACAGGTCGAAGTTCATCTCGTTGGCCAGCTCGAGGAACCATTCCACTTCATCCAGCTTGGGTAGTTCAGGCTCGCCGTGAAGGTCGACGGGCCTGTACTTGCCGCCCCTTATGGGCTCAAGGTGACCCATCTCCACCAAGGGTTCCAAGTACATGTCCGTGAAGGGTCTGAGCTGTGGAACTGGTGGGACGGTAATTCCCGCGTCTATGGTGTCGAGGAACGCCCTTCTCAGATTATCCGGGGAGTGGTCCAAGGGGTAGCTGCCCACGTGGGAGGTCTTCATAGGCACCCAGCCAGTAAGTGAGTTGAGGAATTAAGTCTTCTTATCTGCTGGCGGCGACGCACTCATCCCTTAAAAGGAGGGACGGATTCGATGGTGAGATGAGGATAGACACGAGTACGAGGCTCACATGCCTTCTCGGGCATCCGGTGCACCACTCGATCTCACCGGCCATTCACAACGCCTCCTACGAGAGGATGGGGATAAATGCCATCTACTTGGCTTTCGATGTGCTCGATTTCCCCAAGGCCTTGGATGGATTGAAGGCTCTGGGGGCCGCTGGCTGCAATGTGACGATCCCGTATAAGGAGGTGGCTCACGACTCCGTGGATTGGTTGAGCGATGAGGCCAAGCTTGTAGGTGCTGTGAACACGATAAGGTTCGAGGAAAAAGCCTTGGGTTACAACACGGACGTCAGTGGCGTCCTCCATAGCCTAGAAATTCTGGGACTCCGTAGTGTTGAAAACGCGCTGCTCCTAGGTGCCGGTGGTGCCGCCCGTTCCGTACTCGTAGGGCTTTCTGGGAGGGTTGACAGGGTCTACATGACCTCTAGGAGGATTGAGCGGGTGAGGAAGATCCTCCTCCTATGCAACAAGCTTGGACTCGACGCGGTGACTGTGGAATGGGAGGAGAGGTCTCGAATCGCTGAAAAAGCTGATCTACTGATCAACGCTACTCCCCTCGGCACGCTGGGTGAAGGAGTTCCGCTGGATCCCGGCTCCTTGAAGCCGGGTTGTTACGTGTTCGATCTCGTGTATAACCCTCCTGAGACAGTACTTGTGAGGGAGGCCAAGAGGAGGGGTTGTAAGGCTGTCGGCGGCCTCCCCATGCTCGTGAGGCAGGCGGCTGAGGCTGAGAGGATATGGTTCGGCATTAAGCCGGATGAGGATCTGATGATGGAGGTCGCTGAGTCCCTCCTAGGTGGTGGAAATGGTTGAGGTCCGGGTGAACGGAGCTATCACCGTCGTTAATGCGATAGCCAGCTGGAAGGGAGCTGCCATCTCGATAGATTTCGAGGTGAGGGCTAAAGCCGAACCTTCAAGCGAATTGGAGGTGGAACCAGAGGACCCTCTCGTCAGGGAAGCAGCACTTCTAGCCCTGAAAGAGGTGGGTGGAGAGGGGGTCAGGGTTCTGGTGGATTCGGAGATCCCAGCGGGTTGGGGTTTGAAGAGCAGCAGCGCCGTGGCCAACGCTGTTGCACTTTCTGTCATGGCCCTTCACGGCAGGAAGGACCTCTTTGAGGCCTTGAAGATCTCCGTTAAAGCTGCTAGGTCGGCAGGAGTTACCATCACCGGTGCTCTAGATGACGCGGCTGCTTCCATGCTTGGGGGCTTTGTCATGACCGATAACTCGAGGGATGAGCTGCTCATGAGGGCTCCCCTGAGGGAGATGGAGGTGCTAGTGCTACTGCCCGAGAGTTACGCTCCGAAGTCCACTATCGAGGTCGACGCTAACCTCCTGAGGTCCTACGCTGGAACTGTTGACTCCATATTCTCCCTTCTCCCGGGAAGGATATGGGATGCCATGACGCTGAACGGCCTCCTCTACTCGCTACTGTTAGGTTACGACCCTTCCCCAGCTCTGGAGGCGGTGAGGCTCGGGGCATTGGGAGCCGGCCTGTCCGGCACAGGTCCGGCCGTGGCGGCCGTATGTGAGAGATGTGAGGGGATAGAGAAGGCATGGTCCACTGTGGGGAGGGTCATTAAGAGGAGGATCACGAATAAGAGGGCGAGAATTATGGAGTAGGGATGGGAAGGCCGGACCAGAGGACTGAGATCAGCGGAGCCATCAGAAGACTGGGGAGCATGTTCCCCACCTTTATCCTCCTGACCTTGAGGAGGTTGAGGGCCAATCCCAGTAGTATCACCCCACCAGCTCCGGTGAGATCACCTATGGCCGCTTCGGGGAGGGAAGCGCCGATTAGGGAGCCCACGATAGACAGCGACCCTTGGAACAGGAAGAGCGGGATGGAGGAGAACACGACGCCAGGACCGAGGGCTGCCGCGTAGGCCATGGAGGCGAAGCCGTCCATCACGGATTTGGCCATTATTATGGATGGATCGCCCATTCCATCCCTGATGGAGCCGATAATGGTCATAGGACCGACGCAAAACGTGAGGAAAGCTGTCATGAGTCCCTCCACGAAGTTTGAGTCCCCTCCTATCCTCTGTCTTAGGCGCTCCGCCGCACCCTCCAAGGTCTCCTCCAGTCCGAGCCTCTCACCAAGCAGAGTCCCTGTAAGCAGTCCCAAGATTAGGCCGATGGGGTTCCTCGTCTCCAGTGCCATGCTTATCCCTAGATAGAACGTGAAAAGGCCTACGACCTGAAATACCGTATCCTTCCCCGACTCCCCTATCTTCTTGCCCAGGAGAAGGCCAGCAGACGATCCAGCCAGCACAGTGACCGTGTTAATGATGGTTCCTAGCATCCAAGGTTACGGCTGCCCGCAATAATAACTTTTGAGTTCGATCCAGATGATACAGGCAGTCCCAGGATGGGAGGACCACGACTGCCTGTCTACTGAGAGTTTCCAAGTTCAACCTCAGTATGGGGGTTTTATCTCATCCCACCTAGCCAAGTTCACATTTTGTTTGACGAAGTCCGGGAGTAGTTTGAAGTAAGTGCGTCTCATATATCTTTCATCCGCTAGAACGAAGATTCCCTCGTCCTCTTCCGATCTGATGACCCTTCCCAACGCCTGAGAGGCCCTTCTGAGGGCCGGAACCACGTATGACAGGTATCTCCCCCTCTTCTTCCCATAGATCCTCTGATTGTACTCGATGAAGAGTCTAGTCTTGGTGGTGAGGCGATCGAATGGTATTCCTAAGAGCATCACCCCCTCCAGCTCCTCTCCAGGGAAATCAGCTCCCTCCGCGAATCTACCCCCAGCAGGCGCCACCAGCAGGCCCTCTTTTCCTCGTTTAGGCAGGGACTTGAACTCCTTGAGTATCCAACTCGCCTCATCACCGGGCATGTCCCTCCTCTCAACGAATAAGTGCCTCCCGTGGTCCTCTGCGAGCTCCTTTATTCCGGGGAGTACCTCCTCTTGAATCCTGTAGCTGGCCGTGAATATAGCTAAGTTTCCTGGGAGTGATAAAAACGCGTCCACAACTCTCAGGTACCTCCTGACCATCTCAGCCGAGAGCTCCTCTCCCTTGGTGCTCACTCCGCTCACTATAAGGCTCCTCACTTTTTCAGGATCGGCCATCGAGGGTATGCTCATCCTGGCGCAATTCTCGACGCCCGCAGTTTCGGCGAACGCGTCTATGGGCTCAAGCGTACCCGACATGAAGACGATACTGTAGAAGTCATCCCACACCGGGGCCAAGGACTCCTTTGTCCTCATGTCCCACACCTCCAACTTGATGCTCGACCTCTCCTTAGAGTAGAGGTAGGCCACTCCCTCCTGCCCGCTCTTCTCTAAGGCCACGATGAGGAACTCCGCTAGGGAGTTGAGGTAGGAGCGTGGCTCCTTACCCCTCCTCATCTGATCCCGGTACACCTCCTCCGCTATCGCGTACATGGCCTTTATGTCGTTCGGACCCAAGCCCGTCTCCCCTAGGAAGGAGTCTAGGTCGAACACTCCGTCCTCCGAGACCGCAATCTGGGACATGAAGGTGAGGGTTAAGGAGAGCTTCTCCCTCAATCCGGTCTCGTCCTCCGGATCATACCTCTCGACCTCCTTCAGGGCCCTCTCCACCGTTGTCGAGGTCACGCTCTTGCTATTCAACTCCATCGCAGCCCTCTCTATGTTATGGGCCTCATCTACAACGAGTATGGATTCCCTGAACGGGACCTTATGCCTGATGACCCACCCCAAGGGAGAGAGGATGTAGTTGTAGCTGAGTGAGATCACGTGGGAGTACTCCAAGAAGGCAATCTGGAGGAAGTAAGGGCACACCTTCATCTCACTCGCGAGCTCGAAGGTCTCAGAGAACGTGAGGGGCCTAGGAGGGGGAACTATTTCCTCACCCTTCAACCTCTTCAGGTTCCTGTGGTAGGGGCACTTGTCCCTCCTCATCCTGCAGAGGGTCCCTACTCCCTCGTAGCTGGTGACTCCTAAGTCCCTAGCTAGTGGGCACATGTCCCTCTTACCCCTTAAGGAGAGGCCGAAAACTGGTTTCCTCCTGCTAATTAGTTTCAACTCCTCTATAGGTCTGTCTGTCTCGTTCCCAGTCCTGACGGCCCATATAATGGCTCCATCCAGCTCCTCTATTATCGGAAGCAGGGCCGCGAGGACCACTGGCGTCTTCCCGAATCCGGTTGGGGCGTGGAGACAGAACCTCCTGCCTTCCTCCACGGCCGACCTTATGGAGGCTATGGTTTCTCTCTGAAATCTACGCGGCTTGTAGGGGAAGTACTCCACAGCATCTTCCCAAGACATAGACCATACCTCTACTCTCAGTAAAGTGGTTCCTCAATGAGGAACGCGACGCACTAGGGGTCAGTAGCGGCGTTCATGAGGTCCCTCGCCATTTCCCTGAGATTCTCCAACTCCTTCATCCAGACCTCGAAAACTCTATCTGGGTCTATTGATACGTACGCGTGAACTAGGACATTTCGGAACCTAGCAATCCTCCTATAAGTGTCTGCTCTCTCAGGAGGTACAAGTCCGGCTTCCTCGAGCACTGTGATAGTATCAGCATAACTCTCAGGGGGCCTATGCCCCTTAGCCGCAGCTATGTGCTGTGCTATGTCTAAAAGACATTCAATAGACAGATGCAAGAGCCTTTCCACCGCCATTCGGTAGACCAGGGATCTGTAAAATTCTTCCTCGTTCGATTTCAGTTCCTCTAGGGAGGATAAATATCCCCTCAGTAGCTCTATTCTGGACTTGACCGCTTCCATGTCAACCTCCAACGGTCAGCCACCTCTCCGTGTAATTCCAGATCACTCTCCTGAGGTACTCCAAATCAGCCCACTCGTCGTAAACCTTAGTCATGAAGTGGATTAGTTCTCTCTCGTCTCCAACGTAAAGCAGTTCACCTTTCAAGGCAGAAAATCTTATTCTGGGAGGTGCCTTATTGAGGATGATGAGATCTACTTCCCTCCTGAGATCTCTCTGAAGCTCCAGATATAGCCATTCGATATCACGCTCTGGCGGTTCATCTTTGAAGAGAACGGCAATGTCCACATCGCTAAGTGGATGGATTCTTCCTTTTAGCGAGGAACCGAAGAGTATAATCGCTACTATACCTCTCCTCTTCAATTCTCGCTCTGTTAACTTAAGTCTATTTCTGAGGGCGGATATATGCTCTCTTCCCCTTTCCATTTTTCCCAGTATCTACACTGGCATCAAATATACAAATTCTCTTTATTGTATGGACTCTTTCTTTTGCGCCCAGCTGTCCTTGTTGTTTGATTTAGAGTTCGTTGCCCGTACTAAAAAGAAAGAAGAATTATTTATTTTTGAAATAAGGGAAGAATTAATCGGGAGAAATAGGGAGTGTATTATCAAATTTACTTGGCAAGCCTGGGTGATGAACCTCTTAAGTGGAGGTAACCACTCATCACTCAATAAAAATAGCATATGTTACATTAAAGTTGGTAAAAAACATATAGATACTTCCACAAATTCTGAAGATCTATGAAGATCTATAGATCATGGTATTCTTATCACGTTTATGATAAACATCTAAGGGTAATTACACGAACCCATGCAGCCGCAATATAAATAATATGGGCATCCATATGTGCTGTGATAGGTCAGTGTGTAATCAGCTATTATCATATAATAAGAGTAAAACCTTATGTAGGGGCTCATTTTCGCGTATGTAACGGCGCAAAAACCATGAAATTTAGTATTAGCTGACCCGCAGGTTCCTCCACAGTTACTTGCGTATTCGCACCCCGGAAAGTCTATAAGGCCGAAGGTATAATCTTCTTCCATATGAAAACGCATCCAGCGAATGTAATGAATGTCACACCCCTCGCTCTCCTCAGGTGCGTACATCTTACACTTAATTCACCCCAACCTCCGCAGAAATGCTAGAACCACCACTTCCAGTGAAAATTCGTGTTATAGACCGTTACAGGACCCTGATACCATTGCTCACATTCCCAAGCTGACTTATAGTTGGGAAGCTTAGGTTTCTCGCCCTTTGCCGCTTCCTCGGTCGCATCCAATGCCTTTTCCAGATATTGTGGTGTGAGCTTGTCCAGATCTGCTGGCGTGATTTCCACGCTTCCTATTCCGTATGGCTCAATGGTCTTCACTCTAATACTGAGGTTCCTCTGGAGGAAGGCCCTGATGATGCTCAGGTACAGATCCATGGACCCTTCCTTGTACTTCACCTTGTATCTGTCTATGATATAGAGGATCTGCACCTTGACCGCCTTGAAGTTCGGGGCATATTTGGAGATGAGATCTGCCATCATATTAGCGTATGACAGGTTAGTATCTGGCGGCAGGTTAAAGGCCACGATGAAGGTTGCGTTCACCTGTTTGAGCCAGTCGGCGGCCTCCTCGTCTAATTGCTTGGCCTTCTCCATTATCTTGACAAGCTCCTCTTTGGTCCAGAAAAGTTCGTCGTAAGCGAGGCCGTATGTTTCGCCTAACCATCGCGTGAAATTCAGATACTTTAAACTATATTCCCTGTCTTCCTTTAATTTCTCTAAAGTGATATTCATGAAGCTGTCCAATAGATCCTTCTTGACCTTTGAGATGGGAGGGGAGTAGACGGATCCCATCGGAAGGCTCATAGATTCCGGGGGGTTAAGCGCGGACGATAGAATAACTAACAAAAGAATTAACAGAGAGGCGGATATTACCAAGACAGTTATTCTACTTTTCGAGATCATTGATGTCTACCAAAAATATTTGGATTGCTATATATTTAAATATCCTTCAATTTTTGACGAAAGATGGAATCGATATACTTTGGAGCATCATATTATTGGACATCGTTAGATCGGGAACAGGGGACATTTCCACATAATTTGCCGTGCTCCGCTATGTTAAGATATTATTACTAATTCCGTTTTCGCTCTACCTTCATTCCACAGCACTTACTAGTGTGGCGCCCTACATCTACGCCTTCAAGAAAGTGTTTCGCCTTCCCTTTGCCAACAAGACAAGAAGGAAAGTTCGGTCTCAGTCCATTTTCGGTTAGAGCTTATTAACCAGTCTCCTAGATTATTCCCTTGATGAGGAAATACCTACTCACGAACAGTATCGAAGTGTTCCCCTACGGAGCCATGGTGAACAGCACGCTGGTAGTGGCGGACCTTCACTTGGGCTACGAGGATGCTTTGAGGGAGAGAGGAGTGGAACTCCCTTACGAGCAGTACCCGTGGATAAAAGGGGAAATTCTGAGGTACATTAGGGAGAGAGATCCGGAAACAGTGATCCTCAACGGTGACATAAAGCACGAGTTCGGAGGGGCCCTCAGTCAAGAGTGGAGGGAGGTCCTAGATCTGATAAGGTCCCTGAGGGAGGAGGGTGTGAGGATCGAGGCGGTCAGGGGGAACCACGATAACTACCTGATCCCCATCCTCCTCAGAGAGGGCATTGAGATAAGGGATCCTTACCTCCTTCTAGGCAACGTGATGTATTTTCACGGACATAAGGAGTTGCTGGCGATACCAGAAGGGGTGGATCTCATAGTGATGGGACATGAGCATCCAGCTATATCGCTTAGGGATGATCTGGGAGGGGGACACAAGTTCAAGGTGTTCCTCAAGGGGATCTACATGGGGATCGAGGTATTGGTTCTACCTGCCCTCTCACCCCTAGCCCCGGGAACGGACATACTGAAGGTAGGAAGTAGCGGTTTGCTCTCACCTCTGTTGAGGCGAGTGAATTTGGATGATTTCATCGTTTATATTGTTGACGAGGAGGTGGGAGTTGAGGAGCTGGGTCCCCTCGGTGTGGTGAAGAGGGCTGCTAGGGTGCTCTAATGAGGTGCGCTGTGTTCGATATAGATAATACGCTATTCGATGCTAGAACTAGGTTTGAGGTAGCTATAAGCCGGTTCGGAGTGAGATCCCCGAGAGAGCTGCCGTTCGAACTTCAGAAGGAGTTTTGGAGAGATTTCATGGATCCTAACCTCCTGAAACTGGATAGACCATTATACAGGTCCATAGAAATGGTTCATGATGCAAAGAGGAGGGGGTTGAGAGTTGTTTTGATTACGGGAAGGTACGAGTGGCTCAGGAGGGATACCGTCCTCCAGCTCATGGCAGCTGGTATTCCATTCGATGAGCTGGTCATGAGGCCCAACGACAACTACCAGGTGGATAGGGAACTGAAACCCTCCTTAGTCAGGAAGCTGGGCTGTGAAGTGGTCGAGTACCACGATGACGATCTGGAGACGCTATTGGAGGTTAGAAAGATCTTTCCCAAATCCATCCTCTTCCTGCACAGACCGGATGGAACTTTCGAGATAATATTGGAGGATGAGAAGTAGATCGTTGGGCTCTCACTCCTAAGGTCGAGGGCTTCCTCACCTCCTTGATCCCATAAGAAGGCCTGTCTTTTGGAACAACGTTGTCGATATAAGTAGTTAATATTATATTGTATTACGAAGGGCGATGTAGCAATTATATTCAACGTATTTATCCATACAAGTTTAGTAATTCCGCTTAAGATCGGAAGCGATGCCCACCAAGGTTATCAAACCCTCCCTGTATGAAGCGCGGTATCCATGATAGCTAAGGCCCTCAGGGAGTACAGCAAGGCAGAAGTGCTTGAGGTGCTCCATCCAGCCGTAGCCCTCTGGTTCGACTCTAAGTTCGTCGATCTAAGTCCTCCGCAGAGATACGCTGTGGTTCCGATCCACGAGGGCAGGAACGTCTTAGTCACCAGCCCCACGGGCACGGGAAAGACCCTGACGGCCTTCCTATCCATAATAAGTGAGCTCTTGGAGATGGGTGAGAGGGGGGAGCTCCAAGATTCGGTCTACGCCATATACGTCTCCCCACTCAGGGCACTGAACAACGACATATACAGGAACTTGGAAGTCCCTCTCAGAGAGATAAGGGAACTCTCCCATAATCTACCGGAGATAAGGCATGCGGTGAGAACCGGTGATACCCCATCTAATGAGAAGGCTAAGCAGTTGAGAAAACCGCCTCACATACTCATAACGACTCCTGAGACACTTGGCATCATCCTCACGGCTCCCAAGTTCAGGGAGAAGCTGAGGACCGTTAAGTGGGTCATAGTGGATGAGATCCACAGCTTGGTGGAGAACAAGAGGGGCACTCACCTCTCCCTCTCCCTTGAGAGGTTGAGATGGCTAGTTGGCAGGGATTTCATCAGGATAGGTCTGTCGGCCACGATAAATCCCCTCGACGAGGTTGCCAAGTTCTTGGTGGGCTACGAGAATGGCAGGCCTAGAGACTGCCTGATAGTCGAGACCAACTGGGCCAAGGCCCTAGATCTCGCTCTGCTATCGCCGGTGAGCGATCTGGTGAACACGCCCACGGAAGTAGTCTCGGCCAAGATGTACAAGCTCATTTCCAAGCTCATAAAAAAGCATACCACCACACTCATATTCACTAACACGAGGAGCGGAACCGAGAGGGTCGTCTTCCACTTGAAGAAGGTCCTGAAGAATAGTGTGGAGGACGTAGACGAGAAGATAGCTGCTCACCACAGCTCCCTCTCTAGGGACGTGAGGGGCGAGGTGGAGGAGAGACTGAAGAGAGGGGAGCTCAAGGCGATAGTAAGCTCCACTAGCTTAGAGCTGGGCATCGACATAGGTTACATAGATCTGGTGGTGCAAATAGGCAGTCCCAAATCAGTGACTAGGGCATTGCAGAGGATCGGTAGGGCTGGTCACAGGCTCCACGAGGTCTCCAAGGGCAGGTTCATTGTCGTGGACAGGGACGATGCTGTTGAGGTTGCGGTCATGCTGAGGGAGGCGCTGGCAGGCAGGCTGGACATGGTGCACATTCCTAGGGGGCCCCTCGACGTGCTGGCGCAGCACATAGTGGGAATGGCCGTCGAGAGTAAGTGGAGGGTAGAGGACGCCTACAATCTCGTGAGGTCGGCCTACCCCTACGTTGACCTGAGCTGGGAGGACTTCGAGTCCGTCCTCAGGTACCTAGCTGGGGAGTACACCCAGTTGGAGAGCAGGAAAGTGTACGGGAAGATATGGTACGACCCTGGGGAGGGGGTATTCGGTAGGAGGGGGAAGTACGCTAGGGTGATCTACGCCACCAATATAGGGACCATACCTGACGAGGTCGCCGCTAAAGTGTACACCACGGACGGCAGGTACGTGGGGAACTTGGAGGAGGGCTTTCTAGAGAGGCTCATGCCTGGGGACAGGTTCGTGCTGGGCGGAAAAGTCTATGAGTTCGTGTCGGCGAGAGGACTGAGGGTCAAGGTCAAGCCTGCCTTTGATCAGAAGCCGACGGTACCTGCATGGTTCTCGGAGATGCTTCCCCTCAGCTACGAGTTGGCACTGGAGATTGGAAGGTTCAGGGGCGAGTTCTTCAGGATGCTCGAGGAAGGCGCCACTAAGAGGGAGCTCGTTAGCATGATAATGAGGATGAGCAACGCGAACAGGATGGCTGCTCTGGCCATATACAACTACCTGAGACAGCAGTACCTCTACTTGAAGTCCCTCGGCGTGAGCCTGAAGGGTATGCCGTCCCACGAAGTCATTCTGATTGAGAGCTACGCGGATGAGGAGGGCAGAATACATCAAGTGACCCACTCCCTCTACGGCAGGAGGACCAATGACGCTCTCTCGAGGGCCCTAGCCTATATAGCTGGCAGGAAGGTGAGAAGGAATCTGGGAATAGCGGTGAAGGACACCGGATTCGCGATAATATATCCTAGGGGAGTTAAGCCGGTGGCGACGATAGAGGACCTAGTGGGATGGGACCTCAGGGAAGTATTGGAGAAAGCCTTAGCGAAGACCGAGCTCCTCAGGAGGAGGTTCAGGCACGTAGCTGCTAGGGGATTGATGATCCTCAGGAACTACAAGGGGTATGAGATCAGCGTTAACAAGCAGCAGATAAGTGCTCAGAGTCTCCTCAGAATAGTTGAGAAGATTGATGGATTTCCCCTGCTTAAGGAGGCGTACAGGGAGATCTTAGAGGATTACATGGATGTGAAGAGGGCCGAGGAGGTGGTGAGGGGTATAGAGAGCGGCAGGATAAGGGTCGTCGACATTGGGATGGTGGAGGTGCCCACGCCCTTCGCCCACAATATAGTGCTGGAGGGTCTGAGCGACCTGATATTCATGGAGGATAAGATGGCAGCTTTGAGGAGGTTCCAGAGTGAGATAGAGAAGATCATAAGGAGCGAGACCGGCTGACCACCCCCATTTTTAACTTCCCAGAGAGGAGGCTCTGGGATTTGTATGATCTCGATGACCGGTATTTTCGGTTCTCTCGTGAGATTCCTCGTGACCTTGGTTGTGAGCGCTGTCGTCCTCTGGTTAGCTCAGAAGATAGTGCTTCCTGAGAAGAAGGAGCAACCCTTCCTATCGGCTTTGGCCCTCGCCTTCGTCTGGTCGGTGATAGACTTCGTACTTGGGATTCTTTTCGCCTTGCTCCCTCTGTGGATTTTGGAGAAGGTCATAATCATAGTAGTTTGGATTTGGGTGCTGAAGGTGTGGTTCAAGGTGGGATGGCTGACCGCCGCGGCCATCTCTATAGTTGCCTGGATCATCTCCGCTGTGATAAGCCTCTTCCTGATGATCCTCCATCTGATCTAATTCCCAGTACCATCTCCAATTTTTCGTAGGCCTTTCCTATCTCTTGGGGCTCAAGCACGAGGCCCTCGAACACCAGCCTGTGGAGGGAATTCAGGGGTGTCTCGTCGAAGTAGATGTTCACCACTTCCACGCCTTCCAGCACTGCTACCTCCCTTGGATCCCTCCTCTCGATGATGTACTCATCCTTGTGAAGCTTGAGGAGCCCAGGGACCGCTATCGTCCTGATCAGGGTCGCGAGCGGCAGAGTGCCAGCCTTGTTTATCAGGCAGGAGGGGGTGACCCTGTCAGCACCGACCAGTCCCACGGCCTCTCTCCTCTTGGAGTACCACGGGAGGAGGGCATCCACCACTAGAGTGACCTTGAACCCCGCATCTCTGAGAATTTCAGCAGTCTTCAGCCCCTCCCTTCCCGGTCTTGATTCCCCTACTATCACCTCGCTCACGGGGGACCTTTTCAGACAGTTTATGACCGCAGAACTCCTGCTCAAGGTCGCTATGACTTCGATCCCCAGCTCAGATAGGAGTTTAGAGCATGTGAAAGCCAGCTTCTCCTTGGATCTACCGTAGAACTCCCTTAACTTATGCATAGATCCGGAGCACGCTGCCATCTCCAAGTATTCAAGAGCCGTCATCTCTGGATGAGCTTCCCTGAGGACTCTAGCATCTTTACACGGATCCATCGACCTATCGAGTAAGCTCATGGCCTCCTCGAATATCTCCAGCGAGCCCCTCGTCCTGTCCTCTATCAAGCGGCGAATGTCAGTGTTCGTAGGCCGGGCCCTCCTCGAACGCATATTTCACGGTCTTGAACCCTTTTCTCAGTTCTGAAACCTCTCTAGCGACTTCCTTTGGATCCTTCCCGTCTATCAGGACCTCCCTGTAGAACTTCGCCACCTCCCCCATCTCATCCGGTCCCATGCCGAGCCTCGTCAGCTCGGAGACTCCCAGCCTCAGGCCGCCCGGGTCCTTGAAGCTCCTCCCCCTCTTTATGTCCCATGGCAGAAGGTTCCTGTTCACTATTATGTTGGCCTCCTCAAGCAGCTTCTCGCATTTGTATCCTCCACCCAGATCGTCCACATCGAGGAGGACCTGGTGGCTCTCAGTGAATCCTAAGTGCTCCGCGACCACCTTGAATTCCTCGTCGTGTAACGCCTGAGCCAAGGCTTTAGCGTTCTTAATAACTGCCTCAGCATACTCCTTACCAAATGCGAGCATCTCCGCGGCTGCTATTGCCAGCGCTGCCACCGCATGTAGATGGTGATTGCTCAGAAGACCCGGAAAGTTGGCCAGCTTGATCAGTTCGAATTTTTCCTCGTCGTTAGTCGCCACCGCGCCGTGCTGGGGGCCGAAGAAGGTCTTGTGGGTGCTGAAGGTCATCACATCGGCCCCCTCCTCCAAGGGACGCTGGAACTTACCTCCCGCAATTAACCCAGCGACATGAGCGGCGTCATAGTTAACCGCAGCTCCCATGGACTTAGCCGCCTCCACTAGCTCTTTCACCGGTTGTGGGAAGAGGATCACGCTGCCTCCCATCATTATCAGTTTGGGCTCGTACTTCTCCATCCTGTTGATGGTCTTATCGACATCTATGTTCATGTTCTCGTCATCGAAGGCTATGTACTTCACATCCAAGCCTCTGACGGCTCCTGCCGTGCCCCCTATGAACTGCCCCTTAGAACCCCTCAAGGGTCCCATGCTGATGTGCCCACCCTTAGTTATGGGCAGCGCCATCACGACATCCCCTGGCTGTGTGAGGGCCGTATATACGGACAGGTTGGCGACCACTCCACTTATTGGACGTACATCAGCGAACTTCACCCCGTACAGCTTCTTTATGAGCTCCATCGCCAGTGATTCCACATCGTCGATGTACTTGGTCCCGGCGTAGACCCTCTCTCCCACCCATCCCTCGGCGTACCGGTGACCGAAATCGCTGGTCATCGCCCTCCTCACCGCGGGACTGGTAACATTCTCGCTGGCTATCATGGGTAAAGATGAGTCGAACCACCTATGATGCTCCTCAATTGAGGATAGGACTCTCCTGTAAGCATCCTCCGGATCCAAACACCCACCCAGTTTCCACCGAGGGGAGAAGTTATAACTGTGTGTCGAAGGGAGCCGAGATGCTCGGGGAGTACGAGCTTCGCTGCGTCAAATGCGGCAGGACCTATAGGGCTGACCCTTGGACTATAGTTTGCCCTCATTGCGGAGGTCTGCTGGAGCCCGTCTTCAGGAGGAAGCCCCTCGGCGTATCTTGGGCTCTTTTCAGGACGAGGAAGTTCGGGGTGTGGAGGTATAAGGAACTCCTACCCAGAGTGAGGCCCATCTCAATGGGCGAGGGAGGCACCCCCCTCATAAAGATAGGCGAGAGGCTCTGGGTAAAATATGAGGGGAGTAACCCAACAGGATCCTTCAAAGATAGGGGAATGACCGTAGCAGTATCCTTAGCCAAGGAGGCCAATGTGAAGAGCGTCATATGCGCCTCCACCGGGAATACCTCTGCCTCCGTCGCTGCCTATGCCTCCAGAGCGGGCATGAGGAGCTTCGTCGTACTGCCAAGGAAAAAGGTAGCTAGGGGAAAGCTGGCTCAGGCGGTGCTTCACGGTGCTACCATCGTGGAGATAGACGGTCCCTTCGATGCCGCACTGGATGTGGTGATGAAAGTATCTGGGAGGGAGAGCGGACTTTATCCCCTCAATTCAATCAATCCTTGGAGGTTGGAGGGTCAGAAGACACTCGCATTCGAGATAGTCGACGAGATAGGCGTGCCGGATTGGGTCGTGCTGCCCGTGGGAAACGCTGGCAACATATCAGCGATATGGAAGGGATTCAAAGAAATGAGAGAGCTGGGTCTTATCGACAAGATGCCTAGGTTGGCGGGCATACAGGCAGCGGGCGCCTCTCCAATAGCTAGAGCTCTCAAGGAGGGGCTTAGTGAGCCTATCTTTACTGATAATCCCGAAACCGTGGCCACCGCAATAAGAATAGGGAGGCCCGTGAACTGGCCAAAGGCCTTCAAGGCCCTAAGTGAGAGCAGAGGCGTCGTCGAGATCGTGACCGATGGAGAGATCTTGGAGGCTCAGAGGAAATTAGGAAAGATGGGTGTGGGGGTGGAACCAGCTTCAGCTGCATCGTACGCGGGTTACCTGAAGTTATTAGGAAGGGAGATTTCCCCAGACGACAGAGTTGTGCTAGTGGCCACCGGCCACGCCCTGAAGGATCCAGACGCCTTCCCATTCCCAGAGCCGGTGAGGGCCTCCAGTGTTGATGAGGCCGTGGAGAAGATAAGGGGGCTGGCCCTATGAGGGTCAGGGCTTGGAGCACTAGTGCCAACTTGGGGCCGGGTTATGACATAATGGGGATAGCGATCGATGCGTTCTCCGACGTGGTCGAGATCGAGCTCGTGAATGGGGGGCCGGACGCTGTAGTCACTGAGGTCAAGGGCCCCTATGCGAAGTCCGTACCCCTCGGAAGGAGAAACAGCGCTGCCGCTGCCGCGAGAGCCGCATTGAAAGCTGCGGAGCAGCATTTAACCGCTAGGATAAAGCTTTGGAAGGGAGTTCCACCAGGTAGAGGTCTAGGAAGTAGTGGCGCATCTTCGGCGGCAGCGGTGAGGGCAGTGGACTTGGAGCTGGGTGGTGTGCTATCGGAGGAGGATCTCGTGAGAGCAGCGGCTGAAGGGGAGAGGGAGGCATCGGGCTCTCCTCACCCAGATAACGTCGCTCCCTCCCTGTTTGGGGGGTTGGTCGTAATAGGGAGGAGAATCGTGAAGCTCGATCCGGATGTGAGGTTCGTTCTATCTGTTCCTTGGACGCCTATCCCCGAGAGGAAGACTGAGAAAATGAGATTATTGGTTCCTAGAAACGTGGGTATTGAAGAGATGGTCAGACACTACTCTCACCTCGCTTCTTTGTTGCTTGGACTTGCGACGGGTGATCTGAAGCTAGCTGGTGAAGGAATGTCCTACTCCCTAGTGGATGAGTCTCGATCTAGACTCATTCCGGGATACAGGGAGGTCAAAGAGATGGCCACGAGATCCGGGGCTCTAGGTGTGTCTATCAGTGGAGCTGGACCGAGTATGCTATTCCTCTGCGAGGAGTGCGACCGAGTTGTCGAGGGGGTGAGGCGGGCTTATAAGGGGTTAGGTATACCTGCAACGGTGATGAAGGTGGCGCCGGCTGGCGGCGCCGATGAGATATGAGGGATCTCCTATGGGGGACTTAGTGGCCTTAGCTCTCCTGATAGTGGAGCTCACCCTGCTGATAGCTACTATACTTCTGCTCTACCTCAGTAGGCACGAACTCGAGGGAAGGAAGAGACTCGTGGAGCACCTCATGGAAGTGACTAAGATGCTCACTAGAACTCAGTACTTCAATGCGGTGCTGGAGGCCATGAGGGGAGCTACTAAGGAGATCTTCGGATCGGTAACGGGCGCTAAGCCCAAGGACTCCACCGAATTCTTCGACAAGATCGTCAAGGAGATAGAAGCGGCCGCATCAAGGGGTGTGAGAATAAGGTATATGATGCCCAAGGGAAGGGAGAAGCTCTACGTGGGGTACAGGTATTCGAAGGCTGGAGCTGAGGTGAAGTACCACGGAGGACTCGTTGTGTACGATCTCAGGCACATGGTGGTGGACGACAGGATCGTGGTTATGGGATTTCCTGAGAAGATAGGTGTGGAGCAACCCACGAGAACTGGTATAAAGGTGGAGTCGGAGAGTCTGGCGAAGATTTTCAAGGAGAGATTCGACAGGTTATGGGAGGAAGCTCTTCCTTACGAGGATTACTTGGCCCATGCCGTGGATGATATAAAGAGGACGAATCCGGAAATTTCCATGGAGCTATTAGCCAAGCAGCTGGACCTGCCTATGGAGGAAGTCGAAAAGGTATGGAGTAGGTCCCCCAAAGGAGCAGCGGATACATTCCTCGGTTGATGTTTCTTTTCTTAAATACTGCGTTATAGCAATCGTTTAATACAGGTCAGGTGAGGGGCGGTCGAGGACCATTGGAGAAGATAAGGGTGCACGGAGGCTTTTATCTGTCGGATCCAGATCCTCCTAGGGAGGCTCATGTGGAGCTCACGACCTCTTGCAACCTTAACTGTAAATTCTGCTACAGGCAGAGCTGGAGCGAGAGGATAGGGCTCATGAGTGAGGAACTGTTCGATCGCGTGCTCGAGGAGCTCGAAGACATGGGTGTCCAAGATCTGTGGTTCAGTGGATGGGGAGAACCCACGATTCACCCGAGGTTCGAGGAGTTCGCGGAGAAGGCGGCGGAGAGATTCGATCTGGGAATGATTACCAACGGAACCACCCTCCTAAGGAAATCTGATGTTATAGGTCGCTGTTTCTCTTGGGTTTTCGTCAGCGTGGATGTCACAGATCCGGAGATTTACAGGAAGATCAGAGTGGGATCGAGCTTTCACGTAGTTGAGGAGGGGATCAGGGAGCTAGCCAACAGGGATGGAGTGGAACTGTGGATCTCCACGGTTCTCCTTAAGAGCACGGTGAGTAAGCTCCCTGATCTAATAGAGTGGGCAGCTGAAATAGGGGCCAGAGGTGTTCTTCTGTCCAATCTGATAGCTACCCATCCAGCTCTCGCTAATGAGCAGATACACGATAAGGTGCAGCCCGATAACATCTCAGAGATCATGGGGAAGGTCAGGACCCTCTCGATGCTCCACCATGTCAGAGTGATAGAGCCCTTCTTCTATTACAAGACTGAGAGGAGGTGTCCCTTCATCGAGGAGAGGGCTTTCGCCATTACATTTGATGGGAAGGTCGTCCCGTGCCTCTTCACCCTCCACGACTACAGGGCTTGGATCGATGGAAGGGAGGTCGAGGTAAAGCAGCTAGTTTTCGGTGATCTGAAAGAGAAGAGCTTGAGGGAGATATGGTGGTCCCCTGAGTATGTGTCTTTCAGGGCTAAGGTGAAGATCGCTGACTTTCCATCATGCAACGACTGCCTCCTCTGGGATGGCTGTCACATAGCCAATAGCAACGAGTTCGATTGTTGGGGTAACAGTCCGACCTGCTCCTTCTGCCCCTATTACAGGGGTACCGTCCAGTGCCCTAGGAGCTACATTGCCCGCTGGGTGATAGGAGCCTGATCCCGCTACAGAATATCAAAAGGCTTACTAGTCCCTAACACATCAGCTCCCGACTTAATCAGCTCAATAGCCTGTTCCTTGGTCCTTATTCCTCCGGAGGCTTTTATCTTCTTGTCAGTGAGCTCCTTCATCCTCCTGACATCGCCGGGTGCCACAGGCCTGTACAGTCCAGTGGATGTCTTCACATACTCCACGTCAGTGGACTCTAGGGCCTTTAATGTGCTCTTGAGCTCATTTTCAGAAAGAAGAGGTACCTCAATAATGGCCTTAACCGTTCCTGAGAAGGCAGCAGTTATGAGATCAGCTTCTTCCTTCAGATAATCGAACAGTCCGTTCTTAACCGCAGGTATACTGATCACATAGTCTATTTCGGAGACGCCAATCTCTCGAGCCAGCTTCGCCTCCCCCACCTTCGCTTCCTTGAGTTGAGAGCCGTGAGGAAAGCCTACTACCGTGCATATCGATATCTCCATACCTAGCGCCGTAAGACGCTGGGCATAAAAAGGGTAAACCACGACGGACCTCATCCCCTCTCTCGCCGCCCTTTTCGCGAATTCCACGACCTCTGACAGAGGGACATCATGCTTCAGAAGTGTTGCATCTATCCTGCCCCTCAAATCCATCGTCATTCCCCGCGTTCTCTGCCACCCTTGCCAGATAACTCTTCCTAGAATGAGGACTCCTCACCAGAACAGCGAATAGGAAGTTATAGAGGGAGTATAGAAGAATGAAAGCGAATATCGGGTACTCCAGTGACATGCTCATCAGATTTCCACCTGCCAGTGAGGAAATAGCTCTAGGACCCACTACCGACAAGTTATAGAGGGAGTTAACCATTCCTCTTTCGTCGGGAGGTGAGTACTCCATGAAAAGCGCCCATATCAGCGGGAAAGGTGCGTAGGTTCCCATCACCTGAAGGATGAGTAACGTGGAAGCGAGTAGGAAGTCGTGGGTGAAGGGAATCAGGGCCATCATTAGTATAGCGAAGCCCTGTGATAGTACGACAAACTTCACGAGCCCCAAGAGCTTGGAGAACACGGGGGCTATTAAATAACTGAATGAGGATATAAGGTATATCAGGGAGAGGACAGTTCCAACCGGCCCGGACTCAACTCCGTACTTCTCCCCGAGATAGTAGCTGGTCAGGGGATAGAAGAACCCGGTGGCTAGGCTGGATAGTACTAGGAGGAAGGTGAGTCTGCGTATCATGGAGGCGTTAAGGGGTCTCATAATGTCTTTGAAAGCTATCGAGTGGGGGCCCGTTAAATGTGCCATCTCCTTGTCTTTAATGGTCAAGAAGAATGGTATGGCGATCAGCGTCGCGAGCGTAGAGAGGAGTATCATCATTCGGTAGGCTTGAGAGTAGCTCATGTCTTGCGACGACAAGACCATCAGTTCAGGGACCCATCCCATCAGACTTCCAGCTGAGAAGCTGACGTTGTAAAGGAACATCTGGATGCTCGAGGCCTCTTCCATTCTGCTGCCGGCGAGGTCGGCTAGCCAAGCTTGGAAAGCGGGTAGGGCGAGGGAGCTGCAGCCTCCCAAGATCCCACTCAAGATTATTGCTGGTAGATTGAGACCCCAGAGCGATACTATGGCTAGAGACACGGCGGAAAACATGTACCCTATCAGGACGGGTTTCTTCCTTCCCATCTTGTCGGTGATGAGACCAGCCGGAATGAAGACCGCTGCCATCAATAAACCTTCTAGGAAGCTGTAGAGTCCTAGCAGACTAACATTTATACCTTCTGTTTCGAAATACAAACCCCAGACGGCGTAGAACATTCCGCCAGAGAGCCCCGTAGGTATGCTTGCTATGAGCAGTAGTTTCAGATCCCTTTCGAGCTCCCTTATTCCGTTAATCATTTCATCTGTCTACTACCCGCTCTTGTTAATTAAAATAGCTACCTTATCTCTTTGACATTACCATCTAATGATATGAAAAAACGTAGGTCACTTTCGTTAAATTTCTGATATCGCCTTAATCATCATTTTAATTACCTGAAAAAATCGATGGTACATCCATCCAAGGGGAAGGTCCACACCCACATAAAGATTAAAATCGAGCGATTGACCGGACTCAAGGGCCGGTGGTCTAGCGGCTATGACGCCGCCCTCACACGGCGGAGGTCGGGGGTTCGAGTCCCCCCCGGCCCACTACCACTTCTTCAAAGTGATGGCTACTATATCTCCATCTTTAACGTTCAACTTGATTCTCAGGCTTTCGGGGTGTATTATCTCCAGTACATCATCGCCGTAATGTCTTCTGAGAGGGAAAATCGCGTGAGCCTCTAAGGACCCATTGAGAGCTACGGGTAGAACCTCTACATCCCCGAATGTCCTGCCCGCCTCCACGAATCCAGGCACCACCTTGGGCCTCACCCTTCTCCTCCACTCCCTTATCTTGGAGATGTCTCCTCCCCTCACTCTGAGGTTTAGCGTGCCTGGGAAGGGTATATATCCTAGAACTTCCTTGAAGCCCATCACATAGCCCGGTCTGGACATGTAGTAGGCTCCTTCCTTCATCCCCGAGAATACTTCGGCCATAAGTACCTCTTCGTCCCAGCTTATACCTTGAGTCATCTCATAGAGAGTTCTGACGAGTTCCAATGCCTTCTGAGTGGCCATCACGTATTGGACTCTTCTAGCCATGGTCGACCTGAGGAAGCCCAAGTCCTCCGCCCTAGAAATCCACCTGGATATCGTAGCTCTAGATGTGTTGAGATATTCGCATAAATCGGAGGCTCGTACTGGTTTTTTCGATCCCCCCAAGAGGATAACGGCCAGCAGCAGGTGTGATGTGTAAGGATCCAGCTCTTTGAAGTCCCTGCTCATCCTCCACCACCCGTTGACTTGAGCATGAGGATCTCAGAGAAGGTCTTCTCGACCAAGGATCTGGCCACATCCGCCTTCCTCCTGACTGGGACTAGTGAGTCAGGAAGTACCATGAGGTTCAGTCCCTCATATAGCTCCTCCATCATCTCGGCGAGGTGTTCAGCCTCGGCGACCCTCCCCTTCGAGAGTAAATGTAGGGCTACCCTCCTGAGCTCCCCCACCGAATCACCAATGCCCAGCACGTACTCTCTGGGGCCAACTCCCAGATCCTCATGGGACGGAACTTCTTTTCCAGCAAGTAACCTCGCCAGAACTATCCCCTCGACCGCCTCTTGCATTGGATCGGAGACGATGTTCCTCAGAGTGGGATCTAAGTATCCCAGCTCCTCCTTGCACTCCGTGAGAAATTCTTTTATCTCTTTTAGGATGCCCGTCAGTTCCCTCTCGACTTGGTCTAGATCCTCCATGCCCCTCGCCCTCGATATAAGCTCCCTGCACCTGGTGAGCCAGCCTCTAGAGAGAGATATGGCCTTCTCTCTGAGGATATTCAGTCTCTCCAGTTCGAGTCGAGATTTCCTCAGCTGTTCGGTCAACTTATTCGGGCGAATCATTATTTATCGGGAACTCGGTGTCAGCATGGATAAAGATGTTATCCACCGGTCTCGTGAGGATACCCGATCGCGTGAGGAAACTCATGGAGAAGCAGGGGTACAAAATTATTCTAAATCATTCAGCCATGAAACCATGCTACTGGTTTAGAAAGGCCCTAATGGAGGGAAGAACCTGCTACAAGCACAAGTTCTACGGCATTCCCTCATGGAGATGCCTTCAGATGACCCCCACCGCGTCCTTCTGCAACTTACAGTGCCTCTACTGCTGGAGGTTGAATGTGAGCGATGTACCGGCCGAGTTCAGGTGGAAGGAGGTGCCTGAGGAGGGGGCAAAGTGGGACGATCCAGAAGAAATAGCTGAAGAGAGTATCAGATTGCAGAAGATGATAGTACAGGGCTACAAGGGAGTGAAGGTGTTTAGGAAGGAATGGGTGTACGAGGCAGAGGAGCCAAAGCATGCAGCTATCTCCCTGACGGGAGAGCCCACACTTTACCCGCACATAGGTGGACTCGTGGAAGCTTACGCGAAGAGGGGGATGACCACCTTCATCGTCACTAATGGTACCCTCCCGGAGAGGCTGGAGAACTTGGAAAGAGAGCCTACTCAACTGTATGTCACGGTCCCCGCCCCAAATGAGAGGCTCTACATGGAAATAACCCGCCCATTGTGGCCTGATGCATGGTCTAGGCTTCAGAAGACCCTAGAGATGCTCCAGTCCTTCTCCTCCCCAACTGTCATGAGGATACCATTGATAAAGGGATTTAACATGGATAATAAGGTGATAGAAGAATTCTCTCGGATGATAAAGGAATCTCAGCCCACATACGTGGAGCCCAAGGCCTACATGTGGGTAGGCTACTCTAGAAGGAGGCTAGGGAGGGAGAGCATGCCAACCCATGAGGAGGTTAGGGCTTTCGCATCTAAAATAGCGGAGCTGACGGGTTATAATATCATAGATGAGTCTCCTGAGAGTAGGATAGTGCTCCTATCGAGGCTGGAGAGGGCAATAAGATTCTACTAAGGTGATCTAATGACTGAAGGATTCGTCTTACTTCTAGGAGGGTACGTGTTCAGGGGCATCACTTACGGGGACTTCACCCTGCTAGAGAGAACGGCTAAAATTGTTAGGGACCTCTCCAAGGACAGAAAATTGGCTGTAGTCACGGGCGGAAGCGATACCGCTAGAAGGTACATAGAGGCCGTCGGATCGTTAGGTGGGAGTAAGTTCCTGCAGGATCAGGCTGGGATACTCGCCACGAGGCTACATGCCCTAGTCATGATAGCGGCACTGGGAGAGAGTGCCTTCCCCAGAGTGATCGGGGATTACGATGAAGCTGTTCTCGCATTCCAATCGGGCAAGATACCTGTATCTGGAGGTATGCAGCCCGGGCAGTCCACGGACGCTGTTGCAGCGCTAATGGCCGAGAGGCTTGGCTTGAACCTCCTAGTGAAGATGACGGGAGTGGATGGAGTTTATGATAAGGATCCCAACCATTATCCAGACGCCAGAAAGATAGAGGAGTTATCCTATGACGATTTGGAGCGTATTTTGAGGGATAAACTGTATCATCCAGGTAGGTACGAGCTTCTCGACGCATTGTCAATCAAGATACTGAAGAGATCGTCTATTTCAACGATAATTTTAAGTGGGGATGAACCTGAGGCTCTACTTGACCTGGTGAGTGGTAAGAGGACGGGGAGCCTAGTCAAACCGAGGTGATCTCATGTTAAGATCTTCTAGAAGTTGGAGAAGGGGTAGAACAGCTATCTCTAGGAGAAGGAGGAGGGGACTACCTCCCGCCTTAAAGAAGACATTAGTGGAGGCAGTATACGGCGTTCTCTTCGCAGTGTTCACTTTTCCAGTCGCGCTCTTCATAGCGGAGTTAGGAGTGTGGGTAATGATAGTTTGGATGCAACCTTACGATGTCATAATGGGGAACTTCTACTTGGTGTTGGTAATGATCCAAGCGCTTTTCCTGCTGATACCTGCCTACAATAAGCAGCCTGTACGTCTGATTGTGGCGGCCCTCACAGCTTACGTAATATGGTCCATCCTAGTAGGTATCGCGGAGTTCCATCCGATAACTTCCATGTTTGGAGAACTCCCTTACTGAACCAACGAAATAGGAAGAATGGTGCTCCGGCCGGGATTTGAACCCGGGTCTGGGGCTCGAGAGGCCCCTATGCTTGACCGGGCTACACCACCGGAGCCCATGGCCAAGGGATGTATATGGGAAATATAAATGTTTCTGGCCCTCGCTCCGGACCATCGGGCCTAATAGTAGTTATAGGAGCTCCTGCTTCCGGCAAGAGTACCCTGTGCCGGAGATTAGCCGAAGTGTTGGGATGTCGCCACATAAATGTGGGCGACATAGCCAAGGATAGGGGATACACCCTAGGAAGAGATGAGGAGAGAGATACTCTGATCCTAGATGAGGACAATATCCGAGAAGAAATTTCTAGGATTCTAAGGGTAGAGAAATGCTTAGTCATCGAGACCATCTCTCCTTATGCTATTCCTCAGGAGAATGTGATTTTAGTTGTGGTCGTCAGGTGCAAACCCTCCGTCCTTTTGGAGAGGCTGAAGTCGAGGAGATACAGTTCCCTTAAGATCAGAGAGAATTTAGAGTACGAGGCTATAGATGGCCCTTTGCAGGACGCACTGGAGATCGCTGAGTGGGATAGGATAATACAAGTTGATGGTTGTAGAAGCGATCTCGACAATGAGATTGAGAACATCCTAATGAAGCTAGAGGGTAAAAGTGTGGGTAGACGATTCAATTGGACTAACGACTTCATGTCTCTGCTGGAAAGCTTCGCCCGCGAGGGTCAAGGGAAGTAGAAACTCTCCCTCGATACTACCCCTTCTATGGACCTAGGATCGAGTGCCTCCTCCTCTGGCGGTGAGATCTTCACCGTCTTAATGTACTTTGGAGTTGAGACGATGCACTCCCCAGTAGACAGCCTAGTTATCCTATCAGCAATTTCCCTGTCGCTTATCAAGGATCTGATCCCCTTCACATCGGATGGTGAGTCTATCCTGTGAAATATCTTAGTGCCAGCGTTCCTCACGACCCCTTCGGGTATCTCGGAGATATTCTGGGATACCAGCACCAAGGACACGCCGAACTTCCTGAGCTCTGAGAACAACCTGTCTACAATATCCATGCCTGTGACATCCTTGTAGCTGGGGAGGAGCTTCTCAGCCTCCTCAATTACCACGATCAATTTGGGATAGGTAGATTTCCTCTCTTCCTTAGTGAACAGGTCCTTTAACCTCTTCAGGATGAAAAAGGTGGCTATCTGTTTCAAGATATCGCTCTCCACATCTCCCATCTCCATGAGGGATATAGTCTCCCCCAATACTCTCTCGTTGAGGTTATCGCAGTCAAAGATCCTTGCACCAAACGAGCTAACTATCGGCTCCATTTTCCTCAGAAGTGATGCTTTACTCTCTTCTTCGGCGTGAGATGCCGGTTCTAAGGTCCGCACCATCTCGACGAGGTCTTTGAGGTTAGGTACCGCGCCGCCCATAGATAGATCTCTCAGCCTCTTGAGCGCCTGATTCAAAAGGTAAAACTGAGAAGGAGACAGATCCATTATGGAAGAGAGGGTTTCTGATATCAAGAACGTTGCTCCTACCTCATGTATGTCCGATAGTGGATTTATGCATGCGAGGGGCATTCCCTCCTTGGTCGAGAAGATCCTGCCTCCTAGCTGGAACACAAACCCCTTGTATTCCCAGTGGATATCGAGAATCAGTGAGGGTATACCGAGGTTCCAAGCTTCATAAACAATTCTTTTAGCGGTAGTGGTCTTACCAGAACCAGTTTGGCCGACTATGAGGACATGTCTAGTGAGGTCTTTGAGGGATATACCGAATGTCCTGCCCATACTCTCTCCCAGCTCAATTACGGAGATGTCGCTCCTCTCCTCCCTCTCCACCCTGATAGATAGTTCCTCACCCTCATAACCCGTACGCATTATCTCGGAGAATAGCTCAGGATCCAACCTAGTTCTCTGATCGACCTCTACCTTTATTCCATCCATAGAACTGTTCAAGGCAGATATCGCCGCTTTTATCATGCTTTGCGTCTCCTCCAAGTTATCCAGCTTCCTCCATATCAGCCCACTTAGGAACAAGCTGCCCTCCTGTTTCCACGAAAGGAAAGTCCTCCCAGGCCACCTGTTGATGATAACTGTTATTCCCACGCCCAAATCATCGAGCATACTGCTTAGTGAATTGAAATCTAGCTGGGACTCGCTTCCCTTGACCTCGATCCTCAGAGGTGCTGCTAGGAATGTCCCTCTGTCTGTGCTCACGAGAGCGGCGTTGATGGATAGGTTTCCTTTCTTACCTCTCCTGAGCTTGAGAGCGACGATTATGAGAGAGAGGACCAACGTCAGAGGGATTAAATATCTGGCGACAGATAGCAAGTCCAGAGGAGATAGAAGCTGTCCTTTTTTGTACACCCAAAAGCCCGCTAACAGGATTAGAGTCATTATGACAAGCATATCTCCTCTATCAGCCCTCATGGAGGACCTTCCTCTCCAGCTGTTCTAGCCTAGATTCAATTTCACGTATCCTAGAGATTATGTCATCTAACTTGAAGAACAAGTATTCTATCTGATGCTCTATGGACTCGAGTTCCAGTTTCTCCTCCATTTTATTTCACCAAGCCTAAGACCTTGGAGATTGTCGATCTGTTGGCTCCTAGCAGATCAGCGATCATTCCTTGTGAAAGATATCTCATCCCTATCTTCCTTCCGGCCATATACACAACTGCGGCAGCGACATACACGGGGTTCCTCCCTACCAAGATGGATCTCTTTCTGTTTCTCAGTTCCTTCATTTCCTTCAGCGCTCTCATTCTGAGCCTCTCCAAGAGGAGTCTTGGATCCACTTTACCTGAAGCTCTTCCCAGTCTCCTCATGAATTCTTCATCTCTGGACATCTTAGCTATCAGATAGTTGATGTAACCCTCCCAAGGGATCCCCTTCCTAGGTATCAGCTCCTCGATCTTTCCCACGTAGAAAGCCACTCTCGAAGGCGATACTCCAATAGAGAGACGTCTTATCGCCTCTTTTATGGGTATAGGTGATCCTTGCAGCCTGCTAGCCACTATTAAGGCCGCTAAGAGTATCGAAGGTGTGTGGATCCTGCCATGTAAGGAGTTATATGCCCTTACGAGTTCTTCAGCTAGCTTAATGACCTCCTCTGAGAGATCCAGTTCCCTTCCTATGTGCTCCAATGATCTGCTTCTAATCGTCATCGGAGAATCATTGCGGTCAAACATGCTGGGCACTAGATCTTCGTCGGCTATGAATCCACAATTCCTACAGACTAGCAATCCTCCCTCATCATAGAGGGGAGATCCGCATAACGGACATCTCCTCATACATTATAGCATTAATTTCTCATAGATATAATCATTTCTTGCGTATAAATCAAATAAAATTTTCATAAATTTGAAGAAACCTTATTTACTTGAGGAGTTTCATCACCAGGTATACCTCCTTTCCCTCCTCCAAGTCGAACGGATTCCTCCTATAAGACACCCTCATCCAGAGACCGTGAAAAGACACTTCGATCTTCTTTTCTCCTTCATCTACCTTGTAAACTATCCCCTTCATGACCAGATCTCCATCAGCCTCCTCACCCAGATCTATCAGAACCTTAGATCCTTTTTTCAAGTTTATTAGATCTTTAGGTAGCTCCAGTGAGAAGACAATAGATCCGTCCTTGGATTTGAACTTAGCCACCTCTATGTCAAACACGGGATCTCTTTCCAAGGCCTCTAGAGTGGCCTCTATCCCCATCAAACTTTCACCTCTTCATTGCCGCGCCCCTCCGTAATAAAACATCTTCCCTCACCTTGTGGGGGAGGGAATGGTGTCGCTCACCCTAATACTAGAGAAGAATGTGGAGATAAGGAGGTTCGCTAGGAGATCGCTTCCAGATCCTAGCCCCTTGGAAGTAGAGGACCTGATTGAGAGGGCAAAGGAGATGCTGAATCTAATGGGTAAGGAGAGTGCACCGTTCTATTGTAGCGAGAAAGATGTTCCCAACGTCCTGAGGGTTAAGACGATACTTATCCTCTTAACGGAAGAGTTAAGGTCCTTTACAGTAGAAGCTGCCTTTGACTAACCTTTAGTGGCTATGTATACCTTCAGGAGGCGCTCATCCACAACGATCATTTCCCTTATGTACTTAACTGTGGAGTATGGAATTAGGACGTTACCCTTCCTGTCCTTTTTCAACTTCTGCAGCAAAGCATCAGCAGCTCCTCTGCTACTCCTCACCACTAGGGAGATCATCTTACCAGTTATCTCGTCAACAACTAAATCAGTAACCTCTCCGAGCATGAGCCCCTTGTCCGTTATTATGGGTTTACCAGCGAGCCTAGAAACCGAGTACCTGGCCATATTCTTGTCCCTCTTTTCTCATTGGTGGGCCGGGGGGGACTCGAACCCCCGACCTCCGCCTCGTCAAGGCGGCGTCATAGCCGCTAGACCACCGGCCCCTTGTGGTGTAGGAGGTCCCTTAAATAAAGTTTTTCATCCCTCCCACAGACGGGGTGACGTTTAAGAACGATAGAGGATTTCTCTGGGGGGGTCAGGACTCAAGATCGTCTTCACGAATCAGAGGGTCCTTTTACATCATCCCCCCAGCTTATACGTGAGGAGGATGATATTATTAATGCCTCCTCCTCCCTCTAGGAGGTGTGGGTATGGACAGCTCTGTATTGGATGGATTGCCGGAACTACTGTCAAAGGCGCTTCTGGAGTACAGGAAAAAAGGCTCAGTCGAGGATGATCTCTTGAAGAGGATCTCTAGCGCGCTCTCGAGCTATGACGAGGGCTCGGCCCTACGTGAGCATCTACAGGTGGTAGTGAAGAGCTTAAGAGAGGGCAACTTCGAAGAGAGGAGCCTGTTGGGGAAAAGCATCAGGATGGACAAGGACGAGTTACTCATGATCGTCCATTCGATCGACAGGTTCCTTGGGGAGGAACCGTTCAAGGAGATGGAAACTAAGGACATCCTGCAGCTATGGAGAGAATCACTCGAGAGGGTTTTAGAGGAGCTCGATACTGAAGCATATGGAGAAACTAGCTCCTGAGAAGGAACCTCCCTCCAGGAGCCTTTTCTATAAGCCCCTCCTCCATGAGCTCTTGCAGTAGCTCTCTCGTCTGAGTCAGCTTCATCTCCAAGGCCTTAGAAGCCTCTATGAGCGAGAAAGTAGTTCCTGGTGGGAACTTCTTACGCAGTATAGCTATCTCTGGCCTTATATCCTCGGGAATCACCTCCTCTTCCTCTTCTTCCTTCTCTCTAGGAGTCTCCTTTTCCTCGCTGGCTTCGGAAATCAGGTTGAGTATCTTGTCCTGGCTGAGTTTCCCGCTTTCCTTGAGTTCCCTAGTTAGCATGGCTAGTAGATTTCTAGCCAGTTTCATCAACCTCCTCGGATTTCCTCCAGCTAGCTCATTCATCTTCCTGACCAGATCTTCCGTAAAAGGCTCACCTAAGTTGAGACCCTTAGCTTCTTCGTTTAATATGTCCCTATAGTGCTGTATTCTCTTCTTCAGTATTTTACTAGCCTCTTCGGGACTGATGGTCCTCATTTCGATCTTATCGTGGGGTATATTGCCAAGAAGCCTCTTCATTATATCGTAGGCCGGGGGGATGCAGGCTATTATCAGCATTCGGCCTGGCTCCATTCCCTTGTACAGTCGGTTTATGAACTCGGAGAATAGTTCAGCATCTTTTCGGGTCCCTGAGATCACAATGTTCTCCACCTCGTCCAGCATGAGTATTGCAACATCGTACTTGTTGAGCTCTTCCTTTATTATAGAGAGGAGAGAGTCCGGATCCCTCGGAAACTTCCTTCGAAGAGGTTTCAGAGGAGGCATCTTCTTGACGGTAGTAGCTATTCTGTAGAGAGACGCTTCATAGTCGTCCACATCTATCTTCACGTAGAAGGTCGGCACATCAAGGAGAATCTCGCTGATCAGCCTGAGCCTATGGGTCTTACCCGTTCCAAATTCGCCGACCAGAAAAACAAGATGCTTCTTCTTACCCTTTATGACCTCATCAAGCAGTTGAGCTAGTCTTTCGTCCACATCAGTGTCGACATGTAGAGTCCTCACTTCTTCCAAGCTCTCACTGCTCAGGTAGGCGAAGGGGTTGGCTCTGAGCATCCAGCGCATGTAACCAGCTTCTACTACCCTGACATCGCTTTCATCCGGCATTCATAGGACCCTCACTTTTCTAGGCTACGTCTAAGCCCCAACTACGTTTATATAATCTCGCCCAATGAAAAAGTGTTGCATATCTCCAGACTAAGGTGTGTTCGATGAATGGCACAAAAATAGGCAAAGGCGCGCTCGTTGCAGTTCTAACACTTATGACTTTCGTTTCTATGGCTCAGATATCGAGAGCAGAGATCCTCTCAGAGAAACCCCATTATGTGAGCACTCAAGCCACCTTCTTCTTCAAGGATGAGTTTACAGCTAGGGTAGTGGTCAATTACACTTGGTACGGGCTCTGGGCTAACGACTTTGAGAGGTTGCTTAATAAGACTGGCGAACAGAACTACACAGGGAGCTTCCTGAAGTCCGTGAAGGAGACGGTGAAGGGCCCCTACATAGGAGGTGACATAGAATTCTATCCTACCGACATGAAAGCGGAGATCCATAAAAGCATATACCACAATAAGTCTAAGAGAATAGATCTACTGCTCACGATAGATCTAGAAGCCAAGAGAGGAGCCCCTAAAGAGTCAGAGGGGAGAAAAGGTATAATATACACGACTAGAGAGGATTACAGCAACATAACGAAGTTGTTCGTGAAAGATTTAGATCTTCTCAACTTAACGGTCATCTTGCCGAAGAATTATGTGGTAAGTATTTCCAGACCTTCTCCAAACGCTATCTACCTAGCTAATGTGTCCAAGGAGCTCAGAGTCATAGTCTCATGGGTGTTGAAGAGTCCTACCGTGGACACTAGAGAATCGTCTGGATACAGCGGGTGGTTCTTCTTAGGGATAGTCAACCACACTCAGGAGGAGGTTCGAACGTTGGAGCAAATAAGGCGTAAGATAGCAGATATCAGAAGATCCCCCACTCTCTCGTTAAACGAGGAAGCTGCCAAGAAGGCCAAGGAGCTCTTCGACCTCTATTACAAGTTCTCCACATTAGCCCCTAGGAGGGTGGGCTCCAACCTGACCTATGCCCTCAAGCTGGCCAACGAGATACCTATCTACCCCGTGAGTCCCGATGTAATTGTGGCAGGCGTGTCCCTAGGGATCGTGATGCTCGAGATAGCTGGCTATCTCCTCTATAGGAGGTCCCTGAGGAGGAAGTAATACTTTCACCTAACCCCCCTCTCTATGGGGGACCGCAATGAAATTATTTCCCATCGCGACGTAACACTCGGTGATGTGAAATACCGATAATAAAGGATCCCCACAAGTTTTCGGAGTCTTATACTCCACCCAAGCTGCCACATAGGGAGAAAGAGGTTGACATCTTAGTTAATACACTGGCCAGCGGATATGGCCTGACCGAGGGACTCATACTCATCCGAGGAGAGCCGGGGGTGGGTAAGACATCGGTAGCCAAGTTATCATCTGCAAGATTGAAGGAGAAGCTGAATTCCCTAGATGTAGTTCACATCAACTGCAGGACCTACAGGACGCCGACTTCCGTCGTCCAAAGGGTGGTCTCTTCCCTCCTCCCCGGAGTACCAGATAGGGGGCTCTCGTACGAGGAGGTCGTGTTGATACTTGAGAAGGTGCTATCTGGAGAGGACAGGGATCTACTAATAGTTCTGGACGAGGTAGACTACCTCAGGGATGGAGATACCCTAGTTTACACCCTCCTGAGGCTTCATGAGGGAGATGCGCCCAAATCACCGACCCTCGTGGTGATCGCTAGGTGGGATCCGCCGTATATGATGGATGACTCGATAAGGTCCTTCATGGTGACTAGGCTCCCCTTAGAGAAGTACACCTCGGAGCAGCTGGAGGCTATAGTGAGGTACAGGGCTGAGGAAGCCTTGGAAGAGGGAAGTTTTGACGATGAGATCGTGGGAAAGGTTGTAGAACTATCGGAACACATGGGTAATGCTAGAGTGGCCCTGAAGATACTGTATTTAGCGGCTAGGCTCTCAGAAGAGGCTGATCTGTCTAAGATAACTCCGGACATGGTCAGTGAGGCGGCCTCGAGGATCGGGGTCATTGGGATAACGGAGGACTCGCTGACTCCCTTGGATCTTCATGACAAGATACTGCTCCTAGCGGTGTCTAAGAGGCTAGCTTCATCTGGGAGGTCTTGGATAAAGATGGGTGATCTATTGGAGGAGTATAGGCTCCTTTGTGAAGAGGTAGGAGTTCTCCCCTACAAGTACACGGCCATCTGGAAGAGGGTAAGGAACCTCAAGAACATGGGGTTCTTGGAGGCAAAGAAGTCGGGCGAGGGTATGAAGGGACAGACCACCCTGATATCTCTCGGCTCAATACCAGCGGACAAGCTACAAGAGAAGCTAAAGGAGATATTGAGAGAGGAATTGAGCCCTCTAGCCTCTAATCTCTAACTTGTAGTGCTCCTCTAGGTCCTCCAGTATTTCCCTTATGTCTTCTTCCCTCAGCCCCAGATCCCTCTCCAGTCTCTTTATGATCTTGCCCTCCCTCTTGCTATCAGCGATGAGTATGGGGACTATCTCCATCCTCACAGTCTTCGTCGGTATGTGAAGTTCCTTGGCAAGCCTAGACAAGAATTCTCTCGTCTTAACCCTGAGTTCCTTTGTCGTAGCGAGCTTTCTGATTATCTCAGGGAACTTCATCTTCACTCCTTGAGGCTTGGCCTCCTTGGCCGTGCATACCGCATAGGTAGTTAATTGAGTGTAGTAAACTAAAAGCTTCCAGTTATTCGTCCTTATTATGCGGCTCCTCACGATATCGGCGTAGGATAGATAGTCATAGGCCCTAGAGAGGGCTCTTCCCTTGTAAACGTAGGGTAAGTTTTCCTCTACCCATCTGAAGAGCATATCAGGATCCACGTCTGTATTGAGAGACGTAAGATAGGCGGAATAACAGTTCTCTCCATAAAACACGGCTGTGAGTACCTTGAATACATCAGCCTCGACATCTCTCTTGCCGAACTTCTTTCCTATAACCTCAGATAATTTGTGACTACCCTTAACGAGGCTTTCGAGGTCGTTAATGGCTGCTCTGAGATCTCCATGTGAATTGACAGCTATCTGTCTCAGGATGTTATCGGGTACCTTAACGCCCTCTTTCCTGCATATCTCCTTAAGTACGGAGAGGACAGTGGTCCACCTGAGCCTGTAAAATCTAACTACCTTTGACAGCGATCTTATCTCGTACAGGTGTCTCTCATAGGGATCGTTTGCCGTCATCACAACGGGAACCCCTTCTTTCGTTATCAATTCCTTCACCAAGGACACCAAAGCTCCTCCCTCGCTGGGAAGAGCGTCTACCTCATCCAAGATTATCAGTCTCCTGCTAAGGGTAAGCAGACTGACGGCCTTGGCGCTCTCTACCACGTACTTGAGATGGGTCCTGTCCCTGAGATCGCTAGCATTGACCTCCACTGGATCGTATCCCAGCTCGTACGCTATCGCGTAAGCTGCCGAGGTCTTACCTGATCCGGGTGGACCTACCAATAGCAGGGCCTTGCTCACCTTGCCAGCCCTGACGCTCCTCATCCACTCTCTTATCTCACTAACGGCCTTATTCTGCCCTTTTATCTCATCCAAGCTTTTAGGACGGTACTTCTCAGTCCAAGGAAGGTCCGCCATTGGACTCACCTAGCTCAACAAGTTTGGCTAACATGGCCGCAAGCTGGACATCCCCGTGGGCGCCTTCGGTCACCCTAAAGTCGACTTCACTGAGGAATACCATAAGCTGAGCCTTCATCTTATCTGGAATGGACTTGCTGGCTATGATCTCCCTGTTTAGCTGCTTGATAACGTCCTGAGCGGACATCCCGTAGTTTATCATGAGGTTTCTGAGCATGTCCCTAGCGGCGACGAATCTCCCCTTCAGTGCGGCGTTTATCATCCCTCTCACCTCCTCGGGGTGGGCGAGTCCCGCTACCCTGTACACGACCTTGGCATCAACTTCGTCCGCCATGGCAGAGGCGGTCTGCAGCAGGTTGATGGCCCTCCTAAGATCCCCCTCAGCCACGTATACTATGGCTGATATGCCCTCCTCCGTGTACTTCACACCCTCCTTCTCAGCTATCATTACGAGCCTCTCCCTGACGGCCTCCTCTGGTATAGGACCGAATCTGAAGACCGCGCACCTCGACTGAATCGGCTCTATTATCTTGGAGGAGTAGTTGCAGGCCAGAATGAATCTCGTGGTGGCGGAGTACATCTCCATTATCCTCCTGAGGGCGTGCTGAGCGTCAGCCGTGAGGCTGTCTGCCTCATCGAGGTGTATTATTTTGAATGGGACGTCACCAAAGGGCGCCGTCTTGGCGAAATCCTTTATCTTCGTCCTTATGGTGTCGATGCCCCTCTCATCGCTGGCGTTGAGCTCCATGTAGTTGGCCCTCAGGAGCTCTTCTGAACCGTAGATGTCGTGAGCTAGGGCTAAGGCAGTAGTGGTTTTTCCAGTCCCGGCAGGACCTGCGAAGAGAAGGTGTGGCATGGACCTCTTCTCCACAAAACCTTTAAGGGCCCGGATGACATCCTCCTGGTCCACTATGTCATCCAAGGTCCTCGGCCTGTACTTCTCTATCCAGAGCTCGAACGCCATTTCCCATCAACCTCCCTAGAAACATTCCCTTCAGGAGCTCTCCCAACGGCATAATTTAATAACCTCGGTAGGTCATACCCAGCCGAGGTCAGGATATGTTCCCGGTGAGGTGCTTCACCTGCGGCAGCGTGATAGGGGATAAGTGGGAAGAGTTCTCTCGGAGGGTCATGTCCGGGGAGGATCCAAGTAAGGTGCTGGACTCCCTAGGTGTGACCCGATACTGCTGCCGGAGGATGTTCATAAGCCACATAGATCTTGCCGAGCTGGAGCTGTCCTTCACTCCAGTTATGGAGAGGTGATTAAATGGGATATGACGATATGAGTCTCTCTAATGTACCTCCAGTGGAGGATAAGGATCTGCTGATACCGAAGCAGAAGTACCTGTCAGCAGGTGTCCACGTGGGCACTAGGATACGGACGAAGGACATGGAGAAGTTCATCTACAAGGTGAGACCAGACGGTCTGTGCATGATAGATATAAAAAAGCTGGACGAGAGGATCAGGGTTGCAGGGAAGTTCTTGGCTAGGTTCGAGCCAGAAAAAATACTTGCCGTTTCAGCTAGGATCTATGGATTCAAGCCCGTGAGAAAGTTCGCTGAATACACCGGTGCCACTTACATAACCGGGAGGATACTTCCAGGTACCCTAACCAACCCCCAAGCGCCCCTCCACTTGGAGCCCGATGTCGTGCTCCTGTCCGATCCCAGGGTGGACAGACAGATTCATGTCGAATCCGTCAAGCTGGGCATACCCGTGGTGGCCTTAGTGGATGCTGACAACACGCTGGAGAACATAGACTTGGCGATACCCGCCAACAATAAGGGAAGGAGGGCATTAGCCCTAGTCTACTGGCTTCTGACAAGGGAGGTCCTCAGAAACAGGGGAGACATACCTCCCGACGGCGATCTCGAGGAGAGCTACGAGGACTTCGCCACTAGGATAATGGGTCTCAGGTGAAACTATTGGAGGTCAGAAGGCCAGCCGTCGCTGGCTCTTTTTACCCCTCCGATCCGGACGACCTCCTTTCCATGATGAGGGAGTTGTTCCTAAGCATTGGAGAGAGCGGGATCCCCTCACCGAATCCATCTGGGGAGAGGAAGATAGCCTCTCTGATATCGCCCCACGCCGGATATGTATACTCGGGGAGGACGGCAGCTGCTGGTTACTCGGTCTTGGCTAGAGACGGGATCCCTGAAACATTCGTCATTTTAGGCCCGAATCACACGGGACTTGGTGCCGCGTTCTCCGTTTCTAATGCGGATTACTGGGAAACGCCTTTGGGCATGGTTGAAGTTGATAGGGAGTTCGCCCTATCCATTAAAGAGTACTTCGAGGATTTGGAGTTCGATGACCTAGCTCACATGTCGGAGCACTCCATAGAGGTCCAGATACCGTTCTTACAGGCAATATACGGTTCGCCCAAGATAGTCCCCATTGCCATGGGCGTTCAGGATCCTTCCTCAGCTACATCTCTAGGGAAGGCCATAAGCCTCGCCTCCGAATTTCTGAAGAAGGATGTCGTGGTGATAGCCTCATCAGATATGTCTCATTATCTGCCGGAAGAGGAGGCGAGGAGGAGGGACACGGCTGCATTGGAAGCGATCTTAGACATGGATGTGGAGAGATTATTCAGGACCCTGTTCGAGCTGGATGTTTCCATGTGTGGTCCTGGACCTGCCTCAGTGGCCATAACTTTCGCGAAGTTGAAGGGTGTTGACAGGGGCGAGCTCGTGAGGTACTCCACCAGCGCTGAGGCGAGTGGCGACAGGTCCTTCGTGGTGGGCTACGCTTCGGTGGTGTTCGCGAGATGATTGAGGATCCCGAGGAAACCTCTCAGCGTAAAATCGAGCACATAATGATAGCTAAGAGGGACGATGTAGACCTCAGCACCACCCTCTCTTGGTTCGAGCATGTGAGACTGCTCCACAATCCCCTGCCGGATGCCTCCTTTGACGATGTAGATCTCTCATGGAAGTTCTTGGGATACGAGCTTAAGGCTCCTCTCCTGATAGAGGGAATGACTGGCGGCCATGAGGCGACTTTATCCATAAATAGGGCTCTAGCTGAGGCAGCCCAAGCAGAGGGAGTTGCTATAGGGGTTGGCAGCCAGAGAGCAGCTTTGAGGAATGAGAATCTCGTAAGGACCTACTCTATAGTAAGAGAGATGGCCACGGAGGTTCCAGTCATAGCCAACTTGGGCATATCTCACGTCATAGGAGATGAGGGACCAGACAACGCGAAGAGAGCGGTTGATATGATAGATGCCGATGCCCTAGCGATTCACCTCAATCCCCTACAGGAGGTAATACAACCCGAGGGATCGGTTGATTTCACGGGATCCTTGGTGGCGATAAGGGATGTGGTAAGGGAGCTAGATGTCCCGGTGATAGTGAAAGAGGTGGGTGCGGGGGTATCCAAAGAGGCCGCGCTAGTCCTGAAGAGGGCCGGTGTTAGGATAATAGATGTGGCCGGGCAGGGGGGGACGAGTTGGTCCCTAATAGAGGGAGAGAGATCCCCTGAGGGATCCGTTAGATGGGTTGCCTCGAGGAGGTTCGCCGACTGGGGGTTACCCACACCTCTTGCGGTAATGGAGGTCTCCACCCTTGGCATCAAAGTCATAGGCTCTGGAGGGGTCAGATCCGGCCTGGATGCTGCTAAATGCTTGGCTTTGGGCGCCCACATGGCTGGTGCCGCCCGTCCCTTCTTCATACGCGCGGTGGAGGAGGGGAGCGACGGCGTCAGGGACGAGTTAAATAAATTTATTTTCGAGATGAAACTCGCCGCGTTCCTCACTGGATCTCTCACAGTAAACCAGCTCCGATTGACCAAGAAATACCTGCTGACGGGTCCATTGAAGACCCTCGCGAATGAGAGGCATATTTTTATATGACACTCCCCGGCCCCCTCCGGGGAATGAAGGATGACGGCTCAGGACAAACCCTTCTATGTGAAGTTTGAGGTCCCTGATGACCTCGTTCCCAAGATACTTGAGTTAGTCCAGACCGCCCGGGAGACCGGTGGCAAGGTCAGGAAGGGCGTCAACGAGACCACGAAGGCTGTGGAGAGGGGTGAGGCCCTCTTCGTAATCATAGCGGAGGATGTGAATCCCCCAGAGATAGTGGCTCACTTGCCGCTGCTATGCGACGACAAGGGTGTCCCCTATGCTTACGTCCCGAGCAAGGAGGACTTGGGGAAGGCCGCTGGTATAGAAGTTCCCGCATCCTCAGTCGCTGTGGTGGATGCCGGGCAGGCCAAGAGCCTCTTGGAGGCCCTTATAGAGAAGATAAAGGAGGTCAGGGGAACTGAAGGGACCGAGTAGTTTAAAAAACATGCTCATCCCCTATCCTTTCTGAAGGTGATTGAATGTCCCAAGAGGCGGACAAGGGATACCCGGCCGAGGTAGTCGAGATAATAGGCCGCACGGGCGTAGCTGGAGATGTCATACAGGTCAGAGCCAAGATCCTCGTCGGGAAGGACAGGGGAAGGGTACTGACTAGGAACGTCAAGGGGCCAGTGAGGATAGGGGACATACTAATCCTTAGAGAGACCGAGATGGAGGCTAGGAAGCTGAAGCCGAGGTGATTGAATGTCCATATTGCTAAAGAAGTGTGCGTTCTGCGGTAGCGATGTCGAGCCCGGACACGGCTGGATGTACGTGAAGGCCGATGGTACCATCTTGTATTTCTGTTCCTCCAAGTGCGCCAAGAACTACCTCAAACTGGGTAGGAACCCCAAGAAGGTTAAGTGGGTCAGGAAGAAGCCCAAGAAGGAGGGAAAGTAGAACCCTCCTTTTATCTCACGGTGACTCTAATTGCCCAAGAAGGACGGTAAGGACAAGGGAGATAAGGATAAGAGGTACAGACAGCCCCTAGTATCTGTTTTGGGCCACGTGGACTCAGGTAAGACTACCCTTCTGGACTACATCAGGAGGACTAGGGTAGCAGCTAAGGAGCCAGGCTCGATAACCCAACACGTGGGGGCTTCCGAGATACCTACTGATGTGATCTACGAGATATGCGAGCCTGTGATGAGAGTCCTCAACCTCAAGTTCGAGATAAAGACTGGAGGTTTGCTCTTTATAGATCTGCCCGGACACGAGGTATTCTCCAACCTGAGGAGGAGGGGTGGTTCTGTAGCGGACATAGCTATCTTAGTGATAGACATAAATGGGGGAGTGCAGCCCCAGACCATCGAGTCCATAAACATACTCAAGGAGAGGAGAGTTCCCTTCGTCATAGCGCTCAACAAGATAGACACCCTCTACGGCTGGAAGTCTGAGGAGGGCAGACCTTTCATCTTGGCTGAGAAAGAGCAGCCACCTTCCGTTCTGGCTGAGTTGGAGAAGAGGCTCTACAGGGTGGTGGATCAGCTGGCCACCCTAGGAATCTACGCCGACAGGTACGATAGGGTCCAAGACTTCACCAAGACCTTCGCCATCGTACCGACCAGCGCGGTGACGGGGGAGGGCATTCCGGACCTTTTAACGATGCTCATAGGACTCGTGCAGAGGTTCATGCTCGACAGGTTGGAGATAACCACCGAAGAAGGAAGGGGTACAGTGCTCGAGGTCAAGCAGCAGCAGGGACTGGGTACGGTGCTGACAGCCATAATCTACGACGGGGTCCTAAGGAAAGACGACACCATAGTGGTGGCTGGCGTCAACGGACCGGTCGTGACGAAGGTGAGGGCGCTACTAGTTCCAGAACCCCTGCAGGAGATGAGGGCGACGAAGAAGTTCAGGAGAGTTGATGAAGTCTCAGCAGCTGCTGGAGTGATGATCTCCGCACCTAATTTGGATGAGGTGCTCGCCGGATCTCCCCTATATGTAGTTAGAGATAGGGAGAGAATAGAGGAGGTCAGGAAGGAGGTTCAGGAGGAGGTAGAGCGTATCATCATAAAGACGGATAAGGTTGGCGTGATAGTCAAGGCAGACACGTTAGGCACGCTGGAGGCCCTGATAGCTCAGCTCCAGAAGGAAGGCATACCGATAAGGAGGGCCGATATAGGCGATGTCTCCAAAGTGGATGTGTTTGAGGCGGCTGTGATAAAGCAGAAAGAGGAGAAGTTCGCAGTGATACTGGCGTTCAACGTGAAGGTGAAAGAGGACGCAAAGAGAGAGGCAAAGGACAGGAAGATCCCCATATTCACCGATGTTATCATTTACAGGCTGATTGAGAGATTCAAAGAGTACTTGGAGGAGCTGAAGAGGAGAGAGGAGGAGAGAGTACTTTCACAGGCCGTATTCCCGGCTGAAATCTTGGTTTTACCGGACTTCATTTTCAGGAGGAGCGACCCCGCCATCGTGGGAGTCGAGGTCCTCAGGGGTAGAATAAGGCCTGGCTATCCTCTGATGAACGAGAGCGGGAGGAGGGTCGGAACTATACTAGACATCCAGTACGAGGGGAACAGGATACCCGAGGCTAAGGCTGGGCAGAGGGTAGCGATCTCAATAAAGGGCGGCGTAGTAGGGAGGAACGTTAGGGAGGGCAGGAAGCTTTACACTGAGGTGTCCGAGTTCGAGGAAGATAAGGCCCGCTCCATATACTTCAGCAAGATGAGCGATGACGAAAAGGAGCTGTACAGACAGATCCTCTGGATCAGGTACTCCCGGGGAGCCAGCTCTCCTGAGTAGTTCAACTTATATAACTGAAGTGGTCAGTTTCGGGAAGGTGATTCCATCCCATGGCGATGAGAAGGAGGAGAAGAGTAGAGGAAGAGTTCCTCGTGCTCGACATCGGCGATCCCAATACTGGTAAGACCTTCCACGTTAAGCTGCCCAAAGATAACATCAAGTTCTTCGTGGGGAGGAGGATAGGAGAGGAGATCAGTGGAGATGCCTTCGGCCTAGCGGGATATACATTCAAGATAACTGGTGGGACCGACAAGGATGGCTTCCCAATGCACCCCTCTCTCCAGATACCGGGGAAGAAGAAGGTCCTCTTGTCATCACCACCAGGGTTTCACCCGAGGAAGAAGGGAGAGAGGAGGGCTAAGACCGTAAGGGGTGCCATAATATCCGATGCTATAAAGCAGATAAACCTAAGAGTCGTTAAGGTCGGGGAGAAAACTTTAGAGGAATTGCTGAAAAAGGAGGAGGCGGAAGCCGAGGCCTCCTGAAGGTGATCCAATGGGAAATGAAGTTGACAGGATAGTCTTACAGCCCGAGATGAACATAGGGACAGCTGGCCACGTAGACCACGGCAAGTCCACCCTAGTCCAAGCTTTGACGGGTATATGGCCCGAGAGGCACAGCGAGGAGCTAAGGAGGGGTATCACCATAAAGCTAGGATACGCAAACGCCGATTTGAGAAAGTGCAAGTCATGCGGAGGAGACGATGCCAAGTGCTACACCACCATGGAGAGATGTCCCATAGACGGAGGGGAGACTGTCCTCCTCAGGAAGGTCTCCTTCGTGGACTGTCCCGGTCATGACACCTTAATGGCCACTATGCTAGCAGGATCCACGTTAATGGATGCAGCTTTACTGGTCATCGCAGCCAACGAGCCAGCCCCTCAGCCCCAAACTAGGGAGCACTTAGTCGCCCTGAAGATAATGGATGTCAAGCAGATCATAGTGGTTCAGACCAAGATAGAGCTTGTCAGTGATGAGGAAGCTCTGAAGAATTACGAGCAGATTGTGGAGTTTCTGAGGAGCTATCTGGATGAGATCCCGCCTATAATCCCCGTTTCCGCCCTACATGGGGTGAATATCGGCTATCTAATCAGGGAGATGGTGAGGAGATTCGCTCCTCCGCCTAGGGATCCCACCAGGTCCCCTAGAATGTACGTGGCCAGGTCCTTCGATGTAAACAAGCCGGGAACGAGGCCAGACAAGCTCGTGGGTGGCGTGCTCGGAGGCACTATCATCCAAGGAAGGTTCAGAGTGAACGATGAGATAGAGATAAGGCCCGGAGCCTATAGGGCCGGTAAGTTCATCCCGCTCACGACAAAGATAGTGAGCCTGAGGAGCGAGAACACTCCTCTAGACGAGGCCTATCCAGGAGGGCTCATAGGTGTGGGGACCCTCCTAGACCCAGCACTCACCAAAGCCGACAACATGGTGGGCAACGTAGTTGGAATGCCTGGGGAGCTGCCGCCCACTTGGGTTGAGCTGGATGTAGAGGCCAAGTTCTTCGAGAAGATAGTAGGTACTAAGGAGGAGATGGAGGTCAAGAAACCCAGCAAGGGTGAGTTCATACAGTTGAACGTCGGCACGGCCACCGTGCCGGCCGTGCTTAGGGACATGACTCCCGAGGATGAGATGACCCTCCTACTGAGGATACCCGCCACAGCTGAGCTCAACCAGAGGGTTGCCATCTCGTCTAGGATAGGCAACAGGTGGAGACTCATAGGGTACGGGCATATTAGAGGTGGGAAGGAGTACAGACCACCCTCTTAAATTTCCAAGATTTTGATCTTCAGTCCAAGCTCGGAGAGTTTCCCCTCCCTACTCCTCTGATATTCGTCATTAGTTCCCAAGATTACGCCAATGGATCCGTCTAGTAGAAGGGCCTCTACTCTCGTCACCTTCAGATCGGCCAAGATTATCTTAGGATCGGGTAGTCTCTCCAACTCTCCTCTGACTTTCCTTATGAGGTCCTTTCCTTCCTCGGTCAATCTGTACATGACGAAACTGCCTATGGTGAGGTGCCCGCAGGGGGTCTCCACGGTGGGATAAGTGACTATCGCTCCGCAGGATCTGCACCTGTACACAGGACCTATTGGGACCAGCTCCTCGCTCGTGACGGAGCCGCATTTAGGGCATGCACTTCTTTCATAAGTCACTGATCCACAGGGGACGTGGATCCAGGCCTCCATCACTTCCAAGTCGCTGGCACCGCAGGAAGGGCACTTCAAGACGGCATAGGTGGGTCCATCGCAGGAGAAAGTAGTCACTCTCTGAGATGTCAAGAGTCCCTTAGCAGCCACCCTCTCCAAGACATCGTTTTTTCCCGTGATCACCTCTTCCCTGTTTAGAAAGTTCCAAATGAAGGTTACTAGATCCTCTCCACGGAGATTAACACCTAACACCGAGGAATCCCTCCTCGCACGCCCTGTCAACGTCCTTCAACCATGAGTAGGAATTCTCGTCCTCCAAGAAATCGATCGCGATGGATTGGGACCTCCAGAGTGGTTTACCCTCTCTTATCTCCGGTATTGAGGAGTAACGTCCGTTCCTGACAAATCCTTCGACCGTGTAGTAGTAGGCAGCTCCTCTGAGCCTCTCATACGGCCCATAATCCGATTTAACCTCCCTGTAGATCAGATTGCTCATGATGAGCGTCTCTTCGCCCGGGTTAACTGTTACATGTCCATAGTTAGGTGGTATGACCACTACATCTCCCGGTGATGCCCTCACCACTATGAAATCCACTATCTCCGTGGGTGAGGAACCTGCTCTTTGGAGGAGGTAAATTGCATTTCCGGAGTGTACCTGATAGACCTCAGGGTAGGAGGGCTTGCCCGCCGAGGGAGGTCTATGATAGTGGCCCTTTGTCTTAGCATACTCCCTTCCAACCATCCAAGGCGGGATTATCGTTACGTCGAAACGGGCCCAGCTCCCTCTCAGCGGGGGGAGATCCCTATACATGAAGTACGCGTTGCCGTCCTCCTTGAGAGCATCTGGATCCTCTAAGACTGTGAGGAGATCGAAGAACCTCCTCACGCTGGGGATGACCCTCTCACCTTGGACCAAGAGCTCTCTCTTTTCTTCTCTGTACTCGACGCCGGGGGCTATCATCATACGCGCTCCCAAGAATATGGACCTAAGCCAAGTTAATATTCCGGACCCTCCCGGAGTCAAGATGAGGTTCAGGCTAATTCTACTATTTCTTGTCATTTCCGCGCTCCTAATTCCTCTAATAAACACGAGCAGCCAGATATTGTATGAGATAGAGAGGGAAAAGGTCATCCTCGATATACAGCGTTCGGGAACGGTGTACTTGAGGTACAACCTCACTCTAAAGGTGAAGTCTGGAACTATAGCCCGGTACGTATCGATAGGGATGCCCTCCCCATCTTTCAGCGTGCTAGAGGCTAAGGAGGTCTTCCCGGACGGTAGAATCGTTGAGATCGATGCTGAGGAGATCAGAGAGGGCTCGTATTACGCGGTAAAGATGAGACCCAGCGAGCCTATAGACCCGGGGGAAAGCAGGACCTACGTAGTGGAGGTCGAGCTCAGGGACTTCATCTACGAGGATGAGACCAACCCGGGCAATGCAGGCCTCATGTTCACACCCTCGTGGTTCAATGCTCCCATCAAGCTGCTCCAAGTCTTTGTGATACTACCTCCTGGGGTCTCCAAGGGAGAGGTGAAGAACCAGCCCGATTACGACAACTTGCAAGTGCTGGATGACGGCAGGATATACCTCTACTGGGAGAGGAGGGACCTTCCCCCTAACTACAAGTTCGAGATAGGGGTGTCCTTTCCGAGGGACTACGTCGAGAGGGTGGTACCTGCGGGTGGCGGGATCCCGAACTATCTCAGCTTCATTATAGGAATCGTGTTTCTGGGAGCGGTAATAATCTCCATCGTGGCCATAGTCAAGTTATTCAAGTCATGGATAGAGAAGCTACCCTACCAGGCCCCCGAGATCTTCGCCGAGAGTTTGGGACCGAACAAGAACATGGCTCCAACGGAAGTGGCCTACCTCCGCAAGTTAGAGGGGGCCAAGCTCAGTTACGGGCGAATTTTAGCGGTTCTCATAGCCAGCCTAGTGGAGAAAGGGTTCTTGGCAGTGGAGAGCTTGGATCCGCTCAAATTGAGGAAGCTGGAAGGTTCGAGAAGGAACCTGAGGATCTATGAGAAGAGGTTCTTGGACTGTTTGACTGAGGGCGGATCTCTAGACCAAGATTGCTTGGTTAAGGTAATCAAGCTCTTACACAGGAGGGTGGAGAGGGAGTTATCCGGGTACTCAAGGAGGGAGACCCTCGCCTTCTACGATAGCAAGGTAAGATCGATATGGGAGATGATCGAGGATGCTCCCCTCGATGAGAAGCTCGATCTCGTCAGGAGTAATCTGGCATGGCTGTTGACCGATCCTGATTTCGAGAGAAACCTGAGAAGGGCATTGAGGAGGCCTAAGGGGGAGGTAGTCGTTACCTCCTATCCCTACCCGCTGGACGATGTGTGGATATGGTGGCCTAGGGGTAGATGGACCTCAATCCCGCCCGCTCCAAGGGTGCCCAGAGCTCCCGATACGTCCGGGACGCCTGGTGGCAAGGTGGATGTCCCGGTCATCCCCGACATAGAGAAAGCCGCCGATACCATCGCCAGATCGGTCGAGGAGGTCTCCTCCAATGTCGTCAGGAATATCGAGGATTTCGCCGACAGGGTGGCTAGGGTCATCGTCCCCCCCAAACCTCGAGCTAGGAGGACGGCGTCAGTCAGCTGCGCCTGCGTCAGCTGCGCTTGTGCCTGCGCATGTGTGAGTTGCGCTTGTGCCTGTGCCGGAGGTGGGGTTGGTTGATTGAGAGGGAATCCCTGACATTCAAATTGAATGGTAGGAGGATCCAGCTCCGCATAGATCCCCTAGCCATGGGCGCCCTCGTGGTAGATGCTCAGAGGGTCGCTTACCTTAACTACACGGCAGCGGTCTTCGCGAAGGCCTTCCTCTCAGGTAAGGGATGGGATGAGGCTTACCGGGAGTTGAAGAGGATTTACAGGGGCATGAGGAGGGACGAGGTGAGGAGGCACTATGAGGAGGTGATTAGCAAGCTCAGGAGATTCATTGAGGGGTACGAGGATCCCGTAACCGATCTGGGGTTCAAACCGGCCTTCCCAGATCCATCAACCCTTGGTGCCCCTTTCAGGGTCGACTTGGCCCTCACATACAGGTGCAATAACGCCTGCATCCATTGCTACTCCTCCAGTCCCGACGAGCGGGAGGAATTGAACACGGATGAGTGGAAGGCCGTGATAAGGAAGTTCCACGAGCTGGGGGTTCCCCAAGTCACTTTCACCGGTGGAGAGCCCACCCTCAGGAGAGACCTCCCGGAGCTGGTGGCTGAAGCTCAGAGGCTCGGGATGGTCTCGGGAATAGTGACGAATGGGAGGCTCTTGACCCGAGAGCTGGTTGAGAGATTGGTCGAGGCCGGACTGGATTTCGCTCAGGTGACCTTGGAGTCCAGCGATCCAGAGATTCACGATTCTATAACCCAAGTGAAGGGGAGCTGGAAGGAGACGGTCGAGGGGCTCAAGAACCTGCTGAAGTTCAATATCTACGTGAGCGTTAATGCGACCCTCCTGAGGAGGAACATGAAAACGGTGGAATCGCTGATCCGGTTCGTCGCGGATCTGGGTGTTGATGGATTCTCGCTGAACAGGCTGATATACAGTGGGAGGGGTAGGGACCTGAGAGATCTGGAGCCCTCCTTTGATGAGATGAGGGGGGTGTTGGCGGAGGCTAAGGAGCTCACCACGGAGCTGGACTTGGACTTCAGGTGGTACGGGGTGACCCGGTACTGTGAGCTGGATCCAATGAGCGAGGGTCTGGGACCGAAGTTCTGCTCGGCATGCAGCATAACCCTAGCGGTGGAGCCCGATGGATCCGTGATACCTTGCCAGAGCCATTACAAGGTTCTGGGACACATCCTGAGGGATCCTTGGGATAGGATCTGGTATCACGATGAGTGCCTGAAGATCAGGGAGCTCCGCTTCGTGGGGGATGTGTGTCTCTCCTGCCCTCTGCTCCAAGTCTGCAGGGGAGGGTGTCCCCTTGAGGCAGAGGTGAGACCGTACCCCAGCTCCCCGCCGGAGGTGAGGTTAGGTGAGTGAGGTAGCTCCTGAGGACCTGTCTTCAGCGGCCCGCCTTATCAAGGAGCACTCCGGAAAGGTGCTAGCGTTCACCGGTGCAGGGACCTCAGCTGAGGCAGCCATCCCGACCTTCAGGGGTAAGGACGGGCTCTGGAACAGGTACAGGCCCGAGGAGTTGGCTACACCCCAGGCGTTCGAGTCCAACCCCAAGAGGGTCTGGGAGTGGTACAAGTGGAGGATGTCCATAATCGCGAGGGCCGAGCCAACTTGGGCCCACAAGGTAATGGCTGACTGGGAGAGGAAGGGTATACTCATCGGCGTGGTTACCCAGAACGTGGACGGGCTCCACAAGAGAGCCGGCTCCAAGCTGGTCATTGAGCTTCACGGTTCGATATGGAGGACTAGGTGTACTGTATGCGGCAGACGGTACGATCTAGGATTTGGAAACACACCGGAAGAGGATCTACCGAGGTGTAGAGAGTGTGGGGGACTTCTTAGGCCTGATGTGGTGTGGTTCGAGGAGCCCGTCCCGATGGACCAGTTCGAGAGAGCAGAGAGGCTCTTCCTTGAGGCAGAAGTCATCCTCATCGTAGGAACTAGTGGTATGGTCATGCCCGCAGCCCTGTTACCCATCAACGCGGCGAGGCAAGGGAAGATACTGGTGGAAGTGAATCCTGAGGAAACTAATTTAAGTAGCTTAGCGAACATCAGGTTGAGAGGGCCGGCGGGAGAGATCTTCAGGGAGCTCGCCTGGCTGGTGGAGGAGGATCCCTCTTGGAGATAGTTGAGCTCAGTCACGATTTGTTGGATGAAGTCGTCTCGATTCACTGCCCTAACTGGGAGGATATGACCTTCGATCTCCGGATCAAGGAGTGCGGGTACTGGGGTGATCCCCAAGTATTTGGGTGGTACTTGGAGGCCCTCTACTCGTCCGGTGGCAAGGCAGTGGTCGCCTTATCCGATGAAAAGGTACTCGGTGAAGCTGAGGTCGTACCGGAGAGGTTCCTCACACCAGTAGGAGAGCACGCATATCTGCAGATGGTCTGGGTCAAGGAGGAGGCGAGGAGGACTGGCGTAGGAAGGAAGCTCGTTGAGAGGTGTGTGGATCTAGCTAGGGAAATGGGAATGCGTCACTTGGACACGATACCGACCGCCGAGGCCCTTCCCTTCTTCGAAAATCTAGGATTCAGGGAGATCGATTCTCAGGTGCTCATGGAAGCGCCAGCGAGACCTGCACCCGAGCAGCCCAAGTTAGAGAACGCTACAAGGGAGGAGTTCCCCGCTGCCGCCCAGATGATCGCTGGACAGACGAGGCCATCATCCCTCCTTTGGGAGCTACTGTGGGACAGGGAGAGTGTGGGTCTCCCCTCGCCGAGAGTCGTGAAGGTCAGGGTGGGACTGTGGCAACTCATCCTCGCGATGTTCCAGCCTACTAGGGATGATGATCACCTTTATGCCTTGATATGGGGACCGAAGAGGGCCAGTCTCGGTCAGATATTTGACTCTGCTGAGATGGCGGTTACCCTCGCCAATGAAATGGGTGTGCCCAAGGTAGTTACGCAGACTTGGTGCAGGTACAGGGCGGCATTCGAGGCCGCTGGCTTCGAGCCGGTAAGCAGGTACAAGTGGATGAGGAAGGAGATCTAATCCCTTCAAAAAGAGGAAGAAAAGGGGAGAGGAAAGAGGGGAGAAAGTGCTTAGCCTCCCAACGATGGACCTACTATATTATCCACCCACCACTGCATGGACCAGAGCTCATCGTGGCCTATCCTCTGCCCGGGGAGCACCCTCAACTTGCCCTCGTTATCGTATATCGGTCCGGTAAACGGGTCGAATGTCTCGTCGTTAACGAACACCCACTTCTTACCGGTCCAAACGGCACCCATCTGCACGAGCCTCGCCATGACGAGCGTGTAAACGTCTGGATTCTCTATCACTGTACCGTTCGGAAGCTGGATCTTCTCATTCACCTTAATGGACCTCAACTCGTCAATGAACTTGGGATTGACCGGTTGGTTGTAGGCACAGCCGAGCTCTACAGCTCCTTCCTTCAGCTTCCACCAGTAATCGATATCTTGGAGGTTCTTGGGTGTGTAGGAGCCAGCGTAAATCTTGCTCAGGATGTCATCGTATATCACCTCCCAATGGACGAGCTGACCGCTGACGCAAACATCCTTCCCGAACTTCTCCATGGGGCTGTAGTGACCGAAGGCGAGAACGCGCTCTCCCCTCTGGAAGTGTTCCTCAGCCACCTGAACGACAGTCGGTGAGTCTTCCGTGAACGCGAGCACGTCCACGCCTTCAGATATCAGGGACTCCGCTGCCTGTCTGGCCTTTGTGGGATCGTACCAAGCTCCTATCTCCCTGACGTATACCTTGCAGTCCCCGCAGACCTCTTTAACTCCTAAGGAGAAGGCGTTTATGTGCCTGACGACCTCGGGTATCAGGTGCGCCGCAACATAACCTATCTTCTTGGTCTTGGTCAGGGCTCCGGCCATGAGACCGTTCAGGTAGTAGACTTGGTAGAAGTCCGCGAAGTAAGTACCCATGTTGGGGGCTCTCTTGTACCCAGAGCAGTGCCAGAATATCTTATCCGGATGCTTCTGGGCCTCTTCCAGTGTCGGATCCATGAAGTCGAAGCTCGTAGTGAAGATGACATCGTAACCCTGAGAGATGAGCTGTTCTATCACGCCAGCGGCATCGGCAGGAGCTACTGACTCCACATGAGTCGTTTCAAGCCAGTCGTACTTCTTGTCCACCATCTCCTTCGCCTGATGGTGGGCGTAGGTCCAGCCTATGTCACCTATCGGCCCCACGTATATCCAAGCGGCCCTTATCTTCCTGCCCTCTGGCGAGACGGTCTTGGTCTGGGTTACCGTGACCGTCTTGGCGGGCGCTCCCGTGGCCCCCACAGTCACGGTCTTGGTGACCGTGGTGACCCGACTCGGAGCAGCAAAATAACCCGCGATCAGGCCCAGAATAAGGAGTATTACCGCTATCGCGGCCCACTGGGTAGAGGTCATACTAACTACCTCATGGGGGGTGTTGTGGCTGAGGCCAGCTGGCATTACATAAAGATGACCCAGCCGTTTCACCTGCACCGAAAAGTTTTCAAATAAGAGGTGAATGGAGTAGGAGGCTGCCGTGGGCGGTGGCCTAGGAGAGGCCCGCGGGTAGAGGGCTTGAACCTCATGGGGGGGTCGCGAGCCTCTCCTATTTACCTCTCTTCTCTTTCGTACGGTTTGCCCAATGCTGCAGGAGCCCCCATTCTCCTCCTCACGGATTCAGTAGCTCCCAGAGTCAGTATTATTACAGTCAGAAGGTAGGGAAGTCCGTTTAGAAGCCATTGGCTGTAACCATAGGCCTGCAGCGTGTAACCACTCGCCTCCACGACGCCAAACAGATAAGAGCCCAAGAGGGCTCTAAGAGGATCCCAAAGTGAGAATATCACGAGTGCCAGAGCTATCCACCCCCTCCCTGCAGTCATGTTCTCTATCCAAGCTGGATTATACGCGACCGATAGGTAGGCGCCGGCGAGACCTGCGAGTATCCCCCCAATTAGGGTGCTTAAGTACCTGACTCTGTTCACATTTATGCCCATCGCGTCAACTGCAGCCGGGTTCTCCCCGGTGGACCTTATGACTATCCCGTACTTCGTCCTGTAGAGGAGGAACCACATGATCAGGGCCAGAAGCAGGGAGATATAGAAGAGGGGATCTTGGTCGAAGAGCACCTTCCCCAGTACCGGAATGGACGATAGTGGTTCCACGGGTTTCGGAAGGAACCTCGCCTCCACCGGTAGCTGGTTCCCCACATAAACCCTTCCGAGGACGCTGCTGAGTCCTAGGCCAAACATGGTCAGGGCAAGCCCCGAAACCACCTGATTTCCCTTGAGTCCAATGCTTATGGCTCCATGTATCATCGCTAGCAAGCCTCCGGAGAGCATTCCTACCAGAACTCCTAACCACGGGTTCCCAGTGACTAGGGCGGTCGCGAAGGAGCTCAGAGCGCCCACTGCCATCATTCCCTCGACACCCAAGTTCAGAATTCCGGATCTCTCCGCGTATATCTCACCTAATGCTGCGAGGAGGAGGGGCGTCGCTGATCTCAGGCCTATCCAGAGGATATTCTCGGTTAGCTTGACCTCGATCATCCCCTCACCACCCTGTACCTCACCAGAAACTCGCCAGCGAGGACGAAGAACAGTATTATCCCATTGAAGAGGTCCACTACCCCTATGGGAAGCCTGTACGTTATCATTATGTATTCTCCACCGACTAAAAGGCCTCCATAGAGGAAATTCGTCACGATCAGGCTTAGAGGATTGTTACCCCCCAGCCAGGCGGTTATTATTCCGGAAAACCCGTATCCGGAGAGGAACTCTGGGGTGAACCTCTTCTGTACGCCGCAAAGCTCTCCCACTCCCGCGATCCCTGCCAAGCCACCGCTCACCACCATGGCCAGAACCACGGTCCTCATGTAGCTCATGCCAGCCGCCGCGGCGGCATCGGGATTACTTCCCATGGCCCTCATCTCGAACCCCCAAGGGGTCTTCGTCAGGAGCAGGTAGGCCAAGATGGAGGTGATCACGGCTATCATGAGGGTGGGCCAGTGGATCCTCGTGCCATCTATCAGGGGGAGATGGGATGCTTCCGGTATCACTTCTGTGTGAGCGAAGCCGCCGTAAGTTAGCTGTCCGACCTTCTCCTTGGCCTTCCAAGGTCCATGGATGAGGTGCTGGAACACCCAATACAGGACATAGTACAGCATGAGGGTGGAGATGACCTCGTTCACGTTGAGCTTGGCCTTCAGGATCGCTGGTGGTATACCCCAAGCAGCTCCAGCGGCAAACCCGACGGAGAAGAGTATGGGGATGAGCAACGCTGACGGGAGGGATCCGTAATTCACTGCTATCACGTAAGCGGCCATCGCCCCCGCCAGCAGCTGGCCCTCAGCTCCTATATTCCAGAACCCGGTCCTGAACACTAGGGCGAGGCCAGAGCTCACCAAGAGTAGGGGGATCATTCTAACAACCGATTCAGTCACGCCTATGCGGGTCGCGAACGCGTTATAGAATATGGAGGAGTATACGTCCACTGGATCTAGGCCGTAAACTAGGAAGACGATCGAGGCCGTCGTCAGGGCAGCGAAAACAGATAGTATCCTCACAAGTATCACGGTCTTTCTGCTCGTTTCGATCCTCTTGATCACTCTCAACCTCATGAGAGCACCTCCGATCCGGACATCATGAGACCGACCTCCTCCCTCGTCACCTCTTCCGGCCTGACTACTCCCACGAACCTTCCCTCGAACATCACGGCTATTCGATCGCTGAGCTGAAATATCTCGTCCAAGTCGCCCGATATTAGGAGAATAGCTCTTCCCTCATCCCTCTTCCTGATAAGGAGTTTTCTTATGTATTCTGTGGCTCCTACATCTAAGCCGAAGGTCGGGTTGGAGGCCACGATGAGTTTGGGGTCCCTCCTTATCTCTCTCCCCACTATGAGCTTCTGCATGTTACCTCCTGAGAGGAGCCTGGCCTGCGTGTCCGGTGAAGGGACGGCTATCTTGTACTCGTTTATGAGAGACTCGGCAGTCTTCCTTATCTCGCCGTAGTCAAGTAACGGACCTCTCCTGTATGGTGGCTTGTAGTAGCTCTTCAGCACGGAGTTCTCCGCGACGCTCATGTCAGGGACTATGCCGAACTTGAGCCTCTCCTCTGGAATGTGTCCGATGCCCAGCTCGGCGATCTCTCGAGGCGACTTATTGGTAGCATCCACCTCCATCACCCTCACAGATCCGGATTTCACCCTCCTCAATCCCACTATGGCCTGTACCAGCTCTCTCTGCCCGTTACCTGCCACTCCAGCGATGCCGAATATCTCGCCCTCTCTCACATCGAAGCTGACACCCTTGACGGCCTCTCTTCCCCTATCACCTAGGACGACGAGGTCCTTAACCTCGAGGACAGGTCTCCCTAGCTTGCCAGGGACTTTCTCCAGCTCGAAGACCACATCCCTCCCTACCATCATCCTAGCCAGCGATTCCTTGGTCGCCTCCTCCACCCTGAGCGTGCCGACTACTCTCCCTTTCCTCATGACCGTAACCCTGTCCGCTACCTCGAAGACCTCTGAGAGCTTGTGTGTGATGAAGACTATGCCCTTTCCGTCTTCCTTCATCCTCCTGAGCACATTGAATAGGTCTCTAGCCTCTTGGGGCGTGAGAACCGAGGTGGGCTCATCCAAGATGAGGATGTCCGCCCCTGCATAGAGGGCCTTCACTATCTCCACTCTTTGTTGCTCCCCCACCGAGAGTTGCCAAATGTAGGCATCGGGATCCACCTGTATTCCGTATTTCTCTGCGAAATCCCTTATCCTAGCCTTTACCTCTTTCAGGGGATTGAGGAAGCTCCTAGCATAGCCCATGGCTAGGTTCTCGGCCACGGTGTGCTTGTCCACCAAGAGGAAGTGCTGGTGCACCATCCCTATTCCCAGCCTTATCGCATCCTTGGGGCTTCGTATCCTAACTCCCTTCCCCTTAACGAAAATTTGTCCCTCATCCGGCTGGTATATGCCGTAGAGTATGTTCATGAGAGTCGTCTTCCCGGCTCCATTCTCACCCAAGAGAGCATGCATTTCCCCGGGAAGTAGCTCAAAATCGACATGATCGTTCGCTAAGACGCCGGGGAACCTCTTCACTATCCCTTCCATCCTCACGAGAGGTTCCCCGTCCGATATCCGGGTCAAGCTACCCCCGAGCGCCGTATCAGGACAGATATTAAACTAGCTGTCGGTGGGTTCGAGTCAGTGGGAGGATATCTCTAAGCTCTCCCCAGCGTACAACTCCCTGAAACTGTCCCTCAGCTGAGACGCAAGTTTGGATTTGGCCCTGAAACTGGTGCAGTGCATTGGAACGAGTATCTCCGGATTGTACTCTCTCAAAGCCTCGACTGTCCTCTCTATCCTCTCGTCACTGGCGTCGATCAGGTGGAATCCTCCTATGATAGCCTTTATCCTATCCTCCCCCGTGAGGGAGATGGCCCTCGCTATCGTGTTCACCACTCCACTATGGCCACAACCCAGCAGGATCACCAGCCCGTCCCTCATCTTAACCACTAGGGCTTGATCATCTTGGAGGTCGTCTGTCACGAACTTCCCATCCTCTACCTTATAGAATCCCGTCACCAACTCGAAGTCGTTCTCCCTAGGGACCTCACCTGCGGTCATGATGTCCTTCGCCAAGGGGATGGGATCCCTCGATAGGATGGCCCTAGTATGTCTCTCCAGATCACTCAATGAGTATTGTGGACCCGTGTAAGTGAGTTCATTAAGATCAAGGGACTGTAGTATCGCGTATTTTGGCGAGAAAACTCTGGATGGGCGATTATAAGGGGATTTGAGTTGATGAGTTTAGCGAGGACAGGAGAAATTAAAGGACAGGCTTAAGGGGTCCGACGTCTATTCACAGCAGACACTACCTGCTCAACACGGCTGGGAAGGCCTCACGGCTTCATGGCATTTTACAACTCCTTAGTACCACTACTCAAGAGGAGCTTGAACAGCTACTCTCAGGCCCCGAGTGGCTGAAAAAAGCTGCTATTGTAAGGAGGTGGTCTTAGGCGGTACCTATGAGAGGTTCAGCCCCTCACTTGGGAGGTTCTGCATTGCGCGGGGTCCTACCTCCACAGCCTCAACCCGTACCTGACCAGCCTCTCGAAATGTCTGGCATTTCCTGTCCACAGGGGCAGCCCCTTGGCTATTGCCGTGGCCCCGATTAGCAGATCCCTGTCATCTATAAGGACCCCACTACTTCTGAGACTTCTCCATATCTCAACTGCTTTCGAGATCACCTCGTTATCCAAGGGCACCACGCCGCAAATTTCCTCCACGAGAAACTTTGCCCTATAAGGATCCACCTTGCCTCTCACGAACTCGTATAAGCTCACAACAGAGATGAAACATGGAGCATCAGGCAGGTCCTCCCTCTCCCTGTCGACCTCGATGAGCATGTCCGTGTCGATCAGGACTCCATCAATCGTAATTTGAGCCTCACCTCCTCGTAAGTAGAGTCAAATTCTATCTTCCTCAGCTGTTCTAGGGCCTTACGGGCCTTCGTCTTCCTGTAGTTATGAGCGAGCTCCGTAAGGAATTCATCCCATGTCTTATCCCTCTTCAATCTAGCCAGCAGATCCTTCGTTCTCCTACTGATGGTAATGGTGGTTGGCACGGTACAATTACCAATTACTAATTTATAATTCTTGGGAGGAATTGCATTCGCGCGCAGCATTGTTCAACAAGGCTTCTCCTGTGATATCGGTATCAACGAGCACGGTAACATCCAACTCCGGGATCTACAGCAGGAGGGAGATTCCATTCTCCGCCAATATAGGTACCTCATAGTGCGTGGTGTTATCAATTAGGGCCATTACCCTGATTGAATCTAAGCCCATCTTCGCCCCTTCAATTAGTGAGTTAAGAGAGATTAAATGATAGTAGAGCCGGAGATATTCAGAAAAAATAAGAGAGATAGGCAGAGATATCTTTCATAAAATTACCATCTAGTGACGTACCTTATAAGGAACTGGTGTCCAAAATTTGAGAAGAGATATATTATGTATGGGTGGCCAAATTTCCTGTAATAGTAGTCCCAGTAGTAGGGCCAGAAGTCGTTGTAGTAGTAGCAACCTACAGAGACGAATAACCTTTTGCCGACAATGTACGATGCCCCTCCACCCCACATATCTGGATAACCGTATTTGTACCATCTGTTGTCACTTCTGTAGTAATTCGCCTCACTCCACAGCTCTCCATGGAGCTTGTATATATTTACATATTTTATGTTCTTATACACGTAGTCATCAAGTCTAGAGTTTATGAAGTACTTTATATGAAATCAAGTATATTCTGGATAGTGAGATTCAACATATTCTTTAACTGTATCAGGGGACCAGTAATCACTTACGGTTTGTATCCCCGAGTCGCAGTTGAGGCAGCGTTTCCCATCGAAGACTGAAAAGTACGTCCCGGCAAAGTTAGCAGACATTACCTTTCTGAATACTATATGGTTTCCATTTATCACATACATATCGTTACCGTCAAAGTCCCAATAATGATCGGATTCTACATTACATTCCTTGCCTGTGGAATGGCTACTCAAGGTTAAGAAGTTACCATTTTCATCGGTAATTTTCCTCCCTTTTCCTAAGTGTATATTCCCTTCAGGATCCTCATGAACTGTACCCACATATACGTTGGGCTCTGGGATGAATATCGGAGGTCGCTCCCTGTCTTCCTCCTCTAATTTCTTCAGTATTTCGTCCATTTTCTTCATTTCCTCTGGTGTAGGACCCTTGCTCGCCTGATCAGCTTTGTTACTGGGTTGCGCAGTTATGCTAAGTATTGGAGGGAGCACTAGGAGAACCAAGATTGTGGCGACAATGTACTTATAGATTCCACTTACTCGCCTCATATGGATCATATTATCGCCTCTATAGTTGAATATTTGATTCATACTTGCTGGAATGCTTGTTATAAAGATTTTACGATATAAGTCGTCCTTTTTTTTAGGATTAGCGTAAATTGCATTTATTAATTATGTATTTCAATAACATTTCTGGGAAGTTCAGAGAGTTATGGGGTTATAGATATGAGAGTTAAGCCGTTAGCTCTTTCGTTGGGTCTAATGGCATTGGCATTGTTTCTGATACTCATAGTTCTCCTATCTCAGTTTCCGGGTGAGAGGGTAATAACATCAAGCAGTATACCTCTAACTCGGACTAATTCTGCTCAGACTGGCTCAACCACCCGAAGCATGCAAAATATGTCTAGAAAGGAGATTAATGCTACTTTTTTTACATGGAAAAAGAAGATATTGGATTGTAAAACTCTTTTAGTCAGCGATGGTAAGTTTATAATCTTCTTAGAGTTAGTGACCCCTACCAAAGTGAACAAGACCCTAATTTTATCTACGCTGGATCACTCCTTGCATGTAGAGAATTTAACGCTAGTCCCCTGGGAATCGCCTAAGCGTATCAAGCCTGTCCATAGAGGGTTCCTTCTGGTTGGTCCGAGCCAATTAGTTCTAATTGATAGGAATGGAAATTCTGTATGGAATCTAGCGGGTAATTTTACTGATGCTGTTGAGATAGATGGGTGGATATATGCCCTTGAATTCGTTGATAGCAGACTCTATTTAGCCAGAGTAGATATTAAGGGGAAGATCCATGAGAGGAACTTTGTAGCGGAAATGAGTCGAGATGCCATGGAAAAACTGAAGTATCTGTATAAAGGAAGCCCTCCTATTCTATTGACTGATGGACATTACCTTTACGCCTTTTGGTATGATCTAAGGAAAGGAGGGGCTCTAGGGAATGTAGATGCATCAAGAAACGCCAACGAGAGCGGAGTCATCGAAATGGCCAAGTTCTACTCCAATGGTAGCTTAGAGTATACTAAGGGGTTGATCAACCGAAGTGTTGGAAGGGGAATTAGCGCTATTACGCTGGACGACAAAATTGTGTTATCTGTGTGGAGTTTCAATTGTTCCCTCGTATTCGCGGATAAGGACGGTAAGGTCATCGCTAGAATCAAGAATCCAGTATACGCGGGGTTACCCACCAGTTTTGGATGTCTGGGTGGGCTGAGGAGCTTTAGTGGTAGATTATATCACTTTGGTTGGTACTCTATGGTTGGTTTCCTAGATTTGCTAAGAGAGGACTCGCTAGTTGAGGAGACTTTCTTGAATATGCAAGAGAACAATGCTGTTGGAGATATCTATATGTGGAATGAAACTCTGTATGTTTGCGGTCTCGTGCAGGGACCTCAGGTAAATGGGGCCTTTGTCGCCAAGATAGATCCTGATTTAAGGGAGGACCTTAACAGCATACTTAGTGAGGCATTGAAGCAGGGATCCGTCATAAAAGTGGATAAAGTGTTAGGGAGAGGATGACCCCTCCAAAGTTTGCTATATTACATGATATTATATGGATCCCAGTACTGCTCCATTTCATTGATCACGCGAAAATGATAGGAGTATTTGCGTTTGAAGCGTATCTGACTCGCTAGTTTTCAATTTAATTAGGCCTCGGGGGGACGGGGGGGAGATCGCTTGTTCTTAGGACTGACATTCGCTCATGCCATCTTGAAGAGGAAATAGGGTATGTCCTCGGCCTCCAACACGATTATTCCCCTAGGATACCTCCTATGGCTCTTCCCAGCTTTCACTTCCACCTTCAACCCTCCTGAGATTGCATCTATCTCATAACCATCTCTGTAGTAGCAGATCTCTCCGTACTTCCTGTAAAGGTGTTCCTGAACCACCCACTCGTAGAGAGCTTCTCTCTTCACCTCACCCCTGATCTGATAGAAGGCTCTGGGTATGGATGGATCTCTGAAGAAGATTTTCTTCTCTTTCTTGAAATCTACCCTGTTCCCCCGCCTCCAGTAGGCCACACCCACCATAAAGAGGTCCTCGAGGAGCTCTAGGTACTCCCTTACTGTTACATGGGACACACCTATCTCCTTGGCTATCGAATTATAGCTCATGGCCGAGGGTCCTTTCTCTATTACCTGATGGATAATTTGCCCTGCTATCCTCGCGCTCCTCCCTACCTTAGCCAATTCCTTATCTACTTGCTCTGGGAGCTCCAGCAGGAAAGTTGAGTCCTCATTTATGGACCTGGGGAAACCTCCCAGCCTGATGTAGTCTTCAAATGCCCTCTCTAACTCCTTCAGTCCGTATCCCCTGACGCCAACGAACTCCCTGAAGCTTAATGGTAGGACTTGGACATTCCTGCCCTTCCCCCTCCTGCCCGTGAAGGACTCCGCGTATCTACGAACCCTGACGGAGGAGGATCCGCTCACTATCAGGACACCCTTGGAGAAGAGGCCTTGATCAATGAGCCCCTTTACCACACGCCACCAGTACTCCAATCCCGTGACCTCATCTAGTATTACCAGACTCTCCCTAGACGGAAGGATGGAGAGGACAGATCTCAACTCCTTAAGATCAACGATCAGATCGCAGTTCACGTAGACAAGTTTGGTCGGCTCCCTACCTAGTTCTATGAGCTCCTTTATTAGCAGTTTCAGTCCGGTGGTCTTCCCCACCTGCCTCGGGCCCAGCACGAAGTTAAGGGAGAAGGGCTCCAAGGAGATGCCGTCTAACCAATCGGGTCTCCACTTGTATTTGGATCTGGAAAGTTTAGCTAGATGAGGATCGTGCCTAGCCCATGAGTCGTCGTACCACCATGGATTGAAGGGTTCGAGCTTCACTTGATATTCTAATATCGAGTATTTATATACTTTTTGATAATTAAATGTCAACGATGGACTAGCGTGTGTTAATGCCGGTTATTGCAGGGAACTAGTCTTGAGTTGGAGGTACTCATTAGGAGGTCAGTCCTCCACTTGGGAGGCTCCGTATTGAACGGGGTACTATCTCCACAACCTTAACTCATACTTGACCAATCTCTCGAAATATCAGATATTACACGTCCACAAGGGTAGTTCCTTGGCTATCGCCGTGGCCCCGATTAGCAGATCCTTGCCGTCTATGGGAGCCCCACCCTTCCTGAGGTCCCTCCATATCTCAACAGCCTTCGAGATCACCTTAGCGTTGTAATACCCTTGGACAACGATTTCCTCCACGAGAAACTTCGCCCTGTTGGGATCAGGAGGATTAAGTTGTGGAAGATCGTTAAGTCCCTCACTATAAGCATTGGACCACCATGGTTTAAGCGCTTCAACCTCATCTCGTCTCTCTTGATGCCCCGCTTTCCCTCCTTTGTATGTGCTGATAAGGAAGTATCAATAGGAGGCAGACTAAAGATTTAGTAACGCTAGATTTAGAGTTAGAACTACGAACAGAAAACTTTTAAATATCTAATAGAATGTTAGACTGGCCTAAGTTAGGTCGATGAGGTGATATATATGGATGAGGTAACGAAGATGCCCCTGCTTGGCGACAAGTTCCCCGAGATGGAGGTCAAGACCACTCACGGCGTGATAAAGCTCCCCGATCACTACAAGGGCAAGTGGTTCATCCTGTTCAGCCACCCTGCTGACTTCACCCCGGTCTGCACCACCGAGTTCGTGGCCTTCCAGAAGAGGTACGATCAGTTCAGGGAGCTCGGAGTCGAACTCATAGGCCTCAGCATAGACCAGACCTTCAGCCACATAAAGTGGGTCGAGTGGATAGATGAGAAGCTGGGCGTGAAGATAGAGTTCCCGATAATAGCTGACGATCTCGGGAAGGTCGCCGCCAAGCTCGGGCTCATACACCCGGGTAAGGGCACTAACACTGTCAGGGCCGTGTTCGTCGTGGACCCGAATGGCGTGATCAGGCTGATACTCTACTACCCGCAGGAGATAGGCAGGAACATGGACGAGATCCTCAGGGCCGTGAAGGCTCTGCAGACATCTGACAAGAACGGCGTGGCCACTCCGGCCAACTGGCCCGAGAACGAGCTCATAGGAGACAAGGTGATCATACCCCCCGCCAGCGATGAGAAGACCGCCAAGGAGAGGCTCGAGAAGGCCAAGGCCGGAGAGTTCGAGTGCTACGACTGGTGGTTCTGCTACAAGAAGCTCTAAACTTCCCTTCTTTTCTTTTATTCCCAATCACGCTCCGATACTTGGTTCCCTTCTTAGAGAATATCTTGTTGAAGATTTTACATTCAATATTGAAGGCTTGGGGCAGGCTACCTCGATTAATTAAGTGACGCCCGGGTTTTAGGATGAGCGCATTACCCTATGAGATCGCTCGAACACCTCTCTAGGCGATGGCGTTAAATTGGGGAAGCATTAACCTCCCAAGGCCGTAACCAGCTTAGGGCTTCAGCTCTGGGAGGAGAGGGGAATGTCCAACAAGAGAGAACTGCCCGTCTTAGCGGGAACACTGCTCTTGGAGCTGGCTTGGAGCATGAGCTACATGTTCATGGCATTCGAAACCTATGCTCAAGCAGGATTCTACGCGTATGCCCTCATTAGGAGCCTGCCCTCCCTAGCCTACTTCTTGGGGAGTAGATTTCTGGGATTTCTCAGTGATTCCTCCGGAATGAGGAGGCCCTTCTTCCTTCTGGGCGGTATTTCCACCGTTACGTCGCTCTTGGCGATGGCCTTTCTTCCCATAGACCTCTGGATCCCCGTGATATCCCTGTGGTACTTCCTCTCTGCCTACGAACCAGTGATGATAGCATACCTCAGCGCGGAGATGGAAGCTGGGACTGCCTCTGGGGAGTATTACGCCGCCTCGGAGCTTGGATTTACCCTAGGGACGGCTAGAGGCGGCATGCTCGCCGACGCTTTGGGGATAAGGAATGTCCTTATCATCGCCGCGCTCGTAGCTTTACCGTCCTTGCCCCTCTTCATGCTGGCTGAGGATGGACCTTACAGGCCTCTGGACATCAAGAATGCCCTGAAGAGGACCATCCAATTGAAATTCCCCGGCGGGACCAAGAAATACGTTCCCATATTCCTCACCGCGAGCCTCTCCATATCAGTATTCTACATGGCCTTCTCGATAAAGGTCTTTGAAGCCTCGGGAAGATCTAACTCGCTCATGGGCCTCTTGATAGCAGCAGCCGGTCTCTTCGGCACGTTGACCGGACCGGTTTACGGCAAGTTAACGGACAGGCTCGGGGGAATGCGGAGTTTCCTCATCTCATGTCTCGTATACTCCGCCTACTTCTCGATCGCCTCTTTTATTGAGGATCTCACGCTACTTGCCCTGCTCATGGTGATCCTCATATTTCCCTTCCACTACTCCTCTAGAAACGCGTTGGCAATGGAGCTAGCCCCAGAAGAGAAGGCTTCGGCCGTGTCAGTCCCCTCGTCCCTTGGCTCCATATCGGAGGCGGTAGGGAACTACATGGGGGGCACCCTCATGGGTCTCCTCGGATTGACGGAGACCATGATAGCTGGCTCGATCCTCAGCCTAGCTGCAGGGGTGATGATACGACTGCACGGTAGAAAAGGGGAGGGTAGTGACCTCAAGGTCAAAGCTTGACGGCGAGAGTGTGCTTCGGCGGGGCATAGACCTTCAGCTTCTGTCCCACATTTATCTCCAGATCGGGATCTACCTCTATTATGAAGTTCTCAACCTCATTGCTGGCCTGAAGCATCTGAGAGTCGCCCAAGAAGGATATGTGGTAGACCTCCACCTCGAACTCGTTATACCCCTTACCCGGCTCCAGAGTGAAGGACTCTGGTCTTATCATGATTAGGGCCTTATCTCCAACCTCCAATCTCACGTCAGGGTGGGAAGGAACTGCTTTAACCACCTTACCGCTCTCTAGTCTTACCTCCAGCTCCTCACCATATGTGACGACCTCCCCTAGGATGAAGGTCCCCTGACCTATGAACTTGGCGACGAACTCGTTCTTCGGGTTCTTGTATATCTCCTTGGGCGTGCCGACCTGCATTATCCTGCCTCTATTCATCACGGCTATTCGATCGGATATGCTCATTGCCTCCTCTTGGTCGTGGGTGACGTAGATGGCCGTGATCCCGAGTTCCCTCTGCAATCTTCTGAGTTCGGCCCTCATCTCTACCCTCAGCTTAGCATCTAGGTTGCTGAGCGGCTCGTCAAAGAGGAGGACCCTCGGATTTATCACCAGCGCCCTAGCTAGGGCTACCCTCTGCTGCTGGCCTCCGGAGAGTTGATGCGGCGTCCTGTTCTCCATGCCCTCCAGCTTGACCAGCTTGAGGACTTCCTTGACCCTCCTCCTGATCTCCTCCTTGGGGACCTTCCTTATCTTCAGTCCGTAAGCGATGTTGTCGAAGACGTTCATGTGGGGCCACAGGGCGTAATTCTGGAACACCATCCCCGTCCCCCTCAGGTGGGCGGGCATGTCCGTTATGTCCTGGTCGTCGAAGTAGATCCTGCCCTCGTCGGCCATTTCGAGCCCGGCTATAGTTCTGAGGAACGTAGTCTTGCCGCAGCCCGATGGTCCGAGCAGGGTGAAGAACTCCCCGTGCCTTATCTCCAAGCTGACATGATCGACGGCCACAACATCTCCGAAGACCTTCGTCAGGTTCACGGTCCTTATCGATACCATAAGACCACCTCACACACCTATCAGGGCTGTAGCCCTCTTCCTCAGGAGCAGATTCGCTCCCACTATGAAGATGAACTGAAGGGTCATGAGCAGGAAGCCCAGAGCAGCGGGCTGGAATGTGCCACCCGCCAGTCCATGGAAGAGCATGTCGTACATCTTCCAGGTCATTGGAGCGTCCCTGTGGTTCGCATCCCCGACGACTATGCCCGTGCTGACCTCCGACATAGAGTAGATGAATGAGAGCATCCCTCCGGCCAAGACGTTCAGGAGGATCATGGGCATGACTATGGAGAAGAATGTTCTAGTTCTACTGGCCCCTACGGTCCAGGCCACCTCATCCAGCGTCTTATCAGTTTGTTCCAATCCAGAGAATACTGCCCTCACTGTGAACGGAATCTTCCTGACCGTGTAGGAGGCAATCAGCAGGGGAGCTCCGCTTATGGTGGGGCTAAGGGGAGTACCCAAGTAGGTCAGGAAGAGTCCAGTAGCCACTGCTATTCCGGGGACAGCTATGGGTATAGTCACAAGGAGGTCTAGGGCCCCTATTCCCGGGAGGGACTTCTTCCTAGAGACTAGGTATGCTGCACTGACTCCCAGCACAACCATGAAGAGAGTCGCTATCGAGGAGTAGACCAAGCTGTTCATTATGCACCTACTGGCCTCTTCATCGCTCAGCACCGCTATGAAGTTGTCTAGGGTAAAGCTGGACGGTAAGAGGGTCGGTCCCCACTGCTTGGCGAAGGCGAGGAGAGTCACGCCTATGTGAGGGAGTGTAGCGAAGAAGAGGACCCCCAATATGAAGATATACACCAGTAGAGTAACTACTGGGGACAGCTTCCTCCTCTTGGGCCTCCAGGTGCCTCCCTTGCTCAGCATCGCGTACTTTTTTAGGCTGACATATCTCCTCACGCCCACGAAGACCAAGCCAGAGATAACGAGGAGAATCATCGCCAAGGTGGTGGCCTCTTGGGAGATGAGACCAGCTGGAGTGAAGATCCTGTTGAATATCTGAAAGGTCAGGACCTTTTCGGCCGTCGTCCCTTTGAACACTATGGGCGTGCCCAAATCCTCAAGAGAGAGGATGAAAACGAGGAGAGCACCGGCCTCCACCCCTGGAGTGGCGAGCGGTAGAGTCACGGTCCTGAAGAGCCTAAAGCCGCTTGCCCCCATGTTGATAGCCTGTTCTTCCAGCGTCGGATCGACGCTTATCAGGGCGGTGTAGGAGTTCAGCATTACTATAGGGTAGAACAGGAGAGTCTGAACCAGTATAACCGCAGGGAGTCCGGTGATCTCTATCTTGAAGGGGAGCAGGTGTAACATGTCGTAGAAGAGGACGTTGAGGACCCCATCGGCCACTATCATCTTCTTAAGGCCTATAGCTCCCACGAAGGGTGTGGAGAGCAGCGGGATCAAGGATACTATCCTGAGAACCTCCGATCCGGGGAACCTGTACTTGGCGAATATGAAGGCCAGTGTGAAGCCCAAAACTGTGGAGAAGAGCGTTGTGAAGGTGGCTACCACTAGGGAGTTCGGTATGACCCCCATGTCCCAGCCAGTAAGCAGGACGATCGTCTCCTCTCCTCCGGCAGTTTGGTACTTCACCACCTCGTAGAGGCTTCCCCTTATCCCCTCCAAGGAGATGAACGGAAATCGATTCAGCAGCTTCAGTCTCAGAGGGAAGTAAAAGGGGTCCGTTAGTATCGTCTGGAGCCAGTAGAAGGAGAAACCGCCGGATGAAGAGTAGAAAGACCTCACGACTACCAGTCCTAGGGGAACTATGAGGAACGCGGTGAATGAGGCCAGCACTATGATCAGCTGTGACCAAGAGAAGGCGTCCATTTCCCATCTTATCTTCCTGAGCAGTTTGGATAGCCCCGCGGCCTGACCCATGACTGCACCATGTCAGGTTGGTGAGGATCGTTATAAATGCTGTTGGGAGCTAACTGGCTAGAGGTATCGACATGAGGATCAGCAAAGCTCCTATAAGCTGGAGTGGAGATAGAAACTCACCCAGCAGGAGCCAGGCAAATGCGTACGCGAATACGGGTTCCGCCATGAGGCCTAGGGCAGCTGACTCGGGCGAGATCCTCTCTTGGGCCCATGCTTGGAGGTAAAACGCAACCACCGTGGCCAAGATTCCAGAATATAGGACTGCTGCGATTACCACAGGATCTAATGGCATGCTATACTCTCCCAGCACCGGAATGGATGCTAAGGCAAGTGTAAGAGTAACAAGGAACTCGTTGAAGGCTACATCATCCGGTGAGAGTACCTTTGAAGCTCTATCAACTACTACTATCTGGAGAGCCCACGCCACAGCGCAACCGAGTGTTAGTAGGTCACCCGTAGCGAGCGGCATTCCGTAAGCGACCTCCGTTAGGAGGGCCAGTCCCAAGACACCCAAGAATATTGCAAGGACAGCTCTAGCTTTAGGTTTCCTCCGGAAAAGGATTAACTCGAATAAAGGGACGAGGGGTGCGTTCAATCCTGTGATGAAAGCCGATTTAGTGGCAGAGATCCCTGTAAGGCCCTCCATTTGAAAGGCGAATCCTAGAAACACCATAAGACCAGCTAGCAGGCCTATCTGAGAGAGCTTCGGCCTTATTCCTCTGATGAAGTAGAGTAGGGATAGTATCAGGAGGGCCAAGGCGAACCTAGTGAGGAGGAAGGGCAGGGGGTCCGCCGAGTAGAATGCTGACTTCATGGCAGTGAAGGTCCCTCCCCACAGGGCCGCCACGGTGAGTATAGCTATTGTGCCGGCCGCGCTGCCCCTGGCTCGCATGTCAACCGGAACTTACGCCTGACTATAAAAGTCGTTTACGGTTCCATGACCGGACCCCATGGACCCTCGTTCCATCGCACGATACCATGCGGGATAGAGAGATGTGGGAGGAATCAGTCAGGTAATTCGGAAAAATGGGAGTTACGTTAAGCCGCTTCTCGTTCATTTCATCCATTAGCTGGCACGCCGAGAAGCCTCTTAGCTACTTCTACTCCTTCTATGGCGTTTTTACCCCATCCATCGGCTCCTATCTTCTCAGCAAACTCCCTAGATGTGGACAGGCCTCCTATAAGCACCTTCACTCTGTCTCTGAGACCCTCCTCCTTCAATCTGTCTATCACGGTCTTCATGTAGTTCCTAGTAGTCGTTAGCAGGGAGCTCATTGCCACTATATCTGCGTCGTGCTCCCTGACAGCATGGATGAACCTTGCCGCGTCCACATCCACCCCCAAATCTATTACCTTGAAACCTGAAGCCCTCAGCATCGTGGCAACTAGGCTCTTCCCTATGTCGTGGACATCCCCCTTCACTGTACCTATGACCACGACTCCCAAGGAAGACTCGCTATCTGATTCCTCGATACCCATTTCCTTGAGGGCTTTCTTGAATATATCAGCCGCCACGAGCATCTCCGCTATGAAATACTCGCCCTCCTCGTAGAGCTTTCCTATCTCATCCATGGCCTCGCTCATGGGACCGAGTATTATGTCCCAAGGATCCTCTCCCCGGGCTAATAGGTCTTTGAGCGCTTCGAAGAAGGAATCTTCATCCAAGTCCACCAAGGATTCCTTGAGCTTCTCCTTGGGATCCATCTCATCGACTGGATTCCATGACTCTATATAGCCTTATCTTCCTCCGCTTCATCATCACGCTCCTACTATCAACCATCCCCGATTCGACCAGCTTCGAGAGCGCCTTGTAAACGCCTTGGAGTGAGACGTCATCCAATCTCCTCCAAATCTGATAGGCGGTCATCTCCCCACCCTCCCTGAGGACCTCCAGCACTCTCGCTTGGAGTTCAGTGAGGGGTCTCGCAACCACCCCGTGTTCCCACTTCCTGAGGCCTGTTCCTGTGAGTACGGCTATCACATCGCTCCCGAGTTCCTTAGCTAGGGAGTACGCTTTGGCAGCTACTGGCTTGATGTACACTCCCTTTCTCGCCAGCTGGACCAACGATTCTAGTGCACTTGCCGCGTCCACTTCAACCAATCTCACACCTCTGCTCTCCAAGGTCTCGAGAAGTCCCGTCTTGACGGTCCCATGATAAGCTAGGTATATGGGTGGGATCCTCGACAGACCCAGTTCCTCCAGCTCGGAGAATCCCTTCCATACCCCGTATGCCAAGACCCCTGACTCCGCTGGAATGACTAGACCATCAGCTCCTCCCTTTGCCTCGTATATCTCGAAAGCTATAGTTTTGAAGCCCTCTATCATGAAGGGGCTCTCATACGCCCTTCCTCCGCTCCCATCGAAGGATATATCCACATCCAAGTTCGAGAGGTAAAGCAGCTCTGTTAGCTCCACTCTGCTGGGATCCACCCTAATCCTGACCTTAATGCCGGACTCGAGAAGGTAGGTGGAGAGGGAGACCGTTATATCCTGAGAGAAGTCGAGCTCCAGCTCCTCGGGTAGATCTGAGCAGCTGACTAGGACTGAGGATCCCCTGTCGACATACGAGCCTGTGGGGTTCCTAGTCTCATCCTTCACGAGTATGCCCTCGATCCTCCTGAGGGGCGTGAGTCCCTCACCCAAGCTAACCCTCCTCTTGGGATCGGGAAGTAGAGATCCATACCTCCATATGGACGGTTCCTCCTCGTCCAGCGACCATTCCCTCCGATTCAAGACTATCTCCATTGGGGATCCGCATCTCGGGCACTCAGCGGAGAAGCTTGAAGTCGTGTAACCGCACCTGATGCATCTGTACTTCATCACTCACCTACTCCATCTCCATCCTCCTCAGGGACTCGGAGACCTTCTCACCTATCTTAGCACCCATCTCCAACGCCTTGGAGGTGCACCCTTTAACTGGGGCATTCAGGAGATCTTCCACGCTGTTGACGCCGCTGGACATGATCGCCGCTACTCCCGCCCTATCCGCGGCCTCCACATTCAGGAAGCCGCACATAGCGAAGCTCCTATTCCCCTTTATCAGGATGAGTGGTGGAGAGTTAGGCAGGTCCACCTCTATTCCGATCAGCTTAACCCCATCTAAGGAGATTTCCTCCACCCTCAGCAGCTTGAATCACCTTTGAGGAGACCTGCTGGAGCTGATTAACTTAAAAAGAAAGAGGGATGTAGGCTTGTGACTCAGCTCAAGCTCACTTCTTGTACGGAAGATGCTCCTTTCCGAATAGGAACCTTCCAACTATCAGCCTCATTATGTTCTGACCGCCTTCCGCTCCCACGTAGTAGCTCATTACTCCCCTCAAGGCCATCTCGAGCGGTGTGTCCTTCGTGTAGCCGTAAGCGCCGGTAGCCTTCATGAACTCCTTAATGGCATCTACGGAAAGCTCTGGAGCTAGCAGCTTGGCCATGGCCGCCCATAGTCCAGCTTCCTTCAGGGTCACATTGCCCTGATCGAACTGGTCTATCATCCACGCGGCCTTGTATATAACCAGTCTGGTGGCCTCTAGCTTGGAGTAGTAGTCAACTAGCGGGAACTGTATTCCCTCGAAGGAAGCTAAGGATCTATTGAACACAACTCTATTCTTCACATACTCCTTGGTGTAGTCGAACATGCCCATGGCTGAGCCAGTGCATCCTGCGGCCACAAAGACTCTCGCTCTGTTGAATCCCTCCATAGCTATGCCGAAGCCCTCATTGACCTCCCCTATTATGTAATCTCCAGGTATCTTGACATTGTTCAGCCTCATCCATCCCGTGCTTATACCGCACCTGCCCATGTCTTCAAAGAGGCCTGTCTCTACGCCGGGCAGATTTATTGGTAACCAGACTATGCTCATTCCCCTCGATCCGGCCTCCGGCTTGGTCTTCACTAAAGTAACGTAGCCTCCATCGAGTTCCTTGGCCTCAACTATCCCGCTTATGAAGGTTTTCTCGCCGTTGAGCACCCAGTAACCGTCTTCCTTCTTGGCTAGTGTCTTGAACCCAGCTACGTCACTGCCGCTCTGGGGCTCAGTGGAGTTTATACCCACGAATCCCTCTCCCTTAGCAGCTCTGCTCAGGACCTCCTTCGCCAGCTCGGGCTTCGCGTATCTCTCGACGATCTTCCCCCAAGAGGCCTCGACCAGATGGAACACTGCTGTGGCCACGCTGGGATCGGCTCGAGCCAGTTCCTCAGTGGCTATGGTCCCCATAACCCAGCTAGCTCCCTGACCACCGTATTCTGGCTTGACCGTTAGAAGGAGGATGCCGTTCTCCGCGAGGGTCTTTATCACCTCGTCGGGAATCCTGCACTTCGTGTCTATTTCCCTAGCCCTAGGGGCTAATACCTCAGAGAGAAGCTCTCTAAGAGTCTCCCTAAATACTTCCTCCTCCTCAGTGAAACCTAAATCGACCAAAGGGTTGCACCCTAGCGTAGGGTGTGTTGGGAAGCTTAAAAATTATGACAGCTCCTGTTTGTAAAATATCAGTATGTTATATCCTAGCCGAATCTATAGACTACCCCCATCCCTCCCGAAGGGTAGCTCCAGTGAACGTTATCATGAGGGCATATCAGGAGGCATGTACCGCACTCTAGGCAGCCCTCATAGTTATACAGCATCTCCTTAGTCTCCTCATTCCACTGATACAGTTTAGCCGGACATGCTACCTGACAGGGCTTTTCAGAACATTTTCTGCAGATTTCTTGGTCCTTTATCCATATGTGGGGCTTGTCGTCCACCTCAAAGTGAGTCATGGCCAATTTGTCCTCTATGGAGAGGCCGAAGAGCTTAGACATTGTCCCGCACCATAACATGCCTTCCCGTTTAACTAATCAACTTTTTGATATTTCCGGTCTAGGGCCAGCGCGGTGGCGATTATGGATATAGCCGTCCTCGTTAAGCAGTCCCTTGACGTTCAGGAGCTCAGAGTAGATCAAGATACCGGAAAGATCTACATAGAGGATGCTCCCACGAAGGCGGGGGATATAGAGCTCAATGCTACGGAGGAGGCTGTCAGACTGAAGGAGAAGTTCGGTGGAAAGGCCATAGCCCTCATGCTATCTACCTGGGGCGCCTCGGGGAAGAGGCAAAAGGAGGCTAGGGAGGCTCTCACTAGGGTATTGGCCATGGGGCTAGATGGAGCGATGCTGATCACGGGAGAGGGCGCAGAGAGAGGCGACACATACATGATAGCCAAGGCCCTAGCTCAGGAGATAAGGGACAAGTTCGGACTGGTCTTGGCAGCTGAGGGTAGTGAGGACAATTTCTCAGGCCTTCTTCCGGCCAGGCTGGCTGCCGAGCTCGGCTGGCCTTACGTGGCCTATGCAACCGCCATCGAGGTTGAGGGGGATTACGTGAAAGTGACCCGGAGCTTGGAGGACTTCGAGGAAGTGGTGAAGGTCAAACTACCAGCCGTGATAAGCGTTACTCAGGAGATAAACAAGCCTAGGGTACCTAAACTAGTCGAGATAGTCAAGGCTAAGAAGAAGCCCATGGACCAAAAGGACTTCTCTCCTCCTGTTGAGCCCAAACTCACGATTAGGGAGTTAAAGGTCCCCAAAGTCGAGAGAAAGCGAATAGTGATAGAAGGAGATGTTGAGGAGGCGGCAGAAAAGCTGATTCAGGCCCTGAAGGAAGAAGGTGTCCTGTGAGGGGGTGATGGGATGAAGGTCCTAGCGTTCTCTCATTCCATGGATCTAGCCCTCGAACTTGTATCAGCCGGTAGAGAACTGGGAGACGTATCCCTTCTCGTAACCTCTGATCAGGAGGGCTGGATCAACGAAGTTAAGGGCGCCAAGGAGATCTTGCTCTGCAAGGAGATGGATAGTGGGGATCAGGAGGGATTGGTCGAGCTGATAAGTGGGCTTGCGGGCGATTACGAGGTCGTGCTCCTAGCCAGCGATAGAAGGGGCAGGGAGTTAGTGGGTCAGGTGGCCCACAGGCTGGGAGCCTCCTCGGCAGTAGATGTCTCCTCCCTGTCCGTGGAGAAAGGGAAGCTCGTAGTCGAGAGGATGACCTTCGGAGGGAAGGCCATAGCCGTGGAGGAGATGGGCCTTCCTGCTGTGATATCAGTTCAGAAAGGTAAGTTCAGGCCTCCAGAGGAGGGTAAGCCCTCAGTAAGGGAGGTCGGCGCTCCCTCAGTAGAGAGGAGGATTGAGGTCATCGGGGGGAAAGAGAAGCCTAAAGTCGGTGTCCCCCTCGACAAGGCGGAGATCGTCGTAGCTGTAGGTAGGGGATTCAGGAAGAAGGAAGACCTCAAATTAGCTTACGAGCTGGCTGACGTGCTGGGAGGGGTGGTGGGCGCCACCAGACCCTTAGCTGCGGACCTGAAGTGGATGGAGGAGGAAGTCTGGATAGGGATAAGCGGCGTCCGGATAGCTCCTAAGCTCCTGATAGTGGTCGGGGCATCGGGGCAACAGCAGTTTGCCGCCGGTATAATGGATTCCAAGGTCGTAGTCGCGGTTAACACGGATTCCAAGGCGCCCATATTCGAGCAGGCTGATTATGGGGTTGTCATGGACCTGTACGAGTTCCTTCCCGTCCTCACTAAGAAGCTGAAGGAGATTAAGGGTGGCTGAGTTGGCGGACTTCGATGTCATAGTGGTGGGAGCGGGACCAGCTGGTTCCGTCGCCTCCTACCTCTTAGCAAAGAGAGGGTACACCGTATTGACCGTGGAGAGAGGGAAGAGGCCTGGAGCCAAGAATATGTTCGGAGGACGGCTCTACTCCTGGTCGTTAGAGAGGGTCTTCCCGGAATTCTGGAAGGAGGCTCCTGTAGAGAGAGAGGTAACGAAGGAGGTCATAGGGTTCCTTCATGGCGATAGGGGTGTGGAGATAAGACTGAGCACCAAGCCCGAGGGGAGGAGCTTCACCCTGCTCAGGGCAAAGTTCGACCAGTGGCTGGCTGAGAAGGCTGAGGACGCCGGGGCTGAGGTGATATCCAGATTCAAGGTCGAGGGACCCCTCATCAGGGACGGCCGCGTGGTCGGGATAGTGGCAGAGGGCGAAGAGGAGATGGAAGCTGAGGTCGTGATAGCAGCTGATGGTGCTCTGAGCTTCATGGCGGAGAAGGCTGGTCTCAGGCCGAGGCTATCCAAGGAGGACTTCGCCGTCGGTGCTAAGGAGGTCATAGAACTACCTAAGGAGGTTATAGAGGACAGATTCTGTCTTTCCGGGGATGAAGGAGCAGCTCAGCTCTACGTGGGAGACCTGACCGAGGGAGTGGTCGGCGGGGGGTTCATCTACACCAATAAGGAGAGCATCTCCTTGGGCGTGGTGATGAGGATAGGTTCCCTAGCCTCCAAAGTCTCCGAGGTATCAACGGCCATGTGGGAGATCACAGAGAAGTTTAAGTCACACCCAATGATCAGGAGATACTTGGAAGGAGGGAAGCTCGTGGAATACTCTGCCCATATAATACCCGAGACCCAGTTCATGCGGGGCGTCAAGCTCTATACCGATGGAATGGTCGTCGTCGGCGATGCTGCTGGCTTCTGCGTTAACTACGGCGTGACAGTCAGGGGTATGGACTTCGCCATCGAGAGCGCCAGAGCCGCAGCGGAGGCGGTGCATCACGCCCTAGAGAGTGGGGATACCTCGGCAAGATCTCTGAGCAGGTATCAGGAGATCCTGTCAAAGGGAATGCTTAGAGAGTTAGAGGCCGCCAAGAAGGCGGTTGATCTGATGGAGGACGAAAGGCTCTACTCCTCCATACCGAGGATAGCGGTGGAAACACTGGAGCACCTCTTCTTGGTTGATGGTAGGCCTAAGGAGAACCTCTACTCCTTCCTCAGGAAGGAGCTGTCCGAGGAGGGGATCTCCCTCCTGTCGGCCCTCCTGCTAGGATGGAAGGCCCTGAGAAGTATGTGAGTTTTGAGTTATAGGTGATGCCCATGGGTTTGGAGGATGTCTTCATCGTTAGTATCGCTCGAACACCTATAGGCAAGTTTGGTGGGAGTCTGAAGACTTGGCCGGCCCCAAAGCTCGGGGCCGTAGCAATAGAGGCCGCTGTCAGACGATCAGGCCTCGATCCCAGTGATGTAGATGAAGTGATAATGGGGAACGTCCTCCAAGCGATGGTTGGCCAGAATCCGGCCAGGCAGGCGGCGATACTTGCTGGCATACCGAGCACCGTTCCCGGATTCACGGTCAACAAGGTGTGCGCCTCGGGCATGAAGGCCGTATCTCTTGCAGCCCAGAGCATAGTCTTCGGGGAGAATAGGGTTGTGGTGGCCGGTGGAATGGAGAGCATGAGCATGGCGCCCTACACCCTGCCCTCGAAGTGGAGATGGGGGGTGAAGTTCGCCTTCGCCGGGGAGAAGCTTATGGATATAATGGTCCACGACGGTCTGACGGATCCCCACACCGGGCTCCTCATGGGGGAAGAGGCTGAGGAGACAGGGAAGAAGTGGGGCATAACTAGGGAGGAAGCCGACGAGTTCGCAGTTAGCAGCCACATGAAGGCGGCAGAGGCGACGGAGAAAGGATACTTCGCTAAGGAGATAGAGCCCGTGACGAAGGGCGACGAGGTGATCTTGGATAAAGATGAGGGCATAAGGCCGGACACAAGCCTAGAGAAGGTAGCTAGGCTGAAGCCCGTATTCAGGCCCGACGGGACCATAACCGCCGCCAACGCCTCCCAGCTCAGCGATGGTGCTGCAGCCCTAGTGCTGGCTCACAGAGATGTAGTCGAGGAGAAGGGCCTTAAACCCATAGCTAGGATCCTCGGATTCGCCTCTGCGGGAGTGGAGCCGAAGGACTTCGTTGAGGCCCCTATTCCGGCTACCCAGAAGCTTCTCAAGAAACTTAACATGAGGATAGAGGATTTTGACCTCTACGAGCACAATGAGGCATTCGCCTTGGCCAGCCTCGTCGTGGCGAGGGGTCTGAGCATACCAATGGACAGGTTAAATGTGTTTGGTGGAGCCGTGGCTATAGGCCATCCCCTAGGCGATAGCGGGGCTAGGATAGTCATCACACTGATAAACGCCCTGCAGATAAAGGGTGGACGGAAGGGCCTAGCTACGATATGCCACGGCGGTGGTGGGGGACAGAGCATAGCTATAGAGCTGGTGTGAGTGATGGTCAGGATGAGGCTCTACGGATGGATAGCCGAGAGGTTCGGATGGAGGGAAAAGTCTCTAGAGTTCGAGGGTACGATAGAGGATCTACTCAACGGTCTGAACCCCGAACTCGTGGAGTTGATTTTGAAGGGCAGGGTTATGGTGGCAGTCAACCACTCCTTAGAGAGGGATCTAAGCAAGAGGGTATCAGGAGGGGATATTATAGCGATACTACCCACATTTTCGGGTGGTTAGATGGGAAGATCTGGGATCGTTGAGGGACCTATAGACGAGGAGGCCGAAATTAGATCGGTAGCTGAGGGTAGGACTGAAGTAGGGGCTATCGTGACGTTTAGGGGTGTGATACGGGAGAAGTCTCTTCATGGAAGGGTGAAATTTCTCTATTACGATTTCTACCCCGAAATGGCAGGCAGGGCGTTGGAGGAGATAAGGAGGAAGGCTATAGAGAAGTTCGGCTTGGTGGATGCCACCATCCTCCACAGAGTGGGGGAGGTCCCGGTCGGTGAAACTGCCCTCCTCGTCATCGCTGCCTCGGAGCACAGGGAAGCTGCCTTTGAGGCCGCGAGGTGGATGGTAGACGAGGTGAAGAGGAGCGCCGCCATCTGGAAGAAGGAGGTTTTCATCGGTGGAGGGGAGCGCTGGGTGGAGGAAGTGCAATTGAGGTGGGGAGGCGGTTCAGATGATCGATATAACGAGCAAACCTCACGTTTACAGGGAGGCTGTAGCTAGGGGAAGCATAAGGCTCCGGAAAGAGACTATAGAGACCATAAGAGCGGGTGAAGTGAAGAAGGGTGATGTCTTTACCGTGGCTAGGGTAGCTGCCGTGCAGGCAGTCAAGGACACGCCGAGGATCATCCCGTACTGCCATCCGATCCCCATAACAGCCGTCGACGTCAGTTTCAGTCTAGAGGAGGAGAGAGTATGGGTGGAAGTAACAGTTCGAACCACCTCCCAGACGGGAGTAGAGATGGAGGCCCTGACAGGAGCATCGGCGGCGCTCTTGACCGTCTGGGATATGGTGAAATACTTGGAGAAGGATGAGAGTGGGAATTACCCGACCACGAGAATAGAGAATGTGGTGGTGGTCAGGAAGTTGAAGGGAGAGGGTTGAATTGCTACTGGATAGGTGGGGTAGGCCCATCACCAATCTGAGGATCTCCGTCACTAACGCCTGTAATTACAACTGCTTCTTCTGCCACAAGGAGGGACATGGAATAGAAGGGGGTGAGATGACCCCCGTCGAGATAACCCGCTTGGTGAAATTGCTAGTAAAGCACGGGATAAGGACCGTCAAGATCACGGGTGGAGAGCCCCTGATGAGGCGTGACTTGGAAGAGATAGTGAGAGGCATTCGGGAGGCTGGAATTGAGGAGATAAGCTTGGTGACCAACGGATGGTTCCTCCCAGAGAGAGCTTGTCCCCTAAAGGAGGCCGGTCTGGATAGGGTGAATATAAGCCTCCATTCGCTGAGGAGGGACATTTACGAGAGGATAACCGGAGTAGATGGTTTGGATAGGGCGTTAAAAGCAGTTGATACCGCCTTAGAGTGCGGATTGACCCCCGTGAAGGTTAATGTGACTGTTCTCAGGGGATACAACGATGATGAGCTGTGGGAACTGGTGAGGTACGCCTCATCCAAGGGGATAAGGATTCAATTCATAGAGCTCTTGGATGTGGATCCTGGCCTCAGGAGATACTACTATAGCCTCGATGGATTTGAGAAGGAACTGGAGAAGATGTCTCTGAGAAAGGAGATAAGGGAGCTCCACGGTAGACCTCTCTACTATTTAGACGGTGGAGCCATTGTGGAGATAGTCAAGGGGACAGGCAATCCCTTCTTCTGCATGCGATGCAACAGGATAAGGGTGACATCCGACGGCTTCTTTAAGACATGCATAAGGAGGGAGGACAACCTCGTCGACTTCCTCTCTATAATGAGGAACGGAGGGACAGATGAGGAACTCTTAGAGGCCTTCAAAAGGGCAGTTAGACTTAGAGAGCCGTTCCACAAGCCTCCTAGGGCCGGTCCGAGGTATGACGATATAGTCGAATTGTGAACTGTGTCTCCTTTCCCCTTCGTTTACCTCATCCCCTTCCCCCTTCTATGACAAGTCCTAGTTCCTCGGCTAGCTTCAAGGATTCCCTCTCTGTAGATCTCATGATGTCGTCCACGGGAAACCCGAGTTCCTTGTAGTAGATGGACATCCTCCAAGTGGCCATCAAATCGGCCAGCCTCGCTATCTTTGCCTCCATCCTCCTCCCCTCGCTGTACTCCCTCCAGAGGTCCAAGAGGTCAGCTTGGGTGATCTCCATTGAGAGCGCCTCCTCCTCAAGCTTACTCTTGTTTACACGGTCTCCGGTCCATTTAGGCAGATCTCCCACCACACCCTCAGCTATATCGTGGATCAGGACCATCTTCAGCACTTTATTCTCGCTGAACGTCTTTCCCCTTCTCTTGAGCTCCCTCATCAGATCCAACGCGATTAGAGAGGCGAGGAACGTGTGTTGAGATACAGTTTCAGCCAAGGAAGGCGGTATACCCGACTGCATCCATCCCGTTCTCGCCAACCAAGCGACCCTGATACCAAGGTCCACAAGCATAGTAGGGAATGGTTGATGGGAAATATAACAGTGAGTCTTCTCGAGCTATGTTTAAATCCGCAGGTTGGGGAAATGCCGAGATTGGAAATGAAGCTGGCCAGAGGAGAGGAACTTCTAGTCGACGCTAGGCCGCATCCTCTCGCTTTCGCCGGATTATACCTTATCTACGGGTACGTGTTAGTCGTAGGTTTGCTGCTTTGGTCGAAGGTCCTCAGTATTCAGCCCCCCGACGTCTTCCCAATTGAGGGGGAGTTACTGCTGCTCTGGCTTTTGCTGGTGGTGCCCTTAGTAATCGCCTCGATAATCAAGATATCATGGAGATGGGCCTTCATCTCAGTTTTACTGGCCGCCATCTCGACTTACATGAACTACAGCAGTTATCCTCCTTGGGTGCCAGAGGTGGCCTTTGGCCTAGTGGGAATTCTCAGCGTGGACTTCTACAGGAGGGGGCACAGGTACTACATAACTAGTAGGAGGATAGTCATGGAGAAGCGGTTCCTATCAGTTAGGAAGAGAGAGCTTCCGATCAGTAAGATAAATGACGTGGTTGTGGAGATCCCCTTGCTCGGGAGGATATTCAACTTCGGAACGGTCACCCCACTTACGGCCTCGGGTCTGGGGATCGGTGAGGATTTGGCTCTAGCGGGGACCTCAGTGAAGGTAAACAGGTTCGAGGTTGGAGTTGCCGGCGGTAGGGGAGTGAATGTCCCAAGGGCGAGGACGTTCCTAGCCCTTTACGGTATACCCGATCCGGACAAGGTTTCCAGCGTGATCTCCAGCCTCATAGTAGGCTGAGAACTAGGGCTACGGTAGCGGTGGTTACCAGATCAGCGGTAGATGTGGCGATGGGGATCGTGAAGTTGTCGGGATCCAGCTTCCTGCTAGTAAGAAGGACGACGGATGTGGTCACTACCAGCATTATTGGGAAGGCGATCAGGAATGTTAGAACGCTCACCCAAGGGTTTCCTCCCAAGACCCAGAGCATTCCACCCATTAGGAAAAAGAAACCCAAGTAGACCCCGAACACCCCTGTGAGTTCTGGAAGTATATCTACCAAGGGAACCTTCCTCCTGAGGGTGCCCAAGAAGAGCCTAGTCGTGAGAATAGACCCTAAGATCGAGCTGGCATCTCCCAACTCGGTAAGCATCGCTGGATAAACGAATAAGAGGCTGGTGTCTGATATAGAAACTGCTTCGTTGAGGAATATGCCGGCGATACTCTCTATCGCTATAACTATGACTGTCGCAGTCAGTACCTCGGCCAGTATCCTCAGGTACTCCTTGGAAAACCATTTCAGGACCAGTATGACTGAGATCACCGCTACAGCCGAAGCTAGTGCTAAGCTGATGAAGGTACCAGCAGTCTTAATTGAGTATATGTAGAGGACCGTGACCACTATATCTGCGGCCGTGGAAATGAGAGGATAGACCACTATATCGGGATCCAACCCTCTCTTGAAGGACTCGAAGGATACAGCGATTTTGAGAGGGAGGAGAATGAGAGATACGCCGCACACGGTGATGAGCGATATGGCCAGCAGATCGAGATACCCGACATCGATCTCCATCAGGTGGAAAGGGAACACAATCATTACGGATGCGAGGAGGGAGGCGGATACACCCGTTGATAGTATTTCCCAGAGTTTCTCGTTCTCTCTCCTCAAGTTAGTGTCTACGGTACCCAAGTTTAGAGCCGAGGTTAATCTCCCCGCGACGGAACCGGAGATAGCTCCTCTAGCTCCTATCAGGGGAGGATATAGCAGGGCGGCCCATCTGATGTCTGTAGGAAAGTAGAGCCAGAGTATTAGACCTGCCACGATGTCTCCCAGGCCATAGAACGCAGAGATTACCGCTTGCGGCGCTGTCCTCTTTACCCTACTCCACATCAATGGTCTCACCCTGTGATAGTTAGCGGGATGATGGAGCTTGCGCTTGAATAAATCATCCCGTTTCTAGATAATGTTGTTTGGTAGGGATGTCTAAAAAAGAGCATGCGATTGTGCGTCTTCGCCCGGGGGTTAGAGGATGCGAGCAGCCCTTGGAGCTTATAAAGTTTCTCAGAAAGTCGCCGGATCATCGAAAGCAACCGAATACTTTTTAAGTAGGGGATCATGTTGCATCGTTGGACATCAGCCTAATCATCAAAAAATGGCAGGAGGAGACCGCATGGCCGCAGTAGAGGAGGCTATTGGTACCCTAAAGCAAAAAGAAAGGGAGCTGAGGCGGAAATTATCCGAGCTCCGTGAGCAGAGAAGATCTCTTATAGAGGAGCTTAAAGAACTGAGATCTAAGAGGTTGGAACTGATTGAGAAGATAAGAGAGAGGAGAGCCAAGTTAAGGGAGAAGATCGAGGAGAAGAGGAAACTTCAAGGCGAGCTAGTCAAGCTCAGGGAAGAAAGAAAGGAAGCCCTAGAGAGATTCAGGCAGGCGAGGGACGAAGCCCTGAAGATAAAAGAGGAGTACGAGGAGATAGTCAATTCCGTGGGCGTCCCCGAAAGGGTTCTCAGGAGGAGAATCTCGAGATTGGAGAGGAGGATAGAGACCTCTCCTCTAACCAAGGATCAGGAGAGAGACATAGTCATGCAGATAAGCCAGTACGAGGCGATGCTTCAGGAACTCAATAGGGCTAAGTCCCTGAAGAGGAAATTCATAGAGATAATGGCCGAGGCCGAGAGATGGAGGTTCTTTGTAAGGGACTCCGGGGAGAAGATAGGAGAGATAAAGGGACAGTTAAAGGAGATCTACGGTTACATAACTAAGGAGAAGGAGGAACTGGATAAAATAAGGAGTGAAATAGACGAGTTGAGCAATGTAATAAATGAGAAGAGCTCGGAAGTTGACAGGATGAAGGAGGAGATGGATAAGATAAGAGAGGAGATGAGGACGATACAGGAGGAGATAAAGAAGAGGTTCGAGAGGATAGTTACCAGCAATAAGGAGGTCGAGAGGAAGCTCAAGGAGAAGCTAGCTGAGGAGGCGTTGGAGAAGTATAAGGCTGGTGAAAAGCTCACCATTGAGGAGCTGAAAGTCCTCATGGAGCTCGGGCTGCTTGAGAAGCCTGCCAGCAGTTGAACTTTTTATGTTGTGAAGGTCTTCTCTCGCGGAGATGGAAAAGAAGTCGCCCCCCGAAAGGATACTTGTAGTGTGCGTGGACCGAGATGATGATCTGGGCGTCAAAGCTGGCATTAAGGGCCCGGTCATAGGTAAAGAGGCAAATATAAGGGCGGCCTCCGAGCTGGCCCTCGCTGACCCAACGGAGGCGGATGCCAATGCCATCTTTGGGGCTGTGAAGGTCTACGAGGAGGTCAAGCAGATATTCTCCAACTCTCCAGCGGAGGTTGAAGTGGTCACCATTACAGGTCATCCCAAGAGCGAGCTCCTAGCTGATGAGGAGATCAAGAGACAGATAGAAATTGTTGTGGAGGAATTCAAGCCAGACAGCATAATACTGGTTTCTGATGGCGCTGACGACGAGCTGGTCATTCCCCTCCTAATGAGGTACGCCCCTATAAGGAGCGTTAGGAGAGTGATAGTGCAACAGAGCAGGGAGATCGAGCACACCTACATACTCATGAAGAGGTACTTCGAAAAGCTGATGAAGTCTCCCACTTCTAGGGCCCTCTTATTCGGCCTTCCCGGGGCGCTACTGCTCCTAGCAGGGGTCTTCTCCCTGCTGGACCTACAGAGGTATCTATACATCGGGGCCACCGTGGTGGCTGGACTGATATTCTTGGATAAGGGGTTCGACCTGACCGACAAGCTCAAGAGGGGAGTCAATTACTTCGGGAAGCAGGTAGGTCTGCTCTCCTTCATAATGGGAATGTTCGGTGTCTTCATTTCCCTGTTCTTCTCCTACAGTAGGGCAACCTCCCTCGCGGCCCAGAACTACCCACTGGAGCTCATAATGGCGAGGCTCTTTCAGGAGGTGAGCGGCTTTATAGCTCTCTCCCTCACCGTGATGTTCGTCGGTAGTGCAATAGAGAGTTTCGCCAACAGAAATGTGAACGCCTTCGAGAAATTGATGGGTGCCGGCCTCGTGCTCTCCCTCTGGATGTCCTTTTACTTCATAGGCCAGTACATGGAGGGGAGCATAGGTCTTCTCAGATTCCTAGCGATGCAGCTCGGAGCGCTGGTATTCGCGATATCAGTGTTCTTCATAACCCTTAGGCTGGGTAAGATCTTCAGGGAGAGAGGATGGAAGTGATATGTACAGATCTGCAGCTTTCTTCAGCGCAGTGCTGAAGCCTGGCTCTGCTCCGATCACGATGACCTCCTTCCCCTCCTCCTTGGCCCTGTGGACGATGGGCATATAGGCCGCACTTCTGGCGACTAGCACCAAGGAATCTATCTTCTCGTTGTAGATGGCATCCATAGCTGCTATGGTGAGGTCCACCTCGACCTTTCCGGTGGATATGATGGCTCTGAAGCCTGCGTTGACCACCGCCTCCACCAGCTTCTCGGGCGCCTTCCTATCCAGAACCACGGTGGCGACGCGGATCCTTCCCTCCTCCTCGGCCAGTCTGCGTATCTCTTCAAGATCTATCCCCAGCTCCTTTCTCAGGATGTTGGGGCCATCCACGATAATCGCCAGCTGCTTTCCCTTCTTCTTCCTGACACTCCTGAGGACCTTCATTCCTATCGGATGGTCCGCCACCTCATAACTTAAATAGACTACTTTCCTCATGCCCTGAGGCCAAATGTTCTGTCCCAAGTGCGGAACTCTCATGAGACCCAAGAAAGTGGGCAAGGAGCTCGTCTACTACTGCCCCAGCTGTGGATACGAGATGAAGGGCAATCCGGGAAAGTCAACGGCCATAGTTACCAAGGTCGCCTCCGACAGCGATGGCGTGATAATAGCGGAAGGAGGTAAGAAGCTGGCCGCGCCGATAGTAGAGGCCAAGTGTCCCAAGTGCGGTAATGACAAGGCCTACTTGGAGATAGTCCAGACTAGGGCCGCTGACGAACCACCCACGAGGATATACACCTGTACCAAGTGCGGATACACTTGGAGGGAGTACACCTAAACGCTAGTATTTTATTTTACATATGTGTGATTTGCATGCGGGTATCCTCCTCATGGGGGGGAGCGGCTTGGGAGATGATGCCGGGGGTAGCCCTGGGTGGGACCCGGGCCGTCCGCTACTTCTTAAAGAGGGGCCTTAAGAACATGATTTTATCCCTTATGATCTCGTAATACTCCCAATTCCCCTTCTCGTAACCTTGCCATATGGCGCCAGACACTAGATCAGCTAGCTGGACCCCGAGCTCAGCCTTCGAGTCCACATGTTTCACCTCCAAGTGGATTGGAGGTTTGTGAAGCATATCCTTCGTCCAACTGTGCTTGCTCCTCAGGTATTCATTGAACTCCCATATGGATTTCGGGCCCATGGATTTGTCATATATGATCACTAACTTGTCTCCCTCCTTGATCCTCAGGTTGACGTCTCGATACAACCCCCATATCACATGATGCACTAGAATGTAGTTCCTTAGGACATGCCGCGGCTTCCTCCTGAGATCCTCGTTTACTGTTGCCTTATTCAATGCAATTCCTCCGAACCTCACATCCCCAAGCCTATCGTTCTCAACTATCTCCTTGAGGACGTGTTTGGCCACATCTTCGATTCTTTGGGCCTTCCTCCTCAACCTGAATTTTATCTCATCTTCGGCATAGCCTTTCATCCTGAGCTTTTCCCTAATTCTCTGCATTTCCTTCCTCAGTCTAGCTGCCGATGTTGTGTAGACGCATCCCACAACGAAGTACCGTGTGGATTTCTTGTCAAAGCCGAGATCCCCCGTCTCATCAACGAACAGGTAATGCACGCTCCTAACGGGCAAAGGAACAATTAATGCTTGCCTTCCCAGAGTGGTGGCATTAACCCCACCCCAGAGAAATGCACCCGAGCTAATGCTATTGCTACCTCAATACCCAAAGACCCATGAGACTGGCTTATCAAATGAACCGAGCATCTCTTTGACCACGTTATCCCCAATCCTCACTCTGGAATGTGATCATAACCGATGGACACATCCCATCTCCAAACAACTATGGTAATTCCAGTGAAGGTGGCATAGTAGCAAGTGGTGGCGTTCCCTATGAGGTAGAATAATGGGATAGTAGTACTGCTTCAGACTGGTTGATACTAACTTAGGTTAGTAGCAGAGAGACCATGCCTTCAAATTTAAGGATGGGATTATCCAGGTTATCCAGGCCAGATATGCCCGAATATAATACTCTGTTCTACACTGAGTTTGTTTCTAACAGGATTGTTCCTTGGTAGGTGGAGCAGTGGGGTGGTAGCACTACCTAAAGGCCTGTTTATCGCGTGGGAGATGATTAGGTAGGGGCAAGAAGAAATTTAAATTAAAATCCGATTAATTACTCTGGATCATCTTCATATTTATGGATAAAGATGAGAAACTATGAAAAATACTCTCGAAAAGTTGAATTATTGGAGGGAGTACGCTTAATCAGAGGGAGGTAACGGCTTCGAGGGCGACCTTCACCAAGTCTGCTTGATCTGGATGCGCGAATGTCAGGCCGCGCGATACGAGCGGTGATACTACTAAGAGTACGCCACCGGCCCTCAACATCCCTCCCCGTAGATTGTACCAGTGGGTAAGGGCGAGAATCACGGACATCTCCATCTCGGTAGCCAAGACACCCACCTTGGACAGGAACTCAATCCTCCTCCTTCCGGACTCCGGATCTACGGATAGTTCAGGACCCTCGAATTCGTACAGAGCGTCTTTCGTGTGGGTTACCCCCGTGTGGAGGTCTTTTCCCCTCCGGTATCCCAGCTCCTCGGCTGCGGTCTCTAGAGCCTTTACAACATCTTCATGGGACATCAACGGTAAGTCTCCAACTATCCTCTTGGATACCCGCTCATCCGCTATCACAGCCTTCGATATTACGAGATGTCCCACCTCAACATGAGGCTGGAGGCTACCGCAGGTTCCGGCCCTTATGAGGATCCCTTCGCGGTTCATTGCCTCTATTACCTCCCTGACTATTATCGACGCTGAGGAGGGGCCCATTCCCGTGTCGACGGCCGCCACTTCCTTTCCATTGTAGGTACCTACCGCTATGAGCTGTCTGCCCTCCTCCATCAACTTTCCCCCTACCATCTCGGAGATGAGGGAGACCCTCTTACGGGACCCCACCAAGAGTACTCTAGGGGGAAGGGTACCCTCGGAGATCCCTAAGTGATAAAGCTTCAAGAGATCACCAAGCCGAGATTCTGAGCATCCTTTAAGAAATTAGGGTAGGAGTCCGACACCCACTCCTCTCCTTCGACCTCGCATCCTTCCTCGGACGCCGCCGCCAAGGCAGTTAGGGCCATGAAGATCCTGTGGTCGCGGTGGGACTCAAGTGTAGGGCACCTCCTAACTCCTCCCGTTCCATCAACGATCATACCGTCCTCTAGCTCCTTGACATCAACTCCCGCCTTCTCCAGCTCCACCCTCATGTTCCTTATCCTATCGCTTTCCTTCAGTCTGGCATGAGCTACTCCCCTTATCACGCTCCTACCCCTAGCGAAGACAGCTAATACCGCGGTGAGGGGCAGAAGATCTGGGGCGTCCCTCAGATCCAAGGTCGCTGGCCTCGTGGGCCTCCCCTCGACGACCAAAGACTCGTTCTGCCACTTAACTGAGACTCCGAAGGACCTAAGGATCTCCAAGATTAACTTATCTGCCTGCGGGACCTTCCTGTCCAACCCAACAACCTCTAGCTTACCTCCTGTAACTGAGGCCATGACCATGAACGGGGCCGCGAGACCGAAATCCCTCGGTATCGATATGTCCAGCCCTTGGGGGCGGACGGGTTCGACCTCGAGGACATCTCCCAGTTTCACGCGGGAACCGGCCTTTCCGAGCACGTAGGCGGTCATCTCGAGATAAGGCTTCGAGACCAGCTCTCCCTCATACCTGAGCTTCACACCTCCTTCCGACATTGTCCCGGCTATTAGTAGGGCGGAGAAGAACTGAGAGCTCACGTTTCCCGGCAAGACGATCTCTCCACCCTTAAGCCCTCCTCCCCTCACGATGATGGGTGGTAAGCCATTCAGTCCGGCGCTGACAGCCCACCCACCTAGGGAGTTGATGGCCTCGATCAAAGGACCCATCGGTCTCTTCCTAAGTCCCTCATTCCCTGTGAGGATCGTATATCCCTTCTCAGTCAAGGTAGAGATAGCAGCGTAGAACCTCATGGTAGTTCCTGATCCCCCACAGTAGATCACGTCCTCGGGATTAGTGGGAAGCTCTGGGGGTTCTACCACGATGTCTGCTCTCCCTTCACCGTTTCTTACTTGGAGGGAAGCACCCATCATCTCCGCGGCCCTCAATGTGGCAAGCACGTCCTTGGCTAAGGATACACCGTTAAGTACCGAACGTTTATCTGAGAGATGAGCAACTGCTATAGCTCTGTGGGAGTAGCTCTTGGACGGTGGAGGGTTGAGCTTCCCCCCTATTAGCGAGGGGCTTACTAGGATCATCCATCCTTTATGCGGTGGGCATATATAACTGGGGTGCTCGCTGAGGACCACACCTATAAGCGGATGCTTCCGACCACCTCGGTGTGTCCATGGGGGAGATGATCGTCGTCACGGTCGTCGGCGCTGATAAGCCTGGCATCGTGGCTGCGATATCATCCGTGCTCGCCGAGGCCAAGGCGAACATCGTCGACATATCCATGACCGTCCTGAGGGGCTTCTTCTCAATGATAATGGTGGTGGACATCTCGGAAGCCGTCTCCGATCTGTCTGAGCTCAGGGAACGATTAGAGGAGAGGGGGAAGGAGGTAGGGGTCAGGGTGATGGTCCTCCACGAGGATGTGTTCAGGTACATGCAGAAGGTTTAGTAGGGGTGAGTGGAATGACCAAATACGATGCCTCCGAGCTTGCTGAAATAATTGAGATGCTGTCATTTCAGCATCTGGACATCAGGGCCGTGACCATGGGAATCAATATTATGGGTGCTCTCAGATACGACAACCTAGCGGAGGGAGTGCATGAAATAGTCAAGGAGAGGGCCGAGGAATTAAGAGACGCTGTGGAGGAGGTATCGTCCAGGTTAGGGGTGCAGATTGTCACCAAGAGGGTGGCTGTCACTCCTATCAGCATGTTGCTGGATGCTAGGGCAGGGGACTTGGAGGAAGCCTTCAAGCTGGGTATCTCCGTTGCCGAAGCGCTGGACTCAGCTGCCAAGGATCTGGCCGTGGACTACATGGGGGGATACGCCGCGTTCGTCGAATCGGGCTACTCGCTCGGCGATAGAGGGGTAGTGAAATCGATACCTGAGGCCCTGTCCTCAACGGAGAGGATCACCGCCATGGTGAACGCAGCCTCAACCCTCGCTGGAATAAACATGGATGCGGTCTACGAGATGGGAGAAGTAGTGAAGAGAACTGCGGATCTCACTGAGGGTAGGGGATGCACAAGACTTGGGGTCTTCGCCAACGCGCCCGAGGGCACCCCCTTCGTTCCCGGAGCTTATCATGGAAGGGGGGAGGAGGATCCCGTGATCAACGTGGCGGTCAGCGGGCCAGGCGTGATAGAGAACGTGGTCAGATCTCTGCAGGATGCGGATCTAAGGACGCTGCACGACGCTATGAAGAGAGCGGCGTTCAAAATCACGAGGCTGGGTGAGCTCGTAGGTAGGGAGGTCGCTAAGAGGTTAGGGGTGAGGTTCGGATCCGTGGATCTCTCTCTAGCTCCCTCGCCAGCGGTTGGAGATAGCGTAGCGGATGTGCTGAGGGCCATGGGAGTGGAGGAGCCCGGGGCTCCCGGTAGCGTGCTAGCGCTTGCCATACTAACTGACGCGGTAAAGAAGGGCGGCGCGATGGCCACCTCATCCGTCGGGGGGCTAAGCGGAGCCTTCATACCGGTGAGTGAGGACTTGGGGATGGCCGAAGCGGTTAGGAGGGGAGCGTTAACCCTCAGCTCCTTGGAAGCAATGGCAGCGGTATGCAGTACTGGCTTGGACATGATAGTGCTGCCGGGAGATGTGAAGGAGGATGTGATAGCGGCCATAATAGGGGATGTCATGGCCCTAGGCATAGTGCTGGATAAGTCCCTAGGTGTGAGGCTGATCCCGGTTCCTGGGGCGCGAGAGGGGGATGAAGTGGATTTCGGTGGGCTACTGGGTAAAGCCCCTGTAATGTCAGTCGGCAGGTTCTCCTCGGAGGCGCTGGTGGTGAGGGGAGGGATAGTCCCTCCGACCGTGTCTAGGCTGATGAAAGGGTGATCCTCCATGAAGAAGCTCAAGTTCAGGGGGAAGTACAAGGGTAGAATATTGAGCGGAGAAAAGAGGACCACATTGAGACGGGAAACTAAGTTGAAGCCCGGCGATAGGGTGGTGGTGGAGGCTGGCGAGGAGGAGATAGGTGAGGCCGTGATCAGGGAGATCTCAGAAATCAAAGTGGAGGAGCTAACCGATGAGCACGCTAGGGAGGACGGTTTCTCCAACCTAGAAGAGTTGTTGAGGGAGCTCAGCTCCATCTATGGGAAGGAGGTCCTGAGCAAGGGGACCAGACTAAAGTTGATAAAGTTCGACATGAGGCCCAAGGTGGAGGGAGAAAAATGAGCTTCGGAGCGTTTCTCATGCCTGCCAAGAGTGAGGAGGAGCTTCCTCGGGACTGGGACGTGATAATCGTAGGCGGCGGGCCCGGTGGATTGACGGCTGGCATATACCTAGCTAGGTATGGACTCAGAACTCTAGTCATAGAGAAGGACACGCCGGGCGGCAAGGTGTCTATAAATCCCGTGGTGGAGAATTACCCGGGCTTCACCTACATCACGGGAGAGGAGCTCTCCAAGATATTCCACGAGCATGCCAGTAAAGCGGGGGTTAAGATCCTATTCCCTGAGGAGGTGGTGAGGCTAGACTTGAAGGGTGATTGGAAGAAAGTGCACACGAGGAGCGGTAAGGAGTTCTCAGCTAGAGCCCTGATCATCGCGACTGGTGCCGAGGATAGGAGGTTGGAGGTTCCAGGGGAGATGGAGTTCTACGGTAAGGGGGTGAGCTACTGCGCCGTTTGCGACGGACCTCTCTTCAAGGGGAAGAAGATAGTGGTCGTCGGTGGGGGGAACACAGCAGCAGTTTCCACGCTCTACCTAGCCAAGCTAGCTAGTAAGGTGATTTTGGTACATAGGAGGGACAAGTTGAGGGCCGAGCAAGCTCTGGTGGATCAGGTGATGGTCCTTCCCAACGTCGAGTTCAGGTGGAAGAGCGTGGTAACGGAGATAGTTGGTGATGAGAGAGTGAGGGGAGTTAGGATAAGGAACTTGGAGAGTGGTGAGGAGGAACTGGTTGAGGCCGAGGGAGTCTTCATCTTCGTAGGAGTCATTCCTCAGAGCCATATCGCCAAGCAGGCTGGAGTCAAGACGGATGAGAAGGGATTCATCTTGGTGGACTACTGGCAGAGGACCAACTGCTTCGCCGTCTACGCGGTGGGTGATGTTACGGGTGAGCCCATGCAGATAGCCAAGGCTGTGGGAGATGGGGTCAAAGCGGCCACTGACATACACGACAGGATATTTGGTGGCGCTTACGGGGAGCCCAAAGCCTCTTGGCACCCCACCCCCTGCATCCCAGAGGACTAGCCCACCCTCATCACCGGGACCTTACCGAACCTGCCCAGCTCCGCCTCCTCCCCCGGTTCCCCATCCACTAAAATGATCCTGACGCCGAGAACTCTGTTTTTCACGTAGCTCGAAGCTAGGACGTCACCTATCAGCGCAGCTATCTCCCTGTCGGGCGTGGACCTAGGCAGGATGACCATGTCCAATCCGGTTATACAGTAAGGAGTAAGGGAGACCAGGTCTCTAGCGGTGAGGGATCCCTCAAGAGCCATCTGCTTGAGGAGGTCGTCCTCGGCCATTGGGAGCATTACCTCGTTGTAGCCTAAGGGCTTCAGCCCCTCGGAGGCCTCCTCTATGGATCTGTTGAGCTCCAATATTGCTCTTGCCGTTCCTGGAGCCATGAAAGGAGCCCTAGCCATGAGGCTCACAACATGAGCCGAGCTCTCTTCCATCCAAGGACTGAGAGAGTAGTCCATACCAAGTATCGGGGCCTCTTCTCCCACAGCATCTACGAATTCCCCATAGGCCTCATTGAATATGAGGGAAAGCATGTGCCTTACTGTCGTGTCTGGTTCCTCCGCCTCGTAGAGAGCTCCGTAAAGGTCGGAGGGGTAGAGAAGGGAGGCGCTCAATCCTAGGGAGGAGGATTTGGATGCTGGGAAGTACGGCCCCTCCGGCGGCGGATCCGACGTAACCGCGAGCATCGTTCCGTACTCCGGACCGAGTTCTTCGGACACTCTCCTTATGAAGGAAGCCGCGTACCCTAGATGAGCCGTGTAGGGATCTCTCCCAAGGGACACGGAGGTGAAATATCCCTCCTTGAGCAGTTCCCACGCCATATCGAAACCCTCTAATCCCTCACCGGAGTACACCGCTTTGAGATCGATGTCTAGCTCATCTCCCGGTTTAGGTGATACTACCCTAGTCGTGAAGGACTCCAGCTTGGATGAAACTTTCTTGAGTAGGTCCGAGTAAGAGAGGTAATCCTCTGGGTCCCTCACATGTAGGGTAACTGCCCTGAACCTCATGATAGCACCTATCCCATTCTGAGTAGGATCTCCCTCACCAGCAAGCTATAGACCTTCCTCTTTCCCCTCCTCTCCGACTTCACCAGTCCCTTGGACTCGAGGATCTTCAACATCTCAGACACGGAACCCACAGGTCTCCTCAGGGAGCGAGCTATTTCTGACACCGTGGCCTCCTTCTTCTTGGCTAGGTAGCCCATTATCTCCAATCTAGCTGGAGTGAAGATCTCAGTGAACTCCACGGCGTCCTCAACGCTAAGTTCTAGCCTTCCCATGGAGGATCTCCTGAGGACCTCTTTCACGTACTGCTCCCACAGGAATCCGTCAGCCAGTTCCTCCATGCTCGCTCTATCCTCCTTCAATGAGGAAATGAATTCTTGGAAGCTCTTCCCGTACTTGGCCTCGAACTTCCTGATCTCGCCTAATAGCTTGGATAGAGGCACTTCAGATAGATCCTCCACCTTCCTTCTAGTCTTCATTCTCCCCGAACTCCCCACCGCCAAATTCCCCCAGCTCCTCCACTTTATCAAGTATCAGCTCAAGCAAGCGCTTGAGGTCCCCGCATTTCAGCTTACCCAACCTCCTCCTCACTTGGAGATAAGCGCCGTCTCCTTCTGAGTCTACCCTCACCCACTCATCCTCCCTCCAGCGGTCTTTCCTGTACAAGAGCCTGAAGTTCCCGCTCTCCTCCTCGTCCACGCAGATTATTGTGGCCTTTCCTCCCCTCAGTGCGATTTCCTCCTTCATTAGGCGGGCCATTGCCCCGCTAGTGCAATGCAGTATAATAATAAAAGATTTTTTCTAAGTTAGCTTTTTCCTAAATTAAGGACGATTAATATTCGCGTCAAACATATCTGATTATTTTTATGAGATACCGCTTTAATAGAATTTACTTAGTGAAATATTTATAAATTATCCTGAATACATTTTTCCTAGAGGTGATATCATGGCCGAGATGGGAATACCGCTCAAACCGATGGGTAAGGAGGAAATTCACAAGCTGGAGTACAGCCTGCTCATCTCGTCTCTGATCGAAGTACTCACGGATCCGAAGTTTGTGGAGCAGTTGAGGGATCCCAAGGACAGGCTGACCTGGATAGATAGCATAGCCACCGCAGCCGCTGCCCTCGCGAGGGATAAGGCGGGAATGACCCTCTCTGAAATAGCTGAGGATATTGGGAGGACCGAGGCCACCATAAAGAAGCACCTTAGGGGTGAGACCGAGGCAGGCAAGATAGTGTTGGAGGCTTACAAGAAGTTGGAGAAGGGAGAGATAGATGATACCCTAAGTGTGATTTTGGGCCTCAAGAAGGTTGAGGGACTGAATGAAGCCAAGGAACTACTGAAGAAGGCATCAAGCCTGTTAGAGGAGGCTGTCAGGAATCTAAAGGAGGCGGTAGAGAAGCTCGGGTGATCATAAGCTGGCCACCTTCTTTTCCCACTTCACCTGGGCTTCCGGTGATACAAATAACCTCTCCGTGTAGTACACCTTTTCTACCATCCCGCCAGCCACGTAAACCTTCTCTGCCGCTATTTGTGATACCCTAGATCTTCCCATCACTTCGACCTCCACCGCATTAATGACTCTAACGGAGGAATCCCTTACCCTCACCCTCCCTCCGATCACCTTCGATACTCTAGCGTTTATCAGTTGGATCTCCTCCCCCTCAACCTCGGTGGCCTCCCCAACCACTATGATCCTTCCGCCCGCCAATCTGCCCTTCCCCTTCACGGATACATGAGCTTCCTCCGCGGAAAGGGATCCTGATACTTTGAGGGCTCCCCCTACCTTCAAGGTCCTTACTCTAACATCGCCCCCTACCTTCAAAACCTCATCTACCTTCAGCAGTCCTCCTGTTAAGCGCCCAGTCACCTCTGCCATTCCCGTTTCTGCTTCTCCGATGTTGGTGCTCCCAGTTACTCTTAATGTCCCTCCCACTCTGATTCCGAGTATCTCGCAGTTTCCAAGCTTAGCTGATCCTCCGACTGAGGCTCGATCTATACGCCCCTCGTCTACCTCAAGGGATCCTTTTACCTCCAGATGCTTGACATCCACTTTCAGGGCCCTGAAACTGCCTGAGATCATCGCCTCCTTCGCCTCGAGTGCGGCGCAGGACAGGGAACCCTCCACCCTCACCTCAACCGCCTTGATGGAGCTGCTAACCCTAGCTGGACCGCGGATGTACGCCCTTTCTACCTCCACCGTTCCTGCCTCCAAGAAGTCCGTGATCAGTTCCCTTGCCCTGATTCTCCTGCATTTCAGACCCCTTGCCTCCACCCTTACCACGAATAACTCCTCAGCCTCGAGCTTTCCCTTACACACGACCTCAGTGGCTTCTAGGGCCCCCTTTATCCTCGCTGACCCCCGGCACTCGACCCTGTCGTACCTCCCAGCTGGCTCGAAGGTCTCGTTCTTATTTATCACTACCTCCATCCTTCCCACCCAGCGACCTCAGGTCCTTGTTCACATGATCGCGGATGTTTTCCACATCCCAGAATATAGATAACTCCAAATTAAACATCTCACGGGCTCCATTGAGGGATCCCGTCTCTAGCTCCTCAATGGCCCTCCTGTAGGGATTCCCTAAGGTTCTAGGAGCGATGTACAGGAGCCCCTTCTCCCATTTTCCCTCCCTTCTCACGAGATCTTCTGGTCTGTCTACATCTAAGAGCCTCCAAGGTTCATCCAGAAGACCGGCTGAGATCATCAGGAGAGAGGAAGCGGCTCTATGGATATCGGTCACTCTCATGTTCTTCAAAGGGCAAGCCTTTTTCACGTGGATCAGCGGTTCCAAGGAATGAATGTGAGCGATCATTGGATCCAAGTACCTCCCTTGGGTGGACCACAGGAGACCACATATCTGGACTGAGGAGTCCCCGCACATCCCCAGAAAGGACTTCAACACATCACCATTCACCCAAGGCAGGTCAGCAGGGAGAAGCAGAGTATACTCCTCTTTGACCGAGGAGAGCGCGCCCCTGATGGGCCCCGTGCAGGGTAATTGTTCATCGATCCTGTAGTCCAGTCCAGTTAGTTTAGATAGTCTCTCACCATCTTCCTCACTTCTAACCGAGAGAATGACCTTCTCTGCTACTGCCAGAGCTGCTTCAGCCACCCTAACTAGCATTTCTCTACCGTTAACCTTGTAGGTCAGCTTATCTCTCCCGAACCTAGTGCTCTTTCCTCCGGCTAGAATGACTGCCTCCTCAACGATTCCCATTGGGAACACCTTTCTGCGAGGTAACAGCTGCGTAAATCCCACCTAAAACTAGAGCGCCCCCGATGACCGTAGTAACGCGGGGTAGCTCCCTCAGCAGAATCGCAGCCAGTATAGATGCACCGATAGGCTCTCCCAGTATGGATACGCTAACGACGGAGGCCTTCAGGTACTTGAGTGCGTAGTTGTAGGAGTTGTGGCCTAGCCCGCTCGGAATGAGAGCCAGCGCCAGGAATATCGTCCACTCCCTTAATGGGTACCCTGCGAGGGGGATGCCTGCCGCGCTAGCTGCAAGGAGAAGGATTATCCCGGATATCCCGTACACTGACGCTGTGTACGGTGCGAGGTCGAGCTTCCCCCTCAACCTCCTCCCGGCCACTAGGTAAACAGCCAAGGATATCGATCCTACTAGCGCGAGAAAGTCTCCGAATAGATTGGAGCTCATATCTAAGTGGCCCATCGCGATTATCGAGGCTCCCAGAAAGGATATCGCTATGCCTGCCGCCTCTCTGGTGTTGACTCCCTCACCCAACACCAGATAGGAGAGGAGGACGACGAATATCGGTGAGGAGTCAACTATGACCGTGCTCGCAGCTACAGAAGTGTACTCCAAGCTGGCCGTCCATGTGCCAAAGTGTACCGCCAAACTCAGCCCAGACAAGATGAGGACCGCCCTTTCCGCATCAGAGAGGCCCCTTATCTGATTTAGGGAGCCTACAGAGAGAATTGACATGAGGAGGGAGGCGAATGCCATCCTATAACCCGCTATGATTAGGGGGTTGCTCTCGCTGAATCTTATCAGTATGCTCGCAGTGGATACTGCAGCTATACCTACGGCCAGCGCTAGTTTCGGGTTTAGAGGCGGTTCCGATCTCACCATCGGGCCTCATCTCGGCTCATTCTTATAACATTGATGCCGCGGGCGTTCGATCAATTTTTATAAGAGGGGGTCAGACATCCCCGAAGGTGAAGCTAATTTGCCCGACGATGGCGTGAAGGGCAGGTTAATCGATGTTCTCGTCATAGCAGTCACTTACATAATGGGTGCCATTATTAGGGTCCTCCCGACCTTCAAGTACGGAGCCCACCTCACTGCAGACGACCCGTTGCTGCACTACAGGATAACGGAGTACCTAGTGAAGACGGGGCACCTTCCAACGTTCGATCCCCTAGCTTGGCATCCTTGGAGCTACAATCCCAGCGAGGTGCTGCCCATACTTCACTACTACACCGGTGCCGCGATCTATAAGATCGCGTCTCTCTTCGGTTTCAACGACCTTTACACGGTTGTAGTGTATATACCGGTCGTATTCGCTCCGCTGGTGGTCATACCAGTCTATCTACTGGCTAAGGAGCTGTGGGATAGGTCGGCGGCCATAACATCCGCATTCGCCATCTCCCTATCTTGGGCGTACATAAACAGGTCCCTAGCAGGATGGTACAGGCACGAGCAGTTCGCCATTCCCCTGCTCATGACCTCAATGTACTTCACGATAAAGGCCATGAGGAGTGAGGAAGAATGGAAGGTACTGGCTTACTCTGGACTTAGCGGTCTCTTCTTGGTGTACTCAGCAGGGGTATGGGCGGGATTCAAGGCGCTCTACGACGGTTACGCGTTGCTCCTCATGATCCTCCTCTTACTGAACAGGTTGGACTGGCGTGAGGGTCTGGCATTGGGGTTGCCCCCTCTCTATGTATTGCTGGCTAGCTTCGGGTTCCTCTCCAACCAAGCTTACAGGAGGCTTTACATAAGCGTGGAGAGCACGCTCGTCTGGGCCTCTCTACTAGCTGCCTTAGTTTACATCTCCCTCCCCAAGATCAACGTGAGAGCCCTGAGCGAGCGGAGGAGGATAGTATCCGTTGGAGTCGGACTGGCCCTGCTCGTTGCATTTTTCGCATTGGGCATATACCAGCCCCTCACGGGCAGGCTGATGAGGGTCCTATTCCCGTCAGTGAAGCTTCCACAGGGAAATGTCGTCGAGACTGTAGCTGAACACGGTGCCGGAGCGACTGTGGAAACTTTAACCACTCTCTTAATACCCGGAGTGCTGGGCCTCTTCTTCCTGCTGATGGAGAGGTGGAGGAACGACGACGAGCTTATGATAAGCCTCATGACCCTGATATCCCTCTACTTCGCCACCAGCATAGTGAGGCTACCCCCGTTAGCCGCGCCTTTCGTGGCGCTCGTATCGGGTTTCTTCGCTTACAGGATAGTGGTGTTCTCAGAACCTTATATGAAAAAGATAAGATCCTTGGAGAGGGCTAAGAAGAGAAGGGGCGGTAGTCTTCCTATGTCCAAGAAGCTGGGAATGATGAAGGTTCCTGTCACGATGATGATCCTCCTAGTAGTGCTTCCAGTTGCCTTCCAGGGCCACATAAGGAATTACGGCGCTGGACACTCAGAGTACGTCCTTACCTTCCAAGAGGCCATGGAGTACCCGCTCGGCTTCACCGAGGGATGGAAGGATGCGTTGGAGTGGTTGAAGCAGAATACAAAGCCCGATGAGGTCGTGGTATCTTGGTGGGACTACGGTTACTGGATGCAGACCGGAGCGGGGAAGATAACGATGGTGGACGGACTCACCATAAACTCCACCCAGATAAGGTTAGTGGCAAGGGCCTTCATCGGTCCCGAGGAGAGAATGTTAGACCTAGTAAGTAGGTTTAACGCCACCTACGTCGTTGTTGATGTGCCCAGAGAAGTGGGGCAGTTCTCAGGAGGGGGTAAGTGGGTAGCCATGGCTTGGATAGCTGGAGAGTTCCAGCACAGCCCCTATAGACCTGACGAGGCCAGGAAGTGGTTCGCCCAGGATCTGCAGAAGTTCTTCATCTACGACAGAACTACGGGACGCTCCGTTCCCACGGACTACACGCTGAATACCACTCTATACAAGATGGCCCTGAACGCGATAGGTGGAGCCAAGCTGAACTACTTTGACTTGGTTCACGTGGGTAAGAATAAAGGGTATGTCGAGGTGGCCATATTTAAGGTCAAGGGGTGATCTAATGGATCCACTGGCCTACTTCGAGAGGGAAGATGAGGTCGAGAGGCCTGTCTTCGCGGAGCTTAAGGAGAAGTTCGTCTCCGAGGCTGACGATGAGCACATCTCCTCACTACCCAAGATGACCTTCGCCATGGTGAAGCCAGATGCGTTCGTGCGAGGTCTCGCTCCAGAGGTCATAAGCAGGCTGAAGGAATCCGGACTTATTCCCGTTGCCATGAAGGTCACCGAGATGGATGAGACCCTCATTGATGAGCTCTACATGTTCGTGAAGCAGAAGTACTTCGATTCTTGGTGGATCATGCCCAAGGTGTTCAGTCAGGCCCCTGTGATCCCGATGATCCTAGTTGGGGACCCTGGGGAGTTCGAGCACCTGAGCGCCAAGTTGAGAGACATAATCGGTCCAACGACACCAGATGCTGGTAAACCGGGGAACCTGAGGTATGACTTGAAGGGCACCAACAGGGTGCTTAACATCATACATGCTGCGGATGATCCCGCAGCCGCTATAAGGGAGGCCAGCGTATTCTTCGATCTGGATGAGATCTTAGATGCGATGCACTCCACGGAGGAGGTCAGATACGATCCGGATGAGATAGTACCGGAGGAGCCGGTTAACCTCTTGAGGTGGAGGACATTTAATGAGGTTAAGCTGGAGGCATTGGACTATATAGACATCAGGAGAGCGGAGATCCAGGAACTCTTAGACAGAGAGGCCGAAGTAGTCGCTAAAGAGCTGCCCATAGACGAGGAGAGACTCGCTCTCAAGGAAACGGAGGCTAAGTTATCCCTCATTGCCAGTGAGATCATGGAGGAGATAGATAGGGAGTTCGTCAGGAATGCTAGGCTTCCAGCAGATCCCAAGGGTAAAGGCAAGCTCGCTGAGAGGTTGGAGGACTCCCTAGTGGCAGCAACGATGATTAAGCTGCTCAGCGATGAGAGAGCTCTCTCTAACGAGAGCGAGTTCGACAAGCTGCTCATGTTCAGTCTGTCGAGGGAATTGATTGACTCTGGATGGGGAGAGGTAGTTGTTCACAGCACATGGGCGGTAATGCCACAGATGGTGAGGGATCTCGAGAAGAATGGCAAGGTGGTCATTTCCACGTCCTAATATTTTTTATGACGTGGGGTATAAATAGCAAAAGGTCCCATTTTACTGAACGGATACCGTTATATATAACGAAAACATATGTTATAGTAGGTGATAGGGAACGATACAGCCGTGCGAACTCGTGGTTAAAACGCTCATCCCATCCGTGAGGGCCCTAGTAGCCAAGGAACTCATAACTAAGTATAAGCTCAGACAGACAGACGTGGCTAAGATGCTTGGGGTTACCCAAGCTGCCATAAGCCAGTACCTGAGGGGGGCAAGGGGCAACATAATAGATCTGAGGAACGATAAGGAGATCATGAGGATAGTCAACAGGATAGCCACCGGACTGATAAACAAGGACCTCACTAAGAAGGACCTCTCCATCCTCATCTGCGAGATATGCTACCAAGCTAGGAAGAAGAGGATCTACTGCAAATCGGGCATGAGGATCCAAGGTAAGTACGCGGAAGCTGCTGACCTGATGTGCATGGAGTACGATATCCCGAGGGAGAAGGGAGAACTCAGGGATGTAGTCAATAAGCTACTTCAAGGATCAGGCGGAGAATAAAGGAGTTAGAGGGAAAGAAAGAAGGATAAGGCGCATAGGTAATTATGAGACCTCCTTTATCTTGTCCTCCACTATCTCTAGGGCCCTGAACAGATACTCTTCCTCTATGTTCAGTGGTGGGAATACCCTGAGAGCGTTCACTCCCGCAGTTATTATCGCTACACCCGACTTCCAAGCCCTCATCATTATCTCGTGAGCCAGATCTGGGGCCTTCTTCCTGCTGGCCTTATCCTTCACGATCTCTATTCCTATCATGAGGCCCTTGCCCCTTACATCACCCACTATCTCGTACTTCTCCCTCCACTCGTTAAGCAGCTTCATCACCTTCTTACCCAGTACTGCGGCCCTCTCCACCAGCATCTCTCTCTCTATCACGTTTATCGTGGCCAAGCCAGAAGCGCAGGATACAGGATTACCTCCGAATGTGGAGGCGTGAGATCCACCCGGCCATATCATCACATCCTCCCTCGCTATCGTGGCCCCTATTGGAAGTCCACCACCCAAAGCCTTGGCGCTGGTAAGGATATCGGGATCGACTCCGAAGTGCTGGATGGCCCACCACTTCCCAGTCCTGCCCATGCCGGCCTGAACCTCGTCGTCTATCAGCAGTATACCATACTCGTCAGCGAGCTTTCTGAGTTGGGGAATGAAGTTGTCTGGAGGGACAATATAACCTCCCTCCCCCTGAATTGGTTCGAATATGAATGCTGCGACTTCCTCAGGCGGGACGAACTTCCCGAAGACCCAGTCCTCTATAAAGGCGATAGCACGATTGGCGCATTCCTCTGGGTCATCAGGCGGCGCTCCGAAGGGGCACCTGTAGGGATATGGGTAGGGTACGTGCACTATGCCCGGCACCAAAGGAGAGAAGCCAGCGCGTTGAACTGGCTTGCTGGAGGTGATGCTTAGGGATCCATAAGTCCTTCCATGGAAGGCTCCTATGAAACCTATAATATATTGCCTTCTCGTACGCCATCTAGCTAGCTTTATGGCCGCTTCGACAGACTCAGTTCCACTGTTGGAGAAAAAGATTTTCTTGTTGTAGTTCCCCGGTGATATCGAGATAAGCTTCTCAGCAAAGATTACCGATTCCTCGTAATAAAAGTCCGTGTTCGAGTAGTGAAGGAGTTTTTCGGCCTGTCTTTTAATCGCTTCCACCACTTCAGGATGAGAATGGCCTATGTTCATCACTCCAAGCCCGGAGTTCAGGTCTATATAGATGTTCCCATCAACATCGAAGAGTAGCGAGCCCTGACCCTTGTCTACTACGAGAGGATAAAACCGAACATAGGATGGAGAGATGACCTTAGAGTCCCTCTCTAATATTTTCCTAGCGTTTGGGCCTGGAGGAGGTACAACTATCCTTGGGACATCCATCGCACTCACCTCACGAGGGTCGACTTAATATGTTAAAATGTTTGGTGTAATTCACGCAGTTAGCAGAGCTCCTCGTGCTTAAATTGCTGGAGGTGATCTGACATTCTGATGAAGAAGGTGAGATTCACCATCTTAATAGCTCTGGTTGCATTTTCGATTCTAGCTTATGTAGAGATTTCTGCGTATGGAACTGATTGCGACGCCCCTGCATGGTTAAAATCTGGAGTTTACGCCAGGTACTTGTTTACGGTAACTAGGGGAGACGTACTTATTGAACGGAACGTCATAAGTATTTCAATAGATCGTATCGATGAGAAAGGAATGGTAAAGGGTAGATATAGATCTACAGGCACGAGCAACTTTACAGTAGAATTCTCCTACAATGCATGCAGAGAGCTCCCCAGCGTTTTTTCATTCTATGCTACACCGTCCCAGTTGAGGAATCTCTCTAAGTTCCTTTCATCTGAAGCTCTTAGGCTACAGGTGGGTACATTCTCTGCGTATAGATGGAAGTACACATTGAGAAATCAGATGGGTGAATATAACGTGGTCAAATGGGTAGAGACAAATAGTGGCCTTGTTCTAGGAGAGATAGCCATGGCTAGAGAGGCTGCTTTTGGTGGAAAGGCCATACAGCTCAGTAGATATATGTATACTCTTATAGATACCAATATTATTAAACTAGAAAAGAGATTTTCAGAGAAAAATGAAAGTTCTTTGAAAGAGATAATAGAGGCTTTGAAAGATAGCGGAACGCAAACCAATGCCCCAGTCGTTGGTAAAACCGAGATAAATAGTTATACCGTTATTGCTGTTATCTCTATATCTTTTATTGCAGTTAGCGGGGTTATTTTGTACTTTAGGGTCCGTTCCAAGAAGAAACGCTCTCGGAAGCGAGAAAAATGAAGAGGTGATCCCGATATGCTCGGTAAATCTAGTGTTCTTTGTCTTCTATGGGAAAGATTTCATTTATTTTCTTCTAATTTCTCATTAATTTCTCATTAATTTCTCTATGAGTATAGCTGTGAATACGGTGTTTTTTCCTGCGGAAATAAATCTCCCTATGGCTTTACAATCCTCTATTTTAAGAGCAGATATTCTCACCTCACTTTAGTAAGCGGGCTATCTATGTATAAGGAAGAAGTGGGTTTTTGAGGAACGGTCTCACTCGGTGAATTTTTAAATTAGTCTGATAGACTGGATCTAACTAGGGTGATCCCCTTTGTATGAACTCATGATGTTACGGAGAAAAGTCCTAGTGAGAACGGCAGCTCTCCTACTGCTTGTGCTTCTAGTGGTTCCTTTCGCTAACGTATTAGCTGCGCCTGGCAAGGGTCCAGTCACCAATGAGATCTACTTCAAGGAGTACATAGATGACCAAGCCGCTATGCTCGCCGTGAGGAAAGGAGAGATAGATTGGCACTACTGGAGAATCCCATACGAGTTAGTAGAGGATCTGAAGAAAGATCCTAATATCAAGATATACTTCAACCCACTATCAGGAATACACGACCTATATTTCAACCCCGCACCCAATGCTGGAGGGCACTTCAATCCCTTCGCCCTGAGAGAGTTCAGGTTCGGCCTACAATACTTGGTTGACAGAGAGGCCTATGTTAACGAGCAGCTGAAAGGCCAAGGAATACCTATGGTCGCTCCGATAGTACCAGTGCAGTACGATTACGGTGTAATTGGTGATATAGTGGATCAGCTGGGCATAAGGTACGATGAAACCAAGGGAAGGGCTCTTATGGCTAAGGCCTTGTTAGATGCTGGTGCAGTGAAGAAAGGGGGTAAGTGGTACTACAACGGCGAGCCCATCAAGGTCAAGGTCATAATAAGGGTAGAAGATGAAAGAAAGTTATTGGGAGACTTCTTTGCTAACACCTTAGAGGACTTCGGTATCGAGGTCGACAGGGTATATGCTAATTTCGACTTCGCCATACCCACCGTGTATCTAACTGATCCTATGGACGGCAAATGGCATGTTTACACAGAAGGTTGGGGATTCGGTACATTCTCGAAGTATAATGAGGGAGACATAGCATTCTTCTACTCACCAAAGTGGGGATACTTCCCTGGACTGGGTAATCCAGCATGGTGGAATTACCAGAACGCCACGGCCGATAAGCTGGGAGACAAACTTGCTCTAGGCAAATTCATCTCCAAGTATGACAGAGATGAGGCAATGAGGAAGCTCACCCTTATAGGGCTGGAAGAGTCCATAAGGGTATTCGTCGCCACCACTGCCGAGTCTTACGCAGCTAGAAAGGATGTGAAGGATATAGTCTGTGGTCCTGGTTCAGGGATGATAACTAGATTCAATTACATGTCAGCTTACAAGCCCGGATCCGATGTGCTCTACGTGGGAGCCAAGTACATGCCTAGGACGGCCATGAGCGCCTACACTAGATACCTAGGCCCAACTGGGTTCTACTCGGATGCAGTCTGGAATGCTATAACCGATCCAGGAGCGGTAACGCGTCACCCGTTTACCGGCGAGATCTACCCGTGGAGAGCCACATTCACCGTATCCTATAACTACGATCCAGCCACAGGTCCTAAGGAGATAGATGTCCCTAACGATGCCTTCGTGTGGGACTCTAAAGCCAACCAGTGGAAGGAGGTGGGCAGTGGTGTGAAGGCAAAGGCAAAGGTTATTGCTAATTACGTGCTTGGCAAGTGGCACGACGGTGCTGATGTCACCTTGGCGGATGTCCTGTATTTGTACTACTGGCTGTGGGAATGGACCTCTGATGATAGCACGCCAGGCCATCCAGACCCGTACTACGACTCCACGATAGCTTCCTACCTAGGGGACTCAATACGCCTGATAAAGGGGATAAAAGTGATAAACTCCACCGCAATAGAGGTTTACTTGGATTATTGGCACTTCGATGATAAGGAGATAGCTGCTACCGCGCTCTACTGGCCAGACTTTCCGATGCACCTCTCGATAGCATTAGAGCAGCTTGTGGCCGAGGGTAAGTACGCTTTCTCCGAGGCTGTGTCTTCCTATAAGGGAGTCGACCAGCTAGATCCTCTCAGTAAGAATATAGCAATGGACATAAAAGCTAAGCTTCAGGAGCTCAAGCAGAAAGGTTATGTACCCGAGGAGATTCTCAAGATACCAGGATACAAGATATCGGCGGATTCAATTCTCAGCGACTACGATAAGGCCATACAGTTCATCGACAAGCATGGACATGCCGTGATCTCGAATGGGCCCTACATACTCGATAAGTTCGATCCTACTAACAGGTTCATACACCTAGTAGCTAACAGGGACTACCCGTTCAGTCCTGAGAAGTGGGCTGACTTCAAGTACGCTAAGATGGCTGAGATAGCTGGTATAATGGTGGAACCGATAATAGACAAGGCCCAGGGATCTGTGATAAAGATAAGGGTCTTGGTTGGTGGAGAACCGTCTAACGAGGCAGAAGTTCACTACAAGATAGTATCAAGGGGTCTGCTGACTTCCGGTAGAGTGCTTGCTAAGGGAGTGGCGAAACCATCTGAAACTCCTGGGATCTTCGTAGTTAACTTGACCCCTGGTATGATGGCTGCTTGGATAAGCGGGCCTGCAGAGATACAGGTGAGGGCTGCCAGCAGGTACTCCAGCGCATGGGCTTATGCCAAGGCAAGCTTCTTCATAACGGGTCAGAGCTCTCTAGACCTGTCTGCCGCTGAGACTATAAGCGGGACTCCAGTCATAGGTAGTGAGAACGATAGGGCTGCTGCTAATATACTTAGGGACGCATTTGGCCTTAACGACGCTGTTCTCGTGAAGTCACTCTCTGATCAGCCTGATGGAGACCTCTTCGTAATAGGTGGTCCCAAGGTGAACATCTTAGCGGCTACTTATAACAAGCCTCTCGGAATAGAGATAAAGACATATCCGACTATAACCATAAGCGTCAACGGGAAGAGTCTTTCAATAAAGCGCTCTGATTTCGGTAAGGCAGACATTGCAGTGATAGCAATCGGCGAGATATCGGGTAGGAAAGTAGTGCTGATAGAAGGAGGCACAAGATATGGAACCGAGGCTGCGGCCCTCTTCCTAGCCAAGAACGTGGCACAGCTCACCGGTTCGACTTGGGCGATAATCCAGTGGGCAGACCAGAATGGAGACGGCAAGATTCAGCTGGATGAGATCGCCGTAAAGTACAGTGGTTAGATTAGATCTCCCTTTTTCTTTTTTTGATTTGTCCATAATTTCCCTTTTTGAAGGCATTTTTCCTGTAGAGCCAAGAGATTTACTGATCAGTGATTACTATTTTTATTGAAGCAAAGAGCTGTATCTAGGTAGCGCATAACCCTTTGCTCGTGAGCTAGATGGGAGGGTGTGTCGTTGGCATCAGGCTTGGGAAGATACTTAGCATTGAGAGCAGTTAACTCCGTAATAGTGATCATTGCAGTCGTTTTGCTCACTCTGATAATGTTCGGCCCTCTTGTTGATCAGCAGCTCAAGGCTCAAATAGAGATGGAGGTAAGGCAGCAAATACTAAAAGGGGGGGCATTTGGAAAGTACAAAACCCCAGAGGAAGCAAAGAGAGCCATGCAGAAAGCAATCGAGGAAAGAATCAAAGCCCTTGGGTTGGATAAGCCGTGGTATATCAGGATATGGGGTGATCTCTGGAGGACATTGACCTTTGATCTCGGGACGAGCTGGGTGATAAAAAGTGATAGCGGATCCTCTAAGGTCGTTAATATACTGTTGGAAAGAATACCGCGTACTGTCTTATTGTTCGGTACTTCCACAATCATCCTGCTTGTCCTACAGTTACTGCTAGGAGCGAAAGCTGCTGCCACTCCGGGATCTCTCTTCGATAGGGTGGTAGTCCTCTCAGGTTTGTTAGGATATGCATTCGCAACTTGGTGGGTAGGAATGGTCCTTCTTTACTTGTTCGCTTACCTGATACCCATATTTCCGGCGGGTGGAATGGTTTCTGTCCCACCACCGCAGGAGCCTCTACGTTATGCCTTGGATCTTGCTTGGCATATGTTCTTACCGGTCTTGACCATACTAATAGTGGCCCTAGGAGGTTGGGCATACGTCACTAGAAACCTGATGATAGGCATTCTAACGGAGGATTACATAACAACAAGCCGGGCCAAGGGAGTACCTGAGAGAAAAGTTATCTACTATCATGCACTTAAGATGGCAGCCCCGCCCATTCTAACGCAGGTTACATTGGCAATAGCCAGCATATTCACTGGAGGATTACTGACAGAGATCGTCTTCAGCTGGCCTGGAATGGGTTTACTGTACTGGGACGCTATACTGTCCCTAGATATACCGGTCATCATGGGAGATGTGTACTTCACTACGATCCTGATAGTGCTTGCTAATCTCACTGCAGATCTGTTATACGGTATAGTGGATCCAAGGATAAGACTCGGTGCAGGAGGTGCTACTTTATGAAATTTGCTGCAAGGATTAGGGATTTTTGGAATGAATTTAAACACAGAAAGATAGGAATACTCGGACTCGGCATACTGGTTGTGATAGTCTCTATATCGGTATTGGCCCCTGTAATAGCTCCCATGGACCCAACTAGATGGAGTGATGTAAATTACTGGACCAACAATCCTAAGGGAGTTCCACCTACTTGGGCTTATTACTTGCAAGGCAAAGTACCCATTCCACAGCTATATTTAGAGAATTACAAAACTAAACTCACTAAGATATCAGGATATCCGATGATCCAAGTCTTCCTACCGATAAACTATAGTTACACGGAGTTTCCTACGATGGTCAAGTGGAAGATCAACCTCACTTTTGTGGGAGCGGGTGCCTTCTATGAGATTTACATTATGAGACCAGATAGGAAGAAGATAACGCTTTATACTGGGACAGCAACTACTTCTAATGCCAGTCAGGGATGGACTGTAATAGAAATTGATGCGACTAGGCATCCAGATGTAGAGAGGAGGATTGGTGAATGGTTGAGCAGTGTGGGATTGGATATCAATAAGATACAGGTAGCTGCTCCTATACAAATAGCCTTCGCTGATTTGAAACTCTTAAAGAAGAACAAGGTGGTTCCCCTCAAAGGTAAGTACGTCTTTACAGTGAGAGCGATTGCTCAAGGTAAAAACATTAACGTGACGCAGTTCAGGGTGATATTAGGGGCCACCGCATACGGATTATTAGGCACCGATAAGAGCGGCCGAGATCTCTTTAAAGGGCTTGTTTGGGGAACGCCTATAGCTCTCCTGATAGGCGTCCTGACATCAGTGCTTGGAGTGGCGATCGGTTTGCTATATGGAGTTACTTCAGGGTACATAGGCGGATGGTCCGATGAAGCAATGATGAGAGTTGTGGACATTCTAATGTCTCTACCGAAGCTACCCATACTGATAGTGCTTGCCATAGCTTACAGGCCCACTATATGGCTGATAATACTCTTCCTTACGATATTTGGATGGATGGGTATAGCAAGGGTTTCACGGAGTATAGCCCTCCAGCTTAAAGAATCGGCTTTCGTGGAGGCAGCTAGGGCTATAGGGGCGAGCAGGAAGAGGATAATATTGGTCCACATAATACCCAACATAGTGCCTTATACAGTTGCGGCCCTTGCACTTGGTATACCGGACGCCATATTAACTGAAGCAGCTCTTAGCTTCTTAGGATTAGGAGATCCATCTCTTCCCACATGGGGCGCGATACTCAATCAGGCTCAGACTGGAGGGGCTTTGGGTTCGGGTATGTGGTGGTGGTTTATCCCGCCAGGGCTAGCTATAGCCGTTGTCTCGATGGCTTTCGTGTTTATAGGATATGCAGTAGACGAGATAGTGAATCCGAGGCTTAGGAGGAGATAAGGGTGCATGAAGGGAGGAAGATTTTCTTTACAGGGCTCGGCCTCATATTATCGGGAATGATCCTAGCTTTCCTATCTATGATACCGACTTCAACGGCCAAGAAGATAATAGCGGGGGAGTATCACAGGGAAAAGGTGATTGATTTCACTCTTAGGGGGGAGGGTAGTCTCTTGATAATGTCGAGAAAGGGCTACGTGACTTACGCATTAACTAATGAGAATATGACCTCAGGTATTAGTAGAAGTTTATTCCTTAAATTACCTAAGGGAAATTATCGTCTGAAAGTTAACGGCACAGACTACCTAATTAAGGTAGAAGAAGGCTTTACCAAGCAGCCTTACTTAATACTCTCAATTCCAGCTTTCCTTATCACCGTAGTAGGTGCGAGCATAGCTCTTCGCTCCGTGGGTATCATATTTCTATCTGGTAGAGGTGGTTCTCATGCCAGCGCTTGAGGTTGAGGATTTAACTATGTATTACGAGATTCCCTTTAGGGGATTTGTCAGAGCAGTTGATGGTATCTCTTTCTCCTTGGAGAAAGGGGAGAGCTTGGGAATAGTCGGTGAGTCTGGATGTGGTAAATCGAGTCTAGCGATAACACTCATGCGTCTCCTGCCCAAGAACGCAAAGATATTGAAGGGCAAAGTTGTACTGGATGGAATTAATATATACAAGCTTCCTGAGGACAGATTAAGGAAGGAAATTAGGTGGAAAAGAATATCTATGGTATTCCAAGGCGCAATGAATGCCCTGCATCCGATTATAAAGGTAGGAGATCAGATAGTAGAGGCTATAATGCTTCACGAGGATGTATCTAAGGAAGAGGCTTGGAAAAGGGCAGGAGATCTCCTAGAACTAGTTGGGATCGACAGGTCTAGGCTGAACAACTATCCATTTGAGTTCAGTGGTGGAATGAGGCAGAGAGCCATGATTGCTATGGCGTTAGCACTAAACCCAGACGTACTACTTGCTGATGAACCAACTACCGCTCTAGATGTGATAGTTCAAGCTCAAATATTGAAGCTCATAAAGGACCTCCAGAGGAAATTTGGTATATCTCTTATATTGATCTCTCATGACGTCTCAGTAATCGCTGAAATGAGTGACAAGGTCGCGGTAATGTATGCTGGCAGGTTCCAAGAGTTCGGAAGCGCATTAGATGTTTTTTTAAATCCACTACATCCCTATACTAAGGGCTTATTATCAGGAGTTCCTAGCGTAAAAGGAAAACCTAGGAGACTTAAGTCCATACCTGGCGCACCTCCCAACCTACTTAATCCCCCGAGAGGCTGTAGATTTGCTCCGAGATGCCCCTTCGCTAAAGAGAAGTGTTTTGAGGAGGAGCCAGAACTCATGGAGATAGAAGACGAGCACTATGTGAGATGCCATTTTGCTGAAGAATTAAGGGAGGTACCTTGGGATGCCTCAGAGTGATGAAGTAATTATTAAAGTCGAGAATCTGAAAAAGTGGTTTCCCCTGAGAAGGAGTTTATCTGATATCACATTTAGAAGACCGAGGAGATACGTTAAAGCTGTGGATGGAGTAAACTTCGAAATAAAGAGGGGAGAGATTTTCGCGTTAGCGGGAGAATCAGGTTGCGGGAAGACGACTACTGGGAGAGCTATACTCAGATTGATAGAGCCCACAGAAGGCAGGGTTGAATTCTTAGGGAGAGATGTGACTAGGCTAGACAAGAAAGAGATGAAGGAATTCCTCAGGAGAAAAGCTCAGATAATCTTTCAAGATCCCTATGAATCTCTAAATCCTAGAAAAACTGTGGAGGATATAGTAGGCGAGCCTTTGGAAGTTCATGGGCTAGTAGAGACCAAGGCCGAGAAAAGAGAGATCGTCTCTAAGTATTTGGAGGAAGTTGGGCTAACTCCTCCGGAAGACTTCATATTCAGGTTCCCCCACGAGTTAAGCGGTGGGCAGAGGCAGAGGGTTGCAATAGCCCGCGCACTCGTACTGGAGCCCGAGTTCATAGTGGCTGACGAGCCTGTAAGCATGCTGGACATGTCTATAAGGGCTTCCATACTAAATCTCATGCTGGATCTCAGGGATAAAAGGGGTCTCTCCTATCTATTCATAACACACGACCTCGCCACAGCCAAGTACGTGGCCGATAGGTTGGCTATAATGTACCTAGGTAAAATAGTGGAGATGGGCCCCGCGACGGAGATTATAGATAACCCATTGCACCCCTACACACAAGCTTTGATAAGTGCAGTTCCGGTGCCCGATCCAAGGCACAAAATAGGAGACATTCCAATAAAAGGCGAAGTACCATCCCCAATAAATATACCCCCGGGATGCCGTTTCCATCCAAGATGTGTGAAGGCATTCGAACTTTGTGATAAAAAAGTACCTGAACTAATGGAGATCGAGCCGCATCATTTCGTAGCTTGCCATTTATATTAAATAATTTTCTGTAATCTTTATTTTATTTAGTAGGAGTGAAGGTAGTGCTTGATTTTATGAGGATGAGGGCCCCAGAGTGGTGGGTAGCTATAAATAGCGCTCATTTGAATAAGTTTCCAAGGGAGAGTTGTTATTGGGTATCTTTTAGAGTAATCTCTACGAAGAAGGGCAATTATCTGCTGAATGAATTTCTATTATCGTACATAAAGGATGTAGTTCACGTCGCGGCCCTATTCAGGCCATTACCTGCTCATTTAATTGATCATGAGCCCATTAGCTTGCCTTATCTCCTACCCGTGAATATGCTATCTCAGGAGGAATTGAGATACCTGTTTGAGAAATCTATTAGGGAGATTAGGGTTAGGCTGTCGACGCTATCATTATCTGTACGGGAGATGATAGACGTTTTAAGGGGAAAAAGCGATTCCTTTAGGAGGAGCGCGGCAAAAGCTGACTTGAGGGTAGCATTACAGCTCCTAACCAAGAGGTTCGGATTAGAAGAGGGATTCGATATCGGGGAGAGGGTATATCTTGCTTATTCCTTCATGAAGGAGGGTGAGATCTTCGTAGTCGATACTGGTGAGAGAGACAGGGCATTTGAAATATTAATCGAGAGATACGTTGATATAAAGGGGGTCCTGGAGGGAATTTTTAAGGGTAGAGGGCGGTTTGAATGATCTAGGATAGAGCAGCCTAGGGTGCGTTCGGAGGTTTAGGAGGGGGTGAACTCGATGGTAGATATAGAATATATCGTGGATCTCTTAATGAAGAGAGGGTTCTTGATAAAGAGATATAAAGATGGAAGGATAGATGCCGAGATGGAAGACGAAAGGGTGATAATAGACCCTTTGAATAACTCTTGGATGTACATGAGGGGAGAAGGTAGATCTGTCTATGCGAGGGCGTTTTTTTCGTTGGAGGGAATAAGGGAGAAGTTGGATGAGGTGAGGGGCTCTACTTTCTAGTGATCTCCTTAAGCTTAACCTCCTCACCCCTTATGAATGCCTCCACCAGTTCCCTAGCCACATAGTCGGGGAGCTGCTTCGGCGGGTGCTTGAAGAAGTACGCGCTGACCCCTTCGAGAGGACCCGCTATCCCCCTGTCCATGGCAAGCTTTACTGCCCTTATAGCGTCTATGGCCACACCCGCTGCGTTAGGCGAATCCATCACGCTCAGTTTCACATCTATGTACACCTTGAACCCGCCAAACTGTTCAGCCTCCATGAACATGTACATCACCTTCCTGTCCCCTAAGAAGGGAACATAGTCGCTCGGTCCCACTCTAGCACCGATTTCGTATGGCACCATGCTCGTGACAGCCTCGGTCTTGCTGACTCTCTTGGTCTTCAATCTAGACTCTTCTATCATGTTCAGGAAGTCCGTGTTTCCTCCGATATTGAGCTGGTACGTATTGAGCACCCTCAGGCCCCTTTCCACAGCGAGCCTCGCGATGGTCCTGTGAAGTATCGTAGCCCCTAACTGGCTCTTGAAGTCGTCTCCAGCTGCTGGTATTCCCCTGCCCCTGAACTTCGCTGCCCACTCCGGATCGCTGACTATAAACTCGGGTATCCCGTTTATGAATCCCGTCCCGGCTTCCAGAGCTGCTGAGGCATAGGCCCTGCTCGCCTCGTAGCTGCCTACGGGTATGAGGTTAACTAAGACATCGGCACCAGTCTCCTTGAGCACATCAGCCACACTTACGCTCGGCCTAGAGTCATCAACGAGGAAGCCCTCCCCGTATCTGAAGTCCCTCATGTGGGGAGCCACGCCGTCGAGTACCGTTCCCTTCAAGACCTCGACTCCAAGTCTCGGAACATCAGCGAACTTCTCCAAGTTGTTCGGCTTAGAAAATATGGCCTCGGAGAGGTCTTTCCCTATCTTCCTCTCGTCCACATCGAAGGCGGCCACGAACTCTATGTCTGCAATGTGGTACGGTCCGAACCTGACGTGCATCAGCCCAGGGACATCCATATCGTCGTCGACATCTCTGTATTTGAATACGCCTTGAACTAAGGCGGAGGCCACATTACCTACACCGGCAATTGCCACTTTCACCTTCGGCATTCTCTCACCCAGTTATCCACCTCCTTGCAAATATAAGTCTATACTGGGAATTTTAGCTCCTTTAACCGCGTTTCTTGAGGTAAATAGATGTTTTTTATCCAAATAATATAAATAATATATCAATAAACGTCGATTCCTGCTAATAATTGCTTTTATTATGTAACTGTATAATTAAAAATACATGATCTTTACTCCAGTTTCTACGAATTATATAGTTAAAATTGATTTATAATATTACGTATATCTCTTTATATGATTTATAGCGAGTATATTTAGAACATAATTTTATTCGAGATGTCTAAATTTAGAAAAGTTCTGATTATTGTGAGGTGTGTATCAATGTAATTTGTGTGATAGTCGTTGTACGTACGAAGATATGTGAGCGGCCGAGGAGCGGTCTTATGTGTTGAACTTTTCATTAAAAGCATAACGATAATTACGATGTACTAGACTCCTCCCCAGATGAGAGGAACGGTAACAGCATCAGCCCCTTCCCAAGCTTTCCTCATGGGAGAGCATGCGGTGTTATATAGATCCCCTGCTTTAGCCTTGAGCGTTGATAGGAGATCATTCTCTACCGCTAAGGAGTTGGAAAAGGGGCATCTGAGGATAAAGTCTCATCTCCTAGGAGTCTACGAGGAGAGGGATCGTTCCATTTTGACGATTAATCCAGAACTGGAGAGGGTAGCGAGAGGTGTCAAGGGCATCCTAGAAAGATATGATGTGAGGTCGGGGGTCGAGCTGGAGATAAGATCTGAGGTCCCCATTGGGAGTGGAATGGCTTCCTCCGCCTCAGTAGCGGCATCCATCTCCAAATCGATCGATGGCCTATTTGAGCTGGGAATGAGTGAGGAAGAGCTCTTAGAATCCGTGTATCTCTTTGAAAGGATCATACACGGCAAGGCCAGCAAGACGGGACCGGCATGCGCAGTCATGGGCGGGATCATATGGGTGGAGTGGACGGGCGATGTCATGACGGCTAGCAGCTTGGGATTCAAGGATGTCCCCCTAGTTATGGCTTGTACTGGAAAGCCTAGCCCGACCAAGGAGATGATCGAGAGGGTAAGCACCTTGGGATCTATGTTGCCCGGAGTGAGGGACTCCGTGGTCAGGGCTATATCTGAGCTGGTTGTCAGGGGAAGGGAGGCTATTATGGCCGAGGATTATGAGCTCCTAGGAACCCTTATGAATGTCGATCAAGGCCTGCTCTACTCCCTAGGAGTGAGTAGCTGGGAGATAGAGAGAATAGTCTGGAAGGCGAGAGAGAGCGGCTCCTATGGAGCCAAGCTATCCGGAGCGGGAGGAGGAGGCTGCGTCGTTATCTTGCATCCCCGACCATCCTCCCTAATTAGGGAGCTGGAACCTGTCGCAGAGATGGTGTTCACAGCGAGGGTCGCCGGGGAGGGGGCGAGGATAGAGGTGGGTTAATCCATCAGAGGCCCTCTCCCAAATCCCTGAGTTTTCTCAGTAGATCCTTAGTGGCCTCGTTGATCGCTTTGAGGTCTTCTATCCTGTAGACCAGCCTTCCTCCATCCAGTATCTTTCTGTAGGCGTAGGACATCTCCTTACCGCAGACGGGGCACTTCGGCGGTTCGGATCCCTTCGGCACATATTTGTAGATGAGATGCTCCTCACAGATGTAGAGGTCTTTGGCCCCTGACTTTATCCCTCTCTTGGCCCTCGGTTCTCCCTCAACTTCCACTATGTCCATGCCGAAGTCTACTGGTTTAGCTCCCATTATGTGAGAACCTACTCCAAATGCATCGGCACCGGCCTCGGAGTACTCCTTAACAGTATATTCGTTTAGTCCCCCAGAGACGAATATCTTCACGTGTTTAAAGCCCCTCACATCCAGCTCCCACCTCACCTCCTTGATTATGTCGGACATCCTCCCTCTCCTAGAGCTTGGAGTGTCGAGCCTGACCCCCTCGAGTCTATCCTTCAATGCCTCCGCGGCCATTATTGCTTCTGTCTTCTCATCATAGAAAGTGTCCACCAAGGCTATCCTAGGAACCTCATCCGGCAGGACCTCGTCGAATGATTTCCAAGCGGCAACCTGGTCCCCGAAGAGTATGATCATAGCGTGGGGCATCGTACCTACAGGTTTGAAACCGATCTCCTCCAGTAGAATGCCAGAAGATCCGTCGAGCCCGCCTATGAGGCTGGCTCTCTCGTACGCCAGACTTACAGCGGGATGCTGTCTCCTTATCCCGAAGTTGACCACTGGTTTCTCCCCGGCCGCGAACTTTACCCTAGCCGCCATCGTGGCTATCCCGGAGAGGCTGCATAGGAACCCGAGTATCGAGGTCTCCAAGGGTCCTATCTCCGAGTAGGCTCCCTCTATTCTCATGATGGGTATCCAAGGTCTCAAGAGGCTGCCATCGGGGAGAGCATACACATCCAAATTCCCGCCCTCAAGGAGCCTAGCCACTTCCTCCACTCCTGCCAGTATCCCCCAAGGGGCGCCGTTCGGTAGGGATCTGGCTGCTATCTCCATGACGACATGTTTGTCCGCCAGTCCCTTGGCCCTGAGGACCTTCATGGTTCTGATGAAGTAGATATCGGTGACCTTTCCCTCCTTGATCTCCCTCCCTGACACTACGAAGAACTCATCCTCCCTTCTCATTAGGAGCACCATGGAAGAGGCACGGATGAGCTTAAAATCGAGATGGCGGCGGGGGTGGGATTCGAACCCACGACCTCCCGGTTAACAGCCGGGCGCTCTACCTGGCTAAGCTACCCCGCCCCTAGCGACGGGCCACGACATGGAACTTGGAAATAGTATAAAAAGGTTGGCTCGCTCCTCCAGTTGGATTAGCATGTGTAGAATGGCCGCCTTCATGTCCCTAGAGCCGGTGAAGGGTTACGAGGTTGAAGATTTCCTAGAGGCTGTGGCCCACATGGCCAGCCGGGGTAGGTCTTCCAAGGAGAGCGGGATGGGCCACCCTCACGGATGGGGGTTAGCCGCCTTCTCCAAGGGTAGGCCCGTTCTCTACGTGAGGGAGACCTTCCCCATGTGGAGGAGGGGCTTTTACGCGCGCTTTAGAGCTGATGTCGTCTTAGCTCACGCGAGGGCCGCGTCAGTAGGTGAGGTCAGCTTCGAGAACACCCACCCCTTCTCGGTGATCGTCGGGGGCAAGGTATGGTTCTTTGCTCACAATGGATCGGTCAAGGGGATAGAGGAGGGGAATGCTCTAGGTAAGACGGACAGCGAGGCAATGATGTTGGGGCTGACCCACAACGGTGTCGATCCCTCTAAGTTGGTGGAGGGCGTGAGGGAGATAAGAGAGAAGTTCTGGGAGGGTCTGTCATCCATGACCTTCCTGATGGTAAGTGATGATGAGATCTACGCGCTAAAGGGTGCCAAGGAGAGGCCAGATTACTTCAACCTCTACGTGAAGAGGGGGGAGGGGATAGTCATTCTAGCATCGGAGCCTTTAGATGATGGAAACTGGGAGGAAATGGAAAATTGGACTCTCCTTATATTCAGGAGGGCTGAGGGGAGGATAGAGGAGTATAAAGAGGTCATATGATCGCTTGACTACTTCTCCCATACCTCCTCCTGAACGACTATCGCTCCCACGGGACAAGACACTGCACAGGCATGGCATATGAAGCAGTCAGGCTCATAGTTCTCCCTCGGATAGGCTTTCTTGTTCTCATTTAGGCGCCATATGTTAGATGGACAGACATCAACACAGATGCCGCATCCGATACACTTGGCCTCATCTATATTGAGTATAACGTGGAAGTCCACTTGCACTACGGCCAGAGTGATCACCCGGCGCCTCCCTCATAAAAAATTGATAAAGGTAACCACGGCATTCGACCTGTGGAAGTCAGGATATTCGGTGGTATTGGGGAGATCGGAGGCAATAAGGTGCTGGTGTCCTCCCCCGACAGGCTCGCAATCATGCTCGATTTCGGAAAGAGCTTTTCCCGCGAGGAAGCCTTCTTCCAGTATCCCTTCATGTCCCCCATGTTCCCTGAGGACTACTTCAAGACAGGCCTCCTTCCCCCCTCTCAGGGACCCGAGTGGAAGATGGAGGGCTACGACATCACCGGCCTACTCGTAAGTCACGCTCACTTGGATCATTGGGGTTATCTCCCCCTAGTTCACAGGGAGATAGCTGTCCACTTGGGAGAGGCCAGTAGAGTGATATTGGAGGCTTACAGGTCTATGGGGTTCAAGGACCTGTCGGTCCTAGATAAGTTCGAGATGCACACCTTCAGGACAGGAGATGTACTGGACATGGAGGGCCTGAAGGTTATCCCCACTCATGTGGATCACTCTGTACCTGGGGCATACGGATTCCTGATCGAATGCTGCTCGAAGAAGATTGCCTACACAGGAGATCTCAGGATGCACGGTCCTAGGAGTGACATGACCATGGATTTCCTAAATATGCTAGCGGAGGAGGGGGTTGATCTGCTCCTCATGGAGGCCACTAAGGTGGCGCCCGAGAATGACCCTGAGGCCTCTCTGGTCAAGGTATTGGAGAATAGAATCTGGTACAGATGGAAGCGAGAGCCACCCAAGAGGGTAAACTTCGAGGTCTCCTCCGAGAGGGAGGTTGGAGAGAGGATGATGGAGATATTGGAGGGCAGTTCCCGACTCGCGCTCGTGGAGGTCTCGCCCACGGATGTTGACAGGGTCAGGACCGTATGCAAGGTGGCTGAGAAGATGGGCAGGGAACTAGTAGTCGACGAGAGGATCGGTTTCATGGCGGAAACGTTGAGCGGTGCGGGGATTAGTGGTCTTCCATTACCTGGAGATTACTTGCTGTGGAGAAGGAAGAGGAGGAAAGGGGGGAGAGAGGTGAAGTTAGGGTCGAGGGAGCCCAGACCCCTCGTAGAATTCATCGAAAGGGTGGAGGATAAGAAAGGATCCGGATCTGTAATATGGGGTGACCTAAGGAGGGAGATACTCAAAGACGAGAGCTCTTACTTCGTGGTCACCAGTAATGCCACGAGGTTCCTATACGAGATTCCTCTGGGCGTGAAACCCCACATAGACTTCGTGATGAGTAGATCCGAGCCCTTCAGTGAAGAGAGCGCCCTCTCAATGGACAGACTCATGAACTGGCTCCTTATATATGGGGTTCACCGTTACTATCGAATCCACGTGTCCGGGCACCTTTCCCCGAAGCAGATAGCTGATGTCTTAGATAGAGTTAATCCCGACAGGATTGTTCCCATTCACACCGAGCACCCGGATCTATTCGATCTGTATGTGCCTAAGGGCATGAGAGATCGAGTATTACTGCCAGAAGTTGGGGAGCTCATAAACGTCTAACGACTCAACTTTATCCCCTCTGGCCCGCCTATCATGCTGGCATTTGGGTGACCCGCAATGTATCCAAGGAGTGAGTTGGACTCTAGGATCCGCAGGCTGAAGAGGTGGATGGGAAGGAGGGATATAGACCTCTCCCTCGTGAACTCCCCAAGCAACATGCTATACTTAGCAGGGACAGCCGAAGCCCAGCTGCTTGTCGTTCCCCTAGATGACGATCCCTATTTGGTCGCGAGATATGCTTTCGGAGACGAGATCGCTCGGGAGAAGACGCCTTATCATGTGGAGGTTCAGAAGCCTTTCTACGGGACCAGCGGTAAGGAAGTGATTAACCCCAGCGTCTACGATCTGGTAGCTGAGAGGCACGGAGGTGCTAGGAGGATAGCTGTAGACTTCCTGTCATCTCAAGAGCAGGTGGAGAAAGTGAGGAAGAGGTTCAAGAGGGGGAAAAAGAGCGCGGCTATAGTGAGCTTGGACGATCAGCTGAGGAGGATGAGGATCATCAAGAGCGAGTATGAGTTGGGACTCATGAAGGAGAGCGCATCGATAGCGATGAGGGCCTTCGAATCTCTGGAGATAAGGATTGGAATGACTGAGAGGGAGATAGCTAACATGCTTGAGTTTAAGATGAAGGAGTTAGGTGCTGAGGAACCCAGCTTTCCGACGATAGTGGCGAGTGGGGCCAACTCATTCAATGCTCATCACATTAACACCGAGCGGAGGGTCAGCGAGGGGGAGATATTGCTCATCGACTTTGGCTCCAAGTATATGGGGTACTGCAGCGATATGACCCGTACCTTCTACATCGGTAGCCCGCCGGAGGGCTTTTTAGACAAGTACGAGGCCGTTCTCAACGCACAGTTGAGAGCATTGGATTTCATAAGGGACGGAGTTCCCATGGAGAGACCAGATATAGAGGCTAGGAAGGTATTGAAGGAATTGGACCTTTTAGAGTACTTCGTTCATTCTCTGGGGCATGGGATTGGCATCGACATCCACGAGTTCTTCAGGCTCCTAGTGGGGAGAGGAGGAAGGCTCCAAGAAGGGATGACAGTGACTGATGAGCCAGGAATCTACATTAGGGGATGGGGAGGCATAAGAATAGAGGATACCGTGGTGGTCGGGAGGAATAGAGGCATTCCCCTCACCGAGAAGCTCTCCAAGGACCCAGACTACCTTAGGAGGTAGAACAACCCTTGATCTGGAGCCCCGTTGGGGAAGCCGTGCTCGCTGAGGAAGGGGCTTCTAGGCTGAGAAAGGGGCAGCGGAATATCTACGTCAAGTGGCTCATCTCCCTAAGGGGACCCGTGGAGGAGGGAGACTTAGTCGTAATAAAGGATGAGAGAGGAGACACGCTGGGTTTGGGCTTCTTCGAGGGAATAGGGGCTATGGCAGTGAGGGTCCTCTCCACGGAGCTGGAGAATCCCTCTTCTCTACTTTATCGTAGGTTAGAGGAGGCCTTGAGGTTGAGGGAGAAACTTAAGCTGGACAATTTCTTTCGATGGGTGCACAGCGAGGCTGATGCCCTTCCAGGGTTGATAATAGATGTATACGACGATATCGTCGTCATCTCCTCCACCTCAATAGGAATAGATAGGCGAGTGGAGGAGATCTCGGCCATGGTGGAGGACTTATTCAAGCCCAGTTCCATAGTTCTTAAGAACGATAGTAGGCCGAGGAGGGAAGTCGGACTGCCCTCGGAGAGGAGGATCCTCTCAGGAGGTAAAACTAGAGCTGTAGTGAGGGAGAGCGGGGCTCTCTTTCACGTGGATACGATCAAGGGCCAGAAAACGGGCTTCTTCATAGATCAAAGGTTGAACAGGATTGAAATTGGCTACCTTGCTGGTCCTAGTGACAGGGTCTTGGATCTCTACAGCTACACAGGCGGTTTCGCGATACACGCCGCTCTCTCCGGCGCCGAGGTCGTTGCTGTCGATGAGTCGGAGTACGCCGTCACGGAAATGAAGTCTAATGTGAGACTCAACTCGATTGAGTTAGTGACCGTTCAATCTAGGGTCAAGGAGTTTCTGGAGAGAGACTCCTCCGCCTACGATCTGGTTATCGTAGATCCACCAGCCCTAGCTCCAAGCAGGGACATGGTCCCCAGAGCTAGGAAGACCTACGCAGCAGTCAATGCCGCCGCTATGGAGAGGGTGGTAAGTGGTGGCCTCATGTTCACAAGCAGCTGTAGCCAATTCATCACCAAGGAGGAATTCAAAAAGATCGTGGTCAGGTCAGCTATCCTCTCCAATCGGGAGATCACGATTCTAGGTGAGAGGGGGGCTTCTCCCGATCATCCAATAGATCCCGTGCATCCTTGGACGAGATACCTCAAAGGCCTCCTCTTGAGAGTTGAGTGACTATAGTTCCAGTCTGGTTTGTTTTCCCCTTTTGGGTCTTTCTCTGTGTCTGTAAATCAATTCCCCATTCCTAACGTAGACGTATAAAGTGTCACCCCTCTCCCAACCGAGCTCCTCCACTAAGGATTTAGGAGCAGTTACTTGATAGCTCAGGTACTTCCTCCCGTTTCTTTCCCACCTCTTTACCCTCAGCTTCACATAGGGCATAACATAACTAGTTGGCATACCTTATGGGTATTTCCTTTCCTGGTATGACGAAGGCCTTTCCAGCTAGGAGGTCCCTCAGGGCGTCTTTGACGTATTTCGACTTAGTCAGTGCCACATTCACATTGTTGTTCAGCAGGAGTTCACTGAGTTCCGGTTCGATGTCCTCGCTCAACACCATGTCCGCCTCCAGCCCCACCAATATGTCCAGCATGGTCTCCCCTTGAACCTGACCCACCTCTAGGGAGAAGGCGTCCATGACGACACCGAAATCACTCAGGTCTATGACCATCAGCCCTTTAGCCAGGCTGAAGCCTTTTGATATGCGGTTAAACTTCACGTTTCCGTCCGTCTCCTCAATAGGGACAACTAGCCGAGTCATTTCGATCCTGTGTATTTCCTTCACCCAATGATATAAAGCCTCCAGACTGCATGTTGGATCGAGATATTGTCCAAGTAATGCGCGGTGAGTGGAAATGATACCAGCGGTTTTCAGGGATCTGTGTCCCGAAGGTGACTTGGAAACCCACCACAGATCCCTTTGTATCGAAGATGAGATCTCTAAGGTAGGTTCTGAGTTCAAAGACTATGTTAAATTCTTCAAATCATGTTTAGGTTCTCCTCCTTGGGAGATTCAGAGGATGTGGGCCCGGCGAGCCTTAGCCGGACGTAGCTTCGCTGCCATAGCTCCCACAGGGGTTGGTAAGACTGCCTTTGGGCTCGTTACCAGCTATTACTTCGCTGTGAGGGGAAGGGGTCGTTCCTACCTCCTCTTCCCCACATCGCTCCTCGTTGATCAAGCCGTGGAGATTCTTGCCAAGTATGAGAGGTCTGCTGGGGAGCCTCTCAGGATTCTGGCCTACAGGAGCGGGATGGGAAGCAAGCAGAGGAGGGAGTTCCTAGAGAAGCTAGAAAGCGGTGATTTCGACATCTTGGTCACGACTTCCCAGTACCTCTCGAAGAACCATGAGAGGATAAGGCGCTCCGTGGACCGGTTCTCCTTCTTATTCGTAGACGACGTGGACTCTTTCCTCAAGAACTCGAGGAACGTCGATAGGGTTCTCACTCTCATGGGGTTCACCGAGGCTGATGTAAAGGATGCTCTGGCTGGCAAGGAGGTAACCAAGAGCACGGATAGCGTCCTAATAGTCTCAACTGCAACCGGTAAGCCGGGCCCCCGAGCGATCCTATTCAGAAGGTTGCTAGGCTTCGATGTCGGGGTGTTGAGGCAGGAGCTGCTGAGGAATATAGCTGATCTCTACGTGAGGAAGAAAGTTCGACTGAAAGAGTTCCTGAAGTTCATGGGGGATGGATTCCTCCTCTTCGTCCCGAGGATGGAGTTGGCTGATGAGGCGAAGGCATTGGCGGAGGATGCTGGCTACAAGGTAGAGGTGTTGCACGGTTACGACGAGAAACTAGTTGAGGCTTTCAAGTCAGGAGAGTTAGACGGTCTAATTGGAGCCGCTAAGCCCTATGGGGTCCTAGTTAGGGGAGTGGATCTGCCTCAGAGGATCAGGTACGTGGTCTTCTACGGAGTTCCCCGCTTCGAGATGACCCTGAAGGATGTGGATGAGATGAGCGACCGGGCCGTTGTGGCAATACTGTCCGCGCTGGCCAAAGGCCTAGATCCCCAGACTAAGAAGTTCATCATGAGGCTGAGGAGGCGACCAACGGAGAAGGATATCCTGAGAGCTAGAGAGCGACTGAAGGACCTGCTATCCAGCGAGAGCAGACTGAAAGAGTTGGCTGGCACCGGGGACATAACGGTTATCCCCGAGGAGGGTAGGGTGATAATCCCCGATGTTAGGACGTACATACAGGGATCTGGCCGTTCTTCCAGGCTCTATCCTGGGGGAATGACTAGAGGGGCTAGTCTCGTCTGGGACACGAAGCCACTACTCTCTTCCTTCATAAAGAGGGCCAGCGCTTACGACATAGAACTGTCCCCGCTAGAGGAAGTGTATTTGGAGGCTCTGAGGAGGGAGATCGACGAAAGTAGGGAGAGATACTCCTCGCTGAAGACGGGTTTCGAGATGGCCGGTCTACTCAAAACCGCGCTCTTCATAGTGGAAAGCCCTAATAAGGCCCGGACAATAGCTAGATTCTTCGGTAGGCCGGGGAGAAGGGTTGTAAATGGGGTGGTCGCTTACGAGGTGACCACCGGCGACTATGTGCTGACGATAATGGCCAGCGGGGGTCATGTAGTGGACCTCTCGACGCAGGGAGGGTACCATGGGGTTCTCATAGAGGAAGGCGATCGTAGAACCTACATACCCGTTTATGCCTCCATCAAGAGGTGTCTGGACTGCGGTTACCAGTTCACAGATGGCGAGAGATGTCCGAGATGCGGTTCCACTAATCTGAGGGACAGCAGGAGCAACATAGTCTCCATGAGGAGGCTCGGATTCGAGGCGTCTCGGGTCATAATAGGGACGGATCCTGACACGGAAGGAGAGAAAATAGCTTGGGACATTTATCAGCTGATCAAAGATGCGGCTGAGGAGATATACAGGGCCGAATTCCATGAGGTCACCAAAAGGGCGATCTTGGAGGCCCTGAGGAAGCTTTCAGAGACCAACGAGTCGAGAGTGAAGGCTCAGGTGGTGAGGAGGATAGAAGATAGGTGGATAGGATTCGAGCTCAGTTATGAGGTACAGAGGAAGTTCAACAGGAAGAACCTGTCTGCCGGAAGGGCTCAGACCCCCACGCTAGGTTGGATAATCGAGAGGTACGAAGAGCACAAGAAGAGGAAGAACCTCACCATCATCAGTGGAGAAGACATCTTCCTCAAGGTAGAGGGTAGGATAGGATCTCCTGGAATCGTAGAGGCCCGGATCTCGTCGATAGAATTGGAGGAGGGCGCAGTTAAGCCTCCGCCTCCTTTCACCACCGACGAGATGATAAGGGAGGCTAGCAGGATACTGAGGCTGGGCGCTAAGAGAGTGATGGAGATAGCTCAGTCCCTCTTCGAAGCTGGCCTAATCACATACCACAGGACGGATAGTGTTAGGGTGAGCGACGCTGGTTTGAGAGTAGCAGCTGAGGTCCTCGGCGATGATTTCGTCCCGAGGAGATGGGGTGAAGGAGGGGCTCACGAGTGTATAAGGCCTACTAAGCCCCTATCAGCTAAGGAGCTGCTTGATTATGTAAGAGAGGGACTGATAGCCGCTCCCGAAGGATTCTCAAAGGACCATGTGAGGCTGTATGACCTGATATTCAGGAGATTCATGGCCTCGCAGACCAAGGAGAGCATCATCGTAAAGCAGAAGTACAAGCTTGTCTTGAACGGCGATGAGGTTACCGATGAGAGAGTTGTAGATGTCAGAGGGGGTTGGGCGCTCATATACCCGTTCCTCTACCGGAAGAAAGCTCCTCTTTCGGTGGGGACGGTCAAAGTCGAGATAAAGCACCTTCAGGTCCCCTCTGTACCCTTGTACACGCAAGGAGATGTCGTAGCTCTTATGAAGGAGAAGGGTATAGGAAGGCCCTCCACCTATGCTGCCATAATAGACAAGCTGCTGCAGAGGAAATATGTCCTCGAGAAGAATAACAAACTGATTCCAACGAGACTGGGCGTCCAAGTGTACAACTTCCTGACATCGGAGTACCCGGATCTGATCAGCGAGGAGAGGACGAGAGTGCTGGAGGAGAAGATGACAGCGGTCGAGGAGGGAAGAGCCGATTACCAAGAGCTGATCGATGAGCTTTATCACGAGATACAGGAAAAGGTGGTTAGAAAGAGAATATGGGGAGAAGGGTTCACTCCTCCAGCGAAATGAGTTCGTCTCCCCTCAGCTCCAATTTTCTATCCGGATGCAGCTTTCTGAATCTCTCCAACGCGTGTATCCTGAAGCCGGCCGGAACCATGGTGAGCATGTTGGCGGGAGCCTTCCCCCAGACCCTGAGCATTATGTCGATCCTGTTCTCCACCGCGCTCCAGTTCTCAAGAAAGACCTTCTCCGCCTCGGAGACCTCCGCCTCCAGCACGTCAAGCGACTCCTTTACAGAGTTAACGATCTTCTCCGCTTCGCTCACGTCCCCTTCCTTCAGTTTCAGCTCCGCCGAGACCAGCATGGTCTCCGCATCCACGAGCCTGTACGGTGAGAGCTCAAATCCTACTATCTCCTCTAACTTTGATATGGCCCTCCTCACATCCTCTAGCCTCTTCTTCACGGACTCCAGTTCACTCTCTACCGATTCCCTTGCCTCCTCGGAGATCACCCTTTCCTCCTTGACTTCTGGACCTATGGCTGGGATCTCCTCCTCCATCTCCGGAGGAGTCACCCTCCCTTCCTCTTCCTCCTCTATCTCAGGCTTAGGAGCCTCTTCCATCTCTATCCTGTGAATCCTAGGTACCTCTATCCCTATCTCCTCCTGTTCGATCTCCGGCGGAATGATAGAGGGTGGTCTGGTCTCCGGGATCCCTTTCGCCGCTGCTTCCTCTATTGCTGGCGCGATGATTGGCTTTATCTCCTCCATCTTCACCTCCTTAGGCTTCCTAGATCCTAGCAAGAGTGCGATCGCAATCAAAATGAGAACTGCGCCTATTATCCCACCCACCAAGTACTCCAGTGGTATGGGGAGAGCGGATTGCTGGGTTGTAACGACCGGTGGCGTGGACGGTGGTGCGACAGTCACCGTGATCGTGGAGACCCTCTTATCGACGACCTTGCCTCCAGCCAGAGCTTGAACTCTTAGTTGAAGATCGCCCGTCTTTCTGGGAGTGACTTTAACATGTACCTCGGCACTTCCTCCCGCCCTCAAGGGGCCGACCTTCCTCTCGATGAGGGAGCCATCCAGAGATGTGACTAAGATGAATTGAGCGTTATCCCGGAACCTGTTGACGAGCTTCACCGTCACTATGATGGAGCTGTTGACCTTCGCCTCCTTTGGGGCCCTCACCTCATCTATTACCCTGCCCTGCTCTACTCTCACGGATATTTCCTTCTTGTAGAGCACCTCATCACCGTGTTTTATATAGAGAATCGCGCTCGTCCCCGGATTGAGAGCCCGGCCCTCTATTGATACGGAGAATTCGGATCCGGGGCCCACCTTTTCTGCGACCTCATCGCCCTGGATAGTTGGCCCCTTGATTACGAATGTGAGTTCTTCTACGCCCCACGAGTTTATTCCGGAAACATTCAGTTTGAAAACGTCCCCTACAACCAGCTGGGATGGTGCTCGAACTTCCAGTTTGGGTTGCCCAGCGGGTTTCGTAGTGGTCGTGGTCGCGGGCGCTGTCGTGGTGGTGACCGACGCGCCGCCTTTTAGGGAGATCCATTCCTCCCTAGTTAGACCTATGGGGACATTGGGAGAAAGAGCTTCCTCTCCCACGATCAGTCCTAGGGCTCCCTTGCCCTGTAACATGGTGGAGAACCTAGCCCCACAGCGACCGGGAGTTAGGAACCCGATTGTCTTCTCTCCGATTACTTCTCCCTGTTGAGACATCACATACAGCACGATCTTGCTCCTCTCGCCACCCAGCGCCGTGCTGCAGACAAATCCCTCGACCAAGTAACCTCCATCCTTGGGCTCGGTCCTTTGGATCTTTATCCAGTGGTCGGGTAGCCTGAGGAGGTGGAGATCACCGTTTCCGTCTATGTATGAGATAGAAGTTGTGTGATTACCGCTCGCAGAGACCGTAACCAAGCTGAACGGTGGGTTGGATACTTTAAACTCTGAAAGCAGGAATCTGTGGGTGTAGTGATAGACTCTGACCTCACCGAACTTTGAGAAGTAGAGAAGAGCTTTGCCCGCCGCGACCGGTTGGGAGGCCGGGGGCATCCACGTCTTTATGGGTCTAGATACGCTGAGATCCGATAGATTTATGAAGAGTATGGCTTCGTTCGAGCTGGTCAGCGCACCTATGCCGTCCAATACTGGGAACATCCCGTAGGGGAACTCGTACCCCAAGATATCGGTCATATCCCTCCTAGCAACCGGTTCGCCTGTAGAGGTGTTTATTGATACCACAGTACCGTTCTGAAGCATCACCCCGATGAAGGAGGAATCATCACCAGCAACTAGTATCTTCTCTCCCAGTTCCAGATTCCAGACCAGCTTGCGTGAATTTAGATCGAAGTATGCGATCTGATAATCTCCGTAAATTACAGCACCACCATTTACGTAGTGCACATGCCTTATCCTGAATCCCAAATCCACGGACCAGCCAGTTGACTTGGACCTCAAGTCCACAGCTTGGAGGGAGCTGGTGAGGGGAACCACTATTGTTCTACCATCATTCAAGTAGGTCATGGGAGATCCGGAGGGTGCTGAAGGTAATCTGAGCCTCTCTATCCTCAATTCACCGGCGACCGAGTTGTAAGCCCTCAGCTCAAAAGAGTCCGTTGCCACTATGACCCATGACTCCTTCTTCGCATGGCCGTAGTATGCTTCAGGGATTACTAGAGGAGGGGTAGATACTTTAGCGCCTATCCTGACGCTCCAGAGCTTTTCTCCGTTCAGATTCATGGCAATCAAGGTGTCTCCCTGACCTCCTATCGTGTATAGCCTATCCCCATGTATGACAGGTTGGGGGACCCTGTATAACGGCTTGGAATCGTACACTTTAATCTTTGATACCTCATTTGGCGTCAGATCGTGAGAAGAAGCGGCGACAAGGCTCATCGATAGGACTATCAGGAGGGCCGCTAGTTTCCATCTCATCCATTCATCCCTTCACGCATAGTCAAGCTTGCCCCCTTTTAAATGGAACTCTCGTCAATTAATAGTGCTGTATGAAGGAGGTATCGAGCCCCTAATACCTCCGCTTGGGAAAAATGATGAGGATAATTACCTGTGCGATAAGATGAAGGTCAGGGGCTTCCGCTTATCCAGTCTGACGAACCCCATCCTCAGCATCTGGGCCATATCGCCCTCCCTCATCTCGGCCAATGCGGGTTCTCCATAACCTCCCAGCATCTCGTAAGAGTAGGGGGACAGAGGGATGAATACCCTAGCTGGGACACCTCCCTTGAGCGGCGCCCACTGTATGATCTTGACCCCCTTGATCTTCTGCTCTTGGCTGAGGATCAGGGATACCTCGTCGGGGTTCACGCTCCTCACCCTCACTGTAGCTAGACCCCTCAGCCTGAATTCATCTCCAGCCTTCAAACCCTCCACATCGCTCTTTGATATGTAGACGATCGGTTCCTCCACGACTATCGTTCTGTACTCCTTTGAATCTGGATGGATCTGCACCCTCGCCTCTACAGGAGTGTCTATCCCCTCTATAACTGCCCTGACTGGATCCGGGACGAACATGTAGCGGGGCACTTTGGGGTCGAGTAACTTCCTGTTAATGGCTGCTAGCATGTCCATGTTGACCGTGGCATCCACCTTACTTGGTCCGAGCTCGTGGAAGAACCTCACTATCGCCTCTGGGAGGATGCCCCTCCTGAACAGCCCCCTAAGGGTCGGTATCCTAGGATCGTCCCACCCTTCCAAGATCCCGCTCTCCACAAGAGGCCTTATGTACCTCTTGGAGAGGGGGATCCCTTCCACTGTTATCCTGCCGAACTGCACCATGTGATATTCCCTCAGGCCCAGCTTCCTGATTATCGTCCTCTGAACCTCTACATGTGGTTCGAACTCCTTGCTACGGAACGCATGAGTTACCCCAGTTAGAGAGTCCATGACGCTGACCGAGAAGTCGTACACTGGGTACACCCTGAACCTGTCCCCGTGGATCGGGTGAGGCGCCTCCACTATCCTGCAGATGCCTGGATCCCTCATGGTTATGTTGGGATGCCTCATGTCCGTCTTGAGCCTGAGATGAGCCTCTCCCTCCTTGAAATCTCCCTCAAGCATTCTTTCCCACAACTCCAAGTTGACTTCCACCGGCTGATCCCTGTGCTCGCATTCCCTTCCCTCTCTCCTCCACTGACGGACCTTCTCAGCTGGGCATGTGCATACATATGCGTCTCCCTGCTTTATCAGCCTCTCCGCCAGCTCGTACATTTTAGGGATGTGATAGGACTCAATAATCTCCTCGTCCCATTTACCCGGTGACAGCCCGAGTTCCCTCTCAGCAGCCTCGAGTAGTCTGGAAAACTCCTCCCTTATGGCATCGTAGAACTCCAGCCTCTCCACCCTAGGGTTGGTGTCCTCGAATCTGAGCAGGAACTTCCCCTTGTATATCCTAGCGTATATGAAGGGGACTAACAGCCCCTTAGCGTGCCCCAGCGTCGGATAACCGTTGGGTTCCGGTGCCACCCTCGTCACGACGTTACCCTCCTCAGCCCCCTCTAGGGGTGGCCATACTCTCCCCTGTGGCTTTCTCTCCCTCTTAGGTGGAGTGGCTATCTCTTTCAGGGCTTCAGGAGGCATCTCATTGACCTGAGAGACCACTTCCTCCACCAGAGAAGCCAGTTCCCTAGCTTTCGGTCTAAGATCCGGTCGAGATGCCATGAGCTTACCTAGGACAGCCTTTGGATTGGCCTTACCGTACTTGAGAGCGTTTTCAGCAGCCAACTTGAGTATCAGGTCCCTCAGCTCCTCCAAGTTAACACCCATCAGGCTCCATCTATCCAAAACCTAGATAAAGCTAGGGGTCTCATCTGGCGAGATGAGCGATGGCATCCCGGAGGGGCTGATAAAACCGGAGTTTGAGAGGAGGTACAGGAAACTCCTTGGAGAGGAGTACGACATACTCCTGTCCTTCATGGCAAGGAAGCCAATTCCAAGCATCAGGCTCAATCCGATGAAAGTAGATCCTGACTGGCTGGTGGCGAAGCTTGAGGAGAGTGGGTGGGTGTTGGAGCCAATACCGTGGTACGAGTACGGCTACAGGGTGAGGAAGGGTCCGGAAAGACTGGGAAATACTGAATGGCACCAGCTAGGTCTATATTACGTTCAGGAAGCGGCTTCCATGATCCCCCCGGTTGTCCTCTCGCCCGGTCCAGGTGAGAGGGTATTGGATCTGGCTGCCTCCCCAGGATCCAAGACCACCCAGCTATCCGAGATGATGAGGTACGAGGGGGTTTTGGTGGCCAATGATGTGACTCCCGATCGGGTAGACGCCTTGATAGCCAACATCCAGAGGATGGGATCCATCAACGTAATAGTTACTCTGTCCGACGGAAGGAGGGCTCCTCAATTCTTCGGGGAGGAGAAATTTGATAAAGTGCTGTTAGATGCTCCCTGCAGTTCTCTAGGAGAGGTCAGGAGGTCTTGGGGTGCTCTGGCTAGGTGGAGCCCCAAGTCCGTCAACAAGATAGCCAAGCTCCAACTCTCCCTTGCTAAGGCGGCCTACCGCGTCCTCAAGAAAGGAGGAGTCATGGTGTACTCCACATGCACGTTGGAACCGAAGGAGAACGAGTGGGTCGTTTATAACCTCCTGAAGCTAGGTGCCGTATTGGAGGAGCCCCAGTTGGAGGGGCTCAGGTGGAGGCCAGGATTGGAGAGGTGGATGGATTGGGAGTTCGGAGGCGAGCTGAGGAAAACCATGAGGATATACCCGCAGGACAACGACACGATAGGCTTCTTCGTGGCCCTACTAAGGAAGCCTATGTGAGCGAGTTCCTCGCCTGGATCAGGGAGTGGTTCGGTGTCGATCTCTCTGGCTTCTCCCTAGTCAGGTCAGGTAAGAAGAGGATAAGGCTCCTGACCAAGGAGGCTGCCGAATTCTATGTGAAAGATGTGATAAGAGGGGTCTATCTGGCCAAGAAGGCCCCTTACGGTTACATAATTAGCGTGGAGGGATCTTACATAATCGGCAGGGGGGCTTCGAGGCATGTGGTGGAGCTCACCGAGGAGGAGTTCAGGAGATGGATGAGGGGAGAGGATATAGCAGTAGAGCTGCCGGAGAGGGGCGTTTACTTGGTAAAGTTCGGCCCGGTTTTCGCTGGCTCAGGGTACTACAATGGGAAGGTGCTCCGCAACCTAGTCCCCAAGAGCAGGACTGTCGAGCCCTGACACGGGGGCGAAAAGTTTATCCAACCATCTATCCACTCTAGATATGCCTTGGGATAAGTTCGCTAACATAGAGATGGCCTTCACCTTCGGAGACGTCATTCTCCTGCCCGGAAAGACCCAAGTAGAACCTTCCGAGGTGGATCTATCCACTCGGCTGGGGGAAATCGGGCTTCACGTCCCCATACTATCCTCTCCGATGGATACAGTGACGGAGGCAGAGATGGCCATAGCCGTCGCTAGGATGGGCGCTTTGGGTGTACTGCACAGGAATTGTACAGTGGAAGAGCAAGTTAACATGGCTAAAGCTGTTAAGAGGGCGGAATCTTTCATAATAAGGGATGTGGTGACTGTTACTCCCGATGATACCGTCGAAGCCGCTCGAGCGATAATGAAGGAGATGAACATATCGGGCCTCCCTGTCGTGGCTGAGGGGAGGCTGGTGGGCATAATAACTAGGAGAGATGTTTACTTCGCTGAGGACGGTAATCAGGTGGTTAAGGAGGTGATGACGAAAGATGTGATCACGGTCAGTCCGGACATCACTCCTCAAGAGGCTAGGAAGATCATGTCCCGCTATAAAATAGAGAAGCTTCCTGTGGTCGACGATTCTGGTCGGCTAGTCGGTCTTATAACTGCCAAGGACGTCTTTTATAGGGAGTCACATCCGTTTGCCACCAGAGATGAGGAGGGAAGGCTGAGAGTAGCTGCGGCCATATCTCCCTTCGATTTGGAGAGGGCGAAGACCCTTGAACCTTATGTGGATCTGCTGGTCACTGATGTGGCACACTTCCATAATGAGAACGTGATGAGGGCTGCTAAGAGGATAACTGAGGAGGTCAACGTTCCCTTAGTGGCGGGAAACATCGGGACCTACGAGGCTGCTGAGGAGATCATCACCAGGCTGGATGTCGTTGGTCTGAGGGTCGGCATAGCCAGCGGGAGCATATGCACCACGGGAGAGGTAACCGGTGTCGCCGCACCAACCCTCTTCGCCGTGGCCAAGGCCTCCGAAGCGGTAGCTAAATACGGCTCTGATGTGGCTGTTATCGCTGATGGAGGGGTTAGAGGTCCCGCTGAAGCTGCTAAAGCCTTTGCAGCCGGTGCAGATGCTGTCATGCTCGGCTTTGCCTTGGCTGGAACCAAGGAGTCCCCAGGATCTCCCCTGATAGTGGGTGGAAAGATGTACAAGGTTTACAGAGGGATGGGCAGCCCATCGGCCAGGTCCAAGAGGTTCGCTCTGGACAGGTACAGCAAGCCGTCCAAGGACATAGCCGAGGGGATAGAGGGTCTGGTCCCGTACAGGGGAGATGTCGCGACGGTCATAGATAAGTTCGTCGCGGGCTTGAAGGCAGCCTTCGGCTATGTGGGCGCTGCCAACATAGGGGAAATGAAGGAGAGGGCCAGGATAGCCCTCCTATCATCAGTAGGTGCTAGAGAGATAGCTCCTCACGACGTCAAGCCCATGGAGAAGTTTTCAGCCTGAATAACCTCCTATTTTTGACCAGAAACATTTATAAACGGGTTTGAGCCGACTGCCGGCTGGTAGGAATGCAGGGCCTACAGGACGTGGTCGTGGCGCTGGAGCAGCTCTGGATGCTGTTCAAAGTGACCGCTCCCAAGCTGCTATCCGCTGCCGTGATTTTGCTAGTGGGATACGTGATAGGGAGACTCGTGGGCATAGTCATCAGTGGACTGTTAAGGAAGTTCCTTGGACTGGACAAATGGGTACGTAGGAAGGGCCTCATGGACGAACTGTACGGCATAAGTCCCTCCGGTCTCCTCGCTGGGCTAGTCAAGTGGTACATCTACCTCCTGTTCATAGGAGTCGCTGCCGAGAACTTGGGCTCAGGCGTCCTAGCCGACTCGGCCAAGGCCCTAGTGGAGCACTCACCCAAGATACTAGCTGGTCTCTTTCTAGTGTTCATCGGAATGATCGTCGGAGGCATGGTGAAGAAGCACATACTCGGTTCCACCTTAGCCGGAAAGGAGTTCTTCGGGTCCTTGTTCAAGTTCGCGAGCATCGCCGTATTCACAATAGCCGCCCTCTCTACGATGGGGATAGATGTCAGCTTGCTCGTCCAGACCGTGGTGATAGCTGTAGCGGCTATCACCATTTCCATAGGAGTGGCGGTGGGCATAGCCCTAGGCTTGGTGCTCAAGGACGAGCTGAGACCATACATCAAATCAATATTAAGGGAGATCTTGGGAAAGGAAAGTGAGAGGAAGAATGGAGAGGTGGAAAACGGCCTCTATCCCCCATAGGCTCCTCTCCTCCATACTCTACCAGCTAGCGCCGCTCGCAGTCCTAGAGTACGGGGGAGGGCCTGAACACCTCTCACTCTCCTTCTTCCTGATGTACTTGGGACTTATGATCGGCAACCTCGCGTGGACCAAGGCTTTAGCCCCAAAGGACAGGCATGTGCCTGGGATAGCCTTGGGACATCTTTCTCTCGTGGTGCCCGGACTGATAGTCAGCTATCCAGACGTTTATGCTGCCCTCCTTGCCTCGTTCTTGGTTGCTTTCCTCTCCCCCATCTCATACTTCTCGGGACTCTTCTATGCCTACGATCAGCTTAAGGACCCATCAGAGGCCTCCTCATCATATGAATCTGTATCTGGATGGGCCTGGCTCGCCGGACTCTTCCTAGGGGCTTTCATCCTTCACTCGATGGACATAGAGGGGCTGGCCCTACTCAGCGTCCTGATCGATCTCCTCCTGATGCCCCTCATCGTGGTCTCCCTGAGGATACCCGTCCTGAGCATATTGAGAAGGGCCTACGAGGAGGAGATAGGCCTCCTCCCCATAATAGAGGAGGGCATTGAAGCAGTTCACCGCGTGGAGGAGGAGGCCTTAGAATGGACCATGGCCCTCATCTCTAGGGTGGCGAGGGGGACCCTCTTCCAGAAGCCGGCCTACATACTGCTGAGCCTGCCCAAGGTGGGAGTTCCCTTCAGTTTGAAGGTCTTTTTGGCGTTCATCGGCTTAGGACTGGCTTACCCGCAGCTTGTTGGGGTCCAGAAGGCTTTGGGCCTGAACAACTCCCGCATCTACCTGCTGTCAGCCCTGAGCTCCCTCGTCTCCAGCATGCTCTACAAGAGGGCTGGGAGGGGAGACGAGATAAGGAACTTGGACCTCTCCCTGCTCGCAAGATCGGCCATGCTCTTCAGCGTCCCAACAGTCTTGCTTGGTATTTTCTCCCCACTTGAGTACTTCATCGCGTTCATGATGCTTGATGGGGCAACTTGGTCCTTCATCATGGTCTCTATATCCAAGAGAGGCTTGAAGGTCTCACTGGAATACCTCGGACAGGTAAACTTCGTGAGATCGCTTGGTTGGTCAATCGGTGCTCTCTTGGGCGGTTTCGTGGCGAGCTACGCTGGGTTGACTGCCCTCTACGGGGCATCTGCTGTGCTGGTGATGTTAGCATCTATGATAAAGACCAAGAAGCTGGAACATGAGGTGAGGAGGAGCCTCCTCATTCAAAAATGATCAAAACTCTCTTTCAACTAGGAAGTTGGCGAGATCCCTTAACTTCTCTTTGTACTCGTTGTCAGGGAGGAGCTTCTCCACGCTGGACCACGATTCCCTTATCATTTTCCTTGCGAACTCCTTAGCGTACTCTATCGACCCGTATTTCTTGAGGATGGATATGGCCTCCTCTATGAGCTCTCTGTCCCTAGTGTGTAGTGAGAGGATGTACTTCAGCCTCCTCTTATCCTCATCGCTCGCCTTTGAGAGCGCATGTATAACCATGAGAGTTACCTTGCCCTCGGTTATGTCCTCACCGAAGGCCTTACCCAGCTTCTCGGCGCCGGTCACATTCATTATGTCGTCCTGTATCTGGAAGGCCACGCCTATGGTCTCGGCGAATCTCCCCAGCTTCTTCTCCTCTTCCTCGTTGAGACCAGCTGCTATGGCCGCGAACCTGGCCGCGAGCCTCGGGAGTACCCCGGTTTTATTGGCGCACATCTGGAGGTAGTGGCCAACCGTTATCTCCTCCGGGTCCTTGAGCCCGCGATGCCACCCTATGTCAGTCGCCTGGCCCAAGTGTATCCTTATCATGTCCTCCAAGTATGCGTTGATCAGTCTCCTGAAGGTCGAGTCGTCCACATCCATCTCCATGAGAATGCGCAGGGGCATGAAGTACATGGCTGAGGACAAGTTCACGGCTATATCGAGGCCATACTTGACGTGAATGGCTTTATCGCCTCTCCTGACCTCGGCCCCATCCTCTATATCGTCGGCGATCAGGGAGCCGTTGTGCAGGAGCTCCACTATGATGGCTAGCTCCTGGTACCTCTCCAAGTCTACATTGAGGTTCTTGGCCAGTATAAGGAAGAGCCAAGGCCTCCACCTCTTGCCACCCCTAGAGAGGAGATCCCACATAGGCTCGAATATGGTCTTCTGGATGACGTCAGGATCGTAGGAGTAGGAGGCCTCACCGGCCAGCCATGTCAGGTAGTCCGCATCGATGTTCTTGGGGAACCTTCCCTCTATTAGGGAGTCAACGATCTTCCTGTTCTCCTTAAGCTCCCTTTCAATGTCCATTAAGTACACCGCTCCCAGTATCTCTCCCTTGCATAAATATGTGTCGGATAGGGCTCCTCCAAGCGAGTGTCCATAGATTTTTATCGCGCTAGGCCTAGGCTTCCCTCAAATGAGGGAAGTCGGATTCGTTGTCGGTAGGACCTCCACCAAGTGGGTCACGGTGAGGCTTGAGGAGGAGGTCCTGATTAACGACCTGGTGTTGGTGGGCGACGAGCTCCTTGGTGTGGTCAGAGGGGTATCCTACGCCAATCCCACCATGTCCCCCTATTCGCCCTTCACTCCCACGAATGTAGAAGCTGTCCGGGCTTACGAGTACCTGAACGCTAGTGTAGAGCTGTACGGGTCCCTCGTGAGTGGCAGATTCGATCCGAGGGTCCTGACGGCCACTCCAACGGGCACTCCCGTCTACAAAGTGGAGAAAGGGGATCTGGAGAATCTCAGGTTCATTGAAGATCCGATATTCATTGGAGAGCATCCCTCCTCCGGATGGCCCCTCCCGCTCGATCCTAGGGCCGTAGATTACCACATAGCCGTGGTCGGCTCCACAGGATCAGGCAAGTCGCATCTGGTGAGGATCTTGGTAAGGGAGCTCGTGAAGGTGGGTAGGAAAGTCGTGATATTCGACCACACCGGCGCAGACTACGCACCTTTCTTCAAAGAGGAGACCGTACCCGACACTGACGTGTTCCCAGATATGCTCTCCCTAGCGGAGGTGATGGCTAACAAGGTGCTGGGGAAGGAGTACCTAGATGACGTTGAAGTAGCCCTCTACGCTTACCTTTACAGCGAGGGAGACGTCGGAAAAGCTAGGGAATTCATGGAGTCCCTTGGCTTCGGGAACGGGCAGTTCGACATGTCGACCATCCTTGAGTTGAGGGATAAGAGCCCTATGGGGATCGGGTGGGACGATGAGTCCTTCATAGCGATCTTGAGGCTCGTCATGGGGTACCTCAAGAGGAGGGAGCACACTGTTGCCAAGTCCCTGTTCAGACTAGTTAAGTCAGGCATCAGCTTGGGATCGTTCAATGGGAGGAGGTACGGTATAGATGATCTGGTGGATCTGATACTCAACAGAGACCTCACGGTCCTAGACATAAGCTCGGAGACCCTGCCCATCAGATACGGTATAATGAGGGGCGTGGTTTCCGGGCTCATGGAGAGGGCAGAACGGAGCGGTGAAAGATTGGATGTCGCTATAGTGGTCGACGAGGCCCAAGTTTACGCTAGGGGACAGCCGCCCACGGAGGCCCTCTCAGATGTGGCAAGGAGGGGCAGGAAGTGGGGGATCGGGCTGATACTCGTGAGCCAGAGGTGGGTATCCGACCTAGACATGAACATCAGGGCGAACATAAATAGCGTGGTGTTCAGCTCGCTGCAGTCGTCCAGCGACCTCGAGGACATAGGGAAAGTCGTCAGCCTGGGCAGCATAGACATCGGGGTCCTAGGGACCGGAGACTTCTACATTACTGGCCTACTGTCCCCATTCAGGAGACCGATACTGGTGCACACGTTCGGTGAGTACCATGAATGAGAGGGAGGAATGGGGTGAGGACCTCCTAGACCCGGATGTGTATTCTGTGGCGTTGGAGAAGGCTAGGAAAATTGCTGGTAGCATGAGGGAGGCTTGGGAATACCTACTACCCGTGTACGAGAGGCTCGCATCTGTCGTCAGGAGAGATGTCCGCGAGCTGAGCGAGTCCCACAAGGAGTACGGGGTCATCGCCGTAGATTCCACCTTCTCACCAACCCTCTCACTGAGAGGGTTGAGAGCGGGATTCATCCTCCTCGCTGCCGTGACCTACCCCAAACCCTCGCGTCCCATATTCCGATTGAAACCCGTGAGGAGTGGCCTGAGGGACGAGGATGAGGATCCCAGCGATGCCATAGTCTCGGTCAGGGCGAAGAAGGAGGAATTGCTCCTGATCAGGGACATCCTGATCCATAGGGGTGATTACGATGTGGTGGTGAGGGATGGCGACCTTCCACCAGCGGATGCCGTACTTGAACTTAGGAGGCGTACTGGGATAACTAGTCTGTCTCACGAGGTGCTGGAACTAGCTAAGAAGAAGGATAAGGGTTTGGTGGGGCTTGTAAAGAGGATAAGCACCTCTCTCATCGCCTACAGGTATTTAGGGATGGAGCTCCTCGAGATAATGAACTCCCGGCCTGAGGGGGTACCTCAGGGCGTGGCTTGGGACCTTTTATCAGACCCTGTCCTAGCCTGGCTCATGCTCGATCCGGGAGAGTTCCTCTCAGTTGGGAAGTACGGGGAAGAGTTCGATGGTATGAGATTCATCGTCTCCTACTTCTCGTCCATGGTTAGAGGGAAGGAGAAGTACATAAAGAGGATGAATAAGAGGCTAGAGGAATATCCCCTCTTCAACGAGGTGGAGGTGTCGTTTTACAGGCCGAGGGCCAGCGGCGCTCCTGTGGTCAAGCTGACAGGATTCAATGTGGACATGTGGGGGTTCTCCTCCTTCTCCGCTGGCAGCACCCGAGGTCCGTCCTATCCGGATTTCATTAACCTAGCTGATACCGCCTGTATAGAGCACGCCAGATCTATCAGACCGGAGATGGTCATGCTGGATGCCCTGAGGGTGGCTTCCGAATCTGAAGGACTAAGTAGGCTGAAGTTCAGGGGTAGGAGAGCGGACTTGGTGTCCTTGCAGAACGTTCAGAAGCTACATCTATTTTACAGGAGGGAGTGATGCGGTCAACAGATCGCCTCGGTAAGCAGGGATCTCACGTACTCTACCAGCGACCTCCTATCCACTCCCCCGTAAGCTATTATGGAGAAGTCTCTGGACAGTCCTACGGACCCGCCCAGCTCTGGAGAGTAGAATTGTACGTAGGAAAGTCTCCCTAGACGTTTCATCTCCTTGTAAAGATTTAGATCCTCGAGATTCTCTCCGTAGATGGCTATCTTCCTGATCCCCGAGCTCCTGAGGTCCTCGAAGTGAGCCACCTTGGTCCCCTCGCTGAGGGATTCGAAGACCTCCTCCGGGAGTACGCAGTGCTCGAACTCCCCCTCCCCCTTAAGGGCTTCAGTGACCTTGAATGCCACGAATTCAGCCAGTCTCCTCCCTCCGAACACCATAATGAATGAGCTTTCAACCTTAAAGGTCAGGAAGTCTGCGTACTGAGTTTCCACCGTCAGTGAGATACCCCTCCTAGATCTCCTCCTGACCAACCTGTCCCTAGCCAAGGTTCCTGAGACCTCGTCTCCGGAGGACTCCAAGGACTCGAAGGTTGTTAGAAGGGTCCTCCCTTCCCTCTCTATCTCTTCCCTCCAGTTTGAGAGTGCTTCAATTAGCTTGCTCGGATTGTAGTCTGGAATTTTGAACAGTTTGGCGGCGATCACAGCGATAACCCCTCTCCTAGTGGGGAGATGGAATGATAAAAACAGCGGGGAAGCATCAAGATGATCGTTAATATAGATGAGGATCAGTGCCTCGGTTCAAAAATCACCTTCTGAAGTGGGATATAGCTTCTGATATGAACTCCTCGTATACCTCTCTCACTCTCTCGGCATTCTTCGTCCTTATGAAGCCCATAAGGGCCGCCTTAATGGCCTCGGACCTGCTCTTGAACATGCCTTCCGATACGAGGGCATCGATGGCATCGATGAGTTCCTTGTCAACCTGCAGCGATACTTGCTGGCTCATTCTCTCACCTTACCTGTTCAGAACAGCTCCTCTATATAAGCGATTATTGTAGAAATTCGAAACGACATATGTCGAACATAAGTCGGATCCATTATCAGCTTATAGGACCGCGGTGGGCTGACTTAAAAAGTTCAATCCGAAGCCGCGAGGTACACGCTCCGCCTCCCGCGCCCCCTGAGACCACCGGAGTATAGTTTATTTAGGAGCCTATACACTAATCCCGAAGGGGGAAAAGAGGGGTCTGGGATGGGTATGTTGGAGGCGTTTATAGCCATAAGCGTCAAGCCTTCTAGCACTACCGATCTGAAGAAGGTATTCCCAGAGAACGAGAAGGTCAAGGAGGTCTTCTACGTTACAGGTGAGTTCGATTTCCTCCTAAGAGTGGAGGCAGCTAACACTTTCGAGCTGGCTAGGATAATAGAGAGCCTGAGGAGTCAGGAGGGTGTGGAGAACACGGTTACGTTCATCGTACTGGAGAAGCTGAAGTGAGCCCCAAGAGGATCAAGGTAATAGTCCTCAGGCTCCATCAAGACGATCCCAAGAGGGCTACAGGTTCGAAGCTCCTTAGGCTGGGGCTTGCCGAGAGGTATAGACCCAGTAAAGGATTTTCCTTAGTTGTGCTGAATCCGCTCTCCCGTAGGTTCCTGTCACCCGTCGACAAGGAGGGGACCAAGGGCATAGTAGCTGTGGATGCCTCTTGGCGTAAGGTAGAGTCGGTTAGATGGCCTCACGGGAAACAGAGGAGACTACCCTTCTTAGTGGCAGCTAACCCCATAAATTACGGGGTGCCTGAGAGACTATCCACGGTGGAAGCCTTGGCCGCGAGTCTCTACATACTGGGCTACAAGGAGCAGGCCTTGGAGTTACTCGATCCGTTCAAATGGGGTCCTGAGTTCATTCACCTGAACTATGAGAGGTTGGAGGCATACTCTCGCGGAGAAAATAATGAGGAGGATGTGAGAGCCTTGGACGACAGGTTTAGGAAAGAGTTAGCGGGTTAGGGTCCTCTCTATAGCCTCAACAAAGCCTGGCAGGTCGATGGGATATCTGGAAGTGATCAGGTTTCCATCCACTACTACCGGTTCATCCACCCACTCGGCGCCAGCATTCACCAAGTCGTCTCTGACCTGCCTAGCTGAGGTTAGTTTCCTCCCTCTCACGACCTTGGCCGAGATGAGCACTTGAGGACCGTGGCATATAGCAGCGACGACCTTCCCCGCCATAAGCATCTCCCTAACAAACATTAGCGTGTGTACATCGAGCCTGAGCTTATCGGGGCTGTAACCTCCTGGGATTATGCAAGCATCGAAGTCGTTGGCCCTCAGGTCCGATGTCTTTACATCAGGCTTCCACCTCCTGCAGCCGTGCTTGCTTCCGAACTCTTCTAGCGGAGATGCCACCACCACCTCGTGACCCCTCCACTTGAAGTAATAGAGCGGGAAGGTGAACTCGTCATCCTCCACCCTATCGTGTACTAGTATAGCTATCCTCGCCATGCTCATCACCAGTGTTCACTACAGAGGCCAAATTTATGGTTTCAAGACTAGAAAACCGAGGTCCTCCTATAGGTCCCGAGCACCTTCACCCATATCGACTCGCTCTCCAGCTCCTCGAGAGCGTCCCTTACGTACTTTTCCCATAGAGATCCCTCGAATTCCACGAAGAACGAGTAATTCCAAGGTTCCCTCCTTATAGGGCGGGATTCAAGCCATAAGAGGTTGATGTTTCTCCTAGCGAACACTCCAAGTGCCCTCCACAGGGCGCCTGGCACGTGCCTCGTGGCGAAGAAGGCTGATGTGGTGTCGGCGTCCCTAGGCCACTCCCCTTCTTTAGTGATCACGAAGAACCTAGTGGTGTTGTGGGGCAAGTCCTGAATGTCCCTAGCGAGCACCTCTAATTCATAAAGCTCAGCCACCCTCTCGCTAGCTATCGCGGCCTTTCTCCTATCCTCCTGCTCGGCCACTTCCCTAGCGGCTCCTGCGGTGTCGAAGCTCGGGATTACCCTCCATCCCCAAGACTTGAGGAATCCCTCGCACTGAGATATTGCCTCCGGATGAGAGTACACCACCTCAACATCCTCTAATCTGGCGCCCTTCACCCCAAGTAGGGCGTGCCTCACCCGGATCTTTATCTCGCCCACGACCCTAATGTCCCTTTCCAGTAGGAGGTCTAAGGATTTCCTAATACTCCCCGTACTGGAATTCTCAATAGGGATGACACCGTAGTCAGCCTCCTCGGACTCTATTGAATCGAACACCTCCTCCAAAAATCTTTTAGACAGAGGTTCGTATTCCCTATCCTCAAAGAATCTTTTGGCCGCTTCATCGCTGTACGATCCTCTCTCTCCTTGGATGGCTACCTTCATCCCTCCACAACTGGGAAGAGCGTTCAAAAATGTTATCATTAAAGCCATCCGCACACCTCGAGAAATGGAGGGAAAAGCTGGGAGATCCTTACTAAAGGAAATAACGAAGTACGTTGGAAGACTCGGCAGGAATATAGCTATTCCTCCGCATCCCAGCATAGATGCTGGGGCAGAGAGGCTAATGGGCCTGACGAGAGTGTACGCCACCGATCCAGCATTGGGAGTGCCCGGAGAAGATCTTGGCTACTTCGCTTTCCACTTCTCCGCATCGGATGTGGCGGTCTTGGGGGCCGAGCCTAAGCTAATGAGTAGCACCATACTCCTGCCATCAGACGCTAGCGACGATCTAGCTCTGAGGATAGCCAAAGGGATAGACTGGGAGGCTTATAGGTACGGCGTAACCGTGATAACTGGACACACTGGTTGGTATGAGTCGGTGAAGGAGCCCATCGTCGTCACAACAGTGATCGGAGAGGTCAGGGAGCCGGTGACGCCCAAGCTAGCGAGGATCGGAGATAGGCTCCTCTTAGTGGGCATACCTGGAGCTGAGTTACTTTACGGCGTTGCTCACTTCAATCCGACGCTCCTAGAGGAGAGGTTCGGTAAGAGAACTGTGAAGAGATGGAGAAGGGCTAGGTGGATGTTAACAGCCGTTGATTCGGCTAGGGATCTAGCTCTATTCTCTAGAGTAAATGGAATGAAGGACGGGGCAGAAGGCGGACTTATAAGGCTCCTGAACGACTTTGCAGATGCTGCTGAGCTAGGCTTCACCGTGAACAAGGACCTTATTCCCTTCCCACCGGAGCTCCTGAGACTGGGCCGGGAGATGGGGTTCGATCCTATGGCTGCCTCCAGCTCAGGCGTGGTGCTGGCCGCCATTCCGGGCAACCTACCCTTGGGTTTCCTCAAAGACCTCATGGAATCCCACGGATTCTCCGTGAGTATGATAGGTGAGCTCAAGAAAGAGGGGAGGGAGCTTGTCGTAGGAGGGGAAGTGAAGGAATTTCCAAGCCCTGAGGAGGTTAGGGATCCCTATCCTGATCTCACTCGAGTGAGCTGATCTTCGCCACTACATCCCCGTCTATGGAGTAGGCGACCGCCATCCTCCTCGAGGTGTGAGCGTATCCTACTCTCCCCTTATTATCTAGGACTATTAAGCCACCCCAACCTCCCGTCCTATCGGCCATGAAGGAGAGGGCCTCTGAGCGGCCTCTGTGGGGTGTAACCCCCTAGCCAGAAAATCCACAGCGAGTTTGGACAGCATTACCCTCATTATTGGTTCCCCCTGCCCAGTGGAGCTTGCCCCACCTAGCTCGTTAGCGTAGGCCCCACACCCTATGAGTGGAGTATCCCCCACCCTGCCTGGCCTCTTGAGGGGCACGCCTCCTGTGGAGGTGGCAGCCGCTATCCTGCCATTTGTATCTAGGGCGACGGCGCCAACGGTCCCCCTTGCCCTAGATATCCTCCTCTTCCAAGCCTCGCGCTCTCTCTCCACGATTAACTCCTCGGGATCTATCAGTTCGAACCCCAACTCCAAGGCAACTCTCTCGGCGCCCTCGGAGACGAACATCATCTCCTTCATCTCCTCCATTACGGCTCTAGCTAAAGAGACGGGGTTCCTAATGCGCCTAACAGCCGCGACAGAACCGAACCTAAGGGAAGCCCCGTCCACTATTATGGCATCCAGTTCGACGTATCCCTCCAAGTTGAGAACTGACCCCACACCTGCATCGAACGTTGGATCGTCCTCCATTATCGCAACTGCTTGCTCAACAGCATCTAAGGCCGAATATCCTTCCTGCAGTAACTTGAATCCCTCACGAGCTGCCCTCTCCACACCGAGAACGCTGGGTTCCAAAAGGTCTGGAGGTATGTCCCAAGCCCCACCGTGCACTATTATGGCCGGATCCAAATTACCCCCTGACTACCTCCTCCACTTCTATATATTCCGAGGGAACCCTCTCCACCAAGAAGGTAAGGCGCGATGGTCTGTATAGCGGCACATCATTGGCGAGATCTCTAGCCCTTATTCTGAGAATGACGTGAGGTCCTTTTCTCCTTTTTGCCACTTTCAAGGCTCTCTCCTTGGTGAGGGAGAGGTGGACATATCTCCTACCCATCGGCTTGAGCCCCTCCCTCAGTATCGATCCTAGGGAGTCGAGGGTGGTCCCGTGATATAGTATCTCAGGGACCTCCTCCGGCTGGAGGGGCCTATTGTATTTGACCGTAAAACTGTGGCCGTATCTGGCCCTCACCATCCCGTCCACTATCTCGAATCTCTCCTCATCGCTCATTATGACATCTAGGACTCCTCCTTAGAGCATTCTTCCCTCATGATTTTAACTACGGAGTCTAGGAGATCGTCTAGTGGGACAAACCCTCTCTCATTTGGCAACAATCCACCTAAGTCCGGTCTATGCCTCAGTAGTAGCGATACCAATTTGCTAATTCTTACTCTCCTCGCCATAATTAATAACACCTCTCCATTTATTCCAAGTGAACTTGTAATTTCCCTACTTCCTAAGATCCCAGATGTTAAATTAAATGGATTTCAGTGTAAAGATGATGATGTCGAAGTTATAAGCTACTCTCCTGAGTAGAGCCCTCTCATAGCTTTGAAGGGGAAATTTTTTATTTAACCTGGGATCCCTTATCTTATGCCCAAGACGAGGTATCTACCTTTAGCTCCCATCGGGAGGATAATCCGGGAGGCCGGTGCTGAGAGGGTTAGTGACGCTGCTGTTGAGAGGCTTGAGCATTACATGGAGAAGTTTGCCATGGAAGTGAGCAAGCACGCAGTCAGCCTCGCCAAGCATGCTAATAGGAAGACCGTAACCGGCGACGACATCGAGCTGGCCGTTAGAGCTGTCTGGAAGACATAAGTCTCCGGCCCTTTTTCCGCCCGGGCCTTTCCTTTTTCTTAATATCAGGCATATCCGGCCCTCCTATTCGATAGGAGTATACCGTGAAACCTCTTTATTATGACACTAGAGGGAGGCTTGGTGAAGTAGGGTGTCTTCGATAGAGAGCTTCTTCAATCCAAAATCTATGGTGATCGTGGGAGCATCGAGGACTCCAGGTAAGATAGGGTACGAGCTGCTGAGGATCATGGTGGAGAATTCTCAAAGAGGGGTCTACAAGGGCAAGCTCTACGCGGTCAATCCGAAATCTGATGAGATGATTCTGGGTGTTCCTACATACAAATCGGTGTTGGATATTCCCGAGACCCCTGACCTGGCCGTCTTGGTAACTCCCGCCAAATATACACCACCAGCTATGGAGGAATGTGGGAAGAAGGGCATAAAGAACGTCATAGTGATAAGCGGGGGATTCGCCGAGGTGGGAGGGGAGGGAGTGGAGCTCCAGAAGATGCTTGAGAGCATCAGGGAGAGATACGGGATGAGGGTCATTGGACCCAACTGTGTGGGAGTGGTGGTCCCCTCCACAGGCGTGGACACCATGTTCCTGCCCGTCGAGAAGGAATTCTTGGGGAGGAAGTACACCTCGTCCCCCAGGCCCAAGCCTGGGAACATATCCCTAAGCACCCAGTCAGGCGCTTTCGGGGTCGCTTGCTTGGACTACATGCATGGAGAGGGTATAGGACTGGCTAAGTTTGTGAGCTACGGGAACAAGCTAGATGTTGATGAGGTGGATGTGCTGGAGTACCTGAAAGAAGATGAGGAGACCAAGGTCATCCTCATCTACGCCGAATCCATCGACAGGGGAAGGGAATTCCTCGAGCTCGCTAAGGAGATAACTAGAGAGAAACCTATCGTGGTCTTCAAGGCAGGGAGGACGAGCGCCGGAGCTAGGGCCGCCAGCTCCCATACCGCCGCGATGGCTGGGAGCGATTCGGTTTACGACGCGGCGTTCAAGCAAGCGGGGGTGATAAGGGTCAGGGATATGGAGGAACTGTTCGACGCCGCCAAGGCCCTCGTGATGCAGCCACCCGCGAAGGGTAACAGGATAGCCATACTCACCGATGGGGGTGGGGTAGGGGTGATGGCCGCCGACGAAACTGAAGCGCTAGGTCTCAGACTGTCCAATCTAACTGAAGAGAGTCAGAGGAAGTTCCAAGAGCTCAAAGAGAGGAGGATAATACCTCCTATAGCTGCCACAGGTAATCCAGTGGATCTCACTGGAAGTGCGACTGACGATTCATTCGTTGAATCGATGAAGATCCTACTGGAAGACGAGAATGTAGACGGGATTATAGTCCTAGCGCTCCACCATGTCCCCGGCGTGAGTGCAGAGCTTCCCAGCAAATTGGCCAGATTGGCTAGGGAGTACGACAAGCCGGTGGTGGCTATGGATGTGGGGTCCTCTCAGTACGCTAGGGAGTTCAGGGAGCTCTTCGAGAGGGAGGGCATACCAGCATACCCTGAGTCAGAAAGAGCTGTGAGAGCCATGAAGGCTCTCGTGGAGTTCGGGAGGGCTAAGAACCTCCCGAGATGAACTTCTTTATCATTGGGAGGGATGCCAAGACTCCGACCGCTATGATCGATATCGCTATGAGACCTAAGTAGTTCCCTCCCCACCACTTTCCTCCAGCGGCCTCCAGTTTCACCTCCGTATGGATTGTCTGATAGAGCGAGCGACCGTCCTGCTTCCAAGAGATCTTGATATCCACTGGCACCTTCTCGGGAGCGTTCTCATCTATATCCACTTCCATTATGGCGGAGGCGTTGGACTTCGAGGGTACTTCTCCCAGCGCCAAGGATGTCGTTCCCACCAAGTAAGGGGTTATGACCTCTAGGACAACGTCTTTAGCCGTCACCCTGGCCTCGTTCTTTATTACAACTGTCAGCTTCACCCCCCTGTCTCCAGGTTTGGGCCTACCCGGTATGGAGAACTCGAGCAGCTTGAACTTCGCCTTCTCATCTATTTGGACGGGTATGGTTGTGTTTCCGAGCTTGGACACCAGTGTGGCTTCGTACCTGCCTGGCTTGGCGTTTTCCTCTATATCGACGAGGAATGTAACATCCATTGCTTGGTTAGGTGGCAGTGCCGGTATGAGGAACGTGTCGGTTCCCGGAGATGAGGGTTTCATCACACCGGGGATGGGCTTGAGGACGACTCTCAGATCCTTCGCCACGTAATTGCCTACATTGGTCAGGACCACAACCAGCTTCACATTGGTATCACCGGGATATACGGAAGAGGGGGCTGTAGATACATGAGCCACCTCTATCTGGGGTTTTCCCACGGCTCTCACACCGAATGAGAGCAGATCATTGTGAGCAATGCCGGCCTCGTCCTCGTAGCTAGCGTGAACCAAGAGTTGGACTGCTCCGTATGCTTGAGGCGATAAATAAACGGAGAATTCTCTTATCACCGATTTCCCGGGATCGAGCTGCTCTATGTAGGCGTAGTCCTCACCTACTATAGCACCCAACTCCGGGGAGGGCAGGGCCAACTTCACTACCAAGTCTCTAGCTATCCCTCCCTCGTTCGTTACCTTCACCCTAATGCTGTTTACCTCATCCACCGTCAGCTCCGTATCTAACGGTGACACGGAGATCAATGGGGTATCTGGACTCTCAGTTATGAAGGAGAGGGGTATAACCTGCTCCCTAGATCTATCATGTTCATCGAAGTAGGAGATTTGGAGGGTCATCGCCAGGCTCCCATAACTCACGTTCGGCGCGGATACCAGTACCGTCATCTCAGCTCCCTGCCCAGGCTCCAAGTCCCCTACCTCGACTCCACTTGGGGATAGAAGCGCCAAATCCTTGGAGGGAACAAAGTTCACCCTGACGGACTTAGCAGTTTCCTCCCCTTCGTTCCTCAGGACTATGTTCACCATGTCCTGCTCTCCCGGAGTCAGCACCTTCCTATCCGTGTAGGCCACGAGATAGGGCCCCGGGATCGTTTCCACGTAAAATCCTAAGTTCGCAGGATTGGTGTGGCGCTCAGATCCAGAATCAAACCATTCAACGTTGGTCGATAACTGCAAGGGCCCCCTAATTGACGGATCCACGAAGAGGTCTATGGGAACACACACTACATTCCCTGAGGATATGTTCCCCAAGTCTACCTTGTTAGACCCACGTACAGCCGTATTCGGGGGTGATTGGACGGTTAACGTGGCTCTGAATGCATCTTCCCCTCTGTTCTCAACGAAGAGGTATATCCTATTAACCTTGCCCGGTTCCAAGGTCGTGGTGTTTGTGGTCACGAATAGGCCGCGAGGCGGCATCTCCGAGATCGCCACATTTTGCGTGCATGTATACTGACCCCCAGCTCCCACCTGAGATTCCCAAGTGACGGTAACCGTTAAGGTCACCGCCTCATCAGCGGCGTCGCCAACATATATGGTGACGGGGAACGTCTTACTTTCACCCGGATCGATGATACCTGCCTCCACCGGGGAGGAAACCTGTACATTAGGTGATGTAGGGTTTATTACGGCCCTTACCCTCCTAGCGACGCCATCTCCGTTGTTGAATAGTGTGAGTTGAGCGGTAGCAGGTCTCCCTGGCTTGGCGGTGGCGGAGAGGGAGCACTTCACTTGAGGAGTGCCCTGGATTGTCACGTAGAGATCGAACGTCTCCGTTTCAGGAGTGCCATCCGCTGTGAAGCTCACCTCCAAGGTAGCCCTATAATGAGATGCATCCGCGTTCGCTGGTACGAATATTCCGAAGTCCATGACCAGCACCTGCCCTTCGAAGAGGGAGCCGGGGTAGGAGAAGGTTCCCGAGTAATCAGATCCAGCCATGTCGTGGACGGTCAAGGTGGCGGAAATTCCGCTTATGGATCCAGAGTAGAGGCTCTTCAGTTCCACGGTGAAGGTATTCGTCGCCCCCAACACTAGGAGGCCGCTCCAGTACGAATCTTCTACCTTCAAGTAAGGGGAAGGAGAGCCGTTCACTCCTGCTGAGAGGATAGGTAGCAATACGAGGATCATCGAGATTATCGGTGCGATCCTCCTCATCACGTCACCTCCATCCTCAGGAACCTCAGAGAGAGGGCGAGAAAAGCGAATGTGAACATACTAATCACTGTTAGCTGATCCAGGACCATGAGGTAGTTCCATCCTTTGAGGGAAACGTTCCTGAAGGCCGTCACGAAATAGTACATCGGAACGAAGGATGCGATCAGCTTTGCCTCCGAACTGAGGACATCCACTGGAATGAAAACGCCGCTGAAGAGCATGAATATGATGAATGAGAATATGCTCGCCTGATAGGCCTGAAGTTGATTCCTAGAGAAGACCGATATCAGCAGACCCAAGCTTAGCGAATTCAGGAGGAACACCGTAGACACGATAATCATGTCCAAGAAGGTGCCCTTAAGCTTCACATCGAAGAGCAGTATAGCCGTGAAAAGGCTCAGTATGGCATCAGATATTGTCGCGAAGAAATAGGCAGCCAGCTTACCGAATATTATGTCGAAGACGCTGACAGGCGTCATGATAAACTGCTCAAAGGTCCCCTTTTCCCTCTCTCTACAGATTGAGACGGATATTAGGCTGGTTGGGACCATCTGCAGTATCATCGCCATGAGTGTCGGAATGAAGCTCTCTATCTTTTTTATCTCGGGTCCATAGACCGTGTAGAACATGGGAGTTATGGCGAAGGTACCGAACCGGGCTGCGGCCCACTCCTGAAACTGTTGAGTGACCACCCCGACGGCCTGCATTATCATCTGAGCCACGGACGGATTGCTAGCATCGTAGTACAGTTCCACCCTAGTCGGTCTGCCCATCATGAGATCCTCGGTGAAGGTCTCAGGAATTATCAGGCTCGCGTAAACCTCACCTGAGTACACGGAGGAGAAGCCCTGCCCCTTGGACTTGTATATGGCTTTTATCTGAAACATCTTGGAGTTTCTGAGCTCCTGTATGAACTTGAAGGCTCCATCTCCCCCATCTAGGTCCACTACTGTTATAGGATACTTCCCGGCTCCCTTGCCACCATACCCGTATCCAAAGAGGATGGTAACTGTTATCGGCATCAGGAGGACCATTAGAATTGTCTTGGGATCTCTAACAAGCTGCCTTATCTCCTTGTCCACTATCGGTATTATCCTGAAGCCCTTCCTTATTCCCTCCTCTAGTTCGATCATTCGGATTCACCCATGAACCTGATGAATGCTTCCTCCAAGCTCACATGAACAGGCGACGCCACCAGTATCTTAGCTCCCAGTTCCTCTGCTTTTTTCACGATCCTAGGGAGATCCCTCCCAGCGTCCTCCACTACTAGGAGGTACCTCTCGCTCGAGTCCTCCATGACCGACTTGACCCCTGGAAGGGCAGCCGGATCCAGATTCCCCTCGAAGACTATTTCCACTAGGTCCCCTCCCAAAGCCCTCCTCTTTATCTCTCTGGGCGTACCTTCCGCAATTATTCTGCCCCTGTTCATTAATGCCAGCCTGTCGCAGTTCTCCGCCTCGTCCATGTAGTGGGTCGTCACGAGTATCGTCTTGCCCTCCCTGTTCAGCTCCCTGAAGTGCTCCCAGAACTTCCGCCTGAGGGGAGGATCAACTCCTGCAGTGGGCTCGTCCAGAATCAGGAGGGTCGGGTCGTGTACAAGCGCTGTAGCAAGCGCCAACCTCTGTTTCATTCCCCCACTGAGTTTTCCGGCGAGCCTTCTTCTGAATTCCCAGAGGTAGAATCTCTCCAGCAGTTCCTTAACTCTATCCTTGAGTAGAGATCCGGTCAACCCTTGGAGGCGTCCATATAGCCTTATGTTCTCCTCGACCGTTAGATCTTCGTACAGGCTGAACTTCTGGGGCATGTACCCTATGTACTTTAGGACCTTCTTCCTCTCTTTGGCCACATCTATGCCAAAGACCTTCACGTAGCCCTCTGAAGGTTTTATGACCCCAGTTATCATCCTTATAGTCGTGGTCTTCCCGGCCCCGTTTGGCCCCAAAAGACCGAAGTTCTCCCCCCGCCTTATCTCCAAGCTTATGTGATCGACAGCAACGAATTTGCCGAATCTCTTGGTTAGATTCTTAGCTTCCACTGCCAGCTCTGGCTGCTCTTCCAATCTTTGGGTTTTGAGCATCAGGGTCACCTGAACTTCACAGGTATAAAATTACATAATTTGAAATAACCCTTAGCGATCGTGAGCGATCACATAGTGCTCACATATTTGCAATCACCTTATAGGTCGTGATCAGGGATTAGAGTTGGTGGTAGATAATGGACGAGGATAAGGAGGTTGCGAAAAAGGGGAGGAAACTCTCAATCGATGAAGATGTAGAGGAGCTCAGGGAGATATTCTCGGTCCTCAGGAGCGAGGTTCCTAGGCTGTTACAGGGCCTGATCGAACCCCTTAAGGAGATAATGGACCTCACCTACAACCCTGAGAGGGCGAGGGAGAGGGCTAGGGCCATAGCTTCCTTCTACAAGGAGCTCGTGGATCAGGGCATACCTGAGGATCTGGCCCTCAAGCTCACCAAGGAGCACTTCATCAACCCGATGTCCGTGCTCAAGTCCGTAATGAAAGGGGAAGGGGATTGAGGCGCCTCAGGGCCGCGATAGAGCTTCTATTGCTGATAGGATCGCTGTCGCCGCTGGCCCTGAGGGTCCTCTACCTCCTAGGAGCCTATAAGGTGAGGAAGAGTCTAGCTAGGAGATCGGCTCTGAAAGAACTCAGATCATCGGGTCTCAGCGAGGGAGTATGTCGAGAGCTCTTGGAGATAATCGTCCCCGATATAGGAGGAGTTGTAGGATGGGGGAACTCGATGAGATCAAAGAATTGCTGTTCAAGATAATAGAGCGGCTCGACAGGCTTGAGAGCAGGATGGAATCCGCGGAAGCTGACCTGAGAAGCTTGGAGGTGTACAAGTCACTCCTGAGGGCGTACGCCTCGATACTGGGAAGCGTCGCGAAGGTGGAGAGAATGGCCCAGCTGGTGACGGGAGACATAGATAGGAGCATAATCAGGGCCCTTGCCACGAAGGGGCCGCTCAACATATCCCAGCTCACGAAAGAGGTCAGGAAGCTAAGGGGATCGGCCTCTAGGAGGATAATATCGGAGAGATTGAGGATCCTCGAGGAGAGAGGGTTCGTGGAGAGGGTGGACGGGAGGGGGAAGGTCTACAGGGTTAAGCCAGGTATTGAAATCAACGATTAATGATTAATTTCCCCCATGTAACTCTTATTTGTGCCCTCTAGGATAGACCCATCCCTTTGCGTCAGGTGCAAGGGAACCAAGCTGCTATGCGGCCTGTCCAAGTGCCCCATTCTGGAGAGAGTCAAGTCTCAGGCGAAGGTCCCTAAGACCAACTTGGTGGAGGGTCCCTCACCCCCTTCGGCCCTCGTGGGTGAGAGGGGATATCCAAAGGTGTCCGTGGGTCCCATGGTAGCTCTAAGAGAGCTGGATCTCCCTGAGCGCCCTGCCCTGTGGATAAGGAGGTCCCTCAGTTACATGATTTCTAGGTTCTCCTCGCAAGTTTACGCTCACTTTAGAATGGATGTGAGGAGGGTGGATGAACCGCAGGTCGAGGAGGTCAGATGGGCCCTTCTAAGCGAGGTTCCCATCGAAATGGAGGCTAGGCTTAAGAGACCTCCGACTCCTAGGATCTCCTTCGACGGTCTCCTCACACCACTAGGCCCGACAGCCCCTGTAGAAAGGGTAAAACTCGCCGAAGAGCCGAAGATACCGACTCCGATAGAGAGGAGCGTTTACGACAGGGATCTGAGCGCCGCCGAGGGTATCGTAGAGCTCTACGAGAAGGGCGTAGATGTCCATTCCATCTCCAAGGTCCTCTCCTTAGGCTCCTTGGGTGTTCGGGGAAGGAGGAGGTTGGTTCCCACGAGATGGGCGATAACCGCGGTAGATTCCATGGTCGGGAACTGGTTGAGGAGGCTCCTCGAGCAGATGTCTCCTTACGCTGGGGACATACTACTTTTCCGGAGTAGTTATGAGGGGAACAGGTACTTCGTGTTGATCGTTCCCGGTCCCTACATTCTGGAGATCGTGGAGGCCTGGCTGCCTAGAGGTCTGTGGACTCAGTCCTCTGGAGAAGCTCACGTACTGATCAACAGGGAGCACACCCGCATGGGTTTGGATTACATGGATGGAGGTCACTACGCCATGAGAATCGCCGTTCTGGAGAAGCTACAGTCAATGAGGAGGCAGGCATCAGTTCTAGCCATCAGAGAGGTGGGACCGGAGTATTACGCTCCAGTGGGAGTCTGGCAGGTGAGGGAAGGGATGAGGATAGCGCTCTCTTCGGAGCCCGCGAGGTTCGGCGAGCTGGATGAAGCGCTCAGATTCCTCAGGGGTAAGGTGAGGTTCGATCTAACCCCGGTCCTCCGGAGTTCTCGGCTTTTGAGATTCGTGAGGAGGTGGACCTCATTGGAGGGGTTTCTGGAGTAATTATATCCCCAGCTTGCTCTTTATGAGGGCTCTAGGCACCCTTGAGATCGCCCACCTCCAGAAATCCCTGAACTCGACCTTGCCGATGGATGAGAGCATGTACCTCCTAGCTATCTCTGGATATGAGACGAACAGCTCGAAGAAGAACTTCATCCTGGGCATTATTAGGCGAGCAGCCCTTCTCTTCGCCTTTAACTCCTCTAAGATTGGTTTCATCCTCTCGCTGTAGTTTTCAGCCGGAGATTCGCTTTCAAGAGCCTTACTTGCCTCTAACGAGCTTCTAAATGCGTAATAAAGACCCTCTCCGGTGAGAGGATCCGCTAGACCGGCCGCATCACCGACTAAAAGCACGCGATCCTTCGCGATGGGCTTGCCGTGACCGCCAGCGGGTATTATCCAGGACCCGTTCATTCTGACATTGAATCTGGATGAGAATTCCCTGAAGGCCTCCATTATCTCCCGGGACTTCTCGGACATTCCTCCCACTCCGGCATTGGAGTCCTCGCTCCTCGGAAATATCCAGCCGTACCCGTAGGGCGCCGCATCTACCATGAAAATCAATCTGTCCTGCAGGGGAGCGCTTCCCTCCATGGCCACGATCACATCCTCCCTCCTCCAGCCGCTCCTAACCCCCGACGTTAGGGCCACGACGGAGTTCGCGCCGTCAGCTCCAATCACAAACTTGGCCTCCTCCCCAAGTCCGATCAGTTTCGCACCGCTGTCTGATACCTTGACGGCGTTCACTTTGGCCCTGATGAATTCGGCTCCCACCCCTATAGCGCTTTCGAGGAGTCGATGATCGAAGAGTTCCCTCTTCACCAGAGCTATGGCGAACTCGCCCGGTGAAGTGCTGACCGTTATCTCACGTCCGAAGCCGGCAACTACAACTTCCCTGTGAATGGCCTCCACCGGCTCCAGAGGCAGGCCCAGCTCCTCGAGTAGCCTAGCTGCCTTCAAAGTTATTCCTCCACCGCAAGGTTTAGGTCGAGGAAAGCTCCTCATATCCAAGAGTAATGTCTTGAAACCCATCTTAGCTAGCAGGTAAGCCGCAGTTGATCCCGAGGGTCCAGCTCCGACTATGGCAACGTCCCACATTTTCCCATTGTCGCCCCAAATGGTCCTTTAAAACTGCGAGGGAAAATATATATCTAATGAAAGAACAAGTGTTCAACGGTGTTAAATTATGAGTAGAGCCGAGGAGGTACTGAAGAGAGTCCCCCGAAGATGTATAGAGGACATCAGGGAATACGTGGAGAAGATTGACAGGGCTTTAGACAATCTAGAGAAGCTAGAGGACAAGGAAAGGATGGCTTGGGCTTTCAAGGCTTTGTCTAATACAACAAAGTTAGACATCATATTACTGCTGTCAGCGTCCGAGATGCCTGTCTGCCTGATATCCTACATACTGGAGAAAGACCAGTCGCTTATCTCCCACCATCTGTCCGACCTCAAGACAGCCGGGCTAGTCAAGGAAACGGTGAAAGGTAAGTTCAGGGTATACAAGCTCCAGAAGGATGCCCTGTTAGATTTATTCAATAGGATAGGGTCCATAGTGAAGGGGTGATCCCTTGGATCTGAAGCTGGAAGTCGTGGATGTCACTCCACCTGAGGGTACTAACATCATAATAGCGACCTCTCACTTCATTAAGACCGTTGAGGACGTTTACGAAGCTTTAGCCGATTCTTGCTCAAGTATTAAGTTCGGATTTGCTTTCTGCGAGTCATCCGGACCCAGACTCATAAGAAAGGCGGGTAATGATCCCGAGCTGATCGAGGCGGCTGTAGAGAGGGCCAAGAAGATAGCCGCGGGCCACTGCCTAGTCATAATCATGAGAGATGCCTGGCCCATAAACGTACTTCCCCGCCTGAAGCAGTTACCGGAGATAGTTACCATTTACGCAGCTACTGCTAACCCGTTGAAGGTTGTGGTGGCTGATGTGGGTGATGGTAGGGGGATACTAGGAGTGATAGATGGAGGTACTCCTACGGGAGTAGAATCCGATGAGGATGTAAGGGAGAGGATGGAGTTTCTGAGAAAGATAGGCTATAAGCATCCCTTCCCCGGGTGATCACGCCCACTTGATCCCTTCATCCATCTTTTCTAGATAAATCCTCCTTGCTACGACGCTAGCGGCGGCGACTGAGGGATACTTGAGATCGGCTCCTGACTCGATTACAACCTCTACCCCTCTACTCTCGAAGAATGAGAAAGCTTCCCTGAGCCTAACCTCGTCGAAGGAATCTACAATTATTCTAGAGGCTTCTACCTCATCGAAGACGTCTGAAACTACTTGTAGGTGCCATTCAGTCAGTAGATCGTTCAGTTTCCCCCTCTTCCACATGCCCATCAGTTGATTTGGAGTCACGACTTTGTAACTCAACGCCAGCGCCCTCCCCTCTACCATATCAGCGAGCTCCAAGAGCCTGTGCTTGGATAGAGATTTCGATTCCAGTAGCCCCCCAGCTCTGAGGAACCTCCTGTCGTCCTGGTCCAGTGCGACGGCAGCGACCACTATGGGACCTGATCTCTCACCTTTCCCAGCCTCATCGGACCCTATTTCTATCCCGAGTCGTTCTATCAGGGATTTCTCTATCAGAGGAATGAGGGGCTCGTGGTACACCACTTTACCGCTTGAATAGGCCACTCCCTTGTAGTCAAGCACTTCGAACCTGAAGAGCTCCCATCTACTCTTGGGGGGGAGGACCCTTCCCCCCTCCTTCATAACCTGACCCTTAAGGTTCTCTAGCTCCTCTCCTCTTAGCAATGTACTTAACTGCCGCAATCATGATCACCAGAAGTAAAACGGGAACTGTGATCCAGTATGGTGGCTCCTCTCTCGCTATATAAATCATCCGAGTCGTCTCGTTAGACCTCCTCAGCTCCTTGGGATACTCTTGGACCCAAGCGATCCAAGCCACTACAGAGTGATTCCCTTCCTTCTCCGGCCTCAGAGGTATGCTGACGAATGAGAAGTTCCCCGGGCCCAGATCCCCTATTTTAACAACCTCATGCTTGCCCAAGAACTTAACATGGAGTTCCACATCTAAAGCGCTGAATGAGGATGGGTTGACAATTGTAGCGTTGAGCTTGAACTGCCGCCCCAGTTTTACCTCTTTGGGGACCTCTATCTTCTCTATTTTAACGCTTGAGGGCTTCATCACCTCGTATGGGTAATCCACGTAGGTTCTCAGCCTCCTACCAGCCACCTCATACTCGACGGTCACTGATACTTTCTGCTGGCCCCCAGGAGCGTCCATTGGTATCTTTATCGGTATTCTGGCGAATAATGCCCTGTGATAGCTCCAGTACTCGACGGTTTCATTATAGAGAAGACCTGAGATGCTGTCCTCCACCTTGATCACGACATTCCTCATGGCCGTGGGGTACAGGGGCGGTCCAGTGAGGACGGTCACATTAGCTACTATTACGGAGGGTGGCACTACCTCCGTCCTGCTAAGGTTCAAGAACACCATCGGCTCCCACTTGTGGACATAGATCTGCTTACTGCCCGTCACCGCGTACTTAACGAGGCGTTCTCCCTCCTTGACTAGGAGGTACCCTCTAGCCGATATGGTCCTGCTGACCTCCATGTCTTGGAGGGGGACTTGGACTATGAAGGCCACATGAGCCGTCGTAGCACCGTCCCCCTGATAAACGGCCGTGTTTCCATCCCACCTTACATCTATCTTGTTACCCTCCGCGTTTATCCCGCTGGCCCCATAGGGTTCGACCTTCCAGCTGGACGGAGCTGAGATGGACAGTTTGAACTCGACTATGGGCCTAGTCCCGGTAGATGTCACGTTTATGAAGGCATAGAAGAAACCGCCAGCGACCACTTCGGTGTCCGATACGCCCAGCAATGCTATCTGAGCTTGTGTGAGTTGCGGGGAGGGTATCGCTAGCAGCATCACCATCATTATAAGCGATGCAGCGGCTGTGTACTTCATCAGGAGTTCTCGCGGCTTGAATATATAAACGGGGTGTGTTGATGGTCGCGGTGGAGGCTATATCATTGACTAAAGCCTTCGGTGATCTCTTGGCGGTCAGAGAACTCAGTTTCAAGGTGGAGGAAGGGACCATATTCGGATTGCTGGGGCCAAACGGGGCCGGGAAGACCACGACTCTGAGAATGATCTACGGGGTTCTGAAGCCCACATCTGGGACGGCAAAAGTGATGGGGGTGGATGTGAGGGAGAATCCTATAGAGGCTAAGAGAAAGATGGGTGTACTTCCAGAGGACACCGGCGTGTACCCTAGACTTACCACAGAGGAGAATTTGGTGTATTTCGGTAAACTGAGGGGGATGGATGAAAGGAAGCTCCGGAAGAGGGTAGAGGAGCTCCTTGAGGTCTTAAACCTCACTGAGAAGAGGTTTATAATAGCTGATAAGCTGTCTAGAGGACAGAAGCAGAAATTAGCGTTCGCTAGGGCCATTCTCGATGAGCCTCCCGTTCTCCTTCTGGACGAGCCCACGCTCGGCGTGGACGTGATGAGCGCTCGGGAGATAAGGAAGATGATAGAGGAGTACGCCAGCTCCGGCAAGACCGTGATACTCTCCACGCATAACATGTGGGAGGTGGAGAGGCTCTGCGATCGCATAGCGATCATCAGTGAGGGAACATTAAGGTACGAAGGGAGCAAAGAGGATCTGAAGAGGGTCGCCGGGAGGAGGGAGTTCGAGGATATATTCGTGAGGCTGGTGAGGGGTGAGGTCATTGAGAAAGCTGTTTAAGGGATCTTCTGGCGTGGTAAAGCTCTCTAAGGGATTCGGGCAGAAAGGCTATTCCCTCCCTCCAAAGCCTTGGCTGGTTGTGGCGTGGAAGGAGGTGCTGGAGGCGTTTAGGGATAGGAGGACCATGCTTAATGTGGTACTCCTCCCCATGATCCTCATGCCCCTGGTCATATCCCTTCCCACCCTCATGCTGAGCCCTAAGGCAATCCCCCCGAGGATCATGGTGGTCGTGGAGGATCCACGTGGAATGGACCTCGCCAAGGAGATTGAGGCTTTAGAGGATACGTCTAAAGCCCTGGTTTCGATCGTTACGGATGGAGGTAACTATACGGGCTTAGTACTAGGTGGAGATTACGATCTCATCGTTGAGATCCCTGAGGGATTCTATCAGAACCTCAGCTCTGGGAGGACGGGCCAGCTAATCTACTATTACGATCCCTATGGGGCCAGATCCTCCGTGGCTATGGGAGTGGTTCAGAGGGTAGTGAGCGAGTACTCCGAAGAGGTGTTAAGGAGGAGGCTTGAAGCCATAAACCTCTCTGAGGAGTACATAAGGCCTATAGTGTCCGTGGCGGTTCAGGTTACCAGCACGGGAGAGGGGGCCACCACTGGAGAGGTGGTGACGGCCATGGTTCTCCCGATGATGGTCGGACTCATCGCGATAACGGGCGCCGGCACATTCGCTATAGACATGATAGCGGGCGAAAGGGAGAGGAAGACGCTGGAAGCCCTCTTCACCAACCCGGTCAGTAGAGGGCAGCTCCTGCTGGGGAAGTTCGGTGCTCTCACCCTGTTATCCCTTATAAGCGGTCTGGCAACCCTGTTCTCCGCTTTGATAGGGGTGGGATTCGCCGTCACATCGATGAGCGAGTCGCTATCATCCGGGTCCGTGCCGCAGCTGATGGAACCATCGAGGCTTCTGTACCTCACCTTGGGGATCTTGATCACGGTAGCCTTGGGTGGATTGACTGGGAATGCGGTCATGATAACCGCCGCTTCCTTCGCCAAGACCTTCAAGGAGGCACAACAGTACGTAGGTTTCCTCACTCTGATACTGGTGGTGCCTATGGTCGCCATCCCCTACGCTCCTCAGTCCTTCCACCCCGTATTGAGGGCCCTGCCCATATCCAGCCTCGCGATGTTCGCCAGGGATATGATAGTAAACCCCGGAGATCTGGGGGCAATAGCAACTTCCCTCGCCGCTTCGATCCTCTATCTAGTTGTATTCTTATGGTTAAGTGCAAAGATGTTCGGGAGGGAGTCCGTGATCTTCAGTTGAGGGACCTTTCGTTTAACTTTTTCAATTACCCTCCCCCACCCTGCGCGGTGTTCTGAGTGAAGGTTGTTGTCGTCGGATTTGGGCTGGGAGGACTGGGCTCTGCTTGGCATGTTGCCGAGCAGGTTCCTGACGCTAAGATCACGGTTATCGGTGATGAGAGACCGTACGTGAGACATAAGCTGAGGCTCGTCACGCAGGGGATGGACCTCTGGGTGAGCACCAAGCACTTGGAGTCCAAGGATGTAGAGATAATTTTGGACAAGGTGACTAAGATAAAGAGGGAGCAGAAGGAAGTTGTCCTCTCGGATGGTAAGACCATTCCGTACGACTATCTCATACTAGCTACCGGATCTAACCCCACCATCCCCTCTAGACTGAGGGGTGGGGAGAACTGCGCAGTTTTCAGGAGATTGGAGGATGTCCAGAAGCTGATAGACGAGAAACCGAATGAGGTGGCCATAATCGGCGCCAGCTTCGTGGCCCTCCACGTGGCCGACGCTGCTAGGGCCATAGGGGCCAAGCCCAAGGTCATAGTGAGGTCGAGACTCATCAGGAGGAGCTTGGAGCCTGAGCTTTCCGCTAAGCTAGAGGAGTTCCTAGCCGAGAGAGGGGTGGAATTCGTCCACGGTAAACCCAAGGAGGTGAGGGACTCCAAGGTCATTGTGGATGGGGACAAGGAGGTCAGCTCGGAGATGACCTTCGTGGCCACGGGTGTAAGCCCTGAGATAACGCTGGCTAAGGAGGCAGGCCTCGAGCTCCTAGATGGTTGGGTCATAAAGACGGACCAGCAGGGGAGGACCTCGGATCCCGACATATTCGCCGTCGGGGACAACGCGACCGTCATAGACATATTCACCAACAAGCCCATATACATGGGGATAGGCACTGCCGCTAGCATAATGGCCCTTAACGCGGCTAAAGCGCTCACGGGGTTCAAGGCAGCTTATAGGGTGCCTAGGTTCCAGAAGGATGTCTTCTTCGGCGGGATCCACATGGCCTCAGTTGGGCTGACTAGCGTTGAGGCTGAGAACGAGGGGTTCGAGGCTGACAGGGTGTACCTCAGCGGAGACGGTTGGGGTGACTACGCCTACCTAGTCTATGAGAAGAGCACGAAGAGAGTGCTTGGATTCAGCGCTATCTCTAGGGAGGAGGTAGGCTGGAAGGGAATGGAAGTCATGATGGCCATGATAAGGAGGTGGCCCGTGAGCAAGCTGGGCGTGGAGGTCTCCTGAGACCATAAATCAGCTAGACACATTCCCCCCTATTTTCCCTTCGTTTAGGGAGTCGAGCAGCTTTTTGGCCGCCTTAACCATTATGTAGGCTCCCTTCATGGTCTCGTCCCTCAATTCCATCTCTTTTATCTGTTCTATGGTGAACCAACCCCAGTCGTCGTGCTCCTCTGGCCTTATCACGGGATCCACCCCGTTGTCGACGACGGCCGTGTACAGCGGAATTATGAACTCCACCCTCATCTCTGGGTATATGACTCCGAACGTGTCCACAGGTCTGAGGTCCAAAGGAGTTAGTTTGAAGCCCGTCTCCTCCCTCAACTCCCTTAAAGCACCTCGTCTCGGCGACTCACCGTACCTCAGGCTGCCGCCCGGTACCTCCCATCTGCCACCGTTTCTCTTGCTTCTAGCCCTCTTGAGCAGCAGTACCTTACCCTCTCTATTGAATATCACCACACAAGGCACCACATGGATCTTAGTCTTCTTCAAAGCCGGTCACCGCTCATTGTAAGGCCTTCTCTTTAGCCTTTTGCTTGGGAGTTTTGGCGAATATCGAGACTATGAGCATTGGAGAGCCGCATTTGGGACACTTGTCTTCGGTGGAGAGCTTCCCTACGAAGTCTCCCTCCCTGAATGTCCTTAGCATCTTCCTCCCGCAATTCGCGCAGTGCAATTCGGTGAAGATCTCCTGGTGCTCCTCCTGATAGGCTAGCCTTGCCTTGGCCATGTCATAGGCTACTTTGACGGCTATGCCCATGCCAGCCACTCCCATCACTATATTCAGGATCGCGTCGTTGGTGTTCCCTTCCTGAAGAGAGGAGAACCCCATGTAGAAGAAAAGAATCGATATCAGCACTATGCCAACCATTGAGGCTATCCAGAACAGGTAGAACCCTGTCGGAGCCCCCTTCTTGTTGGAGTTGTTGGGGGACATTCATGAAGCACCTCCCATCGTGTTGCCAACCCCCACAGTGTTCCCTATCCCCGCTATGAGCACGAAGTCTCCCGGGAGGGTCTTGGATCTTATCGCCATTTTCACTCTCTCTATGACCTCATCCACCGACTTGGCTATCTCCTCCCTCATGGAGGTTATGGCGTCGAGCGGATCCTCCTTAATGGCTATGGCGTGAAGTGGTATCTTGTACTTGGTGGCGACCTCCTCTATCCTCAGCTTCTCTGGTCCTGGATCTCCTATCGCCGCCCCTATTCCCTCGACCACCTCAGCTGTCGGCTCGCCCTCCAACTTGGCGGCCGCGTCTATCATGATGATGAGGGAGACATTACCCTCCCTGCTCTCGACTATCCTCTCGATAGCCACTCCGGGCCTTCCTACCTCCGATCCCGGACCTTTCGCCTTTATAATAAAGACTCTCCTCCCCTCTATGTCCACCTCCGCTCCGACTATATTCTCGGCCACCTCCTTGGGCTCCGCGCCGTTCATGAGCCTCAAAGCCACCATCGGACCTATGCTGTCCCCTATGGGGATGCCCCTCCTGAAAGCCTCACCCGCCTTCCAGTATGCCTTGGCTATCCTGAGGATCTCAGGGAGCAGCATCTGGATCTGGGCGATGTATATGAGGTTCTGGGTCCTCCTACCCAGTATGAAGTAGTGGCGGACGATTCTGTATATCATGTCCAAGGCCAAGACGCCAGACATCTGATCCCTCAGGTTGGATCTCTTCCACTCGTCAGCTTTGGGGGCTATTTCGACCATGAACTTGTTGAGGTGATCTCTAGAGCTCTCTAGCAGGTGCTCCAACCTTTTAACAGCACCGAATGGATCTAAGGTGACGGGCTGTATCACGAAGAACCCTTTGATCCTCTTGAAGAGGGATTCTACCTCCTCCTTGGGGCGGCCGTACTTGGATGCCTCTTCAACGAACTTCTTGGTCGCATCATTAGTGTACTCTTCGAGCTTGGCTAGGGCTTTCCTGATCTCGTTGATCCATAGTTGGGCTTGGAGCTTGCTAGCGTAGAACTGCATGATGGTTATGAATATCAGGAAGAAGATCCATGAGAACCAGTCACTCTGGTTGGTCTGCATGAGCTTTATTCCTAGCTCTTGATTCAATGCACCACCCTCCTCACGGGACCAACCCGAGGCTACCCCGTTTTAAAGCTTCCCGATTAATTGCCTTCCTTCCCTCTGGAAGTCGCTGATCCTGTCGAGGAGCGCCGCGTACATGAGCGGGAGGAGAGCAGTCACTTCTCCAGGTATAAATGTCCTCGCCGCCCTCTTGGAGACCTTGCCCCAGCTTATGGCCTCCCTCTCCCTCGCCCCACTGAGACTCCCGTCCCACTCCACTGCTGTGGTCAGATACACGACGTAGTCGAGCCCTCCCTTGAACTGATTCCACCATATCGTGTGGTGCTTAGAGATGCCGCCTCCTAAGACTAGGGCCCCGCTCACCTCCATGGTGAAGGAGAGGTCCGCCAGTTTCAGCATGTCCCTTATGAAGTCTAAGTGAAAGTCCATTTCTTGGGATAGGAAGCTCAAAGCAGTGCCGAACGACGAATCCAAGAGTCCCGGGGAGAATATGGGGACCTTAGCCTCGTAGGCCGTCCTCAAGATGGAGTTAGGACACGTCTTCTCGCCTAGATTATGGAGCAGCTCGCTGGGGGATATCCTCCCTCCGGGCTCCCTCAAGATCTTCGGTACCTCTTCCCTCACGAACCTCTCCACCACGGGCCCGTAGTTATCGAAGGGTATGAACACATTCCCCAGCCTGTGTATCCTCCTCTCGTAAAGTTCGGAGTCGTCAGCATCGAAGCTCCCGTGGTAGTAATCAGCGAAGCACCTAGCGATGTCGTGGTCTATCGTGCCCCCAGTAGTTATTACAACGTCGAACAGGTTCCTCCTCAGCATGTCGACCAGTATCCCTCTCACCCCTGTAGAAACCACATCCGCAGGGAAGGAGAGAAAGTTCACCGACTTGGGGTCCATCACCATTTCCTCCAAGATGTTGACTCCCTCTACCACGAATTTAGCGGTGAAACCGCCGGCCTTCTCCATCTCCCTGATTATATCCGAGGCAGTCATTCCGGGGCGCAGGGTAATATCCTCGACCCTCCTCATACCTATCGAGCAGATGGGATGGTCCACGTAAATAAGGTGGTGTCGATGGGAAGGGAGCGCGTGATCGATGCGCTGACGAGATACCTTAAAGTGCACGGTCCTAAAATACTCTCCAACGTGGGAGACCAAGAGATCGTTAGGATAGAGCTCAGAGCGTTATTCAGATACTATGAGAGGGAGAGCAGGGATGATAGGCTGATGAATCACATGGAGGGATTCGAGTGGAGGGGTTGCAGGGTCGAGGGGGACTTCCTCTTGGTACCGGTCTCCCTGATAAGGGAGGTGCTGGGTATTGAGTGAGATCTATTTGGTGGCATTCGACATGGATGGGACCCTCCTCCCCATAAACAGCTCATGGGAGTTCGTACATAAGCTTCTGGGTACTGAGGAGATCGCCTCCAAGTATAGGAGGATGTACGAGAGGGGTGAGATCGACTACAGGAGATGGGCCGAGCTGGATGTCTCCTCGTGGATGGACAGGGACTTCTCCATAGTGCTGAGAGAGGTGGAGAATCTGAGGCCCATTGAGGACGCGGAGGATGCGGTGAGGAGGTTGAGGGAGGAGGGGTTTGTGGTGGGGCTCATCAGCTCCGGTCTAGATGTGATTGCCAAGAGACTCTGCAACCTGCTGAGGATGGACTTCTGCAGATCCGCCGAATTGAAGATTGTCGGTGGCAGAGTTATGGGAATTCTGAGGGAGTTGGATCCGGGGAGGAAGTCCGAGGAGCTTGCTGATGTAGCCAAGAGGTTTGGGGTTCCCCTTCGCAGGGTGGCCTTTGTGGGGGATGGTGAGAGCGATCTATCGGTCTTCCGCATGGATATAGGGAAGAAGATCGCTTTTAGGCCTAGATCGGAGGTTATAATGTCTCTGGCTGATCACGTGGTCGACAGCCTCTCGGAAGCTGCGGACATTCTCGTAGAGTGGAAAGGTTCGACTTGTATTGAATGTTAACTCAACCATTTATATCCGGTCCCCGCCCGCTTGTTCGGATGGACTGGGAGATCTTCACGCTGGATGATGATAGGGTGAGGCTCTTCGGACAGGAGATAGCTAATGAGCTGGGAAGGAGGATCATCGCCTCACTCAGGGAGTATCCTAAGAGTCCAAACGATCTGGCCAAGGAGCTGAATCAACCACTGACCACGGTGGTTTTCCACATCGACAAGCTCTTGGAGGCGGGCATTATCAGAGCCGTAGGAACGATGGCCGGGAGGAGAGGCAGGAAGACCCTCTACACTCTGTCTTCATCGGCCTTCTTAGTCGTCCCCACGACTAGGGAGGACAAAGATAGTTATTTGAGGAGCATTCTGGGAAGGGCGCTTCCTCCCAAGGAGATATTGGTGAAAAGTCTAGTAATTAGCGTGCTCGTAGCTATATTCATGGTTGGTATGCCTTGGTATCTCATGGGACCGAGACCAGCTGCAATACCGACGGAGGAGAGAACCACAACAGTTGCAGTTCCCCTCTACCCGGAAAAACCAGCTGGAACTGAGAAAGGAGGGATGCCCGAAGTTAGGAGACCACAGGGGATTACGGGGGCTGATTGGATGACTCTCCTGATGCTCGCCTTGGCCTCATCGATTCTCACAGCTCTACTCATTGCTCTCCTGGTCCTTCGTCGAGAGGTTCTCCCTTGCAGTGAACGTACCCCTTGAACCTCCTGACGTAGTTGGGACACCCCATGCATATGAGGAAGCTCACCCTCTCGCCTCGCACCGGGCAGTCCACCGCATCCTTGGAGAACTTGGATATCACTTTGTTACCGTACAGCTCCTTCAGTTTCTCCTTGTAGTCCTTGGGGACCCTCATTGCCCTCTGCAGTTTCACTACCTGTAATTCGTACTTGTGATCTGACATTCGAACACCTCGCCGCCAAGTTATTATCCTCCACTCCCTCGAAGTAATATGCTTTACCTCCTCTTCGATTTCTGGAGGACTATCATCGATCCTCCGGACTTGGATCTCTACTACAGGTATAGGGTCAGGAACATACTGAGAGTGGAGGGCATAGAGGATCCTGACATCGAGGAGAAAGCCTTCAATTTCTACAGGAGGCTCTTCAACGCATTCGACAGTAGGAGGAGGGCCAGTTGCATTGAAATACCCGCTACTCTGGAGCTAGAATCCTTCTTGAGTTTCTTGGGGGTTGAGGATGTGAGAGATGAGCACCTGAGGGCGTACGCTTCACCGATGTTGGATTTAACCACCTTGAAACCGGGGGCTAGGGAGGTATTGAATGAGCTGTCCTCGAGATACGAGTTGGCGGTAGTATCCAACACACCCTACCACGACATGGTGATGGAGAGGTTAAGGAGGGACGGTCTACTCGACTTCTTCCAAGTCATCGTTTCATCGCACAGGGTCGGGGTCAGGAAGCCTATCAGAGATATATTCATGCGCGCACTGGAGGTGATGGGTGCCCGACCCGAGGAAGCTGTGATGATCGGAGATTCCCCCTATGAGGACATCGAGGGTGCCAAGAAGGCCGGTATGAGGGCGATATGGGTCGTGAGAGAGGGCGTCCAGAGACCCGAGGCGGATGGCATGATTAAAAGCCTAGAGGAGTTACCTGATCTCCTGAAGGTGATCGCTTGAGGAGGAGATTGCTGGACCTCTTGGCATGCCCGGAATGCCATCACTTCCCCCTGAAGCTGGTTGTTGAGAGGGAGGAATCGGTGGAGGGATTGCCCAGTAAACCAGAGAAGCCCCTCTGCGAGAAATGGTGCGCTTTCTCGGGAGGTGAGCCTAGTGATCCATCCCTGTGCATGGAGTGCATGAGTAAGGAGGTGGTGTCCGGCAAGCTAATCTGCGAGAACTGTGGTGCAGAATACCCGATAGAAGCAGGTGTCCCCCGGATGCTAAGGCCTGGGGAGCTCAATCTCTAAATTTCTCATTCCCTGACTATACTAGGGGTATAGTCCCATGCCGAGAATAATGATAGTGCATGGCGACATCACCGAGGTGGAGGTTGACGCTTTGGTGAATCCGGCCAATGTCCAGCTCGTCATGGGCGGAGGCGTTGCCGGTGCGATAAGAAGGAAGGGTGGTGAAGAGATCCAAGAGGAGGCCCTGAAAAAAGCCCCTGTAAGGATCGGTGAGGCTGTGGAGACTTCGGCCGGAAAGCTCAAGGCCAAATACGTCATCCATGCGCCCACAGTGGAGTCTCCAGGTGGGAAGAGCAGTCCTGAGTTCGTGAGGAAGGCCGTGAGGGCTGCACTTGAGAAGGCTGAGGAGCTGGGCCTTAAGAGCGTGGCATTTCCAGCCATGGGAGCGGGAGTCGGAGGGGTACCCGTAGAGGTGGCGGTGAGGGTAATACTAGAGAAGGCCCTTAAATCTAGTCTGGAGGAGGTAGTGCTGGTCGCTTGGAGCAACGAGGACTTTGAGATCTTCCAGAGGGTCGCAGCTCAGATGGACATAGAGGTCTCCCTCGGAGAGTTGTCGTGACTGTCGCGCAGCTCGGACTGTAAAATTAATATAGAGGGGTTGCACTCATCTAGGTGGCGGGGCGTAGCTCAGCCTGGCAGAGCGGCCGGCTGTAGAGGGCGCCGGGCGGCGCTCCGTCAGCGGCCCGCTCTCACAGATACCGGCAGGTCGGGGGTTCAAGTCCCCCCGCCCCGACCACCCAATCTTCTCATTATGAACGCACCCAAGAGGGTCCTTTCCAAGTCCTTGGAGAGTATCTCCTTGGATGCCTTCTCCAAACTCTCCCCGCTCATCATCCTCACGACCTTGTAGACGATCCTCCTCAGGGAATCGTGCTCTTCGCATGCGAGAAATAGGTCCTCGTCCGCCGTCTCTATGCCCAACCTGATCATCTCATATAGGGATAATCTCGTAGAGAGTAGAACTTCTCCTACTTTGAAGAAATCTCTCCTGAGCTCAGCGAAGGCATTAGATAACTCCTTATCGCTCACTTCCTCTCCTCTGTCGAGCTTTTTAAGCACTTTCCCCAGACTTGGTGGGAGGGACTCCTCAGCCATGATACATCCACTTCTTTTTCAAGCGATAAAGATTACATAAGAGGACGCACACTCAACAGGGGGGATGAGGGCCGGCCGGCTTACCTTACCCTTTTGAGCTCCCCGGAGGCGATGATGATGTGGTCCTCCCCTGACCCCCTTCATTCGATCGACTGATCGTGCGGGGACTTTATAGTATAGAGTCAACCGGACCCTCGTGGATGAGAGCGGAGATACCCATCATCCTGCTGGCGTCACTGCTCGTGTCGACCATAGCTCTTTGGTATTGGAGTCCCAGCATTGACGAGATTCTCTGGTTGTTCATCTTGGTCGTCTGGATTTCTGTAGTAGTGTTCTGGATATCCAAGAAGGTAGCCGGATGGCAAAACCTCTACGTAGCTAGGAAAGTTATACACATACTGTCTGGCGGGCTAGTGGCTGTTCTGACACCTTATCTCTTCAAGTCCCCGGCGATACCACTTATAGGCGGTGTCGGGATGATCGTGCTAACTCTGATTCCTAGGCTAAGGGGGGAGAGGTTCGACTGGTTCCAAGTGGAGGGCAATCTGGGAGAGGTTTACTTCTGCATCACATGGACACTGGTTATAGTGGGACTTTGGTACGTAGACCTGAGCGCGGGCGTTGCTGCAGCGCTGTTCATGTCGGTGGGCGATGGAGTAACTGGTATAGTCAGGAGCATCGTCTATAAGAGGTGGAGTAAGGGAGCTGCGGGTAGCGTGGCCATGCTTCTAGTCTCTCTGCCTATAGGATTCTTTTACAAGGGGTACATTGGTGCTATAGCCGCTATCGTGGCCACTCTGGTGGAGAGGTGGCCGAAGTTAGACGATAATCTTACGGTACCCATAGTATCGGCCGTGGTGATGGTACTGGGGGATGTCCTTTGGTAGTAAATTTCAAGAGGAATGAGTTGCTCAGGAAAGCGATCCACATCCTGTTCTCCTCGATCCTCCTCGCTCCGATGATGTTTGGGGATCTGATAGATCCTAAACTCGTATACGCTGCGGCCCTCGCTGTCGGCGGGTGGATCTACTCAGTTCAGGTGAAGGGCCTCCCTCAATGGCTCAGGTCGGGGATGCAGATCCCTCAACCTAAGGGGGTGGAGATTGTCCTCGAATCATTCAACAGGTTGGTGAGTCTCGTTGAGAGGGACTATGAAAGGAGGGCTGGTTGGCTTGGTGCCTTGTCTGGATTGATTGGCGTCTCTTCTTCCTACTTCCTCTTCGGCTCACTTGCCTCTTACGGCATATTCGCCCTCATATTAACCGATGGACTTTCCTCGATAGTGGGAATATCAGTGGGCAGGGTCAAGATCCCGATGGCTGATGGGACCGTGGAGGGTACGGCTGCAGGTCTTATCTCTTACCTAGCCTTGTTAGTGAGCTTAACTGGAGACCCCTACCTTGCGGCATTGGTATCTATCTCCTCCTCGGTGGCGGAGTTGTACGGGGGTGAGGACAACATAGCAGTCCCTATAGTGAGTACTTTAGTGGCCTTCTTGTCCGGTGCCCCTCCTCTCGTAGGCTAGCAACCTAGCCTCAATCCCGCCATAGAGGATCCTCCTTTTGAACACCAGCTTAAGGTTTCGCATAGCCGCCATGAGTTTGGGAAGGGCTGGGCCAGCGCATATGGCTGAGAACCTATGCTCGAGCTTCTCCTCGAGGGCGGAGGCCATTCTATGGAAGGTCTCACCTATTCTCCTGTTCCTCCCAGTCCTTAACTCATATGGTGGATCCGTGGCCACGGAGCTTATTCTATTGAGGGAGATCAGCTCGCTTGCGTCCCTCACATCGAACTCTATCTTGTCGTAGACGCCAGCCGACTTGGCGTTCTCCATGGCCCCCCTTATGCTTTTTGGGCTTATGTCGAAGCATAAGACGTTCAGATCCCTATCTACAATGTACGAATCCTCCCGATTGAATATCTCCTCCTGAGAGATGCCTTGGAAGAGGGAGAGGTGATCCACAGGGTAATTCCTCCTCCACCTCCCAGGAGGTATCCTCAAGGCGGCCAACACTCCCTCGATGGGAATTGTCCCACCACCACACATTGGATCTACGAGAACCGAGCTTGGATCAGAGGGAAGAGAATCAAGCCAGCCACTGAGCTTGACCAATGAATAGGCTATCACGGGATTAAGGGCCGTCCTGTGCTCGAACACCCTGTATCCTCGTTTGTGAAGGCTCTCCCCAGTTGCATCCAATCCTAAAAGGAGGATATTTCCGCTCACGTAAGCTCTGATTACTACATCAGGCCTCTTTAGGTTGGCCCTTATTCTAGTGCCCAGAGAGGAGAAGTGCTCCACTACGGCTTCTCCCACGGTGGCTGCCACCTCCACGCTGGTGAAATCGTGATAACCCACCCTCTCAGCTCTCACTGCAAACGTGGAAGAAGGACTGAAGAAGGAGGACCACTCAATTGAGGAGGCAGACTTCTTCACCGACTCTAGATTTATGGGATCGAGTATTTCCTTGCTCACCAGTATCAAGAACCTGATCGCGGTTCTAGAGGTATAGTTCAACCTCAAGATCTCTTCAGGAGTCGCTAGAAACTCCACTTTTCCAGGTACCACTCCCCTGACATCTCTACCCAGTAGCTCCTTTACCTCCTCACCTAGAAAGGGATCCAAGCCTGGTATCGTGACCCCCAGCGCTAGCAGCATACTCTTATGTTTTTCGAGTCGAGGCTATAAGCCGAAGGTGTTTCCATGATACCGATAGCGAGACCTTGTATAGGGGAGGAAGAGATAAGCCGAGTTGTCGAAGTGCTTAGGTCAGGAATGTTAGCCCAAGGTAAGCTAGTTGAGGAGTTCGAGAACGAGTTTGCATCTTACGTCGGTAGCAAGTACGCTGTAGCGGTATCGAACGGAACCGCAGCCCTTCATGTAGCTCTCATCTCACTTGGAATAGGTCCTGGAGATGAGGTGGCCGTTCCCAGCTACACCTTCTATGCGACAGCCTCCTCTGTGATACTTAGTGGGGCAAAACCTGTATTCGTTGATGTGGATCCCAAGACGGGAACAATGGACCCTGAAGATCTGAGAAGGAAACTCACCTCGAAAGTCAGGGCAGTCATTCCCGTCCACATCCACGGTCATCCCGCTGATCTAGATTCGATCAGGGAGGCCATAGGGGATAGAGAGGTGTTCCTGTTGGAGGACGCCGCCCAAGCCCACGGAGCCCTCTACAAGGGGAGGAAGGTGGGGAGCATAGGGGAGGCCGGGGCCTTCAGTTTCTATCCTACCAAGAACATGACAACGGGGGAGGGAGGAATCATAACCACAGATGACGAGTACGTGTATCAGAGGGCCAAGGTCATAAGGGACCAAGGCCAAGTCTCGAAATACGAGCATCACTACGTGGGTTTCAATTACAGGATGACCGAGATGAATGCAGCAATAGGTCTGGTCCAGCTGCGAAAACTTGATGAATTTAATTATAGAAGGAGAGAGATCGCCTCCAGATATACAGAGGAGCTCTCTGGGATTGTGGAGACGCCGGCCAGCGCGGATTGGGCCGAACCGGTCTGGCACCTCTATCCCATAAGGGTTGGATCGAAGAGGGATGAGGTCGTGAGGATGCTCAGGGAAAGAGGTGTGCTAGCTAGACCTGCGTATCCAATGCCTCTCCAGAGACAACCAGTCATGTCTAGGCTCTCTGAGAGGGAATACAACTACTTGCACGTTCTCTTTGGGGGAGTAAATTACTCAAACGTGAAGACTCCGAACGCAGAGAGGCTGACGAAGGAGGTGCTTTATCTACCTATATTCCACTGCATGAAGGACGAAGAGGTTGACATGGTGATTAAAGAGGTGAAGGTGGTACTGAACTCTATCTGAGGGACTCCAAGAACGACCTATATGTGGGGCTGGGCCTCCCCGGCCTCGATTTGAACTCCGGGTGGAACTGGACGCCCACGTAGTAGGGGTGCCCCTCCACCTCGAACGCATTTATTATCCTACCACTTGTATCCACGGCCGTTATCTTATACCCCCTCTCCTCCATCCTCTCTGCAAACTCCCTAATTATGTGGTACCTGTGTCTGAACCTCTCGACCACTCTCTCCTTGCCATAGGCCCTCCTGAGTATGCCTTCCAAGAGGACCACCTCATGTCCACCGAGCCTCATTGTACCCCCCACCTCCTCAATCTGCCTCTGCTCGGGGAGGAGATCTATGACAGGCCAAGGGGTATTGGGGTCTATCTCCGTGGAGTGCGCTCCCTCCCATCCCATGACCTCCCTAGCGAAGGCCACGGTCGCGAGCTGGGCCCCGAAGCATATGCCTAGGAACGGTTTACCCTCTTTCAATGCCCATCCCGCAGCCTTGATCATCCCCTCAGTTCCCCTAGAGCCGAAACCCGGAGTGGAGAGGATCCCATCCGCTTCTTCCAGTAGTTCCCACCCGATCCCTCTCTCCAGCTCCTCCGAGTCGACAGCTAGTATCTCTGGCTTTATCCCCAAATCAGCTCCTGCGTGCTTGATAGCCTCCACTATGGAGATGTAGACGTCGGACATCCTCCAGTACTTGCCTATCATAGCTATTTTCTTGGGCTCACCTCGCTTGAACTTCTCCACTATCCCTCTCCATTCCTCCATGTCGGGCTTTCCCCTGATGCCGAGTTTCTCCTCCAGCTTCATGCCCAGACCCCTTTCCTCCAGATAGAGGGGAAGTTCGTAAACTACGTCTAGATCCGGGTCTTCAAACACAGCATCTCCCGGAACGCTTGCATACAATGCAAGTTTCGCCTTGACCGCGTCTGGAAGGGAGGACTGCGTCCTAGCTATGACGAAGTCCGGCGGGAGGCCAGCAGCCAGCACTTCCCTGAAGAAGAGTTGAGCTGGCTTCGTCTTGAACTCACCGACGGTCTCAACAAAGGGGACATAGGTGACATGGATGTGCACCGAATTCTCTGTTCCCACTTCAAGTCTGAGCTGTCTGAGTGCCTCAACGAATGCCATGGCCTCGTAATCTCCTACCGTCCCTCCTAGCTCCACTATCAGTATATCGGGCTCTTCCCTCCTCGCTACCTCATATATCCTCTCCTTTATGGCTTGAGTCACGTGAGGTATCAGCCTTATCGTCTGGCCTAAGTACCTCCCTTTTCTCTCACCTAAGATAACGCTTAGCATTATCTGACCGCTAGTTATATTGTTGGAGGGATGCATGTTCACATCGAGGAACCTCTCGTAGTGACCGAAGTCCTCATCGATCTCGGCTATCTTGAATTCTACGCCACGACCCGGTTTGAAGTGCCATACTTCCTCCGTTATGAAGACCTCGCCGTGCTCTATAGGATTCAGGGTCCCAGGATCTGGATTCAGGTAGGGATCTATTTTTATCATGGAGATGGAGAACCCTCTAGATTGGAGGAGTTTTCCGATAGAAGCAGCTATTACACCCTTCCCAAGTCCGCTTATGACTCCTCCGGTTACGATGATCAGCTTGAAGTCCACGTATTGGGGTCGAGTCGATCTAACATAAAAACTTAGAACCCCACCTGCCAAGTGCGTGTGCGCAGGTGGGAAGGATAATGTGAGTCAGCAGGTTACTTAGCTAGGTCTCTTATCTCCTCAAGTTTCTGGAGGGCCCTCTTATACTGCTCCTCAGTTATGGAACCCATATTCTTCCAAGTCTCCAAATTCCTTCTAAGCTGCTCCAGAAGGGAGTTCACTCCCTCAGGAGGCAGGGTAGATAGCCACTCTTTTATCTTATCCATGTGACACTCGGAACCATGTATGTAACCCCTCAACTCGGTCATTATGGCGTTGTAAACATGCTCGAAATCTGGCGATAGTCTAAGGTGAGCCATTCCCTTTCACCCCCATTATTGTAGGGGCCTCCTAGCAGTTAAATATTACTGCGAAATGTCCCTCTTGGAAAGGTATACTTCGAACTTTGATGTTAAAATATATTATGAAAAATGGTTCAATTATGGAATGCTGGTCGGTTCAACAGGTGGGTTGAAGACGGTATCTGGAACATTATACGATATCGTCTTGGCTATTATTTCGGTTCTAATCATGTTCTTTCCATCAGAGGATTTCCATAGGTAGAGGTAGTAGGCCGGTATCCCGTCTTGAGTTAAACATATCTCCACCCGCTGAGTTCCCGCCTTGTCCACGCCATTCACGGTTTCCTTCGCGCTCTTGCTAACGTAGTAACAGTAGCATGTCTTCCCCGCATAGGTCCTAGTGCCGTTGTATACTGGTTTGTCGAACTCCTCCTGACCTTCCTCCACCGGATCATTTGCTCTTCCACCTCCCATCTTCTTCTTAATGGATTCCTTGTTTTTCGATTGGAAGCATTGCCAGTCGCTTTGAGCTTGTTTGAAGCAGTATATGGTCAAATCTCCTTTGTTTATGAGTATAGTCTGTCCCTGAACGAACTTGAAATCCATTCTCCTATTATCTCCTTTGACGTAAAGGGCGCCGTTGCCTTTCTTCTTCATATCTTGATAGTAATCGTAAGTGATTGAGAACTCGGTCTTCTTAAGAAATACGCTCTTGAAGTCAAATGGTGCCTTCTGGGTCGTTGTTTTTTGTGTTGTTGTCTTCTTTGTCTGAGTAGTACCGGTCTTTCCCGATGTTACTTGAGAAGATCCCGTGCTGCTCTGTTTAGATCCGCTGGAAGTTCCCTTTTCCAGCAAAGAGGGAGCTACACCCTTTGAAACTGCCGTGTAAGCGGACCCAAGTACAATCAGAGTTATCAGCATGACTCCCACAATCACCAAACTGTCCCTGTTCATCGTTACGTGTGGCGGCTCCAATGTAAAAAGGGTTTGTGGGCTAACGTCGATCTGGAAGGAGGCGGTGGAGAAAAATGTTAAGAGGAGGGAACAGGCTTCGTTATGTATTTAACGTCTAGGAGTACGACCTTGGCCACGAATAGGGCCCATCCAAAGGCTATCACAGATATGCCGAAGTAGAAACCAGCCAAGGTGTACATCTCATCGAGATGGGCTTGGATTCCGAGGGCGGTGGTGATCAACTGGATTATCAGGAGTATCAGGAATATATACTTGCCCCATTCTAGGACGAGTGGTGTGTGCCTTACCCTTTTCATCGGAGTCCTCCTAACCGGGGGGACGGGCTTGGATGTGTATCTAGCTGCTGGTATTCCGGTGATTAATGCGACAACGAACGCGACGGCCAGCGCGTTTACCAAGGGGATTTGCTCTCCGGGTGTAATCATCCCGTACACTGTGAAGACCACGAACTCCCCGACCATTATGGCGCCGTAGATAGTGGCTATCCTTCTGTTCCTTGGGTGCCTGCTGTAGGCCGGATCAATCCAAGGCATCAGGACGAATATCAGTAGGAGCACACCCGGGACTACCATGCCAGCGAAGACTGGATCTACTCCCGTCTTTATCCCTGCGTAAACAGCCATTAAGTACCATTCAGGCTGACCTACCGGCAATTCCTTCGTTGGAAGGAACTTCTGACCTAGCTCTGCCGGGAACACTGCTGATACAACTGTTAAGGCGCCTATCATCACGAAGGCAGCGGCTGCCTCGGTCAGTATGTGGTTCGGGAAGAAAGGTACTGCTGGCTCAGGGTCGGATCCGTCGTAAGGGGGTGACACGTGATGCTGATGAATTGAGAAAAAGTGGACGAGCATCAGGATGAATATCAGGCCAGCCAGCATGATGTGGAACGCCAAGTACCTGCCGACTATCTCGTCGAACGTTCCCGTCCCATATATTATCTGGGCGATCATTTTACCTCCAGGCATGCCCGTAACCAAAGTGTTTCCTATCCTTATGGCCTCCCCAGCTACATGGTCCATTCTCAAGGAGTAGCCAGTTACACCCGCAACGATCGCTAGCAAACCGGTTATCATTCCGATTATGTACGTCACCTCGTGAGGCTTCTTGTAGCTTCCCATGAAGTAAACCCTGAGGAAGTGGAGTATCGCTATGAGTACCATCAGGTTGGCCCCGTAGAAATGCAACCCCCTTATGATCGAACCGTATGCCACCTCCTCGGTTATCCTTAGAACACTGTCGTAGGCCATGTTGGTCTCTCCGAACACTGGTACGTAGAACATGAGGAGCAATAGTCCAGTAATCGCCTGAATAATGAACATGAGGGTCGTTAGGCCGCCGAGGCTGTAGACTGGGTGTAGAGTGTGTCTCCAGACCATGGTGGAGGTGAACTCCTCCATCCCGAGCCTGTCAATAAACCAGTTAACTAACCACGATAGGCAGCTCTTCTCTTCCTTACCACATTTGGTCATCATTTCCACCCTACCGCGTAAATATCACCATTTTCGTCTATCTTCAGCTCTATCTCTGGGAGCGGCTTCTTAGGAGGACCGGCTAGAACATTACCGGTCACAGGATCGAAGTATCCAGCGTGGCACGGGCAGTAGATATCATCACCGGGCTCCAGATGGACTATGCATCCCAAGTGAGTGCATATGGCACTGAAGGCCTTGAACTCCGTTCCCGCTTTCTGGGCTAGCTCCGATCTCAGCCTTATTAGGATAGATGGGTGTTGCCCCCTACTCCCATCTGGATTGAGGGGCATCATGAACTGTATTTGAGAATCCGGTTGAAGATCATTTTTATTCGCTATTTTCATCGGAAGCTTGCTCTTCTCCCCACCACTAACTTTACCAACGACTACCCTCTCTGAGGTGAGATACTGAATGAGCGGGGCTCCAGCAGCGGCTGCTGCTAATGCAATGGAGGCTAACAGTCCTCCTTTTATGAAGTCCCTCCTACTCACATCTACCATCATTCCTCACCCTCCGGTATACCTAAGCTCCTAGAATAGCAGGTGTAAATCACTAGGCCTATCACAAACATAGCTATTAAGCCTGCCAAGACCCACAGTTGAGTTATTTGATTGAATGTGGTCTGTAGTAGACTTTGAGCACCAGAAACTATTCCGGAGATCAGCACCCCCATAGATACACACCCTTTCTCAAGAGAGACCTCGTTCTCTGAGTTCCCTAAAAATAAATAAAATTTCTGTTATTTATCTGGTGATGTTCACTTATATATAACTATTGTCTTGTTATATATTTAATCAAATATTACCCGTTGTCTAAGGCTTATATATGAGAAAAGCCTAGGGAACATTTATCTTATTGACCCGCCTCCTCTAGGAGGTCCCTTAAGGAAGGGAGGTAATTATTTTGGCTGAGATAGTGACTACGGATGTAGTTGTTATCGGATCAGGCTTAGCGGGTCTCAGAGCTTCTATTGAAGCTGCTAGGAGGAGTGAAGGTAAACTGGACATAGCTGTATTGACGAAAGTTCATGCGATGAGATCTCACTCTGTTGCATATGCGGGGGGAACCGGTGCGGCCCTATATCATGATGAGGGTGATAGTTACGATCTGCACGCTTATGATACCATAAAGGGCGCTGCCTGGCTAGCCGATCAGGATGCGGTGGAACTCTTCGTTAGGCTGGCTCCCCAAGAGATCTACCAGCTCGAACATTGGGGGATGCCCTGGGCCAGGAGACCCGATGGTAGAATAGCTCAAAGGAAGTTCGGAGGTCACAGCTTTCCGAGAGCCTGCTTCGCTGCGGATAAGACTGGGCTCTATGCGATGCAAACCTTATACGACACAGCCCTGAAGTATGATAACATAAAGTTCTACCACGAATTCTATGTTACCTCTCTTATCATCGAGAACGGCGAATTCAGAGGAGTCACCGCCATAGAGCTTAAGACCGGTGATTTCTACGTCTTCAAAGCCAAAGCTGGAGTGCTCGCCACGGGAGGCGCAGGTAGGCTCTATCCGTTCACTACCTACTCGCATTCATCCACCGCCGATGGGATGGCCATGGCTTACAGGGCTGGGTTATCGCTGAAAGACATGGAGTTCTTCCAGTTCCATCCGACCGGTCTGGTGCCATCTGGCATCTTGATATCGGAGGCTGCTAGAGGAGAGGGAGGCTACCTGATAAACAACAAGGGAGAGAGATTCATGAAGAACTACGCTCCCGAGAGAATGGAGCTAGCACCTAGGGACGTGGTATCCAAGGCGGAAATGACCGAAATCTTGGAGGGTAGAGGGTTTAAGGGTCCAGGAGGGCTTGACTACGTGCTCTTAGATCTAAGACACTTGGGGGAGGATAAGATCGATGAGAGACTGCCACATATAAGGGAGCTAGCTATAAGGTTCGCAGGCGTCGACCCGGTTGAGGAGCCGATGCCCGTCAGACCTGTTGCTCACTACAGCATGGGAGGCGTGCATACGAACATTTACGGGGCCACTCCAGCCAAAGGACTGTGGGCGGCCGGGGAGGTCGCGTGCGTGAGTCTCCATGGAGCTAATAGGTTGGGAACTAACTCTTCTTCCGACTGCCTAGTGTACGGTATGCTGACTGGCAGGCAGGCGGCCGATTACGCCATGAAAGTAGGTCTGAGAGATGTCCCAATGGATAAGGTTAGTGAGGAGGAGAAGAGGATATTCGATCGCATACTCAGGGGGTCCACCGGTGAAAACCCCTATCACATAAGGAGGGAGATGCAGGACACGATGGGCAAGTACGTTTACGTGTTCAGGGACGAAAAAGGCCTGAAAGAGGCAATAAGTAAGCTCAAAGAGCTCAGGCAGAGATTTGGAGAGGGACATGTAGCCGATAAGGACAGAGAGTATAACATAAACCTGATACACGTACTGGAGCTGGACGCAATGCTGGAGATAGCCTACGTCGTAGCGAGGGCTGCGCTTAACAGGACAGAAACCAGAGGGGCTCACACCAGACTAGATTATCCCAAGAGAGATGATGAGAACTGGCTCAAGCATACGATGATAGCTAGGGGAGCCGATGGGGAACCTCAGTTCAGCTACATCCCGGTTGTGATAACCAAGTGGCCTCCCACTGAGAGGAAGTATTGAGGTGAGGGTTATGGAGGCTGAGAGCGAGTTTAAGGAGTATTATGCGAAAAACATGAGGGGTATTTCCGGCTGGTTCAATAGGGCCTATACGATTGAGAGGTGGCTTTACGCTGCTCACAGGATAACTGGAATCCTAATAGTTCTGTTTGTGCTGGCCCACTTCTACAGCACTGGATGGCATCCTGGGCTGTGGTGGGATGCTCTGCTCGGCATCATCGTGACCTTCCACACGGCCAACGGGATAAGGCTAATATTGGCCGAGCTGGGATTCGCTGTAGGGAAGCCTCTTCTAATTAAGAAGCCCTCTCAGAGACCGGTATCGATAGAGGGAGTTCAGAGATACGTGGTGGTGTTTGCCTTGGTACTGTTCGTCGTCCTCGCAGCTATCTGGGCCTATTACGCGCTCATAGTTCAGCCGATGATGGGGTGATTGACATGAGAGAATCCACTATCATGTTTCTTCACTATGTTGCTGCCGTCCTGATAATGATTACTGGTTTAATACACCTGCTCGCGAACAATGACCCGGTCATAGGCGCGGCCATAAAGGCGAGCCCAGTCCTCTACCTCGGTAACATGGCGATATTCTTGGCTGCCCTCCTTTACCACGCCTTTAATGGAGTCAGGGTAATCCTTATTGAGATGGTACCCGACAGGTGCTGGACCAAGTGGATCAGCTGGGCCATCCTGATAGTGGGTATAGTCACGTACGCCGTGGGCCTGCAAGTGCTGATGGTCGCACTTGGGTTCGCATGAGGGGGTGGTTTTATGGCTTCAGAGGAAGCTAAGGAATATGTTCTTCCGCCTGAGGTACTTGAGGAGACCGTGAAGGCCTCCGAGGAGCTCTGGAAGCCTGTGAGGAAGATAAAGTTCAGGATCTACAAATACAACCCGAGGAAAGATTACGCTCCACATTGGGAGGAACACGAACTGGAAGTTTCTAGAGGAATGACCGTCTTAGATGCCCTCCTTATAATAAAGGGGGAGACGGATCATTCCCTTGGAATAAGGTACTCCTGCAGGATGGGACTTTGTGGATCGTGCGCCATGATGATAAACGGCAAACAGATGCTGGCCTGTCAGACTAGAGTTCTGGAGGCTGCTGGAAGCGGTGATGTCGTCGAGTTGAGACCCTTGGATAACTTCCCCGTTGAGAGAGACCTAGCTGCTGATTTCACATCCTTCTTCGAAAAGCACAGGGCTGTGAAGCCTTGGATAATAAGGAACGATGAGGTCGAGCTGAACAATCCTACTGGCCCTTACAAGCAGACAGTTGATGAGTATGCTAGGTACTACCAGTTCACCGATTGTATAAAGTGCGGTGCATGTCTTTCCGCCTGCCCAACCGCAGCAACAGATTACGAGTACCTAGGACCTCAAGCCCTAGCTCAGGCGTACAGGTACATAGTTGATACTAGGGATGACGGTCTAGATGTCAGGATACCCATCGTGGATACCGAGCATGGGTGCTGGCGCTGTCACTTCGCTGCCTCCTGCTCAGATGTCTGTCCAAGAGGGGTTGATCCTGCCCAAGGAATACAGCTCTTAAAGAAGCTCTTGATAAAGAGGAAGTTTGGTCTCAAGCCGCATAAGCCAGCTGAGGCCCTTCCTGCCAAGGTCAAGGCGGAGAAGGAGGGGTGATTGCTTTCCTTCCCTACCCTCCTCTTTTGACTGGCTGATTGAAGCTGGGTTGATGGCTGATCCCTTTATTAGGTTGATTACCCCAAGGCTCTAGGGGGAATGAGGTAGGATCAACCGGCTGACGGGTGATGACTTTGCCGAGTCCCGACCCCCCAGAGTGGGAGGAGGATCATGTTACATCTGTTAGCGCTCTCAGTGGCCCCTGGGTTGTTTCTGCTGATGATTTTCTATCTAAAGGATAAATATGAAAGGGAATCTTTGTCACTAGTTGGAAAGGTGTTCCTCGCTGGGGTGCTGGCCGTTTTTCCAGCAGTACTCCTTGAGGACCTACTACTTTCTAACCTATCCCCTAGGTTGAGGGACATTTCGCTCCTAATTTACATGAGTTACCTCGGTATAGGATTTCCGGAGGAGCTCGTGAAGTTCTTGGCGGTATTATTGCTGGCCTACAACTCGAAAGAATTCAATGAGCCCTTTGATGGAGTAGTTTACTCTGTAGCTTCCTCCTTGGGATTTGCCACATTGGAGAACCTGTTTTACGTGCTGGAAGGTGGGGTTCTGGTGGGTTTAGTGAGGGCAGTGCTGGCAGTTCCGAGCCACGCGCTGGATGGTGCTGTCATGGGAGTGTACTTGGGGAGGGCGAAGATTATGGGATCCAGGGGGGTCTGGCGAAGGCGCTGGCATTTCCGGTATTACTTCACGGCACCTACGATTTCCTCCTGTTCGTGGATCCCGGCTCATTCCTACTACTTGGAATTCCGCTCATGCTGCTGGTTTTGAGGTTTGTCCTGAAGTCAATGAGGATACTCGAAGATTCCTCCCCCTTCAAGCCACTCACTCCCCGGTCTTGAACCTTTATTTACCCAGGTTCTCGAGAAAGGTCGATGAATGGCGGGGAATTCTACAGGTGCGCTGTGTGCGGGAGGATCGTCGAATCCTACTCGAGCTCGAGAAGCGAGCCTCTTATGTGCCATGGCAAGCCAATGGTCCCCATGGAGTTCAAGGGAGAGGGTGATGACGGCGCTGAAGAGCATGAACCCAGCATATTCGATGAGGACGGGAGGATCTATGTGGAGGTGGGAGTGGTCCCCCATGAGATGACCCAAGACTCGAGAATAATCTGGATCGAGATAGTAAGCGCGGACGGCAGGGTAAGGAAGTACCTGTCGGGCGAAGTGCCTGGAACCGCGTTCGATAGACCTAGAGGTGACTTTGAGGTGAGAATCCTCTGCTCGAAGCATGGAATCTGGAAGTTTGACTTCAAGCAGGCCAGCGAAGACCTTCGGCAGGCTGTGGAACGGGCAGTTGAGAGGTTCAACTCGCTTAGAAGTCCGGAAGCCAAGGCAGTGTTGCTGGAAATAAGGGGCGATCTTGTCAAGGTCGAGTTTACAGGTAACTTCTGCAGAACATGCGGTTTCTACGACTACTTCGAAGATTTCAGGCTTGCGCTAGTGGATTCAGGAGTGAAGGCGAGAACAGTGGAGATAGACGAGTTCGAGGATGGGGCGGTGGTAACGTACAGGCTGGGTGATAGTAGTGGGAATGGAGGAACTGATTAGGGAAGTGAACGGGCTGAGAAGTAAGGAGGTCTCCAAGCTAATTGCTATCAGGATGAGGGAGTTCGAGCGGCTGGGGAAGAGCAGTGCAGAGGAGATATTCAAAGAGCTGGCTTTTTGCCTCTTAACTGCCAACTACAGCGCTGAAGGCGGGATAAGGATACAGAGAGCTATAGGAGATGGATTCATAACGCTTCCCAAGGAGGAACTGGAGAGGAGATTGAGGGAGCTCGGTCACCGCTTCCCCAAGGCCAGAGCTGAGTACATCGTCGAAGCCAGAAAACTCTTACCCAAGTTGAAGGACATCCTAAGCAGCTTCAAGGATGAGAAGAGTCTCAGAGAGTGGTTAGTCAAGAATGTGAGAGGTCTAGGATACAAGGAAGCCAGCCATTTCCTGAGGAATATAGGGTACAAGAATGTGGCAATAATCGATTACCACATAGTGGATGTACTGGTGAGGTATGGGATCATAGAGAAGCCCAAGTCCCTTACGAGGAGGAAGTACTTGGAGATAGAATCGATACTCGAGAAAATAGCTGAGAAGACAGGCTTAGCTTTGGGAGAACTCGATCTCTATCTCTGGTACATGGAAACGGGGAAGGTTCTTAAATAGGTTGGTGAGCACGCGTTCGGGGTGGATGAGAATGAGGAACCTGAGTAGTGATGTCGCCATGCTCGCGGTGATAGCGGCTGCGTACGCTGTGCTGACCCTTGTGCTGGCTCCGATATCCTTCTACGCGGTTCAGGTGAGGGTAGCCGATGCTTTGCTGGCGCTATCAGTGCTGATGGGTCCCCCAACTATACTGGGAACGACTTTAGGCTGCTTCATAGCGAACATGCTCGGGCCATTCGGGGTAGTTGATGCCCTAGGAGGTTCAGCGGCGAATCTCATCGCAACGGCCATAGCTTGGAAGTTGAGGGATAGACCCCTACTCGCCCTAGGTCAGATGCCCGTCACGGTCTCCCTGATAGTCTCCGCCTATCTATATCAGCTGTTCAACCAGCCTTTCCTCATAACCTTTGTCTACATACTGATAGGATCTGTAATAGCCATCGATGTGATCGGATTCGCTCTGTTGAAGGCGGTAGAGAGGGTCTACCGCGGTCAAGTGTCCTGATAGACCTCCTCTTTTTACATTCACTCCTACGTTAGTTAATGAAAGGATCGTCGACTCTCGCCAAGATTAACGTAGGAATTCGCATGTCCCCGTTTATATAATTCTTGTTTATTTCCGGCTCGTAACATACTAACTTTTAATATTTCGACGAGGGAGCCTCCTGATCAAAGCTATAGACCTCGATTAGACAGCTATGTTCCATCTAGCTGATAAGGTGATCATATGAGAGCGAGTAGAAAGGTTGGAATAGTTGGCTGGGGAGTTTACGTTCCCAAATGGCGCATCAAGTCGGAGGAGCTTGCGAGAGGATGGGGGCGCGACTGGAACAGGTATGCCGCGGGTATCATGGTTGAGGAAAAGAGCGTTCCAGGCATCGACGAGGACACCTTCACTATAGCCTACGAGGCGTCGATCAATGCGTTGAAACGGGCGCGCATAGATGCGTCGAAGCTAAGGGCAGTTTACGTCGGGACGGAGTCCAAGCCCTACGCGGTTAAGACAACAGCCACCATGCTGATCGATGCCCTAGGTGCTGGGGGTGAGGGCAGGCTCACCACCGGTGCTGACTACGAGTTCGCCTGTAAGGCCGGAACTGAGGCCATTCAATCAATTTTAGGGCTGATAGGCTCTGGAATGATCGATTACGGGCTGGCCGTGGGGGCGGACACGGCTCAGGGCGCTCCAGGTGATGCGCTGGAGTACACGGCCTCCGCTGGCGGTGCCGCATACATCCTAGGTCCAGCGGACAAGTCGGTGGCGGTGATAGAGGCCTCGCTTTCACACGTAACGGATACCCCTGACTTCTGGAGGAGACAGCATGAACGCTATCCGGCTCACACGAGGGCTTTCACGGGAGAACCAGCTTACTTTAAGCATATAATGACTGCAGCTAAGGAGCTCATGGCCCTCATGGGCACCACACCCGAGGATTACGATTACGCCATATTCCATCAGCCGAACGGGAAGTTTCCCCTAAGGGTAGGGACGAGGCTTGGATTCACACCGGACAAGATAAAGCCAGGTCTAATAACTCCTTACATAGGAAATACCTACAGCGGATCGGCTTTGGTCGGGTTAGCGGCCGTCTTGGATCAGGCTAAGCCCGGACAGAAGATACTTGTCGTATCGTTCGGTTCGGGAGCTGGGAGTGACGCGTTCCACATTGAGGTGAAGGAGGGAATAGGGGAGGTCCAAGAGTTGGCTCCCAAAACTATGGATTACGTCTCCAGAAAGGAGTACGTTGATTACACGACCTACGCTAGGTACAGGAGGATGATCCGCATGCTCCACGACTTCAGTGCCTACTGAGGTGTTTTGGAGGGGTGATGCCATGGTCTACGTGATAGGTGTGGGTTTGACTAAGGTGGGCAACCATTGGGATAGGTCCTTGAGGCATCTAGCTGTGGAAGCTGCTCTTTCCGCTTTGGAGGATGCATCGGTCGAGGATGTGGATTTCCTAGTCGTCGCCAATGCGCTGTCTGGGGTGGTAAACGCTCAAGAGAACCTAGCATCCTACGTTGCTACCCATCTGGGAATGGTAGGCACGCCCGCAGTCAAGGTGGAGGCGGCTGGGGCCTCGGGAGGAGCGGCTATACTACTCGCCAAGTCGTTGGTGGCGAGCGGAACCGCGGAGAAGGTACTGGTAGTGGGCGTGGAGAAGATGACCGACTACACATCGCTAGAGGACTCCACATCGGCTCTCTCTACCTTCATAGACTCGGAGTACGAGGCCTTTCCAGGAGGGACACTGGAATCGATGCATGCCATGATGATGCGGGCCTACATGAGGAAGTATGACGTTCCGAAGGAAGAGTTCTCCCATTTACCCCTGCTAATGCATGAGAACGCGTCGACGACCCCTCATGCCCAGCTCAGGTTCAAGCTGAAGCCCCAAAGTTACGAATCATCTCCGGTGATAGCGGAACCAGTTACGATGCTAGATCTCGCTCCTATCAGTGATGGAGCCGCGGCAGTAGTCCTTTCCAAGGACCTAGGTAAAGAGAGCAGCGTCGAGATAGTCTCATCCGGTCAGGCAACTGATACCATCTCCATCTACCGCAGGAATGATCTGACTCAGTTACCCTCAGTGCGCGCAGCTTTTAAGAGGGCTCTCGAGACATCTCCAGACTTCAAGCCAGACTTCTACGCGATCCACGATTACTCCAGTGTGATGGGATACGTTGAAGTCGAAGAGCTCGGCCTGGCGGAGAGAGGGAAAGCATCGTTACTCTTCAGTAATGGAGATGCCCGGAGAGATGGTTCCACACCCATCAATCCGGAGGGAGGATTGAAGGCACGAGGGAATCCCGTGGGTGCGACCGGCGTCTACCAGATGGCAGAAGCTTTCCTACAAATAACTGGAAGGGCCGAGGGTTGGCAGGTTCCCGGTGCCAAGGGCGGGCTCTTGCTCAGTGTAGGCGGTCTAGGGGCCAATTCGGTCGTCCACCTAGTGAGGGGGGTGTGATCTATGTGGGCATATTGGCAAAGTGTCCCAGCCCATTGGAGGGAACTCCCGGCTAGATACAGGTTGGAGGGAGGTAGGTGCAAGGATTGCGGCCATAAAACGCTGCCGGAGGAGGGAGTATGTCCTGTGTGCGGATCTAGGAACATTGAGAGAGTGGCGCTGCCCAGAAGAGGTAGGGTCATCAACTACTCCGTAATCTGGAACGCCCCCAGAGGATACGAGTATTACACTCCTTACGTCGTAGCCCTAATAGAGCTGGAGGATGGTACTCGTGTCTTCTCACAGCTAACGGATGTGCATCCAGAAGAGGTCAAGGAAGGAATGGAGGTAGAGATGGTAATAAGGAAGACGCGCGTGAGCGGTGAATCTGGCCTCATAGCCTACTCCTACAAGTTCAGGCCTGTTCTAGGTTGACCCTCCATCCAATCTTTTTTACTGTAGAACCGGTTGACTGGACCGATGACTCTCCACTATAAGGGAAAGGCCAAGCGTATCCTCTCTTCTCTAGGTGTGGAAGACTACGATAGGATCAGAATAAGGAAAGGGAGTCTAGTATATGAGGGAATCGTAATACCGCGACCAGAGATTTTCGACGATGAGCATGTGATCCTGAAGCTAGACAGTGGATATAACGTTGGGATATACCTAGATGGCGTCGAGATAGAGGTTCTGGAGAAGGGAAAGCCCATTCAGAGGAGAGAGATCCCCTCGCTCAGGTTCAGGGAGGATCTACCCTATGTTCCCCTCATAGTGACCGGGGGAACCATCACTTCTAGGGTCGACTACTCTACGGGGGCGGTTATATCTCACGAGAAGCCAGAGGAGCTACTTGACATAGTACCCGAGCTGGCTGAGATCGTCAACATAGATTACGTGCCTCTGTTTGCTGAGTTCAGCGAGAATTTAACTCCAGATCATTGGAGGAAGATCGCCAAGGCAGTTTACGATGAGTTAAGGAAGGGAGCAGAGGGTGCCATAATAGCCCATGGCACCGACACCATGCATTTCACGGCGGCTGCCCTGGCATTCATGCTGCGTAACCTAGATAAGCCGGTCATTCTGGTCGGTTCTCAAAGGTCAATAGATCGTCCATCTACTGATGCTATCCTCAACTTGATAGCTGCTGCAAGGATGGCGGCGCAAGGGCCCATTGCCGAGTCCGTCATTGTGATGCACGGGAGCCCACACGATGATTATGCCTTCGTGATAAGGGGGGTGAAGGCGAGGAAGCTTCATACATCTAGGAGAGATGCTTTCCAGCCAGTAAACGAACCTCCAATTGCTAAAGTGACGAGAGAGAAGATAGAGTTGTTATCCAACAAGTTCAACCCCAGAAGAGAGGGAAGAAGTCAGGTAGAGCTAGACGATCGACTTGAGCCCAACGTGGCTCTCCTCCACGTGTGGCCCGGTATGCCGGAGGACATGCTGAGATATGCTGGTGAGAGGTTCAAGGGCGTAGTAATAGCCGGGACGGGATTGGGCCATGTCCCTCGCTGGCTCATCCCTACCGTGGGGGAGATAGTTAGCAGCGGAGTTCCCGTAGTCGTAACATCCCAATGCCTATTCGGGAGGGTGGATCTCCAGGTTTATGAGACGGGAAGGCGTCTCCTAGTGGCTGGTGTGATTCCTGGAGGAGATATGCTCCCTGAAGTAGCTTTGATAAAGCTGATGTACGCTTTAGGTCATACCAGCGACATGGAGGAGATCAGGAGGATCATGCAGACGAACATCGCCGGAGAGCTGGGCGCTCACCTAGGATTGAACGTATTTCCACCATGTTGGAGGTGATTACGTGGACATCGATTACGAAAGGATAGGTCTCAAGGTCGGGCTTGAGATCCATCAGAGGCTCGATACGCACAAGTTGTTTTGTAGCTGTCCCTCAATAATGAGAGAAGATGATCCCCATGAGTGGATCAGGAGGAGACTGAGTGTCTCCTACAGCGAGTTAGGTGCTGTAGATCCAGCTGCTAGGTTCGAGTCGTTGAGGAAGAGGGATTTCCTCTACGGGATCTACTACGACACCACCTGCGAGGTGGAGGCTGACGAGGCGCCTCCCCACCCAATGAACGAGGAGGCCTTGGAGATCTCCCTGACCATAGCGCTGATGTTAGGAATGGAGCCCGTGGACGAGGTCCACATCATGAGGAAGATAGTCGTCGATGGGAGCAATACCACCGGATTCCAGAGAACCGCCCTAGTAGCACTGGGTGGGGAGGGCAGCGGAATAGAGACTAAGTGGGGCAGGGTCAGGATGGCGACCCTCTGTCTGGAGGAGGAGTCAGCCTACATCGTTGAAAGTAAACCCGAAAGAGCCAAGTACAGGCTCGACAGACTGGGCATTCCCTTGGTAGAGTTAGCGACCGAGCCCGATATTAAGAACCCCGAACAGGCCAGAGAAGCGGCGTTGAAGCTCGGGAGGATACTTAGAGCGACAGGCAGGGTTCAGAGGGGGTTGGGCACCATCAGGCAGGACATAAACGTTTCCATAGAGGGCGGCGCCAGACAGGAGATAAAGGGCGTTCAGGACTTAGATCTCATCCCGGAGATAATTAGAAGAGAGGTTATGAGGCAGCTTAACCTCCTCAGTATAAGAGATGAGCTGAGAAGTAGGGGGGTGAGGGAGGAGGATCTAGACGTCCCCATCATCGATGTGACCTCCGTTTTCTCATCCTCCGAGTCGAAGTTAATAAAGAAGGCCATGTCCAAGGGCGAGAGGGTCTACGGCATCAAAGTTAAGGGTTTCAGTGGTATACTAGGCAAGGAGCTACAGCCAGGAAGGAGATTCGGGACAGAGCTAGCGGATTATGCCAAGGTCTTCGGCGGAGTTAAGGGCATCCTTCACGGAGACGAGCTACCTGGCTATGGAATAGGAGAGGATGAGGTGAATAGGGTCAGGGAACTGCTCGGATGTGATGAAGGTGATTCCTTTGTGCTCGTTCTGGGTAGGAAGGATGCCGCCAAACTGGCTCTAGACTCCGTGAGGGAGAGGCTGAAGCAAGCCCTCAGAGGAGTGCCTAGTGAAACTAGGAGGGCCCTTCCCGACGGAAACACAGCCTTCATGAGACCCATGCCTGGCTCCGCCAGGATGTACCCTGAAACCGATGTCATGCCTGTGAACGTGAGGCCCATACTGGAAAAGATAAGGGAACTCCCCTCCATGCCAGAGGATCAGGTCAGAGAGCTAACGGAGAAATATGACCTGACTGAAGAGCTGGCTTGGGAGATATTCGATGATGGGAAGGTGGAGCTCTTCGAGAAGTTAAGCAGGTACGGGGTGCCTACCAGATTTCTAGCTTCAATGCTTGTCTCAATGGTTAGATCCTTGAAAAGAGAAGGCGAACCCGTGGAAAATCTAAGAGAAAAGCACTTTGAGGAGATAGCTAAGTTGCTTGGGGAGGGATCACTGGCGAAGGAGGCCGTGCCAGAGGTGCTGAGGTCTCTATCTAGAGGAGAGTACTCCAGCGTTGAGGAATACGTGAGGACTCATCGCATGTCGGTCGATGAGCTGGACAAGGTGATAGAACAGGTCCTCGAGAAGCTCTCATCCAAGGTGATGGAGAAGGGAGAGAGGGCTTACGGCATGATCATGGGCGAGGTGATGAGGGAGGTCAGGGGGAAGATAGACGGATCTATAGTCAGCAAGAGAGTGAAAGAGAAGCTAGAAGAATTCCTCAAGGCTCGTTGATTTCCTATCCTTCACTATATCATCGAAATCCATGTCTAGGGAATCGAGTATCTGCTCGAATGTGGTCCTCATTATCTCCAAGTACTTTTCCTTATCTATCTGGGCCTTTCTGGCGAGTTCTAGGGGCATTACACCTTCTCTACCCCTCACCTTCACGTACCTGATCACCTGACCGGCCACCACCCTCCTTCCCATGCTCTCCAGCATCCTCGCCACCTTGACGTGCTGAGGGGTGGTCTTCTTGTAGCTGTTCAAGTTCCTAGTCAGCATGGTCTTGAAGGCCAGCTCCTCCAGATCGAACTCTCCAGCCTCCAGCCTTTTCACATAGGACCTTATCGTCTCAGCTACCTTCTCCTTGGCCTCTTCGAACTGATCGGGAGTTTCCACCTTTTTGAGTATCTCCAGAACTTCATCAAACGCCTTCTTGACGAACAGAGGAATGTTCCTCTTCTTCCCGAGGAGCCCCTTCACATCAATTACTCCGTCCACAGTCACTCCTAGGTAGTTCTTCTTCAGACGAGAGAGGACTACATACCGATACCACTTGTCCAGCTCCAGATCTATACCCAACTTGGATTCTACTGCCTCCTCCAACCGTTCTATTTCCTCTTGAGTTGCCCCCTTAATGAATAGAGAATCGGTGTCTCCGTAAATGACCTCCAAACCCATTTTTCTAGCCTTCTCTATCGATAGGAGCATGGCCTTCCTGGCCAATGCAGTAATGGTCTCAGCGGCGGGTGGAGAGTACAGAGGGAAGTTCTCATACCCGAACACCCCGTAGCTAGCGTTAAGGAAGACCTTCAAGCTCCTCTGAACCGTGTCGAACCATTTTCTCATGTGCTCGTTCTTCTCCTCTTTAGCCCTCTTCTTGTACCTCTTCACCCTCATGTCCCTCAGCGCCTGTATGAGGTAAGGGACTATCCCAAGCCCCTTCCTACATATCCAGTGGGGCAGTTCCTCCACCGGTCTGTTCTCCCTGCAGTCCTCGTGTGGGCAATTTATCGTCTCGAAGCTCACCTTCCACCTGCCAATTATGGAGGGATATAGGCTCGCGAAGTCCATCACTGCCACATTGAAATGGACGCCCGGAACTGGCTCGAGCACTATAGCTCCCATGTACTTTTTCCCCTTTATTATCGCCTGTGAGTAGGTCCTCTCCCCTCTGACCGCCTTTATCTCATCCTGCTCCGGTATGAGCCAGTTCCTCCTCCTGTATTCGAAGAATATCATGTTCCTGATCCATGAGGAGACTCCTTGCCTAGATACCTCCTCCAAGGACATCTTGCTTATCCTAGAGAGGAGGAAGAGTAACCTGATCAGCTCGCCCTCCCCTATATTCCCCAACTTGAAGGTCAATTCCGCATCTTGCAGGCAATATTCAGCTAATTCTCTGACGCTAACTGAGTAAAAGTCTCTAGTGCCCAGTTCAATCTTCCTCTCACCAAGTAAGGCCTCAGCCACCTCATCTAACGTGTAACCCAAGTACTTGTTGTTGAACACGTAAACCTGAATTGACTTGTTGCTAAAGAGCTTATAGAGATCCACATGCATTCCCGTGTCTAGAAGAGCTCTGTCCCTCTCCAACCTTACTGGCCAGTCCCTCACTCCCAATTCCCTAGCCCTCCTAGCTAGGTAGGGCATGTCGAAGTTATCGCCGTTGTACGTGAAGACCAGAGGGTATTGTGAGATCCTGTCTAGGACGGAGCGGATCAACCTACCCTCGTTCTCATACTTGATCAATTGAGCTCCATTGGGTAGGATATCTGGCACCTCCCCGCCCCGCAGCAGCACATGAACCTCCTTCCTACCCTCATTATCAACTAATGCTACTGCCGCTACAGGTTTATCCGGCTTCGATGGATCGGGCATCCTGTCTAGAGTGGCGAGTACCTCTATATCGACGGCAACACTCTTTAGGTGCGGGGAAGGTTCATCGAATAGGGGTATCATGGAAGAGAGTATCTCCTTGGTCCTCTCGTCTAAATGCCTGAACTCTTGGGGAATCTTGCTGTCCTTGTGTGGTCTAATCACGTTTCCTGAGTCGTCCACCTCGTAAGAGCAGCCGGGTATCAGCCCTCTGTCATACACGTAGCAGTCGTAGTACTTTATCTTGGCTTCCCACACATTGAACCCTTTCTTCGCCAATTCCTCTCTAATGTTCTTAGGGGATCCTCCTATGGCGAGCGGATCCTTGGCCTCTACCTTCGTCACTTCAACTTCCTTGTCCCTCAGAACATCGTACTTCCTCACCTTGGAGACCTTGAATAACCTAGCAGCTAAGCTGGGGGACAGTACTTCCTCTAATGAGTCGGCTGGTGCATCCGTTAACAGATAGGGTTTATGTCCAGTATTATCTCTTACCAGAAAGACCTCCTCTCTCTCAGGATCGTAGAACTTCATCACAGCAGCTTTATCCTCACCTGAGTAGAAGACGGAGAGGAGTATTCCCCTTCTATTCGTCATACCCAGCGCATCCATAAGGACCCTCATTTAAATAAAGGGTACCATCTCGGTTTGGCGAAAGGTGTCTAGCATGAGAAAGGGTCCTGCAGTCCTACTAACTGCCATCCTACTCCTGGGCACTGCTGTCCTCTCCGTCTCCGCTGTGAGACCGATGCCAGTAGCTACTATAGTCATACATGAGGATCTCTCAGCCACCATGAAGGCACGGGTCTTCAGGCTGATTCACGAGCCTGAAACCAGATACTTCTCTAATGTCCTCAAGGCTCCCATACTCAACTGGATAAGCTATAGGGGGAACGTCACCATTAACATGACGAATGCTGGGCCTAGGGGGATTTACACCCTGATAGCTATCCCCAGACCAGGAGACCCTACAAGGAGGGCAAGTTTCTTCCCCAAGGCTGAAGCAGCGGGCTACTTCGATAATACAACGGTCCACACTATGATGAGCTTCTTCTATGGCGACAGGTTCCTCCTCCTCTATGGAATAAGGTGGAACTTTGTCAATGTAACTTACGCGTCCACCCCGCACATAAACTACACGGGGATCGTCTCAGTCGCCTCCGTAGCGGCGAAGAGTGACAAGATAAAGTCACTTCATCTCTCCTTCAGGACCGAGGAGCAGATGGCAACACACGCCTTGATAGTGAACTACAATCTCACGGTAGAGAGCCTCCCGTTGGAGCTCAGAAGAAGTCCTAGCGGCTATTACTACATAGATCTGACACCTCTCACGGCAGCACTACCGGACGACATCTCTGCCAACCTATGGGTCAACTTCACGAGTCTAAAGATCTCAATACTCGGAGGGAACCCAGCACCTAAGGTGGTCATATGGAACGATGCCCTTTGGGAGTTCGTTCCCCAACTTCAAGAGAATGGTAAATCCCTAGTAGTCATAATACAGAAGGCCGAACCTTACGTACCCCCTCAGCTCATTCTCCTAGCAGTAGTCCCGCCGGTGATTGTCGGAGCCTATCTCTTCTGGAGGTTCAGGATGGAGAAGTCTAGGAGAGGAGTCAGAGAGGAGAAAGGAGGTTCTTGAGTACTTTTATAGCAAGTGGGAGGCTGTAACCATATCCAGGTCCTCCCACGACTACGTCTGCTCTTTCTTTGACCTTTCTTGGGGCGTTGGGGAGGGCTATCGAGAGGCCTACCACAGAAAACATCTCCAAATCATTGTGAGAGTCGCCTACAGCTGCCACATGTCTTGGATCTATGCCGAGTTCCTCGCATAAGGACAGGAGTCCGGTTCCCTTGTTTACCCCTTTGGGCAATATGTGAAGAGCATAGCCGCTGGTTGTTATTTCCACATCCAGCTCTCTCGAGAGTATCTCTTTGATCAGCCTCTCTTGGGTCGAAGGATCCATCCTCAAAGCCAAATCAACATATCTAAACTTAGAATCTTCGGATATATATTTTCTGTAATTACTATTTTCTATAAATTTTTTTACCTTTTTCATTACATCCAGATTGCCAAGTAGCCTGTGCTTCCCTCCGAAGTATACTACCCCTCCGTTTTCGGCTATCCCAATCACTTGCGAGCTTGGTCTCAAGTAAATCGACAGAGCGTAGGCGATGGGGAAGGGGTTACCCGTCACCAAGGCTATGGGTACCTTCTCCCCAAGAGATCTCAGAGCTTTAACCGCTCCTAAGTGAATGTACGGCTCCTCGTGGGTTATGGTGCCGTCAACATCGACGGCTACGAGGTCCAGCTTCTCAAGCATTTTTATAAACGCCCCCGATCTATGCCAACCGAAGGGAGGTAAAGAAGGTTGCCATCGTGGGGATATTCCTACAGCGCGAAAGGCGAGCGGGAAGCCATGGCTTCAGGGAGAGACCTGAGGGTATCGTTCAAGGAGACAGTTGAGTTGCTGAGAGCTATCCGAGGCAAGAAACTGTCTGAAGCTTACCAGATTCTAGACGATGTGATAGCTCTGAAGAGGGCTGTACCTTTCAAGAGGTTTAAGAGGGGAGTGCCCCATAGGAGGGAGCTGAACGGGTGGAAACCTGGTAGGTACCCCGTGAAGGCCGCGAAGCTCGTCAAGAAGATACTCAAGAGTGCGGAACATAACGCCACGAATAAGGACTTGGATCCTGACCGCCTGTATGTGAAGCACGCAGCTGCTCAAACCGGAACCAAGCTGAAGAGGATCTTCCCCAGGGCCTACGGTAGAGCTACCCCCAAGGTGGAGCAGTTAGTTCATGTTGAAATAGTGCTGGAGGAAAGGGAGGAGGAAGAATGAGCGCCACGAAGACCCTACCTAACTATAAGAAGTTCGTTCAGGAGGGCATTATTAGATACTCCCTGCATGAGTTAATGGAGAAAGTAGCTGAGAAGGCTGGTTTTCACGGTGTGGACATTTCCTCCACGCCGGTGAGGGACATCATTACGGTTTACGTCGAACGTCCCGGAATAATCATTGGTAGAGGCGGGAGAGCATCCAAAAGGATAGGAGAAATGGTAAAAGAGGCCCTAGGCATCTCTAATCCCTATATTCAGGCCAGGAAGGTGGACGAACCCTTCTTGAGCGCGAGGATCGTAGCTAGTTACATAGCTAGGAGAATCGCTAGGGGAGAGAGGCACAAGAGGGTGGCCTTCTCCGCCCTCAGGAGGGTCATGATGGCCGGTGCTAAGGGAGTGGAAATAAGGCTCGCAGGCAAATTTGGGAGTCAGAGAGCTAGGGAAGAGAGGTTTAGGGCCGGGGTAATCTACAGATGCGGGCAAGATCAGATAGAGAAGGTCGACTATGCGGTAAAGCACGTGCTTATGCCCCAAGGAGTGATAGGTGTTAGAGTTAGAATAGTGAGGCCCGACGTCGAGAGCCCCGATATGGTAAAAATAAGGGAGGAGGTTATAGAGGAGATAAGGCAGAGGATGAAGGCTGAGAGAGAGGAGTTGTCTACCACCGAGGTAGAGGTAGAAGTCCCTGAGGAGTTAGCGGAAGCCTTGGAGTCTTCCGAGGGATCTGAGGAAGTCAAGGAAGTTGAGCTGGTTGAAGCGGAGGCAGAAGAAAGTTCAGTTGTTGAGGAATCTGGATCGGCTGAGTCGAGTTCAGAGTCGAAGTCCGAATCAGAATCGGAGGAGGCTGAGGGGGTGAGTGAGGTTGCCAACGAGAAAGGTTGAGGAGCTAAGAGGTATGACAAATGAGGAGCTCCTAGAGCGGTTGAGAGAGGTGGAGAAGGAATTCTTCCTTCTAGAGGCCAAGAGATTAATGGGGGCGGCTGAGAAGATCCACCTTAACAGAGAACTGAGGAGAGAGAAGGCTAGGATCCTAACCATTCTTAGGGAGAGGGGTATAAGGATATAGCCCCCATAAAACCCTCTAATCTCCTTTATCACGAGCTTATAGGTCTGGAGGTGAAACTGTTGTCCTCACCCAATCTGGCGGAGCTAGGGATCAGGGGGAAGGTCATTTACGAGACCAAGAACATGCTTGTGATCAGGACCTCCAAGGGTGATGTCATGGTACCGAAAGAGGAGAGGTTGTTTTTATTTAGGTTGCCCAGTGGTAAACGAGTCATCGTCCTAGGTGATAAGATAGTAGGAAGACCTGAGGAGAGGGTGAAAAGATCATGAGGAGACTATCTGAAGCTCTGATCGGAGATGTGATCCCTCCTGAGAGGGAATGCTCCGATGAAAAGTGCCCTTGGCACGGGAGCATATCTATCAGGGGGAAGACCTTGGTGGGGAGGGTCATCAGCACCAAGATGACGGGTACCGTGACCGTGCTTGTTGAGTACCTCCATTACAGGCCGAAATACAAGAGGTATGAGAGGAGGAGGAGTAAGATCCACGCGCACCTCCCACCGTGTCTCGATATAAAGGAAGGGGATGTAGTTAAAATCGCCGAGACTCGAAGGCTTGCGAAGACCGTCAGCCATGTGGTCTTGGGGAAGGTCAGGTAGAGGACCTCCTCCACCCGTATTTACTTTCGTCGTAGAAGGGCATTTTAGAAACTCTCGCCTTGAACTCCTTCGCTCCCTTGATAGTGAATTCCTCTCCCTCCCTTGCTAACTCTAGTGGGATGTATCCCATACCTATTCCCCTCCCTAATGTGGGGCTGAAGGTGCCGCTGGTGACCACACCTACTTCCTCCTCGTCCTTGAATATCTTATCCCCCTTTCTTGGGGAGTTTCTAGTCTCGCTTAGCAGACCGACCCTCTTTCTCTTCACACCTTCCTCCTTCATTCTAATCAAGGCTTCTTTACCTATGAAGAACTCCTTATCTAGTTTCACGGCAAAATCTAGGCCTGCTTCAAATGGATTCGTTTCCTCGTCTATGTCGTTCCCGTAGAGAACTAGCCCGGCCTCGAGCCTGAGTATATCCCTCGCAACCAGTCCGCAGGGTACGGCTCCCTTGTCCACCAGTTCCCTGTAGATGAATTCAGCCCAGTGGACATCCCATGTTACTATCTCGTAGCCATCCTCCCCTGTGTAACCCGTCCTACTTACGATGAACTTGATTCCCTCGTGAGTACTCTCCTCTACTCTGAACTTCCTCAGGTCAAAAGTCATTCCTAATACATCGTGAACGAGATCCCTGGCTTTAGGTCCTTGGATGGCCATCATCACGGTCCTAAAGGTCTCGTCGCTCAACTCCACGTCCATACCCCACTCCGATATTAATTCCTCGAACCATTTCAGTATCTTCTCTCTGTTCGATGCATTCGCGATGAATAGGACGAGTTCGTCTGAAAGCTTGAAGGCTACATTATCGTCCTTTATCCCCCCCTCGGGATTGAGTGTTAGGGTGTACCTCGTCCTCCCGTTGGATATCCTGATGTTGTTTGAGGTGGCTCTCTGGAGGAAGTCAACTGCTTGAGGTCCCCGTAGTATGAAACGCCCCATGTGAGATGTGTCAAATATCCCGACCGAATTTCTGACCGAGAGTGTTTCCTTAAGTGAGTTCGTGTACTTCATTGGCATTTCCCAACCAGCGAACTCGAAGAACTTAGCTCCCAGCTCCCTGTGAAGGCCGTCAAGTGGAAGTCTAAACACCTGATCCCACCGATACCCCTACTCTACGAAAGGTTATTACATTTTCCTGCTCTTATGGGTCTTAGGGGTTAAATATGGCCGAGGAACCAGCAGTCAAAGCGGCGGAGGAGATCGCCTCCCAGCTAGGAGAGGATAGGGTTCTTCTAGAGGATCTGGACAGATCTGCCTACTCTTACGATGCTTCTGGTATTCATGCGATCCCATCCGCCGTGGTTAGACCGTCTGATGTGGAGGATGTGTCGTTCATCGTAGAGGCTGCAAATAGATACGGCGTCCCAGTAATTCCTAGGGGCTCAGGGACATCTTTAGTGGCAGGACCGTTACCCATAGAGGGGGGTATAGTTGTAGACATGCAAATGATGAACGGTATCTTGGACAGGGATGATTACAGCGGTCTCATCAGGGTGGAAGCTGGAGTGAAAGTTTTAGAGCTAAACAAGGTGTTTCCCGACAGGTTCATGCCCATTAACCCGGATGGAGCCGGATTTTCCACCATTGGCGGTCTGATAGCCGAAGACGCAGCCTCTCCGCTCTCAGCCAAATATGGAACTATGAAAGACTTGGTGATAGGTGTTGAGGTGGTTCTCCCATCTGGAGAGGTAGTCTTAGTGGAGCAGCCTGGACCTCCCAGTAAGTGGAACGCTCTAGGCCTAATGTTGGGATCAGAGGGGACCCTAGGGATATTTACATCCGCCTACCTGAGACTACCCTTGAAACCTGAAAGCAGAAGGGCTTTCATGATTGAGTTCTCAGACGTATCTGATTCCATAACCGTCCAGAACACTATAGAGAAGGAGGGTATGGGTGTGACGGGCTTTGAGGTGTATCACAACTACAGAGAGGTGGTTGAGGGTGGTGGGACGGAGGCCATAGCCTACCTAGAGCTGGCGGGTAAGGAAGAGTGCGTGGATCTGTGGAGCTCTAGGTTAAGCGGAGTATTGGATAGTATGGAGATTCAGCATGAGGAAGCCGATTTGGAGGATGCGAGCGATATATGGATCAAGAGGAAGGGCATATACGAGATTGCAAGAAGCAGGGAGTCTGCGATAAAGGTCGTGAGCATGAGAGTTCATCCCCATCTAGTCAGGGATGCCGTCCAAGAGATAGATAGGACAGGTTCTAGGATGAAGCTCCCTGTAGTGACTGTCTTCGATCCGCCTTTGGGCTGGGTCATGGCCATATTCCTGTACGATCCCATCAACGAGAAGGAGGTGGAGAGGACGGAAAAAGCGGCCCAAAACGTCATAAGCAGGACGGTATCGCTAGGAGGATCTGTGGGGTTCGGAACTGGGGTCGGGGTAAACAGGATAACCTCAGATATGGATGAGGGGTTTGTGAACATATTCTCAAAGGTGAAGGAAGCACTCGATCCGAACTGGATCATGAACCCCGGAAAGCTCATAGAGAGGTGAATCCCTTGGTGGAGTTCCCAGAGCAGCTTGTCAAAGAGCTCGGGAGATGCATTGGATGCGGAGCGTGCAATATACCCTGCCCTATGTTCCATGTGGAGGACCTTAGAGAGACAGAAGGTGCAAGGGCCCGTATAAAGCTTCTCTCAATGCTAAGCTACGGGAAGATCGAATTAACAGAGGAATTCCTCAGTTACACGTTCACCTGCATGAACTGCGGGCTCTGCAGTAACTTCTGTCCTGTGGGCATAGATGTGTTCCGTGCGATCGTCGGTTCCAGATCGGCGTTAATAGATATGGGATACGTCCCTTTAGTCACTGTCGGCATGAGAGATGTGAGGAGGAAGACTGGCAGCCCGATCGGAGACAGGATAACTAAGGGGGTGTGGCTGCCGCCTGACTTCCAGCCCGAGAAGGGAGCAGATCTACTCTTCTTTGCAGGATGCTGGGTGCACACGGTACCTGAAGTGGCGTTAGCAGCGAACAAGCTCCTCCAGAAGATCTCGGAGAGGGTAGTCCCAGCGGGAACAAACGAGCCATGCTGTGGAGGGCTCGTGTACGTGATTGGAGAGAAGGACAGTTCCGAAGAGTCGAGGGATGAGTTGAGGAGGTTCTTGGCTGATCTCTCCCCGCAACGCGTGGTATCAGGATGCTCGCTGTGTGCCAACATGTTCACGGATCTGGGCATGAAGGACTTAGCCTCCACCATAGAAGAGGTTTTAGAGGAGGGGAAGATAAGGACGAAGAGCCTGAAGGGTAAGAAGAACAAGGTATTCTTGGTGCCTTCATGTAGGAGCAATGGCGCATCCGAGAGGATACTGAGATCCATAAAGAATGCGAACGTGTTGGAGATTCCGGAGTGGGTGTGCTGCGACTGCGGGGCAACGCTCATCTACCAAGCTGAGCCGGAGAAGTTCGACAGATGGCTAGGAAATCTGCTCGATATAGCGAGCAACATGGATGCCGACTACGTAATTATCGAGGAAGTTGCATGCTACTCCATGATCTACGAAGCCCTAGAGGGGAGAAATAAGGTGAGAGGGATGAAGATAATTTCACTCCCTTCGTTCCTCTTAGATCATATCTCTTGATTAGGATTTCTTATGTTTTTCGATTCAATCCTCTATAGTCACGAGGGATCTCCCCAAGATCGTGTAAGGTCTTCCCACCGAGATGTATATGAAACCAGCTTCTTCAGCCTCTTCTGGATCGAAAAGGAGTCTTCCATCGAATAGTATCACAGGTCCATCTTTTTTAACAGCTCTCCTCAGCTTTCTCAGGTCGAGCATTTTGAACTCAGTGTGATCGGTCACAAAGGCGATTGCATCGGCATCCTTGACTGCATCCGGTATGTCAGGCACATACTCGCCGCCGAATGAAGATCTGACGAGAGGATCATATACCTTGACTGCGTGACCTCTCTTAATCAATTCCTTCACGAAGGGCTCTACCGGTGACTCTCTGGGATCGGGAACATCTCCTTTATATGTAGAACCCAGCACGGCTATCACACCGCTCTTCCCGCCCCTAAGTTGTCTCACTATTTCATCTAAGAGGTCAGCGTAATGGAATGGCATCTCAGCGTTGAGTTCTCTGGCCCTCTTTATCAGGTTGGGTCGATAACCCCTCTCCTGTGAGGCCCAGAACAGGAACCACGGGTCCTTGGTTAGGCAGCTTCCTCCCACACCCACCCCGGGAATCAGCATGTTTACCCTGGGGTGCTTATTCGCTAGTTCCCTGACCTTCCTAACATCCACACCCAAGACCTCACACATTCTCGCCACCTCATTGGCGAATGCTATGTTCACATCCCTGTAAGAATTCTCCACCAATTTGACCATCTCAGCCGTGAGGGGGTCTACTACCTCTATTCCACCTTCAACGAAGGACTCGTAGAGTGTCTTGGCTAGCGTTCCTGACTTCTCATCGATGGCACCGATTATCCTGAAGTTCTGGACGAGCTCTTGGAGGAGCTTTCCTGGCAGAGCCCTCTCTGGGCAGTACGCTAGGTAGACATCCTTGCCTACCTCTAGGCCCCTAGATTCGACTGTCGGGATTATCAGATCGTAGAACGTTCTGGGGGGTAGTGTGCTCTCTATCACTATGAGTCCGCCCCTCCTCACTATCTTCAGGGCGCTCTCCAAGGCTGACAGTACCATGCTGAGGTTAGGCCCATCCCTTCCCCTTGGAGTGGGAACGGCTATTAGAACCACGTCGGACCCATACAGTTCGCTTAGATCTCCCGTTGGAAAGTAATTGCGTTCTTTAAGCTCATCTAACAATTCAGCTATTCCCTTCTCCTGTTTGAGACGGGTCTCTCCCCTCGAGAGCTCATCTATCAGGTTCCTGTTCACGTCGAATCCATATACAGTGAATCCCGCCCTCGCCATGAGAAGTGAGGTGGGAAGGCCTATGTAGCCCTGGCCCAATACAGCTATCTTGGCCTCTCTAGCTTTAAGAGCCGTCTCTAGATCTTCATAGAGTATTCTCTTCATTTTTCCTCGATTCGTGAGTGCATGTTGGCTTCTAAAAGGATGGCCTTGAAAAGGATGAAATTGAACGAAAAAGAGCCCATTATGATGTGAGGGAATCAGACAAGTGTTCCTTCTCTTTCTCTGACCTTCAGTCTGGTGATATATCCTGCTATCCTGTTTCTGTAGACTTTGGACTTTATCTCAGCTATCTGTGAGAGCATTCTCTTGTTATGCTCGAAATCCTCGGTCCAGAGGTCTGGATACTGCTTGACAAGCTTATACGCAGTCCTCTTAATTACCTTCTCCCTCACTGTTCCCATATCCATCCTCGGAGGGGAACGACACCACTCCATTTTAATCTTTTATGATCTTTTTACCGGACGGTCATGGTTAGTTGGATGCGACTAAGGGCGTGAGCTTCTCTAATAGGACTTGTAAATTAGGTGCCCTTCACTGGGATTTTAGGCATCTCTGTGATAGGGACTTCCGGTGGACCGAAGAGATTATATTTGCGGCAAGTGTCGTATATTGGCCGCCCGCCACTACATGACCCCGTGGGTAGGGAGGAAAGCGTGGGCTGACCTGTGACCCGCGGGGATTAGTTGGCGGGCGGACATTCGTATCCTTGGGAGGATGGTTATCTTGGCAGATAATTCGAGAAGGGACGCTTTCCATCATAAGTATATTGCCAAATTGGAGGTTATAGTAAACGGCGTTGTAGAGACTAGTGATGTGATAGGAGCTATTTTCGGACAGTTAGAGGGTCTACTCGGTCCTGAGTTAGAGCTCAAGGAACTCCAAAGAACGGGGAAGATAGGGAGGATAAACATAAGGATGAGGAGAGAGGGAGATAGGTCCAGAGGAATTGTTGAGCTATATTCCGGGCTGGATAAGGTCAGAACTGCATTACTCGCCGCTGCGATGGAGACCGTTGATAAGGTAGGTCCCTATCCAGCGAAATTCAAGTTGATTAGAATACTCGACGATAGAGAGGAGAGGCGAAATGAGATAGCCAAGAGGGCCGCCGAAATATTAAAGAAGTGGTCCGTTGAGAGGGAAGACAGCTTCAGGAAGCTTATAGAGTTCGTGCAGAGGGAAAGCGCGAAGTCCAACTTCGTACTCTATGGGGATGAGGAGCTGCCAGCTGCTAGGGGCATTGAGGACGCTGAGGAGATAATAGTCGTAGAAGGTAGGGCTGATGTCATGAATCTCCTGAAGTACGGTTACGATAACGTGATAGCGATGGGTGGCGCTGTGGAGAGGGTTCCCAAATCTCTAGTTAAGCTGATCTCGGAAAAGGAAGCTATAGCTTTCGTCGATGGGGATAGAGGAGGAGAAATGGTTCTCAGGACTTTGCTTGAACAGACAGACATAGACTACGTGGCCAGAGCTCCGGAAGGTAAGGTGGTCGAGGAGCTGACAGCTAAAGAGATTAGGAGGGCCCTTTCCTCAGCTGTCCCGGCCGATGAGGTGAGGAAAGAGCTCGGGATATCTCCGCCTCAGGAGAGGAGGATTATGGTCGTAAGATCCGCCGCATCCCATGTATCCCATCAGAGACATGGGAGAGAGGAGGATGAGAGACTACTCAGAATACCTGAGATATTCAGAGAGCAGTACGCGAGGATCAGGGGCACCGATAAGGTCCTCTTACTGGATGACAACCTCTCACTGATAGCGGAGGTGTCGACGTCTGATCTCCTCAACGCCCTATCGGAGGTCGGCGGTGTCAGGTACATCGTCTATGACAGGATAGTTACTCAGAGGATAGTGGATAAGGCCTATGAGGTTGGTGTTAGAGCCATAGTCGGGGGAATCGCTAGGGATATCGTGAGAAGGCCCATTGGAATGGCTATATATACAGCACAGTAGGTGGCGTAGTTGAAGATTCTAGAGCAGGATCTCGAGAAGGGATTCATCAAACTGAGAGTTGAAAGCTTGGATGATCTCTACTGGCTCTCCTCGATCCTAGAGCCGGGAGACCTCGTTACCATGAGGACTAGTAGGAGAGTGAAACAGGAGGGTATAAGGGCCGACAGCGGAGAGAGAGTCCCCATGACCATCACCTTAGAGGTGGAGAAGGTCAAGATGGATCAGTACTCCGCTAGGCTGAGGGTCACGGGCATAGTAAGGGTGGGTCCGGAGAAGTTTGGAATACAGGGTCAGCATCACACGTTAAACGTCATAGAGGGGTCCACATTGAAGATCGTGAAGAAGAAGTGGAGTAGATCTCATCTGGACATATTGAGGAGGGCGGAGGAGTCCTCAAGTAAGGGAAACGTCATACTAGTGGCTATAGATGACGAGGGTGCTACCGTTGCAAAGGTGGACGCATATAGGGCCGAGGAGATCGCTTACGTAAGATCCAACCTCCCGTCAAAGAGAGGGGACCTAAAAAGGAGGGATGATGCAGAGAGGAAATACTACGCGGAGCTTTCATCCCTATTGGAGGAGATAGATTCTAGGATGAGACCTCAGGCTATAGTAGTGGGAGGGCCTGGGTACGCCAAGGAGAAGTTCTCATCCTACGTGAAGGAAAGGAATCCAGAACTCGGGAAGAAACTTCGAGAGGGTGGAGCCACCAGTTCCACTTTCTCTGGCATTCTAGAGATGATAAAGCGTGGTGACGTTGAAAGGGTCGTGAAGGAGTTTACTTTGGCGCAGGACATGAGGGCGGTGGATGAGATATTTGAGCTACTTGGCAGGGAATCTAGGCTCGTTACTTACGGGCTAAAGGAGGTAATGAGGGCCGTACAGTTCGGCGCAGCTGACGAGGTCTTGGTAGCTAGCTCTCTCCTCTTCAATCCCGAGACGCGTGACGATGTGCTCAGGATATTGGAGATGTGTGAGGACACAAGAGCTGAGTTTCACATAGTGGATGCGAAGAGCGAGCCCGGTGAGAAGTTGTTGTCCCTTGGTGGCATTGCTGCTAAACTTAGGTATCAGATAGAGTGAGCGATCAGATTCCATCCTCAGCCAATCTAGATCTGAACCCCTTCTTCACCTTTTTGAGCTTTGATACGGCTTCTTCGAAACTCTCTCCCGGTAACAGGTGGTACGTGAGGTAAAGGCCCGTTGTACCGACGGATTTCCGCTTTGTGAGGACCCTCACTCTCTCCTCAATTACATCCTTATCCACACCCAGTACCTTGGCCACGTATTCCTCGTACCCGAGCACAGGAAACTCTAAGTGGCCATTTTCCGTCGGGAATATCAATCTCAATTCCTTGTTCACACCTGGTACTCTCTTTCCTCTCCTAAGACCTGTTAAATCGAGCCTCCCGCCGAATTTGTAGAACTCCTCCTCCCTCTTCCTTAGAATCCCTATCGGTATAGAGACCGTCGTATTACCATCGAAGTGAATGTAGTACTTAGGAGTGCTTCTAGGGGTGGCTTGAACTATCTCCCTGCAGACAGGATCCCCTAGACGGTCTGTCAGGATTCCTTCTAGGAGAGAAAGAGGGAGAGAGTATCTAGGTACGACCACATCTACGTCGCTGCTCTCTCTAACATCTCCACGAGCCACACTCCCGTAGACATAAGCGGGTGTTCTCCTGCTGTATAGCACTTCCATCACTTCTATCGCTCTTTTCCTCTTCCTAGCTAATATCCTCCATCTCTCAGGATCGTAGATCACTTCTGCTTCTGGTTTTATATCGAGCAACGTGTGCACCTTATCTGATGAATGGATCTCTGTCCACTAAAAATGCTCTCAGGTGCAGTAGGTGCGGATCGAGCAATGTGCTAATTGTTAGGAGGTACTCCGGAGAGGCACTATGCCGTCGCTGCCTCAGAGATTCTCTACTCAGCAGGATCAAACGAACTATAAGCAGGTACAAGCTCCTGAAAAGGGACGACAACATCATCTTCATCAGGTCAGGGCTCAAGCGAGATGATCTGCTGTGGGATCTCTTCTCGGAGATTGAATCTGAATTCCCCGTCTCGATCAGAGAGGAAAGACTACCACCCCACGAGGATTTGTGGGAGGCTGTCTTGGCCTTCTTAAAAGAGGGGGAAGAAGATAAAGGTAAAGTCGTCCTCCCTCTGCTCTTGGATGATGTCGTGGGTCTCCTTCTAAGGTTCATTTTCACGGGATCGCCGTCCCTCCTTGTGCTGAAGGGCAAGGTATTCCTCGCTTTGAGAGAAGTCCTCGGCCATGTTTCACCTTTTGTCGAGATCCCTGCGGAGGAATTGCTAGCTCTCGGGGAGTTGGAGGAAATGAAGCCGGACTTCGAGAACATCTATCTTAAGCTCGTGCGGAAGTTGGAGGAGGAGAATCCTGGGATGAGATTCAATGTGCTTAGGGTGTCTGAGAGGGAGGACTTCCTCAGATCGATCGGCATAGTTTTTAGATAGGGACCTACTCGGAAGGTTGAGCAGGGCGAGGCGGGAACATGTCGGAAAGAGAAGCGTTCGAACTAACTCCTAAGGGGGAGAACTTCTCGAGATGGTTCGATGAGGTCCTCTTCAAGGCGGAAATCTTGGATGAGAGGTATCCAGTCAAGGGGATGTACGTATGGCTTCCCTTTGGCTATGAACTTATGGAGAACGTGATGAACGTCATGGAGAGATTGATGAGACAAACTGGGCATAAGAGGGTGTACTTCCCGGGCGTGGTGCCGGAGGGAGTTTTGAGTAGGGAATTCAGATTCATCAAGGGCTTTGAGGATTCCATTTACTGGATCACTCGACTGGGTAAGCAGGAGATAAGGGAGAAGCTGGCATTAAGGCCAACCAGCGAGGCCATTATGTACGAAGTCCTGAACAGGTGGATAACGAGCTACAAGGACTTACCGCTTAGGATCTATCAGATCGTCCCGGTGTACAGATACGAGACTAAGGCCACTAGGCCCATGCTGAGGGTCAGGGAGATCGTGTTCTTTAAAGAGGGGCATACATTCCACGCCACGTACGAGGATGCGGTGAAGCAGGTGGAGCTGGAGGTGTGGATCTACAAGAAGTTTTATGAGGAGCTCCTAGTTCCCTATGTGGTGGTGAAGACCACACCTTGGGACACATTCCCTGGGGCCAAGTACAATTACGATCTGATAACCATAATGCCAGACGGAAAAGCGTTGGAACTTGGAAGCGCCATAAACTTCGGTGATTTGTTCGCTAGGACCTACGGCCTAGAGTACATGGATGAGAACGGACAGAAGAGGAACGTCAATACTACATCCTTCGGGATATCTGAGAGGTCTCTAGCGGCCCTGATAGCTATCCATGGCGACGATAGGGGATTGAAACTCCCGCCTAAGCTTGCTCCAATTCAGATCGTCGTGGTACCCATACCATCGAAGGGGTATGAGGAGAAGGTGCTCGAGTACGCTAAGGAGGTCTACAACGCTCTCGCCGGTGATTACAGGGTCGAGCTGGATGATACCGATGAGAGACCTGGATACAAGTTCTTCAAGTGGGAGATGAAGGGCGTCCCCGTAAGGATTGAGGTAGGTAGGAAGGAGTACGAGGAGAGAACTCTGACCCTCTTCAGGAGGGACAAGATGGAGAGGTCTCTAGTTCCATTTGATGACCTCGGGAGCAGGATTGAATCCCTTTTCGGTGAAATAGAGGAGGAGATGAGGAGGCAGACCAGGGAATACTTTGAGAAGAGGACAGTTCATGCTGAAACAGTAGAGGAGATCAGGGAAAACGTGGGTGAGAAGATCGTGTCGTTCCCTTGGTGCGGTCTAGAGGAGTGCGGGCACGAGGTAGAGGAAGAGATTGGATACGGCATATTGGGGTACGAGGAAAACGCACTGGAGGGCAGGGGGGAGAAGTGCGTCATCTGTGGAAGAGAAGCGAAACACAGGGCATGGATAGGAAGATCCTACTGATCGCCAAACATCCGGTCTCCTTTCCTTCTGATTTCCTTTCTTCATCTCCAAAATCCCTTGCCAACTGATTGTGGTTGCTGGGTGGCACAGAAGGAAACCTTTATTTTCACGGATCACCTCAGTTCGCTAGGGAAATGTATGCCTAAGAAGAGGAAAAACAGAGGTAGGAAATTAGGTGGTTCTGGTCACGAGAGGATAGTCCAGTGCTATCAGTGTGGGAGAGCGGTTCCGGCCGATAAGGCGGTTAAGGTGACAAAATGGGTGTCGCCCGTTGGTGGAAGTCTCGGGAAGGATTTGGAGAGACAGGGGGCTTACATATCCAAGAGGCTCGAGACTAGGTACTACTGCATAAGTTGCGCGGTCTACTTGGGAATCGTGAGACCTAGGTCAGAGGAGGAGAGGAAGATAGCCGTTCCCCTGAACAGACCCTACAGGAAGAGGGGATCCTCTAAGCTCCCTCTCAAGTTCCTCAAGGTGTGAGGGGGGTCATCCGAACCACTCCTCCAACCCCCCTGTCCTCTTCTCGGATATTCCGACCTTCTTGAGGGAGGATAGGGTCCTCTCCATAACCTGATCGAGGAGTTTCACATAGTAGTCCAGATCTACGTCATCCAAATCGAAGAACTCTGCTGGTCTCGCTCTCTCGTTAACACTTCCCGGTCCTTTCACTATGAGGATCCTTAGAACCTGTCCCCTATGCACCTCTATACCTTTCCTCTCTAGTAGCCACATCGCCACGTAGAATCCCTTAGTCCTTCTCTCGAACTTGTCCAATTCCTTGCCCATTGTCTCCATGATGATGAGGTCCTCCTTTCTCACCTCCTTATTTAGGATCCTGCTTCTGTACTCGTTGATCAACCCCTTTATCTCGTCCAGATCGCTCCCCCTGAGGGCCATTTCAACCACCTTTCTCTGGGCCTCCTTTATTATGGGTGGGTAGTCCCTCCTGACGAACTCGAATCCCTTAGCGATGAGCCTGCCATCCACCAGATGTGCGTACTTCTTCTTCGCGACGTAGATCCCTCTCTCGGCAATGTACTCTAACTCAATCCTTATGGGGAGATCCCTATTTACCTTCTCAAGAAGCTCTTCGTAGTCCTCCCTCTTTCCCCCTATGAGTTGAATTCCATCTGTGTCTATGTAGATAACGGTGAGTCCCTTGGACTCGGCTCTCTCCTTCACCTCCTTTATGTAGTACCGCCCGTACGCTGAGGTTATCCTAGCCGCCTTCACATTCATGAGGAGAGCGTTCGTCCACCCCATGTAACCATACATGGCGTTAGTAACGACCTTGACGGCCTTCTGGAGGGCATCCAACCTCTTGTACTCGGGATCATCCGGTGAGAGTTCTCTCATCTTGGCCTTTATCGCCGATCTCTCCTCCATCAGCTTTCCGACCAGTATCGGAACAAGACCTCTCACATCTTTACAGATCCTCGCAGTGACACCCTCTACCTCAACCTCCTCGATTTCCTCACAGAGTTCTGGGGAGGGATCGACAGTCTCGAAGCTTATGTTGTGATGAGCCATGATTGAGGGGTACATACTGGCGAAATCGAGATAGCCTATCTCCTCGTACATGCCAGGCGATTTCAGCCAGACGTAACCACCCTCATATCCACTCTCTCTCCTCGCTTCCTTTGGAGGAAACACCCAGCCGTGGGATTTCGCCTCTCTGATGACATAAGATTCGACTATTTCGCCCACTGGGGTCCTGATCAGTCTGTGAATAGGTCTCAAGGTGAGTTTAGAGAGTTCTGCCTGATGATCCATCAGCTTCCCGTATATCTCCCTTATCGTGTGGAGTTTCTGTTTCAAGTAGCTAATGGCCTCATCCCTGTCAGATCTCCAAGCTTCCGCGACTCTAAACTTCATCAGCACCTTGGGCCTCTCCACACCTATTTCGTCAGCTAGCTCATACCATGTCCTCTCTGGGAGTTGTGGGAAATCCCTCCAAGCGATGGGAAAAATGTCGAGATTGGCCCTCCCTTTTATCCTGTTCTCAACCAGTATGGTCCCCCTGAAGAACCTACCCGTCTCTTGGGGTTCAGAACCGTCTCTCCCTATCGCCAGTTTGATCCCGTGGAGCTTGGCCCTAGCCATCATGTGCTTGAACTCGTCGGCATCGTGGCCGTATCCAACTAAGGCATCTGGGTCCTCCGTTCTAATCATAGATATGAATTCTCTGAGCACAGTCGAATCATCCAAATCCTCCGTCGCGATCGTCTCTATGGGGCCATCATCGATGGCGTAGGCGATTGCTACCACCGGGCTCTTTCCCTCTATAGGAAAACCCTCATCGCTGTATATCAGTCCCGAAAAGAAGACCTTCTTGAGGTTCTCTAGGCCAACGAGTTCTCCGACAGGTTTCAGGTCCTCATCCAGTTGAGAGAACGGGATTAGCCCGTGATCCACGCAGAATTGAAACCAAGGAGGGATGTCCAGATCGAAGGGCTTCTCTACCTTCTTGGCAGCCTTCTTCCTAGCCTTGTCGTCTAGGAAGTAGAACCTTACCAGCTCCTTCTCTACGCCCATCACCTTAGCCCTTACTCTCTCCTTCTCTATGAAGCCAGAAACCTTTGTCTCCTCATCTGGGAGTGTGTAGAAGTAGGGCCTGTGTTTCACCTTCCTGCTGATCCCTCCAGTGAACCACACCTCCACCGCTCCCTCGGAATCCTCCAAGTGGTAGTAAATCGGGGGCATGATGCTCCTCTCTTAATTAGATGCGGAGGCGCTTTAAGGTTTCGCTTCCTGTTGCTCGTAAAATCTTTATCGGCACCCCTGCGATGGGCAGCGATAGATTTTTGGGAGGACATCCAATTAGCCCGGTGATCCCTTGGATAAGTTCAACTCTTTGATAGTGAGGTATTCCGAGATAGGCCTGAAATCCTCACATGTCCGGAGAGAGATGGAGAGATTATTGATTAGGAATTTGGAGGAGACTTTCAGGGCGGAAGGAGTTCACTTCATCAAGATCGTTAAGAGAGCTAGCAGAATTGTGATATACACGTCAGATCCTCGGGTCAGGGAGGTCACCAAGTGGGTATTCGGCGTGAAGTCCTACAGTCCTTCCATCGAGACCGAAGCCCAGATAGATGAGATTAAGAGGGTGGCCCTCTCGGTAGCTATTCAGAGGGAAGGTAGCTTCGCCGTCAGGGTCCAGAGAGTCACCAAGGACTTTCCCCTTACGTCAATAGAGTTAGCGAGGGATGTAGGCGGTATGATAAGGGGGAGGACGGGAAGGCCCGTCGATCTTAGTAACCCAGACCAAGAGATAATCATAGAGATAGTGGCGGGCAAGGCCTACATCACCGATGAGAGGATAGAGGGATACGGTGGACTCCCCGTCGGCAGTCAGGGAAAAGTGATCGCCCTAATATCCAGCGGTATAGACAGCCCTGTGGCCGCCTGGCTCATGATGAGGAGGGGCGCCGCAGTCATACCCGTCCACTTCAGGAAAACACCAGAAGAGGAGAGAGGATTCAGAGAGATAGTCTCTGTGTTGAAGAGATACTCCCATGGCGTTAAGTTCGAGCCCGTGGTGATAGAACATGGGTCGGCCCTGAAGGAGCTCGTCGAGAGGGGTGCAAGGGAGTGGACATGCCTCCTCTGTAAGAGGAGGATGCTCGTCATCGCCAACAAGATGGCCAAGGAGATGGGAGCTAGCGCTATAGTCACAGGTGACTCCCTAGGCCAAGTGGCGAGTCAGACCCTAGATAACTTGGAGGTAGAGAGCAGGTGCTTGGAGAAGCCGATTCTCAGGCCCTTGATAGGGATGGATAAGGACGATATAGTTAAGCTGGCGAAGGAGATTGAGACTTACGATGTGTCCGTATCATATGACGTTTCCTGTCCGTTCGTCCCCAAGAAGCCGAAGACTAGAGGTAAATGGAAGGATTTCGTGAAGGTAGCGGAGAAGGTAGGCGCGGAGGAGTTGCTGCACACATGTTAAGGGGGCTTAGCGGCTTCCGCGTTTCCCGAGCCCTTACGGAGCTCAGTACTCCGCGGAACGCGGCCGGGCTTAACTTCCGGGTTCGGAATGAGTCCGGGTGTGTCCCCGGCCGCTATGGCCGCTCGCCCTCGTAGGGGGATATTCGCTCTCATTTATAAACTTGAAGGTCGACGTAGGAGTGAGCACGCAGCGAGGTGCCCCGGGAAATGAGCAGGGTAAGACAGCTGACTAGGAATTTCTATCCCAAGAAGTACGAGCCTGAGATACTGAAGTTTTGGGATGAAGCTAGGGTCTACGAGAGGCTGAGAGAGGCTAGGAAGGGTAGCAAGAGGTTTCACTTCCTAGATGGGCCCCCCTATCCGTCATCTGATATGCCTCACCCAGGAACCGTGTGGAACAAGATAATCAAGGACTCAGTACTCAGGTTCAAGAGGGGAGAGGGCTACGACGTCTTAGATAAACCGGGATGGGACACCCATGGTCTCCCCATAGAGGTGATGACCGAGAAGGCCTTGGGCTTCACATCCAAGAAGGATATTGAGAATTACGGGATAGACAAGTTCGTTTTGAAATGTAAGGAGCTAGCGACTAAGAACCTGAAATCCATGACTGAGCACTTCAAGGAGTTTGCGGTATCGATGGATTGGGATCATCCATACAGGACGTTCGAGAACGAATACATAGAGAGCGCCTGGTGGGGCGTGAAGAAGATATGGGAAAGCGGGAGACTCTACGAAGGAGAGAGACCCGTTCACTGGTGTCCCAGATGTGAGACCGTTCTATCAGACTACGAGGTGAGTGAGAGCTATAAGGACCTGATGGACCCCTCCATATACGTCAAGTTCAAGGTTCGGGGGAGTGAGAACGAGTACCTTCTCATATGGACGACCACCCCGTGGACCCTGCCTGGCAATGTGGCGGTCATGGTGCACCCGAACGAGAAGTATGTCAAAGTCAGGGTCGATGGGGATCTGCTCATCCTAGCTAAGGCCAGGTTGGAGGCCGTGATGAAGGATGCAGGGATAGAGGAGTATGAGGTCGTGGAGGAGTTCGAAGGGCGTACGCTCGAAGGTCTGAAGTACGAGCATCCCTTGGAGGATCTAGTTCCTGTTCAGCAGAGGATCAAGGATGCGCACAGGGTCGTGTTGAGTGAGGAGTATGTCACCATGGAGGAGGGTAGTGGGTGTGTGCACAGCGCGCCCGGTCACGGTAAGGAAGACTTCGAGGTCGGCATGAGGTACGGCCTGCCCGTCGTCAGTCCGGTGGATGAGAGGGGCAGGTTCACTGAGGACGCCGGTAAGTACGCTGGTCTCCAAGTGAGGGAAGCGAACAACATAATAATTGAAGACCTGAGCGGAAGAGGCGCTCTGTTCCATAGAGGAACCGTCATACACAAGTATCCCGTGTGCTGGAGGTGCGATACGCCGCTGATAATAAGGACAACCAAGCAGTGGTTCGTCAAGCTGACCGACCTGAGGAAGAAGTTGCTCGAGGAGAGCGGTAGGGCCAAGTGGGTCCCCAAGTGGGGTGGGGAGAGGAGGTTTAAGGACTGGCTGCTTGGCTTGGAGGACTGGATAATATCGAGGCAGAGGTATTGGGGCATCCCGCTACCGATTTGGAGATGCGAGAGCTGTGGTCATATAGAGGTCATAGGCTCTGCCAAGGAGATCGAGGATAGGGCCGGAGTCAAGCTCGAGGACCTGCATAGGCCGTGGGTCGATGGAGTTACATGGAAATGCCCCAAGTGCGGGGGGAAGATGAGGAGGATTCCTGATATAATGGATGTGTGGTACGACTCGGGTGTATCCTTCTTCGCCAGCCTCGGGTATCCTCATAGGAATAGGGAGGCCTTCCAAGAGATATTCCCCGTCGATTTCATAACGGAGGGACACGATCAGATAAGAGGATGGTTCTTCAGCCTCCTTAGGATGGGAACCCTCCTCTTTAACCAAGTTCCCTACAAGTCCGTCCTAATGCACGGCTTCATGTTAGATGAGAAGGGAAGGGAGATGCACAAACGCTTGGGGAACTATGTACCTCCTCCGGAGATCTTGAAGAACGTAGCTAGAGATACTTTCAGATTCTTCGTCCTCACCAAAGTACCGTGGCAGGACCTGAGGTTCTCTTGGAAGGGACTCAAGGAGATGGAGAGGCGCCTCTCTGTCATATGGAACGTTTACGTATTTGCTACAACTTATCTGAGGGACAAGGAATTGGGTCAGCTCCCTCCCAAGGAGGAGCTGGATCCTGTCAATAGATGGGTTCTGTCTAGGCTTCATTCCATGATGAAGAGGGTCAGGGAGAGCATGAACGAATATCACCTCCATGTGGCAAGCAACGAGATCCTCTCGTTCCTGATAGATGACCTGAGTCACCTGTATCTTAGGGTAGCTAGAAAGAAGCTTAGATCGAAGAATAGATCTGTGGCCGATCAATGGGGAAGGGTGCTCTTCCACGTACTCAGGGAGACCTTACCCTACCTATCCATCTTCGCACCGCTCATGTCTGAGAAGATATATCTAGAATCGTTTAGAGGAGAGAAGGATCCAGACAGCGTGAACTTCCTCCTGTTAGCGGATCCTGATAACGAGATGATCGACCCTGAGCTGGAAGACATGATGATGCACGTCAGGTCTATAATCAGCGCGTCAGGATTTGCTCGATCGAACGCCGGGGTGAGGAAGAGGCAGCCTTTGAGGGAGATGGTGGTCGTTACCGAGAACGATGTGGTGAGGAAGGCCGTCGAGGTCCTCAAAGATGTTCTGGTCACGGAGGCGAACGTGAGGGAGGTTAGGGTAGGAGAGGCGCCCACTGACGGAAAATGGGCTCAGGCCGATTTCAGTGAGGGAAGTGTGTTCCTCAATTTGGAGATGGGTGATGAGGAGATTCTGGGCGGTCTCGCTAGGGAGCTTACTAGGAGGATACAGCTTATGAGAAAGGAATTAGGTCTCACCATAGGTTTGGAGAGGATCGAAGTCTATGTGCAGGGTGACGAGGACGTGAGAAGGGCGCTGGAGAGATACTACGACGAGATAGCGTGGGACTCCGATGCGAATGTTATAAAGTTCGTCAGCGATGAGAGCGAGGTGCCAGGGAGTTCCTTCGGAAAGGAATGGGAGGTAGACGATCGGAGGGTATTCATATGGGTGAAGAAGGTGGAGTGAAAGTCCACGGCTGGGTCAGCGAGATACGCGACCTAGGAAGGATCAGGTTTGTGGTCATAAGGAATTGGAGGGAGAAGATTCAGCTAACCCTCAAGAGAGGAGTCACTCCCGATGATCTATTCGAGCTAACCGACGATTTAACCCAAGAATCTGTCATAGAGGCCGTGGGCGAGGAAGTAGCTGAGAAGAAAGCCAAAGCAGTGGATAGAGAGATAGTGCCAGCTAGGATCATCGTTCACTCCATAGCCCATCCCAAACTTCCGATGGATCCTAACTGGAAGGTCCCCGCCCAGCTACCTACTAGATTGGATAATCGTCCCCTAGACCTGAGAAGGCCGGAAGTTCAGGCCGTTTTCAAGATAGAGGCATCTCTGATACATGGTATGGAGGAATGGTTGAGGGAGAATGGGTTCTTGAGGGTATTCACGCCTGCAATAATAGGGGCCGCGAGCGAGAGTGGTGCAGAGGTCTTCAGGGTCCAATACTTCGATAGAGAGGCGTACTTGAGGCAGGATCCCCAGCTGCACAGGCAGCTCACCATAATAGGGGGGTTTGAAAGAATATACGACCTAGGCGTGAACTGGAGAGCGGAGCTCAGTCACACTCCCAGACATCTAAGCGAGTTCAGATCCATAGCGGTGGAGCTGGCCTTCATAGAGAACGAGCAAGATACAATGAGGGTTGAAGAGGAGATGATCAGGGCCGGTATAAAACGCGTGGTAGAGGAGAGGTCAAAGGAGTTGGAGCTGCTGAATGTAGATCTGGAGGTTCCGAAAGCACCATTTCCAGAGTTGAGATTCCCCAAAGTGTACGACATATTGGAAGAGATGGGGAAGAGCGTTGAGTATGGCGAGGATTACGACACTGAGAGCGAGAGGCTTCTATGGCAGTATGTGAAGCAAGAGTACGGGGCGGATTTCTTCTTCGTCAACAGATTCCCGTTCAAGGTGAAACCATTTTACGTGATGAAAGAAGATGAAACTTGGGCTAGAAGCGTTGATCTCCTCTATAAGGGGCTGGAACTCAGCTCAGGCGGTCAGAGAGAGCATAGATATGATATACTCGTGTCACAGATAAGGGAGAAAGGGATGAATCCGAAAAGCCTTGAGTGGTTCACCAAGTTTTTCGCTTACGGCGCACCACCTCATGGGGGATTCGCTGTGGGGATAGAGAGGCTAACTATGAAGATGCTGGATCTACCCAACATAAAGGAGGCGGCCCTCTTCCCGAGGGATCCGGAGAGGGTATTGCCTTAATCTTGAGAAGGAATGATCGACGATAGTCGTTCAAACGTAAAATAGGCCCAGGAGATGAAACGCCTGAAAAATGTGGAATAGGAAGGCTCTAGCGCTAATGGCAGCGCTGTTATTGCTGTCGATAAGCTTCCCTAATGTGTACGCTCAGCCATCAACTGCTCAACCACTGGATAGCATTAGATATAACGGTACAGTTTTAGTCAGAGGTGAAGAGGCTCCCTCATCCTTCCACCTAATAGAAGCCGTAAACTACGTTGTAGATGTAATGGCGGAAATAGGTGACATGGGATATTATCCCCTTGAGGAGGGAAACATCACCTACAATGCGGTTCTAGTTAACGGTACCAATGTAACATTCGTGCTCAAGGATCTATCGAACGTCTCTCGTCCCGCCAATGGAACCGACAACTTGACCGGGTACGCTCTTGTAGGGCCCTTCCTCGTGAAGGCGTCCTCAGATAAGATCCTTCAGATATCGATCCTTTCGAAAAGAAGGCCTACCGTGGAACTCTTGGAGGCCAAAGTCGATGGCGAAGCCGTTGCCATGATACGAGGTAGCGAATCTAGGGGTTCTTGGGTTTCCTCCCTAGATGGATGGATTTTCGAGGTTAACTGGACGAACGAAGGTGACCTCTCTGAGGTACTCGTGTTCAAGAATAACACAATCCTCTCTTTTAATGGTATCATCAAGCCCCTTGCAAGCGAAGTGGAGTTGGAGGGTCCTGTTGACCCCTACACGTATACGAAACTTGCTATTCAAGATGGGAAGGTCTCCTTACTGGCCTATGGATCTTCAGTAAATCTGACTGTAACGAACAGGTTACCTATACGCGAATTCCTTGGAATATATGCCCTCAGCGACAGGAAGTACTTGGTGAGGGTTGATCGGGTAGGATCCTCCACATACACGATATTGTCTCAGGATCGATGCGATACCTGTATCGTTGACGGGCTGACTTTCGTATCCGATCCTAGCTTCAGTCTGGACATAGGGCTAGATGCACCTAGTGAGGGCATTGGTGGTACTTCCATCGAGGTATCCGTGGATCCGGGAGATGCGTCCAACCTGACGCTGCTCCTTCCGGGTGGGAGATCCGTATTCCTGAGAAATAAGGGCTTTAAATATCTTCTCAAGGTGGGTCTCCCCCTTCCCAAGACAGAGATAGTCGTTCCAATTTATCTAACTGGCTTTTCCAGCGATGGAATCTACGGTATCGAGCGTGAGATGAAGATCCTCAAAGCTTACGACATTAGGCTGCTGAACAGATCTCGCGTCTTCCTAGTCGGAGGGAGGGGGGATCTCCACATCTTGGCTTTGAATGTAGGGCCTACACCACTTTCCCTGATCGAGGCTAGACTCAATTTAACCACGAAGAGGGGAGACGTGTTATCCCTCAAGTTCCCTCTCTCGATACAGCTTCAAGGTAACGAGTCACAGAGAATCCTCCTGCCCTTGAGCTTACCGGTTGGAGATTATAGGGGCACGCTGGAGATATACGTTGAAGATTCAAGTGGAGAAGTCCACACTATCTCGCTGGGCGATATTTCTGTAGTATCCACCAGTGAGAACCCGTTGAACGCACTAATTGCTATATCCCCAGATCTCCCCAGCGTCGGAGATCGTGTGGAGATCAAGGTGACATTTACCACTATGGTCCCCATCTCCAAGATCCTGATAGCAGTTAACTCATCTGATGAGCTGGAGCCGGTAAATGACACCTCTAAGTTAGTGAAGGACCTACCGGAGGGATCTACTAGGGAGTTAACCTTCACCTTCAGGGCAGCGAGCGTTGGTCCGGCCGTCGTGAAGGTAGTGATCTACTACTCCATAGAAGGCGAAGCTTCTGAACGAATTTATACCAAGGAGATAAAGATACCGATAGGAGGGATATCTGGGAGAGCCCTTGTGGAGATCAGTAAGAGGCAGGTGTATGTCGGGGAGCAGGTAAGGCTGAAGATCAGGGTAGAGGATCTGTCTGGTAATGTAACAGTCGAGTTCCCGGCTAAGATGTCAATTCTAGAGGCCAAGGGTAGAATCAGAGGAAATTCTGTGGAGTTCGTCGCGCCAGGTGAGATCGAGGTAGTCGGGTCATTTTCCGAGAGAGGCGTCTACACGATCCCGACATACATCTCGGTGAATGGTAGTCTCCTCATCCCCTCAAATACGGTGACCGTCAAGGTGGAGGGGAAGAGTGGGCAGGAGTCATTGGAGAAGTCACTTAGATCTAGGCTAGCTGATCTTAGAAGGAGATTTAAGACGCTCAAGGAGGCTTCAGGGGGGCTGGATCCCCAAGTAAAGGAGAAGATGAGTGAGATAGAGGGCATGTTGGAGGAGGCTAAGAGGTTGATAAATCTGGCCTCCTACGGAAAGGCCAGCGAGATCCTCAATAGAGCGGAAGCCGAGATCTCCTCCCTAGAGGAGTATACCTACTCATCTTTGGATGAGTTGATGAATAGCCTCATCTACTTCCTCATAGGTGTTGGGATGACGTCTGCCATACTGCTTGCGATCCGCCTAAGAAGGAGGCCCGAGCATGGATCTTGATGAATGGGCCGCTAATGCCCTAAGGCTACTGGAATCGGGACTCGCGGGCGTAAGTAAGGTCGGCATAGTATTTCCACCTACACCGGATGGAATCTCCTCATCGGTGATCATGGAGGAAGTGCTGTCCCAACGTGGAATAGAGTCGGAGCTTATTACGTCAACGCCTGAAAGTGCAATAGATGTAATAGAGAGTTGTTCGGGGAGATGCGACTCCTTAATGTTCTTAGATCTCCCTCCCCACGGCAGGGGTCCCATCCAAGTATCAAGCGAGTTGTATAGGAGCGTAATCATACTGGACCACGGCTCAACTCCTGTATTAAGCTATAAGAATACTATCAGGGTGACCTTGGATTCTCCTGGGATTTCTACAAGCCTCCTAGCATACCTGATAGCCGTAAAGGTCGATGAGAATAATGACCTCCTATCATGGGTGGCTTCTGGCGGGTTCTTTGGGAAGTGCACCTCGGAAGTATGTGAGGATGTGCTCGAAAGGGCGCGCCTCTCTTGGCCTGAGCTGCTGGATGAGAATTCGATAAGGACTGTTCAGAAGGCGCTGGTAGCGGCATCTTTCCTAGGCGAGGACTGGATCTACCTAGCAGCTTCAGCCTTGAGAGAATCGTTCGACGATCCGGACTGGTTCCTGAGCGGAACCTCGGCCACGGCTAGTCTGATCAGGTCCAAGATCGACCATGTGAATGGGGAGATTGATTCCCTCCTCGATGAACCCACATTTGAATCGAGGAGCCTCACCGGGTGGGAGGTTCAGGAGGCCTATCAGCGATTCGTAGTTTCGCTTGTGGCTCATGAAAGGGGGTTTCCTTTCGCTGTATCTTATTTCTACGATCCTCCATTGGGACTGATTTATGTAGCGGGCGATCCCCAAGTGGATCTCTTCCCTCTAACAAGGGAGGCGATGGGAGAGATGGAGGGATCGGTGTTCGGGGGTAGAGGATTTTCCTCCCTGATAGTGGACTCCGATCGTATGGGCGAGTTCATAGAATCACTAGCCAGAATCCTGCAGGGGAATCAACCAAATCCTCCGGCGGCATGATTATATCTTGTGTCTCCTTATTCAAACATAGTCCATCCGGGAGGATGAGATAATTTGCCGATCCGAGTCGCTGTCGCAACAGATGATGGGAAAACCCTGAAGGAAGGGCCCTTTCACGAGGCCAAGTTCTTCGCTATATACGACGTCCTAGGGAGAAGCCCCACCAAGGTGGAGATGAGAGTGAATACGAGAAAGGGAAGTAAAAGGGGACCTACTTCCGTTCTAGAGATACTAAGGGACTGCGAGGTGCTAATAGCTAAGGAGTTCGATGATGAGTTGAGAGAGATAGTGGAGGCTAGAGGGATCATAACCCTCGAGACAGACAGAGAAGACGTTGAATCAGCCGTGCTCGAGATAGCTGAGAGGATATCAAGGCTGAGCGGGTAGTATGCTTGATTGGAAGTCTAGGGAGATATTCTCTCGTTTATCTATTCCTGTGGATATGCCCATAATCGTGAGAGTGGATGGATGGAGATTCAGGAAGTTAGCTGAGGAGCTGAAGCTCGAGAGGCCCTTCGATGAGAGATTATTGAAATCCTTGATCAGTGCATCTAAGGAGTTAATGGAGCGCAACCTCCCAATTGCCCTCGCCTACCTATTTTCCGATGAAATATCCCTCCTACTAACACCTCCTCTACCGTGGAACGGTAGAGTGGAGAAGATCGTTTCGATAGTATCTTCTTTCATCTCAGCGCGGACCTCCCTAGCCCTAGGATACGCAGCCAGTTTCGACGGAAGGATCGTCCTAATCAGAGACGAGGATGAACTGGTGAGTTACCTGTCTTGGAGGCAGGATGAGGCGTGGAGAAACACGCTAAACTCCTACGCACTCCTGTCTCTTGAGAAGGAAGGGCTCTCGAGGGAGAAGGCTGCCGAAGAACTGCACGGAAAGAAATCAGAGTACCTCCACGAGCTCATCTTCAAGAAGCTCGGAGTAAATATTGCTAAGGTACCTGCTTGGCAGAGAAGGGGTGTTCTCGTCAGGAAGACCGTCAAGATTAAGGACACGGAATACGGTCCGGTGGAGAGGAGAGAAGTAGTCGTCGACTGGGAACTTCCCCTATTCTCATCCCCAGAAGGTCTCGAATACATCAGCAGGATACTTGAGACCGTGCCAGTTTTTAGGAGGAATGGATTGCTTCAGGGTTAGGTGATATGCTTGCTTGTGGGGATAATATCCGACTCTCACGATGACCTAGAGTCGATAGAGAGGGCTGTAGAAATCTTTCAAAGGATGGGTGTTGACGAGATAATACATCTGGGTGACTTGATTTCTCCTTTCTCATTAAAGCCCATAATAAACTCGGGAATACCCTTCCGCCTTCTCAGAGGGAATAATGACGCTGAGGCGCTCACCACCATCTCGGCTTTGGAGAATGAGGGAGCATACTATCCAGGACCTGTAGAAGTTCTTCTCAGCGAGAAAAAGGCCCTGTTGTTCCACGGATTTGGCTCAAAGGAATTAACCAAGTTATCGGCCATTCAGCTGGCCAAGAGTAGGAAGTTCGACTTCGTGCTGTACGGCCACACCCATGAGGTCCACGTGGAGGAGGTGGGAGACGCGCTGGTGATAAATCCAGGTGAGTCATGTGGAAAGCTTACGGGAAGGAGAACCGTCGCGATCTTAGAAACAGGGGAAAGGAGTGTGAAGGTTTTAGATCTATAGGGTTACAGGGAACTCACAAACTCCCTTATCCTCTTCATCCCCTCAACTATATCCTCCATGGGACCAGCGAATGATATCCTGAGGAAGCCCTCCCCCGGTTCTCCGAAAGCAGTTCCAGGTAGCAACGCGACTCCCGCCTCGTTCAGCAACCTATCAGCTAGTTCCTCCGAGGACATTCCGGTTCCCTTTATGTTGGGGAATGCGTAGAACGTCCCTGCAGGTTTTACCATCGAGAAACCTTCGATCTTCTGTATCTCCTCGTAGATGATATCCCTTTTCTTCTCGTAGTCCTTGACCATTCTCTCTACCTCATCCTGCGGACCCCTTATAGCCTCAACGGCCGCCACTTGTGCGAAATGAACGGGACAGGAAGCCGCATTTAATTGAATCTGGGCTATCTTCTGGGCTATATCCTCCTTCGCCACAGCGTAGCCGAGCCTGTACCCTGTCATGGCCCACGTCTTGCTGAAACCACTCACCAGCACGGTCACCTCTTCAGCGCCAGCTATAGATAGAACACTCTCGTGCTTCTTCCCATCGAATATTATATCCTCGTATATCTCGTCGGAGATTATCAGTATATCCCTCTTTACAGCTAGACTGACGATCTCTTCCAGATCCTCCCTCCTGTAAATGCCCCCTGTAGGGTTACTGGGGGTATTTATTACTATGGCCTTAGTTCTGTCAGTCACCTTCTCTAAGATATCGTTGACATCGGGCGAGAACTTTCTCTCCTCTTTGAGTACTACCGGCTTGACTATACCGCCAACGAACTTAGTTACACTCTCGTATGAGGGATATGCTGGCATGGGAATTATTACCTCATCACCCGGATCTACGAAGGCCATCAGGGCGGCGAATATGGCCATCTTGGCACCGACGGTCACGACCACATTCTCAGGTCCGACCTCCACCCCCCTGCTGTTCGAGACCCTCTCAGCAATCGCCTCCCTAAGCTCATATATCCCAGATGCAGGGGTGTACTTGGTCTTCCCCCCATCAATCGCCTTCTTAGTAGCCTCCAGCACGTGTTTAGGTGGCTGATAACCAGGCTCCCCTATTTCCAAGTGAATTATGCTCTTCCCCTGTCTCTCAAGCTCTCTAGCCTTAGCCAAGACTATGAATGCTCCCTCTACTCCTAACGAGCTCATCCTCTCTGCAAACTTAGGCATGACACTGCACCCGAGCAGTGGGGAGGTGCTTTACTGAAAAACTTTCAAAGTGTGGGGATTTACTTGGATATCCCTTTAAGGACAAGGAGGTAAGCTAAGAAGCCGAATACAAGCTCATTGAGGAACACGGTTATAGTGGAGGAGACCAGCGTTATCGCGAGGGCATCACCCTTGCTAAATCCCATCGCAGATAAGAGGCCCGTCATCACCCATTCTCTTACCCCGGTGTTCCCAGGGATTCCTATGGGAATGAGGACCATAATGATGGACACTGAGTATATCAGGATTCCCATGAGGGGATCTATCCAATAGCCAAGGGCGTAGAAGTAGATGAAAATCGGTAGCATGTCGAAGAACCAGTTAAGGAATGCACAGAGCAGGGAGAGACCTAATGCTCTCCTGTTCCTCATGAGCTCCCTGAATGCCTTTGAATATTCACTTACCATCTCCTTTATCTTCCCAAGATCCCTTCGAAGCTTCCGTTCAAAGAAGGATATCAGTCTGAGCATACTACTTTCATCCATGCTGACTCTGTAAATGAGATAGAAGACCACTATCAGGAGACCCACCGCCAAGAAAATGGTAGTGAGAGTGCTATGTCCCACGCCGGACGATCCCACCAAGTAGGAGAAACCAAGGACTATGCTGACCACGAATGGTATGATCATGACGACCCTGTGGGCTACAATGGTGGACACAGCATGCCCCATGGGAACCTTCGATTTCCTATTGATCAGATAGGCTCTGGCTACCTCTCCCGTGGCTGAACCTGCCGGTATTAGCAGGTTTATGAACAGGCTGATCCACCCTATTAGGAAGACATCCTTGAAACTGGCTCTCCTATCCAATAGGATGTACCACCCCAAGTTGTAGAACAGGACTCCCACGTGTATCGAGAGAAAGGAGAGGACTACGGGAACTATTCCTATAGAACGAAGGCTGCTCACCGCTTCACTCAGATCGAAAGTGGCAAGTAGAGGTATCATGAGAGCTATGCCGAGTACTAGCAGGAGCAGGCTCTTCCTGCCTATTTTCGGAGTCCTTCCTGCCTCTTCCATCGGGCTCCCCTCGTGAGGATATTTAAAAAGGATTTACAAAATTCTATTGTGTTAGCACTCATTATCACCCTTACCGTATGAGATAAACTCCATGGCCGCTATCTCATCCCATACGGGCAGTCCATAGGCCGTTCCGGGCCTCGAAATGGTTAGGGCTGCCGCGGAGTTGGCTAATCTTATGGATTTCACTGGGGAGAAGCCCTTGGCCCTTGAGGTTAGGTAAGCAGCCGCGAACACGTCCCCTGCCCCGGTCGTATCGACCACATTTACCGGGACGGCTTTCACATGGCATAGGGATCCCTCAACCCAAGCAAGCGACCCCTTCGGACCCATCTTTATGAGAACTTCTTCTGGTCCTTCTCTTCCTATCTTTTGGGCAGCTAACTCTGGATCTCTCTCCCTAGATAGGATCGCTGCCTCTTTCTCGTTAAGAAATATCTTTCCCACCCCACCTAGCAGCTTCCAGCAATCGTCCCTGTTCCTAGAGAGTATCCTAATCCCAGGATCCCAAGATACTCCCTTCCTCACCTCCAAGACAGCTCTGGCTATAGGTACCCTGACGCTGGCCATGTGCACTTCATCGACCGATCGAACCAGCTCGCTTCTCTCTACTATATCTACTGGGGAAAGTTCCTCATTAGCTCCTGGGCTCTCTATCATCCTTCTGCTCTCCCCTAAAACGTTGATTATGACAACAAGTCCCGTTCTCCTGCCCTCTGTTATCTTGATGTGGGATGTATCAACCCCTCCCTCCTCCATGGTCCTTAGGTAGATCTTCCCTAGGGAATCATCACCTAGAGAGGCGATGACAAAAACCTCAACCCCCAGCCTAGCGGCGGCCAGAGCGAAGTTGGAGGCTGATCCCCCCGCGCTCATCGTAGCTGCTAAGGCGTCTATGGCCTCGTCTTGATCGGGTATCCTCTCTATGAACGTGGTTACGTCGATATTCGCATTTCCAATGGCCAAGAACTTCATCAAACCACCCTGAGCTTCTTCAAGATAATATTAAGAACTGTTTGGAACACCTCCTCCTCTTCCCTGCTTGCATCCACCACGACGGTCCTACTGGACCACTCTTCCTCCCTTATCAGACTGAGGTAATTGGCCCTGATCGACCTCAATTTGCGCAGAGTGTGGAATAGTTGTTTCTCTTTAACGCGTTCCAAGGCTAATGCAGGATCCAAATCCAAGTAGATCACTAAATCAGGCAGCAAAGCCCACTTATTTATCTCCTTAACCCACTCCATCGGGAGATCGCATCCCTGATATGCTAGCGACGATAGGAGGTACCTGTCGCTTATGACCGTGTAGCCCTCCTCCAGAAGATCTTCCAATTGAATCACATGCTGCATTCTATCAGCGGCGAAGAGCAGGGCCAGCGTTCTGTGATCGACCTCCATCCTACCCTCTAGTACTTCACGTATGATCCTACCTATTGGACCGTCAGTCGGCTCCGTCGTCCAGTGAGACCTTATGCCCCTTCTCTCCAGCTCTTCATTGATTCTAGTACTTATGGTCGTTTTACCAGACCCGTCTATACCCTCAAAGGCTATGAGCATCTTCCAGACCCACTTCGACTACTTTTTAATCTCGCATTGCGCACTCAGCATATGCTGCTGGTGGGCCCCAATGACGATTTCAACATTAAGCTCGCTGAGAATCTCGGTGTGGAATTAGTAGCTCTAGATAGGAGAGTATTCCCAGATGGAGAGGTGTGTCCAAGGGTATTGGGGGACACCCGGGATGAAGATGTCGTCCTCTCCTTGAGAATGGGAGCAGGCAGCGGATCCCCTAACAGATACTTGATGGAGGTTCTCTTCACGCTAAGGAATCTTAAGGAACATATGGGTGCTAAGTCCATAACCTTAGTCATGCCGTATTTCCCTTACGCCCGGCAGGATGCTATATTCAGGCCGGGTGAGCCATTGAGCTCTAAGTATTTGGGAGAGCTACTTGAAGCGGCTGGAGCTGATGCTGTAATCAGCGTTACGGTGCATCTCCACAGGATTGGGGGATTCTCTGAGCTTTTCGAGGGAGCGAAGGCCGTGAACGTGAGCGGCTTTGAAGCGCTTGCTGACAAGATTAGAGAGTTACCTCTTAGAGATCCATTCATCTTGGGGCCGGATACCGAGAGCATACACTGGGCTAGAGAGTTGGCTCACTATTACGGGACCGAGGAGTTCGATGCATTCAAGAAGGAAAGGGACATCGCTACTGGTGAGATAAAGACGTATGTTAAGGAGATAGATCTCTCAGGTAGGGATGTGATAGTGGTTGATGATATGGTATCCACTGGAGGGACGATGGCGAATGCTGTGAAAGAGGCAAAGAGAATGGGCGCTAGAATTGTTGTATCTGCTTTTGTACACCCAGTCCTCGCGCCTAAGGCAGTGGATAGAATACTAGGAGCCGGAGCAGATATCATCATAGCCACGGACACTATAGAGTGGTCAGGCTCCAAGGCGTCGGTGGTGGGATCGATCGCTGAAGCAGTTCAGGGTGTGTGAGATGAGATTACGTCTAGGAATGGCGGTGTCTGCCCTACTCACGCTGATCCTGTCGCTGGGGATCGCCTATCTTTCGATACAGGTCCTTAAAAGTGATCCTCTGTCCTCCTCATTGGGAATTATCACCTCAGTGTCGCTGATCTTGGTCTCCGCACTCGTGTTCAGAGGAGATGAACGGGCCATACTCCTACTATCGATGTTCTACATCGTGTTAGGTGTTCTGGGATTGTTTCTCGTCCCAGCTCTTCCTTCAGAAGGTATGCTTACCTTCATATTCTCTATCGCCGTTGGATCATATCTGCTGAAGCACAGAAGCGACCCGTTCAAGCCTGAGGAACCCGTCAAAGCCGAGGGTGAGTCACCCCCTGAGGAGCCCTTGGAGGATGAAGGGGATGGCGAGAAAGTAGAGATCTTGGAAAGTGAACCTTCGTCGGGGAACGATCTGATCGCAGAAACAACACGCGAGAGTTTCTCGGATATGTGATAGTTAAATATCCCCTCCTATCCCCCAACTATGGGGGAAGGTGATTAGGGATACCGAAGAAGAAGGTGATCAAGGAGGAACCTCGGGAGGAAGCGCCTGAGGAGGTTGATGAAACTTACTATGAAGAGGTAAATGTGGAAGAGGAGTTCGATCTAACCGATCTAGAAGGAGTCGGCCCCGCCACTGCTAAGAGGCTCATGGAGGCGGGCTACACCACGTTGGAGTCAATAGCCATGTCTACCCCGGCTGAGCTGGCAGTGTACGCGGGGATAGGCGAAGGTGTGGCCCAGAAGATAATACAGGCCGCAAGATCTAAGTTGAATATTGATGTCATGTCAGCTTACGATTACTATCAGCAGAGAAAGATGGTTCAGAGGATAACAACTGGTTCCAAGGCATTGGATGAATTACTGGGAGGAGGCGTTGAGACCCAGTCGATCACGGAGATATACGGCCCCTATGGATCGGGAAAGACACAGTTCGCTCATCAGATGGCGGTCACGGTTCAGCTCCCAGAGGATAAGGGAGGTCTGGGAAGAGCAGCCCTATTCATCGATACGGAGGGAACATTCAGGCCAGAGAGGATAATACAGATAGCTGAAAGGTTCGGATTGGATCCGGAAAGGGCTCTGAAGAACATACTGTATGCGAGGGCATTCACTAGTGATCACCAGATGATAGTAACAGAGAGGGCAGAGCCTTACATAAAGGAGAGGAACATAGGGTTGATAATCGTGGACTCCCTGATAAGCCACTTCAGAGGAGAATACGTGGGCAGGGAGACTCTCGCCGAGAGGCAGCAGAAGCTCAACAAGTACCTTCACAAGCTGCTCAAGCTGGCTCTTGGATACAATCTGGCGGTCATAGTCACAAATCAGGTGGTGGCGGATCCCAGCGCCTTCTTCGGAGATCCTAACAGGCCTGCAGGTGGTCACGTATTAGGCCACGGCGTAACGGCCAGGCTTTACATAAAGAGGGGGAAGAAGGACCGCAGAGTGGTCAAGCTAGTCAAGAGCCCCTACCTCCCGGAGGGAACGGTTGAAGTCGTCATAACTGAGGGAGGCATAGAGGATGTCTAACCCTCTTCGTACTCCCTTTTCTTCCTCTCATACTCCTCTCTGTCCATGACTACTCTGGCTGGAACTCCGATAACGACCTTCCTTGGGGGTACATCCCTTGTGACGACAGCACCTGAAGCCACAACAGCGCCCTCACCTATTCTGACTCCTGATATTAACACCGCATTGGCACCAATAATGGCATCATTGTCTACAGTTACTCCGAGGAGCCTCTTGCTCGCCGGATACTTATCGTTCGTTATGACGACGAATGGGGCCAAGAACACGCGATCTCCTATCCTGCTCTCCGGCGGTATATAGGTTCCGCTCTGTATGCTGACGTTCTTCCCGATGATCACTCTCCCGTCTACAACTGCATGGGTTCCCACGACGGTCCCATCCCCAATGATCGTATCTTCTCTTATGAGGACAGCGTGCCCCGTCTGAACCCTATTCCCTATTTTCGCCCTCTCGTATACGACTGAGTGACTTCTCAGAAAGCAGTTCTCTCCAATAACGGCTCCCTCGCTCAGGTCATCGTAAAATACCAAGTCCTTCTCACTCAAGGACCTGATCTTGCGGTAAGTGGGGTATCCCACGACGGAGTACATCCCCAAAACTGTGCCTGAGCCGATGGATGAGGGGCCAATAACTGTTACATCTCCCTCCAAGGATACACCTTTCAGGTTCGCCTTTTTAGAGAGGAACATCGTTGACACCGGGGGATATATGAAGGGGACCATTAAAGTGTTCTTGGCCGGTAGAGAAGTGGAACTGCCTTGGAATACCATGGTGGGTGATCTTTATGGGATGCTTGGTGTAAGCAAGTGGAGCACCCTCCTCCTAGTGAACGGAGAGCCAAGAGCTGACGATTCCTACTTGGACGATGAGGATGTTATCACGTGGTTAAGGATAACTTACCATGAGAGCCCTAGGAAGAGCTCGGGGGAAGATCGTTGAGGAAGTGCGACCTTTGTGGGTACAATGAGGCCGTGTACACGGACCACAGCAGGGGGATATCGGTATGCGCCGACTGTCTTATGAGGTCCGTGAGGAGGAGAGCTTGGCAGGTTTTGAAGGATGAGCTAGTGGCGAGGGACAAGGTGATGATTGCTCACTCAGGGGGAAAGGACAGCTCCCTTGCTCTTCTCCTCACAAAGGAGTTCGCTGACGCTCATTCAGACATGAAGCTTAGCCTGCTCTCTGTTACTGTAGATGAAGGGACCTTCTACAGGAAGGCCTCCGTGAAGCTCGCTGAGAAATTGGCTAATGAGCTCGGGGTGAGACATAGGACGTATACAATGGAGGAGATTCATGGTCTATCCATAGAAGAGCTGGATTTCATGCTTCCTGCCGACTGGAAGAGGAGTCCATGCACCTACTGTGGAGTCCTTAGGAGACAAGCTTTGAACGCGATTGCTAGGGAAATAGGGGCGACTGTCGTTGTGACAGGGCACAACCTCGATGATCTGGTCCAGACGGCAGCGATGAACCTGTCGAGGGGAGACATCAACGCCCTAGTGAAGACTCTCAGACATGAGAGAAAGATGGAGGAGGGGCTTGTACCTAGAGTCAGACCGCTGAAGATGGTCTATGAGAGGGAGGTCGCTACATTAGTTGTGGCCAAAAAGATTCCCGCCCATCTAGGTAAGTGTCCCTTCACCCAGGGGATGAGGATAGGTGTGAGGAGGGAGATAGACGACTTAGAGGACCACATCCCCGGTATCAAGGTTAAGGCACTTCAGACATTCTCTCTGATCTCCCATGGGTTATCGGCAGATGTACAACTTAGGAGATGCCGTGTATGCGGTGAACCAACCACGACGGAGATGTGTAAGGCCTGTCAGTTTAAGAAAGAGCTGTCTACTTTCCTTCACCGGGACTTAGTTCGGCCGCTCAATCTGGAAAGGGTGAGAAGGGATAGAGATTTGTGGACTAGAACCTGAAGGGGGTCAGTTCCTCCCTCCTTGGTATGTACCATTTCTTACTAGGTAATGGTCTCAGGCCGTACTCCAGAGATCTATCCGAGTAGTTCAGAATTAGCTTCATGAGGTCTCCTCCGAGGAACCAACCTGCTCCCCCTAGTGATGCGTCCAGTTCGTGGAAATTGGAAGCGTCATCCCTAGGCAGACCCTTTCCGAAGAAGAGGATTGGAACGGGATCTCCGCTGTGCTTGCCCAGCAGACAGGGAGTGGCGTGGTCTCCCGTGATCACCACCAGCAGATCTTCAGGTGGGTCTGTGATCTGCTCCAAGGCCTCGTCTATCCTCTCCAAGACCTCGACCTTTAACTTGGGGTCTTTCCTATGGGATGCAACGTCTGTGCCCTTCATGTGCACATATATGAAGTCAAACTCCCCCAAAAGATCCAGCGCTTCACTGATCTTTCCACGGAAATTGGAGTCGGGAAGTCCCGTGGCCCCCTCTGGATGATGCACCTTGAACCCCAAGGCTCTAGCTATTCCCTTGTACATGGGACCGGCAGCAACTGCTGCTGGGTTAAAACCCCATCTATCGCTGAATCTCTCTAGATTAACCAGTTTCGAGGCTCCTCTTGGCAATATGAAGTTTGCTGGCGGTTTGCCCTCTATAACCCTCCTCCTGTTGACTTCATGCCCTTTAAGGATCTCGTGGGATCTTATGAGGAATTCCTTCAGAGCTCTGGCTGTTTTGATCGCTTCCTCTTCGATGGGTAGGGGTTCTAAAATAGGGTATCCTGCCTCATGTGGATCAACATCGGTTACCTGACTGCTAAGGCCGTTTCCCCTCAGGATAAGGAAGCCTCTATGCTCTAGGGTATGCACGAACTCTGCCTCTACCTCACCCCCCAAGAGGCTCATTCTGGATATATCGGAGGCTAAGATCTCCGCATCTTCTCCAGATATCCTTCCAGCCCTCCTATCTTCCACTATTAGTTCACCGTTCCTCTCGGAGACTGTGGCGAAGTTGGCCCTAAAAGCGACGCCGCCTCTCGGTGTTATGCCCTCTCCCAAGGCTTCAAATATTCCTCTCCCTGGGTACTCCTCGTCTAAGCTATAGCCGAACAGGGAGAGGTGCCCTGTGTCACTCCCCGGGGGGATTCCCGGAGCTATTGGGTACTGCATACCCAATAGACCTTTAGATGCCATGAGATCCATGTTCGGTATTTCCGCAGCCTGAAGGGGCGTCAGGTACTTTAATGAGGGATGGGGCCTGTCCCCCAAGCCATCCAAGATGATGAGCATTACCTTTTTCATACGATTTTTGAACTGCCCCTTATTTAATACGTCGCCCCCCTAAGGGGAAGGGTAAGGGAAATGGGATGGATGAAGGTCAAAGAAATCTCTGAGCCTTTAAAGGCCGATGTAGCCGTGCTAGGGTTCCCTGGCATGGCCAATGTCGGCGAGCAAGTGATAACTTACCTGATAAAGAATTTAGATCCGGTTCCAATAGCTAAGATCTACTCGGAGTACCTCATGTTTCCCAACAACATGGTGGGCATTTCCGTGCTCGAGGGGGGGAGGTTCACACTCCCGTCGATATCCGTGTTTCAAGCCAAAGATCCACCAATAGCTCTGGTGACCAGCGATGTCCAGCCAGTTCCATGGGGAGGAATGGAGGTTGCGAGCAAGGTCTTGGAGATCCTTGATAAGATGAGGGTAACTGAGACCGTGGTGGTGACAGGTTTCGTGGATGAGAACTATGCTGGCAAGGTCCTAGCTTTCGGCGACGATGAAGAACTGTTGAGTAGGTTTTTAGGTGCTGGCGCCCTTAAGGAAAGTTTGATCAAGTCCGTTATCGGCCTAGCTGGTTCGATGTTGGGTATGGCTAAAATAAGGGGATTAAACAGCGTGGTACTGAGCGGAGTGGCCCCTGATTATTCACCGGATCCCAAGGCAGCGAAGGGAGTGCTTGAGGTCTTGGACAAGACCTTCTCATTGGGCTTGGACTTTGAGATGATAGACAAGCAGATAGAGGAGATAGAAAGGATAAAGAGTGAGCTGATAAAGGAAATAGAACGCAGAATCAGGGAGGAACTAGGAGGACACGGTGAGATGGATGAGTCCGCGGAGTACGTCGGGTAGGCTCCCCGCGCCCCTTCAGAGGTTGAAAGACAAGCTAACGAAGGAGAACCTGTGGTTATACGTGCTATCCATCCTCAGAGAGAGACCAGCATATCCATACGAGATATCGGATCTAATAGAGGAGAGGTTCGGGTGGAGACCGGCTAGAGTAACTGCGTACATAGTGATGAGATCCCTCAAATCCAAAGGATATGTAAAGATGTCTAAGAGGAAGGGCGAAGACACAGGTAAGATGAGAAATTACTACGAGATAACTGAGTCGGGACGGAAGCTCCTCGATGAGGGTCTCTCGTTCCTAGAAAATACATTAGAGTCCCTGAAAAGGGAATCGGGGAAGGAAGGTTCTGGATGAAGGTCTGGCTCGATGTCATAACTCCCAAGCAGGCTAGATTGATGGCAGCTATAGCTTCTTTCTTGAATTCAGACTACTTGATAACCGTAAAGGGATTAGAGGAGTCAGTATCCCTGCTGAAGAAGCTGGGGAGCAGGCATAAGGTCGTGGGGAGGTATGCCATCAAGGGACTCAAGGATAAGCTCTTATCTTACGCTGAGAGAGTTGAACTATTGCTAGACGTCGTCGTGAACTTTGATCCAGACGTTTTGATATCTTTCTCCTCACCTGAGGCAGTTAGAGTGGCTTTCGGCCTCTCTATCAAGGCTATTACCATGAATGACACACCCCATTCATATCACGTCGCCAGGCTGACCTTTCCTCTATCTTGGAAAGTTGTTTATCCAGAAGCCATTCCGGAGAATGAGATGCTCCGATTAGGGGCTTCTAAGGACTCCTTGATCTCTTATGCTGGCGTAGATGAGGTTGCTTGGGTGAGAGATTACGCCCTATCGACCCCGCCTGCGAGTAGGGAGTTCAAGGTATTCATAAGACCTGAGGAGGGTGGCGCCTCCTATTTGCTTGGGAGAAGTGGGTCTATAGCGCTGGAACTCGTAAAGGCTGTACTAGAGATGGGGGCGGAGGTCATAGTCAAACCGAGGTATGAGAGTCAAGTCGAGGAACTCAGTAGAATGAGGGCCTTTAGGGAGGGAAGGCTCTTAGTTTTAAGGGATGCTGTGGACACGCTGGATCTCTTCAGCAAGATTTCCCTAGTGATAACTGGTGGGGGAACCATGGCACGGGAGGCAGCACTCTTGGGGACTCCTTCCATATCTGTGTTTCCGCTCGATGTGAAATTGCATGTCAACGAGTATCTGAAAGAGAGAGGTTTCCCCATCTGGAGATCTAGGAAGTTGGAGGAAGCCGAGCGTCTGGTGGCGAACATACTTAAGGACCCCGATTCCTTCATTGTGGACACGAGAAATATGTTGCTTGCCCTTGAGGATCCCAGGGACGTAATCGCTTCCATCTTAGGTGAGATTAATGGCTGAGAAGGTGGCCTATCTTCCTAGATGTAACTCCCTTCCCGATGGAGTTCCGATAGAGACCGATAAGGGATGGGAGGAGGTCGTTAAAACCATTCTAAGCGTCGACTCCGTGGTGATCGATGGCGGTTGCTCGGATCCAGATACCTCTCTGATCGCTTTCCTTGCTAGATTGTTGGATAAGGAAGTTTACTGGGTGGGCCGGAGGCCCAGAGGGCTGCTAGCCAATCTTGTCACCGGCAGGTTCCAATAGCCGGTACTTCCTGCTCATCCCCTCCGCAGCCACTGCAACCGGATCTAACAGGTCACATACCTCTGGCTGATAAGCGAACTCCATCAGCCTCATGTCCTGTACATGAAAGCCCGCATAAATGGCGGCCGTCAGGAAGACCACCCTTTCCCTCACCCCCCTCCTACCGAAGACCTGAGCGCCCAATAGTCTTCCCTTGGGACCAGTCACCAGCCACACCACGAACCTGTCTCTCTCCGGCATGTATCTCGGAAGGTCAGATCCAGCAAACCTGAATGCTCTGTATTCCATCCCGAGTTTTTCCGCCTTACTAGCCGATATACCGACCCCACCGAACCAGTACTCACCCACAGAGACCAAATACGGGGAAAGAGCCCCTTTGTATCTGACTTTAAGGCCTGCTGCGTTCTCGGCCGCTATTCTACCTTGAACAAGAGCTGTTGATGCCAAGCCGGTTGCAGTTGGCTGACCCGTTACGAAATCCCTCACCTCAGCGACATCGCCTGCAGCGAGGACATGAGGGTCTGATGTGAATAGGTAATCGTCCACCTTGATGGCACCAGTGTCTCCTATCTTCAACCCTGATGCAGCGGCTAAATCTGAATTAGGCTTGGCTCCTATGACGACCACGGCCGTTTCAGCCTCTATCTTCCCGGCAGGAGTTACAACATATCGGAGCCTGCCACCCGATCCCTCCAGCTTGGTCATGGGCGTCTTCAGCTTTACCTTGACTCCCATGTCAGTGAGCGCCTTGGCTACGGATGAGGCTATTGGGGGATCTATCTTCCCGGGCATGAGCTGTCCCATAGCCTCTATTAGAGTTACATCTCGACCAGTTCTAGCTAGCTCTGCTGCGACCTCTATTCCCGTAGCGCTACCACCAACCACGACCACTATGTTCCCCAAGGCTCTGCTGAGCCTCTCGACGGATTCGACGTCCCACACGGTTCCGACCCCTTCTAGGTCCATGCCCTCAACCTTGGGGAATATGGGTTTGAGTCCGGTAGCTATTATCAGCCGGTCGTAAGGTATCTCATCTGTCTCACCGTCTCTCTCAAAGATGAGGGTTTTATCTTCCAAGTTAATGTGTTTCGCCTCTGATCTGAGAAGCACGTTTATCCTCCCCTTTGGCGCCGTCTCTATGACCGTTTCCAGTGGTAGTCTGCCTCCCAAGACCATAGGCAAGGCACATGGATGAATGGAGACATGCTTTCCCTTTTCTATCACGTAAACTTCCGAATCCGGATCCATCTTCTTCAAAACGGCTGCAGCTGTCTGCCCGGCTGTGCCATGCCCCACGACCACGTATTGCATCGGTACCCCGGAGGTAGGCCTCATTGTTTAATATTGAGTTAAGGGCTCCCTGATGGGGAGCTCGGTGGGGTACGTTGAACTAGTGAGACTAGAGGAAGTGACGCTGAGGAATCCTATCCTGATACAGGGGGTCCCAGGGCTCGGTCTAGTGGGGAAGATAGCTGCCAGCTATCTCATTAGAAAGTTCGAAGCCAAGAAGATAGCGGTTATCTATAGTGATTACCTTCCCCTACCGGATGGATCCTCCGGTGTGAGAATTGAGGGGGATGAGATACAGCCACCTACCTACGAGATCTATCTAGTTAAGGGACCCGAGAATGATATTTTGGTGCTCACCTCTGAGGTTCAGCCAATCGCCTTCGGCCAATACAAGATAGGGGAACTCGTGCTGGACTTCGCTCAGGAGCTGGGGGTTGCCACGGTCATTACCATGGGTGGGTATGTCCCGGGATCGCCTGATGTGACGGGTGTCTTCGCCTGCACCAACGACGAGGACTTCATGAAGGTCTTGGAGTCTACCGGTGTCAAGCCCCTAACCGGCGGTTATGTGACTGGAGCGGCTGGTCTCTTAGTTGGGCTCGCTGATCTCAGGGGATTAACAAGCGCCTGTCTTCTAGGAACCACCAGCGGCGCCTTCCCCGATCCCAAGGCCTCTAAGATGGTATTGGAGGTAATCGATGCATTATATGGCCTGAATATAGACTTAGAGGAGTTGGAGAGGGAAGCGGAGATGGCGGAGGAGATGATCAAGGAAGAAATAAAGCTCAGTGAAGGAGCTGAGTATAAACCGGAGGAAGAAGAGAAGGGTCTTCCCTACCACGGTTAGCGCCCACATTGATCGCTCCAGCTACATGTTAACTTAAAAGACGAGATACCTCACTATGGTGGGAGCTGAAAGATGCCTAGGAGAGACGATGAGATACCTGTGTACACGCCTGAACTTCCCTACCAGCCTAAAATTAGTGGTAGAGTGTTGTTAGCTGCTGCCCTTGTGATCCTCCTGCTGATAGCCTCTTTCCTGAGTGTATATACCGTTGAACTGGGTTATGCAGCTGTGACAGTAGATCCTTTCACAGGAGAGGTGTCAGGGCCAGTCATAGGGCCTAAGGTGGCCTTCAAGATGCCTTGGCAGTCGGTCAAGAAGGTCTACATCGCCACGGATGCAGTCCACATGTGGACCGATGTCAACGCTGTCCAGCACGGTTACGGTAGCGCTATAGGAGACTACCCAGCTATAGAATCGCTCACCAAGGATGGACTACAGGCGTGGGTGGACCTGACCGTCAGGTGGCACATAATCCCTAGCTCGGTACCAAAGATCGTAGAATCTTACCCAGCTCTGGACTACGAGGAGAAGCTGATAATACCTGAGATAAGGAAGATCGCTAGAGATGTCCTCTCCAAGTACGAAGCTGCAGAAGTACCCGTAGCTAGGGACAGGATTAGTGGTGAAATATTCAGCCTTCTCCAAGAGGTGTTCACTAAGGACGAGACAACAGGCGGAGGTGTAGTGATAGATGAGGTCTACGTTAGGAACATCAAGCTTCCTGAGGAATTCCTGAAGGCCATTCAGGAGAAGCTAACGTCCCAGCAGAGGATGATAGCTGCTTACTACGACAGGAACAGGACCATAATACTCGCTAACGCCTCAGCTACTGCCAAGGTGCTTGAGGCTGAGGGTGAGGCCAAGTCTAGGATCATAATAGCCAATGGGACGGCGAGATCTATAGACATACTAGTTAGATCGGGAGCCGATCCGGATAAGATAGCACCACTAGTCATCTACCTAGAGGGGCTGAAGGACATAGCTAGGTCTAATGCTACCATAATAGTCACGGCCGGTGAAGCTACCCCTATTATGTATCCCATACAGCCTAGTGCGGGTGGTTGAGTTGAAGTCGTTCGGCGTAAAGAAGGTACATGTGATAAGAGTAGATCGGGGGGAAGAGGTCGTCTCCTCAGTAATTAAGGCCTGTGCTGAGGCGGGAATAGGAGGGGCGGTTCTGTCTGGTTTAGGGTTGTTAAGCAAGACTAAACTCGCCGTGTTCAATCCAGAGAAGGAGGAGTATGAGACCTTCGATGTGAATACGCCAATGGAGCTAGCCTCCCTAGCCGGGAACGTAAGCCTCAGGGAAGGGAAGCCCTTTGCCCACATCCACGTAGTCTTGGGGAATAAGGAGAGGACAGTGGCGGGCCATCTCGTCGAGGGATACGTCGGGGGAACTTGTGAGATAGCGATTATAGAACTTGAAGGGGAGTTGAAGAGGGATCTAGAGAGAGGAGGTCTCTTCCTCCTGAACGTGTGAGTGTTTTCTGGTAAGATCCACGAGATACTCCTTGAGATGATCCACCATGGAGGCGATCTCCTCCAAAGCCCTTCTCCTTTTTCTGTTCAGCTTCTCACAGTCTAACTCCCTTACACTTAGATCCAAGCTTATGGGAGTTATGGAAACTGCTCTCTCCACCATTAGGGCGTAAAGATCAGTGCCCCTATCCTTCTCGGTTACTGGAACAGGATTTCCACCCAGCCAATAGTACGGATTCCCCCTAGTATCTATCCTCTCCAGTACGTAGTTCTCAAACTTCATTCTAGCCAGCCTAGTTATCCTTATGGGCGTGTCCTCTGATATCTTATAAGGAAAGTTCACGTTGAGCAGATCTACGCCCTCCGGCAGTCCCTTCTTGACCAGCCACTCCGCTATCATCGCTGCTAGTCTGGCGTGAGGTAGGAACCTGTCTACTGGGCGGCTGGGCTGTCCAGCGGGTATCTCCACGCTAAATGCAGATGATGTGATCCCCATTATCGTGCCTTGCAGGGCTGCCGCAATGGTACCGCTCGTGAATATGTTGTCCAATGTTATGTTGTCACCCACATTTATACCGGAGACCACAACATCAGGTTCTGAATCCATTATATACTTCACAGCAACGGTGACGGCATCTCCAGGGGTTCCGCTGACTGTAAACGCTTCTCTATACCCGAAACTCCTCACCTTCACAGGAAGCTTCCTTATCCTGAGAGGCTTGTGGAGGGTTATTCCTTTTCCGGCTGCACTCATCTCGTGCTCAGGGACAACAACAGTTACCTTACCGATCTTCCTCTCCATTAGACCAGTCCAAAAAGCCCTGAAAGGGGCGGAATGAAGCCCATCATCGTTCGTGAGGAGGATGTGGTAATCCATACCCTATTCCCTCAGAGCCTTGATTAGATCCATTGCGTACTTCTCCTCCGGTTGCACCCCTATGGAGATCTCCTTAGGTATCTCCTTGCCATTGTCTCTCACGGCTATCACATTATGAGGAACGGCAGAGACGTGGTACATATCAGCTAGGTCAGGATTTTCGTATGCCTCCACGCAGTCCGCCTCGACCTTTCCTTTGAGCTCTATGGCAAACTTATTGGCTAGAAGGACCTGATTCGGGCAGTAGGGGCACGTTGGAGTCACGAATATCATTATATGAGCCTCTTTGCCGTAATTTCTAGCCTCCTTGAGAATCTCCTTGACTCGATCCGAGAGACCACTATAATCCCTGCTTACCAGTATCATGGTCTCCACGAATGCCCAAGCCTCGTATCCTGCTGGAGCGCCTGTGTATCTTATCTTGTATCCGGATCTAGGGTCTATTAGAATAGTGGGCGTCTTCGCTACTTTGAACTCCTCTATGAGTTCGGGTTCCAAGGTAACATCGTGTATCTCGACCCTTATCTTATCAGATAGGTCATCCAGTTCCCTTAGCAGCTGTTCTGTCCACTGAGAGTATTCCTCGTTGCCCACGCCTTTGAACATGATAAGCTCTATAGGTCGAATCATCTCGGCGTCAAATCTGGCCTTAAGCTGAGACGCCGTTTGCTCGTCAATGACCCTCTGGGAGTGGTTGTGCACATGGCCCATGCTTACACCGGGATAACCGACCACTCATCTATTTAAATTCCATCATGTAAACTCACATGGCTGAGGCTCATGCCATCGAAAAACACAGTTAATCTAACTAAAATTTACATTGAATTGGGATGATGGCAATGATAAGGGATAAAAAAGATGCTTCACTTTCAAAAGTGACCGCACAGATAGGTGTATGGAGCGCTCTAGCTGTAGCCGCTAGGATAGGGAAGCATGTCCTTGTAGGTCCCCTTCAGTTCGTTAACTTACCTCTGCTCTTTACGATGTTAGCCGGTATGCTTTATGGGAGTAGTGTGGGCTTCGGCGTGGGATTCCTCTCCTTTTTAGTGTCCGATAGTATAATAGGGTTAGGTATCTGGACTCTAGTAGATGGTGGTCTAGCAGGGGCTATAGGGGCAATCTGGGCTAGATTACGGATTAAAGAACGAGTATTCATCTTTGTAATAGCATACCTGTCTACCTTCCTATACGACATATTGACGTCGTGGATCCTTTACATGATATTCGGGTTCCCTCCTACGGAGGCGTTCGTCCTGGGATTCGTGGGCTTGTTCCTTCCCGTGGCAGGTGGTGGCGCAGTAGCAATCGGCCCGACAACCGAGGCCACGACATCGCTTCTGCTGTCTATTTTGGCCCCTAGGTTCCTAAGTGAAAGAACCTACCAGTAAGTGGCTATCCGCATTAATTAGATGTAGGTGACGTGGGAGGGACCTCTCTGAGGCAGATAAATGTTTACGTATAATAATCAGTAGAGGGCCTTCACGTTAATCATACACTATTTTAGTGTAAAAAGAGATCTAGAAATCTCTCAAGCTCAAGATTGGACAATCTAGATATCTTTTTACCCTTAAAGATGGTCATACTGTAGGGGTGGTATCCCCTGATTGAGATAAGATGGCACGGTAGAGGAGGACAAGGTGTTTGGAGCGGGTCTGCTGTACTCGCTTACTCGGCCATTAAAGCAGGTAAATACGCGCAGTCCTTCCCACAATTCGGTCCTGAGAGGATAGGTGGTCCGGTGACCGCGTTCAACAGGATCGACGATAAGCCTATAGTGGACAGGGGACCCATATACGAGCCGGATATAGTCATAGTGATAGATCCCAGCCTGCTAAAGCAGAGGTACATGACCTCGCTTCTGAGCGGTCTGAGGAGGGGTGGTTACTTCCTAGCTAACAGCGAAGAATCTCCTTCAGAGCTGAGAGAGGAGCTAGGCCTGCCAGAGGAGGTTCATGTGTGGTCCGTCGATGCAACGACCATCGCTCTAGAGGAGATAGGCAGGGCCTCTCCCAATACAACGATGCTGGGAGTGCTACTTGCTGCAACTAAACTGCTACCCGTGGAGTACCTAGAGCAGGGCATATTGTGGAGATGGCCCGGCTCTGTAGGGGAGAAGAACATTAACGCTCTCAAGAGAGCGATAAAAGAGGCTAGATCGGATCCCGCCAAAGAGGTGGTAAGTGTATGAGCACCCCGATGGTTGGATGGAAGGATCTTCCTATGGCAGCAGTTCCCTTCTTGAGTGCGAAGGAATACCCCACTGGAGAGTGGGCGGTATTCCAGCCTAAGATCGATGAGAGCAAGTGTGTGAAGTGCGGGCTCTGTTGGATGTATTGCCCTGACAGCGTGTACAGGTGGGATGGGGAAAGCGTTCCCGTTCCCGACTTGGATCACTGCAAGGGCTGTGGGATATGCGCTACGGAGTGCCCCACTAAGGCAATAGAGATGGTCAGGATATGAGGGGTGAGTTTGATGGTAGTTCAGAAGTCGGTTAGTCAAACCATGATGGCCCTTAATGGAGATGAGGCCGTTGCCTGGGCTGTGAAACAGAGCAATGTGGATGTGGTCGCAGCCTATCCTATAACTCCACAAACAATAATTGTAGAGAGGATATCCGAGTTCGTCCACAATGGAGAGGTGGACATGGAATTCATAAGGGTGGAAAGCGAGCACAGTGCCCTGAGTGCGAGTTGGGGAGCGGCTCTCGCTGGGGCGAGAGCGTTTACTGCTACTGCTGCAAACGGCCTAGCCCTAATGTGGGAGATCTTGTACATAACCGCTTCCACTAGGACTCCAGTCGTCATGGCCGTCGTCAACAGAGCTTTAAGCGCGCCGATAAACATTCATAACGATCATAGTGACAGCATGGGGGCTAGGGATTCCGGTTGGATTCAGATCTACAGCGAAGATGCGCAGGAAGCCTATGATAACACCATAATGGCCTTCAGGATAGCTGAGGAGGCGATGTTGCCCGTCATGATAACTTTAGATGGATTCACCATATCCCACACGCTGCAAAACGTCTCAGTTCTTCCTGATGAGGTTGTCTCAAACTTCGTCGGGGTCAGGAAGGTACCGAGGATCAAGCTACCCCACATCTACGGGGAGAAGGAGATACCACTGATGCTGAACCCGAAGTATCCGATATCGTTCGGGCCGCTGGACCTGTTTGACTACTACTTCGAGCATAAGGTCCAGCAGAATGAGGCCATGAAGGCTTCCGTCCCTGTCATAGAGAAGGTCCACAGGGAGTTCACCGAGATAAGCGGGAGGTCTTATGAGCCCGTCCATATGATCCCCTATAAAACGGAGGATGCGGATGTCGTGCTTCTAGGCCTCTCCTCGACCATGAGCGTGGTGAGGAAGGTGGTGGACGAGCTGAGGAGTGAGGGGAAGAAGGTGGGTGCCATAAGGTTGAGGGTATTCAGACCTTTCCCAGCTGATATTATTAGGAAGGAGCTTTCGAAGGTCAGCACTGTCGGTATCCTCGATAGATCTTTGAGCTTCGGGGCCGAGGGTGGTCCCGTGTTCATGGAGGTGAGATCTGCCCTTTACAGCTCCTCCTCGAAGCCCACCGTGTACGACTACATATACGGTCTTGGGGGAAGAGATTTACCGCCTAAACTGATAAAGAAGGCGTTTAACGAGCTTATTGAGGCTAGAGAAGAACCAGAGAAGCCTGTTATCAAGTATCTGGGGGTGAGGGAGTGATGGTAGCTAAGGCTATATGGAGGCCAGATATTAAGGAACTGGCAAGGATAGAGGGTCAGAAAAGGCCTGTGGAGTCCGGTCACAGGTTGTGCGCCGGCTGTGGCGCGGGGATAATAATAAGGCAGATAGCCATGACAGCTAGAAAGCCGCTAGTCTGGATAAATGCCACGGGATGCGTTGAGGTAGCGACGACCATATTCCCGTACACCTCTTGGAACATCCCTTGGGCCCACAATGCCTTTGAGAATGCTGCTGCTGTCGGATCCGGAGTGGAAGCTGCTAGAAAGAAGCTAGCTAGAGTGAACAGGTTCGAGGGAGATCCCGATGTTGAGCTGGATTACGACGTGATAGTGCTTGGCGGGGATGGAGGTACCTACGACATAGGACTGCAGGCGATATCTGGGGCCTTTGAGAGGAGACATAAGATCATGTATGTGCTATACGATAACGAGGCTTACATGAACACTGGTATACAGAGGTCGGGTGGAACGCCCTTCGGAGCGAGGACCACCACCACTCCCGTAGGCAAGGTGATCAAGGGTAAACCCCTCTTCAAGAAGCCGATAATGGACATAATGGTGGCCCACGGGATACCTTATGCAGCTACAGTTTCTCCTGCCTACTGGAACGACGCGCTTGTCAAGTTCAGGAAGGGTTTCGAGGCGGAGGGTCCAGCGTTCATTCACGCCTTCTCCACATGCCCGCTAGGTTGGGGAAGCGCCCCGGAGGATACAGTGAAGATCATGAAGCTGGCCGTCGAGACGTGCGTCTTTCCTCTCTACGAGGTCGTGGATGGGGAATACAGGCTCACCGGTCCGAGCGTATCCATAGCTAAGAATCCTGACAGGAAGAAGCCCGTCGAGGAGTACTTGAAGCTTCAAGGAAGGTTCAGGCACATGTTCAAGCCCGAGAACAAGTGGATGATAGAGAAGTTCCAAGAATGGGTAGACAGACAGTGGGAAACCCTACTTAAGAGAGCGGGTTACTGAACCCCACCTTTCACATTTTTGGAGATTTTATGTAAGAAAAACGCTTACCGGGTTCGGTCAGAACTCTTCCTCTTCCTCCTCCCAGAAGATCTCCTCTTCCTCTTCCTCCTCCCAGAAGTCCTCGTCTTCGAGCCACTCCTCCTCTTCTATCCCTTCCTCAAGAGGTATGACCTCTTTCACCTCTCCCTTCTCTATCTTGACTTCGAGGAGGGCTCCGCAGTTAGGGCATTGTATTTCTCCCTCGTAGTCCTCCTCGTCCAAGTAGAACTCATAGCCGCATGATGGACATGTTATCTCCACCAATGCCGACACCGCGTTGCTAAGCTTGACTACACTATATATAAGTTTCGGGAAGGCTCGGTAGATTAGTTAAACGTTTTAGGTAATAGCGGCCATATTATATAGATAAATAGGTCAATTCCGCCATCATATAGAAACATTATTTGGGTTACTGTTAGGATTAGATACCAGAAACGATCCTCAACCACCGTGCCTGACTAGTAACAGCGCTAGGACCAACTCCATAAACCCCCCGAGCAGAGCTAGGGAAAACAGCCTGTAGCTCACGCTGAGCTCGATAGATAAGGTGCACGCCTCTATGCACGGGTTACTCTGGTGTCCCAAGAAACCTAGTATCCCCCAGATGGAAATAACGATAACTAGCAGGGATACGGCTAGAATCAAGTAGGAAGCCCTCTTGAACTTGAAGTGAGCTAGTGATAGTAGAAATATCGCGATGTAGCTGAATCTAAGGGCATAGCAGGAGAGGCATGGTCTGATACCCTGAATGAACTCCGTATATAAGCTCAGGAGGATCCCTACTAGAGCTATAAGCGTTATAGCGAGGGAGATTGCCTTGGTGGACATGCCCGCTCCCCGCCCCATTCCCGGGCATCATATAAAAAATGTTCAAGATTTTCATACATCTTTCTTGAGGTACAGAAGTTCCCTTCCCCTCCAGATAGCAACTATCCTATGGTGAGGTATCTCCCTCCCATCCTTCAATATCACCCTGTCGTTCCTCACTTCAACCTCATCCCCTCTCACCTCTTCTAGGTCGTTTGGGGACCCTCTGCTCACGAATACTATTCTAAACTCCTCCGGATCCGCCCTAGGATCCCACACCATCGACTCCAAGATAGACCTGACCCTGCCTTTTCTCACGTGAATTCCAAACAACGTAGTAGTTTAATTGGATGATGGATATCCAGCGCTAGGTTGAAAATGAAAGTGCTGGCAGTGTCCGATGTACACGCACCCGTATGGCAGAAGGATCTGGAAAATGTTGTAAGTAGGAAGCAGAAAGGGGAGTACCTCATCCTGATAGCAGGAGACATGGTAGATAGAGGGAACTACAAACAGTATCGAAGGGTAGTGGATGCCTTGGGGAGTCTAGGAGATGTCGTGATGGTGGCCGTCTTCGGCAATGACGAGTACGACAGTGTGAAGGATACCATAAGGGAGGAGAATCCTGAGGTAACGTTTCTCGATGATGAGAGCCTAGTTTTGGAGGTGGAGGGACGGAGGGTAGGCATAGTTGGGTCCAGAGGGAGTCTGGAACTCCCTACTACGTGGCAGAAGAGAAACATCCCTGGGATAGAGAAGATCTACAGCGAGAGGTTGCGGGTGATAGGGGAGATGCTCAGAGAGCTCAGGGAAAAGGTTGACGTAACAGTTCTCCTTACCCACTACGCCACCACGACTAAGACCATGAAGGGCGAGAATCCCAGGGCTTGGAGGTACTTGGGCCACAGAGGGTTCGAGAGGTACATGAAGGAGGGGCTCGTGGATGTTGCTGTCCATGGACATGTTCACAACGGGAGTAAGACCGCTAGAGTTGGCAGTACCAAGGTATACAATGTGGCCTTCCCCATTTGGTGGGAGCTGGTTGAGATAGATCTGAGAAGCGAGCGCATTTCAATAGAGGAGTTTCTATCCAAGTAGTTGATTGGGGGTGATCTCGCCTGAAAATAGTCCTAACTACTGTGGAGCGGGAGGGAGATGCCGAAAAACTTGCGTCCTCCCTGTTAAGCGAGAAGTTAGCCGCGTGCGTCTCTTTCTTCCAAGTTAGAAGCTTATACTGGTGGGAAGGGAAGATAGAGAGAGCTCAAGAGTTCCTCTTGATTATCAAGACCGCTGATGAACTGATAGATAGGTTGATAGAGCATTTGGCTGAGATACATCCTTACGAGGTCCCCGAGATAGTGGTCCTCCCCGTGGAGAGAGTATGGGAGGCATATGAGAGGTGGTTAATGGATGCCACGCTACGATAGGCAGATCCCACTCATAGGGGAGGATGGTCAGAGGAAGCTGGGTAATTCGCTCGTAGCAATCGTGGGGCTGGGAGGGATAGGCTCCCCCTTGGCCCTATATTTGGGAGGTGCTGGAGTTAATCTAAGGCTAATAGACGGTGATCTCGTCAGTTTGAATAATATTCACAGGCAGATCCTGTACGGGGAGGATGACGTGGGTTTACCCAAGGCCCTAGTTGCTGAAAGGGAGATCAGGAGGAGAAACAAGGAGATAGAGGTAGAGGGGATCCCCGAACCCCTCACCGAGGGAAATATAGGGGATGTGCTCTCGGGGGTCGACCTAATACTTGACGCGACGGATAACTTCGCCACTAGATACTTGATAAATGAATATTCTGTTTCTCACAGGATTCCCTTTATCTACTCAGCTATCTCCGGCTTTTACTTCGCAGTAACGTTCATAGTGCCTGGGGAAACCCCCTGCTTGAGGTGCATATTTCCGAACGTCCAAGACAGGGGTTCTGTTCCGGTCTTGGGGATGACTCCAGCTCAGGTCGCCTCCATAGCGGCCGTGGAGGCCGTGAAGTACTTAGCTGGCATGGAACCCTCTCTTAAAGGTAAGTTGCTGATGGGAGATCTCAGGACGATGGAGTACACTGAAGTAAAAGTGGAGAGGGATCCTAAGTGCCCGGTCTGTAGCAGGCTGTTCACAGGAGGTCCTTAATGTCCTTCCCCTCGTATATGAAGCTCCTTAACTTGGCCGGTAGCTCCACGATCCTCACCCTCACCTGTTCCATCGTATCCCTATCCCTGAGGGTGACAGTCCCATCCTCCATCGTCTGGTGATCCACCGTAACGCAGGCTGGGGTACCCACCTCGTCCATCCTCCTGTATCTCCTGCCTATAGTTCCTGATTCGTCATAGAAGGCCACAAAGCCCTCCGATATTAACATCCTGTAAATCTCCTTGGCTTTCTCGGGCATTCCGTCCTTCTTCATTAGCGGGAAGACCGCTACCTCAATGGGCGCAAGGTATCTCGGAAGCTGCAGCCATACCCTCTCCTCGTTCTCCCTGTAGGCGAGCATCAGCTCATGGAACAGCACCCTATCCAAGCCTATGGATGGCTCGTAGAGGTGCGGCAGGAACTTCCTCTTACCGTCCGGGCTGGTGACCCTGAGATCGTTTCCTGAGACCTTCATGTGACCGGATAGATCGTAGTCCGTGCGGTAGGCGTTGTTAACCAGCTCGACCCAACCCAAGTCCTCGGTATAGACCTCCAGATCCCAGTGAGCTAGAGCATAGTGGGCCTTCTCACCCTCTATGAGTTCTCTGTATCGAAGCCTCTCCAGCGGAAAGCCCAGCACCTCGTTGAAGAACTTCTGGTAGAGGACCAGCCAGTAGGTTATTAAGTGGTTTATAGTGTAGCCCGTCTCGAGACCTTCTCTGGCGGTCATCTCCACTATTCTCCCCGTCTCCCTGTCTTCCCTCCTGAGGAACCTTATCTTGTAGTCCATGTAGGGTTCGAGCTTCTCGCGGTACATCTCGTCGGGATTATCCGGATCGAAGAACACGTGAATCTCCAGCTGCTGGAACTCTCTCATCCTTATCAAGGCTCTTCTAGGGGAGATTTCGTTCCTAAAAACCCTCCCAACCTGTCCAAGGATGAAGGGTAACTTCCCCCTCATGGTCATGTATGACTTCCTGAACTCCACCACGCTCCCCTGAGTTGTCTCCGGCCTTAGCGCAGCGTTGGGCTCCTCTGCCTCAGCACCCACCGCGAGGGTGAACATCAAGTTGAATTTCTTTATTCCAGTCCACTCCTTGGAACCACACTTGGGACATTTTATCCCGTTATCCACTATGATCTTCATCAGCTCTTCGTCTGAAAGTCCTTCCAAGTTCTCTTCTATGCCTAAGGTTTCCTCTATCAGTTTATCGACCCTGAACCTCGAGTGGCATCTCTTGCACTCTATCAGCTTGTCAAAGAAGTGCTCCAAGTGGCCCGAAGCCTCGAATACCTTGAGAGGAAGTATGTTGGGGGTCTCTATCTCATGTACTCCCTCGGGAAACACTATCTCCCTCCTCCAGAGGGAGACTATCTTTTCTTTCATCCTGAGGCCTAGAGGCCCGTAGACATAGAAGCCCGCGGGGGCCCCAGCATATACGTCTCTAGAGGATGGCCAGAAGAAACCCCTCCTCGTGGCCAGCTCCACGATCTTATCGTAGGTACCCTTCATTTTCCACTACCCACCTCACGATATCATCAGGCACTCCCGCTTGCTTCAGTATCTCGTATATGTAATCCTGACCCTTATCGCCGTACTTCATAAAGAAGTACCTGACGGTCTCGGCATATTCCCAGAAGTATATGACCCAAGCATCCGTTTCCTCTGAGTAATAGTCTGGCTTGATCTTGCTCCAAGGCTTGTAGTGCATGGTAGCTACTCTAACTTCAGCAGCTCCCCTCTCTTCCAAGTGTTCCTTGGCCACGATGAGGCTGTCTCCTGTATCAGCCACATCGTCCACCAGTAGAACCTTCTTACCATCTAGTCTCGTGGGAAGGGGTTCCACGACCTCAGCTCCTTCCCTGATGTCGAGGGCTTCGTAATGAACCACCCTTATGCTCCTTATATCCCTCACATCCAAGAAATCGCTCAGGAGCCTAGCTATCACCACTCCGCCCCTGAGTATCGCCACGATCGTGTCGGGCTTGAAACCCGAATTTATTATGGAATCCGCCAGCCTCCTGGCGTAGACCAGTGCGTCATCGGGGCTGATATGCAGGAACTTCATGGACATGTGTCACACCTCCGGGCACCTGCAGGGGATTGATCCGCATTTGGGACATCCCTTTCCATATCTTTCAACAAAAGCAGATTCCAAATCTATGGAGAGGAGATCAGCTAGGCTTAGCAGCCATGCGAGAACATCGGCGAACTCTTCCTTGAGGTTGCCGTCATCCAAGGTTCTTAGAGACCTGAAGAGTTCCCCTAGCTCCTCCCCTAGGTGGAGAGCGGTTCCCTTAACACCTCTTTTACGGTCTCTTTCGCCGTAAATCTTTCTTATCAGCTCTTGGGCCTCGGATATTCTCATCGGCATTACCTGCTCACATGAGCTGGAGAGCTATTATGACGACGCCTGTCACGACCGATAGCAGGACGGGGAACCACTTGGGGACCTTGAAGCCGCCTGCCTCGTCTGTGCTGAAGGTCAGGATACCAGCGACGGACATTGGCATGAAGCTCTTATCCTTCTTACCCTTGGGCATGCTACCCCCGCGCTCGGGGAGCTGGACCACACTAATAAATTTGTGATGGTGGTTTCGGGAGATGAGAATAAGGTTCAGAAACGGCATAGAACTCGACTGTGGGGAAAAGCTGCTCCTAGATCCAGTGAGGACGGTGAGAGACATACCTTCTCTCATATCCCACGCTCATTCTGATCATGTACCCAAGGATGTGAGGAATCCCTCGGGGCGGATCATAGCCACCGAGGGGACCGCGGCTCTAATCCAGAGGAGGTATGGGAACGGGACCCTAGACATCATCCATTTCAACGAGAGCGTGGAACTGGGATCCTTCGAGGTGTACGCCTTCCCAGCTGGGCACATATACGGATCCGCAGGGTTCTTGATAAATTGTAGAAGGAAAACAGTCTTCTATACTGGGGATATGAATCCTCTCGGTGGGCTTACGGTGGAGAGTCCCGCTAGGATCCCGAGTTCGGACGTACTGATAGTCGAGTCTACCTACGGGCACCCCAGATACAGGTTCCCCGATCCCCATAAAGTAAGGACGGATATAGCTAGGTGGGTCGCGGAGGAGGTGTCCTCCGGTAGATCCCCCGTCATAGAGGCATACCTAGTGGGAAAGTCGCAGGAAGTTATAGCGCTCCTAAACAAGTACACGAATGTAGAGGTCGTGGTCTCTAAAAGGGTCGCCCAAGTAAGTGAACCTCTCAAAGAGAGGTTCGGGCTCAAATATACGACTTCACCTGACGGACCCCATGCCCTAGTCACCCACAGGGCTAGGACCAACGGGAAGGCTAGGGTGACTGGCTGGGCCCTCTTCTCTAAGAGGAGACAGGATTTCCCGCTGAGTGCTCATGCCGATTTCGATGGGCTCTTGAGTATAGTGATGAGCACCAATCCAGAGAAGGTGCTGACCGTCTATGGATTCAGCGAGGAATTCGCTAAATGGTTGAAAAAATGGGGGATTGATGCTCAACCGCTTGGAGGAGAATGGTTGGAGCTCTGATCACTTCTTCTTCGTGGTGATTCCGGGTATCTCATCGGGAACCACGGAGGGCCTCTCCTTGACGGTGTCGAGGACGAGGGATGTGTTCGTGTCCCTGAGACCGGGTATGCTCTGGATTTTCCGGAGTATATCGTTCAACTCGGACTGGCTGCCAGCTATGACCTTGAGCACCACATCGTACTGACCGGTTATCTCGTGTACCTCAAGTACCGAGTTCCCTAAGAGTTCCACCACCTTCTTAGCCACATCTGTGTGCTTGCCCGGTTCCGTCTCTAACAGGATTATATACTTGTTCCCCTTACCGAGTTTAGCGTGGTCAACGAGAGCGGTGTATCCCTTTATTATACCAAGTTCCTCAAGCTTCCTGACCTTCTTCATGACGCCAGCAGGGCTCATTCCGAGCTCTCTAGCTATCTGGGTGTAGGTTATCCTCCCATTCTCCACCAGCTTCCTCAGTATCTCTATCTCCTTCGCGGTTATTCCCTTTACTCTAGGCATGAGATAACACCCCCACAGCGCCGTCCGAGGGGATGGGGAGTCGGTTCTCGACTCCTTGCTAACATCTACACCCACGTAAATAAAAAGATTTTTGCAATATGAGGGGATGGTGTTATAGAAGTGCGGTATAATGTGGCACTGGATGTTGCCACTGAGAGGAGTAAGGATCTTTTCACCCTCCCGGGAATACACTCGGCATTATTGCTCAACATTATTGCCATTACACTCCCGTGGGGTGGACTTCGTGTAGTGGGAGCATATTCATCCTCCTTGAGATATCTGTTCACATCCGCTCTCTTCTCAGCAACATCCTTGTTCTCAGTCTTGAGGAGCGCCGAGTACTTCGACCTGAGGAGGTCCTTGTGGGCCTCCTTTTTCGTAACGGCACCACTCGCTTTTGGGGTTCTTCTCGAGGGATTGGGTATTCCCTTTTATTCGCTTTGCTACACATCCCTACTCCTCGCATCTCTCATATCTTGGTCTATGGGAAAATCTACTAAATCTAAGGTGCTGCCATTCATCCTAGCTGGGGAGGCGATCGTTGTTAATGGACTGTCGCTCAGGCTCCTCTTGGTCCTCATCGTATCGATGATCTCAGCTCGCCTCGTGGGGGCAGTGGTGGGCTCGGTAACTGAGCCAGTTATAGGGCTCAGTGGATTCGATGGCGTCAGGGCCCTAGCAGATATCGTGCTGGGAGGTTCTGGGGCCTCTCTAGAGGAGAGGTTGGTGGAGAGGGGTGTGAAGGGCATCGCTAGTTTTGATGTCATAAAACTAGGTGAATCGGTGATAACAGCTGTCGATGTGCATCCAGGCCCGTTCAGGATGGGAAGCCACGATTTCCCGAGGAGAGTCATGGCTCGTCTCAGGGATAGGGGGTTGAATCCTATTTTTCTGAGGAGAGCATGTTCTCACGAGAGGAATCTAGCTTCATCGAAATTAGCGGATGAGATACTGGAGGAGATCGTGAGGTGCTTAGGTAAGGTGACGCCCTGCTGCGTCGGTGAACCGGTGTTCACATCGAATGATGGGTTCGAGGTCAGTGCCCAAAGATTCGGTGATACCTTGCTCTTCACCGTTTCAGGCAGACCTCTAGAGAGTTTCGAAGATATCCCCCATGAGATCGAGGAAGTCTTGGCTAGGGAGTTGAGAGTTAATGTGTCGGTTGTGGATAGACACGATTCACTCAGGAGTGATTGGTACGAAATGGCCTTCATTGACTCGGAACTGGGTCGGAAATTGGCCAAGATCCTTTTAGAGCTGGGGAGATCCGCTATTCAAAAGGAATGCCTGGAGAGCGCGCTAGTGGGATACCAATGGGATGACCCTGGCTGGCCTTCCGTGGGGCGTGGGGGGGTTGGGGTGCTCAGCTTGAGGGTGGGCGATATTACCACCTCCTATGTGATGATAGACGGTAACAACATGGTCCCCGAGCTCAGGGATTTGATAGATGAGTTCGCCCCCCGAGGAGTTAGGGTGATAGTGTCCACTACCGATACTCATGAGACGATCTCCACCAAGCACAGATATAATCCGGTCGGCAACGAGTGCCGTACCGAAGAGTGCCTGAGGAAGAGGGCATCCTACCTCATTGACTTGGTTAAGGAGTCGATCGGATCTATGGTGGAGGTAAAGGTCGAGTGCTACAGGGGGAAGGTGGAGACTGTGTTTATGGGAAGCGAACTCATGGCGATGCTCTCGTCCCTGATGGGATCAAGCAGGTTGGCCAAACCCCTGCTGGCATTGGCAATGCTTCCTCAAATTGTGGCCCTTCTCATGTAGGTGTTAACCGGATTGAGGGGATAAGATTTATCTAGGGGGGCATTACAATCCATCTGGGCCCGTAGCTCAGCATGGAAGAGCACCCGGCTTTTAACCGGGGGGTCGCGGGTTCGAATCCCGCCGGGCCCGCCATCTGAGGTGATCCGATTGAGCGACCTCGACAGGGCAAAGGAGCTGTTGGAGGAGGCTAGAAGGGAGCGCTCCGAGGTGAAGAGATACCTCACACTCATCAAGGAATCGATGATACACTCGTTCAGGGCAGGGCTCAGTAGGTTAGGGATAGAAGCTGACCATGAGAATGTCCTGAGGCTCTATCTCACGACTCCGCATGCTTATAGACCTTCGGTGGGGGAGCCGGAATTAGAGGAGTTCGAGTTCAGGTATGGCCTCATCACATCAGATAAACTCGGTGCAATGAGGGTGGACGACAGATTCTTAGATGCGATCTTGGATCTGGCCGAGAGGATATACTTCTGGGCCGAATCCATAAACAAGAAATGGTGAGTTAGGATCGGAGTGATCACTCGAACCTGAGAGCCTTAGCTGGTTCCAGCCTCGCCGCCTGCAAGGCGGGTGGAAGGGCGCCTAATATCGTGATGAAGAGGGTTACGCCAGCTATTGCCATAGCGTGCTCGGGTAGCAGGGTGGGTGTTATCACGAAAGAGGTGGCATGTGGCCCGCCCATCTCCCCTGGACCCATTATGGTCGCCAAGAGCAGGGAGGCCCCATATCCGAGCAGCATACCGGATATTATGGCTATGCTACTCATCAAAATTCCTTCGAATAGGAAGGATATGGCTATGTCCCTCTGAGAGGCGCCCATTGCCCTCATCACCCCTATTATCCTAGTACGCTCGGTAACCGCAGTGTACATCGCGTTCATTATTCCTATCGATGCGACCACTATGGTCATGGCAGCTATCGCCCCTAGGACCAGTAGTGACATGTTGACCACAGTGTCAAGCTGCTTCTGAATGTCCTTCATGGCTATGGGGAAGGCCGTGTCCCCATATTCCTCGCTGAGCTGGTCTACCACCTTGTCCACGCTATCCACATCTTCAGCTATTATTGCCAGTATCGTGTAGCTCCTCTGCCCCATCAGCTTCACGTAAAGCTTCATGGCATAGTCTATGGGTGCCAGTATGGACCTGTCAACATCCGCTATTATGGATGTTCCGTAAGGCGCGGCGATCCCATAGATCCTTGGCCTAGTCGTAAGTACGTCGTCGTAGGATACCTTCACATTAAGCCCTATTAAGCCCTCAATCTCTTCTGGAGGTAGTTCGTTTACCAGCTTATATCCCAGCACCACTGCCTCCTCCTTTGGGTTGGGGGGCCAATCCCCATACAGGAGTTCTATGTCGGGGAATACATCCTCGACGTAGTTCATATCAACTCCCATGACCACGTAGGTCTTGCTCTTCCCGAAGATGGTGAGGTTCATTGGGATCCTTATCAGGGGCATCACGGCCTCCACCCCCTCCATTCCCTCTATCTTGCTGACATCCAAGTCGTCGAACATCTTTTCCCGAGCTGAGAGGTATATCAATCTCATACTGCTGCCCTTGAATATGTCCTTGAGGGCCAAGCCGTAACCTGTGGCGAACGATATCACCGCCGTCAGGGTCAGGACTCCTAAGAATATCCCTAGCAGGGTGAGCGCTGCCCTCTTTCTCCTGCTCATCATAGCCTTGTAGGAGAACTTCACAATGTCACGGGACTTCAACCTCCTCGGACCTCCTACCGAATGCTACTTTCCCCACTATCAGCCCTATCACCAAGCCAGCTACGGCCCAGACCACCGCGTAGCGGGGATCCGTCATGGTGACCGTTGTCTTAGATGGTTGCTCGGTTACTTGGGGTCCCTCAACCGAGACCTCCCTCCTAGCCTCTTTCCAATTCTCTGGAGAAGCCATGTACTTTACAACTACGCCTATCTTGGGTGGAAGCTTATCTTCAGAGACCTGACAGGATAAGGCGAAGCCCGTGCTCTCTCCCTCATCCAACTCCCCCAAGTAGGTGGACGTGCCCATGCAGACCCCTGATTCTATGGTCACATTGATGTTATCGGCCTGTCTGTTACCGACATTCGCTAAATTACCTCTGATCCTCAGCTTGCCCTTACTGTAGCTGGCCTCCAGTGAGGAGATGACTACCCTAGCTTCCTCTATCCTCCCAAACCCGACCTCGGTGTTGAGCTGCTTGGTCACATCCTCATTGTCCTCCTCCATGTAGGTGAACGAGAGGCTCAGCCTGTAGGATTTACTGTCCTCCGATGGCAGTAGACTCAGCTTTATACTCCTAGAGTCGCCAGGGATTATGTCTCCTAAATCGAAGAGTGTGGGACCCAGTACCGTTATCGTCTGGGATGAGAGCTGGAGCTTCACTTTTCTGGCCGTCTCATCCCCCACGTTCTTCACGATCAGGTTGACCCCGTTGGGTATGCCTGCGTAGAGCATGTGTTTATCGGAGAGCACGATCAAGCTGGGGGATACCTCCTCCTCTTCCTCGTTCTTCTCAACCAGTTGAACGGTGAAGACCTTGGATACGCTGTAGTCCTTCCCTCCGCTGGTGTAGTGCACCAAGACTGCTACCTTGTCCGTATCCTGATCCAAGTTCTCATCTGCGTATGCCCCTATGTCATACCTGACTGAGGCCCCAGGAGTCAGCAGGGCACCCCCGCTTATGGAGGGGTTCAGTATCCTGATCAGGGAGGCGCTGATCTGTATTGAGGTTATGTGAGCGTCTTCCTTCCCGACATTCCTCAGGATGAGATATAACGTGGAGGCTTCCCCTTTGACTACCTTTCCGCTGAGGGTAAAGTCGACTGAGGACCTTCCCTTCACTTCCAAGCTGAAGGTGAATTTATTGGCTCCTCTTTTCACTACATCCCCGTCTTCATCGAGTACTTCATAGCTCAGGTTCACCTCGAAGTCGTACCATCCGGGAGGGGTCTTCGTCGGGATTTCAACGCTGAAGGTGAGTGCGAATCCTTCCCCGTCCTCGAATTTGTCCTTGCCCAGCTGTATCCCAGGTATTAACTTCTCAACGCTACCTCCGTTAGGATTCCTGAGTGGCGAGGGTATCTTCAGCACAGCCTCCAAGGGCCTCAGAGTGTGGTTTTCCTCTACGGAGACTTGGAATATTGCGGTCAGAGGAACCACTCCGTCTCCCGAGTGGACTATCAGTGCCTCCTGCTGGGTTCCCCATCCGTAATCCACCAAGGTCACATGGCCCTTGATGGCTGAGAGGGGCAGCAAGGGAATCAAAAAGAGGATAAGAATGGCACCTCCTATATTATGCCTTGACATCGGGTATCACCTCTCCTAATATTTTACCATCCCTTATTTTCACGATACGATCGGCCATTTCGGCCATCTTTTGGTCATGAGTGACCATAACGACCGTCCGGCCCTCCTCAACTAAGGACCTTAGTATGCTCATCACCTGCAATCCGGAGGCCGTATCCAAGTTACCGGTGGGTTCATCAGCGAGTATGACTATCGGGTCGTTCGCCAACGCCCTTGCTATAGCCACCCTCTGTTGTTCCCCACCAGAAAGCTCAGTCGGCCTGTGATTGGCCCTGTGCTCCAGACCTACAGCAGAGAGGAGTTCCATTATCTTCCTCCGGCGGTTACCGTTGTACTCCCCTATGGCCAAGGCCAGCTCAACGTTCTCATAGGCAGTGAGCCATGGAACCAGATTGAATGTCTGGAATATGAAGCCTATCGTCTTCCTCCTCAAGAGGGTAGCCTGCTTATCCGTGAGCCTCATTACATCTTTTCCGAATATTTTCACGGTTCCTGAGGTGGGTTTTGTGAGCAGGCCAAGTATGCTAAGTAGGGTCGTCTTACCACTACCTGACGGGCCCATCACAGCTATGAATTCCCCCTTCCTAACCACTAAGGAGATCCCCCTAAGTGCCTCCACGTAGTTCCTCCTAGTTCCATATCTCTTCCGGACATCCACCAGTTCGTAGACAGTATCTCTCTGCATCGGAGGGCACCTTCGTCACAAAGTTTAACATAGCTTAGTTAATAAACATTGCTAAGTTATTCTTGGCTATGTGGCTGGACCTGAGCTAAGTTATTCTTTATCTCCCTCTCATTCGTCGGGGGATCGAAACGCTAGAGGGAAGGGTAAAGGGGCTCAGTCACTTGGTTACTGATCCTGAGAGTGCCGTTCTTAGGGTTATATCCGATAGGAAGAAGGTGAGCATTGGTATAAGCGGGTTCGGTTCCTCAGGATATCCTAAAACTATTCCAAAGACTATAGCGGAGCTTTACGATGAGGGAAGGATGTCCGCGAAGATCTCTCTACTCACAGGAGCCTCTGCCTATCAGGTGGATCAGATACTGGGAGAGAGAAACCTCGTGGAGAGGAGGTATCCCTATCAGTACAGTCCTGTGATGAGGAATCTCATAAACTCGGGTAAGGTGGAGTTTTACGATTTTCATCTGGGAGAGTGGCCCCAGTACTTGAGGTCGGGTTTCCTCAGCTCGAAGATAGGGCCGTTGGATCTAGCGGTGATAGAGGCCGTTTACGTGGATGAGGAGGGGATTGTACCGTCGATGAGCGTGGGAGCTGTGGATGCATTCGTCTCTGAGGCGAAAGAAGTCATCGTAGAGGTGAATCCGGATATACCTGATGAGCTGATCGGCGTGCACGACATATACTCCCCTGGAATCCCGCCCAACCGGGAGCCCATACCGGTGAGGGATGTGAGCGATAGGATAGGGAGGGACAGGCTAGCTGTACCCGAGGGCAAGATAGTGGCCATAGTGGAGTCCCACGGTCATGATAGGGGAGGGGATGTCGGGGAGCCAGGCCCCGTGGAGAGGAAGATAGCGGACAACCTCCTTGGCTTCCTAGAGAGGGAGATTGAGGAGGGGCGCATTCCAGAGAGAATGCTACCGATAGAGTCCGGCGTGGGCACCGTGCAAGATGCCGTGATGTCCGCTCTGGCTGAAGCCGGGATAAGGGGTCTAAGGGCCTGGACGGAGGTGGCTCAGGACTCGTTCTATAAGATGATGTCCGCTGGCGAGATGGAGTACATTTCAGCGACTTCCCTGATGCTTTCACCCAAGGGCAGGGAATTCTTCTTCTCCAACCTAGGAGATTTCAGGGAGATGACCGTCTTGAGACCTCAGTCCGTCACCAACGATTGGGAGGTAATCAGGAGGCTGGGGGTCATAGCCATGAACACTGCCGTGGAGGTGGACATCTACGGATTCGTTAACAGCACCCACATCATGGGTACGCATGTGATAAATGGCATAGGGGGGTCCGGGGACTTCGCCAGAGCCGCTTACATGAGTATATTCATAACGCCCTCCATCAGGAAGGACGGGAGGATCAGCTGCATAGTCCCTATGGTTAGCCATGTCGATCACATAGATCACGATGTCGATGTGGTCGTAACCGAGCAGGGAGTGTGCGATCTGAGGGGAAAGTCTCCTAGAGAGAGAGCAAGAGATCTCATAGAGAACTGTGCACATCCGGATTACAGGGATCAACTCCTTGAGTACTTTGAGAGGGCGATCCAGGAGGTTGGGGGTCACATGCCCCTGCTGCACGGGGAGGCCCTGTCTTGGCACATGAGGTATCAGGAGCGTGGGGACATGCGCGCGGGATGAGGTGAGGGAGATGATAGTCCCCTTCAGGGATAAGAGGCCCTCGATCCATGAGACAGCGTTTGTCGATCCTGGCGCGCGGGTGGCTGGGGATGTGACCCTGCTCGAGGACAGCGCCATCTACTTCGGCAGCGTGGTGAGGGGTGATGATGACTCAGTGGTCATCGGCCCTGAGACCGGGATACTCGAACTATGTCTTGTAGAAGCTCCAGCGGGTCATCCTGTGGAGATCAGAGGGGCCCTGATATCCCATTCAGCAGTAATTCACGGGGCCAAGGTGTTAGAGGATGCGGTCATTGGGATAGGCGCTAGAGTGCTGGATGGCGCCATCGTCGGGGAGGCTGCCGTGGTGGGCGCAGGAGCCCTCGTCCCACCGGGGAAGGAGGTACCTCCAGCCACCCTCGTGCTTGGCGTACCAGCCAAGGTGGTAAGGGAGCTCAGCGAGGACGAAATAAGGAGGTTCAGGAGGGAGAGGGAAGTGGTCATTGAGAAGGCCAAGATCTACAGGAAAATGTTCAGAGAGCTAGCCCAAGGCCCTTATAGATCTCTCGAATAGGGTCACTAGGTTAGCTAGGTTCTCTCCCAGATCCTCCTCTATTCTCCTGAGGAAAATGTCCCTGAGCTTGTCCTGATCCAGTCCAAGCTTCTCCTCCATCTGCCTCAGGTTGTAAGTCGCAAGCCTAACTATATCCTCATCCTCATCTGTGGGCGGTTTAGCCAGTATGGCGCTCTTAACTAGCTCGAAGCTCTCCAGAAAAGAGGTCTTATCCGTGATAGGAAGTTCTTCCACGTAGATCCTAGCCATGAGGTCCACTATCGAGGAGAGCCTGTCCTCGGGAAGGAACTCCCCAGCGAGTGACAGGGTCCTCACCGTCTCAAAGAGCGCCTGTATTACAGTACTCATCTTGGAGAGAGGTTGTCACGACGTTATAAGCTCTCCTCCACATCAAGCTTATTACGGGATTCACGGGATCCTCGCCTATGGAACTGGCCCTCTTCGGTGACGTAAGGGAGCTCTGGAATGAAGCCTTCTCCAAGCTCCGCGAGAGGATCAGCTTACCAGTCGAGGTCGCCGCCAGCCTAGTGAGTGAGGTGAGGGAGAGAGGACTGAAAAGTGTGTTACATCTGACCGAGAAATTCGACGGGATTAGATTAGCCGAGGAGGAGGTATATGGAGCCCCGCATGACTACAGAGTAGACGAATTCGTGTTAGAGCCCTACGAGAGGTTATACACCTGCGCTGTATCCCTGTTGGATGGGAGGGAATGCTTCGTTGGGGGTTTCAAGACCCGACTGGAGTGGATAAGGGAGGATAAGGTATCGGAGCCTGTGAAGAGGGTCGGTGTCTACGTTCCTGGGGGCAGGCACCCCCTCCCCTCCTCCCTGCTTATGGCAATAGCCCCCGCTAGGGCGGCGGGAGTTGAAGAATTCGTCGTGGCTACGCCTCCTAGGAACTCCGGACTTATAGAAGGATTGGCTGCCCGACTGGGCATAGATGAGGTTCTGAGAGTTGGTGGGATCCAAGCAATAGCTTCTCTCGCCTACGGACTTCCTGAAGTCGGCCTAGAGCCAGTTGATATGATCGTGGGACCCGGGAACTCCTACGTGACAGCTGCCAAGGCAGTCGTTTCGAGGGATGTGAGAATAGATCTCCTAGCGGGACCGTCGGAGGTTCTCATTCTCTACGATGGTAGCTTTCCCATCGAGTTCGTGGTCATGGATATGCTCGCTCAAGCGGAGCACGGACCCGACTCCATTTCTCTAGTCCTCGTCACTTCTAGGGAACTGGCGCTCAGGCTGAGAGAGGAGCTCGATAAATATTCGGGGGATGGGAGGGTCTCTTCCCTCATGGAGAGGGGCGGCATACTGTATGGGGACAAGAGATCCTTGGAGAATTTCAGCGATGTTTTCACACCTGAACATCTGGAGATAATGGGGAAATTCGATGCAAGGCTAGCTGGAGCCGTATTCGAGGGCGTAGGAGTAGTGTACGGTGATTACGGTTACACGGGAGCGAATCACATCCTGCCCACTGGAGGTACCCTGACGGAGAGGCCTGGCCTTAGCCCGTTCTCGTTCTTCAGGGACTTCTCTGGAATATATGTTTACAGGCAGAGTGGGACCCTAGAGGCCCAAGCCTCGATCTCCGAGAGGGTCGCTAAGTTCGCTAGGTTGGAGGGGTTGGAGTACCACGCCAGATCCGCCGAGGTTAGAGGAAAAATTTATAAGGGGCCTGATACAGGCCCCAGCAACGGGGTGACATGATGGGGGATTTAGTTCACCTCTAGGAGAGATTTCATCAAGTTAGCAGTCGTTGGGACTGCCGGTTTAATCGTCGGTGGTTCTGTCGGCTACTTTTATGGATCTTCCGTCTCTCAGGCGAAGGTTGAGCGGGAAGCGAGCGAGGCCAAGAGAGAGCTCTCTGGGAAGGTCGCCATGTACGACTGGAGCAATAACAACAACCCCTTCGTCTTCGAGCTCTTCAAGGACGAGACTGGCGTCAAAGTGGTCTATGATGTGTTCGACAGTGATGATGAAGCATTTGCTAAGCTCGAGGCGGGTGGGAGCGGCTACGACATTGTGGTGCTCACCGATAAGTACGTGAGAAATGCCATAGAGAGGGGATACGTCAGGAAGCTGGATAAGGAGCTTATTCCCAACCTGAAGTACTTGGATCCCAAGTTCAGGGAACTTGAATATGATCCTGGGAACAACTATTCGGTCCCGTATGGATTCGGTAGTACGGCCATAGGACTCAACTCTGACGAGGTAAAGGATCTGAGGAGTTGGAAGCAATTCTTCGATCCTAATTACTTGCAGAAGTATAAGAGGAAGTTCTCTATGCTGGAGGATCCGCCTGAGGTCGTGTTCGCCACCAAACTGTACTTAGGAAAGGAATTAGATGACTGGAGTGATTCCACGATGGAGGAGGTTAAGGAGGCCCTCATTAAGCAGAAACCGTATATAGCGGGTTACTTCAGCACGGACAAGTACCTACCGGGATTAGAGAACGGGTCTCTGCTGGCCGCCCACGCCTACAACGGGGATGTGCTCACTATGAAGTACGGCGACGGGTTCAAGAACATATCGTACCTGATTCCGGAGGAGGGAGCGATAGCCTGGATAGACAACCTGCTCGTCCCCAAGGATGCTCCTAATCCGGAGGCCGCCCAAGCTCTCATAAACTACCTCATAGATCCGCTGGTGGCGGCTTACAAGACGATCTCCGTCTACATAGCGATGCCCATACCGGCAACCAAGAAGCTCCTCCCGTCTGAGCTGGCTGAGGAGCCCGCTCTCATACCTCCACCTGACCTCATGAAGAGGTTGTATCTATCTCCAGTGATGACCGACGAGAAGAGAGCCAAGATCAACGATATATGGGAGCAGGTGCTCGCAGCCTAGGGTGGAAAATTTTGGTCTCAATACCGAGGGGGTTCAGGGACTTCCCCCCTCCATTTATGATCCTAAGGAAGCGAATCATGTCGAGGATAGAGGAGGTGTTCAAGCGCTACGGCTTCGACCCGTTCGAGACTCCCGCATTGGAGTACTGGGAGACCGTCAAGGGCAAATTGGGTGAGGAGGCAGAGAGCCGGCTCATGTTCATATTTCCGGACTTCCTCAGCAAGGAGTGGTACACCTTGAGGTACGAGCTTACCTTTCCCCTAGCTAGGTACATGGCCATGCACCCGGAGACGCCTTTACCGTTCAAGAGGTATCACATAGGGAGAGTATGGAGGCACGAGGAACCTCAGAGAGGTAGGTACAGGGAATTCTGGCAGTGCGATGCGGATGTGGTGGGCAGCCCCTATCCCGAGGCCGACGCCGAGGTGATAAGCCTGAACATCGAGGTAATGAGGGAATTCGGTTTCAGGGATTTCACAGTGAAATTGAACGACAGACGGCTCCTAACGGGCGTCTTCGAGGAGGAACTCGGTATTTCCAATCCGATCCCCGTCTACAGATCTATAGATAAGCTGGACAAGATCGGTGAAGGAGGAGTGAGGGCAGAGCTCCTATCTAAGGGAATGCATGAGGATCTGGTCGATAGAATAATGGACCTCATCTCCAAGAGGGGCCGGTTCTCCGAAATGGTCGAGGGTTTGAGCTCGATGAGGAATGAAGCTGTTTCCGAGGCACTCAAACACTTGGAGGAGATCTTCTCTATAGTAGGTGATGAGAGACTGATCTTCGACCTGTCGCTGGTTAGAGGTCTTGAGTACTACACCGGACCTGTGTTCGAGACAGTGGTTAGGGAGCCCAGAATAGGTTCACTGGCCGGGGGTGGAAGATACGACAGGCTAATTGGCATGTACTCTAACAGAGATGTCCCGGCTACTGGAGTGAGCGTGGGCGTTGAGCGACTCATCGATGCTGGACTGGAGCTCGGGATCTTCAACTTGGATGAGAGGAGTTACGTGCAGGTGTTCGTGATCAGCGTCAAGAGGGATAGCTGGAAATACGCTTGGAGGGTCGCTGAGATTCTGAGGAGAGGAGGGTTCTACGTTTCCCTCGATCTGATGAGAAGGAGCCAGTCAGGTCAGAGGGAGTACGCTCGTAAATTGGGGGCTGAAATCATGGCGTTCGTGGGTCCCAAGGAGGAAGAATCCGAAACCGTCACGCTCTACACGGAGCAGGCGAGAACGACTGTGAGCCTCAGAGGGGTAACCGATGCTGTGAGGAAGCTTCTCTCCCAATCTTAACCCTGAAATTGGCCTCCAAGGCAGCTATCCCTTCTAAGAAGGATCTGATGTCGTTCACGAAGGAAGGGAACTTGGAAATCGGGACTATGGGGACACCTGATTTAGATAGTTTGGTGCCGAAATCTAGCCAAGTGACGACACACGGTACTAGGACACCATGTCCTGGCTTTGGATGAACATCCTCTAATAAGCGTCGTTCAATAGCTTGTTTCAGGGCTATTGTCCTCATATATTGGTGCTCGGTAGCCTCAAGTATTTTGTAAACCTTGGGAGAGCTTCCCTTCGACCACATCTTGCAATCGAGAGCCAGTGTCACCTCATTGTCGGAAGCCACTACATCTATCTCATACCTCTTTCCTTGTAGTGTGAATCGAAGACCTCTCTTAGTGGAAAATCCGGATATTTGAAGTCCTCTCTCGCATAATCCCTCGAAATCCTTCCAATCGAGGAGCGCTATCGCTTTCTCGGGGCTCACCCCGAGTTTTATGAGGAGAAAGGCCACTCCAACTGGGTCTCCGCATGGGTCCTCCCCTCCTAGCTCCTCCTCGAAGTATGAGAGGAGGCTGTCTGGGATCCTGTCCCATCTACCGCTCACTAGGAGGTGGATGCTCCTCAGAGCCTCTTCCCTCAGCCCCACAGGCTGTGGAACCCCCATGAAGATTTACATTTTACCGCGTTTTGGGTGCGAGGTGAGTGGACCTTGAAGGTAGTTACATCTACCTTCTCATTCAAGACGGGCGGGGAGATCAACTTCATCGATATAACAGATAATGTTCAGGAGATAGTTGAGAAGAGCGGAATTAGAGATGGAATAGCCGTGGTCTTTGCGCCCCACGCTACCGGGGCCATTATAATCAACGAGAACGATCCATCCCTGCTAGAGGATTTAAGTGAGGCCCTTGAGAGGATCATCCCCCGTGGCGCTGGATACAAGCACCCTATAAATGCGCATTCCCATCTCAGATCCATCCTAATGGAACCCAGTAAGGTGTTCCCTGTGATCGGCGGATCTCTAGCATTGGGAACTTGGCAGAGCATCATATGGGTTGAAGTGGACACCCATCCACGCACTAGAAAGGTAATAGTTACTGTCCTTGGGGATTAGCTGGCTCTTCCACGAACAGAGCGAACAATAGCAGACTGAACAATCCGATGGAAGCGCTGGCTATGAAAGATAGCGCGGCACCCGGTAGGACGATACCCCCAACCTGTATGATCCGAGGAGCGAAGTCTTTGTAGAGCTGGCCGCCAACTATCGGTCCCAAAACCGCTCCAACATTGAACATAGCTTGCACTGTCCCGAACACCTTCCCCCTTATGCTCTTTGGGGCTATATCAGCCTGGAGCGCTCTAAACGAGGGTATGTACATGTTGAATGCGACGGATCTGATGGTGGATATGACTGTGAGTCCCTCGACATCTCTAGCGGTGGGTATAAGCAGGGTCATGAGACGTGAGAAGACCCCAGCTATCAAGATCAGTGGTTTCCGCCCAAATCTGTCACTCAACCTCCCTCCAGGGTAGGCAGCTGCTAATCCAAAGAGCCCAGAGATCGTGGTGACCACTGCAATTGCGGCCGGGTCCGACGAAATGAATTGTATTATGTAGAGGCTCATTATTGGGGCTATGAATCCCATCGCAAATCCGTTAGCCAATGCCATAACATAAATCGTGTTTATGCTTCTTCTGATGGATTTGGGAGGTCTGACATCTGCTCTGAGCGAATCCATCGCCTTTTTAGCGAGTTCCACTCTATCTTCTTTGAGTAGTAAAGAGAAGAGAATGGAGAACGCCGATATAAACGCTAAGCCGATGAAAGGGAACTTGAGCGCCTGTTCAACCTCTCTTATCCCCAATATGTGGATACCTAATTTGTAGATACCCACGCCTATGGCTGGACCCCCAATCATTGCTAGATTCGTCAAGGTCATGTATATCGCCATGGATCTCCCCCTCATCCCGCTCGGAACGCTGTCCATCAGCAATGCCTCGGCGACGGGCCAGACCATGGCTGAAGCAATTCCCTGAAGGCCTCTGATAGCATAAAGGTCGTAAACGCTCGAGGAAAGGATGTACGCATAGGCCAGAAGCGAATATATGATCGAGCCTGCTGTTATCAACTTCTTCCTTCCAACTCTATCGCTGAGGGAGCCGAAGTACCTAGCGAAGAAGGCCCGGGTTAGCATGAACGCGGACATCATCAGACCATACTCCACGGCGTACTGGGAGGCATGCTCGATGACGCCCAGTTCCTCGGGGAGCTCAGTTATCCCTCCCTCCAAGTAGACCACGTAGTAGGGGAGGATTGGAGATATAGCACCGAATCCCAGGGATATGACGAATCCAACCAGTGAGAGTATTATGATATTCCGCTTCTCCATATCGAATGCCTCCTTGGAGATCGGGATCCAGCAACCTGTGCGGAGTTCCCTGTACAGTAATGCTTTTAACTGTTGAAGGTCCCCCGACCCAACCCGTTCTAGGGGGTGCAAGTATGGGGGATCTAGTTTGGCCTTGAGAGACCTCTGAAGAGATCTCCTCTCTCCTTGTCTAAGGCAATTGTCATCATGCCCGCGTTCCATGCCACATCCGGATCGTCCAGTGACCCGTCCAGTTCCTCAGAGGGAGGTGTACTCAGATGATAAGGGTAGATCTCAGCCAAGAGGAGATACCTACCTATTGGTATAACATAGTCTCAGATCTGCCCGATCTACCGCCACCCATCCATCCAGCGACGAAGGAGCCACTGGGACCTAAGGATTTCTACCCCTTATTCCCGAAGGAGTGTGTGGATCAGGAGTTCTCCAAGGAGAGGTACATCAAGATACCCGAGGAGCTCAGGGAGTTTTACGTGAGGATCGGTAGGCCCACACCCCTGTACAGGGCCAAGAGATTGGAGGAATATCTTAGGACTCCGGCTAAGATATACTACAAGAGAGAGGATGTGACTCCGACAGGAAGCCACAAGCTGAACACCGCATTAGTGCAGGCCTTCTGTGCCGCCAAGGAGGGTCTTGAGTACCTGACGACCGAGACGGGTGCGGGGCAGTGGGGAAGTGCGCTGTCCTACGCGACTTCGATGATGGGATTGAGGGCCCTAGTTTTCATGGTCAGGATCTCGTACCAACAGAAGCCCTATAGAAAGCTAGTTATGAAACTCTACGGCGCGGATATCGTCCCATCGCCGAGCGACAGAACCGAAATCGGCAGGAAGTACCTTGAACAGGACCCGAACCACCCAGGCTCCTTAGGCATAGCCATAAGTGAGGCAATAGAGACGGCGATGAAGGACGAGAAAGCGAAGTACTCGCTGGGAAGCGTTCTAAATCACGTGATACTGCATCAGACAGTAATAGGACTAGAAGCCAAGAAACAGATGGAAATCTTGGGCGAGAAGCCAGATGTGCTCATAGGATGTGTTGGGGGCGGGAGCAACTTCGCTGGGCTCACTTTCCCCTTCATAGAGGAGATACTAAGTGGAAGGGAGGAGTACGAGGTTATAGCAGTGGAGCCGAGGGCGTCTCCCTCACTTACGGAGGGGGAGTACAGGTATGACTTCGGAGACAGCGCTGGGGTGACTCCTCTCATCAAGATGTTCACACTCGGGCATGACTTCGTGCCGCCACCTATACACGCTGGTGGTCTGAGGTATCACGGTGCCGCTCCGACGGTGAGCCTTCTGAAGTCCAAGGGAGTGATCAAGTCAGTTGCTTACCCACAAGAGGACGTGTTTAAGGCCGGGAAGATATTTGCCATGACTGAAGGTCTGATCCCAGCTCCGGAAACTACCCACGCGGTGAAAGCGGCAATAGATGAGGCGCTGAAGGCTAAAGAAGAGGGTGAGGAGAAGGTTATACTCTTCAACTTCTCCGGACATGGGTTGCTGGACCTGAAGGGATATGAGGATGTCTTGGGGCTTTAAGCCCCTAAATTTATTTTGGGAGTATTCTGGTACCCGTCTTGCCTTCCAGCGCTTCAATGACCTTGTCCAAGCTCGTTATTATGGCTTCCCTGCCTGTCCTCTCCACGAACCTCATGGCAGCTTTGACCTTGGGACCCATGTTCCCCGGTGGGAAGTGTCCCTCCTCATAATATCTCTTGGCCTCTTCCAGCGTCATGACATCCAAGAATCTCTGGTTGGGCTTCTTGAAGTTTATCGCTACCTTCTCCACGTCAGTGAGTATCATGTAGAGGTCGGCATTCAGCGAGGTGGCCAGTCTCTCGCCAGCTAGGTCCTTATCGATTACAGCGTCCACTCCCTCGTATTCTCCATCGTCGACGACGGGGATCCCTCCCCCTCCAGATGCTATCACCACTATTCCCGCTTCCACCATCCTCCTGATCGCTTCTATTTCCACCTGTCCTATGGGATCCGGAGAGGGTACAACTCTCCGCCAACCCTTGCCTACATCGTACTTCATAACCCACCCCTGCTCCTCCTTGAGCTTCGCCTCCTCTTCAGGATACCACGGTCCGATGAACTTGGTTGGGTTCTGAAACGCCGGATCTTCCCTATCTACGAGTACCTGAGTGACCACTGTGGCGACAGGTACATCCATCCCAGCTCTCTTGAGCTCGTTTATCATAGACTGTTGGATCATGTATCCTATGAGCCCTTGGCTCATAGCTCCGCAGGCGTGGAGGGGCATGGGAGGGACTTGGTCGGTAGCCGCTTCCTGTTGGAGGAGTATGGCACCTACTTGGGGCCCATTACCGTGGGTGATGACCAACCTGTATCCCCTCCTGAGGAGTTCCACCAGCTGCTTACTCGTCCTTCTAGCATTAGCCAGCTGCTCCTCGAAGGTCCCCTTCTGACCGTATTGAAGGAGAGCGTTGCCTCCGAGGGCTATCGTGATCAGTCTGTCCATAGGCATCACTCTCGAAAAATTGGGAGTGGGGGTATCACCTTATGATGGCCGCGAGAATCGCGGCCTCAGTCCAAAGCCTGTTCTCGGCCTGATCGAATACCACAGACCACCTGCCCTCTATAACTTCGTCAGTCATCTCGTTGCCCCTGTACGCGGGCAGGCAGTGCATGAATATCGCATGCTCCTTCGCCAAGCTCATGACCTCAGGCGTGACTGTAAAGGGAGCGAAATCCTTCTTCCTCTTCTCCTTGGTCTCCTCCGGCTTGCCCATGCTCCACCAAGTATTGGCATAGACCACATCCGCGCCTTTAACGGCCTCCTTGAGGTTGTGGACTATCTCGAGCTTGGTCCCCCTCCTCGCGGCCTCCTGCTCCGCGAACTTCCATATCTCCTCCAGTGGCTCGTACCCGGGGGGGACTGCTAGGGTCAGATCCATCCCGAACACGGGCGCGGTGGCGATCAAGGAGTGCGCCACATTCCACACGTCACCAGTGTAGACGATCTTGAGTCCCTCCCAGTAACCGAACTTCTCCTTTATGGTCATGAGGTCGGCCATGGCCTGGCAGGGATGTTCCTCGTCGGAGAGCGCATTAACGACGGGGTTCCTCATCCACTTAGCGTACTCCTCTATCTCGTCCTGACCGAAGGTCCTTATGACAAGGGCGTCATAATACCTGTCGAGAACCCTCGCCGTATCCTTTACGGGTTCACCCCTCTTGAGCTGGAGCTCGTCAGGCCTCATGTAAACGGAAAAGCCACCTAACCGGTAAACAGCTGCCTGAAATGAGTTTCTGGTTCTGGTAGAGGGCTTCTTAAACAGGAGAGCAACAGCTTTCCCCTCCAAGGGCTTAACCCTTATCCCAGAGTACCACATCTTCTTCAGATCCATGGACATCTGGATAAGGTACTCCAGCTCCTCCCTCGTGAAGTCCCTTGTGGTGATGAAATCCCTACCTCTCAGATCGAATAATGCCATACGAAAATCCCCCCTGATTGGTATGCATTATATCAGTTAGCTAAGCTAAGAACTTTTCTACGAGAGATAACTTCTCTAGTTCATTGACGCCCACAAATCAAGTACGTAATTCGTCGGTATGCGTTGTCAACTCCTACCAGAATGACCGCGCGCGTATAGTATTACGTGGTTATATTCCAATTGTAAGCATCTTTTTCAGAAACAGGGAGACCTGAGGGCTCTTGAATATGAGATGGCACATTTAAACTATCAATCTTTAAAAGTAACTTCTCTGGATTAGTAGGGGAGCGTATGGCTCTCAGTAAGAATGTATTAGTTATCGTTGTTGTAGCCCTCATCGTGATCGTGGCCGCCGCATTCTATCTGACCCAGACTGGTCCTACTGCTGGTGGAACCGTGAAAGTCGGTTTAATAGCTCCTTTGACCGGTGGATTGGCTGAGCATGGTTTGGATATGAAGCAGGCAGCTATCCTTGCTGTTGATGAGATAAACAAGCAGGGAGGAATATTGGGTAAGAAGGTTGAGTTAGTTATAGAAGATACCGAGTGCAATCCCACCAAGGCGACCGCGGCAGTCCAGAGGCTTCTCACTCAGGAGAACGTATACGCCGTATTTGGAGAGTACTGTTCTACGGTTACTTTAGCTGTTCAGCCTTCGATCATGGAGGCTAAGAAGCTTCTGTTCGTCCCAGTCTCAGTAGCTACTAAGATAACGGAGCAGGGATACAAGTACACATTCAGGACTTGCGCTAATCAGTGGATGCAGACAACGCAGAACGCTGATTGGGTAGTGGAGCATCTGAAACCCAAGACTGCTGCAATGCTGGGTGTGAATGACGATTATGGAAGAGAGGGGCTCAAAATATGGGGAGATCGGGCCAAGTCGAAGGGAGTCAAGATAGTTGCAGAGGAGTATTTTGACAAGGGATCGACTGACTTCACATCGCAGCTATCCAAGATAAAGGCAGCCAATCCTGATGTGATATTCGTCGTCGCTAACATAAGGGATGCCGCCAACATACTCAGGCAGGCTCACGAGATAGGCCTCTACAAGCAATTCGTCATGCTAGGCGGAGTGACCAGCGATGAGTTCCTACAGCTGGCGGATGACGACGCTCTTGGGCTAGTTCATGTGAGTTACTTCGAGCCCACATCTAAGAGGCCTGCTGCAGCTGAGTTCGTCAAGAAGTTCAGAGAGAGATGGGGAAGGAACCCCGCGATGTACGCAGCTGGGGTCTGGGACGCCTTCTTGGCGTTCAAGCTGGGCGTTGAGAAAGCGGGTACATGGGATGTCGATAAAGTGGCTGATGCCATAAGATCTCTCAAGTTCGAGGGAGCCCAAGGAACCATATACTTCGATGAGAAAGGCCAGGCCCAGACCAAGGTACTGCTCGTTCAAGTACAGAAAGTGGGAGGGAAACTCAAGAGAGTCATCCTTTACCCACCGTCGGATAAGCAGGGAGAGTACATACCTCCAGAGAAGCTTTACGGTGGCTGATCAACCCTCATTTCCACTTTTTCCTTTTGGGAAGGGATGAACCGTGGTAATACAGCCCATGGAGCTCCTAGAGCAGATACTCTTCGGCCTGATGATAGGTGGCATCTACGGAGTGATAGGCGTCGGCCTCACAATGATATTCGGGGTCATGAGATTGAGCAACTTCGCGCATGGAGAGTTCTACATGCTGGGGGCTTACTTCACTTACACCTTCGTTACATTAATAGGAGGAGATCCGTTCATCTTGGCTCCTCTAGCGGCCATCGCCGTCGGAGCGGTCGGTATAGCCATAAACAAGCTACTGTTCAAGTCCCTGTATGAGGAGCTGAAAGAGGCTAAGGGTGCCGCAGCTTTCTACTTCCAAGATCTGAAGTTCATCATGCTCACCATAGGTCTCAGCATACTCTTCGTGGATCTGGCGCTAGTCTTGTGGGGACCCATACCGATCTCCATACCCAGCCCTCTGACCAAGCACATAATCAAGCTGCCTGGAGGGTTATCATTCAGTTTGGCTAGGCTAATAGCATTTGTGGTGGCCATAGCAACGCTTGTTGGGCTGTATGCTTTCCTCAAGTTCACTAAGACGGGTAGAGCAATAAGAGCAACGGCCCAGAACCCATCAGCGGCAATGCTTGTAGGGGTGAACATATACAGGATATACGACATCACCATGTTTCTATCTACGGGACTAGCCGCGCTCGCTGGCGGCATTCTTGGACCCATTTACAATGTATATCCGACCATGGGTCTGGATGTGGTCGCTAAGGCCTTCGTAGTCGTGATCACGGGAGGCATGGGGAACGTAATTGGAAGCATCTTGGCAGGCTTTCTCATCGGCCTAGCTGAGAGCTTGGGAGGACTGTTTCTAGGAACTGAGTATAAGCAGGTCGTGGCTTTCGTGATAATGATCATAGTGCTCTGGGTCAGGCCAGAAGGCATCCTAGGAGGGGGGAGGAAGTAATGCTTGGGATCACTAAGGATGTGGTTACGGAAATCTCCAAGTATTATCTGATTGCTCTAATCTTGCTGATACCCGTTCCTCTGGCTGGGGACTACATCACTCACGTGACTATATTGGTCATGCTTTACGCAGTGACGGCTGCCAGCTTGGACATACTGGTAGGATATACCGGTAGACTTTCACTAGGGCATGCAGCCTTCTTCGCTGTTGGGGCATATACATCAACCCTCCTCGCGATGAATTGGGGTGTGAGTCCCTGGATCGGGATATTCATCGGCGGTTTAATGGCCTCCGTGTTCGGGCTGATACTTGGAGTGCCCTCTTTGAAGCTGAGAGGGCCTTATCTAGCCATATCCAGTCTGGGATTCGGAGTAATAGTTTGGTTGATGCTGATAAACTTGGATTGGCTCACCAGAGGACCGTTGGGGATACCGGGAATTCCTCCTCTCCCTAGAATAGGTCCCATCGACTTCAGGAGTAAGGTGGCGTTCTACTATGTGGCACTCGCTTTCACCTTGATCTCCATCTTCCTACTGCATCTGCTAACGAAGTCTAGGATCGGGAAGATACTCATGTCAATAAGGGAGGACGAGGATGCTGCTCTGTCGGTGGGTGTCGACGTCCCCTTATTCAAGGTTTACGCTTTTCTGATAGCCACATTCTTCGCTGGAATATCGGGAGGGCTTTACGCTCATTACCTCAGGTACATCAGTCCTGAGATATCCACATTGGGAGAGTCGATATACATACTCTCCATGACCATAATCGGCGGGTTCGGTACGCTGATAGGACCCGTCATGGGAGCAGCAGTCTTATCACTACTTCAGGAGTTGCTCAGATCCTACCTAGAGTACAGGTACCTAATCTATGGAATGCTGATCATTCTTGTGATGAAGTTCTTCCCATCGGGGATCTACGGCATCGTTCAGTTCATCTTAAGGAAGGTGAGAGAATGATCTTAGAGGTGGAGGGGGTAGTTAAGAGGTTCGGTGGGCTCGTCGCAGTGGACGATGTCAGCTTCAGCGTGAAGGAAGGAGAGATCTTCGGGATAATAGGGCCCAACGGCGCCGGTAAGACCACACTTTTCAACGTAATAACGGGCTTCTACAAGCCAGATTCAGGCAGAGTGAGGTTCCAAGGAAAAGACATAACTGGCATGAGACCAAACAAGCTGGCTAAGCTTGGATTAACGAGGACATGGCAGATAGTGAAGCCCTTTCTAGGGATGAGTGTCTTGGACAATGTGCTGGTATCTATCTACGCGACTAAGGGTGTGATATCTGGGATTAGTGAGAAGGCAGCTGTAGAGAAGGCCGAGGAGATTTTGGAGTTTGCTGGCCTACTGCATAGGAAGGATATACTGGCAGAGGCTCTACCTCATGGTGAGAGGAAGAGGTTGGAAATTGCTAGGGCTTTGGCTACCGAACCCAAGCTCCTCATGCTGGATGAACCGGCTGGAGGGCTCACTCCTACGGAGATGGATGAGGTTATGGAAGTGGTGAGGAGAGTGAGGGAGTCCGGGGTCGCTGTGGTGATAATAGAGCACAACATGAGGGTGATAATGAACGTGTGCGAGAGAATAATGGTCCTCAACTTCGGTAGGAAAATAGCCGAGGGAAGTCCGGAGGAGATCTCGAGGAATGAAGAGGTAATAAAGGCTTATTTGGGGGAGAGGTTCCATGTTAGAAGTTAAGGACATTTCCGCCGCTTATGGGAAGGCAATCGCCCTCAAAGATATCTCGCTTTACGTAGGTGAGGGGGAGATCGTCTCCCTCATAGGGGCCAACGGAGCGGGGAAGACGACCACGTTGAGGGTAATAACTGGTATACTCAGGCCCTTGAGGGGAGATGTGGTCTTCCAAGAAAAGAGTATAGTCGGTATGGAGCCCTATCAGATAGCCTCCTTGGGAATAATCCATGTACCCGAGGGTAGAGGTCTCTTCCCCGATATGACGGTGAGGGAGAACTTGGAGATGGGGGCGTTCATGAGGACCGATAGGGATGAGATTGAGAGGGACATGGAGTTCGTATACTCGCTCTTTCCGGTGCTGAAGGAGAGAGAAAAACAGCTCGCCGGAACCCTCAGTGGTGGGGAACAGCAGATGCTCGCCATAGGTAAGGGACTCATGGGCGGGCCAAAACTGCTACTGCTCGATGAACCCTCGTTAGGCTTGGCGCCCTTGCTGGTCGACAGGATATTCGAGACGATAAATCAGATAAACAGGGAGAGGAGGGTTACCATACTAATCGCCGAGCAAAACGCCTACATGGCATTGAGTATATCTCACAGAGCTTATGTGATTGAGAACGGCGTTACTGTGATGGAAGGTACGGGTAAAGATCTTCTGGGAAATGAGCACGTGAGAAAGGCTTATCTGGGGATATAATATAACTAGCGAAGCACGCTATATCTCTCCAGTATTTCTTTTAGGTCTAGAAACTCGACTTCTAGGCCCCTTAAGGTCTTCAGGTATTTAGCTGCCTTGGCGGAATTAGTGGTTACCTTCCTCACCCCCATGTCCTCTAGGGGAGAGACGACCATGCAAGTGTCGGCCCATATCTCCGCACCAAACCTGTCGAGTATGTTCTTCAGGCCGGATCTCTCAACCATTGAGAGCACGGCTCTAGATGTATAAAGCCAAAATCGAGTCGTGGCTTTCCTCCCGTTCACCATTTGAGCAATGGTTCTGAACTCTTGGAGGGAGAGGTGCGGACACCCTAAAACTACCAGATCTGTTCCCCCATCAAATGTGCTCAGGTCCTCGTATACCCCCCTCAACTCGCTTCTGGTCACCTCTACCTCTCGATCGACCGGTTGAAGAGGGTTTGGCGTCACTCCTGGGACATGGAATACCTCTATGGAGCCTGAAGCCGCTCCAGCAGCCGATAGGGCCTTCATCTCTGGTACGGATCCGCTCACGAGGTATACTGGGACGGCATTAGGGTATTCTCTACCCACGAGGAAGGCTAGAGCGTAGTAATCCGAGAGATCCTCCATTTCAGGTGGCTTCACTCTGAAATCGGGCCTCCTATTGATCTCTAGATGCCTGCCGTAGAGGGAGGTGTACCCTGTTGCGGCCGAAACTATAGTCTTAGTCCCTCCTTCCCTGTTAGTCTTGGCCCCAAGTACGCTATTTGCATAGGCAACCGCGCTAGATTCTCCCCAAGATATGTGCTCCCCGAAGTGGGGTAGATTGCCCACCAAGTAGGGAGTGCATGTGAAGGACGGAGTCGCCCCCATCTGCAGAAGGGATTCTACTATGCTCAGCTGACCGCTTGCGAAGCCCTCTGGAATCCCCATATCTCTCCACTTGGTCAGATCCATTCCTAGAGGATTAGTTGTCGCTAGAACCCTGAATTTCACCCTTTCCTTTATCTCCTCCAGCCACTTCCTCCCTGCATCGCCTATAGTTGCATACGAGACCCCAGATATGTGCACTGAGCTCACTCTGACGAAACCCTCGGCGCCGGAGATGGAGGCCTCCTTCTCCAAGTACCTCCTGAACTCATCGGGGACCTCCGGGTCCTCAAGCCTTAGTTCTCTTCTTCCCTTCAATTCCACAGGTATTCCAGCCAGTTCCGCACTGATGGTTATGCTGTCCGGCTCTTCCAAGACTATCTTGAGAGGAGCCGTCCCGTATTTTTTCAGGCTGAAGAAGATATACGCTCCCACGGTGGATCCAATGGAATGGGGTATGTACAGCACCTTCCCCGCGATGCTTTCCCCTCTCTGGGGGTGATCCGGTTGGATTATCTTACCAGTCCTCAGGTCTATTCCGTCGAGCCAAGAAATTGGGTGGGTGAGTCTCAGCTCCTTCAAATTCCCGTGAACCTCCTCACAGTCTCCTCATCCATCCTCCTGATCAGGGCCATTACTAGCTTTATGGCGGACTCCACATCGTCCGGAGACATTATCGAGCTGTGAGAATGAATGTGCCTCGTGGGAACCCCTAGTACGATTGATGGAACTCCGTACTTGTGTAGGTGCACCCTTCCAGCGTCAGTACCTCCCCTAACGGCAGAGAGCTGGTAGGGTATGTTCTCCTCCTCCGCTACTTCTATCACGAACTCCTTTAAGCGGGAGTTAGGGATCATACTCCTGTCCCAAGTCAGTATCGAGACGCCCTCACCCATCTTAGCTGGAGCTTCACTCGGAGACACGCCAGGAGAGTCACCTGCTATGTCTACGTCAACAGCTATAAAGACGTCTGGGTCCACCACATCCGCTGCAGTCTCAGCCCCCCTCAGACCGACTTCTTCCTGGACGGTTGCCACCGCGTAGTAGGTGTTGGAGTGCTGGACTCCATCCTCTCTAAGCCTCTTGAGGGCCTCCATTACTATGAATGCCCCCACTCTATCGTCGAACGCCTTGCCCAACCATGCTTTGCCGCCCCTTAGCACCTCGAACGGAGCTAGAGGCGCCACGGGATCCCCTATCCTTATTCCCATCTCCTTTATTTGGTCCTTGTTCTTAGCGCAGACATCGATGTAGAGGTCCTTTATCTCTAGGGGTTTCTTTCTCTCCTCTGGGGTCATGAGATGAGGGGGCTTGCTCGTTATCACTCCCACGTAATCCCCTTTCTTCGTCCTTATGACCACTCTGTGGGCGGGTAAGGTTGTGGAGACCCAGCCTCCTAAGGGCTCGAACTTGAGGAAGCCGTTGTCCTCGATGGAGACAATTATGAAGCCGACCTCGTCACTGTGGCCAGCCGCCATTATCCGAGGCCTATCGCTCGTTCCGGTCTTCTTCATTATGAGCGAACCTAGCCTGTCAGTCAGTACCTCGTCTGCAAACGATGAATACCTGTCCTTGAGCATCCTCAGGGGTTCCATCTCGAATCCAGAGGGACCAAAAGCCTCGGAAAATCTAGAAAAGAAGGAGATCGTTTCCTCGTCCATATGACCTACCCCTGCTAGCAGGTAAATAACTTTATCCTTAGCCGAAGCGCCTCATCGCGATGGAAGGGAAGAGACCGGGTCAGTACATGATATCTGAAATCTTAGATCAACCAGAGGCGATAAGGCGTACATTAGACGAGGCTAGGAGTGAGGCGATGGAGGCGGCCCGCCGCCTGAAGGAGAGATTCGTCTACACGACAGGTAGCGGTTCTAGCTACCATGCATCCCTGGTTCTAGGGAGAACGCTGATGAAGATATCCGGCCTGCGGGTGATCTCCATCCAAGCCTCTGAACTGCCTGACTGGCTACCCAATGACCTGGGAGATTCTGCCTTGGTCGCCTTCTCCCAAAGTGGGGAGAGCAAGGATGTGCTGACGGCAGTTAGGAGATTTAGGGAGTTGAATCCGGCCGCGCCTATAATTGGGATAACCAATACTCCAGATAGCACTCTTGCTAAGCTATCGGACCAAGTGATCCTGACCCGGGCCGGTGAGGAGAGAGCTGTTGCGGCCACTAAGAGCTACACTACGCAGTTAGCGGCATCCTTCCTACTCTCCGTCAGCTTGGCCTCAACCCAAGGTAAAGAGGTGGATCTCCTCATTACCGAGCTCGAACTTCTGCCGGATAAAGTGCTTCGCTCCATAGATGCATCAAGGTCCCCCGCTCACGATCTAGCACCCAAGATAGCCGAGAAACCAGTGGGGTTCGTCCTCGGCAAAGGTCCTAACTATCCTACAGCGCTGGAAGCGGCACTGAAACTCAGGGAGACCTCTAATCTGCACTATGTCGGATACGCCGCTAGGGAGTTCCTTCATGGGCCCATTCAGCTGGTAGATAGAGGTACACCGGTCATATTCCTCAATTGGAAGGAAGTGATGGAGGTCGTGCAGAAGGTGTCGTCTTTCGGGGGTGAACCCCTATTGGTTGGTGAGGATGGGGATTTCCCCTTGCCACTCACCGAGTATGAATTCTCACCTATGTTAATGGTCATACCGATGCAGCTCCTCTCTTATGAGACATCCATTTTAAAGGGTCTGGATCCTGATAAGCCTGAGAAGCTCTCAAAGGTGGTGAGGGAATGAAGCTCCTTTTACTTGAGATCGACAATGTCCTATACGACTCTAACCTGCTGAAGGGAATCGCTAGGGAATGGGCTATTACCGCAATGAAGGAGGCCGGTCTTCCAGTGGACTTTGACACGGCTATGGAAACCTTAATGGAAGTCGTAAGGGAGAAAGGCGAGGATTATCCGTTCCACTTTAACGAGATGATGATCAAGCTTGGGCTGAAGGAGGATTACAGGGTCATCGCCGCCGGAGTCATAGCGTACCATGACGTTAAAAGGGCGTTTCTGAAGCCAATTCCAGGAATAATAGACGCCATCTTAGCTGCGAGAGAGAGCGGTTTTAAGATTGGTGTTTTCTCTAGGGGAGATCCAGTAAAGGAGTGGGAGAAGGTCTTGAGATTGAACATACACCATCTAATCCACAAGTCCTGGATTGGGGGGGATTATACGCTGGAAAACGTGTTCTCCGGAGATTTCGACCCACATAAAACGATATATGTCTTGAATTCGGAGGAGTCATTAAGAGAGGCCATCAAAGCGCGTGTTAAGTTCGTGGTGCGGATGACCGAGAACGGCGCTGAGGTGTTGGAGAACGGGAAGACTGAGGAGGTATACGAGGTATGGAAGGTAGGGACTGCTGTGAGAAACCTTTTAGGAAGGCTATAGTCGGTGGGGCATTCGATAGACTTCATAAGGGCCACAGAGCTTTACTAGATACTGCCGTTAAGCTGGCCGATAGCTTGATGGTTGGTCTGGCGGATGGTCCCCTGCTGGCAGGGAAGGCTTTCAGGGAGAGGATACTGCCCTTCGATGAGAGGAGGGCCCTGCTGACCAGCTACCTCACTGGGAAAAATATACCCTTTCAGATAGTTAAAATCGTTGAACCGATAGGTCCGGCGGGGACCGATGAGGAGGCCGATCTAATAGTCGTATCACCAGAGACATATGAAAGAGCTCTCATGATAAATGAAGAGAGGAGGAGAAATGGTCTGAGGGAACTCTTCATAGTTGTAGTGCCAACCGTTCTGGCCGAGGATGGCGCACCTCTGAAATCTCATAGAATTAGAGCAGGAGAGATAGATCCTGAGGGCAGGCTCATTAAGGGGTAAATGCGCTATATTTTTCTTCTACTCGATAGGGGCTACGGCCGGTGTTAGGCTTGTATGTCGAGCCTGGAACCCATCTAATGCAGGGTGATGAAGCGATAGTAGAGGGCGCACTAATTGCAGGATGCCGGTTTTTTGCCGGTTACCCGATTACGCCAGCCACAGAGATCGCTGAAAGGATGTCTAGGCGTATGCCCCAAGTCGGTGGAGTGTTCATGCAGATGGAGGACGAGTTGGCATCTATAATGGCGATCATCGGCGCTTCTTGGGCGGGAAGGAAGTCCATGACCGCTACCAGCGGGCCGGGATACTCCCTAATGCAGGAGGGTCTTGGTTACGCGATAATCACGGAGACTCCCATCGTGATAGTGGATGTCCAGAGGGGTGGGCCCTCTACCGGGCTCGTGACCCTGCCCTCTCAAGGCGATGTGATGCAGGCTAGGTGGGGTAGCCACGGCGATTACGCCACCATAGCCCTAGCCCCGTCTAGCGCTCAGGACATGTTTGATCTAGCCATCAAAGCCTTCAACCTAGCTGAGACTTACAGGAACCCCGTGATAATACTCGCAGATGAGGTGATCGCCCACGTCAGGGAACCTGTCAAGGTCCCTCCATACGAGGAGATAGAGATAGTCGAGAGAAGGAGACCCAGTGTCCCTCCGGAGGAATATATACCTTATCTCCCAGATCCGGGTGAGTGGGTGGCTCCCATGCCTGCATTCGGGGAGGGTTATAACGTACTGGTGGAGAGCGTGATGCACGACGAGTTCGGTCACAGGATAGGGACCGATCATGTGGCCGCTGAGAGAACGATAAAGAGGATCTATTACAAGATTGAGAAGAACGTGGACAAGATAGCTATGTATGAGAAGAGATATATGGAGGATGCTGAGGTTGCCGTCGTTGCCTACGGTTCTACGGCAAGAACGGCCCTTAGAGCTGTCAGAGAAGCTAGAAACCAAGGTATAAAGGCTGGTCTGATAAGGATGATCACATTATGGCCCTTCTATGATCATCTCATAGAGGAGACCGCCAATCAGGTTAAGGCAATAATTGTACCTGAGATGAACATGGGAAAGATCGTAAGAGAGGTGGACAGGGCCTCCAAAGGTCAGGCAAAGGTGATGTCGGTACCCAAGGTGGGAGGAGTGCTCCACCATCCAGATGAAATTTTGGCTGTGATAAAGAGTGCTGTGAGGTGATGTTATGCTTCCTGAAGCAGAATTCGAGCATGTCCTAGCTAAGAAGTATATGAGAACTGAGATCATGCCCCATGCCTTCTGCCCCGGTTGCGGCTTGGGCATCATTGAAAGGATGATCCTGATGGCTTTCGAGGAGTTGGGACAGGAGGAGTGGGATAGGACCGTTTTCGTGTCGGGTATAGGGTGCTCCGGTTGGACTCCCCTCTACTTCAGGAGGGACGCGGCTCATACCCTACACGGTAGGGCGCTAGCTTTCGCCACTGCTCTGAAGGCGTCTAGGCCAGATCTAAACGTCATCGTGGTAATGGGGGATGGAGATAGCATGGGAATAGGAGGCAACCACTTGATCCATGCGGCAAGGAGGAACATAGGAATCACCGCAATCATAGCTACAAACATGCTGTACTCCCTTACCGGTGGCCAGATGTCTCCAACCACCCCAGAAGGAGCCAAGACTAACACCACACCATACGGTAACATAGAACCCAACTTTGACCTGATGGAACTTTTGAAGGCTGCTGGAGCCACGTATCTGGCTAGATGGACTACTTATCATTTCATTCAAGCTAAAAACAGCATAAAGAAGGCAGTAAAGCACAAGGGTTTCGCTGCCATAGAGATAGTGTTTCAGTGCCCCACTTACGCTGGCAGGTACATACTAAATCGTCCCGATCCAAGGGACATGATGCAGTGGTTCAAGGAGAACTCTATCCCCTTGGGAGTTGCGAAGAATAAGAGCCCTGAGGAGCTGAGGGGCAAGATCATAGTAGGAGAGTATCTGCACCGGACTGATAGAAAGGAGTACACTGAGAGGCTGAGGGAGCTGGAGGAGAGGGCAAAGGGCAAGGGGAGGTGAAGTCGATGGCATCTCCGGTGAAGGTGCAGCAGATAGCAGTGAGCGACAAACTCTGCAAGGGCTGTTACCTCTGTATATGGGCCTGCCCATGGGATGTTCTAGAGATAAGCGAGGAAAGGAATTGGAGAGGGGTGAAGAAGCCCTATGCCGCCAGAATAGACCAGTGCAGGGCCTGCAGACTCTGTGAATGGTACTGCCCGGATTTCGCACTCCAAGTCATAGTGGACGAGAAGGAGGAGAAGGTGCTTCTAGAGGTAGAGGAGAATTACGAGAAGCCCTGGTTGGAAAGGGTCAGGAAAAGGGATGAGGTCGTTAGGAAGGGGGTGTGGTGGCTTGAGGATTGAAGTAATGATCTCGGGCTTCGGTGGTCAAGGAGTAGTGTTATCCGGCGCGGTTTTATCCCAAGCCTCAGTACTGAGCAACTACTACGCGGCCGCCACCTACACATACGGGCCTGAGGCGAGATTGGGGTCCACGAGGTCGGAAGTGGTCATCTCGGACGAGGAAATTGACTATCCTAAGATAATAAGTCCGGATTACTGGATAGCGATGAATCAAATGTCTCTCAACACCTTCTCCAAGAGATACCCATTGGACAAGACCATAATCTTGGCGGACTCCTCGATGATAAAGTACTTCGATCCGGTGGAAGGTAAGGTAAGGACCATCTACAAGATCCCCGCCACCGATGAGGCTGAGAGGCTGGGCAACAGGCTCGTGGCTAACATGCTCATGCTTGGAGTTTTCGTCACGGTTTCCGGGATCATACCCTTGGAAAACTTGAAGGAAGCGATAAGGAGAATGGTGAAGCCTCAATTCATAGATTTGAACTTGAGAGCGGTGGATAAGGGTAAGGAGATAGGTGGGTCTCTCCTCAAGGGGGTAAAAGTTTAAGCCCCTCTCCCCAAATTTTCCCAAGGGGCCATGATGAGTATTCGGCAAGAGGGTGTATATGGCCCAGAAGAGGGTCAGCTGAGCCCTCCGGGAGGATGATCCCTTGTTCCCCTTTAAGGATGAGAATCCCAGTCCAATAACCCCTTGGGTTACTTACGGATTGATCCTATTCAATGCGCTGGTCTTCCTCTGGGAAATAGCTGGCGGACCCGTGAGGTTCGAGTTGCTGATCTACGAGTACGGGTTCATCCCTAGGTTCTTCCTTGAGGATCCTGCCTCCAACGCGTACAGGCTCTTCACCTCGATGTTCATGCATGGAGGTTGGCTCCACTTGTTGGGGAACATGCTCTATCTCTACATATTCGGTGATAATGTGGAGGCCGCCTTTGGCCACCTCAAGTACCTGATTTTCTACATCATATCTGGAGTTGCTGCGAGCTTCCTCCACATGGCAGTATTCCCCCTATCAGAGATACCGGCTGTAGGTGCCAGTGGAGCGATAAGCGGTGTATTGGGGGCCTATCTCGTCTTCTTCCCCCAAGCTAGGATAATGACGGCCATCCTCATTTGGTATTTCATAACGGTTGAACCCATACCGGCTAAGTATTACATAACGTTCTGGTTCATATGGCAGCTCATTCCAGGTCTGCTGGCTGGAGAGGCAACTGGGGTTGCCTACTGGGCCCATGTGGGTGGATTCATAGCAGGGGTCCTAATGGCGTATCCTTACAGGCATAGGGTTAGGTACTTGAGGAGGCTCTGGATGATGGAGAGGTACCATCATGGACCTTATTGGTAGAGCCTCAGAACTGGCTGAAGTCATGAAGTTAGCTTATGAGAGGGGTTATACTACTGGAGCGGGGGGGAATGCGAGCGCTCGTGTGGACGAGGGGATACTCATAACCCCCTCGGGCCAATTCAAGGGAAGGTTGAGGGCCGAGGACATGATACTGATTGATTATCAAGGAAGAGTCTTAGAGGGTAAAGGGAGGCCTAGCTCGGAGTGGAAGCTTCATCTGAAGGTCTATGAGATCAGGCCAGATGTGGGAGCGATCCTCCACTGTCATCATGCAGTGGTAACTGGGTTGGCGATGTCCATGGTGAATTTGGAGATCGATAGAGCGGTTCCAGCTCCATTGAGGGAATTTGATTGGACAGAAGAAGCGAGGATCCTGCTGAGAGATGTGAAAATACTACCTTGGAAGCCATACGGTACTGAGGAATTGGCTGAGATCATATCTAACGCACTGAAAGACGTTAATGCCGTTGTGGTATCGAGGCACGGCGCATTTGTCGTTTCTAAAGATCCTTGGCTTGCACTATCAGCCATGGATTCCCTAGTTGAAGTGTTCACGATAAACTTGGTGAGGCGGCTAGTAGGCTAGCCGCCCTCCCTCCAAGGCCTCCCCACCCCCACATACAGGACTCCAGAGGGCAGAGAGTCCACCTCGATCACATGCCTCCCATCCACTATCAACCTCAACTTATCTGACAGCTGAAACATTTCGCTTGATTTCATTCGGTAAACGGAGTGATCGGTGGATATCACTGCAATGTCGGCTCCCCCGAGAGCTTCGATTAAGTCGTTCGTTAGGGGCACCCCTATTTCATCAAGCTTGACATCCTCCCTTATCATAGGATCATGAACAACTATCTCCCTGATTCCCATTGAGAACATGTGGTTTATCAGATCGTAAGTTGGGGAAAGACGTGAGTCAGGTACGTCACCTCTAAAAGCCAGCCCCAAGATCGCTAATTTAGGGTCCGATATACCGAGCCTTTTCATACCCTCTCTGACAAGACGGGATACCTCTGCAGGCATGTTCTCATTTATGGTTCTGGCGATAGCAGTTAAAGGAAGTTCCATGCCTAGGTCCTTAGCCTTCCAAATGAGGAATCTCGGGTATACAGGGATACACAAACCTCCAACTCCCGTGCCTGGTTTATGTAGGTGGGAATGGGGTTGACTATTGGCGGCCATCCTTACCTCATCGTAATCCACACCTAACCTCCTGCAAAGGGCTGCTATCTCATTGGCCAAAGCTATGTTTACATCCCTGTAGATCCCCTCGGCCAACTTCTCGAGCTCCGCAGCTAAATCGCTTGACAGCTTTATCACCCCTCTTTTAACTACAAGCGAGTAGAGACTAGCCGCTACTTCCGTGCTTTTAGCATCGATACCTCCCACCACCTTGGGATAGGACTCTACTATGTCCCTCAGCGCCCTTCCCTCTGATATCCTCTCTGGACTGTAAGCAAGACCGAAATCCTTTCCAGCTTGAAGCCCGCTTAGCTCTTCTAAAATAGGTTTGAGAACTTCTCTAGTGGTTCCAGGGGGTACGCTACTCTCAAGTATAACTAGGTCCCCTTCCTTGAGTCCCGAGGCTATGGACTCAGCTGCGGACCTGAGAGCATCGAGGTTCGGCTTCCCCTCATCATCTATTAGAGTCGGAACAGCTATTATCTTGACGTGAGTTTCCCTAGAGGCCCATTCGCCATCACTCGTCGCTTTTAACCTCCCCTCCTCTAAAGCTTTTCTGAAGACATCTGTGAGACAGGGCTCATCAACTGGAGACTCCCCTCTGTTGAGTTTGAGTACCTTTCCCTCGTCCACATCCACGCCTATACCGCTAGCGCCCGCTTGGAGCCATGCCGCTAGTATGGGGGAACCGACATGACCCAATCCATAAACCGAGACTTTTATCTTACCATCGCGGAGCGCTCTCCTTATCTCACCCTCTTCCATGTCGAACAACTTCATTTTCCCATCGGGAGTTGACATTATTAACTTACTTTAAAGGTAGTTAGAATCGGGTGAGCTTATGAGGAGGGTAAAGACTGGCATACCCGGCATGGATGAGCTCCTCAATGGAGGCATACCTGAGAGGAACGTCGTGCTCCTTTCAGGCGGGCCAGGAACGGGAAAGACGATCTTCGGGATGCAGTACCTGTACAATGGATTGAAGAATGGAGAGGCTGGTGTCTATGTGGCTCTGGAGGAGCATCCGGTGCAGGTCAGGATTAACATGTCCGCATTCGGGTGGGATCCTAGGCCTTACGAGGAGGCGGGCAGGTTCGCTATAGTGGATGCATACACAGGTGGCATAGGGGGAGCGGCCAAGAGGGAGAAGTACGTTGTTACCGACCCGGAGGATGTCCACAGTCTCATAGACGAAATGAAGGCCGCTATCAGTGAGGTAGGGGCTGTTAGAGTCGTTGTGGATTCGGTGACCGCGCTCTACCTGACTAAGCCCGTGGTGGCGAGGAAAACCGTCCTCCTCCTGAAGAAGGTGTTATCGGGAACGGGAACTACATCCATCCTGATTAGCCAAGTGGGGGTCACTGAGAGGGGGTTCGGCGGCCCTGGAGTCGAGCATGCAGCCGATGGTATCATCAGACTGGACTTGGATGAGTGGGATGGCGAGCTCGTCAGGAGCCTCATAATATGGAAGATGAGGGGGACCGCCCACTCCATGAGGAGGCATCCCTTCGAGATTACGGATAATGGAATAGTTGTGCACCCCGAGAAGGTGGTCAAGAGGAGGAGCATTATTTTAGAGGAGTGACGCGGCAGCCACTATTGAGGTGAGCGCGCATAGCGTTAAAGGACCGCATAAAATCATCGCTGGAACACTACGTCAGCGAGGCTAGAATTGCTATCGACGAGATATTGGATAAAGAGTCGAATACCCCTTTCTTCCTTCCCTTAAAGGAATTCCTGAGCGGAGGGAAAAAGGTAAGGCCTGCTCTCCTCCTGATCGTCCATGATGCCTGTGGTGGAGGTGGAAATCCGGGTCCCGCGGCTGCCGCAATAGAGCTCATACACGCGGCTTCCCTGATACACGACGATATAATAGACAGAAGCACTCAGAGGAGAGGGGAGTTCTCCTTCCACCTGAAGTACGGGTTCGAGATGTCCATCCTCGTGGCTGACTTCATACTATCGCTGGTTCTAGATATAGCGAGCATGTATGAAGACAGAAGAGTGGGTGAAATCCTATCTAAAGCATCTAAGCTCATGTCTGTGGGGGAGATGAGGGAAGTACAAGTGTTAGAGGCCAAGAATCCCCTCTCCTTGGATGAGTACTTGGAGATACTCAAGTACAAGACCGCTGTCCTTTTCGAGGCAGCCACATCGTTGGGCGCTGTTATTGCCGGTAGGCCCGATATCTCGGATGACCTAGGTTTATACGGGCTCTATATGGGAATGGCTTACCAGATAAAGGACGATCTATTGGACTGGGGGTCTCCAGGGGAACTTACCTCTCTTCTTAAGGAGGAGGGATTGAAGGAGCTCTTGGAGGAGATGGCCAACAGTCTAGCCGCTGAAGCCATAGAGAGGTTGGAGGTACTGGAGAATACCACCCAGAGAGACCTGCTTAGGGATCTGGCCCTTTATTCGATAAATAGAGAGGAGTGAAGGTAAGGTTAGACTACAGGAGACTCAGGAATACTGTGAAGTTGAGGACTACCCATAGTATGACCGTGATAAGCAGAGATCTTCCCTTGTTCATCTTGAACCCATACCTGCAAGCCAAATAAACGATAACTACCATCCACAGGGAGACCAGCAGGTTTATGGCTTGCTGTTGTACCTCAAGGCCTTGGGGCATTCCCCCACCGAACCCTCCTACGTTCCCGGTGGAGAGGTCTATCTCCCATCTCACGGGGGGCATGATATAGCCTATGTATGCCATCAGGAGCCCTGAGAGTATCGAAGGTATGTTCTTAAGGCCCGCCACCATCAGCGATGAGGAGAAACCTCCCTCGCCCGACATGAGCTTTACTAGCACGAAGAGGACCACTGCAGTTACTAACTGTATGAAGAGCTCCGAAAGAAGGGCTTCTAAGTAGATGATTGCCGGATTCTTCATGAATACGTTCATCATCTCCTTGGCCGCCTCTAAGGCCTCCTCCGGTATGTTCCCTCCGCCCACCAAGTTGATCTCTATCTTCTGAAATACCATCCACATGCCCAAGCCAGTGAAAGCGGAGCCCATCAGTAGGGCCACTAACCAGTACTTGAGCTTCGGCCTAATCACCAGCGCCCTGAAGACAGATGAGGCTAGCTTCATTGGTTGAAGGAGGTAATCGGTGAGTGAGTAGGGGATTTCCTCTTCAAACTCTTCAGATATTTCGAAGCCCACGCCCATCACCGAGTTGTACGACTCGCTTATGCGTTAAAAATATCTCCATAACCTTAAAAATCCAGAGAGCCCAATCCTACATGGCCCACGCGATGAGGAGAGCGAACATCAACGAATCCTTAGCGGAGATGGAGTTCCCAGCTCACACCGAGCGTGGGCCCCTGTGAATGTGAATGATCGTACGTGTGAATCGCGTCAATGGTGAGGGTCAATTTTTATTAGTGCGGTGATCCATCCACTCCACTGGAGCCGGGGTAGCTCAGCCTGGTTAGAGCACCGGACTCATAAGTTGAGTCGGGCCCACGGTGCTCCCGCTGGGAAATCCGGGGGTCCCGGGTTCAAATCCCGGCCCCGGCACCAATTCACTCATGGAATAACTAGGATGCCCCTTCCTCCCGCCTTATCTCTCATCTTGCCATCGAACGTAGCTAGGGGAACGCCTTCCCTCTCAGCTATGGATAGTATGAGCTCATCCTCCCAGTCCAATGGATCCTCGCATACTAGGGAATCGAAGATCTCATCCAGCTCGTTATACGCCAACTCAGCCCGTTTATCCGCTAGATACGTCAGTATCAAATCCCTTGTCCTTTTAGCATCGAGACCGGCTCCTCTGCTGAACCAGAACAGTTCCACCACGACTACGAAGGGAATTATCCACTTGTCCAATGAGATGAGAAGTTTCCTAGCTTCGTCGTGTCTCTCCGCATCACTGAAGTAGGCATGGATCAGCACGTTGGTATCCACCACGGCCCTCAAAGGGTTGCCCCCCTCGAGATTAGGTAATTAACCGTCTCATCGTCCAGTTTCATTCCCAAGGTTCCTTCAGTCACTGGAGAGACTCGACGAATCGAGATGCTGTTCTCTCCGATCTCAACCGAGTAAACAGCATCCTCTAAGTAGGACGACAGGAACTTGAGCAGGCCTCTTTTGGTGAAAACCTTTACTGTCATCATGATCCCCGTAAATGGGGCCGCCGGGATTTGAACCCGGGACCTCCGGCTCCCAAGGCCGGCATCCTACCAAGCTAGACCACGGCCCCTCTCAGTAAGGAACTCATCGAATAAAACTATTTCACGGCTGGGAGCGCCCTCTCTCCCCACAAGACAGGTTCGGAATGACCCCCTTATCCAGCAGTATGGATACTTTAGAACCCTTAGGAAGTTCTAACCGCAGGTTTAGGGCTTTGCCCTCGTCTAGAACCGTATTCACCCGTCTAAGCTCCACCACACGATCCCCCTTTATCACGCTCACGTAGTAGACTGTGATCCTCCCGCCCCTATTCACCACCTCTAAGATCGCCTCCTCACCGATGCAGGAGAGGCTTCCAGCGACATCTGTCCTAAGCGAAGAGACTGAGATGTATGAGAGGGAAACGGCTATTATTGAGATTAGGCCCAGAGAAACAAGCGCTGCGAGGGGAAGCCTACTCCTACTCATCGGAGAACCTCTCTGAAAACCATTTAGGTTCCTTTGGGAGCTTCACCAAGGGGAAGGCCATGCTGCCAGCCGGAGAAATTCCGTTAGAGAAATTGTACTGCTCTCCCGTCTCATCAGCTTTGTATACTAGGAAACTTCCTTCATCCTCATCTTCATAGAGGACGTAGGAGAATATGTCTGGTTTCGTAGCCCCGTAGTTGTTCGCGAAGGTACCTATCACCCTCTTTCCAAGTGACTCACTCCTGAACTCTAGCAGGACTGTAATGGAGTTGGATGCCGCTGCTAACCTTAGGAGATCGAGCAAGGAGTTTAGTTGCAGCAATTCAAGCTCCCAATCACAACCCTCCTTCTCCTCAGGGTCCATCCCATCCCCCCACACGTTGACGGGTTGGGATTTAACCTTTATTTAAGAGCAGGTGAGGTCAGGTATAGCGCCCTCAAAAGGACCGTGAGGGCCTTTACTAGCCCTGGTTCCGTCGAGATAAATCCGTTCATCATATTTTCATCGGATATAAGACCTGATTTCTCGGTGACAAACGCGAAGAGTCCTGGATTTGCCATTCTGACGCTTCTTGTTCCGAGACCCCTGTTCCTCAGCTTCTCATAGGTGTCCGGACTATCCACAACCAAGCTTACGTTCCTGCACCTCAGACCAAAGGGTACGAATTCTACCCCTTCCCCATTGGTTACCAAAATAAGGAAGTCTTTGAAATCCCTCAGCAGAACGTTGGAGACCCTTCTTATGGTGTTCCTACCTCCCACTGGCAGGGTGATCTCTCCGAGGACCCAGAGGCCCTCGCTGAACTCTATCTTGAACATCTTCTTGAGTAACGAGAGCTTTCTGAGGGCTTCCTCTACCACCATCTCGGAGAGTAGAGTTGGTAAAAGCTCGGGAGGAGGAGATGATGCCCTCAACGGCCTAGTGGGAAACACTTTCACTAAGCCTAGGTCTTCTAGGGATTCCAAGACCGCATACACCTTGGTTCTGGGTATTCCTGTAGCCTTGCTCAAATCGCTAGCCTTAACCTGTTCCCTAGAGAGGGCGAGATAAGCTAATGCCTTGGATTCGTACGAGGAGAGACCCAACTCTCTTAGAAGCCTCTCCAGACTGGATAATGTTCTGTCTTCGCTGTTCATCTCAGTGGACTTCTACCATCTCAGCTATTATCTTACCACCAGAGATCTTCCTTACCCTAGCTGTTACGGTGATTCCTGGGTCTGCGGCGCCTACTATCACCACGGGTCTGCCCCTGTAGATCCCTTCTCCCTCGCCCCTCCTGTTGACGGACTGGACCAGCACTTCTATTAAGTCCCCAGGCTTTAGAGAGGAGGATCTCTCCTCCGGCTTGTCGAATCTGGTCACATACAAGCTTCCCTTAGCCTTCCTGCCCAGTCTCCCCTTCCAACCTCGGGAGGAGTCGTTCCCTTTCGGGTTCCTTCTCGGCATGTTATCCCCACGGATTCGCTAGATAGGTGGGATTTCCCCACTTAAAAATCATTGTTGAAGGCTTCACTCTTGAACCACCAAGCCCATAACATCCATCACATTGGTCATAGTGGGACCAGTGAAGATAGCATCACCGAGCCACGAGAAGAACGTGTGAGAGTCGTTATTTTTCAGGAAAACCTCCGGTCTCAGTCCTTCTGAGAGAGCTCTTTCCAAAGTCCGGCCGTCAGCTATCGCTCCCGCTGCGTCAGACACTCCGTCTACTCCATCAGTCCCCACAGATCCCAGCACGACCCCCTCGAGACCTGATATCGTTGGGATCCCTCCTAAAACCAGTTCTTGATTCCTACCTCCAATTCCCTGCCCAGTCACCTTCACAGTGGTCTCTCCACCCAAGATGACGGCTGCAGGCGGGGTGAGAGGCAGCCCCTCCTTCGCTATGGAGACTGCAAGGCCTGCCAGAAACTTACCTATGTGTCTGGCCTCCCCTTGTGCCCTAGAGCCGAGCACTAGCACGTTATAGCCCATCTCAACCAGCGCCCTCTCAGCTGCCTGGACGGCCTTCAGATTATTGGCCACTATAACGTTCATGACCCTATCGAATACCTCGTCGCCCGGCTTAGGGGTCTCCGGTATCTCACCCTTTAACCCGCGCTTCAGCACTTTTATCACGGACTCCGGCATTTTATCGATGAGTGAATAGTTTTCAAGCACCTGCCAAGCGTCCTCGAAAGTCGTCTCATCGGGTGCAGTTGGGCCGGAGGCTATAACATCTAAGGGATCTCCTATGACGTCGGATATTATCAACGATACGACAGTAGCCGGATAGGCGGCCTTGGCGAGCCTACCACCCTTTATCTGAGATACGTGCTTCCTGACGGCGTTTATCTCCCTGATATCCGCCCCTGAAAGTACGAGCAACCTGTTCATCTCTCGTAGGTCGTTCAAAGAGATACCCTCCATGGGGTATTCCATTAGAGCAGAGCCACCGCCCGATATCAGGGAGAGGATTAGGTCCCTTTCTCCCGCCCTTTTAGCTGTATCTAAGATCTCTTTAGCCCCTTTCAGGCTACCCTCATCGGGGATTGGGTGACCGGCTGGATTCAACATGATCTTCGAGAGGGAAACGGCTTTCTCGGTCTTAGCGGGGACATTGACCCAACCGGACGATATGCGATCCCCTATCCTGTCCTCCACGGCTTTAGCCATCATGCTTCCAGCTTTTCCTGCTCCCACCACGTAAACGCCTTCAAAGGATCCTATATCGACGGATGAAGTACCGAATATTATCTCCTGATCCGAGAATCTGGAGAATACCGCTTTATAAGCGTCGGCAGCCGTGATCGCCTTATCGAAGGCCAGTAGCAGGGCCCTTCTGGCGTCCTTGTCCCTCCTAGTCGCTCCGTTGTCAACAAGCTCATCCAGATTTTTTATGTAGGAGGAGCTCATGGAAGGTTCATCCCCCTTGAGCCGAGTTCCTCGCCCTCAGCATTAAACCTGATGTATCCCAGTGCGATTCCATCTACCGGTCCCTCGTACTTGGTTAAGATGTTCATCCAACCCTCCTTAATGTCCATCGATTGTATTATGCCGACACTCTTGCATTCTCTCCCTTGAATGAGACCCACGTAGAGCCCCTTGTACACATCCATTGGGCCCACCCTCACCTCTTTGTTCAGGAGATCTGAGAGCGTTGCGATTTTCCTCCTGTCGACCTCGCCTTCCGTGATCGCTATGAGCATGTCGGGAGACTCCTCCATCCACCGCACTCTCACCCCCAAGATACGCTCTAAGAATGGGATGTACTCGTCTTTCGCCCTGCCTGTCGTTAGGAACGTGTTCGTCAGCTCGATTCCTCGGAGGTCGAGCTTTCTCGTAGTGGCGCCAGATAGGTACCTCCTCAGGAGGGCCCTCCTGACAGCGATCCTGTAATTCCTACTTTTGGTCAGATCTCTCACGGGAGATCTGACTTTCAGGACCTTTACATCCCTAGGAACCATCTTAGCTATGTGATCCAAGTCTCCCTCTTCCTTCTCTATCAGTACCAAGATATCCGGATCCAAGAACTCTACTTTGAACCTCTTCAGAGCCCTAGCCGCTCCTCCATCCACGAAGCCCGTTGTGTTTATCAGGACGGTCCTGCTCCTGGACCTATCTAAGGCATTGAGGAGCCCCTTCACCATTGGAAGGAAGTGGCCACTTGGTGTTTTGTCGCCGATGAAGTACATGAAGTCCGGTTCCAGTAACTTGGTGTGGGCTACTGGTTTTTCCACATCCTTGCTGGAAATCACCCCGGGCGGTCCCAGATCTGACTGGCCAACGTCTGAATCGATGATGGAGACCGTGCTACCCCCTCTCACTATCTTGTTGATCGTAAAAACTATTGTGGAGCTCTTGCCCGAGTCAACTCTGCCTATAAACATGGTCTTCTTGTCCATCACAATTTCAGGAAGCTCCCTCCACCAGTCCGGAATGGGGCTCTCCAACTTCACGTAGTGCCCATCTACAACCACTTTCGAGTCAGTGGAAGATGTGACTAGTAGCTCAACACCGTCCATCTGAACTGCTATCTCATTGAACTCGGCGCCCCAGACCTCAATATTGCCGCTTAGGAGTTTAATAGATGCTGGTGACCTCACTAATACCCCTTCACCCTTAGGTATTTCCACTTCTTCTGGCATCGGACATACTCACACCGGAATCATTTAAGAGAACCCCGGGTGACGACCAGATGTGGGTGAAAAGGTCTTGATCTTGGAACTAGAGTGTAAAAAGCCTTTGGGGAAGGCATCCTTACCGGCAGACTTAGAAGAGGAGGTAGAGGCGAAGATTGAATTGGATGAGATAGGAAAGTACCGATACACTGTCGATCTTCCTGAGGAACTGGTGGGAGGGGATCTCCTACTCACATCCGTATACTATGCTGTAGAGTCGCTGCTGGAGCATTTTCCCCCGATCTGTGAGGTGAAGGGGGTTGAATTCCCTCTCGACAGGGTGAGGTCTCCCACCCCGGGCAAATCTGGATTGAAGAAGTACTTAGGGCTTAGAGGTCCGGGTGTAGCGGCCTCGGTGGGAAAAAACGTTGTCTTGCATCCCCTCTCGCATGCAAGATTATTTAGGGAGATGTGCAAGGCCGGCCTCCACGTAGGCTTCGATCCCCTCAATTTAACTGATAGAGAGGTTTCTCCTTACCTAGATAGGGCTCATCAGATAGTCGAAATCACTGATAGGATAAAAGAGGAGGAAGGTAAGCGAGTACTGTACTTCATGAGACTCCCCTTATCCTCAGAAGATCTAGAGCGCGCCATCTCCTTGGGGATAAAGGGGTTTTACGTCCATCTGTGCTGGGATCTGGGGATGCTCAGGCTCGCGATCGAGTTCATGGACAACATATTCTTGGCAGCGAGGGGCGTGAACTGCTTCATTAGAGAGGTAGGATTGGGAATTAAAGCCACTTACAAGCTCTTGAGAGCTAGCGGCTTTGATCTGATCGAGAGATCCGTGGCATGGAGGAGGGAGGATCTGGAGATCGTTAGGGAGCTAGATGAGGTCATTGGAAGCGGGAAGGGCGCTGCGATGCCGTTAACTTCCCCCCAAGTCCACCAAGGGATAGCCATCGCCAATATTCCTGAGGACCTGCAGGTGATCCTCAATGGGGATCTAGGAATATACGATCACCCCAGAGGGATCATAGCTGGAGTAAGATCCATAAGAGAGGTGCTGGATTCCTTCATGAGAGGTGAAAACCTCTTATCAGTAATCAGGAGGGATAAGGATGTGGAGGCGATGGTGGAGAAATGGGGATATCTGCTACCGTGAAGGTGGGTTGCTGCGGATTTCAGGTCTCTAGGAAGAGATATTATGAGAAACTCAGGTTGGTAGAGGTTCAGAAGACATTTTACAAACCGCCTAAGATTGAAACCTTGAGGAGGTGGCGTGAGGAGGCTCCTAAAGACTTCGAGTTCACTGTAAAGGCCTGGATGGCATTCACCCATAATCCCAGAAGCAGGATATGGGGTAAGACAGGCCTTCCCAAGGATGACTCCTATGGGTCGCTCAAGCCCACCAAGGAGAACTTCAACCTGTGGGAGGAATTCGAAGTTCCGGTGAAGGAGCTAGGAGCAAGTGTTGTAGTTTTTCAAAGCCCGCCCTCCTTCGAATTCAACGAGGTCAATCTCGCCAACGCGCGAGAGTTCTTCTCCACCATCTCGGGGGGCTTTCTACTGGCATGGGAGGTCAGAGAGGCTGGTTGGCTCAAGAGCCCGAAGTTCAGGGACCTTCTGGAGGACCTAGGGATCTCTCACGTTGTGGATCCCATGTACGAAGCTCCCGTTTATGGTAAGATCCGATACTACAGGTTGCATGGTAGGAGGGAGGGGAAGAAAATCATATATTCCCACAAGTACGGGAAGGAAGAGTTAGAAAGGCTTAGAGAGATTGTGGAGGGGTGGTCCTTGAGGGAGAACTACGTGCTGTTCAATAACTCCTATTTCAGCTTCGAAAACGCCATTCAATTCCAAGAGATGGTTCATTCCACATAGAACCAGCCCTCCATCTTTCCCCAGTCCCACTTAATTCCTTCCCCGACCGCCAATCCGTAGACTATGGCCCCTCTCCACACGCTGAACTGGGGATCCGAGACCATCTTGGGATCGGTTTCCAGCCCCACGGATTTCATCATCACCTTAAGCTTGGTCGGCGAGTCCGTGGCTATTCCCTCCAACCCTTTGGGGACTTGCCAGTTGAAGGCCCCTCCCGATAGGATAATGTGCCTCACTATGGACGACTGAAGCTCCACTGGGGTCTTAGAAATGGCTTCCCTTATAGCTTCAGCCAGACTCACGTCCCCTGGGATCACTTCACCTCCCACGAGAGTGTCCTTGGGTGGTGTGAAGCCCCTAGAGTAGTAGCTCTCGAAGATCTCGTGTCCGGGATTGAAGAAGAACTCGCCTATGAGGAACCTCTGCCACGCCTTATCTCCCATGTCCACCTCCACTGTAGTACCGGGAATGCGGAAGACTGATTGTAGCGCGCTAGGATGATCCTTAGCCCAAGATATGGCTTTATCCACGTCTAAGGGGAGGAGACCAACGGATTCCTTGAATATGCGGACGAATTTCTCCTCCCTAGCTAAGTCGGAGTAACCGAGATCCTTCAGGATCTGAGCTGCGATCCTGTCCGAATCGCTTCCTCCCCTGTTGAGGGGGATCAAGGCAGCCTTAATCACGTCCCTGCTTATGGGCGTTATCTGGGTGTTTCCGTGCCCTGCCTCAACCACAACACACGTCACCGCCTTCTCCGCTATGGCAACCGCTAACGGCTGCGGTATTATGGTAACCGCCCTTACAAGGCCACCTCCTTCCTCGGCGTTCACCTCCTTGTGAATCTCAAACAGCCTCTCGTACATGTATGTCGGTGCTTGTGCAGCTAGCGATGCGACTACGAAGAAACCGTGGAAGGGAACTCCGGTAGAGTCCGTTCTCCCAGGGTGGTATTTGAGAAGCCCGTATCTCACGAGCTCCTTTATTACCTTCCAACCCCTCTCATCTCCCCTCTCCACTATGCCGTTTCTCATGGGGTAGTAGAGCCTAGATAGGTCAGCCTTAGATTCCAAGTACTCTGTTACCTCATTACCTACAACTACCTCCCTCGATTTAATGCCCCTGACCTCGGCAGAGAGCTTCGATATTCTGGGAAAGTACCCCCTGTTCTCCACCATGTCGGGCCCGGTCTTCATGAGCCACCAAGGCCCGAACTTGTAGTATGAGGTACCGAAGTCAGATGCGAAGATGGGTTTGGTGGTAACTGACAATTCCCCGCACCTCCTTAAGGGACAGTAATTCCTCGGATCTGATTACCCTTGAGGGATCTACCTTGCCGGTGTCGAAGTCCACCTTCACACCTTCAGCAATTAACAGTGACGCTTTCAGTATAGGGCCGTAGCTGTAGCCTCCTATCCTCATGTCGCTCCTTATCACCCTGTGGCAGGGGACTATGAGTGGAAACGGGTTTCGAGAGGCGTAGTTTCCGGCGGCCCTCGGTGATGTGCCCAAAGCCCTCGCAAGCTCCCCGTAAGTTGTTACCATGCCCCTCGGGATGGAGCTCATCAGCAGAATGGCGTTCCAAAATTTCTCCCGGGGATGGCGGGCCAGTCTGATCCCGGAGAGATCTACGCTCTCTCCGGAGAATAGCTTACTTATCAGGAGGGCCAATCTGTAGGCCGAGGGTATGTGGTATTCAGGCATTAGATCCAATGAATCTCCCCAAGCTGAGTAGCAGGTAGCTCTCAGGTCGGCCTCCGCCTCCTCTTTGGAGGGAAGGGGGATCGTATTGCAGTAGAGCTCCCTTCCGCCGACTCCTATTCCCACGTACCTACCGTCCACCTCCTCTATGACGAACTTTATCCTCGTCCCCGCCATCCCCTTTCACCGGTCTAAAGGACAAGGGAATGCTATTTAAAGGGGAACACAGGGCCTTCCCATCTGTATGGAGCCTATAAGGATCGACGGAAGTTACGGAGAGGGTGGGGGGTCCATACTCAGATACGCCTTATCCTTGTCCGCCGTCACGCTCAAGCCTGTTGAGGTGTACAATATAAGGGCCAAGAGGAAGAAACCGGGCCTTAGGCCACAGCATCTCAATGCTGTGATGGCCCTCGCTAAGCTAACGGAAGCGCATGTGGAAGGAGCTAGGGTGGGTTCCACTCGAGTGCTCTTCGTACCTAGGAATAAGAGAGGAGGGGCGTTTGAGGTAGATATAGGTACGGCTGGAAGCGTGACTCTTGTGATTCAAGCGTTGCTGCCAGCTTGCCTGACATCTGACAGCGGAGTGAGGTTCCTCATCAGGGGAGGAACGGATGTTCCCATGGCACCTCCCATCGACTACATGAGAGAGGTCTTCCTCCCGAATATCGCTATGATGGGAGCCCATGCGGAAATTAGACTGATCAAGAGAGGCCACTATCCAAAGGGCGGCGGAATGGTGGAGCTGAGGGTGCAGCCATCGGACCTCTCAGGTCTCGATGAGGTGAAGAGGGATGACATCTCTCTAATCAGGGGAAGAGCACACGCGGTAAAGCTACCCAGGCATGTCACGAGGAGGATGATCAGGGCAGCGAGTGAGTTATTGAAAGGCAGGGGGTTCAAAGTGCTAATAGAGGAGGACTGGTCCCAGGACGGGCACCTAGGTCCGGGTGCTGGCATAGTCCTCTGGACTGAAAGTGAGCCAGTTATAGGCGCTGATGATCTTGGAGAGAGGGGTAAGCCTAGTGAGATGGTTGGAAAGAACGCTGCAACCAAGTTATTGGAGGAGTTGGATACCGAGATGGCTTTTGACAACCATTCAGGGGATATGATAATTCCCTACTTGGCAATAGCCTCGGGGAGGTCGAGGATAGGCATCTCGAGGCTGACTTTGCACGCTGAAAGTAATATATGGCTGGTGGAGAAATTCCTACCGGTTAAGTTTAGAGTGGAGGGTGGGTTGAATAGGCCGTCGGTTGTGGAGGTGGAGGGCTCGGGTGTTTAAGGTTGGAGACTGGACATGATGAGGGTTTTGACGAGGAGTTCATGGAGAAAGTGAGATTAGTGGCTTCCAAAGCTGGCCTTACAGTAGAGGATGTGCTGGAGAGGGTAAGGAGGTATGTGGAGGAAATGAAGGGTCTCGTTAAACCCGATGGCGCCCTCTCCCTCATAGCCGTCGAGCTCGATGTAGGTCAGGTGTCCAAGGATGAACAGGTTCACTACCCAACCATCAAGATTAGCAAGCTAGTTCCCGGTATGAGGAAGGCCACCGTACAAGGAAAGATAGTGAGGATGTACGGTATACTCAACTACGTCAACAGAAGCGGGGAGCCATCTGAGAGGGCCGAGTTCAAACTAGCAGATGAGACTGGGCACATAGATGTCATTGTCTGGTCGAAGAGTTTGGTCGACAGGATACGCAGGGGGGAGATAGGAGAGGGCGACGTGATCAAGGTGACCAACGCGAGAGTCTCGGAGAGGTTCGGTAGGGTCGCCCTGCACCTCGACTCCGGTTCGGACATAGAGGTCCTACCCAGCGGTTATGAGGATCTCCCGGTGGAGGAGAGAAAAATCCTGAAGGTGAGGGAACTCTACGACAAAGATGGTGACGTGGTCGATTTCAAGGGGACGGTTATTAGGGTCTATCCTGTCTCAGAATTCACTAGAAGCGATGGCAGTATCGGCAGGAGGGGCTCCTTCCTAATAAGGGACGAGGAAGGAGACGTGGTGAGAGTTGTTCTCTGGGGAGACAGGGCCCCCCTGACGGATAGAATCGTGGAGGGATCTACCGTTATCCTCACCGATGCTAGGGTAGTCATGAGGGACGACTCACTAGAGCTGCACTCCACGCCGCGCACTAAATTGGAAGTCCTAGAAGAGGGTAGCAGCGGAATGCTGGAGGGTACAGTTCTCTTCTCATTCCCTTTGGAGGAGATAGGAACCAAGGGTAGGAAATTCCTCGACTTACTGGTTGAGATCGATGGTTCCTTAGAGATCCTGAGGGTCTGGGGAGATTGGGCAGATCTGCTGTCCGAAGAGAGTCCTCCCTTCAGGCTCAGGTTTGGGCCAGTATACACCGATGATGATGGATTAATCGTCCTTAGTAGGTCCGGAACGGTCGAGATTCTCGAGAAGATTTCGCAGCCAATTCCTACTAAACTGGAAAAGGCGGCTAAGAAGATAAAGTACAGGAGGATGTGGATAGGCGAGTCATCCGATGGCCTAAGGGAGTTCAGGGGGACCGTCATCTCGTTCTCAGATACTGCGAGGGTGACTTGGCACTGTCCTAACTGCGGTGCGCGTGTGGAGTTTGAGTACGGTAGATTTCATTGTCCCAATTGCGGTGAGTTGGAGAGGGCCACCCCGCTGCTCTACCTCACATTCACAATAGATGATGGCACGGGGATAGCGAGGGTCGTGGCCTTCAGGGATAGGGCTGAGAGGATACTAGGAATGAGCACCGAGGACGTGATAAAAGCAGCTGACGAGTTAGGAGAGCCCTCCCATTCCGTACCAACCGATAAGATAGCGGGAGAGATGATGGGTCGGGAAGTGATAGTCAGGGGAAGGGCCACCTACTTGGAGAGCGGTGCCGTTAGGATGGTACTGGATGAGATGGAGTACGCTAACTCAGCTGAGGAGAGTAGGGAACTAATTAAGGAAATAAGGGGTGTATGGCTCAGCGGTGAGGACATTGAGGATTATCATGGATGATAGGGAGCCAGAACTAATAGAAAAACTGCTTAGAAAGCAGGGGATGATCGTTGAGAGGAGGAGGATAGAGGTATCAGACTATCTGATAGGCACTAACGTCTGCGTGGAAAGAAAATCGCTGAACGATTTCATCAGGTCCATCTACGACGGTAGACTGTTCGATCAGGTCGAGCAAATGAGGACTAACTGTGAGATAATCATAATAATCATAGAGGAGCCTCACTTCCACATCAAACGAGACGCCGTCCCTCATTACCTAGGGGCCCTCTCCTCCCTAGCCCTGAGGGGCATCTCAGTAATCCACGTCATATCTCCCGAGGACACGGCTAGGTTCCTAGCCTACCTATCTAGGAAGGTCGAGGGGGACAGACCCTCAATAATACCCGTCAAGAGGAGGAGGAAGCCCAAGTCTTGGGAGGAGGCCTATGCGATCCTCGTGAGCTTTCCCTCCATAGGTCCTAAATCAGCCGAGAAGTTGTTGAATGAATTTGGAACGCTAAGGGATGTTTTTAGCGCCGATTTCCACAGGTTAAGAAGGGTAGTGGGTGAGGCCAAGGCTAGGAAACTCCAAGAGGTCCTGAACACGCCCTTCAAGCGGGTGAAAGAGGCGAAGTTGGAGGATGTGAGGGATCAGGGATAGAGCCTTGTCGGAGTCCTCGGGAAGGGTATCGCATCCCTTATGTGCGGTAGGCCGGCTATCCACCTTATCGTCCTCTCTATTCCCAAGCCGAAGCCGGAGTGGGGTACGCTACCGTACTTCCTGAGATCTATATACCACTTGTAGTCCGAAGGATTCAGTCCCTCCTCCCTTATCCTCCTAAGGAGTTCTTCCTCGGATTCTATCCTCTGACCTCCTCCCACTATTTCACCTATCCCCTCTGGTGCCAATAGGTCAGCGCAGAGGACCACTTCAGGTCTTTCAGGATCTGGTTTGTGGTAGAAAGCCTTGGCCTGCTTCGGATAGTGGGTCACGAATACAGGTAGATCGAATTCGAGCGAGATGGCCCTCTCCACCTCAGTCCCGAAATCCTCCCCCCACTCTATGGATGCGCCCTTTCTCTTGGCGATGTCCAATGCCTCATCGTACGTGATCCTAGGGAAGTTTCCTTCCAGAGGCTCGAATCTTCTGCCTAGAGCTTCTAACACATGGCCAGCTCTCTCCACCACCTTCTGGGAAACATATTTGAGAAGAGATTCGACCACGTCCATCATGCCATTGAGATCGGCCCAAGCCATCTCCGCCTCGGCGTGCCAGAACTCGGTCAGATGCCTCCTAGTTCTAGACTTCTCCGCTCTGAAGCTGGGTTGCACCGTATACACATTCTCGAACGCGAATATGGCGGCCTCTAGGTAGAATTGAGAGCTCTGGGTTAGATATGCCTTCCTGTTGAAGTAAGGGACCTCGAATAGCGTGGCTCCTCCCTCGACCGCCGCCCCCACAAAGGTCGGGCCCTCGACCCTGACGAAGCCGTTGGTTATGAACCACTCCTCCACGGCCCTCACGATCTCTCTCCTGACCAATAGGGCGTACCTCATCTTGGTGGTTCTGAGATGGAGGTGCCTGTTATCCAGCAGGAATTCCTCGCCGGAGTCGGGTTTTATCGGGAAGTCGTGAGAGGAACCAACTATCTTGATGCTGGAGGCGATAAGTTCGACTCCTGTAGGGGACCTCGGATCCCTCTTCACCATGCCCTCCACAACCAAGGATGCCTCGATGCCAGCACTCCTGGCGCGCTCTAGATCGTCTTGCCCAACTTCTCCCTCTTTCACCACCACTTGGACAACGCCTGTGGAGTCTCTAAGTCGTATGAACACCACACCTCCCAACTCGCTCTTCCTGTACACCCAACCCGCTATCCTAACGCGTTCTCCCTCGGGAAGGTCTCGCAGCTCTCCTATGAAGTGAGTCCTTTCACCGAATTTCCACATGGGGAAGGACACCTCGGTGGGAATCCGGAGTAGGGAATAAAAAGATGTTAGGGTCGGGTAGGGGGAGGCTTATGGATCTCAGGCTTGCCTTAAAAAGACTGGAGGAAAGAGATCTTCTGCACGTAATCGACAAGGAAACTTCCGTAGAGTATGAGATGGCGGCTCACCTTAAGAAATGGGATGGCAAGAAGGCGGTTCTCTTCGAAAAGCCCCTGTTAGTTGATGGAAGGAGGAGCGCTTTCCGGGTAGTGGGTGGCGTGGCGACATCGAGGGAGACCCTCCTTACTTCCTTCAGCATCTCTGATATGAGGAAGATGAGAAGTAGGATAAGGAGGGCCCTCAAGAATCCCATCTCACCAGTAGAAGGGGATCCTGAATGGGTTAGAGCAGGTATAACCCTATCAGAGCTTCCCATACTGAAGCACTATACAGGTGAACCCGGTCCTTATATGACGGCCTCTATTGTCGTATTCAAGGGCGAGGATGGCGTCTTCTCATCATCTTACCACAGGATGATGCCTATCGGAGATAAAAAGCTCGTTCTGAGAGCTGTTGAGGGCAGAAAACTCAGTAGAACCATAGAGAGGTTTTCGGAGAGAGGTGAGGACTTGCCGGCGGCGATCTCCGTTGGGAGCCCCCTCGAGGTGATGATAGCCTCGGCGGTGCCGGCGGAGAACATGGATAAGATAGCACTGGCGGGAGGGATAGCTGGAGAGTCCGTAAGCATTTCCCCGTGCGAAGAAGTTGAAGCGTGGGCCCCCTCCAGATCGGAGATAGTCATCTGTGGAAAGATTCTGGCCAGGGAGATGGCCCCCGAAGGCCCCTTCTATGAGATATTGGGAAAGGACATCGTTAGACAACAACCGGTCTTTGAAGTGGAGGAAATCTATGCGAGGCCCGACGGATTCTACCAGGCGATACTTCCAGCTGGGAGCGAGCATCAGCTCCTGATGGGCCTTCCTGTTGAACCACTCATCGAGGACAGGGTCTCCGAGGTAGCAGACGTGGTGGATGTGGCAATGACCCCCGGCGGGGCTGGCTGGATCGAGGCTGCGATCTCCATAAGGAAGAGTTCACCTGATCAACCCGCTTTAGTGGGGTTGATGGCCATATCCGCCCATAAAAGCCTGAAGAGGGTCATTGTGGTCGACGATGATGTGGACGTGTCGGACTACGTTGAGGTCATGAGGGCCATACTGCAGAGGGCACATATACCCGACGATTTCAAGGTGATCTCCGGGATTAAGGGGTCCTCCCTAGATCACAGTAACCTGAGGGAGATAGAATTGAATGGTGAAAAGAGACTTATCAAACTCCCTCAAGGCAAAATGATAATAGATGCCACTGTTAAGGGTCCGAAGGAACTTACGGAGAGACCCTGTAATCCTTACCTGTAGCCTCGAGAGCGAACAGTTTATTTACTCGATACCCAGATGCACAGAGAGGGAGGAAAGAGTAGGTGGCCGGATACAGGGCCGTAACGGGAATGGTCAAGACGAATGTCCACGACCACCACATGTACAAGATAAGGATGGGCGAGCTGGAGTCCCTACTCAGGGCTCTCGGTTACAGGATAGTGGAGAGAATAATTCAGGTGAGGCCCAAGGAGACCGTGGACTATGTATTCGGGAAGGGTAAGGTCGAGGAGATTCGTGAAAGGATCAAGAGGATAAATCCTGACGTATTTGTCGTCTATAACACCCTAACCAGCAAGCAGAAGTGGAATCTGGAGAGGAAACTAGGTGTTGAGGTCATAGACAGGTACGATGTCACCCTGATGATATTCAGAGAGGCCGCCAGCGACATACTATCGAAGCTCCAGATAGAGCTGGCCACCTTAGAGAAGGCGTTCCCCTACGTAAAGCTGTCGGCATCGATAAAGTACAAGAAGATGAGGGCTGGTTTCAGGGGAGGAGGTGAGTACGCCTATCACAAGCAGATCAGGGCCATACAGAAGAGGATGAAGATCTTGAGGAGGAAGATAGACAAGCTCAGCAGGCAGAAGGAGCTCGAAATAATGAAGAGGATCGAGGGAGGGGCGAGGATCGCGGTATTGACCGGCTACTACAACGCGGGGAAGACGAGTTTATTCAATGCTTTGACGGGGTTCGAGAAGCCCGTCAGTGACATGCCATTCACCACCCTTTCGTCCAAATATGGGGGAATAGAGGGAGAGAATACCTATTTAGTGGACACCATCGGGTTCGTTCTAGATCTGGACCCGCGACTGATAGCTTCTTTCCAGTTGAACCTCTTGGACATAACTCATTCCCACAGGCAGGTGCTGGTGGTGGACGTATCCGACAAGCTGGACCTCATGAGGGTCAAGCTCGCTGAGAGTCTGAAGATCCTATCCGAACTAGGTAAAGGAAGGGAGTCTTTGGTGATAGCCGCTAACAAGGTGGACAGGCTAGAGGACTACGAGTACGATGCGAGAGAGGAAGTCATTAGGGAAATGCTAGGTGATGGGGTTCCCATAATCCCAGTATCGGCTAAGAGTGGGGAAGGACTCCGAGAACTCGTTAGAGCGATAGTCCGGGCCCCGGAGTTAGAGATAGCTGAGTAATTTCATTTTAGAAATATTTTTATTTTTGAAAACATAGCCGCACTGGTGGCTACCTTGGTGGTCCGTGACGAGAGCAAGAGAGTTGCCGCTGTAGCGATGTTCGGGGCCCTAGGTAACGTGCTTGCTCTACTTTCGATGGTTTTAGGTAATTTACACCCCCAGATAGCGGTGGATCTATCGCATATCGCTACCGTATTCTCTGCCTACATGCTAGGCCCAGTTGACGCCGCCCTAGTGGGAGCGATAATCTCTCTAGTGCCCTTCGTCAGATTCGGACTGCTAGGTTGGCTGGGACCTCTAGCGGGATCCCTGATATTCCCAGGGAAGGCCTTAACCGGTCTATTCACCGGACTGCTAGCCAAAAAAACGAGTCACCCACTCCTAGCTCTACTGGTGGGATATATCCCAGAGTCCATCTTCACATGGGCTAGCTTCGAGTTATGGATTCCGGTGATAGCTCCCCAAGCATCTGGATGGATCGATGACGCGGTGATTTATGGGATACTGATAAAGGCGTGGATAGAGATACTACTCATCGGCGCCGCATCTGAGGTCTTGCTTCCCAGAGTAAAGGATGTGATACCCTATGGACTTGTAGACTAGCCTAGCCACGGTGTAAGCATCGGACCTCATGCCCGGGCACGGGGAGAATTCCACGAAGTCCATCGCCATGACGCTCGCCCTCCTGAAGACCTCCTTGAGAACCGTTATTACTTCTCTGTAGCTCATTCCCCCAGGCTCCGGTGTTCCCAAGCACGGAAGCACAGATGGGTCTAGCACATCCACATCCACGCTCAGGTACACCTTTTTCCCTTCTATCTTCCTAAGGAAAGTGTCTACGCCTTCACCCCCGTGAGAGAGTAGAGGAATCAGAGTAACATTGTCTGAGGAGTCTAGTTCCTCTTTCTCCTCCCATCCTAAGGTCCTCACCCCGTAAATAATTACCTCCCTCACTAGCTCGCTGATTCTCTTGGAGACTGTCGCGTGAGATATTCTTCGCCCCTCATAGTCATCATAAAAGTCTGCATGGGCGTCTAGGGTCACGTAAACATCAGCTTCATCCTTGACCCCCTGCACGCCTCCTAAGCTCAAGGTATGCTCTCCTCCCAGTAAAATGGGGACCCTCCCATCGCTTACTATCTTGTCTACTGCCTCTCTCACCGTATTCACCATAGACTCTGGGGTAGATTCAAGCACTGAGAGTTCAGTGATGGTATGCAGGCCAGCTTCAGCAGGTATACATCCTAGATCCATATCGTAGGGATCCATGTAGCGAGACGCCTCGATTATGGCTAGAGGTCCCGCTCTGGAGCCAGGCATCCAAGAGGAAGTTGCATCATAAGGGACACCTACTATAACGTAACTCGAATCCTCGTAGCTCTCCTGAATCCCTAGAAAGCTATACGGGACAATACTACCCTCAAGACCGCTCAGGGAAACCACCTGTCCGACAGGATAACTCTCGCAGTTATATTAAACATTGAGAAGATCGCACATTTAACAAATATCTTAGGAATAATCCTCAACGACGCTCAACCATTTCAACTAAGTAAGGCTGAAGTTATTAGTAGATAGTGAGGGATCAATTCGGGTGTGATCCTTTGGTCAGCAGTGGAGATTTGTTGGGAGATAGGTTGTACACTTCCTTCATTATGAGAGATCTAACATATATAATGGGAGGTTTCAATATCTTATCTGTAATTGGATATATCTACTCAGGTGACTGGGTCTATATATAAAATCTCCGCATCTGACATATATTCATTCCTAGAAGTTATCATGGTATCTTACTTTTTAGGAATACTCTCCAGCGAGACTGTTGCAGCTCTCAAGATAACTGATGTGGGAGTTAAGCCTCCTCATGAATTCGGTGAGGGGTATGGAGCATTCTTTAAGGCCATCTTCTTTATAGAAAGAAAATATGGGAAAAGTGTCGTTGTAGGATTGGAACGGGTTATATACATCCGACATATAGGAGGATCCATCTGCTCATCCTCGCTCATTTCTCTTCTACTATTGGCTATATATTCTTTTGCTACTGAAAAATATAATTTAGATATATTCATCACTATTTTGGCGTTTGCTATGATCTTTTTAGCATCCTTCAGGATTAACAGACATAAAACCAGTCAAATAAATCAAATTATAAATGAACTTGTGAAAGTTAATACAAAGTCGGGAAAGAATATGTAAAAAAATCACTAGTTATTCTGCCAACTTAGTTGCGTTTAGATCCAACAACTTCCTTTTTAGAAAGGAGAAGTGGGGGGGAGGGGGAGGCAAGTAGGCCACTATTAGAGCAACATTCTCCGTTATATAAATACGTGCCTTCTTCTGCTTCATTCTCGCAAGATAAACCGAGTGCGATTTCATCTATCTTTTCCTCACTCTCTTGAATTTGAGTGAGCAGAGAATAAAGCAGGATGATCAAAAAGCTTGTTGCCGACATGAAGGTCTCCGATCACAAAGACACTTTTCTCTTCGAAATTAGTGCCATTCCCTTCTTTCTTCTTCATTTCAAGCGAATTATAGCTCATTTTTAATCCTAGAGATTTGGTGAGTTCGTTTTTGTCCCTTTCATCGAGGAGAACAACTTTCTCCTCCCTTAGCGAGACAAGAGAGACAAAATCAGCATTAAGAAGGTCTTTCGAGATTTTACCGGGATTTCTTTTACCCCTACCACACTCTCTTAAACTAAACGCATTAGTTCGTTATTCTCGCTCATACGATCACCTCTTTCATCTTTTCCCTCTTAATCTGTTCTAAAATGGCCCTTTTCTTCCTCTTCCTCGACCTTCTTTTTCGAAGGATAGTGTTTCTACTCTTTTTCATGAATTCACCGAGTTGAAAACTGTGAATATAGTGCCTAATATTCTTAATAATTCGCGCGCTTCCAGAATTTTCTTTAAGTATGGAGAATATTCTAAAAAATTATTTTCTCAAGTGTTGACTTGACGATATCTACAGCATCCATCAGGTCTTGCACAGAAGGCGGGATGACATCCAGACCCTCTCCTCCTTACCGTTGTCGCTTATCCTCTTCTTCAGCCTGAGTATGTACCTCCTACCCTGCCTCAGGTAAGCGAGCACATCTATGATGCTCTCGACCTTGGCTACGTCCCTCCTCACCCTCTCCCCAGCCCGGGGTTTATTCCGATGAGCGGGAAGAGGAGATTATAGACCTACCTTATTGCGCCGGCGGAAAAAGACTCATAACACTCCCTGAACTCCCTGAGCTGATCCTCGTAGATCGAGTTGAGGTAGAACATGCATCACTGTAACTTCTTGTTCCTGATTATCTCGATCGTCTGGGACCCAGAGGGGTTGAGGGAGATGAAGAGGGTCCTCGTTTTCATCTGCTCGTCGATCCTGACAAGTTTCTCGTCCACTATCGCCCCCAGCAAGACGACGGGGCCCTTCGCTTTCCTCTCCACCGTTCTCCTAGTGCCCGTCTCCTCGTCCTTCACCGTTATGAGTATCCTCAGCTCTCCCTCGCTCGTTAGGACATGTATCGTGTCGCTCTTCGACTGTCCAGCTGGCATCTGTATGAACGCTATGACCTTGTGCTTCAGCTCCTCTGCAGCATACTCGAACGCCGCGTCAGTTGCGCGGACTATCTCCTTGTAGTGATTTTGAGGTAAAACGGAGAGGGCGCCCTTTATTATCGTCGTTTTTCCGCTTCCTGAGGGCCCCAGAGCTATCACGTTGACCTAGTGTCCCTTCTCCAAATCTTTCGTGAAGATTGAAGCCAGAGCGAGCTTCATGTTCTCTTCCTCCCCGACAACGCGGAAAGAAGCGAGTTCCCGCGCGCGATCCGTTGTGAAGAGCTTCATATCGTTGATGAGTGACAGGATCAGGAGGAACAGGAGGGCATGCCTGAGGTAGAACAGGAGGGCAGACGTGTCCAAGTCGAGGATCGGCCACAGAGCGTCGCCCACAGGCGTCAGGAGGTTGAAGGCCGCGTTAGCAGCGAAACCGGCGTAGACTAGGAAGGTCTTACCCGAAGCCTTGGCGACTATGAGGAAGATCAGGACGACTGCGAGAGAGAAGATAGTTCCCGTCGAGAGGATTATGGGTACATCGGACGGCTTGACAGGCCCTTGGATAAACATCCTCATCAAGGCCATGTCGCTTGGACTCAACTTCGATATTATCCTAGCGAGGTAATGGCCCAGCTCGTGCAGCGATGCGTAGGTAGCTGTAAATGATACAGAGAAACCTAACTCTCTCAGATATTCCTATTCTCTTTGGGTAGGAAGACAAATTAAACGTAGGTAAGATAATGTAATATGATCGTGGGATAATTAGAAGTTATGTCTATTATACTGCTTATATTATATAAAATCATGTGGAAAGTTCCCAAATCTATTTCAAACATTCGCATACTTTTCGTCTGCATTTATATATGTTTATGTTTTGTATCATGGTACGTATGTAGAGAAGGAGGAGTTAGTAGCTCTTCTAAAGAGGGGAGAAGGCCCTCGATTAGAATTCAAGGAGAGGGTGAATAAAAAGCTGATGCAGGCTATCTGTGCTCTTGCAAATAGGGAAGGAGGGATTGTACTTGTTGGTGTTAACGATTCAGGAGAAGTTGGGGGGCCCAGATGATAGTGTGGAGAAGCTAACTAACTTCCTTAACTCACTCCAGCCTAAACCCCGTCTGGAGTATGAGTGGGTATTTCTCGATGATAAGAGAGTATTCGTGATAAAAGTCACACCTGAGAAGAATAAGATCTACGTATTTGGGAATGACGTCTACCTGAGGATGGGTTCAAGTACAAGGAAGGCTAGACTGATGAAATAGCCTCTTTATACGGTGAAAGCGCGCGTAACAAGTAGGAATGGTGAGTATACGGCAACAAATGCTGGTATTTTTATGTTTACTAGGAGACCTGATGAGTACGTCCACAATCCTTCCCTGAGATTGATCGTTAAGGGTCCTAGCGGTGAAGTGCTAGATGATAAGATGTTCAATCCGCCATTATGGGTGTATAGTGGAGGAGGTCGTAGAGTATCTGCAAAGGAGGTTCATACCCATAGGCTGGAGGATCACTTCACTGGAGAGGGAGGAGGTACCTGTGATACCGATCGAGGCATCGCGCGCGAGTGAGCGATGAAAAGATAGCCGTCCTCCTAGAGGGAAAGGATTACAATGAAGTAAGGAACGAGGCTTTCAGGAAGCTGAGAGAGGAGGTGGAGAAGAGAGGTATCAAGTTAGGAAAGTGGGCGGAGGAGAAGCTACTCTTCGCGATCGAGGAGTACACATACATGAAGGATGGAAGGTGCACTGTGAAGCTGGTTTTCAGACCTGCGAGGCTGAGAGCTGTCAAGTTTCCCTCTCTTGGAGACGATGCCTCTGACTGTATCTTTCACTGTTGAAGATGAGGGAGAGATAGAAGAGAAGGAGAGGGGAGAATACAATGTGGAGGTGGCCGTACGCCCCATCACGGATTATACAGTGAGAAAAGGGAAGAATTACGTCAATCTCACGCGTGTTTTCACCTCGTATAAGGGTACACGCGTGCTATTGAAGGGTGAATTGGAGGGAGACACCGTACTCGTCTTCTCAGATGTTGAAGTGGAGGTGAAGAGGAAACGGTAGTTCTTGGATATGAGATAGAGTATCCACCAGTTGAATTGGAAAAGAGGAGGCACTCCAACTAGCCAGTGGCTTCAGGGGGTGTATAGAGTATCATATTGAGGGTGGGAAGATAAGGACGAGGATCTTCTCTCCCTCGCGTAGAGAGATGGTCGATCTGCTGAGAGGAGTGTATAGGAATGTTAGCTTTAGGAAGGTGAGGATCTGGGTACCTCCTAACCCACTTGCTGTCATCTTTATCGTTGGCCTTTTCAGTAGGGAACGGTTTTACGTTTATTGAGCCTAGCGGAGTGAATTCGATAAACAACGCACTCCGTTCCCTCTCCACAGCAGAAAGGGCCCTGCTCCAGATATTGGTAATTGAATATGACTGGCGAGAGATGGCTAGGAAGATGGCTTCCCTTCTTTTGAAGGATGCATGGGCACAGAGAGGGGATTATGAGTCTCTTCAACTATATGTCGTGAAGGGTCTCCTAGCTAGAAGGATATATAAAGGAGATCGCATATCGTGGAATTAAGGTGAATAGGGGCTCATTGAAGAAGAGGATTGAAGAGAGGCTGGATATGAAGCATTTACTCACAATCCCAGCGACATCGCAAGAGATCACTGATTTCGTGAGGTTACCCGATGACGAGTCTCTTCCTCTAAAGTGGCTTGCGGAGTTCAGTTAGGGCTGCTAGCTATCCCCCTAAGAAGACAGCATAGCGTCGGGGGTGATCTTGTAAGTATGGAACGTTTAGGGAGGTTGAAAACTCTGGTTAAGGAGGCTAAGGAAGAGTTGACGCAGGTTCTCAGTGAGGAGATGAGACCTGTTTAAGCTCCCATTCTACGCGTTAGAGCTACACACATATGTAATAGGGGCTTCAGGCACGGAAAGAGCACAATACTGAAAATCTCATAGTTGGACTGAGAAAGAAGAGATATAAGGCTGCCATACATGTAATTGATCCACATAGTGATTTAGCGAGAGAACTTCTAGAGGTAGATCTGGATCCCAGCTCACTCTACTACTTCGATATAATCGAAGTCGGCTACTCACCGAATCCTCTCGAACTAGCTCCGTATGAGGATGAGGAGAAATGTGATATTCTTGTTGAGCTGAAAATCTCCGAAATGATGAAGATCTTCGAACAATTATTTAGCATCGCAACACAAAAAGCACCTAGACTAACTTAGGTTTTACAGACATGTCTACGCTACTTTACTTGAAGAGTGATAGGCCAACGTTTAGGGATCTCTATAACGTGATAATGAGGCTTAGAAAGAAGGGTTTGATGCTCACGATGGAGATGCAACAGGTTCTGAAGGACGAGCAGGCGATAAAAGAGAGCATGGAATTCATACAGAGGCTTCCTTCTGATGCATTTGCAGCAGCTCTAAACAAGTTACAGGCTTTCGCTACATCTCCTCTCCTTAGGGGGACGTTCTCAAGGAGAAAGAGTACTGTGAGAATGGAGGAGCTCCTAGAGGATGGTAAATTGGTAATCTGGAGATTTTCGAAGGCCGACCTACCGGGCTAGGTGCTTGAGCTGGGAGTGCTGCCGTAGCGCTTTCCATATGGTTCGCTGTCCTGTCTAGGGCTAGGGAATACCTTTATGAGGAGAGGACACCTATCCTGTTATTCGTTGATGAGTTCCAGAACCTGCAAAACCTCTCTACTTTCTGAAAGTAGGAAATATAAGCTACTACGCACACACATTCATCAGAACCTCAAGCAGCTCTTAGATGAATTAATAGCCTCTATTCTCACTAATACAGCTACCCAGATAATGTTTCGCGTTTCAGGAGAGGATGCGAGTAGATTAGCGAGCATAATAGGCCCAAGTATGAAGGAGGACATACGCCACGATTTGGTGAGCCTACCGAACCATGTCGCTTTGGTGGGGATTAGGCCCTCGGATCCAAGAAAGCCCTTCTTATTATATCGAGTGAGGATGAGCCCACCTCCCCGAGCCTTGAGAGATAGAGAGGAGGCTATGGAAATAGTGAGGAGGATGAGGGAGACGTACAAGGCATCAGAGAGGGAGATGAGAATAGAGTAGCTCTGTTTTTAGATCTATCTAATAGATGTCGAGAAACTCCCCGATCCAAAGGACTATGCAGTGTTAAATCTCATAGACATGCTGGGAGAAAAGGCTTACGTGATGGAGATGGAGGAGAGTCTCGGTTTGAGCAGAGCTGATGTACCAAAACGCATCAAGAAGTTCTTAGATCAGGGCCTTATGAGGCTGAAGGCCGGGAAGGAAGTGGAGAGGGGTAGAATAAAGATATTAGAGACGACGGGATCGGGAAGGAGATATCTAAGATCACAGATTAACGTGAGGAAAGTGTCACCATCGGTGGCCGAGGAAGCTGTTATGCACTACAGGAGGCTGGATACTTAGTGGTTACACTAATGCAGAAGGGTGAATTCCAACCTGACTTCCTAGCCATCCCTCTAGAAGAATGGACTTGGGATTTAGAGGATACAGTCTCAATAGAGGTCAAGTCCCCGGAGAGGTGAGGAATGAGCCCGGTCAGGTGAAGGGGAACATAGAAAAGGTGGTTCCCCTCGGATTGAAAATCGTGATGGTGTAGGGAGGATGACGTTGAGAGAATCCTTGAGATCGTGAAGGGTGCACATACCAGCACTGAGATACGGATATGAGGGAAAACTACTTTAGACTAATCTCCTTATTAGCGCGAGATAACCTCTAGCGGTCACGGAAATTTCTCCATCTGCAGATAAGATGAATTCACTCAAGAAACCGTGTTAGCACCTCCTCTTCTGACTGCTCAAAGAGGTCCTCCAATGGATTTACTGGTTTTACATCCTTCGGTGGGTAGATAAGGCCGATGATCATGAAGCTTTTGTGATATCTCCAAGTGTTTCCAACGACGAAGTATAAGTTCCTCTCTGTGGCCATCCACATAGCCTTCTCTTTGGTCTTTTCGAAAGCTTCCTCTTCATTCCTCTCCTGTCTTAATTTTCTGTAAAGCTCTTGAATTTCCCAATCTATTACCATCATGTCATGTCCCTTACAACCTTCACCCTCACACACGAATCTATATCCCAACCAAGGTAATTCTTCGGGAATCACTTCTCGGCGTTTAACTTCGGGAAGCAAATATTCGTCCCCCATCTCAATATATTGGGTGAGACTAACAGCTTCCATCCTCTCAAGAACTTGAAGTTCACCTCTATCTCTGATCCTAGCTCTTTCTTTTCTGTAGAACTTCTTGATAGATCTAGGCTTAACTATCCCGAGACTCTTACCACTATTTACTATATCCTCGATACTAGGATCTAAGAATCTCGATGTGATGTAAAGCCTCAAACTCCAATCTCTCACGTGACTAATGGGTCTGATAGCTCTCCAATCCACTACCTTTCTGCTCTCTCTCCTCGGATCGTGTTCCGCTGTGGTAGTTTCAACTTCAATGATATCCCATTTCTTGAATTTCGCATGCTCGAATTCCTTATCATAGAAAAGCTTGAACTGGATGGGATAGAGCCTCCTCCACTCTCCCTTCAGAGTAACTCCTGCAACGCAGACAAGTGGCCCGTACTTTGAGCTTACTTCTGGATAAGTTTTTGCCAAAACTATTATCTTTTCCCTCGGCAGCTTACATACCCTCTCATAAATCGAGTCTTTTTTCAAATATACCTAACTCCAAGGCGACCTCAGCGAGTATATGTCTATGGCAGTAGTGCTTCTGACCCTTCTTCGGAGTAGGATATCTCTCTTGACAGAGTAAAGCTGTTGGACCAGTGGATTTTGCCTCTCTCAAAGCCCTTTCGAGGATTTCGGAGTTTTCCTCTAACCACCACTCATACCATTGTCTGAAGCATTCATAGGACATTTTACCCTTTACATACGGCTCCCTAATTAGTTTGGGGACTCCGAGCTCCTTAACGTGCACATACTTTATCCCATTGGCTGGAAGCTGTCTCTTAAGAACCTCTATCGAAAATTCCGGTTTGACGAACTCCACATCGTGTCTCACATCGAGCACCATGACTATGCCGTTCTCTTTGAGGATGGAGAGTAGCTCCTCGAAAGTTCTCCCATCGTAGCCTATAGTGTAGATCGTGTCGTTTAAGAACTCTGGTAGCATTCTCTCTGCTTCTTTGACTGACCAGCCCTCTCTAACTATTAGTCTGGCGAACTTTAACTGCTTCTCCTTTTCCTCTATCTTGGAGATAACAACCGCGTGTCCTAAACCGAGCTTACCTTCAGCAACCATCTTCTTGACTTCCTCTGGAACCTTGAGCACCAAGGCCAACCTCTCAGATACCCACTTGGTAGTGACCCCCAGCCTCTTTGCTACCTCCTTCTCAGTAAGACCATGCTTGACCATTATCCTATAGACTACCTCTCCCTCCTCAACAGGTTCTAAGCTTCTCCTCACGAGATTCGCCTTGAGGGAGAGAAACCTCGCCTCTAGGTCATCTGCATCGATTACATTAGCCTCTATATCCTTCCAACCAAGCCTTTTTGCCGCACTTAGCCTATGAAGACCATCAATTAGCTCATACCTACCGTCACTTAGTGGTCTGACTGTTATCGGATGGAGGAGACCATCCTCATCAAGACTTTTTGCAAGCATTTCAAGGTACTCGTCGTTTAAACTCGACCTAGCTATGAGATCCGGGTTAACGACGATCTTGTCAATGGCTATCTTCACACTCGTACCCTCCGCCATTGGGGTGGTGGGAATTCCAATATAACCTTGTAGATCCTATATAGGAATTATTTAATAGAAAAAAGCCTATATAGGATACTATGACGCCGTACACAAGGGACGATCATACCTACTACAGTGTGGTTCTGATTCAGAAGAGACCTCGATGTGATTCCTACTTCATCCAAACATCTCACATCATCTCGCGTATAGGTGACTTCGTACTGGCCATTTTAGGGAAGGATCGCATCCTCTTCACTAACCTAGACTCAGAGCTCGGCAAGCAAAAAGCAGTTCAAATACTGAGGGGGCGGGGGTGGAATGTCAAGAAAGTAAAGGTAGTCAAACAAAGAGACGGTTCGGTCAGATACACAATTCCCAAGCCCTTCTTCAACGCTCTAGGCTTGAAAAGGGGTTACCCGGTTCTTCTCACTGGAAGGGAAGGTCAGCTGGAGGTGATCCCCATCAAAGTAGTGTTAAACATGTTAGGCACTTTCAAAGAGAGGACGCTATACTAAACCAGAAAGTAGAAAGTGAAAATTACTCATTCTCTTTCCCTTTACCCTGATCTCTTAATGGGCGAGGCTACTCCACATCTTCTGGGTTCTCACTTGGGCTCAGGTCACTTTCTGCGTTCTCTGTAATAGTGTTTTTTAGCCTCTTGATGGGAATTATACGCGGTGGGAGTGGTTACAGCCCCCTCTTTTTCATTTTCTTGAAGATACCTGTTCTTCTGCGTGCTCTTTGAGGTAACAACATCTCTTTCATCCTCTTTATGAGAGTGAGTGATGCTCTCTTCCATTTTCATCTTCATGTGATGGGCGTGGTGTTCCTAACCCCTTCTCTTTCACTCTCCACGAGGCTGCTCTCTTCCCTTCTCTACCAGAAAGAGAAGCAAGGAGGGAAGATTATATAGAGTACCAAGAAGGAGGTATCCTAATTTAATGATCAAGAAGAGGAGAGAATGGGTCTTAAGTTGTTCTCATTTCTCCTTTCTCTTTGTGTTAGCAAGTACCAGCCCCCTAATACCCCTCTTATTTTTATTACCCTCCCCTCCATTGACAGTTTTCTTAAGTCCTTCAAAATAGATTATTTTCCCCGAATCTCAAAGGAGAGGGCTTACTTTATTGAAGTGCAAATTTTTTCTAGTTTTTCGATAAGCAAGGAGAGTGTTCTTCTCATGTGGAATGAGCTAAGAAAAATGCTGTTATAAAATATACAATTGGGGTAGAAGAGGAAGAAGCGGGATTTTCAGTTTAATCTCAATGTGATAAGCCCTCGCTTCACTGCTATCTCTACGGCCTTTCTCAATAGTGATGCAGCCTCCTCATCGCTCATTACGGCGGACATGATACTATCCACGAGCAGCTCCCTTTTTACAACTTCTACTTTCTCCTCTTCACTCAGGACCAGCCCAGCGCCACACTGAAGGCAAAGCCTCCCTGTTGTAGGATTCGTATACCCACATACGAGGCAGACTCTGGGAGCTATGGATGATGTGATTGGTTCCTCACCCTCTGGTTCGAGGCCGTAAACCTTCCTTGCCATCGCTGAGACGGCATCTCGCCCTGAGAGGTGCAAGTAGGTCTCCACCATCTTCGAGTTAGGTGTTAGCCCACAACGAGTCTCAATTCGCTCTCTATAAGCTTCGAAGCTAGCTCAGTGAGTCGTGTATGCCTCAACCAATGCCATGTCACATGTTCTGATCCCGCTCTCCTTCTAATGGTTTTAAACAAGTCCTCTGCGGTTCGTCTACTCATAGGTCTATAGATGTTAAGGGAAGAGGGAAAGAGGGGCATATCTGGGTCTGGTAGGGGATGCACTAACAACCACTCCCTCAAATAAGGATAGGAGTCGACAAACAGAATTGTTCTCTCCCACATTTCCCCCCTAGCTGAAGTGATATAACCCACAACGGCGCCATCATGATGAAAGGGCACTAAATCCTTCACCCTTAACGAGATAGCTTCGGAAATCCTCAGAGCTCCATCATAGACAGCCGCAACTAGGGCCTTAGCCTTCGCTGAGGGAGCTGCCTCAATGAGCTTCCTCTCTGGTGAGGAGTTTATCGCGGATTTCTCCTCGTCTCAGTCTCACTTTCACATGTCTCCACTCGTCTGGTAGTTCCCTCCTTAAGAGACTTGCTGAGTGCGAGTGTTTTTAGCGTATCTATGGCCCAAGGAGGCAGCCCCTCCAACCTTTCGGACTCGTCCATCCTAGGGTAAGACCATCCAACGCTAATAAGCATGCGACCTTTCCAGAGATTATATTTTTAAATGGACAGTAGCACGAGGGAGTAGACTGGCCCCATAACGGGCAGTGCGAGAGGTGAGCAATATGGTAACGAGAAGGGTTGGAGTTCCCATGACGGACCGGATACTTGAATTCCTTGAGGAGAAGAGGCCTGGACTCAAGGCCAACGTCTGGAAGATCTTTTACCCCATGAGAGACGAGCAGCCCATTGAGGTGAGCGTGAAGCCTGGTGCTCTTGCTGGGGAGACCCTTGAGCTCGAGTTCGAGGGCAAGAGGCTCATAGTAAAGGAGGAGGCCGTCGAGAGGAGGCCTGCTAGAGCCGGTGCGGGGGCTTACTGAGCCCCTACAAATTCCTTATTTTAGGAGGGGCTTTTTCCGACCGATCTATGCTTAACAATGTTTATAGAGGTTTTCTTGTAAGAGTCCTTGGTGCCTGTTAGATGGGCCTAGGTGTCCCGATTATCATCCCAGTATCTAAGCCGTCTAAAGGATCGGCTGGTAAAACTGGTCTTTGGAGGGTCGAGAAGCCCGTAGTTGATGAGGATAAGTGCATAAAGTGCTGGCTGTGCTGGCTTTACTGTCCTGAGGATGTGATAACCGAGGGACCCAACGGGTTCCCGCAGATAGATTATACATTCTGCAAGGGATGCGGTGTCTGCGCTGACGTATGCCCCACGAAGGCCATACAAATGACCAAGGAGGAGGAGTGATATGGCGGTCGAGGGAACTTGGGAGATAATAACTGGTAATCATGCCGCAGCCATAGCAGCTAAGCTTGCTCGTGTTAAGGTCGTTCCAGCGTATCCTATTACCCCTCAGACGACCATAGTGGAGTACATAGCTTCGTTCATAGAGTCAGGCCACATGGATGCCGAGTATATAAGGGTTGAGAGCGAGCACAGTGCCATGGCCGCTGCTATAGGGGCGTCAGCAGCCGGGGTGAGGGCCTTCACGGCCACCGCCAGTCAAGGATTGCTGCTGATGTCGGAGGTTCTCCACTGGGCGGCTGGCTCTAGGCTGCCGATAGGTATGGCCGTCGTCAACAGGGCGGTGGGCCCCCCTTGGAACATTCATGTCGATCACCAAGACGCCATGTCCCAGAGGGATACTGGCTGGCTCCAAGTCTACATATCATCAAATCAGGAAGTGTTGGATACAATACTCATGATGTACAAGGTGGCTGAACACCCCGATGTCCTCCTGCCGTTCATGGTGTGTTTGGACGGATTCGTGCTCAGTCACACCTACATGCCCGTCAATGTCCCGAGGCAGGAGGATGTCGATGAGTTCCTCCCAGAGTACAGCCCACCTCACTGGAAGCTAGATCCTGAGAATCCTATAACATTCGGCAATCTGGCGCTTCCAGATGAGTATCAGGAGATGAGGTGGTCCATGGACCTCTCGATGAGGAGGGCTCTCGACCTCATCGAGGATGTCGCTGAGGAGTTCTTCCAGAAGTTCGGCAGGTACCATGGAGGGGCCACTTGGAAGTACAAAGTGGAGGACGCCGACTACATCATAGTAACGGCCGGTACCATGGCCTCTGAGGCCGAGGTTGCGGTGGACGAGCTCAGGGAGGAGGGAATGAAGGTCGGCCTCTTGAAGGTGAGAGCGTTTAGGCCGTTTCCCCATAGGGACATGGCTGAGGTTCTGCAGGACAGGAAGGGAGCGATCATCATAGACAGGAGCATTGCCTTCAGCTCTGGCGGTCCCATTGGGATAGAGGTACGATCTTCGCTTTACAACAGATCTGGCAGTCCTCCCATAGTCAACTACGTTACGGGTTTAGGAGGCAGGGACGTAACGTATGAGGACATAGTTAAGATGACCAAAGATGGGATTGGGAGGATAACTTCCGATCGGCTAGGGAGACCCTACTACTGGTACAAGCTCAAGCCAGAGTATGAGAAGATAGAGCTCTCGGAGGAGGTGAGGTTATGACATTGACCATACACGATCTGAGGAAGGAATCTGGTTCCTATCTTCCGGGATCTGCAGCATGTCCCGGCTGCGGAGCGACTCTAGCGTTCAGGATAGCTTCCAGGGTGCTGGGACCAAACACCATATACGTGGTCCCTGCCTCATGCTTCAGTGTCATTCAGTCACCGTTCCCCAAGAGCGCCATCTCGGCACCTCTCTACAATATAGCATTCCCAGCAGCTGCTGCCACGGCATCTGGGGTGTACAGGGCTTATAAGATGATTGGGAGAAATGTGAACGTTGTCGTCTGGGCAGGGGACGGAGGAACCGTTGACATAGGCATACAGGCCCTATCAGGGGCCGCGGAGAGGGGAGAGGACATAATCTACGTATGTTACGATAATGAAGCATATATGAACACGGGTATTCAGAGGTCAGGCGCCACACCTCTCATGGCTTGGACCAAGACCACTCCGACTGGTAAGAGGGAGATGCCTAAGGACATGCCCATGATAGTGGCGGCGCATAGAGTTCCTTATGTAGCTACCGCCAGCGTTGGATATCCCTTTGATCTAGCGAACAAGTTCGAGAAGGCCAAGAGAATAAAGGGATTCAGGTACATACACATATTCTCGACCTGTCCGCCTGGCTGGAATTCCCCAGTAAGTAAAACCGCTGAAGTGGCCAAGCTCGCGGTAGATACATACTTCTGGCCTCTGTACGAGATAGAGAATGGGAAATTGAGGATAACGGTGAAACCGAGGAAGAGACCCCTTAAGGAGTTCTTGGAGCTTCAGGACAGATTCAGGGGGTTAAGTGATGAGGAAATTGAGGAGTTGGAGAAAATAGTCATGGAGAAGTGGAACTTCCTGCTTCATCTTGAGAAGTCGGAGAGGGTATTCTGAGATCCTCTCCGTCCCCTTCCCTTTCGTTTGTGATTGATCCATGTTCATAAGGAATGTTCCTGCCTCTTAGAAGGAATGCGACGCCTGAAATTACCACCGCGGCGATTAAGGCCTCGGTGACAAGTCCAAGCGCCACTATTGCCATTGCCTGTATGGCCGCCTCCTTAGTCCTGCTCTCGCTCAGAACCTCGAGCGCCTCCTTTGAAAATGGGTTGAACCACGAGGTGGCCTCCGCATACTCCCTAGCTGTTCTCACTAGAGCTAGGGTCGTCTCATCTATCGATTCTACGTCTATGCCGAATGACTTGAGAAAGTCGGAGATGTCCTGACCAGCTGCCTCGCTGAGGTACCTGACGAAGTCCCCTGGCTCCTTGACGATGACCCTGTCTCTCCTGATAAGCTGGAAGAACCTCTTGTAGAGGTCGGGTCCTCCGTACTTGTTCGCCAGCCTCCTTATCAGGACCTCACTAGCCGCGTAGTATAGACCGGGATTGCCCGGGAGGCCTCCGCCCTTCCATCCTAAGATGAAACTGAGGTCTCCACCGGTTTGCATCATCACGGCTCTTTCAGCTTCCTTATCGTAGGGAACGTGGAATTTAAGCGCCTTCTCAACTATCACAGAGCTTAAATATTGGGCCAAACCTTCGTGAGCCCACCTCAGGTCCACACTGAGTCCTGCTGCCTGCATGTACTGGTGGAGGAGTTCGTGTACGAAGGTGTTCGGCAGCTCGTAATCGGGCATCCTGACCAGCATCATGTTCAGGTTTATCTCTCCTTGAGTTATCACATCAGAAGTGAACCTAGGTCCCGTGTATCCTAGGGTTGTTATCTCCTCCATGGTCCCCGGCACGAACAACTTGACTTTGACAGGTATCTCCTCTTTAACAGATGTGTACTCCTCTATTAAGGGTAGAGTGGCCTCGTAGTACTTGGTTATATTGTCGACAACGTCCTCGTATCTGGGCGGGTAGCTTATAGTGAGCTTGCCGACCTCCCTTTTCCTGAACTCCTGACCATTCTTCACCTTGAACGATATGAGGACCCTCATCGTGTTGTTCTTGCTCCCATCCACATCGTACTCCACCACATTGTAGTCTCCCTCTCTCCGAAGCTCGTATCCCTTCGGCTCGATCCCCTGAGGAATGAAGCCTGTTGGAAGTTTCACCAGTATGGTCGCATCATCTCCCCGAGAGAAGGCTATCTGCGTGGAGAAGAACGCTCCGTTGGGTTCTACGATGAGAGCGCCGAATCTGTAACTCCAAGAGATCTCCACACTAGTTCCTGGTGTATATGAGAACGTGAGGTTCGAGTAGAAGTAGTAGGATGTGTCTCTTATTAGCTTCTTATCCTTAATGGACCCTGAGAGGACCGTGAAGTTGTAGTCCCTGAACTTCGGCACAAGGACCCAGGTACTTCCCTCTACTGTCGAGTTGAACCGAGTCACTATGTCTATCCAGCCGCTCTCCTTTACCGTGTATATGTAGGTGTAATGCCCACTCCCCTCCTGCTGAGTCGAGGGGATCACTGCAGGAAACGTCAGAACAATCGTCAATAGGACAAGGACCTTCCACTTCATTTGAGATACCGAGCTGGAATCCAGTAACGTCTATTTAATTTATCCGGCTGCTGGTGAGGGGGATTTCCTTGGAAGTGCTCATCAAGGGGCTGGAGTATGTGATCACTCAGGACGATGGGAGGAGGATCCTGAAGGGAGCAAGCATCCTGATAAAGGACGGAGCGATCGAGGATGTGGGTGATGTGAAGGGGCCTGTCGATGAGGTGATTGATGGGAGCGGCATGGTGGCAATTCCCGGGTTGATTAACACACACTCCCACATACCGATGACCCTTCTGAGGGGAGTGGCCGATGACATGGACCTATTCCCGTGGTTGCAGGAGAAGATCTGGCCCATGGAATCTCATCTAAGACCGGATCACATAAGGGCCGGAACAGCTCTGGGAGTGCTAGAGGCGGTGCGAACTGGTACCACGACGATCTTCGATATGTACTTCTTTGAGGACATTGTAGCTGAGGTCCTAAGCGATCTGGGGATGAGGGGTGTGTTGAGCGAGGCGATAATAGACTTTGGAACGCCGGAATGCAAGAATGTAGACGAGTGTATGGTTTTGGCGGAACGATTCGTTCAGAAGTGGCATGATCACCCATTGATCGAGCCGGGTTATGGTCCTCACGCTCCCTACACGGTCTCTCCGGAGAGGATGAGGGAAATTTCAGAGAAGGCGAGGGAGAATAGGTCCATCATCCAGATTCACCTAGCGGAGACCGAGAAGGAGGTGTCTGATATCAAAGAGAGGTACGGGAAGGGGGTGATAGAGCTGGCCCATGAATACGGTATATTGGGTGATAGAACTGTCGCTGCGCACGTAGTTTGGCCTAGCCAGAGGGAGATCGCTCTCCTTAGGGAGACATCCACCTTAGTATCTCACAATCCAGTGAGCAATCTTAAGCTGGCCTCAGGGATCTCCCCGGTCCCAGATCTAGTGGAGAGGGGGGCTAGGGTTTCCCTTGGTACCGACGGACCGGCCAGCAACAACACCCTAGATATGTTTGAGACCATGAAGGTGACCGCTCTCATTCACAAGGTCTCGAAAAGGGATCCTAAGGCAATTCCGGCTCAAATGGCGCTGGACATGGCCACTAAAATACCCGGAGATTTCCTCCGATGGAAGATCGGTAGGATCCGTAGGGGATACAGGGGAGATGTTGTTCTTCTGAACGTCAAAGTACCTTGGTGGGTACCTCTTCACTCCGTAGTGTCCCATCTGGTCTACTCCGCTAGATCCACAGATGTGAGGTATGTCTTTATAGATGGCGAGGTGATCTTAGAAGACGGCAAATTTACCAGGAGGGACGAGGAGGATATCTTTGCTGAGGCAGAGAGGGCCTCTCTGGATTTGCTTGAGAAATCAGGCGTTAAATCACTGCTTAAGGGCGTGGATTAGATCAGCGTAGCTGGGTATAACTGCTCTGCATGCTACGCCGAGTAGTCGCACTAAATCCATTGCGTCGTCTCCCTCCACCTCCACGAACTCTCCCAAATCTCTCACGTAATCCAGTGTGACTTCTACATCGAATCCATCCAAAAGGACAGGCGTCCTTCTCTTCCACACAACGATCTTCACCTCATAACCTTCATTGGAGAGCAGGTCCATCAGCTCGTCGAGTTCGGACGGGCAATTTACATTTATTCCTGCTTTAGATAGGGCTTTCCCGCATTTCTCATCCCCTAATTCCCCTTCAATCTCCTCCCTAACCTTCTCTATACCTCCGCTTTTCCTTCCCCCCTTGTAAGTGACTCTAACGAGATTTCCCATGACCCTCACCCTCAATACCCTTCCTGAGGTGAGGAGGTCACAGGAGCGAGTATCTACATAGAAATCCTCCTGCTCTATAGTTTCAAGTATCTTGAAAGAAATCTTCTTCCTCCTCAAAAGGCTCAGAAATTCGCTATGGGGGATCTTCAGCTTGACTTCCCTTTCCACTCCCAAGCAGATGCTCACCTCATGAAGGGGTGAAAGGCGGCGGGGCCCTAGTGCGGGGGGTGGGATTCGAACCCACGCGGGCCTGACGCCCAGCGGATCTTAAGTCCGCCGCCTTGGTCCGAGCTCGGCCACCCCCGCTAGGGTAAGCGGGCTATATGGCTTTTTATAATTTTCCAACTTTCGGGCATGGGGTGCTTCGGTGAGCGAACGGACGAGGATTGCCAGCTCCCCTATAGCTGTGACGGACGACGAAGTGCTCGCTCTGGGATTCGAGATGATCGGAGTGCCTGCGAAGGTAATCAAGGGTCGCAGGAATCTGATAAGATTTTTCAGGGACAACGAGAGTGAGTTACCACATGTGGTATTCATCAACGAGAGGGTAGCTGAGGAGATCAGAGATTACAGGGAAGATCTACTCAGAAGGGGTAAAGTGAGCCCTGTGTTCGCAGTGGTGCCCGACATGGAAGGTGCAAGAGGTGTGAGGTTGAAGGAGCTGGCATCCTTGCTGGCTAGGGCTTTAGGTAGCGAGGAGCTGAAGTTCTGATCGTGAGGTGAGAGAAATGCCAAGATTAGTTGAGGCAATTATGGAGGCCGAGAAGGAGGCTGCCAAGATTATTCAGGAGGCAGAGGAGGAAGCCAAAAGGATAATTGAGGAGGCCGAGGAGGAGGCAAAGAAAATAGTCGAGGAAGCCAAGAACACGCCAGTAGAGGTAGCTGTAATGGAAGATATAGAGAGAGAAGTTAAGGAGATTGTTGATAGAGCTAAGGTGAAAGCTGAGGAGCTAAAGAGGGTTGCATCCGAGAGGATGAGTTCCCTAGTCGATGAAGTCGTTAGGGAGGTGCTCGAGGGTGAGTGGGGAGGAAGTAGTTAGTGTGGATAAGGACTCCGAGGCCATCGTCAGGGCTATCCTCAAGATGGCCGAGGACCGGGCTAATGCCATCAGGAAGGAGGCCGAGAAGAGAGCTAAGGAGATCATTGAGTCAGCTCGGAGAGAGGCGGAGGAGATACTGAGATCTAGGAGGGAAAGGGCAGAGAGGGAGATGAGGGAAGAAATTGCGAGGAAGAGAAGCGCTGCTGAGGTAGAGGCTAATCAGATAGTTCTCATGACCAAATCCGAGATGCTAAGGGAATTCTTCAGGAGAGTGCACGAGAAGCTAGCCGCTACAGCCGATGGCCAAGAGCCGGGATGGAACTACGAGGAGATACTGACGAAATACTCACTAGAGGGAGCGAAGATCCTAGGAGAGAAGGAGGTATTCCTCATGGGTAGAGAGAAGGATGGGTCTCTGCTCGAAAAGGTAGCTAAGAAGTTGGAGAAGGAAGGTATAAAGGCCTCCGTTGACAAGAGAACGGTTCCAGTCATAGGAGGGGTTGTGGTGAGGGACAGCGGGGATGAGAGGAGGTACTACAACACCTTCGATGGTAGGCTGAGGGCCTACAGAGAGGCCAAGGAAATAGAGCTAATAGGTAAGTTGTTTGAGGGGGTGTAAAGCTTGTCCGAGTTAGTTTATGAGGGTAAAGGTGTTATCGTCCACATAAAGGGTCCCGTAGTAGAAGCCGAGGGAATGAGGGGTGCCAAGATCAGGGAGGTCGTTTACGTCGGGGAGGAGAGACTCATAGGTGAAATAGTCAGGATAGAAGGAGACAAAGCGATAATACAGGTCTACGAGCCTACTGGTGGAGTGAAGGCGGGTGAACCTGTCGAGAGGACTGGGGAGCCTCTCTCAGCTGAATTAGGGCCGGGACTACTAGGACAGGTTCTCGATGGACTGGGCAGGCCCTTAGAAGTCATAGCCGAGAAAGCTGGTGGTCCATTCATCACCAGAGGAATTAAGGCGCCCACCCTCCCTAGGGATAAGAAGTGGCAGTGGACCCCCTTGGTCAAGCCTGGAGACGATGTCGTCGCTGGGGATGTCCTAGGAACCGTCCCAGAGGGATCCGTCACTCATAAGATAATGCTCCCGCCGACCATAGAGAAGGCCAGGGTCATAGAGGTCCTTCCTGAGGGGGACTATACTATAGAGGAGCCTGTAGTCGTGGTGGAGCACATAGGCGGTAAGGAAGAGGTTAAGATGTATCATAAATGGCCTGTCAGGACACCTAGACCTTTCAGGGAGAAGCTAGCCCCCGTGGAGCTTCTAGTAACCGGGCAGAGGGTGATAGACACCTTCTTTCCCATAGTTAAGGGAGGCACTTCCGCCGTGCCTGGTGGCTTCGGTACCGGTAAGACGGTTACCCTCCATCAAATCTCGAAATGGGCAGATGCAGATGTTGTGGTGTACGTGGGTTGCGGGGAGAGAGGTAATGAGATGACCGATTTGCTCCACACCTTCCCGAAGCTGGTAGACCCCAAGAGCGGGAGACCCCTGCTCGAGAGGAGCGTCCTTATAGCCAACACCAGCAACATGCCCGTCCCCGCTAGAGAAGCCAGCATCTTCATGGGAATCACTTACGCTGAGTATTACAGAGACATGGGGCTTCATGTAGTCCTTACGGCAGATTCTACCTCCAGATGGGCCGAGGCGCTGAGAGAGCTCAGCTCTAGGCTTGAGGAGATACCATCTGAGAGGGGATATCCAGCCTATCTACCTGACTACATAGCCTCGTTCTACGAGAGGGCTGGTAGGATTAAGGTCCAAGGTAGGAGGGACGAATTAGGGTCCGTCGCTGTTATAGGGGCCGTGAGTCCCTCCGGAGGGGACCTCAACGAGCCCGTCACTCAACACACTATGAGATACGTGGGCGCCTTCTGGGCTCTAGACAAGGACTTGGCGTTCAAGAGGCACTTCCCGTCCATAAACTGGCTGAGGAGCTTCTCAAAGTATACCGGTGGATTGAAGGAGTGGTGGATCAAGAACACCGGACATGACATGATGGCTTACAGGGATAAGGCCATGGCCCTTCTGCAGAGGGCCTCCAGTCTGGAGGAAGTGGCCAGAGTAGTGGGGGAGGCGGCTCTCTCCGATGAGAACAGGCTCGTCCTCCTGTCTGCTGAGCTCATCAAGGAGGGGTTCTTGGTGCAGAACGCCTACCACGAGGTAGATACCTATTGCTCCCCGAAGAAGCAGGCCCTCCTCCTGAAGACGCTGCTGGAGTTCTACGATAGAGCCAGACCCATGATAGATGCAGGAGTCCCCGTATCTAGGATAGCCGAGATGAGATCACTGGGTCTCCTCAGGAGGCTCAAGTTCGTGCCCGAGGAGGAATTCGAGAACGCTGTCAAGGAGGCTATAGCGCAACTTGAGGCTGAGATATCCTCCCTTCTCGCGGAGGTGAGATGAGATGTCCGTGTATGGTCTGACTTACAAGGGGATTGATCAGGTGAAGGGGCCCCTCGTCATAATGAGGGGCGTTCCCGGGGCTGCTTACGAGGAAGTGGTCAGGATTTACTCCGAGGACGGCAGAGAATGGTTCGGTCAGGTGCTGGAGGCCGGCAGGGATAAGGTCGTCATACAGGTGCTGGGCGACACTGAGGGGCTGGATTCCAACGCCATGGTCAAGTTCACCGGCTCGACCCTGAAGATCCCTGTGTCGGATGAGATGCTCGGTAGAGTGTTCAACGGCGCAGGTGAGCCGATAGATGGAGGCCCTAAGATAAGGGCGGACGACTATAGGGACATAAACGGCGCTCCCATAAATCCAGCCAAGAGGGACTACCCGGACGAGTTCATCGAGACAGGTATATCCGCCATTGACGGAATGCTGAGCTTGGTCAGGGGCCAGAAGCTTCCAATATTCTCCGAGTCCGGACTGCCTCATAACGAGGTAGCCGCTCAGGTGGCGAGGCAGGCGGTCGTCCCCGGAAAGGCTGAGAGGTTCTCCATAGTCTTCGCGGCAGTAGGTCTGAAGTACGACGACGTCCTCTTCTTCAGGAGGCAGTTCGAGGAATTCGGGGCGCTGAGCAGGTCCGTGCTCTTCCTAAACCTAGCCAACGACCCGGTCATAGAGAGGATAACCACCCCGAGGGTCGCCCTGACTGCTGCCGAGTACCTAGCGTTCGACTTGGGTATGGACGTTCTAGTCATAATCACGGACATGACCAACTACTGCGAGGCGCTGAGGGAGCTCAGCTCCGCTAGGGAGGAGGTACCCAGCAGGAAGGGATATCCCGGCTACATGTATAGCGATCTAGCGAGCATCTACGAGAGGGCAGGCAGGATAATCGGCAGGTCCGGCTCGATAACCTTCATGCCCATACTCACCATGCCCGGCGGGGACCTGACCCACCCCATACCTGATCTGACGGGCTACATCACCGAAGGTCAGATATTCTTAGACTTGGATCTCCACAACAGGGGCATCTATCCACCGATCAACGTCCTGCCAAGTCTTAGCAGACTCATGAAGGACGGTATAGGTCCAGGAAAGACTAGGGAAGACCACAAGGAGGTCTCAGATCAGCTCTACGCCGCTTACAGCCAGGGTACCAAGGCTAGGGAGCTCGTCCAGATAGTAGGTGAGGCGGGACTGAGCCCGAGGGAGAAGCTGTACTTGGAGTTCGCTAGGAGGTTCGAGAGAGAGTTCGTGGCTCAAGGCTTCAGGGAGAGGAGGAGTATAGAGGAGACTCTGGACATCGCTTGGGACATACTGTCCATACTGCCCGAAGCTGAACTGACGAGAATAAGCGAGAAGACCCTTAACAAGTTCCACCCGAAGAGGAGGATCGCAGCCCAGGCAGAGGGTGAGTGAGATTGAGCTTCCGCTCCGTGGGGAGGGTCCTCCCCACCAAGGGATTCTTGATCCGCTTAAGGGAGAGAACGCGTCTCCTCCGCTCGGGAGTTGACGCCCTCAAGATGAAGAGAGACCAGCTGGTCAAGGAAAGTCAGAACTTGCTTCCAGATCTTAGGAGGAGGAGCGAGGTCGAGAAGAAGTTAGAGGAGGCCTACAAGCTTCTAAGGCTGGCTTACGCCGCTGCCGGACCCGATGAGATGAGGAAAGCGGCCTTGTTGACTATGCCCCTCCTCACGGAAATGAAGGTGCGGAGCGTCATTGGCGTGGAGATACCCGAGATAGAGATAAGGGAGTTCGCTTTGGCTACATCTCCATCCTTGAACGCAGTGGTAATAGCCGCTGCTAGGAAGTTCTCAGAGGCGATAAAGGAGCTTATGCCGCTAGTAAACTCCGAGGCCAAGTTTGAAAGGCTGGCTGCGGCCCTTGCCGATACAATGAGGAAGGTGAATGCATTAGAAAAGATAATAATACCTGATCACGAGGCCGCCATAAAGTACATAGAGGAGGCGCTGGAAGAGGACGCTCTAGAAGAATTCCTCCGCGTGAAGAAGTATAGGCAGCTGAAGAGGGGTGCTTGAGATGCTTAAGAGAGCTAAGGAGAAGTATCTGGTAGTCAGAACTCATGGTCTAAAGTCCCACTTGTTGGATCCCGAGGACATAAGATCATGGGTCTTTGTTGAGAGCGATGAAAGCCTGTTCGATAAGCTGTCACCGACTCTCTACGGTAGTTTCTTCGAGGGACCCGAGGATTTGAGCAATGTGGCCAAGGTGGAAGACGTATGCATCAAGGTCAACTCATTCAGGGCTAGGAGGGTAATGTCCCTATCTAGAGGCACTAGGATCGAGGGACTGATCACAACTTTCATGAGCAAATATGATATAGAAAACCTCAGGAGGATTGTGTTCTCCCTACTTTTTGGAAGGAAGCAGGAGGAGCTTAGGCTACTTCCTGCTAGATTTGGCGTAATCGATGTAGACAAGCTCTCAAAGGCTAAAAGATTCGAGGATCTGCTCGAGATGCTGGACGACAAGAGGTTGAAACGGCTCCTCTCGACATGGCTCAGCGGTAGCCGTGAGGTCACGGAGATCGATCTCGCCCTCGACAGGTACTACATAGACAAGCTCTTCTCCCACTTGAAGGAGATAAAGGCTGGGAAGCAGTCCCCCATATATCAGATCGTCTACTCTTATGCCGAGAATGTGTTCCTCAGGACGTTGCTGAAAGCTAAGTATCTAGAGGTGGACAGGGAGCTCCTATCAATAGCGTTCCGCAGGATTCCCTTCAAGAGATTGCTAAGGATATCTGATAAGACGGGGACTCTGCCCGAGTTCCTCGACGAGCTCATTAATCTGCCCCCATATAAGGCCCTAGCCGTAGAGATCAGGAATGCCTTGAAGGAAGTCGGTGAACCTTGGGTGATCGAGCATGTTATCGGGAAGAGGGCTTACATGGATGGCTTAAGGATCTCCTTAAAGGGATCTATGACCCTTGCCTATATAATCATGTATCTAGTGGCCTCAGAGTGGGAATCACAGAGCATAAAAACAGTCCTATTGGGCCGGGCAAGCAAGGTCGACCCAGAAGTGTTATACAAGCTACTTGCTCCTCCATCTGGATGAGAGTTCTTTCTACTTTTTACTTCTCCTCCCTTGGCAGTCACCTTCTTCTGCAACGCTGATGGATGGTAACTCCTCTCATCTAGAGAAGACGTGAGTGTAGAATTAGAAAATAGGGAAGGCTTCCCCCTCATATGAGGAGGAAGGCGACCAACAGCCCGTAAACGGCAACTCCTTCAGCGAGACCTCCTAATATCAGTACCTGAGTAAACGCATTGGGATTCTCGGCCAATAAGGCACTACCACCTATGGCAACTCCATAGAGCCCTATTCCCGCACCTATGGTGCTACCGAGCACAGCTAGCGCGGCTCCAATGTATTTGAGCCCAGAACCCTCCTGAGGGGCTTCCTGAGGTGCAGCAGCTACTCCGATCACGGTCATTGGGATTAGGATCAGAGGAAGTCCTAAGATCACATAGGAAAGCATCTTCTTGGTCTTCATGCTCACCATACGATCACCCTTGGATCATCTGGGTCTCCTAAAGCCACCGGATGTGAGGATACGGGGTAATTAAAAAATTTGTTATCAGGAGAGGACCGGTCCTAGGAGCTCAGAGACCCTCTTGAACTGCCTCCCCGCGGCTTTGTAGAATTTGGTGAAGAACTCGTAGAAGGTGAGCCTAGTCGCTTGTATGAAGGACAGCATGCCCTCCAATCCCATCACAGCCACGTTCACGAAGATGAAGGATACTAGGGCGACAGGAGACAGGAGGACACCTATATTGCTTATAGAGACCACCTCTTGGCCAGCGATGAGCTGAGCCGCTAAGACACCGAACACCTCGTGGATTACAGCAAACGCGGCCAGCCTGACGTAGGACAGAGAGTTGCTAAGCAGGGCTAAGACGCTTTCCAAGAAGGTCTCTACTGCTTCCGTGGCGCCCAGTCCGATACCGTGGCCCTCCTTGATCGATCTGTATATCGGAGATAGGACCGTGATTAGCAGGGGAATGACCATGGCCTGGAACAAGGGGTCCTTCAGCACGAGCATTATTTGAGCATTGTTTCTGAGTATGGCATAGACGGCGCCGGCGTACATTACTAGAGTCGCGAGTCCTTTATACTCGAAGAGGGCTGCGAATACATCCCCTTCCAGTATCTTGTTCACCGTGTTCAGGACGAATCCCACCATCAGTTCAAAGGCACCGAAAAGCAGCGCGACGGCTATGAGCTGGAAGGTGTCATGAAGGGGGCTCATTATGGGGTGCTCGGTGAAGGCGATGAAGAACACCATCCCGTACAGATATCCAAAGAAAGCGGCAGCTATTCCTGAGTAGACCAGTATACCCCCCAGATCTCTCATTCCACCTCTCGTTTTAGCATAGAGGAACGCGCCGAATAAGGCCAGCGTCAGGCCGTGCCCTACATCTCCGAACATCATGCCGAACATTATCGGGAAGAATATCGCGGTGAGGGCAGTGGGATCCACCTCGAATATGGACGGAAATCCGTACAGCTTGTGCGTGAGTAGGCTAATGGGCTTGAGAAAGCTGGGTAGCTTAACCTTAGAAGGTGCTTCACTAGCTTCCTTCGGCTCCTCATACTCCATTGCCAAGTAATTCTCTAGTCTGTCTTTCATGCGGCTCTCGAAATCCTCCTTTTTAGAGGCGGGTATCCATCCAGAGGTGACGGCGATCTCCTCTCCGACGTACGTCAGGGTCTTCAGCTTCTGAACCAGTGCCCTTGGCTTTATATTGAGAGCTAAGGCAGCTACTTCTGCTGCTTGCTCTCTCACAAGCTGTAAGAACTTTTCAGCTTCCTGCTTCAGCCTACCGACCTCTTCCTTCCTTGAAAGAGCCTTCAACTTCTCTATCTCCTCTTCTAGCTTCCCTTTCTCCGTTATCACAGGTTTAGCTTCTTCTATGAGCTCTGAAACCCTTCTTTCCGCCTCGCCGGCAGCTACCTCCTTTATGGTGAGGAGCTTGTCCCTGAATTCTACATAGAGGCTCCTCACCTGGGACGCTAACTTCTTTACCTCTAGAACCTTATTCCTAATCTCAATCTCTCTGCGTTTCACCTCTTCCTCCAGCTCTGAGATCCTTTGAGTTACCTTAGTGATTGCTGGTTCTTTCTCTGCCAGAAGCGGGCTTAGCTCTGGCAAGCTCTTTATGGTGTCTTTTATGCTGCTCCACATGCTTTCTATGGCCTTGAACTCGGACAGCCTGTCTTGAATGGAAGAATATTCCACTATGTCCTTCCTGACATCCTTTATGAGATCTTTAAGCTCCTCCAACTTGGATTTTATCTTTACGAGGAGCTCCTCCCTAACTTCTTCACTCAGGTCCTCTAGCGTTATGTCCGCATCTTCTAAGGCGTCTAAAGCATTCTTCATTATCTCATCTACGTCACTTACAGTCATCGATGGGTCAGCGGCCATGTTAACTAGGGAGGAGGCTCTTATCAGGTTTCTGTCCACCTGCAGTATCATTCTCCCGAGCCGCAGCTTGGATGGATCTTCCTCGGTTATCTCTAAGGCTGTCGAGTAGTATTCCCTTATCTTAGCCTCTATTTCCGATATCTTGATTTCAAGTTCCTCTAATCTTCTAGATCTCTCTTTCAGTAATGATTTAGCCTTCTTTGACAGTTCTATCTCCTTTTTTAACGCTAGATACTTACCTACAATGTCATCTAGCTTCGATATCATTTCTCTGTAGTTGTCAGTCCCTGACCCTTCGGGTAGTTTGCCTTTCTTAGCCTCTTCAAGTATCTCTTCAATAGGTATGCCCGTCAGCGCGCTGACTCTCTCTACAGCCCTAACCATCTCCTCATAAGCATCTAAATCCGGAGTTTCCAGGCCCTCCGGAGGTTTAACTCCAGGGAGTCCCTCTGGGGGTTCTACATGGACATCATCGAACTCCATGAGGGCTTCTGCCATATCGTCTACATGCAGTTTGGTTGTGTAAGCGTAGAATCGGACTACCTTTTCCGGCTTGAGCATGTAGATCACCTTTCAGGTGTCTGGTAGGTCCACCTCCGTTTATTAAAAATGATTACAGGTCATGAAGAAGCGAAGGAACATGAGGTTGCTTCTGTCGGTGGGCACTAGACCTGAGATCATCAAGATGGCACCCATATACGAAGCTCTATCGCGTATAAAGGATGTAGAGCTGTTTCTAGTGCATACCGGACAGCACTACGATTGGGAAATGAGCGATGTGTTCTTCTCCGAGCTTGGACTTGATGAGCCAGACCTCAACTTGGGCATAGGATCGGGAGATCAGGTGGGTCAGACTGCTAGAGTTCTACATGAGATGGGAAAGGTTGTGGAGAACTACGAACCAGATGCTGTCCTGTCGGTGGGCGATACGAACTCCGTGCTTGGAACTGCTTTGGCTGCTTCTAAACTAGAGATTCCCTTCATACACATAGAATCAGGGCTCAGGAGCTACGATTTCACGATGCCGGAGGAGATAAACAGGAGGGTCGCCGATCACCTCGCTTCGCTGAACTTCGCCCCCACCCCCAGAGCTTTCTCCAATCTCAATGAGGAGGGCTATCCCCCTGAGAGAATTGTATTGAGCGGCAATACCATAGTTGACGTCGTTGAGAAGATGTGGAGTACCATTAGACGATCCAACATCCTGAAGGAATTGGGCGTAATAGAGGGTGAGCCCCTCATGACTATCACAGTCCACAGGAAGGAAAATGCCGACAGGGAGTACAGGATGCTGGGGATAGTGAAAGCCCTGAGGGAATTGGATGAGCTGACCATAGTGTGGCCTCTGCATCCGAGAACTTACAAGAGACTGAAGGCTTTCGGTCTGTTGGGCGAACTGAGGAAGTTGGAGCATGTGATGTTGATAGAGCCCCTAGGCTACATAGATTTTTTGAGGCTTCTATCGGCTTCAGATGTGGTGGCTACCGATTCCGGCGGGGTTCAGGAGGAGTCAGCCACCCTGAAGAAGCCCTGCATCATATTGAGGGATAACACGGAGAGGCCTGAGATAGTTGAACTTGGATTCGGCGAGATAGCGGGCGCCAATCCATCCTCCATAGTGTCAGCGGTTAGGAGGTTCCTCTACGAGGAGGAGGTTAGAAAAAGGATAGAGAGCCTCCCCAATCCGTTCGGGGATGGTACAGCATCCAAGATGATAGCCGAGGTCCTCCGGAGGATCTGGGACCTCAGGTCCCTGAGGCACGAATCACCCTACTTCAAGGGAGGTTCGCCGCACTATGTGGCTTTTAAAGTAGAGAGGAGATCCAAGTCCAGAGGGATGACCGTTTCCCAATTCATAGAGATTACCGGATACGAGGTCATTTCTATATACGATCCGTCCGGTTTCCCCCTACCCTTTAGCCCAAGCACGCCTTTAATGGATGGAGAGATAGTTAGGGTCAGGGGGGATCCGTCGAATTATCCCAAGCTCGCTAAGTTGGTCGGGGGGATGAGATCTTGAGCCCTCTAGACCTCATGGGTATTCTCCTAATAGTGATGGGACTTGTGCTAATCGTGCTGGCGCTGCTACTGCCATCCCGGAAGTTCGGGGACTACAGCGTTGGTGGGGTAATACTAATAGGGCCTATCCCCATAGTGTTCGGTAAGAACATTAAGACATCGCTTCTAATCGTACTAGTAGCGACATCCATCCTGCTGATGCTGACCATGGTAGTTCTCATGGGGGCTTGGTCATGAGTGAGATAGATGAGAAGATTTTCGTCAGAGTGTTCTTGATCTTCATGGGGGTGTCCCTCGTCATGATGGGCTTTATGGCCCTGATGGTCTCTCACTCCACCGAAGCTGGTTCCGGTGGAGGTTTCGTGGTGATAATAGGTCCCTTCATCTTCGCCGCTGGGGAGAACATCCCCCTACACATCACCGTGGCGCTGATCCTCATCTCTCTAGTTTTAATTCTGGCACTCATTTACGTGGTCAGGAGATGGATGGGGGGCTCGGAATGGTAGAGGTGTTCCTGTCGCTCGATCTGACATCCTTGGATAGGGCTATTAGGATAGCTGAGCTGGCGGTGGAAGCTGGCTTCACGGAGATTGAGGTCGGGACTCCACTGATAAAGGCTGAAGGAATGAGATCTGTGAGAAAACTCAGGGAGAGATTTCCTGAGGTTAAGCTGTTTGCTGACACTAAGACCATGGACACGGGGTACCTAGAGGCTGATTTGGCCTTCTCCTCCGGTGCCGATCTGATGAGCGTGATGGCCGTGTCACCGGATGAGACAATAAAGGAAGCGGTCAGAAGAGCCGAGGAATCCGGAGGAGAGGTATTGGTGGACACTTTAGGTCTTAGAAACGTGGTGCCCCGTTTGAAGGAGATCATAGAATTCGGTATACACAGGATATGCCTGCACAGGGGAGTCGATGAGGGGGTGTTCTCCGAATACGAGTTGCTGGACTCCGCCAAAGAGCTGGGAGTTAAGATAGGTGTCGCCGGGGGTATAAACGAGTCTACCATAGGGGAAGTAGCTAAAAGAGCCGATTTCGTCATGGTGGGGAGGGCAATAACGAAGTCGGAAGATCCGAGGAGTGCCGCTATTAGAATCCTGAAGGGTGCGGGCCTCCTGACTTGACAACCTAACCAGACCTCTTCCTCCTTCTCCTCTTCTTCCCAGTCAGCCTCCTTTTTACGGCCTCGGTCTCAACTTTAGCGAGTTCAGCCATGAAATCCTCGTCCAACTCGGTCCGCCTCGTTACCAGCCACTCGATGTCCATGGGATCCACTCCCCTAGCGGCCATCGCGACTACTGCTGGTAACCCATACCTCTCGGTGAGTGAGCCGAGTTCATAGACCCTGTTAGCCAGCTCCCAGTTAGGTACCGAGGGTCTCCCCCTTCTCTTAGATTCCTCCACATATTCCTTCGCTTCGGATGCCCAATACCCAGAGAGGGCGGCTATCCTGCTACTTCCACACACCGGACATTTGGGCACTTTTCCCAGATCTAGGAGGCTCGATACCGTAGTGTCCATGCTCCATCTCCAACAGTTGGAGCAGACCAGCGTGATCTGCTGTGAAAGTATCCTGTACTTGAAGCTCTCCAGCAACCTCTTACTCAATTCCGAGGGAGGGATTATCTCTAGAGGGAGACCTGATCTCTCCAATCCCAGCAGAGACAGGGGACTCGGACCCTGCTTCTCAGACATGACCACTTCCATCTTCCCCGAGGATATTGACCTGAGCAGGTCCAGCGTCCCATCCACATCGAAGTCCTTCGTGAGGGACTCTCTTAGAGCTTCCTCGTAGATGGGAGTACCTTCGTAAGCCTTAGCCAGCTTAGCCAAGCTCACGATCCTAGAGCTCGCCGTATCTCTTACTAGGCCCATCCTCTTAGCCACGTGAAGTAATCTGATCCTGAAGAATGAACTATTGGCTACAGCCTTCACTAAGGTATCTTTACCCTCTCTGGAGAGACGATGCAGGGTCTTGGTCACCGCCTCTTTACCTACGCCCATTATCACTATTCTGTAGGGGTCCTCAGTTACCCTCACAGCGACCTTGAAGTCCCTAGAGATGACGAAGGATAGACCTCTCCCTAACGTCCTGTTAACCAAGCTACCCTGAGTGGAGTGAATCACGACGTCCGAGCCCGTTATCCCTTCTATCACGATCCTTCTATCTGTAGGAAGCGGATAGCCCTGTTTCACGTGGTCTACTACTGTGGCTAGGGCTCTCCTGAGGTCCTCCGACGTGGTGAAGGGATACTCCCTCACCAACCTATCTGCGAGTTCGTCCAATGTGCCCTTGGATAGAGCCTCCTCCACGAGCCTCCTGATTGCCCCCACCTCAATTGCGGTCTCCCTTGCCACGGGTAACTGCTCCCCTATCCAGCTGGGTATGGCACCGACCGGGTCGAAGACCTGTTCCACGAAAATTCGACCGCCTTCTATCCTCTTGACCTTCCAGACCGATCCCCTGAAGACGAACTTAACGCCGGGAAGCAGATACTCCAAGACGAAGGTCTCATCCAGCTGACCTATGTAGAATCCGGTGGTGTCATCTATCACCGGGTAGGATGTGGTGTCGGGTATCGTAGAGATGTTCGAAAAGAAGTACTCGTGAGCCAGTCCGCCTCCGTATCTCTTGATTCTATCCTCTACTTCATCGTACCAGATAATTCTGGGCCAAGCCTTGGACATGAAGGAGAAGACCTCCCTAACCTCATCGATGGTTATCTCCCTATACGGCCATGATCGCTTGACCATGCTCACCAGATCCGGCAGTGAGATGGATCTCTCGCCCAAGAGGAGCCCGATGGTGCTGTGATAGAGCACATCATAGGACTTCTCCAAAGGCCTTAATTCCTCTAGATCGCCCGAGAGGGCTCTCTTAGCTAGCACTATCGACTCCAGATAGTCGTCGGAGTCCTGAGCCACAACCACCCCTCTGGCCACCCTGCCTGGACCGTGCCCGGATCTACCGACCCTTTGAAGCAGTTTCATCGCCTGCCTAGGGGAGCCATACTGTACTACCAAATCGACATACCCTACATCTATTCCTAGCTCCAACGAGCTCGTGCTGATCACCGCAGAGAGCTCTCCTCTCTTGAGGAGTGATTCGCTCTCCACTCTAGCGTCCTTCGATAGTGAGCTGTGATGGACGTGTATCTTCAGCTCCTCGAATGCCTTCTTCATCCTGTAGCCAAGGGCCTCCGCCATGGATCTGGTGTTTGTGAAGACTATGGCCGATCTGGCCTCTCTTATCAGGTCAGCCAGTAGCCTGATCTTAGCTATCACTCCCGGTTCCAAGAGCATGGTCTTGGATAGCTCGATATCTCTTCGAGATGGTTCCGGATAGACCACTGAAATCTCCATTACACGACTCTCTCGTGAATATGCGATCTTCCCGTCTTTCCTGTAGGAGAAGTATTCTAGAGCCATCGCGGGGTTGCCCAAGGAGGCAGAGAGCATTATCCTCTGGAATGCCCCCCCTCGTATCCTCTCAAGCCTCTCTAGGGATAAGGAGAGTTGTGTACCCCTCTTGTCGTCCAGTAGCTCGTGGACCTCGTCTATAATGACATATCTTACGTTTTTAAGCCATTTAGAGATCTTAGGTCCGGACATTATGATCAGAAGGGTTTCCGGGGTCGTTATGAGGATATGGGGAGGGGATCTCGATTGCCTAGCCCTCTCCGCCTTAGAGGTATCACCGTGCCTCACCCCAACATCAAAGCCACATCTAGAGGACCAGTAGGTTATCCTTTCCTCTAGATCTCTGTTCAGGGCCCTTAAAGGGGTCACATAAAGCGTGATGAATCCCTCCCACACCTCTTCCCTTTTCATCATCGCGAGGACGGGCCATAGGGCTGCTTCAGTCTTTCCAGACCCTGTAGGGGCTATCAGGAGGGAATTTTTACCCGAGAGAATGAGCGGAATCGCCATCTCCTGTATCTCCGTTAGCCTCTCAATCCCTCTATCTTTCATAGCTGATTTCAGGCAATCAGGCAATAGATTGGTGAAATCTTCACCTGTCATTCAAATATTTCACCATTTTAATCTCTTTTGAAGGCCCTCAAGTTAACGGGAGGGCTGGATAGATTGATAAGCTTTTTTAACTCGGTTATCGACCCTAACATGGGTAATCCCAGCGACAAGTTCTGAGAGACCCAGTAAAAGAGGTGATATGTATGGCTGTCGCAGGTGGTGCAGGTGGTGAGGGAGCCGGAGCAATCCCCGTTCTCATATTAAAGGAAGGAACCTCTAGAACTAAGGGTAGAGAAGCTCTGAGACTGAATATAACCGTTGCAAAGGCCATAGCTGATACCATAAGGACTTCTCTCAGTCCTAAGGGCATGCAGAAGATGCTCGTCGACCCCTTCGGGGATGTGATAATCACGCACGACGGTGCCACCATAATGAAGGAGATAGAGGTCGAGCATCCCACGGCCAAGATGATGGTGGACCTAGCGAAATCCCAGGAGCAGGAGGCTGGAGACGGTACAACTACCGTAGTTCTCCTAGCAGGCGAACTACTGGCCAAGGCGGAGGACCTATTGGACTTGGGCATACATCCCACGGTGATAATCTCCGGGTACAGGAAGGCCGCGGAAAAGGCAGTGGAGTACTTGAATGAGATAGCGATCAAGGTCTCGTGGAACGATAGGGAGTTGCTGAAGAAGATAGCCAAGATAGCCATGAGCAGCAAGTCCGCTAGGGTGGCACAAGACTATCTGGCCGATCTAGTCGTTGACGCTGCCCTACAGGTCGTGGAGGAGAGGGACGGTAAGAGGATCGTTGATCTCGATAACATAAAGCTGGAGAAGAAGGAGGGCGGTTCCCTGTTCGACACCAAGCTCATCAGGGGCATAGTGATCGACAAGGAGGTCGTGCATCCCAGAATGCCCAGGAGGATAGAGAACGCCAAGATAGCCCTCATAGAGAGCGCCCTCGAGATAAAGAAGCCTGAGCTCTCCTCTAAGATAAGAGTAACCTCACCGGCTCAGGTGAAGGAGTTCTTGGACCAGGAGAAGCAGATGCTGGCCGAGCTAGTGGAGAAGATAGCCGCCACCGAAGCGAACGTGGTGTTCTGCCAGAAGGGCATCGACGACGTCGCCCAGCACTTTCTAGCGAAGCACGGCATACTGGCCGTTAGGAGGGTAAGGAAGTCCGATATGGAGAAGCTCGCCAAGGCCACTGGCGCTAAGATAGTCGTTAACGTTAAGGAGATATCCGAGAAGGACCTCGGTTACGCGGAGCTCGTTGAGGAGAGAAGGGTCGGAGAAGACAAGATGGTCTTCGTCGAGGGATGCAAGGATCCTAGGGCCGTTAGCATCCTGATAAGAGGTGGAGAGAAGCAGGTCATAGACGAGGCCGAGAGGAACCTTCACGACGCTCTAAGCGTGGTTAGGAACGTCATAGAGGATGAGAAGATAGTCGTGGGCGCCGGTGCCGCTTGGACGGATCTGGTGCTTAAGCTCAAGGACTACGCGGTCCAGCTCGGTGGAAAGGAGCAGAACGTGGTGGAGAAGTTCGCTGAGGCCCTCGAGTCTATACCCAAGACCCTGATAGAGAACGCCGGCCATGACCCGATAGTCAAGCTGGCTGAGCTGAGGAAGGCACATGCCGAGGGCAAGAGGGAGTACGGCTTCAACATATACACCGGAGAAGTGGAGAACATGTATGAGAAGGACATAATAGAGCCTGAGAGGGTGATCAGGAGGGCCATAGAGTCCGCAGCCGAGTTCGCGACCACCGTGCTCAAGATCGATGATATAATAGCTGCTGCTGGTAAGAAATTCGAGGGCGGTAAGGGCAAGGGTGAGGAGTGAGGTGACAGCTAATAGCGATCTGCTGGGTCCCAAGAGGCTTACCAAGTTCGAACGCATAAGGATAATATCCATTAGGGCCCAGCAGATCGCAGCTGGCTCTCCCCTCTTTTTAGATGAGAACGAGATACCCGAAGGTTTGACCGATCCCGTCGAGCTAGCTAAATTGGAGCTGGAGAAGGGAAAGTTGCCCCTCATCTTGGAGAGGAGGGAAGGGGAGAAGATCTCCCTCCTAGATGTTAGGAAGCTTCTGAAGCGAGAGTAACTTTTTTAATTGCTGAGTGGTGAGTCAGACACAGCTCGCCCTCCAGGCTCCCCAGTGAAAGAGGCGGGCCTACAGAGGATAGAGAGGTGATACGCATGGTGGCTGAAGAAGGAATCGTCTATGTTGGTAAGAAGCCTGCTATCAACTACGTTATGGCTACCACTCTCCAGATAAACAGGGGTGTGAAGAAGATCGTGTTAAAGGCCAGGGGTAGGTCCATATCTAGGGCTGTCGATGTGGCTGAGATAACTAGGCTCAAGTACTTCCCTGGCAAGATCAAGATAACTGACCTCAGAACTGGCACTGAGGAGATCATCGACGAAAACGGTAGCAGGAGGGACATAAGCGTAATAGAGATCGAGCTCACCCAGGTGTGAGCCCGGGGGGAGAAAACCCCCTCTAATTTTTGGGTAAATTTCTTATTGCTCCCCGACCGGTAGGACCGATCTACATGGGTTCAGAGAGGAGGCCTCACTTCTGGCTGGATAAAATAGCTAGGGATATAATAGAGAGGGAAGAGAGGCTCGGAAGGAAGATAGATGTTTTGAGAGTGGAATCAGGGATAGGGGCAAGCGGCTTTCCTCACATAGGTTCTGTAGGAGATTCGCTCAGGGCCTATGGGGTCAAGCTGGCTCTGGAGGAGCTGGGATACAAGAGCGAGTTGATAGCGTACAGCGATGATAGAGACGGGCTGAGAAAGGTACCTGCAGGAGTGCCCGAGGAATACTCCAAGTACTTGGGAATGCCGGTGAGTGAGATCCCCGATCCTTGGGGATGCCATTCCAGCTACGGGGAACACATGAGCTCCATGTTGATAGACGCCTTGGAGAAGTTGGGCATAGAGTTCACGTTCATCTCCGGGACCGAGGCCTATAAATCCGGTTTGTTGGACGAGCAGGTCTCTAAACTATTGAAGAATAACAGTAAGGTCGACAGAATAATCAGAGAGGAGGTAGGATCGAGTAAACCGGAGGGATGGATTCATTACTGGCCTAGATGCGAGAGATGCGGTAGGATATATACAACTAGGGTGCTGAAGGTTATTCCCGAGGAGGGCAAGGTCATCTACGCCTGTGATCAGGAGTTCAAGGGGATAAAGGGATGCGGGTATGTCGGTGAGGCCTCATATCTGAGGGGAGATGGTAAGCTCTCTTGGAAGGGAGAGTTCGCAGCCAGGTGGGCTGCGTTAGGGATAGTGTTCGAACCTCACGGGAAGGACATAACCGACTCGTTCAGGGTGAACGAGAGGATAGCTAGGGAAGTCTTGGGGTACGAGCCACCACTCACGGTAATGTATGAGATGTTCCTAGATTCCACTAAGAGGAAGATAAGTAAGAGCGCCGGTAACGTCATAACACCCCAGATGTGGATGGAATTCTCCCCACCTGAGGCCTTGAGGATGCTCATGTTCAAGAGATACCACGGGACTAGGAGCATATCTCTGCAGAGCTCTCCTCTCTACATAAACGAGCTGGAAAACAACGTTAGGAAGTATCACAACTTGGAGAGGATAAGGAGTGAAAGAGATCGCATCACTCTGAAGAGGCTCATGGAGTTCACCTATTTGATGGAGGGCGTCCCTGAGCCTTGGCCTTACAGGTACTCCGCGGTCCTCAATGTCGTATCGATGCTTCCGAGAGATATAGGCTTCGAAGAGTTGCTGAGGGTGGCTGCTGACCTCATCTCAAAGTACTACGGCGTGGATCCCGATTCCCTGCTGAGCGACGACATCTTCAGGAGATACGTGTATTACGCCAAGAATTACGTGGAGAACTTCGGCAGTAGAGAGCTCGGAACTGTGGAGATAAACGGTAAAGTTCTTGAAGCAGTGAACTCCTTTATAGACAGTCTTTCTGAGGATATGAGCGACGAAGACATACAGAACCTGGCGTTCGAGACCGCTAGGGGCAAGGGTGTACCAGTAAGGGAGTTCTTCAGAGCCCTATACATGATACTATTGGGTCAGCCACAGGGCCCCAAATTAGGCCCCCTCATCTCGAGGGTCGGCGTGAACAGATTTAAGGACCTGTACAGGAAATCCTTGGAGGAAGGTAGGGTTGTCCGAAAGGAGTGAGAGGATAAAGAATTTACTCAAGCTCAGGGAGTTCTTGAAGAAGAGGATCGAAAAGTTGGAGAGTGAACTCCTCCAGTTGAGGGAGATGGTCGAGGCCCTTGATCAGGTCTTGCTGGAGCAGACCTTGGTGACTGCGGATCAACTTAAGCCGGAACCTGAGATTCAGCAGCCTAAGGATGTGGAGGAGAGGAGGCTCACCTCGGATGCCGGTACTTTGATCGGTATCGCCAGAGTTAACAAGAGAACGGGCAGTATTGTGTTCGTACCGACCGAAAACGTGGTGATAGATGCCAGAGAGAGGCCTATAAGCTCGTTCCTCGTGAGAAAAGTTGAGGAGTACGGGGGGAGATGCGAAGTGGATGAGTATCCGGACGGCAGACTCAGAGCAATAAGGATCCAAGTCGAAGAACCGCAGAATTTGGAGAGGATCTTCAGAGCACTGAGATGGGCAGTAACCAAATCTTTAGTTCAATAGAGAACTGACTCTATTATCCCAGCTGCCCTATCTAGGAAATTCCAGTCTTTAAATCTCTCCCTGAATATCTTAACCCTCTTCTCATACTCTTGCTTAAGCAGGAATCTCAACATCTCAAAGAACCTAGCCTCCACCTCAGACTGCCTGACCATCCTGCCCAGACCCATCTCCTCTATGGAGCGAGCGTTCTCCATTTTTTCCGTCTGTCCCGGAACGGGTATCAACAGGAGAGGCTTCCCGCACATGAGAGCCTCTGCGATAGTCGTATGCCCAGCTCTGGAAACCACCAGCCTAGCCCTCTCCAAGACGCTCCACTTATCAGGCAACCAGTTGTATATCCTCACGTTGTCCCGAACCTCCTCATCTCCGGGATTGGACGGTTCACCCAAGGATACTATGAATTCGTAATCCTTGAAGTCCTCTGGTATGTTATTCAGGAGTTTCAGTATAACACCCGCTAGGGACTTTCTCTCGGCGCCTGGTCCGGATATCATTATCAGGATCACATCCTCTTCCCTGTCCGGCCTGCAGTTGGGCTCTATCAGGGGGCCTGAGAAGACTATCCTGTCCATGAGGGGTTTCGGGAGATCCGAGGTGTGGTACTTGGATATGCTGAAGGGTGGAGGAAAATCTGCTATTATTGACGCTTGGGAGAGCCCCCAGAACCTAGTTATCGCTGTGTTAAGTAGCTTCTCCACCACTGTGGATAGTACGCTGTAACCCTCGCTATCACTCAGATCATCTGGAGGCGCGTTCCTCCTCATGAGGGGCGAGAGAAGTAACTTAGGTTGATTTAGCACCACGACGCTGGGCACTCCTAGGTACTGAGCTGCGATCAATGTCGATATTCTGGAGTCGGATACTACGACATCTGGAGATGCCACTTCTATGTTCTCCTTCTCCTTCTTTATGTGGTGGAGGAACCTCCTTAGTTCAGATAAGCTCTTGAGCGTCCCCCAGAGGTCAGGGCTTCCATCCGGCTTCTGCTTCCATACCATCTCGTCACCACAATCCACAACCTCCACTCCCTCCGCCCCCATCAGATAAGAGATGGCGTCTCCGTAGGCTGAGAAGAAGATGGAGAATCCCTCTTTCTTCAGCCTCATAGCTAGGTTCAAGGACCTAGACGCGTGTCCGTACCCTATGCCTAAAGGTGAGAAGTAGGCCCTCGGCATGCGATCAAACCTTATCCTATCTCCTTCCTGACGATCCGTCCCTTAGGTTCCTCTTCCTCAAAGATCTCTGCAGTGAATCTATATACTTCAGTTCCTTCCTTGAGCCAGCAGTCCACCCACATTCCGGCTTTGATACAAGTCTGGCTTAGAAATTCTTCGGAGTCCCAAGAGTATTCCACGGCAACCTGTGGAAGCAGGAGGCCGGAATACATACCACGGCGAACTATCAGCCCGTGCTTTCCCACTGTCACTAGCCTCCATAGGTCGAGTCTGCTCTCCACTTTGTCGTCTATCCTCTCAGGAGGGGTCAGTATTGAGACCTCTATTGTGACCCTATCGAGCTCCTCCTTAGCTAGAGGAGGGAATCTCGGATCCTCGAAAGCCGCCGCTATTGCTGCTCTTATGACGGCCCTGTAAAGGGGTAGAACGGGTTCCGGATAACCTATGCAGCCCCTAAGATCCCCCTCTGGGTATTTGTTCAGGGTTACGAAGGCTCCATAAGGGCTCTTCAGTTTGTAATAGGGAGGATCGACCTCGAGAACTGACCTTCTTTCCATATAGTGCTCTATGGATTTTCTAGCTAGCTTGACTAGGTATTCTCCATCCTCCATAGAGAACTCCGCCATCCTATCACCTCATTATAGCTACTGGACTCCCCAGCTTTCCACCAGCATGTTCTGCAACAGCCTCGCATTTTAGTGTGAGCAAGTGTAACACCTTTACACCTAAGTCTACCTCGGTGAGGGTCTCGTAATTGGCCATCCCCTTGGCTATAATTAGCTTCGAGGATCTGAGGATGTTCATGTTAACCTCCGTCTCCTTCTCAGGCATGACTCCAAGCGGGGAGCTTAGGCCGAAGATATAGGGTGACCTGTGTAGTGATCGTAATTCCTCTACGGTCAGATCATCAGCCACGGGAGACTTTTTCGCAAACAGATATACGGTCTTGCCCATCTGTTCTAGGTACCTGACTAAGATTAGGTCTATTGGAGCTTCGTGGGCGTTGTCGAAGATGAAGGATATTATGTCCCCTGGACCAGCTTTGGTTATTATATCGAACGCCTCCTCGGTGCTGTCTATCTCTAGATCCCTAGCTACCACCTTGGTGAACCTATCTATTAGGTCCTTCCCTCCCATTAGTGGGACTTCGTACCCATTCGCCGATGCAGAGTTCAGGGCAAGCCATCTAAACTTGTGGTAGCCCTCAGGAAGGTTGACTAGCTCTTCCTCTATCAGGGGAACTAGATCCTTTCGAACTAGTTCGATTAGCTCCCACTTTCTGGTCGCATAGGGATCTTCCGATCCAGAATAGGATCTGAGGAGCTTCTCCCTCTCGGCCGCTATGTGAGCGGGGGTAGGCGCCTCGTCCACCATAGAGTGTAGGACGCGCACTACATCCCTTATAAAGGGAAGTCTCTTGTCGGTCGGTACATATGTAGCCTCTCTAGCTGCCACTTTCAATATACAAGCGGGGCACCTGTAATCCAGCTTCATTTCAATCGAGACTCTCACCTACAAAAAGCTGATTAAGATTTGGGAGGGCGACTAAATTATGACAGATGTTCCTAGGCTGCTGGTTAACCTGAAGGCATACTCACAGGCTTCAGGAGAGAAGGCTGTGGAGATAGCTAGGCAGGCGGAGAGAGTATGGAGGGAAACTGGAGTTCTCATCGGCGTCGCGCCGAATTTACTGGATTTGAAAGTAGTGGCGGAAAGCGTTGATATTCCAGTGTACTCTCAGCATGTGGATCCTATAGACCCGGGGGCTCACACGGGTCAAATTCCGCCTGAACTCGTAAAGAAGTCTGGTGCTAGAGGTTCCCTGTTGAACCATTCTGAGAAGCAGATAGAACTTCATCATATAGGCGTGGCCGTTACAAAGCTGAAGGAATTGGGTCTCTCGCCCATAGTCTGCGCTCCAACGCCTCAAGAGTCGGCGGCCGTTGCGGCCTTATCCCCAGACGCGGTCGCCATAGAACCTCCTGAGCTCATCGGAACGGGCATTCCCGTGTCCAAGGCTAAGCCGGAAGTCGTTCAGAACTCGCTTAAGGCCGTGATAGACGTCAATCCTGACGTTGATCTCCTCTGCGGTGCGGGAATCACCAGTGGAGAAGATGTAAGAGCTGCGATAAGACTCGGTAGCTATGGAGTGCTTGTTGCCTCTGCTGTAGCCAAAAGCCCGAATCCCTACGAAAAAATGGAGGAGTTAGTGAGGCCTTTCGTGGAAATCACTCGGGCTTGAACCTGTCCTTTAATTTCTCCAGTACCTTGGGCAAGGTCGTGTACTCCATCTCCTCGGGTCCGAGCCTATGTGGCATGAAGGGACCGTGCCTCCTCATGTAGTCAGTTATCATGTTAGCCATTCTCCTAGCTTCATCGAAGGCCACATCAGAGAAGAGATCGCTCGGTCCTATTAGCTTAGAGTCCTGCACTTGGAATCCTAAGGCGACTATTCTGGGAGGACCATCGAATCTACTGGGCCTCGCGTCGGCCTCGGAGACGGGCATGAGGGGACCGTGATGAGATCCCCTCATCCAGCCAGCCACCAAGAAGGGGAACGAGAAAGGTTCTAGCACCTCTCCTAGCGCCGGAAATCCGCTTTGCGCCCTAACTATAGCCACAGGATCGTCCTTACCCACGTACTTACCAGCGATCAGGTTCAGCCTAGTTGTACTGACCACGGCCGCTATCTCTCTATCGGACTTCCTAAACACCCTGCGTATCACATACCTGCCGGGGGTACCGATTAGGGAGAGAATGTCGTACATCTCCTCCGGAGAGGACATCTCCACGACCTTGCTCTCCATCACATCCATTATCTCGAATATGAAACCGTCGTGGAGCCTAGGGTCTATAACCAAGCCAGCCGTGTTGAAGGGATCCGCGAATATCCGGAACATGGGAAGGTTGAAGGCGCCCGGTTCGGTCTTATCTGCCATGAACACAATTACAGGATCGGAGGGTCTCTCTTCGAACTCCATTTCAGCCACTCCAGGCCCCATACCCTTTAGGTTCCCTGAGAACGCATCCTTCAGGAGGTCCTGTCCCGCGCCATAGAGTCCTAACTCCTTCGCCACCTCAGTACCTTCCTTGAAAACATTCCAAGCTAGTTCGTGGATTTCAGGGTTCTCTACTCCCTTCCTGTGTGTCATTATAAGCTGAAGATCGTCTCCCACTGCTGTCACGTAGAAATCCTCTATAAGCCTAGAGTCTTTGGCTCTAGACAGCTCCTGAGCAGCTACTTCCTTGAGCTTAGGGTGAACCACGTGATGCCCAGCCAGGCCCCCTATATCGGCTTTAATAACCGAGACTGTTGTCTTTACCATGGACCCACCCCCCACAGCTAACGCCTGACTAAAATAAAAAGGGCTGGAGTCGGGAGAACCAGTATTCAATCGAAAACTAGGTATCCTCCTTCGGCTAGGATCCTCCTCAGTTTGTAGACTGCCCTCTTTACGTCAGACTCCTTCTTCGCACCGGTACAAACTAAGCTTCCGGAGGCGAATATTAGGAAAACGACGTCAGGATCCTTCATCCTGAAGATTAGACCTGGGAACTGTTCTGGCTCGTAGAGAGTGTTAGGAAGCTCCAAAGCCAGCTTCTCTATGTCCACCTTGATGAAGAGCTTTGCCGATGCAACTATGTTCTCAGCCTTGATGAGGGGTCTCCTTTTGACCTCTATCCCATGCTTCTTGAGGACCTCTATTGCAGCATTTATAGCTCTAGCCGATTCCTCTACGGACTTAGTGCCAGTGCATACGAACTTCCCACTGCTGAAGAGCAGGAGGGCAGCCTTGGGTTCATCGAGCTTGAGCACTAATCCGGGGAACTTCTCCGGATCATACCTTGATTTCTTTATCTTCTTGGCAATCTCGTGTAGATCGAGCCTCTGCCTTATGTCCGCTGATGACACGACGTTCTGGATGGTTATCTCGGGCTCCCTAAGCCTTCTTAAAATCTCTTCCACATCTTCCTTTTCCGTGGATTTTTCTTCCATTACTTCGCTTTCGCTATCGTCGAATGACATAGTTTTCCCCGTTTCACTACTATCCGGGTGACCCGTTATATATAAAGGAGAGGCAGTTACCTTCCTCGCTGAGGTCCCCTGTATCTCCCACTAGATGCCTCTAATCACTTTAATCTCGAGTTTCTTCCAAGTTATCGTCTTGCTCGGTTGTGTAAAGCTCATACGACCCATTATCGGTACTCCCTCTTCCTAACATATTGGAATACTCATATAGGAGATATGCTGCAATAATTCCGACGATTGCCAGCTTGGCTGGAAGAGACTGGAGCAGCTCCAGAGCGGAACCCAAGTAGGGAATTCTGAGAACCACTTTGCCGTATATGTCCTTAGGGGTCCTGAAACCAGGATCAGGAAGCGCGTTGTTATCTCCCTTAGTGTAAAAGACTGGCCCGTTTGTGCTCATATCTATTCGGATTATCCTGTGAACTATTAGCGAGCTCGACCAAGGGACTCTGAACACTATTATGTCCCCCACCTTTAGATCGTAAGGATCAGCGCCTACCACTATGAGTAGATCCCCCACCTCCAAGGTGGGTCTCATCGATCCCGATGTCACCACGGTAAATGGGGAGTCCACACCCGTCAGTAGGGGTAGGGCTACCTTGAAAAAGGCTAAGAAGATCAGGAATAGTACGGCCAGTGTGAGTATTTCCTTTGTTAACCACTCGTTCGCCTGATCGGCTGGCAACTCAGATCGCCTTTACCACTTTGGGTTCCTCTTTCCTCACTTTCCTCAGGATCCTGTACCCGCATCTCGGACATTTGAAGTCCTTGAAATATTCCTCCATCTCCTCTTTAGTGAAGATGTAACCGCACCTCAGGCACTGATACATTCCCACTCACCATGGAGCCGTTGAAGGGGGAATAAAAAGATTATTCTTTCACCTGCGAGGCTGCTTTCACTTTCTCGGCTATTCTCTTCTTTATTTCGTTCAATCGTTCCTCTCCTATCTCATCTAACCATTCTTTGCGGGCCTTCTGGATGAGTTCCTTGTACCTATTCCTTACAGTGACCTCAGTAACGTTAGCTGCTTGAGCTAACTCTCTCTGAGTCCTATGTATACCTAACTCTTGGCAGGCCATGTAGACCGCTGCTGCGGCCACGCCTACCGGCTCTCTTCCCATTGTGGCTCCGTTCTTCTTGGCTATCTTGATTATCCTTATTGCCTGTGTCGCGATCTCTTCAGGGAGGTTCAGCTTAGAGCATATGAGATATACGAAATTCTCCGGTTTCGGTGGAGGTATTTGTATCCCTAGCTTCCTGAACAGGAACCTGAAACTCCTCCCGACCTCTTTCTCCTCCAGAGAGAAGTACCTCGATACCTCCTCTAAGGTCCTAGGAACATCGGTTCTCCTACAGGCGGCATAGATGACCGCGGCTACCATGGCATCCATACTCCTCCCTTTAACGAGTCCAGCTCGTGCGGCCATCCTGTAGAGAGTGGCCGCATCCTCGACAGTCTCTTGAGGTAGATTTAGAGACTCGGCAGCATCTCTTATCTTCCTTAGGGCAGGTTCCACGGTCTTCTCCTTGGAGTCCGCCACATGCTTCTGGGTCCTCTTCAACTGGTTCACGGATTTCTTGCTTAGCCCCCTAGTAAGAGTTATCTCAGTGTCAAGACCGAAGCCCGGTCTTAATGGAGTAACCGGAGCACCAGCATGAGCCCTCTCCATGTACTCATCTGAATCAAAGGCCCTCCAGTCCTTCGAGAAGTTCAGAACGCTTGAATCTATAATGAGACCACAATCTTGGCAAACCAGATCCCCGGTTTCAGGATCCTCCACTATGTTAGTGCTCCCGCATCTGGGACACTTTAGCTCCTCCTCTTCCTGAGAGGAAAGTTCATCAGCCTTAGGATAATCTCTCTTCTCCCGAGACAGGAAAACCCACCACCCCTTTAGTAAATTGCCGAAGTGTAGACCCCCATATGCATATATAAAAGTTTCGCTAAACTTATCAATGGTCGGGTCCCTCGACCCCATTATCCTCTGGGGTCGCTGCATCATAACAAACTACTATGGACAGATTCTTCTGATTTCATTTAGAGTTAAACCAGTTATTTACAGTATATCATACTCTCTACAATATATTTACCAATTCATTTTGCGATTTCCCCAGCGCAGGCGCTGAGCTAAAGTTTTTAGATCCAAGAGGCAGCATAGACAGCTGGCGGCCGTAGTCTAGCCTGGACAGGATGCCGGCCCTCCAAGCCGGAGACCCGGGTTCAAATCCCGGCGGCCGCACCATAATATACAGGTGTCGCGTCTTGACAGCAGAGAAACTGGAGGAGGTCATATCTTCTGCAGTAAGGGAGCTTGCGAGGAGGGAAGGTTTCAAGTCAGGTAAGTCGTTAGATTTAGTGGTTGACCTCACTCTCGCCTTCATTAGATCTGTGCTCTCCTCTAAGAGGAGGCTCGGGTCCCTAGCAGATCTTCTAGATGATGAGGATCAGGAATGGAAATACATAGCGTATTACGTGAAGAGAACGCCTGTTTGCTCCATCCCGTGTCGTTTCTCCTCAGACTTGGAAAGGGTGCTTCAAAACTACGGGTTTACCAGTCTGCAGTATCAGATACTGTTCAAGAAGGAATGCGGGGGTAATGATTGAGATCTTTCCTTCCCATCATCGTTTTACTGGTGGTAATGTCGGATGTTCCGATCCTAACACCTGCTCAAACGGGTAGCCCTCCTCTAGTTCACGTCTTCGAGGACTACAGGTCGGCTTCAGCGTTCTTCCTCTCGATGGGCCCGGGAGAGAGGATAGTAGTGGCCCGGAACGCCTCCTATACGAGCAATCGGCTCAGGGAGATGGGATTTCCTGCAAAAGTTGGATCTTATGAAGCTATCCCTGAAAAGATGACTCCTCATGAACTCGCCTACCTCCTGCTTTACTCTAAAGAGAAGGGTCTCCAAGGAGCTGACTTTGGACCCCTCCTAAAGAAGTTGGATCTCATATCCCAAGAGCTATCTTCTATGGAGAGTGAGGTTGCAGTCCTGTTCTACAGTTCGGATGGTCCGAATTACTCTTTACTGGCGGCCTATGCAGCCTTCCTCAAAAGAGCTAAGTTAATTGATTTAGATTCGGTTCAACTGAGCCGAGAACTCTTGAAGGGGGTTAGGTACGTCATCTTATTGACCAAACCTCTCACCTCCCGAAACTATGAGAGATACCTGAATGTTATAGACTTCCTAATCGGTATAGACGATGATCCGTATCTAGACACCTCTTTAGGAGTCCTGACCGGCCCCGATGTGGCTACACCCTTCCTAATGCTGCTCGCAGACGATGCTGCTTCAATGGGTTTAATCAACAGGCTTAGAGGCATCTCCCTCGTCGAGGATCTTCCTTTAGCTAGGAAAGTGGAATTCATAGCATCATCCTACGGATTGAGCACGAAGATTCTGCACCCCGATGTAGGATATTCCAACCTGACGGCGAAAGATTCCGCTAAGATACTCAGAGAAGCAAGAAATGGTATCATCTATCTCAACCTGCACGGGAACCCCTACGTCATGGCCCTGAAGACTGAGGGTAACGTGGTCATCACACCTTCCATAGTGAGGTCCGCTAGACCGTTGGGAGCTATAGTGATCACCTTGTCGTGCGATACCCTGAGGTTCCCAAATCTCGATGATCCCAAGAGTTCCATAGCCTATTCCTTTCTAGATGCCGGGGCGTTTGCATATATAGGAGCCACAAGGGTGGAGTTCAGCATAGGATCTGAGGCAGGTACCTCCTATCCAGATCTCATCTTGATGATGGTCCTAACAGGCCGCACGCTGGGAGAGGCTGTTATGACAGTGAACAACTTGCACATAAAGGAGGCCACGGAGAAAGGGATAAGTCCTAGAGAAGCGGCCTATGAGGTCCTGCTGGGTGATCCTACCCTGAGCCTGGCATCCCACGAAATCCCCTATATCATAGAGAGGAATGGTTACATGTACAGAGTGAGCATCTCCAAGGCCACTCCGGTCATATACCTTCGGCTGCAATTGCCTGATGAAGGGGATTTCCTTCCCTATGTTGAGGTAGACCTCCCCTCCGTTTACTTTAAGTGGTACGAAGATGAAGAGGGTTTATTCATCTATGTATCAACCCTTTCCTCGAGCTTTACTGGGTATTTTAAGGAGATCACGAGCGTGAAGATCGAGCTCAAGAGGCGTCATGGCTACCTAGAGTACATCCCATACCTAGCCATCATGCTCGTCACGATCATCTCCCTAACGGCCCTCATAAGAGCTAGGAGGGTTACCTGATAGCATTTATAAAGAGATCAGGATACAGTTTGAGGTGGGCCCCGGTAGCTCAGCTCGGTTAGAGCGCCGCCTTGGTAAGGCGGAGGCCGCGGGTTCGAATCCCGCCCGGGGCTCCATTTAACTTGAGGGGTGTTACAGTGGTTCTGGCTACTGCTCTGGGCTTGAAATTCAAGGGCGGTGTTGTTCTCGCGGCGGACAGGAGAGTATCTTACGGTACATTCGTCCTCAGCAAGTCCGCCAAGAAAGTATTCCTAGTTAATGATAGGGTCGGCATTTCTACTGCCGGACTCCCTGGCGACTTCCAAGAGTTGATCGATGTCGTGAAGTTCAATATGACCTTGTATGAGCTGGATTTGGATAAGAAAGCTTCTCCCACGAATGTCGCCAAGCTGCTATCCCTGCTTCTCTATCAGGGGAGATTCAGGGGGATCTATTACGCTGAGCTTATAGTAGGTGGTTTAGAGGATGGAGAATCCAAGATATTGGTCTTAGATCCTGCCGGAGGACTTATGGAGGAAAAGTTCGCGGCTGTAGGCACTGGAGCTCAGATAGCCACGGGTATCTTGGAGAGGGAATATAAGGAGGACTTGGGTGAAGAGGAAGCCCTCTCTCTAGCTGAGAAGGCGATGAAGGAGGCCATATCGAGGGACGCCTTGTCAGGAGATGGTGTGGACCTGCTGGTGATTACCGAATCGGGTGCTAGGCAGCTGTATATCCCCCTGAGAGCGGCATGAGGGGGGATCAGATGGGCCTCACGGATCAGGAAAGGACGCGCAATTTGCTGATAGATCTAGTCGGTATAAAGAGCTTGAGGGGCAGGGAAGGCGAGGCCGTTTACTATATAACGGATACTCTATCGAGGTACGCTGACAAGGTCGTCCACCAACCGGTCAAGGACTGCGCAGGTAATGTCGTGGCCTTCCTCAACGTGAAAGATCAGGATAACTTGCTGTTCCTTGCCCACACCGATACATTCGAGATATACTCTAATTGGACCAAGAATCCTTGGGGAGAGCTGGAAGAAGACAAACTCTATGGGCTGGGGGTTTTTGACGACAAGGGAATGCTGGCTGCGATGATAGAGGCCTTCATAGCTGCCTCAAAATGGGATGATAGTAGGGGAGTTGTCTTTGCTGCTGTATGCGATGCCGAGGGTTTCAGCAGGGGGACCTACGAGCTCCTGAAGAGTGGCATCCTTCCACGAGTCAGTGAGGCCATTGTTGCCGGACCTACCAATAAGAAGCTCTTCAGGGGAGCATTCGGCAGGTTCGTATTCGATGTCGACATAAAGGGATTGGCAGCACCTGGAACTGAGGAGGCCGGTATAAACGCCGTTATAGAAGCGGCCAAGATCATTCTATGGGCCGTGGACCTGCCCAAGGTCGATGGAATAGGTGGTAGCGTAGCTCCCTTGAGTATAAAGTCCCCGGAGCTAGTGATGGCCCATCCGGACAGATGCCTGGTCAGGCTGGATAGGCATTACCCGCCCGGTAACGATCCGGGTGTTATAAGGAAGAAGTTCATGGATCATCTAAGGAAAACACCGGAGTTGAAGGCCAAAATCAAGATATCCTTAATGAAGAGGCCTACTCCCTTCATGGAGCCTTACGAGCTTCCTGAGGACGACGACTTCGTTAAGAAAGTGCAAGAAGTTGCAGAGAATGTGTTGGGAGGGCGTCTTGAGACGGATGTTTACAGGACGGTCTCTGATGCCAATTACCTCTACAAGATGGCCAGCATCAAGCCAGTCATACTGGGGCCTGAGGGAGGTAATCACCACTCAGCGGATGAGTACGTCAAACTCCCTTCCGTGTATGAGATGGCGGAGTTCTTGGCGCACCTCTTGAAAGGTTGATCCGTCTTGATATCCCAAGGTTTCCTAGTGAACTTCCTCATATTTTGGGCTGTGGCCTACGTTGTTGGCCTCTTATTGAACCGTTATCTCGGGGGAGAGAAGGCTAAGATAGGCGTCTTCTACTTGGAGTTGTCTTTCAAGCCAGAAAGCTTCAGAGGAATCATAGGAGGACTGGCTAGGTTCGTCGGTCCTCTATACAAGGTCGGGATCGGCGCTCTCCTGATCTCCTCCATGTTATTTCTTATATTTCTCGTCAAAATAACCATAGACACTTTATTCGGTCCGAAGGTCGCCCAGATAGCCCCTGTGATACCAGGGGTCACCTTCGACATATCCGCTCCTCTCCTGATCTCCATATTCGTGATACTAGCCGTGCATGAATTTGGACATGCCGCTGCTAGCTGGTACTTCGGGGTTCCTATCAAGAAGATAGCTTTTTTCGTTCTATTTGTCCTGTTAGGTGCTTTTGTCGAGCCAGATGAGGAGATAATCAAGAAGCTGGAGCCTCTTAAGAGGATGGGTGTTTATTCGGCGGGGATCTTCATGAACTTCACTACATTCTTCGTGGCCCTACTTCTAGCCATGATAATATTCCCGGGTTTCTCGATATTCCCAGGGATGTCCCATCCTTCTGGGGTGTATGTTCAGGAGGTTATAGAAGGTGGGCCATCCTACGGAATACTCCCGGATGGAGTTGTCATAAGGCAGATAGATGGTTACAGGGTTAGGGATTTCGCGGGTTTGGTGAAGGCACTTGAAAAGCTGAGACCCGGTCAGGAGGTGGATGTCGTCACTGATAGAGGCACCTACAGGGTGAGGCTGGGATCTAGGCCTGACAACCAAAGCTCACCCTTCTTGGGGGTGATGCTATCGAGGGTGCCTTACTTCGACCCCATAGTCCCTATGCCGACCGGGATAGCGATCCAACTGATAGAGCTATTCGGGTTCCTGATAATGTTCAATCTGGGACTGGCTGGCCTCAATGCCCTGCCCATGTTACCTTTGGATGGAGGGTTGGTCCTCTCAGAGATACTTACCATGTACTTGGGCGATGAGGAGATGGCCCGCAAGCTAACATGGGCCGTGTCAGCACCTATCGCGCTAATGCTGATATACAATGTCCTTCTATTCTTCCTGAGTTGATAGAATTGCCTAACCCCTTCAGGAGGGCCGTAGTCCCTCTAGACGTGGATGAACTGCTAGACATCTCCTTCAGGAGGGCTTTCAAGAAACCCAAGCCTGTGTCGAGGAGGGGAGACAGGATAGTGATCTACAGATCTAGGGAAATATCCAGAATCCAGACGATCTCTGACACAGTGGTCAGCAGGCTGGATAGGGTGGTGAAATCCTTTCCCAGCGTTGAAAGGTTAGATCCCTTCTATAGAGAACTTTTGAACGTCTTAGCTGATGTGGATCAAGTAAGGCACGCTCTAGGCGCCGTTAAATGGGCCTCTAAGACGATCTCGAGGATCTCCAGATCCTATATCTCTAAGATAAATTGGACAGAAGACCCTAAACGCATGGCGACCCTCAGGAGAGAGGCGGCGGGTAGGATATCATCCGTATTGAAGAGGGTTAGACCAGAAGTGGACTTCTTGAGGGAGGTAGTACCTAAGCTCAGGAATTTGCCGGATTTGGATCCCACTCTCCCCTCTGTAATAATAGCTGGTATGCCCAATACGGGAAAAAGCACTCTTCTCTCCAAGATTACCACCAAGGAACCCGAGATAGCTCCCTACCCCTTCACCACCAAAGGCATTATAATAGGACACCGGGACCTAGAGGGTATTGGGAAGGTCCAGTTCATTGACACTCCTGGCTTGCTGGATAGACCCATCTCCAAGAGGAATAGGATAGAGATGCAGGCTATAGCGGCCCTCAAGCATGTAGGTGGCCTAGTCCTGTACTTGCTCGATCCCACCGAGACTTGTGGTTATACGCTGGAGGAGCAGAGATCCCTGTTCAAGGAGATCGTGACTAACTTCTCCGAGGAGATCATAGCCGTGATCAACAAGAGGGATCTGGAAAAAGACTATACAGCTAAGTTCTCAGAGATCAGAAACTTCTTAGAAAGAGAAGGAGCCGAATTCGTGGAGATATCCGCAGAGAGCGGTTTCGGTATAGAAAAACTGCTGAGAATCGTCGGATCAAAGCTAGGAGGGAGGCAGATTGAAGATAGCGTTTCACTTATCGGGTGAGCACCCGTCCCTCCCTAAGGCCGAAGTCAAGGCCGTTCTAGAGTCATTAGAAGTTGGATTCGAGACATATCTGGACTTGGACTCAGTGCTGGTCTTAGAGGTGAGCGGTCTCTTTAGCTCACTCATGAGGAAGGCGGCCTCTAGACTCGCATACACTAGATCCATGGGGAGGTTCCTAGCAGCTCTCAACCCAGCCGACTTTCCACAGGGGTTGAAAGGATTCGACCCGCCCAAAGTCGGTGGGAGGTTCAGAGCTACCGCCATTAGAGTAAGGGGATGTTGCAGTGAACTAAAACGGGTGGAGGTGGAGAGGGAGGTCGGCGGTTGGGTGCTGAGGGGGAATCCCCATTCCAAGGTTGACCTTACCAATCCCAATTCCGAGGTAGTGATAGTGATGACCTCTGGGCTGCTAGTGATCTACGTTAAGGAGGTTGAGGTGGACAGAACATCTTTCAAGATAAAGGAGGTTGCTGCGCGACCTTTCGTCCATCCGGCTTCCATGAGACCTACTCTAGCTAGAGCTATGGTGAATCTAGCGAGGACTCGTGAGGGAGATCTGGTACTGGATCCTTTCTTGGGGGTTGGGGGCATAGCTCTTGAAGTATTATCTGTTGGTGCCCGCTTGGTGGGTGCCGATATAAGCGAGAGTAGAGTTATAGAGGCCAAGAACAACCTCGTAGCCTATGGTTTTCTAGATGGTTTCAAGCTGATGGTCGGAGATGCGTTAAGCCTTCAGTTGGAGGAGAGAGCTGATCGTATAGTTACGGATCCGCCCTATGGGCGGATGAGCTCGGCAGTAGGTAGATCGCCTGAAGATTTGGCCAAAGATTTTGTAAGAAAGGCCCCAGTATACCTGAAGGAGAACGGATGGATGGCGATCTCGGTCCCCGTGGATCATCTAAGCGAGGACGATTTCAGCTGTAGCGGATTTGAGGTAGTTGAATATTTTGATGTGAGGGAGCACAGGTCCCTCACTAGGAGGATATGGGTAGTGAGGCTGAGAGAGTGAGGGTGAGGTTCCTCGGAACGAGTTCAGCGGTACCTACTGACGACAGGGGGTTGCCTGCCATCCTTGTGAAGACATCAGGGGATTCTCTTCTATTGGACTGCGGTGAAGGCACCCAGAGGCAGCTGATCAGGGCCAAGGAGAGCTTAATGAAGATAAACAAGGTGATCATAACTCATCTCCATGGGGATCACTTTTTCGGGCTCATGCCTATGATCCAGTCCCTGAGCATACTGCGGAAGGGCTCTGAGCTCCTAGTAATCGGACCTAAGGATTTGCGTTATATACTGGAGCAGGTTGAGGAGAAGACCGGCTCTAAACCGCAGTTCAAAGTGGTGTTCAGAGAGATAGAGACCTCCAAGGCCATAGAACTAGGTAAGTTCACCGTAGAGTTCTTTCCCGTCGACCATGCTGGATTCGAGACCTATGGAGTCAGGATCAGAGAGAGGGATAGGCCGGGAAAATTCGATCCCATGAAGGCGGATGAGCTCGGCGTTCCTTTAGTATTAAGAAGCGTTCTCCAGAGGGGATTCTCTGTAAAGCTGCCCGATGGTAGAATTGTGAGGCCTCAAGACGTTATGGGCCCGCCCCGCAGGGGAGCCATCCTCGTATACTCATCCGATACTAGGCCTACCGAATCGGTCATATCTGCGGCAAAGGGAGCTGATGCCCTGATACACGAGGCCACTTACCTCGATGAGTTGAGGGATAGGGCTGTAGCTACCGGACATAGCACCGCACTGGAGGCTGGTAAGATTGCGGAGGCTGCTGGCGTCAAGAAGTTAATCCTGACGCACTTCAGCGCTAGATATAGGGGGGGGGATCTAGTTAGGTTCGAAGAGGAGGCCGCTAAAGCTTATGGTGGACAAGTTATTGCTGCTCGGGATTTTCTAGCTGTCGATCTCTGATGGGTTAGTCCTTCCGTAGAGCAGTTCATGAGTGGTGGCCTCTCTAATGGGCCTTCCTCTCTCCGTTTTGGGGGCGAGCCAGTCGGCCAGTATTTGGGCATCCCCTTCGTAATCTATGATGAGTGATATCACACCCAAGGGGGACATCTCGTCTTCATCGCAAAGTCTCACCTTACCGACGTATGCTGCCTGTTTGTGGAATCTCAAAGCTCTCAGGTTACCTCTCCTCGTCATTAGCAGACTTCTCGCAGTATCTAATATTCTGTTATTTCTGAATGCCGATCTCAGTTTAATTAGTGCCTCATAACCCTCCTTCCTCACCCTTATCAGCTTCCTTTGTCCTTCCTCCTCTATATCGACATCGTCGACCTCCTCGCTGAACGGGATTATAGTGTTCATAGCTTGGAGAACCCTTTTGATGTCTTCAGTCGGGTAGACTTCAGCTACCAGTGTTACTCTGATCGCCAATCTTCGGTAGGTATGCTCCAATCCACGACCCTCCTCTTCAGGAAGCCGTTTACCTCCTCCACCAAAGGGGGAAGACCTATAGACTTATAGTAACTTCTGGAAAACTCATCTACTTTTCCTCCCATTTCTGTGATTATTCTCTTCAATCTATCGTGTAAAGCTGAGCCTTCCGTATCAAAATCCGTAAGTATGATAAAAGTCCTGCCTATTACTCTAATCCCCCCCAGCTCTCTGATGTCCCTAATCAGCCAAGAGGCGTGCGTGAAGGTAGCATGAACACCTATGTCCTCTAAAGCAGCTTCATCATTCGGGCCCTCTACTATAACCTCTACATCAGAAAAGGACGCTCGTGAGTTCAATTTCCTAACCCAGTTTACTACGTACTGAAAAAGGAGGGGATTTGTCTTCAAGTCAGGTCTCCCATCGACTAGAGCCGTGATAGTTTAATAATGTTTTCCTAGGTTTCCCCTTAGGTAGCTATAAAAAGGTGAAGAGCTTATGAAACAAAACGCAACGATACTAGCGGGAATACTTCTACTCATAATAGCCCAGTTGAGTTTCCACTCCGTCGGGGGACCCGTCGCTGGCGTGACTATAAATAAAATGAATGTTAGTACGGAGCTTTATGAGAATACGTCTGTTAAGGTAACGATCACCGCTGAGATCGTTGTCAGTGAAGAGTACAATGGTAGCGTTAACTCCCTGATGTTCCCAATACTACCGGTAGGTATAGTCATGGAGAACCCGTATAAAGGCATAGAGAATCTGAGGCCGCTATCGGGGGACATCTCCGTGAGTAAGATAGAAACGGAGTCCTATGCCGACGTCATACTGGTCAGATTCGGAAAGGAGATGGGTCCCGGTGATGTAAGGAATATTACATTCTCCTTCATGTTCAAGCCGAACACCATACTGGTCAGGCTTAAAGACAACACGTATAGGCTAGTATATCGCTTTTACATGCCCAATGCTACCGTAGAATATAACAGGTCCACGATGAGGATATTACTTCCATACGGAGCTGCCATAACTAAGATAGGGACTTCCGGTGCAGTGGAGATGGATCCTCTCTCTGAGAGGCTGACAGCATTGTGGAAACCCTTCCCTCTACCGAGAGGAAACGCATGGGACTTCAGCATAGTATTTAGAGTGGAGGGAGAAGCTCTGCCCCCTAAGAGCGAAGAGACCACAATAGTCGTCACCAATACTACACCGTTAAACGGTGTGGAGGGGGGGCTACCCCTCACGGAGTTACTGCTAGTCATTCTAGGATCGAACGTCATAACGGGAGGGATAGCCTTCATGCTCTACAGGAGAGCATCAAGGAGACCCAGAGTGGAGGGATGGTCTGGTTCCTCGCCTGAGGAGATAGTTTTAGATGATGAGACAGTGGAGCAATACAGAGAGCTGGTGGAGAGGCTTGACAGGGATGAACGCAGTATACTTGATATAATATTAGAGAGAGGAGGGAAAATCGAGCAGAAAGATCTCCCCGAGCTTACGGGCTTCTCTAAGAGCAAGGTATCTAGAATTTTGAAGCGATTGGACTCGGCAGGTGTAGTGAGGAGAACCTCGGTGGGTAAGACGAAGATAGTTGAGATAAACCCGGTTCTCATGGAGATATTCAAAGAGTACGGGGAACCGTGAGGTTGAATGCGGGGGGTGGGATTCGAACCCACGCGGGCCTGACGCCCAACGGATCTTGAGTCCGTCGCCTTGGACCTGGCTCGGCCACCCCCGCCCCGCATTCATGTCTTCTCATTCTCAGGAATTTAAAGGTTTTGTGGGAGTATGCCTGTTTCTAAGTAGTCCATTATGCCCGTTAGCCTCCTTGGAACCATCCTCTTGACTATCCTCTTGTAGAAGTCGGCTGGGTTTGAAGACAATCGGACGAAGACACCTTTGATATCCGAGCCTGAAACTCTGATCGGAGGTCTCATCTTTAGTGGAGTAAGACCATCAGCTACAATGTAGGCTTGGGGGTCTGGGGACCATATCTCCACCTCCGACTCCAAAGGGAGTACGAAGGACTTGACTGCGAGGGTGAGGCTAGGTGGCCACGGGGCTACGTAGGACACGACCATGTCCTTGGATCTGGGATCAACTAGAGGACCGCCAGCCGCAAGCGAATAAGCTAGGGAGCCAGTTGGAGTAGATATTATGACTCCGTCACATATGCACTCCCCAATTGGAATCCCGTCAACTGCTATTCCAAGCCTAGACGACTTACCTAGCTTTCCACTCCTTATCAAGAACTCGTTTAATGCTATGAGTCTGACGTTACCCCTAGTTTCAATGGTCGACGCCTCCTCGAGCCAGTACATTCCTCTCGATAATATATCTGGTATATACTCTATCTCGTCTGGATCGACCTCCAGCAATGTTCCGTACGTCCCGTCCTTCACTCCCAATATCGGTACCCCACCCAAGGTCTGATGGAAGGCCCTGAGGAGCGTCCCATCCCCACCAATCACCACGACCACGTCCGGACCATCTTCCAGTTCCACAACCCTTATTTTAGACTCTTTAAGTAGACTCTCAAGCCTTTTGGCCAGTTTTAACGTCTTTTTCTTGCCGTCATTGTATATCAGCGTTACGCTGCTCGCTGGAGAGCCCTTTACCAGCATCGCATGAATTTGGAGTCGTGCTTATTTAACATACTTTCTGGAATAGGTGGGTGCCCTCCCGTGATATCTAAGAGAATGGCTCGCGTCTTAGAAGAGATACAGCAGGTTAAGATCGCACCTAAAAGGGATTTGAGCTTGGAGAGGCTTGGAATTAGGTTGTTCAAGGATGTGGAAGTGGAAGTACCCAAGTGGTTGGCTGATATTCTAGCGGAGGAGGGGTTCGCTGAGGTCGAGGAGGTGGACTGGAAGATCATCAGTGAGAAGCTTTACAAGGAGAAAGTGTCCTTGATGCCCCTAGAACTCCCTCCTTACACATATCCACTGATCCGGGAGATATTGGAGCGGTCCCCTGAAGATTCTCTTATACGTAGGGATGCGATTTCCCTAGTAAATAAGAGGATTTCCAAGATCTTGAATCATATAAGGACCTCGATAGCATTAACGAGTAAAAGAACTCCCAAAAATCTTCTGCCTGAAGAACTCATCCTTTATAATGCCCTGAGGGCAGTTGTAGATGGGTGGATGAGCGTCTTCCTAGGAGTAAGGGATGATGAATAATGGTGGAGAGGGCCCCTCTTCTATCTCCCGATGAGCTCGCCGAGAAGTATAAGGAGTTCATACGGTTCTACTTGGATGAGGACAGCGAGCCCATCTATAGCAACGCATTAGCTCAGATGATAGAGGATCAAAGGAGATCCCTAGAGGTTAACTGGGTTCATCTTTACAATTTTAACCCCGAATTCAGGGAGATAGCCGAGGATATCATAGTTCACCCGACTTTCCATTTAGAGGCAGCCTCCAGAGCTCTGAAGGAGCTTGTAAGCGAGCTCTTAGGTGATTTGATCGGAGAGGAGAAATATAGGATTTACAGTGAAGGGGATTTCCACCTAAGATTTTACAACATTCCCACAAAAGCGTCCCTGAGGGATGTGACCAAGTTCTCTATAGGGAGATTGATAGAGATAGAGGGAATAGTAACTAGAGTCTCTGATATTTATGATAAACTCTTGCAAGCGGTTTATGTATGCCCTGAGGATCAACAAGATATAGTGATCTTGGATATTAATGGGGGTAAAGTTAAGCCTCCGGAAAGATGCCCGAAGCATGACGCTCCTATGAAGTTTTCGCCCGAACTAAGCAAATTTGTGCGATGGAGGACTATAAGGATCCAAGAGAGGCCCGAGGACCTCCCTCCAGGTATGATGCCCGAGCACATAGACGGGGTCCTTTTGGATGATATAGTGGATGAGGTCAAGCCGGGAGATAGGGTCAAGATCACGGGAATAATAAGGATCAAGCCAGCTAGAAGGGACGAGGGAAGGGGGCAAGGCCCGATCTATAAGCGTTATTTGGAGATATTGCACGTTGAGGTTCCAAATAGGATCTACGAGAAGCTTGAGATAACTCCAGAGGACGAGGAGGAGATCTGGAGGCTGGCTGAGAGGGAAGATCTAGAGGATCTCATCGTCAAGTCCATTGCCCCCTCCGTGTTCGGCTGGATAGAGGTAAAGAGGGCGATAGCATACGCCCTTTTCGGAGGTAGTACCAAGATACTGGCCGACGGCTCTAAGGTAAGAGGAGAGATAAACATCCTCATGGTGGGAGATCCGGGAGTTGCCAAGAGTCAACTTCTCAAATATGCTGCGCAGTTAGCGCCCCGAGGCCTATACACGACGGGAAAGGGATCGACCGCAGCAGGCCTGACCGCTGCGGTTGTTAGGGACTCTGCAACAGGTGGATGGACCCTTGAAGCTGGCGCGCTGGTGTTGGCGGACAGAGGAGTCGCTTGCATTGACGAGTTCGACAAGATGAATGAGGACGACAGGAGATCTATACATGAGGCCATGGAGCAGCAGACCATTTCGATAGCTAAGGCAGGGATAGTGGCTACACTTAACGCACGGACCACCATAATCGCTGCAGCTAACCCGAAGAAGGGAAGGTATGACGACTACGTCTCCATAACCGAGAACATAAACCTCCCTCCAACGATCCTCTCCAGGTTCGACTTGGTGTTCATAATGAAGGACAGGCCGAGCCTCGAAGCCGACAGCATGGTAGCTGAGCATATCCTCATCACTAGAATGGGGAGGAACCCCGAAGCCAGGCCCCCGATAGATCCTACTCTGTTGAAGAAGTACATAGCGTACGCGAAGCAGAACATAGATCCAACGCTAACTGACGAGGCCGCTAGGAGGATCAAGGAATTTTACGTCGAGATGAGGAAGAAGGGTATAGCTAGGGACGAGGAAGGGGGGGATATCCTCTTTGAGACCATCGCAATAACCCCAAGGCAATTGGAGGCTCTCATAAGGCTCAGCGAGGCTAGGGCTAGGATGCACCTCAGGAAGGAGGTGATGGCCGAGGACGCCGAGATGGCGATCAAGTTGGTGAATATAATGCTGGAGGGAGCCGCTCATGACGTCGTATCTGGGATAAGAGATATCACCGGGCTCATGACCGGTGTCTCCTATACGATGGTTAAGAGGAGGGAGATAGTCTACTCGCTGATCAAGCAGCTGGTGGAGGAATCCGAGGACGGTACCGTTGATAGGGATGTGGTGGTGAGGCTAGCCGCTGAGAAGCTCAATCTGAGGGGGAAGGAGTACGTGATAGAGGACATCCTGAAAAAGCTCAACGAGGACGGTCTGATAATATTCCCCAAGCTGGATAAAATCAGCCTGTTAGAAGGATGAAAGAATGGGGCTAGAGGATCTTCTCGATCGCTTGGGTGTGACTGAGCTTTACCCGACGCAGCGGGTGGTTCTAGAGGGGAATCTGCTTGAGGAAGGGAACTTTGTTTTAGCCGCCCCCACGGCAGCTGGAAAGACGCTATCAGCAGAGATGGTCATGAATGAGGAGCTAGAAAAGGGAGGAAAGGTCCTATACCTAGTACCTTTGCGTTCTTTGGCCTATGAGAAGTACGAGGAGTTCTCTCAGGTGTTCAGCGGTCATAGAGTAAGGATCTCGATAGGTGACTACGACTCGTCCGAAGAGCCCCTAGCCCAGTACGATCTCATAGTGATGACGTATGAGAAGTTCGATTCGGTTCAGAGGCATGGGGCCGGTTGGTTAGGGCAGCTGACCCTCCTAGTGCTAGACGAGGTTCACTACGTCGGCGATCCCTATAGGGGACCTACTCTCGAGATGGCCGTCTCCAAGTTCATGTACGATAACGACGATGCGAGGAGAATTGCTCTCAGCGCGACCATCACTAACTTGGAGGAAATTGCATCCTGGCTGGGTGCTACTCCTCTAAGAGTTAACTGGAGACCTGTTCCCTTGAGGGTGGCAATGTATCACGCTGGACACCTGATATTTCGGGATGGAGAGATCGAACCGTTGCCCGGGGAGGGAGTCCTTCCTCTAGTCGTGAGGAGCTTGGAGAGCGGCGGCCAAGTTATAATATTCTACAACAGGAGGATAGATGCTGTCTCTTGGGCTGAGAAGCTATCATCAAAGTTGAATCTGGAAGGAGTTGAATTAGAAGAGTTGGTTGAGGGGGGTCTGGATGGATACAGCTCCTCCAAGCTCGTGGAGAAGCTCACCCTCTTCATGAGGAGGGGGGTCGCCTTCCATCATGCTGGATTACCCTTCGAGTTGAGAAAAGCTGTAGAAAACGCTTTTCGCTTTGGAAAGATCAGGGTGATAACTGCGACTCCAACCTTGGCGGCGGGAGTGAACTTACCGGCTAGGACCGTCATCATAAGCTCCTACAGGAGGTTCGACAGGAGACTGGGTAGGATGGCCCCTATTTCGGTGATGGAATTCTGGCAGATGGTTGGGAGAGCCGGTCGACCCCGATACGACCCCTATGGCGAAGCCTTTGTGGTCGTCGGAAGTGAAAGGGATGCCGAGAGAGTTTTCAAGAGATACCTCTCCTCTGAGCCTGAGCCGATAACCTCGTCGCTTTACGATATCTCTCAGCTCAGGAACCACGTCTTGGCGCTTGTAGCTTCATGGGGATATATGAGTAAGTCGGATCTATATGAAATCTTTAGGAAGACACTCCTTTACATCCAAGGCGGGAGTAGGCTCCTAGAGAGATCCTTACCCTACGTCCTGTCGTCTCTAGAAAGAGAAGGATTCTTGGTGAGTGAGTATGACGGTTATGAGGCCACTCCAGTTGGCAAGAGGGTCTCTGAGCTCTATGTAGACCCGTCGTCGGCTCACCTAATGATCCAATCCTTGGACGAGCTTGATCGTAGATTCAGCTCCGGTGATTCCGTAGAGCTACCCGTCCTACATCTCATCTCAATGGTTCCCGACATGCCGAGGGTTTCTCTCCAGCGTGGCGGAAGAACCCTGTTGGAGGAGGTACTGGAGGGGATGGATCTCCTCCTTCCCATTGAAGAGATCCCCGTCTCCTCAATGAACGAGCTCCTTCAAATTACCAAGGCTGCTCTCTCCTTGAAACTTTGGATTGAGGGTTTTGCTGAAGGAGATATCGAGGAGAGACTTGGAATAGAACCGGGCGATCTGAGAGGATTGGCTGAGACAGGTGCCTGGCTCTGTTACGCTTTCTCGGAGATAGCCAGATTATTGAGGAAGAGAACGCTTGCTGATTGGTTGAGCACCCTGTCCATGAGGTTGAAATATGGCATACCGGAGGAGATGCTCCAACTCGTCTCAATAAGAGGGGTGGGTAGGATAAGGGCCAAGGTCCTCTTTGAGGCAGGGTACAGAACCGTTAAGGATATAGCTGAGGCGACTCCAAGGGATCTTGAGAGGTTGCCGGGGATAGGAAGGCGCCTGTCCAAGGAGATAATAGAACAGGCGAGGTCAATGATCCATGCCGGTTCATCCGATTGATTACAGATATGGATCAAGCGAGATGAGGCGCGTCTTCGAACCTGAAAACAGAGTGAGGCTCATGGCCCGAGTGGAGGTCGCCCTAGTCGAGGCGCTCGCGGACAGAGGGATAGTGCCCAGAGAAGCGGTCGAGGATGTGAGGAGGGCAGCTGAGTCCGTAAGCTGGGATGAGGTGAGGGAGGAAGAAAAGACCACGAAGCATGAGACGATGGCCCTAGTCAGGGTGCTGGCTAGGAAGGCGGGGAGGAGCGGAATGCATGTGCACCTCGGGATAACCTCCAACGACGTGCTTGATACGGTGATGGCCCTGCAAATCAGAGAGGCTGGATCTCTGCTCGTGAGGAGGGCCGTAAACCTCCTAGAGGAAATCGTCAGGAGAGGAGAGGAGGTAGAGAAGAAGGGGATAGTGGCCCTAGGTAGGACGCACGGTGTCATAGCGGACCCGATCCCTCTCTCAATGAAGTTCGCGCTGTGGTCGTATTTCGTGAGGAAGGGTTTGGAAAGCTTATTAGAGGCCTTAAATGATGCTACAGTCGGCAAGATAGCTGGCGCTGTTGGGACAATGGCCGCGCTTGTGGAGCTAGGCGTCGAAGATCCCATAAAATTTCAAGAGGATGTGTTGGGTAGGCTCGGCCTCAAAGCTGCAGAGATAAGCACTCAGGTAGTACCTAGGGATAGGTTAGCCCGGTTAATCATATCGATATCGGCAATGTCCTCCTCCTTAGATGCCATAGCCAACGAGATAAGGAACCTCCACAGGACGGAGATAGGAGAGATCCAAGAGTACTTCGAATCCGCCACTCAGGTTGGATCCAGCACCATGCCTCACAAGAGGAACCCCATAAAGAGCGAGAAGGTCTGTGGGCTAGCGAAGGTGGTGAGATCTCTCGCAATAGCGGCGCTTGAGAACATAGTGCTCGAGCATGAGAGAGATCTGACGAATAGTTCTGCAGAAAGGTGTTTTCTGCCCGAAGCTTTCCTGCTGCTGGAAGAGCAATTCATCTCTCTTACCGATGTGATGAAAAATCTGATGATCAATGAGGACCGGATAAGAGAGAACCTCGCAAGGTACTCTGACCTAGCTCTGAGTGAGAGGTTGATGATAGCCCTAGTGAAGAAGGGTTTAGGAAGACAGGAGTCCCACGAGCTGGTGAGGAGGGTAGCGATGGCATCCTACGAACGGGGAGAGTCCCTATTCAAGATCGCCTTGGAAGACCCAACCATAAGCAGCCTCTTAACTCCCGAGGAGGTTGAGGCCCTGAGAGATCCGAACACATATATCGGGGCTGGGCATGAGATAGCCAGTCTGGAATTTGAGAGAGCTAAAAGACTAATTGAGGAGGTGCGTAAGAACGAGCGGGATTAAGCTCAGGTTCTTGGGGGCCGCCGAGAGGGTGGGAAGGTCCAGCTTAGAGGTGATCGAGAAGGAAGGATCGATCATACTTGATTCTGGCGTTGATTTCGGGGGAAGGGGCAGGGACAAATTCCCCTTGGATCCTCAGCATGATGTCAGCTCCCTAGTGCTGACCCATGCTCATCTAGATCACTCGGGGTATGCCCCCGCCGTAGTATCCAAATGGGAATGCGACTTCCTAGCTACCCCTCCCACTGTAGATGTGTCCGAGATCCTACTGAGGGATTTCCTTAATCTATTTCCTGAAGACGAACCGAAGCCCTTTACTAATCAGGATATAGGGTTGCTGAAGAAGAGGGAGAGGTCTATCAGATTCGGCATGTCCACTCAAGTGGACGGCTGGGAGGTCATCCCATTCAATGCGGGACATGTACTGGGTTCCGCGATGATATACCTGAGATCGCCTGACGGGATTTCCCTCCTGTACACGGGAGATCTGAACACATCAAATACTAGGACGCTCAGGGGCGCAAATGTAAACCTTCCGGAGGTGAATTACCTCGTGATAGAGAGTACGTATGGAGGAGACCAAGATGTCCACCCCTCTAGGAAGAAGGTGGAGAGGAAGTTCGTTGAGGACATAAGGTCCGTGATTCAGTCCGGTGGCGTGACGATCGTCCCAGCTTTCGCATTAGGGAGAGCCCAGGAGGTTCTTCTGACGCTCATCCACTATATGGAGTCTGGGTTCCTCCCCGAGGTCCCGATATTCGTTGATGGCATGATCAGGGAGGTCTCCAAATTCTATACCATTTACTGGTCTTGGCTTAGACCTGAGCTGCAGAGGAGGGTGAGGGAGAGCAAGAAAGGTCTGTTCGATCACAGGGCGATAGAGGAGGTCTGGAGCAGGGATGAGATATTGGATCTCAGTGAGCCCTTCATAGTGGTAACTACATCTGGAATGCTCCAAGGAGGCCCGGTTCTCACCTACTTAAAGCACTTCGGGACGAAGAAGGGAAACCTGATCTATCTGACTGGATACCAAGTTAGGGGAACTAGGGGCAGACTGCTGATGGATGGCGAGAGGGACATACCCATGCCCGATGGCAGCACGATACGTATAGAGGCGGATGTCAAGTTCGCCGACTTCTCCGCTCACGCTGACCAACCAAACCTTATCAATTTCGTATCCAAGTTGAGCGAGAGCGGGCTGAAAGAAGTTATTCTGGTCCATGGAGAGCCGGACAAGATGCGTCAGTTGAGGAGAAAGTTGGAGAAGAGGAGAATCAGGACGTATATCCCCAAGCTGGGAGAGATAGTCCAGCTGAGCTAGGAGTTAGATATTTATGGCGCATTACATCCCAGTTAGGCCCTTTATAACGGCAATGGAACCAGTTTATATGGGAAAATGCTGGCCAGACTCGTCGAGCCGAAGCAGAGTGGCGGATTCCTTTCTAGGATATTTTCTAGGCTGTTCCGTAGGAGGAAGAGGATAATACTGGGTATTTATGGCCCTGTCAACTCTGGGAAGACAACTCTAGCCAATAAGATCTGTATGGACTTCGTGGGGGAGAAGCTCGGGACCGTGAGCAGAGTGCCTCACGAGACCAGAACCGTCAGCGTGATGGAGAACGTCTCCCTCAAGTTAAGAAATGGTTCTTCCTTGGTGATGGATGTCGTTGATACGCCAGGAATAGCGATGAGGGTCACTTACAGGAGTTTCCTTAGATACGGTTTTAAGAAAGAGGAAGCTCTGGAGAGAGCTGCTGAGGCGGCTAAGGGAGTCGTTGAGGCCATAAAGTCGATGGAGAGGGTTGATGTGGCCTTGATAGTGTTGGACTCCACCAAGGATCCAACATCGCAAGTTAACTGGGTGATAGCTGGAAATCTTAAGGCTAGGGGGATACCGTACATAGTGGTGGCTAATAAGATCGACCTCCCGTATTCCAGGCCTAACAGGGTGGAGAAGGCCTTCTCGGAGGATCTGGTCGTGAAGATATCGGCTTTAAGGGGAGACAATATTGAGAGCCTCTATGAGGCCATAGCGGAGGTAGCCAGTGGATGAACATCCTGTTCCTAGAGGAACTCTCTGAGGATAGTGTTGAGGAAGTGGTCAGCCTCTTGATGGAGGGAGGTGTCGTCATAACGAAGACTATAGATCCTAAGGCGGTAGTCTCTGCCCTAGAATCCCTACTCTCTAGACATGAGGGCGAATCATCTGGGATGGAGATAGAGAAGCTCTCTGAGGGGGGTCCTTATCTCATTCACCCTGGGGGGGTAAGGCTGTCTAAGAGGAGGGGCTCCGTCCTCATTTCGGGTGTAGGACCTTGTTGAAGGTAGTGTTAGTTTGCAGGTCCTGCGGGTTTCGGAAGGATTTGGAGGGGGCGGATGAGACCCTTCCAGAGATCTGCCCATCCTGCGGTTCGAGAGATCTGGAGTTCGTCGTCTACAGGGTTAGCGAAGAGCCTGAAGGGGAGGTCGAACGCGAGGCCCCTGAAGGCGGGGTCCCATTACTGATAGAGGAGGCCTTCCTGAGGAAAGTATCGGAGGGAGAATGGGAAATCGATCTCTCTAGGACGATCACCGAGGAGGTGGCTGTCGCGGAGCTGGAGCCAGGGGAGTACGAGATAGTGTTCAGGATGAGGAGGAGGGCGGATTAATCTTCCTACCGATTATTATGAAGCCCGTGTGCGCTATCATTCTAGGATGGGGCCTGGTCCTCCTCTCATCGCTTTCATACTCCCTATCCAATATCTCGTGAACCTCCACCATGCTGAACCCTACTTCCCTAGCCCTCACTACGGTTTTGCTTATCTGTTCACAGGAGGGAACGAAGGCTATGAAGATGCCGTTGGGCTTCAGCCTCTCGTGGATCATAGGGAGGAGTTCCCAAGGATCGGGTATATCTACGAACACCGCATCCACGTCCTCCTCATCTATCCCTTGCTTCGCGTCCTTCAGTTTCAGGACGACGTTGGTCAGTTGCAGGGCCTTCAAATTCCTCTCCGCCATCTTGAGTGACGACTCCCTAACATCGTAGCTATACACCTTCCCCTCGGGACCCAGAAATGTGGCGAGCACTATGGTCAGAGCTCCGGATCCCGTTCCTATCTCGACCACCTTATCTCCTGGCTTGATCCCTGATTTCAGTAGGATGAACCCCGAGTCCTTGGGATATATTATCTGGGTGGCTCTGCCTAGCTTCTCGATGATATCCGATAGTGTTGGCCTGTGCACCTCGACTGGAATGCCCTTATTAGTTTGAACAACCGATCCCCAATCCTTCCCGATCAGTAGGGAGAGATCTACATATCCTTTATGGGTGTGAACCCTCTTACCTTCCTTGATCCTAACTAGGAACTTCTTGGCTCTTCCCTTCTTGCTGTAAACAACTAGGAGGGCAGTGTCGCCCTCCTTTATAGGCAAAGAGACACCTCCTACAGGAGAGCCTTAGCCACCTTGGTGGCTAGGATCGGATGCTTCATTAGCTTCATGGCCACTTTACCCAAATTCATCCCGTTTGCCAAGTTTATCACATCCTCGTAATCCAGTACATCCGCCAGTTGGTTGAGGTCATCATCGCTCAGTTTCTCAAAGACCCTCATAGCCTTCAGACTATCGTTTATTCTCTTTATCCAATGTTCGTACTCCTTCTCGAAGGCTTTGAGGGATCTAGCCGAGGTATCTCCCCTATCTATGGCCTCCTTTATGACCTTGCTAGCCACCTTGCCTGCAGCTATGGAGGAGTGGATACCGGCGCCTGTGAAAGGAATGACCATTCCCGCCGCGTCTCCTAGGAGTATGAGGTTGTCCGCGATGTACTCCTTAGCCATTCCCCCAATTGGGACTGCCGCTCCTCCAACCCCCATTATCTTGGCTTTTCTGAAGAGTTCTGGCCTGTCCTTTATGAATTTATCCAGATAGGGCTTGGGTGCTCCTGGTCGCACTCCAATACCAACGTTGGCTATCTCCTCATCCTTTGGGAATATCCAAGCGTATCCCCCGGGAGCCATAGAGCCTACATATATGTGGCCGGTTGTGTGGGAGTCCAGTTCCACACCGACCATCTTGTACTGGTAAACGGGGATCAGCTCTGTAGTGTTATCGAGACCGGCTGTCTTGGCGACAACCGAGTTGTAACCGTCCGCACCTATGACTACCTTCCCCTTGACCACCTCACCCCTAGAGGTCTTGACGCCTATGACCTTGCCGCCCTCCTTGACGACGCCTTCCACTCTCTCCCCTATCCTGAATTCGGCACCTGCCTTTAGTGCCTCCTTACCCATCTCTTGGAGGAACAGGTCCTTGTTTATCGCGAAGCCATGGAGCGGGATCTCGACATACTTGCCCGATGGGGCGTATACCCTCATGCTGAGCTCGTTTGCAACTATACCGGGTTTGGGCTCTATCCCAGCGGTTTCGAAGGTCTCCTTGCTCACTCCCTCACCACAAGGCTTCCAAGCCTTGATGTCAGAATAGGCCTCGAAGAGCAGGGTTTTAAGCCCTAGTTCAGAGGAAAACCTCGCTGCGGATAGGCCAGCGGGTCCACCGCCGACTATTATGACATCCCATTCCATAGTGGCACCTGAACTTCTAACCCCGACCCTATTTCAGCGTTTTCACGTAGGGATCTCGCTTAACCAATCGACGTAAATAGTGGTGGAACGGCAAGGCAGATAGGTAAAGTTTTATAGACAGAAATGTTACCTAAGTGTTAGTTGGGGGGGGCCAGGCCCTCCCACGTCGTCATCCCTCCGGCTGATGCCGGATGACGGCGAAAGGTGAATAAATTGAGGGTTCTAATGGATGCGCATTTAAGGATCCTACGTAAACTAGAGAAAGCGGGAAATGACGGTATCGTTGCATCTGAACTTATTCCCGACAGGGTAGCTAGGGAGTTTGTCCTGAAGTACCTCGCCAACAAGGGCCTTATTACGAGGAGGAGGAGGTTCAGGGGGGAGCGAGTCTTCATAACTCCTAAGGGGCTTAACCTACTGAAAAGCGAGGGAAATGGTATCTCCTGAACCATCAGCCTTCCTTTTTATTATTTTGGTGTGAGAAGGGGTTTAGGGCTCTCCTCATGGATCTGATCTTCAGGGTCAGGAAGAGCGACGCCTCAGCTAGGCTATCTGACCTCAAGACCAAGAGCGGTACGCTTACTCTGCCGGAGTTCTTTCCGGTATATAACCCAAACAAGCCCGTGGTAACTCCCAAGGAAATGAAGGAGATGGGGATTAGGTCCCTGATAACGAATTCCTACATAATATACAAGTCAGGAGAATTGAGGGATAGGGCTCTAGAGCGGGGAATCCACTCCTTCTTGGGATTTGATGGGATCGTGATGACCGACTCCGGCGCTTACCAGATTTACAGGTATGGGGATGTCGGGATATCCAACAGGGAGATACTGGAGTTCCAGCACGCCATAGGATCGGACATCGGGTCCATACTGGACGTCCCAATGTCATCGGAGATCAGCAGGAGAGAGGCGGAAAAAGGAGTCATGAGGACATTGGAGAACGCGAAGGAGTGGTCAGAGCTGAGGGAAAATTTGAAGGGAACTCTGTGGGTGGGAACACCTCAGGGATCTATCCACACCGATCTAGTGGAGTACAGCTCCAGACGAATAAGGGAATTAGATTTCGAATATAACGGGGTGGGCTCCCTCAAGATTGCTCTAGAGAGATATGATTTCACCCTACAAGCCAAGCACTTTCTGCTCGTGAGGTCCATCCTCAAGTCAGGAAAGCCCTTCCACTTCTGGGGGATAGGCCACCCTTCCACCTTTGCTTTCTTCGCAGCCCTAGGTGCGGATTCCTTCGATTCGGCAGCGTACGTGTTGTACGCTGAGCAAGGAAGGTACATGACCCCTCACGGAACTCTTCAGCTGGATGATATCGACGAGTTCCCGTGTTCATGTCCGGTATGCACGAGATATACCCCAAAGGAGGTTAGAGAGCTTCCTAGAGAGGAGAGGGTTCGATTAATAGCGAAACACAACCTATACGTGTCGATTGCCGAAATCAGGAAGGTGAGGGAGGCCATAAGGGGCGAGTGGCTGTGGGAGCTCGTGCAGGAGAGAGCTAGGTTCCACCCCAAGCTGTATATGGCGCTCGAATACGTTTTAAAGAATTGGAAAGATCTTCTTGAAATCAGAGAGCCCTTCTCCAAATCATCAGGTCTATTGTACTCGGGTCCAGAGACATTTTTCAGGCCCGAAGTGGTCAGAGCCCGGGATAGGGTCAAGGACATCGTGTTTGGGAGGCACATCACGAGGAGGCTCTACGGGAGGGTCCCCCTAGGGTTGAAGTACGCGTACCCATTCGGTCAGACGGTCTTCCCCTATGAGGAGGACGTGATGGATGAACCCTCCGATGAGGAACTGGTCTCATCCTTGCTCTCCTATCAGTTCCACTCTTCCCTGAGAGAGCTCGGTGAGGGTGTCCGAATAAGGAGGTCCAAGAGGACGGGCATGCCTAGGGAGGTGATGAGAGACGGGATTACCCTTGGATTCATCAGGCCAAGCGACGGGATGTTCGTTCCCACGCTGCAGGGGGCGGAGCAGATGATTAAACTCCTCCCCTCACCTAGGTCAAGGGTGTGCGTGAAGAAGAGGTTTGAGGAGACGGTTGCTAGGGGAACTACTGTCTTCGTGAAGTTCGTGGACTGGGCAGATCCCCAGATAAGGCCCAAGAGCGAAGTGCTCGTTGTGAACTCGAGGGATGAGTTGTTGGCTACAGGTAAGGCGGTTCTATCAGGTCAAGAATACAGGGATTTCGATGAGAATCATCCATTCATACTTATTAGGAGGCATAAAATTCCTAGAGAGGTTTAAATGCTCTAATGAGCAGGTTCTCTGCCTCCTTCTTCACCTTATCGTTGATCTCTACTAAGATCATTCCCATGCCTGGCTGGCCGTAGAGCATGTACCAGCCGGAGGGTGCCAGCAGAGTGACAGGGAAGCCCAATAGGTCCTCTTCACCATCCACGATCAAGACAACCCTGAATCCGTGGGACGCCATATCTATAGCGAGCCTAACAGCGTTCCAGGATTCTCTATTTATTCTACCCGGGGGGTTACTCGAGGACAGGATGAGGTATCCGTTCAGCCGATACACAGCAAACGCTTCCCTAGACCTCCTCTCCATGAGATCTATTATTGCGACCTCAGGCCTTCTACCATTCTCTAGCAGTAAGTAAGTGACTCTGTCACCTACTGACACTAAGGGAGCGTCAGGTACCTCCTCGATGGATGTAATAAGATTCCCTTTCGCTTCTGCTACCATCTCTCTCGCTTCTTCCCTCAGTACCAAGTCTGATAGGAGGGTTCCACACTCCGAGAAGGGAAAAGATTTACCTGACATCAAGTCTTACTACTGGATGTTTCTAATATTGGATGCGCTGGCCGCCGGTGAAAGAAAGAGATTATCATCCCTAGACGTTATAGGGGCAGGTCCCAGGGCGATAGCAGGAATACTGGAGATGTTTGACCTAGAGTATAGGATCTACAGGGTGGAGGACTACCTTAGGAAGGGGGCAAGTGAGTTCGATGTCCTCTTGGTCAGCGCTATGAGCATGGATGAGCCGGCTGTTCGAAGGGCTGTGAGCAGATTCGGGGGTATTAAGGTCATAGGTGGGCCGATAACCTCCGATCCCAGCGTCGTACCTAGATTGGGCTTTCACTTGGGAGTGTGGGGTGAGGGAGAGGTCGCTCTCGAGTCCCTCCTGGGGAGAGGCCTCTCTGAGGGCGAGATTCCTCAAGATTTGGAGGACATTCCTAACCTGATAACTGGGGACGGGATGTTGACCCGTGTCTCTAACTTGTCAGCGGAGGATCTCAGGAGGTTCCGGCCCTCCGTATCTGCTGTCAGGTTTTACAGGACCGTACCCCACTACAGAAGCAGCAGGGTCTACGTTGAGGTCGTGAGGAGCTGCTCTAACTTCAATAGACCGAAGATAGGGGCTTCTAAGGAAATGTGCGATCTCTGCAGAGCTTGTTATGAGCGTGATCTGAGGAAGAGGTTATTATGTCCTCAGGGCATCCCTCCTGGCTGTGGCTACTGTTCTATTCCAGCTCTTTACGGGCCGCCGAAGTCCAAGGATAAGGACTCCATCATAGAGGAGGTCAGGGGTCTGGCTGAGATGGGGGTCAGGAGGATAGTGCTCAGTGGCGCCGACTTCCTAGAGTATGGTAGGGAACAGCTGGTCAATGGACCTCTCACGCATCCCTACGATCCAGGACCCAATGTGAACGCTATAGAGGAGTTGCTGAAGGCCATCAAGGAGCTTTCCCGGGAATACCGCTTTTTCTTCGAGGTTGAGAATGTGAAACCCTGCCTGGTCAACGACAAAGTTGCCGAGGTATTGGGGAGATACCTCAAGGGGACACCAGTACACATAGGGGTGGAGACGGGAGATCCGGAGCATGCGGACCTACTGGGTAGGCCCTGTGGGCCTGATGAATCGATGGGGGCAATAAGGAAACTGAGAGAGGTGGGACTCAGGCCCTACGCCTACTTCATACACAGCCTGCCTGGACAGAATGATAGGGTGGTCAAGATGACCCTGAAGTCGATGGAGCTGGCCTACAGGTACGGTGCGGAGAAGATAACGGTTTACAGGTTCAGACCACTTCCGGGAACGGCCTTCGAAGGTTATGACGTGATCTCGGATCGTGGATCCAAAATGATAGCGGAAAAGGCGATCGAGCTCAACAGGATGAGAAAGAGGGAGCTTTTGGGAGCCGTAATCAAGGTAATCATCGCCCCCTCTGTAGGAAAGGAGAGCTACGCCTATCCCCTAGCTGGCGGCCCGGTTGTCAAGTTGAGAGTGAGTAGAAGGCCCAAGGTCGGAAAGGTGCTCGAGGTCAAGATCATCAGGGTCCTCTCGGATAGACTGGTTGAGGGCGTGCCGGTAAGGAGGGGAAGTTCTTAAGCTGGTGGGGCCGCCGGGATTTGAACCCGGGACCACCAGCGCCCCAGGCTGGCATCCTACCTAGCTAGACCACGGCCCCCATCGCTGTGTAACTGCCTTCATTTTTAAACGATTACCCGATCCCTTGGCTGGATTGGGGAGATGACCGCCGATCTAGTGAGCACATTAGCCGGCCTTGCAGTGGTCCTGACCGTAGGATCCGCTGGATACTTCAATAGATCCATAGACAGGTCGGGATTCGTAGCTGGTCTGCTCGTGGGTATCGTGTTCGTGTTAGGTGGCGGGTTGCCCGCGACTTTCATGTTAATCACGTTCTTTCTGGTGGGATCGGCATTCACCAAGTACAAGTACGGTTTGAAGGAGGAGTTGGGTGCTGCGGAGCTTAAGGGCGGCGCTAGGACATGGAAGAACGTTGCAGCCAATCTGCTCTTCCCCACATCCATGCTCCTACTCTACTCATTGACCTCTTGGGAGCCGGCCATGCTGGCCTTCGTGTCCTCATTAGCTGGGGCGCTCTCAGACACTCTGGGGAGCGAGATAGGGGTGCTAAGCACGGATCCGCCGATCATGATCCACACCTTGAGGAGGGTACCACCGGGCACATCAGGTGCCATTTCTCCGTTAGGGACACTCGCAAGCCTGATAGGCGCTCTTCTGATAGCCATTGAGGCGTTTTCTTTCTCCATGATAGGGCCAAACCAGCTGCTCTTGGCCGTATCTTTAGGTTTCTCCTGTAGCCTGATAGATAGTCTGCTTGGGGCCCTATTGCAGGTCAGGTACAGGTGCGTTGAAGAGGATAGGATAGTTGAGGACCCTTCTCTGTGTAATGGGAGTGCAAGGCCTGTCAGAGGATTGAAATGGTTGGACAACCACGCAGTGAACCTGATATCTACTGGCGTGGTCGCCCTCATCTCCACCGCCACAGGTGTCGTTCTATGAAGGTTTCTGTGGTGATCCCGACTTACAGAGAAGCCAGTTACATTGAGAGAACTTTGATAGCCCTGAGGAATGAGGATGTCGATGAGATAGTGGTGATCGACGGAGGGAGTGAGGATGGCACAGTTGAAATAGCCGAGAGATATGCGGATATCGTGAGAAGTTCAACTGAATACGATTCACCTGCCAAGGCCAGGAATGCTGGGATTAGATTATCCTCTGGAGACATGGTAGCGTTCGTTGACGCCGACACGGTCGTGGCTAAAGGGTGGAGGGCCGCGCTCATTAAGGGATTCGAGGAGGAGGGGGTGGTCGGTTTGGGCGGGCCTGCTTATCCCCTAGAGGATGGAGAAGGTCTACTCAAGGCCGCGTACATTCTCTCCTACGACCTGATGGTGAGGTTCACCATCTTCATGGGACGGCCCCACCTAATGGGATTCAATTCGGCCTTCAGGAAGGACGTGTTACTGAAGCTGGGCGGATTCAGGGAGGATGTGACGGTCTCTGAGGATGCTTTACTCTCCATGGCCGCATCTAGGATAGGTAAGATAAAATTCGTCCCAGAGATGGTCGTTTATACCTCAGCTAGGCGAGTTAGGAAGAGAGGTTTGGGCGAGTCCCTCTTTTACTTGGTGTATAATGGGCTCTCGGTTCTCCTGATGGAGAAGCCATTTGAAGCCTATCCCAAGATTACTTAAGGGTCTCGAACATCTTCTGGTAGAGTTGAACCGTTCTCAAGAGGCTATTAGCTAGAGCTCTGGCTCTGGATGGGGGAAGGCTGGCGAGGTCGATTACCACCGAATCCTCCTCTAGACTTATCTTCACATCGGAGAAGTCTGGGAGTAGGGCTCTGTAGAAGCGAGAAGCTTCATTGCTACTCTCGAACGTTACTCTCACTCTCAGATCCACTTCCACCTTCAAACTCCTGGAACCCCCCCATCCTCATCCTAGGGCCCACCTCCCAAGGTGGTCTGGTCCTGTAGAAGGATGAGTTGATTATGTCGCCCGATCCCTGCGACAGGTGAAGTGCGAGGTCGCATACTTCCACTTGAGTCAGCTGTTCGAGCGGCGCTAGGATGGGCTCTCCCACATCGAAGGAAAGGGAGAGTACTTGAGCTAAGTGTGCTAAATCCGGGCGAGAGTACATGATGCAGAGGTCCTTCGAGTGAGGGGCTCTTCTCTCAGTTATCTCCCTCCTTAAGGAAACCCCTCTCAGGTGTATTATCGAGATGGGCCTTATTGCTGATGGGTGAGGCTCATAAAAGGATAAGAAGGAGGGGTTACCCCTAGAAGTACCTACGACGAGCACCCTCTCGGCTCCTGACTGAAGAGCCAGTTCATTTAAATCCTCTAAGGACATCTTTCCCCTATTTCTCCTGATCGCGTTTGGAAGGACATGGTATAGGTCCCGAACAAAAGAACGGGTACGGCGAGAGGGCCTTCTCGTAGTAGTTATTAGGATCAAGCCCTCTCCCTTGCTAATTCTGCGCTCCTGGCCACGGCAGTGAAGGGTTCCCAAGCACCTCCGGTGAACACCTTACCGCACTTCTTGCAGGCCCAGACACCTAGTCTGACCCTCGTGACGGCATTGGCACCACAGTAGGGGCACTTGCACGTTCTCTTGGACTTCTGGAGGATGTGTTCAACCCTCCTCCTGATCTTTAGACCGTATCTGGGGGTCCTCAGCTTGGCTCTAGGCGCGCCGGTCATATCAGATTGCCTCCCTCACCCTCTCTGCTATCTCAGGCCACTTGCTACGGGCTATGCTGGTGGCATTTAAAATCTCTTCCATGGTGAACTTGCCGTGCTTTTTCTGGATCGAGCAGACCCTGCCCTCCTTGTCTATTGCCAAGGTTATGGCCGCGTCGGAGACCTGCTCCTCCTCGAGCACCGGATCCAAAAGCAGCTGGTCCCCTATCTTGACGAACGTGAAGTTTATGGGGAGGTCTTTCAGGTTCACCTTCCACTTTTCCTCTTTGACCTCTATCTCACCGTCGTCCTTTATCTCCACCTTGGGGATCTCGGCCCTTCCGAGAGCTATGAGGCTAGCGATGGTCAGGGCGTCCTCTAAATTCCCGTCGTAATCCAGGACATACATGTCAAGGAAGAGCATGTAGACGAGCTTACCCTCCACTATCACGAGGGAGGACATGTCAACCGCATCAGCGCTCCTTATAGCCCTGTCCACTACTCTCGCAACTTCGATGGCGTTCTCATTGGGAGGACCTGGCTCGAACGTTGGTGAAGCCAGTGGAAGCAGCTCTGTGTTGGACACTAGTACCCCCTTGTCTGGCGTGTCGGGGAAGGGTTCTCCCACATCGGCTTTCACGCCGACCAGTACTTGAGTGTTCCCCAGTTTTATCCAAGCCTCGCCCTCAGCCTTGGTAAATGTCCCCTCCTTCACCTCTATTGGTCTGTAGTCTTGGAACCCCCTACCATCGATCCTCTGGCCCTTCGATACCAGATCCTTAACGTAATCCTTGAGCAGGTTGTGGGTGAGCATCTCGGATTCAAACATCACACAACACCCCTGACGGATCTCTCCACAACTTGGTAGGGCCTCTTCAGGGCCTCCTTCTGCATCTCATAGAGGAAGCGGATGGAGTTCCTTCCCAGCTTGAGCGCCTCCCTGAACTGCTCCTCCGTCATTGGACCGTCGGTTTGAAGCAGGGTTATCTCCTCTGCCTCCATGAGCATGGCCATCGGCATGTCAGCGTCCCCCCACATGTCCTCATCATGATTAGGGTCGCAAACCACGAAATCCCCCACCCTGCCCACCGCGCAGGCAGCCACGAGACCTCTCATCGCTATCCCCGCGTTAGCTAGGGCAAGGGATGCGGCGTTTACTCCAGCTACTCTAGTGCCAGCGTCGGATCTCAACACCTCTATGAATATGTCGATCACGGATCCTGGGTAATTTTCCACGAAAATGGCTGGTTTCAGGGCTTCCCTTATCACCTTGGAGAGTTCCACACTTCTCCTGTCCGGTCCAGGCCTCTTCCTCTCCGGAGTGGAGAAGGGCGCCATGTTATATCTGGTTCTCACCAGCGCCTTATCAGGCAGGACTAGGTGCTTGGGATGCACCTCTCTCGGACCGAAAACTGCAGCCAGTATCTTATTACCGCCCCACTCAATGAATGCCGATCCGTCGGCCTTGTCCAATATGCCGACGGTCATTCTAACAGGCCTCATTTCATAGGGCTTTCTCCCATCAGTCCTCACACCATCCTCTGTTATCAGGACCTCGGGCTTCTTCTCGACATACAAGGGCATGACCTTACACCTCCTCAATCAGAGAGTTCCTGGGTCAAGAAAGAAGATACTCTATCGCTGAGTCCTGAGACGTGAGATTCTGTCTCTATTTTCCTTAATGCCTTCTCCAGAGCAAGTAACTCCCTCAAGGAGGGGGAGCGCACCCATATCCTACCGTTGTTCCCAACGATTATATCACTCCTAGTCTTCTCCTTGAGGATCGTCAGCATGGACTGCCTCTTCCCTATGACCCTAGGCACTTTGGCAGGTTCCACCTCGAGTATGTAGCCTCCCTCCAGTTTCCCCAAGCCCTCCATGTCTATCGTGAGGAGGAGGGATGATGATCCATCAAACGCCTTGACCTTCGCCAGTATCACATCGCCCAGCTTCAGGTTGTACTTCCTCATATCCACCCTCTCGGTAGCCCTCCCCCTGGGTATGGGGATCACGCCTTGATAGGGAGATCTTATGTCCACTATTATGGTGGACCCGCTTATCCTAGAGATTATCCCTATGACTATGTCCCCCTCCTTGGGGATATAAGCGCCGGAAAGCGGAACTACTGACACAGTATCTTCCTTTATATCGGCTAATCCCAGCTTCTTGGCCCTGATGATGCCAGATTCGTCCCGGAAAACGTCCCTACCTAGCTTGAACCTCCCCCTAGCTAGGGGCTGCCCAGGAACGACAACCTCCCTGTTCTTTACGAGTATCGCACTTTCACTCAACTTTCGCCTGGCCTCCCATCTCTCCTATTCTCTCCAAGACGAGCATCTGGGCCCCTATAGGGAGCTCCACCTTAAAGGTGACTTGGGTCCCATCGTCAGACCACTTCTCCGACAGTATGCTCCCTTGACCAGCCAAGAGAGATCTCGCCTTGGCCCACACCGAAGCGGGAACGATCACAGTCATCCTAACCTGACCGCTCTTTAGGGGGAGTATCTTCCTAAGCTGCTCCACTACCTCCTTGACCTGTTGCTCGGGCTCCTTCATTGGATCTATCTTCACTTTGGCCTCCTTCATGGCCTTCTGTATCCTAGATACTGGATGTGGGAGGTTGGTCTGTGGATCGACGAAGTTCTTGTGTATGTAGTTGACTATCCAGCGGGTCTTCTCCTCCTGAAGCTTCTTTCTATACTCCGCAGTCAGCTGAACCTCTCCCTCCTTAAGAATGATCTCGGCTATCTCGTAAGGATCGGTAGTTCCGAAGGCCTTCTTGAGATCAGCTGAGGAGGCCTTCAGGGCCTTTCTGGCGTCCGTGAACACGTTCTCCACTGCCAGAATACTCCTCACATCTACTGGTCTGCCTTCCCTGAACTGATAGGCCTTCTCCGGATACACATATATCTCGAACCTCTTTCCGGCCCGAGTAATCCTCGCTATTACTGGCTCGGGCACCTAAATCACCCCTTCGCGGCCTTTACATACTCTTCAAGCTCATCTCTGGACAGCTTTCTGAACTTCCTCGTCTCTCTGTCTATGACTGCAACCTCTAACGAGTCCGCGGTCACCTCACCCTCCTCTGCCTCCATTATCAGCTTTATAGCGTACTTCAAGCACTCGTCTAGGGACATACCCTCATTATATGTCTGCTTCAGGGTCTCGTTCACCTTGTCGGAGTTCTTCCCAACCGCGAAGGCCGCGTAGTCGTAGAAGGCCCCTCCCGGATGGGTCACGTAGAGTTCAGGCTCCTCATCTATGCCTCCTATCATCATCATGACGCCGAACGGTCTTAGACCGGCATACTGGGTAAACTGCTGCTTGTGGACGGCAATCCTCTTAGCCAAGTTCTTCACGGTTATTGGTTCACCATAGATGAGCCTGTTGTACTGGGCCTCGAGCCTTCCTCTCTCTATGAGGACGAGGCCGTCACCCACCAGACCAGCAGCAATCGCGCCTATGTGGTTGTCTATCTTGTATATCTTCTCGGGAGGGGTAGCCAACGGAGAGATGTACTTCCTCACGGCTAGGAGGACTACTCCGTCCTTGCATTTTATACCCAAGGCCAGAGGGGTCCTTTTAGTGGCAGAAAGGGCGTACTCCACTTGGAGAAGTCTGCCATCAGGACTGAAGACTGTAATCGCTCTATCATACCCTGTAACCTGTGGAAACATTTGTCCACCCCACTAGGATGTTCAGTCATTGAAAAGTCCTAGGACATAAAGAGTTTTCCCTCCGTGATCACGATCAACTACGTCGCTTGACAGTGGGAGGAACGGCGCATAACTCCTTCGCCTTCCTTAGGGTGCCCGAGATACCTCTAACCTCCAGTGAGGGGATATCCTTGTATCTGTTTATGAGGAGGGCCGTGAGCAAGGCTGCTAAGGAGGCTTCGGTTGTCCTAACTAGGAAGTTGGCATTCCCCAAAGGGAGCAGAGTGAATCTATAGATACCGCTCCCCTTAATCCCCGATAACTCCCTCAATCTCCTCTTGAGGGCCTTATTCAGATCGGACTTGGAAACCGGCGCGTACACGCAGATATACCTCCTCCTCTCTTTGAGTTCAATGGGAACCCTGAACTTCATCTAAGGCAACTCCCTTGGTTCTGAGCTTCCTCTCCTCGCTGATGAGATAAGATGGGAAGTCCTTAACCATGGATTTAGCCTGATCCCTCCTCAGATCCAAAATGAACTCGCCAAAGGAGACGAGTAAACGGGGAGGCACTATCTCTCTGACATCTCGGGCCATCGAGGCAATCACGGGATATAATCCCGCTTTGAGAGCAATCCTGACCTCCAGCCGAACGTTCCTGATAACATGTGGTTCCTCGAGCATTTTCCTGATCATCCATGCCACCGGAACTAAGAGGGTCCCTTCATTCCTCTTGAGCAGCTTCGCTGATACGTAATCGAAATTGGGCCTACCAGTGTCGTAGCTCGCAACGACACCATCTACGAGCTTGCTGAAAGTGACCTTTCTTGACTCTTCGAGGGTCTTGGGTGAGGATAGAAGAAGTCTCACCTTACTCCTTATCTTCCTCGCTTCTTGAGGAATGGAGGATGGTCCCACTATGGAGACCCTGAAGGTTCCGTTGGGAAGATCAGGAAAGTCTCCGACAATCCCTACCGCACCGAACCCAAGTGAAATTGCCCTACTCACCATCAGTTCGAGCTGTTCCTCACTCTCAGGTGCTATTATATCTATGTAGCGGGGCACTGGTCTTCCCTCACCTCTCTGAGCAAGGATTCTAAGTCGTTCACTTTCTTCCTGAACGTCAGCTTGATCCTCACGTACCCCCCTGGACCCCCCGAGAATAACATGTACCTACCCAAGGCTAGCTCCTGTTTATCGAGTCTTAGGTAGAGATCCCTCCCGTCCACATGACTTTCCAGCGTACTCATTAGGGAGAGGAAGTCGAACTCCTCTAAGAAGCAGATAACACGCTTCAGGAGGAATTCCGCTGCTCTCTTTCCGAGTTTAATCGTTAGTATCTTGAAAGAGTAGCCGTAATGGCTCGTGAATTTCTCCTCCTCAAGCTTGAGGTCACCTTCCCCTTCTGCAAGTGTGAGTAGGAGATCTCTCACCCTCTCCTCCAATTCCGTGGGATATACTATTGTGGTGATCTCCGCGGAGGAGAGGATGAGGGGCCACAAATCGCTCAGGCTCCCGGCCTCTTAGCCAGCCTCCTCTTGCGCTTGAACCTCTTGACTATGTCGGGTATTCCTCTAGAAGCCCTTAAACCCCTAGATTTCTTACCGGCGCTCGTGAGTCCCCTGAATACCCTCCTCTTGTTGGCGGGGTTGAGTATCCAGTTGATCCTAGGATCGGCCTTTATGACCGGGTGATGAGGATCTACCATTATCACCTCGTACCAATAGTACTTGCCGTCCTCGGCGACATAGTAAGAGTTGAGGACCTCCAAGTTGGGGAACTTTCTCGCAGCCCTCTCCTCAGCTATCCACCTTATGCTCTTACTAGGGGTCAGCTTGAGGATGCCCAGTCCCGCAGGCTTCCTGCCGGATCTCGGCCTTCCCTTCCTTCTACCACCTTTCCTGACCCTGACTCTCACCACTACGAATCCTTGTTTGGCCCTGTACCCTAGAGTCCTTGCCCTATCTATTCTGGTGGGTCTCTCCACTCTGACTATCGCTGGCTCCCTTCTCCACCGTATCAGTCTATCCTTCCAGAGCTTGACCAAGTCCGGATCCTCCTTGCGTCTCCTCCAGACCAGTTTCTCCATGTACCTTCCTGCGACTACCAAGTTTACACCCTGCACTCAGGCCCTCCACTGGTGGATTTTAAAATTTGATAGTTCAAGAAGGCAGGATGCTAATAGGCTTGGTCGGGAAGACGAACGTCGGTAAGACCACTTTCTTCTCAGCTGCTACCCTAGTGGAGGCAGAGAGGGAAAATCGACCTTTCGTCACGATAAATCCGAATGAGGGCGTGGGGTATGTGAGGGTCAAGTCCGTGTGCACTGAGTTCGGGGTGAAGTGCGATCCGAAGTACGGTTGGTGCAATGGTAGGTACAGATACGTTCCGGTGAAGCTATTGGACGTTGCTGGGTTGGTGAAGGGTGCGTCTAAGGGAAGGGGACTCGGAAACAAGTTCCTAGATGATTTGAGGAGGGCCAGCGTGAACGTGATCGTGGTGGACGCCTCTGGCTCCACCGATGAAGAGGGCAATCCCGTACCTCCATCCAGTCACGATCCCATAGAGGATGTTACAATTGTAAAAGAGGAGTTCGCTCTCTGGGTGGCATCTATCATAGAGAGATCCAAAAGTAAGATCAGGGGAAGGGTCGTGGCTGGCTCCTCGGTTGATGCGGCGCTACACGAGGTCCTCTCGGGACTGGATATAGATAGTGGAATCATCAAGGTTGTGTTGAGGGAACTGTCGCTGGAGAAATCTCCTCTAGACTGGAGAGATGAGGACCTGATCGAATTCTCGAGGGAGATCTTGAGAAGGGGGAAGCCCTTTGTAGTGGCAGCTAACAAGGTAGATGTATCGGAAGCAGAGGATAATATAAAGAGGATGAGAGAAGTTTTGGAGGAGCACGTAATTCCGGTGTCGGCTGAAGCCGAGCTTATCCTGAGGAAAGCGGCGAAGGCGGGACTCATCAGGTACGAGCCAGGAGATCCCGACTTCGATGTGATGGATGAGTCCAGACTCACTAGAGCTCAGCTGAGGGCTCTGGAGGCCATTAGGGAGAGGGTGTTGAAGAGATACGGGAGTACAGGGGTTCAGGAGACGCTGGAATCCGCTGTTTATGACGTGCTCGGTATGAAGGTCGTTTTCCCAGTTGAGAATGAGACTAAGCTGTCGGATAAAGATGGGAACGTCCTTCCGGATGCCATACTGCTGCCCAAGGGTGGTACGGTCAGGGATCTGGCTGAGAAGATCCACAGTGAGATAGCTAAGAAGGCCCTTTACGGGATAGATGTTAGGGAGAAGAGGAGGATATCTCTAGACTACGTATTGAGACACAGAGACGTCGTGAAGATAGTGGCCGCTAGGTGACACACGCCCTACTCTCCCATACCTTCTCCCCTTCTATCTTGCAATTGACGATGTGAGAAGATGGTGCGGTAACCGAGCTTGTCAAGGTACTCCCCTCGACCACCCCATCGTCTGCGATTAGAGAATCCGCCACCTCAGATTTGAGGATCGATGAGCCCCTCATTACTATGGAGTTGAGGATCTTCGAGTTCGTGACGCGAGAATCAGCTTCCAGATATGAGTAAGGGCCTAAGGTCGATTCTCTCAGCAGCCCCGCCACCACCGAAGGTCCTTCCAGCTCCGAGCTCTCAATAACCCCCGTGCTCGATATGAGTATGTCCCCCTCCAAGACGTACCCCTCCGGAGGTGACCTTTCGCCACTGATCACGTCGTTCATCAGATACTTCTGGGCTAGCAAGAAGTCTGACGGTCTTCCCGCGTCCACCCAAGGTGAGATGGTGACTACTCCAACCCTTTCCCCTCGCGAAGCAGCTAGCGTAAGGGCGTCTGTCAACTCTATCTCTCCCCTAGGCGATAGGGTCACATCCATCAGGTGATCGAAGATTGATTGGGAGAGGAAGAAGGCTCCAGCCACTATTAGGTTCGAGGGCTCTTCACCCTTTTTAGGCTTCTCCACTATCCTCCTAAGAAGACCCGAGGATAGCTCCACCACCCCGAACTCCCAAGGCCTCTCCACCGGAGTAACTGCCACCACATGGTCGTACCTGTCGCGGTAGGACAGGATCCTCTCGACAGAGTCAGGTGGGAGGTAGATGTCGGCGTAAATGAGTAGGATGTCATCCCTTATCTCATCTCTGAGCTTCATCACCGCGTGACCCGTTCCCATGGGTTTGCCTTGGTCCACGATCTTGAAATTGAGGCGCTGGGACAGGTCAATGAATAGTTCCTTCCTGTAGCTAACGACCGCATATACCTGTAGATCGGAAATCAGGGAGAAGTTGTACTCAAAAAGAGTGGAACCAGCTATAGGTAGGAGGGGCTTTGGCCTCGCTTCTGTGACTGGTCGTAACCTCTTACCCTTCCCCGCTGCCAGTAGTGCTGCTTTCAACCTCCTGCTCCACCCCTGCCGGTATCTCTGGAACCTCAGCAGGTTTCAGTATGACCATCTTCCTGAGCTCCACGTACTTTATTGGAGCGACCTTAGAGGCTATCCTCTGGATCTCAGAGACCACGGGCACCGGCTCACCGAATATATACGACTTGACCAATTCCTCCACCGTGTACTCTGGGATGAGGCTCCTCACATACTCGTCGACCCTCTTCCTTACGGCACTCTTCTGACTGCTCCTGATCCTCACCGATGTGACGATGAGGGTGAAGATTCGGACTTCATTACCATCCTTGGCCACCCCTTCAGATTGTACGTCTATCCTAGAGCTCCTCCTCTGGACTATGGATCTCATGTAGTCCCTATTCAGCATCTCCTTCACAAAGCGGGCATAGGCCTTGTTGCCATCAACCTTGAAGATCCTGAACCACAGTTTGTACTTCTCGTGCATGAAGTCCCCTGTGACGTCCCTCACCACCACCTCCACATTCCGGTCCATGAGCTTCTCGGGGTCGCTGGCCGGAGTCTCGCCGATCCACTGGTTCGGAAAGACATCCACAGCATATACTTGGTACCACGTCTTGGCCGGTCCCTTTCTGCGCGCTCTCCTCCTAGGCATTTGGATCCCTCAGCTGGATGGCAGTGGGAGGTATTATAATCTTTTTTGACAGTGTGAGCATGTGGCCCCGATGCTGAAAATAGAAAACGTGACATTCCGTTACGAGGGCAGTAAGAGACCAGCGCTGTCCGAGGTCAGCTTGGAGATAGATAGAGGTGAGTTTCTCCTGATAGCCGGACTCAGCGGCTCGGGCAAGTCCACCCTCTTGAGGCTCCTGAACGGACTGATACCGCACTTCTACAGGGGGGAGATGAAGGGGAGGGTCCTCGTGGATGGGGTGGACACGAGAGAGGCCAGCGTCGCGCAGCTGTCCAAGAAGGTCGGGTTGGTCTTTCAGAATCCGGATAATCAGATCGTCACACTCAGAGTGGATAGGGAGATAGCATTCGGTCTCGAGAATCTGGGGTTGCCTAGGGAGGAAATTATTGAGAGGATAAATGAGGTCCTCAAGAAGTTAGGGATAGAGCACTTGAGGAAGAGGGGCACAGCTGAGCTGAGCGGTGGGGAGAAGCAACTCGTGGCCATCGCCTCCGTTTTAGCAATGAAGCCCGATGTTATCGTGCTAGATGAACCCACAAGCGAGTTGGATCCATTCAGCTCAGCGCGGATCGCTAAGGTGTTGGGAAACTTGAACAGGGAGGGTGTGACTGTGGTGGTTGCTGAGCACAGGCTCGACCTGTTCGCCCCTAAGGCTAATAGGATGATAGTGATGTCCAATGGGAGGATAGTGAGGGAGGGCCATCCTAGGGAGTTGCTCTACAGAGGAGACATCTCGCTGCATGGGGTCAGACCCCCCAGCGTGGTCAAGCTCGCTAGGAAGTATGGGGTAGTGGGAGCCCAGCCGCTCGCAGTGGGAGAGCTCATAGTAGCTCTGAGGAGGGGTGTCAGGATTGATCGAAGTTGAGGGGGTAACGTTCAAGTATGAGGGAAGTGGAATGAATGCCCTCAGAGATGTCAGTCTAGAGCTGGAGAGGGGTAAAATCTACGGTGTCGTTGGTCCGAATGGCTCGGGCAAGTCCACCCTCTTGAGGCTCCTGAACGGGCTGATACCGCACTTCTACAGGGGGGAGATGAAGGGGAGGGTCCTTGTGGATGGGGTGGACACGAGAGAGGCCAGCGTCGCGCAGCTGTCCAAGAAGGTCGGGTTGGTCTTTCAGAATCCGGAGCATATGTTCTTCTCAGAGACCGTATATGAGGAGGTATCTTTCGGCCCTAAATCAATAGGCATGGATCCAGAAGAAATTAAGGAGTCTGTTAGGTGGGCATTGGAGGAAGTAGGTCTCTGGGAGTTGAGAGAGAGGAGTCCTTGGTCACTAAGCGGTGGTGAGATGAAGAGACTCTCGATAGCATGTATCTTGTCCATGAAGCCGGAGTTCCTAGCAGTAGACGAGCCCACAATAGGACAGGACAGTCTTTCAAAGGAGTCGTTATCGGAGATATTCAAGAGGATGAGGGGGGAGGGTAAGGGTGTCGTGATCGTCACCCACGACTTGGAGTGGTTGGACGAGCTCGGCCCTGATGTGGTATTCGTGCTCCGCTATGGAGTCGTAATCAATAGAGGAGATCCTAAAGAGATCTTCTCGGATATAAGGAATCTCGCTACTAACGGCCTCATACCTCCCTACAGATACATAGTCGATTCTTTGCTGGAGGTGGGTTAAGTGCTCGATCCCATGGGAATGGTGGAGATTTTCAGGACTCAAGTGGGGGAGACACCATACTCCAGGCTCAATCCCTCCACAAAATTCATACTCTTCGCCTCCTTCATAGCCCTTCCTCTCATCAGCGCCTCGCTCCCAATACAGATATTCTCCCTTATAGCCCAAGTACCACTAATAATCTTATCAAGATCTGAGAGAAGGGTGAAGAGATCCCTCAAGGCGTCCCTTCTGTTCATCGTAGTACTGGTGGTGCTAAACTACCTCACTACCCATAGTCTAGAGTTCAGCCTCGCAATGGTGCTGAGGCTGGTAAGTATGATAATAGCATCCGCAATATTCATGACGGGCACCAGCCCGGCGGAGATAGGAGATCTCCTGACTAAGCTCAAGGTCCCTCTTCAGATAACCTTCTCCTTTGTGATAGCTCTAAGGTTCATACCTGTTTTGGCGGATGACGTGGTAATGATCATCACATCCCAAGTTAGCAGAGGTTACGAGTTGGAGAGAGGAGGGTTCCTAGAGAAGGTAAAGAGGTTGATCCCTATACTGATTCCCATGATAATAATAGCGATAAGAAGAGGTCACCAGCTGGCAGAGGCCCTAGAGACAAAGGCTTTTGGGGCTATAGAGAGGAGGAGTAGCTACGTGGTTTACGAGTATGGGAGAGGCGATTGGATCCTCCTAATCTACGCCATAATTGTGATCACCATAGGGCTGGTGGTGGGGACACTCACACCACAATTTCAACTCCTTCCATTCCGATGTTAGGGTGGTGGAGCTGAAATCCCTGTATTTCCGATCCGTTACCTGCCCATTGGAGTTGAAGGAGTTGAACCACTGGGGAGACTCTCTCCGGAGTTGATGGAATGGAAATGATGCGCATTCCATTATAATAAGGTTGTATTACTTAGAACTTATCATCTTATCATTAGAACCTTTCCTCTTTAAAAAGGCACCAACTTTAAATCCTCCAAAGGCAATACAACTTATTCAGGTCCGGGCGGAGGGGAAGTGGTTAGATGCCATTGGATGAGGCGTTTATCGATACTTCTTACATGTCCTACACCATAATTAAAGATAAGCGGGTCCTTCGGGACTCTTATATCCCTGATACCCTGCCCGGTAGGGAGGAGCAAATATTCCAATTCTCAAGGATACTCTCCGATCTACTCGTGGATCAACCCCCAAGCGATGTAGCTTTCATTGGGAAGCCTGGTACGGGTAAAACAGCCGTAGTGAAGCACGTGATCAAGAAGTACAGGAATGAGTATCCGAACCTCAGGGCTAAATTCGCATATGTGAACTGCAGCCAAGCCACCACGGCCTACAGGGTACTCTATCAATTGAATCGGTCCATGGGAGTTCTAGTTCCACCGTCAGGCTATCCCTTCGATGTCCTCTGGGACAAATTCGTCGATGCCTACACGACCTCAAGCTCTAGGCTGGTGATAGTCCTCGACGAGGTGGATTTGCTGGTTAAGAGGGATGGAGGGAGGCTACTGTACGCCCTCACTAGGCTGAACTACGACCTCCCTGAGGAGTTGAGCATAAGCTTGGTGGTCATCAGCAACACAATGGACTTCCTTGAGAGGTTAGATCCTAGGGAGAGGAGCAGCTTCGAACCAAACAGGTTGCAGTTCCCACCCTACAACCATCCTCAGCTGTATCAGATACTCAGGCAGAGGGCGGATCTGGGGCTCAAGGTCGGCACTTGGGAGGACGAAGCCTTGCAGTACATAGCTAGCAGGGTAGCCCAAGAGTCTGGTGATGCTAGGAGGGCTATAGACATTCTGAGGATGGCTGCTGAGCTAGCGGAGAACGAGAGGGCTGAGAAACTGACGAAGAAGCACGCTATCATGGCGGTGGATACGGTCAACGAGGAGGAGGTCTCAATAACTGTCAGGACCCTGCCTCTCCACCACAGGCTCATACTAGCAGCCATCGCCGATGTGCTCGAACGACCGGTGGTCAGGGCTGGAACTGGTACCATCTACCGGGCGTACGAACAGAGGGCTAGTTTGTACGGGGTGAAGCCGCTGACTATGAGGAGGGTCTCGGGTATATTGAGGGAGCTGGAGTCCCAAGGTCTCGTCGAGATAGAGATGCAATATGGGGGGGCTAGGGGGAACACAAAAGTGGTGAAGAAAATGGCCCTCCCCCTCAGGCAGATGAGGAACCTCTTAGCCCAGATGGGCATAAGGTAACGGCTATGAGGAGAAATCCTTCACCTCAATCTCCATACTCTTTAGATCCAGTATTGGGGCCTTCCCCACAGTCACCTCAATCCCCAAACTCTTTATGTATGGAGTCTCGTTCTCAAAAGTCCCAGAATTGACTATCTTCACCCCATTGTACTCCCCTACTCCGTAGACGTGAATATGGCCGACATGGAGGACATGGGGTATCTGATCCACTAGAAGCCAGTCCTCACTCTCTGGCGATATTGGATGCTCTCCGTAGATAGGAGCTAAGTGCCTTAGCCTGAGGATCCATCTCATGGCTTCAACGACGGTCTCGGGCCTTATGGGCTGCAATCCAGGTATGTGCTTGAAGATGGCGTTCAAACTTCGTCCGTGATAGATCAGGACACGTACATCGCCTATACCTATCATCGCCGGATTGGGAAGGGCTATGAGATCTGGTCTAACCTCCAACAGGTGATCCAAATACTCCTCTGGGACGACTGGTTGAGGCTCCGCCTGCCTGACCGGCTCGTGATTACCGGGTATATAGATTACCTTGATGTCCTTGGGGATCCTCTCCAAGAACCCTGATGCCAGCTGGAACTGCTTGTACACATCTGATATCTTCAACTCCTCCTCCTGATTAGGATATACACCAATACCGTCGACTAAGTCGCCGCAGATCATCAAATACTTCACATCTCTTGCCTGATCGCTGTTCAACCACCTCACGAACCTCTCGAAGGCCTCCTCGTTAAAGTACTTACTTCCCATATGGATGTCGCTCACGAGAGCAACTCTTCCAGATGCCGAGCCCGGCTTCACCAGCTTGCCATCGAGATCTGGGATCCTGAAAGTGTCGGCGTAAAGTTTTCCATTGATGAAGGTTCCCCTGACAGCTATCACGCTATCTACAGGAATCTTGTCGGCCTTATCCCAATATCTACTCCCCTTCTTGAATATGACGGGGATCGACCCGCTCTCGTCATCTATTTCCATCCTTATGGAGAAGTCTCTCAGTACTCGCTTCTCCAAGACCATCCCAACCACGAGCACTCTATCTCCATTTCTAGACGTAGAATTCAGAAGATTAGATATGGGGATGGGATCTATCTCGCTCTTACTCATGAGAACAGACTTCAGGAACTGAAACCTTTTCCTCATGAGTTCCACGAACTCCTCCGAGCTTCCTTTTACCCCCAAATTTGTGGGAGCCTTAATGACGCTTACTCCTTCCACGACCTCTCCAGTCGCATAAGAGGATTGCCTCTCCACGCGCCTCCTCATCCTTCTTAAGGCCTCTTCCAAGTCATGCAATTCTATTACGGGTTTATCAGGAATTAAATCTAGTAAGGAGTCTACCTCCCCGATATCCCGCTCCATTAAGAGGGCCAAAGCCTCTGGAGATATGTTATAGCCTCTACTTAGGACTCTCCTGACGATCTCCACTTGCTGTGCCATCTGGGTCAGTTACCCCATCACTACTAAAAAGGTGATCTCAGTTCCTTCAAGTGAGATCCAAATCCCTGAGCCTCAATCCCAGCTTGGGCAGGACCATCGACCCCTCCTCACCCTCGAAGATCTCCACTCCTCCCTTCAGGTAGAGCATCCCAACTAGCAGGCATATAAGGGCATCTTCATCATCTTCACTCACAGGCGGGCTCGGGGTGAAGCCCACCTTCGACAGGAGGGAGACCACATGATACCTAGTCATTCCGATCGCCTTCAGGGCTGAGGATGGATGTGTCTCCAACACCTTAACCCCTTTACTTTCCAACTTGAGCTTCAGCTGGGAGCCCATGATCGCTAGATCCCTCATCGGCCCCTTCTTTACGGGTAGGAGCTTGTATCCCCTCGATAACACCTCCCTTTCGAAGTCCCTGAAGGCCCCCTCCTTAGGAAGGGAGAGGGACGCGTCTATAACGACGAGCTCGGTTTCCAACCCCTCCTCTAGTAGCTCACAGGGGGTCATCCTCCATATCTCTATCTTGCTCCCCTTTGAGTAACCCGCTAGGGAGGAGGGTTTCCTAACGGCCAGGTCGATACCAATCAGGTCATATCTCCGCAAGAGCACCATACCTCGCTTAGAAGATCGAAAACCTCTTGGTAGTTAATTCCCTCCCTAGCCGAGATGGGTACCACCCTGACCGGTGATTTAAAAGAGGAAACGGCCCTCACGAGCTCCAGCAATGCGTCCGACAGGGTACCCTCGCCAGCATCGAGCCCATCCACCTCCCCCCTCAGCACCCTCTCCCATACCTTCTCGACTCCCTCGCCCCGCCAGATATCCATCTTGTTGAGCAGGGGGATCACAGTCACTCCAAGCTTCAGTTCCAGTATCTTGGCTAGCAGGGCCGAGGTGACGATGTCCTCCATCTCCCTTCCCGGCTCGTGATCTCCCAAAAAGACGGCAGCCAGATTTAGGCATGAAGAGAGCCTCTCACACAGCACCCTCCCCAAGGGCCTGAAGGCGAAGATCTCCATTTGACCGGGCGTGTCTATCACTAAATGGTCGCAGCTGAGGGAGCATAGGGATTCGACTATCTCACCCATCTTAGCCACCATGATCTCCGCAGCCCTCACCAGAGCGCCGTTAGGACCCAGTATCTCCTTCCCCATTATATCTTGTACGCTGATCAGCTCCCTAACATCGTAATCGGGTTTGTACGGCAGGCTCAGCACTCCCGGATCCAAGTTGGCTGTGCAACTCCGGAGCGGCATGAACCTCCTCCTTAACCATTCCGAATAGCTCGCAGTGAAGGTGGTCTTACCGGATCCAGCGGTCCCTAAGACGAGGGCAGCATCCATCTTATCACCCCCAACATTTATAGCCCCAGAGATCAGGGAGAAAGTGGCGGGGTAGTGCCGGGGTACCCTAGCCAGAGGGCCCAGGCGCCCGGCGAAGCAAGGGGCCGGACTCGAGATCCGGTGGCCCTCACGGGCCTCGTGGGTTCGAATCCCACCCCCGGCGCCACTTACTTTATGTTGTGAAGTTTTCTCAGATCCTCCTCGAAGGGCTTGAGGTCCTCAGGGATCTTCATCTCTATCGGATCCTTCATCCTCATGCCCCTTTCTTTCTTGGTCTTCCAGACTAGGCTGTTGAATTCCATCACTTTCCTTCCGAGCTCCAAGTACTCCGTGTCCCACTCCTCCCTTACCTCGGGAAAGAGCTCCCTGTGGACCGTTCCTCCGTAGATGCTCCTCCATATGTAGTCAGTGATGTGGGGGATGACGGGAGCCGCTAATCTAAGTACGGCCCTCAGGACGTAGTGGAGGGTCCACCTCGCTGCCGCCGACTTCCCTTCATCTACACAATCACCGTAGGCCCTTCCCTTGACGAGCTCTATGTAGTGGGGGGCGAACACATCCCAGATGAAGATCCTGACCTCGTTAGCCGGGTCAAAGAAGTCGAACCTCTCATAACCCGACAGGGCCCTCCTTATAGACTTGTTCAGCTCCCCCAGTATCCAGAGATCAGAGGGTTCCAGCTCAGGCATCCCCTTGGGTTCCTCGAATTGTGAGATGAACCTGGCCACGTTCCACAGTTTCTGCAGGAACTTATAGGCGCCCTCTATCTTCCTCTCAGATATCCTGAAGTCGGAACCGTGATGCGCCTCTGCCGCACCGAAGAACCTCACAGCATCGGCCCCGTACTTCTCAAACAAGGGCCACGGGTATATTATGTTACCCAAGCTCTTGTGCATAGCCCTGCCTTTCGCATCCAGCCCCATCCCCGATATCCAGACGTGCTTGAAGGCTGGCTTCCCGAGCACCTGATGCACCCTCAGGAAGGTGTAATGGAGCCAAGTTCTCACTATGTCCTTGCCCTGAGGCCTCAAATCGCTCGATCCTAGCTTACTGAAGAACTCGTCGTCCCAACCGAATCCGTTGTAGACTAGGGGCGAGATGGAGGAGTCCATCCACGTATCGAAGACCCTCTTCTCCCCCTCGAAGCCAGCCGTTGAACCACAGTGCGGGCACTTGTCGTAGGGCGGATCCTCCTTCCAAGGCTGGTAGTACTTGCCGGGAGGCGGTAACACGGGCTTTCCGCAGCTCTTGCAGTACCATACCGGTATCTCCGTGGCGTAGTACCTCCTCCTGGATATGGGCCAGTCGGAACTCACGGACTTCAACCAGTCCCTCCAGTAGTTGGACGCCCACTCCGGGTAGAATCTCACCACATCAAGGTATTCCTCGAGTTCATGAATCAGATCAACCTGCTTTAGGTAGTACTCCCTCATCGGGACTATCTCCAGAGGAGTCTTGCAGCGCCAGCACACGGGAGTCCTGTGCATGATGGTCTCGATCCTCTCAACAAACCCCTTCCGCTCTAAATCCCTTATTATCCTCTCCCTCGCCTCCTGTATGGTGAGGCCCGCGTACTCCCCAGCGTTCTCATTGAGGGCGCCGTCCTCATTGACCACTATTTTCGGCTCCAGACCGAGCTCCCTGAAGAGTTGGACATCCATCTTGTCACCATAGGAACATATCATCACCAAGCCGGTCCCGAACTCGGGATCGGCATACGGGTGTTCCATAACGGGTATGGCATCCCCTAGGGGCGTGACCACCCTCTTCCCCCTCAGCCACTTGTACCTCTCATCGTCGGGATTGTATATGACCGCCTTACATGCTGGGAGGAGCTCCGGCCTGGTAGTGGCCACGACCACCTCCTCTTCACTCCCCTCCACCTTGAACTTGAGGTACACGAGTCTGGTGGGGAGCTCCTTGTACTCGACCTCCGCATCTGCTAGAGTGGTCCTGCACCTCGGGCAGTATATGTTCGGCCTGTAGTCCTCGTAGATGTACCCCTTATTCCAGGCATCGATAAAGGTGGCTTGAGTCACAGCCCTCCACTTCTCACTATCAGTCTGGAAGTAGTTCTTGGTGTCTGCGCTAATACCCAGCCTCTTGACTATCGAGAGGATGTCCTGCTCAGCTTCATCCAAGAACTCCCTACACAGCCTGAGGAACTCCTCTCTAGGATATTCGAACATCTTGATCTCGTACCTCTTCTCAGTCTCCACCTCAACCGGGAGGCCGTTCCTGTCCACCCCGAAGGGGAAGTAGACCTCGTAACCCCTCATCCTCTGGGTCCTCGCGATCATGTCGATCTGAGAATAATGGATGGCCGCAGCTATGTGCCACTTACCGCTAGCGTAGGGAGGGGGCGTATCTATTGAGAAGAGAGGCCTATCAGAGTCCGGATTGAAGCGATAAGTGTCCTCCTCCTCCCACACCTTCTGCATCTCGAGCTCCATATCGGGAGACCAGTGCTTTTCCTTGAGTCTGGGCTCTCGTCTAGACAAAGGGATCCCTCCTTTCCTTCAGCTCTCCTGATGATCCCCTCCGTCAATAAATAGTTTAGGGGGCAAGGCCCTCGAGCAGCCTCGCTACTAGGTCAGTCACTCTAAGCTGCTCAGGTAGCTTGGACTCTATGGAGTACCTCCTCAGCAACTCTTCAACCTCATCCCTTCCCAATCCAAGGTGGGAGTAGTAGCAGGTTCCATGTGGGGTCTCGAGCGCCTTATAGGGCGGGTTCCTCCCTAGAATCTCCTCCTTCCATTCCTGCTTTGCGGCCCTGAGCGCATCCCTTATCTCATCAGTAGGTTCCTTTGAGGTGACGGCTATCACCGGCACGCCGGTCTCCTCGTAGAAGGATCGCATATTGAGCAGGTTGAGGCCCGCGAACGTCGTCCCGTGAGTGAAGACCACCTTCACCTCCTCTCTTACCTTTGGATGCCTCACCATCCTGATAAGGGCTGAGGTCGAGTCATCGCCATCGACGCTCACAATCTCCCTCAAGGCCACCTCAAGAGTTAACTCTCTAAAGAGAAGCCCGACGAGGAATGCTTTCTCATCCGACCATTTATTGAAGGGAGCATCGTCCATAGCGAGTATCCTGATTCCTCTCTTCATCAGGTCACTCGCCTCCAGTCTCCCATAAATTTAGGGGCAAAGGTTATATTTTTACCCATAAATTTGTGGGTAATGAGCGAGAAGGTATGTCCACGCTGCGGTCAGCCCTACAGCTACATCGAGAGAAGGACAGTCAAGGGATCCAAGCAGGTGTACTTCTACGCGGTTCACATGTACAAGGAGGGAGGCAGGTGGAGGAAGAGGAGGTGCTACTTGGGCCCGAAGCTCTACTCTAGGGTGACTCCCCTTCAGGGCTTCCAGCTCCGTGGTCTGGTTGGAGAGGGCCACCAGAGGTTGCTGGACTACCTGGAGAGCATAGTCTCTGAGCTGGAGCGCATGGATTTGGATGCGGATAGCAGGAAGAGGCTCAAAGATCTATCTGCCAGGCTGGCTAGGTTGGCTGAGCTAAGGACAGATGGCTAACACCCCTCCTTATATTGTCTCCTCCCTCCCAAAGAGAGATGTCCATAGAGGATAGGATAAGGGAGAAGTCAAGGGAGGAGGCCCTTCTCGCCGTGCTATTGGATCCCGCAAACCTCAATAGGGATCAGGCGCGTCTAATAGCCTCCCAGGCCGAGAGAGGTGGGGCCGATCTCATATTCGTTGGTGGCTCGGTTGGCGCGGCCTTCGGGCTCAATGATACCATACTGGGAGCCAAGGAGGGATCCGACCTCCCTGTGATACTCTTCCCTGGTAACGTGGACGGGGTCTCCCCCTACGCCGACGCGATACTCTTCATGTCCCTCCTGAACTCGTCCAACCCCTACTGGATAATCCAGGCCCAAGCCTTGGCGGCGCCGGTCGTCAAGAGACTGGGAATAGAGGTCATGCCCACCGCATACCTCATAGTCGAACCCGGACACACTAGCGCTGCGGGATGGGTCGGATGGGTGAATCCCATTCCTAGGAAGAAGCCGGAGATAGTGCTGGCCTATGCCATGGCGGCTGAGCTGTTGGGCATGAGGTGGGTGTATCTCGAGGCGGGTAGCGGTGCTGAGGAGCCAGTTCCAGTCGAGATGGTGGCTACAGTTCGAGCGAGGACGGGACTCAGGATAATAGTGGGAGGGGGGTTAAAGTCCCCCTACCAGGTGGAGGAGAGAGTCAGGGCAGGCGCCGACATAGTGGTGGTGGGAACTCATATAGAGGAAGGCGGCAACGTAGAGGAGAAAGTAAGATCCCTAAAGGAGAAGACCTCCAGAAGCTAACCTGCTAGGTCCGCGAAATAGAGCATATCGCCCAACTGATCCCCCTAGGAACCTTATCAGGAACGCTGACATTAAGGGAGAGGAGGCGGAGGCCAGCAGTATAATCTCCCAGCTGACGATGGTGAAGTAGATAGCTAAGAAGAAGCCTATGACTACCATCGAGATCGATGCGATCGCCAAGATCGTCACCAGCCAATCCAACGAGTAATAGCCAGGGGGGTTCTACCTGACAACCCTCCACACCCTCCTCCTAGGGAGGAAGTAGACTATAGGAAGAGTCGTCATAAAGACAGCTACGATCGCGACGGGCGAGAAGACACAGAGGAGCCGTAAGGATACTGGACTCCTCGTAAAGCCGAAGATGAATGCCGACAATACAGCCAGAGGGACCGTCATCCTATAGAAGTACTTGAGAATGAGAGCTCCCCGAAAGGCCTCATCTCTATCGAGTAGACGCGGTAGATTCACAGACCTACCACCCACACAATCTCCAAATCGATGTCATGATGGAGGGAGCGAGGATGAAGATGATCATCGCACCTACCGATTTCAGAAACTTAGGATCACCGGACATCCCGAGTACCCAGCTCGGTAATCTCCTATCAGAGCTATCGCGGGTAGGACACTAAGGCCACCAAGTTACCACTCGCGATCATTTCCAAAAATTCTCTCACTGTTATATTTCTGAAGAGGACGGGATTCTCTGTATGTAACCCACGTACTTCAGGGCGGCCACTCTCTCACGCACGATGTCATGTCCCAGTTATGTGCGCCCTACTACCTCGGGGAGTGAGCAGACCCACCAGCATCTTGAGGGTCGTGGTCTTACCCGCGCCATTAGGTCCTAAGAGTCCGCAAATTTCCCCCTCTTGCACCTCAAAGGAGAGTTCTCTGAGCGCCGTCACCCCTGCCATGACTCTTGATCAGATTGTACACCTCGACGAGGGACTCTGCCAGTTGGACGCTCCATTAGTTGGATACTCTCATCTTAAATGCTCAAAAAGTTACGTGTTCGTGCCCGATACACATAAAATAAATCCTCAGCAGATCAGTGATGTAGTTGGTCTTTCTAGGGGACAGCGAGGACTTCACCGCAAAGCTTATGAACGTATCATGACGATGATCACCTCGGAGCCCCGTGGTGTAGCGGCCAAGCACGCCGGGCTCTGGACCCGGAGACCCCGGTTCGAATCCGGGCGGGGCTACCATAAAACATAATTTCTTAATAGATCGAAGATCTATTCTTTAACAACAACTGAGGGTTAGGGTTAACCTAACTTTTTATTATTACTTTGGGTCCCATAGCACATATATGAGTATAGGTGGGAACGTGCCCCATCTGGAGGAAGTTATAAGAGAGTTCATAGAAGCGCTCCCTAAGGGTTTCATACCACGAAGAGAGAAATTCCTTCTATTCTCCGGAGGCGTAAACGAAACACGTATGAAAGAGATGTTTACCATAAACACAGCACATTATATAGCACTAATCGCTAAGTCCAGAGGTGTACCACTCGACTATTCTTTCTCTACAGCCCTTCACAGTAGACTTTTAGATCAAGATCTAAGGAACCTTAGATCAGCCGAATTGCTGACTTGGGGAAGCCCCATAACACCAACGGATAGAGGTTGGCTGGTTATAGAGATTTTCCGTAAAGAGCTTAGGCAAGCTGAGGACCTTTATAAGGAGACTAAGGAATTCGCTGAAGGGCTCTTTAATGAGATAGGCTCATTAAATGAGACAGAAACGTTAAGATCCCTGAGAAGCACCGCTAGACAAGCATTACATATCCTCCTATCCACTAGGCCATGAGGTGCACTCCGACTTTCGACGTTTTTCTGTGAGATGGGACATATGTCGAGCGCGTATGAGATAGGTACATTCTATGACCCCCTATATGGTTTTGTACCATCTTCCTCTCTCCATAGGAGGGCCTTTGACTTATGGCCGGTCCAAAGATTACGTAGGATAAAACAGTTAGCAACGGTGGACCTAGTCTACCCAGGAGCAACCCATACAAGATTCGCTCACACCCTTGGAGTGTTCTACTTAACGAGCAGGATACTAGATGTACTTGAAGAAAGGCCCAGCAGAGACAATAATATACCATCTATCGCAAGATTAGCTGCTGAGATAAGTGCTATATTCCATGATATCGGTCATGGGCCTTTTTCTCATACTATGGACATGTTTGGAAGGAGGGCTGGTTACGGAGAGGAGTTGAAAGATAAGTATAGAACCTACGAGATAATATTAGGAAAAGATCCACAGATGATAGAGGTGAACGAATTCATAACGAGGTTACGTAATAGAGCCATAGATAGAGAAATGAAATTCTGGTGGCTCTTGGATCCTTTAAATATAGCGAACATCTCAATAGGCGAGTCTCCCCAAAAACCATCTGATCATCAAAATGGTTGTAGGTATCCTTGGGAAGACTCTAAAATGAAGGAACGAATTAAAAATTCAAAGAGCCTAATTGAATCAGGTTGTATACTGGAGCAAGCTCGAGAGTTTCAATTTCTTAGCGATATAATCAGCGTCGGTTTCGACGCAGATAGGATGGATTATCTTAGAAGGGATGCCTTATTTACAGGCGTTGAGACGGGTTACACAGATATATGGGCTTTAGTTAATGGAGTAATGCTTATTAGGGAACCAACCGATGATGGTGAAGAAACCGTTAGACTTAGGATAGATCTGAAGTATTCGGATGCTCTGGAGAGCTTGAGTAGGTCTAGGGACTTAATGTATACTAGCGTTTACTTTCATCCAATACACAGAGCGTATCAGGAGTTGATCATAAGAGCGGTGTATAATATGATCAGATTTCAGAATAGAAATCTAAGAGAGATACTCACAATGACTGACGAAGAACTATTGATAGAAATGAGGGGTAGCGGCTCTCTTCCACAAGAAGTGGCAGAAAGAATAATGAAGAGAAAAGTCTACAACGAGATTCCCTTTAGAATTTCGGCAAAAGATATCGGGTGGGATCCTGCAAAGTCTAAGGTAACTATGCTTCCATTAATATATGAAAAAGAAAAAGAGACAACCAAAGTACTTCTCCACCTCCTTAATAGAATACATCCCATGCAATGGGACGAGCTTCTAAACCCAGACAGAAAACCAGTAATCTTTGACCTCGAAACTATTCCCTTGGTGAGTTCCGGAATTATAGAGGAGCCTCTGCTTTACGACGAGGTAGAAAGAAGATCTAGGTCTTTATTGGACATCAGATGGCACATATCGGAGGAAGTAAAGAGGACAAGGGAATATAGAGCTTCATTATCTCCAGTTAGAGTTTATGTGCCGGAAGAGCTCCTCAGGACTATTTTTAATATTATTCAGGGCACATGTAATATAGATGTATCGTCCCTTTATAACAGAGATCGCCACGAAGTGATTGACACTATGCAAGAGTCATTACATTCGTTTTCTCGGTTTCTTGAATCGCTTGCAGAAAGCTTGCTAAATACGGTAGAAACGCTTCTAGCGGAGGAAATACCTACTAAGGAGAAAATTAAACAGAAAGCTGTTGAAACAGCAGAACGAGGCCTTGCAGTGAGATTTTATGGCTTTCTTCAGGAGTATATCCTCTAGCAATCCGATTATAGGATTTTGAGACGATATAGCGGGCCCGGGGGGCTTCGAACCCCCGACCTCCCGGTTAAGAGCCGGGCGCTCTACCATTCTGAGCTACGGGCCCCACCACCTATAGGGATTAGAGGGATATAAAAAAGTTCCCTCACTTGGCCAGCTCGGTGGCGTGCTTCACTGCCTCCACGGCCTTCTCCGTCGCCTTTATTCCGAGCTCCGACAGGATGCTCTTGCCCTCCTCGGCCCTGTTGCCGGACATCCTGACCACCACGGGCACTTTGAGGAGGCCCTTCTCGTGAACCTTCCTCACGCCCTCAGCCACATCCACGCAGCTGGTTATCCCGCACAGCGTGTTTATCAGGACCACCTTCACGTTGGGATTGCTCACCACCAGCTCCAGAGCCTCGGCGACCCTGTCAGCTGAGGCACCACCTCCCACGTCGCAGAAGTTGGCGGGCTTCCCTCCGAAGGTGTAGACCAGGTCCATCGTCGCCATCGCCAGCCCAGCTCCGTTGGCCATCGTGCCCACGTTACCCTCAAGCTCCACGTAGGCTATTCCCTTCTTCTTAGCCTCCGCCTCCCTCGGATTGCCCACTGCATAGTAGCGCTTCTCGAACTCCTTATGCCTGAAAAGGGCGTTGTCATCCACCTCTATCCTGGCATCTAGGGCCAGTAGCCTGCCGTCCTCCGTAACCGCTAGGGGGTTTATCTCGAGCATCATGGCATCGTAGTCCCTGGCGACCTCCCATAGGGCCATAACAACTTTCTGGATCTCCTTCAGCTTGTCAGGCACGTTCATGGAGGCGTTCTTGGCCAAAGCCCTGGCAATGTAGGGAACCATCCCAAGCAAGGGGTGGACGGACCTCTTCTCTATGGACTCGGGATGCTCCGCAGCGATCTCCTCGACCTCCATTCCCCCATAGGGGGTGGTGATGAAGGTCATGCTCCTCGCATTCCTGTCGGCAATTGCACCCACGTAAATCTCGGTCTTGACCTTTATAGGCTCCTCAACCAGCAAGGACTCGGGCTTGTAGCTGTAGAACGTCTTGGAGAGCAGCTCGCTGGCCACCTGCCTAGCTTCCTCAGGTGAGCTGACTACCTTTATCCCTCCGGCCTTTCCCCTCTGCCCGTGGGGGATCTGTATCTTCAAAACAGCCCTACCACCCAGCTTCTCGGTTATAGCGGCAGCCTCCTCCGGAGTTCTGGCGACTTCACCCAGGGGGATTGGCACTCCCTTTGAAGCAAGCGCCTCCTTTGACTCGTACTCGAGCAATCTCATAGGGCAATCCTTCCATCGATAATTTTAATCATTACACCGCCGATTGGACCCGGTGATCGGATGGCGATACTGGTACGCGAGGGCATGAAGGTGCTCGTTCAGGGCATTACTGGAAGGCAGGGAACAATCCACACGAAGCTCATGCTTGATTATGGAACGAACGTGGTCGCTGGAGTTACTCCAGGAAAGGCGGGGACGGAGGTGCACGGTGTTCCGGTCTTCGACACGGTAGAGGAAGCGATTAAGGAGGTAGGATCGATAGACGCCTCCATAATATTCGTGCCAGCTCCCTTCGCCTTGGATGCGGTCGTCGAGGCCGTCGATAACGGAATACCTCTAGTGGTGGTGATAACCGAGGGCATACCCGTCCATGACACGGCCAAGTTCGTGAGTTACGCGAAAAGCAAGGGAGCCACAATAATAGGACCCAACTGCCCCGGTATAATCGCGCCAGGCAGGGTGAAGATAGGGATAATGCCCGCTGATGCCTTCACTCCCGGGCCGGTCGGGATAGTATCGAGGAGCGGAACACTAACCTATGAGATCTCTATCTCACTCAAGGAGGACGGCTACGGATCAAGCACGACCATAGGCATAGGCGGGGATCCGATAACTGGACTGAACTTCATAGAGGTGCTGGAGATGTTTAAGAAGGATCCAGAAACGAAGGCAGTTGTCTTGGTAGGAGAAATCGGAGGGGATGCTGAGGAGAGGGCCGCTCGTTACATAAAGGAGACGAACTATCCAAAGCCGGTGGTGGCGTACGTGGCTGGAAGGACCGCACCTCCCGGCAAGAGGATGGGACACGCGGGAGCAATAATAACTGGGGGACAAGGTACCGTGAAGAGCAAGGAAGCGGCATTCAGGGAAGCCGGGGTGCCAGTGGCCAAGACACCGTTCGAAATAGCTTCCTTACTGGAGAAAGCGATGAAGGAAAGGGGGTTAGCCTAAGCCATCGAATCGTCCACCTGACCTCCACCCTCTGTATCCTCACTTTCACCTTCTTCAGTACTTCTTTCTGAATCCTCATCCACTTCCGCCTCTATCCCCATCCCCTCATTTGTGAGTTGGGATTCGGCCTCCATCTGAAGCAGGAACCCCTTACCCTCACTAGTTATCCTGTAGAAAGTGTATCCTCCATGAGAGAACTTCTCTACCAGTCCTTCTCTCACCATCTCCTCCAGTACAGGCTTGAGTTCGGAGATGGAGACATCCAGCTTCCTCAAGAGCTCCCTGAGATGGAGAACCTCCGGCCCACTAAGCTCCCTGAGCACCCTTTCCCTCAATCCCGAGCCCATGATCTATCCCACGATCCACAAGCATAAAGTTTTATCAAGCCGTGCGATGCCCCTAGCTGGGAGATCGAAATGCCGATAGAAGACCCGTTCAAAAGGAGTGTGGCTATGAAAGCCCTGCTGGGATACAAGATATGCAGGAAATGCGGCGCTAGGAATCCCCTAAGCGCTACTAGATGCAGGAGGTGCAGGAGCAAGAACCTCCGGCTGAAGAAGACCAAGCTCGTGAGGAAGTGATCCATTAACCTTTTTCAATCCACAAACTCCTCTCACTTGGAGGGTTTCAAATGAGCGGGCCCGTAGCTCAGCAAGGATCAGAGCGCCGGCCTGCGGAGCCGGAGGTCCCGGGTTCAAGTCCCGGCGGGCCCGCCATCCTCCTGCTGATCATTCTGATCATACCCCTGATCCCCCTCTCGGGACAGCAAGCTCGTTTCGACGCCGTAATCGTGAGGGGAGACATATACACCGATTGGGCAGTGGCCATGGCCTACGGTATAACCCACGGATCTTGGGTCATGCATCTAACGGCAGACAACGAGGGAGAGGTGCTCAACCTCCTCTCCGGGTTCATGAGGTTCCGTAAGGGCATGAGCATCCTCATAATAGGTGCCCCTAACGCCGTCCCTATTGAATTCGAGGAAAAGCTGCGGAGAATGGGGGCGACCGTCAGCAGGATAGGGGGGGCGACTAGGCTCGACACATCCCTCCTCCTAGCTATGTACTACTGGAACGACTGCGATTCAGTGGTGCTGGCTGACGGGCTCAATTCCTCCTACTACATGGTGGCACTCTCTGTTGCCGTGGAGAGGAACGCCCCGATAATCTACACGATGAACGGCAGGCCTCCCGAGGGCTTTGAAGCGGCCCTGAAGGAGCACCTCAAGGATGTGAAGAGTTTGGTGGTGATAGGTAGTAGCCTAGATAGGGAGGAGGCAGCTAAGTTCACATCTCATGGTTATAATGTGGAGGTCATCGGAGAGATAGGAGGTAGCAAACCCTTCTCAGGCGGATGGTCACCCTCGTTCATAATAAGGGAGATCCTCAAACCCCTCCCCCTCCTCACGGGTCTGCTTGCCGGCCTGGCAGTAGCGATCCTGATCTACAGGCTGAGGCCCAAGCCGGGTCCCTCCGACATAATGGATTTCTTCACCGTGGATGAGAGGAAGCTCATAGAGGTCGTCATGGAGAGAGGCGAGGTGTCGCAGGAGGAGCTCCCCGAGCTGACCGGGTTCTCCAAACCAAAGATAAGCAGACTATTGAAGGATCTAGTCGATAGGAAGGTCGTGGAGAGGAAGAAGTACGGCAAGACCTACTTGGTGACCCTAACTGAGAGGTTCAGGTCGCAGACCAGTTAGGGACATCTTTAAATTACCGTGGGGCGGGGCCCTTACCGGTGTGATGAAGTGTCCAGCGAGAGCCTAGTCTTCACCCTAATACCTCCCGACGAGGATGTTTACTGCACCTCATGCGGTAAGAAGGTCACTTACGAGCAGGGGTTCGTGGCCTTCCGCTGCCCTAACTGCGGAGAGGCTATCATAATAAGGTGCAAGGTCTGCAGGAAGCAGGCCAACGAGTATGTCTGTCCCAACTGCGGATTCGTCGGTCCGTGAGGTGGTCTGAATGGCTAGGATAATGGCTCTAGTGAGGGTGCTCCTCGATGGGAGCGTAGAATCGGCCAAGATCGTTGAGGACCTCAGGAAGGCCCTCTCCTCAATCGGGAGTAGTCTAGAGAGCTACGAGGAGAAACCCATCGGCTTTGGGATAACGGCCCTCAGCGTGGTGCTCACCGCCCCAGAGGAGGACGGAATAACCGACAGGATAATGGAGGTCATACAGGGCATCGAAGGAGTGAGCAGCGCTGAACTTGAGAGAGTGAGCAGGGCGGGCTGAATGTCCCGGAACCTACCCCTCCTCACAGTAGTCTACGATGTGGTCAGGAGCAAGAAGGTAATAAACGACAGGGACCTGTACGAGCTGGTCTCCTCCAAAATACCGGGAGTATCGCTCTCACAGATAGAGGAGGCCCTACTTAAGCTGGAGGTAATGGGCAAAGTCGTCACATCAGCGAGCGGTAAGAAGGGAGAGCTGCTCATCGAAATAGCCGGTGAGAGGAGATATCTGACACCGGACGAGGAGTGAGCGGCTCAGAACCAGGCCTCCAATCCTCCTCCTGCCAACATCTTGTATGCCTCCTCTACCTCATCTATCACCTTTCTCACCCTGTCCTCCGAGAATTCGTGCTCCTCAACCATGAACTTAAGCAATCCTTCCCTGTCGGGTCTCCTCAGGTTGATGTCGTAGTCGTCGGTGGTGGGTGGATTCAGGAAGAACTCTAATATGCTTTGGGGATCCACATCGAACTCCCAATTCACCTTGGAGAAGAGGATCTCGGGCTTCGGGAATCTCTTCACAAGCTCCAGTGCCCTCTTTACCCCTATCCCCCTGACACCACCGGGGTTGTAGTCGGTCCCCACTAAGATGCCTATGAGTATCAGCTGCTCCCTAGTGATCCCGTGAGCATTCAAAACATCCTTTAACTCTATTAACTCGGGATGCACATCAATGTATATGTTCTTCCCGGGGAGCTTCCTCTTGCCTGTGATCGTAACATTTCTAACGAGCTTTGGCGCGCCGAACAAGAGGGAGTCGTAATCTTGGGAGGCGGCTGCCCAGACATCCCCTTTGGCGGCCATATGGGCAGCTTGGGCTTCACCCTCACTTAGCGCTTGCACGACTGGAACGCCCATCAGTCGGAGTATCTGCTTGGCATCCTCCACCATCTCATCCGTAACCATCAACGCTGCTTGGGCGTACTTCCTAGCCTCCTCCAGATCTCCCTTCTGGAGGGCTTCCTTCCACCTCTCTCCAGCCTCCTCCCTAGCCCTTATGCGCTCCTCAACTGTCTCGGCCTTGAACTCCGGTGGCTCCCCATCGAAAACGTAGACGGGAATTATCCCTTCCTTCAACAGGTTCGCGGTCCTGTAGAAGATCCCAGAGTGGACACTGGTTATCTCCCCCCTGCTAGTCATTAGGGGCGTGCCGTCGGGCTGCCTTATCTTGGCGAGGAACTGATACATAGCGTTGAACGCATCGAGGGCCAACCTCCTTCCAGATAGGTCCTTCAGCCTGAGCTCCACCTTCTTGATTATCAGATCACCTATCTTGACCCCCATGGGAGGTCACAGTTATTCCGCCGCTCCCTCGAATTAAACCTTGGTCTTTATCAAGTCGAACTGTCAACTCCTCCAGATGAGGATAGCGCTCGTGGGGCCCTACCACCCAGATATGGGCGGCGTGCAGATATACACCACGTACTTGGCGGGAGAACTCGCTTCTTTGGGACACAACGTGGTCGTCGTCTCCTATTACTACGCCAGATCTAGGTGGGGGGAGCAGGTGAGGAGGTCCCCTAATGTGAGGATTCGGGGTCTGAGGGGGCTCGCGTTCATGACCTATTCGGCGTTCTCACTAGTTAGGGAGGAACCGGATGTAGCCCTAGCCCAATACGCCATAACCTCCGGTGTCGCTGCCTGGCTCGCAAGCTTCCTCGGAGTACCCTATACAGTCACGTTTCACGGCAGTGATCTCAGGATCTCGCCCCGCCTCTCTAGAATTGCATCCTCTAGGGCTGAAGCTGTGATCTCAGTGAGTAGTTGGTTGGCCGAGCGCCTCGAAGATTCGGGCATAGAGGTAAGCGATGTCATACCGGGAGGGATAGATCCAGATCCCTTTCTAGCACTCCCTCCTAGGGAGGAGGTGAGAGAGGATTTGGGTTTGGATCCCGGAAACAAGCTGGTTTTATCGGTTGGAGCCCTGATTGAGGCTAAGGGGTTCGACATGGTCCCGGAGATAGCAGCCTTCCTGATGAAGAAGGAGGTCGTTGCGAATTTTTTACTAATTGGGGAAGGTCCCCTCAGAAGGATCATAGAGGAGAAAGCCGCTCGTCTAGGCGTGAGGGACCGTATCATCCTCCTAGGCCGTAAGAAGTTCGAGGAGACGGTCAAATATTATAGAGCAGCTGATCTCCTCCTTCATCCAGCCAGATTCGAAGGCTACGGATTGGTTATAAGGGAGGCGATGGCTGCTGGCACTCCAGTGATCACCACCGATGTGGGTGGGGCTAGGGACCTCGTGGAGGACGGGGTGAATGGTTACATCGAGGAGAGGAATGCCGAGAAGATGGCAGACAGAGTGGCCTTCCTCCTACTGAACGACGATCTCAGGAAGGAGATGGGTGAGAGAGGAAGGGATAAGGCCCTATCTAGGACGTGGAGACATGTGGCCCTCGACTACTTGAGATTGCTTGGGAGGGTGTTCTCGTGAGGTACAAGCAGGTCATAGTGGTGAGGAAGGATCTGGGAATGAGCTGCGGCAAACTTGCGGTTCAGGTAGCCCACGCATCACTTGAGGCAGCGGAAGTGGTGAGAAAGAGGATGCCGGATGTGTACAGGATGTGGAGGGATGAAGGGGCTAAGAAGGTGGTCGTTCAGGTGGGGAGCGAGGATGAGCTCATGGATGTCTACCGGGAGGCTCTGGAGAAGGGCCTGCCTGCTGTCCTGATAAGGGATGCTGGCCTGACCGAGCTGGAACCCGGAACCCCCACGGCCGTTGGGATAGGGCCCCACGAGAGCGAGAGGATCGATAGGGTCACCGGGAGGCTGAGGCTGTACAGGTGAGAGTGCCCGAACTGGACGAGAGGTTGGGGATGCTGACTTACCTCACTGAAGGTGATGGAATCGGCGGGAGGATAAAAGAGAGGCTCAGCGATTTCATAGTGGACGAAGTCCTCATGAGAAGGAGGGCATCTCGGGTCCTCCTAGGGGTGGAGGACTTCCCGTCGGAGGGACCCTGCCACTATGTGGTGGCCGCCAAATTCACCAAAATGGGGACTAGGGAGCTCGCCTCCCTCATCAACAGGGAACTGGGTGGTCGAGTCAGGTACGCAGGACTGAAGGATGCCAGAGCCATTGCCTTCCAGTTCTTCTCGCTGGAGGGGAGATTCAGGCTCAGAGAGGTCAGAAATGGCGTGTGGATCAGGCCAGTGGGACGGCTCCACGAACCCCTATCTAAGGGGAGGAACGACGGTAACCACTTCACCGTAGTTGTTCGGGGGGGCGCGTTAACCCCCTCAATACCCGACAGGTTCCCCAACTTCTTCTCCTACCAGAGGTTCGGGGTGAGGCCCCCCTTCAATCATGAAATAGGAAGGGCCCTCATCCTCAGGGACCTCAGGTCAGCCACATCGATGATGGCGGAGCAGGGGTACGAGACCCAAGGTAGGAGCCTGAGGCAGTTGGCTAGCGAGGTGGGAGTTGAGCTGCTCAGGTTCTACGTTCACTCCTACCAATCCTACCTCTTCAACGTGCTCCTATCAAAGAGGTTGCTTGAGGGCCTCAACCCCAGGGAGGGAGATCTCGTCATCAAGGAGAACGGTGAGGTGGCCCTCTACCCCGAAGATGGCGAGTTGGTGCTACCCATTCCTGGGGCCTACACTAGAGTGAGGGGATGGGCGTCTGAGGCGCTGAGGGACTTGCTGAGTGAGGAGAGCGTATCATTGGACCTGTTCCTGTTCAGGGAACTTCCAGAGATAAGCGCCTTGGGAGACCTCAGAGCGGCGCTGGCGAGGGTCAAGTCCCTAGCGTCGCTTTGGAGAGAGAATAACCTAATCCTGTCCTTCTTCCTCGATAGGGGGACTTACGCAACCTCCTTCCTGAGGGAGATCATCAAACCTAAGGATCCAGTGGCTCAGGGGTTTCACTGATCGTCAGAAGATTATCTCCATGACCACTACCTCGTCAGCCCTCCTCATGACCCTCACCATCTCCCTAGGCAGATCTCTAGCCGCGGCGCTGGACCTGATGACTAGGGTCCTGTCATCAACGAAGTCGGATCTCCTCACGACCGCATCCCTAGCGTGAGTGAGCCTGAGTCTCGGATCTCCCACCGCCTCCAGGCGGAACTCCATTCCTCCCACCGAAATGGTGATACTCACGGACCCTCCTTCGATCAGGTGGGACTTAAGCTCCTGCGAGAGGTCCCTCACCGCCTTATCGGCCCTGACCCCTATGATGCAGTCTGCCCTCGGGGTTATCTCCTCGTCCTTGGTCACTTGGAGCGTGGTCCTGTGCTTGGCAGTTATGTTGGGGTGCCCGTAAGCTATTATTTCCTCCAGCATAAGTTTCCCCGAATGGACACTCATAAATCGTTAGTGGATAGGCTGGTGAGACTCGGAATTATAAGGAGCGAGAAGGTCAGGAGAGCCGCTGAAAGGGTCAAGAGGGAGATGTTCGTCCCCAAAAGCTATAAGGATGTGGTCTACGCCGACACGCCCCTCCCTATAGGGGAGGGGCAGACCATAAGCGCGCTCCACATGGTCTTCATGATGAACGAGCTCTTGGACTTGGAAGTGGGCCAGGTGGTGCTTGAGGTGGGGGCGGGCAGCGGATACCACGCAGCTACTGTGGCCGAGATAGTGGCCCCATTGGAGGAGCCGCCCCACACTTGGGGAGTCGTGGTGAGTGTCGAGATAAATCCCCACTTGGCCACTCTCGCGCGTTACAATCTGATGGCCGCAGGGTACTCCTGTAGAGTCCATGTGCTCAACATGGATGGCGGCGCCGGGGTTCCCCTGAGGGTGAAGGTCGATAGGATACTAGTGACCGCCGCTGCGCCCGACATTCCAAAACCCCTCTTCGAAATGCTCAAGGAGGGCGGCAAGATGGTCATCCCAGTTGGGACCCCGGGTCTCTGGGGCCAGGAACTCCTCCTAGTCGAGAAGGTTGAGGGGAGAATGGTCACCAAGAGGGTCACGGATGTGGCCTTCGTCCCCTTGAGGGGTAAGTTCGGTTGGAGGTGAGTTAATGGGATGGAGCTGATATACAGGGGAGCTGAGGCGGAGCTCTACAGGACCGAATTCATGGGTCTCCCCGTGGTGGTGAAGAGGAGGATCAGGAAGGGGTACAGGCACCCCGACTTGGACATCCACCTGAGGAGAGGGAGGACTAGGAAGGAGGCTAGGTTAATGAGGAGGGCTAGACTGGGAGGGGTGAGCGTTCCGGCCGTGTTGGATGTGTGGAAGGACTCACTGATGATGGAGTTCATAGAAGGCGTGAGGCTTGCAGAGGAGCTCACTCCCGAGAGGATGGAGATCTTCGGGGACATGGCCTGCAAGCTCCACTCGTCCCACATAGCCCACAACGACCTTACCCTCTACAACGCGCTGGTGACTCCCTCTGGAATATGCCTCATAGACTTCGGCCTCGCTGAGTACACCCACGACGTTGAGGACTATGCCGTCGACCTTTACGTGCTCAAGAGGTCCCTCAAGTCCCTCAGAGACGATTGGGAGCCGCTCTGGCAATCCTTCCTCCGCGGATATCGGAAGTGCGGTGAACTCTCTGACAGGGTGCTGGCCAGGCTGGTCAAGGTGGAGGCTAGAGGGAGATACAAATGATCTATCTGGCGTCCTCTAACAGGCACAAGTATGAGGAGTTCAGGAGGATGCTCTCCGACATAGTGAAGGTCCAATGGATCCAAATAGAATATCTCGAACCGCAGAGCGACGATCTCGAGGAAGTGGCGCTCACTTCGGCCCTGTGGCTGGCAGACCACCTGCCTAAGCCCTTCTTCTTGGAGGACGCCGGTCTGTTCATACACTCGCTGGGGGGCTTCCCAGGGCCGTTCTCCTCTTACGTGTTCTCGAAGCTGGGAAATGAGGGCCTGCTAAAACTAATGTCCGGTATCGATGATAGGGAAGCGGAGTTCATCTCAGTCATAGCGCTACACACGGGGAGGGAGCTACTGACCTTCGTGGGCAGGTCGAGGGGCCGGATATCCACCGAACCTAGGGGAGGGGGCTGGGGTTTTGACCCCATTTTCATTCCCGAGGGATCAGGAGGCAGGACCTTCGGTGAGCTGGGAGAAGAGAAGGACGTATTCTCGCATAGGGGAGCAGCGGTGAGGGAACTCCGGCGTTTCCTTCGGGCGAGGGGGGCGCAATTGTTTAAAAACGAGCTTGGGTCATGGGGAGCTGAAGGGTGAACAAATGGCTAGGATGCACAGCAGGAAGAAGGGCAAGTCCGAGTCGACTAGGCCCCCCAGAGAGACCCCCCTAGACTGGGTCCCCCTGTCCAAGGAGGAGATAGAGGAGCTGGTGGTTAAGCTTGGCAAGAGAGGAGTCTCCCCCAGCCAGATAGGCATGATACTTAGGGACGAGTACGGAGTACCTCTAGTGAAGAGGGTCGTCGGTAAGAAGATAACCCAGATACTGGAGGAGCACGATGCAGCGCCGCCCATACCCGAGGATCTACTGGCGCTGATAAGCAAGGCATACAAGATCAGGAAGCATCTAGAGGAGCATAGGAAGGACTTCCACGCCAAGAGGGGTCTCATACTCACGGAGTCCAAGATAAGCAGGCTGGTCAAGTACTACAAGAGGGTGGGTAAGCTCCCACCGGACTGGCGCTACAGTCCCGAGCTGGCCGAGCTCTACGCGTCATAGAAGGGGTTCCCTTGGACCTAGGCCGGTTCCGGGATCACGTCAGGTCCTTCGCCCGGGACCTATACAACTCCTTTGAGGGTACGGTAAGGTTGATAAGCCACCTCGATGCCGATGGCCTGAGTTCAGCAGGTATATTGATCTCCCTCCTCAGAAGGCTGAACGTCCCCTTCCACCTGACGATCGTCAAGTACGTCAGCGAGTCTCTCGTGGAGGAACTGAGGAGAGAGCCCTACGAGGTATATCTATTCTCAGATCTGGGTTCCGGCGACCTCCAAATCATATCCTCACTGGGGAAGAAGATCTTCATAGTGGACCATCACCGCCCGGAGGGGGATGTTGGAAAGGCGAGGATCCTCAATCCGTTCCTTGCCGGGATAGACGGAGACAGGGAGATCAGCGGTGCTGGGGTGGCCTTCCTGCTGTATTACGAGATGCTGGATGATCCCGACATGGCCCCGATGGCCATAACCGGGGCGCTGGGCGACGTCCAGGAGAACGATGGTTTCCGGGGCCTCAACGCCGAGATACTGAAGCTGGCCGTGGAATCAGGATTGGTAGAGGTCATGCCGGACCTCAGGCTCTTTGGAGGTCCGGATTACCCCTTGGTAGCATCGCTGGAGAGGACGGTGGATCCCTTCATAGAGGGAGTGTCCAACAACTCAGCCGGGGCGTTGGCACTCGTTGAGTCCTTGGGGATACCCATAAAGGTGGGGGAGAGGTGGATCACCCTCTCTGACCTGTCGGAGGAGCAGAAGAGGGACCTGACCAACGAGCTGGTCAAGAGGATGGAGAGCTTAGAGAAAGCTAAATCTTTGGTGGGAAACGTCTACATATATCTGAAGGAGCCCAAGGGTTCCCCTCTCAGGGATCTGGGCAGCTTCGCCACGATACTCAACGCCTGCGGGCGAATGGGGGGCGGTCATGTGGGAGCCCTGCTAGCTTCCGGCCTAAGAGGAGAGGTCCTGAGGAAAGCGCTAGAGCTGCAACAGTCCTACAAGAGGGTTCTCGCCCAAGTACTGAGGAGCGCCAGGCCCAGAATAGTAGGCAGAGTGGCTTTCATAGATGAGGGCTTGGCCGAGGACACCATGATAGGCACGGTCACGTCGATACTCAGCAAATCCCTTAGAGAAGCGGACATAGTAGTGGGGTACGCGCATACCGATGAGGGCATGATAAAGGTGTCAGCTAGGCTGACTGGGAAGGGAAGCTCCAAGCGGATAGACCTCGACGAGCTCATCAGGACGGCATCTAAGGAGGCCGGTGGGACAGGTGGCGGTCATCAGATGGCCGCTGGAGCCCAGATACCTAGGGAAGGGAAGAAGGCTTTCGAATCGACACTTCTCAAATACTTCGAGTGAATACATCTCAGCTAAAACCTGCATCTATCAGGGATCTGAGGGGAGGTGAAATAATGAAAGTTGGAAAGCGCTACCCTCCCTTTCAGATCGGTCTAGGGCTTAACCACCTTGGGAGGGCTGCAACATCCTGTTCAAGGTCTCTCTGAGGTCCTTCTCCCTCTTCTCCAGCGATCCTATGGTGGTCTCGAGGGCCTCCTTGGTGGCCTTCAACTCGACTATCACGGACTCCCTATCCCTCTTGACGTAGACCACCCCGATCCTCTCGAAGACCTCCTCCACATCGCTCAGCTTCTCCAACCTCTTGAGCGCTTCCTCCACCGAGGCGAGCTCAGCCTTCAGAGTGGATATCTGGGTGACCACCTGATTCAGCTCGTTGAGCAGCTCCTCCGCCTTAGCCTGCAGGAAATCCTCGGAAGACATCTCCATCTCCTCCGCTTCTAACTACTACTCTTTAAAAGGTATCCCATTCCCCTCTCTCCCTTCCCTCCGCTTTCGCATCACTCCACCTCACCGATCCAGCTCCAACATGGCGCCTTCTTCCATCGCCAGGGCCTCAACATTGCCGGAACAGGAGGGCAGGTCGTCCGGCTTGTATCTGGGCTCGACGTCGGTGAGGCGAGAACCCCAAGCCAACATGGCCATCAACGGTCCCAGACAGTCACCCACATCCTCGCAGATGGAGACGAACACCTTGGGGCCTAAAGATGAGAGGGCTTTTCTTACCTTAGATACCTCTCTCATACCCGTGAGGCACGCTCCCAGCTCGTAGGCGAATGCTTCGGCCACATTCCTTCCCGTGTTAAGGGCCCTGCATGCTCTGAAAGCTGCCATGACTATATGCCTCAGGGAAGCCACTAACTCGACGGGGACTAGGGCTATTCTGTCGGGTAGGGCTGATAGAGGCAGCTTATCGCTGGGAAGCAGCCCAGCGACCAATATGAAGCCACACTCAGCCTTGAAGAGGGATGGTCTACTTGGGATCTCGGCCATCGGTAGATGACGGTTAGAAGGATTAAAAAGTAGTCTCAGATATAAGTTTGAACTAATGCAGTGCGCGATTCGTGATCAATGAGAAATTCTAAATAATAAAACTTCTCCTGCTAGCTTGGCGGCAATGATCTAGCTTAAATTTTCCATAAGAGTCCTCAGTGATCCTTCCCCCCACTTGATGCAATCTAAGCATATTTTATTTCACGCGTATCTAGATAAACAATTCTACTGTAGAGACGCTTATCTTTAAATAAATCGCGCGAGAGCAGGAAAACACGTAAGCATTATATAACTTTATTAGAAGTTAGCCCCTAGGGCCGTCTTGGAGAGGTAATTACTGTTTACTTTAAGGGGGTTATTAAATGGACAGGAGTATGCGTGAGTTTAGTGTTATTACACTAGAGGATGAAGGCGGAGGCTACGTCGCGATCGTCCGGGAACTCCCGAGATGCCATACACAGGGCGATAGCCTAGATGAGGCGATTAGGAATGTCAGGAAGCAGCAGAGTTATACCTTGAAACACTCTCCAAGGAGGAAAAGAAGGAGGTTATCAGAGGGGGAATGCTGACCACCCACTCTATGTAATCCAATCAAACATGCCGGCATGGTAGAGCCTCCTCCTAAGATACTGGCTTTGTTCTCCAGATCTCGCGCTAGTTAGTTAAGGCTGAACCCATTGACTATCATGGAAAGAATCTTGTATATTGTAAGCCCCCATCCAATTCAAAGATCCGTCTTCACATGTTGATGATCGAGGAGATGGTCATCCTAACTCGAAAAACTTGGACTGAGTGTGAATAGAAGGACAGACATCGATCTAACTATTGAGGGGGTGAGGATAGAGATCGAGTCCGGTAAGAAGGGTCTAAACCGAACTAATTAATTGTGATCAAAAGTCAGCATAAACTTCTCCCGCTGGACTGACAATAACTTTAGCTTAAATGCTATATAAGAGTCTTCCTCAAAGCCTCTATAAAATATAACCTCTTTGCTTAGTATAATTTATGCATATCTGCTCCGTGGGAATCTAGGTAGACGATTCTACCTCAAGGACGCCGTTATCTTCAAATTTTTCAGTTTTTCTTTTTTTAGTGAAAAAAAGAGTAGATTTCGCGCAAGATTTTTATAATTATTCTCATTATTCTATAATTCTCTAATAGTTAGGAGAACGGGGGCGATGGTATGAAGACAGAAAAGAAAGCCCTAGCCCTCCTCGCCCTCAATATAGCAATACTAGTGGTTCCTATATTAACACCTGCAGCCACTCAGTTGGGAATAGGCTATCTACTTGCAAAAGGTAACTATGGAGCAGCTGCGGTAGCACTTGGAGGGTATTTCTTAGCCCTAGCAAAAATAGCAGCATGCAGTACTCCAATTACGGGTCTCACTGGCGCCCTTGTAGCAGTAGGGAGCTTTTTAATAGGATAAGGGATCTACATTGGGAACTAACTCTCCATTTTTTTCTCTTTACAATTTAGTGATGGCTCTCATAACAGTAGCTATGATGTCTCTTACCGTAATCCTCGTGGTGGAGTACAGGCTTAACCCCCTTATCACAGGATTTTTCATCTTGATACTAGCTGCTATAATTCTCTCCCTTGTAGACCCCATTCTTCGTAAGGAAAGCCCGGGAGCCAGGAGATTATTCAAGGATCTCCTGCTCAATTATTTCGATTTATATTTGATCTTCATCTACGCTGCTGTGATCTCCTCACTTCCCAACCACAGCATCCTAGTGGAATTCTCCACTCTTCTCGTAGTACTGTTCGTCACAGTTAATCTGGTTCCTATAATCTTCGATAAGATTGGTCAGGGGAGAGACCCCCCGGACGATCTGAAGAGGGTTTTCGAGGATCTTAAGGGAAAGATGGAGATCAGGAAGAATATAAGGCTCCGATTATTCAGATCCTCTCTAATGAAAACCGCGCTTCTTGGCGGGATCGTTCAACCGACTGTCTTCATAAATGAGGATCTGCTTAAGGTGCTGTCTAATGGAGAGATCAAGAGCGTACTGGCCCACGAACTCGCCCATTATAAAGAAGGAGACATCGCCAGGTATCTGGGCTACACACTACTGATGTACGCGATGCTACTCCTTGTAGGCGAAGTACCCTCCTCCCTAACGGGGGCAGTAACGAAACGCGATCCCGTAATCTTCCTGCTAGTGGTGGCTGGCTTCTTGGCAGCGTTGTCGGTCTTCTTAATCCTGATAAGGAGGAGGGAGGTCAAGGCCGATCTCATTGCAGCATCTTACTCAAATCCAGAGGATCTGATAAACGCTCTGATCAAAATATATGGAATGAAGGAAACCCCCTCCCTACTTCCAACGCATCCTAGCTTGGAGAAGAGAATAGAGATCATCAGGAGGATGAGCCATGGTAGGGACGAAACAAGGCCCAAGGGTGGGTGAGGGACTGATCTTAGCATCGCTTTTCTATGCGGCCGGGATCTTAGGAAGTTTCCTGATCCCAGATCAATCTTACACAGAAGGGTTAGGTGGAGTTTTCGTTCCTCATTCCTTTAATGGACATTATGATTTACGCGGACTTATACTCTTGAACAGTTCCGTTATCCTGATTCTTTCCATAGGATATGTGACACTTGGAACGCTCACGGCTCTCTCCCTTAGCTTCAACGGCATGGTGGTAGGTAGCATCGTCAGGGAAATTCTCAGAGAAAACTTGACAGGTGCACTCCCCTGCTTTCTATTCCACGGGCCGCTGGAGATCACTTCTATCCTCATCTCCTCATCCGTAGGTCTTTCGAGCGCCGTAACGGTCATCCATGGCGGGGATCACTATGACCTCTCCAGAGATCAGTTAGTTTATTTAACAAAATTGGCGTTATTAAGTTTAATTATGATAATATTATCATCAGTTATAGAATATTATCTCTCAATACCTTGCATCTTGGTGAAGTTAAATGGCCATATGTAGAAGAGAAGAAAATCCGGATCTGCTTAACAATAGCCCTCCATCCAATAGGAGAAGGCCCCTTCTCCTATACTTGCTCTACACGGGTACTCAATCCTTGTACCTAATGATCGTCTTGAACGAGCTGGGTGTAGCCAATCAATCCATTCCCCCATATGTTATCGCATATTTTGTATTGTTAGGAAGCAGCTTCACCGGAGCCCTACTTTGGGGCCTGCTGGGAGCACTAACTTACCTCTTCTTGTTTTATAGAAGCGTGTATAAGGGTCCGCTCTCCCCAATACTGAGTGTTGTATCCTTTTACTTCCTCTTTTCGTCTATATCACTAGTAACGGATCTAGTGCTTCTTCCCATTATAGGAGCATCTAGTATCGAGCTATACTCATCAATCAAGGCGCTAATCGATACTTCCTTCTCGACTCTATCCTTCATCTACTTCTATCGTGTTTTCAATCATAGATATGGGATGAAGAGGGTGGACGACGTAGCAATGATACTCATGCTTCTTTTGACGGACATAGTGCTGAGAATATATTATCCGAAGATTGCTGCCCAGCAGTTATTAAAAAATCACGCACTCTATCCCTAAGGCACCCTTTGGTTCGATCATATTAAGGAGGGAGAGTGAGCAAGAGACCCATCCGATATCGCTCACTCTGCGGCATGGTTTTTAGGTAGGATCCACCATGAACAGTTGTCTCCAAGGATTCGTTAGAGGATTTACCGATGAAAGGCGTTTGATATCGCGCGTGGATGTCCCAAAGTTCTTGGCTGTGCACGATATGGCTGAGCCGGTATCCGTTGAGGTAGCCTCCGCTATGGGGAAGAAGGTGAGGGACCTCACCACCCAAGAGGTCAGATTGATTAACACATGGGTCCAACTAACAGAGGAAGGCTTAATCGAGAGGATTTACTGCTGCTGGGAGTCCCCGGACGCGGAATCCATAAGGAGGATATTGAACGAGGCCCAGTTCCCCCTGGGAGGAGTATATCCAATGGCTGAGGTTGACCCTTCAACCCTCTAATCTTTTTTGAGCCAAGGAAAAGTTATGGAGCTCGCAGGGGGAAGAATCGGAATAGGGGCAGTATCATCCAGTGGCTTAACTTTCTCTTAATCAAGAGCCTCATATATTGGTTCTATCAGCTCACTAATCACATGTAAGCATATTAGATCTCACCTCTTTATCCATTATCCATTAAAGACATTAATATCCATAGGAGACTATCCCTATTCTCTCAAAACATGTTCTTAATAGCGCTAAATTTCTAGACTACTGTCCTATACACCGAATAATAAGTATAAAACTGTACCTATCTGTCCCGCTTACTATCAATTAGTTAGACAGAGGTATTTAAGTGCCAGCCTTCGGAGCCGGAGGTCCCGGGTTCAAGTCCCGACGGGCCGCCATAGATTAAAACCCCTGAGGTACCTGCTATAGATCGTCGAAACAGGATTATAGGTTCCTTAGGCCTCATACAGTCTTGGGGATGCGTGGATGTCTAAGAGTGTGGTAGTGAGGATTCCCCCATGGCTCTCTGAGGAGGAGGTGAAGGAGGTCATAGAGGCCGTTTTAGCGAGGCTTGGTGGCCGTGTTGATGTAGCTGAGGTTAGGGAGATGCTTGGTATTAGATCGGAGGAGTTGACTGAGGACATAGAGGTCTATGATGTGGGGGAGCTGAGGCGCAGGGAGAAGGGGAGGCTGTCTTGACCATACTGGATACAGGTATCGTTATTGATAGGATTAGAGAGAAGAAGCCCATCCAAGAGGATATAACGGCTGTAACCTTCGTAGAGTATCCAGGATCATTTTCTATGAGCGCTTCTACGGTGGAGTAATATTTCCCCTCAGAGACAATTTCATTCTAGCTCATAGAATACAGCTTGAGCTAATTGAGGATGAGGAAGCAAAAGCATTTGCAGACCTACTAGTGGCCGCTATAGCTATCAACCGCGATGAAGAACTAGTCACTCGTGACACAGATTTCGCACATATACTCTCCAAACAGTAGAAAACTGGGCTACCGTATGAAGTTGAAAATGATATAATGCGATTTCCCATTACACTTAGCTTCTCCTATCCCTAAAGGGATGAAATATTACTATGAATATAATCCGGTGTTTATGATAAAGCTTCAATGAGAACCTAATAACATAATTTCTCTCAATGGGACATTAACAGTTATAATTAGTATAATTGATTGCCTTTGATCACCTCTCCGAAGCCATAGCATTAACAAAGCTAAGCTCTCAGATTGGCTGTCCCATGTACTAGGTAATGAGTATGAATGTTTATTGTAACTGCCTGTCTTGGTCTATTATCAAACCCTAGGACAGAGGTATTTAAGTGCCAGCCTTCGGAGCCGGAGGTCCTGGGTTCAAATCCCGGCGGGCCCGCCACACCTATATTAAATGCGTTTCTCGTTCTCCTGTTCGCCAGAGGATAATAGGGGGCTCGGCTTACAATACGGAGAGTTCGCATCCCGTCTCATATTATCGCTTGGATTCGTGGGTGTAAACGCCATAATCCTCCTTAGGATCCCGTGCGGTATCTCTAAGATAGTTCAGGCTTGAAAACCACAGCGCAGGAATACCTGGTGCTCTATAAGAGATAACTGAGGTGAGTGAAGGGACACCCCGCGCGGAGGGTAGAGGTGGGTTCCGGGGAGCCGGTCAAGGCCTCCACGAATTGCGTTAAGAAACCACGATAGCTAGCCTATTTAGACGGTAAGAATCTAAACCGATTTCAGACGTGATAGGAGCTCCGGTCTTAGAGGAGAGCTACTAATGAGGGTATTCGAGGAGCTCGAGAGTTACAGGAGGAGAGACAGGTGGGAAAAGGCGCTAGAGGCCTGCAGAAAGAGGGGAATGCTGTGACCTATAATAACGATTAATCGCCGATCTCCTGGCTAAGAACCTCTCATACTCCTTAACAGCATCCTCCCATTCAAGGAACCTCTCCCTCCTGAACCACCTCTGGCGGCCCATCCCTCTCTTGTATTCGTATCTCCTAATCCACTCCACGGCAGCTTCCCGTCCAGATCCGAGATTAGAGAGGATGTAAACTATGTCCTCTAGCTTCTCCTGCTTCCTTGAAGTGACAAATCCAACCTCATCCCGGTACCTAATGATGCCCCCCTGCCGATATATCCTTAAGAAGTAACAGTCTCTTCTAGCCACGGATCTCCCCTTCCTAGTTACGAAAACCTTTCCCTTGGGATAATGCATCGAAACGGTTGATTGGAATCCCCATGTCAGAGAGCTTCAGGGATACATCCTCGAGCAACTCTCTATTGGTATTACCTACATCTATTCTGGCGAAGAACCTGCCAGATGCACTAACGTGTCCTATAGGTCCGCCCTCACAATCGAAGAGTGCCTGAATGAACTCTCTAGGGCTTCTCTCTAGATGCGAGAGAATGTTCTCCCACGCTCTCAAGTGGTCGACTAGTTCCCTCGACTGGACCTGTACGTAGTACCTACCGTCCCCCATCCTGTTTACCGCGTACCTCTCTCCCTTTCCCAGAACAACTGCCAGTTTATTAGCGGCAGCCTCCGCTAGCTCCCTATCCTTAACTTTCAGCACCAAGAAGCGACCCTTCCTGTTGATCTTCACGGAACCATCCCCTACGAACATCCCTGCTATCCAAGCCAGCTCACCCTTCTTGGAAGTATCGACATGATTGTAGGGCTCGTTTAGCGGGGTATGAAGGCCGTGAATCCAGTAGGATATGTGAGACCTGCTTATTTTGATACCGCGCTCCCTTTCCACAATTCTCTGAATCTCACGATAACTCATCCCTCTATCGCGGGGCTCTCTAACTAAAAAGTAGAGTTCCATTCTGAGGTCATGAGGGATGCGTCTTCCCCTAGGAGTAACTTTCTGACTCCGTACTTTCTCGCTTACCATGTGCACCCCATAATTTCGGAGGTAGAATTATATAATTATTATGTGCAATTATATGTGATGCATAATTAAGTTTAAAATGCATAAACTACCCATAACGACGATGCCTAAATCTAGAAGAGATCTAACGACCATTCAGATATCAAAAGAGACCAGAGAGATGCTCAAGAGTCTTGGGAGGAAGGGAGAAACCTACGATGATATAATAAGGAGGCTAATAGATCTAGCTAAGAGAGTTGAGGAGGGTGGTGCGAGACCCAGCATTGGCCGAAATGCGGAGAGAGATTCCTCATAGCGACTATCTAATAGGTGCTAAGTGCCCGGACTTATTCAAAATCACGTCAATGAGAGTTGTGAGACAGGGGACTGAATTTTTGAAGGGGATGTTATAGATGGTTTTATTCAATAACTCGGATTTATAGGAAAATATACATCAGAAAACACGAAATAATGTCAAAACTTTTCAAGTAGCGGGGGGTGGATTTGAACCACCGACCTCCGGGTTATGAGCCCGGCGGGCTACCAGGCTGCCCCACCCCGCTGCTTCGCCCCGCCATCCTATACCTGAATTTCCCATATTTAAAGATTTCCCAAGCGGTGGAAGGCTATTCTCTCCTCTTTTGGCTTGGAGCCGTCTCTCCTGCGCTATATGGTCATGATCTTCCCGCACCCCCATTTCAGTTAGGGGGAGTGGGATCTCGTTGGGGGGGGAGTGGAGGCCATAGTCCGCCTTCTGTACTTGGGGGATTCGGCTGAGCGCCTACCCCCCGCTCGCCCCAGCTGCTCATTGCGGGGACTGGCTTGCACACCGCCGGGGCCCCGTTTCACCGGTCCCCTCGGGGTCCTCTGCCTCACCGGCATCATCGCCATGCCCCGAGGGACGTGTCGTTTCTGTGGGCCTTCCTGCCCCTCTCGGGGCATCCCCTTACGGGGAGGCGGTGCTGGGGGCGTGGGCGGACCTTCCTCAGCCTTACGGCCGTAACCCCCGGCCTCCTCTCCCCCAATTTATTGCTCCCCTCGAAATTAAAAACTGACTCGAGGGCAGCGCATCAGATCTTATAACATTGCACCCGGTACGACATAGGAAAGGATGCATGGATCCCACGGTCGATAGGAGGGCTCTTAATTCTCTATTCCTTATCCTACTCATCGGCGGACTTGTCTTAAGCTTAGCTCCTAGGGGGAATTCCGTGAAGGAGATGTTCCTCAAATCCCTCCCTGACGTTGAATATTACGCCAAGGAGAAGGAGGTATTCGAGAGATACGGGAGGAGGCTAGGTTCTCTCGCCCTCGTCGTCCCTCCACTCAGGTTTAACAGGTTAGAGATAAGGAAGCTGCTCGATTACGCCGAGCGAATCAACAGGACCCTCCCGTTCGTTATAATATGGTCCCTCAACGGGAGTCACGACATCCACTATATCGAGATGCTGGCATCAGAGCTAGCCCTTAGCAGCGTGCCTTCTAGGATCTTCGCCGACTTACCGCCCACCCTACTGGACCCCCTGAGAGGGGTCGCGGATCTCTGGATTAGGGAGGAGAAGGGGTGGAGGAGGCTGAGCGGACCATCAGAGGGTTACGGAGATGGTATGTGGAGGTGCAACGAGATATATCACGGGCTCATGCACCCCGAGGGGAATGTCTGGTGGTTTTACTACGAACATGGCAGGGCGAGTGGGTGCACGAGACAGAAACCACCTCGCACGGCATGCGACGTTCACATGATCTTCAGAGCGAGGTTCTTGGGCATGGGTGAGGGCGTAGCGCTGATCACCCTATCGGGCAGTGAACCAGCAGCGAACTGCGGGGGGTCGTGCGGCTCCGCCAACACGCTAGTTAACGGGACGTGCGGGCTGGAGCTGAGGGATCTGGGAGGTATCATGTTCGTCAGCTACATGATGACCCACACGAAAAGGGATCCATGTCCCTACTACAGCTACTGCGGATGCTTGGGATCTTGCAACACACCTCAGATCTTCATATCCGACGTTAGAAGCGTATTGAAGGGTGAAGGGTCGATAAAACTCGGGAACACCAGATCCCCGGCTGGGTGGGGGCGTGGAAGAGACCTACGGCTGATCACCTCCGGGCAATATGATCGATACACCGCTCCTCCTGAGCCCCTTCCTCTTCATCTCCTCGAAAAGCTCCCTCACCTCCCTGAACTCCTCCCCCTCGTAGAGGACGATGCCCTCCTCGAGGGCATCAACGATCGATGGAACGCCCCTCCTCAGTAATTCCCTCACCTCGTAGAGGGTGTAGGGATGGAATTCCACAGGGCCCTTAGCCAATCCGGAGAGCTCGTAGATCCTGTCTAGGAAGGGCTCTTTGAATTCGGCCACGACGAGAAGATCGTAATCACTGTGAGGGAGCCAGTCTCCCCTGGCCCGTGAGCCGAAGAGTATGATCGCGTAGACCCTATACCTCTCCCTTATCCTATTCACCAGCTTCCTGAGATCCATCCAACCTATCCTCCACGTAACCCAATATTAGTTCCGCGCTTCCGATGGCCTTTATGGAGGTTGGCTTGTCGTAAGCCTCGTGGGGCGTCCCGTATGGATGGGCGTTCGGATATCTGGAGGGGATGTAGTGCCTGTCCAGCTCCCTGGCGTGAGGTAAGAGGAGGGACACGTCCTCACCACTGATCTCCGAATACCTCTCGAGCAGGGCCCTCACGCCGTGGCTCCAAGGAGGCTCGTTCCTGCTTATCAAGAGGGCTTTGACAGCCATCTCCGCGGCTATGAGCGTAAAAGCAAGCGGCGTTGTATCTTCCCCTATCATGCAATATCCTAGCGGTCTCCAAGTTCCATCTCGCCTCAGAGAACCACCTTCTGGCTTCGTCCCTCATGAGGGTTCCAAGCATTAAATCTTCGGGAAGTATTTAACGAATTCCCGAAGATCTGTGATGAACTTTAATAATCCTATTCGCGCGCTGAGAAGCTCAGAAGAATCGTAGAGACGAGAATAAAGGAGACAAAAGCGAGAAAGAACAAAGAGTTAATAAAGGCCAAGTTAAAGGAGGCAAATTGGTCTCTACCTCAAGGAACTTGCGATCAGACTGTTCAGATCAGCGGATCTAGGATTCAAGGAAGCCCTAAACGCGATATGGCCTGAGGGCGGAAATGTAGAGGGTAAGGTGAGATTCTCAAGGAAAGAATGCATAGGAATAGAACGTAGAATTTATATTTCAGGAATGTCTATTACGCTCATGCGCCTATGGAGAATTAATTTGAGCAGAAGGAGGTTTATTAAAGAAGCATTAAAGGCATCTCTTCTCAGCATAGTATCAATTACTTGTACAGGAGATCTCAAAATAAAGGCGAACAAAGGATTAAGAAATGAACCCTATTTTGTTGAATTGGATCACATGAAACTGGAGGGAGCAGAGCTCAAAAATTTCGTTACAGAGGCTTTAAAATCAAATGATGTGATTTCTCTTATAGAGAGGGGCGCACTTAATGTAAATGATCTTAAGGCATCTCAACCTAAAGGCTCGCTCATTAGATTTTCGGTCGATGGAGATATAGTCACAGCAGTACTGCTTCTAATCCCACTTAAGGAAAGAAAGTATTTAATTTATATGAAGGGCACTAAATTAGTCAATGAAATTAGAAGTATAGCGTTGATTCTCAGCTCTCATAAAGACTATATATCAATTGATGCTAGAATCATCAATGGTTCATATATAAATTTGAGCAGTTGCGCTCATAATTGCACAGCATATCCAGGATATGATTCATGTGGGGACTACTGCAGTTGCTCCGCGTACTGCTGTAGATGGAATATCTCATGTCTTCTCAATTGCTGCGCTAGCTGTAGAAATGTTCCGGCATTCTGGGAATGCTTGATAGTCTGGTGTCCCTTTTGCTTAGTATTTACCCTGTATGGCGGATGTTGTAGCGAGGTAGGTACGGTATGTCAATGCGTACCTTAAGGCCTCAAGATGTAGGAGGTTCAAATAAATCATCCAAAGAGAGGATATTATTTACTATATTTATGCTTTTTGCCATGCTAATCTATCATTTCATTACATACTTTCCGGTTGCCAGTAAGAATAACAGGTATCTACCTTTTATAGAAGGAGTGCTCATAGTAATTACCAGCTTCGGGCTGATCGGTGCGATCGACTACTACATGCTGGAAGTAAGGAGAACGAGATATGCTCTCATATACGTCTTCTTCTCTCTGATAACCTTCTACGTTATGATGGTAGTGCTTTATCCGTATACGCTCATCAGACTGGGGATTAGCTCAGACTTAATTCCCGGCAAAGAGCTTCGTGACTTTGCCTTCTTAGTGGCAGGGAGCTATTTCATCTACATATTGTTCTACAAGTACGGTGATAAGCTCTCAGAGCCAGGAGAACTAAGAGAACCTTGGAAGGAGAAGAGGAGCGGTGAAGAAAGCGGAGAGAGTTCAGCTGAAGGGTAAAAGCAGAGGATCCATATGGGTTATCGCATGAATGCGCGCGCCTCCTGTACGACGCTGTAATCTGAGATCCCGCTCTGATCCTCGGATCCCCAGCTCTGCAGCGAGTAATAAGAGAAGGATCCTCTCCCAATACCTAGACTACCTCGTCTTCAGGGAGAAGTTGGACCTCAGGAGGAAGTTCTTAAAGGCCGCGGAGAGGGATCTGAGATGAGAAACGAGAGGCTCCTATAAGTCATCAGGGAGGGCACCGAGTTACTGGATGAGGGGATTCAGAGACACGGAATCGCTATTTTAAAGGATAAGTTTCTCCTTCTATCAGCTCTACACGCCCTCCAGTTAGCATCTCAAGCGTTCATAGCTCTGACGGCTCATACAGCCTCGAAGGTTGGAGCTGCTGTCCCCTAGAGTTATAGGAATCCCTCAGATCCTGAAACGGGAGAGCTGCCTGAGCGATCCCGAGGCTGAGCTGTTCAGGAAGATCATAAGATTCAGGAACGTTGTGATCAATCAGTATTAGTCTGTGGATCTTTATATCGTGAGGAAAATCTTGGAGGATAAGCTCTACAGTGACATAGAAAAGCTTGCATTATCGCTGATCAAGTGGGCTGAGGAGAAGGGAGTAGACCATAACTTACGGGGTAATCCTTCCCACCAGCCTTCTCGTTGATCTCCACCTGCAGGGGATAGTACCAAATGCGACAAACTAAGTATTGTAGCAGTGATGAGTAGCTCATGAGATAATAACCTTCCACACTTATTAGGTACCCTATAGACATTTACTATAAGCCATACCACAAAGAAAATCTCTAGAGAACCGTAAGCTAAGACACCCAATACTGCATACCAAACATTAAGGGGGAACTTTAGGTTAAAGCTCTCAAAGGATCAGTCGCTCCGCATGGTTCTCAATGTTGACATGACAATGGCAAATATAGATAATAACCCTAAGCTCCTCAGAGCATTCCCTGCCTTCTAAAACCATACATCGTGAAACTGTCTCCACATAGGATTGAGATGGGAGAGGTAACCCTCCCATACTAGTTATCTCGCCGTAAACCGCTAAGTAGGGCTCATTGCTATACAATTCGATGATACGCTCTGAAGTGAACTACACCCTTTTAATATAGCTAACAAAATGCTGGTGACAACAAAACCGATGAACATCCATAACCACACTAATAAAAGAGGCAGGACGTGCTCATTGCACCGCCTCATTCCCGCATATCCTCCTAGCTTAGGACTCATCAGCTAAACCTAAACCTAGGGAACTACGTTGAGCCACGGTATACGCCTGAAATCTACATCAAAAGTCACTATGGTATCTATGCCGTAGTGTTTGCATGTTGCCGCGATTAAGGAGTCGTTGGGTAGTAGCCCGTAGTCTCTGATTATTTCATACGCCGATTGCTTTATCTCTTCATTTATCTCTAACTCTTTGAAGTATTGCCGTAGGAAGAGAACGTAATCCGTTATTTTATCGAATATATTCTTGATTATTTCCGGATTCTTCTTTAATTCGTAAGCTTTCCTTCCCGTGAGAAGCTTTACTGAAATGAAGAGTACTTCTGAGAAAATTACGTTATTAATGTAGCCCTGCATATCTCCGTAAATTATCGGTTCTAAGAGCCTCCTAGCCTCTATGTCACCAGCAAAGTATTTAATGAATACATTACTATCAATAAACACCGAACTCATCTTCAGCTTCCCTCAGAAAGTGCTCGAGCCTCTCCTTATCGACCTTTATGGAACCAAATACCTTCTCTGCCAATTGTGTCCCAATTAACTTTACAAGCAATACCTCGCCCTCAGGGAGGTCTAGCTCCTCCAGAGGCTTCAATACCCCCTTCTCATACTTCACCCATATGGCTTTAGACAATCCCTACACCCATGTCAAATATGGCTTTATGAGCCAATTAGCCTTTTCCTAGTAGGAAGCTTCCAAGTTATCAATGTTGATATCTAGAAGATTATCATTTGTGTGGTGGCTTCCATTTGATGGTTTCTACTGGAAACACAGTTTTCGTATCCTCGGCCTTCGGAGACGGAGGCTTGCATTCGTTAGTTAATCCCTTTATTGGTAGCCACTCATGCAGCCCCATCCTTGGCTAAGAGCCTTTCTGACTCGACATATTTGGCTGAAGCCATCTGAAGGACATCAACTTTGTAAATTATAGTGCTTCTCTAGCAAGATTAACGGCCCAAAGGATCCTCGAGCTATATACAACAATTTTGCTGAAACACCGAGAGCTCTACCAGCTCGCATTAGTAACTAATGCGGGTAGGTCCAATAGTAGGTGGTGACATAGTGTATATGCGCTATCGCAACGCATCACCAAAAAATGGTGCAAAATAAAAAGCATATTCTCGACTAAGCAAGTGGCTGCCTAGGCCACTTAAAAAGGTATTATCGATGCAAATTAGGTGTTTGGGGCGAGAAGCACCTCTGCTCCTAAAGAAGAGATGTTGAAGGTATCTAATTTTTAACACATTTTTTGGCATTTTCTTTAGAAGTAATTTTTCCAAAAAGTCTGAAGAAATAAGATTTCTTTTTTAATTATTTTACCACGCGCATAATTTGATTTCTTCGCATAGTATCGTCTAAAAAGTAATAAAAAAACATAAAAAATTATCAAGCGGCCTCTGTTCTACGAACAATGCTGTTAGGATCGAAGTGAGAGGATAGAAGATCATCATCTCGCTCATGATCCTTAACCACCTAATATTCACTTGGACGCCTAATTAGGCTTAAACCGGTTAAAATATTTACAGTACTGCCGAAACAATCTCCAGAGAATTCAGGTGAGGAGAACAATACTGAGTTCTTGACTGTCACTCCGACTAAGGGTTCTCCTCAAATTATACTTGATTGGATCCTTAGAAGTCCTAATCTCTTCGAATTTTCTAATTTCTCAAGCCCTTCGGATGCTTTAACCTAATATAAGATGAAGGGAAGAACATGAGGGGAAATATCGAGACACTAGATTGTTAATAATGCCGGAAAGTCATGCCTCTTAAGGTACACTATAGTCAGAACAGCTATGGAGAATGTCCCAGCGAGCAACATACAAACAAACAACTCTTGATTAAGCGCCTCCAATATAGAAGGCATGGAAATGATCAGGAGGAGGGTAAGTCCGCCACTTGCTAGGGAAAAGGTGTCTAATAACCTCAGGCCACCAATTTTCACCGATAATAAGACTGTAACGGTCATTAAAGCCGTTGAACCTATGACGGAGAGAGATAGCAAGGAAATGGCATCCAAACCCGATAATCCTATCCCAACCATCAGTGAAACTACAGAGCCTCCCAGCAAAATAAAGGATATTGATAGGAGTATCGTTACCACAGTATATAGGAGATACCTCACACCCAAATATGAAGGCCCATATGTCTGGAGCAAAATCTCAGCAAGACCGCTATTCTTTATCTCGACCGTATTATCCATCATCAAGGCCGAAGACAGGAGCCATACACCCGGGAGTGATAGGTAAATGTTTTTGAGATTACCCAACTCCAGTGAGCTTAGCAGACCCAGCGACAGCACAGCCATGGAGACCACGAGTACCCTAATTAACCACCCGATCCTCTTTCCCCTACCCCTTACAAGCAAAGTCAATTCCAAGGTGATTTGGGCATTTAGATTATTTAACCTCATCAATTTCAATAATATCCCCCCTCTCCTCAGATAATCCTATCAGTAAAACTATTACGAGAAAGGTTGCTATGGCCCCTCCACCCAGCGACATGGGGTTTAAGTATCCGCCCAAGAAGAGCCTCACGATATCATTGTAATTCCGGGGATTGAGGAAACCTAAGTATAAATATCCGAAGATCAGGAAAAAGACTAATTGAGACCAGTATTGAGCTTCACTGGGAGGAAGGATAAGAGATAGGGTAATGCAAATTGCCGAGAAGAGTGTGACCATGACGGCGATCACGCCCAATGCCGTTAGGAATTCGACTACTGTCATCCATCCAGCTAGGTATAAAGAGAGCAGGGCTATCAGGCTTCCTGCAATCACGTATAAGGAGTATTTTAGGGACGAACCGATCCAGAGAGACAGCAATACCTGATCCAATCCAACCCCCTGATTCAGGAATATCTCCATCATTCCGGCATCTCTCATCGAGTAGCTTAATCTGATTAGCCTCCCCGGCACCACGATACCAAGGAGAATATACGTAATGACTAAGGAAAAACTCTCAAGCAACGAAGTAACCATCAATAATTCTGTATACGTCCTGGATCCTGCTATGACCTCAGCTAGTGCCAAAAACAGGATCTGTGGGCTCAAGAACACGAAGATCTCCCTGACATTGGTCAATCCACCCATTAGGTAGAGGTGACCCGCTATTAGGTCACCTAACCTCGACAAGTCCCCCACCTCTCATCTCTAATTCACGATCAGCAGCCGGGAACTCTATGTGAGAAGATATCAGGAAGGAAGATCCTAGATCGGCCATTCTCCTAATTTCCTCAATTAAAAAGCTCACGCTCTCCTCGTCTAGGTTAGCTAGTGGTTCGTCAAGCAGGTACAGCCTAGCCGGGAAGACGAGAGTCCTGATGATAGCCACCTTCTTCCTAGTCCCAGCCGAGAGCTTGGATATCTTGTCATCCGAGTATCCCTCGAGCCGAAACCCTTTCACGTAGTCTCTAAATCTGTGCTCGTCGAACGATCTCCCGAACACTTTGGTAAAGAACATCATGTTATCCTCGATTGTGTAATCCCCAAGAAGGCCTAGCCTCTCAGGACAGTAGCTGATTTCTCTCCTCACACCCATATCCTCGTGAATATCCCTTCCCAATAGGAGTACTCGACCGGAATCTGGTCTAAACACCCCAGCAATGGTTCTTAGAAGCGTCGTCTTTCCCGACCCATTGGGCCCCCTTATGAGGACTACCTCTCCATTCCTCACGTCGAAGCTCACATCTGCTAACACCTGTCTCTTCCCGAGCCTTTTACTTATCCTTTTAACCTCTAAGATGAGGTTATCTTCAGTTCTCATGCCTAACTCACCCCCTACCTAAGTCGAACCCTCCTCCCCACAAAGCTATGAGTGTATCAACAATGATAAGCAGGGCGATGATAGTGAGGGTCTCCCTCCATCCTATATCCAATCTGTATCTGAGTATGGCTGCGTATATGGGATAGCGAGATATGGATACAGCAATCAGAGCGAGCATCCCGTTTACGTATAATGGAGACTCTCCTAGGCTCTTAGATGCGTTAATAAGCTCCTTCACAGAGGTCACTGTGTATTCAGGGAGGTTGAACCATACGAGCGGGACTATTATGAGGAGGAAGATAAATTCAGGAACGTATCCCAAGGAAAATTCGCTCATTATGACGCCTAAATTTATGTGGGACCTTTCCGCCCCTCTCACCGATCTTCTGATGACGAGCGAGGCTAAAGAAGATTCCACAGCCCATATCAGGACGACTATGAGGCTGGAAAATACCGGAGTGAGTAGGAAAGATCCCCTTATAATGCGGACATCCATTTCGGCGTATGTGGAGGTACTAGGCTTTAAGAACGGCATAGTGAAGTAAAGGTGTACCATGATTCCCGTGAGAAGCACTAGCATGAAGGAAAAGAATAGCCTCATAAATCTCCCTCGGCGATCTCATTCATGAATTTAACCGATGTAGAATTGAATAACTGTCTCGATCACAGCACCTACAACTATGAGGAAAATACCGTATGTGATAGATTTAATATGGCCTCTGAGCAAAGGAGCATCCGAGTCGTTTCCCCTTAATCTCCTGAGATTCTCCTTACATAGCTTGAAGGATACATGACCTAGGATAACTATGGCGGCTATCTCCAAGGGCATGGGAATGTACAAAATTAAGGAAATGAAGAGTCCATAAGCTCTGTAAGCAGCTCCAAAGTAAAGCCCAGCAAAGTAACCCGAAGCTATGGGGACTAAGAGAGTCGGTATGCAGAACAACCATCCTCCCACAATGATTAAGATACCTGCCACTAAATTATTTAACAATACCATCCTGAAGAAATCGAGGTAATCTATATTAATATTTTTAACATCCTTCAGATGGAAGGATCCATCCCGAGCGCCATTTTCGTTAAAGGTGTGCCATGTACCTACAACAAACGATGATAGATAAATGATTAGAATAAAAAACTCGGGTAAACAGGATGTTCTAATAATTTCTGTCACCCTACAGTGAATCCTATCGTGAATGCCGCGTAATAAGGTCCAATGCCAGTATAAGCTATGAGTGCGATAGATGCGAGGCGTGTGTACCAAGTATGGTGTCCTATTGCCCATCCGATGGGATCGGTAATCTGATCAAGCGCCCAGCTAGCCATCCTGTGAGCACGCTTCACAGACCACGTTCTTACATAGGTCCCTATCCAGACACCCATGGAGTTTGGTATACTGGCTACTAACGGCAGTATTAACAGGATTGCGAGAGAAAGTGCAAATACCTCTCTTTCAATCCCATATATCTTCAATATGATCACCCTGATTCTGGGGGGGGGGAGAAATATAAGTTTCCCTTTAATTATGAGATAATAATGAAATAAATCCTTGAAGTTAACGAAATGGGTAAAGCTCGAAACAGCTTTTAGAAAGACCCTAGACTCTAGGAAAGGAAAGTTTTCCATGGATATATGTGTGAAAACGAACGCGCCCCGCATAGTTGGCGATTACGCCGGCTGGCGCTAGGTCGGTCGCGCTCGGGCTTTGGGAGGGGTAGGCTGAGGCAGTCCGGGGCAAAGCCCCTCCTGCCTTACACCACCCCCCCATCAAACGGGTCTTCTACCCGCGCCCTAACCCCACGAGGGGCGAGGCCGCCTATTTTCGGGGGCCGCTTCGGGCTTAGATGCTTTCAGCCCTTATCGGCCTGGGGCGTGGCTACCCGGCGCCGCCCTTGCGGACGACCGGTACACCAGAGGCCCCGGCACCCTGTTCCTTTCGTACTGAGGGTCCCTTCCCCTCAGGCGGCCTTGCAGCCCCAGCAGGGAGAAACCGAACTGGCTCGCGACGTTCTGAACCCAGCTCACGTTCCCCTTTAATGGGCGAACATCCCCACCCTTGGAGGCTGCTGCACCCCCAGGATGGGCAGTGCCGACGTCGGGGAAGCAAGCGGCGGGGCCGATGGGGACTCTCGCCCGCCACAGCTCCGTTACCCCTGGGGTAACTTTTTTGTCGTACCCGGCCCTCATCGAGAGGGCGCGAGTGTTCGCTAGGCCCGGCTTTCACCCCTGGATCCCACGCGTTTAGGGATCCAGTCAGGCGGGCTTTTGGCCTTGCCCTCTACGGCGGGTTTCTGTCCCGCCTGAGCCCGCCTTTGGGCGCCCCTGATACCTTTGCAGGGGCGTGCCACCCCAGCCAAACTGCCCACCTAGCCCTGTCCCGCCGGAGCGGTCAGCGGCACAGCCGAGGAAGGGCGGTGTTCCATCGGCGCTTCGGCGGCCCCCAGGAGGACCGCCACATCGCTCCCGCCTACCCTCTGCATCCCCGGCTGTACCGCAAGGCCAGGCTGCAGTGAAGCTCCACAGGGTCTTCTCTCCCCGCTGGGGCGTCCCGGTCTGTGCACCGGGATGCGGGTTCACCGGCCCGCGGGAGGGGACAGCGGGCACCTCGTTAAGCCATTCATGCACGCCGATTTTTATTCGGCAAGGCATATGGCTACCTTAAGAGAGTCAGAGTTACTCCCGGCTTTCACCGGCCCTTCACCCGGTTGGACCCGGGCTTCAGGTACCGGCATTGGCCAGGCCTCATCCCCCGTACACACCCTTGCGGGCTCGCGGGGAACTATGTTTTTGTTAAACAGTCGGGCACCCCTTGTCACTGCGACCTGCGGACCCAGGCTTTCGCCCAGGAACGCAGGCACCCCCTCTCCCGAAGTTACGGGGCCAATTTGCCGAGTTCCCTCTCCCGCGTTAGGACCGACAGGCCTTGGCCTTCTCAGCCAGCGCACCTGTGTCGGTTCTCGGTACGGTCACCGGGGGTCGCTCCCCACCCCCTTTTCAAGGTCCCCAGGCATCAGCCGAAGGCCCCTAATAGGGACCCCCATCACACCTTCAGCCGCTTCTCACCATTACGGTTCTCCGCGGCCTTCAGTGCTTGGACAGGTCGAGGACCTCAGCCCTCCCCCGCTCGGCCTAGCCCGAGGCGTCAGGGGTGGGGCTTGCGTTGCCGCCTACCCCGGTGGCGCCGGAATATTAACCGGCTTCCCATTCGGCGGCTACCAGTTGGGTGCCGCCTTAGGACCGGCTAACCGCCGGCTGACGAAGCATTGCCGGCGAACCCTGGCGCTTTCGGCCGTGGGGATTCTCACCCCACTTCGCTGCTACTACCGCCGGGATCTGCAACACACACCGGTCCACCGGAGCTCACGCCCCGGCTTCTGCCCGGTGTGCGCGCCCGCCTACCCGGTGCCCTCCTCCGAGGACACCGCCGGGGTATCGGCGCCTGGCTTCAGCCCCGACTCATTTTCGGGGCCCCCCTCCTCGGCGGGTGAGCTTTTACGCACTCTTTAAAGGATGGCTGCTTCTAAGCCTACCTCCCCGCTGTCTTAGGAGGGAGACGCCCTTCGGATTTCGGCACTTAGCCAGGACTTGGGGGCCTTAACCCCGGTCTGGGTTGTTCCCCTCTCGGCGACGGAGCTTCCCCCCGCCGCCCGGCTCCCCGCTTCTACGAGGGAGGCGCATTCGGGGTTCGAGAGGGTGGCGGAGGCGGAGCCCCCTTACCCACCCAATCGTTGCCCTACCGCGCCTCCCCTCTCCGCGGAGGCCCTCCTGCGAGAGGCTTCGGCGGGAACCGGCTATTGCCGGGCTAGATTGGTCTTTTGCCCCTACTCCCAGGTCACGGGAGGGATTTGCACCTCACCACCCCTATCGGGCCTCCACCGGGCTTGCGACCCGGCTTCGCCCTGCCCAGGAGTAGATCGCCCGGCTTCCGGTCTCACGAGCGTGACTGAACCCCCTTTCAGAGGCGGCTCCCTCGCCCGTAAGGGCTGCGGGGCCCTCGCTTTCGCTACGCCTTCGGGGTTGAACCCCTTAGGCTCGCCACGCCCGTGAACTCCCCGGCGCGTGTTTCAAGACGTACGGGGCGACCCTGGTCCACCCCCGTCGTACTCCGGCGTCGCCGCCGTTTCCTTCCGGGGGTTTCAACCCTTTCGGGCCGCCACTCCTATAACCGCCTGGTTTCAGGCTCTTTTCACCCCGCGACAGCGGTGCTTTTCAGCTTTCCCTCACGGTACTTAGTCCGCTATCGGTCTCGGGACGTGTTTAGTTTTGGAGGTCGATGACCCCCGACTTCCCGCGGGTATTCCAACCCACGGTACTCGGGAAGTGGCCCACCTCCCAGTGAGTTACGCCTACGGGGCTCTCACCCTCTATGGCGGGCCGTTCCAGGCCACTTCGGCTTCCTCACCGGGAGGCATTGGGCCACCCCCTCAACCCCACATCCGCCTCCCCTCGCGGGGAGGCGTTCGGTTTGAACTCTGCCCCTTTCCCTCGCCGGTACTCAGGGCATCCCGTTTGGTTTCTCTTCCTCCCCCTACTGAGATGCTTCAATTCGGGGGGTTCCCGCTCCCTGCCGGGAGCGCCAGGGGTTTACCCCTGGCAGGAGGTCCCATTCGGGGATCCCCGGATCTAAGCCTGCGTGCGGCTCCCCGGGGCTTTTGGCAGCTTGCCACCCCCTTCCTCGGCGCCCGAGCCGAGCCATCCACCAGGCGGCGTAGCAGCGAACGACCTAGCGCCAGCCTGTAGCGTCGCCAACTATGCGGGGCGCACATTTCCCGTTAGCGGGCAACTAACGGGATTTGCGCCTCAACTCCGGAGGTGGCGCCTCCGGAGCATCATCCGACTGAGAGTCCGGATGTCCCTATCACGGGTGGGTGGCCCAGAAGGCCTTGGTATTGGTATTATAATGGGAGGTGATCCAGCCGCAGGTTCCCCTACGGCTACCTTGTTACGACTTACCCCCCCTCGCGGGGCCAAGGCTCGACCGGTCTACCCCGAAGGGTAGGCCGGCCTCGCCCCAGCCCCACTCGGGTGGGTTGACGGGCGGTGTGTACAAGGGGCAGGGACGTATTCACCGCGGTATGGAGAACCGCGGTTACTAGGGATTCCGGGTTCACGAGGGCGAGTTGCAGCCCTCGATCCCGACTACGGGCGGGTTTCAGGGATTTGCTCCCCCTCTCGGGGTCGCATCCCGCTGTCCCGCCCATTGCAGCCCGCGTGCGGCCCGGGGGATTAGGGGCATACTGACCTGCCGTGGCCCCCTCCTTCCTCCGGCTCTTCGCCGGCGGTCCCCCTAGTTTGCCCAGACAGCCCCGAAGGGCCCCGCTGGCAACTAGGGGCGGGGGTCTCGCTCGTTGCCTGACTTAACAGGACACCTCACGGCACGAGCTGGCGACGGCCATGCACCACCCCTCAGCGCGTCAGGTAAGGTCTTCAGCCTGACCTTCATCCTGCTGTCGCCCCCGGTAAGATTCCCGGCGTTGAGTCCAATTGAGCCGCAGGCATTCACCCCTTGTGGTGCCCCCCCGTCAATTCCTTCAAGTTTCAGCCTTGCGGCCGTACTCCTCAGGCGGCCGGCTTAACGCCTTCGCTTCGACACCGGCCGAGGCCGAAACCTCGGCCGGCACCTAGCCGGCATCGTTTACGGCTGGGACTACCCGGGTATCTAATCCGGTTTGCTCCCCCAGCTTTCGTCCCTCACCGTCGGACGCGTTCCAGCCGAGCGCCTTCGCCACTGGTGGTCCTCCGGGGATCTACGCATTTTACCGCTATCCCCCGGAATACCCTCGGCCCCTCCCGCTCCCTAGCCCCGTAGTATCCCCGGCGGCCCACCGGTCTTCCGGTGGATTTAACCGGGGACTTACGGGGCCGGCTACGGACGCTTTAGGCCCAGTATGCGTGGGGACCCCTCGAGGAGCTGGTTTTACCGCGGCGGCTGGCACCAGCCTTACCCTCCCCTTCCTACCCCGGGCTGTTTACACCCGGGAACAGCCGCCCTCAGCGGGCGGCACTCGGGCTCACTCCCTCACGCTTGCGCGCATTGGGGAAGTTTCGCGCCTGCTGCGCCCCGTAGGGCCTAGGCCCTTGTCTCAGTGCCCATCTCCGGGCTCCGGCTCCCACCGCCCGCACCCGTCTTAGGCTAGGTGGGCCGTTACCCCACCTACTACCTGATGGGCCACGGTCCCATCCTGGGGCCTCAGCGGGGCCGTTCCCCCGCCTACTTTGGGGGTGGACCCATTCCAGGAATCCACCCCTATCCGGGATTAGCCTCAGTTTCCCGAGGTTATTCCGGTCCCCAGGGCAGGTTGACCGTGTATTACTGAGCCGTGCGCCTCCAGGGGCAAGGGCCCCCAGCCGACTCGCATGGCTTAGTCCGAGCCCGATAGGGGTCCCCTCCGGCAGGATCAACCGGTCTCGCATACGGCCGCAAGGCCTCCCAAAACCGCCACCCACCATTCGTGGGGACATCCGGACTCTCTTGAGCGCGAGGGATCTGACGTTTCCTCGTGCTCACATGACCGTACACAACGTACGCACACTGTCGCCACGGTCGGAAAGACGATCCCTCACCCGATCGGGGTCTCCCCCTTCATCTCCTCGGGACCGCCACCGGGTCAACCGTGGCCAATCAGATTAGTGGTCACGTAGCTATATAAAGTTGACTGAGAAAGATTTATATGAGGAGAGCCTCCAGCACGGCTTTCGCCGTGTGGAGCCTGTTCTCCGCCTGCTCGAACGCTATGGAATGAGGCCCATAGGCGACTTCTTCGGTTATCTCCTGTCCCAAGAACCAAGGCTGGCAATGCATCACCTTTACATGAGGAGCAGCGTGGCTCAGTAGCTTGGAGTTCACCTGATAGGGCGGGAATACATTCTTCCTCCTCTCTATGTCCTTCACACCCATGGAGAACCATGTGTCCGTGTAGATCACGTCGGCCTCCCTAACGGCCTCGACAGGATCCTCCACCACCCTCAATGCGCCCCCTGTTTCCTCCATGATCTCCTCTACCTTAGACACTATGCCCTTGTCCGGCCAGTACTCCTGAGGCGCTCCCACGACATAGTCGTATCCCACCAATGCTGAGGCTATCATGAGGCTGTGGTTCGTGTTGGCAGCCCCATCTCCTAGGAAGACGACCTTCAACTTCCTCTCCCCGAAGAACTCAATCATGGTGAACACATCGGTCAGGGCTTGAAGGGGGTGGAACTTGTCGCTCAGCATGTTGATCACTGGTACGTCGGCCCACTTAGCGAGTTCCTCTAGGGTGGAATGGGACTTCACCCTAGCAGCTATGGCGTTCACGAACCTGCTCAGCACCTGAGCCGTGTCCCTTAAGGTCTCTCCTCTTGATACCTGAAGGCTGGATGTGGGGAGCTCTAGGAACACTCCTCCCAGATCGAACGTAGCTACAGACATGGAGACCCTAGTCCTAGTGGACGGCTTCTCGAAGATGCCAGCGACGTACTTGCCCTTTAAGGGGTCTCCCCTCACCAGACCCCACTTGTGCTCCCTAGATCTGACGATCAGCGCCTTGAACTCTAGAGGCGTGAAATCCAGAAGAGTGAGGAAGTCCTTTCCCTTGAGCCTCCTCAGCACCGAGGCCATTGATTGACACCGGGATAAGGGGTCATGCGAGGATATAATCTATTGCCTCCTCGGGGTCGAAATCCCTGAGATCGTTGAAGGACTGGCCGGTCCCTAGGAAGAGCACGGGCTTACCGGAGTGGAGAGAAGCTACAAGCGGGGTGGCTGGGCCTGAGCCATCCACCTTAGTGACCACTAGGGCATCTATACCGACAGCCTCCTCGAAGGAATCGCACTGATTGAGGACATCATTCCCAGCCATGCCGTCCACCACCAAGACCTTGAGATCCGGTTGGACGATCCTCACCACCTTCCTCAGCTCCTCCGTGAGGTTCTTGTTCAGGTAGTTCCTCCCGGCCGTGTCGATGAGGACGAACTCGTACCCCTTGGAGGAGGCCATATTGAGACCGTCGTACGCGACAGCCGCGGGGTCGGCGCCCCTTGGACCCTTGAACATTGGAACGCCGGCAGATCTGCAGTAACCCTCGAGCTGGTCGCCCGCTGCAGCCCTGTACGTATCGGCCGAGATGACAAGGACCCTCTTCCCCTTACTCTGCAAGTGTTTGGCCATCTTGACGATGCTCAGTGACTTTCCCACGCCGTTGAACCCGAAGAACACGACCTTATAGAGTCCTTTGATCCCGATAACATCATCCAATCTCATTTGAGGAGGGAGCAATCCCCTTATCGCGGATTTGATCGCGTTCCTCACGATCCCCTTTGGATCCCCCTTGGTCTCCACCCCATCCAGCTTCTTGGCCACCTCCTCCCTGAGGCTGTCCACTAGGGAAGGGGGGATCCCTTGGGCCACCAGCTCCAACTCCAAGGAGTCAAATACCCTGAAAACATCCTTCCTACTCCACTTTTTCCTCACAATTCCTCTGGAGGTTAATTCGTCTACGAGCCTACCTAGCACGTCTCGAGGTCCCCCTCTGCAGGTTCTCTATCTCGAGTTGGACCTTAGTGAGGTTCATGCCCACCTCCTGAAGGCCCTTGTTGACCTCTTCCAGCCTCTCTTGGGCCTGCTTCAATGCCTCCTCGGGCCCCATTTTAGCATATATGTTGCCGCCCATGAGAACGAGCGTCTCCTTGGCCTTAACCCCGTCCACTAGGAGGGACAGGAAAGACGAAACGGGAATTATCAGAGGACCAACTTCTTCCTCCTGCGCCTTATTAAGGGCCTTCAGAGTCTCTATTGTCCTCTCTAAGTCTGTCTTGAGAAGGTTCAACCTGTTGTACTCGTCCAGCAGGTATCTATAGAGCGTTTGGAGGAAGTTCAGGTCGGCAGCTCTCTCTTGGCTCAATCTTCGCACCTCACTGATAGGCTCATGGTTCAATATTAAGAGCTTCCGCTAGGTTCTCTATCTCCATAGGGGTGGTGGGATAGCCAACCAAGGCACCAGAGTCGCTGGCCACTAGTCCCAGCCTTATATAGCCAACGCCATCGTTGACTGTGCCCCTGAGGCACTCCACGCCTAGGATCTCGGAGGCGCCCCTCAGCTCGGCATCATCGGCTGAGGGGGAGATCAGGCATCCCTTGTTATTGACCACCACCAGGGAGCCGACCACGGGGACACCACCTATCCTCCCCTTGATCGCCTTGACTCCAAGGAACTTGCTTATGAGATCCACCTCGTCGTCCGTGAAGAGGGGGTGCACTAGGGCCCCGTAATCGTTCACCACTATATCATTTCCCAAGGCAGTCAGTCTGGCCGAGGGAAGCACATGAACTTCCAAATTCAACTTCTCCCTGAGGTATCTTATCTCGCCTTCTGATACTATGGGAGGGACCAGCAGGGACCTGCTATTCCCAGTCAAGAATATACCCAACATCCTACTATCATAAATCGAGGTCTCGACTATCCTCAGACCTATCTCCTCTACCTCCTCGCCAATCACCTGCGAGGCGTTGGGCGGGGCCAGCAGGTAAGGGCCCACCGCCCTCAAGTAAACCCCTAAGTTGTAGCTGCCGAAGATCTTTACCCTGAAAACCACCATCTAAATCCCTAAGCCGGCCATATGACAGCTGTTTTCTCATCCTCGTCCAATACAACGCGCACTCTCACCTTACCAGGTGGATTTCCAGCTCCTCTAGACCACAGGAGCTCGTTTAATTCCGGTCTGACCTTTATCTCGTATTCTTCAGGGATTCTCGCATGCCTCCTGACGAAGGCCTTGATGAACTTCACGGCCCTCGCCGCTCTCTTCTTGGGAGGATACTTCGCCCTTATGAGGATCCCCATATTTATGTTGAAGGCCACTTCCTTCACCTCAGCCATAGAAGATCACCTCACAGTTGGAGCCTGCTCCTCCTCCAGTTCCTGAGGGGTCTGGCCCTGACCTTCCTGTTAGTCCTCGCGTAGACCCAAGCAGGAACCCTCTTATTACTCTTGAGGGCCCTAGCATATCTCAGCTTACTCCCCAGAGGCCTATTAGTCGCCATAGTTATCACCTATACTTACTTACACTATCCTTATGTTGAAATCCCTCTTGGCCCTCTCCGAGAGCTGGGCCAGCAGGGCCTTCAACTCATCGTCGGTCAGTCTCCTAGCTAGCCGACCGGCGGTATAAAGTTGAACCAAATATAACTTTACCTCATTGGCTAGGTCGGGTTTAACTAGCTCCACCCTCTTGAGCCTCTGCCAAGCCTCATTGGTCAGGAGTTGCTTAACGAGAGCATCTATCTTCTGGAGTTCCTTGGCTACTTCCTCCTCTTTACTCTGCTTAGCCGCCATCTCGGCCATCAACTTCTCCTGTATCTCCTTAAGCGCCCTATCCTCGGCACTCATGGCGCTTCCACCTTTCCTGGAATCAACTCAATCTCCTTGATTATTCCGGCGGCTGTCTTATCCAAGAGAGAGACTCCCTTCGGCGTTATCCTCCTACCCTTCCTTTCCACCTTCTCTACTAGATCAGCAGCCTCCAGCTGCTGGAGAATGAGCCGTATCACATGCCCACTTCCCTTAACGAACCTCTCTGGTCTTACTCCCCTATCTTTCCTGCCTCCATACTTTGTTCTGAGCCTCTCTACACCGACAGGCCTTCCTCCCCTCATGTAAAGGGTCCTTAATATGGAGGCAGCCCTAATGTACCACCAGTCCTCTTGGACCGGGGGTCTCTCCTTATGCACTCCCGTTTTCGTGTAGAAAGCCCATTCAGGTGGCCTTATCGATTCGAACTTCTTAAGCTCCTCCTTGAGGCGGTCTATCAGCAGGTCAGCCCTTACATCCCTAGCTGTAGGCAAGCTCATCACCCTTTTCTCCGTTAGACCTTCAACAAGCTACTGCAGGCGTGGCATATAAAACCATTAGGGAAGTTGAGGCCTACCAAGGTGTCCTCGCATGACCCCCCTACTCAACGAGATGCCGCTCTCTTGGCCCTCTTCTCCCTTAGATAGGGGATTCTCCTCATCTCACCGCATAACTGACATCTGATCACTAGGTGAGGAAGCCTGCGATCTCTCGTCCTAATATCAGCGCTTATTCCAGGGTAAAGGAAGGACCCACATCTCCTGCAGTACCTCCACTTCCATTGCTCGGGTATCCTCGCTTTTGTTCTTAGAGCCAACCTTCTGGCCAGCTCTCCATACCGGAGTCCGAGTTCAGGTTCGCTAGGGTATACCTCATCGGCCAACCTGAGCAACCTCGTTATCCTTTGCTTAGCAAGGTCCTTCTCCCTTTCCTTGGCTTTCCTCCTCATCTCCATACCTCCAAGTAGTAGAGGTAGGTGAGCACCATGGAGAGAGCCGTTGAAGAGGACAACACTCCCCTATATAGGCTGAATATGCCTCTAGCGAGCGATATGACATCATCAGAAAAAGATCCCTGAGGGAACCCGCCAACCATAATCGATACGTCTCCCCTCTTCACTAAGTCTCTCAAGTAGGCTAAGGGATCTCTGAACTCTCCACCTTCCTCTAGGAGTATTGCCTGGTCACTTACCAAATCTCCTAATCTCTCGTTCACCTCCCATATGAGTGGTTCATCCTCGCTCGGACCCACCCACCCCTCGTCGAGCAATTTACTCATCAAACCGAGGAACCTTATGTAGTTGCGAGGGGGCCTGACCTCCTTGGAGAAGCGGAATATCCTACCATCCAAGGTGTGCATGTAGAACTCGATTTGTCCCATAAGGAAGAGGGGATGATCGGTTACTGAAAGCACAGATCTGTGGACTATGTCCGGTCTGCCCTCCTTGGGTCCCATGCCGACTCTAGCTTGGGGAGGCAGCGCTTGGATGTCCAAGACATCGTAGAACTTCCCATACACTTTGGTATATGACCTCCTTATCCTATCGTTCTTTAACTCTTCCGGGATTTTTGTTAAAGATGATTCCACCAAAAATACCCTGATCATCTCCCATCTCGAGGAATTAATGCTTAAATACACGATCGCTTGCTATAGGGCTGGCGGCCGTAGTCTAGCCTGGACAGGATGGGGGCCTGCCACGCCCCAGACCCGGGTTCAAATCCCGGCGGCCGCACCACTACTTGCCGGGGTGAGGTAGCCTGGTAACCTGGGGGCCTGTGGAGCCCTTAACCCGGGTTCAAATCCCGGCCCCGGCCCCATTCTGACTGCTCGCCCTCGATAGGCCGGTTGGCTCTACATGATGAGATATCGACATAAGGCGGTAGGGCTCTTTTCAGGAAGTTAAGGTTGGTGGACCCGCCGGGACTCGAACCCGGGACCTCCGGCTTGCAAAGCCGGCGCTCTACCATCTGAGCTACGGGCCCAATCGTAGGGAGCCACTGAAGGTTTAATAAACATTGTCCCACATGTGACCGGAATCATCTCCGGTTAGGTGCTCAATTCAATCAATCGCATGGAAGCGCATCGTCGAACCATATGCCTTACTTTAAATAGGGAATTGACACCATCCTAAGAGAGAAATAAGAGCGAGAAGGGGATGTGTATTGAAGTCCATAGTGAGATCTGCTACACGCAGAGTTGAGGAGGAGGTACGGGAGATCCCCCAGAAGGTATCCCCAGAAGATTCTGCTTTGAAGGACTTCGTGGAGAGAGTTAAAGCTAGGATAGTAATAATGGGCGTAGGTGGGGCTGGGAGTAATACAATCACCAGACTTAACGCGATAGGCGTCGATTCTGTGGAGACAGTGGCCGTCAACACTGACGCCCAGCACCTCCTGACCACCATTGCCGATAGAAAATTCCTCTTGGGTAAAGAGCTATGCGGCGGGAATGGATCAGGTGGTGACCCGCATATAGGTGAAGAGGCCGCTAGGGAGAGCATGGAGGAGCTAGAGCAGTTCCTCAGGGGTACCGATGTACTCTTCATAATGGCCGGGCTGGGAGGGGGAACTGGCACGGGCGCTTCCCCTGTGATAGCTGAGGTCGGGAAGAGGGTAGGAGCCGTTGTGGTTTCCGTCGTTACACTGCCATTCTCAGCGGAAGGAACTAAGAAGAAGGAGATAGCCATGAAGGGACTTGCCAAACTGGCGGAATCCTCGGATACTATAGTGGTGGTTAACAACGATAGGATACTGGATATAGCAAAAGAGCTTCCTCTGCATCAAGCGTTCTTCATTTCGGACGAAATTGTAGCTAGGGCCGTCAAGGGCATGGTCGAGCTTGTGATGAAGCCCGGTCTGATAAACGTAGACTTGGCCGACCTCAGAAACGTCTTGGAGAATGGAGGCCCGGCAGTTCTCTCATTCGGAGAGAGCGATGGAGAGAACAGGGCAATAGAGGCCGTTGAGGATGCTCTAGGTAACCCCTTACTCGAGGCCGATATCTCAGGTGGTAAGGCGGCCATCATAAACATCACATCAGGGCCGGACTTCTCCCTCGAGGAGATGGAACAGATCGTGGAAACCATAGTGGGATCTTTGGACCCGACCGCCAATGTCATATGGGGGGCTAGGATAGACGAGTCCCTCAAGGGAGTAGTTCAAGTTCTCTTGGTGGTTACCGGAGTAGCATCTCCTAGTGTTGAGGCTGCCCTCCAAGGTGAGGTCGCCGAGGCGACCGCTGAGAGGGCCACTAGGGTGAGAGTAGAGAGGCCCACGGCTCCGAGGAGAATAGTCTCAGATAGGAGGACTGTACCTCTAGCTAGAGAGGTAAGGGGACCGGAAAGGGACTTGGGTCTGGATGAGTTGTGAGGGATGTCCCATGCCTAGGAAGAGGGATCAGAGAGGTAAGCAGCCCACCAAAAGCAGGTCTGGACTGTGGGATTACATAGTCCAGACGCTCAAGGTCGCGGAGAAACCGAGCTGGGAAGAGGTGTGGAGCACGTTCAAGGTGACCGTGACGGGCTTCCTTATAGTCGGTGTAATAGGCTTCCTGTTCCAGCTAGCGGCGCTCTACCTAGTGGGTGGCTAGGATGGAGAGCCAGCAATCCCAGGCACTCTTTTTTCCAGTCAGAATAGTTTCAGGAAAAGAAATAAACATAATACGCCTGCTCATGGCGAGGGTATCCTCTACGGGAGCCAAGGTAAAGTCCATTCTCTTCATACCGAAGTTCAAGGGGTATCTGTTCATCGAGTCAGACAGGGAGTACGAGGTTAGGAGGCTAATTAGGGGCCTTACCAAGGTTAAACTCGCATCAACGAGCCCCATTCCACTCCAAGAGATAGAGAACTTGATTGCCTCCGAAACGGCTGCTATAGAGATAGAGCCTGGGGATATAGTGAAGATTATTAAAGGGAATTTCAAAGGCTATAGGGCCGTCGTGCTCTCGGTCCCTGAGGGTGGCAGGGGAAAGATGCTCACCCTGAAGTTGTTGGACATAGACAGGGACTGGGAGATAAAAATGCCCCTAACAAACGTGAAACTGGTAGAGAAGAAGGGAGAAGAGGCTGAGGGAGGTGCTCAGAGTGCCTAAGAAGGTAGTTAAGGTTATGATAGAGGGTGGAAAGGCCACACCCGGTCCTCCACTGGGTCCCGCGTTGGGAGGTCTAGGCCTCAACATGGGGCTCGTGGTCAAGGAGATAAACGATAAGACCAAGGAGTACGCTGGCATGAAGGTTCCGGTGGAGATAGAGATCGACCTAGAGAGTAAGGAGTTCGAAGTCAGGGTAGGAACTCCCCCTACCTCCATGCTCATCCTCAGGGAATTGGGAGCGGAGAAGGGATCTTCCGATCCGGGCTCCAAGAGGATTGGAGATCTCAAGATGGATCAGGTGGTGAAGATAGCCAGGACCAAACTAGAGAACGCTAATACGAGTGATCTCAAAAAGATGGTGAAGCAGGTATTGGGGACGGCTCTATCTATGGGCGTAACCGTGGAAGGGAAGGACCCCCGTGAGATTCAGAGAGAAATAGATTCTGGAGCTTGGGATGAGGTAATAGGTGGTTGAGATGTCTCAGGTGTTGATTGAAGACGAGGTGTTGAAGGTAATCTCTGAAATGCTTGAGAAAAGTCCTAAGAGGAGGTTCACCGAGGCTGTTGATATAGTGGTCCTCCTCAGGGGAATAGACCTCAAGAGGAATCCCAATGCGAAGATAAACGAGATAGTAGAGCTGCCTCACCCGCCGAGGAACAGGCCCATCAAGGTAGCTGTGATAGGGAAAGGGGAGTTCGCGGTCAAGGCTAAAGAGGCTGGAGCAGATAGGGTAATTGAGCCGGAGGAGATAGAGACACTAGCCGGTAACAAGAGGGCACTGAAAAAGCTAGCAAATGAGTACGAATTCTTCATAGCTCAAGCCGACATCCTGCCTAGGATAGTCAGGTACATAGGTCCCGTCTTCGGTCCTAGAAACAAGATGCCGGTTAATCTCCCAGCAGCGGCGGTATCTCAGCTACCTGCCATGATAGAGAAGCTGAGGAGGTCCGTGAGGATAAGGATGAAGGATCAGCCCGTGGTTCATGTGAAGGTGGGATCTAGGAACATGACTCCCGAGGAACTACTGGAAAATATAAAGGCGGTACTATCCGTGATAGAGAGGAAATACGAGGATCCCTCCAAGATAGCCAAGGTGTATGTGAAGACGACGATGGGTCCAGCGTACGAGCTCCCTATATCCTACACTAAGAGGAGGTGATCCCCATGTCAACCGTTACTGGAGAGGTAAGGAGGAAGCAGAGTCCTCAGAGGATAAGGAAAGCTAAGATGATGGAGAGGTTCATAGAGCTAGCCAAGGAGTACCCCACTATAATGCTGGCTGACTTCGCTAGGGTGCCAGCTGATCATTTTCAGCGGGTGAGAAAAGAGCTGGCTCCTGACATAAAGTTCTTCGTGATAAAGAAGAGGCTTGTTCAGAAGGCAGCCGAGAAAATGGACAGGAAGGGCATCCAAGAGTTAGTCAAGAGAATGCCGATGAGCTTAGTCGCTATTTTCAGCAAGAAAGACCCGTTCGAGACCTACAGGCTAGTAACCGAGAGAAAGGCAGAGGTCTTCCTCAAACCCGGCGACGTAGCTGAGGAGGACGTAATCATACCTAAGGGACCCACGGACATAGCTCCTGGACCTATTCTCACAGATCTAAGAGCCATGGGGATACCCACTAAGATACAGGGGGGCAAGATAGCGATATCAGAGGACTTTACGATACTTAAGAAAGGTGAGACCGCCTCCCCACAGGTTGCTGACTTACTCAGGAACCTCAACATAAAGCCCCTGAAGGTCGGTTTCAAGGTGACCGCGGCTATAGACGAGGACGGGCTTCTCTACCTACCGGAACTCCTCTCGATCACCAAGGAGGACATAATAGAGATGGTCGTCAGGGCCCACTCTGCCGCCCTGAACTTGGCCTTGGAGATGGGCGAGATAAACAGGCACACAGTGAGACCTCTCACGGAGAGGGCTGTCGCGAGGGCTTTAGCTCTGGCCCTAGAGGCTGCGTGGCTCAGCGACAAGACCATACCTCTGCTGATAAGGAGGGCGGCGGCTGCCGCCAAGGCCCTGCAGGAGAAGGTCTCCTGACCTATCTCCTCGACCCCTCAATTTTCTCGATCAAGGGGGCTCAGGAGCGGAGAGTCTCCTCATTTTCGTGATAATCCGTCTGTGGAGCTATCATCACAGCCCCCTCTTCTGACCATATCTCCCCTAAAAATTTCGGGGGAATCCCCCTTATGAGATAGAGTCTCCCAAGTAGGGGCGGTATGATCTGAGGACCTCCTTCCACTCCAAGTCCCCGAACAAACCTCTCTCTTTCTGCCACTTCTGCAGCCTGTAGAGAGGCTCTATCAACCCACTATCGGACACCAACTTCTCCCTCAATCCAGCGAATTCGTCCACCAGATACTCAGCCACAAAGTTCTTCAAGTCCAGCGGATGTATCTCGCCTCTCCTGTAACTGCTCTCCAACTCTTCATAGCTGGAAATCTCGATCTCTCCACCACCAGCGGCCTTAGACTTCGGCAGGATGACGCTTCCGGATCTTGGAAGTATTATATACCTCATTATGCCCAGTATCGGGTTCTTCAATCTGCCCTCCTCATCATATTGGTCTTCAGATCCGGGAGGGCAGTAAGCGTGCTTTATCTTCTCCCTTATGATCTCAGGTGGATCGTGAACGGCTATGTGCGACTTGGGAATGCTGCTACTCATCTTACCCCCCGTCAGCCCCGTCAGCAGCGGGGTGTGTATGGCTGACGGTACGTATTTCTCAACCCTGAGGGGAACATTCGTCGAGAATATGTCCCTAGCTAGGGCATGTATTTTTCTCTGATCTGTCCCTCCGATGGCCACCTTGACCCGGAGGTACAGGATGTCAAGGGCCTGCATCAAAGGATAGATGTGGTGGGATACTAGGGGGTCCTCCTGCTCTCTAGCTATTATCGACATGGCCCTCCAGGCCCTTCTAGCAGTTACCCTCTGAGATAGCGATAGGAGGTCTAAAACATAGTCGGGAGACAGTTCGAAGCTACTACCGAGTTTTATCTCTATTTCTGGAGAGCCAAGCTCATGGAACACCGTCTTCCAGTAGGTCATCGAAACCTCCTCTATAAGCTCTCTAGGCCCCTTCAAATTGAGGATCGCATGGATATCCGCCATTAAAGCTATTGCGTGAAATCCCGCTTCTACCATATCCTTCAGCTTATAGAGCGTGATGAGCGTACCTAAATGGATCGGGCCGGATGGCTCATAACCCACGTATGTGTTATGCCGTCCCGTCTTGAGCAACTCCTTTATCTCATCCAGAGTCATGACGAACTCATCCAGCGGCTCCGCCACGCCCCTTAGCACTAGCGATAGTCTATCCGTGATATCACCCCGAGGGGGAGAGGAGAGCTACATAAATTCCTTTGGTCTGACTCGAATTGTATGGGAGGACCTCAGAGTAGGTCAGTTTTCTCACGAATCATTGCCGTCACCTGTCATCACCGGTCCCCTAGACTATTGGAGGGAACGCCTTTTCTTCTTTACCTTGGATAGGGTCTTGAGCATATTCCAGTAATGCGTCCCGAACCAGAAGACATTTCCACATGACGGGCATACTAGAAACTTAATGTGGGAGCGGAGGACCTCCCTAGGTAGCTCCTTGACCACTTGAGCCCTCTTGATGATATCTAACTTGGTGTTGCAGAACGGGCACCTGCTCTCCTTGGGATTGATCCTCAACCTCACCCCTGCGCTCGCTGATAGAATGGCCAGAGCCTCTTCCAATCGCTCAGGGACATTTACCACCTTAATTCCGTAGTTAATCGCCCTCTTGACAAGTTCCCTATCCCTAGTGACCAGTATCCTGCCGATTGAAGACCTAAGTATCAAGGAGTCCTCCTCTCTGGGATCCACATACTCGGTGTCACATCCCAGTAGTCTCAGCCACTTCGCTAGTTTCCCGCCCATTGAGTCAACAAGGAACTTGGCGTCGCACATCCATACCACTCACTTAGGATGGTTGGAGGAAGGGAAGGGGGAGGTGGTAGCCCCGCCCGGATTCGAACCGGGGTCTCCGGGTTCAAAGCCCGGCGTGCTTGGCCGCTACACCACGGGGCTTCGACAGGTTAGTTATCATCCTCCCTATAAAATTTGATCACAAGTGGTGCGGGGGGTGGGATTCGAACCCACGCGGGCCTGACGCCCACCGGACCCTGAATCCGGCGCCTTGGACCTGGCTTGGCTACCCCCGCTGGTGCTCCGGCCGGGATTTGAACCCGGGTCTGGGGCTCGAAAGGCCCCTATGCTTGACCGGGCTACACCACCGGAGCCCAATCCACCTATAAGTATAACCCCAATAAAAATGTTATGAGGCCCCTCGTCGAGGAGAGACCCTAATTCTCGAATTGAAGATAGGAGAGTGAGGATCAGATACTTATTCCCAAGTGTTCATCCAGCTTCTCCCTCAAGTACTCGACGAATAGTTCCTTCAGCTTCTTGGCAGTGGGACTCATGGCCTTAAATATCTCTATCTCTGCCTTCTTCTTTTTCTCCAAGAACCACCTATTCTCCCTCTGCCAGAACTCGTTCTGGAGGTTGGGAAGGAACTGATTGTCCTGAGCGGCCTTGAGATCCGCGGGAGTGAGGGGTTCGAGGGCGAACTGATAATCCCTGAAGAACCCCACCTCTACATCCTTCGTGAGTATGCCAATGAATCTAGCCTCAGGAGACGCTAGATAAGGTATGTGGGCGGAATTTATGCTGTTGTATATCACGGTGGCCGCTATCCTGAGGGACCAAGGGGACAAGTCCGTGAGTATAGCAATTGGGACCCCTTCATCAGATAGCATCCTCAGGAATCTCCTCATGCTCCTAGAAGCCTGTCCCTGTAAAATCGCGATGGCGATCTTTCTCTCCTCGGGGATACCTAACTCGATCATGTTCTTGGCAGGACCCACCTTCTCTATGGCGACGACTGCCTTGACACCAATCCTCTTGAACTTTATGTTCTCAGGCCTCGGTGGTACGGAATACCCCATCTCTCCCACCTGATCGGCTCTCAGGATTCTTCCTGATCTGTCAATGAGCTCTATATCTCCGTAGATCCATCCCCTGGGATCGCTTGTTATGGAAAAGGCCTCCCTAGGCATTCCGAGTATGAGTTCCATAAGCACTATTCTGGCATCAGTTTCCCTCTGATCCTCGGGAAAGAGAGTTCCCTTGAGCCTCTCCACTTTATGCACATAGTAGAAATCCCTTTTTGTCATGGTAAGTCCGTTCTCTAGGTGATCTAGCGCCCTGCTCAGTCCGTACAGGACGCCAGCCAGAGTCTTGAGACTCTTCACTCTAGAACCTCTTATCTTACTGTAGGTCTTGGGGCTGAATATGTAGCCTATGTCCTCATCGAACAGTATGTTCTTCTGACTGTTCGGGGGATATTCTATCTCGGGGAACTCTCCCTGCTTTATCCTCTCGGCAATCTCCTTGGCTAGCTCAAGGGCTCTCTTCTTGACCTCCATCTCCTCCATCCTCATCACCTACTTTAACCCTCAACTTATCCAGCAGATTCTCCACGGGAGGGCGCTCACCGAGCAATTCCTCCAAGGTCTCCGCTATTATCTGGTAGTACATCCTGAACAACTCGTACCTCCTTCTTAGCATCTCCTTCCTTCTCTTACGACTCAGGAAGATCCTCAGGTCTCTAGCACAGTTTCTCAGCCCCAGCTCGATCTCCTTGGCCACCTCAGGTACGTTAGCTATGAACTCCTTACCTACGGTCTTAAACGGAACCTTAGTGGAGACTATGTGAACGAAGAAGACGATCGGCTCATCCTCGGGACTCTTTATGCCGTAATTACTCCAGTCTATTCTCTTAATTATCTGGTATGATACATCGCTTGAAACGTCGTAGAGGAGGGGTATCCTGTTGGCGTACCTATACAGCTGTATCTCCCCCGTAGGTCTTATTTGCCCTCCATAGGCTATGGCGGTCTCTACTATGAAAGGGTGAGCCTCGTAAACTGAAGGCGGTCTCTGAACTGCTTTGACGAACTCAGGCCGCAACTCCTTCTTTATACCCGACTCGAATAGGTCCGCTCCTAGGGGAGATAGGACGCTGGGGTCGGGAGGGAGGAACTTGTCGTAACTCTTCAACGCACGAAACAGCCTCTCTATCTCCTCCTTCGTGAGTTTGGAGGGCTTCTTATCTGGAGGCAAGCCAGCTATCTTCAGGACCTCGCTGGCGGTCTTACCCCCTACCCTCTGGAAGTGCCTAGTCAAGAACGACTTGAGGGTGCGTGCCTTCGTTGCCTGCAGCAGCCTCTGTAATAGCTCTAAATCCACTCCCTTTGGATGATATAGCGCCTCCTTTGGTCGGGGAGGCAGCCTGTCAGTACTTCGGGGGAATACGTAGAAGTTCCCTTCCGGGTCCATGAAGGTGATGTCCGCGTAGGGGACGACTATGGCCGTCTGGTGCAGGTAATCTATTATCTTCCTCTTGGCCCTGGGGTAATTACCCTCGAAGTAGGATTCCACTACAGTGAAGGAAGCCCTAGATATGCCCTTTAAGACCCTCCTGTCCAGTACCACAGGCTCGTTCTTCTGAATGTCTATCATCATGGTTATCTCATAAACGGGCTCTCCCTTCTTAGCTGACGTTACCTTGAACGGCATATTCGTAGTTATCTGCCCGTAAAGGAGGGCCATAGTTCCTCCGAGACCGAAGGTACCTCTGCTCTGGATCAGCCTGTATTTGGAACTGACGAAGACTCTGCCGAAGGCTCTAGGTATCTCATCTGGCCCTAACCCTATTCCGTTGTCTGCGACAACTATCCTATACCAGGGCAGGGACCCCATGTCCCTCTCCTTGTACCCAGCCATCACTACCTGTATCTTCGGAGGATTTTCCGCCATCTCCGCCGCATCTAGAGCATTCTCCACCAGCTCTCTGACTATCGTATAAGTAGCTCTGACAGGATTGTCGAACCCGGCTAAGGATTTATTTCTGTAGAAGAAATCCGCAGCACTTATCTCCTCGAGCCTCACATCCTCGGACATAGAAACACCTCTCACTTCTCCTCGTTCATAGTCTCCTTGAGGGCCTTCCTCAGCAGACTCTCATCGAGCATTGCCCTCTTACTCATTTCAGCTATCTTCTTCTCCATGGCCCTGTAGGCCGTGGAGTGCATAGATCCCTCCAGCAGCGAGAACACCGCTTCTCTAGCGGCTACGACGTCGTACGTCCTTCCGATTATGGAGACAGTATGCCCGTAAACCGATATATGTGTGTTGGTCCTGCTCTCTATGTAGGAACGAGCCTTCCCCTTCTCTCCGATTAGCCTCCCTCTCATTCTCTTCAAAGCATTCTTCCTAGCACCAACAAACCTCCTTATATCTATGATCTCGAGCACATAGTCGTCCTGCAGGAGCTTCAGCGCTATCTCAGGATTGAAACCTCTGCCTATCGCCCTTATCACAGATTCGAGCTTCATCGGCATTAGAGGATCCTCCGGAATATCAGGGAACCTTATTAGGACCTCTCCAGTCCCGCTGTCGACCACAATCTCGGCTCCGGTGAGCTCCTCTATCATGGCCTTGGTGGAACCCCTCTTGCCTATCAGAACTCCTATCCTGTCTTTTGGTATCCTGACCCTGATCTCCTGCAAGAGTAAGACCCCCTCTCAAACTTCCTTAGTCCTAGCAAGCTCCTCGGCAAGCTTGTAAGGGTCCGGGACATCTATCCGGTATCGCTTTTTAAAAAATGAGGTGACCCTCTCCAAGTCCCTTAGGAGCAATGAGAAGGATAAAGGGTGCACTGTGACCACCGCTTGGGACACATCTATGATCCAAGGATGGTCCTCCCACACCATCACGTTATACTCGCTGAGATCCCCGTGCACTAGGTCAGCCTTTACGTAAGACTTCCTTATATCCTCAAGTATCTCCTTGAGGTATCTCTCAGGATCCTCTAGATCAGTGTCCTTCAGGAGAGGGGCAGGTACCCCCTCTCTGCCTATGAACCCCATCACCAGTACGTTCCCTACAACATCTACGGGCTTGGGCACCCTCACTCCCACATCCCTCAGTCTCTTGAGGTTTCTAAACTCCTTCTTCGCCCACAGGGGTATGATTTTGTCTCGATCCTTGACAGGAGGAAATCTATGGTCTCCTATGATGTAGTCCAAGTACTTCCTGAAATTAGCTGTATAGATCCTGTATATTTTGATCGCTAGCTCGCCCTCGGGTCCCCTTCCGGCCAAGACAAGGGATTCCTTTCCAGCGCTGATGACCCATGTCAGATCGTCCAGCACTCCCTTATTGAACAGCTTCAGGAGGGACCTTATCGTCCTGTTATCGAAGGCCAATTGCCTTACCTTGAAATACTCTTCATCTTTAATCCTCTTCTTGCCGCGATCCTTCTCCAGCAGTTCTTCTATCCTCTCCTCCAGCTCCTCGAACCTGTCGGACAAGCTGAAATCTCCCTCGAATCAGCCCTCCTTATAGAGCGCCCAGTCCTCGGGTATGTATCCCTTCTCCACCAGCCACTGAACCTGTTGGTGTGTGTATCTTACCACTATGTCACCCCTATCCTTCCTGAAGGGCCATATTGACACGAGTACGATGTCTCCCCTCTTTATCCAAGATCTCCTCCCTCTAAGTTTGCCTCTTACCCTGCACACCCTGATGGCCCCGTCTGCGCACTCCACTCTGAAGTGTCCCTTCCCCAGTGGCTCCAGTACCCTACCGAAGATCTCGAGCTCCTCCTCGACGGGAAGGAGCTCCTCCATCTCGGCATCTAAGGATCTCTCGATGTCGCTCCCTTTCTTCTTCTTGGCAGCCTTCTTCTTGGGCAAATGATCCCCCCTCAAATCTTAGGTATCGGGGTCTCCGCACCGCAAGCCTGGCACCTGAGGACCCAAGCCTTCTTGATCTTCACTATGACCGTGTCTGGCCTCCCGCAGTGAGGGCATATCACGTAAGTTCTAATGAATCTCTCTACCCTGTTCTCCACCTGTCTGGGATCTATCCTCCTACTCAGTATGAGTTTCCTACCATCCTCGGTTAGGAAGTAGGGAGAGCCCAATTCTTTGGACAGATATCTAGCTAGGAGCTTGGGATCCCTGTTTAAGGCGGTGGTTATCTCCTTGAAATTGACTATGTGAGTTTGCTTGCCTTCTATCGCAATTATGGGCTTAGGAGGTGTGAACCTCTCCCCGCTAACCACGACGGCAGGTAACTGCTCCCTAGCTTCCCTAAGCATCTCTAGGTACTCCTCTTTGCTTGACATGTTTATCACCCCATCCAACGTACACGTATTTTCCGTTATCTTTGTATATTAAACCTAAGTCCTCCAGCTCATGGAGCTGGACGATGAGCTGACTCTCATCAACCTTGAGGAGATCGGCCATCTCCCTACTATCTAGGGGGCCTATCTCCTTGAGCAGCTTAATTATGGTCCTTAAGTTAGGGGCTTCCGCCGTAGAAACGCCTCTAGGGGGAGTCTGATACCTCAATTTCCGCCGTAAAACCTCTAATTCTCTGAGAAAAATGGCATTAGGATCCTTTATCTTGATCACGAGGATGGGATAGAGGTAGAGGGTGTCCCTCCAGCTCCTTATCCTGCCTATAACATCGACCAAGGAACCGGTTCCCAACAACTTACCAGTGTCAGGATCTGTGATCCTATCTATATCCTCCTCCCAAGCCTTAACTTGAATGCTTCCGCTACCATCGTGTACCTCTATCCACGCGAAGGTGCCATCGTCATTCATCCATGAATTGATGACCAATCCCATCACTCTCACCTTAGAGACGCTCCCCCAAGATAATCGGAAGTAGCGCACCTGATTGATCGATATATCCTCGAATCTGCCCTCTCTGAGCTCCTCTATCCACACTTTATGGGCGGGTTCCGAGGTAGTCGAACTCATGCCATCTCTATGAAGCCTAGCTAATCCTTATATATAGGTCCAGTGCCTTATCGATCAGGGCTGGGGCCCGTGGCTCAGACTGGATAGAGCGCCCGCCTTATATGGCGGCTCCCGCTACAGGGACCCCAGAGGAGAAGCGGGAGGTCGGGGGTTCAAGTCCCCCCGGGCCCACCATTGCCCTCCTCCAGTGTTGATTTTACCTTTAGGAACAGTGCTCTGAGCGTGAGATACCACAGATAGAGAGCCCCTCCTAGAGCTAGGAAGCCAACTACGGCCTCTGTTAGGGCGATGAGGAACCCCTTAGTCCCCAAAGTCGTGATCAGCACTTTAATCAAGGATAGTGACATCAAGATGAGTACCCATCCAGATACAACGCTATAGATGGCTAGGAGAAACCCCTTATCCACGATCCTCACCTCGGGGTGAGGAAGAAGAATGTGAAGCATGAAAGCAGCCCTGAGATCAGTGATATCACGACGACCTCCTTAACTATACGAGGTTCAACTTTACCCTCGTAACTCGTCAGTATGGCTATGAGGGAGATTGGTGCCTCTTTACTGGGATTTGCTCTTATAACCCCTCCTTCCACAATGACGGGCCGGACCCTTATATCCCTCCTCTCCAGCAACCCCCCTATCGAGGCCAGAATGGAGAAACCCGAAACCATGAATGGGAGTAGCGATATGGCGAAGAAGGCCTCGGTGTTGGATATTGCCGCTACCGAGGCGAGAGCGGCTCCGACGAAAAGGGAATTGGAGTCGCCACCAAATGCCTTGGCTGGGTACCTGTTCCTTATGTAGTAGGGTATCAGGGATCCATACAGGGTGGTGAGCGATAGCAGGCCCGTGTGGCTGCCCAGTGTGATCAGCACAGGCAATAGGGGCAGGGTAGAAGCGAAGACAGAGGAGGGCATCATCCCGTTGAGCGCATCCATCATGTTAACACCATTGGAGAAAACGGTGAACATGATGGCTAGCACGATCCAGTAGATGTAGTAAAGCCTCGCTCTACCTAGTATGGGCAAGTAGGGCCTAGGAACTATCTCTCCACTTACCGCTAATAGGAGGGCAGGCACGATCAGGAGTAGAGGTTTAGTCTTGGGACCTAGAGGGGACAGATCATCCAGCAGCCCAATGAGGAAGGCCAACCCGGTTGAGGCGACAACTCCTTCAAGTGCCACGCTGCCAGCCAGATGCGATACAACCATCATAGATATGGCGAAGGACAAATAGACCGCGGGTCCCGCTGGCTCCGGGATCTTAGGCCTACTCGGTTTGTGGACATCTTCGGAAACATATCCCCTGCTCACCAGCCTAGGTATCAAAGTCCGATGAAACAGCTCGGACGTGACGAGGGATAGCACCATCGCAAGCGTTGTTAGGGAGATCCAAGTAAGCATTTTTATCATTAGCCAACCGATGAGCACCGATAAAAAGATGCTTCCAGCCGATCCGATCGTCAGCATCATCGCCAGCGTATGTCTGATATTGTCAAGCTTCACAGTCACCTACCTACTTACCGGGACTTGGGAGAAGATCTCTAGGAGGAGGAAACTCGTTTCGAGGGATCTCCATAAACCTCGTGAAAAGTGGGGAGCCAAGATAGGGGGGTTACCAGCGGCATTCACCTTAATAGGGGTCTTACCAGCAACATCCATAATTCCTTCAATCGAAGCTTACCCTTTGATTACTGTTGCAGTCTTTTCCGCCTCAATGGGACTTATAGACGACTTTATCGGCCTTAGGAATATAGAGAAGATCGTATTATCTGGTGTACCCTTTCTCGTGTTTCACAGCTCACTGAAGCCATTCCCACCCTTCCACCAAGATCCGTTCCTTCAGATAGTTGCGGCGACCCTATTCGGGATCTACGTGACCAACGCCTTCAACACTCTGGCTGGATTCAACGGCCTCGAAGCAGGGTCCTCCTTCATAATATACCTAGCGTTATCGATTCTATTACTCGCAAGGGGTGACGCCTACGGGATCATCCTGCTGATCTCACTGTCCGCTATACTGGCCTTCCTTCCCTACAACTGGTATCCCGCCAAAGTGTTTCCGGGTAATATCCTGACATTCCTCTTAGGAGGATTTATAGGCTTCATTTCAGCTCAAAGAGGAATTTATTGGCCCCTAATAATAATGACCATTCCCCACGGATTCGATTTCCTTCTGAAACTCGTAAGCTGGGGGAGAACAGGGAAGAAGATCCCCGCTAGGGTCGAACCTGATGGGATCCTTATCCCTCCACCAAATAAGTCGCTGGCGTGGTTCCTCATCAAAATAGGGGTTAATAGGGAGTACGAGCTGGTGAAAGTTATTCTCGGGATCGAGGTTGTATTAGCTGTCCTCTCTCTCCTTATATATCTTCCAAGATAACCACAATCTCTTGTTTGCGAATGAATCATCGATCCTACCAATAGCTGTGTTCTTGGGAGCGCTAAGCAAATCATCTGGATCCCTCCTAGCCAGATCGGCGAGCTCACCCATGGCATTCACGTAGGCATCCAGCTCTTCCAAGCTATCCGATTCCGTGGGCTCCATCATGAATGCCTCCTGAACTATGGGCGGGAAGTACATGGTCGGTGGATGCACCCCTCTGTCCATCAACGCCTTGGCGAAGTCGAGCGCCCTGACCCCGTACTCCCTCCTGAACTTGGACAGAGATATAACGAACTCGTGCTTACACGGCCTGTCCTTCCCGTAAGGAACCTCAAACCCCATGTCCATGAGCCTCTTCCTGACGTAATTCGCATTAAGAACAGCTATTCCCGATGAGAGCCTCACACCCTCGCTTCCTAGCAGTTTTAGATAACCCCACGCCTTCACGAGGACACCTATATTTCCGTGAAACATCCTGACCCTCCCTATGCTCTTGGGGAGGTCGTAGTCTAGGCGATAGGTGTCACCTTCTCTCACTATCAAGGGGACGGGGAGATAATCGGCTAGCTCCTCTATAACTCCAACAGCTCCAGCACCCGGGCCTCCCCCACCATGAGGCGCGCTGAAGGTCTTATGTATGTTAAGATGGGCTAGATCGACCCCCATATCTGATAAGCGTACCCACCCCATTATCGCGTTCAGGTTCGCTCCATCGTAGTAGAGGTAGCTACCATTGGAGTGTAGGAGATCTGCTATCTCCAGTATATCGCTCTCGAATATGCCCAGTGTGTTAGGGTTGGTTATCATCATTCCAGCAGTTCTCTCGCTTATAGCCGCTCTCAATGCCCCCATGTCCACGGTGCCTTCCTCGGAGGGCGGAATCCTGACCACCTTGAATCCTGCCATCGCTGCACTGGCGAAGTTGGATCCATGAGCAGATTCCGGGATGAGGATCTCATCTCTTCTTTCCCCTAGGTCAAGAAACCTCTTTCTTATGATCAGGGCCCCGACTAGCTCACCGTGAGCTCCCGCTGCTGGCTGTAGAGTGAACTTGGGCAATCCCGTTATTGAGGAAAGCATCTTCTGAAGCTCGTAGAGGACCTCCAGTATTCCCTGAACAGTCTCCTCGGGAGCATAGGGATGTGCGTTCCTGAGGGATTGATGGGACTCCAGCTTCATCACGACCTTGGGCGTGTACTTCATAGTACACGAGCCTAACCAGTAAGGGCCGCTGTCGACCCCGTAGTTCATCTGAGCTAGATGACTGTAGTGCCTGGCCACCTCCGGCTCGGTCAGTCCAGGCAATCCTATAGCTCCTCTCTGGAGATCCCGGGGAATCAAATCCTCCAGCTCTCCCACCTCTCTCCGTAGCTCGTCCTCCACTTTAGCGACTACGACACCCCCCTTTTCAATTTCCCCTAACTCGAAGACGGTGGGTTCTAGGACTCCCTCGCTGAGTTGCCACTTGGCCTGCACGTATCTCCTGTTCATGAGCACACCTCCCTCATCAGTCCCAAGAGCAGATCTAAGTCAGCAAGCCGGTGTTTCTCCGTTGTCGAGAGCAGGCCCAGCTTTCCAGTTGGATCAACATCCGGGAACAGCTTGGATACTTGAAAGGCTCCTAGGATTCCGTTCCTCAACAGCCAGCTGTTCACTTCACTCCAAGATACTTCAGATACGACGGGAATCTCCTTGAAATGAAGGGAGCCCTTGAATTGGATGTTGAAGCATGGAAGAGAGCCTAGCTTCCTCTTGAGGTACTCTGTATTGTATAGAATTTTCTCGGCGACGGACCTGATGCCATCAGGCCCAAGCAATGCTAGGTAGATCGCTGCTCTCACGGCCATCAACGAAGAGTTAGTAGTTATGTTCGAAGTAGCCTCCTCCTGCCTGATATGCTGCTCCCTTGTCTGCAGAACCATAGTATAACCGCGATACATCTTATCAACGGTTTTGGTCATCCCTATCAACCTTCCAGGAAGCTGTCTGATGTGCCTGAAGCTCTTCTTCACTGCAAATATTCCCAATGATGGACCTCCATAGCTCATGTATCCACCCAAGTGCTGTCCTTCCCCAATCACTACGTCCGCTCCCAGCTCTCCAGGTGGCTTAACTATACCAGCCAGTAGGGGGTCGGTTCCAACGACGAGAAGTGCCTCTTTGGAATGCACCATATCAGCCGCATCCTCAATTTTCCTCTCAACAACGCCGAAGAAATTTGGGGTCTCCAGATACACCATACCAACGTCCTCATCCATATTAGCCGATAATTCATCAAGAGAGATCTCTCCACCAGCCTCTCGGTTGATCTCAACTATTTGGACATCGAGGGGTTCCATGTAGGTCTTCAATACAGCCTTCCTCTCCGGATGGGTGGTCGACGCCAGCAGAATCTTCTTCCTCTTAGTGACCCTAACGGAGAACCTCCCAGCCTCGCCCAATGCGGAGGCGTAGTCATAAAGGGAGGCATTCACCACATCCATGCCCAGCAGCTCCGCCATGAGCGACTGGTATTCAAAGAGTGCCTGTAGGATCCCCTGAGATATCTCGGGCTGATAGGGTGTATACGAGGAGTAGAACTCTTGATTGGTCACTAATTCGTCCACCAGGGGAGGCACGTAGTGATCAGCCAACCCTCCCCCCATGAAGCTCAGTTTAACGGATACATTCTTCTCTAGCTTTTCATTGTACAGAGCTTCCACTTCGGACTGTGTTAGAGGTTTCCCGATTTCAGTAGGCTCGTTCATTAAGATGGAGCCGGGAACATCGGAGAACAGATCCTCTAACTTATTAATGCCCAGATAATTCAGCATCTCAGAGATAATAGGATCTGAAGCATTGGGTATCAAGCCCTCTGCAGGCATCGGCATCAGATATTACACTGCCCAGATTATCTTAACACTATGGCACTTCCATGTCATAAGCACGGAGTGGAAATGATAGTGATCATACCACATCTTGTCGGTCACACCCCTAGATAAATCGAAGTAGAAAGTCAATTTTAGGATGCAACGAGCTATTTTCCCTCAACTTACGCTACATTACCTGCTCGCGGCCCTTACTTCCGGAAAACATTGATTTGTCACTACGAAAAGTGACACTATTATATAAAGGACTCATAAAGGAAATATTAACAATAACACTACGACATCCTACCCAATTATCTCAACCATACCTTAAGGTCACGTATATTCCATTGATCTCGGTGGTATAATGGTAGTGGTATCGTTCCATATACCTCACTCCCTTATGAGGGAACTGGAGAAACTAGTCCAGGAGGTCGGTTTCACGAGCAAGAGTGAGGCCATAAGGGAGGCTATAAGACTCCTCATAAGGGAATATAAGAGAAGGAACGCTGGAGGTGTAGCTTACTGATGTTCGAGGGGATGCAGGAGGCTGGATCTCCCCAAGGAAGGGAGATGGTGGATCTCTTCAGGAGGATCTTCAATGGTCCAGCCGACGATGGATCCGGCATGCCGATGATGGACGCCGCGAGGGCTATCGACTCCTTAGACACTCCGGTGAAGAGCGAGGACTACTCCGCTGGTAACATAGTCATAGTCGGGGTGGGAGGATGCGGTTCCAATACCGTTCACAACCTGAATAAGCTGGGTGTCGAGGGAGTTAGGCTCGTCGCCATAAACACGGACAAGGTACATCTGGATGGCGTAGAGGTTCCCCATAAGATACTCATAGGAGAAAACATAACCAACGGTCTGGGTGCAGGCGGAAGACCGGAGGTAGCGAGAGCCTGCGCAGAGCAAGATTCTCACAAGATCTCGGATGCCTTAGGAAGCAGACCGGATCTGGTCTTCATAGCGGCGGGTATGGGGGGTGGAACCGGGACGGGTGCCGCCCCTATAGTCGCGAAGATAGCTAAAGACAAGGGGGCTAAGGTAATAGGCTTCGTGACGCTCCCCTTCAAAACTGAAGGGAGGCATAAATACAAGATAGCTCAGGAGGGAATAAGACAGCTTAGAAAATGGGCCGATACAGTCGTACTCATATCCAATGACAAGCTCCTACATCTTGCTGGCGAACTCCCGATAGATAAAGCCTTCGTGATGGCTGACTACACCCTAGCTATAATGGTGAAGGGAATAGCCGAGATCATCAGGAAGAGGACCATGGTGAATGTGGATCTCAACGACATAAGGACGCTCATGTCTGCTGGAGGAGTGGCGGCTGTGGGAATAGGAGAATCCAGTGATCCGAAGAGGAGGGCAGAGGAGGCGGTCAAGATGGCCCTCAGGAACCAGCTGATAGAGATCTCCCCGGATGGAGCCAAGGGGGCCTTGGTAGTAGTATACGGGGGGAAGAACCTCAAACTCACGGAAGTTCACCAGATAACCGAGATAGTGGCATCTAGGATGTCTAGCGACGCTATAATTAAGATAGGAGCTGACATGGACGAGCAGCTTGGGGACAGCGTGAGGGTGATACTCCTGCTGACGGGTATAAAATCCCCTGATGTCCTCGGACCGGAGAAGATAGGAACAATACAGCCCGTTATCAGCACGGGTATAACGGCGGTGGACGGACAGTACGATCCCGTGAGCGTGATAGAGGACGCCTTAGGCAGAGCCTACGTGCTCTACTGAGTCAGCCTCACTCTAACTATTTTCTCCTCCCTGTAACCTATTATCACCCTGGTATATTCAGGGACGTTCTCGAGGGGCTCGTCCACATCCACCAGCAGCTCCTCTATGCCCCTGATCTTGGAGGGAGTTGAAACTACTAGGACATCCTCTCTCCAATTGGCTCTCCTTATAGCGGGTACGAGCTGGTGATTCCCCCTCCCAAGGAGGAACGAGGTCCCCCCTATTGGGGTCAGAACAACTAATGGCCTGATCAGAGATCCCCCGAGGATGGACTCCATCTCGAAGTAATTCACATCCTTCAAGTACTTCCATCCCATGATCACATCCACAGTTGAAGGGTTCTTCCTGTAGCCCATCTTGGCGGCTATGAAGCTCACAGTTCTACCCGGACCTAGAACGATCAAATCCCTCGCTTTCAATCTATTGCTGATGTACCTATAGATCCCCTCGAGCACTATCTCATCTGGAGCCTCCAAGCTCTTGCTACCCTGCACCAAATGGGAGCGAGGTATCCTCAACGTACCGATAACCTTGGGGGAGAAGGAGCCACTCCTGTAGTCTTCCTCCGGTATATCAACGACCTCTCCTACTGTCTCATCCAATTTTCCCTCTAAGTAATCCCTCGCTACTCTCCCAGCATCTTCTGGGGTCTTTGCGAACACAGACGAGAACACCTTGACACCTGAAGGTATACCCAAGACCACCAGCTTGCAATTCACAACTCTCAACACATCGGCTGCCGTCCCGTCTCCACCTGAGAACAAGAGAAGGTCAACGCCCTTCCTAATGATCTCCTCAGCTGCCCTCAGTGTATCCTCCCTCGTGCTGGGACTAGAGGGCGTATACTCTAGAGGGATGAAATCAGATCCTAAACCAGCAGAAATAACTGAAATCCCACCCATCTCTCCTCTTGGAGCGTATACGATCACGTCGATATCCCTGAGGAACTTCAAAGCCCTAGCAGCCCTCTCCAAGGAGGTCTTCTTGAGCCCCCTTCTCAGTGCCTCAGCAACAGTCTCATGATCATCCGTGCCCTTCCTGCCGAGAGGACCGCCGAGCCCGGCTATGGGGTTTACTATTAACCCAATTTTGCGCCTTTTCTCGTATATATCGCTCACCCACAATCTTAAGGTGTGTGAGGGAATTGAAAGTCATTTTCCCTTTGATGAGTTCAGGCAAGGACAGAGGGAGCTCTTGGCTTACCTGTGTCGTTCATTGAGTGGAAGGGGTCTGACACTCATAGAAGCCCCGAATGGAATAGGTAAGACAGCCACCGTCCTTACTGCTATGGAATATCTCTCACAAAGGATTGGAGCTACTTTCTTGTATCTCGTCAGGACCCACAGCCAGATAGATCGCGTGTTGGATGAATGTAGAAGGTTCAGCATGGTCAAGGTAGCTGCCCTGAGGGGTAAGAGGGAGCTGTGTTTGAACTGGAGGGCCAACCGCATCGCAAACTATCACCTCTTCAATAAGAGGTGCGATGAGCTTAGAGAGGAAGGAAAGTGCCCCTATTTCGCAAGAAACAGCCAGAGAAATACGGGGAGATGTTTCGATCCCTTAGGTTTGGGCGGAAAAGGATGTCCCTATTACGGATCCCTCAGGACCATAGCTAAGGGGAACTACGATGTGGTAGTCGCATCTTATGCGTATCTCATGGATGAAGGTTTACTGAAGTTCGTGGAGGAGACTCTCGGAGGTAGAAGATCTATCCTAATAGACGAGGGTCACAACCTGAAAAAAGCGTGGCTGTCTAACCACTTTATCACAATAGAGCGGGACCTACTCAGCCCGATATCATACTACTGCTGGAGGATAAGGGATTTACTGTCCTACTTCAAGAGATCGAGGCTGAGCTACATCGCTCTTCCCAAGAAGTATCTGGCTTACTCCTTGGCCTGTGATGGAACCTTCCCCAAAGAGATTAGAGAGACCCTAATATGGATGAGAGACGAGGTTCTAGAAGCAGAAAAGGTCTTTCTATCCGACGAGGGACTCATCCTACTCAGGAGACCCAAGGGCACCCTAGAGGAGATATTCAGCAAGTATAAATCGGTCGTTCTAATATCGGGGACATGGGGTGGAAGGGGATCTAGGGGAGAATTCTTAGTGGATTCTAACTACAGAAGGGTGTCCTTGTCTAGATGGGGCCGTCTAGAGGCGTACATAACGAGGGACTTCACCACGAGATTCGAGGAGAGAAGCAGGTATGAGTATTACAGGCTAGCTACTGCTCTAGCGGACTTGTCTCACAGAGTATTCGGGAACATAGGAGTGTTCGCTTCCTCGTATGACATCTTACAGGGACTGCTTGACGCTGGCCTAGAGGAGCTCGTTGAGAGACCTATCTTCGTTGAGAGAAAGGGAATGAGGGAGACAGAGAGGGCGTATCTCATCGAGAGATACAAGAGGTCTTGGAGAGAGGGGGCAATACTTCTAGGGGTTCAGGGAGGCAGGAACAGCGAGGGTGAGGATTTTCCAGGGCCATACATGTCCACATCCGTGATTGTGGGGATGCAGTTCATGAAACCCGGTATCGTCAGGTCCCTCACACTCTCTCTATGGAGAAGATATTCGAGACTCGACAATCCCGAGCTTCTAATAGCGTGTAGATCCGCGGCGCAAGCGGCAGCTAGACCTGTAAGGTCGTCCGACGATTTAGGATTTGTGGTGTTCGCGGATGGTAGGTTCAAGCTGTGCCTGAACCTGTTCCCTAGGTGGCTGAGGGCGATGACCAAGGTTGCATCCCTTGAAGATGTACCTCAGTTAGCCGATGAGTTCTTTAGCTCGAACGGATACTTACCTGAGGATGCAAGGGTGCCCCCCGATGGAGTTAATAGCAGCACCATCTCACTTGAAGGGAAGCCTCTTAAGGAGAGATATTGAGGAATCTCTAAGGGTGGGTTCTAAAGTAGCCTTGGTATCCTTCGAGGGGTACACACTCCGAATGCTCGGAGAGGTCTTCGGACGGGAGAGAAACCTCCTGCTAATAGATGCTACCCTATCGGGGGGAATAGATCCACTCCTAATGCTTGCTCACCTGCTTGGGAGATATGATGGATTCATTGACGAGGTATACGGACCTTACGCTGTGTCTTTGAGCATCTCTAATGAGTTCGGTAGCGCTAGAAGGAAATTTTTGATAGCCATGAATCTACTAAGGTTCCTCGAGAGACAAATCCCCTTCCGCGTGAGGGCCTACACATCGTTTACTCAGTTAGACGCCCAGTTCATGAGGATTTTCGATAAGGTGACCTTCGTTAGGTGATAAATGATGCTAGATTTGACGCTCCTGATCCTGAAATCCCTCTGGTATATTCTACCCTCATATATGGCTAACATGTCACCGGTCATTTTCGGAGGGGGAAGACCCCTAGACATGGGGAAGAAGTTCCTAGACGGAAGGAGGATACTTGGAGACCACAAGACCATCAAGGGTTTCGCCTCCGGAATACTGATTGGCACGTTAGTGGGGTGCCTACAGGGAAGATCCCTAACGGGCTTCCTCCTCTCCCTAGGTGCAATGCTTGGGGATTCTCTAGGCTCGTTCGTAAAAAGGAGAATCGGAATAGAGGCCGGTGGCTCTGCCCCCTTTCTCGATCAAGAGGGATTCCTAATAATTTCCATTCTTTTCTCTTATCCAGTTGAACCTCTAGACATGTGGTCCATTCTATTCCTCTTGGTAGTGACTCCCGCGCTCCATAAGGGCACTAATGTGATAGCGCACAGGCTAGGATTGAAGGGGGTCGATCATTGAGATCCGAAGACCTCTCATTCCTCAGGGGGAGGATCCCTGATGAGTACCTGAAGAAGCTCATCGAAAGGGGTATATCTGTTAGAGACCTGCTCATCATCTCCGAAAAGCAGCTTGCGGATGAGCTGGCTATCGACAGGAAAGTTGCTAGAGAGATATTGGACACAGTTGCCTCAATTCTACTCAAACCCATACCTGCCGATGAACTCCTAAGGGAAGAGAAGCTCATCCTGAGTACTGGAATCAAAAGGTTAGATGACCTACTGGCCGGGGGGTTCCAAATAGGAACAATAAATGCCATATTCGGACCTCCAGCCTCGGGTAAAACGCAGTTCTGTCTCCATATGACAGCTAGATCTCTACTGAATGAGCATGAAGGGGGTGTAGCCTCTGAGGAGGCCGTATTCTTGGATACAGAGGGGACTTTTGTTCCGGGGAGAATGAAAACATTCCTGTACAGTAACGGCCTCGCGGACAGGGATCTATCTAGGGTGAGGGTATTCTCGGCCCCGGGTGTATCCCAACTGAAGGTAGCCCTCAAACTTTCCTCTGACTTCGTCAAAGAGGGTACCAGCAGGTTCGTCTGCGTGGATTCGATATCCTATCCTTTCAGGGGATATAAAGGGCTAGATGGCCTGAGAGAGAGGCAGGAAGAGCTCCAAGAGGTGCTGATGCTCGTTAGAAGGATCGCAGAACTAGACGCGGTGGTCCTGATCACGGTCCACGCTGTCAGATGGGGTAAGGAGATCACCTCGAAGGGCGGTTTCGTTCTTGGCCATACCCCCCACAACACCTTGTACTTCAGGAAGGCTAGGAAGAACTTGGTGATAGTATCCTTGGAGGACTCCTCTTACCTGCCTCCAGGTCAAGCAGCCTTCAAAATAACCGAATTTGGCCTAGAATCCCCGTGATAATCATCTAAGGATTAAAAGGAATAGGAGTCATCCTACTAGGTGATCGTATGCACGAGGTTCCTGGGGACAGGTACTATACCAAGACCCACGAGTGGGTTAAGCTGGAGGGTGACACCGCTATAATGGGCCTGACCTCCTATGCCGTGGAGGAATTGGGCGATATTACATACCTCGAGGTCAAACCAGTGGGAACTAAGGTCAGCCAAGGGGAGCCCGTAGGATTGGTGGAGAGCAGTAAAACCACCGAGAAGATATATGCCCCACTATCTGGCGAGATCTCCGAGTTGAACAGAGAGGTCGGCGTGGTAGAGGAGGGAAGCGATGAAATTCCGATGGGTTTGGAGACAATAACCGAGGATCCCTACGGAGAGGGTTGGATTCTCGTTATAAAGATGGGGCCGGAGGTTGAGAAGGAGATAAAGAACCTCCTCTCACCCGAAGAGTACGAGAGGCTCTTGGAGGAACACCGATGATGGGGAAGTACGTCAAATCAATAAAGGACCCTATCCACGGGTATATAGAGCTGACTCGCCTCGAGCTTGAGATAGTGGACACTTTGCCGCTTCAGAGGCTGAGGAGGATAAAGCAGCTCCCTGGATCGGAGTACGTCTATCCTGGGGCAATGAACACGAGGTTCGAGCATTCTCTCGGTGTGATGCATCTAGCAGGGCTCATGGGAAAGAGGATAAGCGAGCAATCCGGAGATGAGGATATAGTAACTCTCCTGAGGGTATCTGGCCTACTCCACGACATAGGCCACGGCCCCTTCTCTCACTCCTTTGAGCCTATCTTGAAAAGGTCTCTGGGCATGACTCACGAGGAGATGAGCGTCCACCTCGTAAAGAGTACTGAGATATCGGACATCTTGGGGAGATGGGGTGTGGGGGTTAACGAGGTAACCGACCTGATAGAGGGAGTTCATCATAGGAGGAGCCTCTCGAGAATAATAAACTCCTCGGTGGACGCAGATAAAATGGACTATACCGTTAGGGATTCCTATCACACAGGAGCTGGTTATAGCGTCGACATTCATAGGATCGCACTTAACTCGTTAGAGATTAACGGCGACCTCGTCATCAATGCCAGAGCTTTAGAAGCAGTGGAATCCCTACTAATGGCCCGATTACTATCTTTCAGGACAGTCTACTATCATAAAACATCAAGAGCAGTTCAACTGATGTTGGAGAGGGCGATGCTGTCGGTGATTGACAGATTGAATCTCGCGAGGTGCTTAGACGATCCGGAGGTCTTCCTTCAACTAGATGACTACACCATGTGGGATATCCTCAGGAGAGACGGGAGAAGCAGGGAGATAATGAATAGGCTGATGAGGCGCTACATACTCAAACTGGCGAAGGAGTGGTACAACGCATCCCTTTCCGAGGAAGAGGTTTCCGACCTAAAATCTCACATAGCGGACCGCGCAGGCCTGAACGAGGACGATCTCGTGGTGGACTCCCCCCGTATAGAGTTCATAAAATCCACGGATCTCCCCCTCCTATGGAGGGAGGGTTCTTTATTGGATCCCTTAGAGGCCTCTCCGGTCTTAAGTAGGCTGAGGAACCTTCTACCAAGGATGGTGAGAGTCTATACATGGCCACCTTACAGGGATAGGGTAAGACAGATATTGAAAGACCGACGCCCCGAGGATCTACTTTGATGTGCCGGGGTTGCCGGGAACCATTTTTAACTTAGAGGCTTAGTTGTAGAGCGGGGGTTCCCCATATTAGGTAAGGAGTTCCTAGTGTGCGGAGAGAGCTGCAGGAAGGTTCTGTCAATGACCCTGATAGGGCTATCGAGACTTCACGGGACCCACGAGGAGAGGGAGCTCTGGTCAGGCTCTACCCCCCAAGTGAAGAAGGGTTATGTGTCCTACGAGGTGGTTCTACTAGAAGAAGGAGGAAAACCATCCCCCTTTCAAGGTGGGAACGCAGTTAAACATGTCATAAAGATTCTCCACGGTCCTGAGGATCCCATAGGAGAGACTCACAGGTTTAGGGTGACATTAGGATACTATTACATAAGTGGGGGGAGGGCCATCCACCTCAAGAGAGACATCTATTTGATGAATGTTCGGGGGGTCGAGAGAGGTGCGTTGGTCTCATTGAAACTCGAGAAGGGTTTATCTAGGATCGGGTACGACGAACTGATCTCTAAAATCATGGAAAAGGCCCAAGAGTCTAGCTGGGAATCTAAGATAGTTTACGCCTCCTTTCCTGACGAGATAAGCTCCTGTAGATAGAGCTGGCCTTCTCGATCGCCTCCAGTAGAGAATTTATCCTCAATAAGTCGTCGTCACTCAGTTCCTCACCTGCCTCATGGATTATCCTGTCCAGATGCCTTATTAGATCCCTCATTATTCTCTCCATCACTAACCTCTGTTCCTCTATCCTCACCTCTTCTTCCGAACTTACCAAGATGACCTTAGTCCCACATACTGCACAGACAACCTCTCCACCGGGGGTTTCGAAGAGAGGAGATCCGCAGACGGGACAGGTCTCGGGGAGCATCTTCCATCCCTTAAGCAGAGCCTCCGCAAGCTTTCTACTTCTCTCCTCCGGCCCCAGGCTCCCCGACATCGAGTGATCCCCTTAGCTTAATCGCTTAGGTAATAATTTTTTAAGTCGATGAGGTGCGATCCTACAGGAGTCTGCTTGATTCGGAGGTGATTGTTATGGCCACCAAGAAGTCCCAGAAGATTAAGGAGTATGAGCAGTTCCTATCAGAGGCCATACAAAGGCTTGATAAGATTTCTCAGGATAGAAGCGTCCCAAGGAATATAAGGAGGGCTACGACCGAAGCAATCGAGGCTCTCAGAGATGAGAACTTTAGCTACGGGGTAAGGGCCAATAAGGCCATTTCTATCCTGAATGAGATAGTAAATGATATTAACATGCCCTTCCCGACTAGGTCCGAGATCCTCCTAATAATCGGCCTCTTGGAGAGGATAAGGGACTAACGGTCCCTTTTTCTGCACAGCGCCGAGATTAATTCGCTCTTGAGGAGGATATTCTCCCATAACAGCACCTTACTTTCCGAATTGTCTTCCGCGACAAGTCTCATCAGATCCGACAGGGAGGACACTGAGTAAGAGATTAAGTGGTATAGATCATCAGCTACTGGTCGCTGCTCCATTAACGACTTTATGTTCTCCAAGCCCCTTAGAATAGGTTCCAGCTCTCCTAGATCAGTCGAAATATTACGCAACCTTTGAATTACCCCATCAAGCACCTCGGCGTAGTTCCTTGCCCTCTCTTCCCCTATCGAGCTATGAGGCTCACAGCATAATCTGACAGATCCAGCTAGTGTGTCCAATATGCCCATCGCCGCCTCTATCTCCCTCCTCAGGTTAGCCCTCCTTGAAGTCCTAGTGCCCACATCGCTCAATATCCTCTCCCGAGCCCACTTGAGCTGAGATTCCAAATCGCTGATCTTAGAGCTCAGGTCAGATAATTCACTCTTCAATTTGATAATAGCCTGAGGTCCGTACTCGTCGAGAAATCCCATGAAAGAAGCCCTATCTACCTCCGCAAGCTCCAATATCTCCTCGGGAACATCTCCGGCCAGATCATCGAAGCAGGTGATTCCCGTCTTGGAGAGTAGATCAGCTAGTCTCTCCCCAACTTCACTGCCGAAGTAGCTCTTCAGCGAACTAAGGAGATAATCGGAGACGCGATTTCTTCTCATACTACCATCCCTAAGGAGTGCCGGGGGAGGGATTTGAACCCTCGACCTTCCGGTCTTCAGCCGGACGCTCTCCCCCTGAGCTACCCCGGCAGTTAAATGGTGGACCGGGGGGGACTCGAACCCCCGACCTCCCGCATGCCAAGCGGGCGCGCTACCAGCTGCGCCACCGGCCCCGAACCATCATGGATGGCATGGGAATTTTAACCTTTTCTCTGCGCGTGAGGCGCTCCCTCAAGAGAGGGGTGAACCGATTGAACAGTCATTGAGGGTTATACAACCCTTAAGCCCTTCCACCTCACCTTGTTGGCCCACTCGTACCTTCTCATCCTCTTACTCCTTCCAAAACCACACGCTGCACAGTAACCCTTTCTTACATTGTACGAGTGCCGTCCGCACCTCCTGCACCTGATGTGGGTCTTGCCCCTGCCCCTTCTACCCATTGACGGTGTTCCCTTCACCATAACAGTACCCCCCTCACTCCATCTCTATCTTCGGTGTGGATATGGCGATCACGTTGTCTCCCCTTATTAAAACCCTCTTACCTATGCTGTTTTGCTTAGTCTCCCCATCGGGGGTGGTATATATCTCCTCAGCGTTATCCAAGATGAGGTTGAGATGGTTGTCGTAGGCCCTCAATATCCCCCTAACGAATATGCCATTCTTCAAGGATACCAAGATGTTTGTGTTAACGCTCTTGGAGAGGTATCTCATGGCGCTGGACATGTCAGTTCCCCTCGTTGGTTCATTGAATAAGGGGGCATTTCCCTTTTAAATAGGTTTTGGATGCGATATTCGAGATCGGATCCGCGGGACTTGCCAGTACTATTAGCTCCCTGTAAATGGACCACCGTTGAAAATTCCCTCCTATCCCCATATAAAGCGATCGGGGAAAGGAAAATCCTCTTTTCATGCCCCCAGTCGAGTAGTCTTTAAATATGTGTTGAGGTGGGATTATCGAAGCAAGTTCGTGGGGGTTGTACTTTGGGTTTCTTCAGAAAGCTCTTCGGAAGGGGAGAGGAGGAGTACGAGGAAGAGTACCCTGAAGAGGGATATGAGGAGGAGATCGAGTACGAAGATCTAGATTATGAGGTAGAACCGGCGAAGGCCAAAGTTCTAGCTGAGAAGGCGATAACTGTAAAGCCTATGAGCCTGAGAAACGCTGAGGACGTAGAGCAGGTTCTCAATGAGATAAGCGAGGGCAATATAATTCTTCTGAGATACGATGACTTGGCTGCTGAGGGTGAGGAGAAGCTGAGGTTCATCATACAGAGGCTGAAGGAAAGGGTTCTTGAGATGGGTGGGGACTTGGTGCTGATAAGGGATAGGGGCTATCCTCCCATACTGATAGTCCCTAGGTTCGTGGAGATATGGCGCAGTCCCGAGTGACTCCATCTTTTTAGGCGTTGCTCAAGCCAGTTTGAACGTCTCTCCTATGTGGGGGGCGGAGAACCTCATCCCGCCTATACTCTTGTGGGCTAGAGGGATGAACGATCTTATTTTGCTCTCCTCTCCGTGCACTAGGAAGACCCTGTGCGGTCTAGGCTCAACTGTATTCAGGTAGGTAAGGAGCTGTACCTTGTCGGCATGAGCCGAGAACCCCTCGACGACATGAACCTTGGCCCTCACCTCGACCGTGACTATCTCACCTTCCTCGTTGGGCACCCTGATCTCCCTAGCTCCGTCCCTTATCCTCCTACCCAAGGTTCCCTCGGCCTGATAGCTCACCAGCACTATGGAGTTATCCTCATTCGGTGCCATGAGCCTCAGATACTCGACACTGGGACCTCCGGTGAGCATTCCCGACGGAGCTATAATCACAGCAGGCCCGCCAGTGGTCACATCGGGCCTCTCATCGGGCCCACCGATGAAGTTGAAATGGGGATCGGTGAAGGGATCCCTGTCCTCCTTGAAGACCCTGTTCCTGACGTAGGATGAGAGATAGTCCGGATAGGCTGAATGGATCGCTGTCGAGTCATAGATCATACCATCTAGGTAAACCGGTATGTCTGGGAGTACATCCCTGCGGAACCCATCTACTAAGGAGAGCATTATTTCCTGGGCCCTCCCCACAGCCAAGGCGGGAATGAGAACCTTCCCTCCTCTCTCAGCCGTCTCCCTTATTATGGAAAAGAGTGCTTCCTCGGCCTCCCTGAGGCTGGGCAGCACATCCCTCTCCCCACAGTATGTGCACTCCATTATGAGGGTTTCCACCCTCGGGAACCTCCTCATAGCCTTATCCAATAGCTTGGTGTCCCTGTATCTGAAATCTCCGGTGTAGAGGATGTTATGCTTGGAGCTCTCTATGTTGAGGTGGGCCAAGCTCGAACCCAGTATGTGCCCAGCATTGTAGAGGGTGAGTTTTATGTCAGGGGATATGTCGACAGTCTCCCCGTAATCCAAGGTAATCATGTGGTTCATCAGGTTCACAACATCCCTCCACGAGAAGAAGGGTGTTATCCCCATCTTCTGGGAGAGGTTCAGGTAATCATAGAGCAGGAGCATTATCAGGTCTCTGGTCGGTTTCGTCAGATAAACTGGACCCCTGTATCCATACTTGAACAGGAGGGGCAGGGCTCCGGAATGATCGAGGTGAGCGTGGGTCACCACCACGGCATCGAGTTCCTCCAGCCTGAATATGGGAAGGTCGAATCTCGGGAAGGGATTTCTACCACCCACACTTATCCCACTATCTAGGAGCACGGTGCTCTCATCCGTGTGAACTAGGATGGCGCTTCTGCCCACCTCCCTAGCCGCCCCCAAAAATGTAATGAACAGGCCCCTATCAGCTCCCACTGGGGGCCTATATATCCTAGAGGAGAGCCTTTTGAGGATTCTCTTCCTCTCAACAGATCCTGAGATCAAGATGTTGTAGAAAGTCTCCAAGAAGGCCGATTTTATTGTGGGAGCCCTTATTATGATGGGTCTCCATCCAGTCTCCTTCAGGATCTCCAGTATGTTAGAACCGCCCTTCCCTACGACGTAACCCGTCCGCTTAGCAATTATGTACACCTCGTTCGTCTCCTGAACAAATTTTATATCAATTATCTCAGCTTTCTGAGGAACTAGCTTCCTTATGAACTCTATGGTGGCATTCTCGTCCTTTAAGGGTTTCGATGCCAGCACTATGATCTTCTTCTTCAGGGTCTTCGCGGCGTTAGTGATGGCGTCAGGTATATCCAATATCTCCCTAGGATCCTCCGCGTAAACGACGACGAAAGGTCCCTCCAAATCGACCTTGGTTATCTTTGCGTACTGGGAGAGGTATTCCCTCACCCTCCTTTTCAGCTGCTCTACGGGCTGCAATCAGACACCCTCATCCCGAAAGCTCCTTCCACAACTCAGTGATCTCCTCCCTAGAGAGGAACCTCACGCCACCTCTGTCTATGACTACTACGTCAATTCCATCCCCGGTAGCCGAGTCCCTAGAGAGAGCAGCTATCATTCCAGAGATGACGAGCTTTAGTGCGCGCTCCTTATCCATATCCGGAGAGTACCCCTCCTCAATGACTGAAATGGCGACGGGAGATCCAGAACCCGTGGCTAGATAATCCTCCTCGGTCAAAGTCCCGAAGAAGTCCACATTGAATAGATGCGGGCCCTCCCTGTCTATGCCCCCCACTATTAAGTGGGCCATTAGGAAATACGGTCTGTAATTCCTCAACATCACAGATAGGAGCTTCGCCATGCCCTTCAAGTTCAGCGGCCTCTCCATATCCAACTGATAGAGTTCAGCCATGGCCTTTACGTGATTGACTAGGTACTGCCCGTCAGCGACCAGCCCTGAAATGGTAGCGACCGCGTAGTCAGTCAACTGTATGGTCTTGACGGCGCTCTTGCTGGCGACGAAGGTACCACTCGTAGCCCTCTTATCCGAGGCTATTATCACCCCATCCCTGAACTTGACGCCAACGGTCGTAGTTCCCTTCAGCAGCTTCTCTAGCTGCTCGGGGACATCAGCATGTGCCCCTCCAGTCCTAACATCATGGAACATAGAACCACCTTTAGGTGAGGCTAAGTAGCTATCCCCTTTCACTGGGGGCAATCGAATTAAAAGGATTCCGCTGAATCAGCATCGGTGCACTTAAATGACTGATGGGGAAAGAGTGGGCTTGGTACCGTCCTCTCTAGCTAAAAGAGGGTTCAAATTCACCTTCGAGGGGATATCAGAATCGTGTAAGACCTGCAAGCTGAGGTCAGCGTGCGTTGATGGATTGGAGATGGGCAGGATATACGAGGTCGTGGAGGTTAACAGGAAGAAGAGGTTCTCCTGCCCGCTACACGGTGAAGTTGTGCTGGCTACCCTGAGGAAGGCCCATATTCTCGTCGCTCTACCTTCTGGCCTCATAGAGGGCGTCACGATGCAGTATAAAGGGATGGAGTGTGAGGATATCTCATGCAAGAATTATCCGTACTGCAACCCGGAGGGGATCGTGCCCGGAGACAAAATAAAGATCGTGAGAGAGGTTGGCCCCCTATCCGGTTGCTCAAAGGTGGCTGGCTTCAAGATATACGAGGTTGAGGTCAGGTGATCTCAACCTCCAATCAGGACTCTCGAGTTTGAGACCCTTCAGCCTCCGACTCCTTCTTGGGGATTTCGAACTCCTCTAGGAAGCGGACCTTCTTAACACTTTTGACATGTCTCATTATCAGGGAGAGGGACCTTATCTTCCTAGAGTAGGCATCCCTCAGCACGTATGCCTTGGAAGGAAGCTCTACGGTCACCACGCCCTCCTCCACCTCCTCGACTTTTATGTCCTCTAAGGGCACGTCGAAGGAGTCCGCCACTATAGCCCTTACCTTCTCCAAGTCGTTCTCTATCTTCCTGACCACCTTCCCGGACACCACCAGTTCCCTGCCCGCCAAGGGATGGTTGAAGTCTATGGTCACCCTCCCACCGGTAATTGACTGAATTACCCCTCTCTGCCCGTCCACGTAGACAGTCGCCCCGATCTGAGGCTGGATACCCTCCCTCTCCAGCCTCTTTACCGAGAACACCCTGACCTTTCCCCTGTCGTAGGGGCCGTATGCATCTTCAGGACTTAATTTGACCTCGAAACTCTCACCTTCGTTAAGATCTTTCAGTGCTTCCATCACCTTGGGGAAGAGGTCAGCCTCTCCAGGTATCACAAGTACTGGCAGGTACACAGACCTCTCGTCGTATATTCCAGACTCCTTGGCTGTCTCCTCCACAGTCGTCTGGTATATCTTACCCTCCCTCGCGTCCTTTACCGTGAGATCCACTAGGAGAAACGCTTTACCGCTCAAATCCAACACCAAGGAGAGAAAAGGGTGGGAGTATAATAAATTGATCTATCCTTTGACGACACCTATGGGCCTGAGCCTCGCGACGAGCTTGGCTATGCCGGCGCGATGGGTGACATTCACTACTTCATCCACATCCTTGTACGCGCCCGGTGCCTCCTCCGCAGCCACTGCGAAGGAAGCTGGCTTGACTATTATTCCCCTTTGAGCGAGCATCTGGACTATCTGCGTCCCCCTATATATCCTCTTAGCCCTTGCCCTGCTCATAACCCTGCCAGCGCCGTGTGCGGTGGTCCCGAAGGACTCGCTCATCGCCTGATGGGTGCCCACCATGAGATAGGAGGCCGTTCCCTGAGATCCGGGAATGAGCACCGGCTGGCCAATGTCCCTGTAGTCGCTGGGTACCGCTGGATGACCTGGCGGGAAGGACCTGGTAGCCCCTTTCCTGTGTACGTAGACCTTCACCCTTTTCCCATCTACGTCATGCTCCTCCAGCTTTGCTATGTTGTGGGCAACATCATAGACTAGCCACATGCCCATATCCTCAGCGCTCCTCCCGAAAACTTTTTCGAAGGATTCCCTGACCCAGTTGGTTATCATCTGCCTGTTAGCCCAGGCATAATTCGCCGCTCCCCTCATGGCCTTGAAGTACCTCTGAGCCAGTTCAGTGTTGGCATAAGCGCATATCAGCTGCTTATCAGGGAGCCTGAAGTCCAAGTTCCTGATATTGGAGAGCATGAGTCTGAGGTAATCGTCGGCCACTTGATGCCCGAATCCCCTGCTTCCGGTGTGGACCATGGCTGTGATCTGCCCCTCGTGGGTTATGCCCATGACCTTCGCCACCTCCGGATCGTATATCTTGTCGACCACCTGAACCTCCAAGAAGTGGTTACCGCTCCCCAACGTTCCCAGCTGAGGGGCACCTCTCTCCTTGGCCCTCCTACTTATCACGGAGGGATCGGCTCCCTCCATCATCCCCCCTTCCTCAGCGTGCTCCAAGTCCTTCTCCCACCCATAACCGTGTTCCACAGCCCATCGTGCTCCCATCAGGATGACCTCGTCGAGCTGCTGGGGAGTCAACCTTAACTTGCCCCTGCTGCCCAATCCCGAGGGGACATTAGCGAATAGTGTGTCTACCAACTGCCTCAGCTTTGGCCTGACCTCATTCTCGCTCAGATCAGTCCTTATCAGCCTGACCCCACAGTTATGGACGATCATCCCGTTGGCCACGAAGTTGTGGGCCCTGTGCTCGACACCGACATCGTAGAACTCCCTGTAGGAGGGCCTCATCCTCTCGACCCTCTTGACCCTCTCAATGACCATGCCACCCCTCAGCCCATAGGCATCGACGAACTCCTCGAAGGTCGGGAACCCCTTCGGGGGCCTAGCGTCTCCCGCCGGGTAGTAGAGGGAGCGCTCGACGAACCTCCTGTTCACCATACCCTTCACGGATTCGTAGGCTTTCTTCAGGCTTCCCGTCCTCCTGTGGACCTCTCTGGCCCTCTCTGCCGCCTCACGCCTGATCTCCTTCACCCTTTCCTTTCTGACGAGGTATGCATAGGCCCAGAGACCCCTCTCCTTCTTCCTCGGATCGTACTCGTAGCCCACCCTTCCTAGGAAGTTCCTTATGTTCTCGTCCCCCTCTATCACGAGCCTGTATGAGACGCTTCCCTCTACAGTTTCTATCCTGTATATGAGGCTCGATATACCGAACTCCCTGAGCAGGTCCGCTACGTCCTTCAGGTAGCCCAGGAGGCTGTCCTCAAGCCCGGACCTCTTGTGCTGGGTGAGGTGTATCGGGAGGGGCGTGTACCTCTTGAAGATGGGTGCGCTACCGTCAGCCCCGAAGAGGCCAGCCAGAAAGTTCCTCTTCACCCAGAGGGGCGCCTCCCTTATCCACTCCGGGACCGAGAAGGGGACCTCCGATTTCTTACCCTTGGGCATCCCGAGCCTCTCCATCAGCAGGGCGAAGGACCTGCTGGCCACCCTGAGCTCCGAGTTATCGCCCCTCCTCGTGTAAAGGCTCGCGCTCACTCCCAGCCTCTTCAGATCCCTCCACACCTCCTCCAGCGTATCCTTCAGGCCGTAGAAGGAGATGTGAAGCCTCCCTGACATCTCCCCGAGGTGGCCGTCCCCCATCGCGAAGCCAAGCAGCCTCGCTATCGTACCGATCCTCGGGTCCTCCCAGCGCAGCGGGATCAGGCCCCTCTCCCTCAGGTACCTCCTCACCTGATGATCCTCGAAGACGCTCTCATCGAGCAGCACCCCGCTCCTCTCCTCGTACTCCACGCCCTCGAACGGGTACACGACGATGGAATCGCCGGCCCTCAGCTCCCCCATCTGCCTGTAACCTTCGGGGGTCAGGATGGGGTGATCTGCACTGCCTTCGAGGGAGCGGCCCGACTCAGTGATCAGCCTGATCGCGAACTCATCGGCCTCCCTCACGGCCACGAAGAGCAGGTCCGAGTAATCGTTGTGACCCTCCTCGGCATCATAGACCCTGAGGCCGTGGGGCTTCTTGGGGAGGTCCGAGAGCCTTATCCTGAAGCCATGCTCCGTCAGTATCTCCGAGTCCGGGGAGAGGCAGTTGATGTCAAAGCCCACGCCTCCGGGGCTTATTACCCCTTCATAAGCGTCGAAGGCGGCCACCCCCCCTATGGGGAACCCGTAACCCTCATGTATGTCTGGCATAGCTATCGAATACTTGTAAATGCCGGGGAGAGTTGCTACATTAGCCAGCTGCTCCACAGCTCCCCTCTCTATCTGCCTCATCAGCTTCTCACTGGCGAAGACCAGCCCGGGAACCCTCATTCCGGGTTTAAACCCTTTAGGAAGCTCCCATCTGACTTCATCGATTTTTCTGAAGAGAGACTCCACACCCAAGCTTCCTCACCCGTTAGCTAACCTATGCAACCATATATAAGCTTGTTAACCCCATTCTCAAAGGACGGTGATCTCTCCTGAGGCTTAAAAAGAGCTTGGGCCAGCACATAATGATATCGAGGAAGTGGCTCGGTGTCATGGCGGATCTACTTTCAATAAGATCCACCGATTCTGTGGTCGAGCTGGGGGCTGGAACTGGAAATTTGAGTGAGGAGATACTGAAGAGAGGTCCCAAGAGGCTTATATTGGTGGAGAAGGATCCCAGCATGATATGGCATCTCAAGTCTAGGTTATCATCCGATCCCCGGGTGGAAATAGTTGAAAAGGACATCAGAGAGGTGCTACCCATCAGGGGTTATGAGAAGGTAGCCGCCAACCCACCTTATTACCTATCCTCAACCATCCTAATTGGTCTCACGAGGAGCGATTTCGAGAGGGCGGTGATGACCTTCCAGAGGGAATTCGCCGAGAGGATGGTCGCCTCCCCCGGGACTCCAGAATATGGAAGCCTGACGGTGATATCCTCTCTCCTTTTCAGCGTGAAGATCGTGGCTGTAGTGGGGAAGAAGGCCTTCAAACCCCCACCTAAGGTCGAATCGGCTATAGTAGTGATAGAGCCTAGGGATGTTGAACCTGAGGTGAGAGAAGCTATTCTCGAGTACTCCAAGACGATATTCTCTAGGAGGAAGAGAACCCTCAGGAATGTCCTGAGGCCCTTGGTGGGTGAAAAGGTGGAATCAGCTCCCTATGTGGATAGGAGACCGTACCACCTATCTCCAGAGGAGGTGCTGGAGGTGATACTTTGGCTGAGAGAGCTAAGATCAGAGTGAGGGATCTCGAGATTGAGACTCACAGGGAGGTCTATACGCCTGCAGAGGACTCACTGCTCATGCTCGACTCCGTAGACCTGTGGGGAGATCTTAGAGGATTAAAATGCCTGGATGTGGGAACAGGCACGGGTATAGTGGCCATATTCATGGCTAGGAAGGGGTGCGAGACCTTCGCAACGGACCTAACCTCAGAGTCAGTGGAATTAGCCCGTAGAAACGCCGAGCTAAATGGTGTAGACCTCCATGTCGCCCAAGGTGACCTGATGAATCATTTCAGGGATTCTTCCTTCGACATCATAACGTTCAACCCACCATATCTCCCGGAACCCCCGAGCAATGTCAAGCTCTCCATATCTTGGGTCGGAGGTTTGATGGGTAGGGAACTCATCGATCGCTTCCTCTCAGATCTTCCTCGTGTTATTAAAGAGGGTGGAAGGGCAGCAATACTGCACGCGGACTACAACGAGCCACGTCTGACTCTAGAATGGGGAAGAAAGAGGGGATTCGATTCCCACATACTAGGTAGGAGGAAGCTAGCATTTCATGAGCTGATTGTTATCGAGCTCAGACCTAGAAGCCTGAGAGCTGAGCGCCCCTGACCTGCTTCACCATCTTGTAGTGTTTCCTGCATAGGGGTATCTTTTTCCCGGTGTCCTCCTTCAGCTTCAACTTCAACTCCTGTATGAAGGGGAGAAACGACCTATCCACCTCCTTCGAGGCCGGTTCGTTACAACCTTCTATTGCGCAAACTTTTTCATCCTTCAAACCGAAACACCTCCTTCATCAATAACCCGAGAGAACTTCAACTTAAGCCTCTGCCTCTGGTGGGTTAGTTCTTAAAAGTAGTGTCCTATAAAAGGGCGGCGGTGGTTACTTAAGTGCTCATCTCTACCATTGTGCTAGTGCTCCCGTAGTTCCTATAGTGGTCTATTATACTGTTCAACTTCTTCTCTACACTTCTTCTTATATCTTGTAGAGTGTGATTCCTCATAACAAATAGTTGTTGCTGAATCTCCTTTCCTATCTTCTCAAGGGTCTCTTGATGTATCTTCCTAACTACGGCATCCACAGTCGCGCCCCCCGGTGGATCAGGAGGTCTATTTGCCGACGCGACGGTTACCTGTAATAAAGGTATAGCAAGACTTAGCAGTGCTACGATCCAATCATTTATTGTAATACCGACTAGTTCCTCATTACTAATGACCATTTTATACATATCCGGTAAATCTTTTAAGACTAAGCTAATAATGCCGCATGCTAGATCGCCGTATACAGGTATGCTCTGATACTCCCTATTAACACAGGGCTTTTCAATTATCTTTTCGTTGTACGTGGCTACTCTAGTTAACACTATTCTGGTAAACTTGGGGATACTCCTCAAAGCCACTGTGACATTGTCAGGCCCATCCTTTCGTTCTAGTGGCTCTTCTATTTTGGCTCTTATAGCCTCTATAATATCTATCTCCTTAATGGTTTCAAAGCTTGACTTCGCTATGACGAACAGGGGAACGAAAACCTTATGCTTCCTATTTGGAATAGGGTATTCAACTAAGAGCATATAATCTATACCGAAGTGATATGACTTCAACATAGCACGATTTCTACTGGTTAATATTACTGATTCTTCCTTTAGAATGCCGTGTAGGGCAAGATCAACAACCCCGCTTGGCTTAAAAACTAGATCACCAAGTAAACGCTTATATGATTCAAGAAGTAATACTCTAAAAGCCCCGAGGCGGACAGGTTCATTGCTCGTGGCGTAAAGCGTCTTCGACAATACATCGAGATACTCCTTTACTTCTCTCTTACAGGCAAAGGCATTGATAGTTTCCTCACAGCAAGGGAAATACTCTCTCTGAAGCTCCTCTACTAGATTCTTAATAAAATCTCTAAGAGTTCGAAATAACAAGTCCTCTATGACGAAATTATGGTAATGATAAGTCAAAAACTCGATGGTTTCATTAATAGAATTATTAAAAGGACGACTTCTCGTCGACATTCCATTCATAATAATTGAGTGCGGTATCATCTCATTTATAACATTAATTATCATCAGATACTAACAGGCATTTAGTTATGCCAAATGCTGGCTACAATATTGATGTCAATAGTCGTTTCTGCAATGACGATAAACCATATCAAAAATTCAGCACATTCCCAGGACGTCTAGCGAATAGCGGGCCCGGGGGGACTCGAACCCCCGACCTCCGGCTCCGGAGGCCGGCGCTCTATCCATGCTGAGCTACGGGCCCGGAGATTAATACCCTGAGTCCGATATAAAATCGCTGTAGGAGCGGAGGGATCAACCCTCCTTCTTCTTGAACTCGGTATAGCCGCACTTACCGCAGGTGTACCTGTCCCTGTGCTCGGCCATGAAGGAGCCGCATCTCGGGCACATTCTCTTTTTTCTGACTAGCTTGTCCCCCTCAATGGAGTAGTACTTCCACACTTGAACTGGCTTGTGCTTCATGAGGATACTCCCTCCTCCTCTCCCTCATTCCTCTTTATTATGTGGTCTGGCTCTATAAGTAGGGCAAAAGCCCTGCTGCTATAGGCCATTGCCACGACCTCGGCCTCTTCCTTCCCATACTCTGTGATGATCCTCCTGATAAAGAGGTTTCCAATCGGTTTCCCGAGCTCTCTGGCTAGGGCCTCTCTTATCTCTTTCCTAGATGGAGTGCCTCCCTCAAACCGCACCCTAGCGATGATCTCTTCCCTCTGCAGCAGCGGGTTTTCCCTGCGCCTGACGATCTCCAACTCCATTTTCGCCTCCCTTCTTGCGTTTACTTCTCCAATATATAACCTCTACCTCACCACACCCTCAAGGCGTACATACCCACCTTCTCGTGACCTAGCATCTTGGCGAGCTGGGAGCGTAGAGGGTCTGTGATGGCAACTATGCCCTCCCAGTTATAGGTTAGGTCATCTGATCCGCATACAGGACATTTGTTCTCGGTGGTGAGAGCCTTACAATTCCTGCAGGCCTTCCATTTAGCCATAAGATCACCTACTCATGACTCTCTTTTTCCTTCCCCTTCTCCTCTATCTTTCCGAGCTTCGGCTGTCTCATCGTCAAGGAGACCCTGACTATTGGCTCTCCTCTGAGGAGAGCCGCGGGACTGGGTTTACTAACCGTGGTTATCCTAGCTCTGACCCTATCCCCCTTCCTAAAGGTGATCTTCGCCTTCTTGCTCTGCAGCACCCCCGCCCTGTGTATGAAGACGTCATCGCCCAGCTGGGAGATGTGAACGAACCCGCTTATCGGACCTATGGAGACAAACATCCCGTAGTCCACGATGTTCTCCACCTCTCCCTCGACTATCTCGTCCTTAAGCGGTAGGTAGGTTAGGACCTTGAACTTCGCCCTGACGTATATGTTGGGGCTACCTATGATGGACTTACCGTGGCTTAGTTCCGTGACCTCAAGCACATCCAGAACTAGGCCCACATCCCTGAGATAGCGTCCTATGTACTTAGAGCCGAACTGCTCCCTCAGTATGGATTTAATATCCCCAGTTATATCAGCAGGCTTAATGAAACCAACATCACTCATCTCTGTTATATAAAACAATTCTTCCATTCCCCCGCTAGCCCTGAGAGGTCTTACCACTCCAGAGATCAGCTTTCCTTACTTAACCTTAACGGATCATCGAGCACTAATTTCTTCCCCGCCCTGAGGTATATAACGGGAACACCCTCCGTCAACAGCCTCTCCTTCAATTCCAGATCGAAAGTGGCCACAATGGCTCCTAGCTCCTTAGCCAACGCCATTATATCGTCATCGGCCTCCTTGCAGTATCTCTCACTTACCGAGATGCCATGCTTCTCTATTACCTGCAGGGCGACACTCGCAGCGATCCTCCTCTTCCCCTTAAGAAAACTTTCCAGCTCCTTAACCACGGATTTTGTGGTAATTAGTTTTGCATTGGGGTAGAACTTCCTCAGATCACTCAGATTCAGGAACCTGAGCTCCGCCAAGGCCATTAGGAAGGAAGTGTCCAAGACGATGTACCTCAAATCGACCACCCGAATGGGCCCGGGGGGACTTGAACCCCCGACCTCCCGGTTATCAGCCGGGCGCTCTGACCAGTCTGAGCCACGGGCCCAGTGGACCGGGGGGGACTTGAACCCCCGACCTCCGCCTTGCGAAGGCGGCGCGCTACCAACCTGCGCCACCGGCCCAATGCCAACTACCCACTCCCCTAAATAAAATTTTACAGTCAAAGGATCAGTATTCCCTTAGTTCATATCGGAGAACAGCCGCCACGCCGCCTAGAGCTTTGAGCTGCATACCCCATTCGGTACCCGAAGATATCACGTAGATCTCAGCTCCGCTCTGCTTTCCCATCTCTCCCAAGTGCTCTATTATGTCCACCTCCTCCACCTCGTATACCGTTCCTCCGCAATTCGGGCACTGCCAGCCAGATAGAGAAGCCTCCCTGTCCTTTCTGATGATTCTCTGCTCCTCATAGCCGCACTGAGGGCACCTGATCCTCACCTTCTTCACTGGTATGTCTTCCAGCACCAAGACCTTCTCGGCAGCTCCGGCTTTCAGAGCCTTCTCGACCTCGCTTATCCCGTAAGCTACTTTACCCGGCTCCTTGGCCAAGAGCCGGAAGACCTCCTCCACCAGAGCCTTCTCTTTGTAGAGAGAGGATTCCTTAAGGAGATCTTCTGCCTTCATCACCAACTCCCTGACTCCCTGCTCCTCGGTGTAGGATAGGGGTATATTAGCGATTATCTTCTTCTGCAATCTGTAATCCAAGAAGTTACCCTCCTCGAACTTCTCTCTAGCATCTCCAGGTCCTCCAATTATTATCCCCTCTAGCTCACCCTCTAAAGGCAGGAGAGCCTCGTTCGCCCTCTTCCCCAGCCTCTTGAAGAAGTCGTGCACTCTCTCCTCTCTTATCCTCTCGAACCTCCTCTGGGACTGTCCTCCAGCACTATGCTTTGGAGGTATGTCTGAGGTGACCCAGTCCACTATCTTATAGTTGGGGCCCCTGAGCACGGCTATGACGCCACCGCCCCTGTCCATAACTATGAGGCCGTAGGCCTTCTTCTCCTTGGCCATCTCCTCTAGGGGTTCCACGTAGAACTCATGGTCACATACGTACTGGAAGGATCTGACGGGTTCTGGTGGTTCTATCACGTAGATCTCGATCTTCTCAGTCCCTCTATCCTTGCCCTGAGGTATCGCCCCACAGAAGACGACCAGTCCGTGCTCAGGTACCTTCCGGTACAGTTTAAGCCTCTGTATTATGCTCTCTATGGCGCTCTGGACATTTTTCCTGGTTAGCTTGTCCTTGATATTGCTAGCTTGATCGTACTCGTCCCTCAGGTACTTTATAACATCATAAACATTTCTTCCAGGTGGGATATATAGGGAAATAAGCTCAGTACCTCTACCCCTCTTACCCTTCAGCTCTTTTATCAGCTTCTTGAACTCGTATCGCTCGTAGGTTAGGGACAAAGTTTTTCACCCTTACGAGAGGTGGAATGGCATCCGACTTAAAAAACTCCATCAGGTGTAGCATGGTGCCTATGATCCAAGTTGTGCTGTTCGAAGACACGCGGGTCGGTGACATCTCCCCCTTGACCGACCTCACACTGATGCAGGAGGTCGTAGTTGGTGGAGTTAAGCAGTTCGAGAGGATGGATAAGTGGCTGGGTACTCGAACGAGATGGCTCGTGAGGAATGGCTATGAGGAGAAGGTCCCCAAGGATAGAAAACCCGATTTCGGAGATCCTGCTTTACTTCTAAATTCTCGTCTAATATCGCCTGAGGTCCTTTCTAAGGTCAGGGGTCTGGAACCCGGTGAGGCCTTGGTAAGCAAGGGGCAGGTGGTCGCCGCTAGGGTCAACTCACTCGATTATGATGACAGTCTCATGATCTTCAAAGGGGACGCGGGTACATTCAAAGTGAGGCCGTGCGATGCTCACCTGCTCACCTCGCCTTGGGATGTCTCCCCGACGTCGGTAATCACTCACCTGTCCAAGGACTTGATGGAGTTCTTTAAACCACCCGCTAGCAGGGAGTTCGGGGAAATCAGAGTACTAGGGAATTATCCCGTCAACCTACCCGAAGAACTAGATCTGATGGGGCCTGTAACGATAGACGCTAGGGAGGGGCCTGTAGTCATCGGTGAGGGCGTTCAAATTGAGCCGTACGCTTACCTCAAAGGTCCTCTCTATATAGGTCCGCATACGGTCATAGTCACTGGCTCTAGGGTTGCTGGGAGCTACATAGGGATGCACGGGAGGATAGGCGGGGAGGTAACAACTAGCATAGTGTCAGACTATTCGAACAAGTATCATTTGGGATTCTTAGGACACAGCTACGTCGGTAGGTGGGTGAACATAGGAGCTGGATCCATAACCTCCAACTTGAAGAACACTTATGGTGAGATCAAGGTGGGAGGAGTTCCGACAGGCCTCAATAAAGTGGGCGCATTCATAGGAGATCATGCCAAGCTCTCCATAGGGACATTGACGTACGCGGGAGTCAGGATCGGTCCCGCATCGCACCTACATGGTCTAGTACATGAAGATGTACCTCCGTTCACCATTTACGCTAGGAGTCTAGGATGGGGCCTCTATGAGCTGGATCCCGAGTCGGCCATCAGGACCTACAGGAGAATGGCTCCACGCAGAGGCGTGGACCCTGACCCGGTCGAGGAGCAGCTTCTCAGGAAGCTCTTCTACGAAACCGAACATCTCAGAAGGAGCAAGGGAGTAAAGAAGGGAAGACTGGTAGTGAGGTAGAGCCGGGTGGGGGACTCGAACCCCCGTCTACGGGTCTGCAGCCCGCTGCCTGAACCGCTCGGCCAACCCGGCCCATCATTGTATGGGGAGATCACCGTAATAAGTTTTGTTCCGAGTCAAAGTTATAAATGGGTTGACCCTCAACTACTGAGTAGGGCCCGTAGCTCAGCAAGGATAGAGCGGCGGCCTCCTAAGCCGCAGGTCGGGGGTTCGAGTCCCCCCGGGCCCGCCATGTGCGGCCGTAGTCTAGCCTGGATAGGATGCCGGCCCCCCAAGCCGGCGACCCGGGTTCAAATCCCGGCGGCCGCACCATTCTTGAACTGCTTATAGGACAATGTGCGAGATTCTGATTTGGAATGCCCAGCCAAGTGGATCAATCGAGTCTAGATCGATAGTATCTCAGCGGACTAAGTGCCAGATTAGCATTCGTGATGAATGTGGCTTGACTGGTGCGGGGGGTGGGATTCGAACCCACGCGGGCCTACTGCCCACCAGCTCCTAAGGCTGGCGCCTTGGACCTATCTCGGCCACCCCCGCCCGCTCTCTATCTGAGTGTCAAGGATATTTAACTATATTCCCGCTCGAGAATTAACTAAGTATGCTCCTCATAAGTCTGGGTATCTCTTGCGGATCTCTCAATTCGTGGAACTTGCCGTTACCCAGTCTAGCTAGGTCCCTGCAGAACTTAGCTCCTCTGCTGGAAGATCTCCTCCCTACGTAAACTACATGCAATCCCCTGATATGGGATACCACTTTTCTCGGATCTTCCCCCACGTTGTACTCTCCATCGGTCAGCAATATGAACCTCGGATTCACCAGACCCTTGGACTCCTCCAGAGCCTTGATTAAGCCGTCAGCTATATTGGTGTAACCCAAGGGCACCAAGTCCAATATATCCTCCACGACCTCCACGGACTCCTTTCTCTCATTCGCATGCTTGATCGGAAAGGCCTCGCTGTTGAATCCAATAACGGAGTACTTACCTCCTCTGATCTTGTGAGATATCAGCGCGGCCATGGTAGCAGCGCTCAGTATCTTCCTGCCGGACATGGAACCACTGGAATCTATTATGACGACAGCAGAGTACTCCCCTCTCCTCTTATCTAAACCCACGATATCGCTGTAATCCAACTCATCTATCTTCTTTCCCCTCTCGATTAGGTCTTCGATGGTCCTCTCGACATCAAAATCCATTCCCACTTCATAAGGTGCTTCTGATCTCCTGTCCTCCTCCAAATTACCCCTCATCCCCTTTGCAACCAAGTTCACCACGGCCTTGGCTACCAGTCGCCTGAACATCCTCCTAGCTCTCTCGTTTAGCCTCCATCTGACCTGCCTGTACAGCCTGACAGCGGCCTCAGGATCTCTCTCTAGGGAAGAGATCATCTTGGGCGTGAAGTTGCCCTTGGATATGGCCTTAGCCACCACTATCTGGCTATAGTTAGATATCCTCAGCAATCCTTGGAGATCACCCTCCATCAGGTAGTACTCCGCAGCTTTCCTCAGCACCTCATAGTCGCTTGCCAGAGGTTCCCTAAGGTTTGGTATTTTCCTTACTTGGGGATAATCTGTCATCGGAGCCTTCAACGGCTCCTCAATTCGAGAAAACCCTCTCCCTCTCCAAGTACGGATCTAACTATGTCTCTTATCAGGGATTCCTTGCTAGCAGCTGTATCCCTGAGCTCTATCCTCTGAGGTAGGACCATAAGAGCGGCATTATACCAGCGATCCCCATCGCCCCTCAGCATCAGCGCTATCTTCGCCAAGTCTATGGACGATCTTATTGAACCACCCCTCAGGATGCTCGGGTGTTCTCTGGTGCTCCTTACTATATCCACGCTGATCTCGGCGGTTTCATCATCGATGTCGGGCACATGCCTCCTAACTATCTCTACCTCCTCCTCCCTCCTAGGATATCCCAGCTTAACGAGAACGAACCTGTCTTTCAAGGCCTCAGATAACCTGAGCACGCCTACATCCTCCTCCGGATTCTGCGTGGCTATTATGAGGAACCCCTCCTTCGCTTTCAGGGTCCCTAAGTGGGGTATGTGGATGAGACCCTCATCCATGACGGGGAGAAGCGCGTTCTGAGCCGATTCCGGGAGTCTGTTCAACTCGTTTATGAAGAGGACAGAGCCGCTGGTCGCAGCCCTAGTGAGGGGTCCTGGGACGAAGGCCTCCTCGACATATCCCTTCTTCAATACCATAGGAGGGTCCCAGTATCCAATAAGCTTCGTTTCGTTAAGTCTCTCATCACCATCTACCCTCACGAAGTCCCTAGAGAGGTATTCGGCTATCGATCTGGCGAGGAGCGTCTTGCCGACACCCACCGGTCCCTCCAAAAGTATGTGTCTACCGCTTTTGACCGCGACCAGCATCTTGAGTAGCTCTTTTCGTCTCCCTACTATGCCATATCGCTGACCTATCTCCTCTACCTCATCCAGCAGCCCCTTTACCAGCATCTCTCCTATCATGCATATTTGCCCAACGTCGAATATTAAGTTGAGCCGAGCGCCGCCTTTCTTAGTAACAAAAGAAACCATACTCTGAAAGGTAATCTAAATATAATAACTAATTATTTTAGCCAACTATCAATAAACTTGCTTACTATGGAGAATACTTCGCTGGCATTTAACCTCGTGGTGTCTATCACTAGATGGAAGGGGGTGAGGTCTTTGCCGAGCTCAAAGCCGTAGATTCTCTTATAGATGCGATAAGTCTCCTCTTCCTTCAATTTTATTCTCTTTACCGCCTCATCAAAGCTTATCCTGTCTCTTCTAGCTACTCTGAGGGCCCTAACTTCTAGATCTGCTTTCAGGAAAATCTTGATACAGTCCTCGGATTCCAAGAGGTAGGCCATGGTCCAAGAGTCCAGTACATAGCCTCCCTCAGAGGCTAAGGACATGAGCCTCCTGTCCACTTCCTTATCCAGCTCCGGATTGGACATCCTCTCGGCCATCGCCCTGCTGGCCTCCTCCCTTTCCCACCAGCCCGGATCCTTCAGGCTCTCCTTACCCCCTATTATCTCCTTCAGTATATCTCCGCCGGATATCCTCTTCAATCCGTACCTCTCAACCAACCTCCTAGCTAGTGTACTCTTGCCGCTCCCGGTGAGACCCGATAGGCACACATTGAACTTCTTCCTTCCCAATCGATCACCCTCAGATGTCGGTCAGTGGCCACTCTATCTCATCTATCCTCCACTGGGGTTTTATGGAGGACTCCTTAATGGGTTCGGCCCCCCTTATCCTATAAGAGAGTATCGCGGTCCAGGCTATCATAGCCCCATTGTCCCTCACAAGCTCCACGGGGGGCACCTTGAGCTTGGCACCCCTCTCGCGGCACATAGTCCCCGCTTTCTCCTTCAATCTAGGGGAGGCAGCGACCCCTCCGACCAATAAAAGCTCGTCTTTACCGCTCAGGGCCAAGGCCCTCTCGGCCACTTCTATCGTCATGGAAAAGGCCACTTCCATGAAGCTCCAGACGACATCCTCGACTCTCTCTCCCGACTTTATCCTTCTCAATGCCTCGGTGAGGAGGCCGCTGAACGAAAGGTCCATCCCCTTCACGGTGTAGGGGAGCTCCACCCACTTACCCACCATCCTATCCAATTTCGGCCCAGCTGGAAAGGGCAGTCCTATTTCTCTGCCCAATTTGTCCTGAGCATTACCCAAGCCCACATCTAGGGTCTCTCCTAGGACGACATACCTCCTGCCGTTGTGAGTGATCACCTGAGTGTTGCCGCCGGAAACATAGAGCACAACGGGATCATAGCTCTTGGTGACCTTCCTGCCTATCTCCACGTGGGCCAAGGGGTGGTTGACACCCACTAGGGGCTTCTCATATTTCAGCGCCAGCGATCTGGCGACGAAGGCCCCTATTAACAGAGCTTGTCCTATTCCGGGTCCCCGGGAATAACCGATGATGGAGATGTCAGAGAGGGTCAGGCCAGCCCGATTCAAGGCGTCCCTCATCACCTTCACTGCAGTATTGAAATGATGTTCAGCTAACTCATGCGGCCTCATGCCCCCCTCTGGAGACTTGTAGGAGTCCCACACGTTGGCGAGTATCTCGCCCTCTGAGGTTACGATCCCCACTCCGAAGGTGTGGGCCGTCGACTCTATACCTAGGGAGATCACCTCACCCTCTCGTAGACCCTCAGTATTTCCTCGAATGGTACATCCCCCTCCCTCACTAGCACAGGTCTCTCACCCGTGAGGTCAACCACAGTAGATGGTCTGCTGGGTGGAAGGACGCCGTAGTCAAGGAGTAGATCCACCTCAATCTCCTCAGCTACCTCCCTCGGATCTCTCTTAGGGGGTGAGCCCGACCTGTTCGCGCTGGTGGCCGTTACGGCCCTACCAAAGGATCTAATGAGGTCACGAGTCAGATCCAGATTCGGGATCCTCACACCTATGGCCTTAGGATTCACAGAATCCGGAACTCTCTTGGTCTTGGGCAGTATGAAAGTCACCTTGCCCGGTAGGAAGTGCCTAACCAACTCCCTGCTCACCTTGTTCAACACGGCGTACCCCTCCAACATGTCAAAGTCGCTGACCGCTATAGTCAGTGGCTTGTCTCTCTCCCTACCCTTGACCTCGTACACCCTCAACACCGCTTCCTCGTTCTCCGCATCTGCCCCCAGCCCATACACAGTGTCTGTGGGGTAGACCACTAGCCCTCCGGACCACCACACACTCACCACTTCACTGACGCAGGCGTCATCGCACCCTCTCCTAACGTCCAGCCACTTCACAAGGCGAATGGGATGAAACGATTTAATAATCCTCCCGTGAGAGTCCCAGCGATAGGATATGGATAATGAGCAGCTTGAATCTTACTTGAAACTGGGTGAAGAGCACTCTTACATCCTAGAGCAGATGAGAAGAAAGATTGAACCCGGTGCAAGCGTTTTGGATCTTGTTGAAGAATCCGAGAGACTGGTCAGGGAGAGGGGATACTCACTGGCCTTCCCCACTAACCTCTCCATAAACGAGGTCGCAGCTCACTACACTCCCTTTCCCGGAGACGAATTGAGGATCCCGGAAACCGGCTTGATAAAGCTGGACATGGGCTCCCACTTGGAAGGGTGGATAGTAGATGCGGCTAGATCCGTCGCTCTCGATGAGAAGTACGAGGAGATGGTTCAAGTTGCCAGAGAGGCGCTCGATAGGGCGATAGAGAGGATGATTCCGGGGAGTAAGATAAGGGAGGTCAGCGAGGCGATATATGACACGATAGTATCAGCAGGATACAAGCCCATACGCAACCTCACTGGCCATATGGTGAGGGCATACGAACTCCACGCTGGCGTCGAGGTTCCAAACGTCCCAACCGGAAGAAGCATGGGTTACAGGATCAAGGATGGAGATATCTTCGCGATAGAGCCCTTCGTAACATTCCCGGAGGCCAGAGGGTATGTGGTTCCTTTGGGGGAGCCCCTAATATTCTCCTTGGGTAGGAAGAAGGGCAGGACCCGCGATGAGATGGAGAGGAGAATTCTCAAGATAGTGGAAAAGAACTACAAGGGACTTCCCTTCTGCGAGAGATGGTTATTCAGGGAGATCGGCCACAGAGTTAATCATGCTCTGTCCAGACTTGTGGATAAGAGGATCCTCATACCCTACCCTCCCTTGGTCGAGGTCTCAGGCATGATGGTCGCCCAATACGAGGACACAGTTCTCGTGACTGCAGATGGCCCCCTCAGGCTTACGGGGGAGGGGGATTGAGGAGAAAGGCCAAGGGAACTAGGGCAGAGAGGGATCTCTTGGACAAGTTATGGAAGCACGGAATAGCGGCAGTGAGAATAGCAGGAAGTGGGTCCACCAGTCATCCATCCAGCGATGTGATCGCTGGATACAAGGGAAGAATAGCCGTAATCGAAGTTAAGACCACATCTAAGGATACCGTTTACATCCCCTCAGATGAGGTGACCTCTATGAGGAGGCTGGCAGAGCTGCTTGGGGGCGAGTGCTGGTTCGCGGTGAAGTTCTCCTCAGATAGAGGTAAGTTCTTCCTGCTGAAAATGGATGAAGCTAGGAAATTGAAATCAGGATCTATCGCCATAGACATAGAGACAGCGAGGTCCAAGGGGCTGTCGATAGAGGACTTCGCCCGAGTGATCAGGGCTTGAACCAAGACATCTTGTAGCTGATCACATGCTCTCCAGAAACTAGCGATACGACGAGGTCCTTTCTCACCGATGTAGCAACCCTCCCAGACCTTATCAGATCGACGGGACGCACCTTATCTCCCACTGATCCAGCTACGCATAGGTAAGGTGCATGTTCGAGACCAGGACCTCTCTCGTATATCAAGAAGTCAGCTCCATACTTGGATCCAGCCTTAGGAACATATCCCAAATCCCTCCAGTACCTGAACACCCTTTCTCTGATCCTCGATCCCTCTCTCACCTCCGAAAAGATCCTTCTCAACTTTTCTAGGTCTAGGTCCTTACCATCGTAGGTTTCAACTCTCAGTTTGCCCTTAGAGGAGAGGTATATAGCTTCTATTAGAGGGAGCTGCAAGGGCTCCTCGTACCGCTTGAACGGTTCGGGCTTATCCACACCGAGAGGATGACCCCAAAATCCCTTAGCGTAGAGATCTCCGGATCTCTCGTCGAACACTATAACCCTATCTCCCACTAGGGTACCTATCAGCTCCGGCAACTCTTCGACATCGTATCCGGTTCTCTTATCGGGTAGGAAGTTTTGAGCCCTGTAGTAGGTGACATTCATCTCGTCATCCACGACAGCCAATATCAGACCTTTCCTTAGCTTGGCCACCTTCTCAACGGTGTCTAAGATGTACTTGTGGGGTATGGGCCGATCCTCGGAGAGAGGGAGGATCAGATCCTTGGCAGCAACCTCTCCCACTCTAGCTCCCTTTGGATAGAGCCTGAGGAAGTCAGTTGACCTCTCGTACACGACGAGCCTTTCCTTTCTCCTTAGATCGCTGTACACCACGTACTTCAAAAAGGCCCTAGGATCGCCCACGAAGAGTCTCATAAGATCCCTCAGCCCGACTTCACCGCATTCGCCGAGTACCCTCAACCTTCCCCTCCAAACTAAGAATGCAGCCTCAAGTGGATGAAGCTCGAGCTCGCTACCAACGATCTCACCGTATCCCTGCTTATAGAGTCTGTCGACCTGCTCTGACACATATACCATCCCTTTCCTGAGCCTTCCCTTTACAGGCATTCCCGCACCCTCAGAAAACCAACCTATTCTCCAATCCCTCGAATAAGGAGTTCAGCACATTCTTGGCCAAGTCGATCCCGATGTCGGGATCACTCCCTTTCCTCACATGCTCCACGAAGTATGCGAGTTCTCCCTGCAGAGGCTCCTTCCTCCTTATCCTCGGCTGCTCGATCCTGTCTGAGGACTCTATCCTCACCGTTTGATCAGGGTAGTTCACGATGAGGCTGCCCCCGTCACCCATTATCAGCGCTTCCCTTATCCCCGATGGAGTGAGCCAATTCGTTTCAATGGTGGAAACTATTCCATCTGGGAATCTAGCGAGGAATATCGCAAGGTCCTCTCCTCCCTCACCTTCCAGCAGCTTAGCCGTGTAGGAGGACACACTTGAGGGTGCCCCTCCCACTATATGGTGCTGCACGTACATCTCATGTATAGCTAAGTCTAAGGAGACACCTATTCTCCAGCCGATACTCTTTTTAGGGAGTCTTCCTACTCTCCTAGACCATATAGACAGCAGTTTTCCTATTCTTTCATCATCTAAGAGCGATTTGGCCATGGATACGGCCGGATTGAAGAGTTCTATGAACCCAGGCATGAAGACGCCATCGGCTCTCTTAACAAGGGATTCCAGATTCGAGAGCTCTTCCCTGCTGATAACTACCGGTTTCTCGACGAGTACGGATGTACCTGCCTCTAAAGCCTCTTTCGTGGCTCGAAAGAGGTACTGCGGAGTGACAGCTATGCTCACGGCATCCAAAGATTCCTTCCTGATCATCTCCTCTATCGACGTGTAATGGTTCACATGGTAAATCTCCGCCAACCTCTTGGCGTTTTCCTCAACGATATCCATGACAGCAACTAGTTGAGCCTCACCTATGGTCCTGTACACCCTAGCGTGGGCGGATCCGAACCACCCGCATCCTACTACACCGACTCTGACAGGCAAATCCGATCCCGATAGGTATATTTCTTAGCCCATAAAAAGGGACCGGTGTGGGTCCATGGGGGGCGGCGACATCAGGGGCTATTTGAGACTCTTCCGTCCCAAGAACGCCCTAATGTCCATCTTAGGAGTTCTTGTCGGATGGGTGAACGCATCCGCTTTCCCTGAGCTCATTCCGAATCTGATCTTGGCTTGCGTTGTGCCGCCCCTCATCCTCATGGCCGGTAATGCGGTGAACGACTACTTCGACGCTCCCATAGACAAGGTGAATAAGCCAGACAGACCCATACCATCCGGGGAGGTCTCCCCTAGGGAAGCGATGACTTCCTATATCGTCTTGTCCCTCATAGGGGTAGCCTTGAGCATTCCCTTAGGTGTGGAAGAGTTTATCATCGCCTCTCTCTTCGCCCTCTCTTGGTACCTCTATGCCCGATGGATCAAAGCGATGGGTTTGGTAGGTAACATCTTAGTCAGCTTGGGGGTCGCATTTACCCTCATATTCGGAGCCTTGGCAGCTGATGGACTCAATGGAAAGGTGATCCTATTCTCTATGATAGCCTTCACATCCAACTTAGCTAGAGAGGTAGTGAAAACCGTGGAAGACCTGAAAGGTGATTCTCTTTACGGCTTGAGGACAGTAGCGGTGGTGATGGGCCCTAGGGGAGCAGGCGTTTACGCCTCTCTGATGATCCTTGTAACATCCGTCCTGACGCTGATACCTCTCCTAGCTGGTCTGACGGGACCAGCCTACTTCCTCCTCTCAGTGGTCCTCTCCCTTCCCCTATTACTCTATTCCGCTAGAGAATCGCTCAAAATAGATGAGATTAAGGCTGAGAGACTGAGCAGCATGCTGAAACTCTCCATGTTCCTCGGAATAATGGGGATGCTACTGGATCCCCTCATCCGAGGAACCTGAGGAGGCTTCTCCTCTCGAGGACGCCGATCACCTTATCGTCTTCGTCGACCACGGGAAGGGCTGGTAGACCAGATTCTAGGAAGAGGTCCCTGGCCTCGTTCACCGGGACGAATCCTATGAGCCTCCTTGGGGCCTCCACCATCACATCCTCCACTAAGATCTTCCTGACCACGTTGTCCATGCGTACGGGATCCACATTTTCCCTGACGTCTAGAAAAGCCCTTGCCAGATTCCTCTCAGTAACTATGCCTATAAGCTTCCCTCCCTCCACCACAGGGAGTATCCTAGCGCCTCTCTCAAGCATCACATTCCTCGCATGGACTATCCTCTCATTGGGCATTATCCTCGGGTGATCTCCCTTCACCAAGACCTCGATATCGCCATCATAATCTAGAGACTTCACCAGATCAGTCTCGGTAATTATACCCACCAACCTATCTCCTTCCACCACTGGGAGCGATCCGATCCCGTTTTTGAGCATAATGGAAACTGCTTCCTCTATGGACATTCTGGGACCAATAGTAACTGGAGGTTCGGTCATCAGGGCGCTGACGTATATCCTCCTAGCCGGTATCCTCTCGAACCTAGACGAGCCTAAGCCCTCCATTATGTCCCTTATGCTGAGCACGCCGACGACCCTATCTCCGGAGGTGACGACCAAGTGGTTCACGTCGTTCCTCTCCATGAGGTCCAATGCGACCTCTACAGTTTCCCCCTTATCGATCGTGATGACTGAAGTCCTCATAAGCCTAGAAACATCAATCCGAGGCATTTGCCACACCTCTCACTAGGGCCTTCTTATCGACCACACCCACTAGCTCGTTCCCATCGAAAACGGGGATAGCACTCACTCCCCACTCGACCATGTACCTAGCAGCCTTGGCTGCATCTTCCTCGGGATTGAGCCTTATCCCTATCTCCTTCATTATATGCCTAGCGGTCTTCACCCGGACGTCCATGCTGATCCTTCCGGTCCTCGATGGGATAAGAACGTACTTCTTAGCGAGATTGGGTTCCCACAGGGCTATGTCCCCCTCAGTTATCATGCCTAAGTAATTGCCCTCCGATCCAACTATCAGGACCCTGTTTCCGTTGGCTATCAGCTTGGCCACCTTCTTTAAGTTGGTGTTCGGGGCTATCACCTGATAGTTCTCATCCATCAAATCCCTTATCTTGTAGGAGCCCCTCATATTCTCGGCGAAGAACCTAGAGATATCTGTCTCCGTCAATATGCCCACCAAGGATGAGTCCTTCACCACTGGAAGGCCCCCTATGCCCCTCTCATCCATCACCTTGGAGGCGGTCCTGACAAGCTCATCAGGCCCTATTGTTACGGGATTCCTCGTCATGAACCTATCGATTAGGGAGTTCTCCGGATTCCTCCATCTCCAAGGAGCGCCCCTCCTAGCTAAGGCCTTGGCGATGTCCGTCGCGGTAATTATCCCAACTACCCTATTTCCCTCCACAACAACCAAACGCCTTATCTTCCTCTCCAACATGAGGTTCCGGGCCCTACCGAGGGTATCTCGGGGGGTCACAGTGACAACTCTATCGGTCATATAATCCTTTACCTTAGCCATCAAAATCGGGTACCCCCTCTATACTAGGCTCCAACCCTTCTTAGACTTAGCTAGCCTCAACCTCTCGGACAGGATGAACCATATGTGCGGAGCCACCTTCAGGATGTCGCGGGAGGAGATTATCCCAACCACCTTCTTGTTGGAGTTCACCACTATCAGCCTTCTGACGTTGTGCTCCACCATGATCCTCGCGGCCTCATCAATATCTATGTTGTCCCTGACTATGACAGGCTCCTTAGTCATGACTTCCTCTACCTTAACCTCTTCAGGTTTCCTTCCGTCCTTCTTAGCTATGTACCGGGAAATCAGGTCCCTCTCCGTGACTATACCCCTCAGGACCCCTTTCTCCATCACGACCACGGAGCCTATATTGTGCTCGCTCATGAGCTGTGCTACCTTGAACACCGTATCCTGAGGGGTCACGGTAATCAGGTTCCTGTTCATTATCTCGGATACCTTCAGCCTGAACTTGGGTTCCTCACCTTTCTCGGGGAGCAGAGACCACATAACCATCACTCCACTATCGTAACTTTCCCGGGGGGCAACGCCCTCACTATACTATCCACACTCACTTCCACAGGCTCCGCCGGGGGTTCTGAGTACCCACGTATTTTAATGTTTTCTTGCAGCCAGCTCTCCAGCACATTCTTTAACACTTTTGCGGCCTCTTCCTTGCCGGTGGATCCAGGTCTAAGGCATACGGAGTAGAGGAAGGGAGCTCCCGGAGGTGCTGCAGTCAATTTGATCCCATCAGGGGTCTCCTGAAAGCCCACGCAGACCTCGAGCCTCACCCGCAGGTAGTTCCTCCTTCCAGTTATGTAAAAGCTCCCCTTCGGGAGATACAGTCCAGAAGGCGCGTGTTTCGAGACTTGGGATCCCTTGACGTAGTAAACGTCCACTGAGGTCAGACCTTCTCTCCACGCTCTAGAAAACACTCCCGCTGCGGTGGCCGCTTGATTCACTGATGCCTCATCCGGCTCCTTCCCACCAAGCTTGAGTACCACCACTGAACCCCCCGGCATGTCAACGTGGAAGAACAGATCGTTCTCGTCCAAATACTTGGACACTATCTCGGCGTTGGTTTGGGAATCCCTTCCCCCTATCACCAAGAAGCCCCCTGACGTGTAGAACCACCTGAATCTCTCGTACCATCGGAGCTTCCGTCTCCTAGTCGGGACCTTTCTGGAAGCCATCTCCTCAGCCTCACTTCTGAGCCTGTTCAGCTTCTCCTTCAGGGACGAAATTGCGGTATCTATCCTCTCATGCTTCTCTCGATACTTCTTCGCCCTGTTATAGTACTCGGAAGCGTTCTCAGTGGCTGATTTGAGCATGTCTAGCTCGATCTCCCGACCATCCAGATTCAACACGACCTTGCCGGACTTCCTGTCGACTGAAACTATAGGGGGAGGTGAAACCCCCTTCCTAGCCTTCCTCAGCGCCTCATCAACCTCGGTCAAGTGAAGATATATGAGATCGCCAATGGACCTGTACTCCTCCGCCTTTTCCGCATACTCCTTCTTCAGCTCTTCCTGCCTTTGAATCTCAACCTCCAGCGACCTTATCCTCGGGTCTTCCTCGTATTCAGGCCTCTTAGCGGTATAATAGAGCTGAATCGCTCTAGACAAACTAGATACGGTTCTCCTCTCCATCTGGAGGTGAGTTAGCGGAAAGGCCGAGAAGTTCACCACTTCATCGCCCTGAACGTAAATCACGGGTTCCGTCTCCCTATTGAGGAATGAATGGATCAGATCAGCAATCTCATCGATGGGAACCTCGGTCTCGGGTAGCGGTGACTTCAGATCCACACCCGTCAGGTGAGAGATCTCGTCCGTGTAAGGGGGGCCCACCCCGAAGGATCCTATCAACACCTTCCACAGGGGCAGTTTCTCCCTCACACCTTCCCTGAGGAGCGCTAGTATGGCATCCCTGTCTCTAGGATCCAGCTCAATCCCCGGACCAGCTGGTGGCCGGTAGATCTCGCCGGGCTTGATGGATCTACCCCTAAACTCGACCCTCTTGAGTGGCAAAAGGATCTCACCTTCCTGAGCGAGTATGAGGTTCCCTCCGCCAAACAGCTCCACTACAAGCTGCATATCACTGAAAGATAATCGGAGGATTCTCTCAACTCCTATCTGGGATATCTCAGTGAACCTCCTACCCTCTAAGTGCTTCCTGAGGGCCATGATGAATGACGGCGGGCTCCGAGGTTTTGGCCACTTGAGGTCTGTCAGAAAGATGAAGCCGCTCAGGTCGATCACGAGCTCTCTGCTCCCATCAACTTCTGGATAGAAGACGAGGGAAAAGACACCATCATCCAGCATGTACGCTTTCTTAAGTATTTTACCCTCCAGAGAGAGCAGCTCTCTGACCAGATGCCTGAGATCCAAGCCAGTGATCTTCCTCTTACGTCCCATACAGCCTTTCTCAGGTCAGCTCCCTTTATATATTCAATTGGTTACTGGGGCATGATGAAGCCAAAGCACAAAGTCTACTACTTCAGGGTAGCTCTATCGTCCCTAGTCGGGCTAGTGAGCGGTATTGCTGGACTCACTCCGATGGAGGGACTGAGCTTCTTCTTGCTTGCTTACTTCCTCGTTACGCCCCTCTCCCTCAAACTCTGGGGGGACGAACTGAAGGACATGGGACTGATGAAACTATACAGGGAGGCCTTGGGATCATCGTTCTTAGCTCTCCTCCTGATCTGGACCTTAGTTATTAATCTGATGGGTCCAGGAGTTCCCATCTACGTTGTGAGGGCATCTTGGGGTGGTATATACCCCATACAGACGATAGACGGTCGAATCGTTGGTCCCGACGAGAGACCTCTAGCCGGATACAATGCCGTTTACCTGAAGCTCACGGACCACAACATAGAGGACATATACATCGGTTCTTACGCCAAAATGGGAGACCTAACGAAAGTCATACTAGGTCACACGGAGGTAACCCTATCTAAAGGGGAGATACTCATCTCCGGTGTCTACAATTTGTCGATCGGATCAGACTATGAGAGGATGAGCAAGCTATTGGGGAACATAACCATGTTCATGAATGGGACCCTCATCATAAATGGGACTCTGAAGCTCAATCCCGGCGAGACCAAGGAGTTTACCTACAACTCCACCATAATGGAAGTGTCTCACACTGCTCCCGGCGTCCTCGACGTAGAGATAAACTCGACGAGGGATAGGATCACCGATTACCCCGTTTCAGCCTTCATAAGCTCAATAGAGGAGAAGGAAGGATATATCTTCGTATTCGACTCAGTTAAACCGTTTTGGAAGACTAGGACGGCTAGGGTAGATGATAGTTACGTTGTCGTCCTGCCCCCGGGGTGATATAGTGGGCAGGAAGCTGGTGGATGTCGAGGCTGATGTGGGGTTCGAGGTATGGGCTAGCGATCTGAACTCCCTCTTCGAGGAGGCAGCCCTCGCCATGTATGAGGTAATGGTGGATGTCGAGAGCGTTAATCCAGTTGTGGAGAAGGAGCTGGAATTGGAATCCGAGGACCTCTCCCTACTTCTCCATTCATGGCTGTCAGAGCTTCTGTTCATCACGGATGTGGAGGGTTTGGTGTTCTCGAAGTTTGAGGTCATGATCCAAGGTACCAAGCTCAGGGGCAAGGCGTGGGGCGAACTAGTGGATCCTGAGAGGCACAAGCCCAAGACCGAGGTGAAAGCAGTCACCTACTACAAACTCAAAGTGGAGAAAGAGGGAGACCTCTGGAGGGCCGTGGTTATTCTGGATCTATGATATACAAGGACGGCATCGAGCATGCCGCTGAAGTTCGCTGTCTTCACAGGAGAGGGCCCTCCTGACATACCAAACTTTAATAAACCCCAAGCTTGTCTTGTGTTGGAAAGTTAACGGGGTGCTAGTAATGCCCAGAAGACACGGTTCGCTACAGTTCGCTCCTCGGAAGAGGGCTAGAACTCAGAAGGCAGTCTTCAGATCCTACCCTGAACTGCCCCTTGAGGAGCCGACCCTAGTGGCCTTCCCAGGCTATAAGGTGGGCATGATTCACGTCATGATGAAGGAGGATAGGCCAGGTAAGCTCAACATAGGTCAACCCGTGACCCTAGCCTCCACCGTGGTGGAGACCCCTCCAATAGAGGTGGTCGGCTTCAGGCCCTACGTGGGAACCTACTACGGGCTGAAGGCCGTGACCACAGCCCTCAAAATCGAGCAGAATGATCTGATCTCCAGAACTCTCACCATAGGCGATGGAGTTGACAACTGGGACGAGGCCTTGTCTAGGGTGGAGGCTAACAAGGACAGGATAGAGGAGGTTAGGATTTTAGCCTACACCAGACCTGATCTGGCGGGAATACACAAGAAGAAACCGGAATTCCTCGAGATTCCGATTAAGGGCGGATCGATGGATAAGAGGCTTGAGTACGCCCAGTCCTTGGTGGGCTCCAAGGTCAAGGTGAACCAAGTCTTCAAAGTGGGTCAACTAGTCGATGTTACCGCGGTCACCAAGGGGCATGGTTGGCAGGGAGTCGTCAGGAGGTTCGGAGTCGAGCTGCTCAGGCATAAGGCCGGTAAGGGCAGGTGGAGGGTCGGGAGCTTGGGATCTAGGCATCCGCCCTATGTAACTTGGAGGGTCCCGAGGGCTGGCCAGACTGGTTACCACAAGAGGACGGAGTACAACAAGAGGATACTGATGATGGCCGACCTGTCAGAGGAGGGAGCCCTGAACGTAACACCCAAGGGTGGATTCAAGAATTACGGGATCCTAAAGAGCCAGTATGTTGTCCTCTCCGGATCGATACCCGGTCCAGCGAAGAGGTTCGTGTTCATGAGGCACCCGATAAGGCCCAAGTACGAGGAACTCCCAGAGCCCGAGATAAGCTATGTGAGCTCCGTGGGCTGGTTAAAGAGGTGATTACATGGTCTCGGTCCCAGTGTTCAATCTGAACGGTGAGAGGATAGGGGAGGTGAAGCTCCCCTCCATCTTCGACATGGAGGTCAGGCCCGACACCATAAGGCGGACCTACCTATCTCAACTGACCGCTAGGATACAGCCCCAAGGTAGGGATCCCCTAGCTGGACTCAGGACGTCGGCTGAATCTTGGGGCGCGGGTCACGGAGTGGCTAGGGTACCTAGGGTGAAGGGTAGAGGCTATCCCGCTGCCAGCAGGGCGGCTAGAGCGGTCATGACCGTGGGCGGCGCTAAGACCACGGCACCCAGATCTTGGAAGGTCATCTGGGAGAGAGTGAACAAGAAGGAGAGGAGACTGGCCATCCTATCGGCCATAGCGGCGACTGGGAGGATAGACTTGGTCAAGGCCCGGCATAGGGTGGATTTGGACCATGTTCCCTTGGTAGTGACGGACGATCTGGAAGGTATATCTAAGACATCTGAACTCTACTCCCTGTTGCTGAAGCTAGGCCTGAAGGACGAGCTGGACAGGACCAAGAGGAGGTTCAAGAAGATAAGGGCCGGACGAGGTAAGATGAGGGGAAGGGTCAGACAGAGAGCTAGGGGTCCGCTCATAATATACCTCAACGAGGGCTCTCCGGTAGCTAGAGCCGCTAGGAACATACCCGGAGTTGATGTCGTTGCTCTCAGGAACCTGAGCGTGATCCACTTGGCCCCGGGAGGTGTTCCGGGGAGGCTGACCCTGTGGACGGAGGGAGCCCTCCGTTCCTTGGAGGAGGTGATGGGTATTGCCTAAGATAAGCGACTTCGATCCCTACAAGATACTGAAGGCCCCAATCTCCACCGAGAAAGTTGTTAGGATGATCAACGAGGAGAACAAGCTGGCTTTCTTCGTGGACAGGAGGGCCAACAAGAAGGAGATAAAAAGGGCTGTCGAGGAAGCCTTAGACGTCAAAGTAGAGAGGGTGTGGACCATAATTACCATAGACGGCAGGAAGAAAGCATATGTGAAGCTCAGTCCCGAGTATAGGGCCTCGGATGTTGCTGCCAAGCTGGGCATAATAGGGTGATGATATGGGTAAGCGTATACTGGTTCAGAGGAGGGGAAGGGGAGGTATCCAGTTCAGATCTAGGGATCATCTCAAGATAGCTCCCGTGAAGTACCCGCCTCAGATAGGGCTGAGTGACCTCGTGAGAGGGATCATAAAGGAGATACTGCACGAGCCAGGGAGGCACACTCCGATCTCCCTAGTGGAGCTCGAGGATGGCACCAAGTTCTACTACGTGCCTCCTGAAGGAGTATACGAGGGTCAGGAGATACAAATAGGTCCTGGAGCCGAGATAAAGACGGGAAACGTCCTTCCCCTAGCCGATATACCTGATGGAACCCTAGTATCTAATGTGGAGATAAGGCCGGGAGACGGAGGAAAGATAGCTAGGAGGAGTGGGACCTACGCTCTAGTGTTCTCTCACGAGGGAGACAGAGTCCTCTTGAGGCTCCCCTCCAGAAAGGAGAAGTTCGTGGACGCCAGATGCAGGGCCACTATAGGTATAGTGGCTGGTGGCGGCAGGATAGAGAAGCCATTCATGAAGGCCGGTCTCAAGTACTACCACGAGAGGACCCACCCGAAGAGATGGCCCGTGGTCAGGGGCGTGGCCATGAACCCGGTCAGCCACCCGCACGGTGGCGGATCCCACAAGAGGCCTGGCAAGCCAACAACCGTGGCTAGGACGGCCCCACCAGGGCAGAAGGTCGGACACATAGCCGCTAGGAAGACCGGTAGGGCCAAGAGGAGGGCTGGCCTCTGAGCCCAACCTTTATTTATGGCGTAAGTGCTGGTGACATGTATGTCCTCCAAGGAATTCAGGTACAGGGGTTATACGCTGGAGCAGCTCCAGAGCATGACTCTAGATGAGCTGGCAGAGGTGATGCCAGCTAGAATCAGAAGGACTCTGAAGAGAGGTCTATCTCCTGAGAACAAGAAGCTCTTGGAGAAGATCAGGAAGTACAGGAGCAAGGGCATAGATAAGGTGATAAGGACCCACAGGAGGGACATGCCCGTCCTCCCCGAGATGGTGGGGGCGAAGATAGCTGTCCACAACGGGAAGGAGTTCGTCGAGATAACCATAGTCCCCGAGATGATAGGGCACTACTTGGGAGAGTTCGCGATGACCAACAGGATAGTGAGGCACGGTAAACCCGGTAAGGGAGCCACCAGATCCAGCAAGTTCGTGCCGCTCAAGTGATTCACCTTTTTATTCCCCCTCGCATTTATACCCCGGAGCCCGCGAGCATCGCTCGAGCCGGGGTGGCCGAGCCAGGACCAAGGTGCCCGCCTTGAGAGCGGGTGGCCCTCCGGGCCGCGAGGGTTCGAATCCCTCCCCCGGCGCTACACCTTGGGGAGCAGCTCTGGAGCGTTCCTCATGATGGCCACTCTGGGTTTACCTCCCAAGGATTTCAATTCCGAATTTATGGCCTCTTGCAGATCCCCATACCAAGAGAAGCCAATAGATCTGGCTTCTTCCTCGGAGATTCCATCGGAGACTATGACTACCTTTATCCTAGATCTCACCTTGGACCAGACCATGGAGTTGGCAGCACCCACGGGGTCCTCTACCTCTCCCCTCCTGACCTTGGCATCTATCTCTTCAGGGCTCAATCCAGCCAGCTCCAATACCTCCGGATGAGTGACGGCCACGCCCTCAGGGCAGGGTGTAGCGAGTATGAGGACTCCCCCGTCCCTGAGGATCATCTCAGCCGGATATAACGATTTGTGGGCCTGCCAAAACTCTATATCAGCTGGATAACTGCTGGCGATCACCAAATCGAGGTTGCTGGGAGTCTCAACTTCATACACGCGTCTAGCCTCGGCGACCGCCTCGGAAAAGACCTCCCTAACACCGCCCGCACCCACCCAAGTGGGCCTCCCCATCCCATCGACGACTACCTCCACCAACCCCCTCAGTCTGGCCCTCTCTGCAACCAAGTCCATGAGAGCCCTCACGGGGTTTTCCTTCACTCCCAAGAAACTCCTCCTCAGTCTAGCGCTTAGCAAGTGCATGTTTCCCACCGTCCTCTCACCGGACACCCCGGGCAGGACAATCTTCGATCCACCTGAGAATCCGGAGACGTGGTGAGGGGTAACCATCCCCACGCCTATCGATAAATCCACCTTCGTTAGGACGTCGCTCACCTCGATGGGAGACCCGTCAGGCATCGATCCGACTATAACCTGCTTTTCCGGATCCCTATAGTCGGGTTGAACGACCTCGACCCTCTCCATCGCCTCTCCGTACTTCCTTTCCAACTCCCCTTGAGTCATGGGTCTGTGCGTTCCCAAGGCGGCCAGCAGCAGAATGTCATCATCGCTCACACCAGCTGAATTTAGGTAGTCTAGGAGGAGTGGGAGGATGTCTGCAGTGGGAGTCGGTCTTGTAACATCGTCGGCAATTATAGCCACTCCCCTACCCGGGCGAATGATCCCATCCAAACCCCTCAGGGCGCGTTGCAGCGCATCCCCTACATCCTCCAAGGGAGTAACGTCGTTAGGACCTATCCCAACTACCTGAACCTCATCAGGGAGGTGGAGGCTCAGGTAACTCTCCCCGTACCTGATGGAATAGAGAACCATCCTACTCAGCCAACCTGAATGCCAGCTCTAAAGCCTTAAGCATGCTACCTTCATCGGCCACGCACTTGCCAACTATGTCGTAAGCCGTCCCGTGATCCACGGAGGTCCTCACGTAGGGCAGTCCCAGAGTCACGTTGACCGCTCTATTGAAGCCTATCATCTTGGCTGGTATGTGACCCTGATCGTGGTACATGGCCACGACTGCATTGAACTCTCCCTTCAACGCTCTGAGGAAGACAGTGTCAGGTGGCAAAGGGCCTTCTACCCCGATCCCTTGACTCTTGAGCTCCTCAACGGCCGGACCTATAATTTCGATCTCCTCCCTTCCCATCACACCCCCATCCCCGGCGTGGGGGTTCAGTCCTGCCACCGCGATGTTAACCTCCTCACCCAACCTCCTCAGGAAGGAGGCCGTCAGTCGAACGGTCAGAGAAATTTCCTCCTCATTTATGGAGGTGGGGACATCCTTCAATGGGATATGCGTGGTGACGTGGCTCACCCTCAATTCGTCCAGATACAAGAGCATCTTGACTTTCGCACCTCCGGCCAGCTCCGCGAGTAACTCGGTGTGACCAGTGAACTTGATTCCAGCCATGTTGACGGCCAGCTTGTTCACGGGTCCGGTCACCAAGGCGCTGGCCTTTCCCTCCTTCACCAGCTCCGCCGCCCTCACCACATAACTGTATGAATAAGCACCACCCATAGGAGTCGCCCTCCCCTTCGGGACATCCTCGCCACCCATATCTATCACTGGAACGCTGTCCACAAGGTGCGTCGGCTCATCTACGGATGAGAACCTCAACTTCAAACCGCAGAGCTCCGATATTTCCTCTAGACACCTCTTGCACCCCACTACTGTGATGGGTCTCCCGCTACTCAGTCGAGCTAGGGACTTCGCGACGACCTCGGGGCCTATCCCAGCGGGATCACCCATAGTTATCAAGATCTGCCTCACGCAACCACCTCCTCACCCTGATAAGCGTGGTCTCCTTTCCGAACCCTCCCGCCTTAGTTACTATGGGTAGACCATCGATCGGTCCACCCACTATCCATCCGGCAGCAAGCCCCTCTTCTGGAGGCTCCCCTATCTCCACACCTGCTATTCCCATTCCCTCTATCAATCTCTTGAGGGTCTCCCCACCTACCACTACCAGTCCCCCAATCTCATGGAGCAAACGGCGGATCCTCTCAAGCGTACTGGGCTTCACCTTGGCTAGGCTGAAGCGAATTGCCGCATCTCCTCCCTCCCTAAGTACTCGGGCGACCTCCTCTATACCGGAATCATCAGCCTCCAGAACGGGTATCTCCTTTGAGAGGGCTTCGAGCTGCCTGATCGCCACCTCATTCTCCGATCCTGACACGAATAGGATGGGACCTTTTGCCCTGGGGGTCCCTCCTTTCTCAGCCCCTATCCACCGGGCCAGCTCCAGAGCTAGTCCTGCGCTACCTCCCATCACTCGATAGTCGTAAATCTCACGGAAGAAGAGGGACAAAGCCTTCCTGTCGGGGACCTCCTTGGCGATCAGAATACCCGAATCACCCTCTCCCCAGTAACCCACCGTCAGATCGGGAGATGTGGCTCTCACTATCTCCTCTATTAGAGAGGAGACAATGGGCAGCTCTCTCACGTATTCCGTTTCCTCTAGGGGAACGCCCCGAATGTACAGTCGACCATTTAGCACGGTCCTTCCCTGCTCGGGATAAGCCGGGGTGAAGGGCAAGGGAGAATCTAACATCGAAACTATGGGGCTCAGCTCGGCACCTACGTTCCCTCTCATAGTGGAATCTACCTTCTTGTACAGGTATCTCGGGCCGATGGATTCTAGAATGACCTCTAAGATTTCTCTGACTCTCCTTTCAGCCTCTTTAGGGGCGGCGAGCCTAGTGTCTGTGCTCAGGGATACGTACTTCCATTTGTATCCGGCGAGTTCCCGGTTCAGGGCGACGAAGGAACCGCGCCCAAACTGAGAGGCCGTGTCTAAAGCGCCAGTTAAATCATCAGCTAGGATCAGTACATCCATCAGGGGCTAGGGGGAGGATCCCCTAAAACAGTTGTCCGAGGTCAGGTAGTCAGCATGACTATGCTTATCTTGACGTCTTCGGGGATGGTGACACCCATTATGCTCCTGATATACCTCTCGTCAGGGTTAGGGATGTCTATTATACGCTTGTGGATCCTCAGCTCGTACTTGTCGTACCTGTTCGTCCCTTCACCCGAGGGATTCCTGAGAGCGGTAACCCTGAGCCTCTTGGTCGGCAGAGGTATCGGGCCCTTAACCCTGACCCCCATCTTCTCGGCCATCTCCTTGAACATCCTGCTTACTTGGTCCAAGCTCTTGGGATTGGTGCTGACCATCTCTATCCTCAGTACCTCGGGCATTTTACCACCACTCACCGGGACATCTCACTGCTAAATAAAAATGATGGAGGGTTTACTTCTTCTTCCTCTCCATCGGAACCACGTCGAGCACTATGCCAGCAGCGACGGTCATACCCATGTCCCTGACCGCGAACCTACCGAGCGGCGGGAAGTCGCTATACTTCTCTATCACGAAGGGTTTCAGCGGCTGGAACTTCACTATGGCAGCCTCTCCCCTCCTTATGAAGCTCGGATTCTCCTCGATGACCTGACCGCTCCTCGGATCGATCTTCTTCTCTATGGACACCATCTTGCATGCCATGTGTCCGGTGTGAGCGTGTATAACGGGCGTGTAACCTGGAGCTATGGCGGTCGGGTGCTGCAGCACCACTATCTGGGCGGTGAACTCCTTGGCGACGGTGGGCGGGTTGTCAGGGTGACCTATAACGTCTCCCCTCTTGATCTCCTTCTTATCGATGCCTTTGATGTTTATCCCTATGTTGTCACCGGGCTCGGCCTTGTCGAGCTTCTCGTGGTGCATCTCTATGCTCTTGACCTCCGCGGTCTTGCCGAGGGGCTCTATGATTATGCTGTCGCCAGGCTTGATCACGCCGGTCTCCACCCTACCTACCACGACGGTACCGACTCCGGTTATGGAGAACACATCCTGTATGGGTATCCTGAGGGGCTTGTCCACCGGCTTGGGCGGCGCGGAGAACGTATCGAGCACCTCATAGAGAGTCGGACCGTTGTACCAAGGCATATTCTCGCTCTTCCTGACCACGTTATCTCCCTTCAGACCGCTCACAGGGATGAACTGTATCTTGTCGGGGTCGTATCCCACCTTCCTGAGGAGCTCAGCCACCTGAGCCTTGACCTCCTCGAACCTCTCCTTACTGTAGTTCACGGTCGGATCGTCCATCTTGGATATGGCGACGGCGAGCTGGTTAACTCCCAATGTCTTGATCAGGAAGACGTGCTCTATGGTCTGGGCCTGGACGCCCTCTCCCGACTTGGCGGAGACCACGAGTATAGCGGCGTCGGCCTGGCTGGCTCCGGTGATCATGTTCTTGACGAAGTCCCTGTGTCCAGGGGCGTCTATAATGGTTATCATCTTATGGGGCGTCTCGATCTTGGTATGGAAGAGGTCGATGGTCATACCCCTCTCTCGCTCCTCCTTGAGCCTATCCACGAGCCAAGCGAACTGGGCGTCAGCTGCCTGCTCCTCGGGAGGAAGCTCCTCCACTAGCTGGAGATCGAAGAACATCCTCCCTATCAGCGTCGACTTTCCGTGGTCGACGTGTCCCACGAAGATCAGGTTCACGTGCTCCTTCTCGGCCATCTTATCACCCTATCACCTACGGGTATCTCTACCGGTCCATGACTGTGCGCATTTTTAAACCTAAACGTAACCCTCGAATCTGAGGGCCGAACATGAAACCGATCGAATCCGCTCTGAATGGTTACAGGGAATTCACCGCTTGGATGGCGGTTATCCCGGCTCTCATGGTATTCCTAGCGACCTTCCTATCCTTGAGGATCACTCTAGTGAGTAGGGAACTGGGAGCCATGCTGAGTGTCCTGTTCATGGTGATAGCCCTCTTCCTCTTCATAATGTCCGACAGATACGTGAGGAGGATAGTGTTCTCAGAGAATCTGAATGAGAGCGAGTTAGGAGCTCTGTACAGGAAGGCTGCCTACTACTCCGGCCTGATGATACCCCTAGTGGGCTTCATATCGGCCATATTCGTGGGCTACCCGGACGCGCCCTTCACGGCACTATCTTTCATGATAATAGCCCTCAGCGGCTTGGGATCAGCTTGGAAGAGGTTCTCCGACAAGATAACTGGAAAGCTGGTCATCCCTAAGGGAGGATCTGGCAAGTCCTCCAAAGATAAGAAGGGGAAGAAGAAAGGGAAGGACTGATCGTTCACACAGCTACGACCCTCTTCACTTCTCTCAAGAACTCCTCAGCTTTGGAGCGATCGTCCGATTCCACAAGGACCCTTATCTTAGGTTCGGTCTTGGAGGGACGGATCAGCCCCCAGACTTCCAAGTCGGAGAGTCGGACCCCGTCAGTCAGATCGATCTCCATGCCCCTCCTCTCACCGAGGGATATGAGGTCCCTCTTCAGCGAATCCCAATCCCTCCTTCTCGGGAAGTTAGCCCTTATCGTGTGATACTTAGGGAGCTCAGAGACAAGTTCGCTTATGCTCCTCCCCTTGGAGGCCATTATCTCAAGTATGAGCGCCGCGGCGAGAGGACCATCCCTTCCCATGTGGAAGTCGGGCAGTATGACCCCTCCGCAGCTCCCCTCGCCGCCCACCGTGGCACCGATCTCCCTCATCTTGTGAGCCACGTAGGCCTCGCCTACAGGGGTCCTGTATATCTTAGCCCCCCTCTTCCTCGCAATATCATCGAACATCTTGGAGGAAGCTACGTTCACCACGAGGGAACCTCTGCCTCTCTTCTCCAGGATATAATCGACGACCAGCGCGAGGGTGATGTCCTCGGAGAGCACCTCTCCCTCTTCGGTTACGAGGGTAAGCCTGTCGGCGTCGGTATCATGGGCGAAACCCACATCCGCTCCTGTAGATACGACGACCTTGGACAGGTCTTGGAGAGTATCGGGCCTAGGTTCCATCTCCCTGACGAATATTCCGGGCGAGGAGTTCAGCGTGTTGACCTTACATCCCAGCGATTGGAGGAGGTAGGGCGTGACGTAAGCACCGGCGCCTCCGTTAACGTCCAGTACTACCTTAAAACCCGCTTCCGAGATCGCATCGATGTTCACAAAGTTCAGCAGGTCCTCCAAGTAGTCCCCAGTTACGTCGACGACCTCCTCCATACCTATATCGCTCCAAGGAACCGACCTGAATTCCTCCTTCTCGAACCTATCCTTGAGCCTCTCCATTTCGTCCGGATGGAGGAGCAGCCCCTTCTTCCCTATCAGCTTCAAGGCGTTCCATTCAGGGGGGTTATGACTGGCCGATATGATGATTCCACCATCCGCATCATACCTCTCGACGGCCCACTCTATCGTTGGGGTAGGGGCTATGCCTATGTTGAGCACATTGACCCCCGCCGAAAGCAGGCCCGAGACGACCGCCTTGTCCAGTACGTATCCGCTAGGCCTGGTATCCCGCCCGACGACCACCAAACTTCCCTCTCCTAGCTCTCTACCGAAGATGTTAGCTATCCTCTCAACTACAGCCGAGTCAATGCCATCTCCAAAAATCCCCCTTATGCCGAGGGGTGTGAATATGAGGGTCAATCACTCACCTCCCCGATTTCCTCCTCAATCCCCTTACGCGAGAAGGACATGTAGGCCCTAATGGAGGGTAGGATCACAGTCAGCAGGATGATCACGCCGACTATGCTGGCCAGGGGCTCGAGCGGGCTCGACCTCATAATCACCACTAAGCTCGTCCCCATGACGTTGAGGACTCCTCCTATGGCGAATCCCGCCACGAAGGGGACTGCAGTCTCCCAGAAGAACTCTTGGCCTCCATATCTCCTCGTCAGATATCTGAACAGGCTGGATATCATGTAGAGGATGGCGTACTGGGGTATCAAGAGACCGAACAGCACTCCAACGGCGCTTATACCGAGCCAAGGTATGCCTCCCTTCAGCAGGAAGACGATAGCCCCTATTGCAAGACCCTCCAAGAAGTACTCCAGCTTCCATCCAGCTAAATCGCCCATCACTGAGAGGAGACCCACATTCGGATAGATGGGAGAGGCCATGTCTAGGGGCTTCTTCGCCGCTCCCCATGCGTGGAACGACACCAGCAGCAAGACGCCTCCCACCACCGCCCCAAATAGTAGTCCCATGAGCTGGGCTTTGAACATCTCCCTAGCCCTCATCCCTATGGACTTAGCGTATTTGAAGCTCTCCGCCGAGGCAGTGGGTTGAGCCGACGCCGCGTCGGTCATCATAGCTGAGGCCGCACCTGAGAAGAACGCATCCGAGGAGGCGCGCTGGAACATGCCTGAAGCGAAGAACGCGTTGTCCACGATACCCCTGATACCCAAATCCACGGGGATTATCCAGTTGCCCATTCCTATCGTCCAAACGTAGCCGTGCCAGTACATGAGGTGTAGGATAACGAGCACCAAGGCTATGAGCGGGCTTACCCCCAGAACCATTATCATGAGAGTACTGGCGCCGAAGGTGAGCAGCCATCCGATCACGAGCCACTTCCTCGTTAGAGGCTCGTCCTCCCAAGCCCTCCAACTGTCCCTGATGTACCTATACCCGAGTATAAGGGGGATGAGTCCCACAGCTAGGTAGAGACCCGTTGATATGTGGTACCACGGAAGAGGGCCGTTCACTGCAGCATTTGAGGAGTAAAAAGCGAAATCGTGACCTGGTTCGTACGGCAGGAGACCCATTCTCACTAGGATGGGAGGAACCAAGAGGAAGGCCACGATGGCCGTTGCCCACATGGACACCTGAATCTCTAGGGGTATGAGAAACGCCCATGCCAGCAGATCTGGGGTTATCTGAGTCCCAGGATCCATGCCAAAGGCTCCTCCTGGGAAGAACTGCTGGAGCCAAGGTGTTAGATCGATCCTTAGCTCGGCAGCCGGGAAGTCCTCCCATATTGCTTGGAGCAGGTGTCCCTTCTGGAAGAGGCTGATGCTGAATCCAGCCAATACGCCGAGCCACAGCCACCTGAGACCCCCTCTTCTCTCCTTAACCAGTTGAGAGAACTTGGCGCTGACCGTGGCCACTGGAAAGATCAGCTTCTCCTTCTCCAAGTAAAATCTCCTGAAGGGTATGATGTTAAGGTAGGAGAATAGGGACAGGATTACAGCGAAGAGAACGGCGTAGGTCAGGGGGAGTATCCAAGCAGACCAGTTGACCCTCCCACCTAACAGTAGAGCTCTTAGGGCCTCCTGATCCTTGGGAACTAAGAACTCAGGCAGTATTCCTCTCAAAGGGAAATCTTTAGCGAGTCCAGCTCTGGCCCAAGAGGGCAGAATGTACTGCCAACCAACGAACAGCACGGTGATGACCTCTATGGACCCGAATATGACGCCCATTTCCCCGATAGACAAGGGATTGCCCTTCACAGTGGAGAGGGCGTAGGCCACGGTGAGTACCACCAGAGCGGCCTCGCCGGTCCAGCTGTAACCGGCCGCGCTCCTCATGACCGTCTGAGCGAAGAGCATGAACAAGCCGAAGGCCAAGGAGAGAGTTATAGACCTGAAGGTGAACGCACCTCCAGTTGGACTACGTTCCTGCATTTCCTCCAAGGAGATCCCCTCCTCTCACACTCTAGATGATCAGCCCGCCTTTAATACTTAGGTATTCATCGGTCATCGACCGGGAGAACTCCCTCTTAACACCTTCCGACTCCCTCAGGGTATCCACAACCTCCGGTAAGGGGAGCAGGTATCCCAGCAGGGAGATCATCTCAACCTCCTCCCCCGCCACCTTCACTGAGCTGAGGAGGGCATTCACGGAGAAGATGGAGTGAGGGAAGGATACCGGGAGGAAGGCGCACAGATCCTGCAGGTATAGATCTCGGCCGGAGATGCCCACCACTCTGGAAGACCTGAGGAGAGATTCTCTAACCTCTCCCAAGCTTAGATCGTCTCTCAACTTCACAGTTAAACGAAACGCCCTGAAGTACGGGCAGCAAAAAAGTTCGTCACGTATCTCCTCCATGGAGATGTCCTGAAGGGGAAGACCTAAAGATAACCTCTCCAGCAGTACTTCGTAGGGCTTTACAATCATACCTGAGCTGCCGTAGGAGATTCTCACGGAGTACTCCTTTACACTATACTCCAAGAAGGCATCGGTCCCCTCTATGAAGTCGTCCAAGAAACCGGATACCTTTATCCCCATCTCCTTGAAGAGCTCCAAGCTGGATTCACTGCAGTAAATATTCAGCCTTTTAGAAATCGGTCGAGAGAAAGGAGTTATATCGTGGTTATAGGCGCCAATTACCTTAATGTCCGGCTGCCTCTCCAGACAATCAGCAATGGGAATAGTGTAGGGATCATGGCCCACTATCCCTACTCTCATCATCTCCTACTACTCTCCCTGAGAGCATCTACTGCTGGCAGGGGGAGGCCTGCTAGCCCGTAGAGCACGGCCCCACCAGCCGTGTAAACCCTGCTACCCTTTATTCCAGCCATGTTAGCTGCGGTACTGAGGTGCCCGCCGCAGAGTACGGACTCCTTGGCGTACTTCTCCATGGCCTTGACTATCTCCAGAGTACCCCTCCGGGACTCTGGCCTCTCAAAGATGCCCATAGGCCCGTTAGCCACAGCCAAATCAGCTCCCTTCAATCTCTCCTTGTATATCTCTATCGTACCCGAGCCTATATCTATTATCTTGCCGTCCTCCGGCACAGCGTAAACCGGCACATTTTCCAAGCTGCCGTCCCTCATCTTCACGACGAAGTCCACAGGGTAGAAGACCCTCCCCTCCCCCAGCCTAAGTATCTCCCTAGCAGCGGGCAGGAGGAGGTCCAAGTCCCTTATCTTCTTAAGATCTCCATTGAGCTTGTGGCCCGCCGCATGAGCGATAATGATACCGAGGAGCCCGCCGGTCAGGACCTCCGCTGCCTTCCCGTTCCTTATGGCGTGGACCATGACCTTCAGCTTATCGCTGACCTTGGCGCCCCCCAGTATGAAGATCCTCCTTCCCCTAATCGCATCGATCTCCGCCATCTCAGCTATCATCTTCTGCATGTTCCTTCCGGCCGCGGCTGGCATCAAGTAAGGGAACGCGACCAGAGATGGCTGACTCCTGTGTGCCGCTTGGAAGGCGTCATTGATGTATATATTGAAGAGAGGCGCGAGTCTCTGGACGAAGTGCGTCTTGATGAGATCCCGAGGATCCCCCTCTATGTTCTCCTCCGCCATGAACCTCAGGTTCTCTAGTAGGAGGACCTCACCTTGCTCTAGCTTCTTTATCTGCTCCCTTATCTCCTTGGATATGACGCCATCTACATATCTAACCTCTAGACCTACCTCCTTGCTGAGCTCCTGTGCGTGAGGTTCTGTGCTTATGAAGTCGCTACTTCCGGGTCTCCCCTGATGGGTACCGATAACCACGGAGGATCCCCTCTCTATGAGCTCCTTGAGGGTCTTCGCGGCCTGCTTGATCTTCTCGTTGTTCATGATCTCCCCATTCTCCCCGATGGGGACATTCATATCGGCCCTTAGAAAGACCTTCTTGCCATCCAGAGAGAGATCGTCCAGCGTCAAGACCTTTCTCGTCCTCAAGAGTGCCACCTCGTGGTTCCCCTGATCTCGGAACCCGGCCAGTGAGAAATTAAAAATCCATATAGTATGAACTACACGCGCGTCATATTTAGTCAAAAATATTGACAATCATTTACCGAGGAACTCGTCCAATGCTTCACCGCACGGACAGGACCTCTTGACCGGTATCTTCCCTACTGCCCTCTTGAGGATCTCTGAAAGATCTTTTATCCTCTTGGAGAATGTCTCTAGGACCTCTTCATGCGTGAGTTTGACTCTGCCGCCGACACCAGCAGCATAGTTAGTCACCACGGAGATGCTAGCGTAACACATGGCCAACTCCCTAGCGAGCGCGGCTTCGGGGCATCCAGTCATTCCGACTATGTCACCGCCCAATATCCTCATAGCCCTTATCTCAGCTGGTGTCTCAAACCGGTTTCCCTCTGCGCATACGTAAACACCTCTGTCTACGATCTCCAAATCCAGCTCCTGAGCTGCCTCCTTTAATGCACCCCTTATCTCCGGGCAGTAGGTATAGGGGGTCATGGATACGTGGACCACACCCCCCACTTCTCTGCCCCTTACTTTGAGAATTGTTTTTCCATCATAGAACGTTACTTCCCTACATTTAGTTAAATCTATGAAGTCATCAGGAATGACAAAGGTCCCAGGAGCCAGTTCCGGGTTGATCGCCCCGACAGCATTTGTAGCCATGATCCTCTCAACTCCTAACAGGTTCAGAGCGTAGAGATTAGCTCTGTAATTGACTTTGAAGGGAGGGATCTCGTGCTTCTCACCGTGTCGGGGTATGAAAGCTATCTCCTCCCCTCCGAACTCCCCTAGGAAGACTGTTGCTTCACCGAAGGGAGTGCTCAGTACCCTCCTTACTGGATTCTCCAACAACCTGTAAATACCACTGCCCCCTATTATCCCCACTCTCACCATACTGGGCCCTCTCTTCACTCCTTTGTTTTCTACGGGATGTGGTAATTTTTATAACTCATGGTTGTTCATGACTCATGCCTGTATTTGGCAAGTGTAAAGTCGCATAGCACAGGAGGTGATTGTTGATGGCCCTAGCGACTATAGGAGGAAGACCCGTCCTGATACTGAAGGAGGGAACCACTAGGACCCGGGGTGAGGAGGCTAGGAGGATAAACATAATGGCCGCTCGCGCGATAGCGGATGCCGTGAAGACCACCCTAGGGCCCAAGGGAATGGATAAGATGATAGTCGACTCCTTGGGGGACATCACCATAAGCAACGACGGAGCCACCATTCTGCAGGAGATGGAGGTAGCCCATCCCGCTGCGAAGCTTATGGTCAATCTGGCCAAGGCTCAGGATAAGGAGGTAGGTGACGGCACCACCACCAGCGTTGTGCTAGCCGGGGAGCTCCTCACTGAGGCCGAGAACCTCCTCCAGAAGGACATACATCCGACTATCATAATAGATGGATATGAGAAGGCCCTCAAGTTCGTGGAGCAGGAGCTGGAGAAGCTGGCCATAGAGGTCAATCCAGACGACGAGGAGTGGCTGAAGAAGGTGGCTGAGACCGCCATGAGCAGCAAGCTCATAAGTGCCGAGAAGAAGAAGCTGGCCGAGATTGCCGTCAAGGCTGTCAAGGCTGTTGAGGAGAGGAAAGGGGACAAGAGATATGTAGACATAGACAACGTCAAGATAGTCAAGAAGAAGGGAGGGAGCCTCTCTGATACCGAGTTCATAAGGGGCGTCGTTCTCGATAAGGAGGTAGTACACAGGGACATGCCCAAGAGGGTGAAGGACGCCAAGATAGCAATACTCAACCTCTCCTTGGAGATAAAGAAGCCCGAGATTGACTTGGAGATCCAGATATCCTCGCCTCAGGAGCTCAGGGAGTTCATAGAGCAGGAGACTAGGATACTCAGGGAGAAGGTGGAGAAGATAGCTGCCACCGGAGCGAACGTGGTGTTCTGCCAAAAGGGCATAGATGAGGTGGCCCAGCACTTCCTAGCGAAGCACGGCATAATGGCCGTGAGGAGGGTCAGCGAGAAGGACATGCAGAGGATAGAGAAGGCAACCGGTGGAAAGATAGTGAACAACTTGGACGACCTCACTGAGGCCGAGCTGGGTCACGCCGGCCTGGTCGAGGAGAGGAAGATAGGAGATGATAGAATGATCTTCATACAGGAGTGCGAGAACCCCAAGGCCGTGACCATACTCCTCAGGGCGGGCGCCGATACCATACTGGATGAGGCCGAGAGGGGCCTGAAGGACGCTCTGTATGTGGTGAGGAACGTCGTGGAGGACGGCAAGGTGTTCTACGGAGGCGGCTCCATACAGGCCGAGCTGGCCCTCAGGCTGAAGGACTACGCTCACACCGAGAAGAGCAAGGAGCAGCTAGCCATGGAGGCCTTCGCCAACGCGTTGGAGAGCATACCTAGGATACTTGCTGAGAACTCCGGAATGGATGCCGTGGATGCGTTAGTGGAGATAAGGAACGCCCACAAGTCCGGGAACATATTCGTCGGAATAGATGCGGTGAACAGCAAGATCGCCGACATGAAGGAGCTGGGCGTGGTCGACACCTACAGAGGAGTCAAGAACGCCATAGCTGCTGCTACTGAGACTGCTATACTGATAATCAAGACCGACGACATAATCGCGGCGAAGCCTTACGAGGAGAAGGGTAAAGGTAAGGGCGAGGAAGGAGAAGAGGAGGGCGGCAGTGAGTTTAAATCTGAGTTCGACTGAAAACGCGGGATGAGGCTAATAGACAGGAAAAGCGGCAAGATCTTTGGCGTTAACGCCTTCGATCTTTTTTTAATTCTAATAATCGTCGCATTCGCTGGCTATTACGCCTATGAGAACCTACTTCCCCCACCTCAGGAGGTCAACGCGTACTCCGGCCTCAATATCAGAAATGCGGCCTTGGAGTTCACCAGACTTTCCACCATGGGATACATAGTCGAGGCTAGGATAGACGGCGTGTGGACCACCAACGGGACGGAGTTCCATGATGATGTCCTCATAACTTGGTCTTATGAGACGAGACTTTTTGGATGGTACAAAGGTAAGAGGATAACCATCGGGGGTCCGAATGCTTACGTGGAGGACATAGCAGCCTCGAAAATAACCTTCAAGACGACCGCCCCCTCAGTCATCAGGATCTACACCTATCCGATAAAGGCTGACAGTGTTAGCAAGATAGCGGACAAGCTTGAGGAAATAAGCGGAAAGGTAGCGGGGGAGTACGGCGTCAGGGTTGTGAAGGCTAGGTCCTCACTGGTCATTGACGTGCCCGGCCTCAAACCGAGCGCGTACCTTTACACTCAGCTTAAGTGGAAGATCTACGAGAGAATCCCTTGGGGCTTCATATACGTTTACTTGGGTGACTCTTTCATAACAATGAAATTCGACTACACGCAGAAGGTGGCCCTCACATCCGATGATTTGAGGGAGATTGATTCGATACTCAGGGAGCTGGGGGTTAATTACACCAACGCCATGCTGGACGCTGCTTACGTTTACATTGGCACGGATGAACCACTTACAGGAGTCTCGGTGTATGCCAACCTGCTAGATAACGCGCGACCCCTGTCGGACGCCATAGATGTTACTAGGCTGACATTCATCCCCAAGCCATAGGGGGATCACTTTGCTGATTTCCCTTCTACTAAGAGCGTTCAGCACTTCCATCTTGGGGAGAATATGGAGGAGACTCGGTATACCTAAATTAGTCAGGACCAGCCTAACCTACAGGCTCCTTGTCACCTCGTACGAAATCCTATCATCAGCTGCCCGATCCTCCATCTTCCTGAAAGCTCTTAGGAGGACCTGCAACCTCATCAATCCACTCACCTCAGGGGTGGGCAAGCTAGCTCCGCGGTGGAGGATAGGTCTCCCTCTGGATAGGTTGGTGGAGATACTGCTCTCCCCGTGGATGCTCCCTTTAGGCTTTCTCCTGTTCTTCTGGTCGTCAATGGTCAGGGTCTCGACCTTAACCATGATCCTAATCTATTTCACCGTACTCGTGATGGCTTCGGGGATCTTCCTAGCCTACAAGGAGGAAGACCTTCGTGTTATCGATAACAGGGGGTTAGTTATCCTCCTCGGTGCTGCCATGTTCCTGTTAGGTTACATAGCTTTCATCATGCAGATATCTAGGGTGGGAGGCCTCCCTCTCTTGAACGATGAGCTCAGGAGGGGTCTGTCTCCCCTCCTCAACTACCTCGCTTGGACCACCGTTCCCGGCACCGCGTTCCTCCTCTCCTCGTTGGATTTGAGAAAGTGCGAGGCCTACTCATTGACCCTGATTGGGTTTATCCCCTCGTTTTTCTTAGCTTTCAGGACTGAGATGATAGCTTACATACTGATGGCCCTCGCCGTCCTTTATCACAGGAAGATGGTCAATTACAAGCAAGTTTTCTTGGGACTGCTGGTGGCTGCCGCTTTCTTCCTCGGAGTAGGTGCGATCAGATCGCTGACCACGGGATTGGCTCAAAACCCACTTCTCTCAGTTCTCTACAGGCCGACCATCACGATAGCGGCCCTTGACACGATAGTCAGGCTCTACGCCCTCAGACCGGTTACCGGTGGTTGGGTGCATCTAGCGGCTCTATCCTCCCTTGGACTCATCAGGGGTACGCGTTACGGCCCTAGAACCTTGATAAGCATCTACGTGGGAGGTAGGAGGACTGTATCAACTACGGCGACCTTGATAGGAGGGCCTCTCTTGGATTGGGGAATATTAGGAGCGGTAGCAGCTTCCCTTATCTTCTCCTATCTACTGGCCCTAGCTTACAGGTTCTCCAAGAAAGCAGACTACCTGCTTGGTCCCTATTCGGTGCTGTTCGCCTACTTGGTCGTCGGGATAGAGACGGGAATACTGGACATCAACATATACCTCTACCTCCTCCTCGCTGCGATGGTCCTTCTCACCTCCCTGAGGCCGGAGAAATGAGATCGCTCAGAGAGGTGATATACCTCGTCTCAGTGCACCCCACGATAGGCATATCCACGATCCTAGTGGCGATCCTCCTACTGGGCTCTCGAAGTTACGGGCTGGATTACGGGTGGGTGTTGGTATCCGGGTTGGGCGTTCTAGCCTTCCAGTCTGGCCTTATCGGTGCTTCCAAGGTCGGCGACAGGAAATTGCATAAGGTATCACTCGTCATCGGTGAAGCCCTAGTGATCACCGTATTGGCAGTTTCCTTCAGGGAAATAACTCCTCTCTACCCCCTAATAGCCCTGACGTGGGTGGCCGCGCTCAACTTGGCCGCCTACATCATTGCACACAGCAAGGGTGAGATACCCGTCTTCCAACTCTTGGTTTACGCCTCTGGAACCTTCTTCGTCGTGCACTCATTCCTCCAATATGGAGACTGGGAGGTCATAAGGGAGCTACCGCTGACTCCCGTCGAGGGAGCTTTCGGAATGTTCCTGATCTTCATCTCCTACCCGAGCCTGTTGTGGCGGTTGATGGAAGGCAGACGCAAACTCCTTCCTTGGGCCTTCTTGTCCCTGACCTCCGGGTTGATGATACTCCACGGATTCAGGGCGGATGTCTTCTTGGTGATCCTGTCCACCTTCCTGCTTCTGGTCAGGAGGAGGGATCCCCAGGGCTTCGCACTCATGGTTATCCTCCTAGCGCTATTCATCGTTGTCGGGGAGGCGAGGTCGTACGTTCACGTGCCAACCTATGAGAGGATTGCTTTCAGGCTCACAACTACCTATTATTACTCGAAAGAGTTGTGCAGCTACTTCCTGACACCACTACCTCCATACGGGCCCTTTTGGCTCTCATCCATACCCCTGCACCCATCGCAATCCTTGGGCAGGGGGATCTTCGGCAAGGCTTACGGGATCACGCCCACCATGTTCATCGGCTTACTTGTGGATCTGGGCCTGATAGGCATGACGGTCCTCTCCGTGCTGGTAGGGTTCCTCTCGGGATACAGCTACCGACTATCAATGGAGGGAGGCAATGATCTATTCTCATACAGCATAATATGGCCTATACTCATTACGAGGGCCGAGATAGGATTCAGCCAACTGGATTTGGCCCTCATAGCGGGCTCGGTGGTGTTCGCCTCCCTAGCCAATCTTATTAATGGGAGTGATCAAGCTAGCTAGGTGAAGTGGGAACATGCCGTACTACTACCACGGTCCAGTAATGCCCGGAGGTAGGAAGCCTACCGGTGGTAAGGTAAGGAAGAGTAGAGGGAAAAGGAAGAGAGAGGCCGGTAGACCGCCAGCCTTCACTGTAGTTGGAGCTAGGAAGCTCAAGCCGATCAGGATAATGGGCGGTGGAAGGAAGCTCAGACTGGTGTCGGACCACGAGGTCAATGTCGCACTGGGCGATGGCACCACGAAGAAGGTGAAGATATTGGATGTGGTTGAGAACCCGGCCAGCAAGGTGCTGACTAGGAGGAAGATAATAACGAGAGGAGCGCTGGTCAAGACCGAGCTAGGCTTGGTGAGGATAACATCTAGACCCGGTCAGCACGGGATCCTGAACGGGGTTCTACTGAGGGAAGAGGTTGCCTCGTAAGGGCCGCAAGATAATATACCCCTCCTATTTCGATTCTAGGTTGAGCAGATCTGAGGGCAGGAGGGTACCTCGGTCCTTGGCTGTGAGGAAGCCGACCCTCCAAGATGTGGTGAGCGCCCTGAGATATCTCTCCCTAGAATACGAGGTGGAGGAGAAGCACAGGCCCTCGAGGTGGTACAGGTTCGAGGGGAGGGTGAAGGTGGTCTACCAAGGAAGCAAGGAGGAGCTCCTTAAGAAGGTGGCTGAGGTGATCAGGAGGTCTAGGAAGTGAGGGTGCTGGGAGAGGTTGTGAAACTGACTAGGTCTAGGAACTTCTTGGTGAAGATGAAGCCCCCGGTCAAGGAAGACCCTAAGGACAAGAGGGTCGTCTCAGAGGATCTGCTCCTTGTTGGGGTGGTCAGTGACGTAATTGGGCCGGTTCACGAGCCATACGCACTGGTGAAGGTCGTGGTGCCTCTAGACAAAGCTAAGGAGTTCGTGGGCAAGAGGCTGTACTTGGTGGAGCGCAGGGAGGAGAGCAGGCTCATAACCTACCCAGATACCTGAGGATCCTCTCTACGAGCTTCTCCGCGACTCTTTCAGCCATCCCCCTCTCTATCCAGAAGACCTCCGATAGGGAGCATATCTCCTCAACGAATTTGATTTTGGAGATGGGAGCTGTGCCGAGAGCCGCCCTGTCCGATCTCCACAGCTCCCTCACAACCTCCACGAACCTATCAGAGAACAGTTCCATCTTGCCAATCTCATCAACCAAGACTAGGTCGCATTCCCTCATCGAGTTCTCCAAGGCAGGAATTGCCACCTTCTCAAAGAGATCTATCCTGACACCGTATTTGGAGATCCTAGGACCATTCCTGTAGTTGACAGAGGCGAACAGGACTCTCTCCCCAGTCAGTAGGTCCTCCACCTCAAATCCTATCCTCCTCCCTCCAGACCTGACCTCTGGGGTCCTTATTCCTCCCACCTTCACTCCTAGGTTCTCTAAACGCTCCTTTACCATCATAGCGGCTGTGGATTTTCCAGATCCCGGTTTACCCCTTATAATATACTTGCCCTCCCTCCCCATGATGGAACCCTCGCTCAGCATACCGCTCAAGCTATATAGGGAGGGAAGCGTGACCTTCTACTCCACTGACTTGGAGTACTTGGAGAGGATGGGCCTGTCCTACACGAAGGCGCCAGTGTTTTACAACCCGCGAATGAAACTGAACAGGGACGTCACCATCTCAATCGTCAGGTCCTTGAACATGAAGAGCGCCGCCGATCTCATGGCAGCGTCGGGAGTCAGGGCCCTCAGACTGGCAGTTGAGGGAGGCATCGATGAAGTGCTGGCCAACGACTCCAACTGCTTGGCAGTCCATGTGATAAAGCTGAATGCGAGGCTCAACGGGGTGAGGATCAGGGCGACCTGCTCAGACGCCAGGCTGGAAGCTGAGAAGCTCGCGTGGGAGGGAAATAGACCCCATTATTTGGATCTAGACCCTTTCGGTTCCCCAGCTCCCTACATGGATTCCTTCCTGAGGGCCGTCAGGAGGGGTGGCCTGTTGGGAGTCACGGCCACGGACACCCCGCCCCTGTTCGGCATCTACCCGGACAAGCTGTTCAGGTACTACGGGGTGTGGGGGAGGAAGCTCCCCTTTCACAAGGAGTTCGGGATACGCGCTTTGATCTCCTTCACCGTCAGAGTAGCGGCTAGGCTCGACCTAATCGCCAGACCCCTGCTCTCCTACGGGAGGGAGCATTACGTCAGGGTGTTCTTCTCCATCGATAGGGGGCCTTCGGCCTCCAGCCGCCAGCTCAGGGAATCTCTGGGCTGGGTGGAGACCTGCGATGGGGAGCACGTGATCCATAAGGGGGTAGATCTGCCCGATGCTAAATGCGGGGAACTGTTAGGTCCCCTGTGGCTGGATGAGATCACGGATACTCAATTCTTGGATGGGGTGACACCGATCAATGAGGAAGTTGAACGCCTCCTGAACGCCCTGAGGGAGGAGTCCGGAGGTCCTCCCTTCTACTACATGCTCGACGACATCTGCTCGAGCTTACACGTTAAAATGCCCAAGGTGAGCGATGTTATCGCCACCTTGAGGGAAAGAGGATACTTCGCTGCTAGGACACACTTAGAACCTCTTGGAGTAAAGACGACAGCGGGCAGGGCTGAGATTGAGGAAATAGTTAAGGAGATCACAGCTTCCTGAAGACCATCATCGCATGCTTGGGGTCGTAGGGAGAGAGATCAACGGTCTCCAGCAACTTATATCTCCCAGTGGAGGTGACCTCCTTCTCGACCAGCCTATAGACCTTCTTGGGCGGGAGGGTCACATCTATGCTGCTGGCTTTGACGGCTATCATAGCCACACCACCCTTCCTTAGGAAGATATCCGCGTTCTTCACGAGTATGCTAGCCTGATCTGGCTGCGCTACATCCTCATACACCACATCCACCTCGGAGACGATCCAAGAGTAACTTTGAGGCCTTCTAGCACTTTCCATGATTGGTACGATGTTCCTCCTCACTTTAGCCACTCCCAAAAGGTCCCTGAGAACCCTATGAGCTATCTCCACACCGAATATGATCCCATCATCCTCAATCACGTCGCTCACATGAGAGGCAGTCGTTCCCGATGCGATGCCCAAGTACAGGACCTTGGTCCCCCTCCTGAACGGAAAGTTCTTCAAGCCCTTGTATATAGCTGCCGCTAGCTTTGACCTGTAGGGATTCCATATCCTGTACTCCTCTCTCTTTATCTGCCTCACAATCTCATCGTAGACCCTGTGACCCGGGGCTATGCTCTTGGTGGCCAGCTGCTTCTTACCATCCACTATCCAAAACAGGTTGCGGAACTTCTGGTCCTCCTTAATCCTCATTTCCTACCACCCCCGCCCAAGATCTCCCTCAACTTCTCGTCTATCTCATTCCTTAGCTCGTCTCCTATATACCTGCCATCCCCAAAGGCATCCACTCTAGCGGCTATGGCTATCTTGGTTGCCAGCAGTCTTGCGACCTTCCCCCTCAGCTTCTTAGGTGCGGTCCTCACCTCCTTGGCTTGGAAGAGTATGCCATGCTTCGGGGGCTTGGCTCCCTTCACCAAGTGCATGAAGATGGCCTTATGGGCACCCAATATCTGGATCGAACTGGCTGGTAAGCTTGCAAGCCTGCTTAGGCCCCCAGCTACGGCTATGAGTCTGGCCCCCACAAGCGGATGAACGACCGCTGAGAGATTGGGGGCGGCGCGTTTCATGAGGTCCTCTATGAAGGCCTCTACCATCTTTCTAGATTCATAAAGGGACATCCAATTCTCAGCGACTTTTCTCAATATTCCCAAGTCTCTCTCATCGAAATCAGCCCCTATCGAATTGCTCGCGGCCTCCATAACATGCCTAGCCTTGGCATCGCTTAACCCAGCCTCCTTCAGTATTTCCAAGGTCATTTTTCTTCTGTCAGGCTGTAGGGAAACAACCCTCATGAACAGCGGATGGTCCTCCACTAAATCATTCAGCTCTGGAAAGTGAATGGAGTACCACTCTCTGATGGCCGGGGCTAGTACATTCAATGCCTTGTTAGCGTGATCGATGTAGTCTATGGCCTTTATGACCTGCTGATCCAGAGAGCTCAGCTGTTTCTTTATCCTGATCCTCGTAAGCTCTATTCCTATTTCATTGAGCATCCTGAAGTACTCCCTCTGCTTCACCCCTCCCCATATCTGGGAGGCGTAGCGGTGAGGCGTCCTTCTCAGCTGGAGGAAGACCTCCTCGGCTGGCGAGAGTATCGATTTAATGCCCTCTCTATCCAATAGGTCCTTCAGTATCTGATCGTCTACTAAAAGCTCATCAGCTTTCAAACCGGCGAGCAGTTTCCTGAGGGGCTCTTCTAACAAGCCCTCGTTAGTGAGTATGCTAGCGATCTTCTCGGGATCCTTGGGAAATCCCCAAGACTTCAGAACCTTGCCCTTGTGATCAAGCAGTAGGATTCCATAGGGCTGGAGGGCCAAGAATGCTCGCAAGCTATCTCCCTTCGAAGTAGGACTGAGGTCCTAAAAAATCTCTCTTATATAGGGTGCTGTCCGGGCTTCCTTCCGAGTATGAACCTCTTGCGGTAGATGCTCTTCATCCTCACCCTAGGGACAGGACTCCTCCTAGGCCTAGCCTCAACCTTCGGGGTGAGGGACCTAACCTTCCCAGCCTTATTCAATGCACCGTGCGTACCTCTCGGCATATTTTACCACCGGTGTGATATGATCCGCCCGATTAATATACCTTACTCTAGGTTAGCCTCCTCTGTCGATTCCTCTCCGCCGTTCACCGCCCTGAGCAGAGCCATCCTGTAGTCCCTTATTATGTTTAGAACATCTAACTCACTCCTGCGATCGATTTCCTTTGATTCTTGTTGTGTACTCACAGTAGACAGTAATCTGAGTGCCTCTTCTGATGGAAGGACCGGATCCAGTCCCTTCCAAGAGATCTTGAACTGATCCAGTGGTGCTACTGTGATGCCCTCGAACCCCGCTCTCTCTATGAACTCCTTTGGCGGAGGACTACCGCGGTAGAGGACGGCCTTGATACCAATCTCCTTCAACCTCCTTAGGATGCTGGTACTGGCTCCGGTGGCGTCGAGAGCCAGCAGTACACCTTCGGAGGCCTTATTCCCGAGCTCGTCGATTCTCTCCTTGGAAAGGGATGGTAAAACGGTCAATTTGACACCATTAACCACCTTAGGGGAGCTGACGAGCTGCCTCATCTGGGACTTGAGGAGCTCATTCCTCCATCTCTCCCTCTCCAGTTCCTGCTCGAGTTCCTTTATTCTCGCATCTCTAATGGAGATCCTCCTATCTATCTCCAACTCCCTGGATCTCCTGTCCTCAAGATCCTCTATCTTCCTCCTCAATTCGTTTATCTCCCTCTCCTTCTCCATCAACAACGCGTCCTTCTTCTCGAGCTCCCTTTTCAACTCTCCAATCCTCTCGTTAAGGCTCCTCACGTATTTATTGAGCCTCCTGAGCTCCTTCTTCAGCTCGGCGTAGGTAAGCTCCCTTACTTCTCTCTCCTCTTCCCTTTCAGCTAATATTTCATCTATAGCCACCGATATAGGAGTTCCCTTGAGCACCTTAGTCAGGATGCGATCGATCTCGCTGGATAGTCCCTCCTCCTTGGCCCTTAACCTCGCCTTAGAGGCTAGATTCTTCACTCTGTAGTAGACCTTGAGAGCGGCAGCCAGAGAGTCCCTCTCATGGGAGCTCTCTACCCTAATACCCTTGAGTTCCTCGTAGTCGGCCACTATCCTCTTTTTCTCGTCGGCCTTCATGTCGTACTTCGCCACCATCAACTTGGAGTCGAACATACTAGCTATCCTCACGACGCTCTTGGGAGGAGGATTCACATCTGTCGCTATTATAACCGGATAGCCATAATTAAGTATCTCCTCAACTATTTCGGATCTCGACGCTCTTCTCATAGTCCTTAAGGCCAATAAGTTGCCGTTCAGGTCGATAACAGCGAGACCAACGGACATGCCCGGATCTATGCCGACTATTATGGGTCTAGATCTGGGTAGAGGAGAGAGACGACTAGAGGGGAACTTTATTTTACTTCTCCAAGACTGGCGCACCACCACCCTCAAAGGCGTCCACTCACTGCTCTCCTTCACTATCCTCCGGACATCTTCTATTCCTGCGTAGATTATGAACTCCGCCCTCCTCAGACCCCCAGAAGCTCTCTCCACATACAGGTCGTAATCGAGATTTGCGGCATCGAGCTCCGTGGCTATCTTATTGGCCTCACTTAGTATGCTGGCCTCTATAGACCTCCTCCATCTGTCGCTTCCCGAACCTCCCTGCCTTATACTCCTGTTCTTCGTTATGAGTACCCTAGTCTCTGGATACATTGCGATGACCTCTATTCCCACCCCTCTCTGCGCCAACCTGGCAACTATCCTAGCGGTACCGAGCGGATCCCTGTGGGAGGGAGACGGAAGACCAGCCTCCTTTGCTATCGATGAGAGGGATCTTATCCCGTGAGGAGATCCGGTGACCTGGATGAGCTTGCTACCCGGGGACATCTTCTCCATGACGAGCCTGAGCCCCTTCATGTCCTCCGCAAGCTCGTAAACGTTGTCCGTAGCGAGTATCTTGACACCATATCTCCTCATCAGGGAGAAGACCTCATCTAGGGTAACCTCCTCGGACTCAAAGAGGACATTCTCCCCCCTTACTATGGACACTGAGTAAGTAGGCCTCTTCTTTGATCTAGGTGAACCGGATCTTATGTCTATTCCAGCTATCACCAAATCGTCCATTCGATATGACCCTGATGCGACTAGGTTAATAAAGCTTAGCTCCCCCTAAGGGCTGATGAAAGCAGCCCCCGCCGTCCTTTACATCATGACGACGCTTCTAATTGTGAGCTTCATGGCAACAATACTAGCTCAATCTCAGGAGGCCGATTTGAGCGTCACAGTTGAACCTAGGGATCCCTGCGTAGCAGGATACCCCTGCACCGTGAATGTATCGGTGATGAACATGGATGGAATGATCCTCATCGATTATGTGAAGCTGATCACCCCTTGGGGAGCTTTCACGAGGAACTTGGGTTTGAGGGAGCTCAGGCCGAACACCACAGTAATAGTTCCCATAATAGTTGATGTGGATAGGAACTCCTTGGAGGGCCCTAACTTCGTGAGGCCCGTGGTCAGGTTCTTCAAGAAGGGAGAAGTAGGCCTCAAGCTGGTGGAGGGCAACGCTTCGTCCGTTATGGTGATTAAACCACGCATAAACGCTACCCTAGTGGTCATCCCGCAATCCAGAGAGATTACCGTGGGTCAACCACTCTCAATCCAAGTGAGCTACGAAGTGGAGGGAATCCCTCGGGACTACCGTCCGACGATTTCCGTGTACTTAGATGGCAGGCTCACCATGGAGAGAGAGCTCAACGGCACGTCCGGTGAGGTAGGTCTATCTCTACCGGTAGAGGGTGAGGGGAATCACACCCTCATAGTGAGCCTATGCTACGGAATAGGCTGCACCGACAGGAGCTTCGAGGTCAATGTCAAGAGGACCGTGAGAGTGATCTCGGGATACAACAAGGAGGAGCTAAGGGCAACGCTGAAGGAGGTAAAGGACAAAAGGAGACTACTTCAGAGCGCTTACGAGAGGTCCGTGGAGGCCGGACTTCCCATACCAGAGGATGTGCTGATAAACATCTCCATCATCGACTCCAAAATCAGAGAGGCGGAGGTCCTCCTAGATCGAGAGAACATATCCTATGCGGACATCCTCAGGGTCAAGATGCTCCTCAACCAGTCATCTGTCACAATAGAGCGCCTGGAGGAGGAACTTCTTCTGACGTACAAGGACAAGATAATCGAGATGATTGGCAGAGCCATGGAAGAGATAGAGGAGGTGAGGAACATAAATCAGACGGAGTACAAAGCCATGAAAGGCCTTCTCGCCAACTTAACTTCCCGTGCGGACGGACTGAACCTGACTAGCGCGCCGGACTTATACTCGAACGTGTCGCGGGAGATATCCGCCTTGAGGGAGAGAATAAGGGTCATTAGGGAGGAGGCTGCTGAGGAGGCAAGGCTCCTGTCGGGCGTGACCGTATCGTTGATATTCGTTGCGATGATTTCAGGTGCAACCATTATCTTGAGGAAGTGGAAGTCACAGCTGATGAAGGAATGAGGTGCTTCTGAAGTGTGCGGAATAGTGGGCATAGTAAGGAGACGCTTGGGAGTGGCCAGAGACTTAATAAGATCCCTAAAAAAGCTGGAATACAGAGGATATGACTCAGCCGGGATAGCAGTGATGTCCGATGGGGACATAGAGGTAGTTAAGGGTGTGGGCACGATAGAAGCGGTAGTAGGAGACGCGAAGATAAGAGACGGATACGTAGGGATAGGTCATACTAGATGGGCCACCCACGGCGGAGTGAGCCCCGAGAACGCCCACCCTCACCTCTCCTGTAATGGGGAGGTGGCCGTTGTTCACAACGGGACTCTCGACGATTTTGAGGGTATGAGGAGGGAGCTGATAGCCAAGGGGCATGTGCTCCATTCCGAGACAGATACAGAGGTCGTGGCCCACTTGGTGGAGGGGAACCTCAAGTCGGGCGACAAACCCCTCTCAGCATTCGTGAAGGCCATTAAAAAGTTGAAGGGAAGCTACGCCATAGTATCCATCATATCGGGCGAGAGAGCCCTCTTTCTAGCTAGGAACAAGAGTCCATTGGTTATAGGCCTAGGGGAGGATGGGAATTACTGCGCATCGGATGTGGCCGCACTGCTCCACCTGACGAATAGGTTCATCTTTATGGATGACGGGGAGATAGCCCTACTCACCCCCTCTGAGGTAGAGATCTGGAGGTTGAATGGAGATAGTCTGGAGAAGGTCCATAAGGAGACCGAAGAGGTGGAATGGACGCCTCAGTTGCTGGACAAGGGAGCGTTCGATCACTTCATGCTTAAGGAGATACATGAGCAGCCTCACATCCTCAGGAAGATTGCGGAGAGCATTGATTACTATACGAGGTTCTCCGAGAGGCTGAACTCCCTGCTTAGGGATGGCTCTCTCACGATAGTCGCTGCTGGGACCTCCTATCATGCTGGTCTGATCGGAAAGTACCTCTTATCTAAGCTAGCTGGCGTCAGGTCCGAGATCATAGTGGCCTCAGAGTTCCCGGAATGGTCCTCCCACCTGAGGCAGGGAGACATCGTTCTAGCCATCAGCCAATCGGGTGAAACCGCAGACGTGCTAGAGGCCGTTAGAATAGCGAAGTCGAAGGGCTCCAAGGTGGTTTCCATAGTGAATGTCCCGGGAAGCACGCTCACTAGGATTTCCGACGAGTCCATCTTCATACAAGCGGGCCCAGAGATTGGGGTCGCGGCAACTAAGACCTTCTCCGCCCAGGTAGCTGTCCTTTACGTCGTCTCTTCCCTCATTAGCGGCAGAAGCGGAATTTCTAGGGAACTTACCGAGGTATCGGAGCTACTGAGGGGTTCTATGGATTCTCTGGATGAGTTCTCCAAGAAGATGAGTGATCTCCTCAAGGACAAGGAGCATGTGTTCTTCTTGGGGAGGGGAATAAACTACCCAACAGCATTGGAGGGAGCGCTCAAGCTCAAGGAGATAAGTTACATACACGCTGAGGGCTATCCTGCTGGCGAGTACAAGCACGGACCGCTCGCCCTAATAGAGGAGGGCACACCTGCCATTATGCTGGTTCCGGTGAATGAGGAGCTCCGAAAGAAGACGATATACAATATCATGGAGGTGAGATCTAGGGGAGCATTCACCATAACTATACAGCCCAGAGGTATGGAGATCCCGGCTGATGCGAGCTTGGAAACGGATGCCTGGGATGAACTCATCTCCCCACTGATCTACACGGTTCCACTACAGCTAATAGCATACCACACAGCAGTAATCCTTGGAAGAGATCCGGACAAACCCAGAAACCTAGCTAAAAGTGTGACTGTGGAGTGAAAAATCACTCCAGTGTTATGAAGAGTACGTTGTTTCCCCTTATGAAGAGGGTGCCCATACTCCTCCTCACTTCTTTCGTGTCGGGATCTAGTTCCCTAGCTGAATCTAGGACCAAGTTCATCATCTCATCGTAAACCAGCAGCTTACCTCTTATCTCACTTCCGTTCTTCAGTCTGACGGTTATCTCGGCGCCATGGGCCTTCCTAAGATGCGATATCGGGAGCTCCCTACTCATAACTCATCACCAAAACCCAGACTCCTCATATTATAAATGGATGGGATGGAACGGGATCACCTGCTGCTCAAGGCAATCCTCTCTATTTCCTCCTTCCTCCTTATGGCGAAGCTCTTGTTCCTGTCGTACTCGGCAGCAGCGATTATCTCATCAGCAAGGGCCTCGGCCAAGCTCCTCGGGCTCCTGAATGCCTTCATGGCCGCTCCCTGAGCTATGTGCCTGATGGCGAGGTCGACCATCCTGCTCGGTGAAGTGTCGACGGCGTGGAAGTAGCTGACTCCTCCGTACATGATCCTAGTGACCTCCTCCCTTATTATGGAGTTCTCGATGGCGTCTATGAAGACCTGTATGGGGTTCCGGCCGGTCCTCAACTCGATGATCTGGAACGCGTACTTAACGGTCCTCAGGGCCTTGAGCTTCTTCCCTGGATTCTTGCTGTTCACATGGTCCTTCTTACTACCAGCATTGATAGCCTGACTCATGAGCCTGTTAACCAGCCTCTCAACGATGGGAAGCTCGAGCTTCCCGAACCTCTTATGCTCGTGCCTTCCGCCGGTGTGCGGAAGGTAAACGGGCTTGAGGGAGATCACCCTCTTCAGGGCGACGTTCTTCACCTCAACTCCCTCGTAGCTCCACTTACCGAATAGCTTTATCTCGGGACCACCGGTCTTGGGGTTCTTCTCCTTGGCCTCAACCTCCTCGCTCATGCGATCACCTGCTGGGCTTCTCCTTCTTACCCTGCAGTATCGCCTGCAGGGATACGCCGTTGACCTTTATCACCTTATACCTGACTCCGGGTATGTCTCCCATGGATCTGCCCCTAGAACCGCCGATGCCCTCGATTATCACCTCATCGTGCTCATTGATCACGTTCAGAGCACCATCTCCCGGCGCGAACGCGGTGACTATGACCCCGTTTTTAGCTAACTGGACCTTGACCGCCTTCCTCAACCCGGAGTGGGGTTGCCTCGCCTCGAGACCCACCTTCTCCAGCACTATGCCCCTAGCCATGGGCGCGCCCTCTAGAGGGTCGAATTTTTCCTTCAGCCTGTACAGTCTCCTCCTGACCTTCCAGCTGTGAAGCCTCTTCTCCTTGTACTTCTCAGCTAATCCTCGAGCGGCGTACAGTCCCAGCGGAGATTTCTTACCCATGCAACCACCTCACGAGGTAGGGGTAGTCCATGTTGCTATTTTAATGTTGTCTATGCTGTACCACCTCTTGGCTAGGATCCTAGCCCTCTTTATCCTCCTACCGTTCTTCCCTATTGCTATGCTCTTATCCTGTTCGACTACGTATGCGATAGCGACGGTCTCATCGCCCTGCTTCACTATCCTGACCTTGGGTACTCTGGCTGGGCTCAGCAGATTGGTCACGAATCCCTCCGGAGTGTCGTCGAACTCGACGACCTCTATGGACATGTCTAGGTCTCCCCTCAGGAGGCGCCTCATGGTCTTCAGCTTCCTACCTCCCCTCCCTACTGCCCTTCCTAGATCGCCCTTCTCCACCACGAAAATAAGCCTATTCTCCTCTTTATCCTCCACGACATCCTTGGGCCTGACCCCGAGCATGTTATGGAAGAGCTGTATGTAGCGGAACTGTTCAGGCGTTATGATGACCTTCCTACCTGGAATCCCCCTACACCTCCAGAGATCACTCCACTCCTAAGACCTCCAAGATTTTGGACTCACCCTCCTCCATTACCGCTGCCACTGAAACGAAGAAGGGCTTCTTAAAGGCCCTTCCAAGGTCGATAGATTTGCCGGGGTACTGGTAGACTGGTACGTTGGCCAGCTTAGCCAAGTACTCGACCTCCATCTTTATGTCCTGCGGCGCGTTGCTGGCGACTATCACCAACTTGGGATTCTCTCCGGATTTCAGCTGCTTTATCACCCTTCTAGCTCCCAGTATCACATTTCCGGACTTGAGAGCTAGGTAAAGCTCAGGTTCAACCTCACTGCTCATTCATTATCACCTCTACTGCTACCGGGCGGGCTGAGATCCCACCTGACCGAAACCCTTCCCGTCCCTATTGGCGGGGTCTGTCCCATTATTAAAGCGTCTAGTGGTCCCACTATCGGATTATCCTCACCACGCCTAGCAGTATTCAGGATGACGTGGGTGGTCCACTCGAAGGCCATCTTGCTGAGGGGGGTCTTCATCTCGCTGAAGAACCCTGATGCAACCCCAGCAGCCTGCAACCTTATGGCCTCTATGGTGCCAGAGTAGGTCATCGTATCAGCCACCAAGGAGATGTACCTCCTATCAACTTCCAGACCCTGTTCCTCCAATATACGGGCCAGCTCTTTGAATATGCAGTTCCTAGCAGCCTCTATACCCAGAACCTTCTCGATCTCCTTACAATCGTTGGTTATCGTCTTGGATACGTCGACACAGCTCAGGTTGAGGACCTCAGCCAAGTTGGATCCCGTAGTCCTTATCACGTACTCCTTCTTACCATCCACCTCTACGGTCTCTACCCATGCCCTCTTTATCCCCTTTATACCGGAGACCAGCTTATCCAGCACCCTGTAAGACCAAGATCTGAGGGTTTGAAGAGGCTTATCCTTCTTAGCCGCCTCGAAGAGCTCTACTACGACTTTATCGCCCTCTAGAGAGACTTCTCCCTTCATGTTTTTGACGGCGCTTCTTATGTAGCCCACGAACTTGTCGAGGGTGATCAGGTTGCTCTCTAGAGCCCTCATGTCGGGCTTCAATATGAGCCTATAGCCGAAGTTGTCTATGGCGTACTCCTCTATAAGGTCCCTTATCCTCAGTTCCCTGATGCTCCTTATCACCTTCCTTATCTTCACCTCATCGTCTTGGCACTCGGGCTTGAGATGTATCTCCATGGTGGGAGTGCTCGTAGAGGCGTAGAACACGAGTTCCTTGAACCTCTCCACCCCATGGGTCACATCCATGGCCAGCAGTCCGGGCGCGTGGAAGGTCCTGAGAACCATCTGAGTGGTTGGCTCCGCTATGCTCTGGGCGCTGATGAGGCCTATAGGGGTCAGGACCTCAACCTTAGCCCGTTCGAAGCCCCTTTTCAGCTCCTCTATTATTGCCCTGAGCTCGGACTCCTTAGGCCTCGCCTCATGTATCTTCTCCGCTAGGGCTGTCGGGAGTCCAGCCTCCTTCAGCGCCTCCTCTATCCTGCTCTTGGAAACACCCCTCTTCCTCTTACCCTTCACATGCTTCTCTATTATCCTCTTGATGTTGACGGGCTCGTTCCTGAACAACTTGGTCGGATCGTATCCATCACCGCCGAACCTGAACTGGAGGATGTGTCCCAGCGAGTCCCTGACCGTCTCATCGTAGGACACATAAACATCCTTGAGCGAGTTAGCTACCCTTCTGTAGAAGTACCCACTGTCCTCGGTCCTCCTACCCTTGTCTATGAGGGACTCCCTGCTGGACATGGCGTGGAATATGAATTCGACGGGATTCAATCCCTTGACGTAACTGTTCCTCACGAATCCCCTCGCCTCTGGGCTGAGGTCGCCTCTCTCGAAATAGGAGAGCACCCTGTCTCTATACCCTTTCCTAGGCCTACCGCTGGTTAGCACGAATCCGATCCTCGTCTTGATCTTCTGCTGCCCGACCTGACCCATTATCTGGGACAGGTTCGCTATCGAACCCCTGGCTCCTGTCTTGGCCATTATGGCTACATTGGATTTCGGATCGACGTACTTGGCGACGACATCGCTGACCTTGCTCCAGAAGCTATCTATCGTCTGAACTATATCGAATTCTAGCATTTGCTCCTCTCTCATCAATCTGAGGAGCTCTTCTTTTGTCCTGTAAATGGCCGCCTTCCTGACTATGGGCCTACTCCTTATCAGCTCCATTACCTCCTCCTTGAGCTGTGAGTAGATGTCGTCTATCTCCTTGTAGGCCTCTTCAGGCATCATCAACTCCTTGGGGGAGGTGGTTATTCCGTAGAGCATGACTTCCTTGGCAGCTATCTTCAACAGCTTGTTGAGGAAGTCGGCGGCCATCTCATTACCGTAATCCCTTATGAGGACATCTATTATCGTGAGCTTCCCCTTAACGAGGGTTCCCACGATGTCGTCATCCAAGACTCCGGAAAGGAGCTGACCTCTCCTTATCAATACGTACCCGTCTCCGGGGCAGGAGGGATCTACGCACTCCACTCCCTTGGCTGACTTGGCTACAGACTCGAAGTCCAAATCCTTGGGGAGCAGCACAGATATGAGCTGCTTCCCCGTCCAGAGTTCCTTTGGCTTCTTTATGGCCGGCTCGGGAAGCTCCGTTATGCCAGCTCTAGCGAGGATCCGCGTAGCCTCCGACTTGTCAAAGAGCGAGTCCTTCTTCGTTATCATGTACAGGGCAGTTATGAAGTCCTGTCTAGCCCCCACAATGGAACCTCCAGTCCTCGGGGAGAGCATGTTGTTCTTCACGCCCATCAGCTCCTTAGCCTCGATAGCCCCATCGAGGAGCTGGGGCGCGTGGAGGTTCATCTCATCTCCATCGAAATCTGCGTTGTAGGGAACGCAAACGGCGGGGTGAAGCCTGAATGTAGCGCCGGGCAGCACCTTCACCCTATGCCCGAGCATGGAGAGTTTGTGTAGTGACGGTTGCCTGTTGAATATTACATAGTCGCCATCCATCAGGTGCCTCTCCACCACATCACCGGGCTCCAGCTGCTCGGCGACCTCTTTGAGCGCCTCCTTGCCCTTCCTCTGGATTATCTTCAGGCTCAATGGAGTGGCCCCACCCTTCCTCACGGTGTTGGCGCCGGGATACTCATCAGGCCCCCTCATGACTAGCTCCTTGAGCTTCTCTATGTTGTTCTCGTTGACGTACTCCGGAACGGTGAGGACCATGGCTATCTCCACAGGTACTCCTACCTCATCTATGTCTATCATCGGATCGGGGGAGATCACGGTCCTGCTGGAGAAGTTAACCCTCTTGCCTATGAGGTTCTTCCTAAGCCTTCCCTCCTTACCGCTGAGCCTCTGGAACAGGGATTTGAGGGGCCTCCTAGTCCCCTTCTGCGTAGCTACGGGCATATTAGCGGCAGCGTTATTGAAGAACACACTCACCCAGTACTGCAGTAGGTCCCACTCGCTCTCGACCATGCTGCTGGGAGCGCCCAGCCTCTTGGAGTTATGGAGCTTTCTATTTACCTTGAGTATCTCCACCAGAATGTGAGTGAGATCGTCCTCGGATCTCTCACCAGTTTCTAGATATATTGAAGGTCTGACCGGGAGAGGAGGCACTAGTAGCACGGTGAGAACGGTCCATTCAGGCCTGGCCCTCTCAGGATTGAATCCTATAAGGAGAGAGTCATCGTCACTAACTCTCTCTAGTATATCCCTTATCTCAGTAGGCCATAGCCTCCTAGGCTCCGGTTCCTTGACTATAAACTTATATACCTCCTCCAGCTCCACCCTCTGCACGTCAGCTCCACAGTGAGGGCACTTCTTGTGCTTCTTGGTGTACTTCTTCACCTCTTCCCTGACCTGCCTGACCAGCTCGTCATCTATCTTCTTCTCAGGATTCCTCTCAGCCACTTCCTTGGCCCGGGATATGAAGTAAGCCCTTTCCTCCTCGGGGAGCAAGACCTTACCACACTTATGACAGACAGTGTTCAGGGCATCCTTTATCCTCTTAACGTAGCCTATGTGAACAACGGGCATCGCTAACTCTATCCTACCGAAGTGCCCGGGACAGTTCTTCGGATAGTTCCCACAGATGGGGCACCTCTTCCTGGGATTTATCGTTCCGAGTCTGGGATCCAACACTCCTCCCTGTACTGGTAGGCCGCCCTCATCGTAGGCGGTCGGCTCGGTTATCTCGATGAACCCTATTCTCCGGGCATCAGACGGGGAGATGAGACCGAACATTACCTTCCTGAGGCTGTAGGGAATGGCTTCCTCATCGGCCACCGGTTCCCATATCAACGCCATGAGATCACCTCCTCCTTCAGACCTCCTCCCTCACATCTAGCCTAACGTCTATGTGACCGCTCATCAGCTCATCAATGAACAGCTTCGAGGCGTGACTGGTGATCAGCGGCTTCACCTCAACGGATGACTGGCACCTCGGACAGAAGAACTCGTTGGTCCTCTGGTTGAAGAACGCTACTGTGCCGCAATTCTTGCAGACGTAGATTATCGTCTTATCCGACTGCTCAACGTACCTGTCCCTCATTACCGAAGCGGCTCCGTGCGAGATGAGCACCTCTCCCTCCATCTCACCGAGCCTGAGTCCGCCACCTCTAGCCCTTCCCTCGACCGGCTGCCTCGTCAGGAGCTGCATCTGTCCCCTTGCTCTGGCGTGTATCTTGTCCCTGACCATGTGCTTGAGCCTCTGGTAGTAGCTGATGCCTATGAATATGGGAGCCTTTATCATCCGACCGGTCCTGCCATCGTACATTATCTCCTCACCGCTATACTCAAATCCGAGCTTCTTCAGGGCCTCCATGAGGTCCTCCACAGGCTCGGACATGAAAGGAGTGCCGTCAACGAACCTGCCCTCCAGAGCACCCACCTTCCCCGCCAGTATCTCGTAGAGCTGGCCTATGGTCATCCTAGAGGGTATAGCGTGCGGATCTAGAACTATGTCAGGCACTATGCCCTCGGAAGTGAAGGGCATATCCTCCTGCCTGTATATCATGCCGAGCACTCCTTTCTGACCATGTCTCGTGGCGAACTTGTCTCCCAGTTCGGGAGGCCTCGTGTCCCTGACCTTGACCCTGACTAGCTTCTCTCCACCCGTCTTAGTTGCCAGCAGGACATCAGTGACCACACCCTTCTCCCATGCCCTCATAGCTATGGAGGTGTCCCTCCTCTCGAAGGTGTACTGGTAGCCCCCTCCGATGGACAGCTCCGGTGAGAACCTGGGCGGGCTAGTCTTACCTATGAGGACATCTCCTCCCTCAACATAGGTCTCGGGATCTACTATGCCATCCTCCCCGAGCTTCTGGTAGTACTGCTCCTCCTTCTTTCCAGATACCTTCTTGAGCGGCAGTGGGTTCTCAAACCGATCACCCTCTATTATGGCTTGCCTCCTAGCCTCCGCCTCATAGGTCCTGAAGAAGACCGCCCTCGCGGCACCCCTATCTATCGAGCCCTTCGACATGACTAAGGCGTCGTCCATGTTGTACCCATCCATAGGTATGAGAGCGACGACGAGGTTCTGCCCGGAGGGTCTATAATCGTAACCCGTTATCTCGGAGCCCCGCGTCTTCACTATGGGTCTCTGCGGGTAGAACATGAGGAATGCTCTGGAGTCGAACCGGAGCCTCCAGTTCGCTACATACTCGCCTAAGCCCTGCCTGACCATATTGGCGCCGATTATGTCTCTAGGTATGTTGTTATGCTCCGCGTAGGGTATCTGGGAGGCGGCTACGCCGAACATCGCGTAGGGGGCGAAGTCTAGGTGGGTGTGTCTCTCGTTCAACTCCTTGAGGCTGTAGGCAATGACCGCGGACTCCTCCTCGTCCACATCCAGCAACTCCACAACTCCCATCTTCACGAGATCGGAGAAGCTTATGTTGCCGGCCTCCACCTCCGGCAGGAGCTTTATCGCCTCTTCTATCTTGTCAACGGGTATGAGGGGCCTCCTCATCCTACCAGCGTCCGCGTTTATGTAGACGGCATTCTCCTCCCTATTGTAAGTGAAGTTAACCTCCGGACTCATCTCAGGCCTCCTCTCCCTGAGGAAGGCTATCAGATCCTCTGGCTTATCGGTGAACGCTATGAGCCTGCCATCCACGTATACGGGGGTTAGCCTCCCCACCTCCTTAGGCGTTGCCTGGACCGCGGGTTTGGCGCCCCAGTCCAAAACCATCTCTATAACAGGCTCTGGATCGGTCCCGAAGGTCACATCGCTGAACACGGCGAGGCTCCTGACCAGCCCCACGTTCGTTCCCTCTGGAGTTTCAAGGGGACATAATCTACCTATGGAGGTACCGTGGATCTGTCTCGCCTCGTGAAGGGGCAGCCCAGCTGGTAGGGGCGAGTTGACCCTCCTCAGGTGGTGCAGCGTAGCTATGTAGTTGGTCCTCTCCAAGTTCTGGCTAACGCCCAGATCGCCTCCCGGCCAGGCTCCCGTAGCTACAGCCCTCAGTATGCGTTGAGTGATCATCTTCTGGCTCATCAGGATCCTCCTGACGTCCAAGTCATAGACGCCACTGCTGAGCTGCTCATCCGCCTTTTCCTTCAGCCTCCTCACCAGTTGATAAAATGCGTCCCTAAAGACCTCCTGCATCAATGTTCCAGCCAGTCTGAGCCTCTTGTTAGAGAAGTGATCCTTATCATCGGGAGCGATCTTACCCCTGACGACCTTGAGCAGCTTCTCTATCATCTTGGCTAGGAAGTAAGCCTTTACCATGTTGTCCTCCTCGCTGTTTCCGATGTGAGGCAGCAGGTTGTTCTTCAGGTATTCCTTCGCGTACCTCACCCTGTCTGCCTTGGGAACCGCCTGCACGAGCCTCCTGCCTATGTAGTCCAGAGCCTCCTCCTGAGTGAGCATCCCAACAGTTCCCTCCTCTTCAGCCCGTCTCTGGACATCGTCGAGGCTGTAGAGGAACTCATTCCTTATCTCCTCATCGCTGGATATGGCATCAACTATGTCCTCATCCCTCTCAAGTCCGAGAGCCTTCAGCAGCATGGCAACGGGGACTCCCCTTATGGCCCCGGTGGAGGCCTTTATCGTCCCATCCCGGGTGTAATACTCTAAGTAGAGCCTAGTCCTCAAACCAGCCTTAGCAGACACTATCTGGGCCACATGCGAGTACGGTTTATTCTCCGCTGTGGTCTGCTCAACTATCACCTTATTGGGCGCTAGATCATCCCTTATGACGAGCACCCTCTCCGATCCGTTTATGATGAAGTAACCTCCGGGATCCCTAGGGTCCTCTCCCTTCTCTATCAACCTCTTCTCATCCAGCCTGTAGAGATAGCAGCCCTTGGACCTTACCATTATGGGTATGTGGCCTATCCTCACCCTCTCGCTCTTCAGCTCCATTCCTCCAGAGTATACCTTTATCTCCAGCTCTATCGGAGCGAGGTAATTGGCGTTCCTCAGCCTTATCTCATTAGGCATCGCCGGGAGCGATGAACCATCGTACTCCTCCACCTCGGGCCTGCCCACGTAGACTCTGCTCAGCACCAATTTGTAGTTCTCCACTAGCTCCAACTCTTTGAACGCATCTATGACCTCCTGTATTCCCCTCTCCAAGAACCTGTTGAAGGACTCTATCTGGACATCCGAGAGCTTCCGCTCCCGGAAGTAGGCCTTTACTATAGGGTAGAAATCGATATTCATATCCCCAACATTCACGGTCGACGACACGGAAACAACCCCCACAACATAATCGTAAAATCAACTCCTACTAACCACGTACCTGTAATAGAAGCCCTCCTCACGATGTATCCGGATCAGATCTCCCTCCTTCGCCCCCAACTTCATCACTATGGGGTCAGTCACGAGTATCTTGGGAAACAAATCCAAGGACCCATACATCCTCTCCAATTCCCTCTTCTCATCCTCGCTGACTATCTCATGCTTGGGCACCATGAAGTTCTCGGTCGGATCATACTTGATCGCCTTCTTTGTCTTCTTGGTTCTAGTGGTCTTGGTCCTCTTCTGGGTCTTCTCCTTCTTGGTCTTCGCGGTCTTCTTAGCCTTAGAGGAGGACTTTCCTGAGGACCTCTTCCCAGGAGATTTAGCCTCCTTACTAGGATTGGGGGAATCGGATCCCTCATCTAGGTCAATATCGACTGGAACATCCTCAGACTCTACCAAATAAGCACCCCCTTAAAGGGAACACTGGCATCAGGGTGAGGTGCAATACGGTTTTAAAAAGTTTACACCTGTAGAACTTGGGGAACGGATTTGGGGGACGAACTCATCGAGATTAGGTGGCACGGTAGGGGCGGTCAGGGCGCCGTTCTCGCTTCCAGAATCGTGGCTAAAGCTGCCTTCTTGGAGGGCAAATGGTCCCAAGCATTTCCATTCTTCGGAGCTGAGAGGAGAGGCGCTCCTGTAATGGCGTTCACTAGAGTCTCCAGCTCCCCCATAAGGCTGAGGAGTCAGATATATGAGCCGGACGTACTGGTCTTGCTGGATCCCATGTTCCTCAATCTGGAGGTGGCTTGGAGGGGCGTGAAACACGATACGATAGTCGTGATGAACGTGCCCGAAGATCCCGCGGAGATATTCCTTCCCAAGAGGGTGCAGAGGCTCGCTACTGTGGATGCTACCGCCATCTCTATGGAACTGGGATTGAAAGTGGCTGGACTCCCCGTCCCTAACTCGGCCATGGTCGGAGCCTTAGTGAAAGCTACAGGCATAGTGGGTCTCGAGAGCGCCGCGAGCTCGGTTAGGGCCATGATGAAGAGGCTCACTGATGTGAATCTGGAGGCCCTCAAGCGGGCACACGCGGAAACCAAAGTTATAGATAATCCTAAGTTCGTTCCTGAGGTAATAGGAGAGGGATGAGCTCAGGCTCCCTCCGCCCTCTCTATGTACGAGTCGAAGAACCTGGTGTAGACATCGACCTTCGTCTCTCCCGGCTTCATCTCGATCTCCTCAACAAGCCCGCAGTTGAAACACTTGATGACGGCCTTTCCCTCCTTCTCGTGGAGTTCAACCATTATCGAGTTGTGCTGACAAACGGGGCACCTGAAGAAGGCGGACTTCCTCCTCTTTCTGACCGGAAGAGTGGTTCTCCTCTTTCTCCTTCCCATTTCAAAGCACCCGAATTTTATAACTTTCACTTCTAAATTAAGTATCCCGATGGACTTGATGTCCCGGGCCATCCCTTTATACCCTCGGTGAGGCGCCTTAACCGGGATATGTCGGTAGACGAGAGGTACTTCATCTCGCTCGAAGAAGACCTGAAGATGGTGCTTGAGGTCGCCAAGAAGGCCAGAGCTGCGGGTTACGACCCTAAGGAGGATGTGGAGATAAAGATAGCGAACGAGCTCCATGAAAGGATAGTTGCGCTCTTCAATGTGGAGTCCTTGGGGGATAGGGTCAAGTATTGGCTGGAGAAGACTGATAACAAAGTAGAGACGGCTTTCAGGGTCATAGCTGAGATAATTCCCAGGGAAGGCGAAGTTCCCAAGATAGATGTTGGGGGAGACGACGAATACAGGGCTGAGCTGGCGCTGAGAGTAGGCATGGCCATAATAACCGATGCCACAGTCTCCGCTCCGATTGAGGGAATAAGCAGGGTGGCCATAAAGGGTGCGGGCCGTGATGCCTACCTCTCAGTGTACTATAACGGGCCGATAAGAACTGCCGGAGGTACAGAGGGGGCTATAAGCGTCCTAATGGCTGACTACATAAGGCAGAGGTTGGGTTTGGGTAGGTACATCCCCACCCACGAGGAGGTCGAGAGGTACACAGAGGAGGTCTTCCTGTACAAGAGGGTGGCCCATCTGCAGTACAACTCCGAGCCTGAAGAGGTTAGGAGAGCAGTTATGCACATACCCATCGAGGTAACGGGTCCTCCAACGGAGAAGGAGGAGGTCTCCTCCTTCAGAAATCTCCCTAGGGTGGAGACCAACAGGATAAGGGGAGGGGCCGTCTTGGTCATCAATGACTGCGTCATACAGAAAGCTAAGAAGCTGAAGAAGATCATAAAACAGCTCAAGAAGTCCATAGGAGATTTCGACGATTCCGCTTGGAGATGGTTGGGAGAGGATGGCGGTCGAGGAGAGAAGGGCGGCGAGGGAGCACAGGACGAAGGCTGCCCAGTTGTAGAACCCTCGTACAAGTACCTGAAGGATGCCGTCATGGGGAGGCCCGTACTGGCCCACCCATCTAGGATTGGGGGATTCAGGCTGAGGTACGGCAGATCTAGGAACACGGGACTAGCGAGCATAGGAATGAACCCCGCGACCATGTACGTACTCGACAGCTTCGTGGCGGTGGGCACTCAGGTCAGGATCGAGAGACCCGGGAAGAGCGCCGTGGTGATGCCGGTAGATTGGATAGAAGGGCCCGTCGTGAGGCTCAGGGATGGAAGTGTTGTCAGGATTGACGATCCTGAGCAGGCCAAGGTGCTGGCCGGTTCAGTGGAGAAGATACTGCACCTAGGGGATATCTTGATAGGTTTTGGGGAGTTCCTCGAAAACAACCACAAGCTCCTCCCATCAGCTTGGGTGGAGGAGTGGTGGTATTCCCTCCTGAGCGAGAAGGCCAAAGAGTTGGGAATAGTTCCCCCTGTGGAGAGATGGCAGAGAGTCTCCTTCTTAGAGGCCTTGGAGATATCCAAGAAATTTGGTATTCCACTCCATCCGAGGTACACTTATTTCTGGGAGCACGTGAGGATCGGGGAACTGCTAACCCTGCTTGAGGCCGCGAGGGAAGGGGCCAGATCTGGGAAGGCTATCTCTCTTAGGGCTAGTGATGAGATCAAGGACATCTTGGAGAGGCTCGGAGTTCCCCATAGAGTGGGAATGAACATGCTATGGGTGGAAGGGGAAGACGCATCTCTCCTAGAGTATTTGGCATCCAAGATACCCGCTGACGTCGATATCAATGGGATCTCTGAGTACGAGACCCTAAGATTCCTCAATGAGCACCTAGACGTCAAAGTGATGCCCAAGGGTCCCACGAAGATCGGTATGAGGGTTGGCAGGCCAGAGAAAGCTAAGCCCAGGAAGATGAAACCCCCAGTGAATCTGCTCTTTCCCATAGGGGAACTCAAGGGGATGACTCGCTCAATGGAGGCCGCATACAATCAGGGCAAGGTAGAGGTCGAAGTGGCCCTGAGGGTGTGTCCCAGCTGCGGAACCAAGACCACGAGATTCAAATGCCCAAAGTGCGGGACGAGGACGGTTCAACTCATGTTCTGTCCAATTTGCGGCAAGAGGGTCAACGGCAGGTGTGGAGATCATCCCAACGCGGATCCGGTTCCCTACAAGAAGACGGTCCTGAACATAAAGGAGGAAGTGAATAGAGCATTCTCCAACCTAAGAGAGCCCATGGAACTCCTGAAAAAGGTTAAAGGTGTTAAGGGGCTGACCAGTGGATCTAAATCACCCGAGATGATAGAGAAAGGCATTTTGAGGAGCAAGTACGACCTTTACGTCTTCAAGGACGGTACGATCAGATTCGATGCCGTTAATGCGGCACTCACCCACTTCAAGCCTAAGGAAGCAGGGGTTCCCATCTCGAAGCTGAGGGAACTGGGCTATACCCACGACATTCACGGGGAGGAGCTGGTGAGTGAGGACCAGATCCTAGAGCTGAAGGTGCAAGACATGATAATACCTAGGGAGGCCGCGAAGTATCTGTTCAGGGTCTCCAAATATATGGATGAGCTCTTGGAAAAGGTGTACGGCTTGGAACCCTTCTACAACTTGGAGAGCGAGGAGGACTTGGTGGGGCACCTAGTCCTCACGATCTCACCTCACACGTTCGTGGCTAACGTCGCCCGGATAATTGGATTCACTGACGCTGACGTTCTCTACGCCCACCCCTTTCTCCATGCCGCCAAGAGGAGAAACATCGACGGGGATGAGGACTCCATAATGCTAGCCCTAGATGGTCTCATCAACTTCTCCCAAGACTTCCTGCCATCCACTCCAGGAGGAAGGGAGGATGCGCCCCTCCTGATGGTGACGAGGGTGGATCCCGAGTACATAGACGATGAGGTGTACAACATGGAGGTGGTGACCTCCCTGCCCTCAGCGTTCTACGAGGCCACCTACAGGTACGAGGATCCAGGCAAGCTGAAGGATCTGGTGCCGACGGTGGAGACTGAACTCGCGAGAGGCGTTAAGTACCCGGAAATTGGGTACTCCGTACCCACCTCCCACGTTTACCGGGGACCGCTCCAGACGATGTACAGGAAGCTTAACAAGATGGAGGACAAGATGAGGGCCCACTTCTCCCTAGAAGAGAAGATAAAGGCTGTGGATAAGATGGACGCCCTTTCGAGAGCCATCTCTTCCCACTTCATAAGGGACATCGTGGGCAACCTGAGGAAGTTCGGCCAGCAGATGTTCAGGTGCACCAAGTGCAATGCCAAGTACAGGAGACCGCCGCTCTCGGGCAAATGCCTCGTGTGCGGCGGGCCCATACAGCTCACCGTGCACAAGGGAACGGTGCTGAAGTACTTGGAGCCAACACTATCACTCATGCGCGAGTACGGGATTGAAGGGTACCTGTCCCAGAGGATAAAGGTGCTAGAGGCCGAGGCTAGGTCCCTCTTCAGGGAGGAAGAGGATGCCAGCTCTTTGAACACACTAGAATCCGTTCTAGGGGAGAAGCCCTCGGATTCGAAGCCGAAGCCTCTAAAGAACAGGGACGAAGGGAAGAAAGGGGAGAGTAAGGAGAGGCCGGTCGCTAGGAAGCTCGTGGATTTCCTGTAGGGAGGATGCTCTACTTGAAGTGGGTCAGGATAAGGGAGGTTAGGGAAGGAGAGGTGGCCATAATAGGAGTGGTCATAAACGTGATAGAGAACTACCTTATCTTGGATGACGGTACATCCCGAGCTAGGGTGTATTACGATAGGGCCTCCGATTTCAAGCCCAAGGACATAGTGCTGGTGGTGGGTTCGGTGATCACGTCCTCTGAGGATTTCAAAGAGCTGCAGGGGTACGCAATTGCCGACATATCAGGAATAGATATAAGTTTGCTCAGGGATGTGGATGAGGTAAGGCGAGAAGTGGAGAGAAAACTGAAAGGTGGTAGAGATGGTAAATAGGGTGGTCTTCGAGGAGGCTAGCACCCTCAAGGCCATAGTTGACGCGGTCGAATCCCTAGTGGGCGAGGCATCAATAAAGCTGGATCCGGAAGAGGGCATGGGTCTCCAAGCCTTGGATCCCTCTAAAACTGCAATGATCCAGCTGATACTCCCCAGAACCTATTTCATAGACTTCGAGGTGGACCAGTCGAACTTCTATGGGATAAACTTCACCGACCTCTCCAAGATACTGAAGAGGGTGAAGGCTAAGGAGAGGGTGGAGCTGGAGTTCACCGAGTCCCTGATGAAAGTGACCGCGACCGATGGATACAGGAAGAACTTCGAGCTGCCCCTGCTGGCCGGAACCCCATTCGAGTTCAAGACGATAAAGGTGGACTACAAGGCCAAGGCGAGGCTCGACAGCGATGTGATACCAAATGCCATAAAGGATCTGAAGATAATAGGATCCGACGTTGAGATCTACATAGACAGCGAAAAGATCGAATTCAAGGCCGAGAGCGACAAGGGGAAGGCCACAATATCTATCACGAAGGAAGACAGGGCTCTGATTGATGTTTGGGCCGAGGAACCCTCTAAGAGCGTTTATAACATGGCCTACTTGGAGAAGATGACGAAGCCGGCGAAGATTTCCGAGGAGGCTGATCTGGAATTGAAGACGCAGGCTCCCCTCAAACTCACCTACCCCCTCGGAGGCATAGAGGGGGCTGGCATAACCTACTACTTAGCCCACCTGCAGGTATGATCAGATGAGGGAAGGGGAGATCCTCCTCATTGCTCCTTTTTCGAGGGAGGCTGCAGCCCTTCTGGAGGAGCAGGGCCTCACATTGGAAGACTTAGCCTTCGATCCATTGCTGGAGAACGCTAGGAGGCTCGCTAGGGAGAGGCTGATCAGGGCCATCGAGGGGAGGACCATCCATCCAGACTTGACCAACCCTGTGAACGAGGTTTACGCCTTCGTCGCAGCGAAGCTCATAGCCTCTAGGGTCGGGAGATCGATGCTCAGCAGGCTGGCCAATTACGAGGCCAAGAGGTTCATGGAACTATCCGAACGCTTACCCACGGAGAAACTGGTTGATCTGGCTAGAGAGACGTTCGGCTTCGAGCTCAGGCTCGATGATGGACTCTGGGTCGACGTGGTCAGCTATTCCAACGGTTGTGCCGGTATAGGTGGACCGAAATGGAGGCTCGTCAATCGTGTGGTGAGGAAGGGGTACGTCCTCGTGAACGAAAGGGACCTGAGAAGGCTGATCTCGGAATACATAAAGATGAGGGTAATGGAAACTCCAAGAGTCGAACTTCCTGATCCCTTGGAGGAGATAGCTAAGGAGATCTCGGATATGTTCGCCAAGAGGATGAGGAAGAGGTTCAAGAGGCCTAAGAAGGGGGACTTCCCGCCCTGCATAAAGGACCTGATATCCAAACTCAGGAGGGGAGAGAACCTGACCCATCAGGCCAGGTTCGCCCTCACATCCTTCCTACTCAATGTGGGCTGGTCGGAGGAGCAGGTGCTAGATCTGTTCCGGAGTGCACCGGACTTCAACGAGAGGATAGCTTCTTACCAGATCTCTCACATAGCTAGGAGGAAGTACAAGGCGCCGAGCTGCGAGACCATGAAGAATTGGGGCCTTTGCCCCGGTGATTGTGGAAGGAGGTACATGCTGGAGGGTTTGGATTGAGGGTGCTCGAGACGCTCTTCGCTAAATATTACAGGAGCATGGCAGGCACCATCTACGTTTCGGATGTGCCCCTAAGGGAGTTCATGTTCAGGGACTTCGAGGGGAAGGTCAGGAGGCATGTATCCTTCAGGGACCTCCCGGAGCTCAGGAGGTACTTGGTGGACAACCCGCCCATGCACGCCTACTACTCTGTCTCCCTGTACAGGAACCCGACGGCTCCAATGGATGAGAAGGAACCTATAAGGGCGGAGCTCCTCTTCGATATAGACTCCACGGACTTCAAGGACGGGGAATGTGAGAGTGAGTCTGTGTGGAGGTGCAGGAATTGCGGCCTCACTGGGAAGGGAATCCCACCGGGGAAGTGCCCGAAATGCGGGTCTGAGAGGATAGAGGTCAACCACTGGCTCAACGAGAGGTGCATATCGCTGACCAAGTACGAGGTGAGAAAGCTCATAGAGGTGCTGTCAGAGGACCTCGGCGCCTCCTTGGACGAGATAGCGGTCTCATACACGGGAAACAGGGGTTTCCACGTCAGGGTCTCTGAGGGGAAACTGACCACTCTATCCAAGGATGGAAGGAGGGAGGTCGCCTTCTACGCGATGGGCAAGGGCTTCGATCCTACTCCCCTGTTCATAGTCAAGAAGGGGCTCGTGAGGCTTGATCTGAGGAGCAGTATCGCTAGGAGGGCCTTACAGCACTTGTTGAGTGGTCATGCGAAACTAGCCCCCTCTCTGAGGGAGAAGGTACTCCTCTTATCGAGGGATATGGGAGTCAAACTCAGCTCTAGGGAGAGGAAGCACCTCCTCAACCTGCTTAAGGAGTCGGCTCAGAGGTCCGGAGCGAGGATCGACTGGATGGTCACCATGGACACGGGGAGACTGACTAGGATACCGAACAGCATCCACGGTAAGACCGGATTCAGGGCTTTACGACTCTCTTTGGATGAGTATGGGGCTTTCAATCCGTTCAAAGATGCAGTCGGTCTGCCCTCAGAGCCGGAGATCAAGGTCCGAGTGAAGATGCCCATTCCCACGTTCAGATTGAAAGATGAGGCTTTCGGGCCATATTCGCCGGGTGAGGAGGTTCAGCTGCCCGGTTTCGCGGCGGCATTCGTCATCTTAAGGGGGAGGGCGGAGCCACTCAATCATTAATTATGATCACTCGTTCCATCCTACCGGGTAGATGGCAAAGTACAAGGATGTTATAAGGGAGGTTCTCATCTCGCTAGCCGAGGGCCGAGTTGACGATTCCTTAATTGAGCGTCTCAGGTCAGTCGAAGAAGAGTTGTTGACGAACCTGCCGGAGGGGTTGGAGGGTAGGATATACCTCAAGGCCGCCGAGGTGATCAGGGACCTGCGAATAGAGATGGAAAACGCATTATCCATAACTAAAACATTCAAGAGAGCTCTTTATGGTGGAATAATCTCAGAAGAGGCCCGAAAAGCTGTTTATGAAGCCGAACAACTCGAGACTGAGGAGGAAAATGAGGAGGGAAGTGTTTTCACCCCCCTGAGCGACGGGGTCGAGAGGGTATTAGTAACGTTTAAAACTCCCGTGGCCAAATTCGTTGGTGTAGACATGAAGGTCTACGGACCGTTCTCCGAGGGCGATGTGGCATTCATTCCCTCGGAGAACGCGGCGGCCTTAAAGGAGAAGGGAGTTGTTGAGGTGGTCGAGGAATGAAGGTTCCCGCAGAGATCAACACGTACTGCCCCAGATGCGGCAGGCATACCAAGCACAAGGTCTCCCTGTACAAGCAGGGCAAGGCACGGACGATGTCGTGGGGTCAGAGGCAGCTTGAGAGGAAGAGGAGGGGTTACGGAGGAGAGCCCAGAGGTAAGCTGAGGAGGAAGGCCAAAACCACAAAGAAGATCCTCCTCATACTCACATGCGAGGAGTGTGGCAGGAAAGTGATGAAGAACTTGGGGAGACTGGCCAGGGTGGAGATAAAGAGGTGATGCCCATGGATGAGATGGAGTTGATCCCCCTCCCCAAAAGCTACTTCGTCAGGGTGAGGTGCCCTAAGTGCGGTAACGAGCAGATAATCTTCTCTCACGCCTCCAGAGAGGTCAAGTGCCACGTGTGCGACGAGGTGCTGGCCAGGCCTAGGGGTGGTAAGGCCGAGATCTTGGCGACGGTCATCGAGTATTTGGGTAGAGTGAGAGAGTGAGCTACAAGGCCTTCCCGAGGAGGAACGAGCTCGTTGTCGGTACTGTGAAGAGGGTAGAGGACCACGGAGTGATAGTCGAGCTGGACGAGTATGAGGGACTAGAGGCCTACATCCCCCGAAGTCATGTGGCCTCGGGAAGGATAAAGGACATAAGGGACTTCGTAAAGGAAGGGGACAAAATAGTAGGAAGGGTCATCAGGGCCAACAGGAAGCTGGGACAGGTGGATCTCTCCCTCAGGTACGTAAGCGAGGAGCAGAAGAAGAGGAAACTGGAGGAGTGGAAAGAGAGAATAAGGGTAATCTCTCTACTTAAACTGGCAGCTCAGAGAGCTGGTTTCCCAGATCCGGAGTCGATAGCAAAGGATTCTTGGATGAAACTTGCTGACTACTACAGGAGCCCGATGGAAGCTCTGGAGGATGTGCTGTACGAGGGGATAGATCCCCTCCTGAAGGCTGGCTTGGACGAGAGGCTGGCCGAGAAGCTGGAGGAAATAGTCAGGGTTCAGATAAAGCCACCAATCTACGTAAAGAACATAGTGGTGAAACTCGTCTCATACGCCCACGATGGGATAGAGAGGATTAGAAGGGCCTTGCTGAGGGGTCTCTCTACTCCTAAGACCGAGGGCGTTGAGGTGGACATATATACCGCGGGTGCGCCTAGGTACATCATCTCCGTTCGCTCCCAAGATCCCAAACTTGTCAGGAGGATGTCCACATACGTAGTCAAAGCCATTTCCAAGGAGCTGGGGGAGACAGAGATATTCGAAATCGTGGAGGAGAGGGAGTACAGGAAAAGACTCGCCTGAGGTCTCTCACTCCGTTTCAGTCGTTTCAACCTTTTCGAGGGATCTATGGTGACCCATCTAGAGATGAGGAGGTGTTCCCGCTGCTGGAGATACACATTCAGGGAGAAATGCCCCGTGTGCGGTGCGGAGACCATAGATCCTCATCCGAAGCCCTTCAACCCACCGAGGCAGTGATGTCCTAAGTCGGAAGGCTACTAAATATTCGTCGTATGCCTAAATTCGCACTTTACTATTATTTTTCTCATGCTTCCGCTATCATCTTCAAATACCTATTGTGTAAACGAGAATTATATGAGAATGATCAGTTAAAATGCATGTTACGGATATTTCATGTCAACTCAGTTATCTCAAGAACCTCTAGGGGCCCTCTCTCAGCTAATAAACAGTTATATGTTGAATATGGAGAGAGAAAACTCAAATACCTGCTCCCTATTCACCAAACCTGCCGTAGAGTTCTCTATCAACGTTGTGCAACGTTGTGCAACAGTTACGATGACAATAATTTTATAAGCCCCCTTCCACCGACCCTCAGCCCCTTGCCACATCCACATCAGGTGGCATGGGGAGGTGTTACTATGAAGAAGGCATACATAATAGCAGCCTTGGTAGTGCTGCTGGGGGCAAGCCTGCTCCCTGCTATGGCCTACCCAATCCACATGTTCCCGCAGCCTTTCGTGCAGGACGGAACCATTGACTACGACTTCGACGGCATGCCCGACATAGCCATCATACTCGGCAGCAAGGCCGCTCCCGAGGACGTTCTCGGCGCCACCCTCATAGCCGCCAAGATAGCCTCTCACCTATACTATACTAATGCCATGTGGGTCGATGCCAAGCACGCCGCCGCCAACGGCATAACCCTCTACCACGGTAGCTTCACCGCTGAGGCATACGGCCACAGGTACCAGGCTCTGGATCTCGTGGGCGACTGGGGAGAATACGACAATGATGCTGACACAAAAGACTTCTGGGGCTTCCTCTGGAGCTGGAACTGGGGTGCTGGAGATCCTGATCCATTCGACAAGATATACCCACTTCATGACGGCTATGTCTTCGTGCCTTCTGGCGTGAAGAGCGACATGAACCCAACTCAGATAACTTACTCCATAGGTCTCGAGGTCGATCCCGACGACCTTAAGGAGTGGGTGGTCTTCGCTCCTGGATACTTCCCACCTGCGTACACCAACAACGAGAAGACTGGATATGCGGTTCCTCTGGCCTTCGACTGCCCCGGAACCTTCACCTTCAGCTATGATGCTTGGGACACCACCAAGGACTACACACCCGTCGCGGGTCCGATAACCTACACTTGGGCTCACGGTGGGTTCTACTTCATACACCCGCTGAACCCGATAGACGTCAAGAAGGGTACCGAGATAACCCTGCCGTGGATGGGCTATAAGCTCGTAGCTGAGACTGTGGAGGTTGATGAGCCTAACACTTACAGCGTGGGCTTCATAGCCTATAAGATAGGAACTGACACGCCCGTTGATTACTTCCACATTGAGAACAGTGGGCTACCCGTACCTCAGGACAATAACCCTGGTAGCTTCCAGAAGTTCCTCTACAGCATGATCCACAGGGATATCTACATACTCGCTGATATAGACGGAGATGGAGTGGTCTCCGACAACGAGAGGCTGGTGCCGTACTTCGGTATAACTGTCAGGGACGTTGACGAAGTCCTTCAGACTGTCACCATGGACTTCTACTCACTGATACTTGCCCCGAACATCTACCCTGGTCACGGTGAAACTACCTACAGTGGAACGAACGATGACCTGTACTTCGACTGGACTAACACCAAGTGGTTCTTCGACAGCACCTACGGATGGCCGCACCCAGCTGGCTCTGACTATGCAGATGCTGCTGACCCTGACACCGGAAGCTACAATGTGGATGTGATACTTGAGCTTTCCACTTATCCTGACGCTACTGGCCCGAGGATCTTCGCTGGAGGTAACATGGGTCTCGTTGCTGGTGGTGCTGTGGCAGGTGCCCCGAGCCACTTCTACGAGGCTAAGGGTTACATAGTAGATGAGCAGACTGTCTTCGGCCCGTGGCTTGAGGGTCTTGCTGAGGACGAGGCCTTCCTTGGCATAAGCGGCTACTACACCGATAGCACTCAGAACGATGTAGAGTGGTACATGGTAGTCAAGTCCGGGACTCTTGGAGCTACGCTCTTCACTCAGAACGAGACTGGCTGGTACGAGCCCCTCAACGATGACGGCCACCTCGTGGTCGGTGGCAAGGACTACTGGTTCACCAGCGTAGTCAACAGACTCATCGTGGCTGGGCAGGAGTGCCCCGCTCTGCCGCCTGGAATAACTGGCGAGTACTGCGGTCCTGCCTGCGGACCGACTTGGGGTCTCTACGAGTTCACTCAGAAGGACGAGATAATGAAGGACCTCGAGTGCAAGGCCTTCGTCGAGCCCGATACACTGTTCGGCCAGACCTCTGACCAGCCCAAGACTCCTGCTTGCGGCAAGTACCTCGAGTACACCAAGTATGCTGACTGGCAGGACGATGATGTAACCCTCGCTGTCTACCACTGGCAGCTCAACTGGCTCTACCCGATAAACGCCACTGGCGTGTTCGCTGGCATCTATGATAGGGTCGAGGATAGGAACGGCGATGGCATATTCACCGGCGCCACCGAGCTCGTACCGGTGACCACGCCCGAGGGCGGTACCGTCTTCGAGGATGTGACTCCGGACGAGTACAAGGACTTGTACTTCAACTTCGCCAACCCGGAGGAGGTCTTCAGCTTCATAAGGGCCCCGATAGCCTACATGGACGACTGGGTCTTCGACGGTGAGACCCTCAGCGAGGACGTGGTGAACAAGAACCTGATACTCGTCGGCGGTCCTCTGGTCAACACGCTGGTTGACTACCTGAACGACACCGGCAACCTGTACATACTCTACAAGACCGACGGCAAGACCTCCTGGCTGTACAACCCGCAGGGCGCTCCCGGTGAGAGGGACATCAACCTGACCTACGCCATCAAGCTGATAGACCCGACCATAGACACCACCTACGTCTACAAGGTCGAGGGCGGCAACGGTCTCGGTGTGATCCAGTACGCCAAGAGCAACCCGTGGAATGAGGACAAGGCCATACTGGTCGTGGCCGGTACCGACAGGTTCGGTACGCTGGCTGCCAGCATAGCGCTGGCTGACCCGACCAAGCTGGCCAACACCACCATACAGACCTACTACAACGCTGGTGAAGGCGACAACGCTCCCGCCGTCATAGTCATAGGTATAAGGCCGACCACCGTGCCCACGAGGGTCGCTGTGCAGCCTGTGCTGGTAGTCCCAGTCGGGCTGCCCAGCAGCTAAACCCTCCCCCTTTCCTTTCTTTCTGTTTTCTGTTCTGTCATGCCCTGATTCCTCTCCCTAAGCTTAGTTTGATCTCCTCTACCCCGGCAATGTCTGCTCTATCCCATGGTCTTTAATTCCAAGGACCTACTCTTCTCTTCATACAATGCATAGCTAGTACGGATGATCTCCTAGTGTTATCTGCGCCCCTCCTCCCACTACGAGGCTCGGAAGAGCATGAGAATCCCCCGTATGGATCTCCACCGTTCGATCAACCCCTGTTAGTCAACTGTCTATACGGATTTCATACGAGCATCCATTCCATCTTATATATTCGTCCATCACTACCAAGCGGGTATGGGAATGGGGAGGTCTTCGCTACTGTCTTTACTCCTAATCATCCTGCTCGCCTCTCAGACGATGCTTACTTCCTCGCAAACTTCTAGAGAGATAATAGAGCAGGCTGTTGAGGGACCTCTGAGGGCAGTAACTAGGGTTCCCGAGTATAACTCTCCCGGTGAGATCCCGCAGGGAAGTTACGGATACATCAACGGGGTGCTTTACGTAGACAAGAGCGGCTTCACCTTCGGAGCCATACCAGACTTGGAGTTCAACATATACGCATCACTAATTCTCGCAGAGGCCCTTCAGGCCTCTAACTTCATGGAGTTCGATGAAGGCGATGTGTCTAGGGCCAAGACTAGGCTGGCATCCATGACCACTTGGATGCTCGAGCGTGCTAAGAACAACGGCCTTTGGGGTTCCGATGTAAGTGGGAGACTGGTGGATGTGTCTTTCAGTGCCCAGGCTATAAGGGCCGTGGCAGGCGCCTTCGCGGCCGGCGCACTTCCCAAAGAGAAGCTTTCCTCCCTCGCCCACTCCGTGTCCCAGCTCATATCCCTCCAGAGCGAGGGAGGCGGTTGGGGGAGGATGCCCGAGGCCGATGTGTTCCAGCTGAAGGAGCCCAGCCCCAGCATCACCGCGCAGGCCCTCAGGGCCATACTAGCTGCCAAGGAAGTGGGTGTGAGAGTGGCGGGCTTGGACAATAGCGTCAGGAAGGCGATATCATTCCTCACGGCTACCGCTAAAAAGAGCAAAGACTTCAACTACTGGCAGGAGGAGAAGTCCTCGTCCGTCCAAGTCACTGGAGATGTCGCTGACGCCCTCGCAGAAGCCATGTTCCTAGGATTCGATGTGGACGACGGTCTGGTGAAGGGTGTCGTCGCCTACTTGGAGAGCAACGTTAAACAGGCTTACTCGTCCGGAACCTATGAGATAACCACAGCCCTAGCGCTCAATGCCCTAGCTAAGTTCTCCTCTCTGGGCTATTTGGAGACGGACAAGTTCGTTGCGAGCTACGAGCCACTATTAGTGGACCTCGCATCCACTATAAGATCTGACGGGCTCTTCACTAACCTGCCCTTCGTTTGGTTGAGGTACGCCTATACCTACACCTACGTGTCGATATTCGCCTACTGGTTGAGAGTATCATCAATCTCGGCTCAGGCTTACTTCGTCGGGGGATACGGCGAGTACAATCCTCCGGTCGTTGTAGAGGGAACCGAGATCACTCTCAAGGTTAAGGTGGAGAACAAGATATCCCGCTCCCTCTCTTTACTCATGAATTTAGACGTAGGATCTCCAGCGGCCCTCTCATCTAAACTGCCATCAAAGCTGGCCCTCTCGGGTGGCAAATCGAAGGATTTCTCCATCAAGATAGCCGCTCCAGATCAGGTGCCCTCTCCCGTGAACGTGACTGTCAAGCTGTTCATAAAGGAGGCGAATTCCGGTAAACCTCTCTTCACCAAGAGCCTCACCTTCAGGATCCTGAGGAACCCCAAGCTCTCCCTAGAGTCCAAGACCGTGAAACCAACGACCGTCCAGTTGAGGAAGCCCATCAACGTTACACTGGTGATGTCCAATACTGGAGACCTACCCATCGCAGACATAAGCATAATTGAGAAGCTGGGTACGGGATTCGAGCTAGTTACCAGCTTCCCCGGGAATGGAACTGCGTTGGTGACCTCGACTAACAGTTTGGGTAGTTACGTAATTCCCAATCCGTTAGATCCGGGTGCCAAGCTGGCCCTAGTCTATCAGGTGATTCCCACAGACGCATCACCCGGTCCCCAGACCCTCTCCACCACGCTGATAACTTACACTGACGCTAGGGGGGAGGTCCACAACATAAGTAAGGAGGTCAAGGTGACCATCTTGAGACCTTACGTGATCCTCTCAACCAACACCACCGATCTCCAACTTGAATGGGACGAGGAGAAGGGGCTGGTGATGGCCCTCTCTAATACTGGAAACGAGGACGCTACCGAGGTGGAGCTGAAAATAGCTACTGGAGAGGGAATAACCCTGAACCTGAGCATGATCCCAAAGGATGTCCTCCTGAGACCGAATCCAGACGGATCTATGCTTCTGAGGATCGATAAACTGAAGTCTGGCGATACAATGACCATACCACTTAGGCTGAAGGCGACCAACTTCTATCCAGCCACGGAACTGGGTAGCTTCGTTAGTGTTGGGTACGAGTACAAGGACTCCATAGGCAGGAGCATGCCTCAGTTCTCCGACTCGACCATAATCAAGGTGAGGGTCAGGGTATCCAAGAACTTCATCTACCTTATATCCGCGATAATACTGGTTATAGCTGCCCTCGTGGCGATAAGACTTTACAACAGGGCGAAGAGGACTAGGGAGAGCATGAGAAGGGTGTCGCCTTTGGTTGCCCGGACATCCAAGAGAAGAGGGAGGGGGAGGAGGAGCCCCTTTGGAAGCTAAGTACCTAGTGATCATCCTAGCAGCTCTGGCAATCGCGGGGCTGGCCGCCTACTCCGTTTTTCTGAAGGAGACTCCCTCTCAGCCCACAGGGGGTCATGGCAAGTGGTATGTCACCATAACCTATCCCCTAAACCAGACCATGAAGGAGGGATCTGGGAGCATAGGACTATCCTCCTATGCGATCACACTGGCGCTCTCGTTCTTCTCTGGTGGGAATTTGAATGAGACAAGTATACTGGTCGGACCCTTGGGCACGGTCCCACAAGGGAACGTAACACTCCTAATCACCCTCTCAGGAGACACAAGTGTCCACATATTCCCGAGAAACTCCACAGTCAGGATCCAAGGTAGCAGTCAGGAGGGCCTGTACGCCGCCACTGACAGGCTAATACTGGCAATAGCCGGAGAGTACGCTTTGGACTTGGACGAGACTAGGAGCTACCTCATCATAGTTCACCCCAAGCAGGGGAGCAAGGTGGGGCTGCAGTGGCTCGGTAAGATCCCCCTTTCCCAAGTGAGGAGGGTTCCCATATACGTACACGGTGAGAAATCCGTGGATCTTAGGAAGATGATGTTGGGGCCCTACTGGCCTAATTAGAGCATGGGGACCCCTTATCCACCGTGCGCCTTGGCTATAAAGCGAAATTTACCCACAAAATCTTTCTACGGGAAAACGGGCCCGGGGGGACTTGAACCCCCGACCTGCGGCTTAGAAGGCCGCCGCTCTATCCTTGCTGAGCTACGGGCCCCCAGTCAATACGACCATAGACGAACATATAATTAATACTCCCCTATCCACCGGTTCCCGGAGCGAGAATGAGATACGCCACATTAATAATGTTGCTGTTTCTGAGCGCCCTTCTAATCCCGAAAAGCCCCACGATAATAGAGGTAGGTGCTCAAGAGATTAGATATGATTGGAAAGGTCTGTCAATGAAGAACGGAACGAGATATGATCTGCCGGGAGGATTTAAGCTTCAAGCTAGACTGATGTATATGGGCGGAGCGGTTCAGTATGTTGAAGCTAGGGTGCTTAAGGAAGGGGCGCCCTGCACGCCCTTTGTTTACGTTCCTACTGAGATAAGCGCCGGCGGTCCTCCCTTAGATACTAGGAAGGAGATACCCGTCAGAGAGGGCTGCAGCAGGACGGGAAGGATTCTCTACAAGGTCTTCATAAAGGGTGACCTGACCGACAAGGTGAATGGTATAATATACTTCGACCTACTCGACTCCATTTACTCCCCAGAGACCAACCTAACTATGGAGATTGATTTTCCGAAGGTGAGGGAGTTCGATCAACCCTACGCCCAGTTCCAAGTACCGGTCATCCTGAAGAACACCGGTGCCATGCCTATAGATTGGGTGAAGGTCTATTCCAACTGGTACCGCTTGGAGGGAGAGGGCTCGATAAACCTCACTAATGTAATGCCGGTGATGGGCACGAAGACCGGCAACGAGGTGAATATTTCTCTAGGAGGACTTGATGTAAACGAGTCCCATCAACTGACCTTCTCATTCCATGCAGGACCCGGTGAGGGGCACTACGGCAACTACACCATAGGCTTCGTGGTCACTTACCCAGTGATCTTCCAGTACCAAGGCTTCGACGCCAACAGGTCCGTTAAGATATTCGAATATAACCCCAATGCCACCAAGTCCACAAGAGACTCCATCAATGTGGTATTTGGACTCGTCTACAAGGGTCACACAGGCGCGCCTAGGGTAGTTCTCTCCGTAAGCAAACCCACCGGAGACCTGCAGGTGAATCCGGGAACTCCAATAACGTTCAACTTCAGGGCCCAGAACGTGGGCAACGACCACGCCTACAACGTGACGATAAACGCCCAAGTCGAGCCAAACCTCCCGATAGAGATTATAAAGCCCTCTGCTATAGCTGGCGGTCACTTTCCGGTAGTGGTTCATTCGGACATGCCTCCAAGAGCGATGACTGAGCCGATAGAGTTCAGGATAGTCATCCCGAGCGATGCTGAAGGTATGATGTACAGGGTCAACTTGACCGTCGGCTACTTCGACATAAGGGGCTACTACAACGAGACGTTCAAGCTTTACACCATAACGGTGAAGGAGTTCGGGTACTCGAAGGTTTACATAACCAAGACCATCTCCTCCACCACCATACCCATCAACGGGACAATAAAGGTGGACATAATCGTGGGGAACAACGGTACGGCAGCCGCAACTAATGTGGTGGTGCAGGACGACTACCCCAAAGACATATTCAAGCTCGTTTCGGGCAAGACCAAGCTGACGGCAAGCAAGCTCAATCCGGGGAGCATGCTCTCCCTATCTTACACCCTGAAGGCGGTGAGGGAGGGCGTGGCAACTTTCGGTCCCGCCAAGGTGACGTACGTGGATCCGAAGGAGGGACAGAAGGTCCTCATGTCGGCCCAGAAGTCCCCCGTGGTGGTGACGATAGTGAAGCCCCAGCTCTCCGTGAGGGTGGAGGACATACCCCAGAACGTCACCGTGGTCAACTCCCTTGTCGGCTTTTCGATCTACATGATAAACAGGGGCAGCGGGGAGGCCAAGGACCTCACGGTCGAGATGGAGCTCTCCCCGGGATTCTACATGGTCAATCCCCCGACGGTGAAGAAGGGCGAGGGTGTCTCGTGCGATCAGCCTGTCTGGGAGCCCAAGGAGGACAGGATAAAGGTGAGGATGGTCTGTGATACTGTGAAGCCAGAGGGCTTCGTGAAGCTCATACTCACCATGAAGACCCAGACGACTGGGATGCAGTGGATAAGGGTGACTGACATTAACTACAAGTCTACGGACGGCAAGACCGTGATCAAGGTCCCCACATCCAGTTACAGGTACGAGACAGTCGTAGTGACCCCGCTAGAGCTCAGGATGTTCTACCTGGCCATATTCACGTTCTCCGTCCTCTTGGTAGCCATGTTCGTCATAGGCGTGACCAGAGGATTCAGGGTGTCGGTGGGGAGGCGCAGGCCTAGGACGGGATTCGGGGCCTTGGAGAGCTAGCAACATTAAAATAGTGGGGTCCGTCGTATCATGAGGTGTGATAAGGATGGGCATGGAGTACATATATGCCGCTCTCATGCTGCACGAGGTAAAGAAGAAGGTCGAGGAGTCCGATCTTGAGCAGGTGCTCAAGGCCGCAGGCGTCGAGCCCGATCCGGCTAGGATAAAGCAGCTCGTGAGCACCCTCTCCAACTTAGACATAGACGAGATAGTGAGCCAGGCCGCTGTCGCCACGGCAGCTCCGGCCGCTCCTGCAGCTCCGGCTCAGGCTGAGGAGGCTAAGGCCGAGGAGAAGAAGGAAGAGGAGAAGGAGAAAGAGGAGGAAGAGGCTGCCCTCGCTGGACTCGGCGCGCTGTTCGGCTGAGGTCACGGCTACTTTTTTATCCCTCCTTCGCAACTTTTCGAGGATGACTAATGGGACTAGGCGATCCCATAGAGATACAGTTCCTCATAGAGAGGGGCTACGTCAGGAAGAAGTGCCCCAAATGCGGGGAGTACTTCTGGACTCTCGATCCCGACAGGGAGACATGTGGAGAGGCACCCTGTGAGCCTTACTCATTCATAGGGAGGGGAGTAGCTGATAAGGGCTTGGAGGAGGTCAGGGAGGACTTTCTGTCCTTCATGGAATCCAAGGATCACACGAGGATAGGGAGGTACCCAGTTATAGCTAGGTGGAGGGATGATCTCTTCCTCACCAGCGCCTCAATAGTCGACTTCCAGCCCTTCATAACCGCCGGCCTGGTTCCACCCCCGGCGAACCCCCTCACCATCTCCCAGCCGTGCATAAGGCTCAAGGACGTCGACAAGGTCGGGCCCACAATGGGGAGGCATCTCACCATCTTCGAGATGATGGCCCACCACGCCTTCAACACGAAAGAGAGGTTCGTTTACTGGAAGGAGAGGACGGTTGAACTGTTCCATGAGTACGCAACCGAGGTCTTGGGTATCCCTGAAGAGGAGATAATCTACAAGGAGGGGATATGGGAGGGAGGAGGGAACGCCGGTCCTGATCTCGAACCTATAGTCAGGGGATTGGAGATAGCCACTCTCGTCTTCATGGAGTACAGGGAGGAGAACGGGAAGTACGTCCCAATGGACACCAAAGTCGTTGATACCGGATATGGGCTAGAGAGGATAACATGGCTCCTCAGAGGCGATCCTACCGGCTTCCACGCCGTTTATGGGGATCTGGTCGACACCTTCAGGTCTGAGCTGGGTGTCGAGCGGGTGGAGGAGCGACTCCTTAGCAGGTACTCGGAGGTCTCATCCATACTTAGGGAGCTGGAGAAGGGGAGGAAGGTCGATGTCCTGAGGGGGAAGATAGCGGAGATATTGATGCTGGACTCATCATACTTGGAGGAGAAGATCTCTCCCTTGGAGAAGGTATTCGCCCTCTTGGATCACACGAAGGCGATAGCATTCATGCTGGCTGATGGTCTAGTCCCCTCAAATGTGAACGAGGGCTACTTGGGCAGGCTGCTCATAAGGAGGTCGCTCAAACTGCTGAAACTGCTAGGTGTGGAGATGAACCTCTCGGAGTTGGTGGCCAAGCAGGTAAGTTACTGGTCAGATAAGGGATTCCCAGAGCTCAAGGAGGCCTTGGACAGGATAGTGGAGATAGTGGATATTGAGCAGGCCAGATATGAGGAGATCCTCAGGAGAGGAGAGAAGATAGTTAGAGGAATAGTGAAGAGCAAGAGGAAGCTGGACTTGGAGGACCTCATAACCCTCTACGACTCCCACGGGGTTCCGCCCGAGCTCGTGCAGACGGTGGCCGAGAAGCTTGGCGTCAATGTGGAGGTTCCAGATAATTTCTACGAGTTGATCGCCGGGAGGCATGAGTCAAGGAAGCCCGAGGCGCCCAGGCTCCCACCCTTCATAGACGAGTTGGATAGATACAAGCCGACCAAGCTGCTCTACTATCAGGATCCTTACCTAATGGAATTCGATGCTACGGTGGTGGGTCACGTCGGGGGCATGGTCCTCCTTGACGAGACCGCCTTCTACCCAGAGGGAGGAGGTCAGCCCAGCGATGTGGGCGTGCTATTGTGGCCTGGCGGAAGGGCTGAGGTGGTTTCAGTGGAGAAATATAAGGGGAGGGTCCTCCATCGCCTTAACGGCCCCCTGCCCCCATTGGGCACTAGGGTGCACGGCAAGGTCGACGAGGGGAGGAGGCTATCTAGGATGAGGCATCACACTGCCACTCACGTGATCCTAGAGACCGCGAGGCGCGTGCTAGGACCCCATGTATGGCAGTGGGGAGCCCAGAAGGGTGATGAGGAGAGCAGGCTGGATATAACCCACTACAAGAGCATAACCCCCGAGGAACTCGAGCGCATAGAGCTGCTCGCCAACGAGACGGCGATGAGGAACCTCCCTGTGAACACGTTCTGGCTCCTCAGGACCGATGCCGAGAGGAGGTACGGCTTCATCCTGTACCAAGGAGGGGTCGTACCTGATCCGATCCTCAGAATAGTGGAGATCCAAGGCTACAACGTGCAGGCGTGCGGCGGGACCCATGTCACGAGGACAGGGGATATAGGGCCGATAAAGATATGGAGGGCGAGGAGGATCCAAGACGGAGTGATAAGGCTGGAATTCTCAGCTGGTGTGCCAGCCGCTAGGAGGCTCATCAAAGCCCATTCCATGCTGAAGGAGATCGCCCAATCTTTGGGAGTGAGTGAAGAAGAGGTGGATAAGGCGTTTAAGGCCGCTATGGAGGAGCTGAAGGACCTCAGGAGGGAGATCAGGAGACACGCGAGGGAAATAGAGGAAGCCAAAATCAGGGAAACTCTGAAGGAGTTCGAAAAAGTGGGAGATTACAGGGTCTCGCGCGTCGAACTCGCTTCCGTCAGCTTGGACGAGGGTGTTAAGCTGGTCGACAAACTAGTTGGGAGCGATGAGAGGGTAGTTATCCTGACGAAACCGTCCGGAGATAGAGTGGAGGTGGCAGTGCTCGTCAACGGTTACGATCTGACGGCTGGCGATCTGGTGAGAGAGGCCACAAGGTCAGTTGGCGGTGGAGGCGGAGGTAATCAGAGGCTCGGCAGGGGATCCATACCAAAGGAGAAGTTGAAGAGCTTTTTGGGGGTGATCAGAGCACGATTAGGAGGGAGCTAGTGGAGAGCTTGGCCCCCCTCACTCATCTCCTTTTCACATTGGGCTTCCAAGACTCGGTTGAGATCGTAGGAAGGAGGTTCTCCCTGAGGAAGATGGAGGTAGTCGCTTTATCTAAGCTGGTCAGGTCGCCCGAGGAGTCCCTCCGTAACTCCCTCAAGATCGTACCCTCCAAGTGCGTCTCGGGAAGGGACTTGGGGATCGACGGTTTTAACGTCCTGATAACTCTGGAGGCAGCTTTATCGGGTCAACCGGTTTACGTGTGCTCCGATGGTATGGTGAGAGACCTATCTCTAGCGTATTCATCTTATAAGCCATCCGACAGGTTCGATGAGGCGGTTCACCTCCTAAATGATGTGCTAAAGCTGCTTAAACCGGAAAAGGCTGTCATCTACTTGGACTCGCCGATCTCCAAGAGCGGAAGGATCGCCAGCAGGATGAGGGAGATCCTCAGCGATGCCGAGGTGGTGGTATCCAAGAGCGTTGACTCGGATATACTGGAGCACGAGGTAGTAGCGAGCAGTGACTCCCGCGTCATCTCCCACGCTTCCTGCATCGTGGACCTCCCTAGGACCGCGCTGGAGAGAATAGGCATACTCCCGAAATCGTTATTTCCCTCCGGGGGATGGACCCCGGGGATGAAGTTTGATAGATCTACCCAGAACGGTTGACTTCGACGGGGGGAAAGTGATCCTAGTTGATCAGAGGAAGCTCCCCGAAGATCTCGTTTTCTTCGAATGCGAGGATGTTGAGTGCGTAGCCTTCGCCATAAAGAACATGGTTGTGAGGGGAGCTCCAGCCATAGGAGCTACTGCTGCTCTCGGCCTGGCGCTCGTGGCGTCCAAGTTTGGGGGAGGGAGGGATGAGCTGCTGAATGAACTCAGAAAAGCCGCTGAGCTGCTTAGATCCACCAGGCCCACTGCGTACAATCTATTCTGGGCAATAAACAGGGTGTTAGAAGCGGCGAAGGGATCATCTCTGGACGAGATAAGGGAGAAAGTCATTGATGAGGCGAGAAGGATCGCCGAGGAGGACGTAGAGAGCAACAGGAGGATAGGGGAGTTCGGTTACAGGCTCATCAAGGACGGATACAGGGTTATGACCATATGCAACGCTGGGTCCTTTGCCACGGTCTGGTACGGTACGGCGACCGCTCCGATGTACAGGGCATACGAGGAAGGCATAGAGTTCGAGGTCATTGCCTTGGAGACTAGACCGGTCCTTCAAGGAGCTCGAATCACCGCGTTCGAGCTCAGCAGGGCGGGGATTCCGGTGAAGCTCATAGTGGATGGAGCTGCAGGTTACATCATGTCGGAGCTGGGGGTGGACTTAGTGATAACCGGCGCCGATAGAGTACTGAGGGACGGTACCACGTACAACAAGATAGGCACATACTCCCTCTCCATACTGGCAAAGGAGCACGGCGTTCCCTTCTATGTCGCAGCTCCTACCTCCACCTTCGATCTCAATTCGGAACCGGGGGACGTGAAGATAGAGATGAGGGACCCCAAAGAGGTGGCCTTCATAGGGGGAAAGAGGATAGCGCCGGAGGGCGTCAACATAATCAACCCGGCGTTCGACAGGACGCCCCCCTCCAACATCACGGGCATAATCACGGAAAAAGGGATCGTAGAGAGGCCCTTAGAAGAGGGAATAAGAGGGCTGTTCAGCCGAAGCCAGGAGGCCTGACATCCACCACCCCTTTATTCACCAAGTTCGGCGGCACTTTCCCGTTGAGGAAGGCTATCAGGTTCTCGGCCACCATTTCGGCCATCCTCGATCTGGTCTCATGACTCGCGCTCGCAGCGTGAGGCGCAAGCACGACGTTATCCAGCTTCAGGAGGGGATCGTCGGGTGATATGGGTTCCTGCTCGAAGACATCTAGGCCAGCTCCAGCTATCCATCCCTCTCTAAGAGCTTTATAGAGGGCCTTCTGATCTACCACCTTACCTCTCGCGGTATTTATCAGGAAAGCAGTAGGTTTCATCTTCCTCAGCTGCTCCTCACCGATGAGGTGGTAGGTCTCAGGGGTCAAGGGTACGTGAAGGCTCACGTAATCGGACTCCTCGAGCAACCTGTCCAAGTCCACGAACTCGGCCCCTAGTTCCTTCTCCAAGTCCTCCCTCCTCACCGAGTCGTAGTAGAGGATCCTCATCCCGAAGCCCTTAGCTCTTCTAGCTACCGCGCTGCCTATCCTCCCCATCCCGACTATGCCCAGCGTCCTTCCATACACGTCGGAGCCGAGCATCATTAGGGGATGCCAGGCCACCTTCCATTTACCCTCTCTTACGTACTTGTCCGCCTCCACAACTCTCCTAGCTACGGCAAGCATCAGTGCAAACGTGAAATCCGCCACAGTCTCCGTGAGGACTCCCGGCGTGTTGGTGACGTATATACCCCTCTTCGTGGCCTCCTCGATATCTATGTTATCATAACCCACGGCATACTGCGAGACTATCCTGAGCTTCGGGGCGGCGTCAAAGACCTCAGCGTCTATGGGATCGGTGAGGAGCGAGACCAAGGCGTCAACATCCTGCACCCTCTCTATTATCACATCCTTGGGCGGAGGGGCCTCATCCGTCCACAGGTCAACCTCGTAGTGTTCCCTTATCTTAGAAAGTCCCCTCTCGGGGATCTCTCGGGTCACGAAAACCTTGGGCCTCATCGGACCACCCTTAGGAGGTAGCAGGAAAAGCTTTTAATTCTCCCTCCCCGTCCTGCTCTGGTCAAGCATTTTAAGGGGATCTGGTCGTCTGCCTAGGTGGTCCGTATTTAGGTTGGGGCCCGAGAGAGAAGAGGGAAATCAAGAGTACAAGCTAAAGCTCGATCCTCAGTCGGAAGAGCGGATCGCCAAACTCGTAACTCAGCTGAATTACAGGCTAAACGAGGGCGGAGGGGAGGCCTTCTACGAGCTCGGGATATCGGACGACGGGCTCCCTGTGGGACTGACCGAGGACGAGGCTAGGAGGACATTCGAGGTCATGGACAGGATTGTAGAGAGTCTGGGAGCAAAGTACATGGTGGTGAGGAGAGAGAAGGCTTCCAGAGGATACGTGTATGAGCTCTTGATAAGGAAGACTGTCGATGTACCTCCGATCCAGATATCGATCGCCCTCTTGGGCAACGTGGATGCTGGCAAGTCTACTCTGAAGGGAGTCCTCGTCTCCGGCATACTCGACGACGGAGATGGGCTGGCCATGAGCCAGGTCGCTAGGTATCTCCACGAGCTTAAGTACAGGAGATCCTCCTCGGTCACCTATCACATCTTGGGATTCGATAACAGGGGAAGATCGGTAAACGATGAGCTGGAGGGATACAACGAGTCCGAGATATACCTCAGGTCCTCCAAGGTGATAACGCTGGTGGACTTGGCCGGCCACGAGAAGTACCTCAAGACCACTCTGAAGGGTGTGCTGGGTTCTATGCCGGATTACACGGCCATAGTCGTAGCGGGGAACGCTGGACCCATAGGTAGCTTCAAGGAGCACTTGGGCATTTCGGTGGCCCTCAAGATCCCATCCTTCGTGGTGATCACGAAAGTGGATATGACACCTAGAGAGGTGCTCTCCTCCAACATAAGGAAGGTCACCGAGTACCTCAAGCTGCCAGGGGTTAATAGAATCCCATATCCGGTAAAAAACCAGAATGACTGTGCCGTGGCTGCTAGGAACATGCCTCACGGAAGGATCACTCCCATATTCCTCGTATCAAACGTCACAGGTGAGGGGCTTGATCTACTCAAGAAGTTCCTCAACCTACTTCCCCCTAGGCTGAACTGGAGCGATAAGGAGAGAGAACCGTTCCTCACCTACGTAGACGACAAGTTTAACGTTACTGGAGTGGGACTGATCGTATCCGGGCTAGTGGAGTCAGGTGCTATCTCCGTGGGCCAGAGAGCCCTCCTAGGACCGTTCGACGACGGCTCGTTCAGAACCGTCAGGGTGAAGTCTATCCATGTGAGCAGGATCTCGGTGGAGAGAGTCTCCGCGGGCCAGTTCGCCACATTCGCAGTTACCAACGTGGATTACGATGAGGTCAGGAAGGGGATGGTCCTCCTAGACGTGGATGCGAAGCCTAGGGCCGTGAGAACCTTCAGGGCGAACATAAGGGTGCTCCATCATCCCACGACAATCAGAGTCGGTTATGAGCCGGTTATCCAGCTCAGGACGATAAAACAGCCCGTGAAGCTCATAGATTCACCGAAACCCTACCTCCGGACGGGAGACAAGGCTGAAGTGGTATTCAGGTTCATCAGAAGGCCTGAGTACGTGAGGGTAGGTGATACATTCGTCTTCAGGGAGGGCAGAACCAAGGGCTTGGGTAAGATAACTGGAATAGTGGAGTAGATAGGAGTGAGGGTCAAGGTAGGCGGTAAGATATACGAAAGATCAGTTCCCGATCACCTCTTCAACGAGGTGAAGGAGAAGGTCAAGTCCGTATGTCGCTTCGATCCCTCGGCCAAGACTTGGATATTCGATCCGAGGAAAGCCCTGTGCTCTAATTGGGATGTCCTAGTAGAGTTCTTTCACGTGCCGGATGAAGAAATTAGGAGAGAACTGGAGGAGTTCAAGGCTGAGGTGGATGTGAAGCTGGGAGAGATGATGGATAAGGGCTATTTCGCATTTCTCCCATGCGGAGAGGTCAGAAGACCTTTCAGAATGGAGGGAGGGCTGGCTCTACTTGACCTGAGAGAGGTGGAGAGGATCATATCTAGGGAGGGACCCCTCAAGGCATACGACATCGTCCTAGGCTCCATAAATGGCTATTACTTGGAAGAGCATCTGAAGAAGCTGGAATCTCTATTCTCATCCAAGAGAGTGGTGATCCTTAGGGATGCAGGCAGGAAGATGGTCATAGAGATACCATACCCTGAAGAAGGTATCATAAGCAGCTTGGAACTCGCCTCCAAGGTGAAATACTACGTGAGGACCCTAAAAGACGTTCAAGTAAAGGAGCTCACCGTGTTGAAGAGGAAGAGCTACACTACGTTCGAAGGGCCCTTTTTCATGCATCACAGAGTTCAGGACATAGCCAAGAGGTACAACTACTCAGTCTCAGATGAGGTGAACTGGCCCGATCAGGATGTGGCCCTCTACAAGGACTTCTCCCTCTACGACTTCCAGAAGCGGGCTGTCGACAGCTGGGAGAGGAACGGGAGGTTCGGCACCGTGGTCATGCCTACTGGAGCTGGCAAGACTTATGTGGGCCTAGAAGCGATCTTCAGGACCTCGAAAAGCACCTTGATCTGCGTGGTGACCGAAGAGCTCGCGAAGCAGTGGTTCGAACTGATAAGCGAGAAACTCTCCTTCAAGCCAGGGATCTTCACGGGGAGGAAGAAGGAGGTAAGGCCGATCACGGTGGGAATCTACAACTCCGTGGCCAAGCACATAGAGGGGATATTCGACAAGTTCAGTCTGATCATCTTCGATGAGGTCCACCATGTACCGGCTGCCACGTTCAAGGAGATAGCTTTCAAGGCTAAAGCCAAGTACAGGCTGGGTTTGTCCGCCACCCCGGAGAGGGCGGACGGGAACCATCACCTCATATTCCTCACATCCGGGGAGGTCGTTTACAAGGTAGACTACGAGCAGCTCCTCTCCATGGGATTCCTAGCTCCGGTGAGACACCACGTGATATATGTGGAGCTCTCCCCCGAAGAGAGGAGACGGATGTCGAGGGAGATACTGACGGCCAGAAGCGAGGAGGAGAGGAGGATGATCGAGAAGAAGTACGCTCTCAAAGCGAGAGCTAAGATAGGGAAGGTGCTGGATCTGCTGAGAGACCTTGAGGGGAGGAAGATACTCATATTCACCGAGTACATAGATCAGGCCGAGGAGATATACAGGAGAGCCAAGGAGCTAGGTTACAGGGTCGAGCTTCTGATAGGCAAGACGACTAACAGGGCCGAGATATTCGACAGGTTCAGGAGGGGTGATGTGAACATAATAGTGACAACCCGCGTACTGGATGAGGGCATCGATGTGCCTGACGCCGATGTGGCAATCATAGTCAGCGGTTCTGGTTCTAGGAGACAAATGGCTCAGAGAGTCGGAAGGGTTGTGAGAGGAGCTCCTGGGAAGGTAGCAGATGTTTACGAGATAGTTACTAAGGGAACAATCGAGGAGAGGCTATCTAGGATGAGGAGGAGGGGATTACCTGTCTCTTCTCGGCGTAGGAAGGGCGCGAAATTTTAAAGCAATGAACTCCCCTAGAAGTTAGGTTAGCCTAACTTGTGCTCGGAGGGGAGGAGGCAATGGATGGAAACCTACTACCTCTCATCGCTTTGAGACCAGGTCAGAGAGGTCGCATTATAACGATGAATGTGGGCAGAGGGAAGGCTAGGAGGTTGATGGAGCTGGGCCTCCTCCCCGGGGAAGTGGTGGAGGTTATCTCGAACTCACTAGGACCCGTCGTCCTCAGGGTCAGGGGGATGACCTTGGCCTTGGGGAGGAATGTCGCCTCCCGCGTCTGGGTGGAGGTGATCCCGTGAGCGAGGTGCTGGTAGCGCTGGCGGGATCTCCAAACGTGGGTAAGAGTACCCTCTTCAACAGGATAACGGGAGGCGATGTCCATGTCGCTAATTGGCCGGGAGTAACTCTCCAGAGGGCGGAGGGTAGGACGGAACACCACGGAGTGGTCCTGAGGATAGTTGACCTCCCGGGAACGTACAGCCTCTCGGCCCAGGATATAGGGGAGAGGATAGCAAGGGAATTCATAGTCGAGGAGAAGCCGGATGTCATCGTCATAGTTGTGGATGCCACTTCCTTAGAGAAGTCCCTGTACTTCGCGGTGATGGCCCTTGAGCTCTACCAGAAGGCTGTGATAGCGTTGAACATGATGGATGCCGCTGAGAAGAGAGGGATACATATAGATATAGAGGGACTGGAATCCAAGCTGGGAGTCCCGGTCGTCCCGGTTTCCGCCCTGAAAGGTATCGGCTTGGGCGTTCTCTTGGACAGGATACTGGATGTAGCCCAAGGAAGGATGAGGATCCTACCTCTTAAGGTCGATTACAACGGACTGGAACCCTTCATCCATGAGGTGGAAAGGTTACTCAGGGAGAGAGGTATTCTTAAGAAATATCCGTGTCGTTGGGCTGCTGTTCGCCTCCTAGAGGGAGACGAAGTCCTTCTAGATGAGCTAAGTAAGGAGGATCCTGAACTGGCTGGTAAAGTGCGCTCCATCAGGGAACGGGCTAGGATTGAGCTGGGAGAGGATCCGGAGAGGATAGCCATAAGTTCCCGTTATTCGCTGATAGACGAGATTGTCAGCTCCACCGTGACTAGGGTGAGGCTAGCTGCCCCCACCCTCACCGAGAAACTGGATCAGCTGATGCTCCACCCAGTGACAGGCCCCATATCGTCCGTCCTCCTGATCCTGTTCACATTCTTCCTGATATTCGCGGTCAATACCGGTTTCCCGCTCAACATACTCTTCGACCACATGGGATATACTGAACTGGCCGCTCTAATAGAGGAGTACAGCTTATCCGGTATATTGGGCTCTTTCTTCGACTGGCTGTCCTCCGCAATCTCGGATTGGCTGACCCCTATGGGGTATGCTGACTGGCTGGTGGGCCTCATCTCAGACGGCATAATAGGAAGCATCGGCACGCTCGCGTCCTTCATCCCCCTCCTCCTCATGGCCTATGTGTTTCTTGGTGCCATGCAGGACAGTGGACTCTTCCCTAGGGCAGCTGTGTCCCTCGATAACCTATTCAGGAGATTCGGACTGAGCGGTAGGGCCTTCTTCCCAGCAGCCTTAGGCATGGGATGCAGCGTGGCGGCAGTGGTGTCCACCCGGGCTATGGACGATGACCGGGAGAGGATGGTCACATCCATGGCCTCACCCCTAATCCCCTGCCAGGCCCGCCTCCTCGTGCTGCTGGCACTCGCTTCCGCTGCGTTCACGAACCCCTTGGAGCAGTCGGCTCTGACCGTCTCCGTGTATCTCTTGAGTTTCGTTCTATACCTACTGACATCGAAGCTCCTGAACAAGTTCTTGTTCAAGGTGGAGTATGCCCCCGACTTGGTCATGGAGCTCCCACCGTACCACCGGCCCAGCCTCAGGGTCATATGGTGGTATGCTAGGAGCAACACGGAGCACTTCGTGAAGAAGGCGGGATTGCTCATATTCGTCCTTGGAGTAGTCACGTGGTTCCTACTGAATTTCGGACCTACTGGCTATCTGTCACAGGGAGACATATCCAAGAGTTACGCGGCTATCCTAGGTAACCTGCTGACCCCGGTGACCTCCCTTATAGGGTTGCCCGATTGGAAGTACGCTCTAGCCTTTGAGGTAGGATTTGTGGCGAAGGAAGGGCTCCTTATAACCTTCTCCAGTATAACAGGAGCAGCTGATCCTGTGGAAGCCCTAAGGTCTATGGGTATAACCCCTCTGAAAGCGGTTTCCATGGCCCTAGCGATGAACTACTATGTACCCTGCCTCGCAACTGTAGCAGCACTCTTTTCCGAGCTGAGAATAGGGAAATACGTCTTGTTAACGGTGGCAATCGAGATAGCGCTGGCGCTCCTGCTGGCCGGCACAGCGTACTGGGTTGGCATTTTGATGGGCTTCTCTTGAGGACCAAATTTTAATTTCACAGCCGTCATAAAACTCGATGGACGAACTGGATGCCCGCATACTTGACGAGATTATAAGGAATGGGAGGATTACCCTGACCGAGCTTGCGAAAAGGGTGAAGGCTCCTAGGACCACCTTGACCTCCAGATTCAAGAAGCTGGTCGAATCAGGGTATGTGAAGGGATTCACAGCGATAATCAACTACAAGAAGCTTGGATATCAGCTAACTGCCTTCGTCCTAGTTCAGATAAGGAGGGGAAAGCCGGTGGGCGATAAATCCAATCAGGAAATCTTCATAGAGAACATAGCAGCCGAATCCGAATCGAGGCCCGACCTCCCTTGGATAGAAGAGGCTCACATAATCACAGGCGATTATGACATCTTGCTCAAGGTGAGGGCCCGCAACATGGACGAATTGACGAGGTTCCTCGTTAATGAGCTGGCGAGGCATCCGGATGTGGAGAGAACCCATACCCTCATGGTCCTCAAGAGCCCGCACGAGGGCCTCTTCCCCATGAGCAAGGTCTTCAGCCCCTCTCCCTGAGGAGGATCAGCAGAGGTATCTCGGATAACAAACGTTCGTCCAGCTCGTCCCATAGTATGCGGGGCTTTCCCCTAGTACCGGTCCTCACAACCCTCTCCGGCGTGGCTATCAGATACACTGGCATATCGTGCTCCTCCCTCGGAACCCTCTCGACTATCTGAAGCTCGTGCACCGTGGTCGCCACCGGCGTATCCTCCGCTATGGCACCGATCTCCCCCAAGATGCCATACTCGATGTCGGAGAATCCGTGTCCCTTACCCAGCCTGCCTCCCTTCAGGTCAACGGCTACTGATCCTGTGACCTTCATGTCGATGCGAGGCAGGTCGAGGCCCACCTTCCTCCCGTACTTGAAGGCGCCCCTGATTGTGGCCGCTCGCTCATAATTCGCCGGAACTATCTCCCTGGGATCAAGAATAAGGAAACCCTCCCTCAGCCTAGGGGTCGCCATTATCACGAGTTTCCCCTGCATGAGGCCCAGCATCCTCACGAACTTCTGAGGAGAGTCCGGATTGACGAACACGACCTCAGCGGACCTCCATTCGGGCTGGAGGGTGAGGTTGATGGCGGCCCTCTCCGCCCCTTTGAAGTTGGGAATACGCCCCCGTATGGGCTTCGGAAAGAGAGCCACCCCTCCCTCCTCCAGCCTCTTCCAGACCATCTCTCTGATCCTTCTCTTTTCCTCCTTCACATCCACCGATCGGAGCCCCCCTAACTAGCTTAAATAATGATCCCAGCCTAAGGCTGGATGAGTTTCAGGGAGAAGATACTGGATCTCCTAATGAACTCGGAGGAACCGCTATCTGTTGACGACATAGCTAGAGAGCTAGGCATGAATCCGAGAGAGACTAGAGAGATCTACAGGCACTTGGAACACATTGCGAAGACGGCTAGGGCCAAGTACGGGAAGACGCTCCTGATGGAGCCCCCTATATGCAGGAAGTGCGGATACGTGTTCAGGAACCTGAAGAAGCCACGAAAGCCAAGTAAATGTCCCAAGTGTGGAAGCGAGTGGATAGAGCCACCTAGATTCATAATAAAATGACTACTGAGCAATGAGGGAGGATAGATCAGGACATCAGGTCCACCAGCAGGTCCCTGACCCTGATCACTATGTCCTCCTTGACGTTCTCCAAGTCGCCATGAGCCCTGCTTTCTACCTCTATTGTTCCAACGGAGACCGTTGGTATGCCCTTGCCTGCGAACACGAACCCATCATTTCCTCCGAGGGATCCGGCTATATCCCTTCTGCCGAAGAACTTCTCGTAGCTGTCCAGCACCTCCTTCACAAACTCGTGATCAGGGTGAGTCATCCAACCGGGGTTCAGAGTCTCCTCGAATCTGACCTCGACCTGGGCACCGAACTTGATTGCGGCAGTGGAGACGGCAGCCAAGAACCTCCCAATCACGTCGTCCTTCTTCTCGTCCGGTATGAACCTTATATCGAACCCTAGAATCGCTTCCGGAGGTATGACGTTGTGCTTGTCACCAGCCCTCACTATGGTCAGGCTGAACCTCCCCCAAAGCTTGGGGACAGGAGATCTTGGGGGTGCTGGGACTACCGACAGTCTGGAGGCGTGTTCCTGTGAGAAACCAGTGAGCAGATCGTTGGCTATGGCTATGGCTTGGTGAACTGGGTTGATCGCCGCGAAGGGCCTACCAGCATGGCCTCCCCTTCCCTTCACGACTATTTCACCGTGGATCACACCGCTCGCACCTATGCCCACGAAATCGGGAGCTGCATCTATCACCACGACCCTGTCGGGCCTTATTCCGACCTCTTCGAAACCCTTCTCAGCCACAGCGAATACACCAGTCCCTCCAACTTCCTCATCTCCTACCACAACTACTACAGGGTTGTACTTACCTGATCCCTTATCCAGAATCCTCTTAGCCGCCGAAAGACTCAGGACTATGGCTGACTTGTCATCTGCAGCCCCCCTCCCGTATATCCTCCCTCCCACCCTCTGGGGTTCGAAGGGATCGAACTCCCTGCCGTCGAGCTTCCAGGGACCCCTAGCGGGCACTACATCATAGTGGGACAGGAGGATGAGGTTCTTATCAGCCCCCACGTCGGCCCACGCTATGACGTTGGGGACCTCCCCTCTATCATCCCTGTGTACATGTATGTGGGTGTTCAATCCTAGCTTTTTTGCCTTCTCCTCTATCATCCGGGCTGCTTCCCAGTAGTTCTTCCTCTCTGTTGCGTTAGTATCAAGGCGAACGAGATCCATGAGAAATCGGAACATCTCCTCATCGTTCATATGTTTGATGAGAGGGTAAGAACTTATACGCTTTCCCGCGCCACTCAGCCTATCAGGGTCCAACCCCGACCTGAAGAGGTGTGCGGTGAGATGCTCCGTCTCGTGCTTCTAGGCAGGCCTGGAGCCGGAAAGGGAACTCAAGGCGCCTTCATCTCCGAAAAATTCAAAGTTCCTAGGCTGATCATGAGCGAACTCCTGAAGGAGGAGGTAAGGAGCGGTTCGGAACTAGGCGAGACCATAAGAGGGTACATGGAGAGGGGCCTCTTGGTACCCGACGATATAGTGTATCAGGTCTTGGAGAAGAAGCTGTCGGAGGCTATGGAGAAAGGGTTCGTGCTGGATGGATTTCCTAGGAATCTGGAACAGGCCGAATGGCTCGAGAAGTTCCTTAACGAGAGGGGAAGGTCCCTGACAGCGGTGCTCTTCTTCGATGTCGACGAGCTGACCGTCCTTCGACGGATGATGGGCCGCTTGGTCTGCGAGAGCTGTGGTAGATCATACAACGTTTTCTATGATCCTCCACCAGATGCGAGGAGATGCGAGTGCGGCGGCAGGCTCTATCAAAGGAGAGATGATTGCTACGAGAAGATACTTAGGAGGCTGGACGTGTTTAACGAGGAAACCAGCCCTCTAATAAAGTACTACGAGGATAAGGGACTCCTCGTGAGAATAGACGCGTCTAAAGATGTGGAGGGGGTCAGAAAGGAAGTCTTCTCCACAATCTCCTCCCTTCTCTCCTCCTGAGTGTTTCAGGTATTCTGACGAAGAACAGGCTGGAGAATAGCCTAGTGAATCCCAGTAGGAGCATGGTCTCCCTCACCCCTAGCAAGTCACCTAGCGCCCCACCTATTAGCGGTGCCACTGAGTTGGTGAGCGATGTGAGGGCGTTAAACGTGGAGACAGCTGAGCCACGCCTCTCCGGTGAGGAGGCATCTAGAAGGTAGGTTGGCGAGGCCACGAAGTACATGGAGAACCCCACCATTCCCACAGCTGTTCCTATGAGGATGTGAAGGAGGTTACTTCCTAACGAATAGGAGAACGGAATTGCCGCAGCGAAGGCGGGGGACATCACCAGGAGGACCTTCCTGCCCACCCTGTCCGCCACGAATCCCCATACGGGCTGCAGGATTAACCTTGTAACATTAGCAACGGTGCTTATGAGACCTATCTCCGCCTTACTCAGCTCATACACCTTTATTTGGGCTACGGAGAAGAGTGGCCATGCTAGAGACCATATTAAGGACCACAGTATGCTAGCTATAAGGAATGGTCTGTAGCTCCCCTTCGCATGATCTGAAATCGCTTCTTCCTCGCTTTTTCCGCCCTTTACCAATTCTGGAGATGTTGGCAAGCTGTGGGGAATCAGACACACTGTTACGGCTGCTAGAAGAAACTGGCTGACGCCTACTAGACTGGCGAACCGGTAGCCGAAGGAGTCCATGGTCATTCCAGCTATTGGTGAAAATACTGCTGTTCCCATTGTGGAGAATGTGCTGGTCACCCCCGAGATTCTTCCTCTCTCCTCTAATACAGTCAGATCTCCTAAAATAGCCAGCCACGCGGAGTTTGACAGTCCCATAAATGAGTTAAGCACAGCTCCTGCCGCGTAGAACTCCCAGTTCGCTTGGGAGTTATATACCCAGTATATAAACACTGAGGAGAGGAGGTAGCCAGCTAGCATGAGAGACCTCCTTCTCTTAGCAGCTCTGTCCACCAACCAGCCCCAGAGAGGTTGTGTTATAGCACTGGATATCCCTCCAAGCGAGATGGCTATAGCCACCTCAGTTGGGGAGAGGCCGAACTTGTCCACACCGTAAGCATAGAGCAGGAAGAAAGTGAAACTCATTGATGTGCCTTGAAAGAATGAGTTGATAGATAGCCTCAGGGCCTTCTTACTGGTCTCTGATTTAAGCAGAGATACGGGCAATTCACCACCTCACTCTCACTTATCTCAAGGATAAGAGAGCAGAGATGATCACTACGGATAAGGTCAGCAGAGAAAGAACCGCTATCTTGTACTCTCCATCTGCTAGCATTCTATAGGAGAGCGCTACTAGGAAGCTCACAGGCGTCACCACTATGATGAAGAGGCCCGCCTGTCTGATCAGGTGATTGCCTGAAAGGTGCTCGATCGCGATACCCGCTGCCAGCACGGAAAGCCCCAGAATGACGCCCCACCTGAGGAAGGAGGGCAGATTCCCAAGATCAACGTCCAAATAATCACCTCACCATCCCACGAGCTTGATCCCCGCGTAGAGAAGCACCAATGCGAAGATGAGCTTTATATACCTGGATTTCATGCCCTTGAGCGATTTTGCACCCAGAGTGGCCCCCGGTATTATTCCCAACGCGAATCCAAGTACCAAGACGGGATCGACGAACCCCTTGATGGCATAGACCATACTCCCAGAGGAGGCGGTGAGACCCACCATGAAGGAGCTGGTCGCCACAGCCTCCTTTATCGGCATTCCCATTACTAGGTTCATTATAGGCACCTTGAGGACACCCCCTCCTATGCCGAACATCCCCGAGGCCATGCCGGCGAAGAACGACGAGAGAACGCCGAGGGTCCAGTGTTTCACCTCGCCCTCCTCTCTGGGTCTGGTGAATGTCCTAGCGAGCATGATCAGGGAAATAGCGATAAGTCCGAAGCCGAAGATCCTCTCAACTAGGTTCGAAGGCAGGCCTATGGTGATAGAAGCCCCCACAATAGCCCCCAAGGCGGTTGACGGTTCTAACGTCAGAGCAGCCTTGAGATTAACCAGTCCCTCCTTGAGATAGACTGTTGAGCTGGAGGCGGAGGTAACGATTATTGTGAGCAGACTGGAGGCGATCGCTACTTTCACATCCACCCCCAAGACTAGAACCATCAAGGGGACCATGAGGGTCCCCCCTCCTATACCAGCCATTGATGAGATGATCCCGACGCCGATTCCGCTGAGTATCACCTCTAAGAACCTGACGAGGGGTTCCAATTGAGACCACCTTTACACTGTGGCCCGCCAACTGATTCTTAATAACTTTAGATATTTCACACAGATCGGGGTAAGTCTTGATCTTGGACCTACTGTCCACTAATTCCGGGTCCCATCTCCTCAAGAGGGAGGGAGAGCTCAGGATAATAGGCTCCTGCCTGACTATTGAATGGCCCGAGATCGTCAGGGAATTCTGCGGAGGATTGTGCCTCTCCGCCTGTCCGGAGAGGGATCACATAAATGTGATAGCCTTGAAGGTGGCCTCCATACTTGCTAGGGTGGATGTTAGCAAGGTAAGTGTCCTGACCGTTGACGGCAGTCCCCACTGCCTCCATCTACATCACTCGGTGGAGGAGGCCGTCAGGATATCCGGAAAGGAGTTAGCAGTTGAGCACGCAGTACTTCAGAGGGGCAAGATAATTCCGATATCAGCAAAGGCCGTTAAGCTCGCTAGATACCTGAGCAGGGTGGAGGATCTACTCAAGAGGTGCGGACGAGCTGATCGTGACCAGTGAACAAAAATTTTCCAAAGTGAGCCCCGTATTCACCTCAATAATTGGAAACTGAGGCCCCAACTGCGCGAGGTAGGGCCTTGAGGCACCCCAGTCCTCCCCCATCTCACGGAGATTCCCATCACCTTTTTTATATCGGTGGCTACCGTTGGTGTTGAGGATGATCTATGTCGAGGGTAGCGAGGAGGAAGAAGGTAGAGGGAGTAAAACCGAAGATCTCGCGAGGACTCCCTGTGATGGCTAAGCTGAAGTGCGCAGACAATACCGGGGCGAAGGTACTCATGATTATCGGTGTCCACGGCTACAAGGGACGGAAGGGAAGGATACCCTCAGCCAGCGTCGGTGATATGGTGACGGTGGTCGTCAAAAGGGGCAAGTACGACTTGATGCACAAGCCGATGAAAGCGATAATAGTAAGGCAGAGGAAACCCTACAGGAGGAAGAACGGTCAGTGGGTCGTCTTCGAGGACAATGCAGCCGTACTAGTCAACGATGATGGCACACCCAAGGGTTCGGAGTTCAGGGGACCCATAGCCAAGGAGGCCATCGAGAGGTGGCCCGCTCTAGGAGCAGTCTCTGCTCAGGTAGTGTGAGGTGATCGAATTGCAGAGGACCATATCACATAAACCGAGTAAGCAGAGGAAGTATCTGTACAACGCGCCCCTTCACCACAGGGGCAAGATAATGTCAGCTCACCTCTCCCCAGAACTGCGGGAGAAGTATGGGATCAGGTCAATGCCTATAAGGAAGGGCGATAGGGTCAAGGTAGTCCGGGGCGATTACAGGGGGACTGAGGGCGAGGTCATTTCCGTAGACAGGGACAAGTACAGGATAGCGATCAAGGGGCTAATAAGGAAGAAGACCGATGGGACCGAGATACCAGTCCCCATCCACCCCTCCAAGGTCATAATCACGAAGCTCGACCTCAAGGACGATGCTAGGAAAAAGATACTTGAGAGGAAGGGAGTAACCGAGGAGGAGATAGAGGAGACTATAGTGGAGGAGGAGAGGACTGAAAAGAGAGAAGGACAGGCAGAGGAGGAAACCCCGAAGGAAGGAGAGGAGGTCGAGGAAGTGGGGGAAGAGGAGGGAGCAGAGATGGAAACGAAAGCGGGAGCTGAGATCGAGGAGGTAGAGACCCAAGAGACTCAGGGCGTACCCGATGTGGAATCTGAAAGAAAGGGAGATGAGTGATTATGGGGAAGATGGGAGGAAGTAGACATTTAAAGAGACTCGCAGCTCCCGGTTATTGGCCTATAGCCAAGAGAGAGAAGTTATGGGTGGTGAAGCCGAGACCAGGCTCCCACCCCATGGATCAGGGGTTCCCTCTGCTCGTAGTGGTCAGGGACATCTTGGAACTGGCTACCACGGCTAGAGAGGCCAAGAGGATCATCTATATGAAGAAGATCTGGGTGGGCGGCAAGCCTAGGTACGACTACAAGTACCAAGTGGGCCTAATGGATGTGATCTCAATACCAGACTTGGGTAAGCACTACAGAATAGTTCCTGATCCCTTCAAGTTCCTGAAGCTTGTAGAGATACCTGAGGCAGAATCCAGCCTCAAGATCGTCAAGGTGCTTGGTAAGAGGACCGTGAGGGGAGGAAAGATACAGCTGACCACCCATGACGGGAGGAACTTCCTGCTGGAGCCTGATTCTGACATGGCCAAGTCTATCAAGGTCGGCTACTCCCTGCTGATAGAGGTACCATCCCAGGAGATAAGGCAGATCTTCCCGCTTGAGGTGGGAGTCGTTGCCGCCATGATCAGGGGAAGGATGGCGGGTCACATAGGCACCATAAAGGAGCTGGCGGAGTTCATAGAGCTGCAGGACTTGGAGGACCCCAACTTGGTATACAGGGGAACCGCGGAGAACGTGCTGGTCGTCGGGAGCGAGAAGCCCGCTATAAGGGTGAGGTGATCTCATGACCGTTGAACTGGCCGACGCCATAGAGGAGAGGTGGAAGAGCAACCCCATGCTAATGCCAAAGGTCATGGCGGTGACTCTGAACATAGCTGTCGGCAGGAGCGGGGAGGTACTCCTGAGAGCCGGTAAGGTGCTCGAGGAACTCACTGGACAGAAACCCGTCCAGAGAAGAGCTAAAAGAACTATTAGAGAGTTCGGAATAAGGAAAAGGGAGCCCATAGCTGTCACAGTCACTGTCAGGGGTAGGAAGGCTTTGGAATTGCTGGACAGGGTGGCCGATGCTGTGGACAGGAGGATCAAAGCCAGCGCCTTTGATGAGTTCGGTAACTTCGCCTTCGGCATAAAAGAGCACATAGAGATCCCCGGGGTCAGGTACAAGGCCGATATAGGGATCTTCGGCATGGATGTCATCGTGACCATGGGGAGGGCTGGCTACAGAGTGGCTAAGAGGAGGATAAAGCGCGCGAGGATACCTAGGAGGCACAGGCTGACCAAAGAGGAGTCCATGGTCTTCGCGGAAAAGTACTTAAGGCTGAAGGTGGTGTCCGATAGCGAGTGAGGTGAGGAGGTAAAATGGCGAAGCCGAGGAGAAAGGTGAGGACCAAGGGCAAGGGCGCTTACGTGTGCAGGAGATGCGGGAGAGTGGGGAGAGGCATAATCCGGAAGTACGGTCTCTACCTCTGCAGGCAGTGCTTCTTGGAAGTGGCTCCTCTCATGGGGTGGAAGAAGTACGAGTGAGGTGATCGCTAATGACGAGACTAGATCCGTTGGCTGACGCTATGAGCACCCTGACCAACGCCTCTAGGGTAGGAAAGAGGGAGACTGTCATAAACATAGCCTCCAAGCTCATAGGGAAGGTGCTCAGGATACTCCAGGAGGAGGGTTACATAGAGGAATTCGAATACATAGACGATGGGAGGGCCGGAAAGTACAGAGTCAGGTTGAAGGGAAGGATAAACAAGGCGGGAGTTATTAAGCCGAGGTTCTCGGTTAAGAAGGACGAGTTCCTATACTGGGAGAAGATGTACCTGCCAGCAGAGAACGTTGGGGTCATAATAGTCTCCACCAATCAGGGAATCATGAGTCACAGGGAGGCGAAGAAGAGAGGAATTGGAGGGGTCCTCCTCGCGTACTGCTACTGATACTGAGGTGATAGAGATGGGCAGGTTCCCAAGGGTGGTCACTCAAGCTCAGGAGATTGAGGTCCCTATAGTGGAGGGTGTTGACATAGAAGTGGACGGGTCCAAGGTCGTGGCCAAGGGCCCAAAGGGTACGCTTGAGAAGAAATTCCACGAGGAACTGGTGGAGATAGCTAAAGAGGGAGATAAGGTCAAGGTGAGGGTTTACGGTAAGAGGAAGTTCCATTATGCTTACTTGGGGACAGTGGCGGCCCACATTAAGAACATGATGAAGGGGGTCACCGAAGGCTTCTCTAAGGAGATGATAATAGTGTACGCCCACTTCCCGATGAAGGTCGAGGTAGATGAGAAGAGGAAGCTCGTCGTGATAAACAACTTCCTAGGGGAGAAGGCTCCCAGATACGCCAAGATCGTCGGAGATACTAAGGTGAGGGTTGAAGGGGATAGGATATATATCGAGGGCATATCAAAGGAGGATGTCGGGCAGACGGCGGCTAACATCAGGCAGGCCACCAGAATAAAGGATAAGGATCCTAGGGTGTTTATGGACGGTATTTATGTGGTGAAGTGAAAATGACCGAGTCTAGAGTGGAGGAAAATAGGATGCTCCTACAGAGGTTGAAGAAGAAAAAGCCTAGGTTCCTGAACCTAGCTAGATACTGGAAGTTGGGCGCTGTTAAGAGCTGGAGGAAACCTCGAGGGATAGATAACAAGCAGAGGCTGAAGCTGAAGAGCAGGCCCAAACAGCCGGTGATCGGATACAAGAATCCTGATGAGATCAGGGGCCTCCACCCATCGGGCAGGAAGCCCGTGATAGTGCATAATGTGAAAGAACTGAGAGGCGTGGCTGAGGAGTACGGGAAAGATGCCATAATCTACATAGCGGGCACCGTGGGGGAGAGGAAGAGGGCCGCCATAAGGGATGAGGCGCAGAGGCTGGGACTCACCCTAGCCAACTAGAGAGGTGATGTGAGTGAAACTGGATTACCAGAAGAGACTGGCTGCCAAGGTGGCCGGTGTCGGCTTAGACAGGGTGAGGATAAACCCTGAGAAGATAGAGCTCATACAGGAAGCGATAACTAG